>Ga0102832_1000003_pt1 | contig 1065532 bp, 1012 predicted proteins | sample EBPBio282013_DNA_FD_88942 | JGI IMG/M metagenome (GOLD analysis project Ga0102832, IMG submission 88942) | Wastewater treatment Type I Accumulibacter community from EBPR Bioreactor in Madison, WI, USA - Reactor 2_5/28/2013_ DNA (Illumina Assembly) | ecosystem: Engineered > Bioreactor > EBPR... | reverse complement strand
AGCCAAGGTCTACGCTTCGCAATCCGCGAAGGCGGCCGTACAGTTGGCGCAGGCGTTGTTGCTGGCGTTATTGAATAATCAAAAGCCCGCCCGAGGCGCTTTGCGCCTCACTTAGGCTTTTGGATTCAAGAGGACATTAAATTTTAAAAAGTGTCATTTTTAAAATTTAATGACATATAAGTTTAGAAAAACCCCAAGTGAAAACTTGGGGTTTTTTGTTTGACAAATTATATCATTTTTGGTATGATTTTTTCATGTGGTCTGTTAAAATCCTGAATGATAACGTCGAAGAAGAAATTCGCGCTTTGCCGAAAGACATGCAGGCTAAACTAACCCGCTATATTAATATAATTATTGAACATGGATTTGAAAAATTGCCTCACGAAGCAACAAAGCATCTCGAGGACAAATTATGGGAATTGCGTTTAAAGGGTAAAGATGGCATTTCACGGGTAATTTATATTAATGCAACAAATCAAATAGTGGTGTTACTTCGTGCTTTTGTAAAGAAAACCCAGAAAACGCCAATCAAAGAATTAGAGATAGCAAGGCAAAGAGCTAAGGAGATTGAATAATGAAAGATTATATGGATCTTCATAAAGAATGGATGCAAGACCCTGAATATGCGAAAGAATATGATGAGCTTGAAGAAGAGTTTGCGCTTATAAAAGCCGTAATTTCGGCACGGATTGGGGCAAATTTGACCCAAGAAGAACTCGCACAACGCATGAACACCACCCAAGCCGCCATCGCCCGCCTTGAAAGCGGCAAACAAATGCCAAGCACAAGAACCTTGGAGAAGTTGGCAAAGGCGACGGGAACGAAATTAAGAATTAGTTTTGAGAAGGCGGCATGATACCCAAAAGGCTAATTTCAATATTTGCACTATTTTTGAATGGATGTGATTTGTATCCTGCAAAGACTTTGGATGCAAAATTGACTTCTACCTTACCACGGACAATTCTCGCAACATGTTCCGAAGTCGGAAAAGTTTTTGAAGCCGATATTAATTCTGCTTCAAGTCAAAAGGATAGTGTCTGCGATGCCCCACTTGGACGGCAATTTGACTTTGTTTGTGCTTATTCGCATTTTTTGGATGAAAATAATGATTGGGAGCTTGAACGTGAAACCCTTGAACAGCGCCTCTTAAATTATAAAAGTGTCCCGCAGGAGAAATACTATTCTCTGGACTTTAAAAAAGGCGCGTCGCAATCAACATATATAATTGGTTTGAGCAAGGAAACCAATATTTGGTTGGAAATGCAAAATCTATCGCCCTATGAAGATATGCCAATCATCGTGGAAACACTTGGCAAAAATGAGGTTGAGCATAGTTTTTTGAATAGAGTAACCTGCATAGATATGCGCAAACTATCAGGTGATTTAAGCCTTAGACTAAAAATTCCAACTCATTAGAAATTAGTTGAGCGGACTCTTATATTTTTCTACTCCCCAAATCCCTGCCCGCCAAAATCTACGAGAAATTTGAAATGAGTTAAAAGCTATGGATTGAAAAAGTAATCAGCAAATTCTTCTAAAAATTCCCATTGGGTAGTAAAGGAAATTGTAAAAAAACCAACAATCATAAGGAAAAAGGTGAAATTTATACTTCTTAATTTCCCCAAAATCCATGAAGTTTTAATTTCAAGCATTCTAAGTTTGAATGTTTTGGCGTAAAAATAAAAAACAATCGGAATTGCGCATGTAATGGCGGCAATCATAAAATAATAATATGTAAACAAAAATATCTCTGCACCATATAACAACCCTTTTGCCTTTTTGGTCTCAATTATCAAAAGTCTTATTGATTCAAACCAGATAAGGGTTTGAATTATTGCTATTACAAAAATGAAAGAAGTTACTTTTAATTTGTGAACAATTTGGGATTTGTTTAATTTCATCAATCATCCAACCCCTTACCTGCCAATATTTTTGGTATGCATTTTTCAACTCTTGCCGTGCGGGTGGCGCTTTGCTTTGCGCTTGTGAAATATAGATTGTAGCCGCGTTTTCTGCCTTGGGTTAGGGCTTCGAATGCTTTTGCGAGGTCGGGATTGGAATCTAAAGCTGATTGAAATTCTTCGGGATATTCCAAATTTGTGCTTTTACTCATTTCAACCTTTGCGCCCGATTTTTCGATTTCTATTGCTTCCATAATATAGGTTTTTATGGCGTTTCCTTGGCGTATAATTTCTTCAAGGCTTGTAAATCTTATTTGTCGCGCTGCTTGGACATTTTCTGTTTGCCTTATTAATATTCCCTGTTCATCCTTTAATAATGCGCCCTTCATAAATAGAAGTGCACAATATTCCTTGAAGCCATGGATTAGAACAATATTGGCACCATTCAATGTGTAACAAGGATGCATCCATTTATATTCTTCATCAAGGCCGCAAGTTAAAGCAATTTCGCGCAATTTGCGTTCTTCATTTTGCCATTTGCGGGGCTTGTTGAAATATTCTTCAATTTTTGAATTCATTATTTTACCTATTTATTACAGTTAAAATTTATCGCCAAAGATTTTAATTGCAAGGTCAAAGTAAAAACGCCGCATCATCTATAACTAAGTATAACATATTTAATGCAATATCGCCCGAAAGTCTTATGATGATTTCATGCTTTGGTAACAAATTGGGGTTTACAAATTCGCCTAAATCTCTAAAGAAAAGTACATTAGTTTAGGGGAAAATAATGGTTGAATTTGCACTTCCCGCCAATTCGCGCATCAAACAAGGTAAGCATTGGCCCGCACCCGAAGGTTATTCAAAAGACGTTCGCACTTTCCGCATCTATCGCTATGACCCTGAAAGCGGTGAAAACCCGCGTTGGGATAGTTTTGATGTTCCCAAAGATGCATGTGGCCCAATGGTTTTGGACGCACTTATCTGGATTAAAGATAATGTTGATTCAACCTTAACATTCCGCCGTTCGTGCCGTGAGGGTGTTTGCGGTTCTTGCGCAATGAATGTTGATGGAAATAACACACTTGCCTGCACCAAGGGGCATGCTGAATGCACTGGTAAAGCGGTTAATATTTCGCCACTTCCGCATATGGATGTTATCAAAGATTTGGTTCCTGATTTAACCAATTTCTATTCGCAATATGCAACCATTGAACCACATCTTCAAAGTGTAACTGTTGTTCCTGAAACCGAATGGCTTCAAAGCCCGCAGGATCGTTCTAAACTTGATGGTTTGTATGAATGTATCCTTTGCGCATGTTGTTCAACGTCTTGCCCATCTTATTGGTGGAATGGTGACCGCTATCTTGGCCCTGCGGCTTTGTTACAGGCCTATCGTTGGGTTATTGATTCGCGCGATGAAGAAACTGGCAAACGTTTGGATAATCTTGAAGATCCGTTCCGCCTTTATCGCTGCCACACAATCATGAATTGCGCGCAAGTTTGCCCGAAAGGTCTAAACCCTGCGAAGGCTATTGCTGAATTGAAAAAAATGATGGTTGAAAGACAAACATAAAAATTTAAGTCGCCGCCCTCGCTTCGCTCACTTAGCGACTTAGTTCAAGTTGAAAAGAAATTATAAAAAGCGTGGTTTTTATAATTTCTTTGCTATATATTTTAAATAGCCCGCCATTGGCGGGCTATTGCTTTGGGGTTTTAATGTCAAACGGGTGGGAAGAATCGGCGCAGGCATGGATTAATAGCATGGGAACCTCTGGTGATAAGGGGCGGCAGTTTGTGATTGACCCCGCGCTTTCAAAGCTTATCAAGGGGCAAGATTATAAAAATGCGCTTGATGTTGGTTGTGGCGAAGGGCGTATGTGCCGCTTTCTTTCTCAAAATGGAATAAAACCAGTTGGAATTGATCCCACCAAATCACTTATTGCGCGTGCCCGTGAATTAGATAGTAAAAACCAATATATTGAATGTTTTGCCGAAGATTTGCCATTTGAAAATAATAGTTTTGACATGGTTTTATCGTGCCTGTCGCTAATTGATATTCCCGATTATCAAGCTGCTATCAAAGAAATGGTGCGGGTTTTAAAACCACAAGGTGATTTGATAATTGTCAATTTAACACCCATGAATACGTCGGGCGCAAAACATGGTTGGCAAAAAGATATAATGGGTAATAAAAAATTCTATGGCATTGATAATTATATGGTCGAAAGTGAAAATTGGGAAGAATGGTGTGGTATAAAAATCAAAAATTACCACCGCCCTTTATCATCTTATATGAAATGCTTTTTAGAAAATGGGCTAAGTCTTAAATATTTTGATGAACCATTGCCAATTGGCGCAAGTGATGAATATACTAGCCATATAACAAGAATTCCGTGGTTCTTAATCATGAAATGGCAAAAACTATGAGAAAAGCGCTTATAATATCATCTTTTATATTTAGCATTACATTTGCGGGCAATGCCTTTGCACAAGAGGCATGGAAGCAAAATTTCGCAAAACTTGCGCTTACTTGCGTAAAACAAGAATATCCAAACAAAATCAGCCATTCGTTAAACTCTGCGCAAGATGTGAAAGCGCCGCATGAATTATATCCTGCATTTTACGGCTGCCTTGATTGGCATTCATCGGTTCATGGGCATTGGTTATTGGCGAAAGTTTCAAATTATTATGGTGAAAAGCCACCATATTTTGACGCGTCTTTGGCGGCATTACAAAAATCAATCACACCCGAAAATATTTCCAAAGAAGTTGAATATCTAACCACCCCAGGGCGCGCCTCTTTTGAACGCCCTTATGGTCTTGCTTGGGCGCTTATGCTTGATAAAGAGCTTAGGCAATCGGAAATTAAAGAGATTAAAGACCTACAGCCCATTTATGCACCCCTTGCAAAAGCGGCACGCAATAAAATGGCTGTGTGGCTTCCAAAACTTGATTACCCAATTCGTACGGGTGAACATTCGCAAACCGCCTTTGGCCTAAGTCTTTCTTATGATTGGGCGGTCGCGGCAAATGATGTAGAATTTCAAAACCTAATCAAAGAAAGGGCGATGAAATATTATGCAAATGATGTTAAATGCCCCCTTAATTATGAACCAGATGGTGAAGCTTTCTTAAGCCCATGCCTTGAAGAAGCCGCATTAATGGCGCGAATTATGCCGCGCGATAAATATCAAAAATGGCTAAAGAAATTTTTGCCGCAAATACCCACTAATGGAAAAGCCGATTGGCTAATACCTGCAAAAGTATCGGATAGATCCGACCCCAAAATTGCACATTTGGATGGTTTAAACCTATCACGCGCCGCAAAAATGAATATTATTGCATCATATCTTGATGCAAATGATGAGGGGCGTTACAAATCCTTGATGTTAGCAGCAAAAGCACATTCTGATGCGTCTTTACACTTTGTAACAGGCGAACATTATGAAGGTGGTCACTGGCTTGGAACTTTTGCAACTTATTTGTTAAGCTATGAAGGTCTTTTTCATCCGACCATCATTGTAGCCGGAAGCAAATAATATGTATGAAAGTGTAACAGATCGGTTTAAAAATGCTTCTCTTGCAATGGTATCTTTTTGGCGATACGGCGTTAGGATGTATTTTTCTAATTATGTAAATAGTGAAATTCAAACACTTTATATAAATCGAATAAACATTGAACCATGCGATTTTCCTTGCCCTAAAAATATGTCACTGCATACCCAAATGACGTGGTTTAATGACACTATTTATCAATTTATCGAAAAAAAAGTTATAGATATAAAAATAATTGAAAATGAATCTTTCACGCTTGAATTTGAAAATGGCAAAATTATTTTTGAAATAGATGGTGATACAATCGAAATTCTAGCTGACGCAAACTATATTTTTTAAGTGCCGCAAAAAGTATTTTCGACCCGCTCAGTTTCGCGCGGCGGCAAATATAAATCCTTATAATCCGCATTAAATTCATAAGGCTTATAATAGGCTTTAATAAGCCTCCCCATGATTGAAAAATCACCATTTTCACCCGCTTCAATTGCCTTTGCAATATGGTGATTGCGCGGGATGATTTGGGGGTTTGATTTTTTCATTATTTCGCGCGCCTTATTCACATCTACGCGATTTTCCCATTCATATAAAAAGTCCCCGAAAATTTCGCTTGGTAAATTATTATTGCACAAATCAATGAATGAATTGGTGAAATCAAGATTGTGTTCATGCAAAATTGCTAAAAAGCGATTTATCAAATCACCATCTTCGAGCTTCGGATTTTCAATCCCAAGTTTTAGCGCAAATTCAAAAAGCCATTGGTTTTGATATTGATTTTGAAACCCCGCAATAATCTCATTGGCAAATTCCACCGCCTTTTCTTGATTTTCATCTAATAAAGGCAAGAAGGCTTCGGCAAGGCGGGCAAGATTCCATGCGCCAATTGTGGGCTGATTTTGATATTGATAGCGCCCGCGTTTGTCGATGAATGAATAGACTTGCGCGGGATTATATTCATCCATAAAGGCGCATGGTCCATAATCAATGGTCTCACCCGAAATTGCCATATTATCCGTATTCATAACCCCATGAATAAAGCCAATAGACATCCATTTTGCGATTAATTTGGCCTGATTTGAACAAATCATTTCAAGCAATTGCGCATAATTTTGTGCGCTTGGATAATGACGATTAATCACATAATCAGCCAATTGTTTTAAAGCACCAAATTCGCGGTGAACCGAAAAATATACAAATGTACCAACCCTTATATGGCTCGTGGCAATGCGTGTAAGCACTGCGCCTTGCAATATCTCTTCGCGCATTATGTGTTCGCCAGTTAAAATAAAGCCCAAAGCACGCGTGGTCGGGATACCAAATTTATGCATAGCCTCTGAAACAATATATTCACGCATAACAGGGCCAATTGCGGCGCGGCCATCACCGCCGCGTGAATATGGTGTACGGCCTGCGCCTTTTAATACCATATCAAAAAGGCCTTTTTGCGTTTCAATTTCACCAAGTAAAATTGCGCGCCCATCACCCAAAATATTCAAATGCCCAAATTGATGCCCCGCATAGGCTTGCGCAATTGGTTCGCACCCCTCAGGGATTTGATTGCCCGATAAAAATTGCGCCGCTTCTTCCTTTAAAAACTCAACACCTAAATCAGAAGCCAATTCATCATTGAATTTAATAAGGCGCGGATTTGCAACAGGTGTTGGTAATTGGTGGGCGCAAAATTTATGACCCAAATCGGCATATGTGTTTTGAAATTTCATTTGCTAAATATAATCATTCGCAATTAGATAACAAGATACTAGCAGGTTTGTCGCGTATTTATTTACTACTAAAATTTACCAAGTTTGCTTAGTTGCAAACCATTTAATTGCTATAAATCAATTAGTACTTAAATTATTGAGTTCCGAACTTATCATTATTTGAGCATATATAATAAGGGCGAAAAACAAAAAAGCTAATGAAGAAACAATCCATAGATTTGTTATTATGAATGAAAATGCAATCTTATTAAGTTTTTCATTAATAGATATAAATAATTTTCGTTTTGAAAAAAACACAAACAAAAAATACAAAACAAAATTTAAAAATAATATTGCACCAATTATGAAAAAAATTCCAAATAAAAAAATATCACCTTGCTTGTTACTGTTATCTTCAAATCCGCCTAAGAGTATATATGAAATCAATAATTCCAATGAAAAAATAATAGGAACTAATAGATTTACTCTTTTTATCTTTTCACATATGCTTTTCATAAATTGATTATATTTAGTTATAAATTAGTTTCAAGACGCAAAACTAATTTGCAAACTAGTTTAAAAGCTATAAGATTTAAGAATGCTCCTAAATTTTTTCACCGAACTTCGAAATGCAAAATTGCCCGTCACCTTAAAGGAATATTTGGCGCTGCTTGAGGGTTTGGAAAAAGGAATAATCCCTACGGATATAGAGCATTTTTATTATTTTGCCCGCACCGCAATGATAAAAGATGAGAAATATCTTGATAGGTTTGACCAAATCTTTGGCAAAGTTTTTAAAGGCGTTCAGGGTGTTGATGGCGAAATAAGCGCCGAAATACCCGAAGAATGGCTTAATTTACTTGCCCAAAAATTCCTGTCAGAAGAAGAAAAGAAACAAATTGAATCTTTGGGCGGTTGGGAAAAATTGATGGAAACCCTCAAACAGCGCCTAGAAGAGCAAAAAGAACGCCACCAAGGCGGTAATAAATGGATTGGAACAGGCGGTACATCACCATTCGGCAATGGTGGCTATAATCCCGAAGGCATAAGAATTGGCGGTCAATCAACCCATAGGCGCGCGGTAAAAGTGTGGGAAAAGCGCGAATTTAAAAATCTTGATGAAAATGTTGAAATCGGCACACGCAATATAAAAGTTGCCCTGCGCCGCCTTAGAAAATGGGCGCGAACGGGTGCGCATGACGAATTGGATTTATCGGGAACAATTTCAAAAACCGCCCATAATGGCTATCTTGATGTTATAATGCGACCTGAAAGGCGCAATGCAGTAAAGGTGGTTTTATTATTCGATATTGGCGGTTCGATGGATGACCATATCAAAGTGTGCGAAGAATTATTCTCCGCTGCCAAATCTGAATTCAAACATATGGATCATTATTATTTCCATAATTGCCTTTATGAAAGCGTATGGAAAGAAAATAAGCGCCGCCAAAGTGAACGTATTTCAACCTATGACATAATTCACAAATATGGCCCAGATTATAAAATAGTCTTTGTTGGCGATGCCGCCATGAGCCCCTATGAAATCACCTATCAAGGCGGCTCGGTTGAGCATTTTAACGAAGAAGCGGGCGCGGTTTGGATGAAAAGAATGGTCGATAAATTCCCCCACCTTATTTGGATAAACCCAACGCAAGAACAATATTGGGAATATAGCCAATCCACCCAAATAATACGCCAATTAATCGGCACAAACCGCATGTTCCCCATGACAATTGCGGGATTAGATAGTGCGATGAAGGAGTTGAGTCGCTGAAAACTACGAATTAACCAACAACCCGTGGCTCAAATTGGCCATGTGGTTTGAAGCGGTAAAGATAGCTTGGAACGATTGCTTCAACGCTTGTAGTTTCGCTAATACCCAAATCTTTAAAGCCTAATGATTTTGCACCTACCACATTATCAAATTTAAGCAATTTCATTTGATCGCCTGTGAATGGTGGTTCGGCGAATGGGTTGATGCGGAATAATGCATCCAAAACTGAACCGCCAAATTGCATAAGTCCAAGTGGGATATTTACATAAAGGCGTGGGCGGCAAATTTCTTTTTGAATATATTTGATAATTTGCTCAAACGAATAAGTTTCAGGGCCACCAAGTTCATAGGTTTTTCCTTCTGCCTTCGGATTTTGCAAAGAAGCAACAAAGGCCAATGCAACATCGTTTGCATAAACTGGTTGGAACAAGGTTTTGCCGCCGCCAATTAAAGGCATAATCGGTGTAAGGCGTGACATTGCGGCAAATTTATTAAAGAAATCATCTTCAACCCCAAAAATCACACTTGGGCGAATAATTGTTGCCGATGGAATGGCCGCTTTAACCGCATTTTCCGCCGCAGTTTTAGTTTGCGCATATTTTGAACCGCTTTCATCATTATGAATTGCCGACATAAAGACGAATTTTTTGATTTTTGCAGCCTTTGCCGCCTCGGCAACATTTTTTGCGCCTTCTTCAACTACATTATTGAAAGTTTGGCTTCCTTTTTCACTCAAAAGACCAACCAGATTAATTACTGCATCAACGCCTTCGAGGGCACGGGCAATAGATTCAGGGTTTTTCACATTGGCTTGAACCAATTGAACCTGACCAACCACGCCCATAACGCGCAAATCATTGCCAAGATGTGGGCGGCGCATCGCAACGCGAACGCGATAACCCGCTTTACACAAAGCGCGCACAACATATTTACCAACAAAGCCAGAGCCGCCAAAAACAGTAACCAATTGCGTCATGATTCTTCCAATTATGAAAATGCAAATTCGTTTTTGTCTTTAATCTAAATCATCCCTGTTTGTCGAGTATCAAACACAAAAGAATGCATTTGGCAAAAGTCGTATAATTGCTATTTCTTGCCCTTTTTAAATATGCGCTTGTTGGAATTTACATGGTCATAACTTATAACGCGCGTAAGTTTGTAACCATCATCATCCTTGCGCCAAAGCATAAAGAATTTGCCAATACCATTGGTTTTATCTTTGCAAATTGGGGTTTCAATTTTATTACAAAATGTGTGATTACCTTTTTCAACAAATCCATAATTTTCAAGTGGATAGGCTTCAAAATCATTAATTATCAATTGGCGCTCAACCTTATTGCAAATATTGTTTTTAATTGCCGCAAGAAAATCCGCCTTGCCATGCATAAGGCCGCCTTTGTCATGGTAGAATTCAAGATTGTCATCAACTATTTTGTCCAAAGTTTGCATGTCGCATTTATTATAGGCATCAAAAAGTATTTTATCTTGCGCCAATGCGGTTTCATAAAGCGGTGATTTTGGAATTGCCCCATCGGCAAAAGCTGGCAATGGCAAAGCCAATAAAGCAAAAATTGCGATTTTTTTCATTTTTTCCCCCTAATGCCTATGTGACACACTTATACAAAAGGTCAAATTACATGTTGGTGAATTTAGTCCCCTTTGACTCTTGAATGTTTTTACTGTAATAGCCCCCTTATATTTCGGCCAATTGCCAAACAAACCATATCTACACGGGATCTTCCTTAAAAATTTAAGGGCTAAAAGAAGGGGGTAGAATGGTCCCCCCGCACAGCGTTATCGCCCTGCGGGGTGTTTTGCGTTGCGCCTGTTTGATTGGATGAATGATTTTGTTTGATAGTTTAACGGATAAACTTGGCGGGATTTTTTATGGGCTTACCGGTCGCGGTGCGCTTTCTGAAAAGGACGTTGAGGCCGCAATGCGCGAAATCCGCGTCGCCCTCTTAGAGGCTGATGTTGCGCTTCCCGTTGTTCGTTCTTTCATCAATAAAGTCAAAGAAGAAGCCGTCGGTGAGCGTGTAATTCGCGCCGTAAAACCGGGGCAGCAGGTTATAAAAATCGTCCATGACGCGCTTGTTGATACTTTGGGTGGGAATGAAGAACCTGCACCATTAAATATCACATCACCACCATCAATAATTATGATGGCGGGCTTGCAAGGTTCGGGTAAAACCACAACAACCGCAAAACTTGCACTTCGTTTGCGCACTAAAGAGCGTAAAAAAGTTTTATTAGCGTCTTTGGACGTTCGCCGACCTGCTGCGCAAGAGCAATTGGCAATTTTGGCAAAACAGGCAGAAGTTGATTCTTTGCCTATCATAGCGGGTCAAATGCCGCGCGATATTACAAAACGCGCCATGACTGCGGCACGTTTGGGCGGTTTTGATGTTCTAATCCTTGATACCGCTGGTCGCACATCAATTGATGAAGACATGATGGCAGAGGCAGCCGATGTTGCAAATATTGCGCAGCCTTCTGAAATCCTTTTGGTCGCCGATAGTTTAACTGGCCAAGATGCGGTTGAAACGGCACAGCGTTTCCATGAAAGATTGCCTTTAACTGGTATCGTTTTAACCCGTGCCGATGGTGATGGTCGTGGTGGTGCGGCGCTTTCGATGCGCGCAGTTACTGGCTTGCCAATTAAGTTTTTAGGTATTGGCGAAAAAATTGACGGCATTGATACTTTTGATGCCCATCGTATTGCAGGGCGCATTTTAGGTCAGGGTGACGTTGTTGCTTTGGTTGAAAAAGCCGTTGAAAATGCCAATTTGGCGGATGCCGAAAAAATGGCCGCCAAATTGGCAAAAGGCAAATTTGACCTTGATGATTTGGCAAATCAATTGCGCCAAATTCAAAATATGGGTGGCCTTGGCGGCATTATGGGCATGTTACCGGGTGCGGCACAGGCCAAAAAAGCGCTTGAATCTGGTGCGGTGAATGAAAAAGTGATTAATCGCCAAATCGCCGTGATTTCTTCAATGACAAAGGCAGAGCGTGCAAAACCCGATGTTTTAAATGCGTCGCGCCGCCGCCGTATCGCCAAAGGTGCGGGCGTTGATGTTGCCGAGGTTAATAAGGTTTTGAAAATGCATCGCCAAATGGCCGATATGGTCAAGGCAATGGGTAAAGGCGGCCTAAAAGGTCTTATGGGCAAAATGGGCGGCATGATGGGCGGAATGCCTAAAATGAATGAGGCACAGCTTCAGGCAATGGGCCAAAAAGCTATGCAAAACGGTTTTGGTGGTGCGCCAAATGGCCTTCCAGGTCTTGGAAGCGGCGCACCCAAATTGCCAGGGTTGGGCGGTGGCCTTCCCGGATTAGGGGGCTTTGGCAAACCCAAAAAGTAATATTGTAAAGTAATTTGAAAATTAAAAAGGAAAAGTAAAATGGCATTGAAAATTCGTTTGGCACGTGGTGGTTCTAAAAAGAAACCTGTTTATCGCGTTGTAGTAGCAGATGCGCGTTCACCACGTGATGGTCGCTTCATCGAAAAATTGGGTACTTATAACCCACTTTTACCATCTGATTCTGGTCAACGTTTTGTTGTTGATTTTGAAAAAGCTGCTGAGTGGATTAAAAAAGGCGCGCAACCAACTGATCGCGTTGCACGTTTCTTGGCACAAAATGGCGTTGGCACTTGGACACAAGGCAATAACCCAAATAAAGCAAAACCAGGCCAAAAAGCGCAAGAGCGTGAAGCTGAACGTTTGCAAAAAATTGAAGATGCAAAAGCTGCTGCTGAAGAAGCTGCCGCTGCACCTGCTGTTGAAGCAACTGAAGAAGCGCCTGCTGAATAATTTATGGCAAATGATGCGTTCATATTGGTTGGTGCCATCGTGGGCGCATTTGGCGTTAAGGGCGAGTTGCGCGTAAAATCATTTACCGCACAGCCATCTGACATATTCAAATACGCACCCTTTTTGGATGAAAAGGGTGCGGTTTTATTCGAAGTAAAATCATGGCGCGAAATTAAAGATGGCTTTGCTTTTTACCCCAAAAAGCCATTATCGCGCGAAGAAGCGATGCAAAAACGTTCAACCAAACTTTTTGCGCCGCGTGAAAAACTTCCGCCTGTCGAAGAAGATGAATTTTATCACGTCGATTTAATCGGCCTTGATGTTGAAAGCGTTACGGGCGAATTTTTGGGTAAAATTTCAAATATTATGACGGGGCATCAGGATATTTTAGAAATATCAAATCACCCCGATTTAAAAAAATCTTGGCTTCTGCCGTTCACTTTGGCAAATGTGCCAATTATTGACATTAAGGGCGGCAAAATTATTGCCGATGTACCTGATGGGCTTTTGGTGCTTGATGCGCCCAAGAATGAGCCAAAAGACAAATAATTTAAATCGTCACAAAACTATTGCGAAAACATGGCATTCAGCGAGTAATGAGGTATGCTATGAGCGATTTAATTGATGCAGATGATATTATAAAACATCTAAAAACAAATAAAATTTCCCGTGAAGAAATCTATCGCCTATCTGATAATGAAGGCTTTGGTTATTGTATTATAGACACGCAAAAACCAAATAATCCTAATCATCAAAATATCGCAAAAAGCGCGCAATAATTTCATATTTGTTTCACCGCAACGTCACCAAGCATAGGCAATCTTTAATCTGGCAAAAGCCAAATGGAGAGTAAAATGACAGAAGTTGAAACAATCGAAAATGATGAAATTGAAAATGCAACTGGCTTTGTTCTTTCTGATAGTGATGATTTTGGTGATCACGAAGATGATCAAGATGAAACAGAACAAGAAGATGACGGCCTAACCGAAATAGATTCTGAAACCGAATAATTGGTTTTGGTGATTGAAACCCTCCCCCAAAATAATTTAGATTTCGCGCGAAACCTTTCCCAAATTCCTATTCGCAACCTTGCCGCCCTACACCCCCGAAGGGCGGTTTTTTTTTATATGTTTTCTTTCTTAAGAATGCTTGCTTTGGTTTTCTTCGATTCACTTCTTAATTGCCCGCATGCCGCCAATATATCCTGTCCGCGTGTGCGGCGGATGGGGGCGGAAATTCCTGCATTGAAGATAAATTCTGAAAACGCCTTGGTATGTATTCTATCGGAGCATTTATAAATCGAACCCGGCCAAGGGTTGAATGGGATTAGGTTAACTTTGGCGGGAATGCCTTTTAAAAGGCGCAACAAATCTTGGGCATCTTTTGGACTATCATTAACCCCCTCAAGCATGACATATTCAAATGTAACACGCTTTGAATTTGATAAATCAGGATAGGCGCGAATGGCCTTGAACAAGGCTTCAAGATTATATTTTTTATTAATCGGCACCAAAATATCGCGCAATTCGTCGTTACAAGCATGCAAAGACACCGCAAGCATAACCCCCAATTGACCCAATCTATCCATTTCAGGAACAATTCCAGAAGTTGAAACCGTAATCCTACGACGACCAATAGCAATGCCTTCGCCATTTGAAATAACTTCAATCGCACTCGCAACATTATCAAGATTATATAGCGGCTCGCCCATGCCCATAAAGACGATATTGGTGATTTGTCTATCTTCAAATGGTGTTGGCCATTCGCCCAAATCATCGCGGGCAATCATTAATTGCATTATGATTTCTTGGGCGGTTAAATTGCGCACCAAAACCTGTGTACCAGTGTGGCAAAAGCTGCAATTTAATGTGCAACCAACTTGGGATGAAACGCATAATGCGCCCGAACGCGCAACATCGGGAATATAAACAATCTCTATTTCAATTCCAGGCGCAGTTCTTATAAGCCATTTTCGCGTGCCATCTTTTGAAATCAGGCGTTCCAAAACCTCGGCACGTTCTAGGGTGAAATTTTGCGCAAGTTTTTGGCGAAGCTCTTTATTAATATCAGTTATCGCCTCAAAATCCGTAATGCCATAATGATAAATCCAACGGAATAATTGCGTGGCGCGCATTTTATGCATTTTTTCAGGCACACCAATTTCACCCATTTTCACTTTCAATTCGTCCAAAGTAAGGCCGACAAGCGTGGGTTTAGTATTTGCAATTTGCACAGGTGAATTATCAATAAGCGTGGTCATAGAGCGGCAATAGCAGAAACAAACAAAATTGGCAAAATTATTGCGTCAATTTCAAAAAGTCCCCATCAATAATAAGCAATTTAACGCCATTTTGAGTTTTAGAGCGGTGCGAACTTAAATCATCTGAAACAATATAGGTCATGCCTTGTTTAAGCACATGCTCGCTGCCATCTGAAAGCTCACTTGTAAATTCGCCCTCAAGACAATGAACAATATGCCCTTTTTCGCACCAATGATCGGCAAGATAGCCCTTTGAATATTCAACAATACGAACCCGAAGCCCCGCAAACTGAAGCGTTTGCCAAAATGCAATTCCAGTTTCACCAATATGTTCAGTTTTTACGACTTGCGACCAATCAATAGTTTGGAATTCTACATTACTCATAAAACTGGTGTATGGATTATAGCCATTTAAGTCAATTACTCATTCAAATAAACAAAACGCAAATTATTTTCGAAAACTGCGCTTTTCGAAAATAATTTTCCGCTTAAAACCAAATCGTTAAGTGAGTGGCACGATGAGCCCCGAAAAGTTGCAGACTTTTCGGACAAGGCGAAGAGCCAAAATTTGCCTGCGGCAAATTTTCAAAAAGAAGCGAGGGCGGCTATTTGAGGGTTTTACCCAACAAACGACTTCTCATAAACAAATTGCCCCGGCATTGAAACCGAACCCTCAACAAAGCCCCTGTCTTCAAACATTTTTTTGAAGTCAAAGGACATCGCCAAAGAGCCGCAAATCATGCCCCTATCTTCGTCAGGGTTAAATTCTGGCAATCCATAATCTTTAAAGAATGAACCATCTGCCACGCGCTCTGTTAGGCGGCGTGTGTGTTTATATTCTTCACGGGTTGCGGCGGCATCGTGAATTAATTTGCCTGCTTGAAGATATTCGCCAACCAATGGATCATCCAAAGTTTCTTTGACCAAATCATAACCATATTGAAGTTCTGCCACTTGGCGGCAGGTTTGGGTAAGGATTACTTGCTCATATCTTTCATAAGTATTGGGGTCGCGGATTAAGGATGCAAATGGGGCAATCCCTGTTCCTGTTGCAAGCATATAAAGGCGTTTGCCGGGAAGTAGCGCATCCAAAACCAATGTGCCCGTGCCTTTAAGGCCAACAAGGATTTTGTCACCCTCTTTGATATTTGCCAAATGCTGGGTTAATGGGCCATCAGGTACTTTGATTGAATAGAAATCCAATTTCTCATCCCATTCAGGGCTTGCGATTGAATAGGCGCGCATCAAAGGCTTGCCATTAATCATCAAACCAATCATCACAAATTCACCAGAGCGAAAACGAAATGAGCGTGAACGTGTGGTCGAAAACGTAAAAAGCCTGTCCGTATAATGTTTTACGGATAATACGGTTTCTTCAGTATATTTTGACAAACGAAATTTCCTTAATTGAGTAATGGCGCATTATATGCATAAACTCTAATATGCCATTAATAAATATATCGCGCGCTTCATATAGGACGTTTTGGCGCACATAAAGCCCATTTCATAGAATTTTGTTGTAAAAGTGGCGCATTTTACCGATAAAAAATTCTATTTTTCTATAACATGCGCTTAAAGCTAGCAAAAAAGATAAAATTGAATTATAGACGGCGAAATTTTCTGCACAATTTAACGCATTTTATTGGGAACTTATGTCAAAAGAAGAATTATTGGAATTTCAAGGCACAGTCGTAGAGCTTTTGCCAAATGCAACTTTTCGTATCAAATTAGAAAATGACCACGAAATCATTGGTCATACTGCTGGCAAATTGCGCAAAAACCGCATCCGCGTTTTGGCGGGTGATAAAGTATTGGTCGAAATGACCCCATATGACCTAACTAAAGGTCGCGTAACTTATCGCTTTAGATAATCATAAGGGCGGGCAATGCTTATACTTGCAAGCGCATCGCCACGCCGTCTTGAGCTTTTGGCACGAATTGGAATTGTGCCTGATAAAATAATCCCTGCTGATATTGATGAAAGCGTGCGCAAAAATGAATTGCCGCGCCAATATGCATTGCGCGTTGCGCTTGAAAAAGCCTTGGCAATTAGCATGCAATTTCCCGATGATTATATTTTATCCGCTGATACTGTGGTTTCAATTGGGCGCAGGATTTTGCCAAAGGCCGAAGATGAAAAAACTGCGCGCGAATGTTTGGAATTAATGTCTGGTCGCAACCATGATGTTATAACAGCAATTGCTATGGTTAAAAATGGCAAAATTGCCAAACGCGCAGTGCAAACCAAAATTAAATTCAAACTTTTAACCACAAATGAAACCAAAAATTACATTGCCTCTAATGAATGGCACGGAAAAGCGGGCGGTTATGGTATTCAAGGGCTTGCGGGGGCATTTATTATGCATCTTAATGGCTCATGGGAAGGGGTTATGGGCCTGCCGCTTTATGAAACCAAATGCCTGCTTGATGGCATGGGATATAGTTCATGAGAAATGTGGTTTTAAACCGCATAGGCGAGGATGTTTACGCCCTTTTTGATGGCGATAATATAATTGAAATTAAAATCTTGCGCCCTTGGCAAAATCAAAATGCAAAAACTGGCCAAGAATATTGTGCGCGTATAAAAACCATTGATATGCGCCTTAATGCAGCCTTTGTTGATTTGGGTGATGAACAGGCGCTTTTGCAATTTTCATTGCCGCGCCCCAAATATATTGTCGAAGGTTTGGCAATAATTGTAAAAGTCACACGCCCAAAATTTGCCGATAAATTGGCACTTTGCAGCTTCATTGGCGAAGCCTCACCAAAAGCAAAATGCCCTGAACTTGTAAAAGATGTTGCCGATTGGGGTGACTGGCCCATGCCGCAGATTGCCAATCAAGATGAAGCACAAAAAATCCAAGATTTATTAATCGAACTTGGTTCAAATATCGTAAATCTAAAAAATGGTGGCAATATAAAAATTGATAAAACCCGCGCACTTATCGCAATTGATATTGATGCCGCAGGGCGAATTGCGGGGGGCACAAATCAAAATAATTTCAATCATAAATTAAACCAAATTGCCGCCCAAGAAATCGTCCGCCAAATTAAATTGCGCAATATTGGCGGCCTTATCATTATTGATTTTGTTGGCGCACCAAGCAAATTAGAATCGCAAAACTTGATTGAAATTTTGCAAAAGGATTTAAAACAAAACCGCAAATGCGAAATCTTACCCATTTCCAAATTTGGCCTTTGTGAAATAACCCGCGCCCGAAACGGAATTGAAATTGGCGATATTTTGGGTGATATTTCAACCAAGGCAATTAATGCAATAAATACCCTTGCCCAAAAATTACAAAATTCAAAAGGCGCAATTATAAAATTTAAAATCAGCAATGAAATAAATGATTTTTTACAAAATTGCCCTTTTGACTGGCAAAAATATTTGCATGAAAATATTGGCGGAAGCTATGAGGTCCAAATCGAAAATATAGAAAATTTTGAGGTTTATTAATGGCCTGCCCAATTTGTAGTAAAGACACAAATGAACAATATCGCCCTTTTTGTTCAAAACGTTGTGCCGATGTTGATTTGCACCGCTGGCTTGGCGGTCAATATGCAATAGATGAAAGTGGTGAGATTACATATAATACCGACCCGCATGATGAAGGCGAAAAACCTGTAAAAGAATTTCGTTTTGACGATTAATTACAGGATTTAGTGAAATTCATTGACCATTGCCGCTTTACAGGCGCAATTAAATCTTATATTCAGCACGCCTTCCGACCAGATTGTAAACAATCTATAGATGCCTGGATAGCTCAGTCGGTAGAGCAGCGGATTGAAAATCCGCGTGTCGCTGGTTCGATTCCGGCTCCAGGCACCACTTTCTTATCTCAATTCATTCAAAATTGTCTACTAAACCCCTTGTAATAAAGGGATTTTACGTGTATTTGTTCTGTAACAATCTTGGTTTGTTCGGCTGAAGCCAGGGTATTTTGGGGGTAAGTTGCGGGGTATTTCAAAATGCCCCCATAAATATACCCCCATTATAGGGGTATCGAATGGCATTATCTGATTTGACATTGAGGAATGCTCCTCCAAAAGCAAAGCAATACAAGCTGTCAGATTCAGGTGGACTTTTTATTCTTATAACAGCCACGGGGTCAAAATTGTGGCGCTTTAAATATAGATTTGCTGCAAAAGAAAAGCTCTTAGCACTGGGTTCATATCCTGAGGTTTCATTGAAAGAAGCCCGTTCGAGGCGTGATGAAGCCAGAAAATTACTTAATGAAGGCAATGACCCATCTTTAGAAAAGAAGTTGAAGAAGCATCGTATAGCTCATGAAGCGGGCAATTCTTTTAAATCTGTCTGCGAAGATTTTCTCATAAATCTGGAGGGAAAGCAGTTAGAGCCGAAAACAATCAAAAAAAATAGGTATTTTGCAAAAAAGCTTTATCCAGATTTGGGAACTATACCCATATCAAAACTTGAGGCGCCAGAGATACTTAATGCATTAAAGAAAATTGAAAAATTAGGAATAAAAGAAACCGCCAAACGAACATGTGCGTTTGTCAGCCGAGTTTTTGACTATGCAGTCATAACAGGTCTTTGTAAGTTTAATCCTGCGTCAAGTTTGACTAATGCTTTAGCTACACCAGTTACCACCAATCGCGCGGCCTTAAGTGATAAAAAGGAAATAGGGTACCTACTAAGAGACATTGATGGATACGATGGGCATTTTGCAACAAGACAGGCTCTGAGGTTATTACCTCATCTTTTCGTTCGACCTGGAGAAATACGAAATGCAGAATGGAGTGAGTTTGACCTAGAAAATAAAACCTGGCTGATACCCGCTAAGAAAATGAAAATGAGAAGCGACCATTGGGTGCCTTTGTCCGAACAAGCCATAGCAATTTTGCAAGAAACTTTGACTTTGAAGACTAACTCGAAATATTTATTTCCGTCTTTGCGCAGCAAAGACCGAGCGATGAGTGACAATACCTTAAACGCTGCCTTGAGAAGGTTGGGATATAAAAAGGAAGAAATGTGCGCCCATGGTTTCAGAACTATTGCTAGCTCATTGCTGAATGAAAGTAATAAGTGGCGGTCGGAAGTTATTGAACGACAATTAGCGCATTCAGAAAAGAACCGTGTTCGAGCCGCATACAATAGAACTGAATATTGGGATGAGCGTGTAGATATGATGCAGTGGTGGTCTAACTATATTGACTCATTGAGAGCAACTATTTCATAGTATTTCCATACATTGGAGGTGTTTTATGACTGCGGAATTATGTTGGGCATTAATGCCATCAATAAGAGTAGTTGATGCGGCCGCACTTATGGCTGGACATATTCCAAATGACCCTGAAGTTAAGAAAATACTGAAAGATAATGGTGCCGAAAAAGTCCGAATAGACGCAATGGTATCGCTAATAATATCAGCAATACGAGAGGGCGAAATTAAAGGGCAACTGTTTAATAGCAAAGCCCAACCTGGTGATGAGATAGATGTTGAGAAAGTTATATTGGCCAACGAAGAGTTTAGCATTTTAGAGCGCTTGGTGGTTAAAATATATGTCGATACTTTTGAATTGAAAGAATGGGTTTTAGATACTTCAATTCCAGAACGATTTTTTATGAAATATAGTGAATCTATTGATAAGCAAAATGGAAAAAGAGTTAGTCGTGAAGAACAGCAATCAAAAGAAAAATTAGATAATGTTCAGCAAACCTTGCTTCCAATGAGTAATACCTTGCAGGCTGCAATAGATGTCTTCGAATATTTGAGGAGCAATCCAGGAAAACTTGCAAAAAGCAAACCGAAGAAAGAAGCTATCGAATGGCTCAAAAAGAATTACAAGATGTACAATTTGGTTAGAGACAAAGATGGTAAACCTCAAGAAACGACCATTGAGCGCATCGCTGCGATTGTTAATTGGGAAAAATCTGGAGGTGCGCCAAAATCTACTTGAATAATTGTTTCGTAACCTTGACTAGGTTATCGCAATTGTTTGACAACCTAAACTGCAAGGTAAACAATTTTAATTGCCATGTCTCTCTGATACAATATTTGAAATTGTAGAAGTCAGAGAGGAATTATATGGAAACATTCAAGTTTATAAGATTAAGAGACGTTATCCGCCTAACATCGTTAAGCCGAGCAACAATTTACGAAAAAATGAAAAAGCATGATTTTCCTACCCAAGTTAAACTTGGCGGGAAGTCGGTCGCGTGGGTGGAAGTCGAGATTCAAGAATGGATTAACTCCAAAATTGCGCTTGCTCGAGCTTAGCCACTTCCTGCATCTAAATTAAATCCAACAAGAAGTGAATGCCAAAAAATGGAATTGGATTTTCCATTGAGGTGAAGCTTTGCCTTTTTAACAAAGAAAGCACCAAAAATGCTCGACAAAGAATATACGAGTTTAATAAATAAACAAAAGACAATTTACGCAGAAGAGTTATTTAACAACTCTCTGCCTTTAAGTGGAAATATCGCTGACGCAATATTTAATTTTAATCACATAAATCCCGATATATCCGACTATTCAGATATAGTTCGATATTCCGATTGCTGCCCGTCAGACACTATTAAAAGCAAAAAATCCCGCGCTATTTTGATTGCTATGAGAGCTTGGGACGGCTCTTTTCGTGGTGTGCAAGTGTTAACATTACCTTCACTAAAGCATTTCGTGCTCGGGTATAAACTTGAAGGTTCGTTTGCCCTTTTCGGCAAGCCAAGCTCAAGGGTCGCTGTAACCGAAGATGCTTTTGATGCGCTAAAAATATCATACAATTACAACATTGGCACTTATTCTCTGATTAGCAGCGACTTCATAGAAACTTGGGAGCCATCACCGTCAATAAAAGAAATTGATTTTTACTATTCAGAAGAAGGAAGTGCTAAAGTTCAAAGGCATCGAAAAAATGCCGTTTTACGTTGGTCTTGCACTGGTCGAAAGGTTAAAACCTATAACGTTCCTTTTTGAACTTTCAAAAGTAATTGGACGTTGAGTAAATCGCCAATTCGGGTTCTCAATTCAAAAATATTCAACTGCGCCCAAGACATTTTTTTGCATGTTTCTGCAAATAAAAAGTCTATTTTCACTAAATATAACATGGAGGCATAAAATGCTAACAAATAAGGAGAGTAATGATAAGTAACACAGAAGTTCGAGATACAATAAAATTAATTTATGGATGCTCGAGGAAAATTGAAGGTACAAAAGGGGAAGAATATCTAGCCAAAAATCTTGGAATCAAAATTACAGATTTGCCAATAAATCACAACCTGAAATACCTAGAAAACTGCCCTAATTATAATTCAAAGAATGGGTGTTTTCCCGCGATTGTTGCGAAGATTTCTGATAAAAATAATAAAATAATTGGGTTATTGACATACAATCTTCGGAAAAAAGAAATCCAGACCATTGGCACAAATACAAAAAATGGAGTTGTGATAATGGGCGACTGCTCTTCTCCAGAAATCATTATTACAAAAGATTTTATATGCGCCCTAAAATTGTCAAAAAAATATAAGAAAACAGTATGCGCCCATATAGAAGATGAACACCTTTATAATTGGCACCCCCAAATAAGAACAATAAAATCAATCGAAATGCACGTTGAAAGTCCGTTGAAGTTTAAACAATTGAGGATTGGTGGGAAAGTCGATGACTTTTGGAAAGGACAAAAAATTGAAATAGCGTGCAAGATTTTGTCTCAAAATAATTTAGCAGCAAAAAATCGCTGGTCTTAGCAAATCAAACCCACAATTTATCTAAATAAATATAAAGCAAAAAGGAATAATATATGCAAAATACTGCCCTACTAACAACAAAGCAAATTGCAGAAATGTTTAATTTATCAAAAGCGACCCTTGACACAATTAGGTCGCGAGATGCGTCACAAGGCCCAGCCTATTACAAAATATCTCATTCAATTAGGTATCGCCCATGTGATGTGGAAGAATGGCTAGAGAAAAATAGGTTTGAAACCAATTCAAAAAAGGTGAATAATTAGAATGGATTTTGACTTTGTCAATTTTGAGCTAATTAGTGACCGTGTAATCGATAATGATGCCGTTAGTGCTACTTGGCGACCAAAAAAAATAAGCCATAAGGGAAATGTCAAAGGTTCATATAACGTAACGTCTAAAAGCTATTTGAATTGGGACTTACGCACATGGAAACCGTGGTCTAATTTCATGAACCCGTATGCAATAACTTTTACGTTGAAAAATAACTTCCAGGCAAAGCACGATAATGGCGAAATATATCTTATAAAAACTGATAAAATTGAGGCGTCAAAAAACCTTAAATATTTTATGAAGCGATTTAACACTGCTGCATTTGGTCACAAAACAAATAGCCGAACAAACAAAATTAAAATGCCTTGTGTGGCAATTTTAGAAGGTGACGGTGATTCAAAAAACTACCACTATCATTTGATTGTCGATGCACCTGCACATTTGTTAAAATCCAATAAAAGCAGCGATATCCACGATGAGGCGTTCAGAAATAAAGTATGCTTTCACTGGGGTAAAACAAATCTAGGTCAAGACCAAATATGTATTAGAAAAATATATGATTTGGAAGGCTGGGGTAATTATATCCTTAAAGAAATAGGCGGCTCAATAAAAATCGTAACTATTGAAACTTTTCTTAAAATGTGACCGTCGGAAGCAAAAAAAGTAAATTGGTCGAAGTAATGATACGATGACAAAGCTCTCGTAAAATCTTCAAACCTAAAGACAAAGCGGGCTGAAAAATCCAATCTAAAAACAAATTGATTTTTCAACCTAATGGATTAGTTTGCTCTTTTAATGCTATATAATGTACATTATTAGATATAAATCCAAACAATATTATAATTACATACATTCAAAAAAAATAAAAAAAGAATGTTTAATTATAAAGTTCTAGTCAATATCTAGATTGAATAAAATAATTGCACATAAGTTATTTATACCTCTATAAATAAAAAAAGAGGCCTCTATAACAATAAGGTTCTAGATAATGTTCTAGAAAGTAATATAGGTTGGTATTGCCTAACGTAGAATAACTCATAAAATCTAACATTACGTATATTTTAAATATATTATATCAATCCTAAACTATCACCATTATATTTCAACCATTCTTTCTGGTTCTTATAATCGGGTAATATCCTAGATACATGGTTCCAGAAGGCTTCGGAATGATTATGTTCTTTCAAATGACAAAGTTCATGAACGACCACATAATCAACAACCGAATTAGGTGCAGATATAATTCTCCAATTGAATATAATATCACCATTAGGGGAACAGCTTCCCCATCTATTTTCAAGCTTTTGTATTTTGATTGATTTAGGCTTTACACCAATAATTTCAGAATATTTTTTGACCTTGGATTTCAGGCGTTTCATTGATTGTTCCCGAAACCATTTTCCAAGTTCCAGTCGAATATGAACTTCACATTGCCCTTCCGACCATTCAGGTTTCACACCAACAAATAAATAGCCACCCTTAAAAACAACACCGCTTTCTTTGCCGACAATTCGTTTCAAACGATAGTTTTTGCCAAGATAAGCAAAGGATTCACCGCTTATGAATTGTTTGGATTTTTGGGGTTTGATTTTTGCATTTTCAAAAATCCGTTTTGCAATCCATTCGCGTCTTTTGTTGACAATTTCATCAATTTTATCATCAGAAAGCCCCACTGGAACCGCAATTTTCACAAATCCATTCTCAATAGTTATTGAAGCGGTTTTGCGCCTAGCGGTTCTTACAATTTCAAATGGGGCATCTAGTTTAATCATTTAAACTTGACCTTCGCCAATTCCATAAATCTATCAGTTATTGCTTTCACCAATTCAATGGTTCCAAATGGTTGGTCAAGAATGGTTCTCTTGATATTTCTACGAACTTCCTTTTGTTCATCTTCTTTTTCAAAAAAGCCAATTATTTGGGTGGCGGTTTCCATCATTTTCACCAATTCCGAAACAACATCTTTTACGCGCTGATGGGTTTCTTCATCAATGGATTCATTGGCTTTTGAAAGTTCAGACATAAGGATATTGTAAAACGACAATTCGGTTTGATTAAGCCCTAAATCTTGTGCTGCCTCTTGGTGTTTCTTTTCAATATCATCACCAAACTCAAGCAACATCTGAACCAATATTTCCCATTTTTCACCCGCCTTGGCAATAATTTCTTCAAGCCGATTAGAAAGGGATTTATAATATTCAGGGTCTTCATCAAGCTTGATTGAAATATGATGCTTAATAGCATTTTCAATTTCAGAAGCTTTGGATTTTGCCGATTTATGTTCGTTCAATTTTTCTTTGAAGTCTTTTGCCAATAAATCCACTGGCGCAATTTTTGGGTCAATCCCAAGGGCATAAATATGCTCTTCAATAAGCTTTTTGACTTTTTCTCCCGCGCCCGAAATATTCAATTGATTATCACGATAGCGATTTCGCGCACCAATCGCGATTTTGCCCAATATCTTCAAATCCGCAACAAAGGGCAAAGCCGCTTTATCAGGAAGCACAATTTCCATTTGCTTTGAAAACTTCAAAAAGTCAGATTGAAAATCATGGCGTTTTTGTTCATCGGCTAATAATAAGATACATTCTTCGGTGTCATTAATATCAAGCGATTTGAAATGTGCCATTGCCCTTGTATGCGCCGCTTTAAGGTGTGGGATTTCATTTTTAAGTTCAATCAATGCCCCCGACAAATCATCAGACGAAAACATTTCCAACGCTTCGGTAAGATAATCACTAAGCCCATAATAATCGACGATAAAACCACGTTGTTTCTTGGCGGCTGTGCGATTTACCCTTGCAATCGCCTGAAGAAGATTATGGTCGGTCAATTTGCGGTCTAAATACATAACCTGACAGATTGGGGCATCAAACCCCGTTAACAACATATCTTTGACAATTAAAATCCCAAGATTGGATTGGTTCTTTCCTGTGCCATATGGCTTTTTGAAATCTTCAATTTGTTGCTTTTGTTTTGTGGCATCGGTGAAAGGAAGATATTTGGGTGCATCATTATGCTTGCCCGAAATAATTACCGCACTTTCGGGCGCATTAATTTCTTCATCAAGCATTTGCTTAAATACAATCGCAGCATTGCGTGATGATGTAACAATCATCGCCTTAAAGCCATTTGGCAGTATATGCTCACGATAGTGTTTCAAAATATCAATGCAAACGCGGCGAATGCGTTGTGGTGCTTCAAGAATGGCTTGGGCATTGCCATATTTCTTTTTGATTGCCGCCTGTTCTTCTTTCGATTTATCGCCAAAATATTCATCAAACAGGGCATCAAGCGAATCCCCCGTTACCTTCAACTTGGCTTCGCGCCCTTCATACAAAATCTGAACGGTTGCCCCATCCTTCACTGCCTGTTCGATGGTGTAAGTGTCAATATAAGAACCAAACTCATTATTGGTTTTTTGGGTCTTGATTAGTGGCGTGCCTGTAAATGCGATTTTAGGGGCATTCGGGAGCGCTTGGTTAATCGCCGCACCCAAATTGCCATATTGGGTTCTATGGGCTTCATCAGCCAATACAATGATTTTATCGGAAGCGTTCAAAAGCGGGAAACCACCATCTTCCGAACTTTCTTGAAACTTCTGCACCATTGCGGTGATAATGTCCGATGAATCCTTTTGCAAAAGTGCCCGCAAATCTTTGACCGACTTGGCGTGATAAATGGTTTCTGATTGCGCCCCTGAAAAAGTATCGGTTAATTGCTTATCCAATTGGGTGCGGTCGGTAAGGAAAACTAATTTATAATTCCGAAGTTCGGGGTCGCGCCGCAATTTAACGGTTAAAAACACCATAGTAAGGGATTTGCCCGAACCTTGGGTGTGCCAAATAACGCCCGATTTATCTTTACGATTTGTCCCGCTTTTAAGGCGTTCGATAGTTTTTAAAACCCCACGGAATTGCTGATAACGCGCTATTTTCTTTATAATGCGCCCATCAACGGGTTCAAAGATGGTAAAGTTCTGCAAAATATCAAGGAAATTGCCACGGCTAAAAAGCCCCGTAATCAAAACCTTTTGCGATGTCTTATTTTCATCATCAACCACAAAAGGATATGGGTCTTTCCATTCAAGATAATGTTCCATGCGTGAAGAAATTGTGCCAACCGCCGCACCATTTCCAAAGGTTGAAACCATCATAGAATTATAATGAAATAGCTTTTCGCAACCTTCATTATTGCTTGGGTCGCGAATATTGGCATAGCGGCGTAATTGGTCAATTCCTGCTTCTAATGGGTTGGTGGCATAAGGGGATTTGCATTCAATCACCACAAGCGGAAGCCCATTAACAAACAAAACAATATCGGGAATAATATTTTGCGTAAGCCCTTGCACCTTGAATTGGTTGCAACATAAAAACTCATTATTTTCGATATTATCAAAATCAATGATTTTTACGGTTTGCCCCTTATTTCCCGAACCTAAATCTTGGGCAATTGAGAGATATGATACAATTTCATTCCAAATGGTCTGATTGGCTTCAAAGGTGTTGGTGAATTGGCGCTTGGTAAAATCATGGATGATTTTTCGTTGGTTTTCTTCACTTATCCAAGGGTTTATACGCTTTATTGCCGCCGCAAGCCGATTTTCAAGAATAACATCTTTGAATGAATTACGTTCCCGCAATTCAACGGGTAATAATTCTGGCGATAATTTATTGCCTTCAATATATTTCCAGCCCAAACTTTGCAGCAGCTTAAGCGCAGGGGTTTCAACAATATCCGCTTCATCATTTGCCATTATGAAACCTTCACCCGAACTTTTCCCGTCAATAAATCCTGCATCAGCGATTTTTTGAGGGATATAAGTGATTTAAGTTTATTTTCCACCGCGCTTATCTGATTGGAAATTGAATCAACAGTGCAAACAATTTTAGTCTGCTCAGATAAACTTGGAATTGCAATATTTACTGCTCTAATAGCCGATAGATTTAGCCCAGCTTTAGTTCCAGAATCGTTCTTATCAATAAATTGTCGATAACCTGCAAAAGACGACAAAAAATGCCCGACCCAGCGAGGATTTATAGTTTCATTATCACTTAATCTAACAAGTGCCACATGTTGATTTACATACGCCTCTTCAAAGCCAAAAGGAACCACGCCGATTATTCCCAAATCTGCGGTAATAGAAATCAACACATCACCCTCCTTAACACGAGTACGAGTCCCTTCGCCGCCTTTAGGCGGGTTTACACGCACTACGTCATTGAAGTTCATATTTATGTGATTTCGCGTTAAGTTCCCAATTCTAATAAAAAGAGCACCCGAGTTTGAATAATATTCTGCCCACCCTCGTGAACCGCTTGTTATGAAAGATGAAATCTGCTGTAATTCAGCAACCTCCCAACTTTCAGGGATTGTGCCTAGTTCGGATTGTTTGAATTGGGTGTGACCGATGCCTTTGGTCAAAAGTTCGTTCATGGTGGCTTTTTTAAGGTCTTGCAGCTTTTTAATCTGTGCCGATGTCTTTTCAATAACATCATCCACCGCCCCCAAAACCTCCGCAATTTTTTGTTGCTCTGGTAGGGGCGGGACTGGTAGCTCAATTGATGAAAAAGTGGTCTTGTTTATTATTGGAATTGTCGTAGTTCCAGATAGACGCTTAAGTTCAAAGGAGTTCAGTTTCATGTTATAAAACATGAAATGTGGGTCATGAAGTTCATTGACCACTATGCTGTTAATTTGCTGGTTTGTTATGCATGTTTTTGAAGTTAAAGCAATCTCGCCGAGAGAGCCAATGCAGGTCACCATAATTGCATTTTTAGGCAGGGTTCTCCCCTTGCTCGCTCCCAATTCGGATACCTTTTTTGTTGTCGATTTAACATAAACATCATCGGTAAAATCTGCAGGAGAAACAAATGGTATCTCGCCGTCCCAAAGTTTGGGGTCAGAAGTGCTTGGTGTAAAACCAGTAACAACTTCGCCCAAATCACCAATGGGTCTATACTCCCACCCCTCTGGCAACACGCTACTCATACCCCAACTCCTCGAGGTAATTCCACATTGTGGCTTCGGCGGTTTGTAATTGGGTATTTATTTCGTGCAATGAGGTTTTATATTTATCCCACCAGCGTTCCAATTGCGCGATTATCTCATTGCTCGCGTCAGTTGCGAAATCCCGCAATTGCTCCTTGCTTTCAATTTCTGGCTTGAAATCATAATAATTTTCATCGCGCTTATTAAACACGCATGAAACATCAAAACCCATTAGGGTTTCTTGAATATAATCATCATTAATTTCGGATATTGGCACACCGCCATTTAGAATTGCCCGTGTATCAAATTGTTCGGGTGGGGGCGATGTATCGGCATAGCGGCGAATGTTTAGATTATAATCATTTTCCTTGATTTGTTCTAATTCCACCACTTTTGAATAGCGTTTGGTGTCTTGATATTCATCATAAGTTTTTATGATTTTTTCAATATCAATTTCACGCAATTTATTTTGATTTTTGCCTTCTTCATATTCCAATTCGGCATTGATAAAGATTATTTTGTTTTTGCGCACTTCGGGTTTATTTTTATCAATAATCAGCAATGCGGCGGGAATACCCGTTCCGTAAAATAGACCGCTTGGCAGACCAATCACCGCATCAAGATAATCATCATTAATTATGCCTTTGCGGATTTCTTTTTCACTTGCAGCCCTAAATAGAACCCCGTGTGGCACGACCACACCCATGCGCCCATTTTGATTAAGGCTTGCAATCATATGCTGCACAAATGCCAAATCACCCGTGTCTTTTGGTGGTGTTCCGTATGGAAAGCGCCCAAACTTATCGGCATCGGCTTCATCCTTGCCCCATTTTGCCAATGAGAAGGGTGGGTTTGCCAACACCCTATCAAATAGCATTAATTCGCCCGATTTTGTATGTTGCGGGTCGCGGATAGTGTCGCCCTTTTTAATGTCGGCATTGGTAACGCCATGCAGGAACATATTCATCTTGCAAATCGCCCAAGTGTTCAGGTTCATTTCCTGACCAAATAGTGACAAATTGCGTGCATCTTCATGGTTTTTGGCAAGGTAGTTTCGCGCCTGTATCAACATACCGCCCGAACCAACGGTGGGGTCGTAAATTGTCATACCTGCGTGTGGTTTTAATAATGAAACCAGCAACCAAACCACTTCGGAGGGTGTATAAAACTCCCCACCTTTTTTACCTGCGCTATCGGCGAATTGTTTTATAAGATATTCGTATGCATTGCCCAATAAATCAGGGCTTTCAAAATCCTCATTGCGAAGGCGATATTTGGAGAAATGGGATAAAAGGTCTTGAAGTTTTTTATCGCTTAATTTGTTTTTGATATTGAAATCAATCGAAATCAAAACCCCTTCGAGTGAGGTGTTATGTTCCTCTATGGCTTCGGTGGCTTTGTTTAATTCGGAGCCAATATCATGCTTTAAATCTTTTAGATTATCCCAACGCGCAATTTCGGGCACAAAAAACGTTTTGGCATATTCATCATGGTCGTTTGCCAATACTTCTGCGGCTTCCAATGATTTGCCAGTTTGGACATAATGGGCAATTACCCTTTCACGTTCCTCCGCGAAGGCATCCGAAAGGCGCTTTAGGAACAACATCCCAAAAATATAATCCTTATATTCCGACGCATCCATATTCCCCCGAAGAATATCGGCACTTTCCCATAAAAATGTTTCAAGTTGCGAAAGGGTGATTTTATTGGTCATTATTCTTTCAATTCACTTTTTGATTTGATTTTTTATACTCTTTTCGCATGGGCAAAATAAATTGCAAGAAAAAGTGTCAAGTAACCGCACTTAAGCAATGCGAAAAACATTGCGCAAGTAAAAGTTTGGTATATGTTTATTAAAAAATACTTTGGTATTAAATATGGGGGCAAGATTGAGTGACGATATTAAAGAGCAGATTGCTGCACTAAAAGAACAATTGGCACAATTAGAAAAGAAAGCCTTAGAAGAGGATGTAAAAAAGGAAAATCCTAAAGTCAGTGTTGACAATGCTTCGGTTGGGTTTGGTAATGAAGTTTCAGATTTACCGAGAGAGCCTAAAGGTTCTGACTCGACATTAAAATGGATGTTTGGAACAGGTGCAGCTATTGTTGTTTTGTTTCTAATTATGTCAATTGCAAATAAGTCGCCTAATCCGTCAACTCAGAACTCTACTTTAAATAATAGTTCGTCTGCGAATGCGCTTAATGTTGCTGATGAGGTTGCAAAAACTGCGCAAGATGCAACAAACGCGGTAGCAGAAGCTGCAGGAAATACAGAAAAAAGCGGCACGAAATGGGAATATGATTCTTCTTCCGATGGAATGTCGGACATTCAGACTAAAACTGCATGTATTGAATCTGAAGACATGATAATTCAATCGGCTCCTTACGAGCCAACACATACAAGACTTTGCTTTCGCAAAAGCCCTAAATACGGCTTTGATGCGTATTTTACGCTTGAATCTGACGGCCAGATTTTGTGCCAGTCATATGTAGAGCCTTGCACCATCACAGTTAGATTTGACAAAAATGCGGCACAATCATTTTCAGGTACAAGCGCTTCAGATAATTCGAGCGACATAGTCTTCTTTGTAAATGCCCAAAGGCTACTAAGTTCAGTTCTGAAATCTAAACAAACACGTGTGCAGGTTGAACTTTTTCAAAATGGCAATCAAGCAACAACGTTCAACACTGAGGGCCTAGTTTGGCCGCCGAAATAGTTGAGCTTTTTCAATCGTTATTTATTGATTTAGGGGGTGATTATGAAATTAGAAGATATAGGTATTTTCGTTGGAAAAGTTGATTTCGAATATGAACCTATCCGCAGGTTAGAGGCAAAATGCGAAGCAAGCACCGCTTTTGCTCCAGCGCCTACTGTTGAGGAAGTTAGTGGTAGATTAAGAGCGATGGCCGCAAAGGTTGGCGCAAACGCAATTATCGAGGTTGAATATAACAGTGGTATGTCCCTTACATCATGGAAATCTATGAAAGGAACTGGCCTTGCCGTTAAAAAGGTGTCTGACGACGTAGCATGTCCATTTTGCGCAGAAAAAATAAAACGAAACGCCATTAAATGCAAACATTGTGGTTCTGATATATCTCATTCAATTGAAAATAAACAAAATAAAACTAGCGATTTGCCTAGCGGAATCGGCAAAAGTGTCGACCATATTGAGCCTCTAAGGGAAACAAATAACTCAATTTGGTGGATGGTTGGAGTCGGTATTATATTTTTAATATTCTTTCTTATTCAGATGGCATCTATTAATTAGGTTTTGGTTAAATTGCTTGCAAAATTAATCTTATTATCCAACTTTGCTATGTAGAGAAAAATAGAAGTTATTTAAAGTTTTCATATTGGGAGATGCTACTGAAAAAATATAATCGCATAATGCTAGGGGCTGGCAGCGTACATGCGCAAGAATGCTTTATTGGCGGGTTTATAGGAACTGATTTTGGTATTTATCAAGATTTATCGAGCCACCTACCCGAAAACTGGCGGGAGTTTAATAAGGAGTTCATTCCTGTTTATCTAAAAAATAACCCTGATAAATCCAGGGTAACTGCTGGCCTTGCGTGTGGGGCAATTTGGACTGTTTCAAAGGGGCTAAATATTGGCGATGTTGTTTTAAGTCCCGATGGTAATGGCAATTATAGGGTCGGGGAAATTGTAAGTGAATATTATTATTCCCATGATGGGGTATTGCCGCATCGCCGAAATGTAAAATGGCTTGAAGTTTACATTCCGAGAAGTGAAATGTCGCAATCACTTCAAAACTCAACGGGTTCGATTGGGACAGTTTGCGATATCTCATCCTATGAAAATGAGATTAGAAACTTTATTTCAAAAGGTGCTGTCACAACATCAGTTGTTGTAAGCGATGAAGAAGGGTTTATTGACCCCTTAGCATTTGCAATGGAAAAGCATCTTGAAGAGTTTTTGGTTGCGAATTGGAGCCAGACCGAGTTCTCTAAACATTTCAAAATATTTGAAGAAGATGGCGATTTAATTGGCAAGCAATATCAAACAGGCGCAGGAATAATTGATATTCTTGCTATTAGTAATGATAAAAAGCGTCTTTTGGTGATTGAGCTAAAGCGTGGACGTGCAAGTGACAGAGTTGTCGGACAAGTTCTTCGATATATGGGGTATATTAAGGAGCAAATTGCCTCTCCGAACCAAACGGTAGAAGGCGCAATTATTGCACTAGAAGATGACCAAAGTTTACGTTGGGCTATATCAAATGTCCCAAGTGTTTCATTCTATCGATATCAAATAAGTTTCAAATTGGCGAAAAATTAGAAAACAATTCTAGTCAGGAATTATTTAAAAGGTATAAAATGGCTTATCCAATTGAAAGCAAGCTCGTAGTAGCTGTTTCGTCTACTGCACTTTTTGACTTTAGTGCGGAGCATCAAATATACCTTACTCAAGGTCTGGACGCGTTTAGAGAGTTTCAACTTAACAATCGTAGCATTCCGCCAAAACCAGGTGCCGCATACCCATTTATAAAGCGCTTGCTCAACCTCAACAATGTATTTCCTGATAAAGAACCAGTTGAGGTAGTAATTCTATCAAGAAATCATCCTGATGCAGGGTTGAGAATGATGGATGCCCTTGAGGGATATGGCTTAAAAATATCTAGAGCCTTTTTTCTAGCGGGTACGCTGCCATATCCTTATATGAAATCTGTAAATGCTGTTTTATATCTAAGTACAGACCCAAGAGAAGTAAAAGAAGCCATTGATAACGGTTATCCAGCTGGTCATGTTTTGCCATGTAAGATGGACGATGTTGACGAGGACAATCAGTTGAGAATTGCTTTCGACTTTGATGGCGTAATAGCTGACGACGAGGCAGAAGGTGTTTTCCAGGATGGTGGATTACCCCTATTCCATTACATGGAACAACAGAATAGGTATAGACCGCTAAACTCAGGGCCTTTAATGCCACTTCTGAAACGTATTTCTGATTTGCAATCACTTGAGCGAGAACGCAGCAAAAAAGCTAACAACCCAGAGAAATCAATCCGTGTCTCAATAGTTACTGCGAGAAATGCTCCTGCTCATGAGCGTCTTATGACTACTTTAAAATCATTTGACATTGAGACCGATGAACTTTTCCTTACTGGCGGCATTGAGAAAAAGAACATTCTAGATGTCCTAAAACCTCAGATATTTTTCGATGACCAACTTGGGCATTTAGAACCTGCATCAGATTCTACTCCTTGTGTACACATTCCATTTGGACTTCGAAATAATTAGGCAAATAAATTATATACTATTTCTCTAAATTGGCACTGTTTTAAATACATAATAGTTCAATATTTTATGAATCATGGGTATGGCATTTCCGTCGAACTAGCTGGCATCTTATATTCATTCGCATGATATAGTCTTGGATTATGTCTAATGTTTTCAATAAAATTATTTATATTAATTCAAAGAGTTGTAGCGATATAATGGCAATTTAGAAAATTAAAAATTAGTTTTTTTTATATTGCAGAAATCGTAACATCTCGGTCTCCGAAAATATAACTTCCAAGTTCTTTGTGTTTGGATTTAATGGAGATGAAGGAAGATGCGAAATCTTCGGTTAGGCAATTGAAAACTTTGGGTTGAATAGGGCTTTTCAAAACAATTTTCGAAAAATTGGAACGATGCCCCAATAGGTTCATATAGTTGCCAAGGATTGGCGAGCCGCAATCTAGTAATGTCAAAATTGTTGGTGCCGTTTTTCTATCACTATAAAGGCCTTTGTACGCACACATTGCGTCTCCAGAAATATGAATTAGGCTTATGTATTTCGGGTTTGTATCATTAATATATTTTGAATCGATGTAACGCTTATTATACTTAAAAACAAACCAATGGGCGAATGGGAATGGATTGACAAAGCTAGTCTTGATTTCTGGAAATGCTTTTATTTCTTCCAAAGTATAAAAATCTTTTGCCTTATTCTTGGGAATTGCGCCACGCATTTCCAGAAACTTTCCCGTTCTGCCGAATATGACATTTGAGTTTGGTAGCTCATCAATTGAAATTGTTCGGTGTTCGTGAAGTTCATAGGTTGGATAATGGGATTGGAAGGAACGCATTTTAATTTTATGCGGTTCGCTAAGTGACTTTATCATCTCCGCTTCTCTGAAGAAGAAATCACTAAACACAAAGCTGTTCGTTAATTTTTTCATTTTTGCAATTGGCGAAGTGTCATCACCACATGCGGGATAAAAATGACTTGCTTCAAGTAGTAAATCAATTGGCAGAGCCACGTCGTGAATTGAGTTGTTGTCGAAAAAATTGTTTACCCTGTTAATCGAGCTTTGGTTTTGTTCAATAAGCAGGCGGATTTCATCAATATTGATTATATCAACATCCTCAATATCTATGTGACGACCATACTCTACAATAAATCCCATACGCGCTCCTTTGTTTGGATGCCGGATATGGTGTGCTTTTAATTTAGTTCAAGTATTAGATATAGTAGTATTGTGCTCCAATAAATTGGGCAATATTATAATTAACTTTATTTGCATTTTGATTTAAAGCTAAGTATACAAATATTATTGCCTTGATTTGCATAGTCTTTTTGTGTGGTGGAATGATGACCGAAGAATTGAAGAAACCTAAAAATAAATTGGCAACAACCTTCATATTAGGAATACCAATTTCTGCACTTTTAGGCGGTGTTGGATTTTTTCTCGCATCACCTTTACCTACTACTGCATGGGTATGTAAGTCAGCGACTACGAAAAGTGATACTAGCTTAGGTTCGGAACCTGAAACATATGTTGCAAAGGTTAAGGACGAGTACATGCTTTTGTTTGAAGGTGGAAAAAATCAACTTATTACTGCTCAAACTGACAAAATACCAAAGCAATGGCTTTATAATAATGGGGAAGGAGGTCTCCAAAAAATTAGTGAAAATGGCTTTGAAGATGTAGTTATTGTCGATGATGTCCCTTATAAAACTATTTTCGATATTAAGAAATCTTCTGTAATTACTCAGGCGAGAGATACTGACCCAAGTATAGAAACATGCCATCTTACGGATTGGGATAAAATTAAGAAAATATCTTCCACCTCTGAGGCGGGTGCGCCGATTGAGTATTTGGAAGCTAGAAATTATAGATTTAAACAACTCATTAAACAAATGGGCGATTTGAAAGTCGCAAGAACACTTTTATCCGCAGTAACTTATACGCGCAAAGATGATGCATACTCGATTTATCACATATTGAGCAGGCTGCCACCGAGTGCTTTGACTACAATTGAAAAAGACCAACTGGAGGCAGCAAAGAAGAAGCTCCTCACCTCTGAGGCTAAGCAGTTGCAATTATGGGAGTTTACAGGAGGCTATTCTTATAGACAATATCCGTATAATAATTCTGAGCAAGTACAATCTGATTGTCAGAGTAATTCCCAATTAGTGGAGCAATATACTCAAGAAGGGTATGCAATTGTTTCTCAGTCACAATCCACAAGAAATGTTTCAAATGGTAGCTGTCAGGGGCGCGATGTTTTGCTAACTAAAGAAGGAGGTATTCCAGAATGATTTCTAGCAATATTTTGCAGAAGTTGTTTTTTTTAAGATGGCTACATTTTAAATGCCAGCGACTATAATAAATCTATACGCCTATATTTTGGAGTTTTTTTATGAAGTATTGGAAAGCAGCCTATATTGCATTATTTTTTGGGTCATTTGTTTCAGTCAGTACATTTGCTCAAGACGGAAACAATTTTTCAGATGACGCATTTGTCGGTAAGAAGTTTAAGGGCTCTATTACTGGCCTATATGTACAAAAGTTTGAGCGCCCATATAAAAATTGGTGGTATGGGGCGTTGATTAAATATGATGACTACGGTTCGCGCGAGGTCTATATTTATCCTGAAGGAAAAGAACCTAATTTTTTTGGCGTTCTAGGAATAAATTGCTCGAGTAGAAGTGCTTCATGGACGTTTGCCTCAAATACTTTTGAGAAAATTACTGAAAATGAAGGATTGATAAGGGAGCTAGTGCCAAAAGAGGTCGTTCGTAATGCAATAAAACATTTCTGTTCCAAGTAGGGGATTATAATTTATCTATGGCATATGCTTATTACAGCAACTCTTCCAAATCAATTCACAACTCCCTCCGCCAAATTGATTTGTAATATCCCTGTTTCATTTTCTAATTCAAATTAGAACAATGAGCTATACATTAACCCAATAGGCAACTACCCATATACCAAAAACGAACGTTATTGATATTATTTTTTATAGTCGCCAATCGTCGCCATTATTTTGATTTTTGATATCTTAAAACTGTATCTTGAAATTGATATCTTATTGTGCTATGAACTTGTTGAGTTTCAAGATAACCAAAGGACATTTCATGAAGATAGGCTACGCGCGCGTTTCAACCGCTGAACAAAATAATGACTTACAAATTGACGCACTCCAAAAAGAAGGCTGCGATAAAATATTTGAAGAAAAGGCTTCAGGGGCACAGCGTGATAGACCAGAACTGAAATCCGCACTGGGATATGCCCGCGCTGGCGACACGATTGTAGTTTGGAAATTAGACCGACTAGCACGTTCTTTAAAACAGCTTATAGAAACGGTTGAGGATTTAGAAAAACATGGCATTGGCTTTAAGTCCATCACTGAATCTATTGATACCTCGACCTCAGGCGGCAAGCTTATATTTCACATTTTTGCTTCTTTAGCTGAGTTTGAACGAAACATAATTCGCGAAAGAACTAAAGCTGGCCTTGAATCTGCCAAGGCGCGTGGTCGCACTGGCGGCAGACCGTCGAAGATGTCCGAAGATGATATCGAAGTAGCAAAGACCTTATTGAAAAATCCCGACATCACCGCGAAAGAAGTTGCAAGACGAATGGGGGTTTCTTTTGCCACACTTTACAGGTATTTACCTAAGGCTCGTAGCCTTTGATGGTCGTTCAATCTGCGTGAATGATTTACATATTGATAGTTCTTTTGAAATGTATACTATTAATTTATTATTGGACGCTTCTATTATTAGAGTACAGCTGTGGATGAACATTGGTATACAAAATATGATGGTACACCATGGGAAAACTATTGCCATAAATTGCTTCATATCAAGCATGGAGGCAAATATCAGCCTATAGAGGAAAACGATGGTGGCGACGGTGGACTTGATGGTTGGGTTTTTTCTGACGGAATTGCCTATCAAATGTATGGCATGGAGTTTCTTAATAAAAATCGCCACAAATCAATTCGAAGCAAAATATATTTGGATTTAAATAAACTAAAAAAAAATAAAATATTGATAGAGAAATTACTGAGTGGCGGTAAAATCAATGAATGGGTATTGTTAATTAACTCTCCAATTCCATCAAATAAAATAAATCAATACGCTGCAATGAAATCAAAAAAAGTCAGAGCTTGGGGGTTACCCTTTATCTCTAATAATTTCACAATAAAAGTTTTAACGCCAGATTATCTTGAAGTAGAGCACAGTACCTTAAATAAAGCGATTAATGATAAAATTGACATACCGTTTCCTTTTGCCACTTTGGCGCCGATAGAAGAAATATATCAAGACGGCAAGTTTATAACGGTTCAAAATAAATATCAAAAAATCACCCCAGATTTATTTGAAGCAAAAAAAATGGCGCTTGAAGAGTTTAAATCATACTTTCAAAATGGTGATATTATGGAGGAGATTTTAAGGTTTTCTCCGATGCTTCATGAAGAAATAAGTAATGCAATTAATTCTCACGAAAGTCGGGTCAACAATTCATCTAAATTAATTGGGAATTATCAGAACGCACTAGAAATTAATGACACGCTTCTAGCCAGTCTAAGGCACAGTTTCGGAGATAGGCTGCATGGAAATGTCTTGAATGCGATTGCAAGATTTACAATTGCAGGATGGTATATCGATTGCCCTCTTGATTTTAAAGTGTCGGAAACAATACAATGATTGTCAACGCAACGTTTAGCATCCGCGCTCGCGGCATTTCTTCTGACTTGAGGCTTTTTGGTAGGCTAACAATTTTACTAATATCAATTGATAGATGCTGTTGGCGCAAAGTTGCTAATTTAGAGCAACTACATATTTTAAACACCCTTTTCCTGAAAGCTAGAAATGGGGAAAATTATTTAAATCGAGATATTAGCGATAATCCCGGGGCCTTCAATTTCAATATTGACCCATACCTAAACAAATGCATCCAATATGCATTGGCTTACGGTTTAATTGAACGAACAACGTCTAAGAGTGGATATAGCTTGTTTCTAACAACGAAAGGCACGGAATATTTGAAAGTGCTGCAAGATTCGGGTGAAATTGATGAATACATGGATATCGGAATGCGCATTGGAGTGCTTACGCGCTCCGAAATAAATAGACTTACCAAAGGATAAATGCATGTTTTTGCAGTTTAATCGATTAAGATTAGTATCACGCTTAAGCAATTCTAACCGAGCAATCTGCGAAGTGGAGTTTAAACCAGGATGCAACGTCATACTAACCAGTCTTAACTCTAGGGGGAAAAGTTCTATACTTAATGCATTGATTGCAATTTTGGGCATGGATAAATTAATCAACAATAATGTCACCGCTATTGTTAGGGATGAAGTGCGCGTGGGCGATAACATGCTTCCCACTATCGGAGGTGAAGTATTCGTTGAAGTTGCAAATGAAAAGGGTGAAATAGCAACACTATCTAGACAAGTTAACCCAGATTTTGACAATCAAATTGTGGTTTATCCGTCTAATCTGGACAATTTCTCAAATACAGAGGGAAGAAAGCTCTTTTTAGGAAGAGATTCATATAAGAGTGAGTTGGGCTTTCACCATTTTCTCAGTAACTTTATTGGTTTTCCCTATATCGAAGTATTGGGAAACGATGACGGTAATATGCGCCTTTATCTAGATTATGTATTTTCATTGATTTTTCTTGAGCAAAAACGCGGGTGGACAGATATAATGTCTAATCAACCATTTTATGGAATGAGGGACTCAAAACGAACAACTATTTCCGAAGTTATAGGTCTAGAGTTCGTATCCCGCACTTTGAAAAAGACCCAATTAGGATTTGAAAAATTACGTCTAAAGAATACTTATGAAACGCAACTCGATGCTTTAAGTAATTATCTTATCTTAAAACATCTCAGAGTTAGTGGCGCTCCTAGAGACTTAGTTAATAGGGATTGGGATGCAAAATTAGTAGAGGCAACTAATATGCCTAACAGACTTACTGCCGCTGAAATGCTTGTAAAATTGCAATCCGAACTGGATAAAAAATTAGGTTTTGTAAGCATTAACCCAAGCGACGATGGAACCCATTCAAGAATTAACGAAATATCATCGGAAATTGCTGAGACTTCAAGAGCTCTTGAAAGGAGTACTCAAAATATAAGTATTAAGTCCGACCTAATTGAAACTTATAGACGACGCCTAGATGCATTCGGCGTCGAACTAAAGAAAAATAAAGAAGAAAAGCGAATTAAAACAATTGCCACTAAATTAGTTGGGGATTTATGCCCCACTTGTGAGCAACCTATAGATGGAACTCTTGCTTTCAAGGGCGATTCATTCGTTCCAATGACGATAGATGAAAACATCCAATATATTTTTCAGCAGTCTAATATCTTAAAGAACTTAATTAGTTTGGAGGAAAGTTCACTTAAAGACATGGTCGGTGATTTGAATAAAGAAAGAGCATTTATAAATGATAGGATTGAGAAACACTCTTCACTTTTGAGAAGTTTAAAAACTTTCATAGAGCCTAGCATTTTTGTTTTAGCTAAAGAAATCGCCCAATTAGAAGCAGAAGTGAGCTCTTTAGAAGACGTAATTGAGTACGCCAATAAAAGCCTAGGCGTTCTAAAAAATACTAGTAACGAGTATTTCTCAAAATTGGACGCATTTAATAAATTAAAAGGTGCAATTTCTGAAAAGGATTTAAGTAAGATTTACAAATTGCAAAACTTTTTCCACATGTGTTTATCTGTTGTTGGATTCGATTCTTATGAAGTTGATGCTGTTATAATTGATAAGGATACTTTCCAGCCAAAAGTGCTTATCAAAAAAAGTGATGGAATGAGAAAAGTAAAGCCAGAGTTTGGAAGTTCCGCGAGTGATTGGATTAGAATTATTATTGCTTTTACTATTGCTCTTCAGATGCTCTACAATGATGGTGATGTTGGCGTTCACCCTGGAGTTTCGATATTTGACGAGCCCAAGCAGCAAAACATAGAAGGATTAGGGTATTTGGAAATATATAGGTTGGCCGTACAAGCGACGAGCGAGAAGGGGCAAATTATAATAGCCGCGACAGATAAAGATGGCGCCGTTAGAAAAATCACCAAAGATTTAAATATTAATCTTGTTGATTTTGGTGAAAAATATGTTTTACAGTTAGAAAATGATTGAGAGTTGTCGGCTGATGAGAAATAAAGTTGCCCGATTTTATTCAAGTATATTTTGTGCCAAAATAGCTAAGTGAAAAACTGTACTTCTACCACCTTTTGCGCCTTTGATGAGAATCTCTTGACGAATTAAAGCTTCAATATCCCTTGATGCGGTGTCTTGGGAACATTTATTGATTGCAGCCCATTTTGAAGATGTAAGATGTCCTTCAAAACCGTCTATAAGCATATTTAGTATTTTTATCTGGCGGGCATTCAGCGGATGTTGATTTAGGGACAACCAAATGTTTGATTTATTTTGTGCCTTCGCCACTATGTCTTCGGCATTTTTGACAGATTTCTCAAGGCAATTTAAATACCATAAAAGCCAGTAATCTATGTTGGAATCGCCCTTCTGGGTTTCTTCCAAAACGTCATAATATAAATCACGTTCCGCTTGTATTTGCGATGACATTGAATAAAATCTTGACTTAGTGCCATCAGACCGTGCGAGCATCATATCGGCTATCGCGCGCGCAATACGACCATTCCCATCTTCAAATGGGTGGATTGTAACAAACCATAAATGCGCAATCGCCGATGATATAACTGGGTCAATATTTTTTTCGGAATTAACCCAGTTTATAAAATCATCCATTTCGTTGCCTATGGTTGTGGCATCTGGCGCTTGATAATGAACTTTTTCATTGCCTAGCCGTCCAGAAACTACTTGCATAGGCCCATTTTTATCATCACGATATTGACCAGCTTTTATTTTAGAAATCCCGCTATAACCACTAGGAAATAGTGCTGCGTGCCAAGAATAAAGTCTTTCATTAGATAAGGCTTTTTCGTAATTTTGAGTTGCGTCGAGCATCATATCAACAATACCATCGACATTACGTTCTGATGGAACAGTTCCCACGACTTCGATACCAAGTCGTCGCGCGATTGAAGAGCGAACCTGTTGCTGATTTAAGTTTTCACCTTCTATTAGGCTGGACTTTAAAACGTCGGAAGTAATAACTTCTAGCGAAGTGGATTTTTGGACATCAAAACCCAAAGCTTCCATTTTTCCTAATAGTCGCCCCTGTAAATTGCGGACACGTGCAAGCAGTGTAGAAATCTTATCGTCATTCCATTGGAACTGTGTCCAATTTTCATGGTCATAAATATACAAATTAATCTCCGCAATTATTGCGGAGTATATAAAACATATTCTCCGCAAAAGCAAGATTATTCTCCGCGCATATTGCGGAATATATATTTATAGCACCTAAAATGTAATTTGGAGGTAAATTAGGCGCTTCAAGATTACATTTCAGGGGAAAATGCCGAGTAGCTCTGATGGAAATAAGCTCAAAAGCACATTTCTGAAAATTAGCTTCAGTTAAGGTTTTCAATTATTGGAAATCATGATATCCAACCGCTTAGCAAACTTATCATAAGATAGTAATTGTACTCGAGCGCAATGTTAGTTTGACGTGACGGGGTATGTAAAAAATTGAAATACGAGCTTTGTATCTTGGGGGTATTTCAAGGGGTATATTTGAAAATCCAATTGATTAAACTCTATTAATTCAATATATAATGATGGCACTGTGAAGACGGCTCCAGCACCATTTCTTTTATCTCACGCTTATGTTCGGGGCAGTCGCTAGTCGCGAACGCTATTCCCTCACCGCTCCAATGGGGCGGCGGACGACCGCCGGAGCGCCGCTTGGCGCTCGGTGCTTCCAAATATTTCTGGTTCGAACTTTCACCGATATAGGGCACCATCTTTAATTTGCGTTCAGAAAAAGACCTCGACAAAGCCGAGATTTGTCCGATTAGCCGCACCATGCTACCGCTTATACTACCGCCTTCGCTGTGCTCACTTGGCAATTTAGAATTTAGCGGAAAATAATTTTTAAAAAGCGTGGTTTTTAAAAATTCTTTACTTTTTACTTTATTTTTCAAGGTAATATAAAAAAGCCTTGGTTAAACCAAGGCTTAGTAGATTATAGCATTGCGGGGATTACGCGGTCTGGGGGTTTGTGGCCGTCTGCGAAGGTTTTTATGTTTATTATTACTTTTTCGCCCATTGCGGTTCGGCCTTCTAATGTTGCCGAGCCCATATGTGGAAGCAATACAACATTGCTTAGTTTTTTGAGTTTTGGGTTGATTTCTGGTTCATGTTCGAACACATCAAGCCCCGCCCCTGCTAATTGGCCTTTTTCAAGCATTCTTGCCAATGCCGCCTCGTCTAGAACTTCGCCGCGTGCGGTATTGATTAAATAAGCTGATGGCTTAAGCAATGCCAAACGGCGTGCGCTTAATAAGTGATAAGTTGCAGGTGTATGCGGGCAATTAACCGATACAAAATCCATTCTTGAAAGCATTTGATCAAGGCTTTCCCAATAGGTTGCCTCTAATTCTTGCTCAATAGATGGGTGGACTTTTTTGCGATTATGATAATGGATTTGCATACCAAAGGCTTTGGCGCGTTTTGCAACCGCCTGCCCTATGCGCCCCATTCCAACAATGCCAAGCCGCTTATTACCAACACTATGACCAAGCATCCAAGTTGGTGACCAGCCTTTGAATTCATCTTCTTCAATTTTGCGCGCGCCATCAATCAAGCGACGTGGAACTGCCAATATCAAAGCCATTGTTACATCGGCAGTATCTTCGGTTAAGACACCTGGTGTATTGGTTACGCAAATCCCACGACGAACCGCAGTTTCAACATCAATATTGTCAACACCTGCACCAAATTGAGCAATTAATTTTAATCTATCACTAGCGCGCGATAAAACTTTTGAATCAATTCTATCGGTTACTGTTGAAACCAAAACATCACAGCGAGAGGCCGCATCAACAAGTTCTTCGTATGACATTGGAACATCATCTTTGGATAATTCCGTATCAAATAATTCCTTCATTCTTGTTTCAACCGCATCAGGTAGGCGGCGAGTGACAATAACCTTTGGTTTTGTATTGCTCATATTTTTAAAAATTCCCAGTATTTTTTATCCATAGCAATCTTGTTGACAATCTCCAACAATTTCTTTGTATAAAAATCATTATCCCTTGGTCGCACATGATTTAATAATTGATGCAGCTCATTTAATTAACACTAAATTCACATTAAAAAAGCATATCAGTCTATAGAACCATAGTTTGCGGCAAATCGATGCGACAATTTTTCATCTTAATATCTTTATTATTTTTTCTTGTGCCTCAATTATCAATTGCACAGGCTATAAGATATGACACGCCGTCAAAACTACCTGTCCCACGCTTTGTTTCTATGCGTTTTAATGTTGTTAATGGGCGCGCAGGGCCAGATGAAGATTATCCAATCAGATTTGTTTATAAACAGGCCGGCCTTCCCGTTAAAGTTATTGCAGAAACAATTGATTGGCGCAAAATTGAAGACCCAGATGGCACACAAGTTTGGGTTCATAAACGCAATCTTGATTCCAAACGAACATTAATAATTCGCCCATCACAAAAGGGCGCAACCCATGTAATGCTTTATAATAAAAACACGCAAAATAACAAAGTGATTGCTAAAATTGCATCTGGTTCAATATGTGAAATTCTTGATGCCCAAGAAGGGTGGCGTAAAATTAAAATTGGCAATTATACAGGCTGGATAATTGCAATTGATGCATGGGCTTCTTGATTAATTGGCCAAAAGTTTATCATAAAAAATGCGTTTTATCACTTTGCACACTACCCATTTTAGTGCTAGTGCCGCTTTTGAAATAATTTGTAACAAATAGTCAAAAGATTTGGAAAACTAATGACAAGGCAATCATCATACACATATGAAGAATTAATCGCCTGTGGCGAAGGGAAACTATTTGGTGAGGGTAATGCACAATTACCACTTCCAAACATGCTTATGATGGATAGAATTGTCGAAATTAATGACAATGGCGGAAATAATGGCAAGGGTAAAATTATTGCCGAATTAGATATTAATCCTGATTTATGGTTTTTTGCATGCCATTTCCAAGGTGACCCAGTAATGCCGGGTTGTCTTGGTCTTGATGCAATGTGGCAATTGGTTGGTTTTTTCCTTGGTTGGTCGGGAAGCCCAGGAAAAGGGCGCGCTTTGGGTGCAGGTGAAATCAAATTCACTGGTCAAGTAACGCCAGATGTTAAAAAAGTTCGCTATGAAATAGATATGAAACGTGTTTTTCGTTCAAAGTTAATTTTGGGCGTTGCGGACGGTGAATTATATGCCGATGATAAGCTTATTTACACGGCAAAAGACCTTCGTGTAGGTTTGTTTGACCCGCAATCTATGTCATCAATGGGCTAAGGTAAGGAGTGAAAATGCGTAGAGTTGTAGTAACTGGGATGGGTATTATTTCTTCAATTGGTAATTCAATTGATGAAGTTAAAAATAGCCTTTATAACGCAACTTCGGGAATTATTTCCGCCCCTGAATATAAAGAGCTTGGCTTTAAATGTCAGGTTCATGCCAAGCCGATTTTAGATTGGCTTACATTGGTTGATCGCCGTGCCGCACGCTTTCTTTCTGAAGGTATGGGCTGGGGTCATATTGCAATGGAACAGGCGATTAAAGATTCAGGTCTTTCAGAGGATGATGTATCTAATGAGCGCACTGGTATAATTGTTGGTTCTGGTGGCCCATCGACACGTTCAATTGTCGGCGCGGCTGAATTAACAAAGGCCAATGTTTCACCAAAAAGAATTGGGCCTTTTGCGGTTCCTAAAGCTATGTGCTCTGGCGTTTCTGCTGCGCTTGCGACTTGGTTTAAAATCAAGGGCGTGAATTATTCAATTTCATCGGCTTGTGCCACATCTGCACATTGTATTGGCAATGCTTATGAAAGTATCAAATATGGCAAGCAGGATGTAATGTTTGCAGGCGGCGCCGAGGAATTAGATTGGACATTATCAAATCTTTTTGATGCAATGGGTGCAATGTCTTCAAACTATAATGAAAACCCATCTGTTGCCTCACGTGCTTATGATCAAGACCGCGATGGTTTTGTTATCGCAGGTGGCGCAGGCATGATGGTTCTTGAAGAATATGAACGTGCAAAAGCGCGCGGCGCGAAAATCTATGGCGAATTAATTGGCTATGGCGCGACATCTGATGGTTATGATATGGTTGCACCATCTGGCGAAGGCGCAGCACGCTGTATGCGTCAAGCTATTGAAATGGCGGGTAATCCAAAGATTGATTATATCAACCCACATGGCACATCTACGCCTGTTGGGGATAAACAAGAAGTTGGCGCTTTGCGTGAAGTTTTTGGCGATAATATCCCATTCTTCTCTTCAACTAAATCACTTACTGGCCATTCATTGGGTGCTGCTGGTGTACAAGAAGCGATTTATTGCCTTATCATGATGGCGAACGATTTCATGGCGCAAAGTGCGCATATTCAAAATCTTGATGAAGCCTTCAAAGATTTACCAATTTTGCTTGAACGCAAAGTCGGCGAATTTAAAACTGCGCTTTCAAATTCATTTGGATTTGGCGGCACAAATTGCAGTCTGATATTTAGTAAAGTTTAAAAATTCCCTTTATGGGATAAATAAATTACCCTCGGGGAGCCTGCTTATTGGCTGAGAGGTGTGAGTTGCGTCACACGACCCTTTGAACCTGTAAGTTAATACTTGCGAAGGGAATGGGAATGATTTCATCTGAAATCTATCATGCAACTTCGCAATTTTCATAAGGAAAAGCGAAGTGGAAAATAAATCTTCAATTACTATTGGCCCAATATGTGGCAGCAATAAAATCTATGTTGGGGCGAATCGCGTTGCAATGCGTGAAATTGCCTTAAACCCATCGGCAAATGAACCCCCTGTGCGGGTTTATGATACTTCTGGCCCTTATACTGACCCTCAAATTAATATTGATATAAATAAAGGTCTTGCACCATTACGTAAGGATTGGATTTTAAATCGTAATGATGTTGAAACCTATAATGGGCGCGAAATTCAGCCCCAAGATAATGGCAAAGCGCGAAATGTTACGCCATTTCCAAATCCTGTTGCAAATCCATTGCGCGCAAAAGCGGGAAAAAATGTTTCGCAAATGCATTATGCAAGAAATGGAATTATCACGCCTGAAATGCAATATATTGCCGAACGTGAAAATGTTGGGATTGAACAAATAAAAAAGCAAAATCGTGACGGTATGGATTTTGGCGCATCTATTCCCGATTATATCACCCCCGAATTTGTTCGTGATGAAGTTGCAAAGGGGCGCGCAATAATACCTGCGAATATAAATCATCCTGAAACTGAACCAATGATTATTGGGCGCAATTTCCTAGTGAAAATTAATGCAAATATAGGTAATTCAGCGATTTTTTCGGATGCGGCAACTGAAGTTGATAAAATGGTTTGGGCAATTCGTTGGGGCGCGGATACTATTATGGATTTATCAACGGGTGATAATATTCATGATACGCGTGAATGGATTATTCGCAATTCCCCCGTCCCAATCGGAACAGTTCCAATTTATCAAGCGCTTGAAAAAGTTGGCGGCATTGCCGAAGAATTAAATTGGGAAATCTTCCGTGACACTTTGATTGAACAGGCCGAACAAGGCGTTGATTATTTCACCATTCACGCAGGGGTTCGCCTTGCCTATGTCCCACTTGCCGCAGAGCGTGTGACAGGAATTGTATCGCGCGGCGGGTCTATCATGGCGAAATGGTGCTTATCGCATCATAAGGAAAGCTTCCTTTATGAGAATTTCGAAGAAATTTGCCACATAATGAAAACCTATGACATTGCCTTTAGCTTGGGTGATGGTTTGCGCCCTGGTTCAATTGCAGATGCAAATGATGAAGCGCAATTTGCGGAATTATACACATTAGGTGAATTAACAAAAATCGCATGGCAGCATGATGTGCAAGTGATGATTGAGGGCCCCGGCCATGTTCCAATGCACAAAATCAAGCAAAATATGGATAAACAATTAGAAGCATGCGGCGAAGCCCCATTCTATACCTTGGGGCCATTGGTTACCGATATTGCACCGGGGTATGATCATATAACATCGGGAATTGGTGCGGCAATGATTGGATGGTATGGTACGGCAATGCTTTGCTATGTAACCCCAAAAGAGCATTTGGGATTGCCAGATAGGGATGATGTTAAAGTTGGCGTTGTGACCTATAAAATTGCCGCCCATGCCGCCGACCTTGCCAAAGGCCATCCAGCAGCAAGATTGCGCGATGATGCATTATCACGCGCAAGATTTGAATTTAGATGGCGTGACCAATTTAATCTATCATTAGACCCAGATACCGCGCAAAAATATCACGACCAGACTTTACCGGCAGAAGGCGCAAAAACCGCGCATTTTTGTTCAATGTGCGGACCAAAATTCTGTTCAATGAAAATTAGCCAAGAGGTTCGCGACTTTGCATCAAAACAAAATTCAAACCAATATGTCGCCTCCCAATTAAACCCCGAAATTGGAATGCAACAAATGAGCGAGAAATTCAAAGAAATCGGCGAACTCTACATCCCCAAATAATAAAAAGCCCCGAAATCGGGGCTTTTTCAAAACTATTATGTCAATAGAAATCAAAAACCACGCTTTTTGATTTCTATTGTCCGCTTAAACCCAAGTCTCAAAGTGAACCCGTGATGAGCCCCGCAAAGTTGCAGACTTTTCGGACAAGGCGAAGAACCAAAATTTGCCTTCAGCAAATTTTCAAAAAATCAATGATTTAATTGTCTTTTGCCCGTTCGTAATAAGAACCATCTTCGGTCAAAACAACGATTTTTGTGCCTGTTGTAATATAAGGCGGAACCATTGTGCGAACGCCATTTTCAAGCATTGCAGGTTTATAAGAAGATGATGCGGTTTGGCCCTTAACTGTTGGTTCTGTATCAACGATTTCCAAAGTCACGCGTGCAGGTAAAGTAACAGAAAGTGCAACTTCGTTAAAAATGGTCAACCAAACTTCCATATTTTCTTGAAGATAGCGCGCATCATCACCCATTGTGTCTTTTGAAACTGTAATCTGCTCATAATTATCAGGGTTCATAAAGACGAAACCTTCGCCATCATCATAAAGATAATTATGCTTAATCTCTTCTACGAATGCTTTTTCAACTTGGTCAGTGGTTTTGTAACGCTCGGTCACTTTGATGCCATCGACGATACGGCGCATATCAACCTGTGTAACAGGTGTGCCTTTACCAGGGTGGATATTTTGTTGGGTTAGGACAACATAAAGTTTGCCATCTGTATGTTCGATAACATTGCCTTTACGGATTGAAGAAGCGATTACTTTTACCATTTTAACTCTCAAATTTGTGAATTTGCGCTCAATAAGCTAAATGGGGCAAAGTTTCAATGTTTTTAATGAGTTTAGATATTTTTACAGGTTTTTATAATGCCTTGGTGGGAAAAAGAAAAATTACAAGATAGAATGCCATTTTTAATGGCGCGCAATCTTGCCAAAAATGCAATTCGTAAATGGTTTGAAGTCCAAGATTTTACAGAAGTTGAAACCGCGCAATTGCAAACCTCCCCCGGTAACGAGGTTCATTTACTTGGCCTTGAAACCCAATGGACATCGCCAGAACTTGAAAGCCAGCAAATGTTTTTGGCAACTTCGCCCGAATTTGCATGCAAAAAACTTATTGCGGGCGGTATGGAAAGAATTTTTGAATTTGCGCGCGTCTTTCGCAATCGTGATTTATCACCAATTCACACGCCCGAATTTACTATGCTTGAATGGTATCGCGCCAATCAAGATTGGAATGTTGCAATTGAAGATACATGTGCAATTTGTCTTGCCGCCGCCAATTCCATTGGCGCAAAATATTTTCGAAATAAAGAATTTCAAATTCCAATTAATGCAAAGCCCGAACGCCTAACATTACAAGAAGCATTTTTGAAATTTGCAAATATCGACATGCTTTCAACAATTTCATACGATGGCAAAACCAAGCGTGATGAATTTGCAAAACTTGCAATAAATTCTGGCATTAATATCGATGATAATGACAATTGGTCAGATATTTTCACAAAAGTTTTAGTTGCAAAAATCGAACCAGATTTGGGAAAAGAAGCACCCACAATTTTATGTGAATACCCATTACCAGAAGGCGCATTGGCGCAAAAATGTTCGCATGATAATCGCGTGGTGGAACGCTTTGAACTTTATATTTGCGGCATTGAAATCGCCAATGGCTTTGGTGAATTAATTGATGCCGAAGAGCAAAAACAAAGATTTGAAAGCGCGATGGATGAACAAATCAAAATTTATGGCAAATCCTACCCAATTGATTATGATTTATTAGATGCAATTTCGCACATGCCACCGACATCAGGTGTTGCATTAGGTTTTGATAGATTGCTAATGTTAATCACTGGGGCAAGAAATATAAATGATGTTTTATGGTCGCCATTTATTCGCAATTAAAATAGGGGAAGTTAATTGAGAAAAGAACATTTTATCGCGGCACAAGATGGAATTAAAACCTATGTTCTTGAATTAATCCCTGGTGGCGAAATTACTGGCGACCCTATTTTTTGTATTCACGGCCTAACTAGAAATCACAATGATTTTGAACCGATTTTCGATTTCCTTTTGGGTTTGGGGCGCAAAGTCTATGCAATTGATGTGCGTGGGCGCGGCCTTTCCGATTATGATTCCAACCCTTTAAATTACCACCCTGGAACTTATGTTGGCGATGTTGCCAATATTATGAATGTTCTTGATATTGAAAAAGCTATTTTCATTGGCACATCAATGGGTGGCATTATTTCAATGATTTTGGCCGCCTTTATGCCAGATAAAGTAGCAGGAATAATACTTAATGACGTTGGCCCAGAAGTTAATGAAGCAGGGATTGCACGCATAAGAAATTATGTTGGCAATAGTTCACCTGTTGATAATTGGGATGATGCTATCAAAGGCATTAAAGCAATTGCCCAATCCGAATATCCATTACAAAAAGACAATGAACAATTCTGGCAAGATTTTGCAAAACGTATTTGCAAAGAGGAAAATGGCAAAATAATTCTTGCTTATGATCCAGAAATAAAACAAAACTTACAACCTGCCAAAGAGGGTGAACCTGCACCAAATCTTTGGGCGCAATTTGAAATGATTAAAAACATCCCAATCGGCCTTATAAGCGGCGAAATTTCTGACATTTTAACATCAGATATTATTGAAAAAATGAACGCAATTAAACCTGATTTGCAAAATACCATTGTTCCCAATGTTGGCCATGCGCCAATTCTTAATGAGACAACTGCGTTAGCTTTTATAAAAAAAATATTAAATGATTAAAAATCAACAAGTTATAAATTGCATCAAAAATAGCAAGAAAATCTTAAAATAATTACTTAAGATTGTGATTCATATTCCTTTTTTTAAAATATGGGGAAATGAATGTCTTTAGATTTATCAAACATAAAAATTGCTAAAAAATTACCCATTACAATTGCGATAATCGCGATTTTATCGGCCGCCCTTACCGGCACATCAGCTTATTTAGTAGCTTCAAATAATGATATTAAGAAAAATAAAGAGGCGGTTTTAAAAACGGCAAAGCTTAAATCTGAATCAATCAAACAATATTTTATTGACACTGAAAAACAAGTTACTGAGCTTGCAAATAGTTCACAAATTTCAAATGCTCTTGATAGATTTAGTGAAGCTTATAATGAATTAGGCCCAGATGCACAAAATATACTACAAAGTGAATATATAGATAATAACCCAAATCCAATTGGGCAAAAAGAAAAATTAAATTTTGGCGCTAATAACAGTAATTATGATAACGTCCATGCAAGCTTTCATCCTTGGTTTAGAACCATTTTAAAAACAAATGATTTTTACGATATTTTTCTTTTCGATTCTCAAGGTAGAAATGTCTATACGGTTTTTAAAGAGCGTGACTTTGCTACCCAATTGGCTAATGGGAAATGGAAAGATTCAGGTCTTGGCGATTTGGTCCGAAAAACTTTAAAAAATAAAGATGGCAAACCAATTCTAGATGATTTCAAACCTTATGCGCCATCAAATGATGCACCTGCTGGCTTTGTTGCTGTACCAATTAAAGACCAAAACGGTAATATTAAAGGTGTTCTTGCTATTCAATTGTCAATTGCAAAAGTTGATAATGCAATGCTACCTTCAACTGCAAATGGTCAGACGGGTGAAAACATAATTGTCGGCACAGATATGCTTGTCCGCAATAATTCACCGCATTCAAAAGAACCTACTATTTTAAAAACTAAACTTGATATTAGTGAGGTAAAAAAATCTCTTGCGGGTGAATCAGGTGTTGAAATAACTAATGATATTGGCAGTAAAAAAAGCATCATAGCATATTTTCCAGTGCAAATAATGGATACAAAATATGCGGTAATATCAAATATCACATTAGATGAAGTAAAAAAGCCAATTAATAAACTTGCTTTTTTTGTTTGTATTGTAACATTAATTATCGGAACAATTTCTACTTTAATTGGTCTTTGGTTTTCAAAAATCCTTACTAATCCTTTAAAAGATTTAACAAAATCAATGAATTTACTAGCTAGCGGCGATAATAATGTTGACATTAACGGTTCAAGCCGTGGCGATGAACTTGGTTTTATTGCAAGGGCTGTGGAAACATTTCGCGATAATTTAGCTCAAAAAGCAAAAGAAGATGCATTGATAAAGGAAAAAGAATTAAAAGTACAAATTCAAAGACGTGAAGTAATTGATGCTGCAACTTCTAATTTTGAGCGTATTGCTGGTGATATGTTGCGGGCAGTTTCAGCTGCGTCCGCCGAATTAAATTCAACTGCACAGGCAATGACAGCAGCAGCGCAACGCACAAATCAAATGGCATCATCGGTTGCAGCCGCCGCAGAAGAATCAACCGTAAATGCAAATACGGCGGCGGGTTCGGCAACAGAATTATCAAATGCGATTTCGCAAATACAATCTTCTTCATCGGAAAGTGCAAATATTGCTAAAGAAGCTGTTGGCATATCTGTTGAAGCACAAAATGCCGTAAATGAATTGGTTGGCGCTGCACAAAGTATATCAGAGGTTGTTAATTTAATTCGCGGAATTGCTGAACAAACTAATCTACTTGCACTTAACGCAACTATTGAAGCAGCGCGTGCAGGTGCGGCGGGTGCAGGGTTTGCAATTGTTGCACAAGAGGTAAAAAATCTTGCCAATCAAACGGCAAGTGCAACTGATGATATTAGTAATCATATTGGCTCAATCCAAACCGTTGTAGAGGGTGCAAGTAATGCAATGAATCGTATTACCGAAGTAATTGGTCGAATTAACGGCATTTCAAGCGAAATTGGATATTCAGTTGAAGAGCAAACGGTCGTTACAGGTGAAATTGCCCGTAATGTAGAAGAAGTTGCAATTGCTTCTAAATCTGTAACAGAGGATGTAATTAAGGTTACCGAAAATGCATCCGAAACTGGGGTTGCTGCCTCTCAAGTTCTTGCTTCAAGTCACGAACTCTCTATGCAAGCTGCTAAACTTGAAAAGGAAACCAATGAATTTTTAGCGCGTGTTAGAGCAGCATGATTTCTTCATTATAATACAAAAATGGGCACCGATTGGTGCCCATTTTCGTTTATTGAGAATTAAATTTTAAGCGGCTTTTTCATCGCTTACTAATTCAAGGTGGCTTTCGCCATTTGCGCCAATTTTAATTTTTCTTGGTTTGGCGCTTTCAGGAATTTCGCGTTTTAATTCAATAATCAAAAGACCATTTGCAAGCTCTGCTGATAATACTTTTACATGATCTGCAAGTTGGAAATTACGTTCAAACGCACGCTCTGCAATACCGCGATGCAGGAATTTTTGTTCGTCCGCGCTTGGCTTTTTCTCGCCGCGAACGCTTAGAAGGCCTTCTTTGATTTCTAAATCAAGGTCGCCCTCACCAAAGCCTGCAACCGCAATTTCAATGCGATAATCATCTTCAGTGGTTTGAATTACATTATATGGCGGCCAATTTGGTGCATGTTCTTGACGTGCTGCGGCCTCTATTAGGTTTGCAACGCGGTCAAAACCAACAATTGATCTGTAAAGTGGTGAAAGGTCTAAATTTCTCATAAGATTCTCCTTAAATTAAGCAATCGAATGTTCACGGCAAAACCTGCCGCTTGGCTTTTGCATTTTTGTCATTTGCCCAAAAATGCTTTGCGCTCTTTCGTTTGAAACGGGCACATTTTTAAAGATAGGAAGCACAAAAATAATTTCAAGGGTGCGGTTTAATTTCAATTATTGCACTTAAAACTTGAACCATTTCCCCAAAAAAGATACGCTAATTCAAATTGGTGATTTGGTTGCTCTAAGTTAAATTTTTTTAATTTTGCTACCTAAGTTTTGCCACTTAATTGTGTGAAAATATTTTCTTTGTAATCAGGAGCGGCAAAGGTGAAAAAAACATATTCTAGAGCGAATAAAAGGTTTTTCACCTCTATAAGCGCGGTAATTTTAATTTCTTCATTTTCAATGTCCGCCTATGCCCAAGAAGCTGATGATGAACCTGTCGTTGCAAGTATTGAGAAAGTTGCAAAAGACCAAATCGCACTTCCACAATTAAGCAGTGAAGATAAAGCAAAATTATTATCTTCCTTAAACACGCCATATCGCATTGATAAAAACCGCGACAAATACCGTCACCCCCTTGAAACACTTGAGTTTTTTGGAATTAAACCGGGTGATAAGGTTGTTGAAATTTGGCCGGGGCAAGGTTGGTATTCTTCCATACTTGCGCCATATCTTAAATCAAATAATGGTCAATTAATTGCCGCCCATTTTGATACTTCGACCACGAATTCGCCTTTGGTTAAGTCTATGGTTGATGATTTTACCAAAAAATACGCTAATTCGCCTGATATTTATGGCGATGTGAAAATTGTTCCATTTGGGCCGCGCTCCAAAGACCTTGTAGAGCCGAATTCGGTTGATGCAATTGTTACCTTCCGCAACATCCATAATTGGATGAACCAAGGATGGGCAGACAAAGCCTTTGATGACTTTTATAAAGCGCTTAAGCCAGGCGGCCTTCTTGGTATCGAAGAGCACCGAGCCGATGAAGATAGTCCGCAAGACCCACTTGCCGCTGATGGTTATGTTCGCGAAGATTATGTAATAGACATGGCAAAAGATGCGGGCTTTGTTTTAGTTGGTAAATCACAGATAAATTCAAACCCAAAAGATACAAAAGATTATCCATTCGGTGTTTGGACGCTTCCACCTGTTGGCAGAACTGCGCCCCTTGGCAAGCCTGACAATCCTGATTTTGATAAAACCAAATATACAGCAATTGGCGAAAGTGATCGTATGACATTGCTTTTTGCAAAGCCATTAAATCCGCCAATTATGGTTGCTAGCACTAATGTCGCCGAGAAAGCACCAAAAGGTAAGTTTAATCCTGTCAAAGTTGTTTTTGATGCCGTTAAAAACAAAACCACCGCCAAAGGCACAAAAAATATAAATACTGTACCTAGTAGCGATACAAGCAAAATTGTTCAGCCGACAAACGAAACTATAAAAGTTGCCACATTAGATACTACGACAAAATCCAATGATATTGCTAATCAAGGTAATATAATTGAAAATAAAGAAGTAAAAGCCGAAAATAAAATTACGCAAACCACAATTCCAGTTCCAGTTCCTGTAAAAGTTGATTTAAAACCTGAAACCGAAACCAAAACAGTAGCTAAATCTGAACAAGAAGATACAAAACCACAAATTGAACAAAAAACCGAAGTTCAATTACCTGAATTCTCAATTCCTGATTGGACTGGAAATTCTAAAGATAAAAATGAAACCGAAAAAACAGCAGAACCTAAAGATAATAATGAATTAGCTTTGGATGTAACAGAAACCCCAAATATTGATACACAAGCTGTTGCAATCGCAAAATCTGCCACTTCTAAAGGCAAAAAACCAAGCGCAAAAAAAGCTGAACCTATAGTCGCCGAAAAAGAAAAAACATCGACAAAATCTGCACAGAAAAAAGGTGATACAACAAAATCTAAAACAATTGCATCATCTAAAGACCAAGGCAAAACTAATCCTAAAGACAAAAAAACTGCTGCGACTACAAAAAACAAAACACAGACAAATGACGTTAAATCAAAATCAGCACAAAAAAGCACCAAATTAGATCCAAAAACTTCAGCAAAAGGCAAATCCGCTGATAAAAATACAAAAGCAAAAGCCACAGATAAAAATGAGAAACCTGTGACTAAAGGCAAAAATACTAAAAACACTGAAGTTCAGAAATCAAAAACTACAAATAGCAAAGATAAATCAACAAAAACTGACGCTAAAAAAACTGATACCAAAGCAACAGGTTCAAAAACTACAAACAAAAAAGGCGCTAACTCTCCTGATTGGGTAGTGCCTAGTAAGAAAAAGAAATAATTGAATAAATTTAACTTGCACCTTTGGTAAGGGATGTGAAAGACACTGCGCACCAAATGGAGGGCTTAATGAAGCTATTTTTGCCAAGTATATTATTATTATCAACGATTATTGCGCCAAATGTTTATGCGCAAAATGCAAAAGTTTTACCTGCAAATAAATTATATGGTTTTTATGATAAATTCCTTGAACTACCGCCACAAAAGCGTGATCATATTCGCATACAATATGGATTGGTAATCAAAGAGGGCAAACTTGAGGGGCTTAATCTTATTCATAATGGTCAAAAAACCAAGATTGAATATGATAAGAATGGCAAAATCCTTACCTACCCAAGCTATGATGCACTAAAACACGGCAAAGTTGAAATAATTGGCGTTAAAAAAGGCGGCTTTAGTATCGATGCAATTCCGCTTATCCCACTTTCAAATCGTATAAGCGTTGCACTTATCAGTGACGCAATCAGTGATTTTCATTCTTCATTATCAGTAGCTGGTCCATTTGCCGTTATGGTACCAAAACTAAACTCAATTAAATTTATAGGTGCAAATGCCGCATTTGCAGTTTTTAGTGATGGGCGTAAAATACCAATCACTGAAAATGATAGAGGTGTAGTTTTCAATCCAAGCCTCGCAAAGTATAAAGGCGCGGTCAGTGTTGAATTTGCACAAACACCATCTAATCTTGAATATGCAAAGTAATTTAGTCGCACCCAAATTACGCATTGGAATCAGGTTATTTAAACTATTATTTAACTCTATTAGTTAAGAGGTTGATGGTATAAGAATTGTAATATAAGCTACGTATAATCCGTATGCTTCGAGGGATTGAAATGGCAGGCCTTTCCAGCTTACACGTATTGGTTGTAGATGATAACGCCCACATGAGGTCAATCGTTGTCGCAATTTTGCGTGGTATAGGTGTTGGAACGGTCAAAGAGGCTGGTGATGGTGCTGACGCCTTGGAGGCAATGCGCGCCGGCGTCCCTGATATTGTTATTGCAGATTTAAATATGGATCCAATTGATGGGCTTGATTTTGCACGCATGGTAAGAACTGCACCTGATAGTCCATTTCCTTTCGTTCCAATCATTATGATGACTGGGCACACTGAAAGGTCAAAAGTTACTGCGGCGCGTGATGCGGGAATTAATGAATTATTGGCAAAACCAATTTCAGCACTCACATTGCTTGACCGAATAATTGCAGTTGTTGATAGGCCAAGGCCATTTATAAAAACTGCAAATTACGTTGGCCCATGCAGAAGAAGAACAACACCAAAGGATTTCGCAGGCCCATGGCGCCGCTCATCAGATGATTCGGAAGCCGAAGAGGCAAAATTAAAAATACGTCTTGCAAAAGAAAAGCAGAGCGCACTGGGGAGGCAGACTAAATGTCAGAAATCATCCCGCCATCATTCATGTTGCAAAAAAAAGTTGGTGGCTCTGCTGCCCGCTTAATAACGCCGGAGGCCGTTGCAAGGGCACAAGATAATGTTGATTTATTGCGCACACCAATACAGCGTGAAGTTGCGCGATTATTGGAAGAAATTGCGCGTGCCGCTAGGGTTCGCGATGTTGGTGCACGTGATTTCATTTGGTCACGCGCGCATGAAATTCGTGGCCTTGCAGGAAGTGCAAAACGCGTACGCCTTGGTCAAATAAGCAATATTTTATGCCATTATCTTAATGATACGCAAATCGGCTTCAAGCCTGATGCTAATTTAATCACGAAAATTTCGGTCGCGGCTTTGCATACTTTGCATGATAATTCTGATGAAGATGCTGCAGTAGCACAATTAGTAGATGATTGCTCACTTGCAGCAAGCAGACAGAAAATACGTGAGGGGCGCGGCGAATTAAGTTAAATCTTTTTAGCCATTAAAATGCCATCGCCAACCGAAGTAAGGCAGATTTCAAACCTTTTGTCATTTAATGCTGTTTTTGCAAGCTCATTAATTGCAAGACCTTGTTTATCATCTTCTTTTGGTTCGATTGCGCGGCCCGATAAAAACATATTATCAACCAATAGAAGGCCAGCTTTCCTAAGCAATTTATATGCATATTCATAATAAATTGGATAATTTGCTTTATCGGCATCTATAAAGACTTGATCCACCCTGCCCGCATATCCCATTTCCAATAATTTTTCCAAGGATTGAATGGCATCACCTTTCATTGGGGTGATATATTTATCAAAATTTGCCATTGCCCAATATTTTTGTGCAATTTCAAGATATTCACCAGACATATCAAGCGCAAATAAATGCGCATTTGGCCCTGCGTTTTTCACCATAGAATTCATGGTTACAAGTGATGAATAACCAGTGAAAACCCCAATTTCAACGGCGATACGACTATCGTTTAAACGCGTCATAAAAGCCATGAATGCACCCTGTTCATGGGCTATTTGGTAATTTGCGCGCGGATGGTTTTGCGTTTCTTCGCGGCAGGCCTTCAAAGCCTCTGTTTCTTTATAATTATTCTCAATCAAAAATTCGATTGTTTTCGGGCTTAAATCAATGCTGCTTCTTGTCATGCGCGCTCTTGTAGCCAAAAATATCAAAAAACAAAAGCGCAAATATCAAGACCACGCATATAATTAGCAAAGAGGCGCTTCCATAAGTATCACTTTGTGAAAACCATGCATTATTTTGATTGACCCTTAAAACGAATATTTCAGGCGCGACCACAAGCTCGAGCCATGTCCAAATACCATGTAAAGCCGCAGCAGAAATATAACCAAATCTATTTGCCAAAATTGTAAAAATCAGCCCCAACAGATATGAATCAATAATAAAAAGTGGATTTCTATATCCTTGTAAAAATTGAATTATTGGAAAAATCAATGCGCATAACAATATGCCATTTAAAAGCCCATAATTTTCAACAAGCTTAATTCTAACAAATTTTTGCGCAATATATTCTTCGCAAAAGCCGTGAATGAAAAGAATTATGAAACTGAATAATAATGGGCCATATATAAAATTATTTTTAAACGAAACTGATATTGTCTTTGTAAAAAGCGCAATTACCCATGACCCGCAAACAATCAATAAAGCACATAAAACACCAATTAGAATTGCGCTAAAATTAAAGTCTTTGATTGCTATTAAGTCATTTTCTCTTGCGAAAAACATTTTGGCAAAAAGCAAAATGATTGCAAGGTTTATAAATTCACGAATGGGGAAATTAATACCTTTAGTATTTGCAAAAAATGCAATTATTTTGCTTGTTTCACCGGCAATATAAACACATAGAATGGAAATTATTGCATAAATTATTGCATGATATTTTATGGGAATTTTTTTAAAAAAATCTTGCACTAATAAAACCCTAAATTATTTTTGAATTTCTTAAATAATGTATCGACAAAGCATTTAAGAAAAGTGTATTTAATCTAAATGTCAAAATTCAATGAAATAAGTTTTTCAAAAAATATCCTTAATCGCGACGCCAATATACGCATTTCACCATCATTCTTGCAGGATGCGCTTAAAAACCCCGTTACAAAAATTGCACTTTTTTGCGATGATTTTGTGTTCTTCCCCGTTCAAAATGACAAAATCACAAATCCCACAACCTATAAATATGAAGATATAAAAGGCTTTGTGAATGATAATGCATTCTGGATTGCCGCGGGTTTTAATGATGCAAATGCGCCCATTTTACTACTTAATATAGACGCAAAATATAAAGAAGATTGCGAACAAAAACTCAATGGCAGCTTCCAAATTTTAAGATCTGCATTATGGCAAATTAAAATTACGGAAAGTGAAATTTACGGCCTTGGGAATTCATTATATTCGTGGCACAAAAATCATCAATTTTGCGCAAAATGCGGAAGTAAAACTGATGTTGCTGACTTTGGTTTTAAACGCATATGCCCAAATTGTAATACAGAACATTTCCCGCGTGTTGACCCTGTCGTTATTATGCTTGTAACGAAGGATGATAAATGTCTTTTTGGTCGTTCGAAATTTTTTCCACCTGGCCTTTATTCAATACTTGCAGGCTTTATGGAACCTTGCGAAACAATTGAACAGGCCTGTAAACGCGAAGTTTTTGAAGAAACTTCAATTGAAATTGAAAAAGTTGAATATATTGCAAACCAACCATGGCCTTTTGCATCACAATTAATGATTGGGCTTCACGCCTTTGCCAAAAATAGTGAAATTAAAATCAATGAAGATGAATTAGAAGACGCTTTATGGCTTAGTCGCGATGAAGTGCGCCAATTGCTAAGTAAAGATGGTTTTGAAATTAATGGCACTAAAGTTTTTGGGCCAAGGCCTTCGGCTATTGCCCATGCCCTAGTAAGTGATTGGCTAGATAATATTTAGATATTATTGAAAAATGCATTCAATATGTAAGTTTTCAAACAAAAGATATCTTCATTAATTTTTATTTCAAAAATAAAATCCAAAAAATTTTTTGAAAAAATTATAAATGCGAATGAAAAACAATTGCAAAAACAAAGTTTTATGTTACGTTAACGTTAAAGGAGCGATACATGCGCAATTTTTTTTCGGCAATAAGCATTATATCTATTATGACTTTGGCTGCTTGCGGGCCGAATCAAGAACCCAAAAATGAAAACAGCGCCATGTTGCAAAAAAAGCCACAAGAAAATGTAATTTTAAAAATTGGGGATAATGCACCCAATATTATTACAAAAGGCGCATTAGCGGGAAATGAATTTGAATTAAATCTACATGAAAAACTCCAAAAAGGCCCTTTGGTTTTATATTTCTTCCCTAAAGTTTTTACCCCTGGCTGCACCGCAGAAGCACATGAATTTGCAGAACAAACTGAAGAGTTCAAAAAATTAGGCGCCGACATTATCGGTATGAGCAGCGATGATATAGAAGGGCAAAAAAAATTCTCTAAAGAGGAATGCCGCGATAAATTTGCCGTTGCAATCGCCACACCTGAAACCATAAAAGCATATAACGTGGGATTTGGCCCAACAGGTGACAGAAGTAATCGTACATCATTTGTGATTGGTCAGGATGGAAAAATAAAATTTATTTATTCAAATCTTGATTATAAAAATCACGTGAAATTGACTTTAGAAGCCGTGAAAGCTTTAAAAGAACAAAAATAATTCAATTAAATCAATAAAAAACCCCAATTGCAGAATATATGCAATTGGGGTTTTTTATTGCTTGACAAACAGAGTGTTATAGATTACCAATACACCCAAGCACCAATACAGCGCACGAAAGGAACAACATGACACGTGGCGTTAGCTTTGACTGGCGGGATGATCTGCCAATTTGGAAACAAATAAAAGATAGATTGCAAGGCGCAATCATGGATGAAACTTATAAAGAAGGTGATGCAATACCAAGCGTTCGCCAATTAGCTTTAGATTTAAAAGTCAATCCATTGACCATCTCACGCGCCTTTCAAGAATTAGTTGATGAGGGTCTGATTGAAAAAAGACGGGGACTTGGAATGTTTGTTGCACCTAATGTTGCGCAAAGCCTTTTGGCACGCGAACGCGAAAATTTCATAAAAAACGAATGGCCAGAAATTTTAAAACGCATCGATGCGCTTGGCCTAAGTAAAAAAGAATTATTAAACACAGGGGGCAATAATGACTGAAGAAATTCAATCAAAGCCATTAATTATTGCAAGTAATCTTGCAAAATCATACGGCGCAAAACAAGCCCTTAAACCAAGCAGCTTTGAAATCCCTACGGGTCAAATTGTTGGAATAATTGGCGCAAATGGTGCTGGTAAATCGACTTTGCTTAATTGCATACTTGGCCTTTCTGAATTTGATGGTCAAATATTGGTTATGGGACAAAATCCATTGCAAAATCGCGCACAATTGATGAATGATGTTTGCTTCATTGCCGATGTTGCCACATTACCAAAATGGGCACGTATTGATGAATTATTGAGTTGGCTTAGTGATATTCATCCTAATTTTTCAATCGAAAAAGCAAAAAAAAGAATTATTGATGCCAAAATTCCGCTTAAAAACAAAGTAAAAACTTTGTCAAAAGGTATGATGGTTCAAGTTCATTTGGCGATTGCCTTGGCAATTGATGCAAAATTACTTGTTCTTGACGAACCGACTTTGGGTTTGGATATAATAAATCGCCATGCTTTTTATGATGCAATTTTGCAAGATTTCTTTGATGAAACCCGTACAATTTTGGTAACCACCCACCAAATTGACGAAATTGAACCAATTTTATCCCATGCAATGTTCATCAAAAATGGTGAAATCACCCTTAATGCATCATTGGATGATATTTCGGATAAATTCCTTTGTGTTGATGTAGGTGATGATTTGAAAATCAAAGCGCAAAGCATGGGGCCAATTTATTCAAGAAGCCTTATGGGTCGCACAACCTATGTTTACAATAATCAAACAAATGATTCTCTTGCGTCACTAGGCGATGCAAGACGCGTTTCACTAGCCGACCTTTTCGTAGCACTTGCAAGCGATGGGGGTGAAAATGCTAGTGGCACTAATTAAAAATGCAAAACCAAAATTGGCAGAACCATTAAATGATAATGAGGCTCAAAACCCAAATTTGCGCCAAATTAAAAATTTAAAAGGAACAAAAAAATGAAAAAGTTTCTTACACTTATAAAACGCGATTTAAGCGAAAACCGTGGTGCTTTAATTATCACACCTATGGCAATAGCAAGCGTTATATTCGCCCTTGTTTTTATTTCCATTGCAATAGGAAAATTCGAATTTGGCAATGACAATGGAATGTATTTTGGCGCAACATCAGATGCCAATGTAAATGCAGACATTGAAATGGACGGCGAACATTACAAAATCTATAAAGAAAATGGCGTTCTTTACAAAGATAATGGAACAACCAAAGAGCCATTTGTTGGAAAAGTTGATTCTCAAGATGTTAAAGCCATCTCACAAGTCTTTGTTATGGCAAGTGCAGTAAGCGCAATTATACCAATATCAGTATCCGTAATCGCAATCATTTTTGTGCTTGCAGGGGCGTTATATGATGAGCGTAAAGAACGTAATATTATGTTTTGGAAGTCACTGCCAATAAGTGATTTACAAACCGCAGGTGCAAAAATTGTAAGTATTGTAGGTGGTGGCCTAGGGTTTGCAGCATTAAGTGCCTTTGTATTGCATATCGCAATGATGGTATTGATTGCAGTTTCAGTAAACATCATGGGCATTAAAATCCCGAATGCTAGTTTGCTTGATATAGGTGTTGTTGCAAACACTACTGGTCAACTTTGGATTGATATTATCATTGTATTGTTCGGATATGCACTTTGGGCTTTACCTGTTTATGGATGGTTTCTCGTAAGCTCTGCATTTGCGCCAAAATCACCTTTCTTTTGGGCAGTTTTGCCGATCGGACTTTTGCCTTTGCTTGCAAAAATATTCTTTGAAGGGTCGGTTGATTCAGCTTTAACTCCATTGCAGCATTTAAGCGGGCAACCAATCATTGAAGCATTTGGTAAAGCATTTAAAAGCGTTGAAAATACGCAAACCATAAGAGACAACAATTTCAGCATTGATATGAGTGGTGTTTACCAAACCTTTGCCGAACCACAGCTTTGGATTGGCGTAATTATCGGCTTTGCCTTTATTTATGCCGCGTCAGAGATAAGAAGAAGAAAAGCATTATAATTTGCAAACTTTAACTTCCACCGCTTGAGCATATAAGGTTTAAAGGGAATTAGATATGTAATAGGAAATTCGCGCAAATTTTGCCGTCAATTGCGCCGCCAATATTAAAATATTGGCAAAGCGATTGGCGGTGAAAATTGTGCGAATTAACATTTCAGAGCTATTCCATTTAAAGCTTAGCTGCTCTATGTTGCCTCCATGACAGAAGCGGTGGAAGTAAACTTTGATGGCCTTGTTGGTCACACACATAATTTTGGCGGATTAAGCCATGGCAATATTGCCAGCGCCACGAATAAAAACCAAATTTCAAGCCCAAAGCAAGCAGCTTTAGAAGGCCTTGAAAAAGCCCTCACTTTGCGAAATATGGGCCTTGTGCAAGGGGTTTTACCACCACATGAACGCCCTTTCTTACCCGCATTAAAGCGCCTTGGCTTCAGTGGTTCAGATAAAAATATTTTAGAAAGCGCATATTCAACCAGCCCACAATTGGTTGCAAATGTCAGTGCATCTTCAAATATGTGGGCGGCAAATGCGGCAACGATTTCACCCGCTAGTGATTGCAATGATAAACGCCTTCATGCAACACCTGCAAACCTTCACACAATGGTACATCGTGCAATTGAAGATGGGCAAACATCAAGAACGCTTTCAAGATTACTTGAAAATAATGATTATTTTGAAGTTCACAAACCATTGCCCCACCATGCCCTAACCTCTGATGAGGGGGCGGCGAATCATAATCGTATGTGTGCCGAATATGGTCATAAGGGGTTGGAAATCTTTATTTATGGACGCGATGGTTTTGAAAATTTTGACGCCAAATATCCTGCACGCCAAACCCGACAAACTGGCGAAATAATATCACGCTTTCATGGGCTTGATGATGCTTATACAATTCATGCACGCCAATCAAAAAAAGCAATCGAAGCAGGCGCATTTCATAATGATGTGGTTGCTGTAACCAATAAAAACCTTTTATTCTTCCACGAATATGCATTTGAAGATAAAGATGGCTTACAAAATGAAATCAAACAAAAAGCGCAAAATTTGTTTGAGCCTATTTTCATTGAAGTTTTAAACCGCGATGTTCCGATTGAAGATGCCATAAAATCATATCTTTTTAATACGCAAATTGTTTCAAGCCCTAATGAAAATGGCCTTATGACAATTATTGCCCCTATGGAATGTGCGCAAAACTTAAACGTTAAACGCTATCTTGAATATTTGATTGCTGGCAATAGTCCGATTGGTGCCGTACGCTTTGTTGATGTGCGCGGCTCAATGCGCAATGGCGGTGGCCCTGCATGCTTAAGATTGCGTGTTGTTTTAACGCCAGAAGAAATTTCAAAACTTGGCGGGCGTATGCTTTTAAGCGATAAATTGCATAGCGAATTAGTTGCATGGGTTGAAAAACATTATCGTGATGAATTGTCACCAAAAGATTTGGGCGATTTTTCCCTTGTTGAAGAAGGGCGCGCCGCACTGGATGAGCTTACACAAATCATGCATTTAGGAAGCGATTTTTACGATTTTCAGAGAGTATGATGAAGCGGATATTTATTGCCCTTCCTATCCCTGATAAAATAAGCGCGGGCCTTTTACCATTACAAACGGGCATTGATGGTGCGCGCTTTTCACCATTGAAAAATTTTCATATAACATTGCGCTTTATAGGCGACATGCAAGAAAATGATATTGCTGATTTAGATGAAGAATTGGGGAAAATTGAATTTCCACAATTTGAAATTTCACTTTCAGGAATTGGCTTTTTTGGCGGTGAAAAGCCCCATTCAATACATGCGCTTGTCAATCAAACCCGCCAAATAAATTCACTGCATGAGAAAGTTGATAATATTTGCAATAAATTAGGCTTTGCGAAAGATCACAAAAAATACATTCCACATGTAACGTTGGCCTATATGAAATCAAATTCACCATTACCACCCGTATTAGAATATCAATCAAACCACGCACTTTTCAAAAGCAAAACATGGATAGCAGATAGGTTTTTTCTTTATTCTTCCACAATAGGAAATGGCCCTAGTTTTTATAATATAGAAGCTGAATATCCACTAAAAACTATTGAAAAATAAGAATTATTTTCTACTTGGCAAAATGGTTTTGGTTTGCAATAATAGGGTATGAAAAAAAATACTTTTACCCCTCCCCGCCGTGAAATTTTACAAGCCATTGTTGGCGCGCCCTTAATACTTGCCGCCGGGCAAGCTTTAGCGGATGGCAAACCAACAACCTATTCTGAACTTGGTAAAAAAGCCCCGAAATTTAATTTGAAAAAATTCGGTGGCGGTACCTTTTCAAATGCCGACTTTAAAGGCAAAACCACAATTGTTGAATTTTGGGGTCTTTGGTGCCCTGATTGTATGGCAGATGCGCCATTAACTGCCCAAGTTGCCGCGCGCGCAAATTCAACAAAAAACCTTCGTTTTATTGGCATACATACTGCGGGTCGTTATGGTCGCTGGGGCAGTCTTGATGCTTATTTCAAGGAAAAAGGATATTCATATCCTGTGGCAATTGATGATGATAAAACTGCCTATAATGCATTTAAAATGAAATGGGTTCCGACTTATCTAATCATTGACAAAAACGGCATTATCGCTGATTTCACAACCGACCTTGGAATTGGTGGTATTGGTGTTGATGCACTTTTGGCGCGCGCCAATAAAATTGCAATGCGCAAATAATTTCTCGCAACATTGCGAAATCACAAATCGTAACTAAATCTACGATATAATTACGATTGCTTGAGGCAAAATTGAAACCCCATATACGAACTTCTGCTTTGTTAGAAAATCTACTTATTGATTTGCCCCAAACCGAACGGGCAGACATTGGCCAAATTGTATCTGTTTTACGCGGTAAAGTATTTGCAATTTTAATATTGATTTTTGCACTACCTGTTTCAATTCCAAACATACCAGGAATTTCAACACTTTTTGCGCCATTAATTATTGTTCCCGCGATTTTTATGGCTTTAAATGATAAGAAGCTGCGCCTTCCTAAATTCATTTCATCAATCAGTTTTCAAACTAAGCATTTGAAATTTGCAATTGAAAAATCGCTTCCTTTCGTAAAGCAGCTTGAAAAATTCATAAGCCCAAGATTAAGCTTTTTAAGCTCTGGATTTGCGATATATTTCCTTGCCATAGAGATAATATTTTTATCACTAATTCTAATTTTACCAATTCCACTTGGTAATATGATGCCTGCGATTGCCATTGCAATTATTGCATTGGGCATTTTAGAAAATGACGGGCTTTTGATAATTGTGGCAAATATTTTAATCTATTTCAGTATAAAATTAATTCACATTGGAATACAATTAGCGATGGATTTCTTTATCTCCCTTGGTCATTGGTTAGGCAATATAAATTTATAATGCGGTAAAACACACAGACTACTTGCAAAAAAAGCAAAAATCGCGCATTTTACATTCAATATAAATATCAGGGAGAATACATGGCTTCGCATTATAAAATCGGCTCAATGGATATTCGTGAGCAAGCAAGAACTTTTGATTCTTTTATCAATTGGTCTGTTTGGGGCGGCCTTTTGGTTGGATTAGGCGTTTTCGGACTAGTATTAGTTTTTGGCGCACACATGAGCTGGCTTTTGGTAACCTTCCTTATGGTTGCACTTGGTGCGATTGCGGGTTTTGTTCTTAAAATGCCTGTTTCTTGGTATGCGACTTTGGGCGGAACATTTGTATTCGCTTTATTCGCATATTTTGTAAGCTCATTAATTTTTTTCGTGCAATCTTTGTTGGGCCACTAAGCACAATCAAATTTTAGTGCATTTATCTTTACCAATTTCGTCAAGATGCATTGTAAAAAATGCATTTTGAAGTCATTAGAAATCTATGACACAAAATAGTATCAAAATCCTAGCTGTCGAAATTGGAACGCGTGCGCGAAATGCATATGCTATACTTGCAAATTCAAGCAAAGAAACGCGCGATAATGCATTGATTTTCATGGCTCAGGCTATTTTTGATAATAAAGATGCAATTTTAAGCGCCAATAAAATTGATTATGAAAATGCAAAAAAAGACGGCCTTAGCGATGCTATGCTTGATAGGCTTATGCTTGATGAAAAACGCCTTATGGGCGTTGCCGAAGCATTAAAATCAATTGCGGCACAACCTGATCAAAACTTTGAAGTCATTGAAACTTATAATCGTCCAAATGGCCTTAAAATTGATAAGGTTCGCATTCCACTTGGGGTGATTGGCATAATTTATGAAAGCCGCCCAAATGTTACGGCTGATGCCGGCGGCCTTTGTTTGCGTGGCGGCAATGCGGCGGTTTTGCGTGGCGGAAAAGAAGCCTTTTTAACCTCAACGGAAATTGCAAATGCATTAAGGGCGGGACTTGCCAAAGCAGGCCTTCCAGAAGATTGCGTGCAATTTGTGCCAACTACTGATCGTGATTTTGTTGGCGAAATGCTTCGTGGCCTTAATGGCGCGATTGATTTGATTATTCCACGCGGTGGAAAAACCTTGGTGGCGCGCGTCCTTGATGAAGCAAAAGTTCCTGTTTTGGCGCATCTTGAAGGCATGTGTCATACTTATATTCACCAAGATGCCGATGAAGCAAAAGCAATTGCAATTGTTTTAAATGCCAAAATGCGCCGCACTGGCATTTGTGGTGCAACCGAAACCCTTTTGATAGATGAAAAAATTGCCGCCAAAATTCTTCCGAAAATTGCCACCGCTTTAAATGAAGCTGGCTGCGAATTACGTGGTGATGAAAAAGCGCGTGCAATTTGTCCAATGAATATTGCCAATGAAGAAGATTGGTCAACTGAATATCTTGCGCCAATTCTTGCTATAAAAATTGTCGATAACCTTGAGGATGCGATTAATCATATTGGCAAATATGGCTCACACCATACTGACGCAATTATAACTGAAAATGAAGAAGCTGCGCGAATTTTCTCTTATCGTGTGGATAGTGCGATTGTTATGCATAATGCCTCTACCCAATTTGCCGATGGCGGTGAATTTGGCTTTGGTGGTGAAATTGGCATTGGCACTGGTCGCCTTCATGCGCGTGGCCCCGTTGGTGCACAAGGACTTACAACTTATAAATATATTGTGCACGGCACAGGACAAACAAGGCCATAATATATGAAAAGAAACTGGCCACTTGCATTTAGGGGTCAAAAAATCGGCCTTTTGGGTGGGTCTTTTGACCCAGCCCATTCTGGTCATTTGCACGTTGCCGAAACTGCGATTGATTTATTAGGTCTTGATTTTGTTTGGTGGATGGTAAGCCCACAAAACCCATTAAAAAAAACCTCTAGTCAGTTAGAGGAACGTTTAGATAGTGCAAAAAAAGTTGCACATGGCCCCAAAATGGTGGTCACAAAAATCGAAACCCAATTAAAAACCCAATATACAATTGACACTATAAAAGCACTTAGAAAACGATATTGCGGCGTAAAATTTGTTTGGCTTATGGGCGGCGATAATTTGGCGGGCTTTGAAAATTGGCGCGGCTGGAAAGATATTGTTGAAGAAGTTCCTATTTGCGTTGTATCGCGCCCAAGCGCTGGCCCACGCGCAAGATTGGGCCGTATGGCGCGACAATTTGATAAATACCGCCTTCCACTTGATAAAGCATCAACACTTGGAAATAAAAAAGCGCCGGCTTGGGTTTATGTTCCTGCACGCTTCAATTCTTTAAGCTCAACACAATTAAGGGCACGAAAGAAACAAAATATATAAACACATTTTTGTGCAGAAATAGCAAAAATTTACCATTTGTTTCCTCTTTTTTAAATGCATATTCACCATATTTTGTTTTTATCCAATTCAAACATAATTCAAAAAATCGAAAGAATTGGGATATGGCATATACAGAAGCAAGCTTCGCGCTTGAAAATCCGCAAGAATTAGAATTCATCCGAAATTTCCTTATGCAAAACCCTGCTTTCGTAAAAGAAGATGAAGACCTATTGGCGCGCATCACACAATGCCCCGATACTGGCAATGTGGTTTCATTAGAAGAACTTGCACGTAATCGCATGTTAAAAGAAACCCACAAAGCAAAATCACGCTTTGCGCAAATCGTTGAAACTGCGCGCAAAAATTATGAATCACAAATTCGCGTACAAGAGGCAATAATTGCAGTCCTTGACGCACGTTCTATATCTGATTTACGCGAAATTTTGCGTGGGCATGTCGCTTTTTCTTTGGCGGCTGATTCATGCGAATTAGTTATTTCACAAACCCCAGCTTATTCTGAGAGCATGGATAAAATTGGGTGCGTGATTGAACGTTTGGTTCCGGTTGAACGTTCTGTAAGCCTTGGAACATCTGATGTATCGCGCACATGGCTTTATGGCGAAAAAGCGCCGCATATTCGTTCAGAAGCTTTGGCACGCCTTGAATTTGGCACTTCTAATCGCTTTGGCATGTTGGCAATTGCATCAAGCGATATTAATTGTTTCCGCCAAGATATGGGCAATGAATTAATCACTTTCTTTGCACGCGTGGTAGAACGTGTATTGGCGCGTTTTGAACATGATGGCGACATCTAAACATGAATAGCGCGCCAAAAAATGCGGTGATTTTGGGTGAAATATCCGATATTATCGCAAAATGGCGCGATTATATGGTTTCTGAAAAACGCTTTTCGGATAAAACCATTGATGCATATTTATCTGATTTACACTTTTTCTTTAATTTCATTCAATCGCATTTGGGCGGCGAAATTAATTTAAAAAATCTTATTAATCTTAAGGCTTCAGATTTTCGGGCGTTTTTATCCCACCGCCGACAAGGCGATATATCACTATCAAATGCCACAATCGGGCGTAATTTAGCGGCAATTAGGGCTTTCTTTTCATTTTGCGATAGAAAGCTTGGGCTTATTAATAAAGAAATTATCTTTATCAAAACCCCAAAAATTCCAAAACGTGCACCAAGACCACTTAATATTGTTCAAGCCAATGATTTAATAAATCATGCACATGAATTTAACTCAATTGATTGGGTGGCAAAACGTGATGAAGCCATTTTAGTCCTGCTCTATGGTTGTGGTTTGCGAATTTTTGAATGCCTTGGCTTAAAACTTTCCGATATCGATAACCAAGATGCAATGTGGATTACCGGAAAAGGTAAAAAAACGCGCATTGTGCCAATCCTTGAAATCGCAAAAGAAAAAATCGCGGATTATAAAAACGCCTGCCCTTATGAAATTACACCCAATGGTATTTTATTTTATGGACAAAAGGGCAAACAATTAAATGCACGTATAATACAAAAATTGATGGAAAATATGCGTTCTGGCCTTGGCCTATCACCTGATGCGACCCCACATGCTTTACGCCATTCTTATGCAACACATTTATTGGCACAAGGCGTTGATTTACGTGCAATTCAAGAATTATTGGGTCATGCATCGCTTTCAACAACACAAAAATATGCAGATGTTGATACACGGCTGCTAATGGAAAGCTTTAATCGTGCGCATCCACGTGCATAAAATACTATTTTTTACGCAAACCTGATTTTCCACCGCTTTTAAAGACCATCCAACAACAATAGTGTGCATTTTTTAGGCAAAGCCTGTGCATTTTTTAAGCCATTGCCGCGAATAATAAATGAATCCCCCCTTAAGGCTTGCAAAAACCGCCTCAAATTCAGACTTTGGCGGGGCAAATGCTTTCTTAAGCGTAAGCATTTTAGCTCTACTTATTTTTCGATGCCAAAAAGAAAATCACTTTCTTTGATGTCATTCGCAAATATCAAAAGGAGAAGGGGTAGTGAGTAATTTGGTAAATGTTATAAAAAAGGATGTATTGGGGATTTCAAAGAAAACCTTAATGCTCGCACTTGGTTTTGGTCTTATCACAAGCTTGGGTCAATTTGGCCTTGCGCATGCACAAGATGCAGCAGCAGCGGCACCAACGCCAACCGTAAATAAAGGCGATACCGCATGGATGTTGGTATCGACTTGTTTTGTATTATTAATGATCCTTCCAGGTCTTGCAATTTTTTATGGCGGCCTTGTTCGCGCTAAAAATATGCTTTCAATGATTATGCAAGTTTCTGTGACTGCTGCAATTGGTATGATTGCATGGGCACTTTGGGGTTATTCATTGGCCTTTACAGATGGTGGCAGCTTAAATTCTTTTGTTGGCGGCACTTCTAAATTCTTCCTAAATGGGGTTACACCAGCTTCGCAAGTTGAAACTTTCTCACCTATGGTGAATTTACCTGAATTTGTGTTCTTTGCTTTCCAAATGACTTTTGCGGCGATTACTGCAACATTGGTTCTTGGTTCGGTTGCAGAACGTATGAAATTTGGTGCGGTTGTGGTTTTCGCAATACTTTGGCCGCTTCTTTCATATTATCCAATGGCTCACATGGTTTGGTGGTGGTCTGGTGCGACTTCTGCAATTCCATTGGGCGCAGATGTTACAAAATCAGCAGGTCTTTTATGGGCATGGGGCGCAATCGACTTTGCAGGTGGTACAGTTGTTCACATTAACGCAGGTATCGCAGCTTTAGTTGGTTGTTTAATCCTTGGACCACGCCAAAATTACCGCAACGAGCCAATGGCACCACATTCACTAACTATGACTATGATTGGTGCAGGCCTTCTTTGGGTTGGTTGGTTCGGCTTTAACGCAGGCTCTAACCTTGAATCAAATGGCTATGCAGGTCTTGCAATGGTGAACACATTCTTGGCAACTGCAGCGGCTGGCTTGTCTTGGGCTTTAACCGAATATTTCATCTCAAAACGCCCTTCTGGTCTTGGTTTTGCATCTGGCTTGGTTGCAGGTCTTGTAGCAGTAACACCTGCGGCAGGTTTCGCAGGTCCAGTTGGCGCAATCATCCTTGGTCTTATTGTTTCACCAATTTGCATCATCTTCTGCGCAAAAGTGAAACATATATTCAAATATGACGATAGCTTGGACGCATTCGGCATTCACGGCATTGGCGGTATTGTTGGCGCAATTGCAACAGGCGTATTGGCACACCCATCATTGGGCGGCGCGGGTATCGTTGACTTTAGCAAATGTACAGCTGAAGCATGTGGTGCATATGAATTTACTGCAATCGGCCAAATGATTGTTCAAATCAAAGCGGTGGGTGTTGCTATTGTCTGGTCTGCTGTGGCTTCAACAATTGTCTTTGGTCTTATCAAATATACAATTGGCCTTCGTGCAAGCCCTGACGCTGAAGAAGACGGTCTTGATATCGCCGAACATGGTGAACGCGCATATCATATGTAGTTTTCTGATAATATTGAAAAAGCCCGATTTAAAATCGGGCTTTTTTTGTTTTAGCACCCTGGCGTAGTTTCACCTGTAAAACAAACCTTTGCAGAACGCCGCGGGTTCAACATATATTCTTCACTCATTTGCAAACTATTTGGTAGGAATGAAGTTCCCAAAGATTGATAATTCAAATCAACCTTACCCAAAACCACACCCCCCGCACTATTAGGCGCAGTAGTATTTATTAGTGATGTAGCAAGATTAATTGCATTACCATTTGAATCAGTACCAGGAACGTTAACATTCATCCCAACAGGCAAGGCAGAAGAAGTAGAACAAGTTCCATTTGAATTAACCATCTTACTCCATTCAACTTTTGGCGTTCCGCCAACTAGCGCAACACTAGCAACATTTATACTCGCAAGGGCGCCTTGGTTTGGATATGGCTCAAATACCGAGCGTGAGATTATCATAATAGAGCGCAAGGTTGCGCAGTCCAAAGTTTCATATTGCGCAACTAAATCGGCAACTGTTGATGCTGCTTGGGTAACTTTGCGGTCAATAGTTACCGCTTGCGAAACTTCGACAGACCCAAAAAGCATTAAAACCATGACAGGTGCAATTAAGGCGAATTCAACCGCCGCAACACCTTTTTTGTCTTTTTTTAATTTATCAAATGAAAATTTGAAAATTGGTTTTTTGTTCATTTTCATAAGCCTTATTAAAATGGTTCATTTCTAAACGCTGCGGTTGCAACCAAAATTCTATTATTTGACCCGAAAGATCCGCCTGAAAAATTTCCTAATGCTGTTGAAATACCTGGCGTAAATAATGGCCACACATAATATGCTTTAACAATTACCATGTCGCCAGATGCAGAGTTTTGATACGGCTCATCATTAGAAGAGCCAACAACTAAATTACCATCAGACCATTGATTTGTGATATTAGCGGGCGGGGTTGGAAAATCTTCAACCGATACAAAAAGCCGTGTTCCACAATCAGCCATACCAAATAGCCTATTGCAAATATTTGTTTTAAATTGGGTTTGCGTGATTGGGTTAGAAGAAGATTGCGCCTGCCCTGTTCTTATTTTACGCGCTTCAATTGCAACGGCACTCTCAAGTGTGGTTTGCATGAAGAAAACCAACATAATCTCAATTAGTGCGAATATTAGAAACATAAAGGGCGCAGCCAATAGGGCAAATTCAACCGCTGTTGCACCTTTGTTTGCGCCCAAGATTTTTGAAAATTTACTATCTAGTCGCTTCATTATATTTAAAACCTTTATGATATTGAACCATAAATGGGTTGAAAAACTATGAATAGATTTGATATTTTTTTATTTTAGCTGTTAATTACATACCTTTGGCGCTGCTTGAACGCACACGTATTTTGCTAACTGCTTCATTCAAAGATTTGGATCCATCTTCTGGTGACGCTATATCAATGCAACGTTCCGTGCATAATTGTGTAGATAATTCATCGCCGCGTTGAACGGTTACTAAATTAGCAGATGCGCCAGGGCTAACTGAAACTATTCCAGAATATAAGGTTTTGCCTTTTTCACCCAAAACTAGAATATGTGTTGAGCCAACCGATTTTCCGATAACAATAATTGTTTTTGTATCATGGACAATTACGTCCGCAATGCTTGCATTACCAACAACAACGCCCGTAGCGGCACGCGAAAGTATAATCGGCTTTGATTGATCAATATTAATTGAAAGCGGATGCGCCAAGGCAGGGCTAGCGATTAAAGCAATAGCAGCAGAAATGAATTTGAAGCGCATAAAAACCTCTTGATAATAATCTTTTTAAAAGACGTATTTATTGCTTTTGGCATTATTCGGTTGACTAAATATTAACAAACTGGGCGTTTTCCGACTTTACCGACATAAATTCAGTGTTTTTTAACTATAATTTTCAACATCAAATTAAATATATGCACTTATTCTAAGCCTAATAAGCGCGCAAAATTTACGTTTTGTAGTGTTTGGGGGCAAATATGAAATTACTAATTCAACGCTTTTTAAAAAATGCGCATGGCGCAACAGCAATTGAATATAGTTTGATTTTGGCTTTAATCATGCTTGCGCTTATAAGTGGGATGGGCAATTTTACTAATAGTGTTGGTGTTAAATATAATTTATTAAGTACTACTTTTTCTGGTGCAAGATAAATTATTATATTGGTTAACATATAATTAGTAATTATTAAATTTTATTCAAATATTAATTTACTTAAAATTTATTATTATTTGATATATCTAATACAGGCATAATTTTTGAATTAAATGGGAGTGCATTATGGGTAAGATTATTAAACGTTTTATGAAAAACGAAGCGGGCGCAACAGCTATTGAATATGGCTTGATCGCTGCTTTGATCGCAGTTGTTCTTATTGGCGCAGTAAGCCGTCTTGGAAACACTGTTTCTGGTAAATTCAACACTGTTTCAACTGCAGTGTCACGTTAATATAAAATCTGGATTAGTTAGATTATTCCCAATTTTATAACATGATTTAACTAAACCTAGAAATATATTTAAATAAGGGGTCAATTTTTATTGGCCCCCTTTTTTTGTTTTGCGCGCAAGAATACTTATGAAAATAACTTCAAAAAAATATAAAACTTGAGCAAAAAATTATTTTAATTTGTAATTCCTGATTTCTTATATTTTTGGGAATTATTGTTAAAAAAAAATGCAAAAATTTTACAGAAAAAAATTTTTATTTTTTTATTAAAATGTTTTATTGAGACGTAATCCATTGATTTATATACATTTTTTATAACCCTGCAACAATTATGGTTAAAAATCAACTAAAAGCTGATTCACTTTATTTTAGTTTATTTGTGGGAATATGCTTTTGGGTTAAGCAAATACATAATTTATGCAAATGGGAGTCTAATATGAAAAAACTTATCAATCGCTTTATGAAAAACGAAGACGGCGCAACAGCTATTGAGTATGGCTTGATCGCAGCTTTGATCGCAGTTGTTCTTATCGCAGCTGTAAGCAACCTTGGTAACACTATTTCTACTAAATTTAACACAGTATCAACTGCTGTTTCTCGTTAATATTTAGAGTTTTTAAAAAAAGCCGCGTAGCTTATAGCTACGCGGCTTTTTTATTGCTAAAAAACAAAAATGCAAAAAATAGATTTAATCGCATTAATTTTATTCTTGATTTCATGGCTTGGCTACGAGCCGATTTTAAGAATGACGTCTAAAAAGCGTGGTACCATCATAAAAGATTTAACCATTGTTCGCCTTGGCTGGATAAAAACAATGATTAATCGTGATGCGAAAATTTTTGATGCCAATCTTCTTGGACATTCAATTAATTCAGCGTCTTTTTTTGCGTCTGCAAATTTAATTTTAATTGCAGCTATTGGTGGTGCGCTTTTTGGCGGCAAAATTTCAACCCAATTAGTTGGCCAATTTGGAATAAATAGTTTTCATTTTCAAATAAAAATGGGCTTGGTATTAATTTGCCTAACAAGGGGTTTTTTAAATTTCATTTGGGCGATAAGGCAAATGAATTATTGCGCGGCAGCTTTTGGTGCAATCCCACAGAACCTTAGCGAAACTCAAGTTGATAAATATACAATTGCACTTGGGAACATTATAGAACCTGCAATGTCTAATTTTTCGCATGGTGTGCGCGGTTATTATTTTGCTTTGGCAGCTGGCGCATGGCTTTATGGGCCATGGTTTTTAATTTTAGGCAGCCTTGGCGCTTTTGCATTATTGGTATTTAGGCAGTCAAAGTCACAATCGGCAAAAGGATTGCGGCAATTACGCGATTTAATTGAAAATAATTTTGAAGATAAACAACATTAATATTGAAGGTTTTTTCACCTTTTAATGTTATCACGGCATAGAGAAATGATTATGCCAGAAATAACAAATTTTATACCCTTAATCGCATTAATAACTTATTGTGGCTTTTTGATAACCGCAATGATTGGCGACATCAAAAGTTTCACAATTTCCAACCGACTTAATATATTGTTTTTCCTTAGCTTTATAGTTTTTGCGATATGTATGGGACTTGGCTATAAGCAATTATTATCACACCTTTGGGTTGCGGTAATTAGTTTCATAATTTGCTTTATATTGTTCACATTAGGATTATTTGGTGGCGGTGATGTCAAGCTTGTGGGGGCAACATGTTTTTGGCTTGGTGCCGGCCCAATATATACTTATGCATTAATAACAGCATTAACAGGCGGCGTTTTAGCATTAACATTATTAATAAGCCGCAAGATTGTTGCCAAAACCGGCCTTCCCAAAGGCCCTAAATGGGTAAGGGCTTTATTAAGAAAACGCGTTCACATCCCTTATGCTATTGCACTTGGCTTTGGTGGTTTCTTTGCTGTCTTGCAAACAACGTGGTTTCCATCCTTCCTTCACAATTAACTTTGTTTAAAATATTTTCACCAAATTGTTAATTGCGTTAACAATTCATTAGACGTTTCAGACCAAAAATCGCCCTAATTGGGAATCCAAATGATTCTTTACCCGCGACAGGGGGGCAGAAAGCGTGAACGTCAGACAGATTATAATAATTTTGGTTGCACTAATTTTGGCGGGTGGAAGTTTCATCCTTATGAAACGCCAAACAAGCAAACCTGCGCAAGTTGTTGCGCAAGTTCCGGCGCAGCCAGCAGTCAAAACAATTAAAATTCTTGTTACAAATCGTGATTATGCAGTTGGTGAAAGAATATTACCAGGGACTTTGACTTGGCAAGATTGGCCACAAAATTCAAATACACAGTCATTTGTAAACGAATCTGCAAACCCAAAAGGCACTGAAGTTTTTAATGATTCAGTTGTAGCTGTGCCAATGGTTGCAGGTGAACCGATTGTTTTAACCAAATTGGTTATTGCAACCGCAAAAGATAGCGTCATGAGCGCATTATTAACCCCTGGAATGCGCGCAACCTCCGTTAGTATTGCAGCTGATTCAGCTGTATCAGGTTTCATTTTACCAAATAATAAAGTTGACGTTATTCTAACACGAACAATTTCTTTCCAATCAAATGGAACAAATAATTCAAGAACTGTTTCTTCAATAATATTCGAAAATGTTAGGGTTTTGGCGATTGACCAAAATACTTCGGCAGCGAAAGATCAAAAAGCATTTGCGGGCGGAACCGCAACCTTGGAATTAAACCCACAAGATATTGAAAAATTAAAAGCCGCAGAAGCAATGGGGCGTATTTCACTTACATTACGTTCTATGTCCGATGCTGCGGGTCCAACAATTGTTAAAACTGGTGCAGCAGCTTGGGCACAGCCAAGCAATTCAAATAAACAAACCCAAATAGCGGCGACACAATCACAACAAGCTGCACAATCTAATAATGCAAATAACATCAAAATCTACCGAGGCGGACAATGATTAGTAACAAAACCCGCACAAAATATCTTACATCTCTTTGTCTTGCTTCATTAATAGTAATGGCAGATGTCAGCATGTCTGTTGCGCAAAACAGCACACCAATTCAAGTGTCTGTATCCAATCAAACGCAAACCCAAAGGTTAATATTGCCTAAGGGTAAATCTGCCATTTTGGACTTACCAGTTGATGCGCGCGATGTTGTAGTTTCAAATCCAAAAATTGCCGATGCAGTAATGCGCACACAAAGGCGCGGCTTTTTATTAGGAATGGAGCTTGGTGAAACCAATGTCTATTTCCTTGACGCACAAGGTCGCCAAATCCTTACTTTAGAGGTGCGCGTTGCGCGTGATACTTCTGAATTAGGCGCATTAATTGAAAAACTAGCACCAGAAGCAAGAATTAACATCGAGGCTGTTGGCGATAATTTAATAATTAGCGGCGAAACCCCAGATGCTGGCACTGCTGATAGGGTTATGAAAATTGCAAACCAATATGCGGGCGCCCCTGAAAAAGTTGTCAATATGATGACTATCAAAGCCGCACAGCAAGTAATGTTACAAGTTCGCGTTGTAGAAATGCAGCGCACAGTTATTAAACAACTTGGCATGAACCTTGGCGCCACCAATCTTTTAAACAAAATGCTACCCAAAGACTGGGGTTTAAACTTTGCCACCGCAAACGGATTTTCAGCAAATGGTAGTTTTTTAGGTGGAACAACACTTGATAGTACATGGGCGCGAAATTTCGTAGCTCCAGCAGCGGTAACATATGGCGGCATGGGTGCAACACCTTTAGACCCTTCAAAATATGCTTATGCTGGTGGTTATTCATATACACCACCTATTACAACCTGTGATCCAGTATCCAAGATTTGTAACACTGAGCCAGCAAAAACTGTTTATGGAACTGGAAGCTTGCTTTCATCACAAACAACTACTTCATCTGTACAGGCTTTGGAACGTGTAGGTCTTGCGCGTACCCTTGCCGAACCGAATATTACAACAATATCTGGTGAGCCTGCAAAATTCCTTGCTGGTGGTGAATTCCCTGTTCCTGTTTCGCAAGAAAACAACCGTATTTCTGTTGAATTTAAACCTTTTGGTGTTGGCCTTGGATTTACACCAATTGTATATAGTGCAAATAGAATTGCACTAAAAATCTCAACCGAAGTTTCAGAGATTTCAACTGCCGCCTCTTTTAGGCAACCTGATACAGTTATTAAAAACTCAAGTGGTCAAGTTACCGATACAATTCGCGGACTTTCAATTCCTGGTATTTCAACAAGACGTGCAGAATCAACTGTGGAACTTGCATCTGGTCGCTCATTAATGCTTGCGGGGCTTATTCAAGAATCTACACGTCAAGCCTCAGAAGGTCTTCCTGGAATGAAAAACCTTCCAACATTGGGGGCATTATTTAGTTCACGCGATTTTATAAATAATGAAACTGAATTGGTAATAATTGTAACGCCATATTTGGTTCAATCGACAACTTTGGACAAATTACAAACCCCAGCGGATGGATATAATCCAGCATCTGACCCCAATGGTTTAATTATGTCGCGCTTAAACCGCATTATTCGCCCTTCAAGCTCTTCTTCAACAGATACTCCAACACCAAAAGGCGAATATAAAGCGCCAATTGGTCACGTTCTACAATAGGTTTTGGGAAAATGAAAATGAGAAAATTATTTAATATCTCCTGCATTTGTGCCCTAACATTATTAGGTGCTTGTGCTTCAAGCGGTAAAACCGATAAGGCTTTGGCGATTGAAGATACGCGAACTGTTCTTGACGTTCACAAATCACAATTAGAACAGGTCGAAGCAAGATTTATGATTTCTGGCTTTCAAGGCCAATTAACCAATGAAGAAAGTACTAAGTTAAAAGATTTTGTTCTTGATTATTCACGAAAAGGTCGTGGAAATATAATCATTTCTTATCCAAGCGGCGCAATTGTCGATGGTGCAACTGATGCATTAATTCGCGCAACACAACGCGAATTATATATTGATGGCGTTGAATTTAAAAATATGTCTTTTGGTTCTTATTCTGCAAATGGCCAAATAAACCCATTAGTTCTTAGCTTTGCCTATACAGAAGCGGGCGAAGTTGAATGTACGCCTTGGTCACAGATTAACCCACAAAAAGTTGGATCAAATCAGTCTTCACCAAGATTTGGTTGCGCGAAAGCTGCAAATCTTGCGGCAATGATTGTGGATCCTGCCGATTTAAACGGCGAACGTAAAGATGATAAAGTAACAGCGGAAGCACCAGTGAAAGCAATCGACAATTATAGAAATGGAAAAATTGAACAAGTTTCAGGATCAATTACTGGAGGAAAAAATTAATGACTTCCAATAATAATTCTAACTGGGATGATTTATCAATCGTAGAAAACGATATGAATATCGATAGTGATTTTGATTTTCTAACCCCTGTTCATAGCGGCAATGATTCAGTTCCACTTACACCGGGCGATTTTGATACAAGCGCATTTGAAGAAACCTATATTGGCGAGCTTGCACGCGGCGGCGACCAACCCGTCCCACGTATTGCAATTCAGGTTTTCTGTGAAAGACCTGAAACTGCACAATTAGTTCAAGCTGCATCAACTGACCGCAGAATTGCCAAAGCATCTGTGACAGTTAATATGGGCGGCCTTGCTGCGGCAATTGAATTTTATCAAACCCAACCAGTACCAAACCTAATCATTGTTGAAAGCCTTGCACCAGTGCAAGCAATGCTTAAGCAATTAGATACACTTGCAAGCCTTTGTGATGAAGGCGTAAAATTAATCATGATTGGTGATGCGAATGATGTAAGCCTATATCGTGAATTAATCCGTCGCGGTGTGTCTGAATATTTAGTTCCACCATTGCAACCATTGCAATTAATTCGCGCAATTTCAACGCTTTACATTGATTCTACAAAACCATTCATGGGCCAATCAATTGCATTCGTTGGCGCAAAAGGTGGCGTTGGTTCATCAACACTTGCACATAATGTTGCTTGGTCACTTGCCGAACAAGCGCGTGTAAATACAACATTGGTTGATTTGGATTTATCCTTTGGAACCACTGGTCTAGATTTTAATATTGACCCTGTGACTTCTGTAATTGATGCATTGGAAACTCCGGATAGGGTTGACGATGTTTTACTTGATAGGCTTTTAACGCGCCACACAGATAGATTAACATTATTCACCGCACCATCTTCAATTGACCGCGATTTTGAAATTAGTCATGACGCCTATGAAGTTGTTATTGATGGCGTAAGGCGCGGTGTGCCTTATGTTGTTCTTGACTTACCGCATGTTTGGTCACGCTGGATGCGCCACACATTAATGCATGCCGACCAAGTTGTTCTTGTTTGCGAACCTGATTTAGCGGGTCTTAGAAATGCAAAAAGCATCTATGACATGCTTAAGTCAGGCAGGCCAAATGATGCGCCACCGCGCATTGTTTTGAACAAAGTTGGAATTCCAAAACGCCCTGAAATCCCTGTAAAAGATTTCGCCGCCGCAGTTGGCGCGGAGCCAAGTTTGGTTCTACCTTATGATCCATTTTTATTTGGAACTGCTGCCAATAATGGGCAGATGGTATGCGAAGTTGGGCCACAATCAAAATGCACAGAAGGCATTGATTTTCTTGCACAAATTATTTCAGGACGCACACCAACAATTACCGAAAAACCAAAATTTTTCGACAAATTGAAAGCAATCAAATTAGGAAAATAAAATGAGTTTTGGTAGACGTTTAAATAGCGACAGCGAGGTTGATGTAAAACCAGCATCGGCACCTGCAAAAGCTGCCGCGCCATTAGTAACGCCTGTTGCAAATATTGAATCTGCCCCTGTTGCAAACGCACCCAAAACTGCAAATCAAAATGCCGCACCTTCAATCGATAGGGTCGCAAAAGTAATTAAAGCTCCTTCCCCTGAAAAAGCTGCACGAACACAAACAATTGATACGCGCGATGAAGAATATTATCGCATGAAATCTTCTATCTATAATGCGCTTATTGAAACAATTGACCTTAGCCAGCTTGCACAATTAGACCAAAAAACAGCCCGCGAAGAAATACGCGACATTGTGAATGAAATTATCGCAATCAAACAAGTGGTAATGTCAATCAATGAGCAAGAGCAATTATTAGGCGACATCATAAATGACGTTCTTGGCTATGGACCGTTAGAGCCTCTATTAGAGCGTGATGATATTGCCGATATCATGATTAATGGTGCAAATGCTGTTTTCATCGAGGTTGCTGGTAAAGTTACAAAAACACCAATCAGGTTCCGTGACAACGCCCAATTGATGAATATTTGCCAACGCATCGTGTCCCAAGTTGGTCGCCGCGTTGACGAAGCATCACCAATATGCGACGCGCGCCTTCCCGATGGTTCGCGTGTTAACGTAATTGCGCCGCCTCTTGCTCTTGATGGCCCAACGGTTACAATTCGTAAATTCCGCCGCGATAAAATGAAAATGCAGGATTTGGTAAATTATAATTCCATTTCCGAAGCGGGCGCAAAAGTATTGGGCATTATTGGCGCTTGTAGATGTAATATCCTTATTTCTGGTGGTACAGGTTCTGGAAAAACCACCCTTCTTAATTGTTTAACATCCTTTATCGCACCAGATGAGCGCGTTATTACATGCGAAGACGCCGCTGAATTACAATTACAACAGCCACACGTTGTGCGTCTTGAAACGCGCCCACCAAATCTTGAAGGTGCGGGCGCGATTACAATGCGTGATTTGGTTAAAAACTGTCTTCGTATGCGTCCTGAACGTATCATCGTTGGTGAGGTTCGCGGCCCCGAAGCTTTTGACCTTTTACAGGCAATGAATACAGGCCATGACGGCTCTATGGGAACATTGCACGCCAATAGCCCACGTGAAGGAATTTCACGTATGGAATCTATGATTACAATGGGTGGTTTTTCTTTACCGCCAAAAACAATACGCGAAATGATTGCAGGCTCGGTCGATATTGTTGTTCAAGCAGCACGTATGCGCGACGGTTCGCGCCGTATAACGCACGTAACCGAAGTTATTGGCCTTGAGGGCGAAGTTATCGTAACCCAAGATTTAATTGTCTATGAAGTTGAGGGCGAAGATGCCAATGGCAAAATCATCGGCAAACACCGTTCAACCGGTATTGCACGCCCTAAATTCTGGGATCGGGCACGTTATTACGGCCTTGAAAAACAACTTGCTGAAGCACTTGATGCAGCAGATATATAGGAGGGGTATATAATGGATACAAATACTCTTATCCCAATAATGTTTGCAGTCGCAATTTTACTAATCGGCTTTGCTTTTGCTTCTAATGATAATAAAAAAAGCGATGCGCGCATAAAAGAGCTTGGCAAAGCCAAAGAAATGCAAATCAAAAGAAAAAACGACCCTGATGCAGAGCGTCGTCGTAAAATGATTGGCAATTTAAAAGATTTGGAAATGAAAGAAAAGCAAATGCGCAAAGCGCGCATAAGCCTTTCATCTCAATTAGAGCAAGCAGGCCTTAATATAACTGAATTGACATTTTGGATGTGGTCGATTGGCGTTGCCCTTTTCGCTGCAACAGGAGCAATGTTATTACAAAGACCAATTTATATTGTAGCAGGTGCAGCCATAGGTGCAGGTCTTGGTCTTCCAAGATGGGTTCTTGGTTTCTTGGTAAAAAGACGCCAAAATAAATTTATTGCAGAATTTCCAAACTCAATTGAGGTAATTGTTCGCGGTGTAAAATCTGGCCTTCCTTTAATGGAATGTTTGAAAATGATTGGGCGCGAAGCAGCAGAGCCTTTAGCAGGCGAATTTCGTCGTGTTGTTGACCAATGCGCAATGGGTGTATCGGTTGAAAGCGCAATGTCGAAAATGTTCGAACGCAACCCTCTTCCAGAAGTAAGTTTCTTTACAATTGTTTTGTCAATCCAAGCCAAAGCAGGCGGAAACCTATCCGAAGCATTAGGGAATTTGGCGAATGTTTTGCGCTCGCGAAAATTAATGCGCGAAAAAGTTAAGGCAATGGCATCAGAAGCGAATGCTTCGGCAAGTATTATTGGCGCCTTGCCGATTGTAGTTGCTACTTTGGTAAGTTTTACTGCGCCTGATTATATGCGCCCAATCTTCACTGACAAAACGGGTCAAATGTTTTTGATGATTGGTGCAGGTATGATGGGAATGGGCATTTTTGTGATGCGTAAGATGATTAGCTTCGACATATAGGTGCATTAATGTTTCAGGAAATAAGCTCACTTGCATCAAAAATAACCGATCCAACGCTTTTATCAGCTGTGGGAATGGCAAGTGCTTCATTCATAGCAATTGTCACAATTGCTGCGCCATATATGAAATCAGATAAACTATCTACGAGAATGAAGTCTGTTTCTAATGACCGCGAAGAATTAAAACGTAGATCACGCGCATTACTTTCAAAGGAAACAAGTAATCCTAGTTTGAGGCGTGAAGATAAGGGCCCTTGGAAACGTATTGTTGAGAAACTTGACCTTAAAAAGCTTCTTGAAGACCCAAATATCGAAGAAAAATTGCTGCAAGCAGGTTTGCGTGGCCCAAAATATATTTCAATGTTTTATTTTGCGCGCTTTGCTACACCAATTCTATTTTTTATACTGGCGCTTTTATATTTGGCGACAACAGGTTCGCATATGGATAGCAATCGCAAATTAGTTGTTGCGGTTGGCGCATGTGTAGCAGGTTTCTATTTGCCGACAATTTGGCTTACTAATTTGGGTACAAAAAGACGTGCATCAATCATTAGGGCATTTCCCGACGCACTAGATTTGCTTTTGATTTGCGTTGAATCAGGTATGTCGATTGAGGCCGCATTTGCAAAAGTTTCTGAAGAAATTGGCTCTAGTTCAATTGAACTAGCCGAAGAATTAGGCCTTACCAACGCTGAACTTGCTTATTTGCAAGATAGGCGTGTTGCTTATGAAAATCTTGCAAGGCGCACTAACCACCCTGGTGTTCGCTCGGTTTCTTTGGCGCTACAACAAGCGGAGCGCTATGGTACGCCATTGGGAACGGCACTTAGAACAATGGCAAAGGAAAACCGCGAATTACGTATGACTGCGGCAGAAAAGAAAGCTGCCGCACTTCCTGCGCAATTAACTGTTCCGATGATTTTATTCTTCTTGCCAGTACTATTCATTGTAATTCTAACCCCTGCATATTTAAAGTTCCAAAATATGAAAGGGCGCGATCAACAATTAGACCGCGCATCAATGAAGGGCGTAAAAGATAACCAACCTACTGCGCCGACAACGCCAACAACGCCAAATCCACAATAAGAATATTATGACGTTAAAATAAAAGCCCGATTAAAAAATCGGGCTTTTATTTTTTATTTTGTCTTCGGTTCAAGATTCCATCGCTGCGAACCGTCAAGCATTTCGCGTAAATATTTTATATTTTGTTGTGCAAGATCAGTTGGCAAATCTGATTGTGCAACTTTTTCGCTTTCGCTAAGTCGGCCTTGAATTCCGATTGCTAATGCAAGATTTTGTCTTGCTTGGATTGGCGCACCTGGCATAATTACGGCCTGCCTTAAAACCACCTCTGCTTCGTTGAATTTTCCTGCCATCATAAGCGAAAAACCAAGGTTGGATGCAAAGTTTGGATTATTTGGCGCTAAAGCGCGCGCCTCATTATAAGATTTATACGCCATATCAAAATTACCCAAATTATCATAAGTAATTCCGAGGTAATTTCTTATTTCTGCATCATTTGCCAAAAGCGTTTTAGCTTTTGTAAGTGCTTGCACGGCATCTTCGAATTTATTTGATTTTAATAATGACGCGCCAAGGGTTTTCCATAATTTGCCATTATTTTCGAAATTCTGAATGCCCATTGCGGCAGTTTCAATTGCCTTATCATATGAACCAATACGCTCAAGAGCGTTTGCAGCTTCAACCGCTACTTCTTCATCTTTTTGATTTTTTGAAAACTCAACAACCCAAAAACGTGCCTGCGTAATCATATCTGTTTTTCTGGCTTCTTCACGCTGTTGCTTTGTCGCTGGTGGGCCAAGTTCTCTTAAAGGTTCTTTATCGGCCTCGATTGCCTGTTTTACTGTTTCTTCAATATTTTGACCTGGCGATTGTACATCTGAAGTTGAACCGGCGCGCAAAGGGGCGATATTGGTTTTTTTTGGCTTGCCAAAACCAAAGGCTGCTGCATCATTAACAAATATGCCTTGCGCAATTATGGCTTGTGCCAATATGCAAGTTGAAATAAGCAATTTATTACGCAAAATAACCCCCAAATTTTTAGCTTTCAAAGCAATAAAATTAAAGGTTAATTTTCTAGTGATTTTGGTTAATAAATTGTCAATTTTTGGTTTAAAATGTTTTAATTTTTAAACATAGGCCATTTGGAAATAATAAATGATTGAAAAAAATATTCCGCTTTACGTAATTTGCGAAAATGAATTTGCAGAATTTTCAACACAATTGGACGAATTTGAAAATTCATTTTTAAAATCAATTGGATTTAGTGCAAAAAATAAAGAAATAGCCAAAATACCGTCTAAAAGCGGTGAAATAAAAAAAATCATTTTTGGAATGGGCAAAGAATTTAATGCCCAAAATTTCGGTGTCATCGGTCGCGTTTTTGATGAGGGCATATACAAACTAGAAACAAAACTTAGACCACAAGATGCAGATAGTGCAATTTTATATTTTGAACTTGGAAAATATTTTTATGATACCTTCAAAACCAACCCACGCAAAAAAATTGAATTAATATTTGCAAATGCAAGCAACGCAGTAAAAACCCAAAAATTTGCCGATATTATCAATAAAGGCCGCGATTTAGTAAATTCACCTACTAACATCCTTGGCCCTGATGCCTTGGCACAAAAAATTATCGAAACTGGAAAAGAAAATAATTGCCAGATTGAAATTATTGAGGGCGATGATTTATTAAAGCAAAACTACCCCCTTATTCACGCGGTTGGTCGGGCAAGTTCGCAAAAACCACGCTTTGTAATTCTACGCAAACCAAAAACAAATGCACCCAAAATTGGCATAATTGGCAAGGGCGTGGTTTTTGATACTGGCGGCCTTAATATCAAAACTGGCAATTTTATGGGCTTGATGAAAAAAGATATGGGGGGTGCGGCCTGTGCTTTTACGCTTTTTAGATTATTGCTTGAGCAAGATTTTAATATTGATTTGAACCTTTATATTCCAATTGTTGAAAACTCCATTGCAGGCGATGCAATGCGCCCATCTGATGTGGTGAAATCGCGCAAAGGCCTTAGTGTTGAAATTGATAATACAGATGCCGAGGGGCGTTTGATTTTGGCCGATGCCCTAACCCGCGCCAGTGAAGATAAAATGGATTTTATGGTTGATTTTGCAACTCTTACAGGTGCAGCGCGCGTTGCACTTGGCCCTGATTTACCGCCATTTTATTCAAATAATGCGCAATTAATCGAAGAAATTAAAACAGCCGCCCAAAAAGTGAATGACCCAGTTTGGAATATGCCTTTATGGGAAAATTATAATGATGATTTGGACAGCTCAATTGCCGATATGAAAAATGGCGGCGGCGCATTCGCTGGTTCAATGACCGCCGCATTATTTCTTCAAAAATTTGTTGAATGTAATGAATGGGTGCATTTTGATGTCTATTGTTGGAACCCCAAAGAAAAGTCAATCGGCCCAATGGGCGGTGAAATTCAAGCTGTAAGGGCGATGTACGAATTAATCCAAAATCGCTATTCTTAAGGCCAGAATAATGTCTGATTTATTTGTATTCTTAAAATCATGGTCAAAAAACCCAAACAGAATTGGTGCGATTGCCCCATCTGGCAATTCATTGGGCGCATTGATAACAAAAGATATTTCGCCCAATAAAGGCAAAGTTTTAGAACTCGGCCCCGGCACTGGCGTTTTTACCAATGCAATTTTGAATAAGGGGATAAAAGAAGAAGACTTGATACTTATTGAGGCCGATGAAGATTTAGCAAAATTATTAAGCCCTAGATTTCCCAATGTAAAAATCTTAAATATCAATGCCGCAAGGCTTCATACGCATAATGAATTAAAGGGGGAGAAAATTGGCGCCGCAATAAGTGGCTTGCCATTATTATTAATATCCCCACGCAAAACCATGCAGATTCTAATGGGGGTATTTAAATTACTTCCTGATAATGGCGCATTATACCAATTCACCTATGGCCCCAAATGCCCAATCCCCAAACATATAATCGACCGACTCGGCCTTAAAGCAAAACGCATCGGCTTCACAATCGCCAACATCCCCCCCGCCTCAGTCTATAAAATCACCCGCCGAAAACCAATCAATTACTAAAGAAAAAAGTCATTAAAAAATAAAAACCACGCTTTTTATTTTTTAATGTCATGCTCAATCAAATCGCTAAGCGAACGAAGTGAGGGCGGCGATTTGAACGGAAGTTTTGGAGCGGGTGATGAGAGTCGAACTCACGACATCTACCTTGGCAAGGTAGCGCTCTACCACTGAGCTACACCCGCATCCGATTGAACTTAAAAGTTCGTGGTAGGCGCAGCTTTTGCAACATCGCGCAAAAAAGTTCAAGCCTCTAAATGCATAAATACTGATTCTTTCATTGCAAATTACACAAAAACGCGGTTTTACAAACACATGAACGAACCACATAAATCCACACGCGCCCAATTATTCGAACTTTTTGACGATTTGGGAATAGAATATAAGAATTATGACCATAGGCCAGTTTTCACAGTTGACGAAGGCCATGATATAAAAAAGGCCATTTCGGGTGGGCATTCAAAAAACCTATTTCTAAAAGATAAGGATGGTGAGTTTTTCCTTATTTGTGCATTAGGCGAAACGCAGATTAAACTTAATCAAGTTCATAAGGCCATAAATAGCGCGCGCCTTTCCTTTGGTTCGGAAGAATATTTGTGGGAAAAACTTGGGGTGCGCCCTGGATCTGTTACTTTGTTTTCGCTCATAAATAATAATCCGCCAAGCCTTACGCTAATTTTGGACAAAGCAATTTTTGAACATGAAATAATAAATTTCCACCCACTTTTAAATAATGCCACCACAAGCATTAAAACTGATGATATTGCAAAATTTATGAAACATTGGGGCGGCAATGCAATGGTTGCAGATTTTTCAAGCGATATCCCAAATGTAAAGCCTTTTGGCCTTGAAAACAATTAATTACAGCCTTATATAAGCAATTACTAATAAATGGATTTAAATCATGGCTTCACTATTTACAAAAGACGCAACCGATCAATCTTTTATGAAAGATGTTATTGAACCATCAAAAGATACTTTGGTTTTGGTGGATTTTTGGGCGCCTTGGTGTGGGCCGTGCCGTACTTTGGGCCCCGCGATTGAGCGCGTGGTTAATGGCTTTAATGGCGCGGTTCAGTTGGTGAAAATCAATGTAGATGAAAATCCACATTTTTCAGGGCAATTGCGGGTTCAATCAATTCCCGCAGTTTTTGCATTTAAAAATGGGCAACCTGTTGATGGCTTTATGGGCGCATTACCCGAAAGCCAAATCAAGGCCTTTATTGAAAAACATGTTGGCGAAGTAAAAGCAGGCGGGGTTCAAAGCATGTTGGATGCCGCTGCCGAAAGCCTTAAAATTGGCGAAATTGGTGGCGCCGCCCAAAGCTATGCCCAAGTTTTGGAAATTGATGCCAATAATCAAATCGCGCTTTTGGGAATGGCAAAATGTTATTTCCAAGGTGGGCAAATTGATGAGGCCGAGAGCCTTTTGCCACGTATCGAAGATAATGCCGAAACCCAAAGCCTTAAAGGCCAAATCTCCCTTGCCCGCGAATGTGAAAATGCGCGCGATATTGACGCTTTGGAAACTGAAGAAAAGGCAAAGCCCGAAAATCTTATGGTCAAATATGAACTTGCCCAAAGTCTTGTAAAAAATGGTGATTTTGAAGCGGCTATTGATAAATTATTTGAAATAATGAAAATTGAACTTGATTGGAATGACAAAGCCGCCCGAACATTTTTGTTGAAAATATTTGATGCCCTTGGTAATTCAAATGAGATTACACGTTTCGGCAGACGCCGCCTTTCAACCTTATTGTTTTCATAATGAATGATATTGCTAAAAAAGTTGATGATTACCTTGAACAGAAATTTAATTTGGGCGATGAAATTCTTGATGCAAGCTTGAAAAATAACTTTGAAAATAACCTACCAGCTCATGATGTTTCACCACTTCAAGGGCAGTTTCTTGCAATAATTTCGCGCGCAATGAATGCAAAAAGAATCCTTGAAATTGGTACTTTGGGTGGTTATTCAACCATTTTTTTTGCACGTGCTTTGCCGAAAGATGGCAAAATTATAAGCCTTGAAATTGATGCGCATCACGCAAAAGCGGCAAAAGAAAACCTTGAAGCTGCCGGGCAAATGCAAAAATGCGAAATTATTATTGGCGAAGCTAAAAATAGTTTGGCTCAATTAATATCCAAAAATGAAGCGCCTTTTGATTTAATTTTTATTGATGCAGATAAACCAAACAACCCAATTTATCTTGAATTAGCGTTAAAATTATCACACAAAGGCACGCTTATTATTGGTGATAACGTTATACGTAATGGCGCCATAATTGAAGAAAATTCAAATGATGATAAAGTCATAGGCATAAGAAAATTCTTTGATATGATTGAGGAAAATAAAAATTTAAGCGCAACCGCATTGCAAACTATTGGCATAAAAGGCTGGGATGGTTTTGCAATGATATTAGTAGATTGAAAAATGGAACCCAACCCAAAAACCCTTGAAGTCCTTATATGCCCGCAAACCCGCACAAGGTTGGAATATGATAAGGAAAAACAAGAATTAGTTTCAAAGGCCGCGAAATTGGCATATCCAATTCGTAATGGTGTGCCGATAATGTTGGTTAGTGAAGCGCGTGAACTAGACTAAATGTACACGCCAAATCACTTCAATGAAAATGACCAAGAATTTATAAAAAAACTAGTTTCGCAAAACCCACTAGGAACAATTGTTTCAATTCATGGCGTTGAATTAGAAGCAACGCATATTCCATTTATGATGGAAGACAATAAAATCATTGGTCATATTGCGCGTGCAAATCCATTTACAAATATGGACGGGCAAGATTGTCTGGTAATTTTCCAAGGCAACAATGCCTATATAAGCCCCAGTTTTTATCCAACTAAACATATTCATCATAAAGAAGTGCCAACATGGAATTATTCGGCGGTTCATTTTTACGGCAAAATAAAAATCATAAATGACAAAGCCGAAATTCTAAAAATAATAAGTGACCTTACAGACAAACATGAGCAGGTTTTTGAAAACCCATGGAAAGTAAGCGATGCACCCAATGATTATATTGAAAAACTTTTAAATGCCATTGTTGGAATTGAAATTTTAATTGAAAAAACTGTTGCAAAATCAAAACTTAGCCAAAATAAAAGCGATGAAAACAAAAATGGCGTAATCGCTGGCCTTGAATCCATGGGCATAAATCCACAAAATTTGGTTAGGTAATAAAAAGGGCGGCAATTGCCGCCCAATTTTTAAATATTATTCTTGCCCAATTTCTGGTCGCGCCATGCACTGATACGTAAACGAAGGGCGTTTAATTTGATAAAGCCTTCGGCATCTTTTTGATTATAGCCGCCCGCTGCATCAAAGCCGACCAATTCTTTATTATATAAAGAATATTCAGAAGAACGACCATCAACATAAACCCCGCCCTTATATATTTTAAGGCGAACATCGCCATTTACCACATCTTGAGAGGCATCAATTGCGGCTTGTAACATTTGGCGTTCTGGGGTGAACCACATGCCATTATAAATCAAAGTTGCATATTTTGGCATTAATTCATCTTTTAGATGCATTGCGCCCCTATCCAAAGTGATTGATTCAATTGCGCGGTGAGCGGTTAATAAAATTGTGCCGCCTGGGGTTTCGTAAAAGCCGCGTGATTTCATGCCTACAAAGCGGTTTTCAACCAAATCAAGGCCACCAACACCATTATCATGACCAATTTGGTTTAATTTAGTCAAAAGCTGCGCAGGACTTAAGGCCACGCCATCAATTGCCACCGCATCACCATTTTTAAAAGTGATTGTGATATAGCTTGGCTTATCAGGTGCTTCTTCTGGTGTGATTGTGCGGCGATCAGGACGCTTTTTAACAATATCAGGAACAGTATCTTCAGGGTTTTCAAGTGCCAAACCTTCGGAAGATGTATGAAGAAGATTTGCATCGATTGAAAATGGTGCGTCTTGCTCCTTGCCGGCGGCGATTTCAATACCGTGTTTTTTGGCATAGGCGATTAAATCAGGGCGACCTTGGAAATCCCATTCACGCCAAGGGGCAATAACTTTTACATCAGGTTTTAAGCCATAATAAGAAACTTCAAAGCGAACCTGATCATTGCCTTTACCAGTTGCACCATGACAAACTGCATCGGCGCCAACAAGATTTGCAATTTCAATTTGGCGTTTGGCAATTAATGGGCGCGCAATTGACGTGCCAAGAAGATAAACGCCTTCATAGACTGTATTGGCGCGAAACATTGGGAAAACAAAATCACGAACAAATTCTTCGCGTAAATCATCGATAAAAATATTCTCAGGCTTAACACCCATTGCAAGGGCTTTGGCGCGCGCAGGCTCAATTTCCTCACCCTGCCCTAAATCGGCAGTAAAGGTTACAACTTCGCATCCATAAGTCTCTTGCAACCATTTAAGAATGATAGAAGTATCAAGACCGCCAGAATAGGCAAGAACTACACGTTTAATTTTGTCATTGCTCATTTAAAATAACCTCTATTTGCGGCAAAACCTTTAGGGCGGCATAAACATATTAGCAAGCATTAATCATGGAAAATGTCGCTATTTTAATGGATTTTATCTCCATTAATTCTACCAGCAGCCGTAAGCTTTTCCATCAACTTGATTTTGTTCAATCTTACGAAGTAATTTTTTATTTTGCTCATTTTCTTCGTCAGCATATTCTGTTAACCGACCGCTTAAAACTGCAAAATCTGTTTTTGCTTCGCTAAGACTATTACGTTCACTATATAATAAATTACATAATTCATAATTATTAGTATTTGTATTGAATGCACGATTTCGAGAGTTTTGTGCGGCATTAATATTATTATTATATTCATTGATATAACGATTACGAATTTCGATATTTTCACGCTTTTTTTGCGCACCAAGCCCGCAATTTTCATCAAAAGAACTATTAGCTTGGCTAAGCATTCCAGACAATTGATTGCGATTTGATTTAGCGGTTTCTATTTCTTTGGCTACTTTGCTTTTAGCAATAATTAAATCAAGGTTTTTTATGGCACTTGATAATGAAGCATTCATACTTTGGCGGTCTGAACAACTTGCTGTGGTTTTTGCTGAAATATTTGCTTTTATTGCGGCAATGTCAGATGCATATTTATTTCGCGCAATCTCAAGGCTTAGGTCTTGTGCTGATGCAGAGCTTGCAAAAGTTAAAAATGCAACTGATGCAAAAAAGATTTTTGCACAATTCATATCATAATTCCTTATGGATTAAATTTGTTATTAATCCAAAATATTTCAACCTTCAAAGAACTTTGCATCTTTGTGAATTATAACAAAAAATTATACCACTACCTGTGTGCCCAATTCAACAACACGCCCAGATGGAATGTGGAAGAAGTCTGTCGCATTGGTTGCGTTGCGGCTTAGGAAGATGAATAATTTATCTTGCCACAATGGCATTCCCGAATGCGCAGAGGCAACAATTGTGCGATGACCCAAGAAGAATGAAGTTGACATAATATCAAATTTCAATCCCTGTTTACGGCAAAGTGTAAGCGCTTTTGGAATATTCGGGCTTTCCATAAAGCCATATCGAACCATAACGCGTTTCACATTTGGCGAAATATCCGAAATCTCAAGGCGGTTTTCTTCAAGAACACGTGGGTTTTCAGCTGTTACAACGCTAAGAACGGCGATTGTTTCATGCAAAACTTTATTATGTTTCAAATTATGCATCAAAGCCATTGGCGCCAAATCAGGGTCAGAGGTTAAGAAAATCGCCGTACCCGAAACTTTATGGACGGGATGAAGCGATAAATTATCAAGTAAGGTTTTTAATGGAATTGAATCACGGCGGGTTTTTTCCGAAAGTATTTTAGAACCTGTAACCCATGTCCACATAATTAATACAATTGCCGCACCCAGAACCAAAGGCATCCATGCGCCATGTGGTATTTTTGGTAATTGAGAACCAACGAAAATAATATCCATTACCAAAATTGGCATTAATAATAATGCCGCTTGCCATGCTTTCCAATTCCAAATTTTAATAACAACAGGCGCCGCCAATAATGTATCCATCAACATCGCACCTGTGATTGCAATACCATAAGCAGATGTAAGCGCAGATGAAGTTTGGAACGCAGCAACCAAAAGCAACACACCGATTAAAAGCAAACTATTTACTTGTGGCACAAAAATTTGCCCAGCCTGTGTTTCTGATGTTCTTTTGATTATCATACGCGGCAATAAACCAAGTTGAACCGCTTGCTGAGTTAGAGAGAAAGCGCCAGTGATAACAGCTTGCGAAGCAATAATCGCCGCTAAAGCCGCCAATATCATAACAGGCCAGAACGCAAAATCAGGAACCATCATCCAAAATGGATCTACTTTTGCCTCTGGGTGAGCAATTACGAATGCACCTTGCCCCAAATAATTAAGAACTAAACATGGCAGAACAAAAGCACCCCAAGCAAATTGAATTGGGCGTTTACCAAAATGCCCCATATCAGCATAAAGCGCCTCAGCACCAGTAACAGCAAGGAAAACAGAGCCAAGAACTAAAAAAGCAATAAAGCCGTTTTGTATCAAAAATTTAATCGCAAAATATGGATTTAGCGCTTTAATAATGCGCATTTGTGGATCATCCATAATGTGCATTATGCCAAGTGCGGCAAGTGTTAGAAACCAAATCGCAGTAATTGGCCCAAACCATGCGGCAATTGTATGCGTACCTTTTGATTGAACCAAAAACAAACCAACCAAAATCACAACTGAAATTGGAACGATATATGGTGAGAAAGATTCACCTAAACCTGGTGCAACTTTTAAGCCTTCGATTGCGCCCAAAACCGAAATTGCAGGGGTAATAATGCCGTCACCATAGAAAAAGGCCGCGCCAATTACGCCGCCAAAGAAAACCCATTTTGAATTTCCACCAAATGCCTTTTGTGCCAAGGCCATAAGCGCCAATGTGCCACCTTCGCCTTTATTATCGGCGCGCATAAGAAATACAACATATTTCAAAGTAACAATAAGCATTAAAGCCCATAAAATAAGGGACACAATGCCAATCACAGAATCTTCAAGGCCAAGACCATGACTTGCATGGTGAATTGATTCACGCATCGCATAGAACGGACTGGTCCCGATATCGCCAAAAACAACGCCAATTGAACCTAATGCCAATGTAAGGAAGCTACCGTGGCCTTCATGATTATTATGACCAGAATTTTGCTGCTGTGCGCCATTTTGGTCTATTGTTTCTTGTGACAAATCTGCCCCCATTTTTACACTTTATTAAGTGAAGAAAATGCCGATACTATTTTTATTAGTTTGCATCAAATGTTATAAGCATTAAAAGCCTATAAATCGGCAAAATAAAAAAATAACCTAAAAGAATCAAAGAGGGCATTATGAATAGAAGAACATGTTTAATAACTGGCGCTTCGGCTGGCATTGGGAAAGAATTTGCACAATTAATGGCGCAGCGCGGTTATGATTTAATTCTAACAGCCCGCCGCGAAGATAGATTAATTGAAATTGCCGATAATATTGAAAAAGAATGGGGTGCCAAATCATTGATAATTAAAGAAGATTTAGCAATTGATGGCGCCGTCGATAGAATTCTTGCCAAAATCAGAGAAAATAATCTTAATGTTGATGCGCTTATTAATAATGCTGGCTATGGCCTTCCTGGCACTTTTGCATCAACAAATTGGCAAGAGCAAAAAGATTTTTTAAACGTTCTGCTTAATGCCCCAACCGAACTTGCACATAAATTAGTTCCGCAAATGAAAGAAAATGGCTTTGGCCGTATAATTAATGTGGCTTCACTTGCAGGGCATATTCCGGGTTCAGCAGGGCATACACTTTATGGCGCCGTTAAATCCTATATGATTAAATTCTCACAAAGCCTAAATTCTGAATTAGAAGGAAGCGGCGTAAATGTAAGCGCCCTTTGCCCTGGCTTTACATATTCAGAGTTTCATGATGTGAATCACACACGCGATCTTGTTTCAAAAATGCCAAAATATATGTGGCAAGATGCAAGAAGCGTTGTCGAAGAAGGCTTTGAAGCCGTTGAAGACAATAAGGCGGTTGCGGTAACTGGCTTTAATAATAAATTGATTGCCGCATTATTTAAAATCATGCCAGATTTTATCGCGCAAAAAATTGTTAAAGCGCGTTCAAAGGATTTTCGGCATATAGAAACTAAATAATTTTTACCGCGCTTTGATCAAGCCAGTTTTTATCATGAGTGAACCAGCCTGAATAAATATATCTTTTGCCGCGTGTAACTTTGGTTACACCGTGAACATATTCATAGCCTGCGCCAAAAACTACTAAAGACCCTGCTTTTGGTGCAACCCTTACACCAAGGCTTGGGAAATATGTGTTTCCGCCTTCATAATCATCATTTAGATAAATTATAGTTGTATAATTACGATGCGGTGAATTATTTGGTCCACCATCTGGCATCATATTATCGGCATGCGGGCGCATTTCCATGCCTTCTTTCCAACCGACGATTTGTGCCGTATCGGGATAGATGGGTTCACCATTTACAAATTCATTAATTACATACATTGAACTTATATGACGGATTTGTTGCAAAATGCGTGTTGCATCTATTTCGTGATGCATAATGTCATGCATTTGAATATAGCGCCCATCCCAAAATTTTTCGCCTGTCTTTTCGGCAAACATTTCAACATTACGCTCATAGCAATCAATCAAGGTTTGGCATTGCTCTTTTGAAAGAAAATCTTCAACCACATATAAAGGGGAATCATCATCTTGAGTTGATAGGATTGGCAAATCATTTCCATCTCCATGCCACCATTCTTTTTGGCCAGGTCTTGGTTCGATAATTTGCGAATCATTCATTTCATAATTACCAAGCATTTTTGCCTCACTCTTTTGCATCACATTGTGACATACGGTCGAATGACGCAAAATTTGTGCCAAAAAAAAAGGCAAAGCATTTATTTTGCTTTGCCTTTGAAATTTATTTACCAACCAGATGGTGGTGATGGTGGAGGTGCAGGCGGTGGGCCTGGTGGTTTTGGGCCTGGTGGCACTAATGGTGTGGGCGAACGACCAACAACACCAGAGAAGCGTGAACCGCCACTCATATACATTCCACCGCCGCCGCCATATTGGGTAACCATAGGATATCCAACACCATTACTTACAGCACCCATAAAGAAGCTGCTTGAAATTGGCGGTGCAATTTGTGCAACAGGGCGCGGATCATAACAAGGCACAGGCATTGGTACTGGCGTTGGCGTAGGATAAGGCGCAACAATTGTTGTATTAACTGGTGCATATGGATTTGGTGCAATCGCAGGATAATAATATCCAGGTGGCGGCGCTAATGGTGCATTTTGATTTTTAATTGTTGAATATGAAGACACATAATCTTGCGCAATCGGACCTGCATAAGATTGAACCATTGTGGAAGGGCCATAACCATAAGCAACATTGGTTTGAACATTTGTGGCAACATTTACACCATTATCAACCGCAACCATTCCGCCATTGCAAGGCGAAGTTTGCACAAAATGACATCCTTGCGGCGCAGGATTATTGTAAACAGGTACGCTAGTATATTGAACATTATTTTCATTATAATTTGATGAGCTTTGGTAAGACCTAGCTTCATATTGCATTTCTTGATTATAATTTTGTGCAACATAATGCTGTGGCATTGCCACTGGTGCATTTGAATTTACAACAATTGAATCTGTTACACGAACAGCACCATTGCAATTATTCGCGTTTGGCGCGTCAAGGCTGCAGCTACCCGCGAGTGCCTGACCTGCAAAGCCGATTAAAACGGATGCAGCAACGGTTGAAGTTAGTTTAGCTCTTGTCATTCTATAACCCTGATACAAAAAAATTGTATTAATAAAATCTTAACGTGGTTACAGAACGACAAAACAGACGCCATTTCAACACTTTGCCCTAAAAGAGGGAAAGTTGAACTTTGTTTTTTACCTTTAAATAGAAATTTGACCCAAGATGGGGCAATTTGAAAATTGTTATTTAGTTAATTTTGGAACTGATTCTTGATATTATTTCAATTGTATCGCCATGATTATAAATAATACTACGCGCGCCATTTTCGATTAATATTTTATCGTGTCCATCATTAATATGACTTGCACCACAAAAGCCAAAAACATCCATATTTGCTGCTTTTGCCGCTTGAACACCTGCCACAGAATCTTCAATTACAACGCAATCTTTCGGTTCGAAACCCATATTTTTTGCCGCAAATAGAAACACATCTGGCCAAGGTTTTGGACGTTCAACTTGGCTTGCAGAAAAAATATTTGGTTCAAGAAAGTCAATCAAACCAACATGTTGAAGATTTCGTCTTAGGCTTTCCATTCGCGTAGTCGAAGCAACACAAAATGGAATTTCCAATGCTTTAAAAACTTCAAAAATTCCATCAACAATTTTTAATTCAGTTTCGAAAGCTTTATGAACGCGGTTTTGTGCATTTTGGAAAAGCTCTTCGGTAAATTCAATATCTAATTCTTCGCAAAAACTTTCCCAAACAAGCCGCGCAGGCTTTCCTGCAAAGCGCGCACATACTTCATGGGGTGAGATTTTATATCCAAGTTCGGCGGCCATTTCGGCCTCAACACGTGCGGCGATAATTTCGCTATCTATTAAGACACCATCACAATCAAAAATCACAAGTTTTTTATCAAAAGTCATGCGCAATGCCTGACTTTTCCCAATCGCCAAATCTTGTTGGCTCGGGGCCATTACGACCGCCAATTTCTTTTGCAAGTTTCGATTTTTCAGCTTCTAATTCTATGCGCCTTGCTTTTGCTTCTTCAAGTGCGCGTATTGCTTCGGGTGAAAGTATTTTTTCTTCTTGTGGTTCAATTTCTTCGGTCATAATGCTCTATTACAATAAAATGCCATTTTGACAAATATGTGTTTATTACTTGACCTTTTGTTATAATTCTCGCACTCACCTTTGGTGAAAAACTCTAATTCAAGACCCCCAAATAAAAACTTTAATCGTTCACCAAATCGCAACGGGCCAAATCGTGATGGACCAAGACGTGATGGGCCGCGCCCACCGCGTACATGTCCTGATGTTGCGCGTAATGCGGCGGCAATGCTTTTATGGCTCGTGCTTGATGAAAAGCAAAGTTTGGATGAGGCGATGAACAACCTCACACAATATAGCCAATTAGATGGTCGTGATCGTGGCTTTGCGGCAATGGTGGTTAAATCAACTTTGCGCCATTTGGGTCATGTTGAAAAACTTTTAAATGCGCAAATAGAGCGCACATTACCAGAAACCGCAAATTATGTGCGCGCTTTATTGCGTTCTGCTTTGGGGCAACATTTGGCAAAAATTGCGCCGCCCCATGCAATTATTGACCGCGCAGTTTCATTGGCAAAATATGATAAAAAAGCCTTTGGTATGGCGGGGCTTGTAAATGCGGTTTTGCGCCGTTGTTTTGACAATATTGATAAGGTTAGTTTTGACGATATTGAATTATTACCTAAAAGCTGGTCATCACGCTATGTTGCGGCATATGGTGAAGAAAAGACACGCAAAATTGCCCAATCTGTCCTTATTCCAGCGCCAATTGATTTAACTATAAAACCAAATCTAACACCTGAAGAAATTGCGCAAATAGAGCAAGATTTTGAGGGAACACGCGTTGGGTCAACTATTCGTATTCCAACTTTGCCCGATGATTTCCAAAACCTTCCGTCATGGCTTGCGGGAAATATTTGGGTGCAAGATTATGCGGCTTCTTTGCCTGCGCTTTTATTGGGCGTAAAAAAGGGGCAGAATGTTCTTGATATGTGTGCCGCCCCTGGTGGGAAGGCCATGCAAATGGCGGCGGTTTTTGCCAATGTTTCGGCGGTTGATGTTAATGAAAATCGCATCAAACTTATTGCCCAAAATATTGCGCGCACCAATCTTCATGCCAAATTATTAGCGGGCAATGCAAAGAATTTTGCGGGTGAAAATCAATGGGATGCAATCTTGCTTGATGCGCCATGTTCGGCAACAGGCACATTGCGCCGCAATCTTGAAAGCCCTTGGATTAAATTACCTTTTGATTTGCCAAAATTAATGGAAATCCAATGCGAATTAATTCGCGCAGCAGCAAGTGGTTTAAAATCAGGCGCTAAACTTGTCTATGCCGTTTGTTCAATGGAGCCAGAAGAAGCCGAGCTTGCAGTTTCATCTGCACTTGAGGCCGGCCTTGTAATCGATAAAATAGCGCAAGATGAAGTTCCATTATTGCATGAGGCAATCGAAGAACGCGGCACATTAAGAATATTGCCTTATATGCTTTCGGACATTGGCGGCCTTGATGGATTCTTCATTGCAAGATTTGTAAAGCCTTAAAGGCTTAGGATTTCGCTTCTTAACTCGCTTAGACCAACGAAATCATGTGATGAAACCGCAAGAACAACGGGATGTGCAGCAGGGCGCTTTTTAATGACATCTTGTGCCTTGGCAATTGTTGCCGCAAGTTCGGACTTTTTGATTTTATCTGCCTTGGTAAGAATGATTTGATAGACCACAGCCGCAGTATCAAGCTCCTTTAAAACTTCTAAATCATTGTCTTTAATTCCATGACGCCCATCAATAAGCACAAAGACACGCTTTAAAACTGCGCGACCCTTTAAGAAATCTCGCGTCGCGCTTGTCCAACGTGCAATTTCGGTTTTGGAGGCTTTGGCATATCCATAACCTGGAAGGTCAACAATCCTAAGGCGTTCATTTTCTTCTTTATCTTTTAAAGAAAAGAAAATTAATTCACGTGTGCGCCCTGGTTCTGATGATGCGCGCGCCATGCCTTTACGGTTTAAAACCGCATTAACAAGGCTTGATTTTCCAACATTAGAACGACCAGCAAATGCAATTTCGGTTACATTCATTGGCGGCAAATCGCCCATTGTTCTTGCCGCCCATAGGAAACTTGGCACAAGGCGTAGAAATTCTTTATCGCTTTCTTGTACCGTTTGTTCCATTATTTTACCACTTTTTTCGCTTCTTGTTTTTTGAACCAATCATCAAACACAGTTGGTGAACCTGTTTGCTTGGCAATTATATATTGTTGCACAATTGTAAGAAGGTTTGACCATGTATAGTAAATAACAAGACCAGAGGCGAAACCTCCAAAAATGAATGCAAAGAACCAAGGCATTAATGCAAAGATTTGCGTTTGCATAGGATCAGTAGTCGGCGCAGTTGGCTGCATTTTTTGCATTAACCACATAGATGCACCATAAAGAATTGGCCAAATACCAATACCCATTCCACCAATAAGCGGAATAATATGTGGATCAAATGGCAATAGGCCAAATAAATTTATAAACGAAGTTGGGTCTTTTTCCGACAAATCTGGAACCCATCCAAAGAATGGTGCATGGCGTAATTCCAATGTAATTGATAATATTTTGAACAAGGCCAAGAAGATTGGCATTGTCAAAAGCATTGGTACACAACCTGCAACAGGATTGATTTTTTCGGTTTGATAAAGTTTCAAAGTCTCTTGCTGCTGGCGTGCAGCATCATCTTTGAACTTTTCTTTAATCTCGGTCATTTTTGGCGTTAATTCGCGCATTTTGGCAAAGCTCTTATAGCTTTGGTAAACCAATGGGAAAGTTGCAATTTTAACCACAACAGTAAGCGCCAAAATCGCCAAACCAATATTGCCAATTTGGGTATTAAAGAACATCAATAACCAATAAAACGGTTTTGATAAGAACCACAAAATACCCCAATCAATCGCATTATCGAATTTTGGAATATTATATTTTGCTTCATATGTGCGTAATTCTGATACCTTTTTCGAGCCTGCATATACGCGCTCTGAATTAGAAATACTTTGCCCCACGCCAATTGTAGTTTGCGGACCAACAAATGAAGTTTCAAACATATTGCCATTATCAATTGGAACAGCTTTATAGCTTGCCGCGATATTCTGATTTTGATCTGGAATAAGTGCCACCAACCAATATTTATCTGCAAAGCCAAGCCAGCCACCTTTTGAATTCTCACTCATGGATTTGCCCTTTTCCATGTCGCGATATTTTAGGCGGTTCAATGTATTATTAATAATGCCAACAGGGCCTTCATGATTGGCACTAGATTCTGGGCCTTTTGGTTTTGAATAACGGCGAATTGCACCATATTCTTGAAGATTTACAGGCGCGGCACCAGTATTAGTAATTGTATCATTATAAGTGAAAAGATATTCGCCATCGACCTCAATTTTACGGGTGAATTTTAAACCTGCGCCATTATCATATTCATATACTAATGGTGCATTTTGCGCCAAAACATTTCCAGAAACCAATTTCCAAATTGTATTTGGGCCAGGAAGGTTAGGTGCATTATCGGTTGATGTATAACCAAAGAATGCAAAATAGCCATCTTTTGAACCTTGCGGGTTTAAAAGTGTAACAGTCTGTGGCTTATTCACTTCTTCTTTATAGGCTTTAAGATTTAAATCATCCAAACGCGCGCCAAAAGATGAAACCGAACCTGATAATAATGGATTATCAATTTTATTACGTACCGAAAGCCCAATCGCTTTATCACGCGGAACAATTGCACCCATATTAGTTTGGGTTGCATTATCTTGCGGCGCTTTCGCTTTTTGAACCGCAGCGCTTTGTTGTTGCGCTAATTGTTGTTGGCGCAATTTTTCTTGCGGCCCTGCCCAAAAGGTTTGATAAAGGAATAAAATCATCAAAGCTGAAACAATGGCGATAATGAAATTCTTGGTATCTGGTTGTTGCGGGTTCGGCTGCATTATGTGCTCAATCAGGTTTTGGTTTAGAGAAATTTCTTTTAGAAAGCCTTTTGACTAAGAATTCCACCTCGTCAAGTAAGTCTTTGTAGTTGGCATCAATAGTCTGTGGTCTTGCGATTGCAACATAATCCATGCCTTTTAATCCATATTTTGGCAGAATTTGTTGTAAAATAGCGCGTAATCTACGACGTGCGCGATTTCTTTTGACGGCATTACCAACTTTTTTTGAAGCGGTAAGTCCAAATCTTATATTTTCTGAGACTGTATTTTCACGTGCCTGTAATGACAAAAATCGCCCACTGGATTTCATCCCTTGGGCGACAAAAAGAAATTCAGCTCTCTTTTTAAGAGTCGTAATTTTTAAGCATTGTTCCAAGGAAGGGGCTTCCACAACCTTGAATGCCCGAAATTACGCGCTAAGACGTTTGCGGCCTTTTGCACGGCGACGCGCCAAAACAGCTTGACCGCCACGAGTAGCCATACGCGCACGGAAGCCATGACGACGAGCGCGAACAAGTTGAGAAGGTTGATATGTACGTTTCACAGGATTTACTCCACCTGCGACACATTCTATAGAAAGACATTCTTCCACAAGAATAAGCCGCAATAAAAATTGAAGTTGGGCTGCTACTGGTTTAAGGCACAAATGTCAATTGATTGGTTGCCATTTTGCTGCAACAAAGCATGAAAAAGGTCTTTATGTGAGTGAATCTTCAAAAAACGTCGTTCAATTTAAATTTAGCTATACTATTTTAAGTTCAATAGCTTCGGTAAGTGTTGCGCTTATTTTAGTTGTAATAAAGGCTTTGGCGGTTAATTCCTCTGGCTCTAATGCCGTGCTTGCATCAATGGCAGATAGTGCACTTGATTTAGTGGCAAGCGCAGTAACACTACTTAGTGTAAGATATGCCCAAACTGCACCAGATAAAGAACATCGTTATGGTCACGGTAAAGCAGAAGCATTGGCAGGGGTTTTTCAAGCTGGACTTGTAGCAATTTCATGCGCTTTAATCGGCCTTTCATCTATCGATAGAATCATTCACCCAAAACCTTTGAATATCGAAGGTCCTGCAATTGTTGTGATGATTATTTCGATTTTTTTGACAATGATTTTGGTGGCTTTCCAATCTTGGACACTGAAAAAAACCAATTCCATCGCCACAAAAGGCGATAGGGCGCATTATTTGTCCGACCTTTTATCAAACCTTGTTGGTTTGATTGGGGTTTGGCTTACATCCAAATTTCATATTTTACAGGCCGATGCATTGGCAGGGCTTTTCATCGCAGTTTGGTTGTTAATAGGTGCATGGCACATTGCAAGCGAGGCTGCCGATCACTTATTAGATAAAGAAGCACCAGAAGAAACCAGAAATCAAATTATAGAAATTGTTCGCAGCAATAAATATGGCGTTAGCCTTCATGATTTGCGTACAAGAATTTCGGGGCCATGGCTTCATATTCAATTTCACATGGAATTACCAAAAGATATGCGGCTTCTTGAGGCACATGATATTTTAGTCGAAATTGAAAAGAATATCCGCGCCGAATTCCCTGATTCTGATATAATAATTCACCCCGACCCCGATGAAGGCGCAGAGCCACATGGTCACCCAAAATTTGGCCTTAAATAAAATTACACAATTCGCAGCAAAAAGTGAATTAAAATTTCCCCTACGGAAAATTGACAAGTTGAAAAAATAGGCTTTATCTATTGGAAAATACTTGCACCAATTAATAAATTAATTCGAGGGAATAATGAAAAATTTCAATCTTAATATCGACGATAGCCAAATCGCACTTATCGAATTCAACGTTCCCGAAAAATCAATGAACACAATTTCCAAATCTGTGATGTTGGAATTAGAAGAAATCGTTGAAAACATTAAAAATGATGAAAAAATCAAAGGCGCGGTTATTTTTTCAGGAAAAGAAAGCGGCTTTTGCGCAGGCGCAGATCTTGAAGAAATAAGCAGCAATATGGTTGGCGCAAGCCTTGAGGATGCGTTCAAAGCCGCATTCATGCTTAATGCAACTTTACGTAAACTTGAAACCTGCGGCAAGCCGATTGCATGTGCTATCGAAGGCCTTGCGCTTGGCGGCGGCTTGGAAATAGCGCTTGCATGTCATTATCGCGTTGTTGCCAATGATGACAAAATTCAACTTGGCTTACCTGAATGTAAAGTTGGCCTTATCCCTGGTGGCGGTGGCACACAAAGATTGCCGCGCTTGATGGGTGTGCAAAATGCTGCTGGCTATTTGCTTGAAGGTAAAAGCATGAAGCCTCAAGACGCACTTAAATTCGGCGTTGTTAATGAAGTTGTTGAAAAAGGTAAAACTATTGAAGCCTGTGAAAAATGGCTATTAAGTTCCCCAAAATCTACCCAAGTTTGGGATGATAAAGGTTATCGCGTAAAAGATGGCCCATTCACACCTGCTGGCATTATGAATTTCATTGGTGGCAATGCGATGATTGCGGGCAAAACCTATGGCAATTATCCTGCACAAGTTGCAATCCTAAGCTCTGTTTATGAAGGGCTTCAAGTTCCTATGGATGCCGCGCTTAGAATTGAAAGCCGTTATTTCCTTAAAAACTTTATGAACCCGCAAACCCAATCAATGGTTCGCACTTTATTTGTATCATCACAAGCGCTTTCAAAAGGCGCAAACCGCCCTAAAGGCTATGATAAATATGACATCAAAAAAGTCACTGTTTTGGGCGCTGGTATGATGGGCGCGGGCATTGCCTATTCACAGGCAATGGTTGGAATTGAAACAATATTAATCGACCAAACCCAAGAAGCCGCCGAAAAAGGCAAAGCCCATTGTGCAGATTTATTGAAAAAACAAGTTTCACGCCGCAAAATGACCCAAGAAAAAGCGGATGGAATTTTGGCGCTTATTACTGCGACAACTGATTATTCACACATAAAAGGTTCTGACTTGGTTGTTGAAGCGGTTTTTGAAAACCGTGAAATCAAAGCTGATGTTACAAAACGCGCTGAGGCACAACTTGCCGAGACTGCGGTTTTTGGTTCAAATACTTCAACCCTTCCAATCACTGGCCTTGCCGAGGCGTCGGTTCGTCCTGATAATTTTATTGGTATTCACTTCTTCTCACCTGTTGAAAAAATGCCATTGGTTGAAATTATTATGGGTGAAAAAACCACTGATGAGACTTTGGCAAAATCAATTGATTATGTTTTGAAAATCAAGAAAACCCCGATTGTTGTTAATGATGCACGTGGTTTCTATACATCGCGTTGTTTCTCAACTTATGTGCAAGAAGGCATTGAAATGCTTGCCGAAGGTTATGCACCAATTTTGATTGAAAATGTTGGTCGTATGACTGGTATGCCGGTTGCACCGCTTGCAATGTCGGATGAAGTTGCCCTTGATCTTGCTTATAAAATCCAAACCCAAACCAAAAAAGATTTGGGCGACAAATGGGAACAAACCCCTGCGGCTGATATGATTGAAACAATGGTTGTTAAAAACGAACGTTTCGGTCGCAAAAACAAAAAAGGCTTTTATGATTATCATGATGATGGCAGCAAAAATATTTGGGCTGGACTTGCTGATATTGTTAAGCCAACCAAGTTAGAGGCAGGCCCACAAGAAGTGCAGGAAATGAAAAACCGCCTTCTTTATCGCCAAGGTATTGAGGCGGCGCGCTGTTTTGAAGAAGGCGTTATTACCGACCCTGTACAGGCTGATATTGGTTCAATTTTTGGTTGGGGTTTTGCACCATATCATGGCGGCGCAATCTCTATGATTGATAATATTGGCATTCAGAAATTTGTTACGGCATGTGATGCATTGGCCGATAAATATGGCGAACGCTTTAGACCAAATGCTTTATTGCGTGATATGGCGGCAAAAAATGAAGGCTTTTATCAAAAATATGGTCAGCTAAAACGCGCTGCATAATATGCATTCACCCAAAGATGGCGCGGCTTTTATTGCCACTTTGGTGATGGCAACCTTTCTTATGGGTTCTAGTTTTGTGGCGGGAAAAATCCTTATTTTGGATGGTATTCCCGCCCTTTTACTTGTTGCAATTCGTTTTTATGCGGCATCCTTAATTATTTTCCCATTTGTTTTATTGGATGGTAATGGCCTATTTGGCGCGCTTTTTCCCGATAATTTAAATATCAAAGATAAGATTGCGATTTTACTTATTGGGCTTTGCCAAACTGGCGGGGCAATGGGTTTTTTGTTTTTGGCGATGAAAACAATTAGTGCACCCAATGGGGCAATCTTATTATTTACAAATCCATTATGGGTTGCATTATTTGGCACAATATTCCTTCATGAAAAACTAAAGCCAATTAGAATTTTTGGCCTAATTATTGGAATATTGGGTGTAATTTTGGCAATTGGCATTAATATAAAAATCAATCCAAATATGATTGGCGGTCAATTCATTGGATTAATGGCGGGAATTTCATGGTCGCTTGCCACAACAATAAATAAGAAGTTCAACCCAAAAATTGGCATTTGGGCACTTAGTTTTTGGCAAATGTTTATTGGCGCAAGTGTTTTATTTTTATTTGCTAAATTAGCTGGGCAAACACTTCCAGATAGTCTTGGAATAAAGCAATATGCATGGTTTTTATGGCTTGCAGGCCCCGGCAGTGCATTATCTTTTAGCCTTTGGTTCATTGCGCTTAAAAAAGGCGGTGCAACAAATGCAAGTTCTTATTTATTTCTTGCGCCACTATTTGCGATTTTGATTTCTTTTTTCATTTTGGGTGATAAATTAACGCCGATTCAAGCATTTGGCGGCGGTTTAATCTTTCTTGCCATTTGGCTTATCAATCATACACCGCATTCAAATTCGGCACATAAAAAGATAATAGAAGCCCAAAGCATGGGCGAAATGTAAAGGGAGAGACAATATGTTAAAACCAGTAATAGTACTTATAATTTGGACCTTAATCATGCTCGTGTGGCTATATGCAAAACGTATTCCTGCAATGCAAAAGGCGAAAATTAGACCCGATGATTATAAATTATCACATGAAAAAAGGGGCAATCCTTTACCACCTGAAGCGGTCGCGGTTGCCGATAATTATAATCACCTTCTTGAAGCACCAACCATCTTCTATGCACTTGCACTGACGGCGCAAATTGGTGGTTATGCTGATAATCATTTAATTATCCATGCATGGATTTATGTTGCCATTAGAATTGCACATTCATTAGTCCAAGCGACACAAGGCAAAGTAATAATTCGCTTTAGCCTTTTCATACTTTCAATGATTGTTCTTGCAATTATGGCAATTCAGGTGGCGATGAAGGTCTTTAATTAGCCTTATTTACAAGCAATAAACCCATATTAAATTTTACAATTAGCGGTATCTAGTCTTGGAAATATTAATTTGGGTTGTTGCGTTTGTTACGCCAATAATAATGTTATTTTTTAAGCGATATTATCTTCGCTCTATCGGATTATACTTTATTGGTTTTTCAATCTTTGGAATAATGTCTTTAGAGGCAGAACCTTCATTTCAAGCGCTGATGGGGTTTTTAATTTTACCTTGGTTTAGCAGTCTTATAGTAATGGTATTGGCTGCCATTGAAGGTTCTTATGCGGGAATATTTGCATTATTTGTGACATTTATTTTTTCAATCGCGACTTATTTAAAATTATTTTTCTTAATAAAAAATAAGGACGTAGACCCAAAAAATATGCAATTTTTCATTACATCTGCATCGGTATTTTCGCTGTTTTTATCATGCTATATATTAATTGAGATTTTTGTGCCGCTTCAATTAAATCTTTCGGCAAAACATCAATTTAATAATCAATTTTGCCAATTCAGTAAATTATCTGCTTATGAAATGTATAAGAATTCAATAAGTGATTTTAAGCCAGATTATAACGCCACCTTACTTGCAAAAGATGGTCGTTATAATTGGAGTTTTAGGCAAGCTGCATGGGTGCATGCATCTTATGAATGGTATGCACAAGGTTCAAATTATACCCCAAACCAAATTTTGGAACAGGATTTGAAATCATTCAAAACCTGTATGGCAAAAAAGTGATTTTTATTTCAAATGCCTATCAAAGAAATCAAGTGCCGATTGGAATTGGTGCTTTTTCTTGGCATTGCCTTTTAGACCATGCTTCTCCCCTGGATAAAGCATGGTTTCAAATGGCACACCTTTGGCCTGTAAAGCTGCGATAACGCGGGTTGTATTATCCAAAAGAACATTATCATCCGCCATTCCATGCATAATCATCAATGAATTTGGCTTTAAATTCTGTATGCGGTTCAAAACATCGGATTGGGCATAACCGTCTTTGTTTTCATCAGGCATTGCCATATAGCGTTCGGTATAGGCCGTATCATAAAGCCCCCATTGGGTTGGCGGTGCACCGGCAACACCCGCCGCAAATGGCGTGTCTTTGGCAGTCATTGCCATAAGGGTTACAAAGCCGCCCTGTGACCAGCCTGTAATGCCAATGCGCTTGCCATCAATATAGGGCAATGATTGCAAGAATTTGGCGCCCTTGATTTGATCATCAATATCAGGGCCGCCAAATTTTTTATAAATGGCGCGGGTGAATTTTTTGCTTCGGTCGGGTGTGCCGCGATTATCCAATGTGAAGACAACATATCCTGCGTCTTGATAAAGCCTAAGACTTGGCGCGACCCAAGATTTTGTAACCATCGCTTTTGCAGGGCCACCATAAATATAAACAATCGCAGGATATTTTTTACTTGGGTCAAAATTTAATGGCTTAAGCATTGAATATTGCAAATCTTGATTATCATCAGATTTCAAAACTCCAAATTCGGGCGCGCTATAAGTTTCTTTATACGGATAGAATGGGTGCGATGAATTAAGCGCATTTTCTTCGATAAAGCGCAATTTTTTGCCATTGGAATCATAAAGGCCAACATTCGGTGGGGTTTTTGGGTCTGAATATGTGCCAATGAAACTCTGGCCCGATTTTGCCATTGCAGCATTCCAGACGCCGCCTTCATTGGTGATTGGGCTTAATGGCTTATCCCCCTTAAGACTTGTTACATAAAGACCAGTTTCAATCGGGGTTTTTGGCGATGCCATAACATAGATTAAACCCTTATCCTCATTAATCGCGGCAATGCGTTTAATTGGAAAATCGCCCTTGGTAATTTGGCGCACTAATTTTGCATTTTTATCATAAAGATAAAGGTGATTATTGCCATCGCGTTCCGAAGGCCAAACAAAATCACCCGATTTCAAAAGCCTAAAATCATCACTTAATTCAACCCAAGTATCAGATTTTTCGGTAAGGATGGTTTTTGTTTTTCCCGTTTGAATATCAACCAATAGAAGATCCAAAACCTGTTGATTACGGCTTAGGCGTTGGACATAAAGGCTTTTGGCATCAGGCGCCCAATTAACGCGGGCAAGATAAATGTCTTTATCATCGCCCAAATCAACTTTCACCATTTCGCCATTGGGTAGTGATTTAACATAAAGCTCGACCACTGCATTTGGGCGGCCTGCGCGCGGGTATTTTTGGGAAATGACCTTTGTCCCTGAACCGCTTATTTCAAAGCGTGGAATTATATCAACATTAGTTTCATCAACCTTGGTAAAGGCGATTTTTGAACTGTCGGGCGCCCACCAATATCCCGTATGCCTATCTTGTTCTTCCTCGGCGATAAAATCTGCGGTGCCATAACTTATATTTTCACTTGCTTCGGGTGAAAACTTGGCTTCTGTGCCATTTTGCAAGTCTTTGATAATCAATTCATTTTCGCGCACAAACCCAAGTAAATTGCCATTCGGGCTTAGTTTGGCGTCAATCTCATCCTGCGGGGTTTGGGTAAGGCGTTTTATTTCATGGGTTTTAGCATCGACCGCGAAAATATCGCCATCAAGGGGAACAAGAACCGCCCTCCCTGTTTCATCCCATTTATATTCAACCACACCGCGCGATGAAAGGCGCAACCTTTCGCGGCGTCCTTTTTCTTCTTCTGATAATTCTTTGGCGGGGTTTGATAATTTATTGGCATCTACCAAAACAAAGGGCGCACCATTTTTAATATCAACCGCCCATAGGTCTTGGATTGTTACATCTTCGGTTTTTGATTTTAAATAGGTAAGGATTGAACCATCGGGCGATAATTGTGGATTATTGGCATTAGGCCCCGATAAAGCTGGATCTGAAAACACGCGCTCAATTGTAAGGCGATTATCGGTTTTAATGTTCTGTGCATAAGCATTGATTGAAAGGCCAGAAATTAATGTCGCAAATAAAATTGATTTTAGAGTTTTCATTTTATGTCCTGATATGAATATATCGGAACATCATATCGCCTTTGTCATAAATACGCTATTGGGGTCTTTCACATAATCGCCAAAGGGTTCGCAATATTCAAAACCAAAACTTTCATATAATTTTCGCGCAGGTATAAATTTATCAAATGATCCTGTTTCAAGTGATAATTTTTCAAAACCATTTTGCTTAGCATAGGAAATAATATGCATAAGTATTTTGCGCGAAATCCCCTTGCCACGCATATTTTGGTAAACATGCATTGATTTTATCTCACCATGCCCGCCGCCTAAATCTTTCAATGCACCGCAACCCAAAAGCGCCCCATCCCCCCAAATTGACCAGAATTTTATGCTTGGGGTTTTTAAATCCTCAATTGGCAAAACATGGCAAGATTCTATTGGCCCTTGCGAGCGCATCAAATCAAAATGGGTTTGTAATAAATGGCGTATTTCATCGCCTGACAAATCATCTTCTATTATTTTCATAATAATTTCCAAAGCCTATCTTTTAAATTTATCTGTGGGGTGAAATGGATTGAATTTATGCCGATTGATTGCGCGCCCTTTGCATTTTCCAACATATCATCAATAAAATAAGTATCGGATGGTTCAAAACCAAAATGCCTTATTGCGCCTTCAAAAACTTTTGCGTTTGGTTTTCGAGCGCCAAAATACCATGAACAATAGGAGTTTTTGCCAAATATGTCATATGCATCAGGTGATAGGTTTGGCATTTCTTCATAAACCAATGCCCCATTATTGGTTAGAATTGCAATTTCGTGGCCATTAGCTTTAAGGCGTGATGCAATTTCCAAACTTGTATATATTGGTTTCATCGCGCGCTTTCGACAATCAATCCAAGTTTTGCGATCTAAATCTGTGCCCAATTTTTGATTGAAATCTTCAAGATAATGATTGCCATCTTTATGAAATCCAGATTCGGCAAGGTTTTCACACCCCGCATCAAACCAATTTTGCGAAATATGGGCAATAGAAGCACCCGACGCTTTTGCAAGATTTTCACGGCGTGCCATAAAATCATAATGATATAAAACATCATCCATATCAAAAATAATTAGTTTTCTCATTCGCGCACCACAACAACAATATATTTATTTGTAATGTCACCATCATTATGAAATTCGGTTTTGCCATTTATTTTAAAACGCAAACAATCACCCTTTATAAGTTTGAAAACCTTATTATTAACTTCAAACTTTAATTGGCCTTCAAGCATTATTATATGCTCCTCAATGCCACACATACTAGGGGATTCATAAGTAAGCGTAACATCGGATGGGATTTCGCCAATAATAATTTCAGTTTTATAATTGCGGGCGCTTGGTGCAATTTGGGTTCTTATAAAACCCGATTTTTCAACCCATATTGGGTGATTGCGAAGAAGGATTTCAAAATCTTCATTCTCCTCAATTTCGTATAAAAGTTGTGACATCGTGATTTGAAAAGCAGTGCAAAGATTGCCAAGATTCTGCGCAGAAGGGCTTGTTTCACCACGCTCAATCCTTGAGAGCGTGGCACGCGAAATGCCGCTTGCTATTGCAAGATTGTCTAAAGTAAAATCATTCTGTTCACGTAGCTTTGCTATACGTGCACCAATTTTTGCGTCAATATCATTTCCCATAAATAGGAATATTTCTTAAATTTGGGAAATGGTCAATACCTAATTTAAAAATGGCAATTTGGGCAAGAATGATCTTCCATTATCGACCAATTTATTCATCATCAAAGCTTTAATTGGCGCCATTTTATCAGCAATATTAATCAATGCCTTTCGCGCCAATGAGGCGGGCAATGTATCATTCGTATATAGGTTCACAATGCTGGCCGTTGTCAAATATAAAGGCAAAGTATCAAGGCGATGTTTGCGATTATATTCACCCAAAACTTGCGCCGAACCAATATCTTGATTGCGCTTTTTGGCCTTAATAAGGCTATTCATCAATGTTGTGATTGATAAAAGCCCAAAATTAAAACCATGAGCTGTAACAGGGTGCATACCAACTGCCGCATCGCCAATTGTTGCAAAACGCGGCGCAATGAAGGAATTTGCATAAACACCAACTAATGGATAAGCGAATTTTTCACTTATAAGCTCTATCTTGCCAAGTGGTTTTTCAAATCTTTCCTGTATCCAATTTGTAAATTCTTTATCGCTTTTTGCCAATAATTCATCAATCTGATTTGGCTTCATAGTTATTACGGCAGATGAAACATTTTCATTCAATGGCAAAAGCGCCAAAGTATAGCCATTTCCAAAACATTCATTGGCAATAAATTCATGGCTAATTTCATGTTTTATGCGGCAAACCACCATTGTTTTCCCAAAATCAAGCATTGAAGCGGAAATGCCATAACGCTTGCGAATTGTGGAAAAACGGCTATCGGCGGCAATTAGGACTTTTGCGTTTAAATTTGTGCCATCATTCAAACTGACATTTACAAATTCTAATCTATTATCAATTTTTACAATTTCATTATCAAAGAAAATTTTAATATTATTGTCATTTTTCACAATGTCATGTGCATATTGGCGAACTAAATGATTGGAAACAACATAAGCAAGATTAGGCGCTAAATTGCTTTCGAGCGTCATTTTACCATCGTTTTTTCCATTATTCACAATTGCTTTATTAATGGTTGAAATTGTATCAGGCGAAAATTGCACCCAAATGCCAAGGTCTTCCAAAATCTCTTTTGATTTATGGGTAAGCGCAATATCGCGCCCATCAAATTCTGGTGCTTCAATCGCTTCTTTTGCCTGCTTTTCGATTATTGCACAACGAAAACCATTTTTAGACGCCAAGGCCGCAAAACAAAGCCCCGAAGGCCCCGCACCATTTACAATAAAATCATATTCCATAGCCCATAATACAATCCCACAAAGCAATATACTATGCGACGAATTTGCATCATTAATAAAAGAAAAATGGAACGAAGTGAGTTTTAAAAAAGTGATAAATTTTTAAAAAACACGCTTTTTAAAAATTTTTCCCCGCTTTTATTTAAAGCGCTAAGTGAGCGAAGCGAAGGCGGAGATTTAAGTGAAACCATGGCGCACCCGGAGCGATTCGAACGCCCGACCTATTGATTCGTAGTCAATTGCTCTATCCAGCTGAGCTACGGGTGCATTGGTTTTGAAGTTGCGCTTGGTAATCTTTCAAACCCAAAAGTGCAATACCCTAATGGCAGTAATCACAACAAATAATGTAATTAGCTATATATAATGATTAATTTTCGCCATTTAGGTGTTTTTACATTATTCGTGGCAATATTATGCACCTATTTGGCTAAACACCTCGATACGCGTTGTAAAATATGCTGATTTGCGCTCATGAGTGCACAGATAGATTTACATGATAATGAAACTATAAACCAAAATATTGCGCAATTTCCAAATATGCGTGATTTGATGTGGCGTGCACTTCCTATTTTAATGTTAATTGCGTCTTTTGCTCCATCAATTATCGCCAATATTAGCAATATTAGTCAATTTACATATTTTGAAAATAATTTCAGTGCGCCCTTTATAAACAAAGTCATAATTTCAATTTTCGGCAATGTGGGAACAATAATTATGGCAATTATTCCCGCTGGCTTAATTTGTTTTGGAATATGGAAATGTGGTAAAGTATTAGGGGCAAAAATTTGGGCATCTTCACTGGCCTGCACTATATATATTGCCGCAAGTGCTTTTGGCCTTACCCCCAATTTTCATGACAATCTTGATGATGGTTTCTTTGCCGCATTCATTTTATTTAGTGCATGCTTTTTGATTAAAGCTGTCGATAAAAAAAGCCAAATTGATATGGCGCTTGCATTCTTTTGGTCGGTAATGGCGGTTTTGTTGCGCCCATTTGCAGCATGGCCACAATTTGCGGTTTTTGTGGCTATAATTCTTACAACAAAGCATTTTCAAGAACGCCCGATTTATGGCCTTATAAGTGCTTTATGTTGGGGTCCTGGGCTTTATGTGGCATATGGAGCCGCACAATTATATGAAAATAATTTTGCAATGGATTTTTCAAAACCACTGGTTTCAAACTTTATTAAGCCAGATACAATCAAAGAATTATTTAATTTTGCAAATATAAAAAGCCATATTTTTGAAATTGGATATTTTCTTTTAAGCACTTTACCATTTGTTGTTCTTGGAATTTTAAGCCTTATTGCATTCATTTCACTTTATAATCAAAAGCAAAAAACAACAGATGGAAAAATACGCGCTTTTTCAATTTTCTTGATTTTTGCAATCATTGGCGCAATGGGCTATGGGCAAATAAATGCGGCGCGCCTTTTGCTTGATGGCTTATTCATTGCAATAATAAGTGCAATAAGTGGTGCAAATGTTGATTTTGGCTTGAAAAATTGGATTTCAAAACTCAAAACAAAAAAAACATAATACTTGGAATATTTTTGCTTTATGTTAGTTTTATAATATGCAAAATATTATTGAAGATGATGCTTATGATTTAGCAATAGCAAAAGCCGAAAAAATTGGTGAACGCTTTACTGAGCCGCGCAAATTAGTTTTCCAATCCCTTATAAAGGCCAAAGTACCGCAAAAGGCCTATGACATAATTGATTATGTTTCACGCCAAAGTGAAAAAACAACAAAGCCACCAACCGTATATCGCGCTTTAGATTTTTTGTGCCGCATTGGTGTTGTCCACAAAATTGAAAGTGATTCAACTTATAGCATTTGTTCACATAATGATCATTGCCACAAAGCAAATCATTCACCTTTATTTCTAATTTGCAAAGAATGTGGCGATGTTGAAGAAATTCACTTAAGCGATATTGAAGATTCAATCGAAAATGCAGCCCATAAAAAAGGCTTTTCGCTTACAAGAATAATGATTGAGGCAGTTGGCATTTGCCAAAATTGCGCGCAAAAATAATTAGTTTTAAAAACCGCCAAAAACCTTCTTAAGTAAATCACTTGTACGTTTTGCAGGGTCTTTTCTTATAGCCGCTTCTTCAGCGCCTATATAATAAAAAATACCATCAAGTGATTTTGAAACCGCATAATCAACCAATTGGGATTTTAAATCTTGGTTTGGCGTTTTTGTTCCGCTTATATTTGCCAATGAACCTAATTGTGCGCCGTATTTTTTATCGATTTTACCAATTGAAACACCTGCGCCTGATTTATCAATCGCTTCAAGCATTTGCGGCCTAAAGGCGCTTATTAATTGTGGTTTGGTTTTTTCTTTTAATAAATTTGTGCCCGCGTTTTCACCACCCTGTAAAATCGACATTGCATCGTTAATTGTAAAATTCTTTATTGCGCTAACAAAAATTTCTTTGGCTTTTGGTGCACTATTTTCTGCGGCGCGGTTAATTTTAAGCTGCAGATCATCAAATGAAGATGAAAGCCCATAAGGCTTAAGGCTTTTTTGCAATTTACCCAATGTTCCACGTAGTGGGATTTTTATTTTATTATCTTGCCAAAAACCATCCAGCCTGCCTATCTTTAACACAGCAGTAATTGCGCCATTTGTTAAGGCTTCGCGTATGCCGCCATCGGCCTCACTTGCGCTTAAAATTGGGTTTTTCTTATTTGTATTAGCGCTATTAATGGCATTTAAAACATCATTTAGCTGGATATTTTGGGCAAATAGTTTTTTTGACGAAAGGCTTGCAAAGCCGATAGAAGACAGACCCAATAGAAAATTACGACGCAAATATACACCAGACATCAAGGCCTCCTTAATCTTATTTTTACAATATCATAGTTCGCAAGATAAAGTAAAATTACGATAAATATTTTTTTTAAGGGATTTCGTTTTTTTTGAAAAAAATTAAACATTTAGTTATGGAATTTTGTTATAAATTCTCATGAGTAAGCATTTAAGAATAAGGCCTTTTCTTTGGTCGGCAATTTTTTTCGCATTAGTCGGCGCGTTAATCGGCGGCTATATGTCTATGCAATCTGTTTCAAGCCTTGCATCTAGTACAAATCAAATTGGTGTTTTTGAACGCGAATGGAGCAATGCATCCATGCTTGATTTTCGTTCAACTCAAGAAGCGCGATATTATGTTGCGACGCTAAATACTGATTCATTAGAAAAATTCAATTCTTTACGCGATAAACGAACTGAAACATTGCTTATTGCAATGGATTCAGCGCCCAGATTAAAAGATCAAGAATTGCTTCAAAAAACCTATGAAGCATCAACTGCGATGGCAGATATTGAAAATGCGGCGGTTTCACTTGCTCAAATTGGCAATCAAAATAGCGCAAAAGAAATGCTTTCCTCTGCACGATATGCCCAATTAGGAACAACAAAAGATAAACTTAAAGAGCGTGCAAGAAGTGAACTAATCGGGGCAATCAAATCACTAATTACACATTCAAATAATTTGCTTATACTTGGCCTTGCAGGTTTGATAATCAGCCTGACCATTGCGTCATATTGCTGGTATAAAGTTGGGCAAATTTTCCGCGCCCAAGCAAAAGAATTAGAAGTTGCCCGCGATTCACTTGCGGCACACGCAAACCAATTAGAGGCAAGAATTGAAGCGCGCACCAAAGACCTAGAAGCAGCCGAAGCGGCAGACCGCGCTAAATCATCCTTCCTTGCCCAAATGAGCCATGAGATTAGAACGCCGCTAAATGGCGTTTTAGGCATGACAGCGGCCCTAAGCAGAACTGATATGGATGATCGCCAAAGACGCCTATTGGCGGTTATTCAAGAATCTGGCGACACATTATTAGCATTACTTAATGACGTTTTAGATTTGGCAAAAATCGAAGCCGGAAAATTAGAAATTGAAGAAATTGATTTCAATGTTCGTGACATTGTAAATTCAGCAGAGGCAATTTTTTCAACACGTGCGCATGATAAAGGCCTTAGCTTTTCGGTTGCTATTAAAGATTGTGCGGACGTTTGGTGTGTTGGCGACCCTACAAGACTTCGTCAAATTCTTTATAACCTTATGTCAAATGCAATCAAATTTACCAATGAAGGCCAAGTGCGCGTTGAGGTGAACGGTAATAAGTGCGATGATAATGCTTCAATTGATTTAAGTTTCACAGTTCATGATTCAGGTATAGGCATGGATGAAGAAGGCTTAAGCCGCCTATTCCAAAGATTCTCTCAGGCAGATTCGACAACTACAAGAAAATTTGGCGGCACAGGTCTTGGTCTTGCAATTTGTAAAGAGCTTGCAATGATGATGGGCGGAAATATTGAAGTCGTAAGTGAACTTGGCGTTGGTACAAGTTTCACATTAAAACTTCATGCACCACTTGGGAAAGCACCGCCAGAAACCGATGCAGCTACATTTGAACAATCACTAGAGGCGAATGAAAATAATGCCGCAAACCTAAGAATATTAGCCGCCGAAGATAATGCTAATAATCGCTTGGTTTTAAAAATGTTCTTAGAACAAGTTGGAATTACGCCAACTTTTGTTGAAAATGGCAAACTTGCAGTAGACGCATGGCTAAATGATAATTTTGACGTAATTCTTATGGATGTTCAAATGCCAATTATGTCAGGGCCTGAAGCCTCAAGTGAAATAAGGCGTCTTGAACGCGAAATGGGGCGTTCACGTACCCCAATTATCGCACTTACGGCAAATGCAATGACACACCATGTTCAAGAATGTCTAAAATCTGGAATGGATGCGCATGTTTCAAAACCAATTAGGCCAGACTTATTATTTGCTGCAATTGATGAAACTTTGACCGCAAAAGAAAAAGCCGATGAGCAAGCAATCGCAGGTTAAGCCAGATGAATTTTGCGCCAAACTAAAATAACAAGTGCCGCCAATAAGGCAATATATTGCACGCCATCAAACAAACGCTCGACGTAAGAGGTTTGCGATAGGAATTGTTCTTTCTTCTCGTAAGTTAAGAATAATAAGCAATCAAGGCCAAGGGCAATCGCAAATAAATGAACGGCATATTGCATATTCATAATCAGGCAACCAATTGAAGCCACCAAGCACAAAAACGCAAAACGCCAAATAATTCCCGGTATTCCATTATAATAATGTTTCATCATTTCAATATGTGCGCTTGGTAATTGGTCAAGGATCGTTTGGCCATCTTCATCCACCAAAGCTTCTTCGCCACGTTCAACCGCCATTACATGCTGTGCCATCCAAAGACCCAAACCACAATAAATAGCGTAAAGCCCGATAATCAAACCTGCAATTGCTTCCAAAACGCCCATATCAATTCCAAAATGATGCAATAAGACCAAAAAATAATGGCTCATTCAAAAAATGAGCCATTATTATAGAATTAAAGATTTAAATACAGCAAGTATTAAATGTCAAGCAACATGCGTTCAGGGTTTTCAAGGCATTCTTTTACGCGAACCAAGAAAGTAACCGCTTCTTTGCCGTCCACAATTCTATGGTCATAAGAAAGCGCAAGATACATCATTGGGCGAATTACCATTTGACCATTTTCAACCATTACGCGATCTTGGATTTTGTGCATGCCCAAAATACCTGATTGCGGCGCATTCAAGATTGGGGTTGACATCAAGCTGCCATAAACGCCGCCATTTGAAATGGTGAATGTGCCGCCTTGCATATCTTCCATTGAAAGCGCGCCATCACGGGCTTTTTTGCCAAGGTCAGCAATACCTTTTTCGATGCCCGCAAGTGAAAGCGCATCGCAATCACGCAATACTGGAACGACAAGACCTTTATCAGTACCAACGGCAACCGCAATATCATAAAAGTTTTTATAGATAAGGTCAGTGCCATCAATTTCAGCATTTACCGCAGGAACATCTTTAAGCGCAGTAACAACCGCTTTTACAAAGAAAGACATAAAGCCAAGTTTGGTTCCGTGTTTCTTTTCAAAAATATCTTTGTATTTATTGCGCGCATTCATTACGCCCGACATATCAACTTCGTTGAATGTGGTAAGCATTGCGGCAACATTTTGCGCATCTTTTAAGCGGCGCGCAATTGTTTGACGAAGGCGTGTCATTTTCACACGTTCTTCACGTGGGCCAGTTGCGCGCGGTGCAGATGCAGCTGGCGCAGCAGCGGCAGGTGCAGCGGCAAGTGATGCAACCGCAGCCAAAGCATCAGCCTTAGTTACACGGCCATCTTTACCAGTTCCTGCAACAGATGAAGCAGCAACACCCGCACCATCAAGAATTACACCAGCGGAAGGCATAGGCGCGTGATTACCAGAAGCAGCAACAGGCGCAGCCGCAACTGGTGCGGGCGCAGCAGCAGGCGCAGCGGCCGCAGGAGCAGAAGAAGCAGTAGCGCCTGCATCTAATTTACCCAAAACATCGCCAACACCAACAGTTTCACCTTCTGGTTTCAGGATTTCAGATAAAACACCATCGGCTTCTGCTGAAACTTCTAAAGTTACTTTATCGGTTTCAAGTTCAACCAAAATATCGTTTTTCTTAACAGCTTCACCAGCTTTTTTATTCCATTTGGCGATGGTGGCTTCAGAAACTGATTCACCAAGTGCGGGGGTTAGAATATCAATCATTTTTCAAAGCCCTTTATTAATCTAATGCATCCGATAGGAAATTTTCGAGTTCTTTTGTATGTTTGCTCATAAGGCCAGCCGCAGTCGATGCCGAAGCAGGACGACCAGCATAACGCGCACGTTTGTTTTTCGCGCCAATCTTATCAAGCACCCATTCAATATTTGGTTCCATGAATGACCATGCACCCATATTTTTAGGTTCTTCCTGACACCATACAAATTCAGCATTTTTAAAGCGTGAAAGCTCATTGATAAGTGATTTTGCAGGGAAAGGATAAAGTTGTTCAACGCGAAGAATTTGAATGTCATCACGACCACGTACTTCACGCGCTTCAAACAAATCATAATAAACTTTGCCAGAGCACATAATCACGCGTTTAATGTCTTTATCAGATTTAAGCGCAACGCTTGAACCTTTTTTGTATTCTGCATCATCCCACAACACGCGGTGGAATGAAGAACCAGGGCCAAATTCAGCCAAGGTTGAAATACATCTTTTATGACGAAGCAAAGATTTTGGCGTCATAATAATCAAAGGTTTACGGAATTCGCGATGAATTTGACGGCGCAATACGTGGAAATAATTCGCAGGGGTTGTGCAATTCACAACTTGCAAATTATCTTCGGCGCATAGTTGAAGATAGCGTTCAAGACGTGCCGATGAATGCTCCGGCCCTTGGCCTTCATAGCCGTGTGGCAATAACATTACCAAGCCCGACATACGCAACCATTTACGCTCACCTGATGAAATGAATTGGTCAACAACAACTTGTGCACCATTGGCAAAATCGCCAAATTGACCTTCCCACATTGTTAATGTGTTTGGCGCACCCAATGAATAACCATATTCATAACCAAGAACTGCTTCTTCTGATAAAGCAGAATCGATAACTTCATAATCAGCTTGGCCTTCACCCAAATTCATAAGTGGCGTATATCTTGCCTCTGTGATTTGGTCGATAAAGTGTGAATGACGGTGCGAGAATGTACCACGGCACGAATCTTGGCCTGCAAGGCGGATTGGGAAACCTTCGTCAAGCAAAGTTGCAAATGCCAAATGCTCACCCATTGCCCAATCAAGACCTTCACCAGCCTCAATCATTGAACGGCGGCCTTTTACCACGCGTTCAACAGTTTTATGAATGTTGAAATCTTGTGGGATTAATGTAATTTTTTCGCCAATTTCTTTAAGTTTAGCAAGCTCGACAGCCGTGTCACCACGGCGATCTTCCGAAGCAGGTAAACCAAGGCCAGACCATACACCGTCAAGCCAATCGGCTTTTTGTGGTTTATATTCTTTGCCTTTTTCAAATTCAGAATCCAAGAAATTGTCAAAATCTGTTACCATTTTGTCAAATTCTGCTTGGTTCAAAAGACCTTCTGCGATAAGGCGTTTGGCATAAATATCTTGGGTTGATGGTTGATCCTTAATGCGTGAATACATTATTGGATTTGTCATTGTTGGATCGTCGCCCTCATTATGGCCATAACGGCGATAACAGAACATATCGATTACAACATCTTTTTTGAATTGTTGGCGATATTCGGTTGCAACTTTGGCCGCATAAACCACCGCCTCTGGATCATCACCATTAACGTGGAAAATCGGTGCTTGCACCATTAATGCCACATCTGATGGATAAGGTGATGAGCGTGAATATTTTGGTGCAGTTGTAAAGCCGATTTGGTTATTCACGATAAAGTGAATTGTGCCGCCTGTGCGATGGCCTTTAACGCCACTAATGGCGAAACATTCGGCAACCACACCTTGGCCTGCAAATGCAGCGTCGCCATGAAGAAGTATTGGCATAACTTTGCCAAATTGCTCAGCAGGGACTTTGCCATGTTGCATGAATTTTGCGCGAACCTTGCCAAGAACCACAGGGTTTACGATTTCAAGGTGTGATGGGTTTGGCGTCAATGAAAGGTGAACATTATTGCCATCAAACTCACGGTCAGATGAAGCACCCATATGATATTTAACATCGCCAGAACCCGCAACATCATCAGGGGTTGCCGAACCGCCACGGAATTCGTGGAAAATAACATGATATGGCTTGCCCATAACCGCAGAAAGAACATTCAAACGCCCACGATGCGGCATACCAAGAACCATGTCTTGCACGCCCAAATTGCCACCGCGCTTAATAATTTGTTCCATTGCAGGAATTAAAGCTTCACCGCCATCAAGGCCGAAACGTTTTGTACCAGGGTAACGTTTGTGAACAAATTGCTCGAAACCTTGGGCTTGAACAATTTTATTTAAAATTGCGATTTTGCCTTCTTTAGTGAATGAAACCCCTTTATCTGGGCCTTCCATACGCTCTTGAAGCCATTTTTTTTCTTCAGGGTTTGAAACATGCATAAATTCCAAACCTAAAGTCTGGCAATAAGTACGACGTAAAATGTCAACCATTTCACGAACACTTGCGTATTCCATACCTAAAACATTATCGATAAAAATTTTGCGATCTAAATCAGCATCAGTAAAGCCATAAGTCGCAGGATCTAATTCAGGTTGCGGCTCGCGGAAGTCATCAAGGCCAAGTGGGTCAAGATTTGCCGCCAAATGCCCACGCGCACGAAAAGCACGTATCATCATCAAGGCTTTGATTGAATCACGTGTTGCAAGTAAAACTTCGGCATCAGTTACAGGTTTTGCAACTTTATCGGCAATTTTCTTTTCAACTTTCTTTTCAAGCAAAGACCAATCGCCATCAAGCATTGCAATTAATTCAGATGCTTCATTGCGCGGCCAATCATTGCGCGCCCATGATGGTTTGGTTTTTTGCGCCGCATTGCCGTCTTCTAAACCTGAAAAGAAATCAGCCCATGATTTTTCAACTGAATTTGGGTTTTGTTGCCATTTTTCATACTGGCTTTCAAGATAAAGTGAAGAACCGCCATATAGAAATGAAGTGGCGTTAAGTGCTTGGTTTTGCGCGCTTCTTTGCTCGTCGCTCATGGTTTTATCCCTGATTTGGCTTAAGGTGCGCCATCCAAAGATAGCGCACCATTAAACCTATTTATTCAATACTTCCAATAGGGTTGAGCCCAAAGCCGCAGGGCTTGGGGCAACTTTGATGCCAGCTGCTTCCATTGCAGCAATCTTATCTTCGGCACCACCTTTGCCACCAGAAATAATCGCGCCAGCATGACCCATGCGACGCCCTGGAGGTGCGGTACGGCCCGCGATAAAGCCAGCCATAGGTTTTTTACGGCCACGTTTTGCTTCATCGATAAGGAATTGCGCTGCATCTTCTTCGGCTGATCCACCTATTTCACCAATCATAATGATTGATTTGGTTTCATCATCAGCCAAAAACATTTCCAAAATATCAATAAATTCTGTTCCTTTAACAGGGTCACCACCAATACCAACGGCAGTAGTTTGACCAAGGCCAGCATTTGAAGTTTGGAACACAGCTTCATAAGTCAAAGTACCAGAGCGTGATAATACGCCAACTGAACCTTTTTTGAAGATTGAACCCGGCATAATACCGATTTTGCATTCATCAGGTGTAAGAACGCCTGGGCAATTTGGACCAATAAGGCGCGATTTTGATTTCTCAAGTTTCGCTTTTACCTTAACCATATCCAAAACTGGAATACCTTCGGTAATACAAGTGATTAGTGGAATTTCCGCATCAATTGCCTCGATGATTGCCGCTGCTGCACCTGGTGGTGGAACGTAAATCACAGTTGCATCAGCGCCAGTTTGCTCTTTAGCTTCGGCAACAGAATTGAAAACAGGAAGGCCAAGATGGGTTTGTCCACCTTTACCAGGGCTTACGCCGCCAACCATTTGGGTTCCATAAGCAATTGCCTGCTCTGAATGGAAAGTACCATTTTTGCCAGTAAAGCCCTGACAGATAACTTTTGTGTTTTTATTGATAAGGATAGACATCTTAATTAGCTTCCTTCACGGCTTTAACAATTTTTTGTGCTGCATCAGCCAAATCATCGGCAGGGATAACATTTAAACCCGAATCACGAATGATTTGTTTACCAGCTTCAACATTTGTACCTTCAAGGCGAACCACCAAAGGAACTTTAAGGCCAACATCTTTAACCGCCTCAACAACGCCTTCTGCGATAATATCGCAGCGCATGATGCCGCCAAAAATATTTACCAAAATACCTTTTACAGCAGGGTCAGAAGTGATGATTTTGAACGCAGCCGTTACTTTTTCACGGCTTGCACCGCCGCCAACATCAAGGAAGTTTGCAGGCTCTTCACCATATAATTTGATGATGTCCATAGTTGCCATTGCAAGGCCCGCACCGTTCACCATACAACCAATTGTTCCATCTAATGCGATATAAGCAAGGTCATATTTTGATGCTTCAATTTCTTTTGCATCTTCTTCGGTAAGGTCGCGCATTTCATCCCATTCAGGGTGACGGAAATGAGCATTCGAATCAAATGATACTTTTGCATCCAAACAAACAAGTGAATTTTTGTCGGCATCAATAATTAAAGGATTAACTTCAAGCATTGACATGTCTGATTTTACAAAAGCCTCATAAAGGTTTTCGCAAAGTGGTTTTGCTTGCGCAGCTAAATCACCTTCAAGACCAAGGCATTTAACAACTTCTGCAACATCCGCCGCAGTAACACCAGTACTTGGGTCGACGATGATTGTTGTGATTGCTTCTGGTGTATCATGGGCAACGGTTTCGATATCCATACCACCAGCTTGTGAAACAACAAAGGCGACACGGCCAGTGCCGCGATCAACCAAAAGTGATAAATAAAATTCTTTTGTGATATTCGCGCCTTCTGAAACATATAGACGGCGAACTTCTTTACCAGCAGGGCCAGTTTGAATTGTTACAAGCGTATTGCCCAACATTTCTTGTGCATTTGGGCCAACTTTATCAAGGCCAGGACAAAGGCGAACACCGCCTTTTGCATCGGCAGGTAATTCTTTAAACTTACCTTTGCCGCGACCACCAGCGTGGATTTGCGCTTTAACAACCCAAAAATTACCACCAATCTTTTTGGCGGCCTCAATTGCCTCTTCAACAGAAAATGCAGGATAGCCAACAGGGACAGGCACACCATATTTGGCGAGCACTTCCTTGGCTTGATATTCGTGAATATTCATGGAAACCAATCTTTATGCAAAACGGCGAAAAAATTTACCCATGAACATGGGCGCAATTCGCCCATGCAACAGGCAATTGGGCTTATAGAACCCTCTTTTTTTTCAATCAACCTTTAATGGCGCATACTTAAGTCGAAAAAGCAGAAATTATTTGCACCAAAAGCAGATTTTATAGTTTGCAAAGCATGAAAATGATTTTGCTTATCTATATTGATTGTAAAAAATCAATTTAGAACCTAATTAAAATATAAATCCAGAATCATACTGAGAAAATTGAGGAAGAAATGAATTATAATGAACTTCTTAAAAACCAATTTTCAAGGAATGTCATTGTTTCAATTTTTGTTGGTGGGTTTTTGGGGATTGCGGGCGCTTTTGGAACTTCTGATGAGCCATTATTAAACCGATTAGCACTATTCATTATTTCAAGTTTAATCGGAAGCACTTTTGCATTCCTAACAAGCTATGTTTTAGATAAATTCATCAATGATGATGATAGGCCAATTATTTATCACATTTTGTTTTTAATAATAATGGCAATTCCAACAACTTTTTTTATAATGCTTTTGGCAAGTGTTTTTTTTCATTTTGACATTTCATTGAAACGTTATCTTTGGTTTATGCCAACCGTAATTCTTATTTCTGTTTTTTTTACTATTCTGCATTCGCTTATTGAACGCGTCCCGTTTCAAACACATGTTGTTGAAACCAGCAATGAAACACCAAAACTTATCAACAGATTGCCAATAAAATATCGCCACGCGATAATTTATGCCATCAAATCCGAAGATCATTATTTGCGTATATATACCTCAATTGGTGATGAATTGATTCTTTATCGCTTTGGCGATGCTTTAAAGGATTTAGAGGGTATAGAAGGCGTGCAAACCCACCGATCATGGTGGGTTGCACTTAATGCAATTGAAGAAAATCAAAAAGATTATGGCAAGAATTTTTACCTTCTAAAAAACCAAATCAAAGTGCCAATAAGCCGATCTTTTACGAAGGGCTTAAAGTCGCTTAATTTGCTTTAAAATGAAAATATTGCCCCAATTACCCACGTTCTTTTGACATAAGTTCTTATTTTGCTTTGGCTTAAATCTTGATTATATTCAACGCCTGCCTCATTTGTATGATTAAGAATATTGTTTACGTTCAAATACATTATTGGCTTTTTTTCATTGGGCCAGAATTTCGCGCTAAAGATGTAGTTGAAATCAAGGCTTTGATAGGGTTTTAATTTCCTATCATTCAATTTGCCATATATTTTGATGATTTCGCCATTTATATCTTGATTTGCACCAATTGGATTTGAATAGGCTTGGCCCGACATACTTGTAAAAATGAAGTTCACATAATTTGATGGCGCGGTTACGATTTTGGCTTTCACTTTGAATAGATAATCAAGCTTATTTTCGCCATTTTGCTTTTCATTATTTTTATAAAAATATGGAATTGAACGCGCAAATGTTCCGCTTATTTCGGTTTTTGGATTAAGCATAAAACCAAATGAGCCATCAAAACCATTTATCGTGGTTTCACGTCCATCCAAATTTTCTTTTTTATTATAGAGACCAAAGCCAAAATTATTGCTTCCGCTTTTATATTTATAATCCAAAGAAACAGATTGTGATGAGCCTTTGCTTATACCTTCAAACGCCGAACGATTTGGCAAAACCACCGCACCATATTCACCATAAGAAATAATGAAATTATGCTTTTTGGATTTGGTTTTAAAGGCTGCGCTAAATTGCAAACTATCATCTAAATCTAATGAATTTTTCCAATATTTTCTTATACCCAATGCGTATGATGCATATTCACTTTGATTATAGGTGGCAAAGCCATAGATTGAACCATAATCTTTTGTTTGCTGTGCATCCGCATTAATTGCAAAATTGATTTCTGGCCTGATAATTGCCGCACGCGTAAAAAGATCAAAATTCTCATAATTTATGCCAAAGCGATATGAGATTGGGGCTTTCGAAAATTTCCCTGCAAGATTTATATCGGCATAATCATATTGGTTTTCATTGCGATAATTATTATTATCAATATCAACACTTTGATTTATAAAAGTTTTCGCCAAATCCAATTTTACGCGATTTTGACCAAAATCATGTTCAAAAGAAAACAAATTATAATTTCTATTTCTTTTTAGGTCCAAAAAATTATCTTGTTTGAATAAATCATATTGATATTTGGCATCTTCGGTTTCGTAAATATTCAAAAGCCTAATTTGGTTTTTATCATCCAATGCATAGAAAATATTCGAACCAACATCAAAACCATGTTCAAATTGAACCCGCTTTCCAATATCAGGATTAACGGAAATCAACGGCCCCAAAGATGATAAATCCGAATATATTTGAAAATATCCACGCTTTGGCCCTTTATTAGCCACACCATAACTTAGCGATAATTTTGTAAGGTTTACTTGCAATTCGCCGCCTTCACTTATTGTATCTTGCGGCATAATTCTTATTACGCCGCCTGCCGTATTGGCAAAATAGGCAGGCGGGGATGAAGCATAAGTTTCAACGCCATCAATTGTTGCAGTATTAAAAATTGAAAAGCCACGCGAAACCTGAAGTTGCGACGCGCCGCGCACAATTTCATAAATAGGAACATCATTAAAATATGTGCGTGTTAATTTTGGCGAACCGCCACGCAAAATCACTTCAGCAGAATTATTATTATTGGTTGCAAATTGTAAATCTGAAACCGCCAATAAAACATCCGCTTTGGATGCAGGGTTTGTATAAATATCCATTTGCCTAAAAACGATATTGGCAAAGGGTTTTGATATTTTGCGGGTTTTGACAATTATAGTTTCCCCATTTTTCGGCGGGGCTATTTTTTTTATCTCTTTTTTTTCAACTACCTTTGGCGCAGTTTCAGGATTATTTTGTTCATCAAGATTGGCGGCGCCAAAGTGAAAAAGTGCCTCTAACATCATAATACCTATTGTTCAAAAGTTACGGTGATTTCGGCATCTGGTGTTACTTCGAATGCTGCTTGTTCAAATTTTGGCGGGCCAAATTTGCCTTTTGCATTATTGCTAAAAGCGAATGGTTCGGTTGGAATACCCATTAAATTAGTTTGAAGTTTGAAATCATTATTGACATCGTGAAAAAGCTGAAGCGCATATTCGCCAAGTTTCACATTTTCAAAAACTATTACATGTTCTGAAACATTATCTAATTTAACTGCGCCGCTATATTCGCATTTTGATTTTAAGAATTCCTCTTTTTTGCAAAGGGTAGCAAGAACCTGCCCTTGATTTGTTTCAATTCCCTCAACATTGACTTTTAAATTTGTTATTACATCCCCTGCTTGGTCAAAGCCGCCAAATGATGAAACTAAGATGCTTAAGATTGCTAAAGATTTGATACGCATTTTTTTCTCCAATAAAGTTGATTTCACTGGTTTTGCGCATGGGGAACATATAAACAATCATTGGTTCGTAAAAATACTGGTTTGATGCGTAAAAAGCATGTTTTGCATTTTGCGCTTCGCGAAATGCAGCGTTCTTTTAGTCAAATATGGCACATTAACATTGATTAATTTGATTTATTTGACTTTAATGGCATAATTAATGCGTCAGGAGTTGGCGAAAATGAAAAAATCTTTACTTTTTAATTTTGTTATTATTGGTGCAATTTTAACCACTTCAAGTGCAAGTTTCGCACAAGGTGATCAGATTAATATTGTCTTTGATAAAAAACTTGAAAAGAAATTCGCCGAAGAATATGGCGACAAGGAAAAGGGCGTAATCGCTGACATAATTAAGCATGAAATTGCCAAAAAATTTAGCGGTAAGGATTATCGCTATGAAATAAGCATAAATGAACTTACGCCAAACCGCCCTACTATGCAGCAAATGGATAATAAGCCTGGTCTTTCTTATCAAAGTTTTGGGGTTGGCGGCGCAAATTTATCAGGAAAAGTTTTTGACCAAGCGGGCAATCTAATCGCTGAAACTAAATATGATTATTATAGTAATGATATTTGGCATTCCCAATATGATTGGACTTGGCACGATGCCGAATGGGCGGTTGAAAGATTTGTTAAAAAGCTTTCTGTTGCTTCAAAATAATCAGCTTTGATTAATATAATGCGCATATAATTTGTGCATGAAAAATTTTTCTAAATCATTATTATTGTTAGCTGCGCCAATTTTATTTGGCGCAATTGATGTAAATGCTGCGCCGTTAAAATCAAAAAAAACAATTAATAGCCAGCAACAAGCAATAAATTTCCTTTCCAAAGGCGTATGGCGCGGCGAAAATTGTGACCAACAATCTAATTTTCAAAAATTTAGTTTTTTGAACAAACAAACCCCAACAAATAGAGTCGAAGTTGGGTTTGGCGAATTAGGTAGTGGCGAACCATTGGAAATAATTAAATATGATTTGAAAAATCAAATTATAGAAGTTCAAACCCGCGTTTGTGCGCCTGTTGGCTGTAATCAAACTTTTGAACAATATAAAATTCTTGGGCCAGATAGAATGTTTGAATGGACATTCGAAGGCCATTTACCAGACCAGCCACCAAATATTGTGGTTCGAAATGGCATTGATAAAGAAGGTAATAATGGGCGCACTTTTAGGCGCTGCAAAAACTAAGCAATTATGTCAGGGCGTAATTGGTCTTCGAAAAATTTAATTTGATCTTTTAATTGCAATTTTTGGCGCTTCAAACGGCCCAATGTTATTTGGTCATTGGGATTTTTTTCAAAATGTTCGTTTATCGCCTCATCTAAAGCGCGGTGTTCTTCACGCAACGCAAATAATTTGCGCCTGATTTCAATATCTTCAACTTCATCTGGTGGGATATAATCACTTGACATTTTTTGACCTTATTATGCGCATTATAACAAAATTCGTTAATTATTTTCACCCCATCTACGTAAAATTTTTGTTTCAATGTCAAACATGTCAAGTGCACGGGCAACAGATTGGTCAACCATATCTTCAATTGATTTTAAGCCTGCGTAAAATGCTGGAACTGGTGGGAAAATTATTGCACCCATTTGGGTAAGGTTCGTCATGGTTTTTAAGTGCCCATAATGAAAAGGCGTTTCGCGTACCATCAAAACTACGCGCCTACGCTCTTTTAACTGCACATCAGCAGAGCGCGTAAGTATGTTTGAAGTAACACCCGTTGCAATCTCACTCATGGTTTTTATCGAACATGGCGCGATTAGCATCCCATCAGTTTTAAAAGAACCAGAGGCGATTGATGCACCAACATCTGATAATTTATGACAATAATCGGCGCGCGCCATAATTTCTTTTGAATTTGGCAGGCCTTCATTTTGAAGGGTTAATTCAGCAGCCTTGGTAATTATTAAATGGGTTTCAACACCTGCATTTTTACACATTTCAAGCGCGCGAACACCATAAATTGCACCCGATGCACCCGAAATTCCGATAATTAAACGCTTAGTCATATTAACCCTTTATCCCTTTTCATTATAAAGGTTTTGAATAAGGATGCACTAAATTTACGCAATTTGCCTTAAAAAACATGGTTTATTGAAATTAATCTATTGAAACCAAATGTGAAGTGACGAAATTAAATTTCTGTGTTTTCATCTCTTTTAGCGGGTATTTTCCCGCTTTTATGGAGGTTTTAAATGGCGCTTCAAGCACATATTCGCGAATTATCTGATAAACATTCACGTCTTGATGCTAAAATCCAAAAGGAAATGCGAAACCCCTCGGTAGATGATATAGAGATTACGGCCCTTAAGCGACAGAAGTTAAAACTAAAAGAAGAATTAGAAATGCTCAAAGCCAAACACTAAAATAAACCGCCGCCCAATCGGGCGGCGTTTTTATTATTATCTTGTTGGGACAGGCGTCTCACCGCGATAATCATAGAAGCCACGTTTAGTTTTACGACCAAGCCAGCCCGCCTCGACATATTTTACCAATAATGGGCATGGGCGATATTTTGTATCGGCAAGACCTTCATTAAGAACCTGCATAATTGAAAGAACTGTATCAAGGCCAATGAAATCAGCCAACTCAAGCGGACCCATTGGGTGATTTGCACCAAGCTTCATACCATTATCAATATTTTCAACCGAACCAACACCTTCATATAAAGTGTAAATCGCCTCATTAATCATTGGAACCAAAATTCGGTTTACGATAAAGGCAGGAAAATCTTCGGCATTAGTTGTAATTTTGCCCATTTTGGTAACAACTGCGATAGCTTTTTTATAAGTCTCTTCGGAAGTTGCCAAGCCGCGAATAATTTCAACCAATTTCATAACTGGCACAGGGTTCATAAAATGAAGCCCAACAAATTTTTCAGGGCGATCGGTTGATGCACCAAGACGAGTAATTGAAATTGATGATGTGTTTGATGCAATAATTGCATCTTCTTTTAAATATTGACACAAATCAGCAAAAATTGCGCGTTTCACTTCTGAATTTTCACTTGCCGCCTCTATTACAAGGTCACATGCGCCATGTGCAGAAGTTTCGGTTGCAGTTTTGATGCGTCCAATTGCTTCATCTAATTGCGCCTGTGTAATTGTGCCTTTGTTTAATTGGCGGGTCATATTGTTTTTAATAAGGCCAAGCGCTTCATCAAGTTTGGTTGGCGAAATATCGGTCAATACCACGTTAAAACCTGCTAATGCAGCAACATGTGCAATACCATTTCCCATTTGGCCTGCGCCAATTACACCAATAGTTTCAATGCCTGACATATCTATACCTTTGTGACTACGCTGTGAACATATCAAATAAGCGCAAAATAGAAAGTGGGAAATTAGGCTTAAGTAGGAAATTGCGCAAGCAAATTGTGCATTGCAGCAATACTTTATCCTTCTTTTCTCCAAATTCGGCACAAAGATTGAAACATAAACTCACATAAGTTGAAAATGTATCATTTTGGGGCAACCCAAATAATTTGGAGAATAAAATGGCGACTTCTATCGATCTTCACGTTGGCCGCAGATTACGCCGCCGCCGCAGGCTTGTTGGCATGACACAACAGCAATTGGCAAATATCGTCGGAATTCGTTTCCAGCAAATTCAAAAATACGAGTGTGGCGCAAATCGCATAACCGCAAGCCGTTTATTTGAATTGTCATCGGCTTTATCTGTGCCTGTTCAGTATTTTTATGATGGTTTAAATGTTGCCGCAACCAACACACAAGTTGCCAATGATCATGATGATATAAGCCCTGATTTATTGCGCCAAAAAGAGACACGCGAATTAATTCGCGCCTATTACCGCCTTTCAGAACGCCCACGTCGCCGCCTTCTTGACCTTGCAAAAGCAATGGAAGAAGATGCAACGGATGCGGCATAGTGCGCTTAACCCAAAAATATGACCCTTTGGGTCAAACCTTTTTGGGTTAGTTCAAGCGGACATAAAAAATCAAAAAGCGTGGTTTTTGCTTTTTTATGACATTGTTTTTTTGATTTTACGCTGAAACTTGCCCCGCCTTTGGCGGGGTATTTTTTTAGCAGAGGTTTAGTTTTTCGCGCATTGACCATCTTGTGATCATTAATATTGCAACAACGCCAAGGCCGACGGCAAGGCCAATCCAAATGCCATTTCCTGCCATATTAGCGACAAAGGCAAGGTAGGAACCAACCCCAATTCCGACGCCCCAATAACCGATACCTGCGAATATCATCGCCCATTTTGTATCATGTAGGCCACGAAGCATTCCTGCGCCAACCACTTGGGCGCCATCTGCGATTTGGAAAAGACCGCCAATTTTTATAAAACCAATCGCAAGGGCAATAACAATTGCGCTATTTTCAACATTTTTATCAATGAATAATTGCGCCAATGGTTCTGCGTAAATAAAGATTAAAAAACCCGTGCTTGACATAAAAAGCATTGAAACAATGAATGCCGACCAGCCAGCATATGAAATTGACATTTTATCTTTGCGCCCAAAAGCATTACCAACACGCACAGTTGCCGCCTGTGCAATAGACATGGGAACCATGAAGGTCATTGAAACAATTTGGATTGCAATTGCATGGCCCGCCGCCGATTGCGTGCTTATAAGACCCATTAGGAAAACCGCGCCCGAAAATACCGAAACTTCAAAGCCCCATTGCAGCGAAATTGGCGCACCAATTTTTAGCATTTTTATAATTCTTGCCCAATCAATTCGCCAAAAATTGCCAAAAATATAATATTTTCGAAAAGGCTTTTTAAGCGCGACAACTAAAACTATGCCCAAAAGCGCAATTAAATTTGTAATCGATGAGCCAAGGCCCGCGCCAAATAGACCAAGTTCCGGCAAGCCAAAATTACCAAAAATAAGGCCATAATTTATTATTGCATTACAAATAACGCTTATAACACTTATTAATGTTGCCCAAATTGGCGCATGAAGCGCGGTAACAAAATTTCGCAAGCTAAGCGCCAAAAGCGCAGGCATGATTTCAAATTCTAATGCGCGAACAAAAATACCAACATCTTTTGCAAGGTCAGGCTTAATACCCATAGAAACCGCAATAGCTTCACTAAACCAAAGCAGTACCATTATTGGAATTGAAAATAAGATTGCAATCCACATGCTTGCGCGAACACTTCGGCGCACATCGCGCACTGAATGCGCCATTTTACCTTTTTGGGTTGCAATCATCGCAGATGAAGCAGAAATAAGGCCATATCCAATAACTAATGGCGTAATCACAATACCCGTTCCAATAGCAGATGCTGCCAATGCGCTTTCGCTATAATGGCCAAGCAAGAAAACATCAGTTGAATTTATCAACATTTGGGCAAGATTAGACAAGATAATAGGCCACGCCAAAATAAGCGTGGCCAAAATTTCATCTTGCCATTTTTTGAGATTGATTTGCATTAAGTGCGCCTATCACAATATAAGTAATAGGTAAACCAAAGCGATACCTATTTCGGAATGTCTTTTCCCTTATCAAACATTTCAGGAGGGGCACCAATTTGTGAGAACCCCATAGCAGCAGTACCCTTGCCATAATTATCGATACAAAACTTCTGGCGTAATTTTATAATATCTTCTTGAGTATTTTTATCACCTTCAGGTTGCGCAAGTTTAGAGGCTTTATTTGCAAATTCGGATGCAAATATATATGCATCACTTATTTTTGATAGACCGCCATTATTTAAAACTGGTGCCGCTTTGTGTGACCATTGAATAGCCATCAATTGCCCTGTATTATTTGCAGTAATTTCACCCTCTGCCGATAACATCCCAAGGCCAATTGGAACACGCACAAATATCGCCGAAGATATAGTAGATGCCGCACGTCCCGTAGGTTCAAAATCGGTTATATATAATTTCATAGATAAAGCATTATCGCTTTTTGCACTTAGTATTTCATAGCTTTTCGCTAAATTCATGCATATTGTTCGGTCTATTAAATTAGCGACTAAATCAATACGCGCATCACCAACTTTATCTAAAACTTTTTTATCAATTATGGTTGGGGCGATATAAATGCTATCATAGTTTTTCAATTTTTCTTTAACTGAGAAAGATTTGAATTTTGATGCAACACCAGAAACATCATTAAAATTTGCATAATTGGTTAAGTTCCCCTTGTCCTCAGGAATTGTTGAACAACCAGAAAGCAACCCTAACATAATGTAAAGGCCAATATTTTTTAAATAATCATTCCAAAAAAAGCGCATAAAAACCACGTAAAATCAAATCAATACTATGCTACCGCAGCATGGCATTCTTATACGTCTTTAAATGCTTTTTACATTAAGAGGTTTACATAAAATGCCCGCCGTTTATAGGGGTAGGCATTTTATTCGCTTAATTATTCTGCCGCCATCAATGTTAAAGGGTTTTCAAGCCTTGAGAGCATTTCTTTTGGAACAATTTGCCAGAAATTTTGCAATTCCTCTTGCCAATTTTCCAATATTTCGCGCCCAATTGGTGAATTGGTATTTTCGACATGTGCTTCGATTAATGAACGCAAATGGCTTTCCCAATATGGGGTTTGGATATTTTGAATTATAACACTTTCAGGATTAATATAATTTTTTGTATTCTTATTTTTTACCCATAAGAATGCCATACCGCCTGTCATACCTGCGGCAAAATTATCGCCAATATTGCCAAGGACAACAACATTTCCGCCTGTCATATATTCGCAACCATTGGCGCCAAGACCTTCAACAACCGCACTTGCGCCTGAATTACGAACCGCAAATCTTTCACCACCGCGACCAGATGCATAAAGATTGCCAGAAGTTGCGCCATATAAACAAGTATTGCCAATAATATTGTTTTTATCAGGCTTTAAACCTGATGAACGCGAAGGGCGAAAGCAAATTGTTGCCCCCGATAGCCCTTTGCCAACATAATCATTGGCATCGCCAACCACATCAAGCGTAAGACCCTTAACGCCAAAAGCACCAAGTGATTGCCCGCATGAACCTTCAAGTTTTACAGTCAAGCGACCATCCGCTAATGCATCCATGCCAAATTTGCGCACGATTGCCGATGATGAACGTGTGCCGATTGCGCGCTGTACGTTGCGAACGCGATACGCAACCTGCATTTTTTCGCCGCGTTCAAAGAATGGGCCTGCATCGCGCAAAATTTGACTATCCAATGTGTCGGGAACTTCAACACGTCCACGCTGTTTTGAATAATCAATTTCTGTAAAACCTTCAACGCGCACCAAAAGCGGATTTAAATCTAAATCATCAACATTGGCAGGGCCGCGTGAAATTTGTGCCAATAAATCAGTACGCCCAATAACTTGGTGCAGGCTTGTGAAGCCAAGGCTTGCAAGAATTTCACGCACTTCTTCGGCAACAAAACTCATAAGGTTTACCACTTTTTCAGGTGTGCCTGTGAATTTTTTGCGCAATTCTTCATTTTGCACACAAACCCCAACGGGGCAAGTGTTTGAATGGCATTGGCGCACCATAATACAGCCCATTGCAACCAAAGAAGCCGTGCCAATTCCATATTCTTCAGCGCCAAGCATTGCCGCAATAACAATATCGCGGCCAGTGCGCAAACCACCATCGGTACGTAGCATTACACCTTCACGAAGGTTGTTTAATGTCAAAACCTGATGTGCCTCTGCAAGGCCGATTTCCCATGGCATACCTGCGTATTTAATTGATGTTTGTGGGCTTGCGCCAGTTCCACCAACGCCACCAGATATAAGGATAATATCTGCTTTTGCTTTGGCGACACCCGCCGCAACCGTGCCAACGCCTGATTGGGAAACAAGTTTAACGCAAACTTTGGCCTGTGGGTTGATTTGTTTTAAATCATAAATCAATTGTGCCAAATCTTCGATTGAATAAATATCATGATGTGGCGGCGGTGAAATCAAGGTTACGCCCGGTGTTGCATGGCGAAGTTTAGCGATAAGTTCGGTAACTTTAAAGCCTGGTAATTGACCACCCTCGCCCGGTTTTGCACCTTGAGCAACTTTAATTTCAATTTCACGGCATTGATTTAGATATTCTGCAGTAACGCCGAAACGCCCCGATGCCACCTGTTTAATTGCCGAATTTGGATTGTCACCATTTGGAAGTGGTTGATAACGCGCGCGGTCTTCACCGCCTTCACCCGAAACCGATTTCGCGCCAATGCGGTTCATGGCAATATTTAATGTGCCGTGTGCCTCAGGACTTAATGCGCCCAATGACATACCAGGGGTGATAAAGCGTTTGCGAATTTCATTTATGCTTTCAACTTCTTCAAGGGCAATTGATTTTTGCTTTGGTTTGAAATCCAATAAATCACGAATTTGCACCGCATCACGACCCGATAGGCTTTCGACATATTTTTTATACATCGGATAAGAACCCTCATTGACCGAAGATTGCAAAAGGTGAATTTGTTTTGCTTCTAAAGCGTGCATTTCACCAGAGGCGCGTGATTTATAAAGCCCACCAATTGGCAGAACGCTTTGTGGATTATCCCATGCCTTATCATGCAATTCATAGCATTTAATGGCAATACCAATCAGGCCAATACCTGAAACCCTTGACGCCATACCAGGGAAGAATTCAGAAACAAGGGCGCGCGATAGGCCAAGTGCTTCAAAATTATAACCACCGCGATAAGATGCGATAACCGAAATCCCCATTTTTGATAGGATTTTCATAAGCCCCGCTTCGATGGCTTTTTTGTAATTCACACATGCTTGACCCAAGGTTAAATTACCCAAAAGGCCACGTGCATGACGATCAGCAATGGTTTCTTGTGCCAAATATGGATTGATACAAGTTGCGCCAACCGAAACCAAAACCGCAAAATATTGCGTATCCAAACATTCAGCAGAACGTGTGATAATAGAGCAATAAGAACGTAAACCTTTTTCAACCAAATGCGCATGAACGCCGCCAGTTGCCAAAATCATTGGCGTTGCCATACGGTCTTGGCTTTGTTTTTCATCGGTAAGAATAATTTGCGATTTACCAGAACGCACGGCATCCTCGGCCTCTGCGCGAATTCTGTCGATTGCTTCGCGCATTGCTTTACCCGCGCCTTTTACCGATTTTGGTTTTTCGAAAGAGCAATCAATGATTGCCACGCTATCGCCCATGATTGGCAACATGCGTTCGTACATTCCAGTGGTTAGGAATGGGCTTTCGACCACAAATACTTCGGTTTGGGTTTCATCTTGCGCCAAAATATTGCCAAGGTTTTTAAAGCGTGTTTTCAAAGACATCACTTTTTCTTCGCGCAATGGATCAATTGGCGGGTTAGTTACTTGGCTGAAATTTTGTTTGAAATAATGCGATAATGGGCGATAGCGTTTTGATAAAACCGCCAATGGGCTATCATCACCCATTGAGCCAATGGCTTCTTTGCCTTCTTCCGCCATTGGGGCAAGTATCATTTCCAATTCTTCGAATGAAAGACCAGCGCCGATTTGGCGTTTAATCATTTCTGATTTTTCGTAAAGTCTTGGTTCTGGCCCTGGGCCGCAACGCTCTTCAAGTTCAAGAACATTTTCAAGCCATTTTTCATAAGGATGGGCTTCGGCAAGTTTATCAACAATTTGTTCATGGCGATAAAATTTCTTTTTATGGCTATCATAAGCCATCATTTGCCCAGGGCCTAATGCACCATGTTCAATTACTTTTTTGTTTTCAAGCGGAACCATGCCCGTTTCTGAACCAACCGCCCAAATTCCATCATCGGTGATTGAATAGCGTGCGGGACGAAGACCATTTCTATCCAAACCTGCAACCGCCCAACGACCATCAAACATTGCAAGTGCAGCAGGTCCGTCCCAAGGTTCCATAACTGCATTGCAATAAGCATAAAGTGCGCGGTGCGATGGCTTCATGACGGTTTCATGTTTTGCCCAAGCTTCTGGCACTAATAATGCCTTTGCCATTGGCGCAGAACGACCAGCACGAACCAAAATTTCACAAGCCGCATCAAGTGCAGCAGAATCAGACGACCCAGGTTGAATAACTGGTTTAATATCGGCCTGATATTCACCAAATACGTGACTTGCCATGCGGATTTGGTGGGATTTCATCCAATTGATATTGCCTTTAATTGTGTTGATTTCACCATTATGGGCCAACATTCTAAAAGGCTGCGCAAGGCGCCATTGCGGGAATGTATTGGTTGAATATCTTTGGTGGAAAATGGCAACTGATGAAACAAATCTTTCATCCTGTAAATCAGGGTAAAAAGTATCAATATGTTCCGCCAAGAACATGCCTTTATAAATTAATGATCGGCTTGAGAATGAACAGATATAAAAATCCAATAAATTAGCGGCTAATGCATGTTTTTCAATGCGGCGGCGGCAGAGATAAAGCGCGCGTTCCAATTCTTTTGGTTCACGCTCTTCTGGATCATAGAAAAGTATTTGTTCGATTTCAGGGCGTGTATCATTGGCTTTTGTGCCAATAACAGAAATATCAACAGGAACTTGGCGCCAACCATACATGAAGAAGCCAGAATGCAAAACTTCACGCTCTACGATAGTCCTTGCAAGTTCTTGTGCGCCAAAATCGGTACGTGGCAAGAAGATTTGACCAACGCAAATTGGTTCATCACCCGGGCGATTACCTGTTAATTCAACTTGTTCACGGAAAAATTCTTGGGGAACATCAATGCGAATACCCGCGCCATCACCAGTTTTTCCATCGGCGTCAACCGCGCCCCTGTGCCAAACATTTTTCAAGGCTTTAAGCGCCATGGTTACGATTTCGCGGCGCGGCGCACTATCAAGGGCGACAATTAAACCAACGCCGCATGAATCTTTTTCATCTTCTGGATTATAGCAAGAGGCCTCAATCAATTTCTCACGGTTTGCAAGATAGTTTTGAGTTTCAGGTGAGATTTTATCAAAGGTTTTTTTCATTGGATTTCGCCTTAAGCTTTAGCTTTAAGATAATTATGGATTGCGCCAGCAGCTTCCTTGCCGTCTTTAAGCGCCCAAACAACAAGTGATGCACCGCGAACAATGTCGCCAGCCGCGAATACGCCATCGATTGATGTCATTGCGGTGGTGGCATGGGCTTTGATTGTGCCCCATTTTGTGACTTTTAAATCAGGTTCGTTGAAATAGGTTGGTAATTCTTCTGGTTCGAAGCCAAGTGCGCCAATTACCATATCGGCGGCAATAAATTCTTCTGAATTTTTGATTTCTTCAATACCTTTACGACCAGAAGAATCGGCTTCTGTAAGGCGCATTTTGGCAACTTGAAGGCCAGTAATCTTACCTTTTTCAAGAACCAAATTTTTTGGCGCGGATAGCCAGTTGAAAACCACACCTTCTTCCTCGGCATTTTTTACTTCGCGGGCCGAACCTGGCATATTGGCGCGGTCACGGCGGTAAAGACAGGTTACATTTTTTGCGCCTTGGCGAATTGCGGTTCTTACACAATCCATTGCGGTATCACCGCCGCCAACAACAACAACATTTTTGTCTTTTGCGTCTAATTCACCGCTTTCAAATTCTTTGACCTTATCACCAAGGCTGGTTTTATTTGACGCTATCAAATATTTTAACGCAGGAATTGCCGCTTCATCACCCGCAAGGCCAAGATTGCGCGCTTTATAAACGCCCGTTGCGATCAAAACTGCATCATGTTTTTTCTTGATGTCGGCAAATTTTGTGTCTTTGCCAATATCAACGCCAAGTTTGAAAGTTACGCCCGCTTTTTCCAATTGCTCTTGGCGGCGTAAAACCACATCCTTTTCTAACTTAAAGCCCGGTATTCCATAAATCAGCAAGCCACCTGCGCGATCATGGCGATCATAAATTGTGATTTTATAACCCAAACCCAAAAGCAATTGCGCCGCCGCAATCCCCGCAGGGCCAGCACCAATAATCGCCACTGATTGATTTCTTTGCTTACCTGCCGCCAAATCAGCAACCCAGCCATTTTTGAACGCTGTTTCAGTTAGAAAACGTTCAACCGCACCAATTGTTACGCTGCCATGAGTTGATTGTTCGATTACACAAGAACCTTCACACAATCTATCTTGTGGGCAAATACGACCACAAATTTCAGGTAATGGATTAGTCGCCGATGAAAGCGCATAGGCTTCTTCAAGGCGACCTGTTGCTGTAAGTTTTAGCCAATCGGGAATATTATTTTGAAGCGGGCAGCCAGATTGACAGAATGGAACGCCACATTGCGAACAACGCGAAGCCTGTTCTTCGGCCTTTGCCAAAATGAATTCGCCATAAATTTCCAAGAAATCTTTATTACGTTCATCTGCCTCACGTTTTTGTGGCATTTGTTGGTCAAGATTTACGAATTTCAACATTGGCTCGGCCATAATAATACTCTTTATTCTAAGTCTTTTGGGCTTTTTATCTGGCAAAATCTTTTATGCAAGCCAAAATTACAATATAGGGTATTTTTGCGCCCTATTTTATCGCGCAAAACCCGTCAAATCTAAAATATGCACAAAATTTAGTCAGGTGATTTGAATTATTAGGGCGCATTATTGCCACATATTTAGTAATTGGAATTAAATTCAAATTGTGCAATCAAATTTCATGCAACAATTTTCTGATTATATTTACGCAATCATCCTTGGTATCATTGAAGGCCTAACTGAATTTCTTCCTGTTTCTTCAACTGGTCATTTAATTTTGGCCGAAGAATTGTTGAAATATAAAGCGCCAGAAGCATTTGATACAATGATACAATTAGGCGCGATTTTAGCGGTATGTGTATTATATTTTCAAAAACTATTGCGCGTAGCATTGGATTTGCCATCTAAAAAATCGGCACAAATGTTTGTATTGTCGATTTTGGTGGCCTTTTTCCCGGCAATGATAATCGGTGCAGTGGCGCATGATTTTATTAAAGAGGTTTTGTTTTCACCAATCGTGGTTGCAATTACCGCAATCATCGGCGGAATTATCATTATCGTTGCAGAAAAATATACGCACCAAGTTAAATTCAAGGAAGTTGAAGATATTGATTTAATCACCGCCTTTAAAATTGGCCTTGTTCAATGTTTGGCGATGATACCTGGAACATCACGCTCTGGCGCAACAATTATTGGCGCGCTTTTTATGGGTGTTGAGCGCAAAGCTGCCGCAGAATTTTCATTCTTTTTGGCCATTCCCACTATGCTTGGTGTCTTTGTTTATGAAGCCTATAAAGGGCGTCACGAATTAATGGCGCAAGGCGGAAATGAAATTATAACAATCGCCATTGGTTTTATAATTTCATTTATTTCCGCAATTATAGTTATCAAACCATTCTTGAATTATGTAACCAAAAAAGGCTTCACACCTTTTGCATGGTATAGAATTATTCTTGGGATTGTTATGCTTGGTTATTTTATGATTTTAAAATAATTTATTGCGCGCAAGGTTTTACGCCTGCGCAGGTTTTATTTTTCACATTAGCAATTAGAAAATTAATATCGGGGCTTAAATTTTCCCAATCTTTAATGCTGCAAATATATTGGGAATGTTTTGCAAGCTCAGTTTCGAAAACAGGTATCCAATCTTTATCGGCTTTTATTCCTTGCTCGGCAGTATAAATAAGATATTCAACATAATTTTCATAAGCGGCCTCTTGTGGGCTATCGATAATTTCACAATAATTTGGCTTTGCATATTGTGGTTGATTAATTGAAAGCGCCAAATATTCACGATAAATATCACGTGCTGATTGTTCAATCTGAAGTTTTTTTGCCGCATCAACTTGGATTTTTACGCCGACCAAAGCCCCAAGCGCCAATAAAACAGTTAGAACCGAAGTTAAAGATTGTATGGCTTGGCCATGTTCTTGCAGCCACTCAAAAAAAGACTTCTTCTTCATTTTACACCATTGGTTGTTGTTGCGTTGCGCAATGAATACCACCACCAGATTCGCCAATGGCATCAATTTCAAGTGCGATTATTTTTCGACTTGGATATAGTGATTGTAATATTTCTTGCGCCGCTTTATCGGCTTTTTCATCGCCAAATTGGGCGCAAATTACCGCGTCATTACACACATAATAATTCACATAAGAGGAAACAAAGTCATCTTTTTGTGATCTTATATCAATTGGGCTTTCGATTGTGGTGATTTTTAGCTTATTTCCATCGGCATCTTTTGCGCTTTGTAAAACTTCAAAAGTTTTCATCGCTGATTTATACCAAATATCATTTTTATCACTATCATCAGGGTTTTGAAATAATACGTGGCCTTTATCAACAAATCTTGCCAAAGAATCGATATGATAATCTGTTATATCTTCATCTTTTAAGCCATCCGCCCATATTATTTTTTGCGCACCTAATGCATTGGTCAATTTTTCACCTATACTTTGAAGATTATCTGTATTGCGACCATCTTCTTGCCACGAACTAATATGCGCCAATAATGTTCCATTTCCATCAGATTCAACGGCACCCTGTTCGCCATACAAACCGCTATCAATAAGTTTCAGGCCTAATCGTTCAGCAATAAGCGAAGCAATTTTGCCATCTTTTTCAAATTTCTGTTTTTGCCCCCAGCCGTTAAATTTAATGTGTGATATTGCAAGCTGCCCCTTGTCATTTCTTATGAAAGTTGGCCCTGAATCACGACACCATAAATCATCACAATCAATGTCCCAAAACTCAACGTTTTTGCTTAATTTAGTGGCAAATTTATTCTTATTTTCCTTGCTTGCCAAAATCACTACAGGTTCAAAATCGCTGATTGCATTGGCAATTGAAATAATTTCTTTTTGAACCCGCGCCAAATCTTTTGTGCCATAAACATCAAGACTTGTGGGCAATTGCATAAATGTTCTTAAATGCGGGTCATCTTCTGCCGGCATATAAAAATCGCCAAAATCGTCAAATGCGCCACCGTTTTTATCTCTTGCAAGATTTGATAAAGAATTAATATCGGCGCTTTCGCAACCGCTTAACCCAATTATAGATGGAATTCCCAAACCGATGACACCCAAATTCAAGATATTATTGATTAAACCTCTTCTTGAAACAAAATTCATTTTTCAAACCCCCAGCAATAATCTAATTACTGTATCGCAATATTAATTATATGCTATCGGATTAAGTATATATCCCATTGGTAATATGAAAAATATTACCCTAGTTTTTAGAAGCCCGTGCAGATGATTGTAAAATTGCATTTAGCAATAATTCATCAAGCCCATCGGTGTGCGCACGATATGTGATATCGGCATTAAAACCAATTGCAAAGCCGCGCCCTTTTTTTGCTACCATTGCAAATGGTTTATAGGCAAGGCGCGCTTTATTCTCTTCCCAAATAAGGCCACCACCGACAATTTCTTCCTTTGGTGCAAAATATAATGGGTTTTCGCCTTGATCGCGGGTTAATGGTGAATAAATCGCATTACCTTGATACATTACATATAAATCATTTGGTAGACCTTGGGTAAGCCAATGATCTTCGCCCTTTTTAACCTTTAAAATCACACCATGAATTTCAACGGGTGCATTATCTTCTGGCTTGATTGCGTCAAGATATGATTTTTCATCATTTATCTCTTGGGCTTTATCATCTTTTTTCGGGTTTTTAATGGTTTCAATTTTGGTATTGATTAGACCAGAACGCTCAGACGCCATAAAGCGTGTTGCACCGCCCAAACCAATTACAACGCCACCATTTACAACAAATTGTTTTAAGTTATTTATTCCGCCCTCACCCAAATATGACGAATAATCACCATTGGTGTCAGGTAGAATTATAACATCAAACCTATCAATATTCGGTGATTTAAGCCTTGAAACCCGAAGCGGGGTAACATTAAGGCCAATTTTTTGTTCAAGTGCAAAGCGCGTATTGCCTGCGGAATATGGACTGGTTGGGAAATCCCATGCAATTGCAATTTTTGGAAGTTTTAACCGTACAGATTTTATCGAACCAAAACTTGGCCCTTTTGTTACCCATGAATCATCAAGGCCAATTGCTTTTGCGCCAGTTTTTTGCGCGATATTAGACACTTTAATTTCGTAATTCTCATCATTTTCATTTTTTAAAACGACGATTGAACCTGATTTATAATCCTTGCCATCAATTGCAAAATCTTCGGATATTGCGCGCATTTTAAGGCCATTATTCAAACCTTGCGCAACAAAGCGGTTAAAGGCATTATTTGCCGCCTCTATTACAAAGCCAACCTGCGGATTATTTTTATCGACTGAACCTTGCTTTATAAAATCTTTTGACGCCGCGCTTTGCGAAACATTGGGAACAATATTGCAGGTTTTAACTTCCAAATTATACAAAAGCGGTAATGACCATGCGGTCACATCATAAATCTCATCATCTTGACCGCGTTCGCGCAATTTATACTGTTTTTTGGCAAAATTGGTTTCAAGCGGAACATTGCGTTCAAGTAAATTATAGACCAAACGCCCCGCAGGTTGCCCTCTTGCAATTATGTAACTTCCTGCCGCAAAATCATTACCACAAGCACTAAAAGATGAATTAGCCTGACCAATTTCTATGCCTTGGCGTGCCAATACAGCCGCCAATTTATCGGCACCCGATATATTGGTTTGTGTTGGGATTATATAGGATTTAACAGGCGCTTTTTCAGCTTCGCTGATTGCGCTTTTTCTAAATTCATAGAAAGAATTTAAAATTCTTGCGCGGTTTAGCGCGGCGGTTTCAATTGTTGCAAGTGAAGCAATGAAATGATTTTTCACCGTATCTTTAAAGGTTAAAACATTGCCATCTTTGCCAATTGCCGCCAAGCCGCGCGCCGATGCCTGTTCATAAGTCATGGCAATTGCACCCTGTGACGTTGGCCATGAATCACCATATCCAGGGTAGAAACCATCATAAACTTCGCGGGTAAAATAATTTATGCCAAACCTATCAAACCATTTGGCATTTCCAGCGCCAAATATTGCCCGCAAATCTTTTTGTTCTTGGGTGTGGGTTTGATTAATTGGTTCGGCTTCGGGTGGGAAAAAGAAATTACCATCGCGGCCCATTTCATGCGCATCAACCACAACTTGTGGATAATATTCCAAAAATGCCTTGGTTTGCCCTTGGGTTTCTGGTTGCGTAAGGGCGAACCAATCACGATTTAAATCAAAATTATAATGATTCATGCGCCCACCCGGCCATGGCTGATCGCGTTCGGCGGCAAATTCATCTGTATTTGGGTTCGCACCTGTTGCTTGTAAATTAGATGCCAAAAATCTTTCGCGCCCATCAGGGTTCTGACTTGGAACAATGGCAACAAGGCTGTTTTTTCTTATCTCATCATATTTTGGGTCATTTTTTACCGCAAGAATATGATATGCAAGTTTTAAAGACGCATCAGCACCAGAAATTTCATCGCCATGAACTGAATTTGTGTACCAAATAATTACTGGCTGATTTGCAATTATTGCATTTTTTTGAGCGATTGATGTCTTGCGCGGGTCAGCAAGGGCAACTGAATTGACGCGAATTTCATCAAGGCGGCTTATATTTTCACGACTTCCAACGAAAACATAAACAAGGCGGCGCCCTTCCCATGTTTTTCCATAATCTTTTATTACAACCCTATCAGGGGCAAATTTTTGTAATGCCTCAAGATATTTTATTATATCACTTGGATTTGTGATTTTTTCGCCATGTTCATAGCCCAAAACCTGTTTTAAGGTTGGCACATTTTCATCATATTGGGCAGCGGGCCAGTAATTTGTGTCTTTATTAATTGTTTGCGGCACATTTTGGGCAAATGCCAAAACAGGTGATAAGCATAAACCAAATGCCAAATTGGCAGCAATTTTTTTTCCAATCTTTTTAGACAAATCTATCCCCTTTTTTTTGAAGATTATAACCGCATTACCCTAAAGGCAAGTCGTTGATAACATTGCGTCCAAACCGATAATTTTTCTAAAATCATACCGCAATCAGGGTATGATAAGAAATGCCAAATCAATAATAATCCCATTTTCCATTTGGGGTTTAAATTGCGAAATATTGATAAAAAATTGGCATATTTTGGCGCATTTGCCTTTATTTTTATGGCAACAACAAATTCATTTGGTGATGGTGAGTCTGCGCCATTTTTAGGGCCTTCAGTTTGGAATAGTGTCCCCGCTGGGACATATTGGTTGCAAGCGCAAGGAACAAATTTATGCATCACGCGCACATCTGGTTCATGGATTGGTCAGAATTCTTATTTCTCAGCACAGCCTTGCGGTAATTTATACGGCGCATCTCTTGGGATAATTCCCGTTTCATATAATAACAATAAAATTTCATTCAGAATTACAAATTCAAACCAATGCGCAAGTGTGGCCCGCGGGGTTTTAATTGGCCCACCTGCGATTGATTCATTGAATTGTGAAAATACTAATCCCGAAGAACCCGCACTTAATGGTGCAAACGATCAAAAATTTACCTTTGTTCGCAATTCAAACAAGACCGTCAAAATAATTACAAAAGAAAACAAATGCTTTGGTGTACAAGGCGGTAACCCAAGCCAAGGGAATCATATTGTTCAAGAAGATTGCGCCAATATCGCATCACAAAATTTCAAAATGATTGAAATTTCTGATGCACTTAATGTTAATGATAATATAGCTTTGCAAAAATTTGGCTGGTTTCGTACGCAAACTGGAAGCCTTGCAAATGCACCAAATACATTTTTTCGTTCTATGCGAAATATGAATTATCCGTCCGCTGATTATCGTTGGTTTGCGACCGATAATGATAGCGGTGCAAAATGCGCGATTGAATGTACGCGTGATAATTTATGCAAAGCCTATACATGGGTAAATCCTGCGGCACGAAATGGCACGCCAATGTGTTATTTGAAGAATGCACTAAACACTCCAATTTCCGATGCGATGACAATGTCGGGCTTTGTTAGGTATTAATTTAATGGGGCGATTTTTGCAAAAACAAATCTTAAACAAAATGGCAATATGCATAGGATTAGTGTTTGCATTTTTTGCCACAAACTCTTTCGCGCAAGCAATTTTGAAAGCACCAAATTCAAATTTAAAAGTCACGTCAAACGCTGATAAATTGCTTAAAACCGAAAAACCACGCGCAGGAATATATAGAATACGAAGCCTGCAAACTGGTATGTGCGTTGGGCCTTGGATAAAGTCTGGGTTCGGCGATTCAATTGCAGGCAATGATAATTTTGTTATGCAATTGGCAAATTGTAGCGAGCCGAATAATCCTGGCTATTATTTTAATCGCTATGTCGCATTAATTCCACACCCCTTTGGGGGCTATACAATACGAAGTGCAAGACCAAATGACGCGCGCGATAATGATGGGCGTTATTCAAGATGCGCAAGTGTTGCAAGGGGTGTGGTTTTTGGTCCTGCTTCAATTGATTTATTACCCTGCGAATCCGACAATGAAGCAACAAATTTCAACCAAATTGGCAAAGCCGATCAAAGATTTAATCTGGAAAAAATTGGCGATAATGTTTTTATAATTATCACAAATAATGGCGAATGTTGGGATGTTCGCGACCAAGCAATTACACCAGGAACAGAAATCATACGTTGGATATGCACAAGTGCCGCCAATCAAAAATTTGAATTCAACTATATTGGCCCATTAATGGCAGGCGAAGCATTAAATGGCGTAAATTCCAAAAGGCGATAATTCATGAAAGAAAAATTCAAAAATACATTTGCCTTCATTGCGATGGGATTAATCGGTATAATTCCCAATACAAGCTTTGCGCAAGACGGTGCACGCCCAACACAAGCGCAATGGGTTGATATTATAGGCCAACAAGCACCAATGCCCGGTGAATATTTAATTGTTAATGTCGCAACAGGAATGTGCCTTGGGAAAAATATTGTCAAAGAAACAGGCAAAGAAATTCTTCTGACCATGAAATGCAATGAAGCAATGGTCAAGCGCGGCGATTATAAAGAGCTTTTGGCAATAATTGCCAATCACGGCCTTGGTATAAGTATAAGAAATGCGAAATCCTCTGATAAGGATGTTGAACAGGGCAAATATGGGCAATGTGTCAATTACGATTTAAAAGACGCAGAACATAACCCGCTTTATTGGTCTGATTGCAGCAATCAAAAAACTGATGCCAAATATAAGACCGCTGGCACTTTAAGCCAGAGTTTTGATTTTGTTTATCTAAGCAATAAGCAATGGGAAATTCACCCAACACCAGATTTGTGCCTTGATTTAATGCACCCAGATGGCGGTAATAGTGAAGTCGTTCCAAAATATTGTGATTATAGCGACAACCAACATTGGGCAGTAATTTATCGCGGCGAAATTAAAAATGGCCCAACACGTGATACAATTATTAATGATGGCTATGCGCTTGATGCCAATAATCGCCTTGTAAGGGCAAGACAAGTAAATGGTATTAAAATAAGCGCCGCGCAATCTACAACAATTGATACGCCTAATGATAATGGTGCAAAGTGCCGCGCCGAATGCGTAAAAAATAATAAGTGCTTTAGTTTTTCTTGGACACAAAAGCCGCAAAATGGATCAAATAAATGCGAATTGCACAACGCACTTCCAAATATTGTTCAACAAAAGGGGCTTATTTCCGCAAGGATTTTTAGGCCAATTGAAGTTTGCAAAATTGATGATTGGAAACCTTGCCTAATCAAACAAAATTTGGGGAAATAAATGAAATATTTAAAGCAACTTTTCTTAATCTCTGTGTCAATTACACTTAGTATTACATTAACTGTAACTAATGTTTTGGCACAAAATTCTGGCTCTACAAAGTTTAACAAGGGGCAAAAGCCTATAATTATTAATACTGCACCTATTGCACAAACCACACAAAGCGCATTTTCAGAACGAGAGTTAAAAGATATTTTCGGTGAATCTGGTCCACGCCCCGGAATATATACTATTAAAAGTATTCATTCACGCCATTGCATTATTAATCGCGTCACCAATGTTTTCACTTTAACGCAAGCCTTAAGAACTCATGCTTGTAACGATTATACCACGGCACAAACAGCAATAATTCCGCATCCTAATGGCGGATATACTATGCGCGTTGTCTATTATAATCACGGCAATAATCCTTTTGATATATGCTATACCGTTGCAAGAAATGTTGTTTTGGGACCGTCAGAGATAACAACAACAAATTGTGGCACGCCCCAGAATGCAACATCTATTGGTTTTAAGGGGCTAGATGATCAAAGATTCACATTCAAAAAAGTTATTGGTAATACATACATAATCAACACAAATAATGGCGAATGTTGGGATGTTCGCAACCAATCAATGGATGCTGGTTCTGAAATAATTCGTTGGGCATGTAATGGCAATGCTAATCAAAAATTTGAGCTTACATATAATGGTTCATTACCAGAAAACGAAGATGCGGCTGCATTAAGTTCAATTGGATATAAATCATCGCCCGCTGATGGGTTTTGGCGAATGAATTATACACCAAATATTTCATTCACTGGCACGCCTTATGCTTCATTTGAAACAAAAAAAGATAATGGCCAAGAATGTGCACGCTTATGCCTTGCGCAAAGCAAATGCGTGAATTGGGTTTATAATGCATCTGATCCTGCAATTAATCCGATATGTTCATTTAGGGATAAATTCTCAAGCCCAATTCGCGCCCAAGGCACAATGGGCGGCTCAATAAGGCATTAGAATGAAGAATTATATTAAATCTGTAATTATTATTGCAATATCGCTATTTGCAAATGATTCTTTTGCCCAAACAGCGATTAATAATGCCACAAATTTAAAATCAAACATCAAAAACAAAACCACTTTAAAGAATAAATTAAGCACAAACCCCGCGCAATTAGAAATAGTGGCGGGGCAATATGAAATTCATCCTTTAAACACAACAAATTGTGTTGGAAGTATAAGCAAGGGCCTTACTGATGCTATAACTGGAAATTTTGGGTCAGGCCTTGGCCTAGTTACATGCGGTGATTATACTTTTAGCAAAATTGCAATAATTCCAAGACCTGACAAAAGCTATACAATAAGGTCACGTTACTCGTCAGGTCTTGGTTTAAATTTTGAAACATATAGACAATGCGCAAGTATCGCGCGGAATGTTCTTATTGGCCCAAAAGCGATTGATTTTTTACCATGTATGTCGCCGCCAAACGCCATAAAAAAATCTGATATTGGGCTTGAAGATCAACAATTCAAATTTACGAAAATTGGCGAAAATATTTATCAGATAAATACTTTTGACAATGAATGCTTTGACGTTCGCGGGCAAAATACTGGCCTTGATACTGAAATTGTTAAATGGGCATGCAATGGGCAAAATAACCAAAAGTTTAGACTGGTTTATATTGAACCGCTTGAAGAAGGTGTTATTCTTAATGCATTGCGCGAAGATGGGCTTTATTAAGCCTGCTCAGTTTCTTTTCTTGCCGCTTGCAATTTATCAAAATTCGCCCAAACGCCATCGCCGCCGCCCCAATCACCTTTTGTTGCGCCTTTTGAATATTCGGTTGCGCGTGCTTCAAAGAAGTTTGCATGTTCAACACCATTTAATAATGGCGATAACCAAGGAAGCGGGTGCTCTGTGACCCCAAAAATAGGTTCAAGCTCTAATTGGGTAAGGCGCCAATCGGCAATATAGCGAATATATTTCTTAATATCATCTGCTGTCATACCTTGAACAGGGCCCATTTCAAACGCAAGCTCGATAAATCTATCTTCAAGCTCTACTGTATGTTTGCAATTGGCGATAATGTCATCCTTGACCGCTTGCGTAAGTGCGCCGGTTTCTTTGGCAAAGGCGTGGAATAATTTTACCATGCCTTCGCAATGAAGGCTTTCATCACGAACTGACCATGTAACAATTTGCCCCATGCCTTTCATTTTATTGAAACGCGGGAAATTCATAAGCATTGCGAATGAAGCAAAAAGCTGAAGCCCTTCGGTAAATGCGCCAAACATTGCAAGTGTGCGCAAAATATCTTCATCAGAGCCAACGCCAAAAGTTTGCATATAATCATGCTTGTCGCGCATTTCCTTGATTTCCATGAATGCTGTAAATTCAGTGTCTGGCATACCAATGGTTTCAAGCAAAAGCGCATAAGCGGCAATATGAATAGTTTCCATATTCGAAAATGCCGAAAGCATCATTTTTATTTCAGTTGGTTTGAAAACGCGTGCATAGCGTTCCATATAATTATCATTTACCTCAACATCGGATTGGGTGAAGAAACGGAAAATATGGGTAAGGAGATTTTTTTCATGCTCATCAAGCCTTGTTGCCCAATCTTTACAATCTTCGCCCAATGGCACTTCTTCGGGAAGCCAGTGAACGCGTTGTTGTTGTTGCCAAAAATCATAAGCCCAAGGATAGCGAAACGGTTTATAGGCATATGAAGGTGTTAAAAGACCACAATCACTTACTTTTCCATTTGCCGTATCAGACATAATAAACCCCATATATTGTGCTAAGAATGAATATAATATCTATATATTGCGTGATTTGGTTAACAAGTCAGCCAATTTTGCACACAAATACGAAAATTTCTGTGGATTGAACAAAAAGGTGCAACAAATCCTCCACACAATAGCAACATTGGCGATTATATAAAAGCACAATTAAAAATAATGAGAAAAAAATGAAAAAGCAAAAAACCAACCGTAGAGAGTTATTAAGTTCAATGATATGTGTCGCCCTATTGTCAACAGCATCAAAGCCCGCCGTGGCAAAAGCATTTGATAGAAATGCCATTATAGAAGGTAATGGTATGCCAAGTCTTGTTTTCATTCATGGGCTTGATTCTGATATATTTGTTAGCTTTAAAAAAATAACGCCACTTCTTTCCCCAAGATACACAGTCGCTGGATTTAACCGTAAAGGCTATGGCAGCGTAAAATATTCAAGCGAAGAGCGAAGCGGAAAAATAATTGCGCAAGAAATTTATCAAAATTTGCAGGATAATAATATTAAACCGCCCTATATTATAGTTGGGCATTCACTTGGCGGCGTCTATGCCGAGTTTTTTGCAAAAATCTATCCTCAAGAAACTGCTGGTATGCTTCTTATTGATCCAATGATTGAAGGACAATGGGAATTTCTTAATTCGCAATATCCTGATGCAATATCAATGATGAATTTGATTATGGCATTTAAAAGCAAGCCAATCCGAAAAGAATATGAATTATCAGGGAAACTTCATAAAGAATTGAAAACCCTACCGCCATTTTACGGAAAAACTTTAGTTTTATATTCTAATACTGTGCAAGGCCTTGCAAATCCTGATGCCTTTATTGCCTATAGACGCAAAGTATTAACTGAGCTTGCAAATTCATATAATACTCAATTGCGTGTGTTTACTTGTGGGCATTTTATCCAAAATGAACAACCGCAAGATGTCGTTAATGCGATAAATGAAATTGCAATGGTGACTGTCCTCGGTCGGTAGAGATTTCATCAAAACGTCAAATTTCTGTCATCTGTCCTTTGCCATTACAAAATAATGCATCTTTCGTGAGTAAAGAGGGCATAATATGTTTTGGGCGATACTAATTGTCACCTTATGGATATTTTTGAACTTTGGTTTGCTTTTTTTTAAATGGCTACAAAGCGTATTAATTCCTAAATCTCAAGAAATCCATGCAATTGATTTAAGAAAAAACAAATATGAAATAGGCAAAACTATATCTATTTGTGTTGTAAAGGCTAATCCATTTAAAAATATTTGGTTTGGTCACATCTGGATTGTTTGGCCCGAGGCCCCACCACTTGCAAATGGTGAGTGTGAGGCAGGATTTTACGCCCATTGCAGGTTTGAAGCGGCAATAAATCTTACTATTGCCATTCTTTCCCCGCTTGCGATTTTCTTTGGGCAAAAGCCAATAAAGGGCATTATGCGCGATGATAAAGGCCTGCACCGTGATTTTCAATTAGACATTCAAATTGACGAAGAATCTTATCAAAACGCAATTGCAATCGATAATTTATGGCGCCAAGAGGCAAGATATTGCCTAAGGCCACCAATTGGCGGGCAAACAATATCATGCCGTGATTATTGCTTTCAAATTGCGCAATCTTTTGGTTTAAGCGTTAATTTTGATAAATGGGCCGATTTCCCGCCAATTAGTTTCCGTAATTTTTTGATTGAAAACAAAATTATTGAGACACAAATATCGCGCCCTTATTTTTCATATTTCAAATTTGACAAATTGCGCCTTGCCACTAATTAATATGCCAAATATTGGGATAAAAAATGCGGGCAAGGAAAATCAATATATTAAAAACAATTCTAATTATTGCTATTGCGTGGTTTTTGGCAAATTTATTTTTGGTCTTGTTTTCATGGGGTAAATCATATTTTGTTGATTTTGGCACAAGACCAACAAATTATTATTTAGACCTAAGAAAAGACAAAGCCAAAGCGGGGCATAAAATCACATTTGTTGCTACACAGGCTGAACCTGAAAAGGCGTGGTTATTTGGTCATTTATGGGTAATGTTTGATCAAACCCCGAATAATGAGCCTAAAAACACCTATCAATATGGCTATTATTCAAAGAATAAAACCGAAGCCACCAAGGAATTAGCAATCGCGGTTTTAAATCCATTGGGTTTTTATTTTGGTCAAAAGCCTGTTGAAGGGCAAATTCAAATTGATGATCCATGGCCGCATCATATTCAATTAATAACGCAGATTGATGATGCGGATTTTCAAAAAGCCCTTGAAACCCATTATAAATGGCGCAATGAAAGAAAATATCTTATCCGCCCAAAATTGGGCGAAAAAGCCTTTGCATGTCAGGATTATGTTTTTGCAATTGCAAATTCAATTGGCCTTAAAACTTATGAAAACCATTATGGCGAATTTCCACCTGAATCATTCGTGAAATTCGCCAAAATAAATGGTATTAAAGTTGAAAAGAGTCCAAGTTTTGGCGCGTATTTTCAACGCGCCAAATGATTTTATTGGCAAGCTAAGCATTCTTCATAATCGGTTTTTGCACCCATATCCATTACCTGTTTGGTTGCATTACCAATTCCCGAAGTCCCCGCAATTTGCGCGCGTTGAATTGATTTAGAACGGCAATAATACATTGATTTAATGCCTTTTTCCCATGCAGTCCAATGAAGCATGTGAAGGTCCCATTTATCAACATCACCAGGGATAAACACGTTTAATGATTGGCCTTGGCAAATGAATGGCGTTCTATCTGCTGCAAGCTCAATAACCCATCTTTGGTCAATTTCAAATGCAGTTTTGAAAACCGCTTTTTCATGTTCATCAAGGCAATCAAGGTGCTGAACAGAACCTTCATTTTCCAGAATAGAAGTCCAAATTTCGGTATTATCTTTACCCTTTGTAGCAAGTAATTTTTGCAATGCTTGGTTTTTCACAGAAAAAGAGCCAGACAGGGTTTTGTGGGTATAAATATTCGCAGGAATCGGTTCAATACCCGCAGAAGTTCCACCGCAAATGATAGAAATAGACGCAGTTGGCGCAATTGCCATTTTATGACTAAAGCGCGCCATAACACCAGATTCGGCCGCATCAGGGCAAGGGCCACGCTCATGCGCAAGTTTTACAGATGCAGCATCAGCTTTAGTGCGAATATGTTTGAAAAGACGGTTATTCCATGATTTTGCCATTGCGCTTTCCATCGGCACACCCATATTTTGGAAGAATGAGTGAAGACCCATAACCCCAAGGCCAACCGAACGCTCACGTAATGCAGAATATTTTGCCGCAGACATTTCATCAGGCGCACGAATAATAAAATCTTCAAGAACATTATCCAAGAAGCGCATAACATCTTCGATAAAACCTTCATCATCTTTCCATTCAAGGAATTTTTCAGCATTCAAAGACGACAAGCAGCAAACCGCAGTACGATCATTATCCAAATGGTCTTTACCAGTATGCAACATAATTTCAGCGCAAAGATTAGATTGGCGAACTTTGAAACCAAGATTTTTTTGATGCTGTGGCATTTGCTTATTAACTGTATCAACAAATAGCAAATATGGTTCGCCAGTTTGCAAACGAAGTTCAAGGATTTTTTGCCATAATTCGCGCGCACGAATTTCACGAACTTTTTCGCCTGTTTTCGGGCTTATTAAGTCAAACATTTTATCATCGCGCACAGCATACATGAATTCATCAGTAATATTTACGCCATGATGAAGGTTCAATGATTTACGATTGAAATCACCCGCAGGTTTGCGAATTTCCAAAAATTCAACAATTTCAGGGTGGTGGCAATCAAGATATACTGCCGCCGAACCACGGCGCAATGAACCTTGCGAAATTGCCAAAGTAAGCGAATCCATAACGCGGATGAAAGGAATAATACCAGAAGTGTGGCCATTGGTAGAAATCTTCTCACCAATAGAGCGTACGCCACCCCAATAAGTTCCGATACCGCCACCATTTGAAGCAAGCCAAACATTTTCATTCCATGTTTGCACAATGCCATCAAGCGAATCATCAACAGAGTTCAAGAAGCAAGATATTGGCAAGCCACGTGCCGCGCCGCCATTAGAAAGCACAGGCGTTGCAGGCATAAACCAAAGTTTTGAAATATAATCATAAATACGCTGTGCATGTTCGATATCATCGGCATAGCAAGTCGCAACACGCGCAAACATATCTTGAAACGATTCACCCGGAAGCAAATAGCGGTCCTCAAGGGTTGTTTTACCAAAATCAGTAAGCAAATCATCGCGCGAACGATCAATTACAACTTTTTCAACTAAAGACAGACGTACAGGGCGCGGTTTGCCACGGCGCTCCTCACGGCGAGAGGGTTTTGCACTTGTGTCGATTTGGACTGCTCTATCCATATTTGCCATTTGTCTTTTAACCCTTTGGTTTACTTTAAATTTTAATATCAAGTTTTATCTTGGCTTTTTTAGGCACAAAAATATTGTACACAAAAACTGGTTTTTGCGTTAACTATTTTTGGCGTTTTGCCTAGATGATGTGGTTGTTATAAGCCCCCGACCACAAGATATAGTGGTCTTAAGTCGTGCCTTTGGTCAATATACTTTTTCACACTAAAGCATATTTTTATCTTAACAAATCCTTAAGTGCCCAATTTATCGGTAAAATTTGTTAATACTTTTTGCAGAGAAAATTTTTCGCTTTTCACGCGAATCATACTGAGGAGTCACAATTAGACTGGTCAAGAAAATTAATGCGGAATTTTTATAGTTTTCAACAAGAAAAAACGCGCAATAAAGATTCGTTTTATTTTGTGCGCGAAATGATTCCTATTCCCAAACTGGCAAAATTTCTTTGCCATAAATTTCATCATAAGTTTGACGTGGACGCACAATTTGCCACTTATCACCGCTCACCATTACCTCTGCGGCAAGTGGGCGTGAATTATAATTTGAGGCCATTGAAAAACCATAAGCACCAGCAGACATGAAAACCACCAAATCATCAGGATTTATTGGTTCAACATTTCTGTCCTTGGTAAAAGTATCACCAGTTTCACAAATCGGCCCAACAATTGTTGTTGGCATTAAATTCGTTGAATCTAAAGCCTTTTTGACCGGAAGCATTTGGTGATAAGCCTCATATAATGCAGGGCGCATCAAATCATTCATCGCCGCATCAAGCACACAAAACTCACGGCCACCATTTTCCTTTGTGACCACCGCACGGGTCAAAAGAACGCCCGCATTAGCCGATATTAAGCGCCCTGGTTCAATTTCGATTTCAACACCCAAATCACCCAAAACCCGCTTTACCATTGCCCCATATGCTTCAAGGTCTGGACCTTCAAAATCATCCTGATAAACCGCAGCAAGACCGCCGCCCAAATCAAGGCGTGAAACATTAAATCCCTTGTCACGAAGATTATGAACCATTTGCGCCAAAACCTTATATGCGGCTTCAAAAGGTGCAATATCTGATATCTGACTACCGATATGTACGGCAAGGCCACAAGCACGAATTCCACTAAGGTTTTGTGCCTTTTCATAGAGTGAAAAAGTGCGTTCAACCGAAATTCCAAATTTTGAACTTGCATAGCCCGTTGAGATTTTTTCATGACCGCCAGCAGCTACATCTGGATTCACCCGAAACACTATATCTTGTGTCTGACCTAAATTGGTTGCGATTTGTGAAAGCGTCTCTAATTCTTGGATAGATTCAATATTAATTTGGTGAATCTGGTTTTTTACCGCAAATTCAAGTTCGGCTTTGGTTTTGCCAACACCTGAAAATACAATTTTATTCGCTGGCACACCTGCATTTAAGGCGCGCCTTATTTCGCCTTCTGAAACAGTATCGGCACCAGCCCCCAATTGGGCAAGCGTGTTAATAACAGCACGGTTTGAATTTGACTTAACCGCAAAGGCAATGCGCGCATTGACACCTGAAAGACATTTTTCAAGAATTTTATAATGATGCTCTAGGGTTGCTTTGGAATAAATATAGGTTGGGGTTCCAACTTTTTGCGCGATTTCACGTAGTGGAACTGATTCAGCGCAAAATTCGCCATCGATATAAGAAAAATGTCTCATGATTTAAAACTCATTTTAATAGAGTGAAATTAATTGGATTTTTGATTGGCTTCTTCTTCGGCCTTTTGTTTTTCCAATTGGGCATCTTTTGCCTTTTTCTCCTCATATTCTTTTTTGGCAGGGCCCCACATTGGCGGTGCGGGTTTTAAATCGCCCTGAACGCCACAAGCACTTACAAAGGCAAAGCCACAAAGAATTGCAACAATTTTCGTAATTGATTTAACTTTAGACATTTGCCAATTTTTCTTTCCATTTTTGCACTTGAGCCAGAACATTTTTGGGCGTGGTGCCACCATAAGAAACACGTGAATTAACCGAGGCTTCAACACTTAGAAGATTGATTGCATCTTGATTTATTCTTTTATCTATTTGCTGCATCGCTTGCAATGGCATATCGCAAAGTTCGCCAATATTATTATCTTCGGCATATTTAACCACCGCACCGACAATATGATGCGCCTCACGGAATGGAATTTGATGCGTGCGAACCAGCCAATCAGCAAGATCGGTTGCAGTTGAATAGCCAAGAGCTGCCGCTTTTCGCATATTATCACGTTTGAAGGTGATTTTTTCCATCATGCCAATTGTAGAAGTAATACAAAGCCAAAAATCTTCAAATGCGCCAAATGTAAGGCTTTTATCCTCTTGAAGATCTTTTGAATAAGTAAGTGGCAGGGCTTTTAAAATCATCAAAAGCGCCTGATAATTACTGCCAATCCTTGCAGCTTTGGCACGAATTAATTCGGCAGCATCAGGGTTTCGTTTTTGTGGCATTATTGACGAGCCAGTTGACCAATCATCCGAAAGACGCGCAAAACCAAATTGCGCCGACGTCCAAAGAACGATTTCATCGGCAAGCCTTGAAAGATTTACGCATGCAATCGAAATTGCAGCCAAAGCCTCAAGCGCAAAATCACGCGAGCCAACACCATCCATTGAATTGGCATTTGGGCCATTAAAGCCAAGTTCTTTTGCCGTCATTTCGCGGTCAATTGGATATGGCGTTCCCGCTAATGCAGAAGAACCCAAAACACATTCGCCAGCATTTTCATGCGCATTTTCAAGTCGCTTTATATCGCGCGCCAACATTTCAACATAGGCAAGCAAATGATGCCCAAGACTAACAGGTTGTGCGGTCTGTAAATGCGTAAAACCTGGCATAATGGTTTGCACTTCAGTTTCGGCACGATTTACCAAGGTTTTTTGCAACATGCGTAATTGCTCAATCGTGCTTGTAAGGGCGCGGCGAGTCCAAAGTTTGAAATCATTTGCCACTTGGTCATTGCGCGAACGCCCCGTGTGAAGGCGCTTTCCTGCTTCACCAATATCCTCAGTTAGGCGCGCTTCAATATTAAGGTGAATGTCTTCAAGCTCGACTGAAAAGTCAAATTCATTATTTTCAATTTTATGGGTAATTTTTTTAAGGCCAGAATGAATTGCATCCCGATCTTCATTTGAAATAACACCAGTTTTTGCAAGCATGTTTGAATGCGCCAAAGAGCCATCAATATCTTCGCGCCACATTTTTTGATCTATACCAATAGAGGCATTGATTGCCTGTAGCGCGTCAGACGGCAAAGTTGCAAAACGCCCGCCCCACATTTTTTGACCTTTTTTTTCATTTTCTTTTGACATTTTTGGCCTTCAAAAACTTCTTTGCTGTGTTAATAGGTAGGAATGGAAAATAAAAATCATACCAAATTCAAAAGCCTTCGCACTTTTTTGTGGATTTTAGTGGTGGGGCTACTGGCGTTCATTTTATACCAAACCAATTTGCGCGCCCGCCATAGCATTAATGCAGGGCCTTTGCAAAGCTATCAAAAAGGTAGTTTTACTGCTTTGGAAGTTTTGCCTAATCCGCCATCAATTGGTGCGCAAAAATTTCTTGATAAAAATGGTAAAGAAATCACGCTTTCTCAAATTCAGGGTAAAATTAAAGTTGTAAATATTTGGGCCACTTGGTGCCCGCCATGCATTCGTGAAATGCCAGAGCTTACCCAATTTGCCCAAAACCACAAATCTAAGGGCGTGATTGTTGTTCCAATTTCAATTGATAAACCCGAAGAAAAAGAAAAAGCACAAAAAAAATTGGATGAATTATCAGGCGGCAAATTGGATTTTTATTCAGATCCCAAAATGGAACTACCATTTACACTTGGTGTTAAAGGCTTCCCGACCACAATAATTTATGATGAAAATAATAAAGAAATTGCCCGCATTCCATCAACGCCCAAATGGGATGGCGATGAAGCCAATGGGCTTGTTGATGCTTTACTAAGCAAGAAAAATTAAGCGGCTTTTTTTGACTTTTTATGGTTCACATAAAAATGGTGTGCCATTAAATCGGCAAGAACATGTGCATCTAAATCATGATGCACGGTTTCTAGTGCCAAATCGGCAAAATCTTCTGAAAAGCGTGTGCCGCGGCGCGATGAAATAAGCGCGTGTGCAAAATCAGATGAAAATTCTGGATGCGCTTGGCATGTAAGGGCGCAATCATCTTCATAATGAAGCATTGCATGTGGCGTGAAATCAGAGCGCGCGATGGTTTTTGCATTTTTTGGCGCTTCTAAAACCTGATCCTGATGTGAAACAAGTAGTGAAAGTTCGCGTTTAATTTCTTTGCCATCGGCAATATGGTCTATAACTTCGTAAGTATGGCGACCAATTCCCCAACCTTGTGGGGCTTTTTCAACTTTGCCGCCATGTGCTTTTGCGATTAATTGATGCCCAAAACAAATTCCACAATGCGGGATTTTCTGTTTTGCAGCCTCAATAACAAATTCCATTAATGAACTTATCCATGGCAAATCTTCATAGACACCATGCGGCGAACCCATAATTACAAAGCCATCAAAAGTTCCAAATTTTGGTAATTCATCACCATTTATAAGCGAACAAGTGGCAAATTTTGCCATTGGCAAATATGGATGCAGCAGATTTTCAAGCATCTGCGGATAATAGCCGAATGAATCATTAATCGGCGGCGGTGGGGTTCCAACTTCGATGCAATAAATTTTCATATTAAAATTCTAACTCTCTATGGTTAAAATTATGAAAATTTTTTCAAGATTAACAAGTATGTTATATGCAAACCATTAGAATTTTTGCAATTTATTCATTAATGACAATTTCTTTTGCATAATCTGCCTTTGGAAACCCCAAGAAGTCAAAATAGATTTGATAAACACCTAGTTTGGTTAAATCATTGTGATTACCATTTTTAAATAGAATAAATTTTTTAGGTGAGTTTGCATTATCAAATAGCTTTTTACCAAACTTAGCGGGAATTATCTCATCCTTTTCGCCATGAACAACTAATAAAGGTATATGAACATCTTTAATGTATTTTGTATTCTCAAATTTATCGCGCATCAGCAGTTTTATGGGAAAAAATTTCAATCTCTCTTGTGCTACTTCAAGTGCGGATGAAAATGGTGATTCTAATATTAAGGCACGCGCTTCGCGTTTGGATGCAACATAAGTTGCAACACCTGAACCAAGTGAGTGCCCATGAATAATTATATCATCTGCTTTTATTCCTTTTGAAATTAAAAAGTCATAGGCAGCTAATCCGTCAAGGAATAATCCTTTTTCATTCGCTTTACCCTCTGAACTTGAAAAACCTCTATAAGCTATTGCCAAAAAACCGAAACCGTTTTTTCTAAGCCTATAATAGCGCCATTTTCCACTTTCTAAGCTTGCGCCTTGCCCGTGAAAAAACAAAAAAACTGGCTTGTCTTTCTCGGGTGGCAAATACCAAATTTGTATAATATTATTATCTTGGGCTTTTATCTTAAGGTCTTGTATTGCCAATTTTGGTATATTTGCTTGTTCGCTTTTATTATAGGCTTGATATAAAAGTTGGTCTTGCGAACTGTAAATGTAAAAAAAGACGGCAAAATAGGTTAGACTAGCTAAACCTATGATTAGAAAAATTATTCTTATTATTCTTTTTTTCAAAATTAACCCGATATTTTTATAAAATTAATATCATAAAATTTATAATGAAATTAAGGCATTTTTTTGATGGTATATATTTAACTTAGTAATATATGTAATGTGAACAAAATCCAATTATTAATGCCTTAATGATTGACCATTTCGTTTAAAGTATTATTAGAAATCAAAAATCTTTTTGACATTTGACGACTTCATACCAAAGCCTAGTTGAAACAACTTTTGAAATAGTCTTTGTGGAGGCAATCTTAGGGGAATTTAATGGCTGTTAATTCAAAAGCAGGCGGTAAAGCAAGGCCACTTTCGCCGCATTTGCAAATTTGGCGCTGGCACGTCACAATGGCTACTTCAATCCTGCATCGCGCAACGGGCGTTGCCAATTCGGTTGCACTTTTGCTTTTAATTGCATGGATTTGCAGCCTTGCGGACGGTGAAGAATCTTATGCAAGCTTCCAGTCACTTGTCGGAAGCCCATTTGGCAAATTAGTGTTATTTGGGGTTTTGATTTCGGTTTCATATCACCTATGGAATGGCGTACGTCATCTATTCTTTAATTTGGGCATTGGCCTTTCAAAAGATGTTGCAAGCAAAACTGGCTGGGGCGTGATCATTATTGGCGCTTTGGGCGGGGTTTTACTTTTCGTTCTTGGTTTAATGGCAGCGGGGCGTTAAAAATGGCAAATCCAAATTCAGATTTACGCACACCTTTATCTAAAGCACGTGGCAATGGCGCTTCTGGTCATGGTACTGAGCATGTAATTCATCAACGCGCACTTGCGGTTGGCCTTGGGATTGGTTTTGCATATTGTGCATTTTCAATTCTATTGGGAACAAATCTTTCATATGGCGCAATGACCGAATGGTTTCATTCGGCCTTAAACTCAACCATTATGGCTTTGGTGGTTATTTGTTCGGCATTCCATTTTGCATTGGGTGTTCAGGTTGTTATTGAAGATTATATTCATAAAGCGACTACAAAAATTATCCTTACGCTTGGTACAAATTTCTTGGCTGCCATTATTGCAATGTGCGGTGTTTTCACAATTTTAAAAATATATCTAGGGGCATAGAATGACCGCAACTTATAAATGGATTGACCATACTTATGACGTTGTTGTGGTTGGGGCTGGTGGCTCTGGCCTTCGTGCCGCACTTGGTTGTGCACAAGAAGGTTTGCGCACCGCATGTATTTCCAAAGTATTCCCAACTCGTTCGCACACTGTTGCGGCGCAAGGTGGTATATCGGCTTCTTTGGGTAATATGGGCGAAGACCATTGGCAATGGCACATGTATGACACCGTAAAAGGTTCAGACTGGCTTGGTGACCAAGATTCAATCGAATATCTTACCCGCAACGCACCAAAGGCGGTTTATGAGCTTGAACATTGGGGCGTTCCATTCTCACGCACCGAAGAGGGCAAAATCTACCAACGTGCATTCGGCGGTATGACGCGTAATTTTGGTGAAGGCCCTGTTCAACGTACATGCGCCGCCGCTGACCGTACTGGTCATGCGATGTTGCACACGCTTTATGGAAATAGTTTGAAATTTGATGTTGAATTCTTCATCGAATATTTCGCGCTTGATTTGATTATGGAAGATGGCGTTTGCCGTGGTGTTACTGCAATGGACATGGCAACTGGTGAACTTCATCGTTACCGTGCGCAGCGCGTTGTTTTGGCAACTGGTGGTTATGGGCGCGCATATTTCTCTTGTACTTCTGCGCATACTTGTACTGGTGATGGTAATGCGATGGTGTTACGCGCTGGCCTTCCTTTGCAAGATATGGAGTTCGTACAATTCCACCCAACTGGCATTTATGGCGCAGGTTGCTTGATTACTGAAGGGGCACGCGGTGAAGGCGGTTACCTAACCAATTCAAACGGTGAACGTTTCATGGAACGTTATGCGCCAACTGTTAAAGACCTTGCACCGCGTGACATGGTTTCGCGCGCAATGACAATTGAAATTCGTGAAGGTCGCGGTGTTGGTAAAAATAATGACCATATTTTCCTTCACCTTGATCACCTTGATCCAGCATTATTGCATGAGCGCTTACCTGGTATTTCGGAATCTGCGGCAATTTTCGCGGGTGTTGATGTTACCAAAGAACCAATTCCGGTTCTTCCGACTGTTCACTATAATATGGGTGGTATTCCAACCAATTTCTATGGTGAAGTTGTTCGCAAAAACGGCAAAAACCCTGATGAAGTTGTTGAAGGCCTTATGGCAGTTGGTGAAGCGGCATGCGTTTCAGTGCATGGTGCAAACCGCCTTGGTTCAAATTCATTGATTGACCTTGTTGTGTTCGGTCGCGCAGTTGGCCTTCGTTGTGGTGAAGTTCTTAAAGCGGGTGCAACGCAACCTGCGATTAAAGATAGCCAAACTGAAAGCCATTTGGCACGTCTTGATGCAACGCGTAATGCAAATGGTGCAATTCCGACGTCAAAACTTCGCCTTGAAATGCAAAAAATCATGCAAAACAATTGCGCAGTTTTCAGGACATCTGAATCGCTTAAAGAAGGTGTTGGCCTTATTGATGCGGCATTCGCAAAACAAGGCGATATTGGCATTAAAGACCGCACAATGACATGGAATTCTGACCTTATCGAAGCGTTGGAATTACAAAATCTATTGGGGCAGGCCGTTGTTACTATGCATGGCGCAGAAAACCGCAAAGAATCACGCGGCGCACACGCCCATGAGGATTTCCCAGATAGAAATGACGAAAAATGGATGAAACATACTTTGGCAAATCTTGATTTAGAAACTGGCAAAGTAAAAATCGATTATCGCCCTGTTCACATGAACACGATGACCGATGAAATCAAAACCATCCCACCAGCGGCGAGAAAGTATTAATAACTCAAAACCCCGCCCTCGGCCTTCGGCCTCACTTAGGGTTTTGGGTTTAAGCGGGCAATAAAAATCAAAAAGCGTGGTTTTTGATTTTTATTGACATACTATTTAGAAAAAAGGCGCTTCGATTGAAGCGCCTTTTTTGATTTCATTATTTATATTACCAATACCGCACTTTGCCCGTATCGACATGCACGAAGTCTGAGCTTGCATAATAGCCCACACCGCCGACGCGCATTTCTTTGGCTACGTTGCGTAGGTGTTTAAGTCGAACGCCAGGGACGCGAATGTCTATAGCTTTGCCAAGTAGGTGCAGTGAATGTTTTGCAACCCCACTAGAGCGTTCGCGTAACATTGAATTAGTCGCAGGTGAACGATAGCCAGAAATTACGTTAAATTCAGAGTTAATTTCCAATTTGCGTGAAAGATTATCAAGCATATCCATCAAGGCAACGTCCATATCTGTCATTTGGTCATTACGATAATCGCGCAAAACTTTGTTAAGCTCTGCCATTGCGTCAGGGATTAATTGGCCAGCTTCTTTATAAACCACCTTGGTCGATTCGCCTGTATGGATATTATAAAGGCTTACACGGCGAAAAGCAGGTTCAAGGCTTGTATCCGCGCCAATTGATTTAAGAATATCATCTGGAAGCGGTGGGATTGCATCACGTTCATAGCGAATTGGATTTGGGGCATTGCTTGCAAGGGCGGAATTGGCAAAACCCATTCCCATTAAACCCGCAGCAGAACCGATTGATAGTAATTTACGTCTATTAATCATAATAATCTAAACCTATCAATTTAATTTACCTTTTCAAGGGGCAGCAACATTAACTTTTTGTTGCGCCATTTGTTTGTTCAAAATTCCATCATTATTTGGGTTGCCATCAAGCAAATTCGCCAAAATAGGATCCCAATTATACACGTCTTGGGCGAAATGTACAATGCCGCCTTGCCCTTGGCTATTATCGACAAAGGCGGTGCGGTATAAAATTAAAACTGGAACACTTCTATTTAGCTTAACTGCTTGGGTTTTAACTGTTGAAGTTATCTCTTGTATTTTTGGCATATTATAGCCTTGTTGACCTGCCAAAATTGATGCCAATTCCTTTGGTTGGTCAAGGCGAACGCAACCATGACTAAGGGTGCGATTGGCAACAGAAAATAAATAATGGTTTGGTGTATCATGCAAATAAACTGAATGACGATTGTCAAAATCAAATTTAACACGACCCAATGAATTATTTGGCCCTGGCGGTTGCACCCTTTGACGACCCTTAATGGATGCTGGCTTATACCAAGGTGGGTTGAAAATAATGCGGTGAACTTCAGAAGCTAAAATTGGGGTTTTGGTCGAAACTTTGCCAACAATAACATTCATATTTAATTTTGGCGCGCTATTTTCATAATAGGTTAGATATTGGGTTGGAATATTGGCTTCGATACGTGTTTGCGGGTTATTACGTGGCAGCCATCTTTCACGTTCAAGGTTTAAATCAATTTGTGCCAATCTATCTTTTGCACTTACGTTCAATGATTTAATAGTGTTTTCATTCAATTCACCATTTTGCTTAAGGCCGTGCATTTTTTGATATAAAGTTAGTTTTGCTTTTAAGCCTTCATCAAAATAATTTGGATCTTGTGGGGCAATTGTATTGTAATTTTCCTGTGCAAGGCGATTACGCAATTTCCCAATTACTTCATTAGTTTGACCCAATTTTACAGTGCCAACATTCGCAATATTTATAAATCCACCATTTTTTACAATTTCATCATATTTTTGGCGCGCGCCCAAAAGGGCAAGATAGGCATCATGTTTGGGGATTATATTTTGCGTCCATGCATCAATTGCATCAATTGCAATCGCTTGGTCCAAATCTGTGGCAATATTATCAGTTTTAGGGCGCATATCCCAATCATTACGTGCTTTTTTCCAATTCATTCGCCCGCCATTAAAGTCTTTGGCAAGTTTTATTGCAGCATCTTTAAGCGCCTGTTTTTGCGTATCATCAAGGCGTTTTCCCCCATCGAGCGCAGATTTTATTTGTGAAATATCATTGGCAATAAGGCCATGCGTATTTGCCATTTCAATGAAAGAAATAAGGCTCTTGGCTTGGGATGTTTTTAAACCTTCTTCGCCAATTTCCAAGACATCACTTATGGCGGGGATTTTTACATCCTTATATTCAGATTTATTTGAATTATCAAAATTAGTGGTTCTTAATTTTATTGTTTTTTGTTTTGCATTATCGGATAATTCAATCCATGCAAAAGCACCAATAGATAGTAAAGATAATAGAATAAAAAATATATGTCTTGGTTTCATTTTATTAAGAATAAATGGCGAATGTAAAAAACCCATTAAACAAGGGAAAACGAACAATTAAGATTTAGATTTTTCACTATATATGAGGTAATTTGTCGCCGATAATTTAACTAGACTATTGGCGTATTTTTTGATTTAAAATCAAATCATGAAAAAACAAAAACCAAAAAAACTTAATCCAAACCAAAAGCCAGCACAAAATAAAACTGTTGTTTCACAAGGCGTTACAAATAGTAACCCACAAGTTACAGAAAATGTAGAGGCGACCAAAGAAACCGTATGGGCGGAAGCAGTTGGCGGCGCGCCACAATCGGCACAATGCCCACATCATAAAAATGCTGAAAATAATAAAATAATTGCATATACTTTGGGTTTTCCACCATCACCATCACGCCCCGGCCCTGCGCAACGTGAATTTATGGATTCAACATCAAACCGTTTTGCTTATCGTTGCTTACCACTTAATATAGCCAATCAATTTGGCTGGGAATTATTAAGCCCCTGCACTTTTGAGGCGGTCTGGAATGGTACAAGCGCATCAGATGGTATAGAAATAACAATTATTGAAGATGGTTGGCCACAACCCGTTAGTCATTTTGGAAGCGGGGTTTTAACATTCCATATAAATCAATTATTCCGCACCCCACCTGGAATTCAATTAATGGTAACGGGGCCAATCAACAGCCCAAAAGATGGCATTTATGCCATGAGTGGTGTAATTGAAACCGATTGGTCGCCTTATACTTTTACAATGAATTGGGTAATGACCCGCCCTTATTTCCCAGTAAGGTTTGAAAAAGGCGAACCATTTGCGCATATTTTACCAATAAGCATTGCGCAAATTGAACAATTAGAGCCTGTTTATCTTCCAATTGAATCAGTTCCACAATTACACGAAGATTACGAGCGTTTCCAAAAAAGCCGTAATGATTTCAATGAAGAATTAAATGATCCAGAATCACAAGCGGCAAAGGAAAAATGGCAAAAAGGCTATTTCCGCGGCAATCGCCCCGATGGTTGCCCCGTCGATGGTCAGGCCCATTGGACAAAACTTGATGTAAAGCCTTTCCCAGGAACAAAAGCTAAGAAAAAATAGTTTCTTGCTGCTGTTTAAAGAAATCAATCATGATTTCAACGGCTTGGTTTGTATAATTTAAATCAAATTTATGGGCAGGATGGATTGAATCACGTTCATCAAATGAATGTGTGGCTTTTTCAAAAAAAGTATGACCAATATCATGCCCTTCGCGTGATAATTTATCAATTGTTTGCATTGTTAGGGCATCACCAACCACAAAGTCACGACCACAGATAATAAAATGCGCAGGGATTTTTAATTTCCATCCCTTTGAATGCGAATGTGATCCCGGCCCACACCATGGATATGTGCAAAAAATTGATTTTAAGCGATTAATATAATTTGGCTTATAATCAGATAAATAGGCAAGGCTTCCGATTTCATCCTCGCGGGCGATGGCGTCCATAATTGTCCAACCGCCATGTGACCAACCTGCGGCATGAATTTGGCCTTTATCAACCCAATCTTGATATAAAGCCCATTCAATCGTTGCTGCTAAATCACCTGCGCGCTCTGAGCCACGCAATTGCAAAGTTGTGCAAACTGTTGCCCCCGCTTCCATTTCTGAAATATTACGCGGCGCAAAACTATCAACAATTATTGATGCAAATCCATGCTGTTTTGCAATATTTGCAAATTCAGGGGCAACAAAGGCACGGCCACAGCCATGAAGCATAATTATTGTTGGAAAAGGGCCATCACCATCGGGTTTTACAATTTTAAAATGCGCACTAAGTCTTTTACCGCGTTTATTAACGGTTTCCATTGGCACTCTAAACATTGAAAATCCCTATCCTTAAGGGCGCAAGATGCTGCATATGCGAAATGGAATCAAGTGGCAAACTGAATAAGGTTTCAGTTTGCCTGCACATTAATGTCTAAAATGGCGTTGACCAGTAAATACCATGGCAATGCCCGCTTCATCAGCAGCTTTTATAACCTCTGCATCGCGCATAGAGCCACCCGGTTGAATTACAGATGTTGCGCCTGCTTCTATTGCCTCTAAAAGGCCATCAGCGAATGGGAAGAATGCATCAGATGCAACCGCAGAACCCTTGGTTCTTGGCGCATCCCATTTTGCGATTGCTTGGGCATCAATTGCACGTTTTGCGGCAATATAGGCCGAATCTTTGCGGTTCATTTGCCCCGCACCAATACCCGCAGTTGCCAAATCTTTCACATAAACAATTGCGTTTGACTTAACATGTTTGGCAACTTTGAATGCAAATAATAAATCTTCAAGCTCTTTTTCACTTGGGGCGCGTTTAGTTACAACTTGCAATTTTTCGCGTAAAATTGGCGCATTATCACGGCTTTGCACCAAGAACCCACCTGCGATATTGCGATAATTAACGCCCGCACTTGTTGAATCCGGAAGACCGCCAGAAACCAAAAGTCGAAGGTTTTTCTTTGACGCAAAAACAGCTTTTGCACCTTCTGTTACTTCTGGGGCGATAACCACTTCGGTGAAGATTTCGCAAATCGCTTTGGCGGTTTCTTCATCCAAAATTGTGTTACATGCAACAATCCCACCAAAGGCAGAAATTGGGTCACATGCAAGCGCATTTTGATAGGCATCAAGCAAGGAATTTCCAACCGCAACGCCGCATGGGTTTGCATGTTTTATAATTGCAATTGCAGGTTTGTCTTGTGGTGAAAACTCGGCAACTAATTCAATTGCGGCATCAGTATCATTTAGATTATTATATGAAAGCTCTTTACCCTGAAGCTGTTTTGCGGTTGCAACTCCAAATCGTTTTTCACCATTGGTATAGAATGCAGCATCTTGATGCGGGTTTTCGCCATAACGCAAAGATGAAACTTTAACGCCGCCCATTGTACGATATTTTGGTGAATTTTCACCCGTTTGTTCAAAATACCAATTTGAAATCATGGCGTCATAAGCAGAAGTTCGTGAATATGCACGCGCCGCAAGTTTTTTGCGGGTCGCGTGGGTTGTTCCGCCATGTGCCTCAATATCGGCAAGGATTAAATCAATATCATCGTCATCGGTTGCAACGGCGCAATAGCCATGATTTTTGGCACCCCCCCTAATCATTGCAGGGCCACCGATATCGATATTTTCAATCATTTCATCAAAGTCGGCATTTTTTGCAAGCGCGTTTTCAAACGGATATAAATTCACCCAAAGAATATCAATCCCCTGAATTCCATGTTCCTTCATTGCCTGCGCATGGCTTGGATTATCACGAAGCGCCAAAAGACCACCATGAACATTCGGGTGCAATGTTTTAACGCGACCATCCATCATTTCAGGGAAATTGGTGATTTGCGAAACATCAATAACTTTTATTCCCAAATCCGCCAATGCTTTGGCAGTGCCGCCAGTTGATAATAATTCAACACCTTTTGCATCTAAAATGCGCGCTACACGTTCTAATGAAGTTTTATCAGATAATGAAATCAGGGCACGCTTTGGCGTTACAATATTTTGGGTCATTAACCTCAAACCTTTTAACTTTGTGAATAAAGATTCACTTCGGGAACAATTTTTTTCAAAAGCTCAATCGCGCTTGCGATTTTGTTTTCTTCAGCAAGTGCAATAACTTTTGTTAAGTTTTTTTCAAGGTCTAGAGGAAGTGGGTGAAGCGGTTTTGCGCAATAAATGCCATCAATTGCAGTAATTTGTACACGTTCGGTGCTATAAAATAATTCTTCGTGTAATTTCTCACCAGGGCGAGAGCCAGTTTCAATTATTTTAATTTGTGTGTGCGGCTCATAACCACTAAGTCTAATCATGGTTTCGGCAAAATCCCAAATCCTTATTGGTTCACCCATATCAAGAACTAATAATGGATGATCCAGCTTTTTAGGGCGATTATTTCCATTTGTAACAACGCCCGCCCCCAAAGCTGCCCCTTGCAATACAAGACCAACAGCTTCTTCAACAGTCATAAACCAACGCGTCATATCGCGGTGCGTAACAGTAACTGGCCCCATTTTTGAAATTTGGCGCTCAAATAATGGCATCACAGAACCAGAAGAGCCAAGAACATTACCAAATCGAACCGAATAAAAACGTCCGCCAACTTTTTCAAAGCAATTTCTTATATATAATTCCGCCGCACGCTTTGCTGCACCCATCATATTAGATGGATTAACCGCTTTATCGGTAGAAATAAGGATAAAGACTTCGCTTTCATGCCTTAATGAAGCGTCAGCAACATTTTTTGTACCACCAAGATTTACACGAATTGCTTCACGTGGATGAAGTTCCAAAAGTGGTACATGTTTATTCGCAGCAGCATGAATAACAATTTGCGGATTAACATTTGAAAACAATTCATCAATCAATAATTTATCGCGCACATCAACCATATAAGGCGAAATATTTAAAGTTGGAAACTCTTCGCTAAGGCTTTGATTTATTGTGTATAAATTATTCTCTGAATTTTCAACCAATATTAGACGGCCAGGTTGATATTTTGCGACCTGCCTTGCAAGTTCGCTTCCAATTGTCCCGCCGGCGCCAGTTATAAGAACTGTTTTGTGTCTTATTAATTTAGCCGGAATATCTTCCCTTAAAATGTGCCTTTTACGCCCCAAAACATCCTGTGGGTTCACGTTTGAAAGCTCTTTAGAGCCAATTTCAGGCATGCGTGATAATTTGACTTTATATTTTGATACAACGTCTAATGCACTTTGCTTGGCAATATTTGTATGCTGGTCGCCAACAAATATAAGCCTAACATCATCTTGGTCTATCAATGCACTTTCTGTTATTTTTGGTAAAAGCGATTGAATTTTTGAACCATCATAAACCCTTGCCCCTGAAAATGCTTTGCCAATATGATTTCCACTTGTTGAAACAATTGCAACGGGGCGTATAGGCAGCGGCCCATCTTTTCTGAGCTCATGTAACGAAGCGGTAACAATATCGGTTGGTCCAATTAAAATTGCCGAAGGGGCGCCCTTGGAAACTGGTCTAAAAAGCGCAGAAAGCGCAACAAGGTTACCACCACTTGAAATTAATCTTGCAAAGCCGCGCGCGCCCATCATTAAAGACGCCATAATGAAACTCACGATTAATGGTTCAAGATAATTTATTTTATTAAAATATATCCTTGTAAAAACAGAATATATAAAAGTTGCAATTACAATTGTATATGTAACACGCAATAATTCATCAGAAGAAGTCCAGCGCCATACATATTGCCATGATTTAGTAGCAAATAAAGCAATTAAAAGGCCAAGGAAATAAATACCAATCTTATTAAAATAAATATCTGAGCCTATGCCATTTATTATGGCACCATCAGCAAGTCTAAGACCAATTATTATTGAAAATATACCAAGGAATAAATCACCCAACAATCCTTTTGATACTGGTGGCGCTATTGAACTTGGCACTTTAAACCCCAAATAAGCAAGTAATTGCTTATGTTTTTATTAATTTTTTTTAATAATATTTATATGTTACAACCCGACATTTAGACCAAAATTTTTATCATTTCAAACTGCTTTATCGCAAAATTGTGCACTTGCGTAAAAATTGTGCATATTTATAAAAAAATGTGTCTTTTAGGTCATAATTTTATAGGAATCTGGTGTGAGTGTTTATTCGTCAAAAATACTTGAATTAAGTACTAATATAAAAAATATTGGCCATGATATTGATAGATCTGACCCAAATTATTCAACTTCACACAAGGTTTCAAAAATCTGCGGTTCTGAAATTACAATTGAAATCATATATAATCGCGAAAAGCAAATTGTTGAAGATTTTTCAATAAATCCAAAGGCTTGTGCACTTGGTCAGGCAAGCGCATCAATACTCTCGCATTCTATAATTGGCGCAAGTGCCAATGAAATATTTAAAGCGCGCGATGATTTAAAAAAGATTTTGAAAGAAAATGGTCAATTGCCAGATGGGCGCTTTTGGGAAATGCGCTATCTTGAACCAATTAGCGAATATCCATCGCGTCATGCGTCAACAATGCTTGCTTGGGATGCAGCATGTACCGCTTTAGAGGGCATTGGAATTAGCCAATAACGCTAATTTGGGCTTTTCAAAATTTAAAAAAGCATATATAGGCAAGACATGATTATGAATTTTACGACACGAACTACTGTTTAATGCCGGCGGCGCTTTTTGGGCGCGTCGCAGGCGGCCGTGTTTAAGGCCCAAATAACAGTTTTGAAAATTAATATGTCGTCAGGAAATAATTCTAAAATCTCAATATCATTTGCAGCATATATTTTATTAATTTTGCAAAAAATTTATAAAATTACGCTTTCACCCTTAATTGGTGGGCAATGCCGTTATTTACCAACATGTTCTGAATATGCTGCTGATTGTGTTAGATTGCATGGGGCATGGCGCGGTTCTTGGATGGGATTTGCACGTGTGTGTAGATGCAATCCAAAAGGTGGCCACGGCTACGACCCCGCCCCCAAAGAAGCTAAAACCGCAAAATGGTATAAGCCATGGGAATACGGGGATTGGGATAATAGATATAGATCACCTGATGAGTTTAAATGCGAACAAATAGAGCAAGAGAATAAAAATGTTTGAACTAAAATTTCCAGATGGCGCAATTCGCCAATATGAAAACGGTATTAACCCTTTGGCAATTGCCGAAGGCATTTCAAAATCATTGGCAAAACGTGTTGTTGCCGCAAAAATTGACGGTCAATTATGGGATTTAACCCGCGAAATTGAGCCAAAAGACGCACCCCAAGAATTCGAGCTTGTAAATCGTGATAGTGTCGATGGCCTTGAAATTATACGCCACGACACTGCGCACGTTATGGCACAGGCAATTCAAGAATTATTTCCTGATACACAAATTACAATTGGCCCAAATATTGAAGATGGTTTCTTTTATGATTTTGCGCGCGATGCAAAATTCTCAACTGATGATTTTGAAAAAATCGAAAAACGCATGAAGGAAATCGTTGATAGGGATTTGCCAATCGTGCGCGAAGTTTGGGAACGCGATTTCGCAATCAATCATTTCAATGAAATTGGCGAAAAATACAAAGCGTCGATTATCGAAGAAATAATTCCAGAAGGTGAAACTTTAACTGTTTACAAGCAAGGCGATGATTGGAAAGACTTGTGCCGCGGTCCACATTTGCCATCAACTGGCCGTTTGGGCAAAGCTTTTAAATTGATGAAGCTTGCGGGCGCTTATTGGCGTGGCGATGCAAAAAATGCGCAGCTTCAGCGTATTTATGGAACTGCTTGGGCCGATGAAAAACAATTAAACGAATATCTTGTTCGCCTTGAAGAAGCAGAAAAACGCGACCACCGCAAAATCGGTAAACAACTTGGCCTTTTCCACATGCAAGAAGAAGCAAAAGGCATGGTCTTTTGGCATCCAAAAGGTTGGACCATGTATCGCGCCTTGGAAAATTATATTCGCCGCAAAATCGAAGAAGCTGGATATGTTGAGGTTAAAACCCCACAATTAGTTGACAGAAGCCTTTGGGAAAAATCGGGCCATTGGGAAATGTTTGGGCATGCAATGTTCACTTGCGAAACCGTCGAAGAAGAAACTTTGGCTGTTAAACCAATGAATTGCCCATGCCATATACAGATATTCAATCAAGGGCAACGCTCATATCGTGAGCTACCTTTGCGCATGGCAGAAATGGGTTCTTGCCATCGGTTTGAGCCATCGGGCAGCTTACATGGCATTATGCGTGTTCGCAATTTCACCCAAGATGATGGTCATATTTTCTGCCGCGAGGATCAAATATTTGATGAAACAAAGTCTTTTTGCGAATTACTTACTCAGGTTTATAAGGATTTAGATGTCGAACTTCATTCTGTTAAACTTGCCCTTCGCCCAGATGTAAGAATGGGAAGCGACGAAACTTGGGATTACACTGAGAAAACTTTGAAGGAAGCAGCAGAAGCTGCAGGCGCTAAAGTTGAATTATTACCAGGTGAGGGGGCGTTCTATGGCCCCAAATTAGAATTCCACCTTAAAGATGCAATCGGCAGAACTTGGCAGTGCGGAACCCTGCAACTTGACCCTCTTTTACCTGAGCGTCTTGGCGCTGAATATACTGGTGATGATGGTCAAAAACATCGCCCTGTTATGCTTCACCGCGCAATTTTGGGCACTTTTGAGCGTTTCCTTGGTATAATGATTGAAAATTATGCAGGGAATTTCCCATTATGGCTTGCCCCTGTTCAAGTGGTTGTTGCCAATATCACAACAGATAGCGAAGAATATGCAAAAGAAGTGTGTCATCAATTAAGATGTGCGGGCATTCGCGCAGAAGTTGATACACGTAATGAGAAAATTAATTTCAAAATCCGTGAACATTCGCTTGCAAAAACCCCTGTCATTGCAGTTGTTGGTTCACGCGAAGCCGAAGAGAAAAAAGTAACACTTCGTCGCCTTGGTAGCCAAGCGCAAGAAGGCATGAACCTTGATGAAGCGATTGCAACATTAAGTCTTGAATCACTTCCGCCAGATATGAAACCATAATGACCGACCAAAAGCCCAAATTTATAAGTAATCTAATGTCATTTAGCGCCATTATGTTTGGGCTTTTGGCGGCGTTCAGCGGAACCGATATTCCAGTTCTTTTAAGCATTTGCGCAATTGTCGCGATGCTTTACTTAATATGGCAAAAACATTGGCATGGAATAATCCATTCTAATGCAAAAGTTTTTTTGGTCTTTTTGCCAATTGCTGCACTAATATCTTATATGGTTATTTATGCTAATTTAAATGGGATTGGCCTTAAAAGCACCAAACAATATTTGATAGGAAATTTAATAATAATCCCGTTTTTTATCTATAGTGTGCAAAGCCGCGCCAATGATGCCAATAAAAATCGCCGCGCAATTATTGCTGGCTTTGGGATTTTATCAATTCTTTTGGCACTTGAAGCAATTGATCATTATCGAATGTATAGGATGGCAAATCCAAATATTGGCGATAAATCACTTGAATTTAATCTTGGGCGCGCGGCCTATATTGCGCTTATAATGTTTTGGCCGACTTTATTGGCCCTACAAAATTTAGGTGCGGATAAAAAATATTCTGTTTTTGCCTTTGTAATTACAGGCTTTATCGCAACGCAATTTGGAATTGACTTAAACATGATTATGTTTGTTGGGGTTGGAATTGCGGTACTTATTGCAACAAAATTCCCAAAAGTCGTTTTATCATTTGTAACTTTTATTGCGATTAGTTTGGTTATTTTAGCGCCACCAATTTATTCAAAAACCGCGATTTTAGCAAAAAATTTATTAGGCGATAATTTACCAATGTCATACGGCAGGCGCGCCGACATGTGGTTATATGCAAGTGAGAAAATCAAAGAAAAGCCCATATTTGGATGGGGTCTTGATGGCGCGCGTAATTTTCAAGAAAAAGTAAATTATGCGGGTTATGAATGGGCAGCAATACAAATGCACCCCCATTCTGCGCCACTTCATATTTGGCTTGAGGGCGGAATTATTGGTGCAACTTTGGTTTCGCTTATAATTTTAATGGGCTATTTTCTTGTCCTGCGTTCTAAAAAATTATCTGGTAAAAATGCATGGGCTTATATTGGCCTTTATTCGACAATTTTATTCGGATGGTCATTATCCTATAGTATATGGGAACAATGGCTTTGGGCGGTTACAATTATGTCAATCGGATTTGCTTATTTAGCCGGAAGTGAGAATAATAAACAAAAGCCAAAAGAAGAATTTGTGGAAATCTTATAGTGTCAACACAATTCACAATTATTATCGTAAGTTATCTTAATGGCGAAGAGATTTTCGAAACCATAAAAAGCGTGCTCGCGCAAAATGAGGCAAAAAGAATAATAATTGTTAATAATGGCAATAGCCAAGGTATTTATTCAAAACTTGCTGAATACGAAAGCCAATATCCAAAAATTAAAATAATAAATTCCAGTGAAAATATTGGTTTTGGTCGGGCATGCAATTTGGGTGCATCGGACATTTTCGACGACAATTTATTGTTTCTAAACCCCGATGCAGTTTTGGAAAAAGATGCGTTAAAAAAACTTGTACCCAATGATTTTCCCCAAAAAGCAATCATTGGCGGTCATATAAAAAACCAAGATGGCAGTGAACAAAAAGGCGCAAGGCGCGGCGAACTTACAATTCTATCGGCAATAATTAGTTTTCTTGGTCTTGGAAAAATTTCGAATGAATCTAGCGTGTTTCACGATTTTAATTGGCACAGAATGCCACTACCAGATGAAATAATTGAAGTGAAAAATATATCAGGGGCATTTTTCACAATAGATGCAAAGGAATTTCATATTCTTGGCGGCTTTGATGAAAAATATTTCCTTCATGTAGAAGATATAGATTTATGCAAAAGAATGAGAGAAAATGGCGGCAAGGTTTTCTTTAACCCCAATTCAAGCGCAATCCATATTGGCGGAACATCAGGTGCGCCAAAATCATTCGTAGAATGGCATAAATATAAAGGTTTTATGCGCTATTTTTGGAAAAATTATAAAGGTTTTGACAAAATCCTTGTTATGATTTTTGCATTACCGTTATTAATTGCAATTTTTAGCCGATTGCTTTTGTCAAAACTCCGATATGGATAATAACTTTTTTGCCCTTTGAATAATTTATTCCCGTAATTGGCGCGGTTTTTTCAATTGTAATTAGACCCATTGAGTTCATTTTTTCGTTAAATGCCTTCCACTCTTTATCTTCAACAACAAATGGCGCACCATCAATTGCATATTTTGCGGCATTATCAATACTTGCCAAACGGTCATCAGAGCGGGTTAAGAATATAAGGCTTGGCTCTTGATAACCCGCACCAACAATATTTGGAACATCAAATTTACGTGGATTAAGGCCAAGTGTATCCAGACGGCTCGCAATATTGCGCGAAACATTCAAATCATGCACCCAAGACAATAAGACCCCTTTGACATCATTTGAAAATATTATTGCGGCGACCAAAAGTGCAAGATATGCGATTTTCCTTCCTTTGAATTGGGCAAAAAGGCCAAAAAAAGAAAATATTAAAATCGTCGCACTTGAAATATATGCAAAAGGTAAAAGTGGCTTCTGATATGTATTTGCTAGATATATCGGAATGGCAGAAACCAAAATTAATGCAAAAACAAAAAGCCCAAGCCCTAGCCATTTTGCCCAATTTTTAAAATATCCGTTTGAAATTGCATGTGCCATCAAAAGCATAATCGCAAAATGAACTGGCATTGTATAATGGGCAAGTTTTCCCGTACTGATTTCAAATACAAGCCATGTTGGAATTATTATTGCCAATAGGAATTTAATTTTCTCATTTTTAAATTCTTTGATTGCCGCATATAAGCCCGCACCCATAAATAATGACCAAGGCCAAAATAATATTGGTGAAATAAGCGTGTGAAGCCCTGGCGGCATTGATGGGTTTTCTTGCTTTCCAGAAACTTTTTCACCCAAATCTTTGCCCAAGGCCTCAACATAAAATTGACCATGGGTTTTTATTGCAATCAAAATATACCAAGGAAGTGCAATGATTAAAAAAAGCAAAATTCCGCGAATATCAAAAATATTTTTGATAAAATCGAAATTGCGCTCCCAAACATAAAGCAATAAAATTGCAAGAAATATGACCATCAAAGGAACCGGCCCTTTGATTAAGAAGGCAATCGCAAAAGCACCCCAAAATAATAAATTATAAAAAAGATTTTTGCCTTCAAACCTTAATTTACCAAGCGCAAAGAATGATAGTGCGATAAATCCCGTCAATGCAGCATCGGTTTTCGCTATATGCGCTTCGGTTGCTAATAATAGGCTTGTAGAAAGGAAAACAGCGCCCAAGAATGCGGTTTTCCTGTCAAATAAGGTTTTCCCCAAAAGGAATGTTGAAATCGCCGCCAAATATGCGCCAAGCAAGGAAACTATGCGAAAATAAAATGGATTATGGGCATTTTCTTGACCTAATGATTTAACTACCGCCGCCTGTAACCAATGTATGCCAACTGGTTTTTTATTTCGCGCCTCATCTTGGAAATTAATTCTTATATAATCGCTCGTCTCAAACATTTGGGTGGTCGCTTGCATAAAGCGCGATTCATCACGATCTAATGGCTGAAGGCTTATTGCGGGGATTAATGACATAAGCAAAATTAAAAAAGCCAAAATTATAAATGGCTTTTTCCCTTGGCTTAAATATTCCAAATCAAAATTAGAATTTGCCATTTATCATTAATCCAATCTTTTGGCGTTTATTATAAAATATGCCCCAAACTAGCAATAGAATCAAAGGCACAATAATTGCGCAAATTGCAATAAGAATAAATTTTACCTTATTGATACTATTTGCAATACCTTCATTAAGATTTTTAAGTTCAGCGCGTTTTTCAAGTGCATTTTGGCGTAAAATATTTAATTGATTTTGCGTTTCAGCATTATCACCTTGCAAACTTAATTCACGTATTTGCTGATTTATAGTTTGTAATTCTTGATTTAAAACGCCTTGCTTTTCAAGAATTTGTGATTGCGCGGCATTTTTCAAACTGTCAATTTTTGTGAAATTACGCTTTATTTTTTGTTTGGCGCGTAATTGGTAAAGGCTTTGGTCACCACTTAAATAATCAATCGAATTTAGGATGAAGTTTTCATTATCGGCAATTTGTGCACCATCATCAGAATATAGGGAATCAGCAAGGAAATCACTATCGGCAATTACCAAAACCATACCCTTTTTTTCGTTTTTCATCTCTGTTTGCGGTTTGATCAATGCGGCAATGATTTTTTGTTTATCCTCGCCTTCCCAAAAGTTTGCAACCTCTTGCGGGCTTTCATATTGGCTTACCTTTTGGCTTTCAATTCGCATATTATCATTTGAAGAAAATAATATTGGCGTAAATTGAAATTTTTGGTCATCGGGCACATTTAAATATGATGGGCTGGCAAAATTTATACCAAGTTTAAGCCCTTTCAAAAACTCGGTCTTTTCATTGAAGTTTTGCGGCGGAACATTGAAAAACAATGGCTGCGGCATGATATTTAGGCGACCATTAATATTGGCATGAACCGGAAGTGCGCCCTTTTTATCCATCAAAACTTCATTAGAGAAAACAATGCCCCATTCTTTTTCCAAACGTCCAAGATTTTGAATATAATGTTTATTGCCCAAATCATTATCGACAGAGATATTTGAATATGGATCAAGGCAAATAATTGCCCTTCCACCATTTGCTATATATTGCGACAATAAGTTTTGCTGCGCCTCACTTAATGCCCATGGTTGAACAATCATTATTAAATCAAGATTTGGCGGCAGGTTTGCAAAATCTTGTGATAGATTAATCAATATATTTTCTTCGGCAATTGATTTTGCGATTTGCGCAATTGGCTTTGGTGCGCCATTTGGATTGTTTTCTATGAACCAATTTTGCCCGCTTAATATGCCAATTGTTTTTTGCTTTTCTTTTTGCAAATTAATTATTGATTTTGCGATTTCATATTCCAACATATCAGATGTTTGTGGGTCAAAATATGGGATTTTGCTTATTTTATTTCCTGATTTAAAAACCGCCCCTAAATAAATTGGTTCAAGGCTTGACCCAATGTCATTATATGGCAATAGACCCAATGCAATTGCCGCATCCTCTTGTTGTGAAAACTGATTTACATCTATTTCTTTTAAGAGAATTGTTCCATTTGAAGCGCTTGCAAACTGGCGCAAAATATCGCGCACTCTATGACCATATTGGCGGATTTGCGGATTTTGTGTGCTGGCTTGTTTGGAAAAGAAAAAATCAATTTCAACAGGTTTTTTGCTGTTTGAAATTATTTGTTTTGTGCTTTTATCAAGGGTGAATAATTTATCTTGGCTTATATCAAAGCCTTTTCCACCCAATATTGAATTGCTTGCAAAAATAATTGCGATTACCAAGGCAAGAGGAAAAAATATTTTGATAATGGCGGTGTGCAATTTCATATATGCCCCCACCGTTTTAATTTTAAAAATTCAAAATTTATATAAAGCCCAAAACCAATTATAAGAATGAATTTTATTATTGCTGAATATGAAAACTGGCCAATAATCATATTTTCGAAATCATCAAGCAGTGAAATTTGCGCAAACAAATTACCAAGATTAAAACCAATACCATCCAACATATTAATGACAATTGGCATACCAGATGCCAAAAACAAAAAGCCAAATAATAATGAAATCAAATATGCGATAATTTGGTTTTTTGTAACCATGCTTATTGCCATAGAAATTACAAGATAGATGCTGGCAATCATAAGGCATGATATAAACCCGCCTAAAGCGATAAAATTATCAGCCTTGCCCAAAAAATTTATACTTATCCAAAGCGGTATACAGGCAATAAGTGCAATTAAACAAATCAAAAGAGATGCAAAATATTTTCCCAATATCAATTGATAATCTTTAATCGGTAGCGATAAAAGAACATCTATTGTGCCCGATTTATTATCTTCTGACCAAATTCGCATTCCAAGTGCGGGCACAAAAAGCAATAAAATATATGGTTGAAATTCAAAGAAACTATAAAGGCTGGCTTCATTGAATTCGATTAATTGACCAATTTGAATTGCAATTAAAACACTAAAAAATACATATAAAGAAATATAAATTGCGCCAATTGGATTTTGAAAATAGCTTTTAAATTCACGCTTTAGGAGGGTGTACAATTGCGATTTCATACGCCGCCCCCCGTTAATTTAAAAAATGCATTTTCTAATTTACCACTGGTATTTTTTTTAAATTCATCAATTGTTTCATCTGCAATCTTTTTGCCATTATTTATAACAATAATACGATTACAAATATCACCAATGTCGCCAAGAATATGGGTGGAAAATATTATTATTCTATCTTTCCCCATTTTTGCCAGTATATCCAATGCCTGCGCCCTTTGTTCAGGGTCAAGGCCATCGGTTGGTTCATCAAGGATAAGAATTTTTGGGTCATGTAAGATTGCGCCAGCAAAAGCAACACGGCGCTTAAAACCTTTTGATAAAGTATCAATTTTTTGATGAAAGATATTTTGTATTTTTGTAATTTCTACGGCTTTTATAATGGCTTTTTTTAAATCATTGCCAAAAAGAGCGTGCATATTTCCTAAGAATTCCAAATATTCCTTGGCATTCATATCACCCCATAGTGGCGCGCCCTCTAATAAAAGACCAATTTGTTTTTGTGCAAATGTACGATTGTCTTTTAAATTTTGACCAGCAATTTTAATTTCGCCGCTTTGTGGTTCTAAAATCCCACAAATTGTGCGTATGCATGTGGTTTTTCCTGCGCCATTCACACCAACAAGACCAATAATATCGCCATCTTTTGCATTGAAACTAAGATCATCAATAATTTTTCGCCCCAAGAGCGATATATTTACCGAAATTAATTCAAGCATATTGGCGCTTTCATTACAGCCAAGGCGTAAGTAGTTTTTGTTTGGCTTTATAATCGGCAATTTTGTTTGAATGCGTCAAACTATCGGCAATATCATCAAGGCCCAATAAAAGCGCGCGTTTCATGCTTGGTTCAATATCAAAATGATAGGATTTGCCATTTGGCGCGGTGACACTTTGCGCTTCTAAATCAATATCAAAGCGGCAATTATGACCATTGGCCTGTGCCATTAATTCTTCGACTATTTCTTGTGGTAATTTAATCGGTAAGATGCCATTTTTAAAGCAATTATTATAAAAAATATCGGCATATGAATTAGCAATAATTGCGCGTATTCCAAAATCAAGCAAAGCCCAAGGCGCATGTTCACGCGATGAACCACAGCCAAAATTTGGACCGGCAATAATTAATTGCGTTCCTTTATATGCTTCTTGATTTAATACAAAATCAGGCTTTGGATTACCATTTTCGTCAAAGCGAAAATCATAAAAAAGCCCATTGCCAAGACCCTTACGTTCAATCGTTGTCAAAAATTGTTTTGGAATGATTTGATCCGTATCAATATTCGCCAAAGCAAGTGGCGCGCCATTGGTTGAAAGCGTTGTGAATGGTTGCATTTTTTTAAACCTAATTTTTTTCGCTTTTAAAGCCACAAACCCAAACTTACTAGTGGTTTGCACATATATTTTTAAGCATTTAGTAAAAGTTTTTGGTCATGCTTTTGAAATGGCAATTACGAATATTGAAACCAAAAATTCAAAAATTAGCTTTAAGGACAATTCTTCAAAAAAATGGTCTTATAGGCGCGTAATTGTATTTGCGGTTTGCATGTCATTAGTTTTTTGGGCCGCTATTATAACAATTATGTGGTTTTTGTTTTAAATTCTATTGCCGCTTTCATCAAAAATATAGCAATTTTTCGCATCAAACCTAATTCCAATTTCCTGACCAATTTCAATATTTGTATCGTGCGACAATTGAATATTTATTGTATCTTTTGAATTTGCGCTTTCAACATAGGCAAAAACAACCCCACCATGTTTTTCAACAAATTTAACATGGGCGCGGATTAATGATTTATCATCGATAATTATATTTTCAGGGCGTATGCCAATTTCGATTTTAGCACCACTTTTCCCATTAGATGAAACTGGTAATATTTGCCCTTCGAAAAGCTTTATTTGCGCCTTATTTTCAATAACAGCATCCAAGAAATTCATTTTTGGATTGCCAATAAATTCGGCAACAAAACGGTTTTGCGGATTATTATATAATTCCATTGGCTTACCCGCCTGTGAAATTAGGCCACCATTTAAAACCACAATCTTATCAGCTAATGTCATGGCCTCTACTTGGTCATGGGTTACATAAATTATTGTTGTTGCCAATTGTTCACCAATGCGGGCAAATTCATAGCGCATTTTATTGCGAAGCGCGGCATCAAGATTTGATAGTGGTTCATCAAATAAGAATATTTTTGGATTGCGAACAATTGCGCGCCCAATTGCCACCCTTTGCCTTTGACCGCCTGATAAATCCTTTGGCTTTCTTTGTAATAAATGTTCAATATTAAGGATTTTTGCCGCTTCCTTTACTTTTTTGTCAATTTCTTCGCTTGAGGTTTTGGCAAGCTTAAGGGCAAAACCCATATTATCATAAACATTCAAATGTGGATAAAGCGCATAAGATTGAAATACCATTGCAATTTGACGATCAATAGGTTCTTTTTCGGTTACATCACTATCATCAATCAGGATTTTTCCATCAGTGGGTGCTTCAAGCCCCGCAATGAGGCGCAAAAGCGTTGATTTTCCGCAACCCGACGGCCCAACAAAAACCACAAATTCCCCATCATTAATATCAAGGTCAATCCCTTTAAGAATATGGGCATCACCAAAGGATTTTTTGATATTTTTAAGTTCAAGTTTTGCCATTTTGGGTTTCCTGATTATTTCATTATAACAGGCGGATATTGAATGAAGTCACCGCCATTGGTTTCTATTTTTTTGCCATTAAAAATTAAAATATTTTTTGTTATTAATTGCGCAGGGATACTATAATTGAACTCATCCCCACCTTTTACACTGACATTCAATATCCCTTTAATATAACGCATATTAAAGGAAATTTTCCCCTTAGTTGTCAAAAGGCCATTGATTGATATTCCTTTGCCAGCAAGCCAGTTTTTATCAATTCCGCCGCCAAGTATCACCTCAAATCCGCTTTTCTCATAGAAAAACCTGTCGATGCTTGAACGAATAAAATCACTTGCCACCCAGCCATGTGGTAAATCACCTAAATAACGTGGAGTGCGTTTTTCACGCCCGACAACTTCTGCAAAAGCATTCCATTCTTTGGGCAATCTATCATCTAGAAAAAACTTTGATGCCGCATTTGCCCTATCTGCTTGTCCAAGGCGGGTAAAGGCGGAAACAACGCGCCATTCATATGGTGTGTAATCTTTCCAAGCTTTATCAATATCACGGCGCTTTAAGAAATTATCCCAATATTTATCGAAAGTTTGTGAAAACCATTCTTTTGGAAACCTATCTTCCAAATTTAATAAAAGTGCTATTGTTGTTGAGGTTGCGTCAAAATCCCCCCTATCTTGTGCGCCAGGAATATATTTTAAATTATATTTCTTTTGCGCAAGTTCAATCGCCGTTTTAAGGTCTGTTTCAAATTCATAGCGATCAAGATTCATTTGGTCATTTTCAGGTTTCTCAAGCGCCATTGCAATTTCAACAGCATCACCCATACCGCGCAATGTCCAAAAATTATCCCAATTAGAATAGGCAATTTTGTCAGAATAGCCTTCATGGGAAATTGTCGGCGGCATTAGGCCATAAAGTTGGCGACGTTCTTGGGCTTCATTTTTTTCGCCCCGCTCAAGTAATCTTTGACTGTTTATATAGTCAAAAGCAGATTTAACGTTCGGCCAGTATTTTTCTAAAACGGCTTTATCGTGGGTATAATCATAAATTTGTTTTACCAAATAAATATATTCACCATGTGAATCATTTTCTGGAACTGGGTCTGAACCCCTAAAGTCAGCGCAACACGGGATTTTGCCATTATCAAATTGGAATGGTGTGTACCATGCAAGATAATCTTTGGCCTCTTGGAAAAGGCCAAGCCTTAAAAGACCTTCGGAAATCATTGCCCCATCACGTATCCATGAACGTGCATAAGAACGTGAACCAGGGCGCAGCATTGGCCCATCGCGCATCATCAGAATATAGGCAAGATTGGTTTTAATGGCATTTGCAATCTCTTGGCCTTTGCCATTCGCCTCTATTTGAACTTCGTTTAATTTTTGAAGCCAGAATTTTTCGGTTTTGGCTTTTTCAGCATTAATATCCAAATTTTGCGGCATTTGCCCGCTTAATGGGCTTAGGAATGAAAAAGTCTTGGTCTCATTTGGCTTAAGCGAAACTTTATAAATCACCGCGCCATTGGCAAGGCCATATTCATCCTTGGCGCTTTGGGTTGTGATATTTTGATTTTGCGCAATTTCACCCTGCCAATAATTGGCGGCAATTCTCTTATTTGGCGCTTGGGTAAGTTTGATAATCTTGTCATTAACTTTGATTTTATCATTATCAAATGCAATTTCATTTATTGGCGTATAGCCGCCATTGGTTGATAAAAATTGCAATGGCCCATTAACTTGATAGGGGCGAAGATTAAGCATTAAATCAAGGTTCAGTGGCTTATTTGTTGTATTGGTAATTTGATATTCGCCATAGGTTTGCGAATTTTCGCGATTACCGAAAACATAGGCTGTGGTTTTTAATTTCCAATTTTTTTCTTTCCAAGTCGCACTTGGGATAGGAAGATATTTATCTTTTAATTCATGCTCTATTTTGACATTTGACCAATCAAATCTTTTGCCATTTTCAAAAATAAATGGCTCAATTCTAAAACCAAGGCGGGCGATTTCGATTGCACCATCTTCGCTTATTAATGCACTATCATGACCACCATCAGTTCCGATTAATGTCCAAAATTCTTCTTGGCCTGACATATTTCGTGGATAGGTTCCAAGTGGGGCAGTTTTGGCATTATTTTGAATAAATTCATTAAAGCCAGATGCATATTCAAGCGGTAAAATCTCAATATTTTTTAGATTTTGAGAACCATCTTTTGAAGTAATTTTAATTTTTCGTGCTTCTGATTCAGTGGCTTTGACAATTTGTGTATCTTGATTGGCAAGGTTTACATTTGCCAAATTTTTTTCATTACCTTCTTCATCAATTGCAAAAACCGAATAATTAGATGGCGGCTTATCCCAAACCAATTTCAAAGCACCAAATTCACGGACCCGCCCTAAATCAACCAAGGTTTGGGAATTATCTTTCATAATGATTGGCGCAGGTGGCGGCGAATTATCAACTGCAAGTGGGGTGATTTTCAAATCATCAATTTCAATAAAACCCTTACCGCCCGCACCCGCCGAAATAACAAAATCCATTGTTTCAGTTTGTTTTAGGGTTTTGTCGGCAATTGGACCCCATGCGAATGTGAACTGACGTTTTTTGAATTTTACTAATTGCCAATCTTTTGAGGGTTCAAAATCGCGGGTGAATTTCCACCAAACATTATCGCCCGATTTATCTTTCACCTTAAATTCAAGATTATTCTTTGGCCCTTGACCGCGAATATAAAAAGAGATTTCATAATCTTGGGGGAAAGTAATTGGTAGTGTGCGCGTAATAAAGGCATAGCCAGAGCGATTATGAAAATCATAATCAAACCTTATTGCACCACCGTTTTTTCCATTAACCGCGCTTTGTGTTGCGCTTACACCATCTGATGCATCGGCTTTCCATGTGTTTTGAATATCAAAATTATCAAGCATTGTGGGCGCATTTTGCGCCATTGCACATATCGGCGAAAATGCCGCCAATGCCAAAGCAATAATTGAAATTCTATTTTTCATAATTACCCCTTAACGCTTGAGGCCAAAAGGCCGCGCATATAAAATCTTTGAAGTGCGATGAATAAAATCAAAACTGGTAAGACAGTTATAACCGCGCCTGCCATCATCATTTCACTATCTTGAACGTGTTCACGTGATAAAACCGCCAATGCAACTGGCAAAGTATATGAATTGCTATCAGTCATAATTATCAAAGGCCACATGAAATCATTCCATGAACCAAGGAAGGTAAACAATCCAAGCGTTACCATCACGGGCATTAAATTTGGCACAATTAATTTTGTAAAAATCTGCCACTCATTCGCCCCGTCCATACGTGCCGCTTCAAGCATTTCATCAGGGATTGATTGGGCAAATTGGCGAACCATGAAAATGCCAAATACGCTTGCAATCCATGGCACAAGTGCACCCGCATAAGTATTTACAAGGCCAAAAGTTTTTAAAAGCAAAAATAATGGCATCATCCCAACTTGCGCAGGGACAACCATTGCCGCAAGCAGGGTTTGAAACATTGCCTCACGTCCCTTAAATTTTAATTTTGCGAATGCATAGCCAGCAGTTACATTGAAAGTAAGTGATAAAATAGTTGCACAAATTGCAAGGAAAATTGAATTAAATAAATATTTCCACAATCCAGATGAAGAAAATAATTCATGATATGCGCTAGTTTGCGTTTGTTTTGGCAATAGAGGTGGTGGAAATGTTGATGCTTCGCCCGCCGCCATAAAGCTTACGCTAAGCATCCAAAATAATGGAAATGCCACAATTATTGCAAGAATAAATATAAAGGCATTTAGGGCAATATTTTGTGGTTTAATCCTCATGACACACCTTGTTTGCTTGCAAATTTGGTTTGAATAATGGTCATCAAAAGCATGAATAGGAATAATACGAACGCCACAGCCGAGGCATTACCTAAATTCCACCATTTAAACCCTTGCTCATACATCATATAAAGTACGGTAACGGTTTGTTCGGCGGGGCCACCTTGGGTCATTACATATGGTTCGGCAAATAATTGGAAAAACCCTGTCATGGTCATAATTGAAACCAATAGAATAGACGGGCCAATGGCGGGCAAGGTTACGTTTAAAAATCTTTGCCATGCATTTGCGCCATCAATTTTGGCGGCATCCGATAAATCACTTGAAACATTTTGAAGCGCGGCAATAAAAATCACCATATTATAACCAAAACTTTTCCAAACTACGAAAAGTACAATCGCCGGCATCGCCCATTTGGGATCACCAAGCCAATCAATCGGATCAATTCCAAATTTTGATAATGCAAAATTCAAAAAACCATATTTTGTGTGCAAAAGATATTTAAATACCAATGCCGTCGCCACCAATGTTGTTACAACTGGGGCAAAGAATATTGTACGGGCAAGGTTTTTAAATTTTGCGGCTTGTGAATTTAACAAAATTGCCGCGCCCAAACTTGCCGCCATTGATAATGGGCCGCCAACAAAAACAAAAAACAAAGTGTTTGACAGGGCTTTCCAAAATAATGGGGTTTGCAATAATTCAATATAATTTTTAAACCCGACAAAGCGTAAATTCTTTAAATCCGCTAAGGCATAAATATCAAAATCGGTAAAACTTATTATAAGTGCTGCCAATGCAGGGCCAAAGAAAAATACCACAATTGCAATGAAGGCGGGGGCAACAAACCAAAGCCCAATATTATTATTGCGCATTTTTACCTCCTATCCGATTTAGCATCCAACGCCGTTTTTCAAGGATTTTATTGGCGCGTTTATCCATTTCTTCTGCCGCTTGATCGATATTAAGACTGCCACGCACCAAAAGTTCGGAGACAATTCTGGTTTCTTGGGCAATCCTTTCCCATTCGGGGGCAGCGGGGGCAGGTTTTACACGCTCTAATTGTTTATAGAACGCACTTGCATATTTATCATCGGCAAGGCCGCCATTTACCCACGCACTTTTGCGGGCGGGCAAATCGCCCGTTAAATCATAGAATTTTTGTTGAACATCAGGGCGTGATAAATATTCTATTATTAATTCGGCGGCCTCTTTTTTATTTGAATTTTTCATCAACACAAGGCTTGAACCCCCTGCCGATGAAGTGCCCCAGCCATTCGGCCCCGGCATTGGTGAAGTTGCCCATGCATCTTGTAATTCTTCGGGTAATCGGCGTTTAAATTCACCAATATTCCAAGGGCCCGTTATATAGAAACTAAAAAAGCCGCGCCCAAATTCATCATAAACATTGCTTATCTCATTTGCCGCCGACATTGGCGCAAGTTTTTGGGCGAACATTGATTTATAGAATGAAAGCGCCTTTTTAAAACCCGCACTTTGCATATTCCCCAAAGTTGCATTGTCTTTTAAAATTGGGTCATCCACTTGGGATGCAAATGTCATTAATGGTTCATATTCATTAAGTGGCAATAAAATTGAATATTTTTTTTCGCCAATATTAGATTTTATTTTCTTAAGCGCATTTTGCCAATCATTCCAATTATCGGGAACTTGGTTAAAGCCTGCATTTTTAAGCGCATCTTTTCGATAAAATAAAAGCCGCGTATCAACATACCATGGAAGGCCATAAAGTGTATTATCAACTATATTGGTTTGCCAGATACCTTCGAAATAATCATTATTATCAATATTTTTAATCAAGCTTTCAAGCGGTGCAACCGCGCCAATTGCCACCATTTCGGGAAGCCATGAATTACCAATTTGTGCAATATCGGGCAAAGTATTGCCGGCAAAGGCGGTTAATAATTTTTCATGCGCCGCAGACCATGGAATTTGTTGCACCTTAACTTGAATTTGTGGATTTGATTTTAAAAAATCGGCAAGCAAATCGCCGACAACTTCGCCTTCGCGCCCCATGCCCCACATATTTACAATATTATGGGATTTTGCATTTTCATTTCCCAAAATTTTGCCACACGCCCCAAGGCCATAAAGCCCAGAAATGGATGCAATATTTTGTAAAAATCCGCGGCGGTTCATAATTATTTCATCCAATTTCCATTTGCATTAATTGGTTCAAAGCCAGCTTTTTGAAGACCAGTTTTTACAACACTTGAACCCTTCATCAAATCACGCACAAAACCCGATGAATGGTTTTCAATCATGGCAATAATCGGCCCTTGGTCAATGCCAAGATAATCATAAGTTACCCAGCCCGCATTTTTGGTTTGGTGTCCAAATTGACTTGGGTAATTGCCTTTATAGGTTGGGTTAAAACTATCAAAGAAGCCATATTTGCCATAAATATCATCACCATATTTTGCCCTTAAGGCTTTTAGTGCGGCAATTGATTCGTTTGGTGTAAGTGGCATTGATGAAATCGATGACGTTGGGGCAATTGTTCCATCATCAAACATTGCGCGCGTTCCGGGGCCACGCTCTGAATAAGATCTAAAGAAGCGGGTTTTTCCATCTATATCTAATTTACCATCATAAGGGCCATCACATGCGGCAAAGCCCCAAATATTTTCGCTATAATCATTGAATTTTTGTGGATTATTTATTGCATAAGTGCGCTGTGTAAGTGTGGCGCGGCGGGTGTTTTCAAAATATGTAAGGCCGCGTTTGCGCATATATTTATCGGAAATATCACGCAAATCATACCAAATATGCGGCAATTGATGAACCGAAAGGCTAAAATATCCCACATGTTCTTGTGTGCCCATATTTTTCCCCCATGTTAGGTCATAGGTTGAACACCATTTATCCCATGCTGATGCATCAATTGGATAAGTTGGCGATGCCATTCCCAATAAATAGCATAATATACCCTCTGAATATCCTTCCCATAAGGCTTTAATATATCCTGTTTCAGGATGCCATCCCATTCCAAGTAAGCCAGATGGACTGGTTAAAAATCCCCAATCAATGCGTTCATATAATTTTTGCGCATAGTCACGAATTTGGCTCTCTATTTCATCATTTTTATCAAAAAATTCTTTGGCAACTAATGCGCCATAAATGAAAAGTGTTGTGTCAATTGATGATAATTCGCAATTTTTGTAGCGCGTTCCATCTGAATAATTTAAGAAGTGATAGAAAAAGCCTTTATGCCCTGCCATTCCATTTGGTGCATCGCCTTGTGGGGCATTATATAGAAATTTTAAAGTGTTTAATGTGCGTTTTGCGGCATCTTCACGGCTTACATAATTGCGTTTTACACCAATGCAATAAGCAGTAAGCGCAAAACCAACCGCCGCAATAGAGCAAAACGTACGTGTTGGATATCTATCAGGTGTAAGGCCGCGTTCATCATCACAAGTTTCCCAAAAGAAATTGAATGTGCGCTTGTGAACATCGGCGATGATTTCATCGTCCATAACATCTTGTGTTGAAATTTTTGGTGCAATTGCATCAACCTTTGTTGCGCAGCCACCCATTAAAGCTGCCAAACTTATTACAAAATCACGTCTTTTTAATAACATTTTACCAACCAATTATATAAAACGCGAAAATTACGCGCAAATTTACCCACTTGCCTTTTTAAAAGGCAATTTTCACATTCAAAATTTAATCAAAATTCAAATTTAGAAAGCTAAATTTTCCTGAATTGTCATCTCTTCTTCCCTTAGTTTTGCCACACTCGAACTTCTTGGAAAAAGAACGGGTGTGAAATGCGCCTCTTCTTGGAGGTCATCATCATTGTTAATTAATTGCTTTAGAATTTCTACCGCGCGCTTGCCAAGAGTTGCCATATCAACCCCCATAGAACTAAGGCCGGGCGTGATATAAGATGCCACGGGTGTATTATCGAAACCGATAAGGGCAACATCATCAGGAATTTTTATTCCAAGGCGCTTGAACCCATTAATAAGCCCAATTGCCATTGTGTCATTACCAACAAAAATTGCATCAATTGCACCATCTTTTACCAAACGTGCAATAGCGGGCGCATAATTAAAGCCAGTTTCTTCGCGGAAATCACCCTCGAAAATATTGGTTTTAAGTTCAAGGCCATCCATCGCCTCACGGTATCCGCGCATACGATCCGATGCTTCTAGGTTGTTTTTAGGGCCGCTTAAATGGGCAATTTTACGCTTGCCACAATCATAAAGATGTTTAATCGCGGTTTTTGCGCCATCGGCATTATCAATTGCAATAAGCGGAATTTTCGCCTTGCTTGATGAATTTGCAATTTTAACCATTGGCGCATTAAGCGTGTTTCTCAAATCATCATCATCGGTTTCGAACGGAAACATTGCAACCATTCCATCAACCCGACCACGCATTGCCGCAATTGCTGTTTTGGTTTCATTTTCATCATTATGATAAGATGAAAGCAGAATATTAAACCCGCCAAGGCGCGCCGCATAATCAATTCCACGCACAATCTCGGAAAAGAATTCGCCGTATAAGTCGGGAAGCAAGACACCTATAATATTGTTTTTCTTGGTTATTAAAGAACGCGCACCAAAATGCGGTACATAATTTAATTCTTGTGCAGCTTTTAAAATTCTGTCTTTGGTTTCTTGGGAAATTCTTCCAACACCATTTATTGCACGTGATGCCGACGCAACCGATACTTTGGCACGTTTTGCCACATCCTTTATCGTTACATTGCCTTGTCTTGACATCAACTCGCCTTTTATTTCATTTATTCATAGTTAGAAATACTTGTGAATTTAATTAGTTCAAACAGGATTTTTCACTTGAATCATTTTTTATTAATGCGTAAACGTTTACATGGCGATTGTAAAGTGCAAATTTGCTTTTGCAAAAAAATGGCTTGAACAAAGATTTCGCAAAATGACATAATAAGTCGGAGAGACCATGACGGGAGCAACTAAATTTCCACCCAATTTCCTTTGGGGTGCGGCAACGGCAGCGTATCAAATCGAAGGTTCACCACTAGCAGATGGTGCAGGGCCAAGCATTTGGCAGGGCTTTTCGCACACTCCAGGTTTGATGCTTAATGGTGACACTGGTGATATTGCAACCGATCATTATAATCGCTGGCAAGAAGATATTGGCCTTATGGCTGAACTTGGCCTTAAAGCATATCGCTTTTCAACTTCTTGGTCACGTATTTTGCCGCAAGGAAAAGGTGCGATAAATCAAAAAGGTATTGATTTTTATTCACGCCTTGTTGATGGCCTTTTAGAAAAAGGCATTGAACCATTATTGACGCTTTATCATTGGGATTTACCCGAAGCATTGGATCATATTGGCGGATGGTTAAACCGCGATATTTCTGATTATTTCGGTGATTATGCCAATGTTTTATTCAAAGCGCTTGATGGGCGCGTAAAAAAATGGGTAACTTTGAACGAGCCTTGGGTTGTTACTGATGGCGGTTATTTATTTGGCGCTTTGGCACCAGGGCATAAAAATCGCTACGAAACCCCGATTGCATCGCATAATTTGATGCGCGCGCATGGGCAGGCAGTTAAAAATTACCGTGAAATCGGCAAGCATGAAATCGGCCTTGTTGTAAATATCGAGCCTAAATATCCCGCTAGTGATTCTAAAGAGGATATAGCAGCAACAAAACGCGCCGCAGCTTATATGAATCATCAATATCTAGACCCAGTTTTTAAAGGTAAATATCCTGATGAAATGGCGGAGATTTTTGAAGATGCATGGCCAAAACCATGGCCGAAAGAAGATTTTGAACTTACTTCACAAAAAGTAGATTTCATTGGTATCAATTATTATACACGCTCTGTTACCGCTTATGAACCTAATAATTGGCATTTAAAAGCAAAAGGCGTTCGCGTTCCTCATAAAACCTATACCGAAACAGGTTGGGAAGTGTTTGAGGATGGGCTTTATGACACTTTGAAATGGTTCAAGGATAATTATGGCGATACACCACTTTATATTACTGAAAATGGTTCGGCTTTCTTCGATCCGCCAAAACCAGTGAATGGTAAAATTCACGATCCTTTACGTGTCGATTATTTACAACGCCATTTAAAAGCCATACACCGCGCTATCTCTGATGGGATTGATATTCGCGGCTATATGACATGGTCTTTATTGGATAACCTTGAATGGTCGCTTGGCTATTCAAAGCGCTTTGGGATTATTCATGTTGATTATGAAACATGTAATCGCACCATCAAAACTTCGGGCAGATATTATTCAAAAATAATTGAAACCAATGGTGAAGCTTTGGATTTAAAAGAGCCGTTTATCGATACAATAAAATAAAAAAGGCCCGCCAAATTGGCGGGCTTTTTATTAATGATGGCCTTTGCCAAAAAACTTCCACAAGATTACCGCGACAAGCGTTAAAATTCCAATTTTTGCAATCGCAAATTTAACCACAAGATTACGCACGAATTGCACATTTTCTTGATGAGCTTTCAACCTATCACCAGTTAAAGGCGGCGGATTATCCCATTCTTCATCAGATATTGTTGGGTGCGGTGACTTTGGTTCTTCTTTATTTTCCATCAATTGCTCTTTTTATTAAATTATTTGGTAAAGTTAAATTATTTAATCCCAAATTTCCACTTTTAATGGCTCAAACCGAATTTCAGCTTGTGTCCAACAATCTGACCATTCTGTTCCAAGGATATTTCCGCATTTACATTTACGATTAAATCCATCCATTCCGTCAGAACCACAACAGCCATTATCTTTTCCACAACTAATAAGAACGCCATCTTCAATATCGTTAGGATTAATAGCAATTGCACCTTTTGTTGAAATTAATTTCTTAATAGGCGTTTCACAATTTGAAAGATATGAAAGGATAAACTTGTCTTCATCAAGAATTATTATCATTCCATTTGGAACCGCAGGCGCAGTTTCTTGAGCCTTGTCGTCATAATCCAAAATTGTGCCAATTTGGCAATCTTTGCTAAGTTGAGTGTGGCATTTTTTGCAATAGATTTTCATGCCACAACTCCAAAACAAAAATACTTTCTTTTTGAAAATTTGCTGAGGGCAAATTTTACTCTTCGCCTTATCCAAAAAGTCTGCAACTTTTTGGGGCTCATCGGTTTATTTCTCAAACGGATCCTTTACCAGAATTGTGTCATCACGTTGAGGCGATGTTGAAACCATTGCAACAGGGCGGCCAACCAATTCTTCGATACGACGCACATATTTAATTGCGTTTGCAGGCAAATCTTTCCAAGAGCGCGCGCCCTGCGTAGTTTCTGACCAACCGTCCATGCTTTCGTAAATTGGCACAACTGCGGCTTGGTCTTTTTGATTTGACGGGAAATAATCAAGCACTTTATCGCCTAATTTATATCCAACACAGATTTTTAATTCATCAATTCCATCAAGAACATCAAGTTTGGTCAAAGACAGGCCATCAATACCACCAACGCAGCAAGCCTGATGAACCATGATAGAATCAAACCAACCGCAACGACGCGCACGCCCTGTTACAGTTCCAAATTCATGCCCGCGCTCACCAATTCCTTTGCCTACATCGTCGAATAATTCAGTAGGGAATGGGCCTTCACCAACACGTGTTGTATAGGCTTTGACGATGCCCAAAACATAATCAAGATTACCAGGGCCGGTACCCGAACCAGATGCCGCCTGCCCTGCAACTGTAGATGATGAAGTTACATAAGGATATGTGCCATGATCAACATCAAGCATGATACCTTGTGCGCCCTCAAATAAAACGCGTTTATTTTCTTTGCGCGCATTTTCAAGTTCGCGCCAAACCGGTTTCATATATGGCAAGATTTTTGGTGCAAGCGCCAATAAATCATTCACTAATTTTGCGCCGTCAATTTCAGGCAAATCAAGGCCAGCACGCAAAGCTTTATGATGCGCCATTAAACGCTCAACCTTGGCCTCCAAAGCTGATTTATCGGCAAGGTCAGCAACACGAACCGCGCGGCGACCAACCTTATCTTCATAAGCTGGGCCAATGCCACGACCAGTTGTTCCAATTTTGCCAGAGCCAGCCGCCTTTTCGCGCGCCGCATCCAAATCTTGATGGATTGGCAAGATAAGGGCGGCATTTTCAGCCAAAACCAAATTTTCATTTGAAATTTTAATGCCTTGTGCGCTTATGCGTTCAATTTCGGCCAATAAAGCATAAGGGTCAACTACAACGCCATTGCCAATCATCGATAATTTACCCTGAACAAGGCCAGATGGTAAAAGCGATAATTTATAAACATTATTGCCAACTACAAGCGTGTGACCCGCATTATGACCACCTTGGAAACGCACAACAATATCAGCGCGGTCAGAAAGCCAATCAACAATTTTACCTTTACCCTCATCGCCCCATTGGGCGCCGACAACTACAACGTTTGACATTTAATAATCCTGTCTTTGTGATTTCAACAAAGCCAAGGCGTAAAGGTGCTTTGGCGGTGGCTTTTAACCCCACCAAAGCATTTGGGCAATAGTTTATGACGTTTTTAAAACAAAAGTATCAGTGTTTATCTGATTTTTTGCGTTGTGTAATATTGATAAGTTCCACACCCATAGAAAAGGCAAGGGCAAAATATAAAAACCCGCGCGGAATATGAAAACCTAAACCATCAGCAACAAGCGCAACACCAACCAAAAGAATAAAGGCCAAAGCCAAAGTTTTAATTGTTGGATGCTTTTCAACAAAATTTGTAAGTGGTTTAGCCGCAACCGCCATAACGAAGGTTGAAAGAATAACTGCCAAAATCATAATACCCAAAATATCAGTCATACCAACGGCTGTAATCACACTATCCATTGAAAATACGATATTAATAAAGGCCAATTGCATTATTACGGCTTTGAAATTAGTTTTGGCTTCGCCTTCTTCATGACCAGTGCCTTCAACAGAAGCATGAATTTCTTCGGTTGCTTTGTATAAAAGGAAAAGGCCACCACCAATTAAAATAAGATCTTTTATGGTAACTTCCATTGCTTCTTTGATAGCATGTGCATCGCCATGTCCCGCTATTTCACCATAGAATTGCGGAAGTGTGAAAAGCGCATTTTCACCCAAAGAAATTATCCAAAAAATACCGCCAAGCATAATGATGCGCAAAACCATTGCGCCCCACACACCAATATTTGAAGCTTGCACCCTTTCTTTGCCTTTGAGTTTTGAAACCGCAATCGAAACAAAAAGCAAATTATCAATCCCTAAAACAACCTCAAGGAATGTAAGCGTTAAAAGCGAGACCCAATGCGCAGGGTCAGAAATCCAGTGAAATAAATTTTCCATAGCCAACTATTTAATGGGATTTTTACAAAAAGCTATAGGGTTCTATGTCAATTATAAGCCTTACCTTTGGGGTAAGTTTAATTCTTTTGCGCCATGCAAGGATAAAAGCCGATAAATCAACATTTTTTTCGGCGCGCACCAAATATCTTAATCTATGCCAACCACGAATAAGGGCGATAGGCGGCGGCGCAGGGCCCCAAATTTCAATGCCCTCGGCATTAATAAGTGCATTATTAACAATATCCTTGGCCTCGCTTAAGGCCGCTTCATCCTTTGCCATTAATTGCAAAGATGCCAAACGCCCAAAAGGCGGCAGACCTGCCATTGCCCGCATTTGGGTTTCTATATCAAGAAAACTATCGCGGTCATTATTCAATAATGCCACAAAGGCATCATTTTCGGGGTAAAAAGTCTGTATCATGGCCTTACCCTTAAGCCCACTACGCCCTGCCCGCCCTGCAACTTGGGTTAGGATTTGATAGGTTCGTTCACCTGCGCGCGGATCCCCGCCTTTTAGGCCTAAATCACCATCAACCACGCCAACAAAGGTAAGGTTTGGGAAATTATGGCCTTTGGCAACAATTTGAGTGCCGATAATTATATCAATTTCGCCCTTTTCCATACGTTCGATAATTGCGCGAACTTGGGTTGGTGAATTGGCGGTATCGGATGAAAAAACCTCTATACGCGCATTGGGGAATAATTCTTTGGCTTCAACTGCGATACGTTCTATCCCTGGGCCGATTGAGGTTAAAGTGTCATAGCCATTACATTCGGGGCAATTAATTGGTTTTTTAATTGAATATCCCGTTAAATGACAAATCAAACGCCCCGAAAAACGATGTTCCACCAACCAAGATGCCGAATTTGGCGACATCATGCGATGACCACATCTTTTGCACAAAACCACAGGGGCATAACCACGCCGATTTAAAAACAAAAGTGCCTGTTCTTTGCGTGAAAGCGAATCGGCAATCGCCTCTATCATCAATGGTGATAGCCATTTATCTTTGGGCGGCGGGTATTCTTTTAAATTCACCAATTCAATATTAGGTAAAACCGCCAAACCAAAACGATTGGTCAAAAGCAAATGATTATATTTATTAGTTTTGGCATTATTTCGCGTTTCCAATGATGGGGTTGCTGATGCCAAAACCACGCGCGCGCCAGCAAATTTTGCCCTAACCACCGCCAAATCGCGCGCATGATACCTTAAACCATCATCTTGCTTATATGACGTGTCATGTTCTTCATCGACCACGATTAACTTGAGATTTTGGAAAGGAAGGAAAATTGCCGAACGTGCGCCAATTATTATTTGCGCGCTTCCATTATTTATCATTCGCCATGCGCGGCGCTTTTGCGGCATTGGAATTTCATTATGCCATTCAACAGGTTTTGCGCCAAACCTTTGTTCAATACGCGAAATTACGGCTTGGGTTAAAGAAATTTCTGGCAACAGAATCAATATTTGCGCATTTTCATCCTGCGCCAAAATATCGGCAATCGCCTCAAGATAAACTTCGGTTTTGCCAGAACCTGTAACGCCATCAAGTAAGAATGGCGCAAAGCCGTCCGCCTTTGCGATGGCATTTTTTGCGGCTTGTTGTTGCGGGTTTAAATCGGCGGGTTTTCCATTTAATTTAATGGGGTCAAATGGCAAATCGGCATTGGTTTTTAATTCTTTTAAAGCGCCAGATTTTAGCAATTGTGTGATGGTGGCAGTCGAAATTTGCGATTGTGCGCTTAATTCTTGGCGGGTTAATGGCGCATAATCGGGGCAAGAAACCAAATCGATAATTTTTTGGCGTTGCTGCGTTAGTTTTTCAACTGAATTCTCACCCAGAACAATGCGGTTTATAAATGGCCCATCCAAAAGGGCTTCATAAGGTCTTAAAACCTGCCCTAAAATTGAACCGCGATAGGTAACTAAATAACGTGAAACCCAATCAATGAATTGCATTACCTCATTTGAAAGTCTGGGAATATCGAGTTTGGCAATTATTGGCTTAATTTTTTCAATTTTAGTTTCAGGTGCATCAAAACCCCAAATAACGCCAATTTTTGTTTGGTTACCAAGCGGAATTGCAACAAAGTTGCCAACGTCAACATCGATACCATCAGGAATTGAATAATCAAAACCCTCATTAAAAGGCATAGCAAGTTGAATTTGGGCGAAACGCATATTTTCTTTTCGCACTCAAATGTCAAAAAAACAAACTCTTTATACGGCCTCGATTAAACCTTTTTCCAAAGCTGCTGCTTTCATTGCTTCTTGAAGTTTTTCAAAGGCGCGAACTTCGATTTGGCGGATGCGTTCACGCGAAACACCAAATTCATCGGCTAAATCTTCCAAGGTTGTTGGATCTTCTTTAAGGCGACGCTCACGAATGATTTTTTGTTCGCGTTCATTAAGGCGCGCCATTGCTGTATTTAAAAGTTCCATACGTGCATCATATTCTTCGGATTGGCCCAAAGTGGTTTCGGCGCTTTCTTCATCAGAAGCCAACCAATCTTGCCATTCACCGCTTCCTTCTTCGCCACCAATTTGCACATTTAGTGATGCATCGGGGCCTGATAATCGGCGGTTCATATTAATAACTTCTGTTTCAGAAACACCAAGTTTAGTTGAAATTTCTTCAACTTGGTCAGGGCGCAATTCACCATCTTCAATGGCTTGCATTTTTTGTTTCATGCGGCGCAAATTAAAGAATAATTTCTTTTGCGCGGCGGTTGTGCCCATTTTAACCAATGACCAAGTGCGCAAAACATATTCTTGAATTGATGCCCTAATCCACCACATTGCATAAGTTGCAAGGCGGAAACCCTTATCGGGATCAAACTTCTTAACCGCCTGCATAAGGCCTATATTACCTTCTGAAATAACCTCTGCAATTGGAAGGCCATAACCGCGATAACCCATTGCCATTTTCGCAACAAGGCGAAGGTGAGAGGTTACAAGGCGTTCAGCAGCCTGCGGATCTTCATGTTCACGCCAACGTTTAGCAAGCATGAATTCTTCATTCTTTTCCAACATTGGAAATTTACGAATTTCAGACAAATATCTTTGTAGGCCTAATTCTGGCCCTAATGATAATGTTAAAGAAGTACTTGTCATTTCAATCCCCGAATTGTTTTTAATTCCTGAGTGGAATAGTCATAAATATCGTTGTTCGATATTTAGGAACTAATTATGGCGAGTTTAAGGGGTGATGTGCAAAAAGTCTTGTGAGAAATTTTTAATCTTTACAAAATCTGAATTCTTGCGCTTATTTTGCCTTGATACATTGCTTCATCGGCGGCACTTAAGGCTGATTGTGGAGTGTCTTTATTATCTATTGCATAAACGCCAATTGTTGCATCGGTTGTTAAAACCCGCCCATTAAATGGAATACGAATTGCCGCAATTGCAGATTTTAATTGAGCCGATTTTGCCTGCGCCTCTTGTTCATTGGCTTTGGCAAGCAAGATTGCAAATTCATCACCGCCAACGCGCCCAACAATATCAGATTCACGGATATTTTCTTTCAAAGTTCGGGCAAAATTTTGAATTATTAAATCACCTGCGGCATGGCCAAAACTATCATTCACACCTTTAAAGCCATTTAAATCAAAGAATAAAAGCGATGACGGAATATCATATCTTTGACCAAATGACATAATGCGTCCCATTTCACGCAAAAATGCGCGCGCATTAAATACGCCCGACAAAGGATCAGTATCAGCAAGTGATTCTGCATTACGCAAAGCGTCCATCAATCTAACGCGTTCGGAGCGAAGAATGCGAACCTCATCCATCAAACTGTCGATTGCCGCCTTAACCATTGGCGTCATCTCTTCATGCGGGACGCCATGTATATTAAGGATTTCGCCAATTTCATCTTCTGTATTTTGGGGGCTATTTTGCGCAGCCTCAAACTTTACCAATTGTGCGACATCATCCTTACCTTTGGCGCGTGCCAAAGATTGTTTGATAAGCGGTGAAGAGTTAAAGTCGATTGCTTTCATGCTGCCACAATATATTTTAATTTAAGACCTTTGTTTGATTTTGTTAATTTTTGGTTTACCAATAACATAATCTATTGTTATTTCTTGGCAAAAATGAGGCAATATAGCTTGAATTTTCGCTTTTTTCCTTTAATAGCGGCGTTTTTGTGCGGGGTGTTAAATGCCTGAAATTCTTGTTGGCTTAATTATGGGTTCACAATCTGATTGGGAGACCATGAAAGAAGCGGCCAATATTTTGGATGAATTGAAAATCCCTTATGAAGCTAAAATAGTTTCCGCCCACCGCACACCAGAGCGTATGTTTGAATATGCAAAATCAGCAAAATCACGCGGCCTTAAAGTGATTATCGCTGGTGCAGGCGGCGCAGCACACTTACCAGGTATGGTTGCGTCTTTGACAACACTTCCTGTTTTTGGGGTTCCTGTTCAATCAGCGGCACTTTCGGGCAAAGATAGTTTATTATCAATTGTGCAAATGCCAAAAGGGATTCCAGTTGGCACATTGGCAATTGGTAAAGCAGGCGCAGGAAATGCGGCGATTTTGGCGGCATCGGTTTTGGCATTAATGGATGATGATTTGGCAAAACGTCTTGAGGCTTTTCGTGCAAACCAAACCAATGCAGTAAAAGAAAGCCCGATTGATTAATGCTTAAACGCGGCGCAAAAATTGGGATTATTGGCGGCGGACAATTAGGTCGAATGCTTGCACTTGCGGCCTATAATTTAGGTTTTAAGACCGAGATTTTTGAGCCACAAAATAATTGCCCCGCTTCATTAGTTTCAAATACACATATTTGTGCCGATTATGATGATATAAATTCATTGACCGAATTTGCCCAAAATTGTGATATTGTAACATTTGAGTTTGAAAATATTCCAATTAAAGCTGCGCGAATAATCGAAGAAAACGCCAATTTATATCCAAATTCAAAATCCCTTGAACTAACCCAAGATAGGTTAGTTGAGAAGAATTTTATTAAAACTTGCAATCTTGAATGCGCGCCATTTTTTGAAATCAATTCTTTGGAAGATTTGCAATCAGCAATCACCAAAGCGGGCACACCATGCATTCTTAAAACCCGCAGAATGGGATATGATGGTAAAGGGCAATTTGTTATAAAAACCCCAGATGATGCGCAAAAAGCATGGGATGAAATTGGTCAAAATCCCGCAATTATTGAAGGATTTGTTAAATTCGATTTTGAAACCTCAATAATTCTTACACGGGCGATTGATGGGCAAATTGTTTTTTACCCTAATTCGCAAAACATCCATGAAAATGGGATTTTGCGCACTTGTATTGTGCCTGCGCCTTTGAATGAAAAACAAATTGCCAAAGCGCAAGAAATTGGCGCAAAAATTGCCAATGAATTAAATTATGTAGGAACATTAGCGGTTGAATTATTTGTGGGCGATGAAATAGTCGTTAATGAAATTGCCCCGCGGGTTCATAATTCAGGTCACTGGACTATTGAAGGCACAGCAACAAGCCAATTTATCAATCATATTCGCGCAATTTGCGGTTTGCCGCTTGGCAATACTGAAATTTGTGCGCCAAAAATTGAAATGCAAAATCTTTTGGGTGATGAAATCCTATCAATCCCCGAACTTCTAAAAAGCCCAAATACCTACCCCCATGATTATGGCAAAAACGAAATCAAAGCAGGGCGGAAAATGGGGCATGTAACGCGTTTGATTAAATAGTTGCATTAAGTCTAAAAATGTTATTTGTATAGCTCAATAGATATATTTTATTTTGAGGTAATAATGCCGATATTTGGCCTTGGTATTCATGTTGTAATTGCAATATTTTTTGCAATACATGCAATAAGAAATAATCAAAATATGTACTGGCTTTTGATACTTTTCATGTTCCCTTTATTTGGTAGCATTGTTTATTTCTTCACTGTTTTTATGCCAAGCACAAGGATTGAATCAAAAACCCGTGAATTTACGCAACAAGCCATAAAAGTTATAGACCCCACAAAAGAATTACGTGATGCAAAAGCAAATTTTGAATTCACACCCACCGCACAAAATCAGGCAAGATATGCAAATGCACTTCTTAATTCTGGCCAAAATCAAGAAGCGTTAGAAAATTTTGAAAATTGCCTAAAGGGTGTTTTTTCTAATGATTTAAACATAATGTTTAGCGCAGCAAATGCGGCATTACTTGCAAACAATGCACCTAAGGTGATTTATTATTTAGATAAAATCAACGAAATAGACCCAAACTTTCGCTATGAATTATGTTATTTAACACGTGCAAAAGCTTTAAATCTTCTTGGTGACAAAGATGCAGCAAGCGCGGCATTCAAAGCCGCATATGATAAAGCAAAATCTTTTGAAGCTTTAATTGAATATACAATTCACGCTTTTTCAATTGGTGACTTTGATACTGCGCGCGCACTAAAACAAGAAATTGATATGGCACTTTCGCGGCAAACAAAGCATGCCAAACAAATAAACGCAGAATCTTTAAAGCGCCTACAAAGTGAAATTCAAAAAATACGCGGCAATTAAACCTCTGGCTTAACACCATATCTTAATTTTGCTAAAAATGGGATTGGGTCTGGGAAATTGGTTGCCATTTTTTTTAATTCAAATTTGGTTTTTTCAATTTGCATTATATTTTCAATTCGGCGATCTAAAAACTCCCACGTGTCTTGGTGTTCATCGCTTTCATCACCCAAAAAATAAGCAGATGTTGCAATATCAGTTGCCAAAAGCATGGCGCGTTTTGAATAATAATTGAAATCAGTCGATTTATCGCCAAAAGTTCGCCACGCTAGATCAGAAAAACGATTACCAATTGCCAAAGCCCGCAATGCATTTGTTGGCAGCGCCAAAAGCGCAATTGCTTTGCGAAAGGCTTCTTTGTTTGAAGAAAAATATTCAAGGCGCGAACGTATTGCCAAAGTGGCTTTTTCGCGAATTTTTAGACCCTGGCGTGAATTTAGGTTTTCTACCATGAATTCATCTGCCATTGAGAACCAATAATCAATAATTGAAATTACGCCATTAGGTGCAATAATTGAAACTTGCCCTTCATTAAGCCCAATTTGACGACCAGCCATTAATAATGATTGGGCACTTAAGCCGTTAAAAACGGCAAGGCCCAAAAAATTTTCTAAAAGTTCGGTCTTTTTATCGAAAATACTTTCTTGCATAATTTATACATAGTCTTTTTTATAAATTTTAAAAGCAAAACATTCAAAACGATGTTACAAAAAAACCACCAAATACCGATGAATGCTAAATTTTGGCGCTTTTGTGCAAGTTGCGCTGATTCAAGTGTAGACAGATAGTCTACATTTAGGTATAGCGCCCCATCTTATTTATTTCAGACAATGATTAGTTTAGTGGGAGAAGTATCCTGGTTCAGATTATCGTGCGTGAGAATAACGTTGATCAAGCGTTAAAAGCACTTAAAAAGAAAATGCAGCGTGAAGGCACATTCCGCGAAATGAAACGTCGCAATCATTTCGAAAAACCTTCTGAAAAACGTGCTCGTGAGCAAGCTGAGGCTGTTCGCCGCACTCGTAAACTTCAGCGCAAACGTGCGCAACGTGAAGGTTTGCTAGCTATCCGCTAATAATCATTTCATTACTGAATTTAAGCCGCCCATGAGATTCATTGGCGGCTAAATTATTTTGTGGCTTATTCCTTATTAATTATGTATTTAAAATCATTAAAGGGATTGGTCATGAAAATAAAATTATTGTCTTTATGTTTTTCATTCATAGCTTGCGCACTGCCCGCTAATAGTTTTGCCAATGATAGCGAGGCTGAATTTGCGGTTGGCGGCCTTAAACTCAAAGCCAATAAAGACATTTCCCTTGATTCAGAAGATTTATATATTTCAACAGATTTGGTTCGGGTAAAATATAAATTTACCAACCATTCGTCGAAAGAACAAAAAATCTTGGTTTCTTTCCCTTTGCCCGCCATCCCCTATGATGTTGACAAAGAATATTGGGAAGATGCCAATTATCCAGATTATGATGATTTACAATTCAAAACCACTTTTGATGGCGTGCCACTAAAATTAAACCAAGAAATAATTGCAAAATTTAAAAACCAAGACATTACGCAAAGAATAAAATCGCTTGGTATTCCTGTTGATTGGGTTGGAAACCTTGAATTAATCACACAAAAATTATCTAAAACCGACCCCAAAATAGTAAAAAAGCTTATCGATGATGGATTGGTGAAATATGACAAGGGCGCTTATTATAAATATGTTCCTTTATGGTCTGCGCAAACCAATATTATTCGCGAACAGATTTTCCCCGCTAACAAAAGTGTCGAAGTTATTCACACTTATAAACCACTTGCCGGCGGCAGTGTTGGCGGCGGGTTAAGTAAAGAATATCGTCAATCTAAAGATAGTTATTTTGTTGAATTTTCTCAAAAAAAATATTGCATAGATAAGCAATTTTTGGATGCTTTTGACAAGCATGAAAACAAAAACAAAGTCCAAGATACTGAAACTATGGAATTTTATAGCGAAACTTGGCTTGGTTATGTCTTAAGTTCTGGTGCAAATTGGAAAGGCCCGATTAAAGATTTCCGCCTTGTTGTTGATAAAGGCGCGCCCGATAAATTAATTAGCTTTTGTATGACAGGTGTTAAGAAAATATCGCCAACACAATTTGAGGTTAGAAAGAAAAATTTCGAACCAAAGAATGATTTAAACATATTAATTGTTAATTGGTCAAAACCTTAATAAATTAAATCGCCACGCTTTTTGCATCTTTCACTGAACGCATTGCAATTGCCGTATTAACCCGCGTAACATTGGGAAGTTTGGTTAAAACTTCGCGGTGAATACGCTCTAAGTCGGCAATATCACGCGCGCCTATTCGCAATAAATAATCATCTTCACCCGTCATAAGCCAACATTCAAGGATTTCAGGTGCCGCACGTACTGCCTGTTCAAATTTTGTAAGATCTTTATCGGCCTGTCCGCCAAGAGAAATTGAAACAAAGACGTTTAAGCTGAACCCCAGTTTTTTTGCATCTATTTCACATGAATAATTTTTGATAATTCCACTTTCTTCAAGCCTTTCAAGACGCCTGCGGCATGCGCTTTCTGAAATTGAAAGAATGTTAGCAAGTGCAGCAACACTTATACGCCCATTTTTCTGCAATTGACGAAGGATTGCGCGGTCATTTTTGTCAATATCAATAGTTTCCATCTTTATTTCCACTTTTGAAGATGGTTTCCACCATTTTTAACCACTTTGTCAACATATTTAAACAAGAAACGCCGCAAAATTCATTATAAGCTCAACACAAATTTTCTCACAGGGAGATGTAAAATGAAAATTGGTGTGCCTAAAGAAATTAAACCACAAGAAAATCGCGTTGGCGCAACCCCCGGTACTGTTTCACAATTAGTGCAAGCAGGTCATGAGGTTTTTGTTGAAACCAATGCTGGCCTTGGCATTGGCGTTAAAGACGAAGAATTCATCAAAGTTGGTGCAAAAATCCTTCCAGACGCAGATAGCGTTTTTGAAGCTGCAACAATGATTGTTAAAGTAAAAGAGCCGCAACCAATTGAATGCGCACGCTTAAAACCGCACCATATTCTATTCACATATCTTCACCTTGCCCCAGATCCAGAACAAGCAAAAGCGCTTATGAAATCTGGCTGTACTGCAATTGCTTATGAAACTGTTGTTGGTAAAGATGGCGGTCTTCCGCTTCTTGCCCCAATGAGTGAGGTTGCAGGGCGTATGGCATCACAAGTTGGTGCACATTGCCTTTTGAAGCCACAAGGTGGCCTTGGTCGCTTAATGGGCGGCGTCCCTGGTGTTGCGCCTGCAAAAGTTGTTGTTCTTGGCGCAGGTGTGGCAGGAACTAATGCAGCAGAAATCGCGCATGGAATGCGCGCTGATGTAACTGTATTTGATCGTTCAAAAGCTGCATTGGTGGCAATTGATAAAATGTTTAACGGCGCGGTTAAAACTCTTATGTCAACACCTGATGCGGTTGAAGCGGCGTGTTATGAAGCTGATTTGGTTATTGGTGCGGTTCTTATCCCTGGTGCATCTGCCCCTAAATTGGTAACCAAAGCAATGTTGCCAAAAATGAAAGATGGCGCGGTCCTTGTTGATATTTCAATTGACCAAGGCGGTTGTTTTGAAACTTCAAAACCAACTACCCATTCAGAGCCAACTTATGTTGTTGATGGCGTTGTTCATTATTGCGTTGCCAATATGCCGGGTGCTGCGCCTTTAACCTCAACCTATGCTTTGAATGCTGTAACTGCGCCTTATATGCTTGCGCTTGCTAATAAAGGTGTTGAAAAAGCATTGGCAGAAGATGAAGGTCTTGCCCAAGGTCTTAATGTGAAAAATGGCGAAATTACTTATGAAGCAGTAAAACTTGCTTTAGGTTTGTAATTTTATTTATTTTTAATTCAATGCATTAAAAAGGCTTACGCAATTTGTGTAAGCCTTTTTAAATTATAATATATAGCTAGTAATTAACCTAGTTTTGCAACCTTAAATTATCCATACGAATTCTTAAGGTTTTGCCTTTTTTTTGACACATTTTGGTCTTTTCTCGAACATTATGTGGTGAGATATTCTATTTGTCGGTTGAGAGAGATAACGTCGCTTTAGTTTCTCACTAGCCCCCCAGCCCCTCTGAAGTGGTGCCTTTTAACCGACATATATTATCCCAAATGCAAAAATTGCCCCCTTTCCTCGTGAAAGGGGGTTCCCATTTTGTAATGAGTGCTTTGATTCAAAAGGCTTAATTTTCCAAATAAGCAATTTTCATAATAACTTAACCACATAATGCTTATAATATTAGGTAGGAAAATATGCTTGCGGTATTAATTTGGGGCAAAAATGCAAAATAAGAATTTCAAATCAAAACTGAAAAGCACAAGCGGATCTGTCGCTTTAGTTTTTGCAGCAGTTGCCGCGGGCGCAGCAATTTTAATTGGCGCAACAGTTGAACTAATCCATTTAAACGATGTTAAAGCAAAACTAGATTCCATTGCTGATGCGGCCGCACTAGCGGGGAAAAAAGCTGAAAGCGCAACCCGCGCTGATGCAGCAACCGCACATGCAGCAGGTGAGGATGCAGCAGCAAAAAGCTTTAATGCCAATAAGGCACAACTTTCAGGACTTGCAACAAATATAAGATATACAATCACATGGGACAATGATGATTCTTTACGCTTCGTTGCCGATGCTGATTCAACCACAATGATTGGTGGCATATTTACTTTAAACCAAGGTGGAAGCTCTATTGCAAGCATTCCAATACACTCGGTTTCAGTCGCGACAGCGGGCGCAAACCAATATGTCGAAATCGCTATGGTGCTTGATAATACGGGATCTATGTTTTCACTAGATGGTCGCCCTGAATCACGCTTTACAATATTGCGTAACGAAGCAAAAAATTTCGTAAACCGTTCTTTTGATAATACAACAACACCGGGCGCACTTAGAATATCAATTGTTCCATTTGCCTCAACAGTTAATATATTATCTGAATCACCAGCAAATTGGGATAGAAGCGCAGGTTCAACCGCAAATGTTGCAGATTACGGCTCTCGAATTCTTCCTACGTCAACAATAAATCGCTCTGGCGATATTAATCAAAGTCAACCGACCCTTGCGACACAATTTGCGCCTGTTGGATGGCGTGGCTGTATTTCTGGTAATAACGAAAGCCAAGTTGCAAATGACAGCCCACAATCAGGAATGAAGTGGGATGCTTTATATGCACCAAGTTTAGATAATTCTAATTGGGTTCAGCCTTTGCGACACGTTACGGCGACTTGTATGTCGTGCCCGCCACCACCTTCGCCACCACCGCCGCCGCCGCCGCCGCCGCCACCTCCTGGTCCACCGCCGCCGCCTCCGCCTCCGCCACCTCCTCCTGGTCCGCCGCCACCACCACCTCCACCACCGCCTCCTCCACCACCACCTCCTCCGCCGCCTCCGCCGCCAGATCAAATGGATGGCTATTTAGCGCCGCGAAATGCTGTGAAATATGCGAATTTCATTAAGCCAATGAACAAAAAAGGCGGCTCTTATTCTAACAATGTTGCAAAAGCACAAGCAGGATGTACGCCTTATGATTGTTCATATAATGAATGCGATCCAAATGTTTCTGCTGTTTGGCATCCAACATGCGAGCAGGGTAATGATAAATATGGAACCCCTGGCCGTAGAAATTCATATCACCCAAGCAATCGCCAATGTTTAAATTGGTGGGTTGGCGGATGTGTTGCTACACCAATCCCTATTCAAACTGCGAATGCATGTGTTGGCGATCCGAATGAAATAACTTGGAACAATAATGGTGGGGCATGGTGTTCATGGATTCCAAATAATGGTTGGACATCATATGGCCCTGTTGCTGGTCCGAATTTGACATGCCCTATGCCAATGCTTGGATTATCTGGCTCAAGACCACAAATTCTGGCAACAATTGATAGAATGTCACCAGTTGTGGGTGCAACACATAATGATGTTGGCTTACGTTGGGGCTTAAGGGCTTTGTCGCCACGTAGCCAATGGGAACATTTCTTTGGAAATACTGGTCATGCGCCGCGTAATTATGGCCCTGCAAATGGTAAAAAAGCCATTATCCTAATTACAGATGGTGAAAATTCTGAATCACGCGACTTCCCAGGTTATTGGGGGTGTTCTGATACAAATGTCCCTGGCTGCGCAGGTTCAGTAAACACAAACACACTTAATACAAGAATGCTTGAATGGTGTACCGCAATTCGTGAAGACTATGAAATAGAGCTTTATACCGTTGCCGTTAACGTAAACAATCCAACCGCGTTAAATCTATTGCGACAATGCGCAGGCTCCGCAGATCATGCATTCGCAGGTGACGCAAGCCAATTACGCGCCAGCCTTGACGCTATTTCATCTTCGATTTTCTCGCTACATATTAAAGAATAGCGTTTGCAATTTCTTTTAATGTAGCGCGTAAAATCTCTAAATCACTTTGATTTGAAAGGCGATGGTCTGCGTTTTTAATAATATTAAGACGTATATCATCGCTTGTGATTTTTTGCATTAAATCAATAGAGCGCATGAATGGAACATCTTCGTCAAGTGCGCCATGAATTATGCGAACTGGTTTTTCAAATTCAATTGGACGCTTCAATACTGAATTATTATTGCCGTCTTCAATAAGTTCTTTTGTTACTTTATAGCCATTTTCATCATAAGGGCTTGGACGCAGCCAAAAGCCTTGTTTTTGGATTTGCTTTTTGATTTCTTCGGAAAATTTATTCCACATTAAATCTTGGGTAAAATCTGGTGCAGGGGCAATCAAAACCATTGCCTTTACAGCTTCTTTGAAATGCTGCGCCAATTTAATCGATATCCAGCCACCCATTGACGAGCCAACCAATATTATTTTCTTTAAATCATATGATTCAATTACTCTAATGGCATCATTAAACCACTGGCTAATTGTTCCTTCTTCAAATTCGCCTTCTGACTTGCCGTGACCAGAATAATCAAAACGCAAAGATGAAAAACCAATTTCTTGTGCGGTTTGTTCCATCATTAATGCCTTGCTTCCGTCCATATCAGAATGAAACCCGCAAAGCCAAACAAAGCAAATATCATTCGCCTCTATATAGATATTGGCAAGTTTTTGATCTTTATTATTTAAAATATCTTTAGAAACAATATGTTGCATGTTTAGGGTTAAAAGCCTTTCAACCGAAATAAATCTATCCTATAAAGCATTATGCCAAGAAAAATTTTGCAAATAATTCCTGAAATTGCCACTGGTGGTGCTGAACGTATAGTCTTGGAAACTGCAAAGGCAATCACCCAAAGCGGTGATGAATGTTTTGTTTTTACAAATGGCGGCAGAATGGAGGCAACATTCAAGGAAATTGGTGCAAAACTTATAATTGGCGATGCAAAAAGCAAAAACCCATTTAAAATTTTAAAATCCAATGTCGATTTTTTGATAAAATTCATTAAAGAAAAAAAAATTGACCTAATACATGTTCATTCGCGGGCACCCGCCATAAGCGCCTATATTGCTGCACGAAAAACTAAAACCCCATTGGTTTCAACATATCATGGAATTTATCCCGCCAAAAATGCCATAAAAAGATATTATAATAGCTTTATGGCAAAGGCAGATTTGGTAATTGCCAATTCAAACTTCACAAAAAAACATCTTATCGCACAACATCAAACAGATAATGATAAAGTTCGCCTTGTTTATTGCGGCATTGACACAGATATTTTCAATCCAAATAATATAAAAATCGCTGACGTTGAAAATTTACTAAATTCATGGGGAATTAAAGATAGGAATGCTAAACGCATTCTTTTGCCTGCGCGCCTGACCTCATGGAAAGGCCAAAAAATTCTTATTGAAGCTGCGAAAGTTCTGGCGGCGAAAAACATAAAGCCCCAATATATTTTGGCGGGCGACGCCCAAGGGCGCATTGAATATGAAAATGAATTAAAACAATTAATTAGCGCGGCAAAACTAGATGAAAACATTCATTTGGTTGGCCATTGTTCAAACATTCCATTGGCAATGGCCGCTTGCGATATAATTGTTACCCCTTCAACCAAGGAGGAGGCTTTTGGCCTAACTGCGGTTGAAGCACAAGCAATGGGGAAGATAATTATAGCCTCACGGCTTGGCGCATCTGTAGAAACCGTTGATGATGGAAAAAGTGGGTTTTTATTCACGCCAAAAAGCGCGGATGACTTAGCATCTAAAATTGAAAACACCCTAAAACTTGATGATAAAGCCCAAAATAAAATGACCAATCTAGGTATTTGGCGCGCAAATAATATTTTTAGTGCCAAAGTGTTGCATCAAGAGACTTTAAAAGTCTATGATGAGGCATTAAAGACAAATTGATGCAACAAACAATCGTACCACAAAATATAAAACGTGTTTTGATTATCGCCCTTGGCTCTCTTGGTGATGTTGTTTTGTCAATTGCGGCGATTGAGGCGATAAGAAACTATCACCAAGACGCCCATATTGTTGTTTTAACCGAACCAAATTGCGCACGAATATTTGAAAATTGCCCTTTTGTTGATGAATATATAACCAACCACCGCACAATTGGTATGAAAGAAGATTTGGCATTAAAAGGCGCTTTACAAAAAGCCCATTTTGATATGGTCTATGACCTTTCCTGCAATGATGAAAGCGATGAATTATATAAAAAATTCTGGCCAATAAAGCCAAAATGGTCAGGTGTTTCCAATAATTGCAGCCACCCTCATATTGATAGGGGTCGTGAAAACCTTCACCCGCTTGACAGATTGGCCGAACAATTGTGGCTTTGCGGAATTGGGCCAAAAGATGGTTATCCATTAGGTGCAACACCTTTACCCAATTTAGATTATTTAATACCAGCAAACGAAGCCCATAATTACACCCCCAAAGCCCTTGGGGTCGATTATGAATATGCACTTTTAATTCCAGAAGGCGCCAAAAATGACGCCCAAAATGCTTGGCCTACATTCCGTTATATAGATTTATGTAATTTATTATTGTCACAAGGAATGAAGCCCATAGTATGCGGCACACATGAGGCAATTGTTTTAGGTAATGAAATCCGCGCAGGTTTTCCAGATATTTTGGATTTGGTTGGGCGCCTTGATTTGCTAAGTTTTATTTCTTTGGCAAAAAATGCCAAGCTTGTTATTGGTTCTAATAGTGATATGGCGATAATTGCCGCAATTGCAAATGCACCGCTTGTTGCGCTTGTAAATCCGCAAAGCCAAAACCTAAAGAAATCTGCCCCGCGCGGCAATAAATGCGTTACTTTGGTATCCAAAGATTTCGCGCAAATTGCCCCAAATCAAATTATGCAGGCAGCTAAAGCTGTAATGGAATAAAAAATCACTTTCTTTTACCATTTTTCAGTGATTTTTGCGCAAAATCATGGCAAAATGACTTGCAGCATTATTTATTTATCGTAAACAGACATTGAACTCACACTTAGAGCGCAATTAGTAATGGAGATATTACAATAAGAAGACCAACACAATCAGCCCCGCCAGCTAAAGATGGGCCAAGAGTTAATGATGAAATCCGCGCCGCGCGCGTACTTTTGATTGATGAAAATGGTGAAAAACAAGGTGAAATGCCAATCAATGCTGCATTAGAAGCAGCTGTTGAGGCTGGCCTTGACCTTGTTGAAATTGTTGCGAATGCTAATCCACCCGTCGTAAAAATCCTTGATTATGGAAAGTTTAAATTCCAAGAACAAAAGAAAAAGAACGAAGCCCGTAAGAAGCAAAAAATTGTTGAGCTTAAAGAAGTTAAACTTCGCCCAATGATTGATACGCACGATTATGAAGTTAAAGCCAAAGCTATGAAACGCTTCTTTGCCGAAGGTGATAAAGTTAAAATCACCCTTCGCTTTAGAGGGCGTGAGATGGCACACCAACATTTAGGCATGGAATTGCTTCAAAAAATCAAAGCCGATTTTGCCGATACCGCCAAAGTTGAATCTGAACCACGTCTTGAAGGACGTCAAATGACAATGGTGATGGCACCAAAGGTGGCCTAAACCTAAATATGGGATTATAAATGTCGGCGCCATCGGCCAAACTTAAACGTGCGAAACTAAAGCCGTGGAAAATTGGCGATGTTGTTGATGGTTGGCGTCTTCGCGTTCAACTTACTGCGGCGGCACATGACAATCTTGGAAATCAGCTTGCACAACGCGCACGCGCCCTTGACTTATTAAAGGGCGCGCTTTTTCGTGGTCGTATGATTGCCAAAGAGCGCCTTGAAGCAGGCGCAGGCGGTATTGATTGCGCAGAATTACTTGCCGCCGTCCAAGATGAAGTAATTTCTGCGCTTTTTGACTTTGCCACCAAACATATTTTCAGGGTGCATAATCGCACCGCAGCCGAACGATTGGCCATTTGCGCCACTGGGGGCTATGGTCGCATGGCTTTAGCGCCATCATCAGATATTGATATATTATTCATACGCCCCGCAAAAGATGCATCATGGGCCGAAAGCGTAATTGAATATGTTCTTTATATGCTTTGGGATATGGGTCTTAAAGTTGGGCATGCTTCACGCACAATTGCTGAATGTTTGCGTGCCGCAAAAGATGATTTTACAATTCGTACCGCCGTTCTTGAAACCCGCTTTATTTGCGGTGATGAAGATTTATTCAAAGAATTGGAAACCCGCCTTAGAAATGAAATCTTTCAAAATACTGGCGCTGAATTTATTGCCGCAAAATTAAAAGAGCGTGACAATCGCCACAAAAAATCTGGTGAAAGCCGTTATATGGTTGAACCAAATATCAAGGATGGCAAAGGCGGTCTGCGTGATTTGCATACAATGTTTTGGATTACCAAATATTTGCATGATGTCGATCTACAAGATACTGAGGCGCTTATAAAAATTGGTATTTTTACCCCAGAACAATCACGAACCCTTAATGAGGCCGCCGAATTTTTATGGACTGTGCGTTGCCACCTGCATTTTCTTACTGGAAGGGCAGAAGAACGTTTAACTTTTGACCTTCAACCTGAAATGGCGCGAATTATGGGTTATGGCGACCGTGCCGATAACCCTGCAGTTGAGCGCTTTATGAAGCATTATTTTTTAGTTGCAAAATCGGTTGGGGTTTTGACGCGAATTTTAAGCTCCAAACTTGAAATGGAGCATTTAAAGAATGCCCCAAAAGGAATTGCAGGCATTTTCAAAAGCCAAAAACCAAAAGCCACAAATGACAAAAGATTCGTTACTTTTGGCGGTCGTATCGGTTTTGCAAATTTACAATCCGTAAAAGATGATTTGGTTTCAATGCTTGATTTATTCGTGGCTGCCCATAATGCCGACCTCGATATTGAGCCAAATAGTTTAGCAAAAATTGCCGAACTTGCGCCCAAATTTCCACTTTTGGCAAAAGATGCGCGCGCCAATCAAGCCTTCCTTGATATAATGAGCATTAAGGGCGGCCCATTTGGCATTTTAAATTTAATGAATGAAACCGGCCTTTTGGGGCGTTTAATTCCTGAATTTGGGCGCATTGTTGGGCAAACCCAATTTAATATGTATCACCATTTCACCGTCGACGAGCATACATTGCGCGCCATTTCTGTTCTTGGCGAAATCGAAAATGGCATTCATATAAATAAACTTCCACTTTCGACCACAATCTTTCCTAAAATAAACCATAAACGCGCTTTATTCTTGGCAATGCTATTACATGATGTTGGCAAAGGTGAAGGGGATCAACAAATTTTGGGTGCGAAAGCTGCAAATAAAGTATGTAAACGCCTTGGCCTTCCTGATGAAGAGGTTGAGCTGGTGACTTGGCTTGTTGGGCATCATCTTATTATGTCTGACACTGCGCAAAAACGTGATTTGGGCGACCCCACAACAATAACAAAATTTGCCGAAAGCGTTGAAAGCCTTGAAAAATTGCGTACACTTTTGGCCCTTACTGTTGCAGATATTCATGCCGTTGGTCCTGGGGTTTGGAATGATTGGAAAGCGCAATTATTGCGTGATTTATACAAATTAACCGAAGCCACATTACGCGGCGGACGCGCCGATGAAAGCGCGGTTAAACGCGTTCTTGCACAAGCGGCAGATGAAGCGCGTGAATTAGTTTTAAAAGACCCACATGTATCCGAATGGTTTTCAGCAATGGATGATTCATATTGGCTTGGCTTTGATGAAAGCCAACATTTATGGCATCATGATGAAATCAAACAAATGCTTAGTGATGGCGTAAGCCATAAGGTTTCATATAGAATTGCCCAAAATCGCGGCGCAACTGAAATCCTTATTATTGCACCTGACCGTGAAGGTCTTTTTCATTCCCTAACCTCTACTTTCTCTGCTATGGAAGCAAATGTTTTGGACGCGCGGGTTTTCACGTCGCGCAATGGTCAAGCATTTGACGTTTTTGCTATTCAAGGCAGCGATAATGAGGCCTATGGTTTACATAATAATCCGCGCATAAAAGCCCTATTAATAGCACTTGAAAAGGCTGCGTTGGAAGATCAAGTCGAAGATTTACGACCAACACAAAATATAACACGTCGGGTTGCGGCCTTTCGTGTTGAGCCTTATGTGGTTTTTGACAATGATGCTTCAAATTACGACACAGTTATCGAGGTTTCAGGACGCGACAGGCAAGGTCTGTTGGCTGATATTGCTTTTATCTTACAAGATGAAGCACTTAATGTTACATCCGCACATATTGAAAGTGTTGGGGAACGCGTTCAAGACGCATTCTACGTACGCTCGCGTATGGGTATAAAATTGCTTGAACCACATAGGCTTGAACGATTACAAAATAAATTACTTGAAGCCTTGGGTAATTTTGAACCTGCCGCACCTGTTTTGGTTTCAAAACGCCAGCTTGCACAGGCACGCGCTTCATTAAGAAGATAATAGAGAAAATAATGTCACTTGCCAGAAATACTTTTGTTCAATTTTTCTACACTATGCTTAGCCGCCTTTTAGGCTATGCACGCGATAGGGCAATTTCAAATTTTATGGGCGCAGGTTGGATTGGTGATGCTTTTGCCACCGCACAAATGTTCCCCAACCTATTTCGCCGCATTCTTGCCGAGGGCGCTTTTTCACAAGCCTTTGTTCCGATTTACGCCAAAGTAACTAAAGAGCGCAGCCATCAAGAGGCCGAAAATTTTGCCGCAGAATCTTTTTCAGTTCTAACCTTTGCCTCGATAATTTTAACAATTATTGCGCAAATTTTCATGCCTTGGATAATGATGATAATTCATCGCGGGCAAATGCATGATCAACAAGCGTTTTCACTGGCAATTTTGCTAACCCAAATAACAATGCCATATTTAATCGGCATGGCGATAAGTTCGCTTTTTGCGGGTGTTTTAAATACTGCAGGTAAATTTGCGCTTTCTGCGGCGGCACCAACTTTATTGAATATCACAATTTTGATTGCGGTAATTTTTACGCATGATCCAAAGCAGGCGGCAATTAATGGTGCGATTGCAATTTCCATTGCCGGAATTTTGCAAGCGGCAATGCTGTATTATGGTTGCTATAAATTGGGCGTGAAAATCGGTTTTCGTATGCCGCGCCTCACACCTGACGTAAAAAAAGTAATCGCAGTTATGGGCCCTGCGGTAATTGCGGGTTCTTCAACACAAATAAATGTGTTTGTTTCCCAATCACTTTCAAGTTTTGAAGTTGGCGCAAAATCATGGCTTTATGCCGCTGACAGGCTTTATCAATTGCCACTTGGATTAATTGGGGTTGCAATTGGGGTTGCATTATTACCGCGCCTTGCGGCGGCAGTTGCCACCAAAGGTTCTGATGATGACAAAGTAGCAATTGATGAAGGTTTTGTGCTTTCTATGGCGCTTACTTTGCCTGCGGCAGCGGCGCTTTTGATTATTCCATATTTTTTAATGTATGGATTTTGGGTAGGCGGCAAATTTACTGATATTGATGCCTTAAGCACCGCAAAAGCACTTGCAAATTATGCATGGGGGGTTCCCGCTTTTGTATTAATACGAATTTGGGCGCCGCCATTTTTTGCACGCCAAGATACGAAATCACCAATGAATTTTGCGCTTATTGGCGTTGTTGCTAATGTGGTTTTTGGTGCGGGTCTTTATTATGTTTTCCATAAAATGGATAATACAGGCTATGTTGGCCTTGCGATTGGCACATCGATTGCCGCATGGACAAATGCAATTTTACTATGCGTTACTTTATTAAAGCGCGGTTGGTGGCGTTGGGATAAAAATGTTATCGGCAAAACAATAAAAATAATTATCGCCACAGGGATAATGGCGATTTATTTGATTATTTTAAACCTAAACGCCCATTATATAATTGACTTTGCGAAAATCCTAAACTTTGGCGGCAAAGAAATTGCGGTTCTTATTTGCTCATTAATTGGGTTTGCTATTTATGCGGCAGCAGTCTTTGCGGTTGGCGCATTAAAAATGAAAGATGTCCGCGCCCTAATAAAAAAATAAAGGGCGCGAAACATTTTCAAAATGGCATCATTAATGATGAATATTGCGATTTTTGGTTTCAGGGAAAAAGATTAAAGTTACCAAGAAACTTATTCCAGTTGCAATTAATGGATACCAAAGCCCTGCAAACATATTCCCCGTAATCGCCACCATTGAAAAACTTGTGGCTGGAACAAAACCGCCAAAAATTCCCGTTCCAATATGATATGGCACTGATAAAGCCGTGTAACGAATGCGGGTTGGAAATAATTCAATTAATGCGGCTGCCAATGGGCCGAAAAGCGCGGTTGCAGCAATAATGAAAATCGCCATCACACCCAAAATTCCCAAACTGTTTATTTTCGCTGGATCAGCTTTTTCAGGATAAGAATGCGCCGCTAACGCAGATTTCATATTTGTTGCAAATTGCTTTTTAACTTCTTTTTGCGCTTTTGCATCCAATGCCCTTATATCAGGGCTTGCAATTGTTTGATCGCCGATTTTCACAATCGCACCGCCAATATTTTCTTGTTTTTGGTTTAAATATGCAATGCCATTATTGGCAAGATATGATTTGGCCACATCGCATGATGATGCAAAAGCATCGCGCCCATCAGGGGTTTTACCAATTGGGTTAAATTGCGCCGAACAATCTTTTGGATTGGCAATTACATAAACTGGATTGGCCTTTTGCGCATTATATAAATCAGGATTTCCAAAATAGGACATTGCTTTAAAGCCAGGATAGAAACTTAAAAGCACCAAACCCATGCCAAATAACATAACAGGTTTACGCCCAATCCTATCTGATAAAGCACCAAAAACCACATAAAGTGGCGCTGAAAATGCCGTAACAATAAGCATCCAAATATTTATGGTTTTATTATCAATATGAAGCTGTTTTTCAAAGAATACTTGGGAATAATAATGGCTTGTATACCATGAAACCCCTTGGGCAACCATAAGTCCAAAAAGCGCCAATAAAACCAATTTTATATGGCGAAAGTTTGAAAATACTTCTTTCAATGGCGCAGTTGATGCCCGCCCCTCTTCTTTAATTTTCTTGAAGCTTGGGCTTTCTTCTAATTGCAAACGAATATAAATTGCGACCGCCAACAAGAAGATTGAAACCATGAAGGGAATACGCCACGCCCATTCTTTGAACACAGCCTCACCAAACAAGTTTCTTACAATGAAGACCACCAATAAAGCGCCAAAAAGCCCTGGTGCTGCTGCGCTTTGTACCATTGCCGTATTAAGGCCACGTGATTTTTGTGATGAATGTTCGGCAACATAAATTACCGCACCACCATATTCACCGCCAAGCGCAAAGCCCTGTAGCATTCTTAATGCAAAAAGTGCGATTGGCGCGAAAATTCCAATTTTTGAATAATCAGGCAAAAAGCCGATTGCAAAAGTTGAAAGCCCCATAAGAGTAACAGTTGCTAAGAATGCGCCCTTGCGCCCCTTTTTATCACCAATAGAGCCAAAAAATACCGCACCCAATGGACGAACTGCAAGGCCAAAAGAAAACGTTAAAAGCGCGAATATATAACCTTGCGCAGGTGAAAGTCCTGAAAAGAAATGTTCTGCAATTTGAGTAGTAAGAAGGCCGAAAATAAAAAAATCATACCATTCAAAAATTGTTCCAAGGCTTGACGCCCCAATAACCAATCTTAATTTTTTTGGCTCGATTTGCTCTATTTCCATTGCATGATTGTCGTTATGCATTGTGCCCCCTGTTTTTTTTGCAATCATTATCAATGAATGTTAATTTTGCAAATGGTTTACATGTGAAACAAATTTTACTAAATCCATCGAATGAATGAAGTAAATAAGCCTTCCCCAAAACCTTTTGCACAATTTATACCAGCAATTTTAATCGCAATTGTTGTGTTTATAGACCAATTATCAAAATATTGGGTTGTAAATAAATTAAATTTGGACCGCATTGGTTCGATTGATTTAAAATCGTTTTTTGATTTAACAATGGTGTGGAATTATGGCGTAAGCTTTGGAATTTTCCGTGCTAATTCTGATTTTGGGCGCTGGGCTTTGGTTGGTTTTACTGGAATAATTTCTATTTTTTTCTTTTTTTGGTTATTACGTGCACCAAACCGCCTTTCCCAAATCGCACTTTCTTTAATCATTGGCGGCGCAATGGGAAATATGATTGATAGAATAAGATTTGGTGCAGTTGCCGACTTTCTTGATTTCACACCATCTTTCCCTTGGTTTCCGTGGATTTTTAATATTGCAGATAGTGCGGTAGTATTGGGGGCGGCGCTTTTAGCACTTGAATTATTCATTGAAAGTGATGAGAATAAAAACTTACCGAATAATAATGTTGAATCAAACTAAGCATGTGTTAAGAGAGTTTGAGACACAAATCTGCAATTTAATGGAGCCTTTTGAGTGGAAAAATACGGCGTGAAAAACATTTCACCAAAAATTACAAAAATTCTTGCCGCAACTATTATGGGCGCAAGTTTAATGTCACTTGGTGCATGTGCAGGTTTGAAAAAAATCACCGGCAGCGAAAAAGTTACACCTGATGAATTTCGTGTTGTAACCAAGGCACCATTGGTCGTTCCACCTGAGTTTAATCTTCGTCCACCGCGCCCAGGTGAGGCGCGCCCATTGGAACTTCGCCCAGATTTACAAGCACGTACAGCAGTTTTTGGCGTTCAGACAGGTCTTGGTGCGTCTGAAGGCGAAAAAATGCTTATTCAAAAAATAGGCGCTGAAAATGCTGACCCGCGCATTCGTGATGTTGTTGATGAGGAAAGCGGCGCAATTACCCACAAACCTGAAAAATTTGCCGATAAAGTAATTGCTTTGGCAAAAAAACCTGGCACACCTGCGCATCCACTTGATTCTGAAGCTGAAGCGGCAGATTTGAAGCAAGAACAAGAGATAATCAATAATGCAACAGGCGGTCAACAAGTTACAATTGGTCAAAGCAAACCAAGCGGAATAAAGCTTCCTGGGCTTTAGAAAGCAATTGAATGGGCCAAATAAACCGCCTTTCAAGTGATGCGATAAATCAAATTGCCGCAGGTGAAGTTATTGAACGCCCTGCGGCTGCATTAAAAGAAATTGTTGAAAACGCCCTTGATGCATCGTCAAAAACCATAAATATATGGTGCGAAGATGGCGGTCTATCACGCATACTTGTTGAAGATGATGGAATTGGGATTTCAAAAGAAGATTTACCAATTGCAATTTTACGCCATGCAACCTCTAAATTACGTCCTGATGAAAATGGGGCAATTGATTTAACAAATATAATCTCGCTTGGTTTTCGCGGGGAGGCTTTACCATCAATTGGTGCTGTTGCGCGTTTAAAAATTACTTCTAAAACCGATAATGATAATAATGCATGGGAAATCGAAGTTAATGGCGGGCAAATAAGTGAAGTTCGCCCTGCCCCATGGGCAAGCCTGAACTCAGGTACACGAATTGAAATTCGTGATTTATTCTTTGCAACACCCGCACGCTTAAAATTCATGAAGTCGCAGCGTTCAGAAGCCTTGGCGATAAGCGACACTATAAAGCGCCTTGCATTATCTCGCCCTGACGTAAGTTTTAGCCTTACAATTGATGGCAAAAGCAATTTCAAAGCCAATGCAAAACAGGGCGAAATCGAAGAATTACGCCTAGAGCGTGCACGCACAATTTTGGGCAATGATTTGGCGCAAGACTGCTTATTCATCAATGCCGAACGCGCCGAATTAAAGTTATTTGGCCTTGCCAGCCTTCCAATTGCATCGCGTGCCGATAGTCGGCATCAATATTTATTTGTAAATGGCAGGCCAGTTAAAGATCCAATGCTAAAAGGCGTTGCACGCGCCGCCTATCAAGAAGTTTTGGCAAAAGATAGGCATCCTGTTTTAGCGCTTTTCCTTGAAGTGCCGCCTTCCTTTGTTGATGTGAATGTACATCCTGCAAAAACTGAAATAAGGTTTAGGGATGCAGCATTGGTACGAGGTTTAATAATTGGCGCATTAAGGCACGCCATTGGAAATATTGAAATAAGGCCATCGGTTTCATTAAGTTCCCAAACTTTGGGTGCATTGGCAAGCAATATTCCAAATAATAATGTCTATCAGCGTGATTATTCACACCAATCTGATTTTGGCGAAAGAAGTTTTATTGCCCAAAACCCACGTTTCTATGAAGGTGGTTTTAAAGAAGCACAAAATTTCACTTTTGATTCCCCTGCTGCAAAGCCAATAGAAGAAATTATAGAAACACAAGATGAGCCTAATTACCCACTAGGTGCCGCCAAGGCGCAAATTCATAATACTTATATTGTTGCCCAAACTGAAAATGGAATTGCCATTATCGACCAACATGCAGCGCATGAAAGATTGGTTTTGGAAAAAATGAAGTCGGCATTTGAAAATAAAAATATTGCCCGCCAACCTTTATTAATTCCCGATATTATCGAACTTGAACCCAATGATTGCGAAAGATTGCTTGAAAGAGCCAATGAATTTGAAGAATTTGGCCTTGTGATTGAAAGTTTTGGGCATGGCGCAATTCTGGTTCGTGAAACCCCAGCGATTTTAGGAAAAACCAATGCCAAAAATCTATTACAGGACCTTGCCGATGAAATCGCAACCTTTGACAAAGGCATGCGCCTTAAAGAGCGTATAGATGAAGTTTTGGCATCTATGGCCTGTCATGGTTCGGTTCGTGCGGGGCGGCAATTAAGCGGCTTTGAGATGAATGCACTTTTGCGTGATATGGAGCAAACACCACGTTCAGGGCAATGTAATCACGGGCGACCAACATTTATAATGCTTTCGCTTGATGATGTGGAAAAATTATTTGGACGTAAATAACGCTTGAATTTTTTCAATTCATCGCCACATAATGACCTATAGGGGTTTGCCATGAGCGATGAATTAGAACCAAAACCTGCATCAAATCTTGCAGCATTTGAAAATAAAGATGCCGTATTGGCAAATTATTGTTTAAATCTTCTTGCGCCATTTAATGGCATTACGGGTCTTGCATCAATTGTAATCGCATATTTAAAGCGTGATGATGCCAAGGGCACAATTTACGAAAGCCATTTAACCTATCAGATTAATACTTTTTGGGTTGGTTTGGTTGGTTGCATAATAGCATTTCCATTGATTTTCTTATTGGGTCTTGGGCTTTTGCTTTATGCGGCGATTTTTATTTGGTGGCTTATAAGAAGTGTTGTTGGTCTTAAAACCCTGCTCGATGGCAATCCCATTTCTAACCCTGATACTTATTTGATATAGAAGGGAATATATCATGAGTGACGAAATTCCAGTTGAACCAAAACCAAAAAGCAACCTTGCCGCATTGGACGACAAAGATGTGGCAATTGCCAATTATATATTCTATCTGCTGGGGCCATTTAACGGCATAACGGCACTTTTGGGCTTTATTTTGGCGCTTGTAAAAAAAGGTGATGAAGGAACGGCCTTTGATAATCACTTTCTATATCAAATGCGCTCTCTAATTTATATTGCTATTTTAGCATTAGGCTTAATTGTGCTTTGGCCAATTGGACTTGGTAAGCCTTATATTTTTGTTCTTACTGTTTGGTGGTTATTGCGCGCAGGTATTGGCCTTAAATATTTGCTTGAAAACAAACCTTTGCCTAATCCTGTAACTTGGCTAGTTTAAAGGCATTAATTCCATAATTTACTTCACGTAAAATTTCTAATGGGGCGGGGCTTTCAATATTCTCGCCCTTTTTATGTTCGGCTATTATTAGAGTATTTTCACCAATTGCATCAAATTCAAGCAATTTAACCAAAGCCAAATTAACAAGGCCTTTTTCATAAGGTGGATCAAGAAATATAATATCAAATTGCCCAATTTTTTTATCAATTTTTGTGGCATCTTGGGTAATTATTTGTGTGAAATTCTCTACGCGGCACGATTTTATGTTTTCTCGTAAAATCGAAATTGCGTTTTTATCTTTTTCAATAAAGCATGCCGATTTTGCACCGCGCGACATTGCCTCAAGCCCAAATGCTCCCGTACCCGCAAAAACATCAAGAAAGGTTTTTCCGACAATACCATCACAAATGGGCGAATGTTCAATAATGTTAAAAATGCCTTGGCGCGCTTTATCAGATGTTGGGCGCGTATTTTGCCCATCGGGTGACTTAAGAATTTTACCACGTAAAGTGCCTGAAATAATGCGCATACATACCAATTATCCAAAGTTTTAAATTTTACAAGCATTAGGGCTTTGTTTTTACTTTTTATCGCCATATATAAATATAAGGAGTATTAAATGGCAAAAGTTACAATCTATACAAAAATCGGCTGCCCTTATTGTGTGGCGGCGCTTCGCCTTCTTAATCAAAAGCACGCTAATATTACTGAAATTGAGGCAGCGACAGACGCAAATAAGCGCCGTGAAATGAATGAAAAATCGGGTCGTAACACTTTTCCGCAAATTTTTATCGGTGAAAAACATGTTGGCGGGTGTGATGATATTTATGCCCTTGATGCCCAAGGTGAATTAGACCCATTATTAAACGCATGAAATTCAAAGCCGCAATAATCCAAACCAATACAGCAAACGAACCAGTTGAAGCCTTCAATCAATTGGCAGAATTAGTGCGCGCCGCCCATAAAAAAGGCGCACAATTCATTGCAACACCAGAAGGCAGTAATTTATTAGAGCGCGACCCCGAGAAATTCGCCCAAATCTGCCCTAAATGGGGTGAAAGCGCATATTCAAAATATAGCGAATTAGCAAAAGAATTGGGAATTACGCTTTTAATTGGTTCAGCGCTTTTTAAAATTGAAGGGCAAAAGGCGGTAAATCGAAGCCTATTATTTGATAAAAATGGCGCATTAATTGCCCAATATGACAAAATTCATTTGTTTGACGTCAATCTTGGCAATGGCATGGAATTGATGGAAAGCAGAAGCTATGAGGCGGGCAATCGGGCGATCTTGGCAGACACTGATTTCGGCAAAATCGGCCTTAGTATTTGTTATGACGTGCGCTTTGCCGAGCTTTATCGTATGCTTTGCCAAAATGGCGCGCAATTTTTAACAATTCCTGCCGCCTTTACCGTGCCAACAGGGCGCGCACATTGGGAAACCTTATTGCGGGCGAGGGCTATTGAAAATAGTGCCTATGTAATTGCGCCCGCGCAAGGTGGAATGCACAAAGATGGGCGGCAAACCTTTGGGCATTCAATGATTATTAATCCTTGGGGTGAAATAATCGCACATATTGATAATGATGAAACGGGCTTTGCAATTGCACAAATTGACCATGAAGAAGTTAATGAAGCGCGCCGCAAAATCCCCGCTTGGAATTTGAATAAAGATTTTGATTTGCCATGATTAAATATAATCTTAAATGCGCCACCAAGCATGAATTTGAGGCGTGGTTTCCATCCATCGAAGATTATGACACGCAAAGAGAACGCGGCCTTGTTTCATGCCCATATTGTGGCACGCATGATGTTGAAAAAGCCATTATGGCACCTGCAATAAAAAAGGGCGCGCCTGATGCGCCAATCCCCGCAAGCCTTGGCAATGAACAATTAATCCCCGAAGAATTGCAAAAAATGTTCAAAGGGTGGCGCGAAAAAGTTGAAAAAGAATTTGATTATGTTGGCGATAATTTCGCCACTGAAGCGCGCGCAATCCATAATGGTGAAAGCGATGAGCGCCCAATATATGGCGAAACCACCCCAAAAGAGGCCAAAGAACTAATCGAAGAAGGTATTCCGATTGCACCATTACCGCCTCTAGCAAATCCCAAGGGTGACAAAGGGGTTAGCTAGCCAATAAGCCCTCAACAAATTTTGGAACAATTTCCCCCGCTAAACCATTCACGCTTTCGTGAAAATCATGGGCATTAAGGCTTGGTTCGAGGTTTAGTTCAACGCAATGCGCGCCTTTTCGCCTTGCTTCTTGTGCAAAACCTGCGGCGGGATAGACATTTCCTGATGTGCCAATTGATATGAATAAATCACATTTTCGCAAAGCATCATAAATGCGCCCCATTTCAAGAGGCATTTCGCCAAACCAAACAATATGTGGCCGAAGTGTTCCTTCTTTCGAATATGGGCTTATTGTATCTGGTAAAATATCTTGGTGCCAATCTGTTACTAATTGGGTTTCGGTGCAGCGTGATTTTAACAATTCGCCATGCATGTGAATAAGGTTTTTACTACCTGCGCGTTCATGTAAATCATCAACATTTTGGGTGACAATTAAAACATCAAACGGCCAATTTTCTTCAAGTTTTGCCAAGGCAAAGTGCGCGGCATTTGGTTCAACCTCTTTTAATTGGGCGCGCCGCGCATTGTAAAATTCATTTACTAAATCGGGATTTCTTTCGTATGCTTCGGGCGTTGCCACATCCTCAATCCTATGCCCTTCCCATAATCCATCTGAAGCACGAAAGGTTTTAAGGCCGCTTTCAGCTGAAATACCTGCGCCAGTTAAAATAACAATATTTCTTAATTCTTTTTTCATATCGCCGCTTTAGGTTCTTGATTTGTTCGCATATTTGTTGCAAGGTGAATTATGGCGCAATTTTTATCCAAAGTCACGATTATTGGCATTGACCCCGGCCTGCAAAGGACGGGTTGGGGCGTAATTCATGCGCAAAATAACCGCATTTCCCATATTGCGCATGGCATAATTGCCCCCCCAAATGACGCAACATTATCTTTCCGCCTTGGCATGATTTTCACCAAATTATCCGAAATAATTGACGAATATCGCCCCGATGAAGCGGCGATTGAGGAAACCATTGTTGCCAATTCGGCGCGCACATCTATCCTACTTGGTCAGGCGCGCGGCGCGGCAATGGTTGCGCTTGAAATAAAATCACTTGAAGTTCACGAATATGCCACACGCCTTATTAAAAAAGCTGTGGTGGGAACGGGAACGGCGGATAAGGATCAAATTGGCTTTATGGTTAGGCGACTTTTACCAACTTGCGGCAATGTTGGCATTGATGCCGCCGATGCATTGGCGGCGGCAATCGCCCATTCATCAATGCGCACAAGCCCAATTGTGAGGGCAAAATGATAGGTTCATTAAAAGGTATTGTTCAAGGGATTTATGATGACCGCGCCATTATTGAAGTTGGCGGTGTCGGTTATTTGGTGCATCTTGGCAATCGTAATATGTCGCGCATTCGCAAAAATGATGCGGTATTTTTATTCATTGAAACCATTGTTCGCGAAGATTCCATGCGCCTTTTTGGCTTTCTAAGTGATTTGGAGCGTGCATGGTTTGTGCGCCTGCAAGAGGTTTCTGGTGTTGGCGCGAAAGTTGCACTGGCAATTTTGGATATTTTGACGCCAAATCAAATTATTCAAGCTGTGGAAATTGGTGACAAAACATCGGTTTCACGGGCATCGGGCGTCGGTCCAAAACTGGCACAAAGATTGGTATTGGAATTAAAAGGACGCGCCCCACCATCATGCATGATGGGCGGTGCGGATACTTCAACTGATTCGATTTTTCCCACTGATAATATTGCCCCAATGACAAATGAAATTGCCGATATGGGTCTGCGTAATGAGGCGATTTCAGCCTTGCAAAACCTTGGCTTTGCGGGGACCGACGCCATGAGTGCGGTGGCACATGCTCTTGCCAATGTTGAAGGCACGCCAAAACTTGGCGAATTGGTCAAACTCGCACTAAAAGAACTTAAGAGGTAATTATGGAAGATGATGAACGCCTTTTAAGTGGTGAAAAAAAACAAGGCGAAGGCGCAGATAGGGCACTTCGCCCATCGGGTTTTGATGAATTTATCGGTCAAAAAGACCTTAAAGCCAATCTTGAGATTTTTGTTAAAGCGGCGCGCGGGCGCGCATCCGCCATGGATCACCTTTTACTTTTTGGCCCCCCTGGGCTTGGCAAAACCACATTGGCGCAAATTGTGGCGCGTGAATTGGGTGTGGGTTTTAAAGCAACATCTGGCCCCGTTATTGCCAAGGCGGGTGATTTGGCGGCTTTATTGACCAATCTTGAACCCAATGACGTGCTTTTCATTGATGAAATTCACAGACTTGCGGCAAATGTTGAGGAAATTCTATATCCTGCAATGGAAGATTATGCCCTTGATTTGGTAATTGGCGAAGGGCCAAGTGCGCGTTCAGTCAGGATTGATTTGTCACCTTTTACATTGGTGGGCGCAACCACACGCTCTGGCCTTTTATCATCGCCTTTGCGTGATAGGTTTGGCATTGTTTCGCGGCTTGATTTTTATAATGTCGATGATTTGGTATTTATTTTGCGCCGTGCGGCGGCAAAATTGGGTGCGAACTTGACGCCCGATGGGGCGATTGAAATTGCGCGCCGCGCGCGCGGAACGCCACGTATTGCCATGCGCCTTTTGCGCCGCGTCCGCGATTTTGCTGATGCATTAGGTAAACCATTGGATGCAAGCGTTGCGGCGCATGGCCTTGAACGCCTTGATATTGACCCCGATGGCTTGGACATGCTCGATAGGCGTTATTTAAAGGCTTTGGTTGATACTTATGGCGGCGGCCCCGTTGGGGTTGAAACCTTGGCTGCCGCAATTGCAGAGGCCAAGGATGGCGTCGAAGATGTTATCGAGCCTTATTTATTACAACAAGGCTTCATACAGCGCACACCACGCGGTAGAATGGCCGCAAGCCGTGCCTATGAATTATTTGGCCTTCCAACACTAAAAATGAATAATGGGGAATTATTTGACAAGTGATATTGCATATTCGGGGCGTTTTGAGGGTAAAACTCATAAATTGCCTGTGCGCATTTATTATGAAGATACTGATATGTCAGGTGTGGTATATCATGCCAATTATATTCGCTATTTTGAACGCGGGCGCACCGATTTTTTACGCTGCGCAGGTGTGATTCATACCGAACTGGCGGCACGTGAAAAACCTTTGGCCTTTGCCGTCATTGCAATGGATGTGCGCTATAAAAAGGCCGCACGAATTGATGATAGTCTCTTGGTGCACACTGAATATGGACAAATCAAAGGCGCAAGAATGCACATTAAACAATGGATTACACGCGGCGATGATTTAATAGCAACCAATGACGTCACCGCCGTTCAAATCGACATGCTAGGAAACCCCGTAAGGCCGCAAAAAGATTTTGTTGAGACGATGGAACCTTTTTTATCAGATAATGCACACTAAACTCGACCGTCCTGCATATTCGGCACTAAAATCGCGCCAATCATATCTTGCCCAATCAAATGGGATGGCGATTGCGTTTAATCCTGATTTTGCCGCTTTTGCGGCATTGGAAGAATATTCGCAAACGGAATTTGATGATTTATCAAAATTAAAAATTGGTGATGATGGTTTTTGGATGCTTGAAACCAAAATTATTGAGCCGCTTACAAATTTCACCCTCGAAAAAACTGCGCATTGCAAACAGATGATTTTTGACCATGAGGTTGAAATTCAAAATGACATTGAGGTGGTCGAATTAGGTCAAGAAGATGCCAAAGCAATGCATGAGCTTGCGCTACTTTGTAAACCGGGGCCATTTTTTGCGCGCACTAATGAATTGGCAAAATTTATTGGTATAAAAATTAATAATCGTCTTGTAAGTATGATGGGTGAAAGAATGCAAATTGATGGCTATAGTGAACTTTCCGCACTTGCTACCCACCCTGATTTTCAAGGCAAAAAATGGGGTAAATATCTTTTAAATTTGGTTACAAAACGTATTTTGGCACGCGGTCAAATCCCATTTTTACATGTTTATGCATGGAATGAAATTGGCATTAAAAATTATGAAAGCCTTGGCTTTAAACTTCGCCAAGATATTTATGTAAGCGTGCTAAAACCATTATAAACAATCATAAAGAACATCGGTAAGTGCCTTTGCGCGTTCATCACCCACAATCGCATTTGAATGTTTATTGGGCGCATAAGCAACCGAAAGACGCTTGGTTTTATCACCAAAACCGCATGAACCACCCCGCCCTGCATGACCCATTGTTTCAAGGCTTGGGCCAAATGTTTGGGTGGTATTGCGCATGACGCCCGCTGCCCAATCGACCTTAAAATTCAAAACCAAATCATCGCCAAAAATGCGTGATTTTGTTAAATCTTCTAATGTTGATTTTGAAATAATTTCTTGCCCTTTAATAAAGCCATCATTGGCGAAAATTCCATAAAGGCTTGCCATTGCTTCGCAGGTTCCAAAACCATTTGTGCTTGGGATTTTTGCCGCCAATGCCGCAGCACCTATTCTTGGCGGGCTTGCCCATTTGGTCATAAAGGCGGCGCGCTTCATTGGGTTCATTTGCCCCATATTTGGTGGCTCTTTTGGAGGGGTAAATTCAACATGGCGATTTTGCAATTCAACAGGAAGGCCAATTTGAAAATCTATTGAAAGTGGTTTTGTAATATCAGCGTGGAAAACATCCGCTAAATCTTGCCCTAAAACCCGATAGCATAATTCATTAGCGATATAACCATAATTCATGGGGTGATAACCCGATTCACTTAATGGTGGCCATAATGGTTCAAGGTCTGCGATTAATTCGGCGGTTTTATGTAAATCAAGCCAATTTAAAGGGTCAAATTCATTTATGAAACCGCATACACCCGCTTGATGCGATAAAGCCTGTACAATTGAAACTTCTTTGTCATGCACGGTAAATTCAGGCCATAAATCACCAATTGCATCATCAAAATGCAAAAAGCCCCTATCTTGTAGCATTGCAATTACGATTGCAGCCATTGGCTTTGTGGTTGAAAAAAATTGAACCAATGAATCATTTTGCCATTTTTTGGTTTGGTTACGATCGGTAAAACCACCCCATAGGTTTATAACATTTTCGCCTTCTATTTGCGCACAAAAACTGGCGCCATTTTCTTTGCCTTCTTCAAAATGTTTTTTGAATTGCTCATAAACAGGTTCAAAACCTTTTGCGATAAAACCATCAATTTCAAATGTCATTTTTTAACCTTGGTCTTATTGCCTAAGACAAGAAATAATTTATATTGCACCTGCGAAAACAACTGGGGGAAATAATGACCAATCGACCACGCCGCTCCGTTTTATATATGCCGGGGGCAAATGCCAAGGTTTTAGAAAAAGCAAAAACATTACCCTGCGATGCAATAATAATGGATATGGAAGATGCGGTTGCCCCCGAAATGAAGCAAATTGCACGCGAAACAATAGCGGCGGCTTTAGCAGGCGGTGGTTATGGCGCACGCGAAATTATTATTCGCACCAATGGCATTAATACCGAATATTTCAAAGATGATCTAAAAATGGCAGTTGCGGCAAAGCCAGATGCAATTTTAGTTCCAAAAATCGAATCAAAAGCCGAAGTTTTGTCAATTGATGCGCAAATTCGTGAATTAAACAATGGTCAATCAATTGATATTTGGGCAATGATTGAAACCCCACGCGCGATTTTGGATATTTTCAATATTTGTTCAGCCGCGCAAACCACACCATTTAAAGCCTTGGTAATGGGCACAAATGATTTGGCAAAGGAAACTGGCGCAATTTTGGATGTGGAGCGCGCACCTTTTTTATATGCATTATCGGCGGCAATTAATGGTGCCAAATGCTTTAAAATGGCGGTGATTGATGGTGTATTTAATGATATTCAGAATATGGATGGATATGAATGGCAATGTAATCAGGGCAAAGCCTTTGGTTTTGATGGCAAAACCTTAATCCACCCAAGTCAAATTGAAAAATGCAATGAAATTTTTGCACCAAAACCCGAAGAAGTTGCATATGCGCGTGCAATTGTTGTTGCCTTTGCCGACCCTGAAAATGCGGGCAAAGGGGTTTTAAAAGTTGAAGGCAAGATGGCGGAAATTCTGCATCGTGATATGGCATTAAAAACAATTGCTATTGCCGAAGCGATAGAGGCAATGCAATAATCACATACAAATCAGGAGATAGGAATGCGCATCGCAATTTTTGAAGAAAGTGACAATATTCGCGGCGGCCTTGTTGAAGGTGATAAAATTCGCGCATTTGACCTTGAAATTGGTGCGCTTGGTGTGGCGTCTATTGATGATGGCTTTCTTGAAAATCCTGTTTTCACGGGTGAAGAATTTGACATTGAAGATGTTGAAATCCTATCACCCGTCTTAGTTCCGCCGCGTATTTTTGGGATTGGTCTTAATTATGCCGACCATGCCAAAGAAACAGGACGCCCTATACCCACTGATGCAACATGGTTTATGAAACAAACCACATCGGTCAATGAACCAAATGGATTTGTAGAAAAACCAAATGTTTCAGATCAATTGGATTTTGAAGTTGAATTGGTGGTTATCATTGGCAAAACCTGTCGCCACGTTCCTGCAAGCCGTGCCAATGAAGTGATTTTAGGCTATAGTGTAGGTTGCGATTATTCGGTGCGCGATTGGCAAAGAAAAACTACCCAATTCACATTGGGCAAAGGTTTTGATAGCCACGCACCCTTTGGCCCATTTTTAGTAACACCAGATGAAATTACGAATTTAGATGATTTGGGGCTACGCTGTTTTGTTAATGGTCAAAAAATGCAAGATAGTAAAATTGGCGATATGATTTTCAAAATCCCACAATTAATCGAAGAAGCAACCAAAATTATGACTCTTCTACCAGGGGATGTTATTTTTACAGGCACACCAGCAGGTGTCGGAATGGCACGCAATCCGCAATTATGGCTTAAGGCGGGCGATATTGTTCGCTGTGAAATTGATGAAATTGGCGTGATTGAAAATAAAATTATTGATGAAGAAGTCGAAACTATAATCGAGTAAAATCAAGAAAAATCGGTTCACAATCCCCAAGTTTTTTTGCCTGATAACGGGTTGTGAAATGATCTTCGGGTGGGATATTCCAATCCTTTTGACTTTGCGCATTCCATGAAAATGCAGGGTTTTTTATAAAGCATGCCAATGCTTCTTCTGCATAATTTGCCCAATCGGACGCAAAGCGAATTTTTGCACCTTTTTTTGTAATACGCGCCAAAAGATTTATAAATTCATCATTAATAAGGCGGCGTTTATGATGACGTGCTTTCGGCCATGGGTCAGGGAAAAGAATAAAAATTCTATCCAAACACGCATTTTGGAAATTTTCCAAAATTGGGCGCGCATCACCATTAATAAGACGAATATTTGTGATTTTTTCGCTATCAATTGCGCGCATTGCTTTGGCAACACCTTCAAGAAAAGGCTCCGCGCCAATAAAAAGCACGTCAGAATTTGCTTTGGCCTGATTGATTAAATGTTCTGCACCGCCAAAACCAATTTCAAACCAAACTTCTTTTTTGCTATCATCAATTGAAATTGGCGAAAAACCTTCTTCAACTTCTAAAATCTGGAATTTTGATAATTCAGTTTCAACAAGACGTGCCTGTAATGGCGACAAAGGTCTTCCGCCAACACGCCCAAAGGATTTTATCCGCCTTGACGGCACAATCGATTGCAAATTTATATGCCTTAATTCTCTGTTTCGTTAGCCAGAAGACGAACAAGCTCAACAATTTTTTTGCGTTGTGCAGTTGAATTTACTTTTGCATATTCAGCAAGTAATTCCATTGCACCGGGCGCAGATAAAAGCGCGGCAACAGAAAGTGGATCGGCATTTTCCTTATCTTCATTAAGTGTACCACGCCCCACAGGCTCGATACCTTCAAAGAAAAAAGCAGTTGGAACACCCAATGCTTCACCGATTTGGAAGAGACGACTTGCACCAACGCGATTAAAGCCGCGTTCGTATTTTTGAACTTGCTGGAAAGAAATTCCCAAAAAATCGGCAAGCCTTTCTTGGCTTAGCCCCAATTCCTCACGCCTTTGTTTAAGCCTACGCCCAACATAAGCATCAATTGCTGTTGAACTACGTTCATTACTCATTATTTTTATGCCTCGAATTGGGAATAAATATATGAATGTTTGACCAAGTCAAGGACAGAATTTCTCAAAACTTTCTTGTTAGGTAAGTATTTGCTGCAAATACAACCATAAGGAGAAGAAATATTGCGTCTGAGAACCTTGAATAAGGTGTTTGAGTTAGTTTACTTGGTAAAGTTGCTGAAATTATATCATTACCCTTACGAAATTGCGTAATTGGGCGACCAAAAGAATCAATTATGCCTGACCAACCGCCAGAGGCTGCCCGAATAAGTGGCAATCCCTCCTCAATTGCGCGCCATCTTGCCTGATTATAGTGTTGATCTGGGCCAAGATAGTCACCATACCATGCATCAACCGATACATTAACAATCATATCTGGCCTAATTTGCCCATTATTAAAATGCGGGAAAATTATTTCATAGCAAATTCGTGGATCAATATTTGGAAGGTTTCCTATTTTAAGTACTTTTGGCGATTCGCCTTTACTAAAATCTGTGCCATAGGCGACAAGACTTGATATTCCTAATGCGTTAAAAACTGGCCTTAAAGGAAGATATTCACCAAATGGCACAAGGTGAAATTTATCATAAGTTGATAATAATGATGGATAAAAATCATTACTTCCCGTCAAAAATGCAATTGAATTAAAATATTTATTTTGATCAATAAAATCGGCATGTGGCGCACCAACAATCAAAACCTTATTTTGAATTAGTGGGTTTATTTTTGAAAGCGCTTCATCATCTGAAAATAAGTCGAATGGAAACGCACCCTCTGGCCATACTATTATATTAGAATCTTGTGCGGTTTTGGTTTTTAATTGTCCAATATAATTATTGATTACACTTTTACGATTCGCACTATCCCATAAGTCCTTTTGCGAAAATCCCGCCTGCCCTACTGCAATTTTAATATCGCTATTATTTTTTACTGGGGTGGCTAAACGCAACGCACCAAAACCAATTGAAGCAGCAATAATTATAATATTAAGAATTATAATTGATTTGGATTTTCCCTCGCGGATTACGTTTAGGCTCGAAAATGCAAAAATTGTTAGAATGCCAACACCAAACGGCCCAATTAACGCACCATTTTGCGAAATTATACCACCAGCTTTCCATATATAGGCGCTTAAATTCCACGGAAGCCCCGTAAATAATATGCTTCTTAAATATTCTATTGCGCCAAAGCAAAAGGCAAACCAAAAAACGCGATTGGCATTATTAGGTGCAAATTTGGAATATAAAAAACCCGCCAGACCATAATATAAGCCAATATAGGCGGGAAGCGCGCTCATGGCGAATGGGATAAGCCATGCGAACTTTTTTGCATCAACCAAAAACGCTTGACCCACCCAAAACATTCCAAGTGCAAAATGTGCAAATCCAAAAATAAAGGAACGCCAAAAGGCAGATTTTAACGGTTTAGGCGATTTTTTGGCATCATCAAGAGCAATCATAAGCCCCCATATTGCAATCGCATAAAGCGGCCAAATATGATAAGGCGCAAGCGCGAACACTGCCAACAAACCTAAAACGAACAAAATAATATATTTTATTTTTGTCGATTTAGTTTCAAAAAAATTGGCAAAATAGTTTGGCAAAATTCTAATCCGCGGCTTTGATTGGGCTTACTACGCGAAATAACATGCGGCGAATTTTGCGTGGATCGGCATCAATAATTTCAAGCTCATACCCATTTGGATGCGCAATTATTTCACCGCGTGGTGAAATGTGCCCCGCCAGCGCGAATGCAAGGCCGCCCATTGTGTCAATTTCAGTACCGATTTCATCATTTATTAGATTTTGAACACCACTTTGATTGCTAAATTCCTCAATCTCTAGTTTGGCATCAACTTCCCAAATATTTGGCGCGCGTTGAATAATCATGTTTGATTCAACATCATCATATTCATCATCAATATCACCGATGATTTCTTCAACCAAATTTTCAATTGTTACCAAGCCATCGGTACCGCCATATTCATCAATCACAAGCGCGATATGTTTACGCATTGCGCGCATTTGAATTAACAAATTAGGAAGGCGCATTGAAAGCGGAACATATAATAAATCACGCTTGATTTTATTTAATGGCTTTGAATCTAGTTTTGCCTTTATTTTTCCGTTTTCATCAGGCGTCAAAAGCGCCAAAACATCCTTCACATGCACAAACCCGATAGGATTATCAAGATTATCGCGATAAATCGGAACGCGTGAATGTTGATGTTCTGAAAATATGCGCCCCAATTCGCCCAAGGTGGTTTCAGCCTCGACGGCAACAATATCGGCGCGCGGTATCATAATATCACCGATGGTTAATTTATCAAAACTTGCAACCTTGAAAAGCATTTCGCGCTTGTTTGATGAAATCGCCTCTTCACTTTCGAGGGATTCGATAATTTGTGCGCTTTCTTCGTCAAGTTTGCGTTTGCCAAAAATACCCTTAAAGCGGCGCAATAAACCTGCGCGCTCTTTGGAATTTGGTTTTTCATTTTCGTCGTCGCCCTGCGCCATCTAGTTTTTTAAGTCCATTTCATAAGGATTTGAAATATTCATACTTTCCAATAATTCAATTTCAAGTGTTTCCATTTCAATTGCTTCATCTTCATTAATATGGTCATATCCAAGTAAATGTAAAATGCCATGTATTAATAAATGTGCGAAATGGTCTTGCAAGCTTTTATTTTGCTCAATTGCTTCTTTTTGTAATATAGGCAAAGAAATTGCGATATCACCAAGGATTTGTTCGCTTCCATCATGTGGAAAGCTTAAGACATTGGTTGGTTTATCAATACAGCGCCATGCTTTATTTAATTCGTGCAATTTTTCATCATCACTTAAAAGAACGCAAATTTCACCATTTGCATCCTCAAATTCTTGCATTATTCGTAAATGAATTGATTTGCCAAATTCAACTGGGTCAAAGCCAATATCGCGCCAATTTTCATATTCAATAATGAATTCAATTGGCGCGCCATCCTGTCGGTCTTCATTAGGCATTTTCAAAAACCCCAATTGGTTCACCAACAATTGATTGTTGCCCCGCGCCCGTGACTTTGATTTCAATTATTTTGCCAACTAATTCTTCGCCACCAGAGACGAAAACTGATTGTAAAAACGGGCTTTTGCCAAAAACTTGACCTTCGCGTTTCCCCTTATTGGTGACCAAAACTTTTGTGTTTTTACCAATTGAAGAAGCGTTAAATTCGCCTTGCTGTTTTGCAAGTAAGGCCTGTAACTCATAAAGGCGGGCATCTTTCACGTCTTCGGCAATTTGGCGCATCATGCCAGATGCAGGCGTTCCAGGGCGGCGCGAATATTTGAAACTAAAGGCAGAAGAATAATTTACTTCTTCAACTAATTGCATAGTTTCGCGGAAATCTTCATCGCTTTCGCCAGGGAAGCCAACAATAAAATCAGATGCAAAGGCAATATCAGGGCGAACTTTACGGAATTTATCCAAAGTTTCGAGATATGATTTTGCCGTGTGCTTCCTATTCATAGCCTTCAAAACTTTGTCAGAGCCAGATTGAACAGGTAAATGCAGATAAGGCATTAATTCTTCAACCTCGCCATGCGCCATTATCAAATCTTCATCCATATCGCATGGATGTGAAGTGGTGTAGCGAATACGCTTAATGTTTGGAAGCTTGGAAATTTCACGAATTAAAGCGCCAAGGCCATGCTTTTTAATATCATCGCCGCCATTATAGGCATTAACATTCTGCCCCAAAAGGTTGATTTCCATTACGCCATTATCAGCAAGTGCTTTGGCCTCATCCAAAACCTTATCAAATGGGCGTGAATATTCTGCGCCGCGCGTATATGGCACAACACAAAAAGAGCAAAATTTATCGCAACCTTCTTGAACCGACAAAAAAGCCGAATAGCCAGTGTTTTCACGCTTAATTGGTAAAGCATCAAACTTATCAATTGCATCAAAAGAAGTATCTAAAACCTCACCCGATTTACGTGCGGCGCGGGCAATTAATTCTGGTAAATGGTGATATGCTTGGGGGCCGACGACCAAATCAACCGTCGGTGCGCGCTTCATAATTTGTGCGCCTTCAGCTTGGGCAACACAGCCCGCCACCGCAATCATCATATCGCCGCCTTTGGCATCTTTTTGCTGTTTGATGCGCCCGATTTCGGAATAAACTTTTTCGGTGGCTTTTTCACGAATATGACAAGTGTTTAAAACCACCAAATCGGCATCTTCAGAATTTTCGACAGGGCGATAGCCAAGCGGCGCAAGAATATCAACCATTCTTTCGCTATCATAGACATTCATCTGGCAGCCATAAGATTGAACAAAAAGCCCTTTTTTTGGCTTTGGGCTTTGTGAATTTTCATTTGTCATTAAAATTAATTCTTCTCAATATTAATTCTTTTCAATCGGGATACAATAAAGCTCTAACCGGTGATCAACCAGCTTATAACCCAATTTATCTGCAATTTCACGCTGTAATTCTTCGATGCGTGGATCGGTAAATTCAACCACTTTGCCGCTTTGCATATCGATTAAATGATCATGATGCTCATCTGATAATTCTTCAAAGCGTGAACGCCCGTCACGAAAATCATGGCGCTCAATAATGCCTGCTTCTTCTAAAAGGGAAACAGTACGATAGACTGTGGCAATTGAAATGCCTTTATCAATTTCACAGGCGCGGCGGTGTAATTCTTCAACATCGGGGTGATCATTGGAAACCGACAAAACGCGCGCAATCACACGCCTTTGTTCAGTCATGCGCAAGCCTTTTTCAACGCAAAGTTTTTCAATTCTTTCTTGCATTTTGTCACCCATTCGTGCCTTTTATCAATTTTTATATAATTTTAATAGTGGTATCAACATAAATAATAATGACGCATCTTTATGTCGCATTCAAAGGCTTTTTGATAGGATTAATGCATCAATATTTTGGTTATCGCGCTTGTAATAATTCTTGCGCTTTCCAACTTCAATGAAGCCAAGCATTATGTATAAATTTAGTGCCGCAATATTATCAATTGCAACTTCAAGATAAATTTTATTAACGCCATTAGTTTTTAAATTATCAAAAGAATATTTAAGTAAATTTTTTGCATATCCCTTTTTTCTTTGATTTGGGTCCATCCAAACCATAAGAATTTCGGCTTCATCAAGTGCTTTTGAAAAAGCGACAAAACCAATATTTTCAATAATATAAATTGGGCGGGTTTCGTCATTGATGGAGTTTTCAAAATCACTTGTTTGCCAATTATGAAGGGCGCTATCACTTTTGATTTTATCAATTAAACTTGCAATATCGCCCACTTCCAATATTTTTGGTTCAAACATATTGTGAACCTTGCCATAATTTTGCATCTGCGCCGCGTAAATATTGGGGAATTGGCGGATTTTTTTGAATATCTTTTTGGGTGCATAATTTTATAAAACTATCAATATCAAAAGTTTCTTTGATAATGAAATTATGGTTTTCCAATTCGGTTGGCTTTTTAAACCCAATTATTGACCAATCACTTTCATAGTTTTTTATAAAGTCGAAATTTTCAAACCGATTTGGCGCATCAATCATTTCACCATTAATAAAACTTGCAGCAAAAACACTGCCCATTTGTTCGATAAGAGCAATGGTTTTAGAATTTGACGAACTTTGTGCCAATAATTCAAGCGTAGAAATACCAATAATTTGTGCATCTGTTGCAATTGCCAAGCCCTTAGCAAAGGCAAGGCCAACGCGAACACCCGTAAAAGAGCCAGGGCCAATTGTAACCCCGATTTTATCAATTTGTTTTGGGTTTATTTTTGCTTTTTCACAAATCTCTTTTACCATTTGCGGCAAGATTTCGGCCTGTTTGCTTTTGGTTTTTTGGCAAGAAGATGCCAATATTTCGCCATCTTGCGCAATTGCAACTATGCAATCATCCAATGAAGTATCGATGGCAAGAATTATCATTTAGGTCATAAACTCACTAATTTTGAGCCAGCTTAAGCATTTCCTCAATCGGGCGACCAACAATTGCTTTATCACCTTTTATAAGAATGGGGCGTTGCAAAAGCGATAAATCATTTGCAATTGCATCAATCAAGGACGCATCATTTTGATCAAGTGATATGTTTTTTTCTTTTGCGGTTTTTTCACGTAGAATTAAATGAACACCACCTACTTTATTGGCAATTTGCGCAATTTCATCTTTGGAAAGACCATCACTCATATAAGTTATAAGTTTTGGTTCAATACCGTTTTCGTTTAAAAGTGCCAAGCCCTTCACACAGGTTGAACATTTAGGATAATAAATTAATTCGTAAGCCATATTTCTTTTTAACAAGATTAGATAAAAAGAAAAAGCCCCGAATAATTCGGGGCTAAGTTTTATGCAGGGAATCTAAAAAATTAGATTTATTTATATAAAGCAAAGCGCGTGCCACTAGTTTTTGGGGTAAATTATTGGAAAATGTGGTGTTTGTGCCAGTTTGGGCGAAATTTGTTTCAAAATGAAACTAAATCTCCAGTTCACCCTTGGCCTCAAGTTCGACCGCGCCAGTCATAATAACATGATCATCATCACGCCATTCGATCTGTAAAATCCCACCATCAAGGTGAATATTGGCTAATCTATCAACTAGTTTGCGGCGCACCGCGGCCACCAAAGTTGCACAAGCGCCAGTTCCACAGGCGCGTGTTATGCCGACGCCGCGTTCCCAAACTCGCATTCTTATATTTTTTCTATCCCAGATTTGGGCAAATTCAACATTGGTTTGTTCGGGAAATAATGGGTGATACTCAATCATTGGTCCAATTTTATCAAGCGCCACGCTTTCCACATCATCAACAAAAAAAATACAATGCGGATTGCCCATTGAAACCGCACTTGGCCCCCAATAAAGTGGTTTATCAATCGGGCCGATTTGCAATTCCATTCTTATGGTTTGCATTTCTTCAGCAAGTGGGATTTCATCCCAATTAAGGCGTGGCAAACCCATATCAACAGAAACCATATTTTCGCCAACCAATTGTGCGTTTAAAATGCCCGCTTTAGTTTCAATTGATACGCTTTCTTTTTTTGTGGCTTTTAAATATGCCCATGCAACGGCGCGCGTTCCATTTCCACATGCTGCAACTTCGGAACCATCATTATTCCAAATACCCATATAGATATCGGCATTTTGTGATGGCTCGATTGATAGTAATTGGTCGAATTCTTTTCCCTTTTGGGCATTAATACCCGAAACCTGTTGCGGCATAAGTTCAAGACGGGCGCCATTATTTTGCAGCACGATGAATTGATTACCAAGGCCGTTCATTTTTAGGTATTTCATGCTTTGCATGTGACGCAAAACCTATGTTTTTTCAAGTAAAATTTATGCGCGCAAAATATCGCCCATTAATTTAAAAATTTTACGGCTATCTTCATTTGTTGCCGCATCCCATTCGGGGTGCCATTGAATTGCAAGAACTGGTGCGCCTTTTGAGGTTGAATGAAAGGCTTCAATTACGCCATCAGGGGCGCGCGCCAAAATTTCAAGCCCGTCACCCAATTTGCCAACGCCTTGAAAATGCACTGAATTAACGCGGGTTTTCTGTTTACCAACCGCATCTTTTAACATGCCAAAAAGTTCAACATCATGTGAATGGGCAAACATTTCTTCGTATGAAACCCCATCACGCGAATGATGTTCAATTTCACGCCCTTCAATTGATAAATCGCGGGCAATTGTGCCGCCAAAATGTACGTTTAATTCTTGAAAACCACGACAAATTCCAAAAACAGGCTTTTTTGCCCCAAGCATGGCATCACATAATTGCATTGCCACATTATCGCGGTTTTCATCAAATGGCCCATTGGCATCCGAGCCCTCATCGCCATAATATTTTGGATTTATATTTGATGGCGAACCAGTAAGCAAAAGACCATCAATGCGTTTTGCAATCTCTTTAATATCAACCAATTGCGGCATTGCGGGAATAAGAAGAGGAATTGCATCTATATTTGGGGCAACACCCACCAAATATTGTTCCGTAACGCTTTGGGCGGGGCGGTTATTATTCAAAATGCGTGAACAGCATATAAAGCCAAGAACGGGTTTTGTCATAAATAAATGTTATAACAAATGCGGATGGGTGGCAATATTTTTTTACCCCCTTTTGTTTTTTGCAGGCAAAAAACAGCCCCCCTTCTTAAAGGGGGGCGGCTTTATTCATATATTGTAGAAAAATTATTTTGCGTTCATCAATGCAATTGCAGTGTCTGACATGCGGGTAGAGAAGCCCCACTCATTATCATACCAAGAAAGAACGCGAACCAATGTTCCATCCATAACTTTGGTTTGATCAAGTGCGAAGATTGATGAATGATCGTCATGGTTAAAGTCAATCGAAACATTTGGTAATGCAGTTACGCCAAGAACGCCTTTTAACGCGCCATTTGATGCCGCGATAATTGCATTATTAATCTCTTCAACTGTTGTTGCACGCGCCGCATTGAAAGTTAAATCAACCACAGAAACATTTGGGGTTGGAACGCGAATAGCAACGCCATCCAATTTGCCTTTTAATTCAGGCAATACCAAACCAACTGCTTTAGCCGCACCAGTTGAAGTCGGGATCATAGATAAAGCCGCCGCACGTGCGCGATACAAATCTTTATGCATAGTGTCCAAAGTTGGTTGGTCACCAGTGTATGAGTGAACAGTGGTCATAAAGCCGTTTACGATACCAACAGTGTCATTCAATACTTTTGCAACAGGTGACAAACAATTAGTTGTGCATGATGCATTTGAAACCACAGTATCAGCAGCGGTCAAAGTAATGTGATTAACACCATAAACGATAGTTTTATCAGAATTTTCACCAGGTGCAGAAATCAAAACTTTTTTCGCGCCAGCCGCCAAATGAGCAGCCGCTTTTTCACGTGCAGTGAAAAGGCCGGTACATTCCATTGCAACATCAACGCCCAATTCTTTCCAAGGAAGGTTTGCAGGGTCACGTTCTGCAGTTACTTTGATTTTTTTGCCATTGATTACGATATAATCACCATCAACCGAAACATCAGCATTCAATTTGCCATGAACTGAATCGAATTTAAGCAAATGCGCATTAGTTGCCGCAGGTCCAAGATCGTTGATACCAACAACTTCAATGTCATTACGACCATGCTCAATCATAGAGCGCAAAACAAGACGGCCGATACGACCAAAACCATTAATTGCAACTTTAACAGTCATTCCAAATCTCCCTTATGGAATTATAAAAACCCGCAAGCCCTATAGACCGCAAAAAGCGATTAAACAAGAACAAGCAATCAAACAAAACGTCGCATTTTTAAATAAATGCACCTATGGGCATGGATTTGGGCAAGAATTATGAAGTTCATTAACTTCATCCTCTAATTCTTTTGACCAATTGGTATCAAAAGCAGAAATTGCCAGCTTTAATTGATCCATATTGGTCGCACCAATTATCACACTATTCATAAAAGAACGCGTTGCACAGAATTTTAGCGCCAAAGTTACAGGATGCATATTAAACTTCGTGGCAAGTTCAATATATTTTCTAATCATTGTTTCAGCAGGTGCAGTTTCATATCTTTGCCCGCGATTGAAAAGCGTTGAGCGCGCACCCTCTGGCCTTGCACCATTTAAATATTTGCCAGTCAAATAACCCTGTGCAAGTGGTGAATATGCAAGTAACCCAATTTCTTCACGCACCGAAATTTCCGCCAAATATGGCTCAAATTGACGGTTTAATAAATGATAGGCATTTTGGATTGAAACAACTTTTGGAAGGTTAAAATCTTTTGCCACTTGGGCAAATTTCATCATTCCCCATGCCGTCTCATTTGATAGGCCAATATGGCGAATATTGCCTTTTTGAATATGTTTTTGCATTGCCTCTAATTGGGTTTCAAAGGCAACATAATCATCTGCCATTGGGCGATAAATATTGGCGCCAAAATTATCCAATAGTCTATCAGGCCAATGAATTTGATAAAGGTCTATATAATCGGTTTGCAACCTTTTTAATGATTGTTCAATTGCATAATCAATTTGTGCAGGCGTTACGCGAGGAAATTCATTATTTGGGCGATACCAATTTGCATTGGTACGGCCGCAAATTTTCGATGCAATCACAACTTTATTGCGGTTTTGGCGCGATTTCAGCCATGTTCCAATTATTCTTTCGGTTGAACCTTGGGTTTCGGGTTTTGGTGGGATTGAATATAATTCTGCAGTATCAAAGAAATTTACGCCCTTTGATAAGGCGTAATCCATTTGTTCATGACCCTCTTTTTCGGTATTTTGCTCACCGAATGTCATAGTGCCGAGGCAGCATTCAGAAACCATTAATTCACTTGAGCCAAGTTTTTTATATTGCATTATAAAATTCCCATTTTTCTCAATTTTTCGCCAAGACCTGTTTCATCGGTGAATAAATGGGTTTCAAAACCCATTTCTTTTGCAGCCTCAATATTGGAGGGTGAATCATCGGTAAAAATAACCTCAGAAGGCGATAAATGACCCATTCTATTTAGTGCGATTTCAAATATTTCTTTGTTTGGTTTTGCGATTTTCTCATCGCCTGAAACAATAATGTCTTTAAAATATTTTCGTAAATCAAATGGATCAAAGCAAATATCTACTACTTCTGTTGGCATATTGGTAAGGACATATTGCGGGATTTTAAGTGATTTTACAATTTCAACCGATGAAGGTATTTCGCCCAAAATCATATCGCTAAAATTATCTTTCCACATTTGGATTTCGGCGGCAAATTCGGGGAATTCTTTTTGGCGTTTTGGAATTGTAACACTCATAGGTATGCCGCTATCGTGTAAAAAATGCCATGACATTGGGCAAACATTTTCGATAAAAAAATCCAATTTCTCTTTATCGTGAATTATGTTTTTATAAAATTCGCGCGGCGACCAGCGCACTAATACATTGCCATAATCCCAAAGAATGGCTTTAATTTTCGACATGATTTTCCTATCGTTTTGGCTCAAGCGCGATTTGCTTTTGCGGTACTTCTTGGCCTAATTCGTTAATTAAACCAAGGCGCAAATGTGATTTTGTTGTCCCGTCAACAATTTGCATTTTGGGGTTTTGAATTAAATATTCATCCCCCCATTCCATCATTGCCGCTAATATTTTGAATGCTTTACGCCCTTTTAAGGTCAAATGATATGAATGGCGAACCCGCGCGCCAGCCTCCTGATATGGTTGTTTTGTCATTATTCCTAAATCAATAAGACGCCCAAGGCGATTGGTAAGGATTGCACGCGGGATTGATAAGTCTTTTTGAATATCTTCAAAACGAACAACGGCATAAAACGCCTCGCGCATAATTAATAAAATCCACTTATCACCAAAAACAAATGCCGATTGCGCCATTCCGCATTCATTTATTTCCACACGTGCACGGCGACGTAAATTTGGTTTTGCTAAGTTTGACATTTGAACCTAGATAAATAATTATTATGAATTGTCAAAGAAAATAATGATAAAATTAGTAATTTTTCTGAACTTAGGTGTTAAAATGTTTTGTAAGCAATAAGATTTAAACTTAAATGCGATTTATAAGTATTTTTTCGGGGTAAGAATGCCAAAGAATAATAAAAGTAATTTGCGTAATTTATTGATAATGGCGGCAGGATTTTCACTATATAGTTTAAATTCATACGCACAAAACGGCGAAACCAAACAAGAAAAAACCAATTATAAAAACGACAAAGATTCCGGACCATTAATTGTTGGCAAGGCTTCAGAAAATATCATTATTACATCTTCACCAACCCGCACCTTTGTTTTTGATACGCCATATTCGGTTAGCAAAATTAATAGCAAAACCCTAAATGATAATAGAATAAAAAATGCGCAAGATTTAACGCAAATAATTCCAAGCCTGCAATTTCCGCAATCTGAAAGCGCATTATCGGTAACTGCGCGTATTCGTGGAATTGGAACGCAAGGCACGAATGTGGGGCTTGAGCCATCAGTGGGCATAATGATTGATGGAATTATGCGTTCACGTACCGCCGCAGGTTTTGGTGATTTGGGTGAATTATCATCAATTGAAGTCGCACGTGGGCCGCAATCATCATATTATGGTGCAAATACTTCGGCAGGCTTAATTTATGTTTCTTCAAAAAAGCCGACATTTGATTTTGAATCAAAATCTTTTTTGACATTTGGCAATCTTAATTACCAAAATTGGGGCGCGTCAATTAATGGTGGTTTAAGTGAAAAGCTTGCCGGCAGATTATTTTTTACCGCCGCAAAGCGTGATGGCTATATGATTGTAAATCAAGGCCTATCAAACGAAAGGCGTGATAATAATATCAATTATTATTCATCGCGTGGGCAATTATATTATTGGAACGGCCAAACTGAATTTCGATTAATTGCTGATTATACCAAACGTAATGAGGCATGTTGCAACGCACCAGTTTTTATTTCTGATAGCCGCGCACCCGTTAATTCAACCATTATAATCAACCGAATATTCCAAAATGGAAAATATAGTGGCAATCAATTTTCGCAGCTTCGCGCCTATGCCGACAGGCCGTTTGACCAAACTATTTTGGATAAGGGGTTAAGTCTTGAAATTAATCATGATTATGGTTTTGCTAAATTAAAATCTATTACATCAGGTCGCTATTTTGATTTTGCCTATGCCCAAGATGGCGAATGGTCGGGTGCCGATATTCTTTATCGTGATTTGGCAATGCAACCTGGGGCAAAGGTGAAAGATTTTTCACAAGAATTGCGTCTATATAATGATACCAAACGATTTAAATGGGAAATTGGCGCGCTTTATAACCATCAAATCATAAACTCGCATAATGTTTTCCAATATGGCAAGGATTATGAAACCTATATTGGCGGTCTTTTGTTTGGCGCAGCAGCCGCGACAATTCCAGTAACGCAATATAATATTAATTTGCGCAATTTGATTTCAAACGCCACAAGCGGTCTTTTTAATTCCAATTCTTTGGCAATGGTTGAAGGTGGTGGTTGGTCAGATTATTTCACGCAAAAAAGCGATAATTTCAGCCTTTATGGGCGCGGTGAATATGAAATCTTTGACGGAACAAATATTATTATTGGGGTGCGATATATAAAAGATAAAAAAGATTTTAGCGCTAATTATAATACAAGTGGGGCAAATGGTTGCCGTGCAATTGAACAGACCTATGGTTATAATCCATCAGCAAATGCGCCAACAAATCTGGCGGGCGTTGTGGGAACTGTCTGTGTTCCTTGGGCGCGTTCGGCACTTGATGGTTTTAATCATAAACAAAGTTTTGATGATGATAATTTTGCCGGTAATTTTACCATTAAACAAAAAATAAATAGAAATTTAAACGCCTATATTTCTTATAATCGCGGTGTAAAATCAGGTGGCTTTAATCTTGATAGGGTTATGCAAGATAGTAATGGTTCAATTGTTTCGGGCACAATAGGCAATCAAATAATTCGAAGCCCCAATACAAGCTTTGAAGCTGAAACCGTTGACGCATATGAATTAGGCCTAAAGGGGAAATATTTTAGTGGGTTTTTGGAATTTGGAATTGCATTTTTCAAACAAGATTTCCAAAATTTTCAATTAAATACTTACAATGGCATTTCACAAATTGTGGCCTCTGTACCCGAAGTTAATTCAAAAGGCTTTGAAATTGATTATAGATATTTAACACCAATAGAAGGCCTAAGAATCTCTGGTGGGATTGCCTATGCTGACACAAAATATGGTAATGACTTAGGCGAAGCGAACGATTCCAATAGCTTCTTGGGGCAGAATTTAAATCTTTACTTAATTAAAGGCCGACAATTAACGGCAAGCCCAAAATGGAGCGTCAGTAATAATATAAATTATATGACAAAAATTGATAATCACTATCTAGATTTCAATTTGAACCATCGCCATACATCAAGCTATAATGGCGGCTCAAACCTTGATCCGCGCAAAAATATTAATGCGCTTGATTTATATAATGGCGCAATTGAAATTAAACCAGATGGGGCAAAATGGTCATTAAGCCTTTGGGGTAAAAATCTTAGTAATGAACATTATGCGCAAATTATATTTGATGGCCCATTACAAGGTAATTCACCATTAATGGCAGCAAATGGCACAACGCGCGCAGTCACATCACAATTAGATGGTTTCCCTGCCGAGCCAAGGACTTATGGTATTACTTTAAGGCTGTGGAAATAGAATTTATAAATTCGCTATGTGCCGACTTTGCTTCTTCTTCTAAAAGACCAAGATGAACATTAATTCCATTTGCTTTTAATGCCGAAATTCCTTTTCCCATAGTGCGTGGGTCAGGGTCTTGCATGGCTATAAAAACATTTTTTGGTTTGGTGTCTATTATTAGTTTTGAACATGTTGGCCCACGCACGCTTTCATGGGCGCATGGTTCAAGCGTTACGTAAATATCGGCGCCAATTGCTAGATTGCCCGCCATTTCAAGCGCAACATATTCGGCATGTGGGCGACCGCCTTCTTGCGTAAATCCTTCGCAAATAATTTGGCCATCTTTAACAATAACACAGCCAACACAGGGCGATGGGAAGGTATGCGCGCGATTAGTAAGCGCAATTGCGCGGCGCATAAATTCAATATGCGCCAATATATTATCCATTACTTTATCGAAGGTAGCGGGTTAGCGCGCGCTTCATCAAGATATTTGGCGCTAATTGGTTTTAAATTATCATCCAAATCTATTAAAAGCGGGTTTCCTGTTGGAATTTCAACTTGCATGATTTCATCTTCATTAAGACCATAAAGATGTTTAACAATTGCGCGCAAACTGTTGCCATGCGCCGCAATCAATACATTGCCATCTTTAAGCGCAGGAACAATATCCGAATTCCAATATGGAATCACACGTTCCAAAGTGGTTTTAAGGCTTTCAGTATCAGGCAATTCATTCGCAGGCACATTTGCATAACGCGCGTCATGTGATGGATGAAACTCATCATCTTTTGAAAGTGGCGGCGGAGCAATATCATATGATCGGCGCCAAATGCGCACTTGTTCATCGCCATGCTTTTGCGCGGTTTCGGCTTTATCAAGGCCAGTTAAAGCGCCATAATGACGCTCATTTAAGCGCCAAGATTTTTTTTCAGGCAAATAACAAGCGCCCATTGAAGTAAGGGTAAGCCAAAGAGTGCGAATTGCGCGGGTTTGAAACGATGTAAATGCCTGCGAAAATTGAATGCCAGAGGCTTTTAACAACTCACCAGATTTTGAAGCCTGTTTCTCACCTTCTTCAGTTAGGTTTACATCAACCCATCCAGTGAAGCGATTTTCAAGATTCCATTGTGATTGACCATGACGAATAAGCGCGAGTTTTGGCATTTTGCCCCCTTTATCGAATAGATTGTGCCTCTATAGCCAAAAAAAATGCTGTTTCCAATGTTTTTGCAGTTATTTTTTAACGTCATAAAATCTCTTAAAAAGAGAAAATGAGGCTTAATTCATGAATATTTGCTTCAAAATTCATCAAATCAAGTCAAAAATTGTGCAAGTGCGTAATAAAACACCTAGAATTGCGTTTTTGGGGGCTAAACATGCAAAAAATCATTTGCTTATTTCGCAGGTGCGAACTATATTGAGCCTATGACGAGTTTTCGTCATTAGCCCTTTCGGGCGTTTCCTCCCTTGTAACTTTATTCTGCCAGGCCTTGTGCCTGGCACTTTTTTTATTAAACATGGGATTTCATAGTTTATTTCTTGGAAAATTGTGCGAAATATTCAAAAAATTGATTTAGTATTTTTTGTAAATTTTCAAAATTTTGTGTTTTTTCAAAACTATCTTGGTCTATATATAAAGCCCGATTAATCTCAATTTGAATTGCATTTATATTATCAGTGGTTTTTGCATGGCTTTGGGTTATAAATCCGCCTGCATAAGGTTGATTTAGCCTTGTTTTAAAACCATTGTTTTTGAAAAAGTCTATAATTACATTTGTCGTCTTTAAGTTTGCACTTCTACTATAATTATTTCCGACAATAATATCGCATTGATTTGATCCAAGTGCATCTTTTGGCATTGAATGTATATCTATCAAAAATGCTTTGCCAAATTTTTGTTTCAGGTCTGAAAGCTTTTCATCGATGAATGAATGATAGGGTTTATGTATATTATTTATTCTTTCTTCGACTTCTGAAAATGGGATTTTGTGGCGATATATATTATTATCTTTATTAACTAAGCGCGCAACAAGACCGATTCCTGCCCTTGAATATGGGCAATATGTGCTGGTTTTTATGCCATCAATAAGCTTTAAATCAAGTGAATGTAGTGGGCGATTAAGATCAAGATAGGCACGCGCATAATTTGCAACCAAAATGGTTGCGCCCGATTTTGTTGAATTGATGCATAATTCATCAGTATATAAATCCTCCATAAAGCGCAGTTCTTGAGGGCTTATACAAATATCATTTAATAGTTTTGGTGGATAATAACGCCCAGAATGCGGTGATGACACCAAAATAGGCGCTTCATCGCCTATTGGTTCAAAAACTGTAAAAAAATCTGGCGCAACTGACATATTGATATGTTCAAGCGTTTTTTATCACCCCTTGTCAACTTTCCTTTCACATTCTTATGCAAAAGTGCCTAAATTCAGGAGTTAAAGATAATGGCGCGCATATTATTAGCAGAGGATGACGATAGCTTAAGAACATTCTTAGCTGGCGCATTAATAAAAGCAGGGCATGAGGTCGCCGATTTCCCTGATGGTGATTTGGCGCTTGAGGCGTTGAATAATTTGCAATTTGATTTGCTATTAACTGATATTGTTATGCCGGGTGTTGATGGCGTTGAATTGGCGCGAAAAGCCGCCGAATTACGCCCTGATATGAAAATTGTATTTATTACAGGTTTTGCTGCCGTTGCTTTAAACCCCGCAAACCAAGCACCCGCGAAAGCAAAGGTTTTATCAAAACCATTCCATTTACGTGAATTAGTTGCCGAAGTTGAAAAAGTAATGGCCGCCTAAAATTAAGAGCCAGTGATAAGCGCGCTTATTGCTGCTGCTGCAATCAAAAGGGCATAGCCTAATGCTGCTTTGATGCTTTTTGGCGAAATTGTCTGTTTTAACATAGTGCACACTTTTAATTGTGTTAATTGGGGAGTTTATTTTATGCTGCACCTGCTAACACAAAATGCTTTACGCTTCAATAATCATTAGCCGCAAAGTATAAAGCGTTTATGCAAGGCTCTTTTGCATAATTACGCTATCAAGCCATTTATCAAATTTGAAGCCAATTTTGGAAAACGTGCAAACATGCACAAATCCAAGGCTTTTGTGCAATGCAATCGACGCTTGGTTTTCGCTATCCCCAATTACCGCCACCATAGTTTTAAGGCCAATTTGTGCGCATTTGTCGCATAATTGGTTCATAAGTGCTTTTGCAATTCCAAGGCCGTGATATTTTGGTTTTACATAAACCGAATTTTCACAGGCAAAGCGCCAACCTTCGCGCCCACGAAAAAGGCTTGCATATGCATAACCAATTATTTCATTATCAATATGGGCAATAAGATACGGGTATTTTGCACTTATATTTTCAAATCTTATTATCATTTCTTCTTTGCTGGGCGGGTAATATTCCCAACTTGCGGTTTCTTCCATAACGGATCTTGAATAAATTTCTAAAATTGCATCAATATCATTTAATTGTGCATCTCTTATTGAAAAATCCATACTCATTTTTTCTCAAGCAAATCCCATTTTTGGCCGTATAAATCCTTAAAAACTACAACCCAGCCATAGACTTCATTACGTGGCTCTTCAACGAAATTAACCGAATTTTCTTTAAATCTTGAATAGGTGCCGTGAAAATCATCAGTTTGCATAAACAAGCCGACACGTCCGCCAAACTGATTACCAATTGTTTTAGCTTGTTCACCAGTGGCTTTTGCTAATAATAATTTTGCGCCGCCTTTTTTTGCCCCTATGACAACCCATCTTTTTTCTTCGCTTAATTTTATGTCTTCTAATAATGTAAATTCAAGGCAATTAACAAAATAATCAATTGCTTTGTCATAATCATCGACAAGATATGCCGTCATAAAAAGTTCGTGTGCCATTTTTATCCTTTAAAATTAAATATTCTTGGGATTTGTAATTAAAAGCAATGAAACAATATGCGCTTTGTACTTGCCAATGAATTTTTTTTTGACCATAAAGCCGCAAAAATGGGCGTATAGCTCAGCGGGAGAGCACTACATTGACATTGTAGGGGTCACAGGTTCAATCCCTGTTACGCCCACCATTTTTAGTTTGCGTTCAGAAAAACACCTTGGCAAAGCCAAGGTTTTTTCTTTGGCGCCACGCAGGCTGGCTCGCTCAATGCTCACGTTCGCTTCGCTCGTATGGTTCGAAGTTTCTCCCTTTATGTCCACCATTTTTTAATCAGATTTGCACCTTCGCGGCCTTGCCGCTCACTCACAAATCTGGATTTATTATGCGAAAAATCTTCAAAAAGCGTAGTTTTTGAAAATTTTCCACTCTCTAACTTGGGTTCTAAAACCCTAACCAGCTTTTTTTGGTGTCGGTTTCGTCATCTAATTGTCCGAGTGCATCTACACCTGGTTCATGGGCAGCAATTAATTCATTGGGTGCAGAAGCTGGAACAGGCGCATCCGCAGATTTTACCAATTTAGCCGCATTATATTTTTCAAGTCGCGGATGTATCAAAGCGCCGCTTTCGCCATAAGCCTCGACTAAAGCTGCCCAATCTTCATTACGATAATCAAATGCATTACCTTCAGGGTCAAGATCCGACCAATCGGCTTCGCGCGGCGCAACGGCTGCTTTGTGCATATAATCATCATAAAGCGCATTATCATTTTTAAGTAATGCCGCCTGCGCACAAAGTGCCAAAATCCGCGATGTTGGCTTTTCTTTTAATAGGCCAGACAATATTGAATCCGCCAATGCACTTTCATTATTGGCAATTGCATCTTCGACTTGAATTATACGGCTTTCACGATGTTCAGGGCGAAGTTTTACCAAACCTTCTGCCCATTTTAAAACATCCTTTTTGCTTTTACCCTCTTTGAGATCTTTGTAAGCCAAGGCAAGCGCAGGGTGTGGTTCTGCTGCCCATGCAGCTTCTATTGCCTGTGCCGCCTGCCAATCTTTACCTGCCAATTTATTAAGGCGCGCCGCCATAATAGCAGCTGGCGCAAATGAAGGCGCAAGTTTTAAAGCACGCGTTGCATTATCAAGGGCAGCATTATAATCACCAGCTTTTTCAAGGCGGTGCGCATTGGCCGCCAAAACAACCGCGCGGCGTCTTTGGGCGGTTTTTTTACCAATAAGACCGCGTTTTTCAGCCTCATCAAGGGTTGTTATCGCCCCTTCCCAATCACTATTATTAATTTTTTCCTTAAAAATGGTTTCAAGCGGCCAAGTTGATTTTTTAGCAACATTAAGCGCATTATTGGCGTGCGAAATGGCGGCAGCAAAATTCCCCTTCTTGCTTGAAAGCTCACTCAATCCTTTTAAAGCAGCAGATTGATAGCCCGCAGTTTCAGTTAATTCGCCATAGATTTTTTCAGCAGTGCCAAAATCATCCGCCATTAATGAGGCGCGCGCATAAATTAATTTATTTGCCGCATCACTTGGCGATATTGAATATAATTTTTGGGCAAGTTTTCGTGCATCACTATAATCGCCTGCATCATGAGAAGCCAAAACTTGACCAATTAATTCAAGTGATTTTTTGCGATTGGCCTCTATTTGTGCGCGTTTAACCTTGGCAGGAAGCGAAATCATCCATGCGATAAGCCCCCAAATCACAGCAAGTAAAATAGCACTACCAAGAAGGATTAGAGCTGCAATTACAGGCTTAACACTTATATCAACCGCGCCACCAGTATAGGCGATTTCACCCTTTTGCATTGCAAGCCAACCAAAGCCCGCAAAAATTGCCAAAACTAAAATAATTAAAAATAACAGTCTTAAAATTTTCATCTGCCATTCCCCATTATTTGGTTATTTGGTTGTGCATTAGTTTGTGTATTAGGTGTGGTTAGATTGTTTTGGTTCGCAGGTATCGCCACCTGTGCCGGCGGTGTTACATTAAGACTTGGTGCATTAAGGCCGCGCTCGATTGCGCCGCGAAGTGCCGCAATTTTTGTATCTAAATCAAGGCGATTTTTTGCACCCGCAATCCAATGGGTTAATTCAGGGGTTTTTTGCGTCATTGTATCAATTTCAGTTATTGCCCCCTGAAGGTCGCCACCAATTAATTTTAGTTTTGCGCGTTCATAAATTGCGCTTGGTGCATTTGGATCAGGCGCGGTTTCTTTAACTTTAACCTTAACCAAATTAGAGAAGAATGAGCTTAGCCAACCGAAAAAGCCGCCTTCTTTCTTCTCTTCTTTTTTGGGGTCAATTATATTTGCGCCAAGATTCTCAAATTCTTTTTCCAATAATGCACGGGTTGGCGCACCATTAACGGCAAGCCCTTCGAGCGCGCCAACTTCTGGAACATTTGGCAATGCAGCCTTTACCGCAGAATATTCAGGCATAAACCCACCAGAACGATTTGTGGCTTCGGCCAATGACATAACTGCAAAAGTGATAGCAGGGCTTGGGGTTTGGGCCACACGCGCATTTAAAGCGTCAAAATTAACTTTCAATGTTGCAATTTCAGCCTGTAAACCCGCAATAATCGCGCCGCCCGTGCCAGTTGGGTCAAGTGCCGCAAGCCTAGTTTCAATTGCGGTTAAACGCCCAGATAGGCCTTCGATTTGTGCTTTAAGCGGGTCAAGATTTGCTTGCTGAACTGGTGCGGGGGTTAAAGGCTGTGTGCCATTAATAGCATTTGTATTTGCTTGACCTGAAACAGGTGGCTGTGCTTGTTGATTATTTGGTGGGTTTTTTACCAAATCTTGTAGATGGTTTAAATCACCACGCAAAGAAACAATTTGCGCCCCTAAATCATCCGAACTAGATTTTGCATTTTCTGCCTTTGGAAGAAATTGTGCAATTTGAAGTTTTTGCGCAATATCTGGTCGGGCATTGATCAAAAGGCTAAGATATGCACCGCCAATCATTGCCGTTCCCGACATTAAAAATGCCGTAAAGAAACCAATACCACCGCGCTTTTTTATAATTTGCGGCGCAGATCCACTCGTGCTTGGGGCATAAGATGGTTTGGTTATATTTTCTTGCAGTTTTACTTCTGCGGCTTGTTCGGTATTTTGGGTTTCTTCGGTCATATTTAATTTTACTAATAATTTGCCTTAATTAAAACCCCGCAAATTACTAAATATCATTCAATTGTACCATCTTCATTTGGAATCTTAGTTGCAAACTTATCATATTCAACGCAAGGTGAGGTTTTGGAGCGTCCATCAGGGCCCCAGCGACGATAAGACCTACTATCAATATGAAATCTTGTATATGAATAAAAGCCAAGGCCAATTTGATATTTTTCGCCCCATTTAGAATGCAAAAGGCACATATCATGAATTAATTGTTCGCGCGTAATTTGGGTTTTCGGTAGCATATCAAGCGCAAAATATTGTGAATGCGAACTATTTTTTGCCCCACCCGCACATTCATTTAAAACTGGATTTCTATATGAAGACACTGCCTCCAAATTGCCGATTGTTGGTTTAATTTTTTCTTTGATAAATTTTAAAGTATCAACAATATTGGGCCATAATTGCGGTGGTGGCACTTCAAATCCACTTTGATTACATTCTTTTGCCATTGATGCAGTACGTAGGATTTCAAAAGTCGGAAACACGCCAAGCACTTTATGTCTTAAAAGATATTTTTCAAAATTATTTACGGCTTGAACATTCGCACTTTGTGAATATTTCCAATTTTCAAAAGCTTCATCGCTGAAATAATAATCAATAGTTTGCGCGCGCATTGTAAAGTCAGCGGCAAAGCATGATGCAATGGCAAGAATAAAAATAAGAGCGCGAAACAATTTCATAAAATCATAATAACATTAGAATTTATGATTTGTAACACCCAAAAAGTGAAAATAGACACTTGATACAAAAACAAAAAAGCACCCAATCGCTTGGGTGCTTTTTGTAAAAGTAATTTTGGCTTATTTTTTGAAAATGCCGCCAAATTTATCTTTAAAGCGAGAAACACGACCACCACGGTCCATAAGTTGGGTGTTTCCACCTGTCCAAGCTGGATGTGATTTAGGGTCGATATCAAGGTTTAAAACTTTACCTTCGCCGCCAATAGTAGAGCGGGTTTTAAAAACAGTACCGTCAGTCATAGTAACAGTAATAAAATCGTAATTAGGGTGCGTATCGGCTTTCATGATAATTCCATATAGCGGGGCAAGCCCCAAAAAATTCAAGTGGGCGCGCTTAGCATTTACACCGACAATTGTCCATAGCTTTGGTGCTTTTAGTTTTTGGCAATTTGCAAAAACATGTATAGATGGGCGTTATGAAGGACACCTAAAATGACATTTGGCAAAAAATTTGGCCTTATAATTCTTATTATATTTGCATCTATTAGTTTTGTATTTTTCCGTGCAATGGTTCGCTTTGGCGAATTTACCACTTTGACATCACGCTTTGACGGAAAATGCGAAAGCCTTGCCAATAATGTTAGTGGTGTTGAAGATATTCAAGAATTCAAATTCATAACAAGTGAAGGCGAAAAAAAATTAATTGCTTTTAGTGCTTATGATAGGAATGCTGCGAAAAAAAATCCTAATCTCCGTGGTGCTTTATATATAAGCCCGATTGACAATATTCAGGCTATAAGTGATGCAACAAATATTATTGATGGCGATAATATAATCCAATCACCGAAAGATTTTGTTCCAATCGGTATTGGTGTTCTTAATGGGCCAAAGCCGATTATTATGGCGGTTAATAACGCATCTGGTAATTCAAGCGTTGAAATTTACGAGATTGACGAAAATGGCCTATTAAATCACATCAATAGCGTTAAGATAGAAGGCGCGCACCGCCTTAATGACGTTGTTCCCTTATCTGCTAATAGCTTTTATGTAACTAATGAAAGTGATTATAAATCTAAATCATTTGTGGATTTTGTTCAAAACTTATTGAACAATGATAAAACTGGCTCAATATTTTATTATGATGGCAAACGCGCGACAAAAATCCCTGCAAATATTTCTTTTGCCAATTCCATCGCGCTTTCTAATGATGGTAGTAAATTGTATTTAACAGGTACAATAAGTAGAAACCTTCAAATTTATTCACGTAACACTTCTAATAATCAATTGAATTTAATTGATAATGTATTTTTGGGTACTGGCGTTGATAATATTTCTATTGATGATGAAAACCGTATTTTTATTGCTTCCCATCCAAAATTATTCACGCTAGCTTCACGCATGTGGTTTGGGGGTAAAGATACGCCAAACCAAGTAATCGTGATTGAACCAAACGGTGATAATAAGGGTGGCAATGTAGATCAAGTCTATATTGATAAAGGCGAAAATGGATTTGGTGCATCATCAATTGGTATTAAAAATAATGACAAATTGATAATGGGCTCAATTTATTCAAAAGGCATAAGATTGTGCCAATTGCCACAAGAATGGCACCAATCAAAAACCCACCCCGCGCAACAATTAATTGATGTTGATCGTGACGCTAAAATCAAGAAACAACGTGAATTGGAAATTAAAAAAAATATTAGCCATTAATTCTGCGAAATAGGCGCGCGCTTAAAAAGCCTGCGCCTAGTGCAAGTAATAGGCCAAAAACCCCGTAAATAAATGTATTATCGCGGGCAAATTGGAAAATAAAACGCTCGAAACCAACTTTGGTAACTTCAAAACTTTGAAGGGTTGAATCAACTGGGCGCTTGTTTTTGATAACCATAACTTTGACCGTATATAGGCCAGGGGGGGTTAAATCTGGCAATTTTATATCGGCACGGAAAAGGCCATTTTCCATAAATTGCACAGCTTTTGGCGCATTCACATAAAGTTTTTGTTTTTCACGCGCAGCAACAAATGCATTTTTAAAATCCGCAAGTTCTTGTTTAGGTAAAGTATTTTGGTGTGGGTTTAATTGGCTTAAGGCGTCCATTCCATAAAGGCTTTGGGTATCTTTTGGCGCAATTTCATCAATTGGGCGCGTGCTTGCAACGCCAAAAAAAGTTGGGGCGGCATCAAAATATACGCGCTTTTGCCCAATCCAAAGCCCCATTATTTTAGATTTTTTAGTTATCCATGCTTGGCGATTTGGGCCGCGAACAATGATTACAATATCTGTATTTGTATCACCCGCTAATTGAACCGCGCCAAACATAGTAAGTTTTGCGCCATTAAAATTTGATGTAAGTAAAACGGAATCATCCATCAAAGCAGCCGCAAGACGTGTTCTTTGTGCCGCCGCAATTTGGGGCAATAGGGAGAATATAAAAGATAATAATAATACAAACTTCTTCATAGGCCACCACCTGCTGAGGAAGTAGTATAAATATCTTTTGGCGTTAAAAATAATTCAAGCGCAAGAACCATAGTTAATGCTATAATTACTAGGCCCAATAGGATTCTTAGCTGTTCACCGCATAGCTTTCGACCAAAGAACAAACCAACTTGCGCGCCAATTACTGCACCAATTATCAATATTGATGATAAAACTACGTCAAGGCCGCCATTAGATGTTGATTGCATAAAGGCAGTTGTACTTGCAAGAATTAAAACCTGAAAAATAGAAGTTCCAACAACCAAACTTGGTGGCATATTAACAATATAAATAAGCGCAGGTACAAGCAAAAATCCGCCGCCAACACCCATAATTGCCGATAAAATACCAATTACAAAGCCGATAATTACTGGTGGCAAAATTGATATATAAAGTTTTGACCTTGGAAAACGCATTTTAAAGGGCAAAAGATAACCAATATTACTTTTTGATCTTTTTAGAATTTTTGGGTTTTTTGCATTCCGCATTGTTTTAAGGGATTCACTTAATAATGAGGTCCCAATAAATCCTAATAATAAAACATATGAAACCCTTACAACCAGTTCGGCAAAACCAAGCATAGATAGCCAACGAAATATTATCGAACCAAGGGTAACGCCCATAACACCCGCCGTCACCATTATAAGACCAAGTCGCAAATCAAGCGCGCGTTTTTCCCATTGTGGAATAAAGGATGACATAGAGGCAGCCGCAGAAACACTTGCACCAGAAACCACCGCAATTGGCGCGGGTATGCCGCTTAAAATAAGAAGCGGTGTAAGCAAAAAACCACCACCAATCCCAAAAAGACCCGAAACACCGCCCACAATCAAACCAATCCCAAGCATTAACCAAGGACTAACCGCCATTTCAGCTATGGGCAGGTATATTTCCATCTTCTACAAATACTCATGATTGTTCAGAACATTTATTATCTTAGGGTTTTAACCCTAAAATGCCGTTAATGGCAAATAATAAACAACAATAAATCAGGCATTATGTGATTTTGCTATTATTCTTGTCCGCCAGCTTCGGCACGGAAACCTGCAATTTTTCTATCCAATGCTGCTTTGTCGGCCGCATTTAGTTTTGAAGCAACTTCTTTGGATTTACGAACTGCGTCCGCATCACCACTTTTTGCCGCAAGACTATACCAATAATAAGCATCAGTCGGGCTTTTTGCGGTTCCAAGTCCTTGTTCATGCATGGCGCCAAGATTGAATTGGCTATCGGTCAAACCACGACGGGCGGCTTTATTGAAATTTTGGGCTGCTTTTACAAAATCTTGAGGTGCGCCATCACCTTCTGCGTAATATACACCAAGATTATGTTGCGCCTGTCTTGAACCTGCTTGCGCTGCACGTTCAGTCCATTTGCGGGCTTCATTCATATTTTTTGAAACGCCATCACCTTTTTCATACATTTTAGCAAGACGATTTTGGGCGCGTGTATCACCTGAATCTGCTGATTGCGAAAGTAATTTAGTGTAAGCGCCCATATCGCCTGCTTTTTGTTTTGCTAAAGCGGCATCATACAAAGAACGTGCATCAACTTTTAATGCTTGAGTCTGTGGTTGTGCACCATTTGTAATTCCGGCGATACGAACCGGCGCTTGTGGCATTGCAGCTTGTGGTTTTGCTAATGCTGCATTTGGCGCAATTGGGGGTGTCGGAGAGGTTGTTTTATTTTGTGGGCCAATTGTTGGTGGCAAAGCTACCTGCGGCTTTTGAGGGTTAGTTTTATCAACAACTGGTGCACCTATTGTATTAGAAATATTTGTATCGCCTATTGTTGGCGGTGCAATATTAGCAGGTGGTGCAGATACATTTGTTGGCGGTGCAGCGGTCACGGCGGTTGAAGGCTGTGTATTTGGTGCAGTTTTTAACGCCTGTGGCAATTCACTTTGGTCAGGTTTTTTATGTTGGTTTAAATAGACATAGCCTGTTGAAAGTGTTGCTAAAACCAATGTTCCTGCTGCAACTTTACCAATTGGCGAAAGGCCGCCAGTTTTGGTGTTTTGCTTTGCAGCTTTAGCTTTTGAAGTTTTTTCAGGATTGGTTTCGATAATTGTAGTATCAAACAAATTTTCTTCATTTATTATAGGGGCTTTGGCTTTTTGTGGTGCTGGCTTTTTTTCTTTTTTCTTTTTGCTTTCGGCAGGATTATACGCTGCCTCAATCGCTGCGCGTCTGGCGTTTTCTAAATATGAAGAATCTTGCTTATTTGAATTTTGATTAGCGCTATTATCATTTAACCAAGAATTATCACCATCAGAATTTTCGCCATCATCAAAGCCAAATAATGAATCGCTAAAAGTATCATCAATACTCAATTCAGTGTTTAAATCGCTTACAAAACCATCATCCTGTAAAAGCAAATCTTTTTCAGGTAGTTGCACGCCATCAAAATCATCACCAAAATCTTTTATACCATCATCAAAATCAGTTTTATTTAAGTCAACAAAACCGTTTTCAATTGGTTCTGGTGAAATGATATTCTGTGAATTGGGCGCACTAATTACTTCTGAATAAGAACCAAGGCCGCGTGATTCAATTGTATCAAGCCTATCTAAAACCTGCTCAATAGAGCGGTGAAGTGGGGCACTTACTGCTTTTGCGCGATCTTCTGAAGATTTAATTTCAAGATTAATAAGGCCGATTTTTTCATCTAGTTTCTGGCTAAACTTTTGGTCAAAATTTGAAAATTTACTTTCAATTTCCAACATTTGTTCGGATCTTGAATTATTCAAACTATCTAAAAGCGCACGATTTTCATTTGCCATTTTATTGACAAAATCATTGGTTTTTTCTTCGGCAAGGCGCAATTGATTTGTTACTTGCTGTGCAAGGCGTGTTATATGCTCGCCTGCTTTATCGCCAATATCGCTTCCTTGATTTTCAATTGCACTTAGACGCGCATCAATTGCATGTGTGATACGGCCCAATTCAATACGCATGGCAAGGCCATGATCTTTGGCATTATCATTTACTTCTTCAAGAGAACGAACGCGTTCATCAAGGGTTTGCGCAGTTTTTACAAGTTGATCACCAATATTTTCAATTGCTTCAATTGTATCTTTTTCGCCGTTTTCGATTTTCTCTGTAAGTTCGCGTGATAAATCGCTAAACTTAGCCTCTAATTCGCGGCGCGCATTTAATACAAAATTTTCAACACTATGATCAATTTGTTCAATACGGTTCACAAGGCCAACAAATCTTTCATCAAGGGCATCTTTAACCACATCAGTGGCCTGACCTTCGATTTGCGTGATGCGAGCAGATAAATCAACCAACGCATCTTTAACCGATTCAGTTGTACGTGAATTTATAACTTCTTGATCTTTAACACGTTCCGATAATAGGCTTATGCCTTTGTCGGTTTGTTCGATTGATAGAGTTGCGATTTCTTCAATAGAAGAAAGGCGACCATTTACTTCATCAAGCCTTTGGTCAATTTTCTCATTTACAAAATTTAAACCGCCATCAAGAATTTTTTCTACATCCTGTGGTGAAAGACGGTTTTGACCAACAGTTTCAATTTTTTTCGCTAATTCTTGGGTTCTATCATCTGTTTGCGCGATTTGTATTGCAAGACGGCTTAAAGATTCTTCAAGCGTGCGAAGTGAATCAATGGCCCTATGATTAGGGTTTTCATGCTCTATTTTACGTAATCTCTCACCTATTGTTTCTTGCGCTTGTTTTACATCTTGAAGGGTTGAAGAAATTTGATGGAAATTTTGGCTGTTTTTATTATTATCATCTTCAACGCGTTTAAGAAGGCTTGCAATTGCGCGTTCTGCTACGCGTTCCGCATTATCAATGTCGGTGCGTAATGCTGAATTTGCACCATCATTAGGGCGGAAAACTTGGTTTGCATTAGCAACATTATCAAGCTTTTTATTCAAGGCTTCCATTGCAAGCGCAAGACGCGAAGTATCGCTATTAATCATTTGCGGAAATGGGTTTAATTCTTGTGCATAGGCTTGATTATGTGTTTGTGCATAATTTTGCGGCGCAGGTGGTATTTGAAAATTTGGATCGAAAACAGGCGTATAAATTGGCGTGTTTCTTGTCACGACACGGGTTTCAGCTTCTTCAATCAAGCTATTTACATATTCCCCAATTGTAAGACCGTGCTTAAAAGCTTGCTCTTTAACGGCATCTCTATTGCTAGGCTTAATTCCCTTGATGCTCCAAGGTGATTGGTTAGTCATGACATTTTTCCAAGTTGCAACACTAATATACTGTAAACTAAGGAAAAAACTTTAAGGTATTACTTGTTTGCCTTCTGCAATTTTTGGCAATACCGATATAAGGATTCTCCTTAATTTCGGTTTGCACTGCGTCAGTAAATGAAAGGTTAATAAATTTATTAATGGTTGTACTTCATACACTTTTGGCGATATTACCACGCGGTATTAACGGCAATTAGGGGAACGACCACCTGCAATTATTTTTATATAATTACCTGTTCGTACACTATGTGATGAAACTTCTTCACAAGCATTACCAACTTTGCGCACCCAATGCCCCTCAACACAAGTTTGACCACTTGACGTATTATAACACCTCTCCTCGACCCAGCGCCAATGACCATCATTGGGCATAGAATTTACATATGAATATGCATAGGGCGCGATTTCTTGACCTGAAGCATTATAGACAACATTGTTTTTTGAAACACGCGGTGCGGGGGTTCTTTCTTGTGCGCTTACACGATAATAATTATCCGCGATTGCCGAAGAAATATTAAGCCCACATAAAGCCATACTTAAACTGGCAATTAACATTATAAATTTTTGCGATGATTTCTTCATCTTTGCCCCACTTTTTGGCAATATTAACTATGATTTTAAAAATAACACGCGCTTTCCCTTAAAAAGCGAAGCAAAAAAATTTTACAACAAATATAATATTTCCCTTGACGTAAACGTTAGCTTATGTTATATGGGGTTTCATGGAAAAATTACTGAATAAATCAAAAATTTTTTGGTCTATTGGCGATCTGTCAAATGAGTTTGACGTTACCGCGCGTACTTTGCGTTTCTATGAGGATAAAGGTCTTTTATCACCTATACGCGAAGGGCAAAAACGCAAATATACGGCACGCGATAGGGCGCGCCTTATTCTTGTTTTGCGCGGCAAACGAATTGGTTTTTCACTTGAAGACTTAAAAGAAATGCTTGATCTTTATGATCTTGAAGGCGGAAAAAAGCATCAATTGCAAACTGCCTTGGCAAAATTCAAAGAACAATTATTGGTCCTTGAAAACCAAAAAAATGATATAATTGCGGCAATAGGTGACTTAAAAAGCAATATTGATCGCGTTGAAGAAAATTTACAAAATTACAAGTAAAGGGTGAGTGAAATGGCATATAAAGCACCAATTCGTGACATGCAGTTTATATATGATGAGGTCTTAAACATTGACCAATATTCAGATCTTGGAACTTTCGCTGAGGCAACAAAAGAAACACGCGATGTCATTTTAGAAGAAATGGCAAAATTCTGCGAACAAGTTCTTGCCCCATTAAATCATGTTGGCGACACTGAAGGTTGCGTCCGCAACGATGATGGCAGCGTCACAACCCCTAAAGGCTTTAAAGAAGCCTATCAACAATATTGCGAAGCAGCATGGCCAACAATTGGCGCAGAGCCTGAATTTGGTGGTCAAGGCCTACCGCATGTTTTGACCCTTTCATTACAAGAAATGGCTTCATCTGCTAATATGGCATGGGCAATGTATCCAGGTCTTACCCATGGGGCATATTCGGCACTACTTACGCATGGTAGCGATGAACTAAAAGCGATTTATTTGCCAAAAATGGTTTCAGGTGAATGGACAGGAACCATGAACCTTACCGAGCCGCATTGCGGAACAGATTTGGGTCTTTTACGCACTAAAGCAGAAAATAATGGCGATGGTTCATATAATATCACTGGCCAAAAAATCTTCATTTCAGCCGGTGAGCACGATATGAGCGAGAATATCATTCACCTTGTCCTTGCCCGTATCGCAGGCGCACCAGAAGGCACAAAAGGTATTTCGCTTTTTGTTGTTCCTAAATTCCTTGTGAATAAAGATGGTTCTTTGGGTGCAAGAAACCCTGCAACCTGTGGCAAAATTGAAGAGAAGATGGGTATTCACGGCAATTCAACCTGCGTTATGAATTATGATAGCGCAAAAGGCTGGCTTGTTGGCGAAGAAAACAAAGGCCTTAATGCCATGTTCGTTATGATGAATGTGGCGCGCCTTGGGGTTGGCCTTCAAGGGCTTTGTCAATCTGAAACTTCATATCAAAATGCAGTTATTTATGCTAAAGATAGATTGCAAATGCGCTCTTTAACTGGTCCTAAAAATCCAACTGGCCCTGCGGATCCAATTATTGTGCATCCTGATGTGCGCCGTATGCTTATGGATGCTAAAGCAATTAATGAAGGCGCGCGTTGCTTCCTTTATTGGACTGCGCTTTATGGCGACTTAATGCATGTTTCAAATGATGAAGCCGTAAAAACTAAAGCCAATGATTATATGGCATTATTAACCCCCGTCCTTAAAGGCTATATTACCGATAAAGGCTTTGAAAATGCCGTTAATGGTCAGCAAATTTATGGCGGGCACGGCTTTATCGAAGAATGGGGCATGAGCCAATATGTACGCGATGCCCGTATTGCGATGATTTATGAGGGTGCAAATGGTGTTCAAGCGCTTGATTTGGTTGGTCGTAAACTTGCCCAAAATGGTGGTCGTGCGGTGCAGAGCTTCTTTGGTGAAATTGATGCATTCGTAAAAGCAAATTCAGAAAATGCCGAACTTGCGCCATATATTAAAGGTCTTAAAACCTCAAAAGATTCATTAATGGCGGCAACAATGTGGTTGATGCAAAACGGCATGGTTAATTTTGATAATGCAGGCGCTGCATCAACAAATTATATGCATTTATTCGGCATTTGCGGTCTTTCATATATGTGGACATTAATGGCAAAAATCGCCCTAGAGAAAAAAGGTTCAGAGCCGTTTTATGACACAAAACTTAAAACCGCGACCTATTTCATGGAACGCATCGTTCCAGATTGCGCCGCACATTTAGCAAAAATCCAAACCGGCGCCACAAGCATGATGGCATTAAGCGCGGATGAATTTTAAGAATGACTGAAAACTGGTATGAACCACCTGTTGAGAAAAAAGCAAATCCCAAATGGGTGAAAATAGTTTTTGTTTCAATCGCAACAGGGGTTCTTACTGGCTTAATAATTGCCATAATGTATATTTTGGCAGATTATATTTTTCCTAAACCGCAAGTTTTTGAATTCAATTTACAAAATGAAATTAGTGCTGCGCTTTTAGTAATTATATTTGGCGCAACTTTGGGGTTAATTATTGGCGCACCTGCCGCACTTTTGTTTGGGCCAATTACTTTAAAGGCAACACATAAACTACCAGACAATATAAAGCTTATTGTGCGAACACTATTGGGCGCAATTGGTGGCTATCTGGCATTTTTAATCCTAGGAATAACCCAAAATACGCCCAATTTATTTATTTTAAACATTGATAAATTTTTTATGCCTTGCGCCGCAGGTATCATTGGCGCACTCCTATTTCAAAAACTTTATCCAAAAGAAGGAAATTAAAATGAGCGAGCATATAGCCAATGTAAAATGGGAACGCGGTAATCAGGTTTTTTCGGATGGTAAATATGCACGCAAACATTTGATTTCTTTTGATGGTGGGTTTTCAATTGTGGGCGCGCCAAACCCGATGATAAAACCACCGCTTGGCGCTTTGGATGCCGCAGACCCAGAGGAATTATTGGTTGCAGCGCTTTCATCGTGTCACATGCTTTGGTTTTTGGATTTGGCGCGGCGCGCAGGTTTTGTTGTAAATTCTTATAATGATGATCCAATTGGAATTATGGGCAAAGATGAAAATGGCAAAATTTCAATAACAAAAATTACACTTAATCCAAAAGTTGAATTTGACGGTAAACAGCCAAACCAAGAAGAGCTTGCTGACCTTCATCACAAAGCCCATGATGTTTGCAATATTGCCAATAGCATTAAAGCCGAAGTTGAGATTGCATAATGGTAAAAGAATTATTTGAAAAAGCCGGCCTATTTGAATATGCGCCATGTTCAAAAACTCTTGGTTTTGAACTTCTTGAACTTGATATAAAGGCAGGAACAACCAAGGTTAAATTTGCTGGAAAATCAGAATTTGCAAACCCAATGGGCACGATACAGGGTGGTTTTTTGGCGGCGATGCTTGACGATACGATTGGAATGTTATGCATGGTAAAAATGGGTGGAAGAGCCATAGTTTCAACCATTGACCTCAATGTTCAATACCTTCGCCCTATTCACTGCAAAAAGTCAGAAAATGACGTAACGGTATCTGCAAAAATAACGTCCACAGGCAAAAATATCATGTTTGCCGAAGCCGAACTTTATGATAGCCGTAATAAAATAGCAGCACGCGCCACATCATCTTTGGCGATAAGTAAAATTAAGCAAGGGGAAGAATAATGACTGAGGCCTATATTTATGACGTAGTTCGAACCCCACGTGGTCGTGGTAAAAATACCGGCACATTACACGAGATAACGGCACTTTCACTTTCATCTCAAGTTTTGGGCGCAATTCGTGATAGAAACTCTCTAGACACTTCATTGGTTGATGATGTTATCTGGGGCTGTGTTACACCAATTGGTGAACAAGGCGCTGATATTGCGCGAACCGCGGTTTTAATGGCTGATTATGCCGAAACCACCGCAGGTGTTCAAATTAACCGCTTCTGTGCTTCTGCCCTAGAGGCTGTTAATATGGCAAGCGCAAAAGTAATTGCCGGCGAGGCTGATTTTGCAATTGGCGGTGGCGTTGAATGCATGAGCCGTATTCCTATGGGTTCTGATGGCGGTGCGTGGCCAACCGACCCGCAAGTGGCAATTAAAACCCGTTTTGTGCCACAAGGTATTTCGGCCGATGCAATTGCAACAAAATATGGCATTTCACGCGATGATTGCGATGCATACGCAGTCGAAAGCCAAAAACGTTCGGCAAAATCATGGGCGGAAGGAAGATTTAAACGCTCAATCCTTCCTGTTAAAGATCAATTGGGCACTATTATTCTCGATCATGATGAAACCGTGCGCGGTGATGCATCAATGCAAAGCCTTGGTAGCCTTGAGCCATCATTCAAAATGATGGGCGAAGTTATGCCAGGTTTTGACGCGGTAATCCTACAACGCTACCCTGAACTTGAAAAAATTAATCACGTTCACCATGCTGGTAATTCATCTGGTATTGTTGATGGTTCTGCGGGTGTTTTAATCGGCTCTAAAGAAGCGGGCGAGCGCGCGGGTTTAAAACCACGTGCAAGAATTGTTGCGACGGCTTCTGTTGGTTCTGAACCATCTATCATGCTTACTGGCCCTGAATTTGTGGCGGCAAAAGTACTTAAAAAAGCGGGTATGACAGCAAAAGATATTGATTTATTCGAGCTTAATGAAGCCTTTGCATCAGTTGTTTTACGCTATATGCAAGCATTTGATATTCCACATGACAAAATCAATGTTTGCGGTGGTTCAATTGCAATGGGTCACCCACTTGGCGCAACAGGTGCGATGATTGTTGGTATCGTTCTTGAAGAATTAGAGCGTACAGGCAAAGAAACCGCACTTATCAATCTTTGCGTGGGCGCGGGTATGGGCACTGGAACAATCATTCAGCGCATATGATTTTCACAAATTAAAAATAAAAAAGCCGCCAAATTAATTGGCGGCTTTTTTATTGAACTTAATTTAGATTAAAAACCAAGTGCTTTTAATGCTTCAATGTTAGGCTTGCCATCAGCATTTAAGCCTTTGCTTTCTTGGAAGCGGCGCATTGCATCGCGGGTTTTTGAACCATAAATATTATCAACAGGCCCACGATAAAAACCAAGCTCGCCAAGGCGTTTTTGAACATTAGCCGCAGTTACAGCATTAAGTGGCTTTTTCGAGCTAACAACTTCAGACTGCGCAATATTTGAATTTGTAACACGTGGACTTGAAGACAAATCAACCGCAACTTTTTGAACATTTGAATTATCGCATGGAACTTCAACCCATGTATAATATTCAGGCTTATCAAGGCGCTGTGTATTAATTGTGGTTGTACGTGGTGCAATGTGGTCTTCGCCAACAATTTGCGCATCAGAAATCAATTCTTGAGTGTTAACGCGTGGGTTTTTCGCGTTCAAAACAGGCGGCACATAGACTTCACGAACGCTTGCTTCACGTGTCACAATTTGACGACGATTAACAATAGACTGTTCAGCAACAGGAACAAATTTCACATCAGCTTTTGGTGCAGAATATGAAGTATATGGAACATTTACAGTTTCGCCATATTCCTCAACTAAGCAATAAGTTTCGCCAGTTGCACCATTTATACGGCGAACATTTGATAAATCAGAACCACGACGCCAAACCAAAGTTGGTTTTTTTACAATATAAGTTTTAAACCCTTGATGCGCAGCAGGCGGGGTTACAACAACTTTATGGTGCGCAGGTACAAGAACGATTTTTTCATCAACATATCCAAATTCAGGATTTGTAACTTGGAAGGTCTTATAACCATCACTTGCAATCACATCGCGCGCAACAGGTTGTGAGAATTTAGCATCTGCAACGCGCGGCATTACATAGCCATCTTCTATTGCTACATTTAATGCTTGGTCGGCAGTATATGTTGCAGGAACTAAAACACGTGCAAAACACTGACCAGGGCGCGCATTAGGCGGCGCCATATCTGATGGCATCATCGGCTGAGCAATTGAAGCAAATGGCAATACGCTTATCCCTACCAACGCAGCCATTATTCCGCTTGAAATTTTCATTTCACCATTCTCCGAATTTATAATTATTATGGCTTAAGCCTATCACCCTTATTTCAACGCGTATTTTGCTTATTAGTCAAATAAACTAGCGTTTTTACAACCTCAACCAGAATGCAAAGCCAATAGATTCAACTTTTTGGGGATTAAATGCTTCATATTTATAAAATTTAATTATCCTCGGCTTTTAAAAGCGAATTATTTTTTAATAATGCCAATAAGAAAATCAAATAAAACCCTACCCAATAATGATATTTTAAGCATGCAAGAAAAAGTACGCGCACGCCTAAAATCGGCGATAGATGCAGGAAATAATACTGTTGCAAAAATCGAAATTGATATGCTTGAGCGCCTTTTAAAGCTAGGCAAGTTTGAGGTCGTGGAGCCGCTAAAATTGACGCCCCAAGAAATTAAACAAAGGCGCGAAAAATTGATTAATGAAATAGAGGCGAAGATACAAAAAATATCGAAATAATTATTGGTTTTTCAAAAGCCTATCAAAATATTCCTGCTCTTGCGGGGTATTTTTAGGGTCATTTGCTTTTTCTTTTAATTTTTGAAGAATTTCGCGTGACTTTTGCTCTTTATCCAATGGTGGGATTTTTGTTTTTTCATTGGGGTTTTGACGACCTTTATTGGTTTTATTTTCATTTTCGCGCCCCATTGGATCTTTACTATCATCACTTTGATTTAGTGCATCTGATAGGCTTTCTATTGCCTGTTTTTGGGTTTTTTGTGCGCTTTCTTTATTGCCTTGCTTTAATTCTTGGGCCGCACGCTCCATATCATTTATGGCTTTTGAAAAGCGGTTTTCATCCATTGATTTCAAATCATCAGCAAGTTTTTCTTGTTCTTTTGCTAATTCATCAAGGTTTGAACCATTTGAGCTTTGTGTTTCATCATATAGTTTTTGGGCTTTATCAATAATATCATTAGATTGATTTTCACCTGTATCTTGTCCCATGCGCCCCGATGCGCTGCCATTATTATCCAGTTGCATATTTTGAAGAAATTGATTTAATTCATCAAGTTTTTGCGTTGCATCGCCTTGTTTTGAATTAATATCATCGATGGCCTTTTCAATGTCTTGATCGCCAAGGCTTTGCTTATCTTCAATTTCCATATCGCCTGATTGCTGTTGTTGCTGTTTTAAGACTTCGACATGATTTTGTATTGCTTGGCGTAATTCTTGTTTTAAGCGCTCGATTTCGCTGTCACTTGCATTGTTTTTTATGGCCTGTTTAAGGTTTTCTATAGCATCATTTATTTGCGTTTTTGTGTCTTTTTGCGCATCACGGTATTTTTCAATAATTTCCCATAAAATATTACCAGCTTGTTTTGCTTCTTGTGTATTTCGTGCACGTGAAAGCGTTTCAATTGCATAAATTAGGCCGAGATGCGATAATTCATCCATTTGTAAATATTGATAATTTACTTCATATATTTGCAAAATATCATAAGATTGCTTTATAGATTTTGGGGCATGTTCAATATAATTATCAGAACTTATTTGAACTTCTTGGTTTGAATTTTCGTCATAAATTCGCACTGATGCATTTTTATACGCTTCATATGGTTGTGTTGTTCGAATTATATTTAATCGTAATTCTTGTAATGATTGCGCTAAATCATCATTTAATTGTGGCAGGCTTAAATTAAGCCAAAAATCATTTGAATAGCTTATATTCCCAGATAAATCAGTTATTTTTAAACGTGCAATCACACGTGAACCAACGAGTGCACTTTTTGCACTATTGAAAGTTAGGCTATTTTGCCCCTGATTATTAAAATTATTGATATCGATCGGAAATTCTTCATCGATTTTTACTTGTTGGCCAAAATTTTCAGATTGCCCTTTTAATTCAATAATTGCCTGTTTAATTCCAAAATCTTCCTTGGAATTAAATTGCATTATGAATCTATCATCACCAATTGGAAATGTTTTTACATTTGATAGGAATTTTAAAGGTGCATCTTTGATTATTTTTATCTTGTAAGATATTGTTTCATTACCCAGTTTTATTTTGATTTTTCCGTCATTAATTGAAACAAATTCACCATAATAATTTTGGTTATCAGATTGTTTTAATTTGATAATTGTTTCATTAAATTTTATTATCGGGCTCGCTTTATCAGAATAAATTTTAATTGTGATTTTTGAGTTTTGTGAAATTAAGTTTTGTTTGGCATTTTCTATTTCAATTTTGGGTGATTTTAGAAATTCGGGTGCTTGCGCGAAAATTTGTATATTTTGCGAAATTTGTGATGAATTGGAAAAGTTCCAAGATAAGAAACTAAAGGCATTTGAAAAATAAAATATAAAAACAAAAGCTGATGCCAGTAAAACACCCATTTTTTTTGCATCATTGGGATTTACGAAATCTAAAAAAAATGGTTTTGGTATTTTTACCTTAATTTGTTGTTTTTTAAATTCATTCCAAAATTTATCATTCCCATTAATTTTCAAATCTTCATTGGCGCTTAGGGGTGCAATTTCATCAATTTGGTTTTTAATTTCAAACCTTATAATTGCACTGTTTTTATTGTTTTTGAAATTTTTAAAATTTTTCGATGCCCAATAAATTGCACCAAGCAAAACCACAACATATGCCAATTCAAAAACAAATTTTGGAATATTTGGGCGATTTGATAAAACCTGTCCCCCGAAAGCTGAACAAATCAAAACCATAGAAATTGGAAAAACCAAAATACGAAACCAAAATAATATCGTTTCATATTGATTGATTTTTTTTATGGCTTCTTTTGCGCCCAAAAATGTATTCAGCTCCTGCTTCAAGCAAGCGCCCCCATTTTTGCAACATATTCACCAATTGCAAGTGATGAAGTAAGCCCAGGACTATCAATACCAAACAGGCAAATTAGGCCCTTTAAATAATGATCTTTTTCATCAAGTATTTGGAAATCTGTGAAACTTTCAACATCTTTGCCAATTTTTGGGCGTATGCCTGCATAATCGGGTGACAATAAATTCTCATCAACTTGCGGCCAATAGGATTTTATTGATTGCGCAAAAAGTTCGCGGCGACTTTCATTAACTCTATAATCAATTTCCTCGACAACTTCCACATCGGGGCCAAAACGTGCATGACCTGCTGCGTCGGGCGTTAAATGAATACCAAGGCCGCCGTGATTGGGTATTGGATATATGAGGCGTGAAAATGGCGCTTTTCCCATATATCTAAAATAATTACCCTTGGCATATTTTACTTGAGGAATGAATTTTTCTTCTAACCCTTCAACATTTTTTGCAACAGCACCAGACCAAAGGCCAGCACTTAAAATAAGTGTATTTGCGCTGATTTTGGTTGTTTCTTCTCCGCCAATTTCAATCATCCATTCGCCATTTTCACGCTTTGCGCCCAAAAATGGTGAATTGCGTGCCAATGCACCGCCATTATCTTCAATTTCCCCCAATAAAGCGAGCATTATGGAATGACTATCCATAATTCCTGATGTTGGGGCATAAATTGCAAGTTTGGCATCAATAGCAGGTTCAAGTTTTTTTATTTCTGCGCTTTCAATAATTCGCATATTGGGTACATTATTAATTTGCCCCTGTTCAAAGATTTTATGCAATCTATCAATTTCTGTATCATTTGTGGCCAGAATTAATTTCGAAATCGGATTGGCCATTATGCCGCGCGCATCGCAATATTCATAAATTAATTCATTACCGCGCACGCACAATTGCGCCTTAAGGCTATTGGTTGGATAATACATGCCCGCATGTATAACTTCTGAATTGCGGCTTGAGGTTTCCTCACCAAAACTTGGGTTTTTATCGACAATAATTACGCTTTTGCCAGAATTTGCGAGGGCGCGCCCAACCCCAAGGCCAACCATCCCCGCACCAATTACCAAAACGTCAATATCAGCCATATTATTTTCCTATTTGGAAAATAACTTAGATTGATTGGTAAATCGTTACAATTACTTTGGTTTTAAGTTTTTAAACCAATTGGGCATGAAACACCCAAGCCACCAAGGCCGCAATATCCATCTGGGTTCTTTGCCAAATATTGTTGGTGATAGGTTTCAGCATAATAAAATGGAATATTTTCAACAACTTCAGTGGTGATTTTTCCAAAACCTGCATTGCTTAATTGGGTTTGATATTCTTCAATTGCTTTTATTGCAATTTGTTTTTGGGATTGCGTTGTTGGATAAAGGCCGCTTCTATATTGTGTTCCAATATCACCGCCTTGGCGCATACCTTGTGTTGGGTCGTGGTTTTCGAAAAATACCTTGATTAGGTTTTCATAATTGGTGATTTTTGGATCCCAAACTACCAAAACCAATTCATTATGTGCCGTTCCGCCTGTGCATACTTCTTCGTATGTTGGATTTTGGGTAAAACCTGCGCCATAACCAACGGCGGTTACATAAACCCCATCTTGTTGCCAAAATTTTCTTTCCGCGCCCCAAAAACAACCCATACCAAAATATGCAGTTTCAAAACCATCAGGGAATGGAGCAAAAATATTATTGCCATTAACAAAATGGATTGGTTCAACATTAAGTGGGTTTGGGCGACCTTTTAATGCTTTATCGGAATTTGGGAATTGGGTTTTTGTAAACATTTTATACCTTATTGGGATCATTAAGTGTTTTGCTATTACTCTTTGTGCTTATACGCTTAAAACCTGATTTAGTTACAAATGTTTTTTTAGTTTTTAATTCTTTGCGTGCTTTTACTTTAGGTTTTATGCTATTTTCTTCTTTTGGCTTGGTTTTTTTGCCAATTTCTTTTACCTTTAAACCTTGTAGCAAAGATAATGGCGCATTCATTGCACCCTTATCTGGGTCGCAAAATGCGCGGCCATATTTTTCCAAGCGCTCATCAAGCGATAAAAGGAATTCATCTTCCCATTCGGATAATTCAGTTTTGGTTTGTGTGGCATTTTTCTTTACGCGCGCAATCCATTTGCGCGCTTTATTTGCCATTTTATCGTCTGATTTGTCCAAACAACCCCCAAAAGATGAGGATATATATTATATTTCACCCAAAGCGTGAAGATATAACTCAAGCATCATTTCTTCTTCTTGGCGTTTCTTTTGGTCTTTTTTGCGCAATGTAATTACTTTACGCAAAGCCTTTGTATCAAAACCTAATGCTTTGGCATCAGCATAAACATCTTTGATTTGGTCAGCAACTTCCTGCTTTTCAGCTTCAAGATTTTCAAGGCGCGCAACATAAGAGCGCAATTTATCTTTAGTGGTTTCAGTCAAAGCCTGTGGTGCAACGATATCGTCTGATTCAAAATCCATTTTAAAAATCCTTATTGTGCGTATCCACCAGTTTTTCGTGTTTCAATCAATAGGGAAAATACATTTTTCAACAGGGATTTTTACATTATGATTTACATTGGAAGACCTTTGGTTTGCGCTTCTATTTTAAATAATCCGCGTTTTGCGCCTTCCATATAAGGATTTAAATATAATGCCTGTTCATAGGCATGTTTTGCACCATCCAAATCGCCATTTTGCTCTAAAATAGTGCCAAGGCCAAACCATGCATTATAATCATTTGGTTCAATTTTTACCGCAGCTTTTAAATGCTTAATTGCATTATCCCTATCGCCTAATTGATATAAAACACTGGCGGCGGCATTATGTGCAGTGGAATATTTAAATTCCATTTGCGTGATTTTTTCATAAATTGCCAACGCATCTTGAGGCTTATTTTCTTCTTCTAGTTTTGCACCAATTGCCATTAAACCATTTATACTTTGGCGAGATGAAAATGACATTAATTCTTGGGTCTGGGCATCAATTGCGTTTGCGTCTATGTCATTTTCCGACATTCGTAAGTCTTTTAGGCTTTGTATTAATGCTTGTTTTTCGTGTTTTTGATCTAAACCTAAAAGCCTATATTCAACTTGACCGAAAAATATATTGGTGCATAAAAATACGCATCCCATAAAAAATGAAATTTTCTGCCAATTTTTCATCAATGCATTTAATCCGAAATAGATTAAAATATAACTATATTTGGTTCAAATGACACTGGAAAAAATTTCGATAATTGTTAAGGCCATAAACTCATTAATATCAATTATAAGGTGCGAGTGATTTTGTGCGGTCAGAAGGAAGAAGCCAGCAGGAATACGAAAGTATTTCAAGGGCTTCTGACACTCTGACCGTGCAAAAGCGCCGCATCCTTCGGACATGAAAATGGCGTCATACTAATGCGAAAAATAAATTTTCCGATATTTATATCTCAAAATTTCTTTTTCACCTTATTATTTAGCCATTTTCATGCCTTATAATTGATATTAACCAGTTTATGGCCTAAAGCCCATTTTATGACACAAAAATCTGCTAAAACACTTTACGACAAAATTTGGGATAACCATTTTATTTGCGACACTGATAATGGCGATAGTTTAATTTATATTGACCTTCACCTTATTCACGAAGTTACAACCCCACAGGCTTTTGCAGGTTTACGCGCCAATGGGCGCAAAGTTGCCGAACCAAGCCGCACACTTGCGACCGCAGATCACAATACACCAACCGAAGATCAAGAACTTGGTCTTGATGGTGTAAAAGATCCAGAGGCTAAATTACAACTTGAAACCTTGTCTAAAAATGTTGAAGAATTTGGAATTCAATTCTTCCCAATGGGCGATGTGAATAATGGCATTGTTCACGTTGTTGGCCCAGAGCAAGGGCGCACCCAACCCGGCCTTACGATTGTTTGCGGCGATAGCCATACTTCAACACATGGCGCGTTTGCCGCCCTTGCCCATGGTATTGGCACGTCAGAAGTTGAACATGTTTTAGCAACCCAAACTTTACGTGCCCGTAAAATGAAAAATATGGCAATTAAGGTTGAAGGTGAATTGCAAAATGGCGTTACTGCCAAAGATGTTGCGCTTGCGATAATTGCCAAAATTGGAACCGCAGGCGGCACGGGTTCAGTAATTGAATTTATGGGTTCAACAATCGGAAGCCTTTCAATGGAAGGGCGTATGACGCTTTGTAATATGGCAATTGAAGCAGGTGCGCGCGCGGGTCTTGTTGCGGCTGATGAAAAGACATTTGAATATATTAAGGGTCGCCCTGCGGCACCAAAAGGCGGCGCATGGGAAATGGCGCTTAAATTTTGGCAAGATATGAAATCAGATGATAATGCTTTTTTTGATATTGTCATCGAAATGGACGGCACAAAAATCAAACCCATGCTTACATGGGGCACAAATCCAGAGCAGGCAATTGCGATTGACGAAAATGTCCCAACGGGTGATGGCCTTAGCGAAGGTGCAAAAGAAACTTTCGAACGCGCATTAAATTATGTTGGGTTTGAAGCTGGTCAAAAAATTGAAGGCGTGAAAATTGACCGCGTCTTTATCGGCTCTTGCACCAATTCACGCATCGAGGATTTACGCGAAGCCGCCGAAGTTGCGAAAAATAATAAAGTTGCAAATTCTGTTCGCGCAATGGTTGTTCCGGGTTCTGGCCTTGTAAAATTACAAGCTGAAGAAGAGGGTTTGGATAAAATCTTCAAAGATGCAGGATTTGAATGGCGTGAACCAGGTTGTTCAATGTGCCTTGGTATGAACCCTGACAAGCTTGCACCGGGGGAAAGATGTGCATCAACTTCAAATCGTAATTTTGAAGGGCGCCAAGGGCGCGGCTCGCGCACACATTTATGTTCACCGCGTATGGCGGCGTGGGCGGCGATTAAAGGTGAATTATTCGATTATAGAAATGTAAGCTGAATAACTTGTTTGAGATATAAATTATATTGTGTTAGTTTTAATAGTGGCCTTAATGGCTTCCGTAAGCGTTTACGTCAATCAACGCGTTAACCTGCTATTGTGGGATGACGCTTGATTGTCAAATCATCGTACAATAGCGCTTTTATACGGATTAAAAAATGAAAAAACTTCCCAATAAATATTCAAACATAATAATGCCGCTTATATTGTCGTGTTTTATGACATTGATTGTAAGCTTGATAAGCTTAATTCGTGCTAAAGGATTTAGTTTGAATATTATAGATCTTTGGCCCTCGGCATGGATAATATCTTGGGCAATTGCTTTCCCAATACTACTCTTGATTTTGCCTTTGGTTCGAAAAATAGTAAATTTTATAGTCGAATAATTTTAAAGCCCCATATTTATAATATGGGGCTTTTTGTTATTTTATTATTTTGGATTTGATTTAAGATATTCGTGATATCTATCAACACCTTCAAGGATTAATTGTTCGGCAACATCGCGATCTTTCCAACCTTGGATTTTTGTCCATTTACCTGGCTCAAGATCTTTATAATGTGCAAAGAAATGTTCGATTTGTGCCAATTGAATTGCCGGCAATTGTTTATATGAATCTGTGCCATCATAGAATGCAGTTAATTTTGGAATTGGAACTGCAACGATTTTTTCATCAATACCCGCTTGGTCTTCCATAAGCAAAACGCCAACTGGCTTAACGCGCAATACGCAACCAGGGATTAATGGGCGGCGGCCAATACATAAAACGTCAACAGGGTCGCCATCGCCTGATAAAGTACCAGGGATGAAACCGTAATTTGTTGGGTAGCGCATTGGCGTGTACAAAAATCTATCCACAAACATTGCGCCTGAATCTTTGTCGATTTCATATTTAATCGGCTCACCGCCCAATGGAACCTCTATAATAACATTCACATCACGTGGTGCATCATATCCAACTGGGATTTTTGTAATATCCATTTTTAACCCTCAAAATTCGTTTTACTATCGATAAACGAAAAGCGCCCGATAGTCATCGAGCGCTTATCATATTGCACCTGCGAAAGCAAATGTTTCTATTCAGCTTGCGCCATGCTTTGTGCACGCTTTCTTGCTTCTTCTTTTATGGCTTTTTCCTTATCTTCTGGGGATGTTGAAGAAATTCCCCTAAAGAATTTAGAGAACCAATGGTCAAAATCATCGACCAAAGTATAGACTGCAGGAACAAAAACTAGTGATAATGCAGTAGAAACAATCAGACCACCAATAACCGCAATCGCCATACCGTGACGGAATGCGCCAGGGCCCGCTGTTGTTAATGCATTTGGTATCATGCCTGCAACCATTGCAATTGTAGTCATGATAATTGGGCGCGAACGTTTCTTTGCGGCATCCATGATTGCATCATAACGTGACATTCCATGATTTATCGATTCAACCGCAAAATCCACCAATAGAATAGAGTTTTTAGTCGCAATACCGATTAGCATCAAAAGCCCAATAAACACCGGAAGCGATAATGGTTCTTGGGTTAGGAATAGCCCAAAGAATGCGCCCGCAGGTGCCAAGAAAATTACCGAAACGATCGTAATTGGCTGCATAAAATCTTTAAACAATAGAACAAGCACTGCAAAGATAAGCAAGACACCCATCATAATCGCACCTGTGAATTGATTAAACATATCCGCCATGTCTTCGGCATCGCCACCCTCTTTTACGCGAACGCCAGGGCCTGGGTTTTTATACCAATCATATTTCTTTAATTCTTCGACAGCTTGACCAAGTTGGATTTGTTTTCCATCTTTATCTTTACCCAAGCTAGCCGAAATTTTTATTACTCGCTCACGGTCTTGACGTGAAATACGCGCTTGACCACCACCATAATAAACATCAGCAACTGAACTTAAAGGAACACTAACGCCAGATGAAGTTGGTACACGCAAAGATTTTATCATTTCAATATTTGAACGATTTTCACGTGCAAGGCGAACCAAAATAGGAATTTGACGCTCACCAGAATTGAATTTAGGCAAATTCATTTCAATATCGCCACTTGTTGCAATTCTTGTTGCTGTTGCAATTGAATTAACATCAACGCCTAATCTTGCCGCTTCTTCACGCTTTGGAAGTATGTGAATTTCTGGCTTTGTTACGTCCGCAGAAGAGCGTAAATCCAAAGCCCATGGAATTTTGCGCACTTCTTCAGTTACCCGAATAGCAGCTTTTTCCAATTCATCACTATTTGATGAAACCAAATTGATTTCTAGACCAGTTGAGCCCCATCCACCGCCAAATTGTGACCTTATACCAGGTACAAGCGCGATTTTTTTCCTTAATTCATCTTCATATTGTTTTTGCGTAACCTTACGGTCTTTGCGCTCAACCATAGTTATGAAGAATCCAGCACCAGTCAAATCACCACGTGTCCATTGGATAACTTGTTTTGTGCCATGCTCATTTATAATTAATCTACCAACTTCGCGCGCCTTTGCATCAGCTTCGAATGGCGATAGACCAGGTGGTAAATCAATTGAAATATTCACAAAGCCTTGATCAAGCTGTGGCATTACTGTTTTTGGTGTAAAAGCAACTGAAACAATCGCTGCAACGAATAGCAACATTCCAAGACCAAATGTCTTCCAGCGGTTTTTCAAAGCCCATTCAAGTATGCCATAATACCATTCGGCAACTTTATTAGGTTTTTCAACCGCATTCTCATCTTTTGGCTGAAGCAAATATGCCGCCATTAGAGGTGTTATCATCCTTGCAACAAGCAAGGAGAATAAAACCGCAACCGCAACCGTCAAACCAAATGATTTAAAGAATTGACCAATAATACCGGTCATGAATGATACGGGAACAAATACTGCAACAATTGTGAATGTTGTTGCAACCACCGCAAGACCGATTTCATCAGCCGCCTCAAGTGCAGCTTGGAATGGGGTTTTTCCCATATGTATATGGCGCTCGATATTTTCGATTTCCACAATCGCATCATCAACCAAAATACCCGCAACCAAACCAAGCGCCAGAAGTGTAACGCCATTCAGGGTAAACCCAAGCAAGCTCATGACATAGAAAGTTGGGATAGTTGACAATGGAATTGCCATTGCCGCCAAGAAGGTTGCCCGCCCCTCTTTCCTAAAGAGTGCAATCAATGCCACACAAAGCGTAAGCAATGCCAAAATTGTAACTTCACTTATATGCATGTGCGCGAATTTATTCAGAAGGAATTCACCGCCAAATAATACAGCTGCCGCAATAAGGGTTTCCGTTATAATTGTGCGCCATCCACCCAAAAATACCGCAACCACCAAGGTTGCCAATAAAGCACCCTCGAACATCGATTTTAATGAAGAATCGTAATCATCTTGCACAAAATCTGGTGGGGTGAAGGCAGGGACTATTTCTATATCAGGGTGAGCTTTGGTAAATTCTTCAATTTTCGCTTGCACTGCGCGATATGTACGCAAGGTTGACGCAGATTTTGTATGCAAAATCTGAAACATAGTTACCGGATTATCATTAAAGCGCGAAATTGTTGTTAAGTCACCGCCGCCATCACGAACATCTGCAATGTCAGATAATTTCAATACCTTACCATTAGATAAAGTAACTGGCATATTACGCAATTCATCAACAGTTTTAACTGCACCCATGGTCCTGATAGTTTGTTGACCAGTTCCAGTTTCAGCCAAACCTCCAGGGATATCGACGTTTTGACCGCGCAAGGCATTGGATACATCCGCAACCGAGCCGCCAAATGCATTCAGCTTTGAAGGGTCAATATCAACGCTAATTTGACGGCTTTGGCCGCCCCATCTATCTATACGAGAAACGCCTTTTACAGCCAAAAATGCGCGCGTTACATCATTATCAATAAACCAAGATAATTGTTCGGTTGTCATTTTTGGTGCTTTAATAACATAAGCACCAATAGGATCTTCGTCGTTAAAATCTATGCGTTGAACGATTGGTTCCATAATTCCAGATGGCAAATCTGAACGCACTTGTGAAACTGCTGCGCGTGCATCATCAACTGCTTTCGAAATATCTGCACCAATTTGAAGCTCAACAACGGTAGAAGAGTGACTGGTTTGGGCGGTTGAAGTGATTTTTTTAACGCCTTCAATACCGGTTAGTGCACCTTCAATTTTCACCGTAATCTGGTTTTGAATTTCGTATGGCGCAGCTCCCGGCATCGAAACATTAACTGTAAATATTGGAAGTTCGATATCTGGGTTTGAGTTAATTGGTAGTTTAAAAAACGCACCAATACCCAAAATAGTAAGCATTAAAAATAACACCACAGGGGCAATTGGGTTTTTTATCGCCCAAGACGAAATATTACGCATAACTACTCCCTATTTGGTTTTAACATTGGCAGGCGCCTGATTAGGCGCGGGCGTTACAGCTTTTAGTGCTTCTTTAGTTGGGTTAATTTTTTCACCCTCTGCCAAGAATGATGCACCAGAAGTTACAACCCATTGGCCAATTGCAGGACCAACTATTAATTCAACTAAATCACCACTACGCGCACCCAAAGTCACTTTTTGCTTGGTAACACTATTATCTTGTTTAACCACATAAACTGATGAGCCTTGGTTATCATATAAAACCGCAGAAGATGGAATTGCCGTAATTGCACGCATTCCACTAGACGCCATACCAGTTAAAAATACACCTGATTTAACCGAAGGATTCGGCTGCAAAGTGAATTTTGCAATACCTGTGCGTTTTTGTGGGTCGATTTGCGCAGGTAGTTGACGCAAAATTCCGTTAACTTGTGTGCCATCTGGCGCTTTAAATTGCGCGCTCATACCTTGGGTTAAACGTCCCAATTCACTTTCTGAAATTTCTGCATTAACTTCAAGCGCGCCGCCTGTTACGATAGTGAACATTGGGCTTGCACCCATGCCAGAAATTTCACCAACTTTTACGTTTCTAGAAGTTATAAGACCTGAAACAGGCGCAGTAATCACACCATTATTTTGGCGCGCATTAGACTGGTTTTGTTGCGCTATTGCCAAAGCTAAATCAGATTTAGCGCCCTCAAGTCTTGCTTTTGCTGCCGTTAAAGCTTGGCGACGACCATCCATTATTGCGGTAACATCACCTTTTTGCGCATTAAGCCTTGCTTCGGCTGCTTGCCATGCATTACGGCGGCGCTCTACCTCTTCGCGTGACAATGCGCCAATATCAGTTGTAGCCATTGCCCTATCATATTGGGATTTGGCTTCTGCAGCCGCAATTTGCGCCTGACGCAAATCAAGCGCAGTTTCGCGTGTACCACTGGTTCCGCGTGATAAATTTTGTTCAGCAGCCTGAACCTGAACTTGCGCTTCGGCAAGTGCAGTTCTTGCACGGCGAACTTGCGCGGATAATAATTCATTATCAGCAGTGATTTGACGCGCATCAAGCCTTGCTAAGGCTTGGCCCGCATTAACATATTGGCCCACATCAACCAATAATTGCATAACTTTTGCGCCTGATGCCGTTGAATAAACTTGGGCTTCATTTTGTGCCAAAACTTGACCAGCAACCACAATATCAGGGTTAAGGTTTATGGATGAAACTTGCGCAACAGAAACCGCCTGCGCAGTTCGGCCAGCTTCTTTTTTTTCTTCTTTGGCTTTGTCTTCTTTGCCTTTTGCACAACCGGAAAGGGTGATTGCACTAATAGCCAAAATTGAAGCCGCAAATTTGACCCCAAAATTATTTTTTATCATTATCTAAGCCCCTAAATTTTGAACGGGAGGTTGGTTGAGTTTTTTTAAATTAATATTTCTATTCGGGCAAAGATACCTGCCCGACAAATTAAATAGCCATTCTTTAATTTTATCTTTTTCAATATCATCACAAAATGCAATTCTTAGAACTAAACCATCGACAACCGCCATAAGCATCCCGGCGGCTTCTTCAAGATTTAATCTTTCATCTATTTCGCCTAATTTTTGACCGATTTCCAATAATTTCGCAAATTCAGTTTGATAAGAAATATAAGATATAGCGGCATTCTTGGCAAAAGAATCATTACGCATAGCTTCGGCAATTAGTTCAGCGGCCATTGCGCCATGTTCTTTGTTACAATAATTTTCAATAACGTCTGAAATTATCATTTTTAAAGCATTTTGAAAATCAATACTATTTTTGATTTTACCCCTTACACTACTTAATAGCGCCAGAGAGCGAAATTGTTGCTCATCACACATTGCGTCTATTATTTCTTCTTTTGAAGAAAAATAGCGATATAAAGCACCAGGGCTAATCTGTGCGCGCGCGCAAATTTCCGCCATTGTTGTGGCATGAAAACCCTTTTGCTCGAAACAGTGTTTTGCTGCATCAAGAATCTGGTTTTTCCGATTTTCAACTTTCTGTGGGTTGACTGTGCGCACTTTTAGCCCTATTCAAAAAACGAACGTTCGTTCGCATTATAGTTCTTATTCAATTTGGTCAAGTGAAAAAGTGGTTTTTTGGTGTTTTTAAAAATTTAAATTTCAAAACCACCATCCTAATACAAGATTTCATTCTTGATGAAAGTTAATAAGCTTATATAATGAAATATATTTTTTATTTAAGTATATTTACGAATAACACTTTGATTTATATAAAGATGCAGGTTTAACAAATGCAAAAAAGCAAAAGTATAAAAAAATCCAAGCAATATATTTCTTCAATTATTGCTATTGGCTTTTTGACAAGTTTGGGTGCTTGCTCAACCAATGGTCTAATTGGTGTTAAAGACATTAAAGCACCGGCGGTTACAATTGATTCTTTTCGTGATGAAATTCCTGCATCTGCCGATAATTCTGTCGCTTGGTGGCAAAATTTTTCTGACGATAAATTGGACCAGCTTGTAAAAGAAGCACAAAATGAAAATATTGGGCTTTTAATTGCAAATGCACGCCTTAAAGAAGCACGCGCCCAAGGGCGTGCTACAATTGCGGGTTTTGCACCACGTGTTGATGTTTCATCTAATGTTACAACCGATAAAATTAACAAAGGCGGTAGTTTGATTAATGCAAATACTGGTCTTGTTGATGATAAACAATCTTTGCAAACTTCTGTTGCCGCTGCCTCGTGGGAAATACCTTTATTTGGGCGTTTGACAAATTCTCTTACAGGTTCAAAAGCCAATGTTGAAAATGCAAAACTAGGGATAGAAGCCGCAAAAATTGCGCTTATTGGCGATATTGCCGCTGCTTATATAGATTTAAGAAGCAGCCAAACCCGCCTTCAATATCTTGAAGAAGATTTAGAGAGCGCCAAAACCTTAAATGCAGTTGCACAAGATAGATTAAGGGTTGGCCTTATATCACAATCTGATGCCACCTTTGCTCTAACAACTTTGTCGGCAATTGAGGCGCAAATACCTGATGCAAAATTGGCGGTTCGTGCGGGCCTGAACCGCGTTGCAATTTTGCGCGGTGTAACCCCCGGTTCACTTGATGAGTTTTTAGCTCCTGTTAGAAATTTTGAATTCAAGAAAAGTGTTCCGCAAATAAATTCTATTCCTGCTGAATTTGTTCGCCGCCGTATCGATGTGCGCCAAGCTGAACAAAATGCCATTTTAATGGGTGCAGCGGTTGGAATCTCAAAAGCTGACCTTTTACCAAGTGTTTCAATTCGCGGTGCATTGACACTTCTTTCTGCTGTAACCGGCGGCCCGATTGCGGCTGATATTGAACGTTCAAGCCTTACACCTGCGATAAGTCTTACATTATTTGATTTTGGTCAAAAACTTGCAAGTGTTAAACAAGCAGATGCAAGGTTCACACAGGCTTTATTAAATTATAAAGCCACGACAATGGCTGCAATCGCAGAGGGTCAGCAGGCTTTGTCAGCTTATGATTTTGCGCGCGATCGTTTAATTGCAACACAAAATGGTGAGAAGGCGGCTTTAATTCGCTTTAATTCTGCGAAAAAAAGCTTTGAAGTGGGCTTAATTGCAATGAAAGACCGCACCGAAGCTGAACGCGATTATAGTCAAGCAAGAAATGCAAGGCTTGCGGCGCAAGCAGCATATTCAGATGCAGCAATTGCAATTTATCGCACATTTGCAGGAAGCCCGCAAATTATTTAATTTTACGAATAATTATTGCGCGGCTCAAAAGCGAAAAAGGCGAAAAAGACATTATTCTTAATATATCAAAAACGCTTGCTTTGCGGCGTTTTTGAATTTTTTGTCTTTGCTTAATGGCGTCACAAGTCTTTTCAAAAGCAGCCATTATTCCTTTCGAATAAGGCACGAAAGCGCCGCGAATTAACGCGTGAAACCACAAAGAAAAAACGGCAAAAATGTGCAATGGCAAAGTAAATACCAATAACCAAAATGGCATTAAGCGAAAATATGCAATTTCGCGGTTTCTTATGCCATGAAATACTGCATATTCAGAATATCTTGAACTTGATGCAGAGCCTTTATGGCTTACAATTGCATTAGCAAGTTGAATGCATTTTCCGCCTTCTAATCTGTGGCGAAATCCAAGGTCTACATCTTCATAATATGAGCCATAGCTTTCTTCAAAGCCGCCCAAATCTTCATAACGTGATTTTTTCCAAATTGATGCGGCACCGCAAGAGGCAAATACTTCGCCATCTTCAATGTCATTTGGAATTGGTTTGCGATGACCACCGCGCCAAGCAATTCCAAAAATAGAAAAACAATCGCCCGCACCATCAAGCATGTTCGGCACACCATCAAGCATTTGAAGGCAGCCAAAATTTTCACAATCTGGGTATTTCTCAATTGCTTTATTTATTTCCTCAAGCCAACTTTCATGCGGGAAAGCATCGGGGTTTAGCAAAACCAACCACTGACCATTTGCAAGTTTTGCACCTTGATTATTGGCCATTGCAAAACCAATATTTTTATCATTTTGGATAAAAAAGTTTACTTTTTCAGAAGCTTCAATTGAGACACCATTTTCGGGTGAATTATTATCAATTAAAATGGTTTCAAAATTTTTATAAGTTTGCCCCATCAAACAGGAAATATTCCTATCAATATCTTTCCCGCTTTTATAGCTTACAAGAATTATTGAAAATTTTGGCAAAAGAAACCTATTTTAAAAGCCGTTCGACTATGGTGCGTATATTGCCACCTAAATCTTCATCTTTCAATGCATAAGCAAGGAATGCCTCTGTATATCCTTCGCGCGAACCACAATCAAAATCTTCGCCATCAAATTCAATCGCGCTAAATTTTTGCATTTTCATCAATTGATGCATAGCATCAGTAAGCTGAATTTCGCCGCCTGCACCACGTTCCTGGGTTTCAAGGCACTTAAAAATTTCAGGTTGAAGAATATAGCGGCCCGTAATTTTAAGATTACTTGGCGCATTTTCTTGTTTAGGTTTTTCAACCATATCAGTGATTGGCATAATATTGCCATTGCGTTCACCATGGGCAATTACACCATATGATGAAACTTGATCCATCGGAACTTGATCAACCGCGATTATATTTCCGCCAACCTTTTCATAGGCTTCAACCATTTGATGAAGGCAAGATTTTTGCGCCTGAACCAAAACATCGGGTAAAAGTACTGCAAAAGGTTCATCGCCAATAATATCACGCGCGCACCAAACCGCATGACCAAGACCAAGTGGTGATTGTTGACGTACAAATGATTTAGAGCCCGCAACAGGTAACATGTTTTGCAACATTTCCAATTGTTTAATCTTCCCCGCACGTGCCAAAGTTTCTTCAAGCTCAAAAGCGCGGTCAAAATAGTCAGAAATTGAAGATTTGTTTCGACCAGTTACAAAAACAAAATGTTCAATCCCTGCCTCTAATGCTTCTTCAACAACCCAGTGAACCGCTGGTCTATCAAAAACTGGCAACATTTCTTTTGGAAGGCTTTTTGTAGCAGGCAAAACGCGTGTTCCAAAACCTGCAACGGGCAAAACAGCTTTACGTATTTTTTTATTCATTATTCCCCCTAAAGTGTAGGAATTCCTACAAGGATAATATATTTATTAATCACTTTTATTCGTGCATGATTATCGCCTATGGGTTAATAATACAAGAATATTATTCTTAGTTTTGGGGTTTTAAAGTGCGACAAACTTGCAATGAAAATAGCTTATTTTATGATGCGTGGGCCAAAACCTATGATGAAGACATTAATTCAACAATTTATGTTGATGAATTACATTTTCAAAAATTTTGGGGCAATCTGGAAAACAAAAAAGTCCTTGAAATAGGCTGTGGAAGCGGTCGGAACACCCAAAAATTAGTAAAATCAAATCATCATATTACCGCCATCGATATATCACAAAAAATGCTTGAAAAAGCGAAATTAAAAACCATTAAAAATGATATAAATTTCATTTGTGGCGATTTTATTAATCTTGAAATCGAAGATAATGATTTTGATTTTGCCATCATTTCACTTGTTCTTGAACATATTGAAGACTTGAACTTATTTTTTACAAAAGTGTTTTCAAATTTAAAATCAGAGGCTAGCCTTTTCATAAGTGAGATTCATCCTCAAAGAATGCAAAATGGATCGGGCGCGCGATTTATTGATAAAGAAAAAAACATTGAAATTCGTGCAAAAAGCTTTGCCCATAAAGAAGAGGACTTTGAAACTGCTGCCAAGGCCGCAGGTTTTCAAATTGTTCAAAAATCTGTTTTCTATGGAACATCAAAACTTGCAAATATTCACATTGATTGGTCAAAATATAATTGCATGCCAATGATTTTGGTTTATGAATTTATAAAACCATAAAGGGGGCGTGTTTGTCGCTAACTTATTTAATTACTGGCGCTTCATCAGGCATTGGCGAATGTTTTGCCCAAGAATTAGCAAAATTGGGACATGACTTGGTTTTGGTGGCAAGGCGCTTAGATAGGTTAGAAAAACTCGCCCAAGATTTACAAAATCAATTTAAAATTAAATGCTATTGCTTTTCATGCGACTTATCAAAACGTGACGAAACATTGGCTTTAGTTGAAAAAATAAAATCACAAAATATCAATATTGATGGCCTTATTAATAATGCAGGTTTTTCAGTAGCCCGTGAGTTTCATAATACAGAGCTTTCTGCGCAAATGGGTTTTGTTGAAACTTGTGTTACAGCACCTACTATTTTGTGCCACGCATTTTTACCACAAATGCAGAAAAGGAAATTTGGCCGAATTATAAATGTTTCTTCAATGGTTGCTTTTTCAAATGGCGCAGCGGGTCATTCATTATATCCGGCGGCTAAATCATATATTTTGAAAATGTCGCGCTCTTTGGCAGCTGAAAATTGTGATTTAGGAATTAACATCACCGCCCTTTGCCCAGGCGCAACCCAAAGTGAATTTCAAACCCATAATGGAATGAATGAAAAAATAGGCAAGGATAATGTTTTAAAACCCATGGCAACATTTGATGTTGTAAAATCAGCATTAGACGGAAATTCAAAAGCAAAAGAAGTTGTAATATGTGGCATTGCCAACAAATTTGCCGTTGCCATGATGAAGTTTGTTCCTGAATTCATCCTTAATCCAATAATAAGGCATGAAGCAAAAAAAATGGTGATAAAATAGTGTCAAATGAATACGATATTATAATAATTGGTTCAGGCGTTGGTGGCGGCACAATTGCACTAGAATTGGCAAAAACTGGTAAAAAAATTCTTATTATAGAACGTGGCGATAAGCTACCAATAGAGAAAGAAAACTGGAACCCCCGCGAAGTTTTTATAAAAAAAAGATATCGTGCCCAAGAAACTTGGATTGACAAAAAGGGGCGTGAATTTAGGCCCAATACAAATTACTGGCTGGGTGGAAATTCTACTTTTTATGGCGCAGCTTTGATGCGCATGAAGCGCCAAGATTTTAATGAAGTTAAGCATTATGGCGGTGAAATATCACCTGAATGGCCACTTGATTATGATGATTTTGCACCATTTTACAAAAAAGCCGAAAAATTATGGAATGTGCATGGACAACGCGGAATTGACCCAAATGATGAAATAAACGATCCACCATATCCATATCCTGCTGTCCCACATGATGAAAAACTAAAAGACTTTTTAGACCACCTTAAAACTAAAGGAATGACGCCATCACCGCTTCCACTTGGTATAAATTATAATATTCCAGACAATAATAGTAAATGTATTTTATGCCCAACATGTGCTGGCCACCCATGTCATATTTTAGCAAAGTCAGATGCAAGAACATTATGTATCGATTCAATTTCAAAATATTCAAATGTTACAATTGCTAAAAATCTCAAGGCCCATAAACTTATTAGTGATGGAACGGGCAAGAATGTTAAATCAGTTGTGTGTTTAAGTTTTGATGGACAAGAAACATTTAGTGCAGATATTTTTATTTTGGCTGCTGGCGCAGTAAATAGTGCCGTTATTTTGCTTAATTCAGCAAATTCAAACCATGAAAATGGCCTTGCAAATTCTTCTGATTTAGTTGGAAGAAATTATATGTTTCACACAACATCTGCAATGACATCAATAATGGCACATGAAGCCAAAGCAATATTCCCGAAAACATATGCCATTATGGATTATTACTTTAAAGATAAGGATGGTGATTTTGATTTTCCGATGGGGCAAATACAATCTTTACCAGCAGCTAATGGCGCTTATGTTGAAGGTCAGATATCACATATTATTCCCCATTGGGTTATACCAAATTTCTTATCTGACTGGCTTGGAAAACACATGATTTCCTTTATGATTATGAGTGAAGATTTACCAAAATTATACAATAGAGTTACCCTAACCAATTATGGAAAAATTCAATTAGATTACACACCTAATAATTTAGTTGGGCACAGAAGATTAATTAATAAGCTTAAGAACGCGCTTCAAGGCTATAGCCTTGGAAGCCGCACAATGTATGAACCACATTTTGAAATTGACCAAATGATCCCATTATTAGGTACGGCACATCAATGCGGAACGATAAAATTTGGAAAAAACCCTAAAGATTCAGTTTTAGATATTAATTGCAAAGCACATGATTTAGATAATTTATACGTCACTGATTCAAGTTTCTTTCCATCTAGTTCTGCTGTAAATCCTGCGCTTACAATAATTGCAAATTCATATAGGGTTGCAGAACATATAAAAGAGAGAATTAAATGAATACACTAAATGAAAATGCTCTTGACCAATTATTTTTAAAAGCAAGAACCATAAATATTTGGTCTGATAAGCAAATTGAAGATGAAAAACTTAAAAAACTTTATTCGATTGCACGTCTTGGCCCAACCGCGGCAAATTCAAATCCTGCACGTTTTTTATTCATTAAATCACAAGATGCAAAGGCCCGTTTAAAACCATATCTTGACGCTGGTAATGTAGATAAAACCATGAAAGCACCAGTTACGATTATTGCTGCTTTTGATCCAAAATTTTATGAAAATATGCCGAAATTATTCCCACACGTACCTGATGCGCGTTATTGGTTTGAAAAATCACCTGACATGGGGCATGGCGCAGGTTTTATGAACGCAACTTTGGGCGCGGCATATATGATAATTGCGGCGCGCGCCATTGGTCTAGATTGCGGCCCAATGGCTGGCTTTGATAATGCAGGCGTTGATAAAGAGTTTTTTGGCACGTCAGGTTATAAATCAAATTTCCTTATCAATCTTGGCTATAAAGCGGATAGTGAACCGCATCATCCGAGATTGCCAAGATTAGATTTTACCGAAGCTTGTGAAATTATTTGAGGGGAAAAATGACAAATAAAGCATTTAAAGGCAATTTTTTTGAAGATTTCAAAATTGGGGCAATTTTACACCACGCAACACCACGAACAATTACTGATGGTGATTTTGCAACCTATATTGCCCTAAGCGGTTCGCGCTATCCTGAATTTTCTTCGAAAAAATTTGCGCAAGATGTTGGTTTTGACAATTGGCCCATTGACCCGCTTTTATTATTTCACGTGGTTTTTGGGAAAACTGTGCCTGATATTTCATTGAATGCAGTTGCCAATCTTGGTTATGCGGAATGTAAATTTCACCATCCTGTAAAATCTGGCGATTCAATTACATCAATTTCCGAAGTGATTGGTTTGAAAGAAAACTCAAATGGTAAAACTGGCGTTGTTTACGTTCGCACCAAGGGTTTTAATCAATTTGGGGATTTGGTTTTATCCTATGTTCGTTGGGTAATGGTGAATAAGGGAAATTTTGATGCAAAAATTGAAAACCAAATTGTCCCAGAATTAAATTCTATTGTCGAACCCTCTGAATTAATTCCACCATGTAAATTAAAATCTGGAACATGGGACACCTATTTGTCTGGTTCAAATTTTGGCTATGAAGACTATGAAATAGGTGAAAAAATTGACCACCGCGATGCAATGGCAATTGAAGAGGCTGAACATCAAATGGCAACGCGCCTATATCAAAATACGGCACGGGTTCATTTTGATGCTTTCGGTCAAAAATCTTCAAAAATTGGCCGCCGCCTTGTTTATGGTGGTGTAATTATATCTAGTGCGCGCGCCATTGCATTCAATGGTCTTGGCAATGCAGGGCATATTTTAGCAATTAATGCAGGTCGACATGTAAACCCATTTTTCGCTGGTGATACAATTTATGCATGGTCAGAAGTTTTGGACAAATGCGAAATTGGTAATTCTTGGGGCGCATTAAGATTAAGATTAATCGCCACTAAAGATCTACCATGCGACAATTTTCCCCACAAAGATCAAGACAATAACTACTTGCCAAATGTAATTCTTGATTTAGATTATTGGGCAGCAATTCCGCTTAAAAAGGCATTGAAAATTGGGGTTTAAACTTCATCCACAATTAGAAAAAGATACTATATTCATTGCAAATTTAGACGTCTGCCAATTAAGATTAATGAATGATAGCCGTTTTTTGTGGCTTGTTTTAGTTCCTAGAATTGAAAATGCCATTGAGCTTCATGATTTATCCCTTTTTGAACAGGGGGAAATATTCAATGAAATTACGACAATTTCAAAGCTGATTAAAAATTTTGGTCATTTTGATAAAATCAATATTGGCGCACTTGGTAATATTGTTTCACAATTGCATATTCATATAATTGGACGAAAAATTGATGATGCCGCATGGCCGGGTCCCGTTTGGGGAAATGGTGTTCCTGTTCCTTACCATTGTTCAAACGAAACTTTGAATAAATTAAAATTGCACATGTAAAAAAGGCCCCATTTGGGGCCTTAATTTTTAGCGCTTACCAAACATTCCCATTATGTCATCAAGCGGATTACCATCATGATCCAAATCAAGCATATTGGCAATTGAACCCAATGCACCGCCAGCACCAGCACTATCATTTGCAGTTTGCGCACCACCGCCTAAGAGGCCACCAAGAGCACCGCCAACATTACCGCCAACAGCATTACCAATCATATTGCCAAGCATTCCGCCAAGACCACCAGAATTGGCTTTATTCGCCATCGTGCCCGCAGCCATCATTGCAATGATTGGAAGCATTTGTTTAAGCAAATCAGTAGGTAAACCTGTTTGACCAGATGCTTGGGCCGCAACTTCGCGTGAAACTTCTTTAGAACCAAAAATAGCACCCAAAATTTGGTTGCCTGCATCAGTTGTTCCAGGGCGCGCAAGTTCCGCAGGATTTGCACCAATATTTGCATGGTCTGGTGTCAGAACACTGCCAAGAATATTTTCAAGGCTGCCTTGTTGTGCTTGCGCCTTAAAGCCACCGGCAATCATTGGCGAAAGTGCAGAAATTGCACTTTGCGCCTGTGCAGGGCTTATGCCAAATTTGCCAGCAATCATATCAACTGCTGAACCGCCACCTGCTTGTAATATCGTATCTAAAAGCCCGCTCATAGGAAACTCCTTAATTTTGTTAATTGTTAGGTTTTATTATGGGGCTTTGCAATTCAATACCCCTATTTCAAGAATTAGTTTAAAAATTCCCAATGATTTTCATTCCAAACCATAATTTTATCACTTATTGCATGGGGGCCAATTGCCTCCTTTTTTGCAATTTCCGATAGTTTTTCTATATCTTCTTTTGAATCAGCACGACCAAATTGAAGTAATGAACGATTTGGTGCAATTACCGCAATCGGAAAATTATTTTGCGCTTGTAAATTCTGCCAAACCGATGGAATTGCCAAAAGACTTGTATCAAATGCGCCATCAAGTTTTGCAATCATAAGATTATCACTTGTCTTTACCCATTCGATATTTGCAAATTGCGTTGCAAAGGTTTTTTCCGCTAAATCAAAAGCCTCGGCATCGCTTAATTTTAATGATTGCAATTCACCAATTGGCATAAAGGCAATTGAAGTTTTTGTTTCAGCTACCAATGCTTCTTCTAAATCGCCAATGAATGGGCGTCTTACAATTTTGTTCAATTGACCATTTGCACCAGTTTGGCTTTCAAAATCATCAAGCGCTTCTTTGGTTCTTATTACAATGCGAAGGTTTTCGGATTTAAAAGGGTTACTTTTCCCAATTACTTCGGCAATGGTTGCAACAAATTTTTTGGTTTCAAAATCCCTATCAGTGCCTGCTTTATTCATTTTATTGTAAAAATTATCAAGCCGAACAACAAGATTGGTTGAATGTGTAACCCGCAAAGCATGGGGCATATTTTCATCCACTACTACACCGCGAACCGATGGAATTTCCATGATTTTTGGAATAAGCAATTGTGTAATTTCTTCATAAGAAATCGGTGCTTTTTGGCGCGCGCGATTTGTTACAAATGCTTGATCATCTGCAAATGCATTTAATGGTGTGATTGTAAACGCCGCAAAAGCAAGCGAAAAAGCTTTTAATAATTGTCTATTTTTCATTCCAAACCTATGGCTTTTAACCTTTGCGCCATTATAGCATTCTGTTGGGCAACAGGATATGAACAATAATCAGCGGCATAAAAAGCGCTTGGCCTTCCATTTCCAGACAACCCAGGGCCGCCAAATGGTAATTCACCACTTGCCCCTGTTGTTGGGCGATTCCAATTTATAAGCCCTGCATGCATTTCGCCCAAGGCACGATGCCAAAGGCTTGCATCATCACAAACAAGACCAGATGAAAGGCCAAATTTAGTGTCATTTGCACGCTCTATTGCTGTATCAAAATTATCGACGCGGAAAACTTGGGCAAAAGGGGCAAATAATTCTTCATCTTCGCGCTCATGGGCATTTGTCATATCAATCAATGCGGGCGCAACAAAGGCAGGGCCTTTATCAAGAATTTTTGCAGCCATTATTGGTTTACCACCCTTGGCAATAAGGCTTTGTTCAAATTTAAGATAATTTTGCGCCATATTCTGATGAATGATTGGTCCTATGAATGGCTCATCCTTATCGTCAAAAGTGCCAATTCGCATTTTTTGGCTTTTGGCGATTACCGCCTCTAAAACCGCATCACCAAATTTTCCAGTTGGAAGAATTATGCGGCGTGCGCATGAACATCTTTGCCCCGTTGTGATAAAGCTTGAATGAATTATCATATCGGCAGCGGCCTCAATCTCGCACGGTTCCCATATAATAAGCGGGTTATTACCACCCATTTCAAGGGCAAGCACAACTTCGGGGCGACCGCCAAAAAGTTTATGAATATAGGTTCCCGTAGTGGCAGAGCCGGTGAATAAAACCCCATTCAAATTTGACGCCAAAAGCGCAGCGCCAGTTTCACGCCCACCATGAACAACATTAACCACACCCTCTGGCACACCTGCTGCCGCGAATGAATCCGCCATTATATTGGCAATTGCAGGCGCAAGTTCGGATGGTTTAAATACAATTGTATTACCCGCCAAAAGCGCAGGAACAATATGACCATTTGGCAAATGACCTGGAAAATTAAATGGACCCAAAACCGCCATTACGCCATATGGTGCATGATCTAATGCAAGCTCGCCAAAAGCGGTTACTTTTGAAAATGCACCTGTTCGTTCATTATAAGCACGGGTAGAAATTGCAATTTTGCCAACCATTGTTGCCGCTTCGGTTTTAGTTTCCCAAAGTGGTTTTCCCGTGTCTTTTGAAATTGTAATTGCAATTTCATCGGCGCGTTTTTTTAATTCTTCGGCATAATTATTCATTATTGCAATTCGTGCATCACGCCCAATTTTTGCCCATGATTTTTGTGCTTTATGTGCTGCATTAACCGCGGCTTCAACTTGTGCCGCGCTTGCGCCATTGGCGCTAAAAACCACTTCATTATTTGCAGGGTTTAAAGATTGGAAATGGGCGCCATCACCATTTTTCCAGATATTATTTATAAAAACACTATTATTAGACATCAAAACCTCTTGCACGGCCACAATCACCTTCTTTTAGACCTAAATTATCCAAAACTTCTTGCGATACTAAAATTCTATCTTTTTCTATTTGCGCGGGGGCAAGTGTACATGCAAACCCCTCTAATTGATCATTTGATAATAGGCATTTTTCAAGACCACGAACATCACCAACGATAAAAGGCGCACGAACGCTTTCACGCATTGTGCGCGTATCTTCAACACGGCACGCAAGTAATGGGCCGCCATCAAAAATATCAATAACACCTTCAAATCTTAAACCTTCACGCTCTAATAATCTTCTGGCGGCTGCGCCATCTGGATGGGTTTCGGCAATTGCACCGCGTGCACTATCAGGTAATAAGTCAATATAAATTGGGTGTTTTGGGCCAAGGTCTATAATGAATTGATTATCAGTAACTGCAGAAAGATTATCGGCTTCAGAAAAATCCATGCGATAAAATGGGCGACCTACCCCTTCCCAAAATGGTGATCGACCATCAAGATGAACCACGCCGCGCAATTCAGAAACCACAGTTTTTCCAAATCTACTTGGCATTGCTGCCATAAGCATGAAGCGCGATAGCGATAATAATTTACCCGCGCCTTCCCCACGATGTTGTGGGTTCAAAAACAAAGTTCCAACCTCGGTTGAGCCTGTATAATCATTGACCATTACAAGCGTGGACATTTCAAATTTTCGCCCCGTTACGCGCGATAATTGCCCCAAAGTTGTAACCCTAAAATTGAAAAACGGAACATCATGACCAATATTGGTTTTAACTGCGGCGCAACCCAAAACCTGTTTGGTTTTTGGGTTTTCCACCATTAATAAATATACGCCGCCTTCGGCCTCGTTGGGATCACAATATTTTGGATCACCTGCAAAAGTTTTTTCACTTTTTACAAGGCGTTTTTTTAAAGTCTCTGGATCTTCAGGAAGACTTGTAAAACCTGCTCCAGACATTCTTGCGAAATTGTAGAAATCTTCATAATCGCTTTGTTTTGCAGGCCGAACCACTAACATTTATTTTCCCCCATAAGTTTTCTAGGTGCTTTGGCATCTATTGTTCCATTTGCATAAGAACAAAGAATTGCGGCCAAAAGGCGTGCGCGTTTACCAAAACTTTTCTTTATTGCATATTCTTGCGGTGAATGAATAAGGCCGCCGCAAACCCCCAAAGTATCAATATTAGGACAGCCAGAAGCGAATAGATTATTCCCTTCACATACACCGCCTGTATCTTTGAATTGTAATTCCATTCCTAAATCACGGGCAACATTGCCAATATCGGTAAAAATTCTTTCCTGCGCCCTATTTCGCGGCTTTGGTGGGCGTGAAACCCCACCTTCAAGATGGCAGTGAAAATCTTTTAGGTTTTTAATTGCGCCTTTAATTTGTTCAATGGCAAAATCCATTTTTTCTTGGCTTGGGGCGCGAACATTGAAGCGCACAATTGCCAAATCTGGCACAACATTATTAGCACTACCACCATCAATTTTACCTGTATTAATGGTAATTCCATCATATTTGCCATTAATATTTTCAATTTCACAAACAAATTGTGCCGCCGCTTTAATTGCACTTTTCCCTTCATGATGTGCCCGCCCAACATGCGCAGAAACACCATGAATAATAAGCGCGAAATTGGCAGAACCCTTACGCGCACCCGCCATAGAGCCATCAGGTAAAGCAGGTTCAAATGTAAGACCCAAATCAGATTTTTTACCAATTTCATGTAAAATATGCGCCGAACCCAAAGAGCCTATTTCTTCATCGGGTGATAAAAGCACTTCATAGCCAATATTATTTTTATCAGGGTGGCTTTCAAATGCTTTAAGGCCTTCAAGCATTATTAAAATCCCACCCTTCATGTCGGCTACACCAGGGCCATATATATTTTCATCACCTAAATCAGTTACATTTTGAAAGTGCGAATCAGCGCCAAAAACCGTGTCATAATGGCCTGTTAAGACCAATTGAATTGGGGCATTAGGGCGCATTTTTACATGTAATGAATGACCCAAATCAATTTCTTTTATTTCGCCATTGGCAAGAACAACGCGTTCTTTTTGTAATGGCAAATGCGTAATCACAGCGCCCAATTGGGCAAAAGCATTTTCAAGGCGCGGCAAGAAGCTGGCAACTGAAGAATAATTGCGTGACCCTGTATTATGATTACACCAATCAACAAGGTTTTTTTGATAATGCGCAAAATCAAGCGGCACTTTTTCAAGCACCTCAAGACAAGATTTATCAAGAATCGTGGTTTTTTCGGTCAAGCTTTCCCTCAAATTGGAAAAAAGAAAATGTTATAGCAATTGCATTGCTTTTTCCACACCCATCACCTTTTCAATTACATTTGCAACTATTATTGAAGCCCTAAAGGGGAAAAACATGCCATCTTTTTTTGAACAACCTGATTTTGACGAACATGAAAGCGTAACATTTGCCACCGACCGCCGCACTAAAATGCGTGCAATCATTGCTGTTCATTCAACCCATCTTGGCCCTGCTGCTGGTGGTGTTAGAATGTTCCCATATGCAGATAGCGAAAGTGCAATTAAAGATGTTTTACGCCTTTCACGCGGTATGTCATATAAAAATGCGATGGCGGGTTTAAAACTTGGCGGTGGTAAAGCGGTTTTAATTGGTAATCCGCGCACCGATAAAACCCCTGAATTAATGTATTCACTTGGCAATGCTATTGAAAATTTGGGCGGCAAATATTTGGCTGCTGAAGATGTTGGCATGACTTTGGCGGATATGGAAAATATCGCAAAAAAAACCAATCATGTTTTCGGGCGCGATCCAAAATTAGGTTTTGGCGGTGAGCCGTCACCAATGACAGCATTGGGCGTTTTTCTTTCAATTGAAAAAGCGATTGAAGTTAAATTGGGTCGTAAAGATCTTAATGGCCTTAAAGTTGCGGTTCAGGGCGCAGGTGCAGTTGGCGCAGATTTATGCCGCAGACTTTCGCAAGCAGGCGCAAAAATCTTTGTATGCGATACTGATAAAGGCCGCGTTGCCCATGCTGCATCGATTTCAAATGGCGAAATTGTTGATATTGATGAAATTATCGGCCTTGATGTTGATGTTTTTGCCCCATGTGCAATGGGCGCGATTATCAATGATGCATCAATTCCTAATATCAAAGCGCCAATCATTTGTGGTGCCGCCAATAATCAATTAGCCGAAGAAAAGCATGGCGGCGAACTTGTGAAACGCGATATTTTATATTGCCCTGATTATGTTGTTAATGCAGGCGGTATTATCAATGTTGCCTATGAAGTTGGTGGCAATTATTCAAAAGAAGCGGTTGAAAAACACGTTTCAAATATTCCAAATACATTGGAAAATGTCCTTAAAGAAGCTATTTCACGCAATGTTTCGCCTGCAATTGTTGCCGATGAACAGGCGAAAAGATTGATTGGCAGATAAGTTGACATTAATCACCAAAACATGGTTTTTAAAACTATGACTAAAATTAAAATTGCCACTTGGAATATTAATTCTGTGCGTTTGCGCATTGGAATTGTGAAAGATTATTTAAATCAATTTGCACCCGATATTTTGTGCCTGCAAGAAATTAAATGCCAAAATGAAGAATTTCCAAGTGCCGATTTTGATGAATTAGGCTATAAATATAAGATAATTAATGGTCAAAAAGGCTGGCACGGGGTGGCAATTGTTTCAAAAATCCCAATTTCTGAAACTGCTGCACCTGATTTTTGCATGAACTCACATTCGCGCATTGCGGCGGCAAAAATTGGGGAAAATGGGCCGACTATACATAATTTATATGTCCCTGCGGGCGGTGATGAACCTGACCCTGCGATAAATGATAAATTTGCACATAAATTAGATTTTCTTGATAGAATGGAAAAATATTATGCGCAAAACCATGGCGATACGATTGTTGTGGGTGATTTAAATATCGCCCCTCATGAACATGATGTTTGGTCGCACAAATCACTTTTAAATGTTGTAAGCCATACACCAATTGAAACCGAAACTTTAGAAAGATTACGCAAGGGCGGTAAATTCATTGATATTGCCCGCCATGAACGTGATGAAAAAGAAAAATTATATTCTTGGTGGTCGTATCGTGCTGCAGATTGGACAAAGAATAATAAAGGCCGAAGGCTTGATCATATTTGGGTATCTGACAATTTATTACCCAATGTTGATATAACATCTTTCCAAATATTGCGTGATGCGCGTTCTTGGGAAAAACCATCTGACCATGTTCCATGCTCTGTTGAAATTGAAATATAGACAGCTTAAACAATAAAAATATTTCCTAAATCGCTTGACCAAACAAGAATATTTTGTTTCACTAAGTTTGTTATAACAAATAAGGTGTTTCGTGAGTGAATTTGTCGAGCAGGTAGAATTAGAACATAATCACGAATTCGATGGTCAAATCGACCGCGAAAAACTAAAAACATTTATCGCACAAAATCGCGCAAAATATATTGAAGCGCGCCCAAAAGGCTTTCTCAAAGCCAATGGGCTTGGTGACAATTTAAATAAAGATGGCGGTTTTTTTGGTGGCGTTCCACAACATTGGATGCTTGATTGGCCTATACCCTTCCCGCTTTTTGTTGATAGCGCCAAGGGTGTCAAAATCAAAGATATTGATGGCAATGAATTAATTGACCTTTGCCTTGGTGATACGGGTGCAATGTTTGGACATTCGCCAATGGCCACGCAAAAAGCACTTAATGAAGCGGGCGAAAATGGCCTTACTTCTATGCTTCCTTCAAAATATGCTGATTTTGTTGGGGCAAAACTTGCACAAATTTTTGGCTTACCCAATTGGCAATTGGCATTGACGGCATCTGATGCTAATCGTTTTGCATTGCGGATTGCAAGGCTTACGACAGGGCGACAAAAAATATTGGTTTTTGATGGTTGCTATCATGGTGCGGTGGATGAAACTACGGTTTGCCTTGATAAAAATGGCAAAACCATTGCCAAACCAAGCCTTTGGGGTTCTGCCTTTGACCCCGCCATAAATACTTATTGCGTTCCATTTAATGATGAAATTGAAATAGAAGGTATTTTATCAGGCCAAGATGTCGCCTGTATAATTATGGAACCCGCGCTTACTAATTGCGGAATTGTGCCACCAATGAATGGGTTTTTAGAATTTGTAATAAAATGCGCAAAAAAATATGGCACTTTGGTTTTGATGGATGAAACCCATACTTTATCAACAGGCTATGGCGGCTATTCAAAAGTTCATAATTTAAAGCCCGACCTTTTTGTTGCTGGAAAAGCTGTTGCAGGTGGTGTTCCATGCGCAATTTGGGGCTTTAGTGATGAAATTAAAGATGCATTAGAAAAAGGGCGTGCAAACTTGCCATCTGGTCATTCAGGAATTGGCACAACTTTGGGCGGCTCTTTATTGCAATTAAGCGCACTTAAATATTCAATTGAGTGCCTTTTAACCCCGCAAACTTATGAAAAAATGATTGAAAGCGCCAAAGCGCTTGAAGAAGAATTATTGAAAATAATAAATTCGCTTAACCTTAATTGGTCAATCGTCCGCATTGGTGCGCGGCTTGAAATAATTTTTTCAAAAGAAATTCCAAAAAATGCCGATGAAATGCGTGCAATTTTTGATTATGAATTAGAAGAAGCATTGCATCTTGGGCTTATAAATCATGGTTTTTTAGTTACGCCGTTTCACAACATGCTTTTGGCGGGGCCAGACTTAAATAAAGAAAACATCTTGCAATATTCCCAAGCTGTGCAAGATATAATCAAATCAATTTTAAAAAATAAAGGTGAATAATGTCGCAATTTGTCCATACAGCAGACTATAAGCACCTTGAAACCTGGATAAAGGAAAAAGGTGTAACCGAGATTGAACTTCTTTTACCCGATATGAATGGTATCATTCGCGGTAAAGTTGTTCCTGCATCGCGCTTTTTGCAAGGGGTTAAGGGGCGAACTTTACGCATCGCATCATCAATCCTTACTGTAACAATGACGGGTGATTATCCTGAAATTCCCAATAATGGCGATGAAAGTATTCAAGACCCTGATTGTGTTTTATTACCTGATGCAGGCTCAATTCGCGTTGCACCAGGTTATCGCACGCCCACCGCCTTTGTTATGACTGATGCCTTTAGCAATAATGGCTCACCAATTGATATTGCACCTAGGCGGGTTTTGCGCCGCGTGCTTGAAATCTATGCCGATAAAGGGTGGGAGCCGATAATTGCACCTGAGCTTGAATTCTTTTTGACGGCAAAAAACATTGACCCAGATTTACCGCTTGAAACCCCGATTGGGCGTTCTGGCCGTGCCGAAAAAGTTTCACAGCCTTATGGCCTTGAAGCGCTTAACGAGCATGAAGATTTAATCGAGCAAGTATATGAATATTGCGAAATCGCCGAAATCGATATTGACACAATGATTCACGAGGCGGGGGCAGCACAATTAGAAGTAAACTTTAATCACGGTGATCCAATGCTATTGGCGGATCAGGTTTTAGTTTTTAAACGAATTTTCCGTCAAGTTGCCCTTGCCAATGGGGTTTATGGAACATTCATGGCAAAACCAATGGATAATCAACCGGGTTCGGCGATGCATATTCACCAATCTTTACAATCAAAAGAGACGGGGCAAAATCTATTCGCACATAGTAATGGACAAGATAGCCCATTATTCAGAAGTTTCATTGCAGGTTTACAAAAATTTCTTCCTGATTGTGCGCCTTTATTTGCGCCAAATGTAAATTCTTTCCGTCGTATGCGCCCACAATTTGATGCACCAATTAATGTGCAATGGGGGCGTGACAATCGCTCTTGCGGGTTACGTGTTCCTTTATCTGATGGGCAAAATCGTAGGGTTGAAAATCGTCTTCCGGGGGCAGATTGTAATCCATATTTGGCAATTGCGGCATCTTTGGCATGTGGCTATGTAGGTATGGTGCAGGAACTTGAACCAACTGCGCCATTGCAAGGTTCGGCATATAGATTGCCACGCTCATTGCCGAGAACTTTGGATGAAGCATTGGAAAGATTTAAAGATTGTGGCCCTGTGCGCGAAATCCTTGGCGAAGATTTTTGCCAAATTTTTGCGGCAATCAAAGAAAGTGAATTAGATAATTTTGAAGGTGTGGTTTCGGCATGGGAACGCGAACACCTATTATTAAAAGTATAGGAAAATATTTTGACAAACAAAGGTTATACAGCAGATATTGCAGACAAGGATGATGCGGCAAAATTTTTGGCGGACAATCCCGATATTGCCTTTATTGATGTGATTTATACACCAATTACCGATGTACCGCGCGGCAAAAGAATTCGCCCACATGAATTACTTGGTGTTTATGGGCATGGTCGCTATTTACCGGGTTCAATAACTGTTGTTGATACAATGGGTGCAGATTGCGAAGATACTGGCCTTGTTTGGGAAGATGGCGATGCCGATAGATTGGCAAAACCTGCATCAAATACTTTGGTTCGTGCGCCTTGGCTTGGTAATGATGTGGCACAATGTATTTTGTCTCTTTATGAACTTGATGGGCAACAAAATGACCTTGACCCACGCATGATTTTGCAAGGGGTTTTGGATAAATTTACCGAAATTGGCTTAACGCCTGATGTTGCTTGCGAATTGGAATTTTATCTTTGCGGGCCGCGTAAATTTGGTGAGCGACCACATCTTCCTGCCTCACCGACATCAAACCATACACCAATTGGCAATGAGGTTTATGGGCTTCGTGAATTAGATGATCATATGGATTTTTTGCGTGATTTATATAATTGTGCACAAATTCAAGGTCTGCCAATTGAAGCGGCAATTTCCGAATTTGCCCCAGGGCAATTAGAAATCGGCCTTGACCACCGCGCAGACGCTTTAAGGGTTGCTGATGAAGCAATGATGTATAAACGCCTTGTAAAAGGGGTTGCGGTTAAACACGGCCTTGAAGCCTGTTTCATGGCGAAACCATTTCAAGGTATGGCAGGAAATGGGCAACACCTTCACGTTTCAGTTTTAGATAAGGATGGCAATAATATTTTTGCCGCAGGATCTGAAAATGGCGATAAGATGATGAAACATGCCATTGCAGGTATGCAACAAACCATGCCTTCTTTAATGGCGATTTTTGCGCCAAATGCCAATTCATATCGCCGATTTGTTGGTAATTCTTATGCACCAATCGCGGCAACATGGGGCATTAATAACCGTACAGTTGGTTTGCGCGTAACAGCGGGGCCACCAAAAACCCGCCACATTGAACATAGAATTTCTGGTGCTGATGCATCGCCTTATCTTGGTTTGGCGGCTATGCTTTTGGGTGTATATCATGGCATTAAAAACCAATTAGAACCAAGTGAAATTATTGAAGGCGACGGCTATTCACAGGCGGATAAATCTCCAGTTACTTTACCAATGAACTGGTATTCTGCTGTTGAAGCTTTTGAAAATTGCCCAATGATTGGGCAATATTTGGGTGAACGCTTCCAAAAAATGTATGCAATTATCAAGAAAACTGAGCAAAATCGTTATCAAGCGAATATTCCACTTGAAGATTATGATTGGTACTTCCGTAATGCGTAAAATCAGGTAAACTTTATTTATAAAAGGGGTAAAGGGATGTCAGAAATTAAATTAAGTGAATATGAAATTGCAAAATTCTTAAAAGGCAATGCACATTCAAGACGTGCCTTCATGGCAGCGTTTGGTGCAACGGCAGCAGCCTTCACTATTACATCATGCTCAAAAGGCGGTGATGGTGCAAAACCAATTACTAGTGCTGGCAAATTTAAAATTGACGGTAGCGAAGCAAAAAAACTTCAGTTTTATAATTGGGACACATATATTGGTGAAAACACGCTTTCAGATTTTAAATCTGATACAGGTGTTGAAGTTTCCATGAGCTTGTTTTCAAGCAATGATGAATTGTTTGCGAAATTCCATGAAGGCAATCCTGGTTATGACGTAATCATGCCATCAAATGAATATGTTACACGCATGGCAGAAGCGAAAATTATTCAACCGCTTGATCATGCAAAAATTCCAAATATGAAAAATATTGACCCAGATTTTTTAAATCCTGAATTTGACCCTGGTCGTAAATTTTCTATGCCATACACTTGGCTTGTTTTGGGGATTGGCTATCGCAAATCAGCTATGAAAAATGGGCAAATTCCTGATTCTTGGAAATATGTTTTAGATTCAGATGAATATGCAGGCAAAATTGCACTTTTGGGTGAAAGCCTTGATTTATTCCGTCTTACATTCAAATATTTAGGCAAATCAGTGAATGATTATTCGCCTGAATTGTTAAAACAAGCCAGCGATATTTTGGTAAAACAAAAGAAAAATGTAAAACGCTTCCATGAGGATGACGGTCAAGAAATGCTTCTTAAAAAAGAAGTTGATTTGGTAATCGAATATAATGGTGACATTGCCCAAGCTAAAACTGAAGATGATGATTTAGACTTTTTAATTCCTAAAGAAGGCTCTCTATTAAATTCTGATTGTATGTGTATTCCTGTTGGTGCCCTAAGCCCAAATAACGCACATGGTTTCATAAATTATCTTTTGGATGCACAAAAAGGCGCAGATATTTCGAAAACTATTCTTTATCCAACGCCAAATGCTGCTGCAAAGGCGCTTATGGATGATTCATACAAAAATAATCCAATTATTTTTCCACCAAAAGAAGCATTGGCAAAATGTGAATATGGTAAATTCCTTGGTGCCAAGGTTTCACAAGAAATAGAAGGTGCAATGACGCATATTCGCGCCGAATAATTTAATTTTAGTTAGGCTATAAAATGCAAAACTGGTATGAAAACAAGCGTTTCTTTTGGGGCACAATGCTTGCACCAACTATTTGGTTTGTAATTTTCTTTGTGATGCCTATGGCATTGGTCTGGATTTATTCTTTTGGTGAGAATAACGGGCTTATAGATGTTGAAATCACGGGAACTTTTAAAAACTATAAACATGTTTTTGACCGCGATGTTTTGCAAGTTTTATGGCAATCAATAATTATGGCAACTATTGCCACGCTTGTTTGCCTTGTTTTAGCCTTCCCTGTTGCTATTGCCATGACTTTTGCCGATGATAAGACAAAGTCATGGCTTTTGCTTTTAATAATGCTTCCATTTTGGACGAATTTGCTAATTCGAACCTATGCATTAATAAGTGTAATGGGTGCACAAGGCCTTATAAATATGGGGCTTTTAGGAATTCATAATTTCCTTTTGGGCGCAGGGCTTGATGTTGGGACTTTTGAACCAAAACAATTATTATATAATAAAACCGCAATTATAATTGGTCTTATTTATGTGCATTTACCTTTCATGGTATTACCGCTTTATGCCGCACTTGATAAATTAGATAGATCTCTAATTGAGGCTTCATTGGATTTGGGCGCAGGGCACGGCGAAACATTATTTAGAATAATTGTTCCACTTGCCTTACCCGGTATTGCGGCAGGTATTGTTATTACCTTTATTCCTGCAATGGGTGCATATTTAACACCTGATTTATTGGGTGGACCAAATGATTTGATGATTGCAAGCCTTATTGAGCGTCAATTTAAACGCGCCAATGATTGGCCATTTGGTGCCGCTTTGTCATTTCTTTTAATGTATATAACTTTGATTTTCTTTGCCTTACGCTCCTATTTTGAAGCAAAGGGCGGGAAAGTTTCAACAGGTCATTAGGGGGCATAAATGAAAAATATTTTCAAAAGAGAACCTCGTGCACCATTGGAATATACAAAAAGCTTAAGACTTCGGGCGTGGATATTGGGGGTTTTAATATTCCTTTATACCCCGCTTTTTATCCTTATTGCTTTTAGCTTTAATGATAGTAAGCGCATGATTGAGTGGAAGGGTTTTACCTTAAAATGGTATCAAAAAGTCTTTGAAAATGATGGTATTAGAGAAGCACTTGCCAATTCAATTCTGATTGCCATTGCCTGTACTTTGGTTTCGGTCATTTTGGGAACTTTAATTGGCTTTGTATTATGGCGTTTTAAATTCCCGATGAAAGGGATTTTGGAATCCGGCCTTAATTTACCAATTGTCGTGCCTGAAATTTGTATGGGTGTTGGGGTTTTGATGTTTTTCTCCAAAATTCATTGGCCTAATGATCTACCATGGCCTTTAAATTTAGCACAAATTACGATTGCACATATAACTTTTGCATTCCCTTTTGTTGCAGTTGTTGTTCGGGCACGGCTTGAAAATTTCAACCAAGAGCTTGAAAGTGCTGCACTTGATTTGGGTGCAAGCCAATGGCGTGCCTTTATGGATATTATTGTTCCACATATGGCGCCCGGCATTATAGCAGGTGCATTATTAGCATTCACATTATCACTTGATGATTTTGTTATTACTTTCTTTGCATCAGGCCCAGGAACCGTAACTTTCCCAATCAAAGTTTATTCAATGGTGCGTTTCCCGAATGGCGGCCTAATCAATGCAGCATCAACAATCATTATCGTTCTTACAATTATTGCAACTGTAATTGCGATGCGCCTTCAAGAACAGCCAAAGAAAAACACATAAGACCAAGGATTTAACATGGCAGAAGTAAGCGATGAAACCATTATAAAAATCGAAAATGTCACCAAACGCTTTGGCAAAGTCGCGGCGGTTGATGATGTTAGCCTTGAAATTAAACGCGGCGAATTTTTTGCCCTTTTAGGCCCTTCTGGATGCGGCAAGACCACTTTATTACGAATGTTGGCGGGTTTTGAAGTACCAACCGAAGGCAAAATCTATATTGATGGTGTTGATGTTTCAAATATCCCACCAAATAAACGCCCGATTAATACAGTTTTTCAATCATATGCCGTCTTCCCACACATGAGCGTTTTTGACAATGTTGCCTATGGTCTAAAATTCGATAATGTCCCAAAGACCGAACAATATTCGCGAGTTATGGCGGCGCTTGCTGATGTTAAACTTGAACATCTTGCCGATAGAAAACCTGATCAAATGTCAGGTGGGCAACGTCAAAGGGTGGCGCTTGCACGCGCTTTGGTAAAACGTCCAAAAGTACTTTTGCTTGATGAACCATTATCTGCACTTGATGCAAAATTGCGTGAGGCAATGCGCTTTGAACTTACTGCTCTTCAGGAAAAAGTTGGTATTACCTTTATTATGGTGACCCATGATCAAGATGAAGCATTGGCTATGGCATGCCGCTGTGCAGTTATGGATAGGGGACGTTTGATGCAACTTGCAACCCCATCATCATTATATGAATTCCCATCAAACAAATTTGTTGCTGATTTTATTGGTTCAGTGAATTTATTTGAAGGTAAATTAGTAGTTGATGAACCTGATCATGCAGTCATTGAATCAGAAGAAATGGGTGGTAAAATCTATTTTGACCATGGTGTTTCGGGGGCATCAGGTGAAAGTATGTGGGTTGGCATTCGCCCTGAAAAAATTGAACTTATAAAACGTGTTGAAGGCGGCCCAAGGCCAGTTATGGAGGATGCGCCCGAGGATTGTAACGTCCTTAAAGGCACAATCAAACAAATTTCATATCTTGGTTCTGAAAGTATTTATGAAGTTGTTTTGGAAAATGGCCGCAAAATGCAGGTTTCAAGACCTAATTTATCACGTTGGGATCAAGAAGATTTCACATGGGATGATAATGTTTGGCTATGCTTTCATGGCGATAGCCCAGTTTTATTGCAAAATTAAAAAAGGCGGCTTTAAAGCCGCCAATTTTTTACCTTGTTTTATCCATGCGCGCCAAAATAATTGGCAATTGAAACCCCAATTCGTAGGATTAATTGATATGCCGTATCAATTGCATCAAAATATTCTTCGTGCAATTTTTGATAGGCTTGTGAATCCTGTTTTGGATAATCGGTTGGTTCGTCTATTTCAAAATCATTGATTGAAGGCGCTGAAACTGGGAATGCTTTGCGCAAAAGTGCCAATGCATCATCAATCCTAAGAGAGAAAATCATCTCCAAAATATCATCACGACTTATGTCATTTCGCCTTGAAAATGATGGAATTTGTACCGCCCTTAAGAAAATATGCTGCATCAAACAAAGGCGAAGCGCATGAAGCACACCAAGAGAGCGGCGCATTTCTTCATTTCCAACATTTTTTTGTTCAATTTGCGCGCGAAATCTATGAAAACGAAGCGCATCAATTCGCAAACTTGATGCAAGGCGGCGCATTTCACCTGGCCTATCATCATATTCAAGTTTTTCAGCCAATGCCAAACAGGCATTTTCTAGATGGCTTTCAGTTCCACGATAAGGCCTTGATGCCCAATAAGCGCAATTGAATAAATCGCCATAAGCAGCAAGTGTTTTAATACTTGCACGCGCATTTGAAGCATCCAAAAGGCGCACTAATTGGCGACCACGCGGGCTATTATTTATTAATTCTGCTATTGCTTCGATATTATCTTTTGCCGCTGTTCCGGCGCCTGCCAAAACATTTACTGGATAGCCTAATTGTTGCAAAATCGCATTATGTGGGATGGCGCGAATTTGACGCAAACTCATATCCCTATCGGCGGCAATATCGGATTGGCGACGTGATTTACGTGAACCAGTTTCCTTCAAAAGGCCCAAACCAAAGGCAGAAATTGCGCGCGCATAGGCCGAATTATTCAAATATTCACGCTGCACACGGCGAATTCCACGATAATAATCAAGGCTTAGGTCGGTTCTTGTATAGAATGGGTCGGTTGCACTTGGTTTTGGTGCCATTTCAACTTCGGCAATACGGGTTAAAGTGGCAAGTGCCAAAACGTCCGAGCGGAAGAATAAATAACCATCGCCACCTTGGAAACTTACTTCTATTTCAGTTTTTATATCGCGGCTTGCAAATTGTCTTCTTGCCCAAATTGACATTGGATAAGTAAGCCTATCTTCAATTGAGTTTGGATGTGCCCCGCGACCCATGCTTTCGCCATGAGTATTGAAAATAAGCGCGGAAACATCTTCTAAATCATGTTTTGCCATAATACGCGCAAGACGCCCATGAAGGCGCTCAATTGCAAGTGCGGCAGGAATTTGCCCAACGAACCTTCCTGCGTCTGAGAAGCCAGTTTGTATTGAAATACGACCACGTTTGCGAACATACTTACGATAATTCACATCACCCATAAGCGCATCAAGGAAACGTGCGCCATGTTCCATTGCGCTTTCGGTTTCAAATAATGGTGAAATATCGATTTTTTCGTCAATTCCAAATAATTTTGCAAAATAAAGCGCAATAAGAACGGTTTGCGGCTGTTCACATTCAGCGATTAAAAGGCGAATTGGTGCATCACTATCAATATGGCGTAAAATCTGCACAATTGCCAAAAATTGGCGAAGTGCTGTTGTGGTTTCAATTGCTAAAGCGGCAAAATTGCTTCTTACTGGTTCAACTTCTTTAATAAGTTTTTGAAGACGTTTCAAAGCAGTTGCGCTTGAAAGTTCAAATTCTTCTTCATCAACCAAAAGTGCACGAATTGCGTTATTTAATTGCATTGAATTTAGACGAAAATGAATTTCGCCCATTCCAAGGCCATCATTTTCCATATTTGCTGCAAGAACCAAAATTTCACGCGCTTCAATTGCGCTTTTATTTTTGGCAATTTGGCTTAATTCATCAATAATTGCCTTAAGGCTAAGGATTTTATTTTCATTATCATGCGTAATTTCATTGGCTATTTTTGATAAATCCTTTGGATTATCTAAATTTTTTGCCAATTCATTTGTAAGATTTTTTGTATAATCTTTTGCTTGATTAAGTTTGGCGGCCAAATCTGTAAGACCAATATTGGCTGCCATATTTGAATATTGTTCAAGTTTTTGCGCTTTTTCAAGCATACGATAGCGCAATGAATTTGCCCATGTAATATCAGTACGCCCATCCATATCATAGCCAACCCACGTAGCGAATTTATATGGTTTTGGTAATATTTTATGCCATTCATCAGGATAATGTTTTTGGGCAATATTTATAATTATTTCGCTTAATTGATTACGTGCATTTTGGGCATTGGCAATTGCCGACATTGCTTCTTCATGCTCATAATCAAGGCTTATATTTTCGCTTTTTTGTGGGATTTCACAAATTGCATTGGTAACCTCACCCGAACTTGCAGCATTGGCAACATTTTGGGTTTCATCCCTATTAAGCAAAAAAGTCGGATGCGCAGTGAAAACACAATGAATTAAAGGTTTTGACCAAATTTGTTGAAATTTTGAAAAGTCATTATTTCTTGCACTATTCAAAACAAGCTTTCGAAACGCTTGCGTATTTTCTTCTATACCAATTGGTTCAACAAGATCATGCAAATGTTGGGCGCGGGTTTTTATTGCCTCGCACTCTAATTCACTTACATAAGTTGAAATATCTTTCAGGCTTTTCTTTCCACTTTCAAGATCGCGCGATAAATCAAGACCAAGTTGAAAAACTGGGTTAAAAAGTGGGGTTTGCGCGGTAAAAGCATGAAGCTCACGCAGGCGGGTCGACAAATCACTAGCCATTTTATTCCTATAAAGCCCTTTAACAGATTTAAATCTATCTAAGTTCCCCAGCCCAGATACGCCCCATTATAATAGAAATACTTATTTCACAATCATTTTGACGTTCATATTTTGCATATCAACATTGCATGCACGTTTTTTGTGCATCTTTTTTGGGTACAAATCCTTACATTTTAAAAAAAACACTCTAAATATACGATATTAGGAGATTTAAATGGGACCAGTTCAGTGGCTTACATTCAATGTTTTGAATTTATTCTTTTCGGTTGTTATCATAAACGCCATATTAAGCTGGCTTGTGGCTTTTGATGTTGTGAATACAAGAAACAAATTGGTCGGCACAATTGCCGATGTTTCAGACAGAATAACTTCACCTGTTCTAAACCCAATTAGAAAAGTCGTTCCTTCAATGGGCGGTGTTGATATTTCACCTATCATTCTTTGGCTTATTATTGGGTTTTTACAGCGCTTTTTTGTACCTTTAATCCCATTCTAATATGAAATTTATAAAGGAAAGTTTGGGTGGCGTTGAAATTCACATTCGCGCCACACCGAATGCGAAAGTTGAAAAAATTGATGGTGTTGAAAACCGGGATGACGGTAATCAATATTTAAAAGTAAAAATTCGCGCTATTCCCGAAGATGGCGCTGCCAATGATGCTATTATAAAAATCATTGCCAAAGCTCTTAAAATACCAAAATCAGACATTGAATTAAAAACTGGGCAAAAAGGGCGCACCAAATGCCTATTGGTAAAAAATAAAAATTTGGATATAGAAGCGTTTATCAAGGCACTTCTACCCAAATAGGAATAAAATGAGCGCGCAAATCATTGATGGCAAACAACAAGCCCAAATTTTAAACCAAAAAACCAAAGAAGAATTACAAAAAATTGAAAAAGAACATGGTTTTACCCCATGCCTTGCAGTTGTTTTGGTTGGCGAAGACCCCGCAAGCCAAGTTTATGTGCGCAATAAAGTAAGAACGGCTGGCGAAATTGGTATTAAATCACTTGAATTTGTATTGCCTGCAGATACCAAACAAGAAGATTTAGAAGCGAAAGTTAAAGAACTTAGTAAAGATGAAAGCGTTGATGGAATTTTGGTACAATTGCCATTACCAAAACATCTAAATCAAGATGCAGTAATTGAAAAAATCGACCCATTAAAAGATGTTGATGGTTTAACCGAAAAAAGCGCCGGTAAATTATCCTTGGGTAAAATTGGACTAAGGGCATGCACCCCATCGGGTTCTGTTATTTTGGCAAAATCAGCATTAGGTGATGATTTAACAGGTTTGAATGTTGTTATTATTGGGCGTTCAATCTTGGTTGGAAAACCTGCGGCGCTTTTATTTTTAGAAGAAAATTGCACTGTAACAATTGCCCATTCAAAAACTAAAAACCTTGAAGAAATCTGTAAAAATGCCGATATTTTGGTTGCGGCAGTTGGGCGCCCCTTAATGGTTAAGGGTGATTGGGTTAAAAAAGGCGCATGTGTTATTGATGTTGGTATTAACCGCGTTGAAAATAATGCCGTGGACGCAAAATCAAAAACTAAATTAGTTGGTGATGTTGATTTTGAAAGTGCAAAAGAAATTGCGGGTCAAATTACCCCCGTCCCTGGTGGAGTTGGGCCAATGACAATTGCATGTTTGATGCAAAATACAATTATTGCCGCAAAATTACGCCGTAATTTGGTTTAAAAACTAGGTTCTAAAACAACCATAAAGACCGCGATAATCATCAAAATAAATGGTAATTCATTTATGAAGCGATAAAAAACATGGTTTAATGGGCGTTTTCCATTGGCAAACTCACTTTGCCATTTTCCATAAAACATGTGAACAATTGTAATTAAAATCACCATTGTAAGTTTTACCATTACAAAATGATTTTTTAAAAATTCATAACCACCACGCGCCATTATAAGACTTAAACCAAGGCACCAAACAACAATCATTGATGGTTCCATAATGAAACGGAATAATTTTCGTTCCATAGTTTTTAAGGTTTCATCAGTTTGCGAACCAATTTCAACATTTGAATGATAAATAAAAATTCGCGGCAAATACATAAGACCAGCCATCCATGCAATCACGGCAATTATATGTAGGGCACGTAAAATTTCATAATTATTTGAAAAAAAATCAAACATCTGAGCTTTCTTTCACCTTTTCAGCAACCAAATTTGCAAGCCCTTCGATAAAATCATTATCGCATGAAACCGTTTTAGATCGTCCCATAAAAGGCACGCCTAATTCATGGCACATTTCCTTATATTCCACGTCTAGTTCAACCAAGGTTTCGATATGATCACTAACAAAGGCAATTGGGCAAATTATGATTCCAATTTTATCACGAGAAGCACGAATAATTTCATCAGGTGTTGATGGTTCAAGCCATTTTAAAGGCCCAACTTTTGATTGAAAACAAACTTGGGTTTCAAAAAATGGCGGTAAAATTTCTTTTATTGCATTTGCAGTTTCATTGATTTGTTTTTCATATGGGTCACCAGCATCAATGACTTTTTGTGGCAATCCATGTGCCGAAAATAATACACGCACTTTTTGTGGATTTCCTAAAATATCCCATTGCTCCATTATATTTTTAACATTGGCGGCAATAAAACCCGACAATTTTGGATAATCCAAAATTTCAAACACTGGCTTATTATAGAAATTTTTAAATTCCTTTATTGATGAACCTGTCGTTGTTATCGAATAATGTGGATAAAGCGGAAGCAATATTGTTTTATCAGCTGAAAATTCATTAACTTCTTTGGCGCATTCATCACTTAATGGATGCCAATAACGCATTGCGATAAAGATTTTAATTTCATCATTTGGAAATTTTACCTTTAAGACTTTTTCCAAAGCTTCTTTTTGTGCTTTTGTATTTTCCAAAAGCGGCGAAAAACCACCCATTAAATCATATAAAGGTTTTGCCTTTGGTGCACGTGTTGTTGAAATAAGCCATGCAACAAAAGCACGCAATGGATTTGGTAAATCGATAATTGCGGGGTCTTTAAAAAGGTTTCTTAAAAACGGTTTTATATTTTCAGATTTATCAGGTCCGCCAAGATTAAATAAAACCACCGCAATTTTCATTTCATTACCCTCTTATAAGCTTAATCATAGCTTCTACGTTGGCAATTGGGGTTTGGGGCACAATACCATGCCCAAGATTGAAAATATGCGGCCCAAGGCGCGCGCAATCCAAAATATGATTTACAGATTTTTCAAGATATTCACCGCCCGCCACAAGTGCGAATGGATCAAGATTGCCTTGAAGGCAAATTTCATTGCCAATTTCTTCGCGTGTTTTGAAAATATCACATGAAATATCCATTCCAACGGCATTAACACCGGTTTGTGAATGATATAATTTCAATCTATGTGATGCACCGCGTGGAAAACCAATAATTTTGGCATCTGGATTTAATTCTTTAAGCCTTGCAACAAGTTTTTTTGTTGGTGCAATTACCCATTCATTAAAGGCTAAATCTGATAAATCCTCGGCCCATGATTCAAAAATTTGAACCGCATTTGCACCAGCTTTTAATTGTGCATCAAGGTGAATTGCCAAGGCTTCGATTAGAATATCAAATAATTGTGCCATGAATTGTGGATTTTGATAGGCAAAGCATTTTGCATCATTCCTATCGCCACCTTTTCCTTGAATTATATAAGTTGCCAAAGTCCAAGGTGCGCCGCAAAATCCCAAAAGCGCTTGTTCACTATTTAATTTTTCTTTTACACGGCCCAAGGCTTCATAAACTGGGTTAAGGCGGGTTATTATTTTACTTGTATCAAGTTTTCTTAATTCAGTAATTTCACGAATTGGTTCTAAAACTGGTCCAATTCCTTCTTTGAAATCAACAAATTGACCCATTGCATGTGGAATAACCAAAATATCAGAAAAGATAATTGCCGCATCAATATCATAACGCCTTAAAGGCTGTAATGTTGCTTCGGCTGCCGCCGCTGGTGCATAACAAAAATCAAGAAAGCTTTTATTCCTTGCCCTTAATTCTTTATATTCAGGAAGGTGGCGTCCTGCTTGACGCATCATCCAAATAGGAATTCTTTCTTCCTTTTTTCCTTCAATGGTTCGAATAATTAAAGGCTTATTTTGGTTTTCCAATTTAAATCTTTCTATATAAATTAAGGAAGTAGTAATGTTTTAGTAAGGTGGATAGATTTGAAAATCGCAAAACCTACTAACACATTGTTCACATCTTTCAAAACTTTCCCACAGCTTATTCAACATGCTGCGACAATAAATTCCATAAATATATGGTGAATTACAGATTTTATATTTCTGTGGATAAAAATTTAATAAAATTAACCAAAATCACAGGCTGTGACTCAATTGTGGAAAACTTTATTTTGCTTGTGTAAAATATGGTTAAAAAATATTGTTAATTATTTATTTACCAACAATTTTCACAACTTATTAACAGCTATTAATAAATTATTAACATCCACCTTTTTACGTGCCCGAATTGCTTGATTTGGCTTACTCAAACAATTAAAGCCAATTAAAGGGAAATAGGGGTAAAAATGGCAAATTCGATTTTTGTAAATGTTCATTTGGTTTCGGATTCAACCGGTGAAACATTGAATACGATTTTGCGCGCCGTTTCCCCGCTTTTTGACGGTATAAGTGTTCTTGAACGTTCTTATTATCTTGTTCGTTCGCGCCGCCAATTGGATAAAGTATTAGAAGAAATCGAAAGCCGCCCTGGAATTGTTATTTTTACAATTGCATCCCAAGAATTACGCGAAGTTTTAGAGGAAAAATGCCACAATCTTGGTATTCCTGCTATGGCTTTACTTGATGGGGCGTTAAACTTTTTTTCACGCCATTTGGGAATTGCACCAAGTGTTAAAACAGGTTCAAAACAAAGCCTTGATGAAAATTATTTTCGACGAATTGAAGCAATAAATTACACGCTTGCCCATGATGACGGGCAAATGGTTCATGAATATAATGATGCCGATATTGTTTTAGTTGGTGTAAGTCGAACTTCAAAAACCCCAACATCAATTTATCTTGCAAATCGTGGTTATAAAACTGCAAATTACCCGCTTGTTTATGGTGGCCCAATTCCGCAACCCTTATTGGAATTAAAAAAGCCATTTGTTATTGGCCTTAAAGTTTCACCAGATAGATTAATTGCAATACGAACCAACCGCCTTTTAAGTCTTAATACCGAAGCCAATACAGAATATGTTGATGAAGATTCGGTTCGTGAAGAAGTTGTTTTTGCAAACCGCCTTTTTGAGCGACAAGGTTGGAATGTTATTGATGTGACACGCCGTTCAATCGAAGAAACTGCGGCAACAATTTTAAATATGGTTGAAACAAGAAAGCGTGAAAATGCACAATAATAATGAAAAGCCAAAAATAATTCTTGCATCCCAAAGTTATATAAGACGTCAATTAATGGATAATGCATTGGTTGATTATATTGCGATTAATTCGGGTGTTGATGAAGAAATGGCAAAATTATCATTACGCCAAGAAGGTGTTGCACCCAAAGATCAAGCACATGAATTGGCAAAATTAAAAGCACAAAAATTATCGCAAAAACATCCAAATGATTTTGTGATTGGTGCCGATCAAATGCTTTGTCTTGGTAATGAAGTTTTTGACAAAGCCCAAAGCATGGATGAAGCACGTCAAAGATTGCAGTATTTTCGTGGTAAAACCCATTATTTACAAAATGCGGTGGTAATTTATCGTAATAGCCAATTAATTTGGCGTCTTGATACCGCGCCAAAATTAAAAATGCGCGATTTTAGTGACGAGTTTTTAGACCATTATCTTGAACAAAGCGGTGATAAAATTCTTTCTTCTGTTGGCTGTTATCAATTAGAAGGTATGGGCCTTCAATTATTTGAAAAAATTGAAGGCGATTATTTTGCTATTCTTGGATTACCAATGATTGAGACTTTGTCGTTTTTGCGCCAACATGATATGGTCAAAGCATGAGGAAAATTACCGCATCAACGCAGCTTTATGGGATTTTTGGTAATCCTGCACGGCATTCAAAATCACCAATTTTGCATAATGGTTGGTTTGATGATTGTGGGTTTGATGCGGCATATCTTGCATTTGAGCCTGCGATTGAAAATTTAGAATCTGCTTTTTGCGGACTTGTCGCGGCGGATCTTAAGGGTTGCAATATTACCGCGCCTTTTAAAGAAAGGGCAGCAAAATTATCTGATTTTAAAACCCATGATATTGAAATTATGGGTGCGGCAAATACTATTTCAATTAAAAATGGTAAATCTTACGCTTTCAATACGGATGGGTATGGTTTAATCCTTGATTTAGATAGGCGCGCGCAAAATTGGCGGCAAAATAATGGAAAAATTGCAATTATTGGCGCAGGTGGCGCAGCCAAAGGTGTGATTTATGCATTTTTAAAAAATGGCACAAAAGAAATTAATATTATTGCCCGCAATCAAGAAAAACTCAATGAAATTATCAATTGTTCAAAAAAACTTGAAAATGAAAATTGCCAATTCAATGGAATATTATGGGATGAAATTGAAAATGGAATTGAAGATTGCGGCCTTATAATTAATGCCACAACAATTGGCCTTAATAATGAAGGCGAATTGAAATTTGATTTATCAAAATCAAAACCTAATTCAATAATATATGATATGGTTTATCACCCGTCTGAAACTACTTTTAGAAAAATGGCACAAGACCAAAATCGCCAAAGCCTTAATGGAATTGGAATGCTGGTTGGTCAGGCGGTTTTGGCATTTGAAAAATGGTTTGATATTCGCCCTGATTTCGATATTGGCCTAAAAAGGGTTTTGGAAAATGCTTAAGGTCGGGCTTACTGGTTCGATTGGTATGGGTAAATCAACCATTGCGTCGATGTTTACAAAACTTGGAATTGGTGTGTGGTCCGCTGATGATGCGGTTCATATTCTTTATAAAAAGGGTGGCAAGGCCAATATTTTAATTCAAAAAGAATTTGGTAAAATCGCCGATGAAAATGGCGATATTGATAGAAAAAAACTAAGCGCAATTGTTATTAAAGATATAAATGCCCTTAAAAAACTTGAAAATATTGTTCATCCATTGGTTAAACAGAACCGCGAACAATTTATCGAAACCTCAATGAAAAATAATGCGCCTTATGTGATTTTAGATATTCCATTATTATTTGAAACCAATTCACAAAATGAATTTGATAAAATCATAGTTGTCGATTGTGATTTTGAAACCCAAAAACAAAGGGTTTTGTCGCGCCCAAATATGAATTTGGAAAAATTTAATGCAATAATTGCAAAGCAAATGCCAAATGCAAAAAAAACTGATGCCGCTGATTTTATTATTGATACTTCGCAAAGCCTTGAAAAGTGTCGAAATCGGGTTATTGAAATTGATATTGAATTAAAGAAATTATCAAAAGATGCGTGAAATAGTTTTTGATACTGAGACAACAGGCCTTGACCCCGCCAATGGTGATAAGGTTGTGGAAATTGGTATGGTTGAATTAATTGATTATATTCCCACGGGAAAATATTTTCACAAATATATAAATCCAATGCGCGATATGCCGATTGAAGCTTTTAAAGTTCATGGTCTTTCGGCGCAATTTTTGGCAGATTTTCCAACTTTTGGCGATCCTGAAATTTGTGATGCAATGTTGGAATTTATTGGTGATGCAAAACTTATTGCCCATAATGCTGAATTTGACCGAAAATTCTTAAATTATGAACTTGCTGCGCTTAATCTTCCGACAATTGAATTTGAGCGCTGTATTGATACTATTGTTATTGCAAAGAAAAAATTTCCAGGGGCGCCAGCTTCATTAGATGCATTATGCCGAAGATTTGCAATTGATTTAAAAGACAGAAGCCTTCACGGCGCTTTGCTTGATGCCAAATTATTGGCGGCGGTTTATCTTGAATTAATGGGTGGGCGTGAAAGAAGTTTTGGTTTTGAAAACTCTTCATCTTCTTCAAATGATAATTCGCAAAATAATTCTGCGATGAATTTAAGAAAAATTGGGCAAAGACCCAAAAAAATTGCGCCGCTTCTTACAGAGCAAGAAATTGCGGCGCATGATGAATTTGTAAAAACCCTTGGCGATAAAGCCTTTTGGGTTATATAATTTAAGCGTCAGCTTTTTGATTTTGGCCTTGGCGTTGTGCAAAATATAAAGATGCAAAATCCATAGGATCAACAAGCATTGGCGGGTAGCCACCAGTTGATGAAACTTCTGCCATTAATTGTCGTGCGAATGGGAAAAGAATGCGTGGGCATTCAATAAGCAACATTGGTTCAATTGTTTCTTGATTTGCACCAGATATTTGGAAAAGACCTGCATAAACCAATTCAATCACAAATAAAGCTTGATCTTCACGGCTGCTTTTTGCGTTGATTTTTAACTCTACTTCAAAAACAGAAGGATCTTCCATGCCGCGTGCTGCAACATCCATTTGCAAATCGATTTTAGGCTGTGGGCCATCACGCAAAGAAGCAGGTGCATTGGGATTTTCAAAAGAAAGGTCTTTTGTATATTGTGCCAATACGCGTAATTGAGGGATATTTGGCATTTCGCCCGCCCCATTTGCAACTTCTTGCGTATTTTCTGTTTCGTCAGCCATTTTATACTCCAAAATATAATTTTGGCACGAGCTAGCTTATTTTTCACATATCTTCAAGGCCTCTGACATAAAGCCATAATTTTCAACGCATATTATATGTTTAAAGACAAGAATTATGCTTAAATCTTGTTTATTTTTGTTTATCAGCCTTGTTTGCATTATCTTAAATCATTAGAATATATTATATTAGTCTAAATTTTGAATTGGATAATTAATTGGAAACGCTTTTTTTCGCTGTTGTTGCATTTTTAGTTTTGGGAAGGCTTTATCAAGTCTTGGGTCAAAACCATGACACACCAACAAGACTGAACGATAATTTTACTAATGATCAAATTGCCCCAAATGGTGGTGCTTTTGGTTTAAATGTAAGTGAGAATAAAAATATAAATATTTCCAATAACTTAGAAGTTAATTTTACTAATAGTGAAGAATTTTTGAAGGCTCAATGGGGTGATTTGGCACCTAAAATTATTGAATTAAAAAAACGTGAGCCGTCTTTTGATCCAATGAAATTTAAAGATACTAGCGCGCTTGCATATGATGCAATCATTAGTGCTTTTGGAAAAAATGATAAAGCCACTTTAAAAGGCTTGGTTTCACAAAATGTTTTTGATGCTTTCAATATTTCTATGGATGATCGTGCATCAAAAGGGCGCGGTAAAATTGATGTTGTAAAACTTTCAGAAGCAAAAATATTATCAATTGAAATCAACAATCAAAATGCACAAATTGATGTTGAATTTAAAGCAACATTAAGTTCTATTGGTGAAGTTCAACGCACAACAGACGAAATTTGGACGTTTGAGCGCGAAATTGGTTCGCGCTCGCCTGTATGGATTCTTGTTGCGGTGGAACAAAAATGAAGAAAATAAATTTTTATTGCTTGGCAGCGCTATCTTTTTTGGGTGCATGCGCAAGCGACAATCAAGTCACCAATGTAGAAGTTGTAACACCAAAAACCGTAAATAATTCAAGTGCCGCAGCAAATGAAAGCATTGCTGCGAATGTTATACCTAATAAAAATATTGTACCGCCTCAAAATAATTTACCTACTCCTTTGCCGCCACTAACTAAGCCTGCGACTGGTGAAATTATTTTTTCTCTATCTAATTTTGCAAGCCTTCCAAATTGGGTAAATACAGATGTTAGTGCGGCACGAAAATCATTAATTAATTCGTGTAATGCGATAATTTATAAATCAGCTAATAATTTTCTTTCTGAAAAAGCCCAATATGCAGGGCGTATTTCTGATTGGCTTGAAGTTTGTAACCTTGCAAAACAAGGCGATGTTTCAGACCGTGAATTTTTCGAAAATAATTTTCAAGCATGGGAAGTTAAGACTGAAAATTCAAATACTGGTCGCCTAACTTCTTATTTTGAACCTGTTATTTCAGGTAGTTTTACACCTGATAATATTAATACTGAGGCTTTGTATGAAAAGCCAAAAGATTTGCTTACAATTGAACTTGGGGATTTTGACCCAAGCCTGAAGGCAAAAACAATTGTTGGGCGCATTTCTGGTAACAATTTTATACCATATTTAAAACGTGCCGATATTAATCCAAATAATACAAAGCCAATTTTTTATACAAATATTGGTGATGCCATTAGCCTTCAAATTCAAGGCTCTGGGCGAATTAATATGGATGATGGAAAGCAATATCGTGCTATTTTTACCGCAACTAATGGGCAGCCGTTTTCATCTCCTGCTTCAGAACTAATTCGACGCGGTATTATGCAATTAAGCCAAGCATCAGCGGGCAATGTAAAAAAATGGTTTGAGACTGCTGACCCAAAACTTGCGCGTGAAATAATAAATTCTAATCCACGCACGGTTTTTTATGAATTAAAAGAATTAAAAGATCCAGATACTGGCCCTAAAGGTTCGCAAGGTGTGCCTTTGGTTGCTGGCGGTTCAATGGCTATTGATCCATCATATCATGCATATGGCGTTCCAATCTTTGTTTCTGCCTATTCTGGCCGAATTAAAGATACACAAAATATTTCGCGTCTTGTAATTACTCAGGATACTGGCGGGGCAATTAAAGGGCCAATTCGTGGTGATTTATTTTGGGGGACAGGTGTTGAAGCAGGCCTTATGGCTGGAAAAGTTAATCATGATGCCAATTTCTGGGTAATTTTACCGAAAAAAATAGATCCAAGCATTACAAACCCAAAACCAAAATTTGTTGCGGGAAGATAAATGAAATCTAATGGTCAAAAAACACGCGTTTTAAGGCCAGAAGAAGCAAAATTATGGCATAAAATTGCAAAATCAACACGTCCAATTTCAGGAAAAAGTCTTTTAGATATTGAAAAGCAATTTGAAGAAGAAATTAAAAAATTTTCTGATGATAGAAAGATAAATGTTTCGGTTAATTACGAAAAATTTGTTCAAAAACGTTCGCAAATAATCAAAACTGAACTAGAAATTGCTGATGCGAAAAACCATAAAAGGGTAAGGCGCGGCAAATTAGAAATTGATGCAACCCTTGATTTGCATGGTTTAAATCAAGAAATGGCGCAAACAAGGCTTATAGAATTTGTTCATTTGGCTATTGTAAGGCAATATAGAACCCTTTTGATAATTACTGGCAAAGGCAATCTTGCAAGGGATGAGCAACATTTTGATTTATTAATAGCCCCGCGCGGAATTTTACGAAAACGCCTTAAAGAATGGCTTCATGCACCATCTATTAAACGCCATATTGCTGGAATAAGTGAAGCCCATCTTAAACATGGCGGTAGTGGTGCATTTTATGTTTTGCTGAAAGCGCCTAATAAAAATTAATATATAAACCAAATGTGCCGATAATTTGGGCGCCGAAAAACTGTTATATAAACTAAAAGCGCCCGATAAATCGGGCGCTTTGTGACTAACGTCATTTTACCGGGAGGGGAAACCGGATATAAGTGAAGTGAAAATCCGCAACTTTATCAAAGACTCGCAATATCTGATAAAAATTTCAAATCACTTACCTGCTGCAAATGTGCCACAATCAATAAACAAATGCAACTAAAAAATATTTAATTTGCAACTGTTGCATAAATAGCACTGTTTTTAGTGTTTCCCGATAGATCCAGTCCCCTTTGGTGTTTTTATTACAAAGAATGATGCTTCTTTTTGTGCCGATGGTTTAATGTTCATCAATTTGACAATAGTTACCCGTTTGCGATTATCAACAATTTGCCATTGCGAAAGATGATTAGATGCATCAAATGTTAAAGTAAGCTCACCCTGCGCTTCATTTTTTTTGTCGCGCATTGAAATAAGGGTTTGATTTTGTGACTTTATGACATTGGTAATTTTTAATTCTTGGGCAATATTTAAATTAGATTTTAGTAAAAAAAACAATGGATTAGAGCGTAAAGGATAACGCTCAACCGTGTTTAATTTTTTATCTAAAATTGCAATACCTGACCCATCTGATGTTAATAAAACTGGTGATGGCGCATCATATTCAAAACGCATTTTACCTGGCCTATCAAGCCAGAAACTTCCAGTAATGCTTGAATTATTGGCATTATATTGAACAAAGCGCCCTTCAATCCTATCAAGTGAATTGATTGAAGAATTTGCCATTTGGATGGCAGCGTTTCGTGCTTCGCCACTTAATGCAATTGCTTGATTGTTTTGTGCATATGTTGTGATTGAACCAAAAATTAGCGCGCTAAAAATTGGTAATATGAAAATTCTTTTCATTTAAAATCAATAATCCCTATGTTCAGGCAATAAAACTTGGCGACGACCAACATGGTCAGGTGCGGAAATCATTCCTTCACGTTCCATTCTGTCAACCAAATCTGCGGCCCGATTATATCCTAACTTTAATTGTCTTTGTAAAAATGATGTCGAAACTTTTCTTGTCTGCGACACAATATTTACAGCTTTATCAAACAATTCATCACCTGAATTAGCACCAAATGCGCCATTCATTCCATTATCAGAATCGCTTTCTTCATCAATATGCGAAGTTATATCTTCGAAATATTGAGGGCTACCTTGCGCCTTTAATGCGGCAACAATTTGGCGAACTTCATCATCTGATACAAATGGGCCATGAAGACGTGAAATACGCCCACCATTTGCCATGAATAACAAATCGCCCTGCCCTAATAATTGCTCTGCACCGCCTTCACCCAAAATGGTTCGGCTGTCGATTTTTGTTGTTACCATATATGAGATACGGGTTGGGAAATTGGCTTTGATTGTACCTGTAATTACGTCAACTGATGGTCTTTGGGTTGCGGTAATAAGATGAATACCAACCGCACGCGCCATTTGCGCAAGCCTTTGAACCGCACCCTCAATCTCTTTACCAGCTATCATCATTAAATCTGCCATCTCATCGATTACTACTACTATGAAAGGCATTGGCTTTAATTCTAATTGGCGGCTTTCAAAAATTGGTTCGCCAGTTTCCCTATTCCAACCTGTGCGCTCAATATGTTCGAAAGTTTCGCCCTTTCTTTGGGCTTCGCGGGCGCGTTCATTAAAGCCAGTAATATTACGAACCCCAACTTTTGACATTAATTTATAGCGATTTTCCATTTCACGAACTGTCCATTTTAGTGCTGAAACCGCTTTTTTGGGGTCAATAACCACCGGTGCCAAAAGATGCGGAATATCATTATAAATTGATAATTCCACCATTTTAGGGTCTATCATAATAAAGCGACATTGATCAGGTGTAAGGCGATAAAGCAATGACAAAATCATTGCATTAATACCAACCGATTTACCCGAACCTGTTGTTCCCGCAATCAATAAATGCGGCATTTTTGATAAATCAACTATTGATGGTTCGCCGCCTATTGTTTCACCTAAGGCAAGTGGTAAATCAAAGCCGCCATTTTCAAATTCACGCGATGATAATAAAGTGCGTAAATAAACAGATTCACGGCGTGAATTTGGCAATTCAATACCTATTGCATTACGCCCTTTAACCACTGCTACACGGCACGAAACCGCCGCCATTGATCTTGCAATATCATCAGCAAGACCGATAACGCGCGATGATTTAATCCCCGCTTCTGGCTCTAATTCATAAAGGGTTACAACTGGCCCTGGGCGAACATTGATAATTTCACCTTGAACTTTGAATTGGTTTAAAACCGACATTAGCAAAAGCGCATTTTGACGAAGCGCGGCTTCATCATGTTGAATATTTCTTTGTGGTGGCTTTTTAAGGAATTCAAGGCGCGGTAATTCAAAGCCTTCTGGTCTTTCCCATGGTAATTCAGGTTGTAATTCATCATTTACGCGCGGGCTTGATTTGGCTTTTTTCGGTAACTCAATTCCGATATTTATTTTTTTGCTTGGAATAGTTTTTTCTTCAAAGTTTTGAACAATTTTTGGGGCAGGTTCTTGAATTGGTTTGCTTGCTACTTTGATTTTTGAACCCATTTTCTTTTTTGTTTTTCCAAAACCATCAATCCAGACGCGCAAACTTGAATAATAATATGTTGCTTGATCCCATGCACCATCAAGATCGCGGGCGTTAAGATTAAATGCAAAATAAGAACAGGTTAAAAATGCAAAAAATGAAATAAATCCAAAAAGGCCACGTGCCCAGTTTGCATGTTGGAAAAATAAAGTGAATGTTCCAAGGATTAAATCACCAATAATTCCACCAAATCCACTAGCCATTGGCCATTTTGATGTTTGCGGCATTGCAGATAATGCAGCACCAGAAAATAAAATCGCCAGTACAGCCATAATAAGGCGAAATTTAGGGCGCATTATTCGGCTTGGTCCGCTTAAGAGTGCAAAAACGCAAATCCCAAAAATTGCCAACATTAATAAATAGCTATTTAAGCCAAAAAATTGTTGCAATAAATCTGATGTAATTGCGCCACCCATTCCAAACCAATTTGAAACTTTTTGAGATGTGGCGACATTAATGCTTGGGTCAGTTGATGAATAAGATATATTTGCAATTAGCGCACACAAAGCCATCATTGCAATTAATGCAAGGCCAATATCACGCACCAATCTTTGGCGCAGGTTTAAGCTATTACCAAAATTATTATTTTGCTGGGGCATTGCTCTTGCCATTATATTATCCGTTCGAACTTTTAATATTAAATCTAAAACAACTTTGTGGTTTACACTCGGTTAAGATTGCAAAATTATCCGCATTTTTTATGGCAATAATTTGTATTTTGTCCTATTAATGCTTTGAAATGCCAAAAATTGAATTTGATGTTATTATTGCGGGTGGCGGACTTGTAGGTCTATCGCTTGCGCTTGCGCTTGAATCGGGCGGCTTGAAAATCGCTGTTGTCGATAAATTAGAGCCAGTTTCTATGCTTGATAAAACCTATGATGGGCGATCTTCTGCAATTGCTTATGCAAATATGCGTATGCTTGGTATTTTGGGCGTAAAAGAAAAAATTCAAGAAATTGGAAAAATAAGCGAAATTTTAGTTTCAGATGGTCGTGTTCCAGATGGCGCAAAACATGGTGGTTCAATTGGCCTAACTTTGCATTTTGACCAAGGTGAAATTACCGATAGTGATGAACCATTGGGTTATATGGTTGAAAATCGGCACATGCGCCTTGCACTTGATATGGTTTGCCAGACTAAAAAAAATATTGTCCGCTTTACACCACATATGGTTACAGATTTTATTGAAAATGGCGCTTATGTTGATGCTTTTTTAGATAATGGGCAGAAAATATCGGCAAAATTGCTTGTGGGTTGTGATGGTCGCGGTTCACAAATACGCAAATCTGCGAAAATCAAAACATATAAATTTGACTATTCACAAACAGGAATTGTTACGACTGTTGCGCTTGAAAAATCTCATAATGATGTAGCTTTTGAATATTTTTTGCCAACTGGCCCGTTTGCAATTTTGCCTTTAATGCATAATCGCGCATCTATTGTTTGGTCTGAGCCACCAAGCAAAGCGATAGCTATGTCTAAACTTGATAAAAATGATTTTGAAATTGAAATCCAAAAACGATTTGGTGATTTTCTAGGTAAAGTTTCGGTTGTTGCACCGGTTTTCACATATCCGCTTCAATTAGAATTAGCGTCAAAATGGTATATTAAACGTGTTGCGCTTTGTGGTGATGCCGCTCATGGCATTCATCCTGTCGCTGGGCAAGGATTTAATCTTGGCCTAAAAGATGTTGCTGCCCTAGCCGAAGTCATTTTGGATAGTCACTCACTTGGACTTGATATTGGTGACGAAATTACTTTGGAAAAATATGCAGCTTGGCGACGTACGGATACAATGATGGTTGCCGCATCATGCGATGCTTTCGTTAGACTTTTTTCAAATGATTTTGGGCCTTTACGTTTGCTTCGTAATATTGGTATCGGTGTTGTTGATGCTTTTGGCCCTGCCCGCAGGTTTTTTGCGCGACATGCAGGTGGGGCAATTGGCGATTTACCTAAATTATTGCAGGGCATCCCTCTTTCTTAAATATTGCTTGCAAAATTGGTCGAATTTGCATATTAAGAATTATCTATTGCCCGCTTGGTTCTCAAGATTGGGTTTTCCAAACAAAGTGAAAAAATATGTCAGATGAAATTGAAGGCACAAATGTGCCTGAGCAAAATGATGCGCCCGCTCCTGAAAAGCGTAAACTAACATTAAAATTAAAAGCCCCACCTGTTGAGGAAGTACAGCCAGTTGTTGAAGATGTTTCACGTGAAACAAATGAAACTATGGCAGATGCGGCAAAAACTGTTGAAGAAGAAAATCAAAAAATTAACATAAATGTAACACGCACATCTTTGCAAGAATTGAAATCTAAAAAACCCGCCGAACTTGTGGCTATGGCTGAGGCATTGGAAATTGATGGTGCTGCATCATTAAGAACCCAAGATTTGCTTTTTGCTATTCTTAAGGCGCAAGCTGAAAGCGGCGCTGAAATTGGTGGTGGCGGTGTTCTTGAAGTGCTTCCTGATGGTTTTGGTTTCTTAAGATCACCTGAATCAAACTATCTTCCGGGACCTGATGATATTTATGTAAGCCCAACACAAATTCGCCGTTTTGGTCTAAGAACTGGTGATACTGTTGATGGCCCTGTTCGCGCGCCACAGCATGGCGAAAGATATTTTGCGCTTCACCGCGTTGATACAATTAATTTTGTTGATCCTGAAATTGCAAAACATAAAGTCAATTTCGACAATTTAACCCCGCTTTATCCTAATGAGCGTTTCCGTATGGAATTGGATGATCCAACCATTAAGGATAAAACAGGCCGCGTTATTGATATTGTTTCGCCAATTGGTAAGGGGCAGCGTTCATTGATTGTTGCGCCGCCACGAACTGGTAAAACTGTTATTCTTCAAAATATCGCTAAATCTATCGAAACCAATCATCCAGAATGCTATTTGATTGTTCTTTTGATTGATGAACGCCCAGAAGAAGTAACAGATATGAAACGCTCTGTTAAAGGTGAGGTTATTTCATCAACATTTGATGAGCCTGCGACACGCCACGTTCAAGTTTCTGAAATGGTAATTGAAAAAGCAAAACGTCTTGCCGAACATGGGCGTGATGTTGTTATTCTGCTTGATTCAATCACACGCCTTGGCCGCGCTTATAATACGGTCGTTCCATCTTCGGGCAAAGTTTTAACCGGTGGTGTTGATGCCAATGCATTGCAACGTCCGAAACGTTTCTTTGGCGCGGCGCGTAACCTTGAAGAAGGTGGCTCACTTACAATTATTGCAACGGCACTTATTGAAACTGGCTCTCGCATGGATGAGGTTATCTTTGAAGAATTTAAAGGTACAGGTAATAGTGAGGTTATTTTGGATCGCAAAGTTGCCGATAAACGAACCTTCCCTGCTATCGACATCCTTAAATCTGGCACACGTAAAGAAGAATTACTTGTTCCAAAAGAATATCTATCAAAAACCTATATGTTGCGCCGTATTCTTTCGCCAATGGGCACAATGGATGCGATGGAATTCTTGCTTGATAAGCTAAAAGGCACAAAAAATAACGACGATTTCTTCCAAAGCATGAATACTTGATTTTAATAAATTAGAATTATGCTTAACTCCTCGTCAAATTAAGGCGGGGAGGGAAGCATGAAAAAATCTCTTATTTTATTATGTTCAATCTTAGCACTTGGGTCTTGTACAAAGAAAAACCCAATTGAAACACTTGAAGAAAAAACCAAATATTACCTCATGGGTGATGATGAAAGCCAAATTTCATTTCTTGGTTGGCCTATTGTCAAATCAGATAAGCCTAGTTGTGAAGCCAGTGAAATGGGGCAGGGCTATAGGTTTAAAATCACTGATGGGGTTTTATTAGTAGAAAGTATAAGACCAAGTGGTGTTGAGAAACACATTATTTCCTCTATTGAATCAAATAGTGATAAAATTATTGTCAAAGCTAAAAATAATGCCAACTTGCCTTTTAAGCTGATTATTTCTAATATTAGCGATGAAAATGCCGAAATATCATTCGATGGTGAGGCTAATTCTCTTTTCGCAAGATGTATTCGCTAAAAAAGGTTATAAAATGAAAGTGCATATTGAAATTGATTTAACGCCAGAAGAAGCACGCACTCTTGCGGGCCTTCCTAATTATGAACAAATGCACAAAGCCTTTTTAAATGCTGCAAGCGGTAAGATTGAAAATTCAATGCAAACACTTGATGTTGAGCCTATGATGAAGGCTTGGGCTGAATTTGGCGGCATGGCACAAGATAGTTTTAATAATATGCTTAAGGCTGCAATGTCTGGAAGCAAAAGTTTTGATTTCAACACTAATACAAAACCTGATAGTAAAGAATAAATGACAAGTATTATTGCACCCGCAAGTGGCACCGCAAAGTCAGGTGTCATTGTTATTCGTGTATCAGGTAATAATTCAAAAAAATTAATCGAAACCCTAAGTGCAAAAGCCTGTCCTAAACCACGTTTTGCAAGCTTGCGGCAAATTTTTGATAATGATGGTAATATTATCGATAATGCCTTGGTTTTATTTTTTGAAGGCCCAAATTCCTTTACTGGTGAAGATGTTGCCGAATTTCATATTCATGGTGGGCCAAGTGTTTTAGCTGCCTTTATGTCTGCTGCATTAAAAACAAACTTTGTTGAACTTGCAAAGCCCGGTGAATTTTCAAAACGTGCTTTTCGAAATGGAAAGATGGATCTTACACAGGCAGAAGGTCTTGCTGATTTAATTGATGCAGAAACAGAGGCGCAAAGAAAGCAAGCCATACGTCAAATGCGTGGTGATTTAAAAAACCAAGCGCATATATGGCGAAATGAAATTGTTGACTGCCTTGCAGAGGCAGAAGCCTATATAGATTTTCCAGATGAAGATCTTCCTTCAGGCCTTAGTAATACAAATCGAAATAGAATTTCAAAACTTTCAACTTCATTGAAACAGCATTTAGATAGATCTAAATCTGCTCAAAAAATTCGTGATGGCTTAAATATTATTATTATTGGTGCACCCAATGTTGGTAAATCTTCTTTTTTAAATGCAATTTGTGGGCGTGAGGCGGCAATTGTTTCATCTATTGCTGGAACTACGCGTGACATAGTTGAGGTGAGTTTTATTTTAAAAAACAATCTTATCTCACTTGCTGATACTGCGGGATTAAGAGAGGCAAATGATATAATTGAACAAGAAGGCATAAAACGTGCTCTTGAAAAAGCTAAAGATGCAGATTTAATTTTTGGTCTTGCAAGTAATAAGGAAGAAGCCGAATTTATCAAACCACATCTTAATGATGGGGATTATCTCATTTGGTCCAAATCAGATGCGCGTGACAGCAAATTAATAGGTTCAATTGAATTAAAAGACACTATTTCAGAAATTGAAATTAGTTCACAAAACCCTGATGATATTTATACAATTGAAGAAATAATAATTCAAAAATGTGTAACTACATCTGAAAATTTGGAAATTGCACCCCTTACACGTATCAGGCATTATAACGCAATTGAAAGAACAATTTCACATCTTGATAATGCCCTTATGATTGATGATGATAATCCTGAAATTGCATGTGAAGAATTAAGGATGTCCGCGCGTGCATTAGGTGAGTTTGTGGGTATTGTTGGTATTGAAGATATTTATGACAGAATATTTTCTAGTTTTTGTATTGGTAAATAAGTGTTTCACGTGAAACACTACCTTCACTACCGCCTTTATAGGCTCGACATTTTTTAAATATTAGTATATTCCGCCCTTGATTAATCAAGGATATTCCACGTGAGTTTTGATGTTATTGTTGTTGGCGGTGGTCACGCTGGCGTAGAGGCGGCTTGTGCTTCTGCGCGTTTTGGCGCAAAAACCGCGCTTTTTACAATGGCTTTTGATAATTTAGGGCAAATGTCATGTAATCCTGCTATTGGCGGGTTGGGTAAGGGACATTTAGTTCGTGAAATTGATGCGCTTGATGGGATAATGGGTGTGGCAACCGATATGGGTGGCATCCAATTTCGTACCCTTAACGCATCAAAGGGGCCAGCGGTTCGTGGGCCTAGGGCACAAGCGGATAGAAAATTATTTAAAAATGCCGTGCAATCACTAGTAAGAAACACTGAAAATCTTGAAGTAATTGAAGAAATAGTTGAAGAATTATTGTTCAGAGATGGAAAAATTATTGGCTTGATCGATGGTAAAGGCAATAAATATTTTTGTGGTGCGATAGTAATTACGACTGGAACTTTTCTTAAAGGCGTAATCCATCTTGGAAAAAAGACATGGTCTGCGGGTCGTTTAGGTGAAAATCCATCAATTGGATTGGCAAATTCACTTTATTCACTTGGACTAAGAATGGGGCGTCTGAAAACAGGGACGCCAGCAAGATTAGATGGTAAGACAATTGATTGGGCGGCCTGTGAATTGCAACCAGGAGATAACCCCCCGCAACCATTTTCTTTTTTGACAAAAGAAATTACAAACTCACAAGTCCCTTGTCATATTACTTGGACAAATGAACAAACGCACGAAATAATTAGAAATAATAGCCATCTTGCAGCTGTTAATAGCGGTGCAATTTCTGGACGAGGCCCAAGATATTGCCCGTCAATAGAAGATAAGGTTAGAAGGTTTTCTGACAAGGACAAGCACCAAATCTTCTTAGAGCCAGAAGGTCTTGATACAGATTCTATATATCCAAATGGTATATCAACTTCATTTCCAGAAGAAGTTCAAATTCAATTTTTACGCTCTATTCGTGGACTTGAAAAAGTTGAAGTTTATAAATGGGCTTATGCAATTGAATATGATTATGTTGATCCCACACAATTGGGTTTTGATTTGCAATTAAAAGATATTAAAAACCTATATCTTGCAGGTCAGATTAATGGCACAACTGGTTATGAAGAAGCGGCCGCACAAGGTCTTGTAGCAGGTTTGAACGCTGCCAGAAATTGTTCAAATATGGATGCAATAAGTTTTACAAGATCACAATCATATATTGGCGTTCTTATTGATGATTTAATAACAAAAGGTGTATCTGAACCTTATAGAATGTTTACTTCACGCGCTGAATATAGGCTTAGTTTGCGTTCAGATAATGCCGATCAAAGGCTTACGCAATTAGGTATTGATGCGGGAATAGTTAAAAAAAATAGGGCTGAGATTTTTAATGCCAAAATCAGCCGAATTGACGATTTGATGCAATTTGCAAAAAATAATTATCTTACGCCCAATGAAGCACAAAAATTAAATCTTGCTGTTAGGCAAGATGGACGGAAGCGTAATTTAATTGAATTGTTAACATTGCCAAATGTAAGCCTTGATTTATTAAAAGATATTTATCCTGATTTAAATAATTATAATTCCGAAATTCTTGAGCAATTGGAAATCGAATCTATTTATCATGGTTATATGGACAGACAGAAAGCTGATATAGAAACTTTTACAAAAGATGAAAATGTCCGCATCCCAGACACTATAGATTATTGGCAAGTTGGTGGTCTTTCAGCAGAACTTGCGGAAAGGCTTACAAATACGCGCCCGCATACTATTGGTCAGGCCTCGCGTATTGAAAGTATGACCCCAAGTGCGATTACGGCAATACTTGCGCATTTAAACAAAAAGAAAAATAAGGATGCGGCATAATGAATGATAAAGATGCATTCATTAAGGAATTTAATGTTTCACGTGAAACAATTGAGAAATTTGAAACATACGAAGCGCAATTAAAAAAATGGGCGCCCAAAATTAATCTTATTTCTCTTAGTACAATTGATGATATTTGGTCGCGTCATTTTAACAATAGTGCCCAAATTTTGAAAAAATTTAAAACACTCCCAAAAACTATTATTGATTTTGGTACTGGTGCAGGATTTCCGGGGCTAGTCCTTGCAATATTTATTGCACAAGAAAATGAAGATTATAAAGTTACTTTAGTTGATGAAAATCATAAAAGAATTTCATTTTTGCGTGAAACGGCACGTGTAATGGGTCTTAGAATCGAAATATTACATTCCAAAGTTGAAGCATTAGTGCCACAAAAATATGAAATACTAACGGCACGTGCTTTTGCACCTTTGGAAAGATTATTGGACCTATCTGCAACTTATGCACAAGAAGGTGCAAGATTATTGTTCCCAAAGGGCAAAGATGTGAGAAATGAAATTGAAATTGCGCAAATAAAGTGGAATTTTAAATTCGAGATAGAAATTTTTGATAAAAATACAGGCAGCTGCATTTTGGAAATATCGGAGTTAGAGCGTGCAAAATAATAAGGCAAAACGGCCAAGAATTCTTGCAGTCGCAAACCAAAAAGGCGGGGTGGGTAAAACTACCACGACAATAAACCTTGGCACAGCGCTTGCGGCAATTGGCAAAAAAGTTTTGATTTTTGATATTGACGCACAAGGTAATGCGTCAACTGGTCTTGGTATAAGATCATCATCGCGCCGTTTAACCACTTATAATATTCTTATGGGTGATGCGACAATTGCTGAAACATCTATTCCAACCATTATCCCAAATCTATCATTAGCCCCATCGAGTGTTGATATTGCTGGCGCAGAAATTGAGTTGGCACATATTTCAAATCGTGCTTTTAGATTACGTGATGCTTTTCAAATGGCAAATGAAGATGCAACTAATTATGACTATATAATAATTGATTGCCCGCCATCGCTTAACGTTGTTACTATTAATGCAATGACAGCGGCGGATGCATTGCTTGTTCCATTACAATGCGAATTTTTTGCGCTTGAGGGTTTGACACAATTAATGCGTACTGTTGAATTGGTTAAATCTAGCCTGAATCCAAAATTGGAAATTCAGGGCCTGGTTCTTACTATGTATGATAATAGAAACCGACTTTCAGAACAGGTTGCACAAGATGTTAGAAGCCATTTCGGTGAAAAGGTCTATAATACGGTTATTCCAAGAAATGTTCGTGTTTCAGAAGCGCCATCTCATGGCAAGCCAGTTTTAATTTATGATCATAATAGCACAGGAAGCCGTGCTTATATTAAACTTGCAAGTGAATTAATCCAAAGGGAAAGGGAGTTGGCGGCATGAGCGAACAAAATACAAAACCAAACGCACGTGGCCTTGGTCGCGGCTTGTCTGCATTACTTGGTGATTCACCTGTTGAGCGCTCAGAAGAAACAAAAGTTGCAAGCCCAAAAGAATTGCCTATTGAGCTTTTAAGACCAAACCCAAATCAACCACGTAGAACTTTTGATCCAACTGAACTTGCTGCACTTGCTGAAACAATTAAGGCGCACGGAATTGTGCAACCTATTGTTATACGTGAAGAAGAAGCAACCCCTGGCTATTATTCAATTATAGCAGGTGAGAGAAGGTGGCGCGCAGCACAGATTGCAGGTCTTCACAAAGTGCCGGTTGTTTTGCGCCAATTTGATGATTTGCAAACCCTTCAAGTGGCAATTGTGGAAAACCTTCAACGCCAAGATTTAAATGCAATTGAAGAAGCCATGGCCTTTGGGCAATTAATGGATCGATTTGGCTATAATCAACAAAATATCGCTGATACAATTGGGAAAAGCCGTGCCTATGTTGCTAATACTATAAGGCTTTTGGGGCTACCGCGCGAAGTTCAGGATTTGGTTATTAATGGTATGCTTTCTGCCGGGCACGCCCGTGCAGCGCTTGCGGCACATGATCCATTAAATGCAGCCAAAGAGATGGTCAATAAAAAGCTATCTGTTCGCGAAGCAGAGGCTTTAGTTTCAAAATCACAGATTGAACGTGAAAAAGTTTCACGTGAAACATCACAATTTGACGCTGATGCACGTGCACTTGCAGAAGATTTATCAAGTGTTCTTGGGCTTGCGGTTGAAATTAAACATCGCGGTGATAAAGGCGGAAACTTACAAATTTCATATAATTCACTCGAACAATTGGATGAAATTTGCCGCCGCCTTTCAAATGGCGTTTAATTACGATTTGTTAGAGCTTTTGCATATTCACTAAGGCGCATGATAAGCCGTTCGAAGATTTCTTCTTGCGGTAAGTTTGTTGTTTTGCATTTTGCATCAGCAAGAATAATTTCATGCAATGCGCGCTCAATTGCTTTGCGATTCCATATATTGCATTGGCGAATTATAATATCTTGTTCTTTCCAAAAAATGCTGCTGCGCTTGTCTTTTACAATTTCACTTGCGGTTCGCCCATTTGCTATTTCTGAATATATATTATTTAAAAGTAAGCAACGCCGAGTTAAGGCGTTTAGCATGGGGATAATCGCGCTACCTGTTTTTAAAAGTCGATTAGAAGATATCAAACACACTTTTGAATTACCGACAAAAAGCGCATTTACCATTTCATCAATACCACTTTCCCTATTATTAACATTAAGTGCTTCTATCGCATTAATATCAATCTCATTTCCTGGGCCGACATAAAGCGCAAGGTTTTCCATTTGCGCTAATAGTGAGTTTGAATCATTAATCGTATCATTTAAAATGGCATCAATTGCATCTTTATTTATAGAAACATTTTCCGCTTGGGCTTTTGCCTTAATTATATTTATTAATTCAAGTTTTGTAGGCTCAAAAAGCCTTATAATTAGTGCATTATTAGATTTTTCAAATGCTTGAACAAGTTTTGACTTATTAGTAAGGCTTGAAGAGAATATAAGGATTGCGCCGCTTAATTCAATTTTGTTGGAATCAATATCACTTAATAAAGCCGATAATTTTGATGAGATAGAATCATTTCGTACGCGTATTATTGCAATAGAGGAATTGCCAAAAAGACTTGCGGCACAAACCGAATTTTCAAAACTGGCAAAATCACGCCCTATATCATCTTCACTAAACCTATTAATATCACAATTTGGAAAATGCGCTTTATAGATTTTTGATGCTTCAATTATTTGTTGTTCACATATTCCAGAATCAGGACCATAAACCATGAAACATCGTGCGGGATTTGGCGATTTTAATTCCCGAAATGCTTCATCAATTTTTTTAAATGCGACCATTATTATTTATTATGCGATTTACGAAGAATTTCCAACCAAATCCTATCACTAATCACATTTGATAATTTATCTTCTGCGTCAGCGGCAAAGGCAACTTCACCATATGCATTACCAACAACATCATAGCCACTAGTTTCAGAAAAACTTCCAGTAATTTTTGGATTATTGCCAATGCCATCTAGTTCATAATTTACATTGGAAGTTACAATTGTTCTTGTAGTAAATGAATTTTGACCAAGGGCAGCATTTGAAAAAGAGTTTTTAATTGTGACCTTTAAAACTCTTGCGTTTGAACTTTCAGAATCGCCAAATTTGCGGCTTAATTGTTGACCAACCAAATATCCTATACGGCCATCAATTGGTTTAATATTAATCGCACCAAGCCCACTTTCACCATTTGCATAAAGTGGTTGAAAACCACATGCATTAAGCGGAGCGATAAATAATAAAGCAAGTAAACCAACAAAAAGGCGCTTTAAAAAAGATATAGGCATAAAAAATTAATCCGTAACGATATTAATAATTCGGTCTTTAACCAAAATAAATTTGCGGATATTTTTCCCCGCCAAATGAGATTTAACACCATTCGCGCTTTTAGCAATAACTTCAATTTCCTCTTGGCTAAGGCCTTTAGGGACAGTTATTTCGTCGCGTTTTTTGCCATTAATCTGAATTGGTAAAGTTACTTCATCACTTATAATAAGGCGTGCATCAGCAATTGGCCATGCTGCTTTTACGCAATATCCATCATTGCCAAATAAAGTCCATAATTCTTCCGCCATATGGGGCGCAAAAGGTTGCAATAATTTCAAGAAAATTATCAAAGCTTCGTGACGTGCATCAATATCATTTTCATCGCTTAAATTTTCATATTGGCGCAATGTATTCAAAAATTCATACATATTGGCAATTGCGGCATTGAATTTAAGTTGATCAATATAGACACTAACGTTTGAAATAGCTTTATGCGCCGCTTTCATTATTTCAAGTGCTTTTCCATTTAATGATTCAATCTCAATTGGTTTAACTTTTGAAAAATCACTTGTGGAAATATGATTATAGAATAATGCCCAAACCCGTGAAATAAAGCGTGAAGCGCCTTCTATTCCTGATTGCGACCATTCAAAATCCCTGTCTGGCGGTGAATCCGATAGTACAAAGACACGCGCAACATCGGCGCCATAAGTGGCAACAATGTTTTCAGGGTCAATCGTGTTCTTTTTGGATTTTGACATTTTTTCACTTGGGCCAATTTTGACCTTAACGCCCGTTTCGGTAACGAAACAATCCTTGCCATTAATGGTAACATCTGATGGATATACCCATTCGCCACCCTCTGATTTAAAGGTTGCATGCGTTACCATGCCTTGTGTGAAAAGGTGGTTGAACGGCTCTTCTACATTTACATGCCCAATTTTCTTTAAAGCACGGGAGAAGAAGCGTGAGTATAAAAGATGCAAAACCGCATGTTCAATACCGCCAATATAATGATCAACAGGTAAAAAGCTGTTTGCTTCTTCAACATCAGTTGGCGCATCAGGATTAAGACCACAAAAACGCGCCCAATACCATGATGAATCTACAAAAGTATCCAATGTATCGGTTTCACGAAGCGCTGCCTTGCCACATTTAGGGCAATTAGTATGTTTCCATGTCGGATGTGCATCAAGTGGATTACCAGAGCCAGCAAATGTCACATCTTCAGGCAATTCAATTGGCAAATTTTCAATTTTTTCGGGGACGGCCCCACATGTATCACAATGAATAATTGGAATAGGGCAACCCCAATATCTTTGTCGCGAAACACCCCAATCACGAAGGCGGAAATTAATTGCTGCTTCTCCGCGATTTAATGCAACCATTTTATCAATTGCCGCGCGTTTGCCATCAATTATATTCATTCCATCAAGGAATTGTGAATTAAAAATTGTGCCATCCTCGGTATAGGCTTCGTTGCCAACACTAAATTCATTGGCATTTGCGCCATTTGGTAAGATTACAGGCGTAACATTCAAATCATATTTACGTGCAAAATCCAAATCACGTTGATCATGTGCAGGGCAGCCAAAAACTGCACCAGTGCCGTAATCCATTAAAACAAAATTTGCGATCCAAACGGGAACTTTGCGGCTCTCATCAAATGGATGAATAACCTCAAGGCCCGTATAAATGCCACGCTTTTCTTGGGTTTCTATTGCCTCTGCTGTAACGGCACTTAAGCGGCAAGATTTATTAAATTCAGCAATTTCAGTATTTTTTTCTTCTAATTCTTTTGCTAATGGATGATCTGCGGCAATTGCAACAAAGCTTGCGCCAAATAATGTATCAGGGCGCGTGGTATAGACTTCAACTTGGTTTAAGTTTGTTTTATCATTACTGGCAATATCAAATTTGAATTTTAAGCCTTCAGAGCGACCAATCCAATTAGTTTGTTGGCTAACAACCCTCTCTGGCCATTTATCCAAAGTTTTTAGGCCATCAATCAAGTCATCAGCAAATTCGGTGATTTTGAAAAACCATTGGCTTAATTCGCGCTGTTCAACCAAAGCACCAGAACGCCAACCACGACCATCAACCACTTGCTCATTTGCAAGGACGCATTCATCAACAGGGTCCCAATTTACTTTTGAATTTTTGCGATAAACAAGGCCAAGACTGAACATCTCGGTAAAAATTCTTTGCTGATGTTTATAATAATTTTTATTGCAGGTTGCTAATTCGCGCGTCCAATCGATTGAAAGCCCAAGTTGTTTTAATTGGCCCTTCATCGTTTCAATATTTGAATAAGTCCAAATGCCAGGGTGTTCACCGCGCTCACGCGCTGCATTTTCGGCTGGCAAGCCAAAAGCATCCCAACCCATTGGGTGCAAAACTTGATAACCTTCGGCATGTTTACGGCGTGCTATAACATCGCCTAGTGCATAATTACGTACATGCCCCATATGAATGCGCCCAGATGGATAGGGGAACATTTCTAAAACATATGATTTTTTTCTATTTTTATCGAATTTTCCACATTCGAATAATTTGGCATCATCCCAACGCGCACGCTGTTTTGCTTCGATAGCCTTTGCATCGAATTTCGCCGACATATTATTTTTGAAAGGGGCATTAATTTCGCTTGTCATAATTTTTCCTGCATACTCGTGCTTTTTCTCATATCGATTAAATCGAAACGAGGCACTCGCCTAATTTGTTTGCCGCGTTTCTTATCCAAAAACCGTTAAACACTTTTTGGGAAACGCTTTATAGGGCAGGTCAATCATAGCGAAATGAACATGCCCAAAAGAGCATTTTACATTTCAACTGAATCGCAAAATGACTCTCTTTCTTGCTTTATTTATTTGATTCGAGGGTTGCAATACGTAATTGACGCGCACGTGTCAAAATTGCATTTTCAATCTGTAATGAAGTGTCTGGATCAACGCTTGCATCAACCCATTCTGCGCCATTTCTTGTTTGGCGGAATACTTGTACAGCAATACCATCAGCACGAAGACGTGTATCAAGGATGAAAACTTGAATTTTGAAACGTTCATCTGGTTTTTCATTGCTTGAATGCCAATCAGTGATGAAAGTTCCACCAAATGGATCCGCTGCTAAGGTTGGCATAAAGTTTAAAGTATCAAGTGTTGCACGCCATAAAAAGCCATTAACACCAATGCTCGCACCACCAGGCTTAACGCGCGCCTTGGTAACATTTTTAGTTTTTACTACATTAACATCATTATTAGACGCCTGTGTAGATTTAAGTTTATGTGCGCAAGCACTTACGGGGGCAATTAATGCCAAAATCATTAGGGATTTAAGCGCAGTATTGCGCATTGAACTTCTCCAACTTAAAAAAGACACATGCTTATATCATTATGGGTAAAATACACCATAATGAAAAAGCAATTAAAGCAATATTTAGCTTTAGACAAGCCATCAGCTTTGGCAAGCAGCAATTGCCGCAAATTATATTAAAAATCATAGAGGTTGATTTTAAACATATTTAATTTAACCAAACTTGCGGGTAATATTAAACCAAATTCATGAATCAGTGTCATAATAGCAACGATTTCAACAAAATGACGGATAAATTGCCATATTGAACATTTGTAAAGAAAAAGCTTCTTGAAAAAACTTATAATGAAATATACTTGTAACAATGCATGTGTAGATTTGTATGAGTTTTGCTAAACTTTGCTTAATGTTTTGGTAGGACTATCGAGTTTAAAGATGCCAATTGGCTTATTAAAAGCCTTGGTTTGGAATTATTGACGTGAAAAAGTTTGGATTAATTTTGGTATCACTAGTTTGCATGGGCGCTTCTTTTGCGTCTGGTGCTGCTTATGCTGATTCAAAACAAACTGTTACGCGTTCTGCTGCGCCATGGTATGAAAGATTTACTTTTGGTTCGGAATTTGAATCTGGTGTTAATGCTTGGACGCCGCGCGGCGATTCAAAAGCAAGCCTTAAATTTAGCCCTAAATCAAAATGGGGTGTAACTTTTGGCATGAAAGAGCAATCACAAAGACCAAATGACTTACAAAAAGGCCAAACTAGTGCTGGCGCCTTTTATGATTTATCAAAAAATTTCCGTATAGGTGGTCAGGTAGTTTTGCCACAAGATAATTTTTCGCCTGTTGATAAAAACAAAAAAGAAAAATCTGGCCCAAGTGTTAAAGTTGAATCTGCATTTCGTTTTTAATTTTTAAAACTTACGCCTGCAAACCCCTTTATTCCTATTTTTTCTAATCTTTTTGCGGTTTTTATATTAATTCCGCCAAGCGCTATTATATTTGCTTTTGGAAAAAGCCTACAGATATTTGCAATTTTTATTGGCCCTAATGGTCTTGATGTTGCGCTTGGACTTTTAGAGAAAAATGCAACTGAAACCAAAATAAAATCCGCTTTAAATTTTAGTGCGCGATGAATTTGTCGTAAATTATGTGCTGAAGCACTTATATTAATATTTTGGTTTTTATAATTAAGATTATTTTTGCGTTTTGATGGAATATGAACTCCTTTGATATTATATTTCCTTGCGGTTCTTGTGCCAATTGTTGCAAAAAAACGATGTGGTTTTTTTAGGTCAATAATTAAATTTTCATCGCCAAAAGTTCGTAATATAATTTCAATATTAATATCTAATTCTTTTTCTAACACCAATGCCGATACAGATCTTTTGGGATCAGTTAGAGCAAAAACTTTCAATTTGCTATTTCTACGATATTGATATTTTGCAAATTCATTAATTTGTTTTATTAGCTCATTCATGGAAAATGGTTTTAATGATTTTGGTAAAAGGCGCAATATGATTTTGGAAAAAATCAAGATTGCGGCGAAAAATTGCAATCGCGATGAAAATGAAATTACTTTGGTGGCGGCGTGCAAAACGCAGAACAATGAAATTGTGGAAAACGCGATAAATTTCGGTCAGAAATTTTTTGGTGAAAATCGGGTTCAAGAAGGTATTCAACATTTTGCGCAAAACAAACCAAATGATGTGCAAATTCGCTTAATCGGCCCATTGCAATCAAATAAAACTCTTGATGCTATGCAATTATTTGACGTTATTGAAACCCTTGATAGGCCAAGCCTTGTAAAGGAAATAGTAAAATTACGCGATAAAGGCGTTAAAACCCCGGAGTTTTTGATACAGGTAAATATCGGTGAAGAACCACAAAAGGCGGGTGTTTTGCCACGCGACTTTGATAATTTCTTAAACTCACTTCGAAAAGAATATGAAATTAATCCAATTGGCCTAATGTGTATTCCGCCCAATGAAAGACCGTCTGGTCCTTATTTTGCTTTATTGGCAAAAATGGCAAAAAATAATGGCTTAAGCCAATTATCAATGGGGATGAGTGGTGACTTTGAAACAGCCATTAAATTTGGTGCCACACATATAAGAGTTGGAACCGCACTTTTTGGCGAACGTTAAGCCAAAATTTCCACCGCACTATCAATCTTTGCAATTGATAATAGGTTTTGCAAATCGCCAATCTTAACGGCAACGCACCCCTCGGTTGGCTTGTAATTTTCGTGCGCAACATGAAGAAAAATCGCCGAACCCATTTTATCAACAACCGGATCATCATTATGACCAAGAACAACGCAAATATCGTATAATTCATCTTTTCGCCAAAGGTGTTCCGCAGAAACAGGATATGGGTGTGTAACAAATTTATTATAATTCACGTCACCAGCTGCATCGCACCAGCCAAAGTTTTCTTCAATGGCTATGGTTTCAAAGGGCGATATTGGTTTTTCAATTTTATCGGCACGATAATAGACTTTGCGAATTGGCCATTTGCCAATCGGGGTTTTGCCATCGCCTTCACGTTTTAAATTTGCATCAATGGTTCCATTTTTACCAAGCGCACATTTAATCCATTTTCCATCAATTTTAATTTCGCCCTTATTGGTTCCGTCATCGGAAATAACTTTAAAATTCATATTCTTCATCTTTATGGCTTTGCAAATTTTAGTTTCACGATAATATTATAGCATGGCAAAGAAAAATAAAATCTTATTATTGGATTTTGATGAAATTCAAGGTAGCGCAATTAACGATTTTCTATTGGGGCTTGGTGATTTTGAGCCTGTGATGAAAAGCAGTTTCGATGATAAAATCAATGAAATCAGCAAACTATCACTAATAATTCAAAACTTAACAGAGAAGAATGTTCAAATCGAAAATGGAAAATATGAAATTCCAATTCTTACAATTGAGAATAAAAATACAAAATCCAAATTTCCAAACCAAGAAATTATCAAAAGCCCATTCAGATTACAGCAATTAGAAGTTAAAATACGTGCAATATTGCGTCAGCGTGAATTAAATGCGCTCGAAAATCTTTCAATTTTTGGCAATTCTTATGTCGCAGCACGCCATGCATTAGTGGGCAAAGATGGCGAAGAATTAAAACTAACCGAAAAAGAAGTTGAAATTATCGCCTATTTAAACCAAGCGCGCCCAAATTGTGTTTCACGGGAAGAATTATTGCGTGAAGTTTGGCGTTATAATGAAGGCGTTACAACCCACACACTTGAAACACACATATATAGATTGCGCCAAAAGCTTGCCACGATTTTGGGTGATAAAGAAGCGCTTGTTACCGATGAAGGGGGGTATAAATTAATAGGTTAGGGGCCTAACTTTCACCCAAATCATGAAGCAAGAATTTAAGGCCATCATTAACATCGGCGGCTATCGCACGTTTAAGACCAAAATCATCGCCACGTTTTAATGCGCTTAATGCTTCGGCATGGTGGTCTTCAACGCCATTCATTCCCGAAACATCGGGATAGGCGTGGCGCATAAAGGGGCCAAATCTTACCCACAAAGCCTCAATCATTGGGACTAAAACACTTGAACCGCTGGCGCGATAAAGATGAAAGTGAAAATCGTGATTGCATGCCATATATTGCGCAACATCGCCATTTTTAACGGCATGGTTCATGTTTTCATCAGCAATGCGCATTTTATCAATTGTGGCACTACTTATATTTTTTATAGCAATTCCCGCAGCTTCTGGCTCTAGCAATGCGCGAACGCGCAATAATTCGCGTATCTCAGATTTTTTTAATTGTGGAACAGAAATGCGCCTTGTTGGGCCAATATGTAATGCATATTCCGCAGTTAATCGCCATACTGCATCACGAACAGGGGTTACAGAACCACCAAAACTTGACGCAAGGTTTCGAAGGCTTAAAGCCTGCCCTGGTGCAAGTTCGCCGCGTGCTAATGATTGTCTAAGCTTTACATAAATTGATTCATGTAAAGGTGGTTTTATCTCTTCAATTTGTGGATCTTCTTTTATCAATATACAAATCCGCCCAATTATGAATTGCAAAGCAATTTATAATGTTATAACAAAAATCCCAGTTCTTTCATTTCATACTAAATATGCTTTTTAAATCATACAATAGCGAGTTTTAAAATTTCTAATCATTTAACACCAGTTTCAAGTATTTTGCCAAATTCTTGGTATCACAAAAGTGTCAATCGGCCTTTTGCGATTAATATTGCGCCAAAAAATGTGCAGGATTTTGATGTTGCTATTATTGGCGGTGGTTTAACTGGAATTGGCGCAGCTTTAAAACTGGTAAAAAACAATGTTAATGTGGCTGTAATTGAGGCACATGAAATTGGTGCCGGGGCTTCGGGGCGAAATGGCGGCCTCGTATGTTCAGGTTATCGCCATGATCAAATATGGCTTGAAGAAAAAATGGGCAAATCTGAGGCCCATGAATTATGGGATATCTCACAAGGCGCAAAAAAGAATTTAGAAAATATCTTATCAGAAAACCAAATTAATGCCGATTATGAAAAAGGTCTTTTATTTTGTGCGCATAATAAAAGAATGTTTGATTGGCTGCAAAGCGATATGGCGCATCTTCAAAATGAATATTCATATAATGATTTGGAAATTTTGGATGAAAGTGAATGTAATCATGCAATAAGCACCAAAGATTATAAAGGCGGCGTTTTAGATAAAGGTGCAGGACGCGTACATCCGCTTAAATTGCTTTATGGAATGGCAAATGCCGCGATTAAAAATGGCGCGATAATTTATGAAAAAACCCGCGCAATTGCGATTGAAGAAAATTCAAATGGCGTAAAAATAATTCACGAAAATGGTCATATTAATGCAAAAAACCTTCTTATTTGTGGTGATGGTTATTTGCATAGTATAAATCAAGAAGTCGAAGCCAAGGTTTTACCAATTTCAAGTTTTGTTATCGCCACCGAAAAATTGGATTTTGATTTAATGCCAAATGCAATTGGTGCGATGGATACCAAATTCGTTGTAAATTATTTTCAAAAGACATTTGATAATCGGCTTTTATTTGGGGGCGGTGAAAAATACACACCAAATTGGCCAAAAGATATTGCGGGTTTTGTTCGTAAAAACCTTTTAAAAATCTATCCGCAATTGGAAAATGTGAAAATTGAACACGCATGGGGCGGCGCACTTGGCATAACGCCAACCCGCCTGCCGTTTGTTCGCAAAATTGGTAAGGCGATTTATTCAGCCTCAGGTTATTCAGGGCAGGGGGTTTTGCTTGCGCCTTTTTTTGGTGATATTTTGGGGCAAATGATTTTGGGCGATGCGCAAAAGTTTGAAACTTTGTCCAAAATGCCAGTTCCAGATTTTCCAGGAGGGCGAATGTTTCGTTTTCCGCTTCTTACTGCCGCAATGTCTTATTATTCAATATTGGATAAATTACCATGATAAACTTAAAAGACCCAAGCCTTCTTAAAACCCAATGCCTTATTGATGGGCAATGGATTGGCGATGAAACACATGATGTTACAAATCCCGCAAATGATGAAGTGATTGCAAAAGTACCTGAATTTGGCGCAAAAGAAACCCAACATGCAATTGATGCTGCAAATGCCGCGCTTCAAACATGGGGCAAATTATCTGGTAAAGAGCGATCAATATTTTTGCGTAATTGGTTTAATCTTATCATGGCAAATCAAGATGATTTGGCATTAATCCTTACATCTGAACAAGGAAAACCTCTTGCTGAGGCCAAAGGCGAAATCGCTTATGCCGCCAGCTTTATTGAATTTTTTGCCGAAGAAGCCAAAAGAATTTATGGCGAAACCATTCCTGCGCCCAATAAAGATGCGAGAATAATGGTTATCAAACAACCTCTTGGCGTTGTTGCTGCGATTACACCGTGGAATTTCCCTGCGGCAATGATAACGCGCAAACTTGGCCCTGCTTTGGCATCAGGTTGCACAGTGGTTTGTAAACCTGCGGGTGAAACACCTTTAACCGCCCTTGCATTGGGTGAACTTGCAATAAGGGCTGGCATTCCAAAGGGTGTGATTAATATAATCTGTGGTAAAGCCTCTGAAATTGGTGGTGTTTTATGCCAAAGCCCGATTGTTCGCGGCCTATCTTTTACTGGTTCAACTGAAATTGGGCGGCTTTTGATGCGCCAATGTTCGGACACGGTAAAAAAACTTGCACTTGAACTTGGTGGAAATGCGGCATTCTTGGTGTTTGATGATGCAGATTTAGACGCAGCCGTAGATGGCGTTATGGCATCGAAATTCCGCAATACTGGTCAAACCTGCGTTTGTGCAAATCGAATTTTGGTTCAGGCAAAAATTCATGATGAATTTGTCGAAAAATTAAAGGTAAAAATCGCTGGCCTAAAAGTTGCTAATGGCCTTGAAGATGGCGCAACCCAAGGCCCATTAATTGATGCCAAAGCCAAAGCCAAAGTCATGGAACATATTGAAGATGCCAAATCAAAAGGCGCAAAAGTCATTCTTGGTGGCAAACCACATGAATTAGGTGGCAATTTCTTTGAACCAACCCTTTTAATCGGCGCTAACAATCAAATGCACGTTTCGCAAGAGGAAACTTTTGGACCTCTATGCCCAATCTTTAAATTTGAAACCGAAGAAGAAGGCATTGCAATGGCAAATGATACCGAATTTGGCCTTGCAAGCTATTTTTACGCACGTGATTTAGGCCGCGCTTTCCGCGTAGCAGAGAGTTTGGAGGCGGGAATTGTCGGCGTAAATTCTGGCCTAATATCTAATGAGGTCGCGCCATTTGGCGGTATCAAACAATCAGGCCTTGGACGCGAAGGTAGCCATCATGGCATAGAAGAATATACCGAAATGAAGTATATTTATCTTGATTTAAAATAGGGGGCGGTGGCCGCGCATTTTGCGCGACCATACCACAATTCATTAAGCAACCATTTTTGCCGCAAGTTCAAGCATTGGGATAATATATGCCAATGTAATAAGGCTTGCCAAAATGAAACCGATTAGGCGTGAAGTGTTTGAATATGTATTTTGCATTTTAATCTCCTAAATAAATTTTGATGCCGTGTAATGCATCCATAGTGTGTTAGTAAACCAATACACTATGGATGTCAACCCCCGTGTGCAAAATTTTTTTAAATTTCTATTTTCGCGTTATTGATACATTTGCCGCAGCAAAATTTTTCTTTTTTCTTGCGATTAGTCACGCTTCTTGTATTAATATTCCAAAAAAGGGGGGAAAGTGCTTTGAAAATCGCAATTCTCAAAGAAATTAGAGACAATGAAAACCGTGTTGCCGCATCGCCAGATACTGTAAAAAAAATCGTAGCATTGGGGCATGAGGTTATTATTGAAAAAGGTGCGGGAATTGGTGCATCGGTTTCTGATGACATGTTTGTTCAATCTGGTGCAACTATCGCAAAAGACAATAAATCGGCATTAAAGGGGGCAAATCTTTTATTAAAAGTGCGTCGCCCAACTGATGGTGAACTAAAATTAGTTGAAAAAGGCGCCGGAATTGTCGCTTTTTTTGCCCCCGCGTCGGATAAAAAATTGATTGAGGATTGTGCGAAAGCAGGCGTCTTGGCTTTTTCAACCGAATTTACCCCGCGAATCACCCGCGCCCAAAGCATGGATGCCTTATCTTCACAGGCCAATTTGGCGGGTTATCGTTCGGTTATTGAGGCCGCAAATCTTTATGGTCGCTCTTTCCCAATGATGATGACTGCGGCGGGAACCGTGGCAGCCGCTAAAGCATTCATAATGGGTGTTGGGGTTGCAGGCTTACAGGCAATCGCAACGGCGCGCCGCTTGGGCGCAATTGTTACGGCAACCGATGTTCGCCCTGCAACCAAGGAACAAGTGCAATCACTTGGCGCAAAATTTGTGGCTGTTGAGGATGAAGAATTCAAAGCCGCCGAAACCGCCGCAGGCTATGCAAAACCTATGAGCGCGGAATATCAGGCAAAACAGGCCGAATTGGTAAAAGATCACATTGCCAAGCAAGATATTGTAATCACCACCGCCCTAATCCCTGGGCGCGCGGCGCCAATTTTGGTCACCGAAGAAATGGTGGCAGGTATGAAGGCAGGTTCGGTAATTATCGACATGGCAGTAGAAGCAGGCGGAAATTGCCCGCTTTCAAAATCGGGTGAAGTTGTTGAAACCAAAAATGGGGTGAAAATCCTTGGTTGTGCTAATCTTCCGGGGGCATTGGCGGCGGATGCATCAATGCTTTATGCCAAAAACCTATTAAATTTATTGCCATTGTTGACAGCAAAAGACAGCGCCAATTTCGCGCCTGATTTTGACGATGATATTATAAAAGACATGTTACTAACAAAAGATGGTGCGATTGTTCATCCATCATTACAGGGGGCATAAATGGAAGCGGTTGATCCAATTGTTTTTAGGCTTGCAATTTTTGTGCTTGCAATTTTCGTTGGCTATTATGTTGTTTGGTCGGTAACACCTGCGCTTCATACGCCTTTAATGGCGGTAACAAATGCGATTTCCTCGGTGGTTATTGTTGGCGCATTGGTTGCGGCGGCGGCTGTTGGAATGGGCGGCACTGTTGATGGCGCAACATGGACATCGCGCATTATGGGCGCGGTCGCGGTTGCCCTTGCGGCGGTCAATATATTTGGCGGCTTTTTGGTGACCGAACGTATGCTTGCAATGTATAAGAAAAAAGAAAAGCCAGCGAAAATTGAAGGGGGTGTAAAATGAACCCTTCATTAGCGGCACTTTTTTATCTTGTATCGGGCGTATTATTCATTCTTGCGCTTCGTGGTCTATCAAGCCCATCAACTTCACGCCAAGGTAATATGTTTGGCATGATTGGTATGGCGATTGCCATTATCACAACGCTTTTATCGGTTCACCTTGATGGGGCAAATATTGGCCTTATTTTGGCGGGAACAGTGGTTGGCGGCGGGATTGGCGCATATTTGGCGCGCAAAATCGCCATGACATCAATGCCGCAATTGGTTGCGGCCTTTCACTCCCTTGTTGGTCTTGCGGCGGTTTTAATTGCGGCGGCGGCAATTTATTCACCAGAGGCATTTCATATAGCAACTGATTTGGGTTTAAAAACTGCATCATGCATTGAAATTGGTTTGGGAACGGCAATTGGGGCGATTACTTTCACTGGCTCTCTAATCGCCTTTGCCAAATTAAATGGTAATATGTCGGGCGCGCCAATAATTTTACCCGCGAGGCATTTATTGAATGTTGCGCTTTTATTGGGTGTTTTTGCGCTTATTGGTGTGATGATTGCAACCCATGGTAATGCGCATTGGGCATTTTGGGGCATTGTTATTGCCTCACTTATATTGGGCGTAACCCTTATTATTCCAATCGGTGGCGCGGATATGCCAGTTGTGGTTTCAATGCTTAATTCCTATTCGGGATGGGCGGCGGCGGCACTTGGCTTCACGCTTGAAAATAATGCACTTATTATTACGGGTGCATTGGTTGGTTCATCGGGTGCAATTCTTTCGTACATTATGTGTAAAGGCATGAATCGTAGCTTTATAAGCGTTATCCTTGGTGGTTTTGGTGCCGCAGACGGCGCAGTCGCAGCAGGCGGCGCCAAAGAGGCCCGCCCAGTAAAACAAGGCAGCGCCGATGATGCCGCCTTCATTATGAAAAATGCCGAAAAAGTCATTATCGTACCTGGTTATGGTATGGCAGTTGCGCAGGCACAACATGCCCTAAAAGAAATGGCGGATAAGTTAAAAGCCGAAGGGGTTGAGGTTTCATACGCAATCCACCCCGTTGCAGGGCGTATGCCAGGGCATATGAACGTATTGCTTGCAGAGGCACAAGTTCCTTATGATGAAGTTTTCGAACTTGAAGACATTAATACTGAATTTGGACAGGCCGATGTGGCATTCGTAATTGGCGCAAATGACGTAACCAACCCCGCAGCCAAAACCGACCCACAATCCCCAATTTTCGGCATGCCAATTTTGGATGTTGACAAGGCCAAAACCGTGCTTTTCATCAAACGCGGCATGGGTTCAGGCTATGCAGGTGTTGAAAACGAACTTTTCTTTAGACCGAATACAATGATGTTGTTTGGCGATGCGAAGAAAGTGACGGAGAGTATTGTTAAAGGCATTTAGTCTCAAATCGCCGCCCTCGGCCTTCGGCCTCACTTAGCGATTTGGATTCAAGCGGAAAGAAATATCTGAAAAGCGTGGTTTTCAGATATTTCTTGCATTTTATTGCTTAATGATTCAAATATTATAAGTGATGGATAGGGTTTTATTTTTTGCCAATTCTGTCTGCTGCTAACTTTGCCTTCTCAGCAAGATTAATTTGAATGAATTTATCTAGCAAAGATTTTTCGACTAATCTTTGAGCGACTTTATAAAGATTGGTAATATCTTGATAACTTGGTGTCCAAACCTCGTGAGCGGCGCTGTTACCCACCAATCGCAACAAATGCAATGTTTCCCGTTCTATTTTTGTTATTAAGCCAGCCTCTCCTAAGGCATCAATCTTTTTTTCTAGGTTTCTTAGGTTTCCTAGGTTTAATGCATCATAAGTAGCTTCTACAATAGCCCTTATTCCAATTGCAGCTAGAGTGTGTATTTCATTACTAATTGCTATGCATACTTGTTGCATTATTGATTTAATTTTGTTTAAATTTTCATCGTCTTTTGGCGCTAGTAAAAAATGTTCTTCATTAAAATTAAATTTCGGATTACTAGGCCAATGAAAAGTCTGTGCATCCCAAAATAAATAATCTTCAGAAGTTCCAATGTCAGTTGAATCATATAAGTCTCGCCTCACAAAGAGTGTGTCGCAACCATCACATCTAAGTATCGACAATAAATCATAACTTTCAACTCCGCTCGAATAGTTACGGATGCTATTTTTTTCTTTAGCAAGCACGGAACAATTTGTATCCCTGCTACAATTATAGCAATAGTCCTTAATTTTTGTCATTTTAAATATTAATAGTATATGTCGTTATAATAAAAACTGTATATTATATTTGTGTTGGTTTATAATCAATATAGTATTAATATACTTACTTCCAAAATAAGTCACTTAATTAATGATAGTAACACCGCTTAATAATTCCAACTATAATCAATGGCTCCCACTTTGGAATGGCTATCTTGAATTTTATAAATCAAGTCTTGCGCCAGAAGTCACTGATATTGTTTTCAATCGCCTTTGCGACCCCGCCGAAAAAAATATGGGTGGGTTTTTGGCGTTTGATGGGGATATAGCGATTGGGCTTGTGCATTATATTGTTCATCGTGGTACATGGTCGGTTAATGATGTTTGCTATCTTGAGGATTTGTTTGTCGGTCCCAATGTTCGCGGCGGTGGCGTGGGGCGCGCGCTTATAAATGCGGTGGCTGATTTTGCGCGTGAAAGTGATTTACGTCATGTTTATTGGCAAACCCAAAAAACCAATGAACGCGCGCAAATATTATATGAAAAAATGGCGGGGCCATCTGAATTTATTGTTTATAAAATGAGTCTTTAATTTGAAGATTTTACAACAACTTTCTTGCCATTATTTTCAATAATTTCATAGTTTTTAAGATTAAGTTTTATTTCCTTTGGCAAAGGCCAAGGCACATAAATTTTTGAATAATCTTTGGAAATAAGAAGCGCGCCATTATCAACTTCAATACTTCCCCACAAATCCCTAATTGTGATTTTTTGATAAATTGTGCCAAGTTTTTCGTCTACAATTACTTTATTAGGGTCAAAATCCATATTCATTTGGATTAAGGGTATTTCAAGCGCATTTTGCGGCATAAGTGAATTTATTATATTATCTTTTTTGGCTTTATTTGCCGCAAATTCACCTGTGATTTGATTTAATAATTGCTTTGCCGAATATTGGTTATTTTTAATTGCCTTTGGCTTTATAGGAAAATATTCGATAAAATCCGTTTGCGGCCTAAGTTTTTTTGTCCATTCTTTATCATAATCATCAAGCAAAATACCATAAGCCGGGCCGCTTATATAGGCAAAAGATCGCGCCAAACCTTTTGTATTTTCGGCATTTTTAAGATTATCAATCAAGATTTTTTTGCCATCTTCAGATTGCGATTTAATGCCTGTATATTCCGCCAAGCCTTCATGTAGCATAAGGGCGGTTTCAGTTTTTTGTGCGTTTTTAAATTTATCAAAACGCATTTTGCGTGCCCATAATGCATTTGCAATGGCCAATTCGTGCGCACGCCCTTTAGTCTCTAAAGCCTTTAGTAAGGCGCGCCACTCCAAAAATAGATAGTAATGCCCCATTATTTCATCAAAATGTGATGGCAATTCAACTATATTGTCAGTAAAGCCAAGCTCTTTTTGCTTGGTGTGCCATGCTTCGTGAAAAATAAGTGCGCGCTGTTTGGTAATATCTGTCGGCAAAGGCGCAAGAACCATAAGCCATTTTTCACCATTCCAATCAAAAGAAGTATTTGCACGAACTGGCGGCAATGGTGCATCATTTGGATGCGATTTATAAACTTCATCACTAGATTTATTGACAATAACAACTTTTGAACAAAGCGATTTACCCCAAATATCATTGCCGGTTTTTTCACAAGTGTTTTTATAATAGGAAATTAGTTCATCTTCATTTTGTGGCGCTGCAATGGTTTGGGCTGAGGAATAAAAGAGAAATCCAAAAATCCCACATATGACAATTTTATTCATTAAATTAAACCCAGATATTTATAATTCAAATATATATTATATAAACCTATTTGGGCACATTAATTTTTTGAAACTGAAACCATTTTCAAAATTTAATTGTTTATAAAATGAATCTTTAATCACCACTTACTTGATTTCAATTGCAACTATTGCCAAATAGAAGATTGTAAGATGGGGATTAAAATGATTTCAAAAACACAATTTTATATAAATGGCGCATGGGTTAATCCGATTGTTCCAAAAACACATGAAATCATAAATCCCGCCACCGAAGAAGCCTTTGCCACAATTTCCCTTGGCTCACCCCAAGATGTTGATTTGGCAGTAGCGGCGGCAAAGGCAGCGTTTGAATCATACTCTCAAACTAGCCTTGATGAACGTATCGCACTTTTCGAAAAAATTTGCGAAGGCCTTATTGCAAAAAATGAAGAGATTGCAGTCGCAATTTCCCAAGAAATGGGCGCGCCAATGTGGCTTTCAATCGCTGCACAAGCGCCATCGGGAATTGGGCATTTTGCCGAAACTTTGAAAGTTTTAAAAAATTACGCTTTTGAGCGCAAAATGGGTAATACGCGCGTGGTGCGTGAACCTGTTGGCGTTTGTGGCCTTATTACACCTTGGAATTGGCCGATTAATCAAGTTGCCTGTAAAGTTGCCCCTGCATTGGCGGTGGGTTGCACGATGGTTTTGAAACCATCCGAACTTGCGCCGCTTGATGCCATGATTTTAGCGGAAATTTTGCATGATGCAGGGGTTCCAAAAGGTGTGTTTAACCTTGTTAATGGTGATGGTTTGGGTGTTGGTGCGCCGCTTTCTTCGCACCCTGATATTGATTTTGTATCATTTACTGGATCAACCCGCGCGGGTGTTGAAATCACCAAGAATAGCGCCAATACAGTCAAAAAAGTTGGGCTTGAATTGGGTGGTAAATCACCAAATATCATTCTTGATGATGCCGATTTGGAAAAAGCGGTTAAAATTGGCGTTCGTATCTGTATGACCAATACGGGGCAATCTTGTAATGCGCCAACCCGCATGTTGGTTCCGCGTGCCAAACTTGAACAAGCCAAGGAAATTGCCAAAGCAGCTGGTGCCGCAACATTGGTTGCAATGCCTGATAATGCGCCAAAGGGTGCTATTGGCCCAGTTTCCAATGCTCGCCAATTTGAAAAAGTAAATGCGATGATTGGGGCGGCAATTGATGAAGGTAATGAATTACTTTGCGGTGGTGTTGGTCGCCCAGATGGTTTTGAAAAAGGCTATTTTATTAAGCCAACAATTTTTGTTTCCAAAGACAATAAAACCACAATTGCACGCGAAGAAGTTTTTGGCCCCGTCCTAACCATTATTCCTTATGACAGTGAAGAAGAAGCAATAGAAATGGCAAATGATACGCAATATGGTCTTTCTTCTTATATCCAAGGTGATTTGGAACATGCCAAAAAAGTTGCGCGCAAAATCCGCGCCGGCATGGTTCACATAAATGGCGCCCCAACCGATAATGCCGCACCATTTGGTGGCTATAAACAATCAGGAACAGGCCGCGAATGGGGTGAATATGGCATAGATGAATTCACCGAAATTAAAGCAATAATGGGCTATGGTGAATAATAATTTTGAATATTGACTATTTATTTTAAATATTTACTTTCTTGATAATTATTTGGGGTGGTAAATGTTTAAAAAATTTGTTTATTTTCCATTTTTGTTTTCAGCATCACTATATTCAACAACTACTTTTGCGCAACAAGCAATACCGGCGCCCCCAAGTGCTGAAGACTTTGCTATGGCTGATGACAGAAGTTTTTCAATTTCTGATGACGGAAAGAAAGTTGCTTTTTTATCGGGTGATGAAAAAAATTCAAAATTAGTCTTAATTGATATTGATGCAATGGATGAAATCCCAATAAATTTGGGTGACACAGCTAAACCAAGGAGTGTGTTTTGGGCTGATAGTGACCATTTGCTAATTAAAGTATCTTTTGCATATAATGCAGATATTGGGGCAAAAGATAATAATTATAAATATGAGATAAGTCGAACTTTATCTTATTCACTTTCGACTAAAAAAACAGCCATAATAATGCCGCATCCTGATCTAGAAAATAATACTAGTTTACGAATAAGCTATATTGACAAAAAAAATAAAAAAATAATTGTTTTGGGGCTAACATCTGACATCAAAGATAGAGAATATGTTGTTTTCGGTTATGATGATAAATTAAAATGGTCATTGGGTGCGTATTTTGCCGATTTCAATAGTGGTACAGGAAAGAATATAGTTGATGGCAACGTTTACACCGACGACTTTATTTTTGATAAGATGGGTAATCCAAGGTTAAGAATCGATGTTGATGTTAAAAACCGCAAGGCAACAATCTTTAAACTAATTGATAAAAAAGCAATAAAACTTTTAGAATGGGATAATGTAAAAAAATTACCATTTGAAATTGAGGGTTTTATTGATGATAAAAATATCCTCATTTCGGAAGATGAAAAAAGCAATTCTAGGCTAAAAACTATAAATATTGAGAATGGCAACAAATCTGATTTTATAATTGGCGAAAAGAAAAATATTTTAAATATTATCAAAGATCCTTATACAAAAGAGCCAATTGGAATTGAATTTGATGATTCTAATAATTCATTTGAATGGCTAGATGAGAAATTAAAAAAAGCGCAAATATTATTGGATAAGACATTTGCTGGAAAAAATATAACAATTGACGATTGGGATGAAAAACGTGAAAAATTATTAGTAAGCGTAAGTTCAGGTAATCAAAAAACCCATACATATCTATTTAATATAAAAACCAATAATGCTGGTGACTTATCACTTTTTCCTGATTCAATAGCAAATTATGAATTTCCAGTAAAAACTTATGAAAAGTTTAAAGCATCAGATGGTTTGGAGATACCAGTTTATATAACAAGACCCAAAAATCCAAATCACAAAAAACTTCCCGCAATTTTATTACCTCACGGCGGACCAAGAGCACGTGATGATGACGACTTTGATTATATATCACAATTTTTGGCTTCACGTGGATATGTCGTAATTCAACCCCAATTCAGAGGTTCAACGGGTAATGGTATCGATTTCGAAAATGCAGGCTATGGTGAATGGGCTGGAAAAATGCAAACCGACACAATAGAAGCATTAGATTATGCAATTTCAAAAGGTGATATTGATAAAAACCGTACTTGTATAGTTGGTGCATCATATGGTGGTTATTCCGCATTAGTCGGTATTGCACAAAGTGCAGATAAATTAAAATGCGCAATAAGTTTTGGTGGGATTTCGGATTTAGCGTTGATGCAATATACTGAAGAAGATAGGGGCGGAGGTCTTTCAGGTTCAGTTGCATATTGGCGTGAGCATATGGGGGTTACGCGTTATGATTCGGCGAAGATTCATTCAATATCTCCACTATATATGGTCGATAAAATAAAATCGCCTGTGCTTTTGATGCATGGTACAGATGACACTGTAGTAATGCCTGAACAAAGCCAAAAAATGTATAATGCCCTAAAAAGGGCAGGAAAAGATGTGAAATATATCGAGCTTAAAGACGAAGATCATTGGTTGTCGCGCGAAAAAACGCGCGCGCAATTCTTAAAAGAAATGGAAAATTTCCTTGCGCCTATTTTGAAACCTCAAGAATGATTTTGCCTTTGTGATTATTGCTTGCCATTAATTGGTGGGCTTTTTCGCAATCTTCAAAGCTAAACACACTGTCGATAATTGGTTTGATTTGGCCATTTTCGATAAAATGCCAAAAATCGCGTTTTACGCCATTGGCAATTATTCCCTTTTCTTCATCACTACGTGAACGAAGGGTTGAGCCAGTTATCGTAAGGCGTTTAAGCATAAGGCGCATGAAGTTAATTTGCGCCTGTGGCCCTTGAAGATAGGCAATATTACAAACCCGCCCTTTATCATTTAGAATATTGATGTTTTTTTGAATATAAGGCCCGCCAACCATATCAAGAATCACATCAATTCCTACAGGTTTTAATACTTCTTCAAAATCGTCCTGTTTGTAATTAATTGCCATATTGGCGCCGATTTGTTCGCAAAATTTTGCTTTTTCATCGCTGCCGACAGTTGTGAAAACTACTGCTTCAATGGCGCGCGCCATTTGTATTGCCATTGTGCCAATGCCCGATGCGCCACCGTGAATTAGGAAATTATCACCTTTTTTAAGACCACATACTTCAAAAATATTGGTGTAAACCGTCATAATTGTTTCGGGCAAAGCCGCCGCTTCAATCATTGAAAGATTATTGGGTATTTTAAAACAGCAATCTTCAAATGCGATTGCATATTCAGCATATCCGCCACCATTTAAAAGTGCGCAAACTTTATCGCCAATTTTATATTGACTTATATTTTCACCAATTTCTACAATTTCACCCGCTGCCTCAAGGCCCATTATTGGCGATGCATTAGCGGGCGGTGGGTAAAGGCCTGCGCGTTGTAATAAATCGGGGCGATTTATACCTGTTGCATGAATTTTTATCAAAACTTCGTTTGATTTTGGCTTTGGTGTTCCAATTTCTTGAATTTCAAGTGGTGCATTAGGTTTTGCAATAATCGCGCGCATTTTCATTCCGTTAAAATATAATGTCCCTCTTTAATACTAACCTTGGGAACAATAAAGTTTTTTTCGAATGCTAAATCTATTTTGGCCAATTCATTCCAAAATATCGCCCATTTATCATAGCGATAGGCGATTAAATTATTTTTTGTTGGTTTAAAAGGTAAAATATGAAATTGCACTTTATCCTGCCCGTTTTTAAGTGCGGCATTTATTAAAAGATATACTTCTTCGATATTTCTATCAGTGATTGCATAACAACCAATAGAGACACAATTACCATGCACCATTAAGGCATCACCGCTACGTTTATAATATCTATCATATTGATTAGGATAGCCAAGATTTAAAGATAAATGATAATTGCTATTGGGGTTTAGTTGCGATTTTGAAACCCAATAAATTCCTTCGGGTGCTTGTCTGTCGCCTTCCTTTAGTTTTGGGCCAAGATTTCCCGAAAAAGTGCAAATATTATAGGTTTTATAAAGTTTGTAATTTCTATCACCCTTTATCCATAATTCCAAAATGTTGGATTTTTTATAAATTCTCACAAAAACAGGACTACCGAATTGAAGATTTTTCTTTTTCAAATCGGCAATAAGGCTTGGACTAATTCTTTTTGAAACTTCTTCAAGGCGGGGTGAATTTGGTAATGTTTGTGCAAATGAATTTAAAGGCGCAAAGGTAAGTAATCCAAAAATCAATAGGTTTGAAAGTTTTCTCATATTCGATTTATAAAAACCAAATAAGGCAAAATTAAACTATTATTGGGGCACACTTATGGCAATTTCTTGCTTGCATCCTTTATGTAAAATAGTAAAAATATAATTTGAAATTATAAAGTGACTAAAATGTTTAACGAAGAATTTATTCAAAAACCAAATACTAAGCCAATTGATTTGGAATTATTGTCAGTAAGTGAATTAGAAGAGCGTATAATTGCCCTTCGTGAAGAGATTTTGCGTTGTGAAAGTGCAATTTCTAAAAAGAAATCTACATTAAATGCAGCACAGGCACTCTTTGGTAACCATAGTGGATAAATTTCGGCACGCGAATTGCTTTGAGATGTAAAAACGTATAATTATTTTTAAAATGGTATAATAATGGCTTTCGAACTCAAAGAAAATATTACACGCGCTGAAAAAATTTCTGCTTTTGCAAATTCAGAAGTTTTTGAAAAAATCTTCGTTGACGGCATGGATTTGGTTGAAGAAACTGCGCAATATCTTGATGGTGAAGGTCGTCAGGAATCAAAATTATTGGATAGAAATGCCGCGCTTGCCTATGCATCTGAATCAATGCGCCTTACAACGCGCCTTATGCAAACCGCATCATGGCTTTTGGTGCAGCGTGCAATTAAAGAAGGCGAAATGAGTGCTAAGGACGCGCTTGATGAAAAATACCGAATTGGTGCAAAGGCAATATGTGCCACAAGCCTAAACCCTGCACATGATTTGCCACCAAAATTAAAAGATCTTCTTATTCGCTCTGAGCGTCTTTATATTCGTATTGAACGTCTTGATAGTGCGATGTTCACCGAAGAAGATGAAGTACCAATGCAAAATCCCGTTAATGACCAATTGCAAAAGTTACAGGCGGCTTTTGGCGGTTTTATGCAAAATGATGGTGATTAATTAATTTTTTTTGGTGCTTTTGGTCCAAAAAATAACCAAGAGAAAAAGCCAATAACAGGAACACAGGCAACCCAAACCACCCATAAAGCCTTGCCAAAGGCGCCTTCATTGCGGTTTTGTGTAATAGAAAATATTGCCCATAAAAATAGAAGCAAATGTATTGCGCCCCAAAAACCCAATTTATGATGCAAAATACTTTCCAACATATTATGTTTCCTCTATAGCAAGCTTGAAACTTAATATGGCGATTATTTCATCGTTTTCAAGAATATAAAAACATACCATAAAATGTCAGACGAAATAGAACACGACATCAATAGCGCGAAACCGACACAATCCAAATATGGTAATATTCGCGCCATAAGCCTTGGTTGCCGCCTCAATACATATGAAACAGAGGCGATGAAGCTTGCTGCGCGTTCTATTAATGAAGAAATAGTTCTTATAAATACTTGCGCAGTAACTTCAGAGGCTGTGCGACAGGCAAAACAGACAATTCGTCGTGCAAAGCGCGATAATCCAAATGCTAAAATAATTGTTTCAGGTTGCGCCGCCCAAATTGATCCACAAAGCTTTGCGGATATGGAGGAGGTTGAAAAAGTTATCGGCAATAATGAAAAAACCAAGCCTGAAACATATCAGGGCCTATTGCTCAATGAAGAGCGCATAATTGTTGATGATATTTTAAGCGTCAAAGAAACCGCAAGTCATTTGATTGATGGTATTGAAGGGCGAACCCGTGCCTATATTCAGGTGCAAAATGGTTGTGATCATCGCTGTACCTTTTGTATTATTCCTTACGGACGTGGAAACTCACGCTCTGTACCCGCAGCGGAGGTTGTGCGCACAATAAATCGACTTGTCGATAATGGCATTAAGGAAGTGGTTTTATCGGGTGTTGATTTAACATCATGGGGCGGTGATTTACCTGCGTCACCTAATTTGGGCAATTTAGTTGATAGAATTTTCAAACTTTGCCCTGATTTAATACGCCTTAGGCTTTCTTCAATTGATGCAATTGAGATTGATGAAAATCTATTCCGTAATTTTGCGCAAAATCCACGCCTTATGCCGCATTTGCATTTATCGCTTCAGCATGGGAATGATTTAATCCTAAAGCGCATGAAAAGGCGTCATTTACGACAAGATGCAATTGATTTGGTGGCAAGGCTTAAGGCGGCGCGCCCCGAAATTGTTTTTGGCGCTGATATTATCGCAGGTTTTCCAACCGAAACCGAAGAATATTTTCAAGATAGCCTAAGCCTTCTTGAAGAAGCGAATATCACCTATGCTCATATTTTCCCCTATAGCCCGCGCCCTGGAACGCCAGCGCAAAAAATGCCACAAGTTGCGCGCAATATAATTAAAGAGCGTGCCGCAATTTTGCGTGCAAAAGGGGCGCAATTGCTTTCGCAACATTTACAAAGCCAAATTGGAAAAGTGCAAGATATTTTAATTGAAGCCAATGGTTATGGCCGCCTTGAAAATTTCACGCGCGTGAAAATTGAAAATGGTATTCAAGGCGAAATTATAAAAGCGAAAATTATTGGCGCTTCGGAAGATTATCTAATTATATGATTAAGGCATAGAAAAAGGGCGACCCCATTTCTGGGGCCGCCCTGTGACTATTTAAACTAAATTAGTTCAAAGATTCTTTCAAACCTTTAGAAGGCAAGAATTTAGCAACTTTAGCTGCAGGGATTTGAACCGCAGCACCAGTTGAAGGGTTACGACCTGTGCGTGCTTCACGCTTAGAAACTTTAAATTTGCCAAGTGGCGCGAAAGTTACTTCGCCATCTTTTTTCAAGGCAGATTCAATGTAAGCGGTCAATGCGTCAATAGCCACACCAGCTTTTTCTTTGGTGATTCCGGCTTTTTCCGCCACTGCGTCGATCATTTCTTTTTTGCTCATCAAAGCTCTCCAAACTAGACAGCCCCAAATGGGTGCTTTTTGTTGCCGAATGCGTCGAATCTATCATTCGGGGTAAATAGGACAAAGGCCGTTTGCCCTGTTTCGTCAAGATAAAAATAGCTGCAATGCTATGATTTATTACATTTTCTGGGGATTATTTGCATATAAGTTGGTTAATTTCCCCTGAAAAGTGAATTTTGTCTAATTTTCACATGATTTAAATCGTGAAACTATATCCCCTTGCGGAAGGTCTTTTCCAATAAAAACAAGCCTTGATTCGAAGCTTTCCCCAAAATTTTTGTCATTTTTATAATCAGCATCAACCATCATATGTACTCCATTGAAAACAAATGGCGCATTTTGGTTTGCAATTTTAACAATGCCTTTAAAGCGCAAAAGGCTTTCGCCAAATTCACCAACTAATGTTGAAAGAAAATCCATAAAACGATTTTCATCAAGCGGCTTATCGCTTCTTATGCAAAGTGCTTTAACCCCATTCTGTTCCAAATGGTCATGATCATGGTCGTGATGATGGTGATGGTGATGGTGACCATGATGATGGTCATCTTTTTTAAAATAGCGATTTATTGTTTCTTCTTTTGCATCATCATAAGAATTTAGATTGAAGATTTCATTTTCATCTATTTTTGAATTATTGGTCTCAATGATTTTTGCGCCAATATTAATTGATTTGATGGCGCTTTTTATGGTTTCAATTTCTTGCGCACTTACTTCGGAAACTTTGTTTAGAATTATCACGTCGGCAAAGGCAATTTGATTGGTTGCTTCTTCAAATTCTTTTAGGTTCGAAATTATATTTACGGCATCAACAATTGTAATAATGCCATCAAGATATGCGCGGCGTGCAATATCATCATCGGCAAAGAAGGTTTGGGCAACTGGCGCAGGCTTGGCAAGGCCAGTTGTTTCAATCAAAATTGCGTCAAATGCCGATTTTCTTTTAAATAACGCACCTAAAATTCTTATTAAATCACCGCGAACATTACAGCAAACACAGCCATTATTAAGCTCGAAAATTTCTTCATCGGCACCAACAACTAAATCATTATCAATACCAATTTCGCCAAACTCATTAACAATTATTGCGTATTTTTTACCTGATTGATTGGTAAGTAATTGATTTAAAAGTGTTGTTTTTCCTGCGCCCAAAAAGCCAGTAATCACCGAAACAGGGGTTTTGCTATTTTCCATTTTATGCCTTTGAAAATTATATTTCATATATTTAGTGCTTTAATTCTAAAATCAAAAGGCCTTAAGCATTAAGTTTCACAACCTTGCAGAATTTTAAAGCGATTTTGGAGGTTTTTTAGTTTAACATAATTATATGAACACAAAAATTTTAAAATATGGCATTTTTGCTTTTATCTTTTATGCGCCTTTCGCTAATGCGCAAAACCTTCCTGAAAATAAGAACTTTAGCGAATGTTTGAAAATCGCAAGTGAAAACCCGCAAAAGGGTATTGATTATGCGATTGATTGGCGCGCCCGTTTTGGAAATATAGATGCACAACATTGCCTTGGCGTGGCTTATATTGAAAATGAAGATTATGAAAATGGCGCCAAAATATTATCAAATCTTGCGCCATTCATCTCAAAAGACAGGCTTGTAAAAAAAACTACCATTCTTAGTCAGTCTGCAAATGGTTATTTGCTGGCACACCTTCCTGATGAAGCCTTGATACAGGTCAATAAAGCAATTGAGCTTGACCAAAAGAATGCTGACTTACTTGTTGATAGGGCGCGAATTTATGCCATGCAGGAAAATTGGAAGGATTCTGAGGGCGATTTGAATAAAGCAATGGCATTAAAACAAGAAATTCCATTCACTTTAAGATTGCGCGCCGAAGCAAGATTGCAATTAAAAAAATACAACGAAGCCGAGCGCGATATAAATCATGCAATTTTACTAGACCCAAAGGATGGGGAAAACTATTTTGTGCGCGGTCGAATTCGTGAAGCCAAAAGGACTAATAATGCAGCAAATTGATTTAATAAATCGCCGCAATTTATTGGGGTTTATCGGCGCACTTGCTTATCCGCTTAATGCCTATGCGCAAACAGATTTAGAAAAATTAATATTAGCGGCACGTGTACAAACCAAAAATTGGGTAACTTATGATCCCAATTATACCAAAATACCTTACCCAATGGGTGATGTTGATAAAAAATATGGGGTTTGTACTGATGTGATTATCCGTGCCTATCGGTCAATTGGAATTGATTTGCAAAAATTAGTTCATGAAGATATGGCGGCAAATTTTTCAAAATACCCAAAAACTTGGGGTCTAAAATCAACTGATACTAATATAGACCACAGACGCGTTCCAAATTTGATGGTCTATTTTTCACGCTTCGGACAAAAATTAAATATTAGCGATAATCCACAAGATTATAGGGCAGGTGATATTGTTACATGTCTAATTGGCAATAGGCTTCCGCATATAATGTTGGTAAGTGACAAAATGTCATTATTTGATAATAAACGGCCTTTAGTAATTCATAATCGCGGTCTTGGTGTTCAAGAGAATGATGAATTATTTTCTTTTAAACTAAATGGTCATTATCGTTTTAAGGTGTAAAAATGAATGAGCAAACAGAAAAATTAGGATATCGCCTATTAACTGGCCCAGATGATAAGGCTTTTTGCGAGCGTGTGTCACAAGCGTTGAAAGATGGCTATGAATTATATGGAAGCCCTTCCATAACATTCAATGGCGAAAGAAATATTGTTGCGCAGGCCGTAATTTTAAAAAAATAACACTAATTCCAGCAAATTCTGCAAAAAATTTTCATAATTAGTTACAAAAGTAACAATTCATTATATTGAGTATGAAATTATAGTAAAAGTTTATCAAAAAGCGCTTACGAAAAACCGTGCGCATTTTTGATTAAAAACACGACAAGAAATATACATCCGAAACCATCGGAGGGGGAAATAATGTCAGTTGATGCAGCAGATAGCAAAATAAACGCCGAAGAATTATTAAACGCCGCCCAAGAATTTAAAGTCTTTCTTTCAAATGGTCAGTTTGACCCAGCCGCAAATTCATTTCTTACCCAGATTGCTAATGATGCAACACAAGATGACGTGTCTGGCTTAAGTGCCAAAGATATTGCATATCTTGCGCAAGGTTTTTGGCAATGGTCGGCAACAAAGCGTCCAAGTTCAAAAGAAATTCGCCTATTCGAAGGTAAGGGATTTGATGGGCGCAATTTAGAGCGTGATGTTCTGCAAATTGTTGGTCCTGATTCTGCTTTCCTTGTTGATAGTGTGATGGGTGAAATTGGTGCACAAGGTGTTGAAGTGCGCGCAATGTTCCATCCACTTATTTCAATTATGCGCGATGATGATGGCAAGCGTGGTAATGATGGCAATTCAATAAAAGAATCAATGATTGAAGTTCATCTTCCAACTTTGCCACAGGCAAAACGTGATGCAATTTTAATGGGCGTTCGTGAAACCCTTGAAGATGTGCGTTTGGCTGTAAGTGATTTTAAATCAATGAAAGCGCGCATGAATGATTGCATCAAAGATTTGGCGGTTGCCAAAACCCCTGCTGGATTTGATGAAATTGGTGAATCAATTGCCTTTTTAAAATGGCTTGAAGATGATCATTTTGTGTTCTTGGGCGCGCGTTCTTATGAATATAATCGCAATGCAAAAGGTGAATTCATTAATGATGAGCCTAATATTTTAGAAGATAAAAATCTTGGTCTTTTGCGCGATTCATTACGCTCAGTATTGCGCCGCTCATCGGAGCCAACGTTCCTATCAGATAAATTAATGGCATATTTGCGTGAAGCAACGCCAATTGTTGTTGCAAAATCAAATTTGCGCTCTCGCGTTCATCGCCGTGCCGTAATGGATTATATTGGTATTAAAAGATATGATGATGCGGGAAATGTAATTGGTGAAGACCGTTTTGTCGGCCTATTCACTGCAGAGGCCTATGATAAAATGGTGCGCGATGTTCCATTATTGCGCCGCAAAGTAGAGCGTGTGATTTCACGTGCGGGATTTGTTGAAAATTCACATAATGATAAAAAATTCCGCCAATTAATTGAAAATTATCCACGCGATGAATTATTCCAAATCGAAGAAGATGATTTATTACGCATAACAATGGGTGTGCAACACCTTATGGACAGGCCGCGTACAAGGATTTTTGTGCGCCGCGATCGTTTTGATCGCTTCATGTCAATATTGGTTTTTGTGCCGCGCGATAAATATAATACCGAAGTTCGTGCAAAAATTGGCGATGCATTGGCGAAAGCCTATTCGGGGCGCCTATCCGCCTATTACCCATTATTCGGTGATGCCCCACTTGCAAGGGTGCATTATATTATTGGTGTAAATCCATATGACCATTTAGAACCAAATATCGAAGAGCTTGAAGATGATATTGCCAAAATCACTTTCACTTGGGATGATGCCTTAGAGGCGTTAGGTGAAGGTCAAGAAACATTAATCGCGCCATTTTTGGGTGGTTTCCCTGCGGGCTATCGTGAAAATTTTGGAGCCGCAGAAGCATTATTGGATGTTGCAAACCTTGCAAAAGTTAGTGGCGAAGACGTGCGGGTTCGCGCATATCGCCAACAAGATGATGATGAAACTTCATTACGATGTAAAATTTATAAAGCCGATAATCCAGTGGCATTGTCGCGCGCTTTACCAATATTTGAATCAATGGGGCTTTTTGTTGAAAGCGAAACCCAATATCAAATCAAAACCAAAGAAGATGACAAAATACTTTGGGTGCATGATGTTTATATGCGTACACAAAGCGGAAAAGCGCTTGATTTTGCCAAGGTTGAAAATTCATTTGAAGAATCATTTGGTGCAGTTTGGGGTGGCCTAACTGAAAATGATGGCTTTAATAGATTAATCCTAAAACTTGGTGTTTCTTGGCGTCAGGCAAGTTTAATGCGTGCCCTAGCCAAATGGCGTGGTCAAACTGGCCTTGATCCATCGCAGGCGGTACAGGAACAGGCGCTTTCTGATTATCCACAAATCGCACAATTATTAATCAATCTTTTTGAAGCACGCTTTAACCCTGAAAATTATTCTAAAAAAGAATCAGAGGCAAAACAGAAATCTATTAATGCGGAAATTTTGGAACAATTAAACCAAGTTCCAAGCCTTGATGCAGACCGCGTTTTACGCCGTATTTGCACGCTTATTAATAATATTGTTCGCACAAATTATTATCAAAATGGCGAAAATGGCATTAAACCTTATATGTCATTTAAAATCACAACTTCGCAAATTAATGAAGTTCCTAACCCAAAACCTTTCCGTGAAATTTGGGTATGGTCACCATTAGTTGAAGGTGCGCATTTACGCTTTGGCCCAGTTGCGCGTGGCGGCCTTCGTTGGTCAGATAGACGCGATGATTTCCGTACCGAAGTTTTGGGTCTAGTTAAGGCGCAGCAGGTTAAGAACGCCGTTATTGTTCCCGTTGGTTCAAAAGGTGCGTTCTTCCCAAAACAATTACCGAAAAATGGCAATCGTGATGAAGTTCAAACCGCAGGGATTTTGGCATATAAAACCTTCCTTTATGGCCTATTGGATTTAACCGATAATATTGGCGCAAAAGGTGAAATTATTGCGCCAAATTCAGTTATTCGTTATGATAATGATGACCCATATTTGGTGGTTGCCGCTGATAAAGGTACTGCCACTTTCTCTGACATTGCCAATGGGGTTTCGGCGCAATATGGGCATTGGCTGGGTGACGCTTTTGCTTCTGGCGGCTCGGTTGGTTATGATCATAAGAAAATGGCAATTACCGCACGTGGTGCGTGGGAAGCTGTTAAACGCCATTTCCGTGAAATGGGTCATGATACACAAAGTCAAGAATTTAACGTTATTGGCGTTGGCGATATGTCGGGCGATGTTTTTGGCAATGGAATGCTATTGTCTAAAAAAATTAGGCTTGTGGCGGCATTTGACCACCGCGATATCTTTATTGATCCAAATCCTGATGCCGAAATTTCTTTCAAAGAACGTCAAAGAATGTTTAATCTACCGCGTTCTTCATGGGCAGATTATAATAAGGATTTAATTTCAAAAGGCGGGGGTATTTTCTCACGTAGTTTGAAATCAATTCCATTAAGCGCTGAAATGAAATCTGTAATCGGTATTGATGCCAATGAAGCTACCCCAACTGAAATTATGCATGCCCTATTAAAAGCGCCATGTGATTTAATGTGGTTTGGCGGTATTGGCACTTATATCAAATCAAAAACCGAATCTAATTCTGATGCAGGTGATAAAGCCAATGATGCAATTCGTATTAATGGCTGTGAACTTAAGGCAAAAGTTATTGGTGAAGGCGCAAACCTTGGTTGTACACAATTGGGCCGTATTGAAGCGGCTAAATCTGGTGTTCGTCTTAATACTGATGCGATTGATAATTCGGCAGGTGTTGATAGTTCGGATCACGAAGTAAATATCAAAATCCTTCTAAATTCATTGGTTGCCAAAGGAAGCATGACAATGGATGCGCGCGATAAATTACTTGCCGAAATGACAGATGATGTAGCGCATCACGTTTTGGCGCACAATTATTCGCAAACTTTGGCAATTTCATTGCAACAAGCAACCGCAAATTCTGATATTGACGCCCATGAGCGTTTCATGGAAGGCCTTGAGGTGCAGGGTCAGTTAAACCGCGCGGTTGAATTCCTACCATCATCTGATGAAATGCGCGCGAAAATTGAACGCAATGAAGGTCTTACACGTCCTGAATTATCGGTTTTGACTGCTTATGGAAAAATCCAATTATTCGGTGAAATTATGGCATCATCAGCAACCGATGATCCATGGTTTGAAAAGACTTTGATTAATTATTTCCCTGATGGCTGCCATCAATTCGTTGATGCGATGAATAATCACCGTCTAAAACGCGAAATTATTGCAACTGTTTTGGCAAATCGCATTGTTGATTTGGGCGGCATTACCTTTATGGAGCGTGCGCGTGAATCTGCGCTTGCTGATACTGGTGCGGTGGTTCGTGCTTTTGCAGGGGCGCGTAAGATTTTTGAACTTGATAAAATCATTGATGCAATTAATGCGCTTGATTTAAAAATCCCTGCGGATGTGCAAACTTCATTGATGATGGATGTAATTGCGATTTTACGTCGCCAAACATATTGGCTTGCAAGACGTGCGGTTAAAGGTGGTGGTTTAAAACCAGTTGGTGAATTGGTTGACATCTATACCGATGGCATCGCACAATTGAAAAAAATAATTTTTGATATTGTGTCTAACTTTGAGGCGAACCGCCTTAAAGATAAAGCGCAAACCTATATTGACCAAGGTACACCAAAAGAATTGGCGCGCGAAGTGGCAAGTTTGCGGGTTTTAACTTCTGCAACTGATATTGTTGATATTGCCAATGCAAAATCAATTTCAATGGAAGCTACGGCACGTCTTTACCATTCAATTGGCGCACATGTTGGCTTTGATGAATTACGCGCCCATGCAGGTCTTGCAATCACCCCAGACCATTGGGACAGGGTTGCCGTTCGCCGCATTATGGAAGATTTCATGGCGGAGCAGGCGTCAATGACCGAAAGCTTAATTGATTTCATCAAAAATGATGAAGAGCTTTCATCAAATATCGCATCGCCAAATCGTGCATGGGTTGATAGTGCAATGAAGGCATGGCTTGATAAAAACAAAGATACATTCGCCCGCACACAGGCTGCACTTAAAGAATTAAGTGCAAGCGGTGGTTGGACATTTGCAAAATTATCAATTGCCAATACCCAGCTTAAGGAATTTGCCAATCAATCAATGGCATAAAAAAGAGATATAAATAGAAAAGGATATAAAAAGGGCGGCTTAATAAGCCGCCCTTTTTTAATATTTATAATTATCTATTCCGCCGCGATTTTATTTTCTAATTCTTCTTCTTCACGTGTCTTTCCAACAAATGGAAAGATTAGATGACCAATGATATTTTTTGGAACATAGCTTTCCCAAACGCCAGTTTTACCAGGTAATTTTCCTTCTGGCATATAAAAAGTTCCAAAAATCAAATCAAGGAAAGTGAAAGTTGCCGCAAAATTCATATTGCCACCCTCATCAGGGCCAGTATGATGCCAACGATGGAAAACAGGGCTTGCGAAAATATATTTAAATGGCCCAAACGTCCAATTCAAATTGGCATGAACCATTGACGAATATAAAATATTAAATGGCGTAAGAACCGCAATTGCAACTGGCGGAAAGCCAACCCAAATTGCCAATGAGTTTGCAAAAACAGTGTGGCAGATTACATTAAATGGGTGAAAGCGCGCCGCAGTTAGCCAGTCCATATCGGTGGCGGCATGGTGAATTGCATGGAATTTCCACAATTTACCCATGTGGAATAGACGATGCGTCCAATAAAGCGACAAATCGGTGAATAATAAAACCATTATTGCCTGAACCCAAAGTGGGAAGCCTGAAACCCATTCGCCGCCTTTTGTTGCATATTCGCTAGCTTTATCCATATTTCCTTGAAAAATTACCCAAAGCCCCGCCATAAGCATTAATGTTGCAATTCCAGAATATACAAGTGGTGCAGCAATCCAATAGAATGCATCTTGATAGGCGTCCTTTCGGATATTCGGTTGCTGCTTGTCATGGGGAAAAATGTTTTGCAAAGTGGTGAAAACCGCCCCACATATTACAAGCCACATTGTGGCCTGAACCACTGGTTGATTAATTATAGGAGATATAGAATCATAGAAAGTCATGGTGAGAAACCGCCCTTATCGGATGGTTTACATAATAGAACACAAAATATTAAACCCACGTTAGTGAAGGTGAAAATTCTTGATTTACCGATTGATGGTGCGCGGCTGGTAGAAATTTGGCCAAATGATGATTATATGCCTTTAATCATAATGCGCCGTGAAACGGGGGTTTTTGTATATATAAACCGTTGTCCACATGCTGGTTGGCCGCTTGATACACCTGATGGCGAATTCTTATTTTCACTTGATGGTGATATTATTTGTGCTGGACATGGCGCGGTATTTGATGTGGCAAATGGTCACTGTATGGGCGGCCCCGGACGCGGAGCGCCACTTAAAACTTATCCGTTTAATATTGACGGCGAATATATCATAATTGGGAAAGAATAATGGCACCGAATATGGAAGCTTTGGGAAATTCATTAAGTTTGCGGGAATTATTAATAATCCTAACAGCAGCGGCATTAATAGTGCCAATTTTCTATCGCTTCCGAATTTCGCCAGTTTTGGGTTATATATTAAGCGGCGTCATGCTTGGCCCTTATGCATTGGGCGCTTTGAGTGAGCAATATGAATTTCTAAAACCATTTGTAATAACCAAAAGTAGCACAATTCACACTATGAGTGAATTGGGCGTTATGTTCCTTTTGTTTGCAATAGGGCTTGAGCTTTCTTTTGAGCGTATAAAATCCATGCGCCGCTTAATTTTCACACTTGGTGGTTTGCAGGTTGCAATTTGTTCAATTGGTATCGCGCTTATTGCATGGCTTGTATTTGGCGTAAGTCGAACCGCTTCTTTTGTTATTGGTGTCGCGCTTTCAATGTCATCGACCGCAATTGTTATGCAGATACTAACCGATAAAAACCGCCTTATTGCGCCAGAGGGTCGGGCTTCATTTGGAATTTTATTATTCCAAGATATTGCAATCATCCCAATAATGTTCGCAATTCCATTTTTGTCACCAACAAATTTGGGCTTAGGGTTTTTACCGCTTGTAAAAGCGATTTTGATTTCAACTTTTGCGGTGGCAATGGTTTTATTTTTGGGTCGCATAATTTTGCGTCCAATTTTCAAACTTGCTGCAAGTATTAACGGCCCTGAAATTTTCATGGCTACATCACTTTTGGTAGTTATCGTAACCGGTTTAATTACCAATGCAGCGGGCCTATCTATGACATTGGGTGCATTTTTGGCGGGGCTTTTGCTTGCTGAAACCGAGTATAGGCGCGAAGTTGAAACCACAATTCAACCATTTAAAGGCTTGTTCCTTGGGGTTTTCCTTGTTTCAATCGGGGTTGGGCTTAATTTTGATAAAATCTTTGAACAGCCTTTATTGCTTATTTCGGCTGCATGCGCACTTATTGTTGTTAAGGCGTTAATTATCGCATTCATTGGCCCGATGCTTGGTTTAAAGCGGCAAGGTGCAACATATGCCGGTATTTTGCTTGGCGGGGCAGGTGAGTTTGCCTTTGTGCTTTTATCAACTGCGAAGACGCTTTATGTCGTTGGACCGCGTTCTACCGATTTTGCGCTTACGGTTGCCGCTATTTCAATGGCAATAGTTCCAATATTGGCGGAAATCATGGAAAATCGTGGAAAAAAGCCGAAAAAAATTAATGATGAAATTGAAAAAGCACAAAATGATACAATGTCTGATAATGGCCATGTAATTGTTGCGGGTCTTGGTAAATCCGGTGAATTGGTTTGCTCTTTACTTGAAAGTCATGGCGTGAATTATGTTGCAACCGATATGGACATTGATTTGGTTGGTGCGGCACGCAAACATAAAAAACGCGCCTATTATGGTGATGTTTCACGCAAAGAATTTCTAAAAGCCTGCGGTATTGACCGCGCCAAAGCTATGGTTATTACTTCACAGAATGAAACCCGCGTTGTAGCAATTGTTAAAAGCGTGCGCGAAATTAACCCGAAAATCCCAATTGTTGCCCGCGCTAAAGATTTAGATAATGCACGAAGACTATATGAATTGGGGGTCAATGAAGCCGTACCATCAACCCTTGAATCAACTTTGCAATTAAGCGAGGCAGTTTTGGTTGAGGCAGGTGTGCCAATGGGTAATATCATTGTTTCTGTGCACGAAAAACGCGCCGATATGCGCGACGCGCTGCGCGAAGCATCTAATTCCACTACGCCATCAGAACGTTTACGTGCTCTAAAGGAAAGCCATGAAGAATAATCATTATATTTGTGTGGTTTTTGCGCCAAATTGCCGCCCCATCTTGTGAAAATATAATAAAACTGGTTAAAGGCATTATGGATATTAAACTTGAAAAAATTGCCACGCTTACGGCGCCGCGTTATACATCATACCCAACTGCGCCAATGTTTCGCCCAAGTATTAATGGTGAAACTTTTAAACAATGGCTTGGTGAGCTTGATGAAGATGCATCTTTAAGCCTTTATTTTCATGTTCCTTATTGCAAATCAATTTGCCTTTATTGTGGCTGCCACACTTTTGCGACCCGTAAAGTTGAACCCGTCTTGGAATATGCTGACACTTTAATAAAAGAAATTGAATTAGTCGCAAAATCAACAAAAGCACGCAAAGTTAAATCAATTGCATGGGGCGGTGGTACGCCAAACATGCTTTCTGGTGAAACTTTCGCCAAGATTGATGAAGCAATAAAAGCAAATTTTGACCTCTCAAATATCGAAGAACATGCGGTAGAAATTGATCCACGTCTTTTGAATGATGGGCATTTAAAAGCCTTTGTAAAAGCAGGTGTAAACCGCGCAAGTTTTGGTGTTCAAGATTTGAATGACCACGTACAGCGAGCAATTGGCCGCGTACAACCTTATGAACAAGTTGAAAAATCGGTCAATAAATTACGTAATGCAGGTATTGATGCGATTAATATTGACCTGATTTATGGTCTGCCACATCAAAGCGTTGAGGATGCAATAAATTCTGCGCATTTGTCGGCAAAATTAAACCCAAGCCGTTTGGCGGTTTTTGGTTATGCCCATGTTCCATGGTTTAAAAAGCGCCAAAGATTGATTGATGAAAATGCGCTTCCGCAAACTGATGTTCGCTATGATCAATTATTGGGCATAAAAGAAGCCCTTGAAAATGAAGGATATGTCTCAATTGGATTTGATCATTATGCAAAACCAGAAGACACTTTATCAAAGGCAAAATTGGAAAAAAGTCTTAAACGCTCTTTCCAAGGATATACTTCTGAAAATGCCGATGCATTAATTGGTATGGGTTGTTCGTCAATTTCAACTTTGCCGCAAGGCTATGCACAAAATAACCCCGAACCTGGCGCATGGGCGCGTGGCATTTTGGCGGGTGAATTTCCAATTGTGCGCGGTGTTGCTACTTCTGAAAATGACAAAAAACGCCGTGATTTATTGGATAGATTGTTGTGTGATTTTGAAGTTGATTTATCGCAATATGGCGGCGCATCCAATTTCGCGCCATCATTATCGCATATTCAAAAATTAGTTGATGAAGGTATTGCCAAAATTGAGGGCGATATTGTTGGTGCTACCGAAATTGGAAAACCTTTTGTTCGCCTTATCGCCCAATATTTTGATGAATATTTGGAACAATCAGGCGGCAAGCATTCGCGGGTGATTTAAAAAAACTGTCATCCCGCATTTATTGCGGAATCTCATGGAATAACCAACTAAAAGACCCCGCAATAAATGCGGGGTGACAATTTAAATATTTTAACGTTTCAAACCGCCCAAAATGCCGCGAACCAATGACCTTGCAAGTGAAGAACCCGCTTGGCGAACCATTGATTTTGCCGCAGTTTCGATAAGATTGTCACCGCGGCGACCACGGCCACGATTTCCCCCCAAAATTCCGCCAAGAAGGTCGCCCATCAATCCGCCATCTTCCTCTTGTGGCTTTGCTTTGGCATCGGCTTTCTGTTGAATTGTTTGTTCTTGCTGCGCTTCTAATTGTAATCTTCTTTTTTCTAAAACTTCATAAGCAGATTCTCGTTCTACGAATGCGTAATTTTGAGGTGGAATAGGGCTTGCCGCTATTACGCGCGCGCGCTCTTCAGGTGTAGCAGGGCCAACGCGTGACATTGGTGGGCGAATGAATGTTCGTTCAACTACTGTTGGAACCCCTTTTTCATCCAATGTTGAAACCAAAGCCTCACCAACACCCAATTCACCAATAATAGTTTCAGTGTCAAATTTTGGATTAGCGCGGAAAGATTCAGCCGCAATTTTTACTGCTTTCATTTCACTTGGCGTATAGGCGCGCAATGCGTGTTGAATGCGATTTCCCAATTGCGCCAAAACGCTTTCTGGAATGTCCTGCGGGTTTTGGGTTACAAAATAAACACCAACCCCTTTTGAACGAATAAGACGAACCACTTGTTCGATAGTTGTCAAAAGTGCTTTTGGGGCATCTTTAAATAATAAATGCGCCTCATCAAAGAAGAAAACCAATTTTGGTTTTTCAGGATCGCCAACTTCGGGTAACATTTCGAACAACTCACTCAAAAGATATAATAAGAATGTCGAATATAAAGTTGGCGATGCCATTAACTTTGAGCCATCAAGAATGTTTATAATACCGCGACCAGATAAGTCTGTTCTAAAAAAATCATTTATATTAATCGCAGCTTCCCCGAAAAATTTATCAGCCCCCGCAGTTTCAAGTTCAAGAATTTTGCGTTGCAAGACCGCAATTGCTTGTTTTGTTACAAGGCCATATTTCTGCGAAACTTCATCTGTGTTTTCAGCCATATCGTCTAGTAAGGATTTTAAATCTTTCATATCTAAAAGCAGAAGACCTTCATCATCTGCTTTTTTAAATGCAATTGTTAAAGCACCAGATTGGGCATCCGTTACATCCATAAGGCGGGATAAAAGCGTTGGACCCATTTCAGAAATTGTGGTGCGGATTGGATGGCCTGATTGACCATATAGGTCCCAGAAAACAACGGGGCTTGCCTCTGGGCGGTAATCTGTAATGCCAATTTTTTCGGCACGTGATTTAAATGGCGGGCTTGGTTCCCATGTTTGGGATGCACCAGATAAATCACCTTTTACGTCAGCCGCGAATACAGGAACGCCAGCACGCGCAAATCCTTCAGCTAAAACTTGTAGGGTTACAGTTTTACCAGTACCGGTTGCACCCGCAACAAGGCCATGACGATTGGCACGTTTAAGATTTAGCGTAATTGGTGCAATTGGTTCGCCGCCACCACCAATAAGAATTGAATTATCCATTTAAAACCCCGAAATAAACATATATAGCAACGCCATTTTGCACTAATTTTATCACAAAAGTCGATATAGCAACTGTTGATTTATTAGAAAACATGCCCCATTCATATAAAAAATTCAGACAGGTATAAAATGCAAAACTTTGGAAAAGCACCTTTATTGATTATTGCAACTGCGATTGTAACAATCGGTCTTATTTATTTTGCTGATTTACTAACGCCTTTGGCGCTTGCGATATTTTTATGGCTTACAATTGATGGTGCAGCAGAGGTTTTGCATAATCGATATAAAATCGTTCCAAGGAAGCTTGCACTTCCTGTAATTATGATAATTGTTTTTATTGGGCTTGCGGTGATTATTGCCTTTATTAGCAATTATGCACGTGATTTTGCGCATGATTTATCATCATATCGCTTAAGAATTGACCAAGTAATCTTGCAAATTTATCAAACTTTCCCGCAATTGGGGGCGCCGCCAACAATTGGCCAATTGTTTGATAAAGTTAATCCAGCACGTATTTTAAGCGGACTTGCCGATACATTAAAAGGTTTTGGTGGCGAGGCTTTGTTTGTTTTAATTTATGTTTTATCCCTAATTGCCGCCCAAGCGAGTTTACCACGAAAATTAGTAAATATTTTTCCAAACCTTCAAGAGCGCGAACGGGTGATTGCAATTGCGGGCGCTGTGCGTAAATCAATGGAAGCTTATTTATGGGTACAAACCGTAACCGGATTTATGATTGCCTTTGCATGTTATATATTATTTTTAATTGTCGGCCTTAAAAATGCAATGTTTTGGGCGCTTTTGACGTTTTTATTATCTTATATACCTGCGGTTGGCGGTCTTGTGGCAACGATTTTACCTGCTTTATTTGCATTGGTGCAATTTACATCATTTTGGCCTGCGGTAATTATTCTTGGGGTGACGCAAGCAATTCAATTTGTTGTTGGTAATTTAATTTTACCGCGCATGACGGGCGATAGTTTGAACCTTTCAGTTTTGATGGTTTTTCTATCACTTGCCTTTTGGGGTAAAATTTGGGGCGCGCCAGGGATGTTTTTATCGGTTCCAATCACGGTAATGATGATGATTATAATGGCGCAATTTCCATCAACCCGCGCCATTGCAATCATGATGAGCGCAAACGGCAACCCAGATGTGGATTTAAAGTCACGTAAAAGCGGGAATAAAAATTAAAGCCCCAAAACATCTTTCATATTATAAAGACCGTTTGGTTGTTTTTTGGCAAAAATCGCGGCCTCTAATGCGCCTTTCGCAAAGATTGACCTATCTTGTGCGCGATGGGTAAGGATAATGCTTTCATTATCGCTTTCAAAGCGCACATCATGTTCGCCAATAATTGTGCCACCGCGAATTGCCGAAAAACCAATCCCGCCAACGGGGCGCGCGCCTGTTATGCCATCACGCACTGCAAGTCTTAGGTTTTCTAATTTATCATTGCGCCCCTTTGCTGCGCTTTCACCCAATAAAAGTGCTGTGCCTGATGGGGCATCGACTTTTCTTTTGTGATGGGCCTCGATAATTTCAATATCCCAATCATCACAAAGTGTGCGAGCGGCGATTTCAACCAAATTGGCAATTAGATTTACGCCTAATGAAAAATTGCCACTTTTTACAATTGCCAATCTATCCTTATATGATTGTGCCAATTCGTTTTCATGCGGTTCAAAACCAGTTGTACCGATAATTACGCCTTTACAATCGGTTGTTACGATTTGTTCAAGCGCCGCAAGTGTTGCTTTTGGCGCAGTAAAATCGATAAAAACATCGGCGTCTTTGCAAGCTTCGGCAACACTTTGAGTTATTACACCATGCGCATTTATAAGATTTAGCGCCTCAGAAATGTTTTTACCAATTGCCGCACTATGTGGCGCTTCTGTGCCGCCAACAAGGGAAAACCGACCATCATGGGCAATCATATTTGCTAATACTTGCCCCATTCGCCCCATAATACCTGCGATTGCAATTTTGGTTGGCATAATTTCGTTTCCTTTAGGCAAAATATTTTTCCAAGATTTTTTCGTAAATCTGGGTAAGTTTATAAATATCGTCTACTTTAACATGTTCATCGATTTGGTGCAAAGTTGCGCCAACAATTCCAAATTCAATTACCGAGCAATAATTTTTAATAAATCTTGCATCCGAAGTGCCACCACTTGTTGATAATAATGGGCGATGTTTGGTTATTTCAAATGCAGCATCTTGAACAATCTCGGTGAATTTTGATGGGGCGGTAAAAAATGGTTCGCCCGAAATTACGATATCTAATTCAATATGTGCGCTATATTTTTGCTGTACCTCATTGCGGGTTTCAATAATCCAATTTTTAAGGCTTTCACCCGTGTGATTAGTATTAAAACGAATATTAAAACGCGCCGATGCATTAGATGGAATAACATTACTTGCAGGATTACCAACATCAATAGTTACAATTTCAAGATTTGATGATTGAAACCCCTGCGCGCCATCATCAAGTTTGTGATTTTGCAATTTATATAGAATTTCGAGCAATGCAGGAATTGGATTATCGGCTTTGTCAGGATAGGCAACATGCCCCTGTTTACCATGCGCTTTTATCGTACAATTAATCGAACCACGACGACCATTTTTAATCATATCACCTAAAATATGTGGGCAAGTTGGTTCACCGACTATACAATGATCAATTTTTTCGCCTTCTTCACTTATCTGGGCAATAAGTTTTTTGGTGCCATTAATTGCCACCCCCTCTTCATCACCAGTTATCAAAAAAGATATAGAACCCTTTAATTTATGTGATGAAAGAAAGTTTTGAACCGCGCATGTAAAAGCCGCGATTGCGCTTTTCATATCTGCTGCGCCGCGCCCGTATAAATTACCATCTTTTTCAACAGGCTCAAATGGTGGGTTAGACCATTTACCTAAATCACCCGTTGGAACAACGTCTGTGTGCCCTGCAAAGCAAATATGGGGTGCAGCAGTGCCAATCCGCGCATAAAGATTGTCAACATCTTCAAAAATATATCTTTTACAAACAAAACCCAATTGCGCCAATTTTGATTGCAATAAATCAAGCGCACCACCATCAAATGGTGTGACTGAGGGGATTTTAATAAGATCTTTGGTGAATTCTAAAGGCTCGAGTTTGTTCATATTTGCTTCCTAGAGCATTTCACGAAAAGTGTGAAGCGGTTTTCGGATAGAAATGCGACAACAAAGGAAGCTTGCAAAAAAATAATTTTGGTCACCTATAATTAATTTTGTAACTGTATATTAAGTATATGGGTAATGGAAAATCAAAATTTGGGATATTAAAATTCCTATTGGGGCTTACAATTTTAACTTCAATCGGAAGTTTTTTGTATTCAAATCGCAAAATTCTTGAATCTTCGGAAATGCTTTCCCAGAAGCCAAAAGTTTTCAATAATATTGAAAATCGTTTTGTGGATGTAAAGCGCATAAGAATAACCGTTCCCGAAGGTGCATTTAATATAAATCGCCGCGAAACTGGCTGGCAAATGTATGAACGAAGCGAATATCCTGTTTCAAGTGAAAAAATAAATGAATTTGCCGCCCAGATTGCAAAATTAGAAAAAGGTGAAATTGCCGCCCAATCACCACAACAATTTGATGAATTAGGTGTAGGCGAGCCAATGGAATTTGGCTTCGGCACAATTATCGAATTATTTGACGCCCAAGATCAATTAATTAATGCAACCCATATTGGGCGTAATGGTAATAATTTATTTGTTAGAAAATTGGGTGAGCAAGAAATTTATTATGCAATCGGTTCATTAGGTGCAATTGAAAGCATATCTGATTGGCTTGATTATAAAGTTTTTAAATTCAAATCTGATGATATTGTTTCAAATTCCGTTCATATCACTGGATTTAAAGAATTTGAAATTAAGCGCAATTCAGCAAATGTTTTTGAAATTGATGGAAAATCAAATGATAAAATAAATAATGCCGCAAGCGCAATTTTAAACTCAAAAATGATTGATGTCACGAAAATATCAAGGATTACAAACACCCCAGTTTTAAAGGAAAAAATCACTTTAAAAACTGATGATGAAATTGAAATTTCTGTTATAAATCAATTTAGCAAACATTGGCTTGTCATTAAAAACCAAAGTAAAAATAATGATTTAATAGATACAAAAACCAATGATTGGGCTTATGCAATTGATGATGCATCATTCACCATGCTTATGAATTATAAATCCAAATTATTTGAATAATTAGCTAAATTCTTCGTCTAATAAAGGCGGCAAGCTTTGTGGTAAGCTATCAAGTGGGCCAGAGGATAATAGTAAAACCACCTCATTGCTGCCGTCCAATTCATTCATAAGATAATTTATAACATCTTGGGAATTATCAACACCAAGAACATCAATATCGGCATTCTGCGTTCGGGCAATTATTTCATCATGACTTAATTGGTCATGATTGCCTGCGCCATGTGTTGGCGGCGGAAGCATAAGTACTTTATTAACCCCCGCAAATACATGATCATACCAAAATAGCGATGCACGGTTGCGCCATGAAAAAGTATGGGGTTCAAATACTACAAATAATTTACGTGATGGGAAATGTAGTTTTATCGCTTCAATCGCCGAACGCGCTTTTTCATAGCTTGAGCCAAAACCTTCATATAAAGGAACGCTTGAAATACTGGTTTTTTTATCAAGCCGCCGCTCTACACCATTAAAGGCAAGAATTGCTTTTTGTAATTCTTCAGGGCTTACAAGTTTTTCCGTAAGCACATAAGCGGATGCGGCAACAATATTTTCAATATTATGCATACCCAATTGCGATGTAGTAAGGTGAATTTTATCGCGTGCAGGTGTAACTAAATCAAATGTTGTAAACTCACCAATTTCAACATTTTTCGCAAAAAAGCCTGAACATTCATCAAGCCCATACCAAATAACATCGGAATTTCTTTGCGCCTTAGTTATTAAGCGATGGATTGGTTCATACTGATTAGCTGCGAATATTTTTCCACCTTCTGGTAGTTTATTTATAAGTCTTTGGAATAAATCTTCATAAATTTCCATTGTCGGAAACATATTCACGTGATCATGCACAATTGATGATAAAAGAATATTTTTAGCTTCATAAAGCTCGAATTTGGAGCGTTTGTCATTAACACTCACAATATATTCATCGCCTTCAATAATGAATTCTTTATCTTTGCCCCAAAATCCTGTTTGCGGCAAATCCTTGGCAATTGCGCCAACAAACCAGCCAGGGTTTCGCCCTGAATGCCTTAAAATATGTGTTACAAGCGCGGTTAAAGATGATTTGCCAAAAGAACCCGCGACCACCAAATTATCGCGCCCCTTGGTGTGCAGCCCCAAATATTCGGCAAAAGTATAATGCGGAATATTGCGTGCAATAATTTCTTGTAATTCGGGGTTGGTTTCGGGGTTTATTTTGGCGGTGGTTCCGATGATTGCCACATCAATATCGGGCGGAACATTGGCTCTATCAAAACTGGTTTTATACTTTATCCCAAGATTATCTAAATAGGTTGAAATTGGCGCAAACACCCCTTCATCAGAGCCGCTAACCTCATAGCCTTCTGATTTTAATATTGATGCAAGGGCGGAAACACCCGCGCCTGCTATACCTAAAAAATAACTTTTCATTTGCTTTCCATAAAAATAGCGTGGTTTAGGCGCATTATGCGTTCATCATCCATTGTATTGCCAACAGGGAATAAATATTTGCCCACAATTTCAAAACCAAGTTTTTTATAAAAACTTTGCGCCCGTAAATTATCACAATAAACGCCCAAATATAATTCGCTTGAATTTAATTCATGCGCTTTCTTAAGCACCATTTCATATAGTTTTTTGGCAAGCCCTGTGCCTTTGGCCTCGGACGAAACATAAAGGCGGATTAATTCGTATGAGTTTTCTCTGGCTTCTTTAAAAGGCAATCCCATTGGCGCAGACATTGCATAACCAACAAAGTCATTATTTTGATTTTGCGCAATTAAAATATAGTTTTCATCGTCTAAAATCTGTTTTTGCACAGCTTCTAAACTATATTTTTCGCCAAGGAAAAAAACTAAATCTTCATTGGGATATAGGTGGGCGAATGTTTCAATAAAGCAATCTGCGCTATATTGTTTTAGTTTTTGTGCATCATCTAAATTGGCCTGACGAATAATTATATTATCAATCATTTTTGCGGCTTGCCTTTTCAACATGACCACCAATTCCACGTCTTGCACTTAAAACATCGGCAATTTTATGTGGATCAATATTTTTGGCAACAAGGCAGGCGGCAAAATGATATAATAAATCAGCCGCTTCATTGGTGATTTCGCCTTCGTCATCACCAATTAATGCCATTGCAAATTCAACGGCCTCCTCACCCAATTTTTTACCGCATTTTTTAGGGCCAGCTTGAATAAGGCTTGCCGAATATGAGGCTTTGGGGTCGACGTCTTTTTTTGCATTAATATCTTCAATTAATTGGTTTAGGGCGTTTCCAATTGTCATCTAAACCTCCAGATTGCGGACTTCTATGCCATTTTGTTTTAACGCATCGCGCGCTTCTTGCAAAGTGTGTGTGCCAAAGTGGAAAATTGATGCCGCTAAAACTGCATTGGCTTTACCCTTGGTGACGCCTTCAACTAAATGATCCAAATCACCAACACCTCCAGATGCAACAACGGGAATATCAACCATATCGGTAATTGTTCTTATAAGGTCGATATCATAGCCATCCTTTGTGCCATCCTTATCCATAGAAGTCACAAGCAATTCACCCGCGCCATTTTTTTCAGCCAAAGCGGCAAATTCAATGGCATCAATTCCAGTGGGATTACGCCCGCCATGTGTGAAAATTTCCCATTTAGGCGGGTTGTTTGCTATGCGGCGCGCATCTATTGCCACCACAACGCATTGCGAACCAACCGATAAAGCAGCCTCGCGAATTAAATCAGGGTTTTTTACCGCCGCCGTATTTATGGCAACTTTATCAGCACCCGCCAAAAGCAAAGCGCGAAAATCCTCAACCGAACGAACCCCGCCACCAACAGTTAAGGGCGTAAAGCAAACATCGGCAGTGCGCGAAACCACATCATAAAGCGTACCACGCCCTTCGTGCGATGCCGAAATATCAAGGAAACAAATTTCATCTGCACCTTGTTCATCGTAAAACTTTGCCTGTTCAACAGGGTCGCCCGCATCGCGCAAATTTTCAAATTGAACGCCTTTTACAACACGACCATCTTTTACGTCTAAACACGGTATTATTCGGGTTTTAAGTGTCATTTTGCGGCCTCTAAGGCTTCGGTGGCATTGATAAGGCCATCATAAAGCGCCTTGCCCAAAATAGCGCCCTCAATTGGCGTGCCAATGCTTGCGCGAATTGCGTGAATATCATCAACCGATTTTAAACCGCCAGAGGCAATGATAGGAATTGAAACCGCATTTGCCATTTTTTGCGTAAATTCAACATTTATTCCAGTTTTTGTGCCATCACGCGCAATATCGGTGGCGATAATGGCGGCAACACCCGCACCTTCAAAGCGTTTGGCAAGTTCGGTTGCGGGAATATCGGTGGTTTCGGCCCAACCTTCAACGGCAACAAATTCATTAATTGCGTCAATCCCAACCGCTATTTGATTGGGAAATTTTATTGCCGCTTCTTTGACAAAATCAGGATTTTTGGCGGCAATAGTTCCCAGAATTACGCGCGATACACCTGAGATAAGCCAATTTTCAATGGTTTCAATCGTGCGAATACCACCGCCTAATTGAATTGGAATATCAATGGCTTTGCGCACATTTTTAACAACTTCGACATTGATACTTTTACCCGCCAATGCGCCATCTAAATCAACCATATGAAGATATTTAAAGCCCATATCTGCAAATGATTTTGCGCGGTTTACAGGATTATCATCATAGATAGTGACTTCATCAAAACGGCCTTTAAAAAGGCGAACCGCCTTGCCATCTTTCATATCAATTGCAGGGTATAGATTAATCATTTTCAAGCCATGCCTTTAAAAGTTTTAGCCCCGCTTTTTGGCTTTTTTCAGGGTGAAATTGAACGCCAAAAATATTATCTTTTTGCACGGCTGCGGCAAAAGTATCAGCGCCATAAGTACAAGATGCGGCGATATTTTCGGCGTTTTGGGTTCGAAACGCATATGAATGCACGAAATAAACATCCTTGGTTTCATTATCCCATGCGCTTTCAAAATATTTGCAATCATTGGGCTTCACTTCATTCCAACCCATTTGCGGAATTTTCAAATCATGGTTTCTTGGGTAAAGTTTTGTAACTTTTCCAGATATCCAACCCAAACCCTTAATGGTTTCAAATTCAACACCAACATCCGCCAGTAATTGCATACCAACGCATATGCCAAGAAATGGCGCGCCAGCTTTAAGAACTTTTTCTTCCAAGGCTTCCAAGAGGCCGTCAATTGCCAAAATGCCGCCCATACATTGCGCATAAGCGCCAACCCCAGGCAGCACTAATTTATCGGCTTTTTTGATGATTTGTGGGTCGTGGGTAATTATGACATCATTTGCACCAGCTTCTAATAAAGCCTTGTGAACGGAACGTATATTTCCGAAGCCATAATCAATAATCGCAAGCATGAAAGACCTTTATAGAACGCCTTTAGTTGACGCTGCTTTACCATCTAGTTTTGGGTCAATTGCAATAGCCATTTTAAGTGCCCTTGCAAGTGCTTTATAACAGCTTTCTATTATGTGGTGCGTATTAACGCCATATAGACTTTCGACATGCAAACAAAGGCCGCCATTGCCTGCAAATGCGGCAAACCATTCTTTGAATAATTCAGTATCCATATCACCAACTTTGTCGCGCTCAAAATTAACGCGCCATTCAAGGTGTGGGCGGTTTGAAACGTCAACTACTGCGCGGCTTAAAGCTTCATCAAGTGGTGTATAGGCATGACCAAATCTTACAAGGCCACCAAAATCACCAAGCGCTTTTTTAAGCGCTTGCCCCATAACAATGCCAGTATCTTCAACACTATGGTGCATATCAATGTGTAAATCACCAATAGTTTTCACTTTAAGGTCAATTGAAGAATGTTTAGCAAAGCTTTCAAGCATATGGTCAAAAAAACCAATGCCTGTTGAAATTTCGGCTATACCAGTTCCATCAAGATTGATTTCAACCTCAATGTCGGTTTCTTTGGTTTTTCTATGAATATATGCGCTTCGCAATTTTCTCTCCAGGGCTTTGAAAATAGCTATATCACAGCCCCATTAATGGATTTTTACATTCTTTCAATCTTAAAATACTAAAAAGTAAAATTAATATTTGAATATTGAGCAAAAATATCAGTTAATATGTTTTTAAAATACATAAAAACTGAATAAACATCGGGTAAATGTAGCGAAATTAATAAGCTGTAAACTTTAATTACGTTAATTATCAATCTTCAAAGTGATTTGAAACTCATAGGGTTCAAAGTTGAATAAAATTGGCAATAATACAAATGTTAATGGGCGCCCCCTTGCGGTGCGTTTAACAATTGCTGCATGTATTTATTCAGCCATTGGTTTAAGCGCTATTCTAGCTTTAGCACTTTTACTACCACCTTCTAATAGCCGTGTAATAACGGTTTTAGGTTTCACCTTTGTTGTATTTTTTATAAGCTCTATGGGGTTTTATAACACCGTAAAAAAATCAATGCTTCCACTTCTTGAAGTGGTTGATTTTATGCAACAAGCAAATTTAAAGCGCCTTGGCGCACGGCTTGAGGTTAATACTGGTGATGAAATTGAAACATTGGCACGCGCCGTAAACCTTATGATGCAGCGTATAGATGGTTCCATGAAACGTATTCAACGCATGTCATTCGTTGATACTTTAACTGAATTACCAAATCTTGAGCGTTTCAAACAAGAAGCCGATGAAGCAATAAAAGCAGCACATAATCAAAGCCAAAGTCAAAATGGTGCCGTGATTTCGCTTGATGTTGATAAGTTTATTCGCGTCCAAAACACTTTGGGTAAAGTTGTTGGTGAAGAATTATTGGGCCTTGTTTCACAACGCCTTGCAGCCGCGGTTCGTGCTTCTGACCGGATTGTTCGCTTACAAACATGTGGGGCGCGCCCATCGCTTTTGGCGCGTACGCAATTATCAGAATTTGCGATTTTGCTTCCTGATGTAATTGATCCAACCGAAGCGGGAAAATTTGCTCAATTGGTGGCGGCCTCACTTCGCCAACCTTTCCAACTTGAAAATCATAAGGTTGTTTTGGGTGCTTCGGCCGGCATTGCCGTTTTCCCACAAGATGGCGAAACCGGTGAAGAGATTACGCGTTCTGCTGAGCTTGCTATGAATCACGCACGTAATGCAGGTGGTGGACGAACAATGTTCTTCACCCGCAAACTTAACCAACGTGCATTGAATAAATTGGTTTTGGAAAACGAAATTCGGGCGGGCATTGAAAAGCACCAATTCATTCCGTATTTCCAACCAAAAGTCGATTTAGGCTCGGGCCGTATTGCAGGCTGCGAAGCCTTGGTGCGTTGGGTTCATCCGAAACATGGCCTTATTAGCCCTGCGAAATTTATTCCCGCTGCTGAAGAAGCAAATCTTATTGGCCCATTAGGTGATATGGTTATGCGCGATTCGGCGCAGCGCGCCGCAGAATGGTTGCGCCGTGGGATTGCGGTTCGGGTTGCCGTAAACGTTTCACCTGCGCAATTTAATGATGATAATTTTACGAACAAAGTTGTGAATATTATTCAAGAATCAGGCCTGCCGCCAAGTCTTTTTGAACTTGAAATCACTGAATCAATTGCCATGAGCAACCCAGACAGGGTTCAAAGATTGCTTGAGCCATTAAGATTAATGGGAATAAAAATTGCGATTGATGATTTCGGTACAGGACATTCGAACCTTGCATCCTTGACTTCTTTGCCGTTTGACGTCTTTAAAATTGACCAAAGCTTTATCCATGCTTTAGGTAATGATAAACATGCCCCTGCTTTAATTGAAACTATTATCGCAATGGCAGGTGGTTTGAATTATGAAACAGTTGCCGAAGGCGTTGAAACTAAAGAACAAGCTGCGTTTTTGAAAAAACGTGGTGCAACTTTGGGGCAAGGTTATTTATTTGGCGCACCAATGCCTGCAGAAGAATTTGAAGAACATGCAAGGGCTTGGGCACTTACCGGCGAAGGTATCAAAAGAGCCGAACAAATAAATAATGATGAAGCGGCTTAAATCAGCCCATTTTCTTCCTTTTTTATGACATAATCATATTTTAAATGCACCATATATTTTGGAGGGCATAATGAAATTTTTACCATCAATGGGCGTTATTAGCCTTGTCTTTTTTTCTGCAAATGCGATTTCACAGACAATTACCAGTAGCGCAATTTACGAAGGAAAAATTGGCAATGGTAATTTTACAATGCACCTTGATAAAAATATTACGCCAAATGGTAAAACTATTTATGGCGGTGAATATTTTTATAATAGTCAAAGAAAAATCATTAACTTACTGCCTGTAAGCGAAACAAATCCCAATAAATATTATGAGGTTCCTTATAATTGTTATGATTTAGAAGATAAATGCAAACCAAAGGCGACAATTGAAATCGATGATATGTTTGCACCTAAAAAAGGGTTTTTCACAAACCTTACCAATAATAAGCAAATTCCAATCACTTTTAGCTTTGTTAAAATCGTGCAAAGTAATAAAAACGATAAGCCATTGTTGGAATATAAAAATAATGAATATTTTGCGCGCGGTGATATTTTTTATTCAAAATTGACATCTTCAGGGTTTGAATATTCAAAAGAAACGAAAATGGGCGTTTTTGCCACTAAAATGGCATTTGATAAATTCACTAAAGTTTCAATGCCATTAATAACCCGCCATCCAGACGTAAAGGCGATGAATTCGGCAAATGCTTGGCTACAGGATTTGCACTATAATTCAGTGTTATCGGCGCTTGAATGTTATGCATATGACACTGGTGAATATGGCGGCGGTGGCACGTTTGGAAGTGAAGAAGAAACCAAAAACGAAATTAAATATATTACGAAAAATATGTTGGTTTTAAATTCAGCGGGCTCAACATATTGCGGCGGTGCACATCCAAATAATTTTATTTATAATAATATATGGGATTTTACGCGCAATCAGGAAATGGATTTGGCGCATTATTTTGATTTTTACCTACCAAAACAAAAAAATGAAGAAGCAAAATATAATGCAAAATATCGTAAATTGGTTTCACGCCTAAAGCCTAATTCAAAATATGTAATTAACGGAATGAACATTGATAAAGAGACCATCGAAGAATGTTTTAGCGAAGATTACCCAGTCGAATTTAGCCTTAGCTTTAATCAAAAAGGCATGGTCTTTTCTATAAGTGATGTTCCGCATGTTATGGGCGGATGTATGGGCGATTATTATATTATCCCATATAAGGAGCTTGTTCCTTTTATGACCAAAAGTGGCAAAAACTTCTTTGCAGAGCAATTGAAATGAAAAGAATAATTCCAGCCTCTATAGTCATTTTTACAAGTTTAATCGGAAATTTGGCAAATGCGCAAAATAGTATTTTAATTCAAAAAACCTATGAAGGCCAAATTGGTAATGCCCAAATTGTGGTGGAAATATTGCATGGGCAAAAAATAAAATTCGCGCACTATTTTTACAAATCACAACTTAAGAATATTGGCCTTGAAATTATATCAGAAGATGCAAACAGCATTTCGATAGATGAATTACCATATGCATGCCCACGTGATACTGAAAAATGTGAAAATATTGCAAGTTTTAAACTTAGTAAAAATGGCAATAAATTATCTGGCTTCTGGGCCAAAAAAGACCAAACGTCAAAAACTTTACCCGTTAGTTTGAATTTAATTAGCGAACGTTCTTTGACCATAAAAGATAGAAACATTAGCGAAAATGATGATTTTGAAATGTTTCGCGATAGTGAAAATAATCTTTCCGATGACCCATATATAAAACAATTATTGCAATCTAAAATGCAATATAGCAAAGAAACTAAAATCGGGAATTTAGGCTATAAAATTGCAAAAGATGCAACGGGAATAAGTTTCCCAAATTTATCAACTTTTCCCGACAAAGCAAAAAAAGATAAAATCAATAAATTACTTGAAGAATATAGACTTTCAAACGCAATTTCGAACCAATATTGCGAAAAGGCGATGGCCCAATTTTTTGGCGAAGGCCCAAATGAAACAGGCTATAAGGATATTTCCAATTCGGTGATTTATTTAAGTGAAAAACTTATGGTAATTCAAACCTCGGGTTCGGTAGATTGCGCGGGCGCGCATCCAAGCAATTTTATTCGCGCAATTTCGTATGATTTAGGGACGATTAGTAAATTAGAAAAACAGAAATTATTGGCAATTTATCAACCAAAAGCTGATGAATATGGCTTTTGGAATTATAATCCTAGATTTATGAAATTTCTAAAAAATCTTGATCAAAAGTCCAAATATTTTGTAAGTGATGATGAAACTTATCTAGAATGCTGGGGCGATATTGATTATGATTTTATGACACCTGTGGTTAATTTCACAAAAGATGGTGTTTCAATCGACCTTGAGGATACGCCGCACGCTATAAGCATGTGCCAGTCAAATTATTTTCTAATACCATATCGCGATTTTAAACCTTGGCTTACACAAAAGGGCCGTGAATATTTTGCCAAAGAACTTGGAAAATAAGACTTTCAGATATTGCCCTTGCGAAAATAATTTTAAAGCCCCATTTATGTTTCATGAGTGATTTTGAAAAATCGGCCGCAGATTGGCGCGGCACAACAATATTGGCAGTTCGTAAAAATGGCAAAGTCGTCGTTGCTGGCGATGGTCAAGTTTCAGTTGGCAATAGTGTAATGAAGCATGGCGCACGTAAAGTTCGTCTATTGGCAGATGGCAAAGTTATTGCAGGTTTTGCAGGTGCAACCGCCGATGCCTTTACCCTTTTCGAACGTTTAGAGCAAAAATTAGAGCGTTTCCCCAATCAATTATTGCGCGCCGCCGTTGAGCTTGCCAAAGATTGGCGCACCGATAGATATTTACGCCGATTAGAGGCCATGTTGATTTGCGCTGATGGCACTGGAACTTATGTTCTAACTGGCACGGGTGACGTGCTTGAACCTGATTATGATGTTACGGCAATTGGTTCGGGCGGTGGTTATGCATTATCGGCTGCGCGCGCTTTGCTTGATAGTGATTTAAGCGCCGAAGAAGTTGCGCGCAAAGCAATGGCAATTGCCGCTGATATTTGCGTCTTTACCAATGGAAATTTAACCATCGAAAGTATGGATAGTATTAAATGAGTGATTTAACACCACGTGAAATTGTTTCTGAATTAGATAGGCATGTAATTGGTCAACATAATGCCAAGCGCGCTGTTGCAATTGCCCTTAGAAATCGTTGGCGCCGCAAAAGATTGCCCGCAAATTTGCGCGAAGAAACCACACCAAAAAATATTCTTATGATTGGGCCAACAGGTGTTGGTAAAACCGAAATTGCGCGCCGCCTTGCAAAACTTGCGGGTGCACCATTTTTAAAAGTTGAAGCCACAAAATTCACCGAAGTTGGCTATGTCGGTCGTGATGTTGAACAAATCATCCGCGACCTTGTTGAGGCATCAATTCATTTAGTGCGCGAGATTAAACGCAAAGAAATGCGCCCAAAGGCTGAAAAAGCCGCCGAAGATAGAGTGCTTGATGCATTGGTTGGCGCGGGCGCAAGTGAAGCCACCAAAGATAGTTTCCGCAAAAAATTACGTGCGGGTGAACTTGATGATAAAGAAGTTGAAATCGAATTCGATGCACCGCCACCTGCCCCAAATATGATGGAATTCCCTGGTGGAATGGGCGGTATGATTGATTTGGGTTCAATGCTTGGCGGCCTTGGCCCAAGTCGCAAAAAAATGCGCAAATTAGCGGTCAAGGATGCTTATGAGCCTTTGATAAATGAAGAAAGCGACAATTTAATTGATAAAGAAAGCCTAACGCAGGCTGCACTTGAACTTGCTGCCAATGAAGGCGTTGTCTTTATTGATGAGATTGACAAAATCTGCGCCCGTTCAGAACGCCAAGGCGCCGATGTTTCGCGCGAAGGTGTGCAACGTGATTTATTGCCATTAATCGAAGGGACAACAGTTTCAACCAAACATGGCGCGGTTAAGACAGATCATATTCTTTTCATTGCATCGGGCGCATTCCATGTTGCAAAACCATCTGACCTATTGCCAGAGCTTCAGGGGCGTTTGCCAATTCGCGTTGAATTAAATGCCTTAACCCGCGATGATATGAAAAAAATCTTGGTCGAGCCAGAGGCATCATTGACCAAACAATATTCAGGTCTAATGCAAACCGAAGGCGTAAATCTTGAATTTACCGAGGATGGCATTGATGCAATTGCCAATACTGCGGTTGAAGTTAATACGCGTGTTGAAAATATTGGCGCGCGCCGCCTTCATACAGTGCTTGAACGTGTTTTGGATGAAATCTCTTTCACAGCAACTGATAAGGATGGCGAAAGCGTGAAAGTTGATGCCGAATATGTAAATTCACGCGTTCAAAACTTGGCACAAAATGCCGATTTAAGTCGTTTCGTTTTGTAAACCTCACCCCAAAATTTAATTTTGGGGTGTTTTAAAGCGGTCAAAAATTTACTCAGGGCGGCCTGAGCAAATTTTTGGCATAACTATTTATTAAACTTATCCACATGGATAAGTTTAATGTTATTTTAACTGATTCAGGAAATAAAAAGGGTGGCCGCCCCCGACAGACTGCCACCCAAGAAATAGAGACTATTTCTTTAAAGTTGACTTATAAGTAGTTCTTGGATTTTTGTCGGCAAATTGCTTGCTTACAATTCTTCCAGTATCTGAACTTTTATAAATAACTCTTTTCGACATTTTTTTACTCCTTCAAAATGGGCGACAGCCCAGCCTATAGCTGTACCAAATTTGGACGTAATAAAAATATCAGTTCATTATATGTTCGATTCGCGAAATTATTCAAATTTATTCAGGAATTGTTTCACTTAATTTGTCATAGTGAACTTCAACAACATAATCATCGCGGCGATTTAAGATATCGACGAATTTTTCGTTAAATCTTATTTCGTCCGCGATATATGAATTTCGTGCATGAACGCTTTGCGAAAAAGTTTCGTCATGGCCTGTTATAGATACTACAATCTCGGATTCTTTATCTTCTAAATCTTCGGGTGTCATTCCGAATAATGGGCTATTCTCATCAATCTTATGCAAAACAAGCCATGTTAATTGCAAGAATGGCATTTCACTTCGTACCAATTCAATATCGTGGAAGCGGCGCATACTTGTTTCATCATTAATGGTTTCAACTTTTAAAATTGTTGCCTTAACTTTGGCATTTACAATTCTATTTTCACGCTCATTCACAAGGCGAAACATAAGATGGGGCACGCCTTGATAATTGCGAATTATTGCAACTTCGGAAAATAAAATTCGTGCACTCGGGCTTGAAAATTTTGCAAACATAAGGCCGGTTACAAGGCCATAATAAGCAAAACCAAGCATGGATTCGATGGTGACAAGAATATTGGGCCACAACCCTTGTGGCGACATTGCGCCATAGCCAATTGTTGCCAAAGTCTGCACACTAAAGAAAAAGGCATCATTGAAATGCCCAACGCGTGCATTGGCAATTTCGCCTAAATCCAAATAATAAAGCGTTGCAAAAATTAGATTTAAGGCAAAAAATACACACACAATTATAAAAATAATGCTTTTCCAGCTTCCGCTTAAAAGCCGTGCATATAAATCGCCAAAAATATTTTTGCTTTTTCCAATTGGAATTACGCGAAATCCGGCATCGCGTGAAACAAGCCTAAGCCTTTTTGGTTTTTGTTCTGTTATATCGCTCACAATTTTTAATTAAGGCTTTGCATAATTTTTGCAAGCTAAATGCCATAGACATTTGCAACAAATTCTTTTGGTTGCTTCTTTTTAGGTTTTAAAATTTGCACCCAATCATCAATGCTTTTGCCGCTATCAATAATTGCGCGACATAGAATTTCGCCAGAAACACGCGCATCTTCACAGGCATCATGGTGCATAAATTCAATTTCAAAATCTCGCGATAGATTGGATAATCCATAACCACGTTTTGAATATTGTGACCATGTACGGCGTATTATTGTGGTTGCATCAATCCAAATGGGATTAGGCGGCAAAAGTAAATCACGTTCAATCGAACGAAAAATCGCATTCCTATCAAAAAAAGAATGCGAGGTAATTATGCCAGATGACAACCACGAATTTATCTCATCATATATTTCAAAAAATCGCGGTGCATTTTTTACTTTTTTTGAATCAATCCCATGAATTGAAATATTCATGGGCAAAAACATACAATCAGGATTGATTAATTTATTGTATTTTTCAACAATTTTTCCGTTTGCAAAACGCACCATGCCGATTTGGCAAATGCTTGCGGCATCATTATTGGCGGTTTCAACATCAATGGAAACAAAAGAAGGCATATGACACATTAACCTATTGGCCTTATTTGCCAATAGGCAATATTGCTTATTATTTATCGCCGCCGCCAAAGATCGCACCTAAGGCATGTTCTTTGGCTTCGCGATTTTTACCAACAATTTCATTTAAAGATTGATTTTCATTCTGCGCTTTAAAACCATTGTCATTAAGGCTTTTAATAATTGTTGCAGAATCGGTTTTTGTCAGAATTGCAAGCGTACTAATTGGCGCATCTTCAACTTTGGAAATTAAATTGCGAACTGGGCTTTTACCCTTTTTCTCGCCTTGCAATAAAAATGATGCGCTTAAAACCCCAAGCAAAATAACAATTATTCCAAGGCCAATTGATGGTCGAAAATATTTTTTGAAAGTGCCGAAATTTAGATAAATATGTAGTGCTGCGCCCGTTAAGAAAGCCCATGAAAACCATTCATGAACTGGCTTGTTAAACCCAATTTCTTTATGGAAAAACATCAAAACGCCAGTAACAGCCATTAATATAAAACCCCCAATTGTAAGTGGGGTAGCAATTTGGCGCAAATTCATATCATTCTCCGTTTAAATATATGGCTATAATATTTAACGTAACTTGCGCCAAATTCCATTGTTTAATTGTGGTTTTTGCTGCTAATTAAAACGCTTAAGTAGTTTTATGCTTGAAGTCGCCAAAATTGCACCAATGCTTGAAAAAACCAACGCTTGTGTAAGGCCGCCGGCGCCAATAGCCAGCGAAATTACCGCGCCAACAATTCCCCCCCAAAGTCCAAGCGCAGCATTGGCATAAAGCCTGCCACCTAAAAAAGCCGCGCCTGCAATTACTGCAACAATAGCGCCAACGAATGCGCCCACTAATACAAATTGTAAATCCATGAAAATGTTCCTTTCGTGCATCTCGAAAAGAACATGGCCAGTGCAGTGTCCGAAAAGCTGATAATGTTAATGGCAATGCGCCAATTTAAAGAGTGCGCGCCTTTTATTTTTTCAGCAATCGAGACTTTGGTCGTGCGGCATGACTTATAAATTGTAACCAAACCTTGACCAAACCCATCAAAATTGCCAAAGAAAACCATTATTTTGAAAAAGGAATGGGCATGGCATATCCAAGTGGAAATCTAATGGCAGGCAAACGCGGCATTGTTATGGGCGTGGCGAATGATAAATCAATTGCATGGGGAATTGCCGAACAATTAGCGGCACAAGGCGCCGAAATTGCTTTTACATACCAAGGTGAAGCCCTTGAAAAACGTATGCGCCCACTTGCTGAAAGCGTTGGAAGTCAATTAATTATCGAATGCGATGTCACAAATGATGAAGCGATGGACAAAGCCTTCGCGCAAATCGAAGCGGCATGGGGCAAAATTGACTTCTTGGTTCACGCAATCGCATTTTCTGATAAAAACGAACTTAAAGGTTCTTTTGTTGAAAATACAACGCGTGAAAACTTCTTAAGGACAATGGATATTTCGGCCTTTTCATGGGTTGCAGTTGCAAAACGCGCATCAAAAATCATGGATAAAGGCGGCTCTATGATTACTTTATCATATTTGGGTGCAGAGCGTGTAATTCCTTCTTATAATGTTATGGGCGTTGCAAAGGCGGCATTAGAGGCGGCAACCCGCTATATTGCCCGCGATCTTGGCCCATCTGGAATTCGTGTGAATGCAATCTCTGCGGGCCCAATGCGTACGCTTGCACTTGCAGGAATTAAAGGCGGCCGTGACCTTGTTGGAACTGGGCGTGAATGGTCTTTGATGAAAGAAGACACAAGTATGGAAGGTATCGCAGGTTGTGCTTTATGGCTTTTAAGCGATATTGGCGCTTCAACAACAGCAGAAGTTATCCATGTTGACGCCGGCTTTCACGTTGTTGGCGTTCCTGAAATGGGTAATAGTGGCGAATAAATTTTCAATTAAATCAATGGACTTAGACCCGCGCTTGATGCGCGGGTCTTTTTTTGTCACAATTTTGACACAATTGCGCCATTATCGGACGTATCATTTCATTACATTTTCGAAATATTAACTATTTCACCTTGACAAATTAACTAATTGTGCCTATTTTGTTCTTATGTTTAGTCTTGAGAGTAGTTTTTAGAATGAAAACCATTGTTAATTCAAAATTCCCCCCAACCGATGCCCAGCTTAATTATTTGGGTAAACTTACTGGCATACGCGGCAAGACGCGCCTTAGCCGTTATGTCGCGCGTCGCCTTGGTCGTCCTGCGCCAGAGCTTGGCGGGCCATTAATTACCAAATACGACCTTTCAAAAGCGATTGATTTTGAAATCTCTGAACGTCGTCGTGCGCATTAATTTAATATTGCGTTTCCGAAAGGTAATTTCGCACAAAAGTTAATTTTTTTTGGGCCATTTTTACAAATGAAATGGTCTTATTTTTTATTTGCTTTCATTGTTTTTATTGCAAAAAAATGGTTAATACACATATAATTTAATCAAATGCTTGCAAAATGGCGCGCGATTTGCTTAATAATTCTTTACAAATAGTTAATTTCTCATTTTAAGGATGGCGCACCAATGGTTTTTGGAATTGATTTCCATCAAGTTTTTGTAAGTCTCACATCGGCTTTGGGGCCTTTGTGTGTACTATACGCGCCAACTTTAATGATTGAACGGGCTGTTCTTAGAATATTAAGAGACAAAGAATTAAATTAAGCAATGAATAATTTGGGAATTTTATTTGTAAAAATTCTTAAATGCGTTTTTGTTGCATTAGTCTTGGTAATATCTCTTAATAACAAAGCCACTGCACAAATAAGCGATAATTTCGTAAAATCATATTCTTTAAATGGCATGATATATGCCCTGAATAGTGATGGCGAAATTTTATTAATTAAAGATGTCAAAAAGACAACCGAAAAAATAAACCTTCCCAACAAAGTAAATGATATTTGTTTTTATAAAGGTAATTTAACAATTTTTAGCGCCATCGGTGAAAAGCGAAATAAGGTTGAAATAAGTGAATTAAAAAATGATAATTTTGTAAAAACCAAAGAATTACAAATTGGTGACGATTTCTATATATCCGCGAATTGCGAAGAAAAGAATAGAATTATAATTACAAGACATAATTTAATTTTTTTAAAAGAGCATGAAAATAAGAAAATACCCATTATTTCAATTCCTGAGCGAACATTTTTTTCAGGTATAAAAACAAGCAATATAACTAATGGCAATTTATATTTAGGTGCCAATAGAGGGGAGTGGGGCGGTTTTTTATACGAAATAAACCTTAAAACTGGAAAGTTTAAATCGATAAGTGCAATCGGAGGCGACCTTTGCGAAGGTGATTTTAACCCAGGCTGTGACCCTGTTAATTCAATAATAACAAGCCCATGGAATAAAAAATGTGTTTTATTCTCAATTGGTTTGGTTCACATGCTATATAGTGGCCAGATTAATGAGTATTGCGATGGAAAATTAAAGAAATTTTTCATAACCAAACCTGAGTTTGAAGATAAAAATTTAAGTGAATGGCACAAAAATAGCACAATGCCATTTTATGAAATTTTTCCACAAAATCGAGAAATTATTGCGCTCACACCTTTTGGAGTTTTCAATATAGATAAAGATGCAAACTTTAAAAAAGAAAAATTTAAAGACTTTTCAGATTATAACGGGGTTAGAGCATATAATTTGAATAAAAATTATGGCGTATTAATGAGTGGAGTTAATGGGCAACATGCACTATCTGGCGCGACACCAATATTAGTTAGGATATACTAAAGGCTGCAAAAAACCTATTTGACAATACTATAGTCTGCTTATATCTGCGATAAAAATTTATTGGCGAGTATAATGACAAAAACCTTACTTACCCTTCCTGGTGATGGAATTGGCCCCGAAGTTATTGAACAAACAATTCGTGTTATCGATGTTTTAAAAGAAAAACATGGTCTTCAACTAAATGTTGAAAGCGCCCTTTTTGGCGGTGCATGTATTGATGCCAATGGCGTGCCAATCGAAAACTCAACAATAGAGAGAGCAAAATCTGTTAATGCCGTAATTATGGGCGCAGTCGGCGGCCCTAAATGGGCAAATGTAGCGCGCGATATTCGCCCAGAGGCGGGTTTGTTGAATCTGCGCAAGGCAATGGATGTTTTTGCAAATTTGCGCCCTGCGATCTGTTTTCCTGCTTTGGCGGATGCCTCAAGCCTTAAACATAATTTGGTTGAAGGTCTTGATATTATGTTTGTGCGCGAATTATGCGGCGGCGTATATTTTGGCAAACCAAAAGGCATTGATATTTTAGAAGATGGTTCAAAAATCGGCTATGACAATGCAATATATTCAACTGGTGAAATTGAACGAGTAACCCATGTTGCATTTGAACTTGCAAAAAAACGCACAGGTCGCGTGGCAAGCCTTGAAAAATCAAATGTTATGGATTCTGGGCTTTTGTGGCGTGAGGTTGTTACGAAAATTCACAAAGAATATTATTCAGATATGCAGCTTGATCATGTTCTTGCTGATAATGCGGCAATGCAATTGGTGCGCGATCCAAAGCAATTTGATGTTTTGCTTACCGACAATCTCTTTGGTGATATTTTAAGTGATTTGGCGGCAGCTATTACGGGTTCAATCGGGCTTTTACCATCTGCGGCATTGGGTAAAAAGGGTGAAGCGGGCCTTTATGAGCCAATTCATGGCTCTGCACCTGATATTGCGGGGAAAGCTCTGGCAAATCCTATTGCGGCGATTTTATCGTTTGAAATGGCATTAAGATATTCATTAGATGAAGCCGCACTTGCCGATAAATTATATGCGGCAGTTTCAAAAGCGCTTGAAAATGGTGCACGAACCAAAGATTTAGGTGGAAATTTAAGCACCAAAGAAATGGGTGATGCAATAATCGAACAATTATAAAAAAAGCCCCGCGGATTGCGGGGCTTAATTTTTTTAATGTAGAATTTTTTGCGGTTTGGGCTGCGTTAAAAGCCCCGCAAAGAATGCGGTGAAAATGCTTTGCAATCCAAGGCAAGAGAATAGAACCGAAGGAATGGCAAGGCGCATCATTTTTTCGGTTTCAAGCGGCCCATAAGATAATTTAGCCCAATCCATAACCGCAACAATTGCAAGAATAATTCCGGTTAATATTGAAAGACCACCAATAATACAGCCGCGCTCAACAGTGAAAAATTCACGTATTGCCTTTAAAGTTGGAGTTTCGCGCCAAAATTCTTCGCGAACACCAAAAAGTCTTGCTAAAAATGCAAAACTTAAAATTTGTGTTGCCATAATGATAAAGGCTGATGAGAATAATAAAGTATGCACACCAAGACGAATTTGCCCAATTGCCCCATCACCTGGCAATAACCACACAAGACCCATAGCACCTAAAACAAAAAGCAAAATCCCAGGGAATAGATAAAGCCATTTAGGCGCAAAGGTAAGAAGGAATTTCAAATGACGCCAACCATCGCGCCAAGAACGCAAATGCGGCGGACGTGAACGACCATCTTTTTTCAAGGTCGTTGGCGCTTCTTCCATTCTTAAGTGATTAAGGCCAGCTTTAACTACCATTTCAGAAGCAAATTCCATACCCGTAGTATTAAGATTTAAGCCCAATATTGATTGGCGATTAAAGGCGCGTAATCCGCAATGGAAATCACCAATTGGCAAATTATAGAAAATACGGCCCAAGAAACTTAAAACAGGATTGCCCAAATATTTATGAAGTGGCGGCATTGCGCCCGGTTCAATACCACCCTTAAAGCGGTTACCCATGCAAAGCTCTGCGCCATTTCTTAGTTTTTCAATGAATGGCATTAAAGATCCAAAATCATATGAATCATCGGCATCGCCCATTGCAACATATTTGCCTTTAGCAGCCTCAATACCACCAATAAGTGCGGCACCATAGCCACGAATTGGAACGGGAATAACGCGCGCGCCATTACGGGTTGCAATCTCTTGAGACCCGTCAGTTGAGCCATTATCAGCGATGATAACTTCGGCCGATAAATTGTTTTCTTTTATGAATTTTTGACATTTTTGAATGCAAATTTCCAATGTTTCCGCCTCATTAAGGCATGGCATAACAATTGATAATTCTATTTCTTCGTCTTTAGTTTTTTTTGCGGCATTGCCTGCCATCATGCGCTCCCAGTGAAAATATATGGGTGTTTAGTATATTTTAGAATTTTATAAAGCAATCATTGCACTATTGGGTAATGTTGTTAAGGCCATTTGGCATTAGTCCGTCAAATTTTGTCACAGAACAACCGTATCCAGGGCTTATTTTAGCTTTAGCAATCGCAATACCGTAAAATCCAACAATAACACTATCAGGGAAATTAGCAGTTCCAACTTCTTGGGAACCATTTTTTCCCGTAAATCTACCGCTTTGATTTTTCACCAAATATGTGATTTTCATTTTCTTTGAAATATTGCCCATACTTATGTTCATATCCGCCTTACACGCATCCTCATCACGATTTTGCACATAAAGGCATGAACACATTTGCTTTGCCATCATTCCAACCCCAATTTGGGCATATTGATTTGCATAATAATATCCAACACTTGCTGCAATACCAGCAATAAGCAAAATCGCACCAATTATAGAGGTAAAATTTAGACGCATTTTCAAAGCTAAAACACCTTTTGTTTTAAAATTCAAACCTTATAATAGAGCATGGAAAAAGGTTTTGCTATGAATTTGTCATTGAAAAAGAAAATTGGGATTTTTAGCGGGTTGGCATCAATAATATTGGGCTTTGTGGCGTATAATGTTTATGCAAATTCGCCTTCACAATCTTCTGCGCCCGTAAAATTTGAATATTCAAAACAGCCAATCACATATCCAACTAAAGACTGGCAATATGGTAATTTAAGCCCAGAACAAAAAGCAAAACTCGATGCCGTCGCCCAGAAAGCTTTTGTAAACCCGACCGCAGATTTAGGCGAAACCCGAGCTTTATTGGTGGTTAAGGGCGGAAAAATTGTTTTTGAAAAATATGGCAATAGTTTTGATAAAGATAGCCGCCTTATTTCATGGTCAATGGCAAAATCGATTACATCGGCATTGTTTGGAATAATGCAAAAGGATGGCAAATTATCGCTTGATGCCGCAATTGCCGACCCGCATTGGAAAGCAGATGATAAAAGATCAAAAATCACATATCGCCAAGCTTTAACCATGACCGATGGCATAAATTGGCGCGAAGAAGATTATAGTGATGCAATTCATAATGATGCCGCATTAATGCTTTTTGGAAAAGGGCGTGAAGATATTGTTAAATACGCAACATCGCGTCCATTAAAAAGCAATCCTGGCGAGGTTTGGAATTATTCATCTGGTACAACAAATATAATTGCGGCGGGAATTTCGCGCGCAATAGGCCCGCGTAATGTTTCAGACCCTACTGGCAAAGCTGCCATGCGCAGTTTTATGTATGATAGATTATTCACGCCAATTGGTATGAATAATACTTCTGCCGAATTTGATGCCAATGGCAATTTTTATGGTTCAAGCCTTGTATATTCAACCGCCCAAGATTTTGCCCGTTTTGGTCTTTTATTTTTGCGCGGCGGTCAATGGGACGGAAAGCAAATTATAGAAGAAGATTTCGTAAACTTTGTTCGCACGCCGTCAAATGGCAAGGGCGCGGATCATTATGGCGCGCATTGGTGGCTTTCGCCGTCAAATGGCAAAGGCATTTTGAAAAAAGGCCCTTTTGATGCCTTCGGAGCCCAAGGGCATGAAGGCCAATTAATTATGGTTATTCCATCAAAAGATATGGTGATCGTTCGCCTTGGATTATCAACGTCTGAAAAACATTGGGATGCAATTGGCGAACAAATTCAAGAAATTGTTGATGCTTTCTAGGTTTTGGAAAATATCTAATTTGCAGCCGTGTTTAATAAATGACGTTCAAAAAAATCAACTATTTTATTGTTGATTATTGGTATCATTTTTTCACGATTGAAATTTTTTGGGTCGGACAAAAGAAGTTCTTCGATACTATTTTTTCTAAAAGGTGGTAATGGCGATAACATCGCGCCATGACCTGCTTCTTGCATGTCTAATATAATTTCGCAATTAGTATCACAGGCCTTTGCAATTGCTAAAACGTGAAATTCGGGTTTTTGATTAATATCTTTTCTGGCAATAATAAAACCAAGCGGCACTTTTGGTTGCTTTAATGATTCAGGAATGAAATCTGCCGCAAAGGGAACCATTGCAATACTTGCCTTAATTCTTTTGTCCGAATCTTCTTGGATGGCGCTATTGGAAAAATTTTGTTTTATAATTGTTTTTGCCAACGCAAGTTTAAAATTATCCGCGATATTTTTCTTTAAAATAGTACTAAAACCAACGCATGAAGAGAAATCTTCTTTTATATTTTTCAAACAATAATTACGAAAATTTGTTTCAGACCATTTCCCACCAGCCAAAGATAGCGCAGTATGGCCACCAGCTGAGCCACCAAAAATTCCAATCGAATTAAAGTCTATTATGGGTGAAAATTCTTTATTTAAAGCAAGAAGGTCAATTGCATTTGAAACCTCTTTGGGCCTTCTGCGCCATGATTTAGGCCCTGGTTCTGAATGGTTAATATAATTATCTTTATAATGCTGAGGCAGGGCAACAAAAAAACCGCTTTCAACAAGGCGGCGGGCAAGGTCATAATGTACCCATGGCGAACCACCTGATCCATGCGAGATGATTATTAAATGTGAATTACCTTTTTCAGGTTTTGCATCATTGGCAATGGAGAGGTTGAATATACCTTTTTGGACAATAGATTCCCTATCATATGCAGGGTAAAAAATACTTAAGAACCCGCCATCATTTTGTTTTATTTGAGTAAAGCCGATAGTATATTTTGTTTTTGCATCTTGAATTTCACCTTCAGAACAAACCCCCAAAGAAGGAAAAATCAATAATAAAATTAAAAATAATTTTACAAAAAATTGGTTTGTAGCGAATTTCATAATTCTAATTAATACAAAATGACCATTATTAAAACTTAAAATTATTATAAAAAAAGTGGGGCGCTTTTGCGCCCCACTTAAATTTTTAAAATTAAAAATAATTATAAAGAATTCTGAAATTCCGGAACCGCAGTTTTATAATCTGCCACAAGGCCGAAATCGGCGATTTGGAAAATTGGTGCATCAGGGTCTTTATTGATTGCAACGATGGTTTTGCTATCTTTCATACCCGCTAAATGTTGAATTGCGCCAGAAATTCCGACAGCAACATAAAGTTCAGGGGCAACAACTTTGCCCGTTTGACCAACTTGATAATCATTTGGTGCATAACCTGCATCAACTGCGGCACGTGAAGCACCAACTGCTGCACCAAGCCTATCTGCCAATGGCACGATAACAGCGTTAAATTCTTCTTCCGAACCCAAAGCACGACCACCAGAAACAACGCGCTTTGCGCCTTGAAGTTCTGGACGATCTGATTTTACCATTGCTTCTGAAACGAATGTTGCAGAATGGGTTGCATTTGGTGCGACGATTTCTTCGATAGAAGCCGCGCCGCCATTGCCTTCTGCTTTGAATGCAGTGGTGCGAACAGTAATAATTAATTTGCCATCACTTGATTCAACGCTTTCAAGTGCATTGCCAGCATAAATAGGGCGAACGAATGATTTAGGGCCTGTTACTTCGATAATGTCCGAAATAATTGCCACATCCAATTTTGCCGCAATTCGTGGTGCCGCATTTTTACCTGCTGCGCCAGCAACAAAAAGCACGGCATCATAATTTGCCATCAATGGTGTAACCAATGCTTCAACCGCTTCGGCAATATCTTTTGATAGAGCGTCAGATTTTGCGACTAAAACCTTTGAAACACCATCAATAGATGCCGCAGATTTTGCAGGTGCAACGCTTCCAGCAACCAAAACATGTACATCAGAAGAAATAGCAAGCGCCGCACTAACGGCCTTATTGGTTGAGTCTTTTACATTAACACCATCATGGTCAGCATAAACTAAAACAGCCATTAGATTACCCCTGCTTCTTTTAATTTAGCGGCAAGTTCAGCCGCGCTTTCAACCTTAATACCTGCTTCACGTTTTGGTGGCTCGGTAACTTTGGTAACATTCAAATGATTTTTAACTTCAACACCCATTGATGCTGCGTCTTTAATATCAATTGGCTTTTTCTTAGCTTTCATGATGTTTGGAAGTGATGCAAATCTTGGCTCATTAAGGCGAAGGTCAACCGTAACAATCGCAGGAAGCGCAACTTCAAGAGTTTGTAAACCGCCATCAACTTCACGTGTAACTTTGGCTTTACCGCCATCAATATTAATTTCTGATGCAAAAGTTGCCTGTGGCCAATCAAGAAGCGCCGCAAGCATTTGCCCCGTTGCATTATTATCGCCATCAATTGCTTGCTTGCCCATTAAAACCATATCAGGTTTTTCTTCGGCAATTACAGCTTTCAATAATTTTGCGATATTTAAAGGTTCTAAATCTTGGTCAGAAGTAAGCAAGATGCCACGATCTGCACCCATTGCTAAAGCCGTACGAATTGTTTCTTGTGCTTGGGTTACACCAATTGAAACCACAACAACTTCGGTTGCAACACCTTTTTCAACCAAGCGAACAGCTTCTTCAACCGCAATTTCGCAAAACGGGTTCATGCTCATTTTTACATTGGCAAGATCAACACCGGTTTGGTCTGCTTTGACACGAACTTTCACATTGTAATCAATAACCCTTTTCACGGGCACTAATATTTTCATAAATTCCTCCACCAGTCGTCAAATGCTAATATCATTTGATTAGGATTTGGCAATTGTTTTTTTTGCATTGCAATAAAACTAAAACCACATTTAGTTAAGCATATTTAAACCCAATTAGAATAGCCTTAATTCATGGGTTTTTTAAAGAATATGCATAATAAACGTGAACTTTTTACACTTACCGTTGCGGCATTAATGCTACCTAAGGTGGTTCTTGCAAGTGGGGCGCCAAAAGCAAAGCCTGCTGAGAGCGATTATATAGTTCCCTCACAAATCACTGGAACTATTATGAATGGTAATCGTCCAGCAGGAATTATCCAAGTTGATTTAGGTATTTATACGACAGATACGCGACTAAAGGCATTGTTGCCACAATTGAAACCCGTGCTAGTTTCAAATTGGCGTGCAGCTTTACAAGATTATTTGGGGCGTTTTTATCGCCCGGGGCAAGTTCCTGATTCACAAATGTTACAAGGAATGATGCAAAAAGCCATAGCGCCGCAAATAGGCAGTGCAAATGCACGTGTTGTTATTCAGGCAATAATTGCGCGTTAAGGTTTATTGGGCGCTAAAACTATATCTGGCTTTAAATTAGAAATTTCATCCGCAACTTTATAATAATGTGAAATCTCACTTAGTGTACATTCATTATTATTTCTTGTTATTCCAATCTTATCTACAATCGCGAATGCGGACTTATTTCGACAATCTGTGTAAAAGCCAATTCTTCCATCATGTGCAATTTTTACAAAAATAAGAGAATAATTATTGGTTTTGAGGTTTTTCTTTGCGCTTAAATAAGTATTTTCATTATTTAGCTTGCTAAATCCCGTTGTAATAAATTGAGTTACTATATTGCTTGTTTCATAATTTAAGCCTTGAGCGCTTGTAAGCGCGCACTTGCCATTTTTATCCTCATTAATTGAAATTCTTCCAAGGCTAGTTTCCTTACCGTTTTTCAATTGAAGAATATTATAATTAATTCCGTTAGAAAGTGGGCATTTAGACTTGCCACCTGTATAAGTTTCAACTGACTTTTGAGTTCCCTCAAAGCAAGCGCCAAGCAATAATAAAGGCATAAACAAGGTTGAAAATTTTATTGTTTTTTGCATTAAATTTTTCATTTGCTTGCCTCCAAAAAATAGGTAGGCTTTTGTCGCAGGACTTCTTTTTCATATAATTGCTCAAAGGCATCAATGCTTTGCGCTATTGGACAATCTTTGTCACTATTCTTGCAGTCAGTATAAATAAGCCAACCATTAATAGTCTTGTGAATAAAATATAATGAATTGCTATCGCTAATTTTTGCGTCATACATCATATATAAATCATCAGAAATTTTATAAAATTTTCGTGTAAAAAAATCATTCAAATTAGCGCTTAGTGAAGTATCAAGCATAGATGCTGAATTAATATAGCAAAGTGTTTCATTTCCCTTTTGAATGCTTGAAATTTTAATTTCGCCAATTTTCCCATTTTCATTATGAATTATATAGCCCGTATTACTTGCAAGCGGGCAAATATTTTTTGAACCTTTGACTATTTGGGTTAAAGTTGGTTTATCAATTGAAAAACATGACGATAAAAACAAGATAGGCAATAGAAAAAGGATTTTACGCATATTTAGCCCCCTTCAAAATATTACAACTTACTAATTAGTTTGCAAGTGCCCCAAAGATTTTTGGTGATAGTGAAATGTAATTTTCGCGCCCTTTTTCACCGCATAAAAGCAAAGCTGAAATCGGGCCCCAAATTAGTGAAAAGCCAATATTTGCAAGTGATAGATTGGTTTTTGCCATTGGCGTCATTTCAATGACAAAAGCGCGTATTGATTTTTTAAAATTTGAATTTTCATCAAAGCCATTAAGTGCCAAATAGCTTGCAATTTCAAAATTTGATAGAGAAAAATCAATTATACGCTCAAAAACTAAATTAAAGCGTTCAAACAAATCGCCCTTGGCGCGAATTGGCGCAAGAACCACTTTATCAAATTCATTTTGCGCATATTTTTGTACAATTTTTGAAAGCCCATCCTTGCTTGGTAAAATTCTATAGATTGTGCCAATTGCAATTTGGGCGTGGCGTGCCAAATCTTGCACCGAAAAACTATCCATATTAGGGCCAAGTTCTATGGCAGCTTTGGCAATTTGGGTTTCAATTATCTCAATTGATTGTGGTGAACGGCGCATTTTTATCTCCAAATGAATATTCACTCATTCGTTGATTTGATTAAAGAAACGCTAATGCCTATAATATTAGTATGACAGAATCACACATCGAAACGGCACTTAATTTTGCCGAAAAAAACCTTGATAATGCGCTTGAAACATTATTTGGCCTTTTGAAAATTAAATCTATTTCTTCGGAAAGTGAATTTCGCCCTGAATGTATTAAGGCGGGGAAATATTTGGTTGATGAATTGAATAGGATTGGTTTTAAAGCTGATTTGCGCGATGCCCTTGGCCTTCCTTTGGTAGTTGCAACGGCAGGGGAAGGGGAAAAGCATGTGCTTTTCTATGGTCATTATGATGTGCAACCTGTTGATCCACTTGAGCTTTGGCGCCGCGACCCGTTTGAGCCTGTAATCGAAGAAATAGATGGCAATAAAATAATTTTCGGTCGTGGTTCATCCGATGATAAAGGCCAAGTAATGACCTTTATTGAGGCATGCCGCGCCCATATTGAGGCCAATGGCAAATTACCATGCCGTGTAACAATCCTATTAGAAGGTGAAGAAGAATCAGATTCAATTTCTCTTCTTCCTTTCATGCGCGAAAATGCGAAAGAATTGGCGGCAGATTGCGCATTCATTTGCGATACGGAGAGATGGAATATTGATACGCCAGCAATTACAATTGGTTTGCGTGGCAACATTACGGGCGAAGTGAAAATTATCGCGGCAAATCGTGATTTACATTCGGGGCTTTATGGTGGCCCTGCGGCAAATCCTATAATGATTTTGGCAAATGCACTTGCAAAAATGCGTGACGAAAATGGCCATATTACATTAGACGGCTTTTATGATGGTGCACCTGTTTTAAGCGATAAGGTTAAAGCCAATTGGGCATCATTAGGCTTTGATGAAGGCAAGTTTTTGGGTGATATTGGCCTGTCTATTCCATATGGCGAAAATGGCCTTACTGCATTGGAGCAATTATGGGCGCGTCCAACCGCTGAAATTTGCGGCATTCATGGCGGTTATACAGGCGATGGCTTCAAAACCGTTATCGCGTCAGAGGCCTTTGCAAAGGTTTCCTTCCGCCTTGTTGGTGATCAAGACCCCGATAAAATATGGGCCGCATTTGAAAAACATATTTTAAGGAATTTACCAAAAGATTGTAAGGCAATTTTCAAGAAAAATATTGGTGGCAAAGGTATTGCACTTGACCCTGAAAATTCAATAATTGCGGCAACTTCGAAAGCTCTTGAAAAAGAATGGCAAAAACCTGCGGCACTTATTGGGTGCGGGGCATCAATTCCTGTTGCCAAAGAAATCCCTGAAATTTTGGGTATGGATGCGATTTTGGTTGGTTTTGCAATGCCCGATGATAATATTCATTCACCGAATGAAAAATATGATTTATTATCATTCAAAAAAGGCATTCGCTCTTGGATACGGATTTTGGGAAGTTTGTAAGCTAGGGTCAGGACTTATTAATTAATAAGTACTGACCTTATTCCCCAATAATTATTTCGCGCTGACCCGTTAGCGCGTAATAACATTCCTTTACCATTTTCGTATTTTTGCAGCGATAAATTAAAAGCTCTTTATAGGTTTCGCTATTGGCCATTTTTTCAAAGCTTTGACGTCTTTCATTAAAGCTTTGGATTGACCATCTTATTGGTTTATCCCAAGCAAGAATATCACTTAGGTTTTCTTTGCAACCTGTAAAAGTTTCTTTTCCGCCAAGTGCACGTATTAAAGAGCGTGAAACAACGCGCCAAAACACCGTGAAAAATGGTAAATCGAGCCATATAATAATATTCGCCCGCGCCCAAAGCATTTCACGAACTGACATATAACCACCAGTTGCCACCCAATCATTATGCGAGATTGCATCTTCAACATCGGATTTAAAACCGTCCAAATCACTTATTTGTCGATTATCCCAATTGGGGCGCCAGTTGATCTCATCAAGTTCAATTTTCTTTAAATTAAGGTTTTGTGCAATATTATTGGCAAGTGTGCTTTTACCTGACCCTGCGGTTCCTATAACTAAAATACGATTGGGTTCTGTATGTCTTCTTGTTAAGCGATCCATGACCAAGACTAGAATTAAATCTTGGCAATAAGAAGCCCGACCTTTGGCGAAATTTGGAAAAATCAGCAAACGGTAATAGGACAAAAATATGAATGATTCTTCCAAAAATTCCCTTATGGCACTTATGGTTTTGTCAGTTGCTATAATATTATTTCAATCGGGTTCGGCCTTCGCGGTTAAGATGTTTGCGACAATTGGCCCCATTGCCACAGTTGCATTACGTCAGGGGGCATCCGCACTATTAATGGGGGCTTTTTCAAAGATATGGAAGATTGATTATAGCAAAATAGATTATCGCGCCTTAATTCCCTATGGCCTATCATTGGGAATAATGAATAGTGCATTCTATTATTCAATAGATAAAATCCCAATGGGGGTGGCGGTTGCAATTGAATTTTCAGGACCGCTTTTGGTAAGTGTTTTCACAAGTAGAAAGAAAATAGATTTCCTCTGGATTATAATTGCCGCAATTGGCATATTCTTGCTTTTACCAACTAATGAATTCTCGCAAAAACTTGATCCAATTGGTTTGATTTTTGCGGCAATTGCGGCTGCAGCATGGGGCGCTTATATAGTTTTTGGTCACAATCTTGGTAAAAGCATGGGGGAAACACAGGCGGTTGCACTTGGCTTTGTGGTTTCTTTATTAATATCTTTGCCATTATTGATAATCGTTGGAATTAAGCAAAATGTACCTTTAATAAACTGGCTTGGCTTTGCATTAGTATTGACGTTTTTTTCAGGTGCCATTCCATATTCAATGGAAATGTTTGCACTTAAACGCATGAAAAAAAGCACCTTTAGCCTTCTTATGAGTTTAGACCCAGCATTTGCAGCATTAAGCGGTTTTATTTTTCTGCAACAAAAATTGGTATTTTTGCAAATTTTGGCTATTGGTTTCATAATTGTGGCAAGCATAGGCTCTAGTTTGGGTAATAAAAACACCCCGCCAATTGATGAGCCTTTAATATAATATTGGGTGGAAAATGATAATTAATAAAGAATTTTCAGTAATTGTAACGGGTGGCGCATCTGGCCTTGGTGAGGCATGCGTTAGAAAACTTACAGGATTGGGGGCAAAGGTTGCAATTTTTGATCTTAACAAAGCGGCTGGTGAAAAAGTTGCCTATGAAACCGGTGCAGCTTTTATCGAATGCAATATTGCCGATGAGGCAAGTGTTGATAATGCTTTTGCACAAGCACGCAAAATAAACGGTCAAGAGCGTGCTTTAATAAATTGTGCGGGCATTGTTAAAGGCATTAAAACCGCAAGCCGTGACAAAGAAACGGCGGAAATCAAACATTTCCCATTGGAAGTTTTTGCCCAAGTTATAAATATCAATCTTATCGGCACGTTCCGCATGATTGCAAAATCAGCGGCTGGCATGATGGCGCTTGATACAATTGATGGCGAACGAGGTATTATTATCAATACTGCATCAATTGCCGCTTTTGACGGTCAAATTGGGCAGGCGGCCTATGCAGCATCCAAAGCGGGTGTGGCGGGGCTTTCATTGCCTGTTGCACGCGATTTGGCGGGTGAATGCATTCGTATTAATGCAATTTGTCCAGGGATTTTTAATACACCAATGATGGCATCTTTACCACAAAATGTACAAGATTCATTGGGCGCAAGCGTTCCTTTCCCTAAGCGCCTTGGCAAGGGTGCTGAATTTGCATCCCTTGCCTGCCATATAATTGAAAACCAATATTTGAATGGCGAAAATATAAGGCTTGATGGCGCTATTCGATTGGGAATGAAATAACTAGGTTCTGTTGGCAAATGATTTTTACAGACTGCAAATGGCATATTTCTGCGCTTCCGATGCTCACGCACCTAAGTGCGCTGCGCTTCGGTTCTCAAAATATGCCATTTTCGCCGCATAAAAATACATTTGTCAATTGAACCTAAACCCGCAGGGAAGATAGCGCGAGTTTTTGTTCAAGTTTCACATCACCATTTTCGGCGCAAATTTGAATAAGAACAGCACCCTTATTCCAATCAATTTCGATAAAGCCAAAATTTCGGTCACGATAGACACTGCCAATTCTTCTGCTATTTGGCGGTGTTACAGGCCATACTTCGGTAATACCTGATGATGTGAAATCCCAAATTGGATATGGAACATTGGTATCAAGTTTTGAAATTTCGCCATAATGCGTATCGCCAGAAATGCAAAATAGGCCATTGGCACGATATTTTCTTATTGATTCCAAAAGTTTTTGGTGGTCGTGATAATAATTTATCCAACCTTCCCAGCCTGCAAAATCGGCAACATATTGTAATGATGTGGCCATAATTCTTATATCGGCGGGCTTTTTTAATTCGCCTTCAAGCCAATCCCATTGTTTTTTACCAAGCATTGATGCGGCATCATCGCTTATTCTATCATAAGGCCCCGGAACTTCTTTTCCTGCGTCATAATATTCTTTTGCCCATGCGTGATAATCTTTGCCACCCAAATCCAATTTTTTAATTGGGGTTCTATTATATCTTAAATCTGGCAAAATTACCTGAACACGTTTACCATTCGGTCCCATTATTTGCGATGTGTAAATACCATCTTCACGCGTTCGTCTTGGGCTATCTTTGGGAATGTCCCAGAAGTCGCAAAATTGACGACGGCTTTCTTCTTTCATTGGATAATCTGCACCTGCATCATTTTCACCGTAATCATGGTCGTCCCAAATGGTTAAAAATGAGGTTTTGGCGCGAAATTTTTTAAATTCAGGAATATTTGCAAGTTTTTGGTACTTTTGCGCCATAATTTGCGGGTCGCGCGTATCGGCATAAATATTATCGCCAATAAAAAGGAAAAGTTCTGGATTGCGTTCTGATATGGCATCCCAAATTTTTTGTTCTTTATCTTGGTTTGCGCATGAACCCCATGCGATTTTGGTAATTGCTTTTTCTGCGCTAGCATTCGCAATTTGCGGTGCCGCAACACTTGCAATTGCACCCATTTTTAATAATTCACGTCTTTGAATTTTCATTTTAGCCACCTATGAAAAGGGCGGCTTTGAAAGCCGCCCAATATAATTATTTGAATTTTTTACGTAATGTAAGCGAGAATTTTCGCGGTGCACCAACCATATAGGTTTGTGAATCACCCGCCGCGCTAAAACCATTGGTTCCAATTGTTGAAATATATTCTTCATCCAAAAGATTTGTAATATTCAATTGAATTTCAACCGGCCCAAATTGCGCACCAGTATCAAGCCTTACACCTGCGCCAAGGTCAACAGTTGTGAAAGCATCAATTCTGCCGCCAACATTTGTATAAGTGCTTTCGCGCTCTGAAGTATAATTAGCACCTAAATTGGCATAATATTTGCCATTATCATAATTCAAATTAGCCTTAAGCAAATGTTTTGGTGCGTTCACTACTGTTTTGCCTTTGGTGTTTTGAAGGATATTAATGCGTTTTGAATCATAAACATCATCTTGATACTGGCTATCATTATATGAATATGAGGTATAAAGGCTAAATTCTTTGTTGAATTTATATTGGCCCGCCGCTTCAAAACCTTTGGTTTCTACGCCGCCAACGTTTGTAATAATACTTGGGTTGCCTTGGATTCCTGAACCTTGAGCGATTGAAAGAAGGCGATTATCAAACTTAACATAATAAGCAGCAATCACGCCTTGGAAATTCTGACCGCGGAAACGCAAACCACCCTCAGTAGTGTTAGAGCTTTCTGGTTTTACATTAGTTTTAATAAAATTAAAAGCATCTTGACGAAGATTGCTAAACGGCGCCAAATCAAATGCGCGCATATTTTCAGTATAGCCTGCAAATAATTGGTAATTACGATTAATATCATAAGTTACACCAATTTGAGGAAGGAAATTGTCTTTTGAAACGATTGTTCCTTTTAGATCAGTATCCGAACCAGCCACAGGTGTTACAAAACCATTTGTGATAGTTTTAGCCCTTGTATCAACATGAATTGATTTAAAACCATATTGTAATTTTAGGTTTTCAGCTAATTTCCATGTATCTTGCAAATGGTAAACTTGGGTATTTATATTGTAATTCAATTCCCATTGTGTCGCAAACGGATTTTTTTGGAATTTCATTACATCATTAGGCATTGCTCTTGTATTAGCATAGAAGCGGCGTGCCTGATTGAAATCATTGTCTTCAACCCAATAACCACCCTCAATTGCGTGATTGCCAATTCTATATTCAACAGATGCAAAACTACCCAAGCGTGACATATCATATTCAGTTGTACGAACAGAAACCGGCGATGTTACGCCTGCAACGCCTTGCCCAAAGCTGAAAGGTGAAACATAAGGTGTAAACCATAGGCCTTGGCCTTTTTGGTTGTGATTATAAAGCGCAATATCAAAACTTAAATTATCATTGAAATTACCTTTGTAACCCAAACGAGTAAGCTCATCATTTCTTAAGCCTGCCGCATCGAAATAGGCATCATCAACAGTTAGGATTTTGCCAGGATATACAGTTCCAGCCGCTGCATTTGTAATTGGTGCAGAAATATCGCCGCGATTAATAGCAATATCTGCAACTCTTTGTGCCAATTGCCAATCTGGTGCGAAATTGTCCCAATCATAACCAAGGCGATTAATCATTTCTTTTGATAAATCTTGATAATCGGCTTCACGGCGTTTTGAGATTGAGTAAAGACCAGTGAATTCACCATCAGCAATTGGCCAAACGAAGCCAACATTTGCTTGGTTTTGAATTTGTTTTCCATCACCTTTCCATTTTTCTACTTCATTATGCATAGCTGATGCATAAAGGCGAAGACGACCAAAACCTTCAATTGAACCTGTATCATAGCGACCATAGGCGCGGAATAAAGTGTCTGAACCAAAAGATATTGCGGTATCAAGACCTTTTTCCTCTTGGGCTTGCTTTGAAGCAAATTGCAAAGTTCCGCCAAGATTTGAGGTTGAATTTGTGCTTAAAAGACCTGCGCCTTGGCTCATTTTAACTTCGGCAAGATTTTCAGAGATTAAGGCACGTGAAATATGAAGGCCGTTGAAATTACCGTATGACATGTCGCCCAATGGAACGCCATCAAGGGTAAAGCCCATTTGTTGTTGCGCAAAGCCGCGAACGCTAATGCGAACCGCCCATTCATAAGCACCAAAAGCATCTGCGCCCGTGAAGTTCACGCCAGGTAAACGCTCAACTAATTTTATTGGGCTTGTTCCTGCTGATTGTAATTTTAGCGTGTCAATTTTAAGGGTTTGTGTTTGGCGAATACCTTTTCCAACAACTACTACTTGTTCTGCATCATTGTTATCTTGTTGCTTTTGTTGTGGGATAATATCATCGGCAAAAGCGCTTGTAGTGAATAAAAGGCCCGCTAAAAAAGTGCCATAATAAAGTGTTTTCTTCATTAGTTTCTCCTGATTGCATTACTTTTTTGCAATGCAGCAGGCACGCAATTAGCCCTTTAAAAAGACATTTTTTTTAAGCTAATTTGAAGTTTTTATTATATAATTTTTGAATTAAGAATTTTTTGTAACAGATTATTTGGGCTTTCGCATTCTAATTAAGGCTTCTTGCGCAACGCTTGCAACAAGTTTGCCACTTTGATCATAAATCATACCGCGATTAAGGCCGCGCCCACCACCTGCCCATGGGCTGTCTTGGGTGTATAAAAGCCAATCATCGAACTTTATATCTTCATGAAACCAAACTGCATGGTCAAGACTTGCAACTTGAATATCATCATCAAACCAATTCTTTTGATGCGGCGCAAGGCATGCCCCCAAAAGCGTGTAATCAGTGGCATAAGCCAATAATACGCGGTGAAGAATTTGATCCTCTGGAAGGGGTGCATTAATTTTGAACCAATAATTTTGCGCAAGACTATCGGGGTTTTCATTGAAGATCTGGCGAAACTCAACGGCACGTGGCGCAAGAAGGTTGGGCCACATTTTTTCAGGATATTTATGAAGGTTTTGCTTTATAAAATCGGCACGGCTTATAAGATTATCAGGTGGCGGAAGGTTTGGAATATCTAATTGATGCGAAAGGCCATCCTCTTGAATTTGAAATGAACAAGCCATGTTTAAAATTGGCATTCCGCTTTGTTTTGCAACAACGCGGCGGCTTGTAAATGTTCCGCCATCTCTATCGCGCTTTACTTCAAAAATAATTGGTTTTGTTGGGTCGCCCGGACGCATAAAATAGGCATGTAGGGAATGCGGCATACGTTTTGTGTCAACAGTTTTGCAAGCTGCCATTAATGCCTGTCCGACAACTTGACCACCAAAGACACGTTTCCATGGTTCTTTGGTGATTGGGCCGCGATATAAATCAATATCAATTTCTTCAAGTGTAAGAAGTTCGATTAGATTATTCACCAAATCCATATTTTTTTTATTGTCTTCCAATTTATAATCCTATTTTTTTACATTCGGCAAATCCCGCCGATATTGCATCAATAACTGCGCGAATACGTGGCATATGGCGCATATCCTTATGAACCCCAAGCCATACTTCACGCGGTTCAATTTCAATTCCAAGGTCAAGCTCAACCAATGTTGGTTCTTCTAAAGCCCTATCGCGCGGCACACAACATATGCCAATTCCATTCAATGCAGCACTTAGCATAGTTTCGCGACTATTTGTGACAATTGCCACGCGCGCATTGGGTAGTGCCTGAATTAATGCCCGCGCTTCGGGAAGGTGTGATTGGTCTTCAAGAACAGTAATTATTGAATGCTTTTCGCTATTTTCGGTTGAAGGCATACCAAATTTTTTAATATATTCTTTTGATGCAAAAAAGCCGCCCTTTAAAGTGCCAAGTCTTTTTACAATTAAATCATTGCCATCAAATCTTGTAAGCCTGACCGCAATATCGGCCTCGCGGCGATTAAGGTTTAATGCCCGTGCATCGGTATTAAGTTCAACCGTTATTTTGGGGTGGCTACATTGCATTTTGGCAATGGCGGGTGCCAAAATTCTTGATGCAACAACATCAACGCATGTAACGCGAACCACACCCTCAAGGGCAATGTCTTTTCCTGATATTGCGCGTTCGGTTGCAATAACTTCGGCTTCTATACGTTCAACATTGCCAAGAACGGTTTCACCAAGCGAAGTAAGAACATAGCCACGTGGGTGGCGTTCCAATAGGCGTGCGCCAATTCGGGTTTCCATAGCCTGAAGCCTTCGCCCCATTGTTGGTTGTGTTGTTTTTAGTGCGCGCGCCGCGGCAGACAAAGAACCTTCACGGGCAATTGCCAAGAAAGTTTGTAAATCGTCCCATTCCATAATTTAACCTAATCAAAATCGCATGGATAATAAAACATTTTTGCATATTGTATACGCAATCGCAAGTATTATTTATTGTATATGGAAAAAAAATCTTTAAAGCAAAAAACATATTTTGTTTCTCATGGTTCGCCAACTTTGCCATTTGATAATGTTGAAGCGCGCGAATTTTTGAAAAACCTTGGGCAACAAATACCAAAGCCACGCGCCATTTTAATGGTTTCTGCGCACTGGGAAACCCAAGTGCCAAGCATTAATGCCGTTGCGCAAAATGAAACAATTCATGATTTTTACGGGTTCCCACAAAAATTATATGAATTGCAATATAATGCACTAGGTGATGCAAAACTGGCAGGTGAAATTGCCGAAATGCTTGGGCAAAATGGGCTTATGTCGCAAATTGACACTAAGCGTGGTCTTGATCATGGCGCATGGGTTCCGCTTTTGCTTATGTATCCAAATGCTGATATTCCAGTTTTGCAATTATCAATACAAAGCCACCTTGGCCCAGGGCACCATTATGAATTAGGGCGGGCAATTGCAAAATTGCGCGAAGAAAATATTCTTATTATCGCATCAGGTAGTTTTACACACAATTTGCGCGAAATTAATTGGCAAGGTGGCAAAGAAGAAGATTGGTCAATTGAATTTTCTAATTGGTTTCATGATGCGCTAATTAATGGCAAAACTTGTGATTTATTATCTTATCGCAGGCTTGCGCCATATGCACAAAAAAACCACCCAACTGATGAGCATTTATTGCCAATCTATGTGGCATTAGGTGCAGCAGCAAGCCCCAACCCAAAAGTTGAAAGAATACATTCAAGCGTAGTTTTAGGATCGCTTAGGATGGATGCATATTCATTTGAATAATTAAATTTGAAAGGAAAACAAATGACAAAAGTAGCAGTAATTTATTTCAGTGGTTACGGACACAATCAAAAAGTTGCCGACGCCGTAATTGAAGGCATTAAATCAGAAGGCGCCGAGGCTTTGGATTTAAAAATTGGTCAAGATGGCGGCCTCGATGATGCGCAATTAGACAAAATTGATAGTGCGCAGGCGATTATTTATGGTGCGCCAACCTATATGGGTGGCCCTGCATGGCAATTTAAAAAATTCGCCGATCAATCATCAAAAAAATGGTTTACCCGCGCATGGCAAGATAAATTGGGCGGTGGTTTTACGGTTTCTGCATCACAGGTTGGTGATAAGGGTCAAACAATGGCTTATTTGCAAACACTTGCATCACAGCACGGTCAAATTTGGGTTTCTTTAGGGCTTTTGCCATCAAACTCATTGGCAGCATCAGAAGATGATTTAAACCGTCGCGGTGGTTCGGTTGGCTTAATGGCAACTGCGCCATCTGATTCATCACCAGAACAAGCACCATTTAAAGGTGACCTTGAAACTGCAAAATTCTATGGCGCACGTATTGCCAAACTTGCCGCAAAATTTGCATAATATCTAAAATAATAGCCCGCCATTGGCGGGCTATTTTTATAATGCAAATTTGGTTTTTTCTAAAAACCATGTTTTGATTTTTTGATTTGTGGTTACGAAAACCCCGAAAATTACCAAAACAGAACCTAAATAAAATGCAGGCGCAATTTTATCATCATTGATTATAACCGCAGCTACGGTTGCCATTGGTGCAATTAAAAATGTGAAATTTGCGGCACGTGTTGACCCCATAATTTTCATTGCACTCATCCATGTTATGTGCGCTATAAACCCCGGAAAAATCGCAAGAAACATTACTGCCAAAGTTGGCTTTAATTCTATTTGTGCCTGAACCAATGCATTTGGAAGCCATGGACTTAATAGAATTCCTGTTGCTAAAACCGTGCTCGCGGCAGCATTTAATGGGCCGTGTTTTTGAATAAGCGGCATAAGCAATATAAAATATAATCCAGAGCATATTGCACAAATTATTAAATAGAATGCCCCACCATGAAAAAATGCGCCAAAATCTGGATGGCCTAAAATAACCCAAACGCCCGTCAAGCAAAGCCCAACGCCCAAAATGGCATTAAGGCCAATTTTTTCTTTAAATAAAAAGCGCGCGGCAATAATTGTAAAAATTGGCTGTGTGGAGACAATAAAACTTGCCGCACTTGGGGCAATTGTGGTTTGCCCTAAATTTAGGAAGATATTATAAATTGCCATACCGATAAAGGCGGCGAAAAAGGCTTGAAAAATATCTTTAGACGTCCAAGTTTTTTGTTTTGTAAATATCAAAACGCCCAAGCCTAAAAGCCCTGAAACAAAAAACCTTAATGCCGCGATTTCACTTGGCCCAAAGGTTTTTAACGCAATTTTCACATTAGAAAATGCAAGCGCCCAAATGCTTGCAGAGAGAAGCCCTAAAATTGGGCCAAGGGCGGCTTTGTATTTATTCATTCAAGCCTAATAGCTTATTTATTTTAATAAGCAAAGAAAGGGCGGCTTTTTAGCCGCCCAATTTTATGCATTTTGATTTAGCAATATAGTATCGCTAAGGTTTAGATTATTCGTTGTTGCGTAATTTTTTATTGCACTTTCAATAGAGCTAATAAATGTTTTTACGCTTGAATTATCACTTGAACTTGCGGCGCTATTAAGCCCTGCAAGAAGTTCTTCGGCGCTTACTTTTCCATCTTTATTTGTGTCTAATGGATTGTATTTTTTGTTTGTCGATGATGTTTTATCATCATTATCTGATGGCGGCGGTGCGCCATTATGCCCATCATGACCCTTTGGGTCATTGGCCTTCATTGCGGTTTGAAATTCTTCCTTGTTAAGGCTTCCTTTGTTTTCTGTATCAAGTTTGCCCCATAAGCTTTCGGCCATTTCTTGGGTGACTTCATGCGGACGCGCGCTTACAAATTCTTCTTTGCTTACATTTCCATCGCTATTTGCATCAATTTTTGCGAACATTTCATCTTGCTTTGATGAAGCTGAAACGTTCGAATTGCTTTGCTGAACTAATTGCATGACTGCATTTAGCGCAGCACTTGCAAGAATGTTTGAAGATGAATGCACGCTTTTGTCTGGTTTAATAAGTTCCATTTCATTTTTGAATTGGTCTTGATTAATGCTTCCAGAGTTTTGGGTATCGATTTTGGCAAATAATTCGCTTGCTTTGGTTTCAGATACATTTTTCGGACGGGCGGCAATGAATTCTTCTTTTGTCACCGCGCCATCACTATTGGCGTCGATTTTGCTGAACATATTCGCAATTCTATTATTTTGCGAATAAGGGGAAATGCTATTAATCATTTTTCCCCCTATATTGCTTGGTCATTTAAACCCTCCATAATTTGCCATAAGGCATTTTTGGAGTTTGCAATCTTGATGCCGTTAATATTGATATTATTTAATGTTAAGAAACACCTATTTTAAAGCGCTTTTGTTGGAAATATTAAATAATTTTTATGGTGATTAATAATATTAACCATAGGCTATATAAAAACTGCCGTATTTGATATGGTCATTTTTACCTATGCGACAAAGGGTCACCGTAATTAATGGGCTTGAATTGATAAAAAAGTTTGCAATTTCACTTACTAATCGCTACTAGATTGTTGCGAATGGTTTGCAACAAGGTTTATGATGGAACTTTTAAATTTAGAAAAGGGAAAATCGGCAATAGTTTCTGGAATTAATGCAAAAGATGAAACAATAATTGCAAAATTGCGTGAAATTGGCTTTGCCGAAGGTGATGAAGTTGAAATCATGCATTATGGCCCGATTGCAAAAACCCCAATATGTATAAGGTTAAACCGAACTTTAATTGCATTAAGACCCGAAGAAGCATGTGCTATAGAGGTTGAAGCCTAATGAAATATAAAGTTGCCCTTATTGGCGCGCCAAATTGCGGTAAAAGTACCTTGTTTAATGGTTTAACCGGTGGTCGTGCTAAAACTGCTAATTATGCCGGTGTTACTGTTGAAACCAAAAAAGGTATTTTTGAAACCCATGCGGGGCATGATATTGAATTATATGATTTGCCCGGAATTTATGGCTTAACAGCGCGTTCACAAGATGAAAAAGTTGCCATTGATATGCTAAATGGCGAAATGAAAGAGGTAGGGCGCCCGCATTTAATGCTTGTAGTTATTGATGCATCCAACCTTAGAACCCATTTGCATTCCGCTCTGCAGCTTCGTGAAATGGGTTTGCCGATGATTGTTGTGCTCAATATGATTGATATTGCAACACGTGACGGCATTGAAATAAATGTTGGCGAACTTAGCAATCAATTAGGCGTCCCCGTTGTTGCAAGCCGCGCAACCCGAAAAGAGGGGCGCGAAGAGCTTTTAAATCAAATTGATAAATTACTTATTGGCGATCTTGAAACCGCGCTTGCAAAGTCTGTTCATGATAATTTGGCATTATTGCAAAAGGATGCGCGTAAAATCGCTTCAATTGTAATTGAAAAAGAAGCAAGTCTTAATGTAATCACCCGTAAAATTGATGATATAGTTTTAAACCCTTTTCTTGGCCCATTGGTTCTTGCATTAGTTTTGTTTTTAATGTTTCAGGCCGTGTTTACATGGGCAACCCCTTTTATGGATGCTATTTCATATCTCGTTGAGGCATTGGGGCGAAATGTTCGAAATATTCTTGGGAAAAGTTTGTTTTCACAATTAATTGTTGATGGAATAATTGCTGGCGTTGGTGCGGTTCTTGTATTTTTGCCGCAAATTGTGATTTTGTTTGCCTTTATTATAATACTTGAGGCTTCTGGCTATATGTCGCGCGCGGCATTTTTAATGGATGAAATTATGCGGCGCGCAGGTTTAAACGGCCGCGCCTTTATTCCACTTTTATCAAGTTTTGCATGTGCTATCCCTGGCATTATGTCCGCAAGGGTAATTGAGCATGAACGTGATAGGCTAACTACAATTCTTATAGCCCCGCTTATGACCTGTTCGGCAAGATTGCCTGTTTATACTTTGATAATTGCCGCATTCATTCCGAATAAGCCAGTTTTTGGATTTATTGGCCTGCAAGGCTTGGTAATGTTTTGCCTTTATTTAAGCGGCATTATAAGCGCTTTTATTGTTGCATTCGTTTTGAAGCGCACAATGACACACGGCGCATCCCAAGCGTTAATTATGGAATTGCCAAGCTATAAATTACCAAATGCACGCGATTTCTTTTTGGGAATTTATATGGCGGCAAAATCATTTGTAAGACGCGCGGGAACAGTGATTTTATGGACTTCTGTAATATTATGGGGCTTGTCGCGCTTCCCGCTTTCGGCGACTAATTTGCGAGAAACATTCGCAGGTAAAATTGGTGCAATTCTTGAAAAAGTTTTGGCGCCTATTGGCTTTAACCTTGAAATATCAATTGCACTTGTTCCAGGGTTGGCGGCGCGCGAAGTTGCGGTTGGCGCATTGGGAACGATTTATTCAATTCAGGGCGGGGATGCAAATCTTGAAACTGGCCTTGCGCAAACTTTGCAGCATGCATGGTCTTTACCAACTGCTTTGGCTTTCTTGGCATGGTATGTTTTTGCCCCACAATGTTTTGCCACATTGGCAACTATAAGACGTGAAACAAATTCATGGAAATGGCCAGTTTTTGCTTTTTGTTATCTGATAATTTTGGCATATATCGCGGCGGGCGCAACTTATTATATTTCAAAAATTTGGTTTTAAAAATGTTCAATCTATTCAAAAACAAAAACATAAAGGGTGATTTAAAAATTGATGAGATTAAATCACGGCTTCATGAATTAAAAAGTCCGATAGATGGCAAAGATATTATAAGCTCTGGTCTTGTAAGCTCTATTTTGTTTAAAAATGGCGATGTTAAAATCATTCTTGAAGCAGATCAAAATGACATTCCAAAAATTGAACCATTAACGGATGCAATAATAAAAACATTATCATCGATAAATGGTGTTGAAAAAGTATCACCTATTCTTACCGCCCATTCAATTAATAATGGTCAAAGCCCAGTTGGATCGCCAAACCAAGAGCGTAAAAAACCAAATATTGAATCAATTCGCCCCGATAATATTAGTAAGATAATCGCCATTGCTTCGGCAAAGGGTGGTGTTGGAAAGTCAACAATTGCGTTCAACCTTGCGCAATCACTTGCAAAAAGGGGTAAAAAAGTTGGTCTTTTGGATGCTGATATTTATGGCCCAAGCCTTCCAACACTTTTAGGGCATACAACAAAAATTGCGCAGGCAAGCGAAAACGGTAAAATTGACCCTATTGAAGCACATGGCCTTAAAGCAATGTCGATGGGGTTTGTAGTTAATCAGGGGCAGGCTTTAATTTGGCGCGGCCCAATGCTTTTGAAAGCCTTAACTCAATTATTCATGGGCACAAATTGGGGCGCACTTGATTATTTAGTGGTTGATATGCCGCCAGGTACAGGCGATGTTCAAATTTCATTAGCGCAGCAGGCACGACTTGATGGCGTAATTATTGTTTCAACACCGCAAGAAATGGCACTTGCCGATGTTCGCCGTGGAATTGATATGTTCCAAAAAGCCAAAGTTAGTGTTCTTGGTTTGATTGAGAATATGTCAGTTTTGATTGATGAGAATAGTGGCGCTGAAATTGATCTATTTGGCAAAGGTGGGGCAAAGAAAGCCGCCGCCGAGCTTGGAATTAATTATCTTGGTGAGGTGAATTTTTACCCATCATTGCAAAAAGCATCCGATAATGGCCAAGTGGCGCCAAATAGCGCCACAAAACAATTTGATGAAATTGCAAATCGAATTGATATTTAATTATTCTTCCCAATCCTTATCCAAAAGTTTTGATGAGATAAATAATAATATTGCCGCAAAAACATAGAAAATTGTTCCATACATTATAGAATAACGCAAAGATTCCACGCCATATTGCGCTTTTAAGCTATCAGACATAAGGCCAATTAAGAAATCGCCCAAACCAATGCCGATAAGATTATTTATCAACAAGAATATTGCCGATGCAGTGGCGCGCATATTAGGCGGCACAATATGCTGAAACGCTGCCAAAACTGGACCAAGCCAAACAAGACCCAATGCCGTTGGAACAATATAAACAAAGAATGATAGCATCAAATTATTGGTCATTGTGCCAAGAATAAAAAACGGCAAAGCCAGCAAAAATGAAACCGCAGGAACAAGCGCATAAGCACCTTTCGACGCTTTACCTAATTTATCCGATATCAAGCCACCAAGCCAAATTCCGATAATCCCACCAAGCAAAACCATAAGGCCATAATAATAACCTGCGAACAATATTGGCTTTGGATTAGGCGGAACCAAGAAATCTGGCACCCATGCCATTGCTTGCGGCAGTACATCGCCGTATGAACGCAAGAAGAATGTCGGCAACCAAGCGAATAAGCCATATCCCATCATTGATGAGCATGCCGCCCCAAGTGATAAGGTCCAAAAACTTGGTTTTGAAATTAAAACTTTTAAAACTTCCAAGACTTTCGGTGGCGTAGTTATTGCCCCAATTTTATCCTGCGCGCCGCGTACTGGTTCTTTAATGAAAAATCTAAATATAGGTGCAAGGACAATTCCCATTGCGCCCACAATCAAAAATGCCGCGCGCCAATCCAAAATTGTGGTTATAACCGCGCCAAAGATAATGCCAACTGCTGAACCAATTGGAATACCAAAACTATAAATTGCCATTGCGCGGCCACGTTGGCTTGGTTTGAAATAATCAGACAGCAAAGAATATGCAGGGGCAACGCCACCGGCTTCACCCACGCCAACCATCATGCGGGCAAAGAATAATTGCGTAAAATTCGTTGCAAGTCCGCAGGCCGCCGTCATCGCACTCCAGACTGTAAGCGCAATTGTCATTATCCAAGTACGACTTTTTCTGTCGGCAAGATAGGCAATTGGAACGCCTAAAGTAGAATAAAAAATCGCAAAACTAACGCCGCGCATAAGGCCCATATCGGCGTCTTTAAGCCCCAATTCTTTTTGAATTGCGGGTGAAAGAATTGATAAAATTTGGCGGTCAAGAAAATTAAAAGTATAAACCAAAACCAATAAAAAAAGCACTAGTCCTCGCCCATTTGCAAAAAGCGCGTCTTCTTTTTGTGTGCTAATATTGTTCATTTATGTCTCCACTGGTTTATATTTTTAATTGCCTTCACTTATAGAGCATTTTGCAAAAAAGTGTATGCGGTTTTTTGCGTAAAAAATGCGACAAACAAAGGATTTTAGCGTGTTTAAAATAAACGCGCCAGAAAAAATGCCCCCGTAAATACGGGGGCACTTCTTCGGGGAAAAAACTAGAAGCTGTATTGGATTGTGCCTGTCCAAGTTTTTGGCGCACCATAGAAGCTGTTAACAACGTTTCCAAAAGTTGCACCAGGGAAGTAGTAACCACCAACTTTGTAACGCTCATCAGTAAGGTTACGACCAGTTAGTGATACTTTCACGTGGCTAGCAGATGAAGTCCATGAAATACCTGCGTCAACTAATGTATAAGCATCATTTTGATCCAATGCAGGATTAACCGCTTCAAACATATGATATGGTGAGCGATAAGAAGCACCAACATTTGCCGCAATTTTCGAACCATCGCCCAATGTGCGTGAATAGTTCAATGTTAAATTGCCGTTATTTTTTGGTGTGTTTTGGAATACAGCAGTAGCAGCATTGTTAATCACAGTGCCCGCAGCATTTTTAGTCAAATATTCATTGAATTTCGCATCGGTAAAGCCATAGCCAAATGATGCAGAAAGACCAGCGAATAATATAACATTACCTTCAAGCTCGAAGCCTTTAATGGTTGAAGAACCAGCATTGTCAACAAAACTTGCAATTGAACCGCTAACTGTTGGCTCTTGGCGTGTGATTTGTTGGCCAGTATAATCAGCATTAAAGATTGCTGCAGAGAAATTGGCACGACCGTCAAGAAGTGAACCTTTTAAGCCTGCTTCAGTTGAAGTCACATATTCAGGATTATAGCCATTAACAGTGTTTGGTGTAAGCACTGCGTCACCGCGCATATCAAAACCACCAGACTTAAAGCCTTTTGAATAAGCCGCATAAGTAGTAATTTCTGGCGTGATTTTATATGACAAACTAAAGCGTGGTGTGAATTCAGAGAAATCACGGCTATTAGTATAGTTTGAACGCATCAAACCTGGAATTGCTGCGCTATTTCCAAATAGTGGTGAGCGAAGACCGGTGAAGTTTTGGCGATATACTGTGCCAGTACGCTCATCTTTAGTGTAACGACCACCAATTGAAGCTGACAATGAATCTGTGATGTTGAAGCTGAAATCACCATAGATTGCTTGGCTTTTTGTTCCAACGCGACCAGATGTTGCAATTGTTGTATTGATTAAGCCAACAATTGTATCAAATGCGCCTGATGCATAGCCATCAAGATAGTAAATACCAACCACACCATTCACACGTTTTCCAGTGAATAATGCCTGAAGTTCGTGTGATTTTGTATCGTCTTTATAATAAGCTGGAACGTCCAAAGCTGCTACTTGGCTTGTATCAAAGTCGATAACAGTGTCTGAATTACCTTTGCGCTCTGCGCCAATATATTTAAGCGTTAAATTGCTATTTAAATTATATTCGGCAGTGAAAGAAATACCTTCATTTTCAACTTTGTTTGGACCTGTAATGCCAGCATCAGTATCATAAATATCTGATAAAACTGGCTGACCAGTTGTAAGGCCTGAACCTGCAGCTTCACGGTGACCATGTTTTGGAAGTGAATCATCAATTGTTTTGTCATAAGCAAGACGGAAGAATAATTTATCATTTGGCGTCCATTCAGCGCTTAGGCGACCAGCAGTAACCGCTTTATTATAGTGGTCTTGGCCAGTTGTGATGTTTTTACCAAAACCATCGCGTGCATATGATGCAAAAGCGCCGCCAACACGGAATGTATCAGACAATGGAACTGAACCAGAAACAACCGCATCTAATTGACCATAAGCACCAACAGAAAGACGCGCTTTGCCAGTTGGCGTAGAGCCAAGTTTTTTAGTTACATATTTAACCGCACCACCAATTGTATTACGGCCATAAAGTGAACCTTGTGGACCACGTAAAACTTCGATGCGTGAAATGTCGAAAATATCAAGAACTGCACCTTGTGGACGTGCTACATAAACATCATCAACATAAAGACCAACGCCTGGCTCGAAACCCCAAAGTGGATCTTGCTGACCAACACCACGAATAAAGGCAATCAAAGTTGAGTTTGTGCCACGTGCCGCTTGCATTGTGGTATTTGGTGAAACTTGTTGAAGAATGGTGATATCAGGCGCGCCAGTTGCTTCAAGTTTTGAGGCATTAAATGATGATACAGCAATTGGAACATCCTTTAGCGCTTCTTGGCGGCGGCGTGCAGTAACAACTATTGTTTCTGCGCCTTTGTTATTTTCAACTTTTTGCTCTTGCGCCATAACGGACGTAAAGGCGATGAATGGTGTAATGGCGCTTGTAGCCATAAGCCCTTTCAGAATTTGGTTTTTAAAAATACGTTTCATGTTTTTCCCCTTGTTAAAAAATATTTGCCGCCCTATTGCGGTGTTTGCCCAATTAAATCTTGGGTAAAAAAGGACCCATTTCCTTTTTCTGATTTGTCGTAATAAAAATTTTGTTCTGCGCATTCGATGTGATTGATGAATTCGCGAATGGTTTGGTTGAAATGTTCGCTATCCTCAATATGCGGTGCATGACCGCAATGTGCGAATTCAACTAAAGAAGAATTTTTTATTAGGCTTTGGATTTTTTCGCCTAATTTCGAAGAATATAATTGATTATCAAGCCCATAAATTAGAAGGCATGGCATTCCAATTTTATCTAAATCATTGCGGGCATCGCATTGCGCCAAAGAATTCCACAGAATTGACATTGATGCGCCATCATTCTTATTGGCAACCTGCACCAAGTCATTTTTAAATTGGACGATTTTTTTGTCATTTTTTTCAATTTTTGATTTTGAAAAAATACGCCCAACCATACGCTCTGAAAAATCATCCCAATTGTTTTTCATACTGGTTATAGATTTTTCAAGCCTGATTTTACCTTCGTCATTTTGCAAACTATGGTGGCCAAGTATTCCCATATCCCAATCTTCATCATTGGAAATTTTGGGTGACATATCAATGATTGTGATTGATTTAATGGCATCATTTTCTTTTGATGAGATAGCCTTCCATAAGGCCATTGCCGCCATTGACCATGCAATTACATGAACATTTTCAAGCGCCAATTCATCAATAATTTCATATAAATCAAGGCCGATTTTGGAAACTGACAATCCAGAGCCAGAGGTTGACTTTCCACAACCACGTAAATCGGGGATGATAATTCTAAACTCATCTTTAAGTGCAATCTGTTGATTGAAAACCTGCCCACTCACGCCCCAACCATGCATGAATATTAGTACGGGACGATTATCAATCGCACCACTATCATAATATTCAATCATAGCGCCGTCTGTAAGACGAATGCTAGGCATTGGGGTTTCCTCTCTACTTATTTGACAAAAGACCAAAATAATTGGCAATTGTCTTTTTTTATTGCTTCTTTTCTCTATTAAGGCATAATTTGAAACATGAATCAAGATTCAATTTCTGTAAATGACAAAAATCCTAAAACTGCACGCGGTGCAAAAACCAAAGCAAAGCTATTGGAAGCTGCATCTTTGGAGTTTGGGGCGCGCGGCTATCATGAATGTATGATTGCTGATATTACCAAGCGTGCGAATGTTGCTATGGGCACTTTCTATGTTTATTTTGAATCCAAAGAAGTGGTTTTCCGCGAATTGGTTCAATATATGGGGCAAACAACCCGCGCCTATATTTCAAAAAAACTAGAGGGCGTAAGTGATAGGCTAGAGGCAGAAAAGAAAGGTCTCCATGCCTTTATCGAATTTGCCCGTGCAAATAAGGATTTATATCGTATCGTTATGGAAAGCCAATTTGTGGCCGAGGATGCATATCGTGATTATTATACATCTTTCCAAAAAGCCTATGCCGAAAATTTAAGAAATGCATCCTCAAAAGGCGAAATCAGAAATGGCGATGACGAGGTTCGCGCATGGGGTCTGATTGGCTTATCCGTGTTTCTTGGAATGCGTTATTGTATTTGGGATGATAGCAAAAAAGTTGAGGATGTTGCCGATGCGGCATTCGACCTTATTAAAAACGGCCTTAAAATGGGTTAGATTATGATAAGCGATTTTTTAAAAACCCGCGCAAAATTAACACCAAATAAAATCGCACTTAAAGAATATTTCGGCGATAAATCACGCACCTTTTCTCAATTGGAAAATAATGCGCATAAATTAGCGGCATCAATGAAATCAATTGGCGTTGGTGAAGGTGATAGAATTGGTGCTTTGTGTCGTAATCGTGTAGAGTTTTTTGAAACCTTATTTGCATGCGCAAAATTGGGCGCAATATTGGTTCCTTTTAATTGGCGCTCTCCTTGCGATGAAATCATTCCTTTATATGAAACAATCACGCCAAAAATCTTATTTTATGGTGATGAAGATGCCCAAAATGCTTTGCAAATTGCTGGTGCTAATTGTGCAATAAATTATGATGATGGCTATCAAGATTTTATTGAAATTGGCGGCGAATTTAAAGCACGTGATTTTTGGCCTGATGATGAATGTTGGTATTTAATTTTTACCTCTGGCACTACTGGTAAGCCCAAGGCGGTAATACAGACATATAGAATGGCACTTGCCAATGCAGTCAATATTGGACAGGCGATTGGCATTAGTCCTGATGATAAATTTTTAAACTTCCTGCCCTTATTTCATACGGCTGGAATTAATCTTCATACTTTGCCTGCATTGATTAATGGTTGTATGTCATGGGTGATTTCTGGTTTTGATGCAAAATCAGTTTTAGATTTAGTTTCACGCAATGAATTATCCTGTTTCTTTGGTGTGCCCCAAGTTTATCTTTTGCTTTCACAACATGAAGATTTTGAAAAAACCAATATAGCAAATTTGCGTAATTGGGGTTGTGGTGGTGCGCCATTACCTGATTATTTGGTAGAAATTTTTGCAAAACGCGGCGCTTTGGTTTGTAATGGCATGGGCATGACCGAAACTGGCCCAACTGTCTTTATGATGGATAAAGAAAATGTCCTAAATAAAATTGGAAGCGTGGGAAAATCCCAAGTTTTAACAATTGCCCGCGTTGTTGATGATGATTTTAATGAGTGCCCAAAAAACCAAGAGGGACATTTAGTTTTTGCAGGTCCAAATATAACAATTGGCTATTGGAATAATCCAAATGCAACCAAAGAAACTTTCCATACTGATGCGAATGGTATCAATTGGCTTAAATCTGGCGATTTGGCAAAAATTGATGAAGATGGCTATTATTATATTGTTGGCAGATCCAAGGAAATGTTCATTTCTGGTGGTGAAAATGTATATCCTGCCGAAGTTGAAAACGCATTATTGGGTCATGAAGACATAATAGAAGCAGCAATAATCGGAATTCCCGACGAAAAATGGGGCGAAGTTGGGGTGGCTTTCTTAAGCGCCAAACGCCAAATTGAAAATGATGAATTAATCGCCTTTTGTAGGTCAAAATTAGCGGCCTTTAAAATCCCCAAAAAATTTATTTTTGTCGATGATTATCCACGCACAGCCGCGGGTAAAATTCAAAAACATATATTGAAAAAAGAATATGAAAATGGAAATTGAACGCACTTTTACCCAAGAAGAATATAATCGTTTTGCAGCTTTATCGGGTGATTTCAACCCTATACATGTTGATGAAGAATTTTCCGCTAATTCAGGTTTTGGCAAAACCGTTGCCCATGGCATTTTTCTTACAACATGCCTATCGGGCGTATTGGAAAAATTGGTGGGGGAATGTTCGCTTCTATCAAGCAAAATAATGTTCCCTGCGCCAACTTACACAAATGTTGAAATGGTTTTAAGCGCGCAATTAATAGGTGATAATAGTGCAAAACTAGTGTGCCGTGAAAAAGAAAGCGGGCAGGAAACTTGCACTATTGATGTTGAATTTTCAAAAGAAAAAGCCGCATTTTCAAAAGTGGAAAATCCAAAACCTGCAAAGATTATTGAGCCTGAAGAAGCAGCACAAAAGCCTTTTTCCCTTGGTCAAAAATCCAAACAGGTCCGCGTTTTTTCACAAGATGACATAAATGAATTTGTTGCGCTTGGTGGTCAAACCCAGAATGAAAATCAGGTTTCACCAATTTTTGTAAATGCCATGTTTTCCAAATTACTTGGTATTGATTTGCCAGGGCTTGGAACAAATTATCTTAAACAAGAAACCCAATATCATTCACCAATAAGAATTGGCGAAGAAATAAGTGCAATTGTTGAAATCACGCGCATTCGTGAAGATAAAAAAATTATCGATTTTTCAACCACGGCAATTGGCGAAGATGGACGCGAAATTGCAACTGGGCGCGCCCTTGTTTCAGCGCGCGATGTAGCGGGCGCTTTTATTTAGGTTTGCGGAATATTTTCAACCAAACCCTGCCCGAATCTTAATGGTTCAATACGCGTGCAAAGACCTGTTTTATTGTCGATTTCTGCATAAACGCCACATGCCATTCCACGCCCCGTGGCAGGTTCATGTCGCATATAAGGAAGGCGCACAGATTGGCGGCGTACGGAAATATTCTTATTCATTCCCAAAACGCTATCATAATCGCCGCACATTCCAAGATCGGTTATATAACCTGTACCATGCTCTAAAACCCGTGCATCGGCGGTGGGAACATGTGTATGTGTGCCAACAACCAAACTTACTCGCCCATCAAGGAAATGCCCAATTCCTTGTTTTTCACCTGATGCTTCGGCATGGACATCAACAATTATGCAATCTGCCATTTCACGAAGTGGGCAAGCACTAATTTCGCGTTCTAATGCAGAATAAGGGCAATCAAGACTATCCATATAAAGGCGCCCCATTACCGAAACCACCAAAATATTAAAGCCATTAATATTGAACATCTGTGCACCGCGCCCTGGGGGATTGGTAAGGGCAGGGTAATTGCAAACCCGAAGTAATCGTGTTTCGCGCTCTATAAAAGAAAGTGCCTCACGTTGGTCCCATTCGTGATTTCCAAGAGTGATGCAATCTGCGCCTGCGTCAAAAATTTCTTTTGCAATGGTTTCGGTAATTCCAAAACCACCCGCCGAATTTTCACCATTCACACAGACAAAATCCAAGCCTAATTCTTGTTTTATAATGGGAAGGCGTGACGTAAGTATTTCGCGCCCCGGGCGCCCAACAACATCACCAAAAAATGCAATCTTCACTTTAAACTTTCTATTTATATAATTTTTCTTCGGTTATAATAAAATCGAGCTTTTGATCATGTGGCTCCGTGGGGATATTATCCACCTTTTGCCCATCAAAGCCAATCCCGATTGTAATAATTTTTTTCACCTGTCGCAATTTTGCAATTGCCCTATCATAATAACCACCGCCATAGCCAAGGCGATATAATTTTTCATCAAATGCCAAAAGCGGGACAAGAATAATATCAGGGTCTAAGATTTTTTTATTTACAAATGGTTCTTTAAGCCCCATTTTGCCAATTTCTAATTCATCACCCAAATTATATTCGTGAAAATCAATATTATTTGTATCGGAATTAATGCGCGGCAAACATAATTGCGCGCCCATTTTGGCGATTTCGCCTATTAAATTACGTGGGTCAATTTCGCTTCCGATTGGTATAAAGCCCGAAACAATATTATTTTCACTTATGGGAAAGTTAAATTTTGAAAATAGAATATTTGCCGCATCATTATTGCTTTGGAAAATTTCATTGCGGCGCACTTTGGCGATTTTTCGTAATTGGGCTTTATCGTGATTTGGCATGATTTCTTGCCTAAAGGGTGGCGGAACCACAACCCCGTGAAATATAAACTTATCCCATTGCGACCTGGTAAACAGGTGGGCGCCAGATAGTTAGAACCACGGTTCAGTCCAGAGCCAGCTCCCTATGGAAAGTTAGGTCGGCGGGAATTTTAGATATCCCACAAAGGCCACAGTGTCCGCCATCACATGACTTAGTGCAGCGGACATTGTTTTTCAAGTTAATTAATCGGCAAGTTCGGATTCATCAATTTCATAATTGCCAAATACGTCTTGAACATCATCATCTTCTTCAAGAATATCGATTAATTTCAATAGTGTTTTTGCAGCATCGCCAGTAACTTCAATTGGTGCATGGGCGCGCCATACGATATTTGAACTTTCTGAATCGCCAAATTTTTCATTCAATGCATTTGAAACTTCGGAAAGATTTTCAAATGCACATGTGATTAAATGACCGTCTTCAGCATCGAATGAAACATCATCCGCACCTGCTTCTAACGCAGCCTCCATCATATCATCTTCTGATGCAGCGCTTACAGGATAACGAATTTCGCCCACCCTATCAAAGCCAGAAGTAACCGAATTAGTTGTTCCTAAATTGCCACCATTTTTGCCAAAATAAGAACGAAGATTGCCACCAGTACGGTTTAAATTATCGGTCAAAGTTTCAACAATAATACCAACGCCACCAGGGCCAAAACCTTCATAGCGAACTGCTTTATAATCATCGCCGCCAGCTGCCGATGCTTGCTGAATGGCGCGCTCAATTCTGTCTTTTGGCATTGATTGGCTGCGACCATTTTGAATTGCCAATCTAAGGCGCGGGTTCATCGCAGGGTCAGGTGAGCCAGCCTTGGCAGCAGTTGTAATCTCGCGCGCGATTTTTGTGAAAATTTTAGCCCGCATTGCATCTTGGCGACCTTTGCGGTGTTGAATATTTTTGAACTTACTATGTCCAGCCATTTTAGAAACCTTTAAATTTTGCGCACTCTTATAACAAAAGCGCAAATGCCGCAAATCGCAAAAACAGGTAAGGATGCGCCGATTTGTGGGGCGGTTTTGGCAATATATTGGAATAATATGATCCCAAAAATCCAAATTAATGCATTTGGTAAATTGATTTGCTTATTTTGATTTTGCGAAAATGAATTGCCAATTATCACCGCAAATAAAGGAATAAAGATTGATGATAATGTGATTAAGAAAGTTTCTAATTCATGCATTGGCAAAAATGCCGCCGCCAAACCTGCAAAAGCAACCAAAATTTTGCCGCCCAATTTTTCGCTTATAATTGGGTTTAATTGATTTATTGAAACCGAACCTGAATATGCATCACCATAGGCATTATCCAATTCATCAAAAAGAATTATCCCAAGCGCGATAAGGCCACCTTGGGCAAGTAAGATTGCAGACACAAAATCAGATTGCAAATTTGGCGTTGAAACTATCAAAAGCCCCAAAATATAACACCAGATATTAGCCAATATATAACCAAGGAAAATACCACCAAAACTTGATTTGGTATTTTTGCCATAGCGCGAATAATCGGCAATTAATGGCAGCCACGAAATTGGCATTGCAATAACTAAATCAAGCGCGCCCGCAAAACTTAATGCGCCATTTCCTTTGGCGTTTAAAAATTGCGTAAAATCAATTTTGCCTGCAAATTGAAAACTAAGCCATGCAAGGGAAATTAAAACCAATGGCAATGCGATTTTGGAAACTAATTTGCGCACCAAACCTGTCATTGGCTTTGATAAAAGATAAATTACAAGGCCTGACAAAAACACCGCCATCACCATTTTTAAAGCGACTGTGTCAATTGTACCTTTATAATATTTGCCCAAAATTGCGATTATACCGTCGGACATAATTACAAATTCAAATGCCGTCCAACCCAATAATTGTGCGATGTTTAGGAAGATTGGTAATTTGGCAAACTTATTACCAAAAGCACCAACCATTAATTGCGCGCTATTGTGGCCCGACTTTTGCCCCAAAGCACCAACCCATGCCAAAATGCCCGACCCGATAATTGAACCTAAAATAATTGCTAAAATCGCATCTTTTGTGCCAATTCCACCTGATAAAAAACTACCCATTTGCATGACCAAAAGGCCAACGCCAAGTGAAAACCAAAGCGATGCTTGGTCAAAAAAACTAAAGATTTTTTGTGAATTTTGGTTTTCCATTCAATTCTCCAAAATCACAAAGGAGAAACAAGGAAAACCCAATGCTTCCCTTCGTGAGCATTATCTCAATCAGGTTCAAAGGGTATTTCTCAGGCACAGCCACCCCTAGCGGCTCTTTAATGTGTGGTTTTTATATAAGTGTCAATATTATTTAACCGACATTGCGCCCTGTGGCATTGGATTAATGCCGATTATTAAATAGGCATTTATATACCAATTTGTTTCATCCTTAATTTGCTGTGCGCTTAGTGATTTGTCTTTTTGGGCTTGTTCTTCTTGGCTATATTTATAATAATTTTTACGCATGCTTCTGGCCTCAATATTGTTAATCATATACCAATCAGCATTGTTTTTCTGCGCAAGATTTTTTGCTTCTTGCTTTAATTTTTCTGTTGCATCTGCTTCGCTTTGGCCCATTGGGCCTTTGTAATATATGCGAAATTCGTCTTTAACTACATCATAAAAAGTAAAGCCGCCGCTTTGGGCTTTTGAATAAGGGTTTACACTATCACTCAATGCAATATCGCATGCGTTAAGTGTGAATATTGCAAAAAATGGAATAAGTTTTAAAATTTTTATCATTATCGCGCCCCTTTTGGGTGATGTATTAGAATATAGATTGTATTTTGAATTTTATTATATAGATAGGCAAAATCTAAACAAAAAATGGTAATTCATGTCAAAAAAACAAATACGCATCGCGCCATCAATCCTATCAGCTGATTTCGCCAATTTAGGCGCGGAAGTTCGCGCAATTGAGGCGGCGGGTGCTGATTTTGTGCATTTTGATGTAATGGATAATCATTATGTTCCAAACCTAACCATCGGCCCTTTGGTTTGCGAGGCCATTCGCCCGCATGTTTCAATTCCAATTGATGTGCATTTGATGGTCGAACCTGTTGATGCCTTAATCCCAATGTTTGCAAAAGCGGGCGCAAATATCATAACTTTCCACCCCGAGGCTTCAAAACATATAGATCGCAGCCTTCAATTAATTCGTGATAATGGTTGCAAAGCAGGTCTTGTTTTAAACCCTGCAACGCCGATTGATTATCTTAATCATGTTATGGATAAACTTGATATTATTTTACTTATGTCGGTAAACCCTGGCTTTGGTGGGCAAAGTTTTATTAATTCAACATTGGATAAATTAAAGATTGTTCGCGCTTTAATTGATAAGCACGAAGCAAATGGCGGGCAAGAAATCCTTCTTGAAGTTGATGGCGGCGTAAAGGCCGATAATATCGCAAAAATAAGTGCGGCGGGCGCTGATACTTTTGTAGCTGGTTCGGCGGTTTTTGGCGCAAAAGATGATGATGGCGGATATAAAAATATAATATCTCAACTAAAAAATAATGCTATTTAACGTCATTTACGTTAATAGCATTTTTGTATTTTGATAAAATCCCTTCGTCACCAATTAATAATTTTCCACTGAATGCTATTTTTGATGAATTATCGTTTTCAATTGAGGCAATTTTCGCTTTTAGGTTTTTAACATAATAAAAACCTTTCATATTTTTTATCGCAAGTTTTTTGCCTGCATTTTCAATTTCATCTTTTGCAATATCATTTATGTCGTCATCGCTATAAGTTATTGATGAATCGAACTTTTTCTCACAATTAAATATATATGTGCTTTCATTGCTTTGAACAAAATTGCAATTATCAATTTGTATTGAATTATGATTGCATGAAACTAAAAAAAACTGACCGAAAATCAGCAATAAAATAATTTGGGCCGCTTTTTTCAATTTATTAAACCTATCTATTAAATGCAATAATAATATATATTTGAAAATTGACAAATTTAAGGCGAAAAAAAATACAAACTAAAGTCGGATTGTGTGTTTGATAGGGGTTTAAACTGCGCGCGCAATAATATAGTAGAGCCCATGATTTAACTTAATGGTGGATTTGGGGAATGGGAAATTCTGAATTGCAAGTAAAAATGGCAAATGCCATTCGCTTCTTAAGTATGGATGCAATCGAAGTTGCAAAGTCTGGTCACCCTGGTGCGCCAATGGGTATGGCGGAAATTGCGGTTTCTTTGTGGGGAAATCATCTTTCGCACAATCCAAATAATCCACATTGGTTAAACCGTGACAGGTTTGTTTTGTCGAATGGTCATGGATCTATGCTTATATATTCTTTATTGCATTTAACCGGTTATGATTTGCCAATTTCGGAAATTAAAAACTTCCGCAAACTTCATTCAAAAACCGCCGGTCACCCTGAATATGGTATTACTATAGGTGTTGAAACCACGACTGGCCCATTGGGGCAGGGGATTGCCAATGCAGTTGGTATGGCATTGGGTGAAAAACTACTTGCCGAAGAATTTAATAAAGATGGTCATGAAATAATTGATCATAATACATATTGCTTCCTTGGCGATGGTTGCATGATGGAAGGCATTTCGCACGAAGTTTGTTCATTGGCGGGAACATTGCGCCTTTCTAAACTCATTGCCTTTTATGATGATAATGGAATTTCAATTGATGGCCATGTTGAAGGCTGGTTCACAGATGATACGGCAAAAAGATTTGATGCCTATGGCTGGAACGTTATTGGCCCAATTGATGGACATGACGTTGCGGCGGTTGATAAAGCAATTGAAGATGCCAAAGCACAAGATAAAGCTGAAGATGGTAAGCCTACGCTTATCATTTGCAAAACTACAATTGGTAAAGGTTCACCTAATAAAGAAGGTACACATGATGTTCATGGTGCCGCTTTAGGCGCAAATGAAATAGAGGCAACCCGCAAGGCGCTTAATTGGGAATATGAACCATTTGAAATTCCACAAAGCATTTATGATGCATGGGATGCCAAAGACAAGGGTAAAGTTTTTGAAAAAAATTGGGATGTGAAATTCGCAAAATATATCGAAAAATACCCTAATGAAGCCAAAGAATTATTACGCCGCATTTCGGGCGATTTAAGCCCAGCTTTTGCAGAGCATATAAGTGAAATTGCAAATTCAATTGCTGCAAACCCGCAAACAATTGCAACCCGCAAAGCAAGCCAATTGGCACTTGATGCACTTGCCCCACTTTGTCCTGAATTTTTTGGTGGTTCGGCTGATTTAACTGGATCTAACCTTACAAATTTCAAAGGCTGTGTGAAGGCAGGGCGCGATACATGGGGTAATCATTTATCTTATGGGGTGCGTGAATTTGGTATGGCTGCCATTATGAATGGCCTTGCGCTTCATGGTGGATATTTGCCATATGGTGGCACTTTCCTTACCTTCTCTGATTATTCGCGTAATGCAATTCGTATGTCGGCATTGATGAAATTGCGCACAATTCATGTGTTTACTCATGATTCAATCGGCCTTGGCGAAGATGGCCCAACACATCAATCAATTGAACATGTTCCATCTTTGCGTATTATTCCAAACCTTGATGTTTGGCGCCCTGCCGATCCTTTGGAAACTTTTATCGCATGGTGCGAAAGCATTAAGCGTAAAGATGGCACATCTGCTTTGGCTTTATCGCGTCAAAATTTGCCACCTGTTGCAAATGCACAAAATATTGATGGGATTTTAAAAGGTGGCTATATCCTAAGTAAAAAAGACGGCGCAAAAGCAAATATTTTGGCAACGGGTTCAGAAGTTGAAATCGCCCTTGCTGCACAATCTGTCTTGGCGGAAAAAGGCATTGCAACAAACGTTGTTTCAATGCCATCTACTAATGTTTTTGATCGCCAATCAAAAGAATATAAAGCAAGCATCTTGCCAGCCAATTTACCAAATGTTGCAATCGAAGCGGCGCACCCTGATTTTTGGTATAAATATACTGGCCTTAATGGCAAGGTTTTGGGTATTTCAACCTTTGGTGAAAGTGCACCTGCCAAAGACCTATATGCGTTCTTTGGCCTCACTTGCGAAGCACTTGCAAAGGCAGTAGAGGAATTAGTGTCATAATTTTGAATATATAGGGAGTGTTAGAATGGCTTTTGTATCTTTACGCCAAGTTCTTGATCATGCGGCGGAAAATAATTACGGCGTTCCTGCGTTTAACGTAAATAATATGGAACAAACTGTTGCGATTATGGAGGCAGCAGCCGAAACCAACAGCCCTGTAATCCTTCAAGCATCAGCGGGTGCACGTAAATATGCATCAGAACCAATGCTTCGCCATTTGATGTTGGCGGCGGTTGAGCTTTATCCAGATATTCCTGTTGTTCTTCACCAAGATCATGGAACTTCACCTGCGGTTTGCCAAGCGTCAATTCGCTCTGGCTTTACATCGGTTATGATGGATGGCTCGCTCATGAGCGATGGTAAAACCCCGTCTTCTTATGAATATAATGTCGAAGTAACACGTGAAGTTTGTAAATTCGCCCATGCAATTGGTGTTTCCGTTGAGGGTGAATTGGGCTGCCTTGGTTCACTTGAAACAGGCATGGGCGAGGCTGAAGATGGGGTTGGCGCAGAAGGCAAATTAGACCATTCACAACTTTTGACCGACCCGCAGGAAGCCAAAGATTTTGTTGAAAAAACTGGTGTTGATGCTTTGGCAATTGCCATTGGTACATCGCATGGCGCGTATAAATTCACTAAAAAGCCAACTGGTGAAACTTTGGCGATTAAGCGTATTGCTGAAATTCATGCTGCAATTCCAAATACGCATTTGGTTATGCATGGTTCATCATCTGTGCCACAAGAATTATTGGCAATCATCCGTGAATTTGGCGGCGATATGAAAGAAACCTATGGCGTTCCTGTTGAGGAAATTCAAGAAGGCATCAAGCATGGGGTTCGCAAAATCAATATTGATACCGATATTCGCCTTGCTATGACTGGTGCAATTCGCAAGATGTTTGTTACAAAACCAAGCGAATTTGACCCGCGCAAATATCTTGAGCCTGCGCGCCAAGCTGCAAAGCAAGTTTGTATCCAACGCTTTAATGAATTTGGAACTGCGGGCAATGCATCAAAAATCAAACCAATTCCATTGGAAAAAATGATTTCGCTTTATAAATAAGTGAAATATTTTCATAATAATAAAAAAGCGCGGTTTTATACCGCGCTTTTTTATGTTTACCAAGCGTCTTTCCCCCGTTTTGGGAAGGGTGATTAACGTTTGAAAACAACCATATAATTCATTGACACATCATTGCTCAATGAAAATTTATCCGTAATTGGATTATAAGAAACCCCAATTGGCCCTTCGATTGATGCATTTTCATCTTCGCGTAAAATTGGTAAAATTTCTTCGGGCTTTACCAATTTATCATAATCATGCGTACCAGGCGGCAGCCATTTAAGAATATTTTCGGCGGCAAATAAAGCAAGGGCGCGTGCTTTTGCGGTGCGGTTTATCGTGGCAATAAACATTATGCCTTTTGGTGATAATAATTTCATTGCGGTGCGCAAAAATTCCTGCGGCTCGTTGACATGTTCGATTACTTCCATGTTTAGAACCACATCAAATTTACCCGCATGGGTTTTTACCAAATCTTCGGCGGTGGTATGGCGATAATCGATTTTAATATCTGAATTTAAAATATGCGCACTTGCGGTTTTGATATTTTTTTCGGTGGCATCAATACCTGTAACATCTGCACCCATACGCGCCATTGGTTCGGATAAAAGCCCGCCGCCGCAACCAATATCAAGCAATTTCAAACCATCAAAAGGTTTTGAATGATTGGTAATTCCATAATGTTCCATAACATTATCGCGGATGAATTTAAGGCGGGTTGGGTTAAATTTATGAAGCGGGCGAAATTTTCCATTTGGATTCCACCAATCATCCGCCATTGCCGCAAATTTTGCGACCTCTTTTTCATCAATTGTATTTAGTTCAGTCATAATAACATTATACGCTTTTGTTTTTGTTTTGGAAAAGAAAAAATTTTCCTATTTTCACTAAACAATACCAAAGAATTAGAAAAATAATGCTTAGATGGTGCGATTTGCCATTGACCTTTTTATATTTTTGGGGCTTTTGCGCGTGAAATTTGAATTTTGTAATTTGAATCAAACGTAAAGAGATTATCATGTCACGTATTGTGATGAAATTTGGTGGAACTTCGGTTGGCGACGTAGAGCGTATCGCACGCGTTGCACGCCTTGTTGCTCATGAATGCTCGCAGGGGCACGAAGTTGCGGTCGTTGTTTCTGCAATGTCGGGTGAAACCAATAAATTGGTTGCGCTCGCCGAGGCTTCTGGCGCGGGCCTATCTGCTGAAGAATTTAATGATGAATATGATGTGGTTGTTGCAACTGGTGAACAAGTAACAACTGGCCTTTTGTCGCTTGCACTTCGTAAATTAGGCGTTCGTGCGCGTTCATGGCAAGGGTGGCAAATTCCAATCGAATCATCTGATATTCATGCATCTGCACGCATTTCTGGCATTGAATGCCCTGAATTATTGGATGCAATGGCAAGTGGCGCTGTTGCAGTAATCCCAGGGTTTCAAGGCATTACAGAGAAAAAACGCATCACAACATTGGGGCGCGGTGGTTCTGATACATCGGCGGTTGCAGTTGCGGCGGCGATTAATGCCGATAGATGTGATATTTACACTGATGTCGATGGCGTATACACAACCGACCCACGCATCACTTCAAAAGCGCATAGATTGTCAAAAATCTCTTATGAAGAGATGCTTGAAATGGCATCTTTGGGTGCAAAAGTTTTACAAACACGTTCTGTGGAATTGGCAATGGCCAAAAAAGTCCCTGTTCGTGTATTAAGTTCATTTGTTGAGCCGGGTGATGAAAACCCTGGTACAATTGTTTGTGATGAGGAAGAAATCGTGGAAAAGCAAATAGTTTCCGGCATCGCTTATAGCCGCGATGAAGCAAAAATATCAATTCTTGGCGTTGAAGATCACCCAGGTATTGCCGCCAAAATTTTTGGCGCTTTGGCTGATGCAAATATTAACGTTGATATGATTGTTCAAGCACCATCACGCACTGATGGCGCTGTAAACATGACCTTCACAATACCAGAGCGCGAAGCAGATCGTTCAGTAGAAGTTATAAGCGCAATCAAAGACGAAGCAAAGTTCCGCGACATAATTGTGAAAAAAGACGTTTCAAAAGTCTCTGTTATTGGCGTTGGTATGCGCTCTCATGTTGGTGTGGCAAAAATTATGTTTGAGGCATTGTCTTCAAAAGGTATCAATATTGAAAATATTTCAACTTCTGAGATTAAAATTTCAGTTTTGATTGATGCATCATACACCGAACTTGCGGTTCGCGCATTGCATACTGCTTATGGTTTGGACGCAGCATAAACTATTTTAGATGGAGTGAATTTTTAAAACGGCGGGACAAATCTTGCCGTTTTTATTTTTGTCTAAATTTCGCCAAAGTTCATATTGAAAGTAATTAAATTATTTGTAATATGTGGTTTCTTGGGGGTAAGGTGATGCGAATATTGGCGCTAATTTGGACATTAACAATTTGTTTGATTTCGAACACAGCATTAGCGCAATCGAACGAGTGTAGGAATGGTGATGGCGCCGCATGTTTGATTGATGGCCGCGCCGCATTAAACAGCGAAAATAACCCTAAAAAGGCATTTAAAATATTTGAAAAGGGATGCGACAATAATAATGGTGCATCCTGTTTCGAGCTTGGCCTTATGTTTGAAGCGGGAAATGTTACAAAGGTCGATAGGGGGCGGGCCAAAGAACTTGCAATACGCGCTTGTGATTTAAAAGATGGGCAAGCCTGTTTTGTTGTTGGTCATGCATATGAAAAAGGAAATGGTGCATTTGAAAAATCTGATACCCTATCTAAGGACTATTATTCTAAATCTTGCAATCTTGGCATATTAAATGCCTGTAAAGCCCCTCAAGAAATTGATGTTGCTAAAGCTTTAGATAAAAATGGTAAAACCGAAGCCGCAATTAAAAAAGAAAACGAATGTCTCAATAATAATTTTGAAGCATGCAACGCGGTTGGTAGTTATTATTTATTAGGATTAAATGTTCCCAAAAACCTACAAACGTCTGCTTCTTATTATAAAAAATCTTGTGATGGCGGCCTAAACTATGGCTGTCGAAATTTAGGGCTTGCCTATGAAAATGGTAATGGCGTTGCCAAGGATATTGCAAAGGCACTTGATTATTATAAAACTGCTTGTTCAAAAAGCGATGGTGGTGGCTGCTATGATGCAGGGCGCATTTATGACAATGGCACTGAGGTTGCAAAAAACCAAAGGCTTGCAATTATGCTTTATATTGATGGTTGCAATCTGAAAAATGAAAAAGCCTGCACAAGATTAACACAATTACCACAAAGTGAAGTTGAAAAAGAGAAAAGAGAAAAATCCGAACATTCTAAATGGCTAAAAGCAAAAAATGGTTGCGAGCAAAATGATGCTGAAGATTGTTCCCGTGCTGCTTTGAATTTTTATAATGGTAATTATGAAATAAAAAACTACACCAAGGCATTTGAATTGCTAAGTAAATCTTGCAACTTAAATTCGCAGACAGGTTGCGCCAATTTAGCCTATTTCTATTTAAGGGGATTTGGAACGGCGCGCTCAAATGAAGATTATTTCAAAATGTCAAAAAAGTCTTGTGATTTAGGTGGGCTACATGCTGGCTGTATGCAATTAGGCGAGGCTTATTTTTACGGAAGAGGTGTCGAAATATCTTTCAAAGATGCGCAGAAAAATTTTGAAAAGTCATGCACAGCAAATAATGCAATTTCATGCTTTTATTTAGGAAGAATATATGATGAAGGCTTGGGCTTTTTAAAGTCAAAAACCCTTGCAAAACAATATTTTACAAAAGCAAGTGAGCTGGACAATAAAAATCAAGAATATTTAAAGCGTAAAGAAAATTTAAGAGCTTTGGCAAATTAAGGTGGATATCATGAAACGTATTTTTGTTTTCTTATCGTTATTATTTGTCTTATTTGGCTTTAATGCAGCCAATGCCCAAACCGCCACCCAAATTTCGCCGGCTCTAGAGAAAGAAATACAGAAATGCGAAAGCGGCGAGGTTTTTTACTGTAATGGCGTTGGTATTGCCTTCCTAACTGGCAAAGATGCTCCAAAATCTATAGAAAATGCGCAAAAATATTATAAATTAGGCTGTGAAGCAAAACAATATTTTGCTTGCTCCAATCTTGCTGAGATTTACGACACTGACATTTATGGCATTAAAAATGCGGCACTAGCGCTTAAATATTATGAGAAAGCTTGTGACGGGCATCATGCGCTTTCGTGTGCTAATGCTGGCTATATGTATGATACTGGATCTGGCACGACGGAAAATGATACAATTGCCCGTCAAAAATATTCGCGTGGATGTGACTATGGCAATGAATTTGGGTGCGATAATGCAGGTATTTTGGATGACAATATTTATGATGCAAAAGACCAAAGCCTATTATTAAAAATGCCTTCGATTAAGCGCTTTTTTTATCATCAACATGCATGTTACTTAGGTCTTGAAATTGCCTGTAAAAAGCAAAAAACCCTCCCGTTAATGGTTGAGGGGCCTGCCATTGACCGCCCCTATGAGCTTAAAGCTTTGACAAAGGCTTGCTACGAATATGATGGCAAGGCGTGTTATGAAGCTGCAAAAATCGTTAGTAGTGACGATTATCTGGAGATTATTCTTTCAATTTCTACTACTAGTACAGGTGTTTATAAAGCAAAGGATTATGAACTATCCCGACTTTTATATATGCGTGGATGCGATATTGGCTATGGTGGCGCTTGTGCTTATTTAGGCTACATTTTTCTAATGGGTGAAAATGTAGAGGCAAATTATAAAATTTCTGCTCAATATTTACTTGATGCTTGTATGTTAGCAGACAGGACGGCTTGTGCGAATACGGGCATACAATATGAAGGTGGTTATTGGTATGAAAAGAATATTGATACAGCTAATGCTTATTTTTACATTTCATGCGAAAAAGGTTTTGATTTTTCGTGCAATAAATTGAAATCAATTATGCCTAAAGAATTAGATAAACTTCAGCCAAGTGGGGTAAATGCGAAATTTTTACGGGAGAATTGCAAAAAAAATGATCCTATAAGCTGCCGTAAATTAGGCGATTTTTATAAATCTGGCACAGAAGTTGTAAAAAATAATATTATTGCAAACGGATATTTTTCTTTTGGTTGTGATTTAGGAGATGCGCAATCATGTATAAATGTTGCAAATGCAATTTTGGTTGACGCAACACCATTGCAAAATAAACGCGCACGTCAAATACTAGATAATGTGTGTAATTCCGGAAATCCAATCGCTTGCGATAAATTGAGGGCAATTAAGTAAAGAATGGTATGTCACGCAAAGTTTTATTGGAACATACTATGGCTTTGCTGGTTGATTTTTGGGAATTATGTCTTCAAAAGTGCTTAAAGTATATCCTTGAGAACCATTGATAATCATAGTCTTTCCATGGCATTTATAATTATATGAAGTGTAGGAATGGCTTGTTTCAACTTTGCCGATTGCTGGATTTGCCATACTATGGTGATACCAAATTTTTGCGTGCAATTCTGCGTTGCTTGCATCAATTTTCTTTATTCCATTGGTGCTGGATTCAATTTGAACCTTGCTAATTACATTTGGCATATCAGGTAATTTTTGGTCTTTGGTCTGTAAGATGCCGCTATAAATCTTATTAAGTTCCACCATGCATTTATTGTGGTTTTTAAAATTGACTTTCTGTTCGGGAATTTCAATGTTTCCACTTGCCCTTGCAAGGCTTGTTGTAAGGCTTAAAAAGCCGATAGATAAAATTGCCACTGTTGATTTTGATAAATGTTTCATTTCATATTCTTTCAATTAAATATTCATTTGAAACGCAAATATGGCAATTTTTTGGCGTGAAAATTTTATAAAAACCACCCAAATGGATTATGTCTAATTGCAATGCCGATTATAGCGAAGTAAATCGCCACAGAAAATAAAAGAAAAATTATACGACTTGGCTTTTTTAATTTTGCATTCATCGCACCAAAGCCACATATTATATAGATAAAAATTAGAAAAATTTTCAAATTAAGCCAATTATTTTCGAAAATTTCTTTGGGTAAAATAACAATAAGTGAAATCGCGGCTAAAATTAAAATGGTATCTATCAGATAAACCAATATTCTTACGGCTAAAACCTTTGGCCATTTTGCGCCAAAAATTGAAAATGTGCTGCGCAATAAAAGCGCAAGACCCGATAATGAAACTGCGATCACATGAATAAGATGTATCTGGGAATAAAATTGCACCATTTGTTGACTTAATATATTTTCCTGTAAGATTTTACTATTTGTGCACTGTTAAAATATGCTTTCAAAAGCACGATTTGTTTGAACTTTTTATATAGCGTGTATAAAGTAACGCCAAGCCGATAAAAGCGGCACTAAAAAATATATTTCTTAACTAACATTTATTGTCGCAAAGGTGGGATTCATGCGGCTTACATTATTTACAGACTACGCAATAAGAGTATTGCTCTTCTTGGCCGCTGAGCCTGAACGTCTGGTAACTGTGGGTGAAATTGCAAAAAAATATGATGTGTCACAACATCATCTTGTTAAAGTTGTCCAAGATTTAGTCAAAAATGGCTATGTTAAAAGCACCAAAGGTCGCGGTGGCGGTATGCGGCTTGCTGTATTGCCAAATGACATTAATGTCGGTCAAATTGTCAAACAATTTGAACCAGAAATGCAAATGATAGATTGCTCTGATTGTCCATTATGTGGGAATTGCAGTCTTCCAAGGCCAATGAATGAGGCTGTTAATGCGTTTCTTGCGGTTTTAAACAAATACTCATTAAAAGACATAATTGAGAAAAGTCCTAATATGTCTAAAACTATTATCGGAATTTAAAGCAATATTAATGTGCTTAAATTTGCGGCAATTGTATCAAATTTGTGCATAAGGCGTGTATGCGTCTAGCTTAAATTTGTTTGATATTATAAAAGCAATTTATGGCTAATGCTAATTTGAACACATTCGGCTCTTCGCGCAGATTGTTGCGCTCTTTGCGCGAACTCATGGCGGATGAGGGCGATACGCAAACTCGCCTTGATCACATGGTGTCGCAAATTGCCCGCGAAATGGTTGCTGATGTGTGTTCAATTTATTTGCGCCGCTCTGATGGAAGTATGGAATTATGCGCTACCGAAGGTCTAAAAAGTGAGGCGGTTCATAGTACGCGTATGAAAGATGGCGAAGGCCTTGTTGGCCTTGTCGCTGAATCATTAGAGCCGATAAGCCTATCGGATGCACCGCACCATAAAAGATTCTCCTATCGCCCTGAAACGGGTGAAGATCCGTATCAATCATTTTTGGGCGTGCCAATGTTGCGCGCTGGCCGTTTGATTGGGGTTTTGGTTGTTCAAAACCAAGCGCAAAGAACCTATCCAGAGGATGAGATTGACGTTCTACAAACAATTGCCACCGTTTTGGGGGAAATTGTTTCGGCAACAGATTTATCTTCGCAGCTTCCTGATTTTGAGATTAAGCCAAGCCTTCCTGAATCTATGCATGGGCGCACTTTTGCCAAAGGCCTTGCCAAAGGTATCGCCCTTTTACATGCACCCGAAGTTGCCGCAACAAAACTACTAAGCGATGACCCTGAGGCAGAGGAAAGTCGTCTAAAAGATGGTTTGCGCGATTTACGCAATGGGCTTGATAAACTTCTAACAGGTGAAGCCAACACTTTAGGTGCGGTTTCTTTGGAAGTTTTGGAAATGATTGCGCTTTTGGCCCAAGATAGAAATTGGGAAAAGCGCCTTGTAGAGGGTACGCGCGCCGGCCTTACAGCAGAAGCGGCGGTTGAGCAGGTTCGCTCTGAACACCGTGCGCGCATGATGGCGGCAAAAGACCAATATTTGCGTGATAGGCTTCATGATTTAGAAGAATTGGATAATCGACTTTTAAGACATTTGGCGGGAACCGATAATTTAACCCAATTCATTCCCGAAGAGGCAATTTTGGTGGCGCGTGATATTGGCCCTGCTGAATTGCTTGAATATGCCAATACTGATTTACGGGCAATTTTGCTTGAAGAAGGTACTTCATCTGGGCATGCCGCAATAATTGCGCGCGCAATGGGAATACCAATGATTGGGCAAATTCGCGGCCTTCTTGCGCGAACTGAGGCGGGCGATAGAATTATTGTCGATACAAATGCTGGCGCCGCCTATTTACGTTATGACCCAATGGTTCTTGAGGCGTTTGAAGCGCGTTTTCGTGCGCAAACCGCAGAGCGTGTTAGGGTTAATGCGCTAAAAGATGTTGCAAGCATAACCCGCGATGGCAAGGCCATAAAATTAATGATGAATGCGGGGCTTGTGCTTGATCTTGAAAATCTTGATCAATCTGGCGCAGAAGGTGTTGGATTATTTAGAACCGAATTTCAGTTCATGGTTTCAAATAAATTGCCGCGCGTTGATGCACAAACTACGCTTTATTCAACTATTGTTGAAAATGCAGGTGATAAGCCCGTAACCTTTAGAACGCTTGACTTGGGTGGCGATAAAATCGCACGCTTTATGAAGGGTGAGCGCGAGGAAAACCCCGCTATGGGCTGGCGTGCTTTACGTCTTGGCCTCGATAAAAAGGGTATATTGATTTATCAATTGCGCGCACTTTTAAGGGCAACAGAAGATAAGCATTTGCGCGTTATGTTCCCGCTTGTCTCAATTGTTTCAGAATTTGATGAAGCCAAGGAAATCTTGCTTAAAGAAGTTGAATGGGCAAAATCGCAAGGTCGCAAACCGCCAAAAAAACTTGAAATTGGTGCAATGGTAGAGGCGCCATCAATTGCGTGGTCAGTAAGTGAAATTGCAAAAAAAGCCGATTTCCTTTCGGTTGGAACCAATGACTTGATGCAATTCTTTTTTGCCTCAGATAGGGGATCAACTAAGCTTGGCGAACGTTATGATATTTTGTCAAAACCTGCCCTTAGCTTTTTAAAATTCATAAAAGAAAATGCGGGTGATACCCCAATTTCTGTATGCGGTGAACATGCGGGGCGCCCATTAGAGGCTATGGCATTAATCGGTATTGGTTTTGATATTTTATCAATGCCGCCATCTGGCCTGTCTGCGGTAAAAGAGATGATACTTGCAACGGAATTTAGAGATTTGAGAAATAAAATTCAAAACATCCTTGCCCAAGATAATTGCGATATAAGAAATGAATTGCGCAATTTTTGCGAAACAAAAGGCATAATCGTGTAGCAAATATGTTTCACACGCGAAAAAATGCATAAATTTCAAACTTATTGCATAAAATAACAGCTTTTTTAATAAAATTGCCTTGATTTGGTCAAATTACATTCATTATTGGGCTATATATTCAACCCGTTGATAGGGGAGCGGTTTTTTCAAGCATGGCATATGTAATTTTATTGTGTGCACTGCAAAAAAATTTAACTTAGCTATTGGCAATATCTGCGAACAAAACATTAAGCATAAACCAGATATTAAAGTTGATATTATATACTTGGTTAATTGAGGCAATAATGACACCAGCGGAAGCACAAAAAGCACTGGATGAAGTTCGGGTAAAGCGCCCGACAAGTGTGCGTTTGCGTGTCGTTGGCTCTATTGATAATCCGCAAAGCGATGGCCCAGGTTCAAAATTACAAAATGCCCGCCTTGAACAAAATCTTTCCGTTGTTCAGGTTGCGCAAGCATTGAAATTACGCCCTGACCAAGTGGCCGCAATGGAAACAATGAATTTTTCTAAATTACCTGGGCTTGGTTATGGGCTTGGTTATGTTCGTGCTTATGCTGAATTAGTTGATTTGGATGATGTGAAAAGCCTTGTTGAAGATTTTCGTTTCGCTTGGGAACCGCATCAAAAACACAATGAAGAAGTGCGTGGTAAAACTTTTGATACGCGCCTTGTATTGCCTATTGGTGCCGTGGCTTTGTTTTTATTAATTGCATGGGCAATTGTTGGGATTATTTCAAACAATATTATGCGCGCACCCCAAGAAAGCGTAAAAAGCCCTGATGAAGCTATTAAAGCGTGGGCACAAAAAAATCCGCAAGATATTGGGCGTTCGGTCGTTGCGATTGATCCTTTAATCACAATTCATGCTTTGCGCGACGTTCACGTTAATTTGCGCGGGCAAGATGGCGCGTTGGTTGCCGATAAATATCTTAAGGCAGGTCAAAATTTGCCTGCTGATGGTTTGGGTCGCTTTATAATTTCAACAGAAGATGCGGGCGCAATTGAAGTACATGGTTTTGGTCAAACCATAAGTGTTGGCGGCAATCATGAGCGTGTTGATTGGTGGCGTGTCCCTGATTTACAACAAATGGCAAAAGACCAAGAAGCAGCTGCACTTGCTGCGCAAACTGCAAACATGACTAATAATGAAATTAGCAATATTGTTGTGAATCAAGTTGCGCCAAATTTACAAAAATAGGTGCGTTTAATTTTTAAAGGCTAGACTTTTTATTTTTGCGTTTCTATCCAAAAACCGCTTCACACTTTTTAGGAAAAGCTTTAAAGAAAATTTATGACATCACATAATTCATTAGAGAATATCCGCCCATGGCGCACTATTTTACGCCGTAAATCCCGCCAAATTAATGTTGGAAATTTGAAAATTGGTGGCGATGCGCCAATTTTAGTGCAAACAATGACCAATACACTAACCTCGGATGCACGCGCGACGATTGAACAAATTAAAAGATGCGAAGAAGCGGGCGCAGATTTAGTCCGCGTTAGTGTTCCTGACGAAGCATCATCGGCGGCATTAAGTGAAATTGTGAAAGCGGTTAATGTGCCGCTTATTGCCGATATTCATTTCCACTATAAACGCGCGATTGAATCGGCAATTGCGGGTGCGGCCTGTTTACGTATAAACCCCGGTAATATTGGTAGTTCGGAACGCGTAAAAGAAGTTATAAAGGCCGCCAAAGATTATGGCTGCGCCATTCGTATTGGCGTTAATGCAGGGTCTTTAGAACCAGACTTGCTTGAAAAATATGGCGAGCCATGCCCCGATGCAATGGTTGAAAGCGCGCTCAATCACGCTAAAATTCTTCAAGATAATGATTTTCATGAATTTAAAATTTCGGTCAAAGCGTCAGATGCATTTTTGACGGTTGCCGCTTATATGCAACTTGCCGAAGCCATAGATTGCCCCCTTCATTTAGGTGTTACCGAGGCGGGTGGAAGACGTATTGGAACAGTTAAATCTTCAATTGGTCTTGGAAATTTATTGTGGGCAGGAATTGGCGACACAATTCGCGTATCACTTTCTGCTGAACCAGAAGAAGAAGTCCGTGTTGGCTTTGATATTTTAAAATCACTTGGATTACGCACGCGCGGCGTTAATATTATTTCGTGCCCATCATGTGCGCGCCAAGGTTTTGACGTTATTAAAACCGTTGAAATTTTAGAAGAAAAACTTGCCCATATTCACAAACCTATATCGCTTTCGATAATTGGCTGTGTGGTTAATGGCCCCGGTGAAGCACTTTATACTGATATCGGCTTTACGGGCGGTGGCAAAGGTTCGGGTATGATTTACGTAAATGGTAAAACCATTGCCAAGGCCGAAAATAGCGAAATGATCGACAAAATCGTGGCAATGGTTGAAGAAAAAGCGGCACTTATGGCTTAATTAATGCCTTTATTGCAGGTCTCTAAACCTTTTTCATCAAGGTTTACATTGCCAACTTGGAAAGAAGCAACTTTACCAACTTGGCGTGCAAGTGGGCGGCAGTCGCGTGACATTGGCTTTTGACGCTCCATTGACGCGGTGCAAATATTACCATCGCAATTAAATACGCCGTCACCAGCAATAACATTTGCTTTTGGTGCAGAAAGTGGGCTTGCCAAAACGGCCTTTACTTCATTGATGTTGCCAGCAAACAAAGTACCGCCAACAAGTGCAGATGAAAAAATTAAACCAGAAACAATTTTTTTAACTGGGAGGCTACGCATCTTAAAAAACTTCCATATATTAAATATGACGCAAGTGTCATATTTCTAATATAGACATATTTATTGCGTTGCAAGATAAAAAATGAACATTTTGCATATTGTTCATTTTTTGCTTGAAAAAAAATGGCGCCATTTGGCGCCAAATTTATTTTACTTCGCTAATGTGTTTAATAATATTGCCTACAAGACCATAATCTTTTGCTTCTTGCGCGCTCATCCAATAATCGCGGTCTGTATCTTCAACGATTTTTTCATATGTTTGGCCTGTTGCTTCGGCAAAAATTTTGTTCAAACGTTCGCGCATACGAATGATTTCACGTGCTTGAATTTCAACATCAGATGCCATGCCACCAACGCCGCCACGTGGTTCATGAAGCAAGAAGCGCGTATTAGGAAGCGCATATCGACGCTCAACGGGTACAGCAGTATAAATTAAAGCGCCCGCAGATGCCGCCCAACCAGTCGCAAGAATATTGACCGGCGCCGATACAAAACCAATCATATCGTGAATCATATCGCCGCTTTCAACATGGCCGCCAGGAGATGAAAGAACAATAAGAATTGGATCATTTGAAATGCCAGATAAAGCAATCAATCGTTCCGCTACGCGGCGTGCCTGTTTGTCATCAATGCCACCAGTGAGCAATATAGTGCGCGAATCAAGAAGCGCCTTTTCAAATAATGCCAAGGATGATTCTTGGGTTGGTGTTTCTTCTTCGTCAAGACGTAACATAATTCCTCCTAGGCGCGAGTTTATTGGCGCATGGCAATTTGACTTACAATAATTCCAATTTGGTCAATCCAAAGTTAAAAACCAAGCCCCAAACTGTAAAGTTTTGTGACTAATTTTCATTTTTGTCTTTTTAAGCTGTCAATTTTTGGTTTACGCTACGGTATCTTTGGGTAATTTACTTGCAAAAATGCCGAATTAAAATAGATTTTGAACAAAGCTATAATAAGAAACTACGAGGCAGGTTTTGAGGTATGCTAAAACTAATGACAATATATATGAGCTAGAGGCGCAAAAGGTAAGGGATAAAATTGATTCTGAAATTACAATTGAATATTGCAATGTAAGAATAAATGGAATCTGGGCGCGTTTGGCCTTTGCCGCTTTGTGCGGTACGAGTTTGGCACTTATGGGGGTTCCATATAATATAATTTCAATTTGGTTTTTTCTTACTTTTGCCAGTCAACTTTTTGAATTGAACCTAAGCTATAAAACGCGCGCCGAAACTTGTAATATTAAGCTTAGGAATTTGTTATTTAATGTTGGAACTTTTGGCGCGTTTGTTTATTGTTCAATATCGCCATTTGGTTGGTTTTTGGGTGATGCATGGGCAAAAACATGCATTACATGGTTTATTGTAGGCTCTATAATATCCCATACTACTGCAGCGCATCGGGTATATGCGATGCGCTTTAAAATGATTTCGCCATATATTATTATGTTGCCGCTTTTAAGCGTTATTCAAGTTTGGTTTGAACGCAAAAATGCACAGACACCAATAATCTTATTGGCTATAACTTTTATTTTTGGCGCGGCATATTTAATAAAATCGTTAAAAAATAAACTAAAAAGCGAGGCAATTTTCCATGAATTGCAAGTTGAACGTGAGTTAGCGCATCTACAGGCACAAAATGCAAATCAAGCAAAATCAACCTATGTTGCAAGTATCAGCCATGATTTGCGAAATCCATTGAATGCGATTTTGGGTTCGGCCTTTTTATTGCGTCAAAATTTAGAATCAAATGAAAATGTTGAATTATTAGATACTTTGCTTGAAAGCGGAAATAATATGATCTTGCTTTTGAATGAAATTTTAGATCATTCAAAAATGGAAGCGGGTAAATTAGACCTTGAAAACAAGGCGTTCAACCCGTCAAATATGCTTGATAATATTGCGGATTTATGGGAAAAAAACATAAGCAATAAAGGGCTTGAATTCATTTGTGATTATCATGGCCAATTACCACAAGTACTAATTGGTGATGCTAATCGAATTGTGCAAATTATAAATAATTTACTTTCCAATGCGTTCAAATTTACAAAAATTGGCTGGATATGCCTAAAGGCAAATTATGAAAATGGTAATTTATACATAGAAGTGCATGATTCTGGAATTGGAATTAGCGAACAGGAAAAACAACGTTTATTCTTACCATTTTCACAGGCGAATTCTGAAATTTCATTTTTATATGGTGGAACAGGGCTTGGCCTTTCTAATTGTTCAAACTTGGTTAAGTTAATGGGTGGCAAAATTGGCGTTGAATCTAAACCTACTAAAGGTTCTATATTTAAAGCTACTATACCATTGGCGCTTGGCGAAATTGAAGATATTGAAGAAGAACGCAATGCAGGCTTTGACATAAATGAAATTAGCGCCATGAAAATGAATATCTTAGCAGCTGATGATAATGCGGCAAATCGGCATATTTTAGGGAAATTTATTGAAATAATTGGTGCAGACTTGGATATTGTTGAAGATGGCGCATTGGCGATAAATTTTGCAAATAATAAAAGCTATGATTTAATTTTGCTTGATGTTCGTATGCCTAATATTGATGGTATAGAAGCGTGTAAGGAAATAAGAAAAGCGTCAAAATTCAATCGTGAAACGCCAATAATAATGCTTTCGGCCGATGCGGCTTTAAGCCAAATTAAAACAGGTTTTGACGCGGGCGCCGATGGTTATTTACCCAAACCAATTGATGCGGCAAAACTATATTCACTCATTGCAACGGCAAATGGTGGACGCGGTGCATTTGCGGCAAATTTTTAATAAGCGGTAATATAGACTTGCCCTTGGGTAAATTCGGCTCTATTGCAAATTATGGTCACAAATAATTATCTAGATTTTGAAAAGCCAATTGCAGAGCTTGAAAAAAAGATTGATGAATTAGTTGCCGCTGCATCTGCGGGAACTGGTGCAAATGTTCGTGCTGAAATTACAAAATTGCGCGAAAAATCAAATAAAGCATTGGCGGATTTATATGCCAATCTTGATCCGTGGCGCAAGACCAAGGTTGCGCGCCATCCTGATCGTCCGCATTTTCAAGACTATGTTGATGTACTTATAAAAGATTACACGCCACTTGCTGGGGATCGCGCTTTTGGCGATGATGAGGCAATACAAGGTGGTCTTGGTCGCTTTAAAAAACGCCCTTGCGTAATTATCGGTCACGAAAAAGGCAAAACAACTGAGGAGCGTTTGAAGCATAATTTTGGCATGGCGCGTCCTGAAGGCTATCGTAAAGCCATTCGCCTTATGGATATGGCGGATAAATTTGGCCTTCCTGTTATAAGCCTTGTGGATACTGCGGGTGCTTTTCCTGGTCTTGACGCCGAAGCGCGTGGACAGGCAGAGGCGATTGCAAGATGCACCGAACGTTGCCTTACGCTTGGTGTGCCAATGGTTTCTGTAATTGCGGGTGAAGGCGGTTCTGGCGGGGCGGTTGCCATTGCCTCGGCTAATTCGGTTTTAATGTTGGAAAATTCGATTTATTCGGTAATTTCACCAGAAGGTGCCGCGTCAATTCTTTATCGCACCAATGATAAAGCCAAAGATGCTGCAATTGGTATGAAAATAACTGCCGAAGACTTAAAAGAACTTGGCGTTATTGATGGCATTATTAAAGAACCAGTTGGCGGCGCGCATCGCCACGCAGCAAGTGTTATTGATGCCGTCGGCAAAGCTATTGAAACGGAATTAGTAAAGCTATCAAAACTTTCGCCAATTGAATTAAAGCAAAATCGCCGCGATAGATTTTTAAATATCGGCCGATCTTTGGCGCAAACCAATGCAGTTAAAAAATAAAGGGGCTTTCGCCCCTTTTTTATTTTTTAGTTGGGCAAGTATTAATTCCCAAAAGTGGGTATAATGGGCAGAACCTAAGGGTTGCCGTAGCAATCATTACAATGCCAAAAGCAAGAAGCACCCAATGAAGTGCGCCAGTTGATGCCATTCCTACTAAATCAGGCTTTAAGCCAACCACAGCTAGAACAGCGCCCGCAATAAATCTAAGAATTCTATCTGTACCGCCAACATTTGCCATTTTATTCTCCTTTAAATCGCACTAAATTAGTCAAGAATTAATATATTAGAAAATAATAATATGTCAATCAATGAAGGTGCGGCATATTAGCAATATATTATACGTCAAAAATGGACGTCGCAATTCTAAATCATAGAATTACTAATCGACTCACTTGTCATTTTGATATAGAACAAAACAAGAACAAATATATATGGAGTGTGTGAAATGGTTAATTGGTTATATTTATAAAATTACAAAAATTGGAACGCTTATCCAACGCTATTTTGGAAAAATATATTTTTTACCCATTTATATTGCTTTGAATAAAGGATTCTCACTTAAAATGAATAATCTTACACCTCGGCCTATTCCTCAATATTGCCGACTCACTGCAAAAATCACTACCTAAGCGGGGAAATTGGTATGATTCGCGCTTGGGTTCAAGTGTTGATTATGGTTTCGGGAGAGGCAAATGACAAAAATAAACAATGGCTCTGCACTGGCTTTGGCAAGTTTAAGAAAGGCGCAGACCAAAGCTGAAATTATGGAAATTTTGGCAAGTTTAACAATTATTCTGGGTGCAAAAAGTTTCCAGATGATACCTGCCCTCAATTGTCCAATTTCAAATAAGAATGAATTACTTGAATTTGGGTCTTTTTGTGATTGGCATAAAGAAATTTATAAAAGCGAGCAGGAGGCAATAATAGATCCATGCCGACATAATGCATTGACCCAATGCAATCCTGTAAAATGGCGCAAAGTATTTTTGAATGCAAAAGGGAAAAAAGAGCGCGAATATATAAATAGATTACGCGAAGAAGGCATTAAGGATGGAATAAATTTCCCCATTCATGGCCCCAATGGCCCTGTTGGTATTCTTTGTTTTGCGTCAGAAAATGTAATTGATATAAAATCAGGTGATGAGGATTTTTTAAGTTTGGTTGCAATTTTGGCTATGCAAAGAATTAAGCAATATCTTGCAAAAAAATATGTAATAAAGCCAAAAAGTGCAACTTTAACCGATCGTGAAACCGAATGTTTAAGTTGGGTGCTTGATGGTAAAACTAATTGGGAAATTGGCGTATTGATGGGGGTTTCGGCACGCACTGTTCAGTTTCATATTTCAAATTGTCAGGCAAAACTAAATGCGACAAATCGGGTTCAGGTTGCTGTAAAAGCATTAGTTCAAGGATTGGTTGAACCAAATTTTGAGGCAAATGATTTTTTAGAAGGTGAGCCAACAAGTTTTAAAGAATTTCGATTTGAGGAAAATAATTCTGATTTAGAAATTAAAAGTAAAAGGCCACAACATATTATATAAATTAGGCAAATAGTAAGAATATAAGCCGATAATGATTAAATTATAAGGATTTTGCTATGCTAGCTTTAGTTTTCTTTGCCCTTGCTACTGAGCCACAAGATAATGTCAATCGTGTTAGTAATGATTGGTCTGTTGCCGCGCCAGTAAGCACAATTGAACCTAAGAAAAACGAATTTGACCCTAGTGCTACGCTTTATAAGCCTTCAACAATGTGTGTAATCGTCAAGGGGCAACCAGAACCTGAATGCGCAAAAATTGCCGCACAAACACCAATTTCACTTGGTGATGATGTTTTTGCCAATGGTGTAGGCGGCAATGATACAACTTGTGAAACAATTGAAAGTATAAAACGCGATGCGAATGGTAATCCGCAACGTGTATTTGCAACTTATTGTGGTGACGATCCTGCACGTGCTGATTATCGCTCGCGCCAAACACCAACTTCGGGTGATGCAGCGATAAGGCCAACCCAAAGACAGGTTGGTCCCAATCAGGTTAATTCTGCTGTGTCAAACTAGTCCTTGAGTTGATGCTATAAAAATAGTAGCATTAATTATGTCTGCAAAACTTCCACCGCATTTAACAACAAAAATGAATGGCCCGCCAAAATTTGAAGTTGGGCTTAAACCGATTGCAATTGAAAATTGGCTTTTCCCCGATGATCAAAATCACTGGCTTGAAGGTAAGGGAAAATTACTTTCTTTAAAAACTGACGATGTTTATGCATCATTAGGTGATACAGAAGAAATTCAAGCCGAATTGGCGCAATTAGTTTGTGCCGCCGCAAATCAAGAAATTACAAATGGCGAACCTTTGCTAATTGGCGCAAGTCGCCTTGTTTCTGACGATTTAATAATAATGGATAAAAGGGATGGTGTGTGGACATTGGTTGCCGCAACCCTTTGTGCGCCAACTTTTTTTAATGCCCAATATGCAATTGGAAAATCATTATCATTATTGCACGACCCAATTCCAAGTGGTGATTTTGATTTATCAGGTCGTATTGCCCGCGTCTTCGATAATTTTGCCCCCGATATGGTGCTTGAAAGATTTAATTGGACAGTTCAATGGTGCGATGAACGCTACACGCCTAATGGCGCAAAATTGCGTGAAGCTGCGCAAAATGCACAACTAAATGAAGCGCCAAATATGCTTTACGAGCGTGTGGAACGTCAAACCATTCGTAAATTACCAAAAACTGGTGCGGTGGTTTTTACAATCCGCATCAGGCTTTCAAAATTATCTGATTTATTGCAAAATAAAGATGAATATATTGCGTTTGAAAATGCGTGGAAAAATGCGCCTCAAAACGTGCGCGAATATAAAAAATGGGCCACATTGGAACGCCATGTGACCCATTTATTAGAAATAATGCGATAAATCAATGCATTGAATAAAGCGAATATCCCCAAGCCGGAAGCATCATTTCATGGTGATCAACAATTGCATTGCTTCCATCAAAGTCAGTATATTTACCTATTGGTAAATCGTCTGTTAATCTGAAAGTTGCACTTTCTTTTGATAGATTGAAAACCGCCAAAACCTTATTTTTGCCACTCATACGCACAAAGCTAAAGATTTTTTGTGGGTTGTTATTTTCAACCTTAATCATTCTTGCACCCCATTTACCATTCCACAGAACTTGGTTTTGGGTTTTGAAATCAATCAATTTTTTCAAATAGGCTTCATGGCCACATTCTTTCCACTGAATTGGATCTTTTTCAAAAAATTCAAGGCGCTTATTATTACATGCTTCTTCGCCATTATAAATCATGGGAATACCTTCGGCGACGAACTGAAGCGCCATAATCGCTTTTTGCGCATCACCAAAATTTTCATTCATTGTGCCTTCCCATGAATTTGAATCATGGTTTTCAACATAATTCATACGCATTGCCGCAAGTGGCCATGCGCTTTCATTTTCCGAATAATAGCCATGAAAAGCTGTGGCATCTGCTTTGCCTTGGGCAACATTTTTGGCGGTTTTATGCCAATCCCATGCATAGGTGGCGTCAAAGGCTTTTTGGTGTAAATCGCGTTGTTGCCATTCACCTAACATGAAAATCGGTTTTACCTTTTCCATTTCCTTGCGCGCACTTTCCCAAAAATCAGTTGGAACAGCGCCAGCAACATCGGCACGATAACCATCAATGCCATAATTTTTAACCCAATATACCATCATATCAATCATATATTTTCTTAAGGAAGGGTTTTCATAATTAAGGTCGATAATATCTGACCAATCAAACCAAGGGGTTGGGTGGAAATTACCTTTCCAATCATGTTCATACCAATCAGGGTGTTTGGTTGCCATTTCATTGTCCCAAGAAGTATGATTAGCAACTAAATCAAGTATGACATGCATTCCCAATTTATGGGCTTCATTAACAAAATTCTTTAAATCTTCTTTTGTACCAAATTCAGGATTTACACCATAATAATCTTTAACTGAATAAGGCGAGCCCAAACCGCCTTTGCGGTTTTTAACACCAATTGGATGAATTGGCATAAGCCATACAATATCAATTCCAAGTGATTTTAAACGCGGTAATTGCTTTTGCGCCGCTTTAAATGTGCCTTCTTGGGTGAATTGGCGCGTATTAATTTGATAAATTACCGCATCTTTTGTCCAAGATGGGTTTTTAAGTTGGACATATGGTTTAGGGGTGTAATTCGCATTTTGTGCGTTCGCGCCGCAAAATGCAAAAACCGAAATTGCGATTGCTGATGAAATTATTTTTTTCATTACTAAACCTCTTTTAGTTTTGACATTGTGAATGCAGCGATTGCCAAAGAGCCTGCGGCAAAAGCCATTGTATATATTGGCTCTGTGGGGAAGAAAGTTTTCATTATTGTTCCCATGATTGTTGCCACCAAAAGTTGTGGGATAACGATGAAAATATTGAAAATACCCATATAAATGCCAAGTTTATTTTGCGGCAATGTGCTTGCAAGAATTGAATATGGCATTGCAAGGATTGATGCCCATAAAATACCAATCCCAATTTCAGAAATAATCAAAAGATATTTATCACGTAAAACAAAAAAGCTTGCATAAGATAAAGCGCCGATAATCAAACATATCATATGGGTTTTTGCGCGGCCAAATCTTTTCGATAATGATGGTAATAAAACCAATGCTGCAATCGCTGCTACGCCATTATAGATTGACATTAAAACCCCAACCCAATTTCCAGCCTCATTATAATTTGCACTTTCGGCATTTGGGGCATTGAAAACATATTGGGCAACCACTGGTGTCGTGAAAATCCACATAATGAATAATGCCGACCAAGAGAAAAATTGAACAATGCTTAATTGCTTCATAATCGGTGGCATTGCCATTAAATCGCCCATAATTCCGCCGATAAATCCAGTATTTCTACCCTTGCTTAAGTTTGAATTGATTAGCAAAATTCCAAAGAAGGCAAGAATGCCACCCAATAAATATATTTCTTGTTTCAGATCAAAAGGCTTTACAAGAACAAAAACTAAAATTCCAAGGCCAAGCCAGACAAGACCATGCCATAAAGGCGGAATAATATTGGCATGAACTTGCTCAATTTCGCCTTTGTTTTCAAATTTTGCCATTTCTTCAGGGCTAAATTCCTTGGTGGTAATAATGGTCCACAAAACCGCCAAGAATAAAGCTGCACCACCAAACCAGAAACTATAACGAACACTATCAGGAATAGCGCCTTCTGCTGCCTCATTTGAAACACCAAGATGGGTTAAAATATAAGGAAAAATAGAGCCAACAACCGCGCCCGCGCCAATGAATGCGGTTTGGATTGCATAACCTTGTGTGTGTTGATCCTCACGCAAACTATCGCCAACAAAGGCACGGAACGGCTCCATAGAAATATTAAGGCTTGCATCAAGCATCCAAAGCATCATTGCCGCAAATAGAAGCCCTGGCACATTTGGCATTACAAATAATGCAATTGCCGCCAGAATTGCACCCGCAAGAAAATATGGGCGACGACGACCAAGTGGCCCCCATGTTCTATCTGAAAAATAGCCAATGATAGGCTGCACCAAAAGCCCTGTTAAAGGCGCGGCAATCCAAAGAACAGGAAGATTGTCAAGTTTTTCACCAAGGCTTTGGAAAATTCGGCTCATATTTGCATTTTGCAGCGCAAAGCCAATTTGAATGCCAAAAAACCCAAATGAAAGATTTATCAGTCCTGCGACCGATTGACGTGGTTTCTCCATTTTTTCCTACCTTGTTGTTTATTTTTGTTTTTGCAAAAAATTTTGCAAAAAATGTAATGTTTTACAATTTATCCGTGTTTTTTGTTTCAAAAGCAAGGCTTTTTTTATGAAAATTTTTGCAAAAACAAATTTAATTATTGGTTTGTGCGAATTATTATGTCTTGAATCCAAATATTATGTTGCTTTTTTGTAACAAAATGCAAAATTTTTATAACGGAAATTTTTGCGATGGATTTTTTGCAAAAATTTGCAAAGACAAAAAACCTCATATAATCATGCAAAATGCTGCAAAACTAATAGATAAAGTCCGGCTGCTATTTGTCATACTTGCTACATTTTTTTGCATCATTTTACATTTTGCAGTGGACAATTGCCATTTTTTAATGCAGACTTGAGATAATTAGAGAAATCTAATCAATGCAAATTTTTGCAAAAACATGTTTTCAAGGTTTTAAGCAGAAACTCCTTGAAAGCTTTTTGTGACATTTTGCGGGGAAGAATTTGGCCGCACGTTCGGCAATAATTAAAAAGCTGGGAGTTACATAATGAGGAAATCTCAATCGGGACACGAAAGTGTTTCACGTTATCTTGCAATTAGCACAAGCGTTATCGCACTTGGTGTTGCACTTTCTGCAACATCAGCAATTGCCCAAGAAAAAACTAATGCCGAAACAGTTGTTGTAACTGGTATCCGTAAAAGTCTTCAAGATTCAATTTCTGCAAAGAAAAAATCTTCACAAATCGTGGAAGCAGTTTCAGCTGAAGATATTGGTAAATTGCCAGATGTATCAATCGCTGAATCTATTGCACGCCTTCCCGGTATTGCTGCGCAACGTACAAATGGTCGCGCGCAATCATTAAGCCTTCGTGGTCTTGGTCCTGATTATACAGTTACAACTCTTAATGGCCGTGAACAGGTTTCAACTAATGATAATCGTTCTGTTGAGTTTGACCAGTATCCATCTGAGTTAATCAATCAGGTTTTAGTATACAAAACACCAAATGCATCAATGGTTAACCAAGGTGTTGCAGGTACTGCTGATTTGCAAACTGTTCACCCTTTAAGCGTTGGAAAACGTGTTATTGCTGTTGGCGCTCGCCATGAAGTTAATAGTGAAAAAGCGGCAATTGGTGGCTATAAAAACACTGGCGATCGTTACTATGGAACTTATATCAACCAATTCCTAGATGGTACTTTAGGTATTGCGCTTGGCTATGCACACACAACCTCACCATATCAGGCCACAAAAGATGAGCCATGGGGCGATGGAAATTTGGCTGATATAAGCGGCGTATTCCTTCCGGGCGGACAAAAAAACCAAGTTCAATCTTCAACTCTTAAGCGTGATGGTTTTATGGGTGTGATTGAGGCTAAGCCATCTGATAAGTTGCATATTACAATTGATGGTTACCACTCTGATTTTGAAGAGATTCAACAAATCGCGCGCCTTGAATATCCATTGGCTTGGGGCGGTGCAACTTTTGTAAGTGGCGTTAAATCATCTGACGGTAAGTTTTATGATACAGGTACTTTTAGCGATGTTAAAGTAATTGTTGAAAATTATGCAAACCGTCGTGAATCAACAACTGATCAATTTGGTATTAATGCAGATTATGAATTAAGCGATAAATGGTCTTTGGCTTTTGATGCAAACGCGCAATGGTTAGAGCGTAAAGATTTAATTCTTGAATCTACTGCTGGTACTGGTCCAAGTGGTTCTGGCGCTACTGATACAGTAAGTTTTGTTCGCGGTGCAAATAATTCTTATGCTTTAAAAGGCGCTTTGAATTATTCAAGCTTTAGCAATATATTCCTTACTGACCCTAAAGGCTGGGGCGGTGCAGCTGGTCGTGCTGGTTATGTGAAAATGCCAACAGTTACCGATGAATTGAATGCTGTTAAATTTGCTGCAACTCGCAAATTATCAAATCCAGTTTTCAAATCTTTTAGCTTTGGCGTTAATCAAACAGAACATACAAAGCACAAAGTGAACGTTGAAGGCGCGATTACGCTACCTGGTTTGGCTGCCCAAGCTTCTGTGCCAACTGAATTTAGGCGCGGTGTAACGGATGCATCATTCTTAGGAAATACGACGGGAATGATTGCTTATGATGCACTTGGTCTTTATGATAGCGGTTATTTCGGATTTACACCATTTAATGGTGATAATGATAAAAAGAATTGGTCAGTTTCTGAAACAATCACAACTGCATTTTTTATGGCAAATATTGACACAACATTTGCTGGTGTTCCTGTTACAGGTAATATTGGTTTCCAGCGTGTACATGCAAGCCAAAATGCGGTTTCTACATACGTTAGTGGTCAAGGTGGCACAAAGTATTTCGCCGATGGCACTTCGTATACAGACAATTTACCAAGCCTAAACTTAAACTTTGATGTTATGAAGGATTTAAAAGTTCGTTTTGGCGCGGGTACAGCAATTGTTCGCCCTCGTATGGATGATATGTCTGGTGGTATTGGCTATGGCATTATTACCAATGATGGAGATAATTTACCAACAAGCCAGGCGCCAATTATTCAAGGTCAACCAAGATACTGGTCTGGAGGCGGTGGCAACGCAAGACTTAAACCATGGAAATCTAACTCTTATGACGTATCAATAGAGAAATATTTTGGCCGTAGAGGTTATGTTTCTGCAGCTCTGTTCTATAAGGATTTGAAATCATATATCTATAATGCAACTATCCTTGCAGATTATAGCGGCGCTGCATTACCTGCTAATTGCTATAATTCTGATGGTTCACAAGTCACTATTCCAAAAACAGGTGGCGGCACAATTTGGATTTGTAATTTAGCAAATTCAAGCAGAATCGGTAAAATTAGCGCGCCAGTTAATGGCAGTGCTGGTCACATAAGTGGCGTGGAACTTTCTGCATCTGTACCGTTTGAGATTGTAAGCCCAATGCTTGAAGGTTTTGGCTTGATTGTTTCAGGGTCGTTTAACAATTCTTCTGTTAATCCTGCTGGAACTGGTGAAGTTGCTGTCCCTGGATTGTCGAAAAAAGTTATCAATTCAACAATTTACTATGAAAAAGCTGGCTTCTCTGCACGTGTAAGCAATCGTTATCGTGGTGATTTTGTTGGTGAGGTTCCTGATTATACAAACTCATTGCAAACGAGAAATGTTCGCGCAGAATCTATTCTCGATGCGCAATTGGGTTACACATTCCAAGATGGCCCTGCAAAAGGCTTGAATTTGAACTTCTCAGCTTCAAACATTACTAACGAGCCATTCTTCATGTACCAAGGTGCAAACGTTGTTCGTGAAGAAAAATATGGTGCAACTTATATGTTTGGCATTAGCTATAAATGGTAGTTCTCTGCTTTAAAGTAGATAATTAAGACAATTTGACGCCTGCCAAAATTAATTTTTGGCAGGTGTTTTTTTGCCTAAAAAATGGCAAAATATATATGTTTAAAGGGAATAAAATGTCGAATTCGCAAATAAAAAAATTGATTATAGTTGGCGGTGGAACAGCAGGTTGGATGAGCGCGTCAGCAATAGCAAAAGTGATGGGGCCGCGTGTCAAAATAACATTAATTGAATCTGATGAAATAGGCATTGTCGGCGTAGGTGAAGCCACAATTCCACCAATAAAAATATTTAATGACTTGGTTCGTATTGATGAAGACGATTTTTTAAAAAACACCCAAGGAACAATAAAATTAGGAATCCAGTTTAAGGATTGGTATAAAAAGGGGCATACATATCATCATGATTTTGGGCCAATTGGAAAAGACCTTGGCTATATTGATTTCCATCATTATTGGGTAAGTCGTGTATTAAATGGTTCAAATGAATCGCTATGGGATTATAGTTTAAATAATCTTGCAATTCGTCAAAACAAATTTGATAGAATCCCGTGGATAGCGGATACGCCAGTTGCCGGTCTTGTCCATGCTTTTCATTTTGACGCAAGCCTATACGCGAAATACTTAAGAAACATTGCGGAAAATATGGGCGTTCAGCGTATCGAGGGTAAAATTTGTGATGTTAATTTAAATCCATCAAATGGTAATATTTCAAGTGTAAAACTTGAAAATGGAAATTTGATTGAAGGTGACTTCTTTATCGATTGCTCTGGTTTTAGGGGGCTTTTGATAGAGGGAGCATTAAAAACAGGGTTTGAAGATTTTTCAGATTTTTTACCTGTTAATCGTGCAATCGCAATTCCATGCGAAGGCGTAAAACCTATTACACCATATACAAGGTCAAGCGCGCAAAAAGCAGGTTGGCAATGGCGCATTCCTTTGCAACACAGAATAGGTAATGGTCATGTATATTGTGCAGACTATATTAGTGATGATGAAGCAAATGAAATTTTATTAAATAATCTTGATGGTAAGCCACTTGCAGAACCACGTATGATAAAATTTACAACTGGAAGACGTAAAAAATTCTGGAATAAGAATTGTATTGCGATTGGCCTTTCTTCAGGCTTTTTAGAACCTTTAGAATCAACGGCAATTCATTTAATTCAATCTGCAATTGTTAAATTAATAAATTTATTCCCGCATAATGGTGACAATCAATTTTTAAGTGACGAATTCAATGACTATATGACAAGTGAATTTGATTATATCCGTGATTTTATAGTGTTACATTATCATGCAAATGAGCGAAATGGCGAAAAATTTTGGGATGATATGCGTGCAAGGCCAATACCAAAAACACTTAAGCATCGGATAGAACTTTTCCGCGAGGCAGGAATTATTAACCTAAAAGATAATGATATTTTTAAGCTTACAAGCTGGCTTCAGGTAATGGTAGGTCAGGGAATTATGCCTAAGAAAGCGCACCCATTTGTAAATACCATTAATCCAAATGATATTGAAAATTATATGGGGAATTTAAAATCAATTATGAATAATGCGGTTGAAAATATGCCAAGCCATGGTGCTTTTATTGCACGAAGTTTTGCAGCAAGACCAATCGTTTAGTAGTTTTAGATTGTGAAAATGATTAAACTTAATCCAGATTTGAAAGTAAATTTCCTGCGAATTGGCGATGAAGAACAACCATTGCTAATTATTGATGATTTAGTTTCGAACCCAGATGAGCTTGTTGAAATCGCAGCCAATTCAAATTGGATGCAGCCAGAAAATACTTATTATCCAGGAATTAATGCGCAATTACCAAATTCATATTCCAAAGTAATAATAGATGGTTTGCGTGATCAAATTGCCCGTGCATTTAACATTCCAAAAACACAAAAATTATTGGTAAACGGCTTTTGGGGCTTAACAACTTTTCCACTGGATAAATTTGATTCATGGCAAAAAATCCCGCATTATGACCGTGCCGAAATTGATCACCTCGCTATGGTTCACTATATGAATAAGGAAATAAAAGGAGGGACGGGTTTTTTTAGGCATATCCCAACAGGCTATGAATCAATAAGCCCTAATCGTGTTCAAGAATATCGTGATTATGTGACTCATTGGATTGATGAAAAAGGTGCTAGCCAATTGGTTGATTTTGCGGGTGAACAAACGCCCGATTTCGAATTGTTCTATAGTGTACCATTTAAATATAATCGGATCGCTATTTATCCATCATATGTTCTTCATTGCGCACTTTATAGCGGTTTAGATATTGATGAAAACCCAAGAACTGGAAGGCTGACGGCGAATAATTTTATTATTCCAACCTTATAAAATCTTTGTAAATTAAATTTAAATTGTTTGCAAAAGGGTGTGCTTTTGCAAGTTTTTGCAAGAAAAATATTCTGATTTTAAATTTTAAAAAGTATTATTTAAATAGTAAAAATTTTTATTTTTGCAAAAAATCTATTAGTTTTTTCATTTTTTTGCAAATTATTTATAGACAATCATTCTTTTTTAATGCAAAGTATCAAACAAAATAATAACCTCAAAATAGGAACAGGGAGGATTTAAAAGCGCTTTGCGATTTTAAATTTCTTTGAATTTTTTAGCTTTCTGCACCTTCTGCCATTTCCCCAGTCTCGGCAGGGGGTGCGGATATTTGTTTTCATGTATTAATTTGGGTGATGAAGTGGCTTTAAAAACAAACAAAATTAAAAAATCGCTATTATTTTTAAGCGCATCTTTTTTCACTTTTTTTTCTTCAATTAATGCTTTGGCCGCACCTAAAATTGAAAACCGTCCCCCTGAAAATGAAATCACATATTTTCTCTTGCTTGATAGGTTTGAAAATGGGGATAAATCTAATGATACGGGCGGTCTGTCTGGGGATAGGTTGCAAACTGGCTTTGATCCAACTGCCAAGGGTTTTTATCATGGCGGTGATTTAAAAGGCTTGATGTCGCGCCTTGATTATATTCAAAATATGGGTGCTACGGCAATTTGGCTTGCCCCGATTTTCAAAAATAAACCTGTCCAAGGGCCAAAAGGCGATGAAAGTGCCGCTTATCATGGTTATTGGATTACTGATTTTACAACTATTGACCCGCATTTGGGCACTGAAAAAGAATTTAAAGAATTTGTTGATGCGGCCCATTCGCGCGGCATGAAGGTCTATATGGATATTGTGGCAAATCATACTGCGGACGTTATTCAATATAAAGAATGTATGGATTGCGCCTATCGTGACCGCAATGATTACCCTGCAAAAGCCTATACCCCATACATTTCAAAGGGTGAGGAAAATGTAAAAAATCCAAAATGGCTTAATGATCCAAAATATTATTATAATCGCGGCAATAGTGCATGGTGGGGCGAAAGTTCATTATTAGGTGATTTTTCGGGGCTTGATGACCTTGATGCATCAAATCCACGTGTTATTCGGGGCTTTATTGATATTTATGGTCAGTGGATTGATAAATTTAAAGTGGATGGTTTCCGTATTGATACTGTAAAACATATGGAACCAATATTTTGGCAAAAATTTGTTCCTGCTATGAAAAAGCGCGCGGCAAAAAATGGAATTAATAATTTTCATATTTTTGGTGAAGTTGCCAATGAGGGTGTGAACCCTGGATCTTTGGCGCTTTACACAAAGCGCGATAAAATGCCTTCTGTTTTGGATTTCTCATTCCAAAGCGCGGTTTTATTTGCTTTGGGTGATAATGCACCAACTGATATTTTTAATGATTTATATAATGGCGATGCGCTTTATGAAAATGGCTATAAAACGGCCCTACAATTGCAAACCTTTATTTCAAATCACGATATGGGGCGCCTTGGTATGCGTCTTAAGCAAGATTTAAAAAACTCAACTTCTGATGATGATATTTTGGCGCGCGTAAAACTTGCGAATGCAATGATGTTTACATTGCGTGGTGCGCCAACAATATACTCGGGCGATGAACAAGGCTTTGTTGGCGATGGCCGCGACCAAGATGCACGCGAAGATATGTTTGCTTCAAAAGTTGCAATTTATAATGATAATAAATTATTGGGTACAAGCTCTACAAATGCGGTTGCAAACTTTAATGAAAAGCATCCGCTATACCTGCAAATTTCGAAATTATCAAAAATAAGAACCAATAATTCTGCTTTGATAAATGGTCGCCAATTGATAAGGAAAACTAATAACGCACCTGGAATCTTGGCTATTTCAAGGTTTGACGCTAAAGGGAATGAAATATTACTTGCATTCAATACATCAACAACAAAATTAAACGAGAAAATAAAAACAAATTTCAAAAATAGCCATTGGCAAAGCCTAGATGGAAATTGCGCCTCATCAAGTGATGAAAATGCAGTTTTGAAGATTGAACTAGCACCATTGGAATATGCAATTTGCAAGGTAGATAAATGAATAAAATGACTAATATGGGTAAATTAGCGAAATCAATTGCAAACCTGCCATGGTGGCGCGGTGCAACAATATATCAAATCTATCCGCGCAGCTTTAAAGACAGCAATAATGACGGTATTGGTGATTTAAAAGGTATAACAGAAAAAATTGAATATATCGCAAGCCTTGGTGTTGACGCGATTTGGATTTCGCCATTTTTCACATCACCCATGAAAGATTTTGGCTATGATGTTGCTGATTTTTGCGGCATTGATCCAATGTTTGGAACAATGCAGGATTTTGAAAATCTTTTGCATAAAGCGCATGATTGCGGTCTAAAAGTAATCATTGATCAGGTTTATTCGCACACATCAGATGCACATGCATGGTTTACCCAATCACGCGAAAGCAAAGATAATCCAAAATCTGATTGGTATGTTTGGGCGGATCCAAAACCAGATGGCAGCCCACCAAATAATTGGCAATCGGTTTTTCATGGCTGTTCATGGGAATGGGATGCAAGACGTAATCAATATTATTTCCATAATTTCTTACCAGAGCAACCAGATTTGAACCTTCACAATCCAGAGGTTCAAAATGCCATTATAGATGTTGCTAAATTTTGGTTAGAAAAAGGGGTTGATGGTTTCCGACTTGATGCGCTTAATTTTGGCATGCATGATCCCCAATTGCGTGATAATCCTGTTAATCCACGTCCAGGGCCAAGAACGCGCCCATTTGATTATCAAGATAAAATCTATTCAATGTCCCACCCCGATATTCCCGCTTTTTTGGAGCGTTTGGCGGCATTAATTAATTCCTATGAAGGGCGTTTTACGGTTGCCGAAGTTGGCGGCGAACTTGCTCTAACAGAGATGAAAACTTTCACACAAGGCGATAAACGCCTTAATACCGCCTATGGGTTCAAATTCCTATATGCTGAAGAATTAACCAAGGATTTGGTGATTCAATCTTTGAATGAATGGAATAATCAAGGCTTTGATGAATGGCCAAGTTATGCGTTTTCAAACCATGATGCGCCGCGCGCAATTTCACGCTGGGCCAAAGGGCGTGATTTAGGTGATATGGCGCGTTTTTGTGCGGTTTTACTTGCAAGTTTGCGCGGTAATATATTCCTTTATCAAGGTGAAGAATTGGGTCTTGAACAAGCCGATGTTCCTTTTGAACGCTTGGTGGATCCAGAGGCAATAAAAAATTGGCCAAAAACTTTGGGGCGCGATGGTGCGCGTACACCAATGATATGGGATGATGCTGAAGATGCGGGGTTTGGGGCGTCCAATCCTTGGCTTCCAATTGACAAGCGTCATTTCGACAAATCAGTTGCTGTACAGGAGAAAGACAAAAATTCAATTTTGAATTTCACACGTAATATATTGAATATTCGCCAAACTAATGGTGCACTTTTGTGGGGCGATTTAGAAATCATCGAAACCAAGGGGGATGTTTTGATAATTTGCCGTAAGTATGATGGCGATGTTATTCATTGCATTTTCAATTTCGGCGATACTGAAATTGCCGCGCCTGAAGTTAATTCATTTGGTGAAATTTTGCTTGCTGTAAATGGCGCAAATCAGAAAATTATTCCTGCACTTGGGGCGCTAATTATAAAATAATTAAGCGCCGCAAGTATCGCGAACGATTAATTCAGTCGGTACGCGTTCCGATGGTAAATCAGCGGCGCCGCCGCTTGAAATAAGTTTTGATACTAATAATTTACCCGCTTTTTCAACATTTTGTGAAATCGTACTAAGTGCAGGAAGTGAAAGGCGGGCAAATTGTACGTCATCATAACCAATAACTGAAACATCTTTTGGAACGCTTTTCCCAGATTTTTGAAGGCCGCGAATTGCGCCAATGGCAATCATGTCAGAAGCGGCAACAATTGCGTCAAATTCAATATTTTCACCAAGTAATTCATTCACACTTGCTTCACCCGATTCAACATCGAAATGGGTTGGCAAAATCAATTTATCTTCAACGCGAATATTGCTTTCTCGTAAAGCCTCTATGTAACCTTGGTGGCGCTGCATAACTTCGGGCGCGATTGTATCGCCCAAGAATGCAATTTTTTTACGTCCAAGGCGAATTAGGTGGCGTGTTGCGCGGCGACCGCCAACAAAATTATCCGACCCAACAGAGCAATATTTTTGTCCCGGTAATTCAGCGCCCCAAACCACAAATTTGCGGCTATTTTCGGCCAAAGCATTAAATTCTTCATGCAATCCAGATTGACCAAGGAATATCACGCCATCGGCACGATTGGTTTCCATAACTTCAACCAAATCATCATGCGAAGATGGCGAAACATGCGAAACAAGAAAATCGCAACCACGTTCGCGCGCCGCTTCACCAATTGCGGCAACCAATTCTAAAACGAAAGGGTCGGATAATTTTGGTTCGCGCGCTTGTGGGCGCGGAATTACGATTGCAATTGTCGCCTCAGCACCCAAGGGGCCCGCAGGGGTGTAGCGTCTAAACGGGTAATTATTGGCAAGTGCCAATTGCCAAATGCGTTTTTTGGTTGCAGAATTAACCGCAGGACTATCAGATAAAGCGCGTGAAACAGTTGCAATAGAAACACCAGCAAGGCTTGCCAAATCCTCTAATTTTTTGAGGTCATTCTTCATTTTTTAATTTAAGCCGCCTATTTTAATGTTTGCAAAATTTTACATCTTGAAATCATATAATCAGCATTTATAATGCTTTTCAAGTGAAAATTTTTGAAATTTACACAAAATAACCCGAAAGAACGGGATAAAACAAGGGAAAAATCATGGCCAAAATTCTAAACAAATATTCGATGATTCTTGCTGCCTTTATGGCTCTTGGATTAAGTGATGCCGCACGTTCTGAGATTTTGGGCAAGGTTTTATCGCCAGATAAATCAATTGAAATAGACATTGAGCAAGATAATGATGGGCGTGTTCTATATTCAGTTTCAAGATATGGAAATCAATTAGTATCGCCATCTGTTATGGCTTTCTTGCTTAAGGGTTCTGGTCGTATTGAACGTGGCCTTGAATTTAAAGGCGCGAAAACTGACACACATAATGAAACATGGGAATTGCCATGGGGTGAAAGTCGATATGTGGTTGATAATCACAATGAATTAAAGATGGAATTCGTTGAAAAGGGTGAAAAACACCGTTCAATAAGCGTAACATTTCGCGCCTTTAATGATGGTATTGGTTTTAGATATTCATTCCCAGATAAAAATATGGGCGATGTACAAATTGAAGATGAAATGACCGAATTCAATATTGCCCCTAAGTCAGAGGCGCTTTGGATCCCCGCAGGTGAGCCAAATCGTTATGAACAATTATATCGCAAAACCCCACTTTCAGAAGTTACGCAGGCGCATACGCCAATAACAATTAAAACCAAAGATGGCATCTATATGTCCTTCCATGAGGCGTCTTTGGTGAATTATTCATCTATGTGGCTTCGTCGAACTGAAAATCAAACTTTGCGCACACAATTAGCGCCAGGGCCAGATGGTGTTAAAGTTCGCCGCGCCGCACCTTTTGATACGCCTTGGCGCACAATCCGTATTTCAGATACAGCGGGCGGCCTATATGAAAGCAATCTTGAGCTTAATTTGAACGAACCCAATAAATTAGGTGATGTATCATGGTTCAAGCCAATGAAATATGTCGGTGTTTGGTGGCAAATGCACCTTGATACAAAATCATGGGAATCGGGCGTAAAACATGGCGCGACTACTGAAAATACCAAAAAGCACATTGATTTTGCTGCTGCCAATGGTTTCAAAGCTGTTTTAGTTGAAGGCTGGAACGAAGGTTGGGATGGCGATTGGGTCGCAAATGGCGATAAATTCAAATTCGACAAGCCATATCCTGATTTTGATATCAAATATCTTTCTGAATATGCAAAATCAAAAGGTGTTTCCATTATGGGGCATAATGAGACATCGGCAAATATTTGTAATTATGAAGCGCAATTAGACAAAGCCCTTGCTTTTGATGATAAATACGGCATCAAAGCGGTAAAAACTGGCTATGTGCAAGATGCAGGTGGCGTTACCGCTTGCGATAATGGCGTAAAACAAAATGAATGGCATGATGGGCAACGCATGAGTGTTCATCATTTAAAAGTTGTAACAGAAGCTGCAAAACACCAAATCGCCATTAACCCACATGAACCAATAAAAGATACGGGCCTTCGCCGCACCTATCCAAATTGGGTTTCGCGCGAAGGCGCCCGTGGGCAAGAATATAATGCATGGGGCGTTCCACCAAACCCGCCAGAGCATGAACCAAACCTTATTTTCACCCGCATGCTTTCGGGGCCATTTGATTTCACCCCAGGTGTATTGTCTTTGCGTGGTCGCGGTGGTCAAAAAATCTTGAATACTATTTCGCGTCAATTGGCGGATTATGTGGTTCTTTATAGCCCAATTCAAATGGTTCCTGATTTGCCTGAAAATTATGAAGCCCATAAAGATGCATTCCAATTTATCAAAGATGTTCCAACCGATTGGCAAAAAACCAAAATGCTATCGGGTGAAATTGGCGATTATGCAGTTATTGCGCGCCAAGATAGAAATTCAAATAATTGGTTTATCGGCGCTGTCACTGATGAATTTGGCCGTAAAGTAAATCTAAGCTTTAATTTCCTTGACCCAAAGAAAAAATATATTGCCGAAATTTACCGTGACGGCGATGGTGCCGATTATCGCACCAACCAATTTGCAATCACCATAGAGAAAAAGCCAGTTGATGTAACAAGCAATATTGAACTTTTCCTTGCCCCTGGCGGCGGTGCGGCAATTGCAATTAAAGAGGTAAAATAAGGTTTTGAATAGCGCGGTTTTTAAGTTCTGCCTGAAAACCGCGCTATAATTGAAAACTAAAAATAAATTTAGTATTTTTCTGCCTTGCCGATTTGCAAATTATTGGTAAGTGACTAAAATCATTTTAAATTGGTTCAGGTTTAGAACGCTATTGTACCGCGCGTCAAATGTGTTGGTAAAAATAAGGGCATGGTTTTGAAAATATCTAAAATTTATTTTTCGATTTTAGCGTCGTCAATTGCGTCAATCGCATTGATGCCAAATGGTGCTTTGGCACGCCCAAAGGTCGTGGCGGCAAAACCTGTACCTAAAAAACCGATTGTTGTTGAAACTGTCGTTGAACCAAAAACTGAAACCGCACCGCCACCAGTTGCCCCACCACCACCGCCAGCGCCGCCGCCAATTGATTATGCGGCAATAAAGGCGGCTAATGATTTGGTTTTGCAAAAAGCCAAAGCCTCAAAAGAAGCAGGGGATTTGGTTGGCGCATCGAAATTGTGGCAAAATGTTTATGAAAATTCTGCCACTGATACAGATGGAATGAAACAAAGCCTTGAGGCTGCTAAAAATCTTGGTTTCTATTCACTTGAAACCCAAGATGTGCGCCGCGCCGAGGCTTATTTTGCCGCTGAAAGCGTTCTTGCGCGCAAATTATATTTTTCTGGAAGTGTAAATTCAAAACCACTGACCGAAGGTATAAAGCATTGGGCTTCTGCTGCGGGATTAATGATGCGCTCTAATGATAGTGCGGCATTAGTTTTTTATGCGCGCGAAATTAATGCCCGTGAAAGAGCTGCACTTTCATCACAAGTTCTAAATCGTGATGCTGATTTTGCCGCCGATAAAATTGAAGGCGTTAGAGTTGATACAGGAAGTTTTTGCGCCACTTCATATATTCCACTTCTTGCAAAAAAAGTAAGTTGCGAGGATGAGCGCGCGGCAAAATCAGAAGCATTATCATTGCAAGCGCGCCAAATTAAAGCCGACGCCCCAAAACCTATGAGCAAGGAAGAGCGCGAGAAAAAAGATAAAGAAAAAGGTGGCGAAGAATAATGCATGAAAATGTTGAAATCATCGAAGTTTCACCGCGCGACGGTTTGCAAAATGAACCTGAAATTATTTCAACAGCAAATAAAATTGCCCTTATTAATAGCGCCCTTGATTTAGGGATTAAACGCATCGAAGTTGCAAGTTTTGTAAATCCAAAACGCGTGCCGCAAATGGCGAATGCCGAAGATGTTATTTCGGGTTTGGATTTTGCGCGCGCTGCAACCTATATTGGCCTTGTATTGAATGGGCGCGGCGCTGAACGTGCATTACAAACAAAAGTCCATGAATTGGGTGCGGTTGCCTGTGCCTCTGATGGTTTTGCAATGCGTAACCAAGGGCAAACATCTATTGAAAGCGCGCATATTGCGGCAAACATTGTTAAAATGGCACAATCTGCAGGGCGCACGGGGCAGGTCACAATATCTACCGCCTTTGGCTGCCCCTTTGATGGCCCAACTGACCCCGCACATGTGGTTGAGATTGTGAAAATCTTGGCGGCGGCAAAACCGCGCGAAATCGCGCTTGCCGATACAATTGGGGTTGCCGTTCCTGCGCAAGTTTCGGCTTTGATTGAAATGGTAAAACCGCATTTGGGCGATATTCCATTACGCGCCCATTTTCATAACACACGCAACACTGGCATTGCTAATGCATGGGCGGCATATTCGTCAGGCGTACGTATCTTAGATTCAAGCCTCGGCGGCCTCGGCGGCTGCCCCTTCGCCCCAAAAGCCACAGGCAATATCCCAACCGAAGACTTGGCCTATATGCTTTTCAAAAGCGGTGTTGATATTGGTTTGGATATGGAAAAACTTGTTGAAACAGGTTTATGGCTTGAAGGCATTATGGGCAAAAAACTTCCTGCAATGTTGCCGCATGCGGGGATGTATTAAATACAAGTGTTTTAAAAATCTGCGGGTCAAGTTTTTGTGCGAATTTTGCGTCAGTAGTTTCAAGTATTGCATTATTTATGATACATTATAAGCTTGCTTCGATATTGTCTATGCGTCTTAGTTCAAATCCTATTCTTTCCTCTAAGTCCTCTACAATTCTCGATATTTCCATCATATTTTTCATGCCGACGCGCTCACTTTCTGCTAGTGCTACTTCTGAGCATAGGCGTTTTAAACTTTTTGAAATCTCTCGAATCTCACTATTATGTAATCTAACATAATGCATTGAAACTAGGTTTTGAGAATTAAGAAAACCAATATCAACTTCTTCTGAAAGCACATTCTTTTTCCATTCACCAGACATTTTAAATGCAATAGTATCTTCGTGATGTCCCTTGCCAGTCGCTCGAATAAGTTTACCTATTGCCTCTTGCAAAGAAATTAAATTTTCTCTTTGAAATTGATTGAACCTTATTTTTGAATCTTGTCTAAACTGAATATCTCTAATTTCTCTCTCTCTTTCGAGGAGTCTTTTGTCCTTCAAGTAATCTGATAACATTCCAAAAGCTAAGCCAATAAATAGTGTAACTATCGGTATAACTACATCTAAAATATTCGTGTCTGAAGCTGACATTTTTTCTCTAAAAAATCATGTGATTGTATTGAGTAGACAAGATAAATAAAATACAAAAAGTCGTCAAGATAGAAGGCCTATTAATTAGAATATTTCTAATAAATAATAAGGCAATATTTTGACTAACTACTTCTAGATTTTTAATTGCAAAAAGCGCCCGAAAGTGCTTCTGCTTACTGACAAAGCGATAATTTAAAACCACCTGTCATCCCCGAATTTTTTGTAACAAAAAATATCGGGGATCTTTGGGTGGGTTGGCGCTTCAACGAGATCCCGCATCAAGTGCGGGATGACGGATTGGGTTGAATGCGGCGATTTAAATTAAATCGGATCTGGTGCAATCATTAATTCTGGGCGAACGATTGCATCAAAATCTTCGGCAGGAACACCAAGGTTTATCGCTTCTTCGCGCAAAGTTGTGCCGTTTTTGTGGGCGGTTTTGGCGACTTTGGCGGCTAAATCATAGCCGTATTTTTCTTTTAATGGGGTTACAAGCATCAACGAATTGGCAAGACCACGCGCGATATTATCAAGGCGTGGTTCGATGCCGACAACGCAATTATCGGTGAAGGAAATTGCTGCATCTGACAATAATTGCACAGATTGCAAGAAATTATATGCCATCATTGGATTGAAAACGTTCAATTCAAAATGCCCTTGTGAACCTGCGAATGCGATTGCCGCATTATTGCCCGCAATGTGGGCGGCAACTTGGGTTAATGCTTCTGATTGCGTAGGGTTTACTTTGCCCGGCATGATTGAGGAACCAGGTTCATTTTCTGGAAGCGCCAATTCACCCAAGCCCGAACGCGGGCCCGAACCCAAAAAGCGAATGTCATTGGCAATTTTAAAACATGCCATTGCAACAGTTGTAATCGCGCCATGCGTGAATACCATTGCATCATGCGCCGCCAATGCTTCGAATTTATTTGGTGCGCTTGTGAATGGAAGATTTGTAAGTGCCGCGATTTCCGCCGCGACCGCTTCTGCAAATCCTGCTGGCGATGCTAAACCTGTGCCAACTGCCGTGCCGCCTTGCGCAAGTTCCATTAACATTGGCAAAGTCATTTCAAGGCGTTTAATGCCATTTTCAACTTGTTGTGCATAACCCGAAAATTCTTGACCCAAAGTCACTGGGGTTGCGTCTTGGGTGTGGGTGCGGCCAATTTTGATAATATCTTTCCACTCTTTGGCTTTGGCATCCAATGCCGCGTGCAAATGTTTCAATGCAGGGATTAGTTTATTGGCAACTTCATAAGCGCATGCAACATGCATTGCCGTTGGGAATGTATCATTCGAGCTTTGAGACATATTCACATGATCATTAGGGTGAACAGGTTTTTTGCTTCCCATTTCACCACCAAGCATTTCGATTGCGCGGTTTGAAATAACCTCATTGGCATTCATATTTGATTGCGTGCCAGAGCCTGTTTGCCAAACCACCAATGGGAAATGGTCGTTTAATTTACCATCAATCACTTCATCCGCAGCTTTAACAATTACTTCGCCCAAATCTTTTGGCATTTTGCCAAGTTTCATATTGGTGATTGCAGCCGCTTTTTTAACAATGCCAAGTGCACGCACAATTGCCGCAGGTTGTTTTTCCCAGCCAATTTTAAAATTACCAAGGCTTCTTTGTGCCTGTGCGCCCCAATATTTGCTGCTATCAACTTCGATTGGGCCAAAAGTATCGGTTTCTGTGCGTGTGGTCATATAAATCCCCTAAAATTTTGGCATTCCTATATCATTTTCAGCAAATAAGTGAAGGGTGAATACCTTAGATTAAAGTTTAATTTGCGCTTGCCAAATTGATGCCATCTTTTTAATGTTATATCGAAAATATAATTTAAATCAGAGTCCAAAATGTTAAAAAAAATAATAATTATCTTAAGTATTCCACTTTTGTTTGTTTGTTTTGCTTATCCTAAAATTGCATTTGCGCAAGTTGCCTATGAAGAAGATATAAGGCGTCAACAAGAAGAATGGCGTCAACAACAAGAAATGTATCGCATCATGCAGGAGCAACAGGCAGCCGCCGAAGAAGAGCAAAGAATGCGCGAAGAAAATCGAATGGCACGGGAGGAGCAAAATCGCCCGCAATTTGTTTCTAATTATTTTGCCATTGCCTTTCATACCGATAGTTTGAATGTTTGGGCAAGTTGGAATCATTCAAGTGAAGAAGATGCCAAAAATTATGTTCTAAATAAATGCAATAAAGATATGGGAAATGGCTGTGTCATTGGACTTAGTGCATGGAATTCTTATGCTTCAATTGCTTTAAATCCTAATGGTATTGTCAATATTGGTTGGGGTTTAAATAAAAATGCAGCACAGCAAGAAGCAATTAAAAATTGTGGCGATAATTTTTGTAAATTAATTGGTGATTATGATTTTCCAGCGCAAGATATGGCGCGCTATCCAAGTGGGATTTATCATAATAGTGCTAGTGATGATGATTTCCCAAATAGTCCAATGCGCTCCAAATACGCAATAATTGTTGCGCCTGAAAATGGTGATACAGGTGACGAAGATTATAGAAATTGGATAAAAACTGGCGTCACAAATTATGAAAGCGAAAAATCTAATCTTATTAGGCTTTGTGAAAGGGCCACAAATAAAAAATGTAAAATAATAAAAGATGTCGCCAATGGAAATATTCTAAAAATTATTCGTGATGATGGAATAATATTTTATTTATCAACAACAGATGGATTTGATAGCACACAATTTACAAGATCCGTTTGCGCAAAAAGCGATTTTCGAAATTGCAAAATCGATGCAATATATAGTTCGCGCAGCAATAAGGAATTTGTTGATACTACCTATCCAAAATCAACACGTGGATATGCCGCTGCTGCGTGGACAAAAAAATATAATCCAAACTGGAATAAAATAATTCTTTCTTCTGGATTTGAAAATTTACAAAAAGCACAAGCAGATGCAATTTTCGAATGTGAACGTCAAAGCAATAGTGAATGCATGCTTATAAATGATAATATGGACAATGGGGCATATTTCTTTATCGGGTTTTATAATGGCTCAAATGGCGTGAATTATTTTTTAAATACTTCGCCTGCTAATGTGGAAAATGATGCGCAAAAATATTGCCAGAAATGTACAAAAATTGGGATATATGATTTAAGAAATTCTGGTCGTAAAATTTTTGATTTGAGATAATATGTTTGAAATAAATCGTCGGGTTACAATTGCTTCTTTATTGTCGCTTTTAACAAGCAAAGCATATGCAAATTCATCCAATTTTGCGCATAGATTTGAAAAAATCTGGCGTGAAATGGACAAGAAATATTGTTATTTCAACGAGAATAATATTGATTGGGAAATAGCACGGCAAACCTATCAACCATTGGCGCTACAATGCAAAAGTGAAAGTGAATTTCTTGATTTAATTGATGCTTTAATGCGCGAAACCATGGATTCGCACACCCATATTCATAAGGCCAATGAAGGCGCACCCCGCTGGCCGCCTTATGATTTATATGTTGAGGATCAAATTGGTGCATGTACCGTTCAAGCAGTGCACGAATATTCAGCAGCAAAACAAAGCGGCCTTGTAAAGGGCGACATGATTATGGAAATTAATGATGTTAAAGTTTATGATTTAGCACGCAAATTAAAACCAAAATCCCTTACTAAAAACAAACAAATCGCGGTGAATTATTTGCTTAATCTTGCTGTTGCTGGAAATAAGGGGCAAGAACGTAAAATAAAATATTTAACTGCAAAAAATGAAATTAAAATTGTAAATTTACCGCTTTATAAAGGTGCTTTCCCTCCAGATTTTGAAGCTAAAATGCTTGAACAAAATATTGGCTATATTGCCATTCGCACATTTGGCGATGATGCTAATATTGTTGAACAATTTGACGAAGCGCTTGAAAAATTCAAAGATGCAAAAGCGCTTATTATTGATGTTCGTTATAATGGCGGCGGCGATACGGCAATTGCGCGCCCAATCATGGGGCGCTTTATCAAAGAAACCAAACCCTATGCCCAAATGGCAAAGCGCAAAGGAAAAGGGATTGGTGAAAAATGGACCGAATATGTTGAACCGCGCGGCCCATTCACTTTTGAAAAGCCAGTTGTAATTCTGTGTAATCATTGGTCCGCGAGTATGGCAGAAGGTTTCCCAATGGGAATGCGCGCAATTTGCGGTGCAAAAATGATGGGAACAATGATGATGGGTCTTGGCGCCGCCGTTTATTCAAGCAAAGTAGGCGGGGTGGATTTCCAATATAGTGCTGAGCCTGTTTATAATATCTACGGAAGACCACGCAATTATTCTATGCCCGATATTACGTTAGATGATAATGATAATTATATTGAAAGAGCTATTTCGGCTTTGGTTTCTTAGGTTTCTTTTCAGGTGTTGCCGCGGCTATTGCATGGCAAATTTCACGCAAATTTAAATCATCAATTTTGTCTTCTTCAATGACATAATAAAGTTTTGAATCAGGATAGGCGTGATCCATTTCACACTGTGTTTCAAGGCATTTTGATTGCGGTACTGGTTTTATCAAAAGGCGATTGTCGCAAATAAAGCCAACAACCTTCCCATCGCAATAAAAGCCATATTCACCAAACATAGGGCGTGCAGAAAATCTTTCAACTCCCATTATGCTTGTAATATATTGTGCGAAATCCTTAGTGGTGGCCATTTTTTGCTTCCTTGTATTGTTTATCATTATATGACATTTGCAAGTTTCAAAGGTCAAGATTTTGCAAATATTATTACTTAAAATTATTATTGTTCCATTATTTCTATTGCTTATAAGTTTGATAAGCAAGAAATTTGGCGCGTTTTATGGCGGAATTGTAAGTGGGCTTCCTGCGGTTGCTGGGCCAATTATTTATGTATTGGGTCTTGAACATGATAATAATTTTGCCGCTGCCACTTGTTATTCAGCATTATATGGGCTTTCAGGATTTATGGCGTTTGGTGTGGCTTATTCATGGGCGGCACGTAAATTTAATTGGATAATAAGTCTATTTTTTGCACTATGTTCTTGGGCAATTATGGTGGCAATAATGATGAATGCACCGCATAATTTAGGCTTTGCAATCATGGTTGCGATAATATCGCTAGCGTTTGCAAAATTTGCTTTACCACCAAAAAAAGGCGGGGCATTGCCTGCACCACTTAATCTATATATACGCCTTATTTCTGGTGCTTTATTAACGCTTTTGGTGTCAAAAATAGCAACCCATACAACGGGTATTATTGCAGGTTTTGCCGCAGTTTTTCCAATATTTGGAATTATCCTTATGTCGGAAACCCATAGAAATGATGGCGCACAAGAATGCGCCAATCTATTTCATGGTTGGATTATTGGCCTAATATCATTTTTAGTTTTCTTTGCGGTTTTGCCTTTATTACTGGCAAAGATTCAATTAGGTCTAAGCTTTATATTGGCAACAATAATTTGTTTAATTGCCCAAAGCATTATTATGATAATTAATCACAAACGCGCTTCTTAGAGGCCAAATATTCGCTTTCCAATCTATCGACGATTTTTGCAATTGGTTCGATTTTTTTAACCGCGCCAATGCCTTGGCCTGCACCCCAGATGTCTTTCCATGCTTTTGCGCCCGATGTTGCCGCACCAAAATCCATTTTTGATTTATCGGCCTCTGGTAAATTATCGGCATCCATACCGGCGGCAATGATTGATGGTTTTAGATAATTGCCATGAATACCAGTGAAATAATTTGAATAAACAATGTCGGACGCGCCAGAATCAACAATCATTTGTTTATAGCCATCAACCGCATTCGCTTCATCCGATGCAATGAAGGCAGAGCCAATATAGCCAAAATCTGCGCCCATTGCTTCGGCTGCCAAAACTGCGCCACCCGTTGCAATTGCACCAGAAAGGGCAAGTGGGCCGTCAAAAAATTCACGGATTTCTTGGATTAAGGCAAAGGGTGATAATGGCCCCGCATGACCACCCGCACCCGCCGCAACCGCGATAAGGCCATCTGCGCCTTTTGAAAGTGCCGATTTTGCATGGCGAACATTGATAATGTCATGGAAAACAATACCGCCATATGAATGGATGGCATCATTCACCATTGGCACTGCGCCAAGTGATGTAATCACAATGGGAACTTTGAATTTAACGCATGCCTCAACATCATGTTGCAGGCGGGCATTTGAATTATGAACAATTTGATTAACCGCAAAAGGTGCCGATGGCCTATCAGGGTTTTTTGCATCAAATTCGGCAAGCTCATTTGTAATTTCGTCAAGCCATACATGTAATAATTCGGGTGGGCGCGCATTTAATGCGGGAAAAGAACCAACAATTCCTGCCTTGCATTGTGCAATAACCATTTTCGGATTTGAAATAATAAACATTGGCGATGCAATAATTGGCAAGCGCAATTTTTCAAGAATCTTAGGAACAGACATTTACCCCCCTTGTAAATTTGTGTATTTATCAGATATGGCACATTCAACAAATTATACAAATACATTAATCACGGTTTCTGGTGATTATAAATATGACCATGCAGTAATTGCCAAATCGGGGACAATTGGCGCAATACAGTTAGATTTTATTGTAAATAATCCATATCAAATGACCTCGGATGATTTGTTATTTTCGGTACACGCATTGCGTAACAAACTAAATGAAAATGATGCAAATTTAAAGAATGAGTTTTTTGACAAACCATTGGCATGCCTTAGGGCGTCGCCTTTAGTAAAAACTCTTGGCTATGGCATACATCATGACCAAAATTCCAAAATAGCAGTTTTCCCCATTGAAAGTGCGGATTATAAAGGCCTATTGGAAGATAATAATATTCAAAAAGTTGCGGGTATGCGCTCAAAGCGCGCATAAAACCTGCCAAGGCATAATAATGACAAGCGAAAACACACAGTCCGAAGCAAAAGGGGCTTTATTAATAACCCTTTGCGCATTTTTAATATGGGGGTTTTTACCTTTATATTTAAAGCAAATGCATGACATATCGCCTTGGGCAATTGTGGGTTGGCGCGTTATTTGGACTGTTCCATGGGCAATTGGGATTGCTATTTTTATTAATGGCTTTTCATCACTTAAAACCGCACCTAGAAATTTAATTTTCCTTGCCATGTCGGGCTTTTGTATAAGTGTAAATTGGACGCTTTATACATGGTGTGTTGCCAATGGGCTTATTATGGAAACCGCGCTTGGTTATTTCATCAACCCATTGATGAATGTTGCAATAGGAATATTTGTATTCAAAGAAAAACTTGCGCCTGTGAAAATTGCGGCGGTTGGTTTGGCGGGCTTTGCGGTGGTTTATCAATCAATTGCGGTTCACCATTTCCCCGCCTATGGCTTAATATTGGCTGCATTATTCACATGTTATGCATTAATCCGCAAAAAAGTAAGCATTGCCCCTGCGGCGGGATTATTTTGGGAATCTTTAGTGATTGCACCATTTGCGATTGTTGCACTTTTAATGCTTAACAAAAATGGGGTGGCAATATTTGGGCAGGGGCATAAGGATTTTATCCTTTTACTTTTCACAGGTCCTGCCACTGCAATTCCACTTACGCTTTTTGCCTTTGGTGCGCGCCGTTTGAAAATGACGACATTGGGAATGCTTCAATATATTGCGCCATCAATAGTTTTGATAATTTCACTATTTTACGGCGAAAAATTCGGCATTCACCAAGCAATTACCTTCGGCCTTATATGGGCAGGTTTAGGGCTTTATAGTTGGGCAGAGTTTAAGGGTTCAAAGTAAATGTCATCACCGAAAATTCTGTAGAATTTATCGGGGATCTTTTGGGATAATAAATATATCCCCGATATTTTGCTTTGCAAAATTCGGGGATGACAATTGCTTTTAAAGTTCCCGTGCTTTCGCCATTTGTGCCAAATTTGCCTCTGGTCTTGGGCCATAATGGCTTATGATTTCGGCGGCGCACATTGAACCTAATTTACCGCATGTTTCCAATTCGCGACCTGTTGCGATACCGAATAAAACACCTGCCGCATATAAATCGCCTGCGCCAGTTGTGTCGATAACTTTTTCAATTGGGTCAGCGGCGACCACAATTGTTTCCTTGCCATCGGTAAGAACCGAACCTTTTTCAGAGCGTGTAACCGCAACAAATTGGCAATCGGCGGCTGCCTTTTTGAAGGCTGCGTCAAAATCTGTTTCATCATAAAGTGCCAAAATTTCGGATTCATTGGCAAATAAAATATCAATATGGTGTTTAACCAATTGCAAGAAGCTGTCTTTATGACGGCTAACACAGAATAAATCAGAAAGCGTTAGCGCAACTTTGCGATTATATTTTTTGGCAATTTCAGCGGCATGAACGAATGCGGCTTTTGCTTCATCACGGTCAAATAAATAGCCTTCAAGGAAAACAATCTTTGAAGCGCCAATTTTTGTTTCATCAAGGTCTTTTTCATCCATTAATGGCGAACAACCCAAATAAGTACACATTGATCTTTGCCCATCAGCTGTAACATTAATCATGCAGCGCGCAGTCGCCGGGCCACCAGAATGGGGCGCAGTATCAAAATCAACGCCGATTTCATTAATTTCTTTGTTGAATAAAGCACCCAATTCGTCCTTGGCAACTTTGCCAATATAGGCAGTTTTACCGCCCAATGATGCAATCCCCGCAATTGAATTTGCGCCAGATCCACCTGAAACAGTTTTACCATCTGCCATTGCGCCATAAAGTTTTTCAACCGCAGGCTCATCAAAAATAAGGGTCATGGCGCCTTTGGTTATATTATGTTGTGCCAAAAATTCATCGGTTGCGGGGGCAATTACGTCAACAATTGCATTACCAACGCCGCAAACATCATATTTGATTTCCATGACTAATTTCCTTTGAAAAATATACTGGTTTCCTTTAAACGCTTGAACCAAATCAATCAATGAAAGTCGCTGTAACAATGAAAAATATCGCAATAATGGTATCGCATGAATATTTTGATGCACCTGAAAATGATTTATATGGTGACATAATCAAAGCGCAATATGATGATTTGCATGATGCTTTGGCAGAATATGAAATTAATTTGCAACCTGTTTATTGGCAAGATGATAATAATGATTGGTCAAAATTTGATTTGATAATTCCGTTAATGGCGTGGAATTATCCGCAAAATCTTTCCCAGTTTTTAAAAATTTTGGATGAAATTGAAAAAGCAAAAGTCCCGCTTTTAAATTCACACAAATTCATTCGTGATAATTTTGATAAATCTTATTTATTACGCCTTGCAAATTCTGGGCAAAAAGTTCCAAAAACTATCATGATAAATGCCCAAATTAGCGATGAAATTCTGGATGCTTTTGACACTCTTGAATGCGATGAAATAATTATCAAACCAAAAATTGGTGCGGGTGCATGGCGTCAGGCACGTTTAAAACGCGGTCAAGAATTGCCATTGCTTGCCGATTTACCACCAGATCAAGCATTAGTTCAACCTTTTATTGAAAGCGTGACAACACAAGGCGAATTATCAATGCTTTTCATGGGCGGTGAATTTTCACACGCCTTAATGAAACGCCCAAAAGATGGTGATTATCGTTCCCAAACCCGATATGGTGCGATTGAAACTTCAATTGAGCCACCACAAAAGGCATTAGTAGCCGCGCAGCAAATTTTGCAACAATATGACCCCGATAATGCGCTTTTATATGCGCGCATTGATATGGTCGAACATGAAAATGATTGGCAATTAATGGAAATGGAACTTATCGAGCCTTATTTATATGGCCCTTTTGATGGGCAAAATGGCAAGAAATCCGCCGCAAATTTTGCCAAAGCAGTTGCAAAAAAATTAGTATAGCCAGTTTCTGGCAATACAATATTCAATTAATTCCAAACTATATTCCCACAATCTGTCGGAACCTTTTTGAATAATTGATTTTTTATCCGTGTATTCTTTGTGGTCGCCGCGCCAATCGCCCCATGCTTTGCCATCGCTTATAACCTGTAAGAATAGTGGTAAGAAGGCATCAATGGCGCGCGCGAATTTGGCTTCATTGCTTCTGCCGCGCTCAAATTCTTCCCATAATGATTTCATTTCGCGAAAGGGCGCTTCGGGGTTTTCGCCATAGATTGAAATTGCGGCTTTTTGTTCGATTTCGTGTAAATTTTCAGGTGGGTTTTGGGTATAATGGCAATTATCGCCTGTCTCTATTTCAACAATATCATGCACAAGAAGCATTTGCGTGGTTTTGCGTACACTTATGGGGTAATTAGACCAATGTTCAAATAATGTTACCATTAAAGCCGCTTGCCATGAATGTTCGGCACTATTTTCTTGGCGCGCGCCATCACTTATTTTATTGGCTCTTTGAACTTGTTTAAGCGCATCCGCGCGCATTAAAAAAGTGAATAATTGTTCGCCGCCAAATGGTAATGGGATATCATCATTGTATTTCATGCGTGATGGATATATTTGAGCAAGATACAAAGCAATAGAAAGTAAAGAAAAATGTCCAACCGCCCATCAAAACGCGCCAATGATGAAACCCGCAAAATAGAACTTATTCCAAATTTTTCACCCTATGCCGAAGGTTCGTGCCTTGCAAAATTTGGTAATACGCATGTTTTGGTTACTGCAAGTGTTGAAGAAAAAGTTCCAGGTTGGATGAAAGGCACAAAAAAGGGTTGGGTAACGGCTGAATATGGAATGCTACCGCGTGCAACCCACACACGTGGCAAGCGTGAAGCGGCATCTGGCAAGCAATCAGGGCGCACCCAAGAAATTCAGCGTTTAATCGGTCGCGGCCTAAGAAGTGTGGTCGATTTGGTTGCATTAGGTGAGCGTCAAATTCTTATCGATTGCGATGTCTTACAGGCCGATGGCGGAACGCGTACTGCATCACTTACTGGCGCTTATGTTGCGCTTTCATTGGCGTGTAAATATTTGCGTGAAGAAGGTTTGATAATTGAAAACCCAATTCGTGCACAAGTTGCGGCAATTTCATGCGGTATTTATAAGGGTGAGCCTGTTCTTGACCTTGATTATGATGAAGATTCAAGTGCCGAAGCCGATGCAAATTTCATAATCGCCCAAAATCTTGGCCTTGTTGAAGTTCAGGCAACTGGCGAAGAAAGACCATTCACTGAGGTCGAATTTAATGAATTATTGTCACTTGCTAAAAAAGGCTGTGATGAATTATTTGCATTGCAAGCCAAGGCGATAGGCTAATCATTATCATCCACTTCCTCCCCGTCGAACCATTCAAGTATGTCGGCGGGTTGGCATTCAAGGATTTTGCAAATTTTTGAAAGGGTTGAAAAGCGAATTGCGCGCGCTTTGCCTGTTTTTAAAATTGATAAATTCGCCAAAGTAATGCCGATTTTTTGCGCAAGCTCGGTCATAGAGATTTTGCGATATACTAAAATGCGGTCAAGATTAACTTTGATTGGCAAAAATAAGAACCCTATATTGTTAATTGGTCATTTTTACGAAGGCGTGCACCTTCTTTAAAAATTTGCGATAAAAGCAAAATAATAAATACTGCGCCCCATGCAACTAGATTTGGTGCAATTTTTACACTTAAATCACCATCATCTGGCTGGCCTGCAAAAGCAATGATAAGGCCTGTAAGAACTTGAACGAAATAGCGTGATAATTCCATTATTCCAAGATAAATGGCAATTTTCTTTAAGCGAACACCGTTTTCAGGGACAAAGGGGTCGTTTTCAATATGGCTTTGGGTGATTAGTTGTAATTGTTGAGTGATTAATAAAAGTGCCGAAGAATGTATCACACCAGATAAAAGCATGGGTGCTAATACACGCCATTCGGAAAACATTTTAAACGCACCAATCTTACCACCAGAGAATGTTGTTATTATTGCCAAACCTGCTAATGCAACGAAAATTGTCAAAACAACTTTGGCGCACAGATTTAGTAATTTTAACCCCCGAAATATCCATTGTGCTAGTGTTTGGTTTTGCATTTAATCACCATTTTAATTGCTATATTAGTATTGGTAATAGTAAGATTATAAAAAAGCAAATTTTACAGGTAGATAAATGACACAAAAAATCGAAAAAATTGTTGTTGCCACACATAATAAAGGAAAATTGAAAGAAATTAGCGCGCTTTTATTGCCCTTTGACGTTATTGCTATATCTGCGGGTGAAATGGGGGTTGATGAACCCGAAGAAACCGAAGCAACCTTTATTGGAAACGCATTATTAAAAGCGCGCCATAGCGCAAAGGCAACAAATTTACCTGCCCTTGCCGATGATTCGGGCTTGGAAGTCCTTGGCCTTAATGGCGCACCTGGTATTTATTCGGCGCGTTGGGCGGGTGAAAATAAAGATTTTAATGTGGCAATGGCGCGGGTTGAAAAAGAATTAAAAGAAAAAAACACCCAAGATTATGGCGCGCGTTTTGTTTGCGCCTTGGCACTTGTTTGGCCAGATGGAACACAAAAGGCATTTGAGGGTTATGTAGAAGGGCATTTGGAATTTCCAGCACGCGGTGAAAATGGCTTTGGCTATGATCCAATTTTTGTTCCCAATGGCTTTGATATTACTTTTGGTGAAATGGATGCCGATAAAAAACACGCCATGAGCCACCGCGCAAATGCGTTCAAACAATTAATCGCCGAAGTTTTTGAAAAATAGATGGCCGTAGCAAATAAGAAATTAGGTATATACATCCATTGGCCTTATTGCTCGCACATTTGCCCTTATTGTGATTTCAATATTTATCGGGCGCGTGGGCGCGATAATGATGGGCTTTTGGCAGCAATTATTGATGAAATCCGTAATTGGTATTCAAAAACCAGTGGGCGCAAACTTCATTCGCTTTATTTTGGTGGTGGAACCCCATCCTTAATTGAACCAAGTAAAATTGCCCAAATCATTGAGCTTTGTAATAATTTATGGGGTTTTGAAGAAAATCCCGAAATTTGCCTTGAAGCTAATCCCAATGAATATGAAAAATTCCAAGATTTTAAAATTGCTGGCATTGAACGCTTAAGTTTGGGTGTGCAAAGTTTTCTTGATAATGGCCTAAAAGATTTGGGGCGGTTTCATGATGCGCAGCAATCAATAAAATCGGTGGAAATTGCACGAAAAATTATGCCGCGCCTTTCGCTTGATTTAATTTATGCGCGCCAAAATCAAAGCCTTGAAGATTGGGAATTTGAATTGAATAAAGCCGTGTCATTGGGTGTTGATCATGTTTCACCATATCAACTTACAATCGAACCCAATACTGCCTTTGATAGAAAACTAAAACGCGGCGCAATAAATATTCCCGATGATGATTTGGGTGCACAATTTTACGAAAAAACCCAAGAGATTTTGAACAAACATAATTTTATCGCCTATGAAATTTCCAATCATGCCAAAAATATAAATTCAATGTCGCGCCATAATTTATTATATTGGCAATCAAATGATTGGCTTGGGATTGGCCCCGGTGCGCACGGGCGATTATGGAAAAATGGGCAAAGGGCCGCCTATTTCAATAGTTTAAAGCCCGATGAATATATTAAAAATATAAATTCCAAAGGTAATTCTTTAATCGAAGAAGAAACCTTAACAGATGAAGAAATTCGCCAAGAATATTTAATAATGGGGCTTAGACTTGAAAGTGGAATTGAATATAAAAATTACAATTTAGACCAAGAAAATTTAAAATATTTGGCAGATTTGGGATTGGTTGAATATAATGAAACGCGCCTTAAGCTTTTGCCAAAGGCGCGCACAATTTCAAATGCAGTAATCGCACAAATTATTGAAAATTAATAATTCTTAGGCGCGGCATCAATCATTTTGGTGCCATCGCCCGTGATTTCCATAATCGGCATTGCGCGTTCGATTATTCCGTCATTAAATCGGAAATTTCCATCAATACCTACAAAGCCTTTATTGCGTTCAAGAAGTCTGGTTGAAATTGCCGACTTTTCACCATTTTTTGCGGTTTTTGCAATCAAGCTCATGGCATCATAACCCATACCTGCAAGGCGGGTAGGGGTGCGGCCATTATATTTTGCCTGCAATTCTTTAGCAAATTCATCGCGCGCTTGGCTTTCGGCGCTTACGAACCAGCCGCCAAACATGTGGCTATCGGTTATGGTTAGCTTATCTTTCCAAAGCCCAGTTCCTAATAATTGAACCCGTGAAGTTGATGCGCCATTTAATGATAGGGTTTTAACCAATTGGCGCAAAACTGCGCCGCGTTCTGGAATTAAAATTGCGGTGGTTTTTACATTACCGACGCCGCGCAATGAAAGCGCGGCTTTGCGTGCGCTTAAATCAAGTGAATTTGCATCACCCTTTGGATTATATTTTTCGTTTCCAACAATTTTTATACCATATTCACGCGCAGCATTAATCGCGGCATTGCTTACACGGTCGCCATAAGGGCCATCTGGTAATAATAATACAAGGTTTTTTATACCCTTTGATGCCGCATATGAAACAATACGGTTTATTTCATCATCGGGAAGGAAGCTAAAAACATAAACATTTTTACCCGCTTCTGAAGTATCGGTAGAGAATGAAAAAAGGGTTGTATTATTGGCGCGCGCATAAGGTGCAGCCGCCACCACACCACTTGCAAATAGGGGCCCAAGAATGAAATCCGCGCCTTGTGAAATTGCTTTTTTTGCGCCCATTTCCGCTTCTGCTGTTGTGTCGCCAGAATCAACAGGGAACATAATTGTTTGCCCATCACCAAATTTTTGAAGCGCCATTTCGGTTGCCGCTTTTATATTTTCAGCCTCATTACGAGCAGCAGGTGATTGCGATGAAAATGGCGCAAGCAATGCAACACGAACCAATTTTTGCCCTGCAAGATTGCTTGGCGTATATGGATTGGTGATTGCGACTTTATATGCATCTTTTGGCGTAGCAATTGTATTATTAGCGCCATTATTATTGCTTGACGTGGTTTCGCAACCCGCCAAAAACCCTGTTAGTAAAAGCGGGAATAATGTAATAGCGGTAAAAGTTTTGCTTAAATGCTTGCTTATTTGGTTGTGAATTTGCATATTGTCATTACCCTTTTCGCGCATTTGGCATATTTATGAAAAAAAATTCTCTTTCCAAGCATATTAACTCCCATGAGCAAGTTTCGCAATCACAATTGAAGTCAAAAAATGCGGGTCGGCTATTTTTGGTTTCAACACCGATTGGTAATTTGGGCGATATAAGTGCGCGCGCAATTGAAACTTTAAAAACTTGTGATTTCGTTTTAGCCGAAGATACAAGGATTGGTAAGAAATTACTTAGTGCGTTTGGAATTTCAAAACCTGTTTACCGTGCCGATGAAGAAGCAACTGAAAAAATCATTCCGCAAATAATTGATGCACTCGAAAAAGGCCGCGACATTGCCCTTATAAGTGATGCAGGAACGCCATGTGTTTCAGACCCAGGCCAAAGGGTTTCAAGTGCAATTATTGATGCAGGTTTTGAAATCTATCCAATCCCTGGCGCATCAAGTGTTTTGGCAGGGCTTGTGGCAAGTGGAATTGATGCCAAACAATTTGCTTTTTTAGGTTTTATTCCAAATAAACAAAAAGCGCGCCAAGATTTTTTTAACAATTATAAATCAATGCCCCTAACCCTAATCATGTTTGAAACAGGGCCAAGATTATTGGCAAGTCTTGGTGATATGTTTGAAGTAATGGGCAATCGCAAAATCGCCGTTACCCGCGAACTAACCAAATTATACGAAGAAAAACAGCGCGGTCTATTGGCTGATATTGTCACCCATTACCAAGAAAAAGGCGCACCAAAGGGTGAAATTGTGATAATTATCGAAGGCGCACAGGTGAGCCAAAATAATTATGATGATGCACAAATTGTGGATTTGATTAAAGAATCCCTGAAAACCCAAAGTGTGAAAGATTTATCAAATGAAATCGCAAAACTAACGGGCCGTAAGTCACGCGATATTTATGAAATGGCGATAAAAATTAAAAATGCTTAAACCCAGACAAAAAAGTGAAATTTTTGGCAGGTTTGGTGAGATAGTCGCCATAGTTTTTATGACATTGAAATTTTACCGCCTTGTATCTTGGCGCGAAAAGACCAAAGCGGGTGAAATTGATTTAATTTTCATCAAAGGAAAAGCATTGGTTTTTGTTGAAGTCAAAGCCCGCAAAACAATAGAAATCGCCCGTGCTTCAATCAACAAAAATCAGCAAAAACGCATTATTTCAGGTGCTAGCCATTTCACTATTCGCAATCAATGGGCGCAGAAAATGGCATGGCGCTATGATGCAATTTTAATCGCGCCATTTAAATTTCCCGTTCATATTAAAAATGCGTTTTAGACCGCAAGGCGTGATTTAAGCGCCAAAAGCAATGTGCCTTCATCAATATTATCAAGTTCCCCACCAATCGGCAGGCCGTGTGAAAGGCGCGTAACTTTAATATTTTTGCTTGCTAAAACTTCGGCTAGATAATGCGAAGTGGAAAGCCCATCAACCGTTGCCGCAAGTGCCAAAACAACTTCTTTTATCTGCCCTTGCTCTATACGCGAAATTAATTTTGGAATACCCAAATCATTAGGGCCAACGCCATCAAGTGCGCTTAAAAGCCCGCCAAGAACATAATATTTACCGCGAAATCCCCCCGCACGCTCAAAAGCCCATAAATCATTAACATCGGCAATTACGCATAAGATTCCTTCATCGCGGGTTTCATTGGTGCAAATTGTGCATGGATCAGAAGTATCTAGATTGCCGCAAATATTACAGGTTTTAACCTTATCTGCCGCCGATAAAATTGCATCACCCAATGGTCGCATTAAAGTATCGCGTTTTTTTAATAATTGTAATGCCGCACGGCGCGCAGATTTTGGGCCAAGCCCTTGCACTTTTGATAAAGCCTCAATCAATCGGATTAATTCAGGGGCATGTAATGAACGCGAATCTTTAAGCATGAAATCAATATAGACGCGTTCGTAAATTGGCGTCAAACACCAAAAATAAAGGCGGGAAATTTTCCCGCCTTCAATTTTAAAAATTAAAAAGGATTGATGCGGCGCTTTTTCGAATATGCAGTATAGCCCGCATTCGCCCCCGCCCTAAGGCCAACACCCGTACGCATTGGCGCAAGCACAACACCTTCAGCTTGTTGATAAGTAACCGAAATGCCCGCGATAAAGAATGCGGCGCCTTCAACCCCTGGATAACGGCGATAAATTGCAGCAGGATTATTTAATTTATAAACCAATGTGAAAACTTTAGACGCATTACCACCAGTATCAAAACCAACAGATGGGCCTTGCCAATAAACTTTTTGGGTTGTGCCATCCTTCATTACCAAGGTGCCATCACCATAACGAAGGCCAAAACCAATTGCGCCCGCAACTTCTGATCCTTGAATATAGCCCACAGGTTCACCTTGATCTTTGAATATTTTTTGAACCGCCATGCCAACTTTTTCAGATGATTTGCCAAAAAACTTTGCTGCAGATTGGGTGATTTCATCTTGTGTATATGTGCTTGCTTCTTGTGAAGCGACAGATGCTTTAGCTTCAGATGTATCTTGTGCAAAAACTGGTTGTGTTATCATGCCAATTGCAAGGGCCGATAAAATTGCGATAGATTTTTTCATTACAAACTCCAATGCATCACCTAATGCTCCATAATTATAAAATATGGCTTAATTTTGGTTAATGGCTTCATTAAAAATCCTTTAGCAAAGCAAAGCTGCATGAATGATGAACGACATTTTGGGAAAAATGCGTTAAGCCCTTTAAATATAGGAAAATCAAGGCTATTGAGGCCACATGACCAACCAAAATAATATTCGTAATTTCTCAATTGTTGCCCATATTGATCATGGCAAATCAACTTTGTCCGACCGCCTTATCCAATTAACGGGCGGCCTTTCACAGCGTGAAATGAAAGAACAAGTCCTTGATAATATGGATATTGAGCGTGAACGCGGTATTACAATCAAGGCGCAAACTGTTCGCCTTGAATATCCAAAAGATGGGCAAACCTATATTCTAAACCTTATCGACACGCCGGGGCACGTTGACTTTGCATATGAAGTTTCACGCTCGCTTGCGGCATGTGAAGGCGCGCTTTTGGTGGTTGATGCCTCCCAAGGGGTTGAGGCGCAAACTTTGGCAAATGTGTATCAAGCCATTGATGCTGATTTGGAAATTTTGCCAGTATTAAATAAAATCGACCTTCCTGCCGCTGAACCTGAACGCATCAAGGCGCAAATCGAAGAAGTTATTGGAATTGACGCTTCTGAGGCGGTGGAAATTTCGGCTAAAACCGGCTTTGGAATTGATAAAGTTCTTGAGGCGATTGTTGATAAATTACCTGCGCCGAAAGAAAGCGATCCAACTTTACCACTAAAAGCATTGTTGATGGATGCTTATTATGACCCATATTTGGGCGTTGTGGTTTTGGTGCGCATTATTGATGGCACGCTTAAAAAAGGTATGCGCGTAAAAATGATGCAAACCGATGCATCATATATTGTTGACCGCGTTGGCGTATTTAAACCAAAAATCACGGAAATTGGCGAACTTGGCCCCGGTGAAATTGGCTTTTTGACCGCGTCAATCAAAGAAGTTGCCGACGCAAAAGTTGGCGATACAATCACCGATGAAAAACGCCAAACCAAAGAAGTTTTATCAGGCTTTAAACCTGCACAACCCGTAGTATTTTGCGGCCTTTTCCCTGTTGATGCCGCGCAATTTGATGATTTGCGCGCTGCAATGGGCAAGCTTAGGCTAAATGATGCGTCATTTAGTTTTGAAATGGAAACATCGGCGGCGCTTGGCTTTGGTTTCCGTTGCGGCTTCCTTGGTCTTTTGCACCTTGAAATTATTCAAGAGCGTTTGATACGCGAATTTAATCTTGAACTTATCGCAACCGCGCCATCTGTGGTTTATCAAATTGAAATGCGTGATGGCGAAATTATCCACCTTCATAACCCCGCCGATATGCCCGATGTTATGAGCATTGAAAATATCCATGAACCTTGGATTAAGGCAACAATTCTTACACCTGATGAATATTTGGGTTCAATCATAAAACTTTGCCAAGATAGACGCGGCGTTCAACAAGATATTTCATATATCGGCACGCGCGCAATGTTGGTTTATGATTTGCCGCTTAATGAGGTTGTATTTGATTTTTACGACCGACTAAAATCAATTTCAAAAGGCTATGCAAGCTTTGATTATAAGCCCGAAGATTATCGCATTGGCGATTTGGTGAAAATGCAGATTTTGGTAAATGATGAACCAGTTGATGCATTATCAATGCTGGTTCACCGCAATCGCGCCGAAAATCGCGGGCGCGCAATGTGTGAAAAATTAAAAGAATTAATCCCGCAACATCTATTCAAAATCCCAATCCAAGCGGCAATTGGCGGCAGAATTATTGCCCGCGAAACCATTTCCGCAATGCGCAAAGACGTAACCGCCAAATGCTATGGCGGCGATATTTCCCGCAAACGAAAATTGCTAGACAAACAAAAAGAAGGTAAGAAAAAAATGCGCCAATTTGGTAAGGTAGAGATACCTCAAGAGGCGTTTATTGCGGCGTTGAAGATGGATGAGAATTAGTGCAATTTAATCCTCCCCTGCAAAGCAGGGGAGGTGGCGCGCGAAGCAAGACGGAGGGGGAATTTCAAACTTGCGAAATCCAATAACCCAAAATCACGCCAAAGATTTAAGAAAAAATCTTACCAAAGCCGAAGCAATTATTTGGAATTACCTAAAAGGTAAAAAAATTGAAGGCGTCAAATTCAGACGCCAATTTCCTATTGGAATTTATATTGTTGATTTTGCTGCGGTAGAAATAAAATTAATAATAGAAATTGATGGCGCAACCCATTCGAGTGATGACAGGGTTAAATATGATAATGCGCGAACGCAATTTCTAACTTCCCAAGGTTGGAAAGTTATTCGTGTTTGGAATAATGATATATACAATAATTTAAACGGCATCTTACAATCAATATCCCAAATAGTCCAAGAACTTAAACTAAGTAAATCTCTGTAATTTTCATGCTCCCCTGCAAAGCGGGGGAGCTGGCTGGCGCAGCCAGACTGAGGGGGTGCGAGCGCAAGCGAGCCTAGTTAATGTCCGCAAAATCAGAAGCTCGTTTCACTCGCGCCCCCTCAGTCACGATAAATCGTGACAGCTCCCCCGCTTTACAGGGGAGCATTATCCATCCCCAAAAATTTTGCCTTATAATTAAAATCATATTTTTTGATATGATTACATTTGATAACATTTTTGGGGGCTTGGAAATTTCAAAAAATGCTAACAAATCCTAACATTTTGAAGGGGGTGGGAAATTAGAATGTCACAAATGTCAACATTTTCGACCTATAATTCCCCGCCAATTTTTTCGTCAAATTGGCATAGGTGAACTATTGGGCATAAATTGCATTTGGGTTTGCGGGCAATGCAGGTATAGCGGCCGTGCAATATTAGCCAGTGGTGGGCGCCAAGTTTGAATTCTTTGGGCACGATTTTTTCCAATCCTGCCTCCACTTCATCGGGGTTTTTGCCTTTGGCAAGTCCTGTGCGGTTTGAGACGCGGAAAATATGGGTATCAACCGCAATTGTAGGTTCGCCAAAGGCCTCATTCAAAACCACATTGGCGGTTTTTCGACCGACCCCAGGGAGAATGGTTAATTCTTCACGGGTTTTGGGAATTTCACCGCCAAATTTTTCAACCAAGATTTTGGACATGGCAATTGCGTTTTTCGCCTTTTGCCGCCAAAGGCCAACAGTTTTTAAATATTCGCCAAGCCCTTCTTCACCAAGTTCAAGCATTTTTTGCGGGGTGTCATATTTTTCAAAAAGTCCCTTGGTGGCCTTATTAACCCCAACATCGGTTGATTGCGCCGAAAAGGCGACGGCGCATAATAAAGTGAAAGGATTGGTATAATTTAATTCAGTTTTTGGTTCGGGGCGTTCGCGTGCAAGAATTTCAAAAATTTCGTGAATTTGGGCCTTGGTAAGTTTTGCCATTATTCACGCTCAAGAATAAAAACTGCAGTCTGCGCCAATAGGTTTATGAAACCACCACAATCTTGACGTGGCTCACCAAGTTTTTGACCATTAACAGGCGTGATTGAAATGATTTTAAAACCACTTTGCCGTGCTAAAATACAAAAATCTTTTATGGTGCAAAGGTGAAGATTTGCGGTTTCATACCATGTTGATGGCAAATCTTTGGTAACTGGCATTGTGCCATTTAGCAAAAGATTAAGCCGCACACTCCAATGCCCAAAATTGGGAAGGGAAATAATGGCGCGTTTGCCAATGCGCTTTAATTCTTCTAGGATTTTCTTTGGTTTTAATGTTGCCTGTATCGTGTCGGATAAAACCACCATGTCAAAGGCATCATTGGCAAAAAGACCAAGATCCAAATCAGCATCACCCTGTATAACCGAAAGCCCCTTGGCAACGCAGGCATTAACCCCATCTTGTGAGATTTCCATGCCACGCACAATCGCGCCTTTTTCAGTTTGCAGGATTTGCATCAATTGACCATCAGAACAACCAATATCAAGCACACGCGCCCCATTCGGAACGGCATTCAAAATCGCAGTATAATCGGCGCGCCAGCTCATTTTAAGCCCTTTTCCTTTGATGCGGCATCCAAAAACCCTTCAAGCGCTTTGTGGAACACGGGTTCGTCAAGTAAGAATGCGTCATGGCCTTTATCTGTTTCAACTTCAAGTGCTGAAACATGAACACCCGCCGCCATCATTGCGCGAACAATTGCACGGCTATCACTCGGCGGATAATGCCAATCGGAGGAGAAACTAACAACACAAGCACGGCCTTTGAAATTGGCAAAGGCATTGGTCAATTTGCCATCAAAATTTGCCGCCAAATCAAAATAATCCATTGCCCTTGTAATGTATAAATATGAATTGGCATCAAACCTATCAACAAAACTTGCACCTTGGTGGCGAAGATAGGATTCAACCTGAAAATCGGCGTCGAAACCAAAGGCAAGCGCGTCACGATTTTGTAAATTGCGCCCAAATTTACGGTGCAAAGCACTATCAGACATATAGGTTATATGTGCCGCCATTCTGGCAACCGCAAGGCCTTTATTGGGGAAAGTATTTTTTTCAATATATTGCCCCTTTTGCCATTCGGGATCCGCCATAATAGCTTGGCGTCCAACTTCGTGAAAGGCAATATTTTGCGCCGAATGGCGTGCCGCAGTTGCAATTGCCACCGCGCAAAAAAATCTGTCGGGATAGTTTGCAACCCAATCAAGGGTTTGCATTCCACCCATAGAGCCGCCAATAATTGCAAATAAACTTGGAATTTCCCAATCATCAAGCAATTGGTTTTGGGCACGTACCATATCTGAAATTGTGATAACTGGAAAATTGAGGCCATAGATTTTGCCATTTTCATCTTCTGACATTGGCCCTGTTGAACCCATGCATCCGCCCAAAACATTGGTACAAATGACAAAATATTTGTTAGTATCAACTAATTTATCAGGGCCAATTACAGCCGACCACCAACCGGGTTTATTTGTAATTGGGTTGGTTAATGAAACGAATTGATCACCAGATAAAGCGTGACAAATCAAAATCGCATTGGTTTTATTTGAATTTAATTGCCCATAGGTTTCATAGCCAATTTCAACACTTTTTAAAATTGCGCCACAATCAAGTGATAATGGGTTTTTTAATTTATGGATTTTGATGTTCTTGCTCATGTTTGTTAATTAGCAGAGATATAAAATAAATGAACCTATTAAGGCGAATAAAAATCATTGCTTAGCGATTAACCATAGGATTTGTTGCTTTAAAAACACCAAAAATAGTGCATTTTTAGCTTTTGAATCATCTTTTGGTAAGGCTAAATTAATCATATTTATTGTATCTATAAACAAGTATGGAGTAGTCTTTTGGCTTTGATAGAACGAAAAGGAAGAGCGCTTAAACCTGCGCAGCTTTCCGTGTTGGTAATTGACGACCAACCGTTCTATTGCAACTTGCTTAACGAAATTTTGCGCGCAATGGGTGTTTCGCGCGTAGAAATAGCAGAAAATGGCCGTGCGGCATGTGAAGTTTTGCAAAGCTTTATACCAAACATTATAATCTGTGACTGGGTAATGCCTGAAATGGATGGTCTTGAATTTACAAAGAAAATTCGCCACTCAAGCAATAATGTTTTGCGCCAAGTTCCGATAATTATGATTACTTCCAATAATTTAAGAAGCCAAATTATTGAGGCGCGAAACGCAGGTGTTGATACTTTTGTTCTTAAACCAATTTCTAACAAATCAGTCTGGGACAGGTTAAAAGAGGTGGTTGAAACACCACGTGATTTTATCGTTGTAGATAATTATATTGGCCCATGTCGCCGTGCAAGAAAACAGTCACAAGATTTTTATGGCCCATATCGCCGACATGATGATCCAATGGAATTATCAGTTGGTATAGCGGCTGAAGCGCGCGCTAAAAATCAAATGAATGATATTGCCAAAAAACTACGCCAGTTGGTTGTAATGTTAAAAGCTGGAAAAAAAGAAGCAATATCTGAATTAAGCAATGCAACACATGAAGTTATGTCTATTGCAAAAGATGTTGATGATCATCAATTGGCAAAAATTTGTTGGTCACTTAATACTTATGTCGATAAATGTAGTGCGGCGAATATATTGCGTATTGATGTTGTTGCCGCCCATATCCAATCAATGGAAGTTTTAATTAATACGCCATTGGCACAGGTGCAGATGCGCGATATTTTGGTAAAAGAGCTTCATGGTGTTGTTATGAAGTCTTTACGCGCCGCATAGGGCGATTAAAGAATAAAGCAAAATTATTTAATGTTCAAAATGCCACCAATTACAAATTGGGTTGAAAATTTTGCAAGTTCATGGGCGCTTTGACTTTCATCTCTTGCAAGTATTCGACCCAATTCTTGCGCTATGCCAATGCATGAACTTACAAGATATTGGCTATTGATATGGCAATATTTCCCATCAATACAAAATGAATTAAGATATGTCGAAATTTCGTCAAAAAGTGCTACTGCTTCTGGGGTTTGGTTGTTTGCAGATGCAGACAAAATCTTATTATTGTGGCTATTAATAAGTAATTCTTCGCTTTTGAAATTAAAATAGCTAAGGAAGGCTTTATATATAAACTTTCCAAAATCACCATTTGCTTCTTCAAATGCGGTTTTAATATGCGGCCTAAAGCGTGCCAAAGCATTATCATGTAGGGCAATGAACACTTCTTCTTTGGTTTTGAAATAATTATAAAAAGTTCCTGATGCTAGGTCTGTTCGCCTAATAATGTCACGAATATTGCAAGATTCATAGCCGATTTCTAAAAAAACTAGACGTGCAGCATTTAAAATCTGCTCACGGTTGCGCAATTTGTTTTCAATGCGTTTTTTGTGATTTTTTGTTTCTTCGAAATTATCCATACGCCCTCTTGTATGGATACTTGCAAATAAATGGCAGGTCGTCAACTTTTTAATCGGCGCTCTTAATTGGTCTTAAATGTGATATTAATTTCATGCCGCTTTTTATTTTGGAATCACGTTGAAACCATGCAATCCCTGCGGTTGGTAAATCGGCGGCAAGATAATGGGCATCAATTGTTTCGTCATTGCCCTTAAGAAAATAACGGCACAAATCATGAAGGCCAGGGTCATGTGCAATAAGCATTACATTTTTGGCTTTTGTATCAATAACATGTTGCCAATAAATATTTGGCGATGCCAAATATAAATCCCTTGTTATTAACTCCTCGGAATTTGGGAAAATTTCTTTTGCGGCTTGCCATGTTTGAAATGCCCGATTTGCAGAAGAAACCAAAACAATATCAGGAGCAAAACCAATTTCAAAAAGCCTTTGCGCTTGTGATTTTGCTTCTTTAATTCCGCGCTCAACAAGGTTTCGCGAAAAATCATCATCGGCGTCAAATGGCCTTTGCGCTTTTCCATGACGGAAAATAACAAAATTTTCGATTAAACTGTTTTTGAATAAATTTTCTTCCATTTTTTATATATGATAATTTTCGCATGATTTGTCATTATTTTTGTCATGCCTTTTATCGTGGAAATTTCTCTCGCAACCATGTATTTGGCGCAGGCGCATTTTGTATTTGGTCGCGTTTTTTAAACAAAAAACCGCATACACTTTTTTGCAAAACGCTCTAAGAATGGAAAAACCTATGGAAAACGAATTTTCGCCTAAAATCGCCGCATTAGCAAATGAAGCCAAAGCATGGCCATTTGAACAAGCAAAACTTTTGTTGGAACGCTTAAAACGTAAACCAAAAGATGGTGCGGTTATTTTCGAAACTGGTTATGGCCCATCAGGTTTGCCACATATCGGAACTTTTGGCGAAGTTTCGCGCACAACAATGGTGCGCCACGCATTTGAAGTTTTGACTGAGGGTAAGATTCCAACCCGCCTTGTTTGCGTTTCTGATGATATGGATGGAATGCGCAAAGTTCCCGACAATGTCCCAAACCCTGAAATGCTGTCTAAATATCTTCAGATGCCACTTACGAAAGTTCCTGACCCTTTTGGAACGCATGAGAGTTTTGCGCATCATAATAATGCGCGCCTTCGTGGTTTTTTGGATAGTTTTGGCTTTGATTATGAGTTCAAATCGGCAACTGAACTTTATACTTCTGGCGCATTGGATAAAGCACTTTTGGGCGCTTTAAGGCATTTTGATGATATTATGAAAATCATGCTTCCAACCTTAGGTGAGGAGAGACGCGCAACTTATTCGCCATTTTTGCCAATTTCACCAAAGACTGGTCGGGTTTTATATGTTCCAATGAAATCAATTGATGCCGAAGCTGGCACAATTACTTTTGATGATGAAGATGGCGAAGAAACCACAATCCCTGTAACTGGCGGTAATACAAAACTTCAATGGAAGCCTGATTTTGGTATGCGTTGGGCGGCATTGGGCGTTGATTTTGAAATGTTTGGAAAAGACCATCAGTCAAATTCAATAGTTTATTCACGCATTTGTAAAACGCTTGGCGCTGAACCGCCAACCCAATTTGTTTATGAATTATTCCTTGATGATAAGGGTGAAAAAATCTCTAAATCAAAAGGTAATGGTATTTCAGTTGAAGAATGGCTTAAATATGCGCCCCAAGAAAGCCTTGCGCTTTATAATTTTGTGAAACCAAAAACGGCGAAAAAACTTTATTTTGATGTGATACCAAAAGCGGTTGATGAATATTTACAATATTTGGACGCCTATCATCGCGAAGATGAGGCAAAGCAACTTGAGAATCCTGTTTGGCATATTCATAATGGAAAACCGCCAATAAGTGATTGCCCAATTAGCTTTAGTTTGCTTTTGAATTTGGTTGCTGCGGCTAATGCTTCAAATCGTGATGTGCTTTGGGGCTTTATCAAAGCCTATGCACCAGAAGCCAATTCACAATTCTTGGAAAAATTGGTTGATTATGCTTTGGCTTATTATCAAGACTTTATCTTGCCTAACAAAAAATTCCGTGCGCCAACAGAAATAGAGAAAAAAGCAATTATTGAACTTCGTGATGAATTAACTAAACTTGGTGACATCCGAAATGGTGAAGAAATTCAAACCCTTGTTTTTGCGATTGGTAAGAATAATGGCTTTGAAAATCTACGCGATTGGTTCAAGGCGCTTTATGAAGTTTTGCTAGGCCAAGAAACAGGGCCACGATTTGGTAATTTTATCGCTCTTTTTGGTGTTAAATCAACAATAGCTTTGATCGATGAAAAACTTGGTTAAATAGCTTTTTTGCGAGAATTTTAAATATTTAAAATAAAAGCATATTAATTATGCCTATTTTTTAGGCATATTAACTTATTGCATTATTTGAATTAATTTACGAATATATTGTGACAAGCCACATTTATATGCAAAATTTTATATTGTGCGCTGCAAAAAAACCTGATTTTTTGCAAAAATTTGTATTTGCTGGGTTGAATTTAAGTTTAAAATTCACCAAATGGTTGCATGGATAATCGTGTATTTAAAATTGAAACACGTGACAATTGGCATGAAAATGCATCAATTGGCAAATATTTTGGCTCCACTCTTGATAAGAAAGATGGATTTATACACCTTTCGACCCTTTCGCAGCTTGGTCAAACTTTAAGCCTATATTTTGCAGAGATTAAAAATCTAATCATTGTTGAAATATATGCAGATTATTATGGCGACTTAATGAAGTGGGAATTATCGCGCGGCGGTGCTTTGTTTCCACATTTATATGGCGAATTAGTTTTTGAATCTGTTCGTAAAATTTACGATGTTGAATATATTGATGGTATTTCGCAAATACCAATGGAATTGAGAATTTAGGCATGTCAACAAAATCATTTAAATTTGATGTTTTGGCGCGTGCTCTACATTTGCTTCCTTCTGAAATGGCACATGATATTGCGCTAAACGCACTTGAAATGGGCTTTGCGCCGCGCCTTGAATGTGAATATGATTTAAGTACTGATTTTGCAGGCTTAAAACTTCCAAACCCGTTGGGCTTTGCGGCTGGCTTTGATAAAAATGCTTATGTTGCCGATGAAATTCTATCTTCTGGATTTGGTTTTGTTGAATGTGGAACGGTTACACCAATGCCACAAAGCGGCAACCCAAAGCCAAGATTATTTCGCCTTAAAGAAGATCTTGCCATTGTGAATGCAATGGGATTTAATAATATTGGCCTTTCAAAATTTGTTGATAATTTACGCTTAAGACATCACAAAAAGGGGATTGTTGGCGCGAATGTTGGCGCTAATAAAGATAGTCAAGATAGAATTTCCGATTATCAAGAAGGCGTAAGGCGCGTATGGCTTCATTCATCTTATGTGACGATGAATATATCATCACCCAATACAAAGGGGCTGCGTGATTTACAATCTAAGGCTGCTTTAGAAGAATTATTGGGTCGTGTTAATGAGGTTCGTGGTTTACAAACACGTGTTCATGGTCAGCGCCCATTATTCCTAAAAGTTGCGCCTGATTTATCTGATTTTGATATTGCAAGTATTGCAAAAACTATTCTTTGGGCAAAGATTGATGGTTTGATTGTCTCTAACACAACAATAAGCCGCCCCGATGGTTTAAAAAGCAAATACCAATCTAGAAATGGTGGCCTATCTGGTGCGCCATTAATGGAATTATCAACCAAAGTTCTTGCGGCATTCAAGTCTGAATTAGGTGATAAAATACCTTTAATGGGTGTTGGCGGCATAATGAGTGGTGACGATGCCATCAAAAAATTTGAAGCAGGTGCAAAAGCAATTCAAATTTATACTGGCTATATTTATAAAGGCCCGAATTTAGTTAAAGACATTCACAAAGCTATCGCAGAATATCGCGGTATAGCTTAGATTATTTTGTCTATCGCGTTTCTTATCCAAAAACCGCTTCACACTTTTTGGAAACGATCTAAGCAACAGCAATTAAATTTTGTGTAGTTTTTTGGGGGCGATTATATGCGCCAATTCCACCCATTTGATCTTTACCATCTGCTTGGCCGGCTTCTACAAGAACGTGAATTGCGAAAAGCGGGCTGTAATTTTGATAATTAGAACCAAAGCGGATATTTTCATGATTATGTGACTTTTCGTTTTTTCTATATTCATTACGCGAAAAGTTTGGATTTAATTCGACACATGCCACAGCCTCAACTGGGGCTATTACGTCCCGTTTTGGCACATTAGGTGAATAATATGGTGCAATCGAATTTATCATAAACTTACAAGCGCACAATTTATGCCAGTTCGTGACAATTAAAAGCGAAAGCCTGCAAAAAAATTTACTATTTGTTAACCACGTACTTCACCTGAATCTTAAATCATGTCATGTAAAACCACATGATGAATTTGGTAGGGGTAAGGGAAAATTCTGGCGATAGCCAATTTTCGACGTCGTCGTTTTTACGTGACGTACCCGATTCTATGCTTTGGTCTGCGTTCAATTTATTGGAGGCGCAGCTTTGTAGTTTAAACGCACTTGGCGAATTATATTGGCATAATAAAGAAAATCGCCTTTTTGCGAATATGGCATTACCAAATAATATCAATGAACTAGGTGAAAAGCTTGGAATTAGAAATTTTGGTCAAATTTTTGCAAATGCAAAAATAGAAGATGGCATAAGAACTATAAAGCTAGAACAAATTGGTATTTTGCTTCGTCATAATACACGAAACGGCCTTTTGGCTTTGCAGAAAATTGACACCAAGCCAATCTATGATTTTTCGAGTGATAAAGAAGCCCAAGATTTAAAATTGGCCCTAAATGAGAAGAGAGTAATTCTATATAAGCAGCCAATTGTTTGTGTTAAATCACGCAATCCAATTCGTTATGAAGCATTGGCAAGAATGAAGAAAGAAGATGGCACAATCGCCCTTCCTTATGAGTTTATTCCTGCGGCCGAACGTTCGGGTTTAATTTGTGAACTTGATATTTGCGCAATTCAAATTGCGTTAGAAGAAATAAAAAAAGACAAAAACCTTCATCTTGCAACCAATGTTTCGTTTGCAACCATTAGCGATTATGCGTCGCGTCACGAAATTTATCAAATTTTGCAAAATAATTTGCAATTTGCCACTAATTTAACGATTGAAGTAACCGAGACAATTGCAATTCATGATTTTGATATTGCAAACGAATTTGCAATTGCGGTTCGTAAATGTGGAACGCGCCTATCACTTGATGATTTTGGTTCAGGTCATACAAGTTTCAAATCATTGCGTGAACTTCCAATTGATGAAGTGAAAATTGATGGGCAATATGTTCAAAATATTCATCAAAACGCGGATACCCAAAAATTTATAGGTGCATTATGCCATCTTGTTCGTGATTTGGGACACGAATTAATTGCCGAACGCGTTGAAATTGAAGACGAGGCAATTGTTTTATCGCAATTCCCAATCAAAGGCCTGCAAGGTTATTTATTCGGTAAGCCGCAGCCGTAACGTCAACTGTGGTTGCACTGCACAAAATTTCGCAAAACTGATACACTTAAGTCGAATTTTATCTAAACCCCTATTGTAAAGCGGTTTTTTCCTGTTATGTTTTTGCAAATATTTAAATTTGTGGTTACAAACTGGGGAAAACACAATGTCATCTGCCGATAATTTCGCAATCGCAGCAATTCCAAGCCTTTTAAATGATATTTCAATTTTAATCGCGCCAATCAATAAAAATGCGGTAGAATTTGCAAAATCATTGGTAAAAATTAATGGGAAAATAGACCGCAAATTATTTGATAAATACCAACATCAATTACACGGCCTTTCATGGTATGAAACCTATATTGCAACCCTAAATCAAACTGCAAAATGGGCGCAAAAATTACACATAGAGGGTAAGTTTACCCAAGTTGAGGCTAATTTATGCATAGTTTTATTCGCTGAATATCTTGCCGATTTAAAAGGTGGCATTGCCATGACCACCAATGAAAAAATCCGCCCGCATGAATTGGGAATTGAAGATGCTGTTCTTGACGTGCTTAATAATGTGGCCTGCAAAAAAATCATTGCACTTTATAATCAGGATTTAAAAACCCAAACCGCGCAATTGATTAAAAATGCACATGGTCATGCAACAATTGAAAATACAGGCCTTGATGAAACTTTGGATATGGTGCGCGATACTTTTTATTCTTTCGCGCAAGATAAGGTTACGCCTTTTGCCCATGAATGGCATTTAAAAGATGAATTAATCCCAATTGAAATTGTGCAAGAATTGGCTGATTTGGGTGTGTTTGGCCTTACACTTGAAGAAGAATATGGTGGTTCTGGCCTTGGTAAACAGGCAATGTGTGTGGTGTCGGAAGAATTATCACGCGGCTATATTGGTGTTGGTTCTTTGGGTACTCGCTCTGAAATTGCCGCTGAATTAATTATCAATGGCGGCACTGAAGAACAAAAACAAAAATGGCTTCCAAAACTTGCATCGGGCGAAATTTTACCGACCGCTGTTTTCACCGAACCAAACACGGGTTCTGATCTTGGGTCATTACAAACACGTGGGGTTTTGGAGGGTGAGGAATATGTGGTTACTGGCAATAAAACTTGGATAACCCATGCCGCCCGCGCCGATTTAATGACACTTTTAGTTCGTACAAACCCTGAAACCAAAGATTTTCGTGGCCTTTCAATGTTATTGGCCGAAAAGAAACGCGGCACAGATGAAAACCCATTCCCTACAGATGGCATGACTGGCGGCGAAATCGAGGTTTTGGGTTATCGCGGCATGAAAGAATATGAATTGGGCTTTGATGGTTTCAAAGTTCCCAAAGAAAATCTTTTGGGTGGTGTCGAAGGCATGGGCTTTAAACACCTTATGGCAACTTTTGAATCAGCACGCATTCAAACTGCGGCGCGTGCAATTGGTGTTGCGCAATGCGCCCTTGATTTAGGGCTTAAATACGCCCTTGAACGTAAACAATTTGGTGATTTGATTTTTGAATTCCCGCGCGTTCATAATAAATTGGTTTCAATGGCCGCCGAATTGGTTGGCACGCGCCAATTAACTTATTTTGCGGCTTTAGAAAAAGACACTGGCGTTCGCTGTGACCTAGAGGCGGGGATGGCAAAACTTTTGGCGGCACGTGTTGCATGGTCAAGCGCCGATAATGCCCTTCAAATTCATGGCGGCAACGGCTTTGCACTTGAATATCCAATAAGCCGCGTATTATGTGATGCCCGCATCCTTAACATTTTCGAAGGCGCCGGCGAAATCCAAGCACAGGTAATAGCAAGAAGGTTGCTTGAGGAATAAATTATTCAGCGGCGCATTGAATTATTGGCATTTCATCCCATGTTTTGCCTTTTAATGTGCGCCCTGACGCCTTTTTATTCTTGCCGCCCCATTGTTTGAAGAAGAAGGCAACGCCTGCATCTTCGCATTGCTCGTGTATATCAATCACCCATTCTTCATTCATTGGCCGTGCTTTTGGACCAGATTCACCGCCAACTATTACCCAACCAATATCGTTTAGATTCATGTGTGGGAGTTCGCCTAAAAGTGGCTCGCATGATAAGAATTTAACTGCGGCATCAGTTTCTCTTAATGCGTCGATTCTTTTCAAATATTTTGAATGTTCAATACTTGTGCCCATCCAAATATTAGGTGACCAGTTTAATTTATCATTCAAAGAAGCGACTCGCTCAGGGCGTTTTGTAAGAACTTGAAAAGTATGCCAATATGCGTTGTTCATAGTTTCAAAAACTTGAAAAATAAATTCATCAGGAACAGATTTGTGAAATAAATCACTCATAGAATTTACAAAAATCATTGAAGGCTTTTTCAATTCTAATGGGCGCGAAAGCATGTGTGGGTGCAATGTCAACTTAAAGCCATTGCGATAATTTTCAGAACCCATTGCTTTCAAACGCTTTGCCATTCTCTCAGCATAACAATTCTTGCACCCAGGGCTAATTTTGGTGCAACCCGAAACAGGATTCCAAGTTTGCTCTGTCCATTCAATAGTTGATTGCGCCATTGTTTAATTCCTGAATTCAAATGATATTTTCATATTTTGTTTTTTAAAATTATCATAATTCACATATAAAGAAATAATGTTTCCACCAGAGGAATCTAATTTAGTTGCTAACAGCTTACCATCTTTAATTAATCGTTCCATATGTTTTTTAATTTCTGAACCCCAAAGCCCGCACATTACACCAATTTCATAGGCTTCTAAATTGCTAAATTCTCTATTAAGTGCTCTTAACTCACTTTCAAATTTATTGTTACCGCCACCCAATAATGTAAAATCTGGAAGCTCCGAATTTGTTTTGAACTTAACATTCACTTCATTAAATCTCTCTGCTCCGAGAATATTATCGGTTAAAAAGAACAAACAATACTGATTTGAGTTTTCTAGATTCTTAAAATTACGAAAAAAGCAGTATTTTTTTCTAGAGATTTTAGGCAATGCTTCAGCTATTTTTTTTGAATACAGCAATGCACTTTGTTTAGTGTTTAAATCATCAGTGTTTATTCCAAGTTGTAGCAAAAAACTTGTAAAGCGTTCTGAATCTTTAAAACGTTTAACGAAAGAAATTGGCACAAAAAACATTATTTCTGATTTATGCAATTTCAATATTTTGCTAAGAGATGAAAATGTTAGCTCCGAAATCCCAAAGGGGTCTAAAAAGAAAAAATTAAAATTATCTTTTTTTATATTTAAATTACTTACATAGATATTGGCATCTTGGTTTTCAATTTCAGTAAAATCCGAAAATTTTAATAAATGTTGTTTAAGGCTTTCGTGATTGCTTTTATTAATTTCATTCAACTTTAATTGAAAACGGCCTTTTAAACTTGGCTGATCTTTCGAAATAGAATCAATTTCTTCTGCCGCCCTAAGTGCACTTCCCTTGTTTCCATAGCTATCTTTTCCCATGCCCGCAAAGAGGTCAAATATTTCAATTTGTTTTATGAATGGGTTTCTTCCCATTATATTCATAAGTATTTTCAAATAAGTAATATATAGTAGAACTTTATCTTTGCTATGTATTCCTAGTTTGAGTGATTTTCTTTGCATGAACTTACCCTAAAAATAATATTGTCTACGAATACTCTATGTTCACTATTTGTCTAATAACTTTTTTATGCATTGAAAAAGATTCTGCATAATGTAAAAGATGAAACATGAATCTTACAAATATAAATTGGGCGATTTTTATTGCCATTGCGCTTGTTGTTGCTGTTTTGGTTGCTGGCGTTATTAATTTGGCGTTTTCGGGCGATAAGGCCAAGTCGCGTTCTAATCAATTAATGCGCCTTAGGGTTATTGTGCAATTTGTTGCGGTGGTTTTAATTATGGTTGGGTTTTGGTTTAAAACCCGCAATTAAAAATAAAAGACAATATTATGTTCAATAAACAAATGGTAATTTGTTGTGGGGTTCAAAAATCTGGCACAACGACTTTTTTTGAATATTTACGTAAACACCCTCAAATTGCGCCATCAAAATATAAAGAGCTTCATTTTTTTGATAATGAAGACATTAATTGGGCCAATCCTAATTATGATATATATCGTAATTCATTTGAAGAAAATCGTGTTTCGAAATATGCTTTTGAAGCTACTCCAATATACTATTATTGGCCAGATTCTATCGAAAGAATAAAAAAATTCGCACCAGACGCACGTATAATATTAATTTTCAGAGATCCATTCGAACGTGCTTGGTCGCAATATTGTATGAATTACTATCGTGGCGATGAAAATCTTGATTTCCGAGCTGCTATAAGTGTTGGACGTGATAGACTTAAAGGTTTGGATATAAAACACCATGATTACAGGATTTATTCTTATGTCGAGCGTGGTTATTATGCAGATAAATTAAAAATAATTCAAAAATACTTTGCGCATAATCAGATTCTAATTGCAAGTTTTGAAGAGCTAAAAAATAATCCACAAAAATTAATTGATAGGGTTTGTGATTTTTTGGAGATTGAAAAATTCAAAATTCAAAATAAAATTGCGTTAAATGCGCGAGCGAATATAATATATCCTTCGATGCCAGAATATAGTGATTTTGAAATCGTTTATAATGAATTAAATGAACAAATGCATGAATTTCAGAAAATGACAAAACTTGATATTAGTAGCTGGATGACCTATTCAGGTAATTATGGTTACACTCAACAAAATCTACACAAAAACTGGTGATGGCGGTAAGACGCGTTTGGCGACTGGTGAAGAGGTTTCGAAAACTAATATTCGTCTTGAGGCCTATGGCACGATTGATGAATTAAATTCTTTTATAGGTGTTGCGCGCCTTAATTGTGATGATGAAATTGTGGGCGCAATTTTAGCGCGAATTCAAAATGATTTATTTGATTTAGGTGCAGATTTGGCAACCCCCGAAAAACCCGATTTGGGTTGGGAGCCTTTGCGGATTATTGACACCCAAGTAACGCGCCTTGAAAATGAAATTGACCAAATCAATGAAAATATCGCCCCCTTAGATAGTTTTATCTTGCCTTATGGTAGCGCCCTTGCCACCCATCTTCACGTATGCCGCACAATTGCACGCCGCGCCGAACGCATTCTTGCGCGAATGATTGAAAATGAAATTGATATTTCGCAACCCGCATTCAAATATGTAAACCGATTATCTGATTTGTTTTTCGTTCTTGCGCGTCGTGCAAATGACAATGGCAAAAATGATGTTAAATGGGTTCCTGCGGCAACATGTTAATTTAGGATTTAGCGCCCTTTTTGCCCCACCCATTTTTAATCGCTATCGGGTCTGAATTTTGATCAAGTGGCCATCTTGGACGCGGGGCAATATCAATTGGGGCAATATCGCCTATTTTTAGTTTTTCCAAACCAACAAGGGCAATCATTGCACCATTATCACCGCAAAAGCGCATTTCAGGGGCAAAAAATTGCCATGAATTTTGGGTGCAATATTCAATAAGTTTTTCGCGAATAAATTGATTTGCCGCAACCCCGCCCGCCAATACAAGGCGGCAATCTGCGCTCTTAAGCCCCGACATTGCAAAAGCATTTGCAAGGCGATTTATCAAAACTTTGGTAATAGTATTTTGAAAAGAGGCGCAAATATCATTTATATCCTGGGTTTTTAATTTTTCGCCATTTTCGCAAAGCTTTTCAACCAAACGCAAAACCGCAGTTTTTAAGCCCGCAAATGAAAAATCGCACCCCGCGCGCCCAATCAATGGCCTTGGAAGTTCAAAACGTTTTTCATCACCAAATTTTGCCGCCGCCTCAACCAATGGCCCACCAGGGTATCCAAGGCCAAGGATTTTTGCGACCTTATCAAAACATTCACCCAATGCATCATCAATTGTTGTGCCAAGTCGTTGATATTGCCCCACATCCTCAACCTTCAAAATCTGGCAATGTCCACCTGAAACCAACAGTAAAAGATATGGAAAATCAACTTTCTCAGATAGGCGTGGTGAAAGTGCATGACCTTCAAGGTGATTAACCGCCAAAAGGGGCAAGCCAGTGCCAACGCAAAGTGCCTTCGCACTCAAAAGCCCAACCATAACTCCGCCAATTAAACCAGGGCCTGAGGTTGCGGCAATACCATCAATTTCATCAAGGCTTACGCCTGCTTTTGACAAAGCCTCTTTAATAACAATATCAATTTTCTCAACATGCGATCGCGCGGCAATTTCGGGAACAACACCGCCATAGAGTGTGTGTTCTTTGATTTGGCTTGCAATAATATTGGAAAGAACGCAAATGCGACCATTGTCATCGGCAATAACGCTTGCCGCTGTTTCATCACACGAAGATTCAATTCCAAGGATTTTCAATTACAAATACCGCCCAATAAGACCTGATAAATCATATCCAGCATTATGTGCAATTTGCGAAATTTCTTCAGGGTTTTCGCCTTTTTCCAATTGCGCCATTGCCCATAAAGTTATGCATCGTGTTCCTGTTCGGCAATAAGCAAAAGTTTTGCCGCCATTTTGAACCATTTCATCAAAAATTGCAGCATTTTCAGGTGTAAGCGTCATTGGATTTATTGGCTGGTACGTGATTTTTAAACCCAATTCTTTGGCACGGGTTTCAATATCGGCAAATTCAGTTTGATCCATGCTTTCGCCATCGGGGCGATTACAAATAATTTGTGCAAATCCTTCGGCCTTGATTGCATCAATATTTTCGATGCTAATTTGCGGCGAAACACTAAGGCTTTGTGTAACTTTTGTCCCAATCATTTTTATTCCAATCAGTTTGTTCCATAATCAAATTGTATCATGTGGCAATGATAAATAATCATGCGAACGCATTTCATAAAGCCTTGAGGCGGTGCGTTCAAATTCAAAACTTTGCGTGCCTTCTTTGTATAAATCAGAAGCCTCAACTGCAGCGCTTATAATCAATTTTGTTTTATGTTCATATAGTGCGTCAATTAAATTACGAAACCTTGTGGCTTCATTGGCTTTATCCTTACCTAATTGGGGGACATTTTCAATAATTATAGTGTTGAAAATACGCGATATTTCCAAATAATCGCGAACACCTAATGGGCTTTGATTAGAAGAATAATCGCCACAAAGTTCAGTAAAATCAAATAATGCAACCCCTGCGGCGGTTCTTTTTATTTCGGTTTGTCGACCCTCTACAATTATTTTTTGCGCTAATGGATTTGCCCCAAAGGTTAACCTTTCCCACGCCCTTGATATAAAATCTTTGGCATCTTGGTTTAGAGGGTGAAAATATGTTGCCTCTTGTTCAAGGCGTTCAAGCCTATAGTCGCGATCAGAATCAAGGGAATGAATATCTAATTCTTCTTCAAGACGCGCCAAAAATGGCAAAATAATTTGGCGATTAAGGCCATTTTGATATTGATCTTTGGGGTGACGATTTGATGTGGCAACTATAACGCATTGATATGACCACAATGCGTCAAACAAACGACCCAAAATCATGGCATCGGCAATATCAGTGATTTGAAACTCGTCAAAACATAAAAGCCATGTTTCATTGGCGATTTTTTTTGCAATTGGCGCAATTGGATCATCGCCTGCGCCTTTTACAAAATTGGGCAATTGTTTTCTTTCATCATTTGAAAGTTTGCGCCATTTATTAATCTCATCGTGAACCATGGCCATAAATTCATGAAAATGAACGCGTCTTTTTGGTTCTATCTTTGTATGTTCAAAAAACAAATCCATAAGCATGGATTTTCCACGACCAACTTTACCATATATAAAAAGCCCTTTTGGTGTTGGTTCTGGCCTTCCAAAAAGGAACTTTGGTTTAAAGGGTTTGAAATTTGCAATTCGCGCCTCAAGAATTGATAAGATTTCCGCTGCTTGCGCTTGGGCAGCATCAAATTCGATTAGGCCGTCATTTGCCTTGGCGCGATATGCATCAATGAAACGAACCATTAAAACTTCCACGCAATGTAAATTGCACAAATGATTGCCGCGAAAGCCATAATGGCAATAAAATAAAATAATAATGGGTTTTTTATTTTTGCGTGTTCCATGTGGCTCTTTAAATTCATCGAAAATGCAGTGTCAATCATAAAAGGCAAAAATTAAAATACTGTGATTTTATGCTATATCACCCATTTGGGTATAGGACGTTTGATTTATTGAGATAAAATACAGATTATTGATATTTAAACCCAAGAGATTTAATTGCCGCAACAACATATTATTGACACGTTAATTGAAGAAAGAGCGCCAAAGCTTGTCGCATCTGGATTTTGGCCAATAATTCGTCCGATTATGAATTTTATTCTTGGCTATAAAAAAGCTGTGAAAATGGCCGATTATATAAAAGATAAGAATGGCGAAGTGGCAATTGACTTTGTTAGCAAGCTTTTGGACTTAAGATGCTATTTTGATGGGTTTGAAAATCTTCCTACTAATGGTCCTGTGATTGTTGTTGCAAATCACCCAAGTGGAATAGCTGATGGCGTCGCATTATTTGATGTATTAAAAAAATATAGGGATGATGTGAAATTCTATGCAAACTCGGATGCAATGCGAATTTGCCCAAGTTTTGATGATGTTCTAATTCCTGTTGAATGGAAATATGAAAGGCGAACACGTGAGAAAACCCGCCTTACACTTTTGCAAACCCAAGAAACAATTAAAAACGGGAATGTTTTAGGCATTTTCCCGGCTGGTCGTTTGTCGCGCATTATTAATGGCAGGCTTCAAGATCCGGAATGGGCAAGTTCGTGTGTTTCGATTGCAAAAAAATACAATATCCCAATTTTACCAGTTTCAATAAAAGGGCCAAATGCTTTTTGGTTTCACTTTTTTGGTAAATTTTCCCAAGAATTGCGCGATATTACCCTTTTCCATGAATTATTAAACAAAAAGGGAAAGCAATATTTCCTTCATGCAGGAAAATTGATTTATCCCAGCCAGATTTCCGACGATACACAAAGCGCGATTCTAAAACTAAAGACGCAAATAGAGGCCCATTTTTAGATTGTTTGCCAAAAGGTTTTGCATTAAGGCACTTGAAACATTTCTATAAACTCCATTAATTGGGTTTATAATTAAGTTGATAGGGGTCGAAATTGGCGGATATTTTCCACTGGATGTTTACTGTTGAAGGTTGGGTTTCGCTTGCAACCCTTGCGACACTTGAAATAGTGCTTGGTATCGATAATGTAATATTCGTTTCAATTGCGGCTTCGTCACTACCTGAAGAACAAAGGGGACGTGCGCGCTCCATTGGTTTATTCCTTGCAATGTTTTTGCGGGTTGCGCTTTTGTCAATTCTTACATGGCTTGCAGGGCTTACGGACCCTTGGATTAATGTTTTTGGTCATGGTTTCTCAAAGCGAGATTTAATTTTAGCAGGTGGTGGCCTCTATCTTGTTTATAAAGCAAGTGCAGAAATTGGCGAAATGCTGGTTCCGCATAATAAATCGGAAACCGAAGCAATTCAAAAGGGTAAATCAATTCTAATTGCGGTAATTGCACAAATTGCAATTGTTGATGTGGTCTTTGCAATTGATTCTATTATCACTGCGGTTGGTATGACGAACCAATTGCCAATTATGATTACGGCTGTGATTCTTGCTGTTTTTGTTATGATGTTCGCATCTGGCGTGGTTTCGCACTTTATTGAAAAGAATCCATCTACTAAAATGTTAGCTTTGGCGTTCTTAGTTTTTATTGGTGGCATATTGATTGCCGATGGCCTTGGGTTTCATATTCCCCGCTCTTATATATATGTAGTTGTGGTTTTCGCCATTGTTTTGGAGGTTTTGAACATTTTTGCCAAAAATGCAGCTGAAAAATCTGCGCTTCAAAACATTAGTGGAACTGATGTTGAAGATGGTGAAATTACCGTTGAAAAAGAAAATGAGGATGAAATTTAAGCCTATATACGAAAGTATATAGCAAAATTACGTCAAATTGCGCATTTTTTGTGCGATGCAATGCAAACAAATACATTTAAAATATTGCCTCTATTTCTTACCCATGATAACAGCCACCCGAAAAGTAAAATATGGGGCAAGATGCCCTCTGTTTTGTCGTGGGAATTCTTGATGGGCAACACCCATTAAAAAACAAAGGTTGGGATCGGAAAGATAAATATGTCACAAGCAGTAGGTCGTTACGCTTCAACACTTTTTGAACTCGCTTCTGAGGACAAGAAGATTGATTCTGTTGAAAAAGACTTGGGTGCTTTTTTGAAAGTATTTGAAACTTCCCCTGAATTGATTGGCGCGCTTAAAAGCCCGCTTCATACTGCCGTTGAAAAAATTGGCGTTCTTGAGGCGATTGGCAAAAAAATTAAAGCATCACCATTGGTTATGAAATTCATTTCCTTGGTTGCGCAAAATTCACGTGCAGGTGAATTACCTGCAATGTTCAAAGGTTTCATTGAACTTTCTGCAAAAGCCCGTGGTGCAATGAAGGCAGAGGTTGCAAGCGCGCAAGCTCTTTCTGAGGCTCAAATCGACGAATTGAAAGCAAGCCTAAAGCAGGCTTTCAAAGCTGATGTTGAAATTGAAACTAAAGTAAACCCTGAATTAATCGGTGGTTTGGTGGTCAAAGTTGGCTCGCGCCTATTTGATGATTCGCTTAAAACCAAACTTGAAGCCCTAAAAAATAATTTGAAAGGTGCATAGGCAATGGATATTCGTGCCGCTGAAATTTCCAAAATTTTAAAAGACCAAATTAAAAACTTTGGTGCAACTGCAACTCAAGCCGAAGTCGGAACCGTTCTTTCGGTTGGTGACGGTATCGCGCGTATTCACGGTCTTGATAATGTTCAAGCCGGTGAGATGGTTGAATTCTCAACTGGTGTTAAGGGTATGGCTCTTAACCTTGAGCGTGACAATGTTGGTGTGGTTATCTTCGGTGAAGACCGCGGTATCAAAGAAGGCGATACAGTAAAACGCCTTGGTGAGATTGTGTCTGTGCCAACTGGTAAAGGTCTTTTGGGTCGTGTTGTTGACGCATTGGGTGAGCCGATTGACGGTAAAGGCCCAATTCAAGATGTTGCTGCACGTCAAAAAGTGGACGTAAAAGCACCTGGCATCATTCCGCGTAAATCTGTTCATGAGCCGATGCAAACAGGCATCAAATCAATTGACGCCCTTATCCCTGTTGGTCGTGGCCAACGTGAGTTGATTATTGGTGACCGTCAAACTGGTAAAACTGCTATTGCTATCGATTCAATCATTTATCAACGCGATGCGCATGATAGAAATGCATCTGAATCAGAAAAACTTTACTGCGTATATGTGGTAATTGGTCAAAAACGCTCAACAGTTGCCCAATTGGTTGCAACTTTGGAAGAGCGCGGCGCGATGAAATATTCAATCATCGTTGCGGCTACCGCTTCTGACCCTGCACCACTTCAATATCTTGCACCATTTACTGGCGCAACAATGGGTGAATATTTCCGTGACAACGGTATGCACTCTCTAATCATTTATGATGATTTGACAAAACAAGCGGTTGCTTATCGTCAAATGTCATTGCTTCTTCGCCGTCCACCAGGCCGTGAGGCATATCCTGGTGACGTATTCTATCTTCACTCTCGTTTGCTTGAACGCGCTGCGAAATTGAATGATGATAATGGCAATGGTTCTATGACTGCTTTGCCAATCATCGAAACTCAGGCGAATGACGTGTCGGCATATATTCCAACAAACGTGATTTCAATCACTGATGGTCAAATCTTCTTGGAAACTGATTTATTCTATCAAGGTATCCGCCCTGCGGTTAACGTTGGTCTATCGGTTTCGCGCGTGGGTTCCTCTGCACAGGTTAAAGCAATGAAGCAAGTTGCGGGCCCGATTAAAGGTGAATTGGCGCAATATCGTGAGATGGCGGCATTCGCTAAATTCGGTTCTGACCTTGATGCTTCTACTCAACGTTTGCTTAATCGCGGTGCACGTTTGACTGAATTGTTGAAACAAGACCAATTCGCACCAGTACCAGTAGAAGAGCAAGTTGTTCTTATCTATGCCGGTACAAAAGGTTACCTTGATAATGTGGCTTTGGGCGATGTGAAACGTTATGAAACAGATCTTCGCACGGCTTTGAATGGCAAATATAAAGATTTGACCAACGAAATCAAAACTAAGTTAGACATCAAAAAAGATGGCATTGAAGATAAAATCAAAGCCGCTTTGGATGAATTCTCTAAAGCATTCGCATAATTTTAAGGGGCATTACGCCCCTTAGATTGTTTGTTTAAAACTGGCAAAAACGTAAGAATGGATAATTTTAATGGCTAGTTTAAAGGATTTTCGCACACGCATCGCTTCTGTGAAATCCACACAGAAGATTACAAAAGCGTTGCAGATGGTTGCCGCATCAAAACTTCGCCGCGCCCAAGAGGCTGCTGAAGCTGCGCGTCCATATTCTGAAAAGATTGCTTTGACAGTTGCGAATTTGGCGGGTTCTGTAAAAGGATCTGATGCTGCACCAAAACTTTTGCGTGGTTCTGGGAAAGACAATGTGCATTTGGTGGTTGTTGCAACTTCTGAACGTGGTCTTTGCGGCGGTTTTAATGCCAATATCGTGAAAAAAGCACGCGAAACCATCAATGAACTTACAAACCAAGGTAAAGAAGTAAAAATCCTTACCGTTGGTAAAAAAGGTCGTGCGCCATTGCTTCGTCTTTATAAAGACAAATTAATTGGTCACATTGATTTTTCTGAAGTTCGCAAAATCGGCGCGGCACAATCATCTGAAGTTGCACAAAAAATGACTGCATTATTCGATGCAGGTGAAATTGATGTTGCGCATTTCATTTATTCGAAATTCCGTTCGGTAATTTCGCAAATTCCAACCGTGCAACAGCTTATTCCGGTTAAAGTTGAAGAAACTGAAACTGGTTCATCTAAAGAAGCTGCTGGCGCTGTTTATGAATATGAGCCGTCAGAAGGTGAAATCCTTGAGGCTCTATTGCCACGTTATTTGGACAGCCAAATCCTTCGTGGTCTTTTGGAAAATAATGCGGGCTTCTATGGTTCGCAAATGGGTGCGATGGACAACGCAACCCGCAATGCTGGTGATTTAATCAAAAAATTGACTTTGCAAATGAACCGCAAACGTCAGGCAATGATTACCACCGAACTAACAGAAATTATCGCAGGGGCGCAAGCCGTTTAATATTGTGCCCATTTGGGCTTTGAATTTTAGGAAGTGAGAAAAAACATGTCGATCGAAGCGAAAGGCAAAATTTCACAAATTATTGGTGCGGTCGTTGACGTTGAATTTGAAGGCGCTTTGCCTGATATTTTGAACGCACTTGAAACTGAAAACAACGGCAAACGCCTTGTTCTTGAAGTTGCACAGCATTTGGGCGAAAATTCAGTTCGCACAATCGCAATGGACGCAACTGAAGGTTTGGTTCGCGGTCAACCAGTTTCTGATACTGGTAATTCTATCCAAGTTCCAGTTGGCCCTGCCACACTTGGTCGTATCATGAACGTTGTTGGTGAGCCAATCGACGAAGCTGGCCCTATCGAATCAGCAGTTGGTAAACGCTCTATCCATAAGCAAGCACCTGCATTCGTTGATCAAAAACCAAATCCTGAGATTTTGGTTACTGGTATCAAAGTTGTTGACCTTCTTTGCCCATATGCAAAAGGTGGTAAAATCGGTCTATTCGGCGGCGCGGGCGTTGGTAAAACAGTTCTTATTCAAGAATTGATCAACAATATCGCAAAAGCATACGGCGGTTATTCAGTGCTTGCGGGCGTTGGTGAGCGTACACGCGAAGGTAACGACCTTTATCACGAGATGATCGAATCAAAAGTGAACATCGACCCTAAAGAGAATAATGGTTCTACTGAAGGCAGCCGTTGTACATTGGTTTACGGCCAAATGAACGAACCACCAGGCGCACGCGCACGCGTTGCTTTGACTGGTTTGTCAGTTTGCGAATATTTCCGTGACGAAGAAGGCAAAGACGTGTTGTTCTTCGTGGACAATATCTTCCGCTTCACACAAGCAGGTTCAGAAGTGTCGGCACTTTTGGGTCGTATCCCTTCTGCGGTGGGCTATCAGCCAACACTTGCAACGGACATGGGCGGCCTTCAAGAGCGTATTACTTCAACTGTTAAAGGTTCAATCACCTCAGTACAAGCAATCTACGTTCCTGCGGACGATTTGACCGACCCTGCACCTGCTGCATCATTTGCCCACTTGGACGCAACCACAGTTCTTAACCGCTCTATCGCGGAAAAAGGTATTTATCCTGCGGTTGACCCACTAGATTCAACTTCACGTATCCTTGAGCCGCGCGTTGTTGGTCAAGAGCATTATGAAACTGCGCGCCGCGTTCAAGAGATTTTGCAACAATATAAAGCCCTTCAAGATATTATCGCCATCCTTGGTATGGACGAATTGTCAGAAGACGATAAATTGGTTGTATCACGCGCCCGTAAAGTTGAGCGTTTCCTATCTCAACCGTTCCACGTTGCAGAGGTGTTCACTGGTTCACCTGGTAAATTGGTTGCGCTTGAAGATACAATTCGCGGCTTTAAAGGCCTTGTAAACGGCGATTACGATCACCTTCCAGAAGCTGCCTTCTATATGGTTGGCAATATCGACGAAGCAATCGAAAAAGCTGCGAAAATGGCATTAGAAAATTAATTTGCCACCCTCGGCGCTTCGCGCCTCACTCGGCAAATTAGTTTAGAGCGGACAAAGAAAAACAAAAAGCGTCGTTTTTGTTTTTCTTTGACATATAATTTTAGAAAAAGCGCCCTATGGGCGCTTTTTTGTTGGGCGTTAGTTTGCGGAGTCTCCTTCCCCGCAAAGCGGGGAAGGTGGCACCCGAAGGGTGACGGAAGGGGCGCGAGCAAAGCGAGCTTGCGACCTTTCAAAACCATTGAAAACAATGATACAGACTTTACCCAATAAAATCAGTTTGTTATGCCAATATTAAACTTATAAAACAGCGAAAATGCTATCAAATGCTATCATTTTAAAACTGCTAAAAGTAAAATTAGTGCGTATTTAAAATGTTGGTATTTGTGGAATTTTTAAGGTGAATCATTAAGAACAAAAATCATTTTTTATGAATATAATAAATTATCTAAAGCAAGTGTGGATAAATATTTGAAAATAATTAATAAGTTTGTTTAATTGTTTAAAAATCAATATAATGAAGCAAAGCCAATTTCTTTATAGTTATGAAGTCAACATGAAAAAAATATTTCTATTTATTGTATTAATTATATTTTTATCTAATTCTCCTGTTATAGCGCAGGATACGCAAACAGATAATAAAGAGATAGAAGATAATTATTTCGAAAAAATATATCCTAAGTTTCGTGATTATGAAGTAATGCGATTTAGAGATGATTTTTTTAATTGTGGAAATAGTGACCAAAAAAGATCAACTATCGATTGTCAAAGTCGTGATACATTATTGGCAATAAAACTTCTAATGGAAACCGCCCGAATGAATGGGTATCTTCGTGCATGTGGTTCAAATGAATGGTATTTGTATTTTGGTCACGTAACTCATAGAATTAAGCCTATTTTTTCTAATGAAGAATCTGAAGATATTTCTGCTGGGGTGTATCATGGAATTATACAAGGTACATACACAAGGGAAACAGAAGAAAAAAATCAATGTGATGACATCCCTAAAAATGAAGACAGAATTGAATGGCTAAAATTGCAAGCAATGTTTTTCTTTAACAGTCGATTATTACCTTTAGAACAACAAATTAGTTTTCCAAATCCAGAATATCCAAAAGAACTAATTGAACAAATGAAAAATCAAGAGAGTGAGCAAAATAAACAAAAGCAATAATTCCCCCAAATACCGAATCTCCTCGCCATTCCCCGCTTGGTCTGGTATTTGCATTTATGGGGTGAAAAAGGAATATTTTTGGTATGCGTATCAATTTGGCATTTGTTTTTGGTGGTTTGTTGGTGGTTTCGCCCGCTTTGGCGCAAAATTATTCGGTGCAGCCTGCGCCATCATATTGGAATTTGCCGCAGCAACCACAATCTCAACCCCAAGAGCAATATCAAGCACCAATTAAAGCACCTGTAAAAAAATCAAAACCTGCGCGCCTTTTGAAACGTGATAGACCCACAGAAGATCCAGTTTTTGTGGGTGAAATAGTTGATGATGCGCCAAATGAAAATATTATGCTTGCATCTAATAATGGCTTTGCACCTGATTTACAAAATGCCATTAATTGTAGTGCATCAATTCAGGTGGTTTCATTGGCGGCCCCTAAATGGGGTAAAACCGATGGTGTGGTTAATTCATCAAATCTTTGGCTTGCCAAGGTTTTTGAATTGGCGGAAAAAGAAAATGTCGGAACCGATAAAATCAATCAGATTTTAAAAACTGAAATGGAAAAGCAAACCAATGAAAACCTTGATAATTTGGATGTTTTAACCAATCGCGCTTTTGATTGTGCATCAAACCCACCAAGATAATTGCTTTTTGTCCGTCTGATTAATAAAAGGCAAAATGCAAAATTTAAAGCTTCCAATTTTTGGGCAAGAGAAAATAATTTATGTCGATGATGATTTAATAATCGTCGATAAGCCTGCGGGGCTTTTAAGTGTTCCGGGCAAGGCCGAAGATAATCGTGATTGCCTTATCACCCGCATTCAAAAAATCTATCCAGAGGCTATAATTGTTCACCGCCTTGATATGGCAACATCGGGCCTTATGATTTTGCCGCGTTCAAAACGCGCAGAAAAGCGCATATCTGTGCAATTTCAGCGCCGCAAGGTATTAAAAAAATATGTCGCCCTTTTGCATGGCGTGATTGACGAATATGAAGGCGTAATTACCGCGCCCCTTATTTGCGATTGGGAAAATCGCCCGCGCCAAAAAATTGACTTTGAAATTGGTAAACCAAGCCAAACTTATTTTGAAGTTTTAGGGCGCAATGATGACACAACAAGGGTTTGCTTTTGGCCATCAACGGGGCGGTCACACCAATTGCGTATGCATTCAATCTATATTGAACACCCAATATGCGGTGATTTATTTTATATTGGCGATGATGGCTATAAACGCCTTATGCTTCATGCAAGCTATTTGGAATTTAAACACCCCATGAGCGGTGAAAAAATTGCCTTTGAATCTTTGCCCGATTTTTGATAGTTTATATTATGGCTGAAATTACCAATCTAAACAAATTCAAAAAAGCAAAGGCGCGCGCCGAAAAAGAAATAAAGGCTGCTAATAATCGCATTGAATTTGGCACACCAAAACATCTAAAGACCAAGGCCAAAGCGCAAAATCTTTTGGAATTAAAACGCCTTGAATTATCAAAATTTGAAAAGGATAAGGGGCAATGAGTTTGATCAAACGTTCCTTTACCCTCGAAGGGCATAAAACCTCTATCGCGCTTGAGGTTGAATTTTGGGAAGTTTTGGAAAAGATTGCGGCGAAAAAACAAATTTCAATGCCGCATTTAATAAGCGAAATTGATTCGGTTCGTGATTTGCGCCCTCTGGCAAGTTCATTGCGGGTTTTTTGCCTTAAACATTGCGCCTAATATGGCTTGCAAGGATTGATGCATAGATGGTGGCAATTGCCAAAATTTCGGCAATCCAATCATGAAAATCCTTATCACGGTGAAAAGTTTCAAGCCCTTGAAGATATTCAATAAGCCAGCCAAAACCTGCCAAAGGTAATGCGATAAAGGCAAGGTTTAAACGCGGAAATGAAACCACCGAAAGCCCCGTTAAAACCAAAAAGCACAAATAATGCAAGGCCTTATCCCATGGTATAAAATGTGATGTGCGCCCGTCAGATTGGGTAAGTGCAAAATAAAGCGTTGCGCTTAAAGATATTCCAAGCGCAATGCGCGCCAGCAAAACCAATAAATCATACTTATTATTACGGCGATTATTATATGGCCTTGCCAATTGAATTTTCCTTTCAAATCAATTTGATACCCAATAGATGCCCTATGGGGCGAAAATATGTCAAGGCACATGATAAAAATTGCTGAATTTGTTCTATTGATGTTCTAGCGCTTTTGCATTTTGATAAAATCAAAATGCCGCGCTAGATTCCTTATTGGTCGCGTTTTTAATGCAAAAAACCGTGTACACTTTTTTACAAAACGCTCTATGATTCTTTTGAACATGACAGAACAAAAATTATCAATTTCACAGCGCGCAATGTTGGGGCAAAATCAGAATTCTGAATTGCCCGATTTTTTGCGTGGCCTAAACCCCGAACAATTGGATGCCGCACAAGCATTGGATGGCCCAGTTTTAGTTTTGGCGGGCGCGGGCACGGGCAAAACGCGGGTTCTTACCTGCCGCCTTGCCAATTTGGTTTGGACAAGACGCGCAAAACCATGGGAAATTTTGGCGGTTACTTTTACTAATAAAGCGGCGCATGAAATGCGCGAACGTACTGAAAATCTTTTGGGAAATATTGGTGGCGGTTTGGGCTGGCTTGGTACATTCCACTCTCTAAGTTCAAAAATTTTGCGTATTCATGCCGAATTGGTGGGATTAAAATCAACCTTCACAATCATTGACACAGATGATCAAATCCGTCTTTTAAAACAAATTATCGAGGCGAATAATATTGATGCTAAGCGCCATACTCCGCGCTTTTTGGCGGCTTTAATTGATGGTTGGAAAAATAAAGCCCTAAAACCTGAAAAAGTTCCAGCGGGGGAGGGGTTTTTATTCGCCGAAGGGCGTGGAATTAAACTTTATCAAGAATATCAAAACCGTCTTAAAACCCTTAATTGCGTGGATTTTGGCGATTTATTATTGCATGTAATTGACCTTTTCACTCAAAACCCCGATTTATTGGGCGATTATCAAAAAAAGTTCAAATATATTTTGGTGGATGAATATCAAGATACCAATGTTGCGCAATATTTGTGGCTTCGCCTTCTTGCATCGGGTCATAAAAATCTTTGTGTGGTGGGGGATGATGATCAATCAATCTATGGCTGGCGCGGTGCAGAGGTTGAAAATATCCTAAGGTTTGAAAAAGATTTTCCGGGTACAAAAACCGTGCGGCTTGAACGAAATTATCGTTCGACCAATCACATTCTTGCATCGGCCTCAAAACTTATTGCCGAAAATTCGCAGCGTTTGGGCAAAACCCTTTGGACGGATTATGAACACGGTGAAAAAGTAAAAGTTCGCGGCGTCTGGGACGGGGAGGCAGAGGCAAGACTTATATCAGATGATATAGAATCCTTACGCGCAAGTGGTGTTCAATATCAAGATATGGCAATCCTTGTTCGCGCATCATGGCAAATGCGCGCGTTCGAGGATAGGTTTATAATGATTGGCCTACCTTATAAAGTTATTGGCGGACCAAGGTTTTTCGAACGTTTGGAAATTCGCGATGCATTGGCATATTTACGATTATTGCGCCAAACAGATGATGATTTGGCCTTCGAACGTGTGGTAAATCAACCAAAACGCGGAGTTGGCGAAACAAGTTTGAAAAAAATCATGCAAGAAGCGCGTGATAATGGGGTTTCATTATTCGCAATGGCGGATAATTTATTGGAACGCGATGCCTTAAAGGGACCTGCCAAAACTGGTCTTACACGTTTCATTGAAAGCCTTAAACATTGGCGCAAAAAGAAGGATGAATTATCGCACGTCGAACTTGCCGAGCTTGTGCTTGATGAATCGGGCTATATTGAAATGTGGCGCAATGATAAAACGCCCCAAGCGCAAACCCGCATCGAAAACCTTCAAGAATTGGTGCGCAGCATGGCGCAATTCGAAACTTTGGACGCCTATCTTGAACATATCGAATTAGTGATGGATATTGATAAAGAGGGCGATGGCGATAGCATTCAGATTATCACATTGCATGGCGCAAAAGGTCTTGAATGGCCTGTGGTTTTCCTTCCGGGGTGGGAAGAAGAAGTATTCCCAAGCCCACGCGCGATTAATGAAGGTGGTTTAAAAGCTTTGGAAGAAGAGCGCCGCCTTGCCTATGTTGGCATAACCCGCGCCCGCGAAATTGCGCGTATTTCCTTTGCCGCCAATCGCCAGATTTTTGGCAAATGGCAAAGCGTTTTGCCAAGCCGCTTTATTGATGAATTGCCCGAAGATAATGTGGATGCAATTTCTGAAACAGGTTATTTCAACCGCCCTGCCTTTGGCGGCGCAAGTAATTTGGATGGCTTTGAAGCAGGAACACGCGGCGCAGGCTTTATGCGCGCCCAATCCTATCAAGAAGCGCAAAAATTCGGCAATATACGCCAAGGCCTTGGCGCAAGCGCAATCGGCAATGGCCCAATATTAGAAGCTAAAGCGCGACTTATCGCCCAAAGCAAAAAGGGCGGAACTTATGAAATCGGTCAACGCGTATTCCACGATAAATTTGGCTATGGGCGGGTGCGCGACATTGATGGCGACAAAATCGAAGTTGATTTTGAAAAAGCGGGAAGCAAGAAGCTAATCGCGAGTTTTGTGAAGGCGGCGTGATTTCTCCTCCCTTAAAAATCTTTGATTTTTAGGGGAGGTGGCTCGCGCAGCGAGACGGTGGGGTCGAGCGTAGCGAGTTTATTGTTTTGCTTCGCAAATTCGCTTCGCGAATGCCCCCTCCGTCACCCTATGGGCGACACCTCCCCGCTTCACTTCGTTATGCAGGGGAGGGGAGTATGTCTCAATTACTTCGGTGCAACCGAAGCCAAAATCTCTTTCATCTTCGGTAAAATATTTGGATTGGCGGCAACCAGATTTCCGGTTTCGGTGAAATCCAATCCATCGATTTCATCGCATAGGCCGCCTGCTTCACGAACCAAGACAACGCCTGCTGCAATATCCCATAATTTTAGGCCACGTTCCCAAAAGCCATCAAGGCGACCAGAGGCAACCCATGCAAGGTCAAGTGCAGCCGATCCATTACGGCGAATGCCAGATACTTTTTGTGTAAAGCCATGAAGCTCTTTGAAAAACTGCCCATGTCCTTGAACACCGCGCCAAGGAATACCAGTTCCCAACAGGCTTTCACCCATTGAACGACGACCCGAAACTTTAAGGCGATAATCATTGCGCCATGCGCCTTTGCCAGTTTCGGCCCAATACATTTCATCAGTTATCGGATTATAAACCACACCCGCAACAAGGCGACCTTCGCGTTGTAATGCGATTGAAATTGCAAAATGTGGGATTGCGTGAATGAAATTTGTTGTGCCATCAATTGGGTCAACAATGAAACAATGGGTTTTATCAGTGCCATCAAGATAGCCCAATTCTTCACCTAAAAACGCATAACCAGGGCGGGCTTTTGAAAGTTCCTCACAGATGATTTCTTCGCATTTTTTATCAGAAGCGGTAACAAAATCTGATGGGCCTTTTTTTGAAACTTGAAGGTTTTCAACTTCGCCAAAATCGCGTTTAAGATTTTTTCCTGCTTTTATAGCAGCATTGGTCATAATCGTCATAAGCGGGGATAAGGCCGGCATGGTGGGAACTTTCTACAATGTAAAACAACTTTTGGCGCACCCATATATCAAAAATGGGGCAAAAGCCACATGCAAACTGAATTATTTTTGTGTCACAATATATTTTTGAAGTTGATCATAAAGCCTTTGCGCCTGTGGTACCTCATCCTTGGCGATTTGTGAATATTTGATTGCGGTTTGCAAATCTGCCTTAACGCCTTCACCCTTGGCATTAACAAGCGCCCAATAGAATGCGCCCTGTTTATCGCCACCTTCGGCGGCTTTTTTAAACCATGATGCTGCCTCGATTTGGTTTTTTATGCCGGCTTTGCCAAGGTAGAAATAAAGACCCAAATCAGCCTCCGCCTGATGATTGCCACCTGTTGCCGATTTCATAAGGTATTTTTGCGCCATTATTGGGTCGTCGGGTGGCAAAATATCACCATCATCAAGCAAAACTGCTGCTTTATAGGCCGCATCAATATCACCAGCGTCCGAAAGCCCTTGATAAAAGGCAAAGCCACGCATCTTGTCAGAACCCGAACGAATAAGAAAATCTGCCATTGGCATCACTGCGTCCGAACGTTTTGCCGCGATTGCTGTTTCAAGCGCATCATTTGCCTCAAGAAGCGGGATATCACCCTGTCCAATTGATGCAATTCGCCCAAGGCCAATCATTGCATCAATTGAACCCAATTTAATTGCATTGCGATAATTTGAAACCGCCAATATATAGTCTGGCGCTTCAAGGCCAAGACCCATTTCATAAATATAACCCACCAAAGCCGTGGCATTTTTATCATTTTTTTCAGATAAGGCTTTGGCTTTTATAAGGGCATTTTTATAATCTTGCGCCTTATAATAAGATACCATTGCATTAGTATCTTTATCGGCGCTATCTTTTTGCCATTGATAATTTTCAAATGCATCTTGCTTTATTTTTGGCCCATTCGGAAGTTTTGGCAAAACATCTTGTGCAAAGCAATTAGAGGCAAAAAATAAACTTGCGGCGATTAAAAGATATTTTTTCAATTCTTATTCTCAATCAGGTTTTGGAACTTTTTAAGGGCGGCTTTTATTCCACCTTCATAATTCCATACACCAGATGAGACGGCAATAAAATCCGCGCCCGCATTAATTATCGGCAAGGCATTATCAATATTAATGCCGCCAATGGCAACGCATGGTATTTCCATAATATCTTGCCACCATTCTAAAATCTCAATTTCGGCATGATGCACTACTTCTTTGGTTTGGGTTGGGTAAAATGCGCCAAAGGCAACATAATCAGCGCCATTTTCCGCAGCTTCCATACCTAAATGTTTTGAATTATGGCAAGTTACGCCAATTATTGCATCTTTGCCTAATAATTTGCGTGCCTCAACAATGTCGCCATCTTCTTGACCAAGGTGAACGCCATCGGCGTGTAAATCTTTGGCTATTCTTGGATTATCATTAATGATTACGGCAATTCCCGCCTCTTGTAATTTGGGAACGATTTTTTTACCCATTAATACAATTTCGCGGTTTTCAATGCCCTTAAGGCGAAGTTGAAAAACACTAATGACGCCGGCCGCAATCACTTCATCAAGTTGATTTATGAATGCATCAATATCATCAATACGCGGTGGGGAAATAAGGTAGATTTGCGTCAATTATTTTGCCTCTAAAGCCTTCACACCTGGAAGCTCTTTACCTTCCATCCATTCAAGGAATGCACCGCCCGCAGTTGAGATAAAGGTAAAATCAGATGATGCACCCGCATGGTTTAATGCCGATACAGTATCGCCGCCACCTGCAACCGCAACAAGGCGACCTGCTTTTGCAAGTGCGCCAGCAGTTTTCGCCGCTTCTACTGTTGCAATATCAAATGGCGGTGTTTCGAATGCACCCAATGGGCCATTCCAGATTATTGTTTTTGCCTGTTCCATGATTGCGGCAAGATTGGCAATTGTTTGTGGGCCCGCGTCCAAAATCATTTCATCAGCAGCGGTTTCATTTGGTTTACAGGTGCGGGTTGGTGGGTTGGGCGCAAATTCTTTGGAATTTACAACATCAACAGGTAATAGGATTTTGCATCCTGCTTTATCGGCGGCTGCCTTAATTTCATTGGCTTTATCAAGTAAATCTTTTTCACAAAGGCTTTTGCCTACATCGACACCATCTGCGGCAAGGAAAGTATTTGCCATACCACCGCCAATTGCCAAATAATCAACCTTAGTAACCAAATTTTCCAAAAGGTCGATTTTTGATGAAACTTTTGCACCGCCAACAATTGCCAAAACTGGGCGAATTGGTGTGCCAAGGGCTTGGTTTAAATGATCAAGTTCGCGCGCCATTGAAAGCCCCGCGAATGACGGTAAAAATTGTGCAACACCTTCGGTCGTAACATGTGCGCGGTGGGCCGCAGAAAATGCGTCATTAACATAAATATCGCCAAGCGCTGCCACTTCTTTGGCAAGTTCGGCATCATTTTTTTCTTCGCCAGCATAAAAGCGTGAATTTTCAAGAATGATAATATCGCCATTTTGCATTTTATCGATTGCCGATTTTGCAATTTCGCCTTTTAAATCGGCGGCGAAACCAACATTTTTACCAAGTAATTTTGCCAATGCATGGGCGATTGGTTCAAGTGACATGCTTGGTTCAACTTTGCCTTTGGGGCGACCAAAATGGCTTAGAAGAATGGTTTTTGCACCTTTTTTTGAAAGAAGTTCAATGGTTGGTAATGCGGCACGAAGGCGTGTGTCATCGCTGATTTGTCCATTTTGCATTGGAACATTGAAATCAACACGAACAAGAATTTTTTTGCCCGAAACATCATTATTGCCAACATATTCTTCGATTTTATTATATGCCATTTTGAAACCTCTTTTTCAAAAGTCTAAACATCTGAATTGCGATTGTGCTTTATGTTGCAATTTTTAATTAGTCAATGCGGCATCAATATCTGCTTGACAATAATGTTTATTGATAGAAACTCGCAATATGGCAGATTTAAAAACCAAAGAAGAAAGCATTGAACCAAGCGCGTTTTTAAAAGCGATTGATGATGAAATTCGCCGTAATGATGCTTTGCAAATAATGGAATTGATGGGGCAAATTACAAATCATCCGCCGAAAATGTGGGGTTCATCAATTATTGGTTTTGATAAATATGATTATGTCTATGAAAGTGGGCATTCAGGCACAATGTGCAAAATTGGTTTTAGCCCACGAAAAGGCGCGCATACTTTATATTTAATGCTTGGCCTTGGTGATTTTGACATTGAATTACAAAAACTTGGCAAACATACGACGGGTAAGGGTTGTCTTTATATCAAAAAACTAAAAGATATTGATTTGGATATTTTGCGCCAGATGATTGAAAAATCATATAAATTGGTTTGCGAAAAATATGGCTAGTTTTTCAAGCGTCTTTCTACCCAAGGCGGCATAATATAGAATGATTTTTGTGCCCACAGGCCAATTTTTTTGCGCCTTGCCTCTTGTTCTAGGGCAATCATTTTAGGGTCGTGAAGATATTGCCGATAAGCCCATGCGCACCCGCTTTGCACTTGTTCGCGGTTTATATTGCGGTTTCCGATAAATATTTCGGCAATTGTACGCCCATATTTATCTTGTTCGATTGGGTTAATGCTTATTCGTGCGTGATAGATTTTTTTATATAATTGTGCGCGGCATTCTTTACCGAAATTTTGGTTAAATTCGGGCGCATCAATTGATGAAAGGCGAATTTCAATTTCTTTATTCCCAGATTTTGCGCGAATGGAATCGCCATCATATACATGGGTTACAATAAGGCTTTTATAATTAATAGTATTTTGGGCACAAATTGGTGTGGCGCATAGCGCCAAAAAGATAGGAAAAATCCTATTTAATTTCATGGCGCCACCTGATTGAAATTTTACTATCACCGCTTGCGCCAACTTTTGAAATAATTGCGGTTGATGGTTTTGGGCGCCATTCAACATTGGTTGAAATGCCCTGTGTGCCTTCGGAGATAAGTTCGATATAGACTTGGCGGCTTAGGTATTTTCCACCAGCGATTGATATTTCACCGCTTGCAGTATTGGCAAAAACCAATCTATCAAGGCGTACAATTTCGCGTAAATTCCCTATAACGTCAAATCCACCGCCGCCAGCGAGAGCGGCCAAAGATGTTGCAAGCTCAACAGTTTCAACTGGCGACAATTGCGAACGTGCGCGCCCAAATAAAACCTGCGCCAAGATTTCGTCTTTTGGCAAATTTGGAACAGATGTTAATTCAATAAGTGGATGCGCGGCAGTTCCCTTGACCTCGATTTTTGCGGTAATGTTATTGGCAACACGTGTTGCCTCAAGATTAAGTCTTATATTGTTTGGAGTAGTAGCAAGTGTGATTGTGCCGCGATCTGCAAATTCAAAAGAGCGCCCACCATATTCATATTCACCCCGATATACTTTTGCCGTGCCATTTAAATCAGGCTTGGCAAGCGTGCCACCAACATGCGAATTAAGTGATAGTTCAAGGTTTAAACCGCGACCACGAATGAAAACGCCATTATTGGCTCGAAGATTAACATCAAGGGCAAATTCAGGGATTTTCAAATTGCTATTTTTAGCTTGTGAATTTTGCGATACTATTTGTCTTGAAGCGGGTAAATTAATTTCAGTCACATCTAAGCTTGCAACATGATTTGCCGAAAGTGCATGTGGTGAAAATTCGGCATAATCGATTTTTAAATCACCGCTCATTTTTCCAATTTGTGCGTCATTAGATTCAATTTTTACCGCACCGCTTACATCAACATGTGCAACATCACTATCAATAAGGCGGAATTTACGTGCATAAATATCAAAATTTGAATTTGAAAGTTTTGAAAACGAAATTGCGCCTTGACCACTTAATTCACCGCCATTTTTATCTTTTGATTTCAATTGGCTTATTAAGATTTTATCATTAACTATTGCACTATCGATATTTAATTGGGTAAGGCTTAGGCCAATTCGCGGCTCGCGGAAATTACCATTGGCGATTGACATTTTTCCGTTCAATTGTGGGTTTGCGATTGACCCTGCTAAATCACTTTCAAAATCAATATTTCCGTTCAGTGTTCTTTCGCCCGCAAAAATAAGGTCTGTTAATGGCCTTACTTCGCCATTGATTTTTACATGACCGACCATTTGTGCGCGTGTATCAATTGCAAGGCGTAAAGGCGCGGACGATGAAATTGTTGGAAGGTTTACATTGGCATCAATTTTAAGGCCTTGGGCATTTTTAGCATTAATATCAAGTTGCATAATATTGTTTTGCAATTTGGAAATGATTTTTCCATCAAGCCCCATTTGTGCGCTTAAACCTTTTGGTCTTGCGCCATTCACATCACCATCTAAACTACCGTCTAATTGGCCATTTTTACCGTGTAATTGCATTTGGCCTGAAAAATTACCCGCAAAATCACGTTGTAAAATTGCAAGATTTATATTGCGCATTTTGGCATTGGTTGTGAATTCATCACCTGCTTGATCAAGGTCAAAATCTAAATATCCCGCTTCTTGATTTTGGCCAGGACTTATAGCGAGCGAGCCGCGACCCTTGGTTTTGCGTTCAGAGAAGAGAAATTCAATTGGGGTTTGGGTAATATAATTGCGCCCCAATGCATTACCAGAACCACTAATAGAAATGGTTGAAAACATTCCAACATGTTTGAAATTAGTTCTGCCATTAAAATTAATCGGCAATGCGCCAGAGGTTGAAAATTGGGTGGCAAGCGAAAGATTTTCTAATTTTCCTTCACCATTAATACTTAGGTTGGTAAAATATAAATCTTGGCCTTGGATTGCAAAATTTTGCCCATTGGCATTAACTTTGGCAAAAGTATCATTGCCGATTTTGGTAATTCTTAGGCCACCTTTTAATTGGCCATCGCGCAAAATAAGCCCCTTGCCAATTACAAAGGCAAAGTCGGCAACAGGTGGTTTGTTTTTTACAAAATTAGCACTTCCAAGTGCATTAATACCTGCGCCATTTAGTGTGATATTGGAAATTTCAGTGCTATTTTCATTTCCAGAAATCTTTGCCTTGCCTTGAATTGGGCCAAAGTCGGTGCTTCCTAAAAGGGTGATTTCGGTTGCGATTGGATGTTGTGCAAGGTTTATAGTGGCATTTACATTTGCATTTTTAACCGCGAAATCTTGGAAATTTAATTGGTTTAGTTTGGAATTAACATTTATAATTGGGCCTTTCTCGGGGCCGATAATGCTTCCGGTTCCGCTTGGGTTGCCGCTTACTTCAAAACCACCAAGATAAAATGGAACAAGCATTTGCCAATTGCCATTTAAAATAAAGCCCTCTTTGCCAGCTAATTGCCCGCCAAGATTTGCTTTAATTTGGCTTGATACTAAATTACCATTTTCAAGAACAACATTGTGCGGTTGTAAAAGTAAAGTCCCTGAAATGCGCGGTGTTTGGGTAAAATATTTGTTCAATATTTCAACATCGGTTGAAAAATTTTTGCCGTTCAAATCCGCCTTTAATTTAAAGCCATCATTTGTGCCAAGCCCTAAAAATTGGAATGTGCCGCTTGCCGAAGTATGGATTTTGAATATTTCAAGGAATTTAGGGCCAAGCTGAACTTTACCGCTTAAATCTGCGAAAGGATTTGGCCTTCCATTACCTTTGCCATCAAAGACAACATCATTGCCATAAAGTTTGAATGAATTAAAATCTAAACCCTGTGGCGATATACTTAATTGCCCATCAAGTTTGGGGCTATTGCCCAAAAAATGGTTTACGACATCTAATTTTGTTGCAAGTTTTTCGCCATGCGCCTTTAGATCAAATATAAAGCCAGTGCTATTATTTATTTGACGGGCATTAAAAGTTCCAACAAAAGCGCCAGAAAGTGCATTTTTAGTAACTGCAAGTGCGCCAACTTCTGCGCTTCCTGAAAATTGGCTTTGCCCTAAAAAGCCCATTCCGCCTTTTGCATCTACTTTAATCGCATTACCGCGAAGCTTGATGTTTTTTAAAACTAAATCAGAATTTTTAATTATTATACCAAGTTCAGCTTTTGGATTTGTGCCGAATAATTGGCTTAATATTTCATCATTTTGCCTGCCGAAGGCTTCTAGATTAATGTCGCCATCAATTGAATTATTCGCAAATTTGAATTTTAAATCGCCATCTAATCGATTATATGCAACTTTATTGATGGCAATATTATTAATGGCATAATTACCCACCAAATTAATATCTTTTATCGCGCCAGTAAGAAAACCATCAAAACTAAAATTTCCAAGATTTATATTTTTTGCGCCAATTAAAGCGCCAAGATTTCCGATTTTTAGTGCTGCTTTTATAGGGCCACTTGTTTTTCTTGCTTCAAAATCAACCAAGCCATTAAGTCTTGCTAATGATTGATTTCCAACCATTTCAATATTTAGATTTTGAAGGCTGGAAGTGCCACCAAGTAATTGGTTTGATTTCTTACTCCAATTAGAATTTAATTTTGTATTATCGCCAAAGGCATTGGCAATAAAATGGGTGTATTTTGATGCCCTTAGATTGGCATTACCATCAATTTTACCGCCATTTTCATTCCATGCACCGTTGAATTTTGCAAATTGGGCATTGCCATTTTGACCATAAATATCGACATTGCCTTTTTTAACACTGGCGTAGATTTTTGCTTTTACTATCAATGGAAGGTTTGCATTAAGACCAAGCATTCCAGATAAAGAACCACCATTTGCTTCTTGTGCGTCAATATCAACTTCGAAAGGGTGTTTTTCGCGTAAAAAAACGTGAAAAAGGGCGCGGTCACCATTTCTTCTTGCATTAAGCAGCGCGCCATCGATTTTTATGTCATGGTTGCGTCTAATCTCAAGGCTAAAGGCGGAACCCCAAAGCCCTGGTTTAACTGAAAAATCGGCTTTGGTTTCAATTGGGGTGATAATTTTATCAATTTCCATTGATATGGAAAGTTTGCGCTTTGATTTTTCAAATTCAGGTTTTCGATAAATTGTAATAAGTGATGCACTAGCACTAGAAATATGGACTTTTCGGATGAAAAGTGAAATTGGATTCCAATCTACATTGATGTTTTTTCCATCAATCCAAACCCCATTTTTATCAGAAAGCGAAAAACTATCGGCGGTGAATTTGGTGAAAATATCGCCCCTAAAGCCCTTAACATGCAATATTCCTGCATTGCCAAGTTTTGCGCCATCTATATGCTCTTGAATAAATTCTTGCCCTTTTATTGTTGGTGCAAAAAACCTTGCGGCTGTAATTGCGCCTGTTCCAGCTATTATAAAGAACATTAAAAATGCACTTGCCGAGCCAATGGCTTGAACAAGGTGTTTGTGAATAATCCTTATACGATGGCGATGAAGTTTTTTTTGTTCGGCAATATCTTCAGGCGTTTGTTCTGTTTGTTCTTTTTTTGCAAATTTGAGTTTCACGGCCTCTGTCGCACGCTCATAGGCACTAATAATGGCGCGGCTTATTTTGGCGGCAAATGTCCTCATTAGAAACTTTGCCCCACGCCAACGTAAAATTGATAAGAACTTGTACCATTTGGATGTTTGATAGGAACGCCAATATCAATACGTAATGGCGCAAAACCCAAATCATAACGTAGGCCAAGACCAACACCAACCCTAAATTCTTTAAAGTCTGGCGTGGATTTAATCCCCAAAGTTCCACTATCTACAAAGGCAACAATGCCAAATTTATTCCCCAAATCACGGCGGTATTCAAGGCCAGCCTCTATTAGAGAGAGGCCGCCAACAGGTGTGTTGCTAACATCATTATAATGCGGGCCAATTGATTGATATTCAAACCCACGCACCGAGCCGCCGCCACCAGAATATAAGCGTTTTCCAGATGGCAATTCAGGGATTTTACCACCTAATATTGAACCCATACGCGCACGCGCCGCAATTACATTTTTATCATATTTACCAAAGCTTTTATAATAAGATGCCTGACCAACCATTTTAACATAGGTAAGGGATGCATCACCCGTTATTAATGTTGGTTCTATTCTAAAATCAGCTTTATATCCTGTGCGCGGGTTAAGATAATTGTCAGTCTTATCAAGCAAGAATGCGCCAAGGGCATTGATTGATTGATAATCGCGCTCAATACCATCCGCAGGATTTAGGAAACTTGGTTCACGGGTTCGCGCAATATTTGCATCAACGCCGACTGTCCAAAATGATGAAATGCTAAGTTTGCGTGTAACTTCTGCTTTTGTTTCAATGCCTTTTTCACGATATGCGCGTGTGTCATCAATGAATGCACCAAGTGATACAGCAAGGGTCTGGTCTGGCGCCCTAAAGTGTGGAAGCCGCCATTCAGCCTCTATACGTTTTTCAATTTCACCATAAACAAGGCGATTAATTAATGTATCCGCGCGTCCCAATAAATTATATCGTGCAAGGCGCCCCTCAAAAGAGAAGCCTTCATTGGTGCTATATGATAAATCGGTTTCAATATGGAAACGGGCCCTATCTTGCAACGTAACATTAATATTGCGCTGATTATTGCCATTATCTTTTGGTGCAAGTGCTATATTAACGGCATCAAAAGCGCCAGTATCTAAAAGGCGCCGTTCAAGTGTTGCAAGTGATTTGGGGTCAAAATTTTCACCGCGTTTTATTGGCGAAATCTTTTCAAGCCATTTGGCTTTGACCTTTGATTTACCTTCAAGGTTTAAATCACCAAATTTTACAATTTCACCAGCCGCAATTATGAATGTTGGTGAAAGCGTATAATCAGCATGATCAACAATTATCTTTTTGGGCAAGGTTGTTGCATTGGCATAGCCTTGGGATAAAACCGCACCAAGAATTCGCGCCTCTGCATCCAAAACGTCTTGCGCGCGGGCGGGTGCGCTTTGTTTAAGCCCAATTGCTGCATTTGCAGAATTTTGTGTCGGGATATTTGGCGGCGTCCCATCCCAATTTATTTCGCTTTTTGATATTTTGAAAATTGGGCCAATATCAATTTTTAATATTGCTTTTGGGTTTTCGCCATCGCTTACATCGCTTGTAATTGATGATTCATAATATCCTTCGGCGCGCAATAATTCTGTGGCATAAGTTTCGGCAAGGCTTGCGCGTTTTCTTGCTTCATAGACAGATTGTGCAGGGGCGGGAACGTCGCCTACCGCCGCTTTTAATTTATCAAGCAATTCGCCACGCGTATTTATTTCAATTACTGCCCTTGGTTCTGCAAAGGCAAAGCATGGTGAAAATATATAAAAAATGCCAAGCACAGAAGTGCCAAAAAACAATTTGTTTTTGTGCATTCTATTAAGCAGATTGTTTTTTTCTAAAAAATCTAGTTTTGGCATTAAAAAATCTTATTTATCTATTTTTGTTTAGAGCATATGTGGCGCATAACGCAATTGATGTTTATGTAATGTGAACGGAAAAAGGCGGCAAAAGTTTGACATTTTTTGTAATTATGCGCTAAAAAGCCCTTGTACTTATGCAAATATTTGCATCTCCATCCCGTAAATTCAAGTAAAATCCTTTATTTGTTGGTTGTGCTGCACTGCAAAAAACTGTAAAAATAAATGTGCTAGATTTCAGTTTATGCATGTTTGTTGAAAATACATGCAAAACAAGATTAATGCGATAATTTATATAAAAATAGCTTCCATTTAATGATTAGTCTGCTTATGGGTGCTTAAAACGTTATGGCTTTAAGGGTCACATCAGGGAGACAATTTAATGGCAGCTTTCATTCCGGTTCCGGTTTTCGAGCTTGTAGTATTCGGCGCATCTGGCGATCTTGCGCTTAGGAAATTATATCCTTCATTGTTTCACCGCTTTTGTGATGGTCAAGTTGAGGCGGGAAGTCGCATCATTGGTGTTGCCCGCCATGAATTATCGCGCGAAGAATTTTTGCAAAATGTTACTAATGGATTTGTAAATCTTGCTGGTGGCGATGCAAATGACCCAAAATTCAAAGAGTTTTTGCAAATCCTTGATTATGTTGCCATCGATGCAACAAATGAGAATGCCGATTGGTCGGCAATGAAAGCCCTGCTTAGTGATGATGATAGCAAGGTTCGGGTTTTTTATCTTTCAACCCCACCTGCGGTTTTTGGTGGAATATGCCGCGCGTTAAAGGCGCAAGGAATTGCAACTGATAAATCACGCGTAGTTTTGGAAAAGCCATTAGGGCGCGATTTGCAATCTGCAACTGCAATCCATAATGCCGTTGGCGAAGTGTTTTCAGAAGACCGCGTTTATCGCATTGACCACTATCTTGGCAAAGAAACAGTACAAAATCTTTTGGTTCTGCGCTTTGCAAATGCATTGTTTGAACCTGTTTGGTCGCGCAATGGGATTGATCATATTGAAATCACAGTTGCCGAAAATATCGGCGTTGGTTCGCGCGGTGAATATTATGATAAATCGGGCGCTATGCGCGATATGGTGCAAAACCACCTGTTACAACTTTTATGCCTTGTCGCCATGGAGCCACCGGCATCAATGGATGCTGATGCAATCCGCACCGAAAAAATCAAAGTCTTGCGCGCCCTTGATCCAATTGGTGAAAAAGAAATCAATGAAATGACCGTTCGCGGTCAATATAAAGCGGGCCTTGTAGAGGGTGCGGCGGTTAAATCATATATTGAAGAATTAACCAAAGAGGGCGCGCCACCTGCCACAAGTTCAACTGAAACTTTTGTTGCAATCAAGGCGTTTGTGAATAATTGGCGTTGGGCAGGTGTTCCGTTTTATTTGCGCACTGGTAAACGCCTTGCGGGTCGCAAATCTGAAATTGTTGTGCATTTTAGAACACCGCCACATCATTTGTTTGAAGGTGATTATACAACTAATAAATTGGTTATGCGTCTTCAGCCTGATGAAGGTATGGAAATGTGGCTACAGATTAAAGAACCGGGCCCTGGCGGTTTGCGTGTAAAATCTGTGCCGCTTGATTTGTCTTATGCTGAAACTTTCACTTTGCGCTATCCTGATGCTTATGAGCGTTTATTAATGGATGTGGTGCGTGGCAATCTTTCATTATTCATGCGCCGCGACGAGGTTGAGGCTGCGTGGGTATGGGTTGATAGAATTATCAATGCATGGGAAAGCGAAAAAGTAGAGCCGCATTTATATGCCGCTGGCTCTGATGGTCCATTGGCGGCTGATTTGATGATGGATAGAGATAAAAAATCTTGGAGCGCGATATGAGCATAGCGCCTGCGGTTTTTCAATTTGATGATCGTAATCAATGTTTGGATGCTTTAATTGGTGCTTTAAGTGTTGCCACAAAACACGCAATTGAAACCAAGGGTTTTGCAAATATCGCACTATCTGGCGGCTCAACGCCAGAACCTGCTTATACAAAATTTGCCAATGAAGATTTTGATTGGTCAAAAGTTACAATCGCACTTGTCGATGAAAGATGGGTCGATGTTAATGATGATGCATCAAATGAGAAAATGATTCGCCGCGCTTTTGCCAATGCAAAAGGTGTTAAAATTGTTGGAATGAAAACCGATGATGCAACGCCCCAAGAAGCAGCGTTAAAACTTGATGATATTTATAAAAAACTGCGCCCTTTTGATGCAATTATTCTTGGAATGGGTCCTGATGCACATACTGCCTCTTGGTTTAGTGGCGCAAATGGTTTAGATGAAATATTGAACGAAAATTGTGCGCAAAACATTGCACCAATTGACGCAAGCCATAGTGAGATTGGTGGAAAATACCCACTGAGACTAACAATGACTTTACCGCCAATTGTTGAAACGCAAATGTTGCTTGGGCTTATTTTTGGTCAAGATAAATTAGAAGTGCTTGAACATTGTGTTACTGGGGATGCGCGTTCAATGCCTATTAAAGCCGCTATCGATGCGGCGCGTCATGGTTTGGCATTCTTTTGGGCGCCTTAAAATGCCCATAGAATCTAAAGCGAGAGGTTAAACACAAGGTCTTTTAACAAAGGATAGGTCTTTGCATCCCTTAATTACCAAAGTAACCGACAGGATAATTGCGCGTTCAAAAGCGACACGTGAAAAATATTTGTCACTAATTGAAAATCACAAAAGTGATAAGCCACATCGCGCCCGCCTTGCGGCGGCTAATCAGGCGCATACTTATGCTGCTTGCCCTGCGATGGATAAGGTTGAATTAATCGGTGGTCGTTGGCCAAATATTGGCATTGTTACGGCGTTTAATGATATGTTATCGGCGCATCAGCCATTCGAAAAATATCCTGATATTATCAAAAATGCGGCACGTTCTGTTGGCGCAACTGCGCAGGTTGCGGGCGGTGTTCCTGCAATGTGTGATGGTGTTACGCAGGGTTTTGAGGGCATGGAATTATCCTTGTTCTCGCGTGATGTTGTTGCGCTTTCAACCGCAATTGCGCTTTCACATGATGCATTTGATGCCGCAATCTGCCTTGGGGTTTGTGATAAAATTGTTCCGGGGCTTGTAATTGGTTCATTGCGTTTTGCGCATCTTCCATTCGTATTTTGCCCCGCGGGGCCAATGGTTTCGGGAATATCAAATTCTGAAAAAGCCAAAACCCGCCAATTATTCGCCGAAGGTAAAGTCGGCCGCGAAGCATTATTGGAAAGCGAATCCAAGGCCTATCATGATGCTGGAACTTGCACATTTTATGGAACGGCAAATTCAAACCAAATGATGATGGAAATGATGGGGCTTCATTTGCCATCATCTGCTTTCTTTAATCCAAATACGCCTATTAGAACTGCGCTTACCAAAGCGGCGGCAATTCGCGCGGCGCATATTACGCAATTGGGTGATGAATATATTCCAATTGGAAAAATTGTGTCTGAAAAAGCAATTGTGAATGCTATCGTTGGGCTTTGTGCAACGGGTGGTTCAACCAATCACATGCTTCACTTACCTGCAATGGCGGCGGCGGCGGGCATTATTATTGATTGGCAAGATTTTGAAGAAATTTCAGAAGCTGTGCCATTGCTAGCACGCGTCTATCCAAATGGTGGGGCGGATGTAAATCATTTTCATGCTGCGGGTGGCATGGCTTTCCTGATTAGGGAATTGATAAATCATGGGCTTGTTCATAAAGATGTTTGGACTGTCGCAGGGTTTGGGCTTGATAAATATACCCAAGAGCCATTTTTGGATGGCGATCTTGCAATTTGGCAAGAAGGGCCAATAAAATCAGGCGACGAAGAAGTATTAAGGCCTTTCTCAAATCCATTTGCGCCAACTGGTGGCCTAAGATTGGTAAAGGGTAATATTGGGCGTGGCTGCGTAAAAATTTCTGCGGTCGCCAAAGAACATCAAGAAATTAAAGCCCACGCACGTGTTTTCAATTCGCAAGCGCAATTCCATGAAGCCTTTAAAAATGGTGAATTAGATAGAGATGGCGTGATTGTTGTTAAAGGGCAGGGGCCAAAAGCCATTGGTATGCCTGAACTTCACAAACTAACCCCTGCACTTGGTGTTTTACAAGATAGAGGGTTTAAAGTTGCGCTTTTGACCGATGGTCGTATGTCAGGCGCATCGGGCAAAATTTTGGCGGCAATCCATGTAACGCCAGAGGCCAAAGATGGCGGCGCAATCGCCAAAATCCATGACGGAGATTTAATCCATATTGATGCAAACGGCATAATTAATGCGCTTGTCGATGAAAAAGAATGGCAAAATCGCGCACCTATTTATGAAGATGTAAAAGAAAACCAAAGTGATTTTGGGCGTGAATTGTTCGAACCATTTAGGCATCATGTTAGTGGCGCGGAAAATGGCGCGACTATTTTCAATGAGTTGTTAAAATAAATAAAAATAGGGTGGGAAATGATAGAAAATGCAACAATAGTTGGGGATGTTGGCGGCACAAATGTTCGCCTTGCATTGGCACATAAAAATTCAAAAGGCCATATTGATTTAAGTCATATTGGCGTTCGCCCAGTTGAACAATTTCGCTCTCTCGAGCTTGCTCTTGCCGATTGGTTAAAAGATGTTGATGGTCGGCCTAAAAGCGGTGTTTTTGCGCTTGCTGGTGTTACTGGCGCGGATGAAGTGCGCTTTACCAATTCTGATTGGGTGGTTTCGGCAAGTAAAGTAAAGGCCGAATTTGGCATGGATAATGTCATGCTTGTAAATGATTTCGCCGCGCAAGCGATGGCGGTTCCAGCGACACCATCAAATGAATTGATTATGGTCAATAAGGCTGAAGCCAAAGAAGGCGCGCCAATTGTTGTTTTGGGCCCTGGTACTGGCCTTGGCATGGCGGGGCTTTTGAGGGTTGAAAATGGTTGGAAAGTGTTGCCAACCGAAGGTGGGCATCAGGCCTTTGCCCCGCGTTCAGACATAGAACGTGAAATCCTAAGTGTTTTGTCACGTGCCTTTGAGGCCGTTTCTTATGAGCATGTTTTATCAGGCCCTGGGCTTTTGCGAATTTATAAATGCCTTGGCGCAATTCGTAACGAGCTTACGCCATTTGAAACCCCACCAGAAGTTGGCGAAGCGGCGGCAAATTTAACCTCACCACTTGCGGTAGAAGCAGCTAAAACTTTGGCGCTTATTCTTGCAACCTTCTGCGGTAATGCAATTTTGGGAATGGGGGCACAGGGTGGTTGTGTAATCGCTGGCGGCGTTGCCGAGCAATTGTCACAATTTATAATGACAAATGATTTTATAGAAAGATTACGCAATGTTGGCCCAATGACCAATTATGTGCGTGATACACCAGTTTATAGAAATAACGACAAATATGCTGCGCTAAAAGGTGCAGCAATGTTTGCACAATAAAGGAATATATAGAGGTCACAATGTTGCCATTTGCTACAAGATTAAGAAAGAACCCAATCATACCAGTTTTAGCCATTCCAAATATCGAATGTGCCGAACCATTGGCTATTGCACTTGAAAAAGGCGGCCTTGAATTCATCGAAGTAACCCTTCGCACTGAATGCGCAATTGATGCAATTAAAGTAATGAAAGAAGCCTGCCCATCATTGAAAGTTGGTGCGGGAACTATCCTTACTGAGGGTGATATTGATGCCTGCATGAAAGTTGGCGCCGATTTCATCGTAACCCCAGGTACAAGCCCACGCCTTAGAGAGGCTTTGATTGACCTTGATTGCGATGTCATGGTTGGTGTTACCACCACCACCGAAGTTATGAGCCGACTTGAAGAAGGTTTTGGCGTTCTTAAATTCTTCCCTGCTGAACAATTTGGCGGTGCGGGTACTTTAAAGGCATTTCAAGGCCCATTAAAACACGCACAATTTTGCCCAACTGGTGGCATTACTTATGATAAAATCCCAACTTATCTTGCGCTTTCAAATGTTGTTGCGTGCGGTGGTTCATGGATTGCCAATGAAGAAATGATGCTTAAGGGCGAATGGGATAAAATAGAAGCAAACGCAAAACTAGCCGCAGGATTTAAACAAGCATGATACGCAATCGTAGAACAAGAATTGTTGCAACTTTAGGCCCAGTAAGCCGCGATGCCGATAGTGTGTTGGAACTTTCAAAAACTGGTGTTGACGTTTTTCGCTTAAATTTTTCGCATGGATCTTATGATGACCACCAATTAGCGTTTGATAATGTTCGCGCTGCGGAATTGGCAATTGGTCGCCCTTTGGGGATTTTGGCAGATTTACAAGGGCCAAAAATTCGCCTTGGTAAATTTAAAAATGGTGAAAAAATTAAATTAGAAGATGGTCAAAATTACCGTTTTGAACTTGGTGATTTTGAAGGCGATATCAACAGAATTCCATTGCCACAGCCTGAGATTTTTGCGGTGATGAAAAAAAACCTCGATTTATTAATTGATGATGGCAAGGTAAGGGTTCGCATTGTTGATTTTGGTAAAGATTGGGCAGATGTTAAAGTAATACGCGGTGGTTTTATCTCTGACCGTAAAGGCGTGAATGTTCCGGGCGCAATTTTACCGATTTCTGCTTTAACTGAAAAAGATAGAAAAGATTTGAATTTTGCGCTTGATATGGGTGTTGATTGGGTTGCCCTTTCATTCGTTCAACGCGCCGAAGACATGGCAGAGCTTAAACAAATTGTGCAAGGTCGCGCGGCATGTCTTGCGAAAATTGAAAAGCCTGCGGCACTTAAAAATCTTGAAGAAATTCTTGATTATTGTGATGGCGTTATGGTGGCGCGCGGTGATTTGGGTGTTGAACTTGCGCCAGAAGAAGTTCCAATTGCACAAAAAGTTATTTTACGCGCAGCACGTAAACGCGGCGTTCCAACAATTGTTGCAACACAAATGCTTGAAAGCATGATTACTTCATCTACCCCAACCCGCGCCGAAGCATCGGACGTTGCCAATGCGGTTTATGAAGGAACGGATGCATTAATGTTATCTGCTGAAACTGCATCCGGTGATTTCCCATTCGAAGCAGTTGCCGTCATGAGCAGGATTGCAGAGCGCGTTGAAAAAGACCCGCGCTGGCCTGAATTGATGGATGCCGAACACGCAGATCCAGAAGCCGAAGTATCAGATGCAATATCAGCCGCCGCGCGCGTTGCTGCCAATGCATCAAAAGCTGCGTGTTTGGTTGCATTCACCGATAGGGGCACAACTGCATTGCGTATTTCGCGCGAAAGGCCGCTTCAACCAATTTTGGCACTAACACCAAACCCAAAATCAGCGCGCAAACTTGCACTTGTTTGGGGGCTTGAATCACGTGTAGTTCGTGATCCAAAAAGTGGATCAGATATGGCAAAAATGGCATCGCAATTAACAAGCGGTATCGGTCTAACCAAAACAGGCGATAGAATTGTTGTTGTTGCTGGTGTGCCATTTGGAACGCCGGGGGCAACCAACCTATTGCGTATCGCGCGCGCAACATAAATCCTAATTTGTTTTACTTATCATCGCGCACTTGATGCGCGATTTCTTAGAATAACACAAAAAGACCCCGCAATAAATGCGGGGTTACAATGGTGATAATTACAGTAAAATGCTGCACTTTTGAGGTGCAGCATTTTTATTAGCTTAACGCCTCATTACGAATGCTTTGCGCAAGTTCAGGGCTTATGTTTAGGCGTTGTGCAAGGTCGGCTAAATATACGCGCTCTGCATCGCCATCAGGGTTGATTGCTACAAAAGATGCCGCATAAATTTGGGTTGCGGTTTCGGGTGATAAAGATGCGGTAACAAGTGCATCCGTATCAATTGGTTTGTTTAATTCTTCAAATAAAAATGCTTTTTCTTCATCGCTTAAATTAGCGCTTTGCATTTTATTGAATAATTTTGCTTTTTCGCTTTCATCAATTTTGCCATCTGCTTTCATGGCATTGATGATTGATTTTAAAATCACTTTGCCAAGTGCTTCTTTTTGCGAACCATCAGGGAGGAATTGTGGTTGAGAGCCAGTATTCCCACCATGTTTTTGCCATGCCTGATATGCCAAAGTTCCAAGTGCAGCAAGGCCGCCCATTGTTGCAACTTTACGCCCAAATTTTCCCATTACGCCTGATAATAATAAAGCACCTAATGCACCCGCTGCCGCTGCACCCATTGCAGTATTTTTGCTTTCATCATCAGATTTAACCTTATTAATCATTGCGCTGCCTTCGGCTTTTACTGCATCAAGGCCTTTTGGCAATTCGGTCTGTAACATTGAAATAATTTTGTCGGCGTCAAACATAATAAACCTCTTTAAAGCCCTACAAAAAATAGGGACAAACCATAGTTAATTATGAAATCAAGCATTTCAAGATGTGATTATCATGGTCCAAAAATAACTTTATACAAAAGCCGCCCGGGCGTAACAGTAAAAGCAAGCGCGATAAATAAGCCGCCAACATAAAGCCCAATCATAAAGGCGCGATGCAATAAAATTTTTCCTTGCTTTATTGCACGTATTCCAAGTGGTAATCCAATAGCCACCCATACAGTCAAAAGTAAAGTAAGTGGAATTATACCTTGTTCACGCTTGGGTAAGAATAAAGCGCTTATGCCAACAATTGACATAATGAATACCCATGTCCAGCCAAGGATTTTATGCCTTTGACCACCCTTTTTGCCAAATAATTGAAGTGCACCAATAATTACACCCATGGATGCGAATGCAACATGGGTTTTAATCATTGTGCTTGCGTTATATAAATGGTCAAAATGCATTATTGATGTTTGCACATAATTAATTACCAAACAAGGAATGCAAATCGGACATTACATAAATCAAAGTGCGTCAAAACAACGCATTTGATTTTGCGCTTGCGAACAAAAAACAATAAAACACTATTTAAAAAGTAGAAAAATATAATTTACATATTAAAAATTGTATGTTTAAGTCAAGCATTAAATAAATAAAACATATAGCGGTTTGGTGAAATATAGTGCCTAGCGGAATTAATACTGCAGGTTTTAAAAAGGGTGTGAAATCAATTTCGCAGTCAATACCTCGTGATGCCATAAATATACATGTTCAATCGAATACTAAGAAACACAAAAATCCCCGCAAAAGATATATAAGAACCGACTATATTGATAAGAAAATTTGCGATGAATATTGCAAAATAGCATCAAGAAACTTTAGCGCTTATGGAAACAAAGGTCGCGTCAGTGCGGTAATGTATTTAATAATTTTAGTATTAAGCATTATTGGCGGCCTTGGAATAGAATCATTTTATCCATTTTATTTTATTGCCTGTATTGTATCTTTTTTACTGGCATTTGGTCGTTATGCGGCGATTTTTCATAAAAAAGATAAAAGCAAAGAAGATTTCCCAAAAAAAACTGGTCAAATTGCGCCAATATATTCAATTTTAATTGCTTTATACAAAGAAGCAGATGTTATTGAAGATCTTGTAAAAAATCTTGAAAACTTGAGTTGGCCGCGCGATAAATTAGATATTATTTTCCTTTGTGAAGAAGATGACATTTCAACACAAGATGAAATTATTAAATATGCCAATCCTTTAAATTCGCGCTTAATAATTCTTGCGAATGGTATGCCGCGTACTAAGCCAAGGGCGTTAAATATCGGTCTTGAATATGCGATTGGTCGTTTTGTTTGTGTTTATGACGCAGAAGACAAGCCGCATCCAATGCAATTAAGGCAGGCATTTTTTGAGTTTTGCAATGGCGGGGATAAATTGGGCGTTGTACAGGCGCCGCTTGTTACGCATAATGATAAAGAAAGCCTGATTGCATCCTTATTTACGCTTGATTATGCGGTTTGGTTTCGGGTTTTGCTTCCGTTTATTTGCGACTTTACGGGTTTTATACCCCTTGGTGGAACATCAAATCATTTTCGAAAATCGACGCTAAAAAAGCTTGGGGGTTGGGATCCTTATAATCTTACTGAAGATGCAGATTTGGGGGTTAAACTTGGGCGTTTTGGCTATTATTCTAAAATAATTGATTTCCCAACAATCGAAGAAGCGCCACCGAAAACTTCACAATGGATAAAGCAACGTACAAGATGGATACATGGCCATATTCAAACCATTGGCGTCCATTTTGAAAACGCCCTTGAATTATTGGGTCAATTAAAATTACAAAAATTTCTGGGCTTAATTTTAGGAATAGCAGCAGGGCCATTATTCGTAGGACTTAGAGTTTTTATGTTATCATTTGGCTTATTAAACTTACAAAACGAAACAAATAATGTTTTAAATATTGTGATGCTTATTATGTTATTAGCCGAGTTTGGGTTGCATTTTATTGCCATCAATCGTGATGGCCGCATAAGGCTTTGGCAAACTGTTTTATTTTTGCCATTCTATTGGATATTGCAAAGTATCGCCTATATTAGGGCAAGTATTCATATTTTTACAAAACCTTTTGTGTGGGAAAAAACTGCGCATGGTAAAAGCGCAAGAAATATGTACGTTCGCAATAATAATATTTAATTATATTCTCTTTGGTAATAAAATTGAACCTTATATTAACTACTGTATTGATATTAATTTGCATTACAATGGCGATTATTTGTTCATGGATAGCAGCAAAACCTACTAGTTTTGGTAAAGTAAGGTTGTTTCCGTGGGTAGAGGCGTCAATTTTACTTGCTTTTTTTACAATTATGTTATTAGTCCACTTGATTAACCTTCTAGGATTTTCTACAGGTGGTAAAAATTATTAGGTCACACAAACACTAGCGCATAATTAATCGCGTTAAACATAGATGGCGGTATAAATGGCTGTATCGAGTATTCCGATAAGCGTTTTGGTTATTGATGATAATCATCATATGCGAAGCCTTATCAAAGAACTTTTAAAAGCGATTGGTATAAATGATGTACGTGAAGCATCTGAACCAATTGAGGCGCTTGAATTAATGAAAACTGTACCAATTGATATTCTTTTGGTTGATTTTTCTATGCCTATGATTGATGGCGTTGAATTTGTTCATATGATACGCACCGGTGACGATAGTCCAAATCCTTTTATTCCAATAATAATGGTAACTGGGCATTCGGAAAAATCGAAGGTTATTGCTGCACGTGATGCAGGTGTTAATGAGTTTTTGGTTAAGCCAATTAACGCAAAAAGCCTTATGATGCGCCTTCAAAATGTTATTGAGCGCCCAAGGCCTTTCATACGTATTGCTTCTTATTTTGGCCCTGATAGACGCCGTGGCGAAAATCCTAAATTTGAAGGCCCATGGCGCAGAAAAGATGACATAAAAGGATAAAGCAAACACAATATATGGTGTTTTTGTGTTGAATTTGTCATGCATGAAGTCTAGTGTTTTCATGCCCTAATGGCCAAGTATAATTAATAAAAAAGGTGGATATAATGCTTCCTACGCCAGTGTCTGATTTGCGTCCTAATACTATTGAATTTGAAAATACACCGCTTGTAAAACCTACTGGCTTTCGTGAGTATGATGCGCGTTGGTGGTTTGGTATTCAAGGGCATGAAAAACCGCCTGAATTAAACCTTTTGGGCGTTGAGGCTTTGGGTCTTGGCCTTGGAACTTTGCTGCATGAATATGGCGCAACCAAAGTTGTGGTTGGGCATGATTATCGCTTTTATTCATTGATGATAAAAAAATCGCTTACACTTGGCCTTATTGAGGCAGGGTGTGAGGTTTTAGATATTGGGCTTTGTTTATCGCCTGTTGCCTATTATGCACAATTTGAACTTGATGCCCCTGCGGTTGCTATGGTTACTGCAAGCCATAATGAAAATGGTTGGACGGGTGTTAAAATGGGCGCAAACCGCCCGCTTACATTTGGCCCTGACGAAATGGGCAGATTAAAAGATATTGTATTGGGCGGCAAATTTGTGCCACGCGATGGCGGAAGCCTTAAATATATTGACGGTATGCGCGAAAAATATATCAAAGCATTGGTTGGTGATTTCAAACTTAAAAACCCAATTAAAGTTATTGCCGCATGTGGAAATGGCGCGGCGGGCGCTTATAGCCCTGATGCGCTTCGCATGATGGGCGCGGAAGTTATCGAGATGGATTGTAATCTTGATTATACTTTCCCAAAATATAATCCAAACCCTGAAGATATTGAAATGCTTCATTCAATGGCCGAACTTGTTCGCGAAACTGGCGCTGATGTTGCCTTTGGTTTTGATGGTGATGGCGATAGATGCGGCGTTGTTGATGATAAAGGCGAAGAAATTTTCGCCGATAAAATCGGGCTTTTATTGGCGCGCGATTTATCAGTGGCCCACCCAAATGCAACTTTTGTGGTTGATGTTAAATCAACTGGCGCTTATGAAATTGACCCAGTTTTAAAAGCCAATGGCGTTACAGTTGATTATTATAAAACTGGCCATTCATATATTAAACGCCGTACAACTGATTTGAATGCACTCGCAGGGTTTGAAAAATCGGGTCACTTCTTCTTCCGTGCGCCTTATGGCCTTGGATATGATGATGGCACAGTTGCCGCAAAAGCAGTTTTGCAAATGCTTGATAATGCGGCGGGTAAAAAATTATCTGAATTAAAACAAGATTTGCCAAAAACTTGGACTTCTATGACAATGTCTTGCCATTGTGATGATGAGATTAAATATGGCACAGTTGATAAAATTGTTGCAGGCTTTGAAAAACTTGCGGCAGATGGCGGCACAATTTTGGGCACAGCAATTAAAAACGTAAACACAATCAATGGTGCGCGCGTTAATTTGGTAAATGGCTCTTTCGTTTTGGTTCGCGCCTCATCAAACAAGCCTGAATTGGTTGTGGTTGTCGAAAGCACAATTTCCGAAGATGATATGCGTGATTTATTCCATAAAGGAATAATGCCAATTTTGAATAATTATTCTGAAATTGGGCATTTTAATCAAACAGTGTGAGGGCTCAAGTCGCCACCCTCGCGGCTTTGCCGCTCACTCAGCGACTTGGATTTAGACGGACAATAAAAATCAAAAAGCGTGGTTTTTGATTTTTTATTGACATTTTTAATTAGAAAAAGCTCGAAACTATGTTTCGAGCTTTTTTATGGAATATGTCTAAAATATTTGGAAATCGCATTTTCAAATATTTTTGTCCTTATTTTAATAAATTGCTAAGTGAGGCCGAAGGCCGAGGGCGGCAATTTAAGATTTCTATTCTTCTTCGCCGAATTTATTCTCAACTAGTGCGACTAACGCATCAACTGCCTCTTGCGCGCGTTCGCCTTCGGCACTGATTTCTATGCTGGAGCCTATGCCTGCGGCGAGCATCATAAGATCCATGATGGAATCGCCCGAAACTTCATCATCATCTTTGGAGACTTTGATTTCGGTGTCTTTAAATTCGGCGGCCAAAACGGCGAATTTTGAAGATGCGCGGGCGTGAAGGCCGCGTTTATTGGTAATTGCGACTTCTTTGGAAACTTTAGACATATGGCAAACTTCCTCCTAATTCGCCAATAATGAAGAAACAACGGCAATATACTTTCTTGCCGCATCTTGGGCTGCGAAAGCGGCGCGCGCAATTGATTGCGTCTTTCTAACTTCCGCAAGTTTAATGAGCATTGGCAAATTTGCACCTGCTATAACTTCGTAATTTCCACGTTCCATAATTGAAATGGCAAGGTTTGATGGCGTACCACCAAACATATCAGTAAGGATAATCACGCCCTCGCCAGTATCCGCAGCCACACAGGCCGCTAAAATATCATCGCGCCGCACAGTCATATCATCATCAGGGCCAATTGAAATTGGTGTCATTTGGCTTTGTTTACCAACTACATGCTCCGCAGCCTTTACAAGCTCTACGGATAAATCCCCGTGACTAACGACCACGACACCAATCATCAAATAATCCCCGATTAAATGCTATCTTTTATCCAGCCGTCAATTCGGTTCTTTGCCATTGCGCCCACTTGGGTCGAAACAACTTTTCCGTCTTTGAAAATCATCATAGTCGGAATGCCGCGCACGCCAAATTTGCTTGGTGTAAGGGGGTTATCATCAATATTGATTTTTGCGATTGTGATTTCTTCGCCCAATTCATTTGAAATTTCTTCAAGGCTTGGCGCAATTGCCTTACATGGCGCACACCAGCTTGCCCAAAAATCCACTAAAACTGGTTTTGACGAGCCAATAACATCGGCTTCAAAACTTTCATCGCTAACACTAACTGTGGCCATAATTTTTCTCCAAGAATAAAGATTAGAGTTAAGAACCTTTTTCCCTAAGTCAAGGTTTTAGACCATACATTTCTACTTAAGTTTTGCCAGTGCTTCTTTCATCAAATCCTGTGGAATTTCCATCAAATCTGGGACATCTGTCCATAGAAGGGCGCATTTGATTCGATGTTTTGGATACGTCTCTTGCAATAATGCCCAATAGCAGGCCATTTGATTTATATATTGCGGCGCTGCATCTGTGATATTTTTTGGTGGCGGGCGGTTGGTTTTATAATCAAGCACCAAAATTTCATCCTGCTTGATAATCATTCTATCAATCATGCCATTAATTATCATATCATTTGGCAGAAGTTTTGATTTACCCATAATTGCCACTTCGGCACGCGAATCTTGTGAAAATAAATCACCAAATTGGTCATCATTAATGATTTTTAGGGCTTCATTTATAATATCCGCCTTTAATTCATCATCAATTTGATTTTCGCGCGCAAGCCTTTTTTGTGCTTGTTCTATTTGGCGCGACTTTTCAATTTGTGGCAGGGTTTCGAGTAATTCGTGAATCAATGTTCCGCGTAAAAAGCGCGAAATCTTATTGCCTGAAATTGGCGAAATTGCGGGCGGTTCATAATTTTCATCAATCAAAATTGATGGCGCAATACGCCTTTGATTAATAGCATTTTTATCAATTGGCTTATAAACCCAATCAGGAATAGTGATTTCTTGATTTATTATTTGCGCCTTTGGTTTTGCAATTGGCCCATCGGGTAATTTGCCCCAAATTTTGCCGATTGTTTGATTGTCATCAAGCATTAAATCTTGCGAATTTTGATTGGCATTAAGATTTCTTTCAAAATAATCATACCAGCAATTATCACCATAACCTTTTTTTGCCGAACCCGATTGATGCCCACATAAAATAAGCCTGTCGCGCGGGCGGGTCATGGCAACATACAAAAGCCGTTGATCTTCTTGGGCTTGTTTGGCCTTTTCCTGCTCGTTTAAAGTTTTTATAAAATCGGTTTTAAAGGCGCAATTTTGTGTCCAAAATGGGATTTTGGTTTCGCTATCATAATATAAATTATCATTATCGCTTTTTGCGGCGCGGGTTGTATCCGGTAAAATAACGATTGGCGCTTCGCGGCCTTTTGAGCCGTGAATAGTCATAACTTTAACCCCATCATCATTTTGATCAAATTCGCGCTTCACACTTTGGGCTTTATTTTCAATATAGTCGATGAATAGATGAAGATTGGGCGTATTAATATTGCTTGCATTAAGGGCAAGGTCTAAAAAAATTTCAATCGGTTCGCGCGCTTCTTCACCAAAACGTTTTAATAATAAATCCCAACCCGTATTTTCGCCATCAATCTTAGTTTCCAAAATCTTTGCAAAAAAATCATAAGGCGGAATATGTGCGCCGATATTTTTCACCTTATCAAGAAAGACTTTGGCCTTTGAATATATCTTATCTTCGCTTTCCTCAATCATCCGTAAAACGGATTTAAAGCCACGATTATAGGCAATTGGGAAAAGATGTTTATCATCATCATATAGGTTGCAAAAACAACTTTTTAAAAGGCAAGCAAGGTTAAAATCATCATTATTACAAAGTGCAAATTGCGCCGCCGCCAATAAATCCAAAATTGCGGGTTCTTTTTTCAATATGATTAAATCCGCGCCCGCAACCTTAACCTTATGCTTTTTAAGGCGTTTAATTATGCGATGATAAAGGCTAGAGCGTCCCTTTACCAAAATCATAAAATCGGCAGGTTTGCAGGGGCGCAAAACGGGTTTGCCGCTTTCATCCTTTGTCCAAACCTTATCACCATTTTTAATGCGAAGTGCAATTTGGCGGGCAATTAATTCGGCAAGTTTGGATTTGGCATCTTCTTCATTTTCGGCATCAAGCGGAAAATCATAGGCCTCACGCTCTATTTTTTCCTTTTTATCACCAAGAATAAGTGGCCATAATTCTGTTATGGCGGCTTCTTTTGAACGTGCCGAAAAATGGCTTTGTGGCCACAGGTATTTTTTTTCTAATTCTAGTGGGAAATCACCACTTGGATTACCAAACCCTGTATGCCAAATAATATCAACCGCTTTTAATATTTCTTCGCCAGTTCGGAATGAAACATCAAATTGCACTTCTTGGAATTGGCCTTGATAGATTTCATTTTTACCAATGAAGCGTTTTCTTTCTTCATCATATCTTTGCGGGCTTGCACCCTGAAATCGATAGATTGATTGCTTATCATCGCCCACGACAAATTGGGTGCGAATTTCATCGCTACTTGTGCTTTCAAGGGTTTCAAGTAATGGGTGTAATAAATCCCATTGTTCGGCACTTGTATCTTGGCTTTCATCAATTAAAACATGCGAAAGCCCCTTATCCAATTTATACATAACCCAAAGCGCGCTGCCTTGATTGCGGTTTAAAAGATTGGATGTGATTGCCAATAAATCATCAAAATCAAGTAGGCCATATTGGTTTTTCAATGCTTTATATTCACTTTGCCACGCACTAGAAGCCTCAATAAGGTTTAAAGTATTTTGGCAAAATTTTAGGGTTTCAATTTGTTTTGCGGTTTCAAAAAAATCGGCAAAAACCCCTGCGGGCCATTCGCCAGATGAGCAGCCAAATATTTCGTCAATCAATGCATTATTTTGAAATTGCTTAGTAACAGGTGATGATTTTTTTATCTCCCCTGCTTGAGTGAGGATTAAGGATAAAAAACAATCAAATGCAAATTGCGGTGTGCTTTCTAATGCTTCAATAATTGTGTTTGCTGTATTTTCATCGGTTGATTTGCCGCCTAATAAAATATTGGCACATTCGCGCAATTTTATTTTTGGAATTGAAAGAACTGCGTCCGTAATTGCCGCATCAACATCTTGGCTAATATCAATGCCAAATTTTTGGGTGAAAATTTGGGTTAATTCATCGCGCTTAAATTCAAAATTACGCCCCAATTTATTGATACATTTTGCCAATAATTCTTTATTTTTATCGCCGTGAGTAATTGCGGCTATTGCGCTATAAAGTGGTAGGTTCTTGGCATTTGCCCTATCAAATGCCTCGTCCATAATTGCGCCCGCCATTACTTCATCGGCGGTTTCAAAACCAGGGGCAACGCCCGCTTCTATTGGGAAGCGTTTTAGAACGTCGCCGCAAAAAGCGTGAATCGTCTGAACCTTAAGGCCACCAGGGGTTTCAAGGGCATTGGCAAATAATGCGCGTGCTTTTTTCAAAACATTGGAATTAATTTCTAAAGTTGGGTCAAGTTCCTTAAGTGCTTTTGATAAATCTTCATCACTATCAATCGTCCATTTGCCAAGGGTTTTGAAAAGCCGCGTGGTCATTTCGGCGGCGGCGGCCTTTGTGTAAGTTACCGCCAGAATTTTTGAAGGTTGCGCACCCTGCAAAAGCACGCGAGCGATACGGTCAATCAAAACCTTTGTCTTGCCTGCGCCCGCATTTGCCGTAGCCCATACCGAGATAGCGGGGTTTGATGCGCGCCTTTGTTCTTCGCTGGTTTTATCAATTAGAATATCACTCATTATCGCCCCCATTTGCGGCATCAGCCCATTCAATGCGCCTTGCAAGGCGGTCGGTTAAATCTTCCCATGTTTGGTTTGGATATAAAAATTCAACGCGCGGTTTTGATAAATATATTTGATCTTCCTGATTAAATTTATCCAATAGATTTTTTAGATTATTATCGGTTTTTTCGATTATTTCATTCATTGATAAAGGTGGTTTTTTATCTTTTTGTTTGCCTTCATATTTTTGCTCATAAGGGTTTTTATTGCCAATTTTTATATGACCAAATGCACTTACTTTTTTTATTTCAAATGGTTCTTGATTTTCCAAAATCCATGCCGTAACGGGCAATTGCGGCGACAATAATGATGAAATTTGCGCATCTGTTGCGATAGAGCCTGTTTTATAATCCCAAATTTGCGCATTACCATTTTTGTCAATGTCAATTCTATCTGCGGTCGCCTTTAGATTGAAAATTGCGCTTTTGGTTTCCAATTGTGTTTCCAAATATTGTTCAACATGAATTTTAAACTGGCTATCTTCACGCGATTTTTGAAAATCAACCATTAATTGCGCACTTGGTTTCAATCGCTCTAATTCAATTCCAAGCATGTTTTCATCATAACCAAAGGCAAGTAATTGGGTTTTAAATTCACCCATTAAAATTTCAAATGCATTATCTGGGACCTTTTCCCAATCTTTAATAATTTCCAAGGCTTTATGGATTGCACTGCCGCGCTCTTTTGCCGAAATTTCACCGCCCAATGGGTCAAGTGGCATTAGACCCAAAACCTTATTCACATAAATTTTATATGGATCACGAATAAGGGCTTCAATTTGGGTGGCCGAATAGGTTTTCGGTCTTGAAAATTCTGGTGGTTTTGGTTTTGGAATTATAGAATTTATATCCACGTCAATTTCGGGCGTAGTTTTTTTTAAAATCTCTAAAGCATCAAAATCGCAATTGTGAATAGTCAATTCTTGGGCATCAATTCCACTTGCGCCCGCGATTAAAGTTTTCAAACGCCATAGCCAGCGCGATGGCACAGATGGCGCGCCCGCACGGCGCGCGGCACGTGTCAAAACCACATTTTCTTTCGCCGCCAATTGCGAAAAATCATGTGCCGCAAGCCCAAGGCGTAGGTCTTTTGATTGCAAACCCAAAGTCTCACGCATTGGACGCGATAAAAATGGATCAATTGGCGCAGCTTGTGGCCAGATGCCTTCATCAAGACCTGCTAATATATATTTATCAAAATGTAAAAGCCGCGCCTCCAATGGGCCAAGGATAGCAAGATTAGGATGCGTCCCAATCGGTCGTACCACATTCTTGCCCATAAGGTTTTTGATAATTTTTAAGCCTTCATTCAGGTTTTTTACCTCAAAATCTTGCCCATCAATGATGATTTGACCAAAGAATGAAGAACCAGTTTTACCCGCTTCTTTGCCCCAAATATATTCATACTTTTGATTTTCATCACAAGAAATAATTTCCATTGCAGTGCTAATAAATTTTGCAATTTCGCCAATGGTTTTTATTGGTGGGGTAATGGAATTGATTTCATCAAATTTCTTAATAATGGCACCAATTAATTTTAAAGTTTTCTCTTTACCCGCGCGCCTATATTGCCAATCTTTATCGCGTAAATTTTGCGCACGATTTTGCAAAGCTAAAAGACTTTTATCGCGTGCTGCACCGCGCAAAAGCGCAAGTTCAAGACCAATCATGCCGTGCTTTTTATCGACAAAATTCATGCCAAATTTGGCAAATGGGTGCGCCAAAAGTGCCATAATGGTTTTGGGATCGGTTGGATTTAAAATAAATTCGCAAACCGCCTCAACAAAAATCCCCAAATCCGATTTATTAAATGGAATACCTGATGAAAGGTCGATATTTATGTCCCATTTTTGTAATTTTTCACAAACCCTTTGGGCGATATTTTGATTGGGCGATATAAGGGCGCAGCTTTTATCTTCTTCAAGCATTTGGCGCATATGAAGGGCGATTGCGCTTGCTTCTTCTTCTTCGGTTTGCGCCTCGATTAAACTTAATTGATGAAGGGCTTTTTTTGCGCCTTCTTTGCCAATTTTATCGGTTTCATTAATCCAACTTGCGGTGGCTTCTTTCGGGCTTAAAGCAAGGTTTAAAACGCGGCGCCTAAAGATGAGGTTTTCATTATCTGCGCACTGTGAATAAAGGTTTTTTACATCTTTTCGGTCAATGCCAATATGGTTGATTGTATCAAATAAGATACGTTGCGGATGACCATTTTCTTCTTTTAATTTTTGCCACTCACTATCAGGCATTTTTTTATCAAGCCCTGGCAAAATTACACAGCCCTTTGGCAAGCCCGCCACCACACGCATTAATTCACGTGCCGCAGGAACCGAACCTGTTGAGCCCGCGATAATGATAGGAAAATCGGGCGGATTTTCTTCCCATGATTTTGCCAATATTTCGATTGCACGACGGCGTTTGTTGGCGGGGTCGCAAAGGCCAAGTTCATTAAGGCGTTGCGGCCAATAATGGGTAATGATTTTTAAAAATTCGCGTGATTGTTTCCAGTGGTCGGCAAGTTCACCCTCTACTAAGTCGTCAAGTTTCGACCAATCGGGCCCGCTTTCACCATTTGCCATTAATTCGGCACTATCAAGCAAATCCGCAAGTGCGAAAGCGCCATTTATCGCATTATTAGCATCATGTGACCAATCAGCTATTTCATTTCTTTTTTGCACCAATTTTGCAAGCTCGAAAACTTTTCTTTGCGAGCTAATATGGGGTTCAAATTCAAGATAGCCGCCAAGCCCTGCAAGGTTAATTTCTTCGGGGTCAATATCACCAAGGGTGCGAATGCGCGGTAATATGGTTGCAATTTCTTTGCGCGCGTCTAAAAATTCTTGCGCTAATTGGCGCGCGGCGCGGCGGGTTGGTAAAAATATTATGGCATCAGAGCTGAATTGATTTTCCAAAATCGCATGGGATAGGTCCCGCGCAAGGATTTGCAGGAAATTTTCATATGGTTCGATAGAATAGACGCGCGGCCCAAAACCATCAAAAATATTCCCAAAATCCGCCATTTTTACCCCTTTAATTCAAATTATCAGGATTGTATGACATTTTCGGACGCATGCTTTAATTCTGAATTTGCGCTTTCTAAATTGTCTAAAATAATTTTGCGCCATTCATCAATATTTTTGGCCTCATTTGCACTCTCTGGATATAAAATTCCACGCGATGAATTAATAATGCCATTTTCAAGATGATTGCCCTTACTTGAAAAGCCCGCCAGTGCGCCTTCTGCACTGCCACCCTGTGCGCCAAAACCTGGGATTAGGAATTGTGTGTGGGGAAGGATTTCACGTAGTTTTTTTGCCTGCTCTGGCCATGTTGCGCCAATTACCACCATAAGTGATGAATATTCGCCATCATAAAGGCGGGATTCAAGTTCTTTTAATGCAATTGCAACGCGCACCCATAATGGTTCGCCGCCGCAATCTAATTCTTGAAAATCTCGTGAACCGGGGTTTGAAGTGCGTACTAAAACCGCAATGCCTTTACCCAAATCTTGTGCATATTGTGCGAAAGGTTCAAGGGTTTCCAAACCCATATAGGGGTTTAAAGTTATGCAATCGCAATCAATTACAGGGTTTTTGCCAAGATAAGCATCGGCATAGCCCTGCGCAGTAGAGCCAATATCACCGCGTTTGGCATCAAGAATATTTATGGCATTTTTTGCTTTTATTTGTTTTGAAAGTTTAGCTACTAATTCAATACCCTTTGCGCCCCAAGGTTCGAAAAGGCCAATTTGGGGTTTAAAACATGGAACTTTATCGCCAATAGTTTCAATAATTTCGCAAAAGAAATTATCCCAATTTTCAACCCTATCGCCCGCACCAAAAATGCTTGGCAATAATTTGGGAAAAGGGTCAAGGCCAACGCAAAGCGGGCTATTTAAATCAAGGGCGCGTTTATTCAAACGCTTGGCAAAGGAATCATTTTTAATCATAATTACTTCTACCAATGAATAGATGTATTATAAAAGGAAAAATGCGGCTTTGGGCTTTATTTGTCGCATAAAAATAGCTAAAAGCCGCGCGCTTGCCTTAAATCCAAGGCCATTGAAATGAAAGTAAGAAGATGGGACTTAATGTAGCTGTTGTTGGTGCAACTGGAAATGTTGGCCGTGAAATGTTGAGCATACTTGATGAATTGAAACTGCCGATTAATAAGATTGCGGCGGTTGCGTCAAGACGTTCGCTTGGGCGTGAAGTTTCATTTGGTGATAAAGTTATCAAATGTCAGGCTTTGGATAGTTTTGATTTTTCAGAATATGATATCGCTTTGATGAGTGCGGGCGGCGCGGTTTCAAAAGAATGGTCGCCAAAAATTGCGGCGCAAGGATGCGTTGTGATTGATAATTCATCACAATGGCGCATGGATCCTGATGTTCCATTGGTTGTTCCTGAAGTTAATCCAGAAGCACTTGAAGGCTTTAGCAAGAAAAATATTATTGCCAATCCAAATTGTTCAACTATTCAAATGGTTGTGGCGTTGAAACCATTGCATGATGCGGCGAAGATTAAGCGCGTTGTGGTTGCGACATATCAATCAACCTCTGGCAAAGGTAAAGAGGCGATGGATGAATTATGGACGCAAACCAAAGGTATTTTTACCAATCAAGAAATAAAGCCACAAAATTTCACCAAGCAAATTGCCTTTAATTGTATCCCACATATCGACAGTTTCCTTGATGATGGCGCCACCAAAGAAGAGCAAAAAATGACCGATGAGACCAAGAAAATTCTTGATCCATCAATAAAAGTTATTGCAACTTGCGTTCGTGTTCCAACTTTTGTTGGCCATGGTGAAGCGGTAAATATTGAATTTGAAAACCCAATCACTGATTTAGAGGCCACAAATTTGCTTAATCAAGCATCAGGTATCGAAGTTGTTGATGAGCGCGATGATGGTGGTTATTGCACAATTGTTGAATGTGTTGGCGAATATGACACATTCGTTTCACGCATTCGAAAAGATCCAACCGTTGAAAATGGCCTTGCAATGTGGATTGTTTCTGACAATTTACGTAAAGGCGCGGCATTAAATGCAGTGCAAATTGCCCAATTAATGCTTGATAAAGGCTTGTTAGGAAATAAGTAAAATCATATAAAAAATATAGATTTAGCCCTTGGTGAAAATCAAGGGCTTTTTTATGGATGATATAATGGGAATTTTTGACGATAATCCAACTCAAAAAAATATTGAAGATGCAAAAGCGCGTATGCTAATTTTCCCGATTATAATTCCTGCATCAAAGAGAAATTGGATATTTATTATAATTAGTTTTCCAATTTTTTTCGTAAGCTATGATTTTCTAAAATATGGCGCGATTGAAGGCTGTTTTACGCTTGCGTTTGCAATTTGCATGTTTTTGTTGGGGTTTTGGTTATTATCACCAAATGGGCCAAGCCTTACAATTGATAAAGATGGGTTTGAACATAAAACTCTATTTAAAACCATAAGAATATCGTGGAATGATATTAAGGATTTAGGAACTTGGAAGCATAAGGGAAATAAATTTATTGTTTGGAATTGGAATGATAAATTAATTGCAAGTGGCGAACGTAAAGTTCCAATGGGATCTTCTTTTTTTGGATTTCATTCATCCATAAGAAATTTCTATGCAATCGAGCATAAGGAATTATTAGCCCTTATGTTTTTAGTGTATGAACAATATAAAAAAAATTGATAATTTAGCCTGCAACTTTCATAATATAATCCCATTCATCTTGCGTGACGGGCTGCACTGAAAGGCGTGAATTATTAATAAGCACCATATTTTTTAATTCTGGCGTTATTTTAGCTTCATCAAGGGAAAATGGGCGTGCCATTGCTTTGGTGGCTTTAAACTGAACACATGCCCATTTTTCATCGGTTGGATCGGGGAAGTCTTCTTTTATAACTTCGCATATTCCTACAATGGCTTTGCCTTGGTTGGAGTGATAAAAAAACGCTTCATCACCAATTTTCATGGAACGCAAATTATTGCGTGCGCCATAATTTCGAACCCCTGTCCATGCTTCGCCTTCTTCGCCTTTTGCAACTTGTTGTTCCCAAGACCAAGTATCAGGTTCGGATTTAATAAGCCATTTTGCCATTTTAAAACTCCAATTCTAAAATGGCAAAAGATTCGCTATATTACAAATTTATTGTGCATTAAAAATTTTTGTATTGGTTTTTAGGCGCAAAAATGCCATTGCCAAACCAATTATAGAAATAAAAATTCCGCGATAATTTTCAGGTATTAAATTCACCAATTGCGCTTGTTGTAAGAAACCTAACAATGTGATTAATGTTGCAACACTAAGGGTGCGAAAGCCTTTCATTTTATTCTCCTTAAAATAGGAAGAATATTTTGAATTTAATTGGTGGGGATATTGAAAATTAATCCCCTAAAAAATCCCGCACTGCGGCGCGTAAATTATTGCTATTTTTGTCTAATAATTTTTTTGCTTCTTCGTATGATTGTGCACCATAAGAAATTAAAACCGCAGATTTAATATCGCCATTAGATTTTTCAACGCAATCTTTGGCAAAATCATAATCAACACCACTTAGGTCGCTTACGATACGTGCCGCACGATTTCTTAGTTTTTGATTGGTTGCAATCATACCAACCATAAGGCCGCGATAAACCCCACCTAGTTTAACCATCAATGCAGTGGAAAATAGATTTAACGCAACTTTTTGTGCCGTTCCTGCTTTCATGCGTGTTGAACCTGCGATTGGTTCAGGGCCAGTATCAAGTAAAATTGAAAAATGTGGTTCAAGCAAAATTGGTGTTCCATGATTATTTGCCATACCAATTGTAAGTGCGCCACGCGATTTGCCTTCCATCAATGCACCAAGTGTGAACGGGGTGCGCCCTGATGCAGCAACGCCAATTAAAACATCATTTTCACCAACATTTGCGTTTGCCATTACATCTTTACCGGCGTCAAAATCATCTTCTGCATTTTCAACCGCGTGCATTATCGCGCGCTCACCGCCCGCCATTGCAAATAATAATCTTTCATTGGGCCAACCATAAGTTGGGTGAAGTTCTACACCATCTTGAACGGCAACACGCCCCGAAGTTCCTGCACCAATATAAACAAGACGCCCTTTGCCATCTTTTAATCTTTCATAGGCGCTATCAACCGCCATCGATAATTCCTTGCGCGCATTATGTACCGCAGATATAGCCGCAAACTGCCCCTCGGCTATGGTTGCAACAATTTCATTTGTGTTCCACAAATCAAGTTCGATAAATCTTGGGTCGGTTTCTTCTGTTGACATATTATTTCCAAATAGCTTCTATAGAATCAGTTTAGCATAAATAACACAATAAGTTAGGTTATTGTGACAAATTGATTTTTATGTGGCAAAAATCTAAAAAATGTATAGATAAACTTATTTTTAAAAAACAATATGGGATTAGTTTAATGAGCACGCAACAGACGTTGATGGAAATAGAAACATACGAAGCATCACAAGTTTTAGAACGTCAGCGTGCACAATTATCAACAAGGATTAGTGAACTTGCAAGGCTTTTACAAAAACGTGAACCTGCAATAATGGTAACATGTGCGCGTGGTTCATCTGATCATGCGGCATCTTATGCAAAAACAATTTTTGAATCGCGCCTTGGCCTATTGTCAGCATCTTATGCACCATCTATGTCGAGTGTTTATGAAACCCATTTTCGATCACTTGAAAATTCGGTTTTTATTGTAATTTCACAATCTGGAAAAAGCCCTGACATTATTTCAAGCTTAATTGGTGCTAATGAAGCCGGTGCACTTACTGTTGCGATTGTAAATGATGAAACTTCACCTGCTGCGGGTCTTGCTGATGTGGTTTTGCCAATGTGTGCAGGTAAGGAAAGCGCGGTTGCGGCCACAAAGACTTTTATTGCAAGCCTTGGGATTTTAGTAAATCTTTTGGCCGAATGGCAAAATGATAATGCCCTTCGTGATGCAATCGAACGCGCACCTGAAGCTATAAATAAATCACTTGAACTTGATTGGTCGCCATTGTGCGATGGTTTGGTTGATGAAAAGAATCTATTTGTTTTGGGTCGTTCACTAACCTTTGGTATCGCTGGTGAGGCCGCATTAAAATTAAAAGAAACTTCAGGCCTTCATGCCGAAAGCTATTCTGCCGCTGAAGTAAAACACGGGCCAATGGCATTAATTGGCAAGGGTTTTCCAGTTTTGATGTTCCCACCCCAAGATAATGCGCACGCAAGTTTCAATGATTTGGCGAAAGAGTTTTCGGCGCGTGGGGCCAATATTTTTGCGGCTAGCAATATTGAAAATGCGAAAATTTTGCCGACTATTGACGGGCTTCACCCATTAATTGCCCCAATAAGCCAAATTTCATCTTTTTATAAAATGGCGGAAAAACTTGCACGTATGCGTGGTTTTAATCCTGATAGCCCACCATTCTTGCAAAAGGTTACACAAACTAAATGATGCTTGATAAAATTATATATGGCGCAAAAATTGCGCTTCCTGCGGACGATTTTGGCGCTGCATGGGCAAATCCAATTGACGGTATGGCAATTGGCATAAAAGACAATAAAATTGTAAAAATTGCTGCGCAAAATGAAGTTTTAGAAATTGGTGCAAAAGAAATTGTAAAGCTTGATGGTGGTATTGTTGCACCTGGCTTTATTGACACCCAAGTGAATGGTGGTGGCGGCGTTTTATTTAATGATGCGCCAAATGAAGAAACAATTTTGCAAATTCTAAATGCCCATAAAAAATTTGGCACGACTGCAATCTTGCCCACCCTCATTTCTGATGATTTGGAAAAAACTACTTTGGCAATTAATGCCGTTAAAAAGGCAATTCAAAATGGCGAAAGCGGAATTTTAGGTATTCATCTTGAAGGGCCTTTCATAAGCCCACTTAAAAAAGGCATTCATGATGAAAGCAAATTTAAAATTCTTGATAATGAATCAATTGAAATATTATCGGCCCTTGAAATTGCCCCAACTTTAATAACAATCGCGCCAGAGCGTCATGATATTAAAGATATTGAAAAACTTGCCAACAAACCTTGGACGATATTGGCGGCGGGGCATACTAATGCCACATCAGAAGATATGATGAAGGCTAATGAAATTGGTCTTTGTGGCCTTACCCATCTTTATAATGCCATGAGCCAGATAAGCGCGCGTGAACCTGGTGTTGTTGGTTATGCATTGGAAAAACGTAATCTGATTTGTGGCCTTATTGTTGATATGGTTCATGTTCATCCACAAAATATTCGCCTTGCTTTTGATGTTTTGGGGGCGTGTAATTTAATGCTTGTAACCGATGCAATGAACCCCGTTGGTACGGATGATGATTGTTTCATGCTTTATGGCAAGAAAATATTTGTGCGCGATGGTTCATGCTTTGATGATAATGGAACATTGGCGGGCTCTGCGCTTGATATGGCAAGTGCAGTTCGTAATTCACATTTTAAAGTTGGCATACCATTGGGTCAATGTTTGCAAATGGCGTCCGAAACCCCTGCAAGATTTTTAAATTTGCATGATAAAATTGGATCAATACGAATTGGCAATAATGCAGATTTAATTCACCTTGATGATGAATTATATTTTCAAAATGCAATTTAATCGCGCCCGCCGCGAATACTTGCATCGGCGATATTGACGATTACACCGCCAATCATATCAAGCGCGCACATTATGAATAATAGGAAAAAAGTTGAGGTTCCAAAACTGTCAAAAACTAAGAAAAGCCCCAATGCAGTAAGTGCAAGCAATACGCTTAATGTATGGTGCACAATTGCATAAGGTGAATTGGCAACGCCGCGTATTAATTCATAAAATAAAATCAAAAGACCAAGCGCAACAATTAATGTCCCGCCCGATATTCCCCATGAAATGCCAGATGGTAATGGCATATAAATGCTTGATTTTTCTAATTGCGTAGCAAAAACATCAACACCTTGGGTAGAACCTGCCAAAAGCGCAATAATGGCATAAATGCCAATTGGTATAAACATTAATGGTATGACATCAAAAATTCTACGCATTTGCTAAATATGCACTAAAATTGGAAACAAGTTATTAAGCACTAGGTCATAGCTCATTATTTTTGGCAAAATTAATTAGTTTATGACCTAAACTTCTTCAAATCCGCCATTGTCTTTGCGGCGCGTTCCAAGCCATATTACACCAAATAAATCGGTAAATGCAGCCAATAAGCGCCCGATATTGGTATATTTAGATGCCCCTGTTTCGCGGGCGCGGTGATTTACTTCGCTAAACTCAACCGCAAAACCTGCCTGATGTAAAAGTGCAGCCATATAGCGGTGCATATGGTCAAAATATGGAAGCGCAAGAAATGCATCGCGCTTAACCACTTTTATGCCGCAACCTGAATCAATTGCGCCATCTTTTAATAATGTTTGGCGTACATTATTCGCAAATTTAGATGCAATTTTTTTTGCCTTTGTATCTTGGCGTTTAAGGCGCATACCTTGAACCATTGCAAGGTTAGAGGGGGCATCATTGCGCAATAATTGACGAAGCAATTTTGGCAAATCTTTCGGATCATTTTGTCCGTCGCCATCTAATGTGCCGATAATTGGTGCATTTGCAGCTTGTACACCAGAATATATTGCGCGGCTTTGACCTGCATTTTTATTATGATTTAAAACCCTAAGGCGTGGATATTTAGGTTTAAGGTTTTGAAGAACCTCCAAAGTATTATCTTTGGACTTGTCATTGATAATTATTATTTCAAAATCATAGCCATCAAGTGCATTATTGATTTCATCAATTAAAATTGCGATTGCCCCGCTCTCATTGTGTACGGGGACGACAATTGAAATATCAAGCTTTTGGTTTTGTTGTAAAGAAGTCATATTTTAAGCTAATATAACGAATAAGATTTGGCTACAACCCACAAGCTTGCCATTTGTAAGTTTGGTGATTTATTTCATAAATCAAGAGAATAAACATTTTTAAAATATGGTGTAACATGAAATTAAAATATACTTCTGTGCTTTCTTTATCAATATTGGCTTTTTTATGCGGATGTACGACATTTGATGCTTCGCTAAAAGATTTTCCAAAAGCACCCGCAACACCAAGCTTTTCAAAACCATATATTAGTAAAATCGCTTTCGGTTCATGTCAGCAAATTGCAAGTGAAACAAAGACATTCGACACAATATATAAAAGATCGCCTGATGTATTTTTAATGCTTGGTGACAATGTTTATGGTGACTATACGCCCGATGACCCAATGCAATCAGGAATGCGTGCAACCTATTGGCAATTATCAAAAAACCCATCGTTCAAAAACATAATTAGCAAGGTGACAACTTTTACAACTTGGGATGATCATGATTATGGTGACCAAGATGCAGGAAATGATTTTAAGTTTCGAAAAACTACCGAAAAAATGTTTGAAACATTTTGGAATTTAGAAAATAATGATTTAGCAAAACGTGGCGGAATATATCAAAGCTATTTATTGGGCGATGATGAACATAAGGTTCAATTCATAATTCTTGATACAAGGTTTTTTCGCGATAAACTTCTTCCAAGTGATGATATTAATATAAAAGGGAAAGAACGTTATATGTCCCATCCCATTGAATCTAAAGCAAGTATGCTTGGGGATAATCAATGGAAATGGTTTGAAAATGAACTAAGAAAGCCTGCAAAAATACGCATTATAGTAAGCTCAATACAATTAGTCGCAGATGGTAATGGTTTTGAAGCATGGGAAAAATTCCCAGCTGAACGTCAAAAATTCTATGATTTAATAGCAAAAACAAAGGCGCAAGGTGTTGTTGTTTTATCCGGTGACAGGCACCATGCATCAATAAATGTATCTAAAAATACAATTTACCCAATTTATGATTTTACATCATCACCATTTTCCGGAAGTGCACGAAGTGGTGACAATGAAATTGCACCCAATAGAATTTATGTTTCGCCAAAAGAAGTACTAAATTTCGGTGAAGTTGAAATTGATTGGGTTAATAAGAATATTTTTCTAAATGTACTTAATCAAGATGGGCAAATGCTGCATAAAGAAAAGATTGAATTTTCTAAAATTGAAACAAAAAAAGCGCCAAATTAATGGCGCTTTAATTAATAATATTGGCGACTAGATATTCTTAGCCTTCAACAGCAGCAGCATCTTTTTCGCCAGTACGGATGCGAAGTGCAGATTCAACATCCAAAACGAAAACTTTACCATCGCCAATTTTTGAAGTGTTTGCAGCAGTTGAAATAAGTTCAACCAAACGCTCAACGGCGTCATCATTAACCACAGCTTCGATTTTAACTTTTGGAAGAAGTTTAACTTCATATTCGGCGCCGCGATAAACTTCGGTCTTGCCCTTTTGGCGGCCATAGCCACGCACCTCAGTTACAGTCAAACCAGAAACGCCAGCTTCAGATGCTGCATCTAAAACAGCGTCTAATCGGCTTGGTTTGATAATTGCCATTACTAATTTCATTACCGATACCCCTTCAAAAATAAAATATTTACGCGCACAGGCAATAAAATCAATAGCCTGTTGCCCCAATATATATAAATATTCAATAAAGATTTTTTTGCCTCAAAACTATAGCTATTTTAATTACAAACCATAGGGTGCGCCCATTTTTTAGGCGTTTCTAATCCTGTTTGCTGAACAAAGAGGCATTCGGCACTTGAATAGGTTTGAACAAGCGCCCTTTTTCAGTTGGCGGTTCAATCAATACACGCTTTTTAAGTTCAAAGAATAGCAGCCCGCCAAAGGTTGGCCATAAAGCTTCGCCCATTTTTTCAAAATTCATGCAGGTTTTATTTATAATCGAATGATTAATTGGCGGCGCATATAAAATTCGTCGGGCAATTTCAACTTCAAAAAGGCTTTCAGAAATTAGATTTAATAATTGGGTTCTGCTAAAAGGGCGCCCCTGACCAAAAGGCGAATTATCAAATCTAGCCCAAACCCCGCGGCGATTTGGGACAATTAAAATCAAAGACCCTTCAGGTGATAATATTCGCCATAATTCACGCAATGTGCGAACAGGATTTTCACTTTCTTCAAGGCCACTTAAACAAAGGATTTTTTCAAATTGACCATCTTGGAATGGGGTTCGCGTTTCTTCACCAATGACCCAATTATTTTCAGCAAGATGAAGCGCATCTTCTGTAATTTCATTTTGCAGGACATAATTTATTTTTCTGGTGCTATTGATTTCAAGACGTGAAATTATGGGCGGTGAAAAACCGTATCCCAAAATATCTTCATTGCTTAAATCTTTTTGTGGCTTGTCTATCCAGCATGCCTTAGTATATTCGCAAATAAGCTCGGCAACCATTTTTCCCAAATCACTTTGGTAAAATTTTGCAAAATCTTTAATTGAAACACGCATAAAGCGAAACCCCAAACCCTAAATTACATATGGCAAATCAATGAATATTATACAATTCCCATGTTTAAATGATAATTATGGCTATTTAATAAACGACACAAAATCAGCAAAAACAATTTGTATTGATACGCCTGATGCAAAAAAAATTATAGAGGTTGCAAAAGAAAATAATCTTAAAATTGATGAGGTATGGAACACTCATTGGCACCCCGATCATGCAGGTGGCAATCAGCAAATCCATGATGAATTTGGTGCAATATGTATTGGCCCTGAAGAAGTTTCAAAACATGGGTTTTTATTGCACAAAATTGTAAAATATGGCGAAAATATAATGATTGGAAGCAATGAGGCAACAATAATTGATTTATCCGGTCACACTTTGGGGCAAGTTGGTTATCATTTTAAAAATGATAAAAAAATCTTTGTTGGTGATGCCTTGTTTGTATTAGGCTGTGGTAGGCTTTTTGAAGGGGATGCGGCACTTGCTTATAAAAATCTATCGCAATTTGATGAAATAGATGATGAAAGCCTTATTTATTGTGCCCATGAATATAGTTTGGCAAATGCGATTTTTTGCGAAAGCCTTGGATTATCAAGCCAAAAACTTTCAATGCGTATTGAAGAAATAAAGCAATTACGCAAAAATAATATACCAACTGTGCCAACTTTATTAGGAACAGAAAAGCAAACCAGCCCATTTTTGCTTGCCGATTTTGAAAATCTTATGAAAGAACTGGGGCAAGAAGGAAAAAGCAAACAAGAGGTTTTTGCCTTTATACGCAAGGCTAAAGATAATTTTTAATTTCCCAATATCGCCTTTTGTATTGCGCGGCTTGATGGGCGCCCCGAATAATCAATTCCAGGCGTAACACCAATTTCAAGGCGGTTTCCGCGTATTGTAACGTAATTTTGCACCGTGCGCGTAATAGTAAGGGTTTTAATTTTGCCGCGTGGCAAGTTTGATTGCCCACAATTTGCATAGGCATCAAAAACCCGATTAATTGTATCTTTTACCAATGCTTGCGGAAGGCTTTGATCAATATCAACGCGATTGATTGAATAATTTGCGTCATGAAAACGCGAAATTGTATTATCAATTATTATCTGTGGGTTTTGCAATGTGATTGTGCGCACATTTTCAAGGCGTGCAATCGGGCGGGTTTTTCCGCGCGAACTTGCGGGGCTGCCCTTTGTATCCTTTTGGCGATAGAAAGTTACACCACCAAGTGAAGTAATTCGAACAATGGTTTCGCCAACATCATTAAGTAAAAACTCATCACCGCGCGAGCCAAAAACTGAATTTAATTTCCAAACTTCATCTGAATTATCAAATTTTAGCAAAATTTCATTGCGGTTTGTGCGATCAATTATAAAGCCTGTTCCATTGTCCAGCTTATAATTTATGGCAATGGGATCACGATTGACCATTTGTTGTGTCAATAATGCACGAAAATTCGCCGTTTCTTTAGAAGATTGCGCATGCGCCCAAAAAGGCACAAAAAGTGCCCCCAAAAAACAACTTAAAATTATACGATACTTCTTAGTAAGGCCCATGTTTTTAGTATAAGCAAGATTGCGGCAAAAAAGCGACAACTTTATTAAGTATATTTCAAATACAAAAACAGGCCCGATGTTAGGGCCTGTTATCTAATTGTATTTTAAGCATTCTTATCTAAAAGGTGGCTCATCAAATGAACGTAATTTGCGCGAATGAAGTTCGCGGCCCATTAATTTCATATTTTCAAGCGCCTTAATGCCAATTTTTAAATGTTCGCCAATCGCGCGCTCATAAAATACGTTTGCCGCACCCGGTAGTTTGATTTCACCATGCACTGGCTTATCTGAAATACACAATAAAGTGCCATATGGAACGCGGTGGCGGAAACCTTGGGCGGCAACCATGCAGCTTTCCATATCAACCCCGATTGCGCGGGACATATTAATAAGCTGTCTTTCTTGTGACCAATATAATTCCCAATTCCTATCGGCGAAAGAAACCACGGTTCCTGTTCTTAGTCGTCGTTTTAAAGTGTCACTATCTTCGCGTGTGATTTCCATTGCTGCGTCAAACATTGCAATTTGCACTTCGGCAATTGGCGGGATTGGAACACTTACAGGAAGAATATCATCAAGCACACAATCTTTGCGTAAATAAGCGTGGGCAAGAACATAATCACCAATGCGTTGCGATTGACGAAGGCCGCCGCAATGCCCAACCATAAGCCAACAATGCGGGCGCAAAACCGCCAAATGGTCGGTGATATTTTTAGTATTTGATGGGCCAACACCAATATTTACAAGCGTAATGCCTTCGCCTTCTTTTGATAAAAGGTGATAAGCAGGCATTTGATATTTACGCCAATTACCGCCAGAGACACGTTCTACTGCGCCATCTGTATTATTGACATCAATTTCAATTCCGCCAGAGCATATTAATTTATAATATGGTGTATCAGGGCGCTTAATTTCTTCGGCTGCCCAGCGAACAAATTCATCAACATAGCGGGCATAGTTTGTGAAAAGAATCCAAGGTTGGAAATCTTGCCAGTCAGTGCCCGAATAATGCATCAAGCGTTTAAGTGAATAATCAACCCGAAGGCCATCATAAAGTGCCAATGGTCGGGTTGAACGCGGGCCAATATTCCAAAGGCCATCAACAATTTCATCGCCAACAGTGTTTAAAGATGGTGTTGGGAAATGGCGTGCCAATTCATCAGGTGGAACATCACCAACACCCAATTCATTTTGCCCATCAATAACATATGCATAAGGGATTTCTTGGGTTGAAACCCCAACTTCGATTGATGCACCATATTCATTTAAAAGCGGCAATATTTGTTCGCGCAAATATGGGGCAAAAATCTTTGGATGTGTGATTGTTGTTGTATAAGTGCCAGGTGCATTGAATTTTGCATAGGCGCGCGATGACACGGGCGCAGGACCGTCCGGATCATATGTAAGTGTGATTTTAGGATAGCGAAACTTTTCCCTTTGTTCCTTTGTCGGTGCGATGCGGTTTGCAACATAATTGCCAAGCGCAGAACGTAATTGAGAAATAGCTTCTTGATATAGTGTTTCGAGCTGCCCTATTGCAGCTTCTAATTTTTCTTCATTTTTCATACACCTTAGGGTGACGATAATTTTTTACTTTGTCAACCACAGTTTTGTGACATTTACAATTTTTCTAGAGCCTGTTCCAAATCCGCTATCAAATCATCGGCATTTTCTATGCCTGCTGATATACGAATTAAGCTATCGGTAATTCCCAATTTTTCGCGGGTTTCAACGGGAACGCCCGAATGTGTCATGCTTGCTGGATGTGATACCAAAGTTTCTGTTCCACCTAATGAAACTGCAAGATGCATTATCTGTAAATTGTCCAATAATTTGAATGCCTCAAGCTCGCCGCCATAGGTTTCAAAGCTAAAAGTTGAACCCGCGCCAGTGCATTGACGCTTATAAACTTCGGCTTCTTTCCAATCTTGTGGCAGAAAATCAAGATGATAGACATCTTTGATTTTAGGGTGTGACTTTAAATATGTTGCAATTTTAAATGCGTTTTGATTAGCGCGCTCCATGCGCAAAGACAGTGTTTCAAGCGAGCGCATAAGCATCCATGCAGAATTTGGATCAAGCTGTGTACCGATTGCGCCGCGAAGTCCTTTAACAGGTTTTAGCCATTCCTCTTTACCTGTTGCACCACCTGCAACCAAATCTGAATGCCCGCCAACATATTTTGTAAGTGAATAAATTGCGATATCTGCACCATGTTCAAGGGCATTTTGATAAATTGGGCCGAGGAAAGTATTGTCGCAAATAACAGGAGGTCTATATCCTTGAGCTTTGCCAATTTCATCGGCAATTTTTTTCATTAATTGCAAATCAACCATTGCATTTGTCGGATTACCAGGGGTTTCGACCATAATTGCGCCCACGCGCCCTTTTGCCATGGCTTCATTTGCCGCAATGCGCATGTTTTCTTCGTCGCAGCCATTATGAAAATGATGTGGGGTGATTGCATAATTGGTAAGAACTTTTTCGATTAAAACTTCGGTTCCACCATAAAGCGGTTGCGCGGCAAAAAGCACATCATTTGGGCGCAAATATGCAAGTAAAGTAGTGCTAATAGCACTCATACCAGATGAGAAAACCGCCGCCATTTCGGTTCTATCATAAAGCGCCAGCCTGTCTTCTAAAACTTCTAAATTGGGATTGTTGAAGCGTGAATATACAAGGCCGCCAGTTTGTCCATCTGGCACAGGTTTGCGCCCTGAAGCATAATCAAAAAAATCTTTGCCCGCTTGTGCGCTAGGGAAGACAAAGGTTGAGGTCAAAAAAACAGGTGGTTTTAGTGCACCCTCTGATAGATGCGGGTCATAACCATAACCCATCATTTGTGTTTCAGGACTGATTTCACGATTGCCGATTGTTTTTTTGTGATAATTTCCCATTGTAACTCTCAATTATTAGTTACAGTTGAAACTATACTATTTTAAAAAAAATCCAACACAAAAAACAGTTTATTTGAAAATTTGTCCTAAATAATCCAGAATTTTTGGGGTTAAAAACCCCAAAGTAAAAATTGTAAACGCGATTATTAATTGTTTTTTGTTTAGCATTTGCCCCTCCGAAAATTGCTTATATCATGCAATTGGTTTTGGGGCTTCTATACCTTGGTCAAAGTGAATTTTGCCATTGGCTTTTTCATCAACATCAAAACTTGGGCGAGGTAATTTTGGATTACCCTTATAAAGCCCCAATGCTTTAACTATGCGCGCAAGAATAATTTTGAACGGTTCAAGGAATTTTGGTGATTTTTCAAGACTTGGATTAAGGCCAAAAACACGTCTTAAATAGCCATTGGCATAAATTAAATTGGCGCGCCATGCCGCTTGCGGTGTTAAAAATTCAACCGAAAAAGAAACATTTACACAATCTTGGTTTTCAATGCGGTGTGGGCAATTTTGCGGCCAAGTTACAAATTCCCCTGGTTTCAAATCATGTATGAAGGCATATTTTTCATAAGATTCGTCAAATTTTAATTGCTCATCTTGTTGGCGCATTAAAATTGCTTCTACTTGTTCATCATTTATGCATGGCTTTTGTGCAGGGTATAAATAAACGCGTTTTATTCCGCGCAATTGCCATAACATCACCAATGGACCATCGGCATGGTAATAGACATGTGCTTTTGGCGAAGAAATCAAAAGCCCCATATCATGTTTAAAAGTGCTTACGCCGGTTTTTTCTTTTACTTCGGAAAAAATTTTATCGGCTAATTCGCGTAATTTTGGATTGGTGAAATTTGTGCCACGTAAATTAAGCCACAAGCGGCCTTGCTTTACTGCCGCCAATAATTCTTCAGCCGAAAGCAAATTGCGACGACCTAAAAACCATTCACCCCAACCTTTTGGATTATAGCCCATAGTGAAAACTTCTAAATCCTCATAGGGATAATTATCGATAAGTTCGATTAAATTTTCATCGCTAAAAAGGTCGCTCTCATGTAAATGATGGTTGAAAACAGTGGTTTTTTTGCCAAAGTCTTTGGTGTTTTCATCATTCCATTCAATCAAATTTGTCATAATAATCTATGCCTTAATACGTTTACCTGCGCTTTTTATTGCGAAAAATGCGCCTTTTATTCGATCCGAAGTTTCAAGTTCCAAACAGGCAATTTGGTCAAAACGGCGTGAGAAACGGCCAATTAAATTCCCAATTTTGCCCGTTAATGGCTTTTTGATTGTGCCATCCGCAAAAATTGTGCCATGTTTTACTTTGAAATGTTTATTGCAAAAAGTGGATTTATAAGATTGTGTGCCTGTTGATAAATCATTGAATGCAATGCCTTTTTCTTTTAAAGCATCCGCGCAATCCATAAGATAAATTTGCCCTGGGCTATATTGTGCATATTGCGGTAAATATGTGAAAATCCAAGGGTGCATTCTATCGCCAAGGCGCGGGCCAAATTGCCATGCAATTGGCTTATCACCAGCCATCATTGTTAATAATGAACCATGAAGCCCATCGCGCGGCGCTTCAAAAAGGTTTTTCATAAGTTTTTGTACCCAAATAGGACCAAGAAAATCATGAACGCCAGTTCGCAATGTTTGTTCACGTTTGAGCGCGACCATTTCGTCAAAATGTTCTTGATTTCTATCATCAAAAATAAAATGCTCTGGCCCGATATTTTCTTCCATATGACGGCGCAGGCGATTTACATTTTTTTTATGTTTTTTACTTGTACTATGGGCGGGCTCATCGCTTAATAAATCCATGCCATGTGCATCATCTTCTTCGCCATAAAATTCGTCACAAAGATTATATGGATCAATAAAACCGATTGCTTGGAATTTTTTTATTCCTGCAAGTTTTAATGCTTCTTGTATTCTTAATTTGCAATCGGGGGCGCAAATTAATGCGCTATAATCTGAAAAAGGCGCGCCAATTGGGCGTGCAAAATCATTTGGTCGTTTGTGATGTGCCAAAAATGCGATTGGTTTGCTGTTTTCACGATAAATAGCAACATAGGCATCGTCACGAACGTTTGCGACTTGATGATAAAAATCAGGGCTTAGAAGTGGACTTTTGAAATATTCGTTCTGTGAGCAGAATTCACGCCAAATGTCCTCATCTTGTTTTGAAATCGCGTTTGCGCGTGTATTTTCACAAATTATCATTATCCCTACCTTTTAAGTAGGGATAACAAAAAAATGTAAATATCGGGTTTAGTTTACTGTTTAAGGTTTAAAATTCTTCGGGTTTAATAACATATTCAGTGTTGCAAAATTCACAACGCGCATGAATATTTCCATCATCTTCAATCATATGTTCAATATCGACCCGTTCAAAGCCCGAGATTAATTTTACCAATCTATCGCGGTTGCATGTGCATTTTGCTGCCAAAAGAACAGGCGAAAAGCCGCTTACGCCATTTTCATGATAAAGACGCAATAATAATTCACCCGCCGATAAATTGTCATCAAGCAATTCATCGCGCTTTAAAGTATCAAATTTTATTCCCGCTTCATGCCAAACATCATCAGTTTCGCCGCGATTATCATCACCTGCGATTTTTTGAATTAAAATACCTGCGGCCCGCCATTCTTTATGGCTTGTGCGCGTGTTTTTATTTTCACATGCAAGTAAAATTTTAGTCGGGATTTGTTCGGAACGTGCAAAATATTCTGCTGCAACTTCACTTAAATTGCTTCCTTCAAATGCGATTTGACCTTGATAACGTTCATTGGCATCACTTTGTTCAAGTGTGAAAAGCATAAAACCATTACCAAACAAATCTTGAAGGCTTGGGTTTTCTTTTTCAAGTTTTGAATAAATTTCTTTATTCACTTTTGCCATGCCGCGTAAAGTTTTTTGGGTTGAATATTCGGCCACTAAAAATTCAAGTGGTGTATCTTCGCGGCCATATTCTTTGCGAATTTCTATGATAATTTTTCCGTCAAATTTCAAAGAAGTACCGGCAAGAGATGCCAAAGCCAATGCTTCGCCTAAAATTTCGGATACAGCATGTGGCAAGTCATGGCGCGATATAATTTCATCGGCAGTAGCAGGGCCAAGGCTTACAATCTGCCCGCGCACGGGTGTATTGTCCAGGCCAAAGCCAAAACATATATCATCGGTTCTTTGTAGGATTACAGGTGTCTCTCTCATGCCTGCAATATAGTAATTATTTATCCAAACACCAGCGCAATACAGCTTTTTGTGCATGAATACGATTTTCGGCCTCATCAAATACTTTGGATGATGGACCATCTATTACTGCACTTGAAACCTCTTCTTCGCGGTGCGCAGGAAGACAATGAAGGAAAATTGCATCATTGGTTTTTGCCATCAAATCTTCATTAACTTGATATGGGCCAAGTGCCTGCATACGCTCTGAAATATTGGTGTCACCCATTGAAACCCATGTGTCAGTAACAAGGCAATCGGCGCCTTTTGCCGCTTCATTTGGATCATCAACAATTGTTATTTTGCCGCCCTTGCTTTGTAATTCCCAGACTGTTTTTATATCTGGCTTATAGCCATGCGGACAGGCGGCAATAATTTCAAAATCAAATGCAATCGCAGCTTCCATAAAGCTAGTAAGGACATTATTGCCATCGCCAACCCATGCAATACGCGAACCTTTTAAATTAAGGCCGCATTCTTCAAGGGTTTGTAAATCTGCCAAAATTTGGCAAGGGTGCGATTTATCGGTAAGGCCGTTGATAACGGGAACGCTTGACCATTTTGCAAGTTCTAACAATGCTTCGTGCGAATTGGCGCGAAACATTATTGCATCAACCATACGCGACAATACTTGGGCGGTGTCACCTATGGTTTCACCGCGTCCAAGTTGTGAAGATGAAGCATCCAATATTAATGCAGAGCCGCCCAATTGGCGCATTCCAACATCAAATGAAACACGTGTGCGGGTTGAGCTTTTTTCAAATATCATTGCCAAAATATGGCCTGATAGAGGTGCACCAAAATCAATTGCACCTTTGGTAAAGCCTTTACGCTCGCTTTTCATGCGTTTGGCTTCGTTTAAAATATGGCGCAATTCGCTTTTTGGGACTTCATTAATATCAAGAAAATGCTTCATCTTTTAAAGCCTTAAAGGGTTTCTTTCACCGCGCTCATGCTTTTGTCTAGAATTGCAATCGCTTCTGATACATCTTGTTGGGTAATGATTAGTGGCGGAACAAGGCGTAGAACATTGCCACCTGCAACCGCAACCAAAAGACCATTTTCAAAGGCTTTAGAGCGAACAATTTGTGGGTCAATTTTAAGTTTTATACCGCGTAAAAGACCTTTGCCACGAACTTCTTCAACCAATTCAGGATGCGCGTCTTTTAAACTTTCAAGACCCTGAGTTACGGCATTTGCCATTTGATTTACATGATCAAGAAATTCAGGTTTTGTAATTTCTTCAAATACTGCGCTACCCACTGCCATTGCTAATGGGTTGCCGCCAAAGGTTGAACCATGAACACCTTTTACCATGCCAAGTGCCGCATTTTCGGTTGCAAGACATGCACCCATTGGGAAGCCGCCGCCAATACCTTTGGCAATTGCCATAACATCAGGTGTAATACCCGCCCATTCATGCGCAAATAATTTGCCTGAACGTGCCGCGCCTGATTGAACTTCATCAAAAATCAACAAAATATCTTTTTCATCGCAGATTTTGCGTAATTCAGTTAAATATTCATCGCTTGCTGCGCGGCAGCCGCCTTCACCCTGGATTGGCTCAAGAATAATACCAGCAGTATTTTCATTAATCATTGCTTTTAGGGCGTCCAAATTGCCAAATTCACATTGTTTAAAGCCTGGTAAAGCCGGGCCAAAACCGTGAATGTAATTTGGGTTTGCTGCCGCATTGATTGCGCCATATGAACGACCATGGAAAGCACCGTCAAAACCAATAATATCAATTTTTTCTGGTTTCCCTTTCTCAAAATGATATTTGCGGGTTAGCTTTAAGCAGGCTTCAATTGCTTCTGTGCCTGAATTGGTAAAGAAAACCACATCAGCAAAAGTTACAGATGTCCATTTTGCCGCCAATTCTTTTTGTAATTCAGTTTGGTAAGAATTTGACACATGCCATAATTTATTAGCTTGCTTGGTTAATGCATCAACCAAAATTGGGTTGCAATGGCCAAGGCAATTGGTTGCAATACCTGCTACGAAATCTAGATATTCATTACCCTTATCATCTCGAAGGCGCGCACCTTTGCCTTCAACGAAATTCGCGGGGGCAGGGGGGTAAACGGGCATTAAAGGGTTAATTGTCATCTATTTTCTCCAAAAATTTATTTGAAAATTTTTCGTAAAGCTTAAAAATATTTTTTTGATGACACGCTTTGGAATATAAATGCCATTAAGCATCATCAAAGCGGGTCTATTTAGCATTTTAAAATTTTTGCACCACCCCATAAATGACAGTTTGGAAATGATTTTGCACAAAAATTCTAAAATTCGCTATTTTGGGGTAAAATTTGCCTTAATCACTGACGGGTAACACTACATATAGTCAACCCCCTGTGAATAAGATTTTGCTTGTGGAAAAATATTACACTAGGGCTTGTGGTTATTATACTATTTGCATAGGATGAAATGGCAAATCTTGTGGTAAACAATATATTAATGTATATTTTTACATTTAGGCCAAATACAATATATAGGGGTAAATAATGAGCTGGTCCGACGAGCGCGTTGAAATCTTAAAAAAACTTTGGGTTGATGGTCTTTCTGCTAGTCAAATCGCAAAACAACTTGGTAGTGTAACGCGTAATGCTGTTATTGGTAAAGTTCACCGCCTTGGCCTTGCTGGTCGTGCTGCGCCATCGCGCCCTATTAAACGTGTTGTTCGTCCGCGCCCTACAATCGTTCAAGCTGCGCCTATCCCTGAAATTGTAGAAGTTGAAACTCCTACAATTGTTAAAGAAAATACTGCAATCCCGCATCAGGCAAAAATTGCGGCTTCGGACTTGGCCGCCCGTGCACAAAATCAGATTCGCCGTGAAAATGGTGAAATTATTGGGGTTTTGGATTTGATGCCTCATATGTGTAAATGGCCAATTGGCGATCCAACTGACCCTGATTTTGGTTTTTGCGGTTCAAAAATTCATGGATCATGGCCTTATTGCAAAGAGCATGGTGAAATCGCATATCAGCCACAGCTTAAAAAAGGCCATAATCACGAAAATAAAGTTCAAGAAGAACGTAAGGCTGTTTAATTTTTTCAAAATTTGGGGAATGGGCGCGTAAGTTATCTTGCGCGCCTATATTTTTTGCCCCAAGGCGAAAGCGGTTTTAAGCCAGTTTGCACGTTTTTCGCTTGTTGATTTTATCGTTGGGCTAAACATTGTTGCGCCTTTGAATTTAAAGCCACAAAATTCCAAAATGTGCATTTTAAAAGTTTTTACTAATGGTGCACCCATGAAAGTAAAATAGACCCATTTTGGTGTGTCAGATGTGATAATTACCTCAGAAGTTTTGCCTTGGCATAATTTGTCATAACCACCATCTTCGCGATAGCGAAAGGTTACGCCAGAAATAAAAACTTGATCAATATATGATTTTAATGCCGCAGTCATAGTGCCCCACCACATTGGCGTTATCAAAACAATATGATTGCAATTAGTAACGGCATCTTGTTGCAATTTAACCCATTCAGCAGGAACATATGTTTCATCATGTCCAGCTTTTGTTTTGGGTTCAATTTGGTTTAGTTTAAAAACTTCAACTTGATGACCGGCGCTTTTTGCGCCTCTTTCATATTCATCACATATAGAATTACAAAGACTATTGGGTTTTGGGTTACCCATAATTATTAAAACTCTTGCCATTTTCAAATCCTATGTTACAAGCGGTAACATAATATCTGTCAAAAAATGTTACCATTGTCAACATAAAATCTTACTGTGTGCTACAAAATGAGTGTAATTGATAAGAAAACCGCAAAATTTCATCACGGCAACCTTGAGGAAAGTCTTATTATACAAGGGATTGCATTAATTAGTGAGCATGGGAATACTAATTTCTCTTTGCGCGAAGTTTCTGCAAAACTTGGGGTTTCTCATGCTGCTGCATATCGTCATTTTAAATCAAAATCAGAATTAATTGCCAAAATTGCAATGCGTGGATTTAATATTTTAACGCAAAGGCTTGAAAAAATTGGCGACCAATATGGTTCACACCTTAATTCATATAAAACTTTGATGGATTTGGGGGCTGAATATATAAATTTTGGAATTGAAAATCCCGGCCTATATCGTGCTTTATTTATCAAAGAAATTGTCGATGGTATTTCAATGGAAGAATTGGACAAAGCCTCACTGGCAAGTTGGCAGCCATTGATAAATGCAATTAAACAAGGCCAAGCAAACCGCAAAATACTTCCTAATTATGATGCATATGACATTGGTTCGATGCTTTGGGCGGCAATGCATGGTTATGTTTTATTATGCCTTGAGATGGATTTAGGCGGTAATCACAATATTGATTGCGTTCCAAACCTGCCCAAGCAAAAATTTCTTGAAATGATACATCAATCAATCTGGAAGTAATTTATCGAATTTCCCGCCGCGCCAAAAAAGCCAGTCTTTCGAAAAGCGCTAAATCCTGCTCATTTTTTAATAATGCGCCATAAAGTGGTGGAATTAATTTATTGGGTGATTTTTCTTTTAGTGTTTCCAAATCAATATCATCAATCAAAAGTAATTTAATCCAATCCAAAAGCTCAGATGTTGATGGCTTTTTCTTCAGGCCTTGAACTTCGCGCATTTCAAAAAATGATTTTAATGCAGCATTCACAAGTCTTGGTTTGATGTTTGGAAAATGACCCTCGATAATTTTGCGCATTGTTTCATCATCAGGGAAGCGAATAAAGTGGAAGAAACAACGCCGCAAAAATGCGTCTGGCAATTCTTTTTCATTATTAGATGTGATGATTAAGATAGGGCGAGTTTTTGCTTTAATAGTTTGCCCTGTTTCATAAACAAAAAACTCCATGCGGTCGAGTTCTTGCAATAAATCATTGGGAAATTCAATATCGGCTTTATCAATTTCATCAATCAATAGAACGCATTTGCCTTCATTTTCAAAGGCTTCCCATAATTTACCCTTTTTAATGTAATTTTTAACATCTTTTACGCGCTCATCACCCAATTGGCTATCACGAAGGCGCGAAACCGCATCATATTCGTAAAGTCCCTGAACTGCTTTAGTTGTTGATTTTATGTGCCATTCAATAAGCGGCAAATTAAGCGCATTTGCGATTTCATGCGCCAAAACACTTTTACCAGTGCCAGGTTCGCCCTTTATTAAAAGTGGGCGCTCAAGATTAATCGCTGCATTAACTGCAATTTTTAAATCTTCGGTTGCAACATAATTTTTAGAGCCATCAAAACGCATAAATCACCTTTTCTATGGCTTAATGGCACAAATTATATGTGTCAAATGACAAAAAAAGCAGTAAATGCCAAACTTTATTCATTTTTTTACTAACAAAAAGCAATTTGTTAACCACGTTATTTTAGGGTTAGTTGATAGACGTGAAGTATAAATCACCGCGTGGTGCATGGTGGTAATCTGTCACGGTGGCTATGGAGCGATAAATGCCATTAAAGCTGTCTTTAAAACCAGGTGAGAAAGTTGTTCTCAATGGTGCGGTAATCCAAAACGGGGACCGTAGAACCACTTTATTATTACAAAACAAAGCGTCAGTATTGCGCGAAAAAGATATTATGCAATTAGAAGATGTTAATACACCTGCGCGTCGTATCTATTTCCCAGTTATGATGATGTATCTTGAAGGAAGCGATACGCCTGACGTTTATAATGAATTTGCGTTACGTATGACTGAATTCATGTCTGCGGTTCGTAATGCATCTGTTTTGGAAGAATGTGTCGCCATTTCGCGCGATGTTATGTCAGGTGATTATTATAAAGCCTTGTCGCGCTGCCGCAAATTAATGGATTATGAAACAGAAAGGTTGGCCGATGTCTCTAAATGCGTACCAAACACTCCAAAAAAAGGTAGAGACGCCGCGTGAAACTGAATATCGTCTTTTTACGCAAGTAACGCGCGCCCTTATAGAGGCGGCAAGTTTGCCAAAGACGGAAATAGCACGTCGTATGGATGCGCTTGATTGGAATCGCCGCGTTTGGACATTTTTGGCAAGTGATTGCTATGATCCGAATAATGCGCTTCCTGAACAATTGCGTGCAGGTATAATTTCTTTGAGTATTTTTGTTGGAAAATATACTTCTGAAATTATGCAAAAAGATGCTGATATTGAAACCCTAATCGACATAAACCGCACCATTATGCAAGGTTTAGCGGGACAAATTGAAGCAAACACTGCTGCATAATTAAAATAAAATTTTTGAAAAAGCCCGTCAGTAAATGGCGGGCTTTTTGTATTTAATTAAAGCAAAACAAGACTGATAAAAACTACTTAAAATTGAAAATATAACTCATACAACTATTGCCTACTAGGCATAAATTTCATAGCTTTGGGCAATAAATGCCTAGTGGAAAACCTTTGTTAAACACTTGTAAACCAAGAAAAAACTTAAAAAACATAAGGGCTTAGCTTTGATTCAATGGCACGCAATTTGCTAATTATATTACGGGTCAAAAATTGACTTGGGCGAAAAATTCGCTCTAACATAACTAGAAAATAGAAGGATCACAGAATATGATCAGCGTAAATACAAATACTGGTGCCGCCGTAGCTCTTCAATCTCTTAATGCAACAGGTAGAGATCTACAAATAGTTCAAAATCGTGTATCAACTGGTCAAAAAGTTGCTACTGCAAAAGATGATGGTGCTGTTTGGGCGGTTGCTAACAAAATGAAATCGGATGTAAGTGCTTATGATAAAGTAAGTGAGTCTACTGATCGTGCCGGTGCAATGTTGGATACAGCTACAGCAGCTGGTACAGCAATCTCTGATTTGCTTAACCAGATGAAATCTACTGCGGTTGCTGCTTCTCAAACTGGTTTGTCTGCTTCTGCGCAAGCAAACTATGATGCACAGTTTAAACAATTGCGTGACCAAGTTACTTCAATTATCAAAAATGCTTCTTTCGACGGCGCTAATATGATTGGTGCAACACCTGCATCTGCAGTTGCTTTAGGCGACGCAGCTGGTACTGCATTGAACAATATTACAATCGCTGGTGCTGACTTGTCTTTGGGTGGTTCAGTTGTAACTGTTACTGCGACTTCTGATGTTTCTACAGCTGCTCTAGCTGGAACTTCATTGGGTCTAATTAACACTTCAATTGATAACCTAAATAAACAATTGGCTACTTGGGGCGCTGGGTCTGCTCGTCTTGATAACCACAAAACATTTGTTGGTAAACTTCAAGATGCCCTTAATTCAGGTATCAGTTCATTGACTGATGCAGACTTGACAAAAGAAAGTGCAAAATTGACTGCGCTTCAAACTAAGCAACAGCTTGGTGTGCAAGCTCTTTCAATTGCAAACCAATCTTCTCAGATTGCTTTGTCACTTTTCAGATAATTTGATTTATCAAAACCAATTTTTTCAAGGCCCGCCAAAAGCGGGCCTTTTCTATTGATGCAGGGTTACTAAAAGGTATTGGGAATATATTGCCTTATTGCAGGGAAGTTTTTGCCGATTAATAGGCATTATTTGCCTAGGTTAGAAAGTTGTTTACTCTTTGTAAACTAAGAAAAAACTTAAAAAACATAAGGGCTTAGCAGCGAAAACTTGGCACGATGCTTGCTATAGTTAATACGGGTCAAAAGGCCTGTGCTTTCAGAAGAAAGTGCAACTTATTAGAAAATAAAGGATCTAGAAATGATCAGCGTAAATACAAATGTTGGTGCAGCTGTTGCACTACAATCTCTTAATGCAACTTCAAAACAACTTAACACTGTTCAAAATCGCGTTTCAACTGGTCAAAAAGTTTCTACTGCGAAAGATGATGGTGCTGTTTGGGCGGTTGCCAATAAAATGAAATCAGACGTAAGCGCTTATGATAAAGTAAGTGAATCTGCTGACCGTGCTGGCGCTATGTTAGATACAGCTACAGCTGCTGGTACTGCAATCTCTGATTTGCTTAACCAAATGAAATCTACTGCGGTTGCTGCTACTCAAACTGGTTTGTCTGCTTCTGCACAAGCAAACTATGATGCGCAATTCGTTCAATTGCGTGACCAAGTTACTTCAATCATCAAAAATGCGTCTTTTGACGGTTCAAATATGATTGGTGCAACACCTGCATCTGCAGTTGCTTTAGGCGACGCAGCTGGTACTGCATTGAACAATATTACAATTGCTGGTGCTGATTTGTCTTTGGGTGGTACAATTGTAACTGTTACGGCTACATCAAACGTTTCATCTGCAGCTAACGCTACAACTGCTTTGGGCTTGGTAAATACTTCAATTGACAATGTGAATAAACAATTGGCAACTTGGGGCGCTGGCTCTATGCGCCTTGGAAACCACAAAACATTTGTTGGTAAACTTCAAGATGCCCTTAATTCAGGTATCAGTTCATTGACTGATGCAGACTTGACAAAAGAAAGTGCAAAATTGACTGCGCTTCAAACTAAGCAACAACTTGGTGTACAAGCTCTTTCAATTGCAAACCAATCTTCTCAGATTGCTTTGTCATTGTTCCGTTAATAGCGGGTTTTGGTTCGGGCGCATTATGAGCGCCCGGGTCTAAGTAACAATGCTGCATTTTCACAAGCATAGGGGAATCGAATAAAATCGATTAAGTAAAATGGTAGATCAGATTAAACCAATCTCATTAGCCGCAAACTTCTCTATAGCAAGCAGCGGTGAAACAACTTTTGACGCGACTAATCATGGTCATACTTTGGCTAATGATATGCAAAAACCTGCGGACGCTTCAAATAAGAGCAAAGACGAACCAGCCAAAAAACATGAGGCCGAGCAAAAAAGCAAAGCCGAAGCCTTGGCTGCTAGATTATCGATAAATGGCAGTAAGTTGATTATTGAAAAAGATCCACATGCTGCTGGCTTTATCTACAAATCGCTAAATACTGAAACTGGTGAAGTAACTAAGATTTGGCCTAAGAAGGATATCGCAGATGCCCTTCAATCAATGCCAGAAATTGATTCCCGCGGAATGATGCTGGATGAAAGTGCATAATCTCACAGACAGTTAAAGATTTAGGCGCGTCATTTATGGCGCGCCTTTTTCTTTAGGCGGTAATTTTTTCCGCTTTTTACATGAATTGGGTAATTATTGCCTTTTGTTAAGCATAATTATTTCTTCTGTCTCTGTTGAAAATACAATAAAAACAATGAACTAAATAAATGTTCCATATTGGCACATTCTTTGCTTTTTAAAATTCGAAAGTATTGGCGAAACGCCATAATCACTCGAGAAGGGGCAAAAAATGGGTTCAAGCGTAACAACAAATGTCGGTGCAATGACAGCATTGCAGGCTTTGAATATGACTGGCCGTGATCTTCAAACAGTTCAGAATAGAATTAATACTGGCCTTAAAGTTGCTACTGCTAAGGATAATGGGGCTGTTTATAATATTGCGCAACAACAGCGTTCAGACCTTGCAGCTTATGAAGCTGTAAGAAGTGGCCTTGATCGCGCTAAAGGTATTGCAGATGTTGCTTTGGCGGCTGGTGAATCTATTTCAGATGTTTTCAAACAAATGCGTGAAAAAGCTGTTGCAGCTTCTGATACATCAATTTCAGCAAGTTCGCGTGCAGCATATAATGCAGAATTTGTTGCTCTACGTGACCAGGTTGCAAGCATTATTGCAAACGCGCAATTTGATGGTGCGAATATTTTAGGTGGTGGTGCAAACCTTATTTTCTTGGCTAATACGTCTGGTTCACAAACAATTACATTGCCAACATTAGATTTATCATTAACAACAGGTGCGGGTGCTTCGCCTTTGTCTCCTGCGGCTGATGTGTATCTTGGTACAACTGATGATTTAACATCTGCTGCGAATGCTGTGAGTGCGCGTGATAGGGTTGCGGCATCTTTGGATTTTGTAAACTCTGAGCTTGCACGACTTGGCGCGGCTTCTAAACGTATTGAAAGCCACAATGTTTTTGTATCAAAACTTCAAGATGCAATTACTTCTGGTATTGGTAATTTGGTTGATGCAGACCTTGCAAAAGAAAGTGCGCATTTGCAATCTTTACAAGTTAAACAACAATTGGGAACGCAGGCGCTTTCAATTGCTAACCAAGCCCCACAAACTATTCTTTCGCTATTCAAATAGTTTCATAAATATAATTTCATTGAAAACTTGGGGGCTTTGCCCCCATTTTTTTGTGCAAAAAACATTAAAAAACATAATTAATAGCTAAATAATCATTATGGTTACTTTGTTGTTTACCATATTTTACCACTTTAACCATAAGATTAGGCTTCATGGGATTTCCTGCGAAAAAAATGGGAATTAAGAGGGCAAAATGACGAGTGTTCAAACTAATATAGGTGCGATGATTGCACTGCAAAACCTTAACAAAACCAATTCTGAATTAGCAGAAGTGCAAGGGCGAATTAATACAGGTTTAAAAGTTGCAAACGCTAAAGATAACGGCGCAATTTACAACATTGCACAACAACAAAGATCTGAAAAAGCGGCTTATGATGCGGTTCGCACTGGCCTTGACCGCGCAAAATCTATTGCCGATGTTGCAATGGCGGCGGGCGAATCTATTTCTGATGTTTTCAAACAAATGCGTGAAAAGGCGGTTGCGGCATCTGATCCATCAATTTCTGCAAGCTCGCGCGCAGCATATAATTCAGAATTTGTTGCTTTGCGTGACCAGATTGCAAGCATTATTGCAAACGCTCAATTCGATGGCGCGAATGTCTTGGATGGTAATGCAGCCTCCTTATCATTTTTGGCAAATACTACAGGCTCATTGACAATTGATATGCCGATTTTGGATTTGCGCCTTACTGCTGGTGCGGGTACTGCGCCTGCAACCCCCGCTACTGACGTATATCTTGGTACAGGTGATGATTTAACATCAACTGTAAACGCAGTTGCGGCACGTGATAGGGCAGCCGCTTCACTTGATTTCATCAATGGTCAATTGGCAAAATTGGGTGCTGCTTCAAAACGCCTTGAAAGTCACAATACTTTTGTTTCAAAACTTCAAGATTCAATCGAAGCAGGTATTGGTAATTTGGTTGATGCCGATATGGCAAAAGAGGCGGCGCGCCTTCAAGCTGTTCAAGTGAAACAACAATTAGGTACACAAGCGCTTTCAATCGCCAACCAAGCACCTCAAACAATCCTAAGCTTGTTTAAAGGCTAATAAAAACAATTATTTAAGTGCCCCGTAATTGCCATACCCTCTTTGGCAATTATGGGGCTTTTTTATTCTGCGTGAAGCTTTATTGCCGCAGCAATTGCAATTGGCGCCAATACAATTGCAACAAGGCAGATTGTACAAATAAGTAAAAAGCCTTGGCTAAAAATACCATTTCCCATAATTACTTGTGATGCCGCGCCAGAACCAAAAATAATTATTGGTGTATAAAGTGGCAATGAAAGCAAGGCCACCAAAAGCCCGCCGCGCCGCACACCCGCACCAAGTGCCGAACCAATCGCACCAATTAAAAACATCGCCAAAGAGCCGATAAAAAGCTGAAAAGTTAATGGCAAAATATATTGGGTTTCAATATTAATCATAAGCCCCGCAATCGGCACGGCAAACATTAAAGGAATTGCCACCGCAATCCATTGCCCCAAAGTTTTACCAAGCATAATGATAGAAAGCGGCAAATTACCAAGTAATATTTGATCCAAACTTCCATCATCAATATCGCCTTGAAACAAACGCTCCAAAGAAACAAGGCAGGCAAGAGCCAGTGCAAGCCATAAATATCCGGCCCCAATTTTACGCAACATTTCAGGGTCGGGCCCAATTGAAAATGGCAAAATCAAAATTGCGCCCGCAAAAAAGGCCGCCGGCAAAAATGCCCCACCATGATTACCAAGATTAAGGCGAATTTCGCGCAATATGATTGATAAAAATGCCCTAAACATCGGCATTCTCACGAATTTGATATTGCGCCAAATCAAGTTTTTGCATTGGTTTACATATTGGATTATCATGAACTGCGGCAATAATTATTCCGCCATTTTCACGGTGTTCATCCAAAATTTTGCCTAAAATCTCACGTCCCTTTGTATCAAGCGGGGCAAAGGGTTCATCCAAAAGCCAGATTGGGCGTTTGCTTATAAGGGCGCGAACCAATGCCACGCGCCTTTTTTGCCCCGCCGATAATCCGCCGCCCATCAATGGCAAAAGACGCTCAATTTCAAGGCGTTTGATGTGCGCCATAATTTCATTGCGCGCTGTTCCAAAAAAAACGGCCCAAAATTCTAATTGTGCCAAAACGCTTTCATTAGATTTTATGGCATCTAAATGCCCCATCAAAACCACATATTCATTATTGGCGGCATCATCCATGCCAGAAAAATTTATTTGCCCAAATTTTTGCTGATGAAGCCCCGCAATACAACGCAAAAGCGTGGTTTTGCCCGTACCATTGGCGCCACGCAATTCAACCCCGTCACCTTTTTCAAGCGAAAGTGAAAGCCCCCTAATAAGAAGCCGCTCCCCCCTTTGCAGGGCAATGTCTTTTAATGAAAGTGACGCTGAAAATCCCACAATAAAACCTTTATTATCTATTGCGGCTTTTTACCACTTATTTCAAGTGCGCCATTTTCATCCATTGTGCGATAAAAACAATTTTCAAACCCAACATGGCAACAACCACCATCCCCGCCAATTTCCACAAGGAGTAAAATCACATCTTGGTCACAATCGGTTTTAATGGCTTTAACATTTTGAATCTGCCCCGATGTTTCACCTTTAAGCCATAAAGATTTGCGCGAACGCGAATAATAATGCGCCTTTTTACTTGCAATGGTTTTTTCCAATGCTTCTTTGTTCATATAGGCAAGCATAAGGACTTCTTTGGTTACAAAATCCTGCGCAATGGCAGGGATTAAACCATTTTCATCAAATTTTGGGGCAAAACCTTTGCCCAATTCTAATTCTTGCTTATCCATAATATTTCCCATTTTCGCCCATCATATAGCATTTTAAACCACCAATGGAAGTGCGACGAAATTGATAATAATTTTTATCTAAATATTGAATGAAAACAATCGAGTATCATTACAATCCTTATATTTACTCTAAAATGCTATCAAATGTTATCATTTTCATCAAAATTAAATTTAAAATCAAATTATTACATTTTCTAATTTTGTTATCAAAGTTGAAAATCAAAATTTTTCATGTTTTGAATTAAAACATTATATGGCAAAATTTTTGAAGTTGGATAAATAATTTAACCTCTGCTTCCCGATGAATGGGGAAACATTAATTCCTTCCCTTGAGGGAAGGTGGCACGCCAAAGGCGTGACGGAAGGGTGGGACGACGTAATGGTTTTTCACGGCATTCGTTAAACCCGAAACAGCCACCCTTCAGTCACCTTCGGTGACAGCTTCCCTCAAGGGAAGCAATTAGGAATGCGAAATTCTATTTATCTCCAAATAAAATTAATTTTCTGCAAGTTCCCAGCTAGCGTCGAGCCGTCGCTAGCATAATGCCCATCAAGAAGATTATCGCCAATATCGGCTAGCCAAGGCAGAACTTTCTCAATTTGTCCCCAAGTAATTGGTTCATTGGTTCGTTCGACATGGATTGATTTTATAATTGTGGTTTCGCCAAAATAGTCTTTTGAATTTGGTTGAACCATTTTCATTATAGGTCTTTCCAATTCTTGCGAGGCGGGGAAAGGGCGGTATTTTTCATAATGGTCAATTTCTTCATGTGGGAAAAAATGAACCCGCTTTACGGTTTTGGAATCATTGACGTCAAAAAAAGTTACCAACATGGGTGCTTCATTTAAATTCACATCCCAAACCTTACCCTTTTTCCTTTGTTCATCGGCTTTATTTGTCAGGTAATAATAATATTCAAGCGCATTGCCGCCATTTTTGCCCGCCAATATTAAGAATAAATAACCATTCGCACCAAGCTGTAATGGGATAGCTTCCCCTTTTAAATCGCACCCACCCATAGACATTCCTTGCCAAAAGCTATTACTTGGGGTGCATTTTATTTCTTGAACAGCAGATGCACTATAAAGTGCACCATTATATTCAACGTTTAATGTAACCTTATAACGCTCAATTTTCGGAATTGAGCATGATGAAAGAAAAAGCGTAATAGATAAAAACAAACTATAAATAATGCTTTTGCTTTGTTGTTTCATAATATTACCTTTAAACAATATTTGAAATCAATATAATGTTATTTGGTTTAATATTAATGAAATTAAAAAAGCCCCCGCAGAATAAAGGGGGCTTTTTAAAAATCTTTGACTGTTTATACCAAAACCCTGAGTGAGGCGCAAAGCGCCGAAGGTGGGGTTTTGAGGTTTATCTATACCCACAAAGGCGTAAGAACCTATCTTTCAATTCTGCATTCTCTTTGAAAACGCCGGTGAATTGGGTTGTGATGGTTGATACATTTGGGTGGTGAACGCCGCGGGTTGTCATACATTGGTGTTTGGCATCAATAAGGATTGCAACACCCAATGGTTTAAGGGCTTTTGTAATCGCCTCCGCGATTTGGATGGTCATGGTTTCTTGGGTTTGAAGGCGTTTACAGAAAATCTCTACAACGCGGGCGATTTTTGAAATACCAACCACATTTGTATTTGGCATATAGGCAACATGTGCCTTGCCCAAAATTGGAACCATATGGTGTTCGCAATGGCTTTCAACATCAATATCCCTAAGCATTACGATATCATCATAACCACCAACATCTTCGAATGTGCGCGATAATTCGGCTTCGGGATCAAGCTCATAGCCTGCAAAAAATTCTTCATAGGCTTCGACAACGCGTTTTGGTGTATCCAAAAGCCCTTCACGGTCAGGATTATCGCCCGCCCATTTAAGCAATGTTCTTACGGCGGCCATTGCTTCTTCTTTTGTTGGTTTTTGTGAAGTTTCGGTCAAGAATTGACCATTTTCATTTAACATATCCATTTATTTCCCCAAAATTGGGGACGGGGGTCGAGCCTTTATTCAAAGGACTTAACGCCCGCCCATATTTTTGCTTTAGAAAAAGCTTTTACGATAATAGTTCAAGAACGGTTCATTTAGCAAGCTGCAATATTTTACGCCCTTAATAATGGATTTTTTTTATAAATACCATTAGATGTGTATGTATGACTGAAATTCAATTATTCAATACTATTGCACGCGAAAAAACAATTTTAAAACCAATAAATCCGAAACGCGTAACAATGTATGTTTGCGGTCCAACCGTTTATAATCGTGCCCATATTGGTAATGCACGCCCTGCGATTGTGTTTGATACTTTGGCGCGCCTTCTGCGCCATATTTATGGCAAAGAGCATGTAATTTATGCGCGAAACATTACCGATGTTGATGATAAAATTAATGCCGCAGCCTTTGAAGCGGGCGTTGATATTGGCGTAATAACCAAAAAATATACCGAAATTTATCATTCGGATATGAAATTATTAAATGTCATTATTCCCGATATTGAACCAAAAGTTACCGAACATATGGGCGATATTATTGCACTTGTTCAAAAACTTATTGAATTGGGTCATGCCTATGTGACTGACGATGGCGTATATTTTCATGTTGCGAGTATGAAAAATTATGGGCGTTTATCAAACCGCAAGTTAGAGGATATGCGATCTGGCGCGCGCGTTGAAATTGATGAAAATAAGCGCGAGGCAGCAGATTTTGCCCTATGGAAAGCTGCAAAACCTAATGAGCCTTTTTGGGATGCACCATTTGGAAAAGGGCGCCCAGGTTGGCATATTGAATGTTCGGCAATGATTGAAAAAAATCTTGGCATGACAATTGATATTCATGGCGGTGGGCATGATTTGATTTTCCCACACCATGAAAATGAAATTGCGCAATCGGAATGTGCGCATGGCGGAACACATTTGGCAAATATTTGGATGCATAATGGTTTTTTGAATTTTGGAAATGAAAAAATGTCCAAAAGCCTTGGGAATGTGGTGGATATTGAAGGCCTATGCAATAAATTCCCGCGTGAATCTATTCGCCTTGCGATGTTATCTGCGCATTATCGTGCCCCGCTTGATTGGAATGATGATTTGATAAATCAATCAACCAAAACTCTTGACCGTGCCTATCGGGCAATGGAAAGTATTTGGCGCGATGATGTTGAACCAAAAATCCCGCAGGCTTTAATTGATGTTTTGGCCGATGATTTAAATACCCCACAAGCCTTGGCGGTTTTGGCGGATCTTATTAAAGATGCAAATAAAGCAAGTAGTGATAGTGAAAAAGCTGATGCATTGGCGGCGCTTTTGGGGGCGGGTTCGATTCTTGGGATTTTGCAATTAAAACCAAATGAATGGTTTAAATCTGATAATGATGAAGATACAGATTTAAAATCGCATATTGATGCCTTGGTCAAAGAACGCACCGAAGTTCGCGCCGCGAAAAATTGGGCACGCGCCGATGAAATCCGTGATGAATTGGCAAAATTAAAAGTTATTGTTAAAGATGGCCCAGAGGGAAGCGTTTGGCGCTTTGGTGAATAGATGAGAAAACTTATTTTTGCACTTTGTGCCACATTTTTCCTATCATCATGTGATGCAATAAAATTCAAAGATTCAACGAAAGAAGAGGTCGCACCTGCACAAAATTCGCAACAAGGTGAAAAAGTTGTTGCCAATTTTGATGTTGATAAGGCTGAAACCGAAAAATTTAAACAAGAATTGGTAACAGCTTTCCCAGCAGGTTCAAATGGCGCAGATGTTGAAAAAGCACTTTCTTCAAAGGGTTATGATTGCGGTCCTGATCCAACCAAAACAGACGAACGTGCTTGTACAAATGCGATTACCAAGGATGAATGCGTGATTATGTCAATTGTGCGCACCCTTCCATATGCGCCAGATGGTGCGCAAATTATCAAAGCATGTGGCATGGTGAATTAGTTTATTATGGATATTAATTGGCTGCTTTTGGAAGATTGCACGCAAGACAATGGCGTGGCGCAAATTTTTCAAAACCCAATTGATATGATTATTGCAAATAATTTTGATGAGATTGATGGGGCTATTGCCAAAATAAATGCTGCAAAAAAAAACGGGCATTATTTGGCGGGTTTTGTTTCTTATGAATTTGGCCTTTGTTTTGAAGAAAAGACCAAAAACTTTGCCAAACAATCCAATTTCCCACTTTTAGTTTTTGGGGTTTTTAATGCGCCGCGCGTTACAAATTCGGGTGCTATTGGGCGGCTTTTGCGGCGCAAAAATAAAGGCGCAGGCTTTAGATTGTCGCAAGTTCAATATAGCGATGATTTAAAATCATACACAAAAAAATTCAATAAAATCAAAACCAATATTGAAAAGGGTGATATATATCAGGCTAATTTAACTATCAAAGTTGATATGGATTTTGAAGGTTCGCCAATCGCACTTTATGAAAAATTGCGCGGCCGCCAAAAGGCGAAATATTGCGCTTATATAGATTTTAGTGATGCGCAAATATTATCCCTAAGCCCTGAATTATTTTTTGAAAAAAATAGGCAAAATATTGAAACCCACCCAATGAAGGGCACAATTTCAACTGACAAAGAAAATGCCTTCGATATTCTTTTAAATGATGAAAAGCAGCGCGCCGAAAATCTAATGATAACTGATTTAATGCGCAATGATTTGGCAAAAATCTCGCGCGCGGGTTCGGTTAAAGTGCCAAAATTATTTGAAATTGAAACCTATAAAACCCTTTTGCAAATGATTTCGCGGGTTAAGGCGCGCCTTTTACCCAATAAAAATGCTGCGGATATATTGTGTAGCATTTCGCCAGCAGGTTCAATAACGGGTTGCCCCAAAATTCGGGCAGAAGAATTGATTTTTGAAGCTGAAAATGCGCCGCGTGATATTTATTGCGGCGCAATTGGCATGATTGAGCCAAAAGGCAATGCCAAATTCAATGTTGCAATAAGAACGTCTATAATAAAGGAAAACAAACTTACGCTTGGAATTGGTTCGGGCATTGTTTATGATTCAATTGCAAAAAAAGAATATCAAGAATGCCTTTTGAAATCGCAGTTTTTAACCAAGGCGCAAGATGATTTTGCAATTTTCGAAACCCTACTTTGGACACAAGAAATAGGCTATCAAAACCTTGAAATGCATCTTGCGCGCCTTAAAAATGCTGCGCAGCATTTTGGTTTTAGATTTGATGAAGATTATATTAAACACATGCTAAAAAATACTGCCGATAATATCGCATGGAATAAAGCGCGCATAAAAATTTCGATTGATGAAACCTCTGATGAGGTGGCGATTTTTGAATTTGAAAATGATAATAAGGATTGGAAAATCGCGCTTTCAAAAACTATTATTCAAACCAATAATCCTTGGATTTATTACAAAACCACAAATCGCAAAACCTATGATAATGAATGGCAGTATTATAAAGACCGCGGCATTGATGAAGTGATTTATCAAAATGAAAAAGGCGAATTGACCGAAGGCACACGCACCAATATTTTCGTTGATTTTGGCGACAAAAAACTTGCAACGCCGCCAATTTCATGTGGGATTTTAAACGGAATTTTGCGCCAAAAACTGATTGAAAATGGTGATGCATATGAAAGAATATTGCATGCCGATGATTTAAATGCTGCGCAGCATATTTATGTTGGCAATTCATTGCGGGGATTGAAAAAAGCAATCTTTTGAAACTATCGAATATGTGATAGCAAGTAATATGCGTAAATTCTCAATCATCCTTTGTGCGTTTCTTCTGGCTTCATGCTATCAAAAAGGGGCGGATGCCCCGCGCTCTGATACTGCGCCGCAATCAAATATGGCGATTAATGTTGAAACCTTGGCGCAGGGTTTGGAATTTCCATGGGGTTTGGCATTTTTGCCCGATGGTTCGGCGCTTGTGACAGAAAAAGCGGGGCGTTTGCGCCTTTTGAAAGATAATAAATTATCGCCGCCAATAGCGAACCTTCCCAAAGATATTTTATATGATGGGCAGGCGGGGTTGTTTGATGTTGCCGCACATCCCGATTATGCCAATAATCACATAATCTACATCACCTATGCCAAGGGCACAAAGGATGAAAATGCCACCACACTTTTAAAAGCAAAATTTGAAAATGGCATTTTAAGCGATGTCAAAGAAATTTTTAGCAATAATATAAAGAAAAAAGGCACTGCCCATTTTGGTGGGCGTATTTTATTTCCGAAAAAACAAAGCATTTTATTATCATTGGGCGAAGGTTTTGATTTTAAGGAGCAGGCACAAAATCCGCAAAATGATCTTGGGAAAGTTGTTAGTCTTGACTTTGATGGCAAGCCAATTGCCAATGTCACTGGCTGGCGCCCTGAAATTTATTCAATCGGGCATCGTAATCCTCAAGGGCTTACGCAAGATAATGAAAAAGGCATAATATACGAAATCGAACACGGCCCAATGGGTGGTGATGAGATTAATATTCTAGAAAAAGGCAAAAATTACGGCTGGCCCAAAATTACCTATGGGGTTGATTATACGGGTCTAAAAATATCCGATTATGTGGCAATGGCAGGTATGGAACAGCCGCTTTTATATTGGGTTCCCTCAATCGCGCCAAGCGCGGCAACATTTTATGACAAGGATTTATTCAAAGAATGGAAAGGCGATATTCTGGTCTCCGCCCTCGCGGGTCAACAATTGCGCCGCGTTGATTTAGAAAATGGCAAAGTCAAAAAAGAAGAAACATTCCTAACGGATTTAAAAACCCGCTTCAGAAACATAAAAACCGCCAATGATGGTTCTATTTGGGTTTTGACGGATGAACCCGAAGGAAAAATCCTAAAACTTACGCCAAAACAAAATTAAAGTCATAAAAAATCAAAAACCACGCTTTTTGATTTTTTGTGTCCGCTTAAACTACCCCAAAACTAGTTTTGGGGTAGGGAATCAGTGCGCATCGCCCCAATTTTTGGCGTAATTGGCTTCTACAATTAGGGGGACTGAAAGTTCAACCGCTGGCATTGCCGCTTTTTCCATTGTGGATTTGATTATTTCACAGGCTTTATCGGCGATATTTTCGGCGCATTCAAAAACCAATTCGTCATGCACTTGCAATGTCATTTTCACGTCCAAGCCTGCATTCGCCAAAGCCACTGGAACGCGCGCCATTGCGCGTTTGATTATGTCGGCGGCGGCGCCCTGTAATGGGGCATTGATGGCTTGGCGTTCGGCAAAGCTGCGTTCGGCGCCGCCCTTTGAATTAATGCTTGGTAGGTGAATGCGGCGCCCGAAAATAGTATCGACATAGGCATGTTCCTTGGCAAAAGATTTCATGCTTTCCATATAATCTTTGATGCCAGGGAAGCGGGCAAAATAAGTGTCAATATAAGATTTAGCTTCGCCATTGGTTATGCCCAATTGGCGCGCAAGGCCAAAGGCGGAAATGCCGTAAATGATGCCGAAATTAATTGCTTTGGCACGGCGTCTTATTTCACTTGTCATCTCACTTAATGGCACGCCAAACATTTCGCTTGCGGTCATTGCGTGAATATCAAGGTTTTCTTTAAAGGCGCGTTGCAATTGTTCAATTTGCCCAACATGCGCCAATAGACGTAATTCGATTTGCGAATAATCCGCCGATATTAAAACATTACCTTTATCGGCAATAAAGCAATGGCGGATTTTGCGCCCTTCGGCGGTTCTTATTGGGATATTTTGCAAATTTGGATCGGTTGAAGAAAGCCGCCCCGTAAGTGCCCCAACCATATTGAAACTTGTGTGCACACGCCCAGTTTTTGGATTAATCGCGGCCTTTAAATTATCTGTATAAGTTGATTTTAATTTGGCAAGGGTGCGATAATCAAGGATGGTTCGTGCAAGTTCATGGCCTTTATTTGCCAAATCTTCCATAACATCAACATCAACCTGCCATTGGCCAGATGCGGTTTTTTTGCCGCCCGTAAGTCCCATTTTTTCAAAGAAGATTTCGCCAATTTGTTTGGGGCTGGCTATATTAAATTTTTCGCCCGCCAATTCTTCGGCGCTTGCCTCAAATTCGGCCATTCTTTGACCAAAATCATTGGACAAGATATTTAATTCTTGAACATCAACCTTTATCCCATGCTGCTCCATTTGTGCGATGGGGGCGATTAGGGGGCGCTCGATGGTTTCATAAACAGTGGTGACGCGGTCATGGACAAGGCGCGGCTTTAAAAGTTTCCAAAGGCGATAAGTAATTTCGGCATCTTCGGCGGCATATTTTGTGGCATCATTAATTGCCACTTTATCAAATGTAATTTGGCTTTTGCCTGTTCCGCACACATCTTTGAAAGCAATGGCGCGGTGTTCAAGGTGATGAAGCGATAATTCATCCATACCATGCCCATTTTTGCCCGCATCAAGGCAGAATGATAAAAGCATTGTATCTTCGATTGGTGTTATTTCAATGCCATGCTGCGCCAAAACCGATAAATCATATTTTAAATTATGCCCGATTTTAATAACGCTTGGGTCGCATAAAATTGGTTTTAAAATTGCCAAGGCTTCTTTTAAATCCATTTGGTCAATCACACGTTCGGCAAAAAGGCCTTCATCACTTGTATGACCTAATGGAAGATAGAATGATTGGTCTTTGCCAATATTGAGGCAGACCCCCGCAAGGCCACCAGTGATGCAATCAAGGCCAATGGTTTCGGTATCAATTACTAAAAACCCATTATCTTTGGCGATTTCCAAAACTTCTTTAAGGCGCGCGGCATCTTTTATGGTTTCAAATTTTGAATAGTCTATGGGCGCGGGTTTTTGGTGTTCGATATGGGTAATTGTTCCCGTATCGGGGGTGTGGATTGACGATGTTGCGCCGGTTTCAGCTTGGTCGGCTATATGGCCTTCTGTGCCTAGATGGGCGCGAACGCGGCGGCTTAATGTGCTAAATTCCATTTTTTCAAGGAAGCCCAAAAGCTCTTTGGCATCGGGTTCGCGCACCCTGAAATCATCTATCGGAACAATATCGGGAACATCATCTTTTAAAGTAACAAGGCGTTTGGAAATTTCAATTTGTTCGCGGAAATTTATTAAAGTGTCACGGCGCTTGGGTTGTTTAATTTCTTCGGCGCGGTCAAGAAGTTCTTCGAGTGTGCCATATTGGTTAATTAATTCGGCGGCGGTTTTGGGGCCAATCCCTGGTGCACCCGGCACATTATCCGAACTATCACCCGCCAAAGCCTGAATATCAATGACCTTGTCGGGGGTAACGCCAAATTTTGCCATTACTTCATCAAGCCCCAATGGCTTATCTTTCATTGGGTCATAAAGGGCGATTTTATCGCTCATTAATTGCATCAAATCTTTATCGGATGAAACAATGCGAACGCGCGCGCCTTTTTCAGCCGCAATGCGGGCATAGGTTGCGATTAAATCATCGGCCTCATAGCCAAGCATTTCGATTGATGGCACGCCAAAGGCCATTGTCGCCTCGCGGATAAGGGGGAATTGTGGCACTAAATCTTCGGGTGCAGGTGGGCGTTGGGCTTTATATTCGGGATAGATTTCATTGCGGAAAGTCTTTGAACTTGCATCAAAAATCACCGCCAAATGGGTTGGTTGATCATCCGAACTTTTGCCATCGGCCAAAAATTTGAACAACATGTTACAAAAGCCAGAAACCGCATTGACGGGTAAACCATCAGATTTACGGTTTAACTTTTGGATTGCGTAAAAAGCACGAAAAATATAACCCGAACCATCAATAAGGGTAAGAAGCGAATCGGGGCCAATTTCGTGCGGATGTTGTGTCATTATTTTTCCTGCGCTTAGCGCTTAACTTAAAATATGTCAGCAAAAAGCAAAAACCACGCTTTTTGATTTTTGCTGTCCTTTTTTCCAAATAGCTAAGTGAGGCGCAAGGCGCCGAGGGCGGCTATTTGAGTTTAAATTTCTGCCCGCAATAACTACAGGTTGCTTCATGGCTTTCGCCAAGTTCATAATAGGTTTTTGGGTGGCCGCCTGCGCCGCCGCCGCCATCACAGGCAACACGGTGTTCGGTTACATAAATTACATTTTCGTCTTTAGTTTTTACTTGTGCTTTTGCCATGATTCCCAACTTTAATTTTTAATATTCTAAATTTTTATCGCGCAATTTGCAATCATTCATAGACGCTATCATGCGGCGCGGATTTAAAAGGTTGCCATTCTTTTTGTGCAAGTTCTGACCATTTTAAAAACCCATCCGAAGATAATAAATTATCGCGCATTTTGCCCGCCTTTTCACTTAGTGGCAGTGAATAAGTGCGGCAGCGCACCGCCATTGGCGTGTAAAAAGCATCTGCAATGCATGGCTTTTCACCAAATAAAAATGGGCCACCGAATTTTTCAAATTGGCTTGCAAAAATATAATCAAGGCGTTCAATTTCAATTTTTGCATCTTCTGAAATTGGCGGGGTCGGAATTATGCGGCGAATATTATGGGTAAAATCATTGCGCATATTTGAAAAAACCGAATGCATTTCACAGGTTAAAGCGCGGGCAATTGCACGATCATTCGCATCAATCGGCCATAATTCTTTGGGGCATATTTCTTCGATATATTCGCAAATCGCCAAACTATCCCAAATGTTCAAATCACCATGTTTAAGCGCAGGAACAGTGCCTGTAGGCGACACCGCCAAAACATCCTTAATTTGGCGCTTGCCATAGCCTTCTTGGTCAAGGTCAATTAATTTATCATCAAAATCAAGGCCAGACCAAAATAAAGCAAGCCACGGGCGCATCGACCAAGACGAATAATTGCGTGGCCCTATATAAAGAATTGGTTTTTCAAAAATATTCATATGAAATTTATGACCTCATTGGTGATTTTATTCAATATTAAATATGAATTTTTTTATATGCACCATTATGGTAAATAAGCGGGTCATGGCTTTCATGACCACTGGCGTTAATTATCTCACCTAAAATTATTATATGATCGCCGCCATCAAATTCATTGGTTTTTTTACACTCAATTGTTGCAATATTTCCATATAAAATCGGGCATTTATGTTGGCTTATATCCCAATCGACATTTGAAAATTTATCAAAATTAGGGCGCGCAAAATCTTTTGATATGGATTTTTGTTCACCGTCAAGAATATTGATGGCAAAATAAGAATTGGCTTTAAAGGCATTTAATGTGCCTGAAGATTTTGAAAGACAAAATAGTAATAATGGCGGATCTAACGAAACCGATGTAAGCGAATTAATAGTAATACCACATGGTTTTTCATCTTGGCCAAAAGTTGTTACAATCGCAACACCGGTTGCAAATTGCCCAAGGATTTTGCGCAATTTTTTATTATCATCGCCTTGGCTATATTCGGTAATTTTCTTCATTAAATATTGCCGTCAATCACACGTGAATTTTCGTCACGAATTGTCCAACCTTGGGCAACATTATTTAAATGCAATGTCCAGTGTTCGATTGCCTCATCATGCTTACCGTCTTCGATAAGATTTATAAGTTTAACGCATGAGCGATAACCTGCGCCAAATCTTTTGCGTAGGGTCTCTTTGGATTGGTTAAATCGATGTTGAAAATCTTTTTGATGGGCAACAACCAAATCTAATAATGCGCGATACATAATGCATAAGGTTTTATTCTTGGCACAGGCAACAATTTCAGCATGGAAATTTGCCATGATTGCGGGAAATTCATCAAATTTTTCTTGTTCAACTAATTTGCGTAAACCTTCGGCAAGTTGACGAAAATGTTTGATTTTGCTGGCTTCTTTATTTTCGCAAAAAATTTCCAATGCAAAAGGTTCAAACGCAAGGCGCGCTTCATATAAATCAAGAATATTTGCTTTTTGGAATTGTAAGTAACGCCCCAAATGACGTGTAAGGTTTTTGCGTGAAAGACCCGTGATTTTTGCCCCACTGCGTGAACCGCGCGTGATTTCGATTAATTCTTCATTTTCTAATATTCGTAATGCTTCGCGTAATGTTGGGCGCGAAATGCCATAATCTTGCATTAATTGGGATTCAGGTGGCAAAAAGCCACCTTTTTTTAATTCGCCTGAAATTATTTTATCGCGTAAATTTTGTGCAATTAATTCAGATGCTTTTGGGATTTTAAGAATATTCATAAACTTAATATACTAAGTTTTATAAGAGATAAAACCGTAAAAAACATCATGAAATTATTTTTTATTTAGCCCAAAAATTTTATCAGTCTTCATAAGAAAACTATTCACGCCGCGCTGCGAGCCAAGACCCCATGAATGTTCCACAACTCGCCCACCACTATCGACATGCAAAGTAGATGGATAGCCAGGGATTTTCATAGATTTTGCAATTACTTCGTTCGCATCATCAATAAGCGGGGTTTTTAAAGATGAATCAATTTCATCATAATATTTTTGCAATGAACCATAATGCGCGGGAACTTTTCCACAATGTACACTTATGACAGCAATATCGGGGATTTTATTTAGTTTTTTCAAGGCTTCGTGCCAATTATCCATGTCATCAATACATGTGCGGCACCAAAGTCCAAAGAAGTGAAGAATTAATGGTTTTTTTAAATTAGCAATATCAATGCTTTTGCCATCAATAGTTTGCCAAATTGAATGCGGTAAATAAGTTCCATATAAGACATACGCAGGATCCTTACTGCACGCTGAAGTAAGGCATAAACCACCCATGCCAAGCATAATTTCACGTTTTGAAAAATTCATATTCTATCCGATATCAATAATTAGCCTTACCCATTATATGCTTTGCGTAAAAATTTTTCAAATTAGTTAATTATGTGATTGTGTGCTTGCATATATTTGCTTGGTTGATAGATTATATATATGAATATTGAAAATCAAAAAGAGACCAAAAGTGGTTTCGATACTGTGCGCCTTATTTCTGATTTAGGGCCTGCGCTTGCTTTTTTTATTGGCTATTTTCTTGCGCCAAAATTATTTCCCGCCAATCCAATTACCCATGAACCAAAGCCAATTTTAATTGCAACATTATTTTTTCTTCCGGTTTCAGTTCTGGCCTTTATATATTCATGGGTAAAAACGCGCAAAATTTCGCCAATTGCAATGTTTTCCTTTATTATGATTTTGATTATGTCTGTCCTTGGGCTTTGGCTAAAGAATGATATTTTTATCAAAATGCGCCCAACACTTATATATGGCCTTATGGGGTTGATTTTAATATATTCAGTTATTGTTCGCAGTAATTTGTTAAAAACCTTATTTGATTCAGCTATACATATGGCGGATAATCATTGGCAAACTTTGGCTTTGCGTGCGGGCATTCTTAATATTTGCCTTGCAATAATAAACGAGGCTGTTTGGCGATTATTTAGTGAAAAAATTTGGGTTTTGTATAATATGTGGGGCGATGTTGCTATAAATCTGGCTTTTTGGATTTTTAACATCATGTCTTTGGCAAAATATATGACCGATGAAAATGGTAAACCACTTTTAGAAGACGAGAAGGCGTAAATCATGAAGCGCATAATTAAATTTGGATTTTTAACGATTGCCCTTGCCCAAATCGCAGGTTGTGCAAGCATTCAAGACAATAAATCTGCATCAACAGAGAAAGTGGACGCACCAGTGCAACAGGCGCAAAATCAAGAAGATAAATATTTATGGCTTGAAGATGTTGAAGGCGAAAAAGCCCTTAATTGGGTAAAGTCTCAAAATGATAGATCTTTGGCAAAATTACAGGCCGATGCGCGTTATAAAAAATTCGAAGATGAAGCAATGGCAATGGTCAAGGCCAAAGATAGGCTTACCTTTGGTGGATATATTGAAGGCTATGTCAGTAATTTTTGGCAAAGCGATACCCAAATTCATGGTGTTTGGCGCCGTGCAAAATTTGATAATTGGAAAACCGGCAATCCTGAATGGGAAAGCATTATTGATTTTGATGAATTATCAAAAAAAGAAGATAAAAATTGGGTTTATAAAGGCGCAGATTGTTTAAATTCGCGCGATATGTGGAATACAATTTGCCTTATGTCTCTTTCAAATGGTGGTAAGGATGCCAATATTAAGCGCGAATATGATATTAAAACCCGCAAATTCGTTGATAATGGCTTTCTAATCCCAGAAGCAAAGTCTGACACAACATGGATTGATAAAGATACAATTCTTCTTGGCACAGATTGGGGCAATGATAGCCTTACTGAATCAGGCTATCCATTCATTGTTAAAACCCTAAAGCGCGGTCAAAAACTTAAAGATGCCAAAGAGGTTTTTCGCGGTGAAAAAACCGATGTTTCAGCAGGTGCATATCGGGTTGAAGATGCGCCAAATCACTATGAATATTTTTTCTATAGAAGCCCAACATTCTTTACCAATATAACTTTTTATCAAAAGCCAAATGGTGAAATTGCAAAATTAGATTTACCACAAAAGAAAAGCATTATCGGCCTTCGTGATGGCAAATTATATGTCACTTTGAATGAAGATTGGACACCGCGCGGCTCATCGCAAGTTTTTGAACAAGGTTCTTTGGTCGAAACCTCTTTGGCGCAAGTTGCCGATAATAGCGGCAAGATTGATGTTAAAGTAATTTATGCCCCACAAAACCGTGAAGCCGTGCAATCGGCATCATTGGTTAAAAGTGGCATTATTGTTGATTTAAGCAAAAATGTAAAAAGCGAAATTAGATTTTACCAAAAATCTGGGAATGATTGGCAATATAGTACAATAGATTTGCCAAAAAATGGCGTTGCAGGAATTGCTGATTTAGATAGTTTTACCGATCAGATTTTCTATTCTTATAATGATTTTATAACACCGCCATCAATCTATATGGCGCAAACACAGGCGCAAAAACCGCAAATCATTCAATCGCAACCTGCACGCTTTGACGCAAATGATTTGATGGTTGAACAATTAGAAGCCACATCAAAAGATGGCACCAAAGTTCCTTATTTTGTAGTTCACAAAAAGAATATTAAATTTGATGGTTCAACACCAACCCTGCTATATGGATATGGCGGGTTTGAAGTTTCAATGCTTCCAAATTATTCGCCTTATATTGGTAAAATGTGGCTTGAGCGCGGCGGCGCTTATGTTCTTGCCAATATTCGTGGCGGTGGGGAATTTGGCCCTGCATGGCATGATGCAGGCCTTAAAACTAAACGCCAAGTGGTCTATGATGATTTTATTGGCGTTGCCGAAGACTTGATAAAACGCAAAATCACAAGCCCAAGAAGGCTTGGAATTATGGGTGGTTCAAATGGCGGTTTGTTAATGGGTGTAATGCTTACACAAAGGCCAGAATTATTTAATGCAGTTGTGGTTCAAGTTCCGCTTTTGGATATGCTTAGATATCATAAATTGCTTGCGGGTGCTTCATGGGTTGATGAATATGGTAGCCCTGAAATCGCCAATGAGCGTGCATGGCTTGAAAAATTATCGCCATATCAAAACCTTAAAAAACGCGCAGATTTTCCAGAGCCTTTGATTGTTACATCAACCAAGGATGATAGGGTTCACCCAGGGCATGCACGAAAATATGGCGCCAAATTAGAAGAATTGGGGATGCCATTCCTTTATTATGAAAACATAAATGGCGGGCATTCGGCGGCAGCAAACCTTGTAGAGGGTGCAAAAAGGCGCGCGCTTGAATTTACTTATTTGTCAGAAAAATTGATGGACTAGCGCCTCATGTGTTTATTTGCACTCAAACTATGGCAATCTTTTAGGTCAATCTTTTTGAATTTTATTCTTGGAATATCCCAATATTACTGCGAATAAAATTCAAAATCTTGCCTTAAAATCTTCGCCATATTTTAAGCACGACTAAACACATGAGACGCTAAATGAAAATTGGTTTTGTTATTTTTCCAAATATAACCCAGCTTGATATGAGCGGTGCTGCGCAATTTTTATCGCGCATGCCAAATGCGCAATGCTTTTATTTATGGAAAGATACAAAACCAATTAAGACTGATTGTGGATTTGAAATTATCCCAAGCCATTCATTTGATGAAGCGCCGCAAATGGATATTCTGCTTATGCCGGGTGGTTTTGGAATATGGCCATTACTTAAAGATGAAATTGTTTTGGACTTTTTGCGCACCCAAGAACCAAAACTTCAATATTTATGCTCGGTTTGTAATGGATCATTAGTTTTGGGGGCGGCGGGTCTATTGCAAGGTTATGATAGTGCTTGCCACTGGGCTTGGGGGCATGAATTACAAAAATATGGCGCTAATTTTGTTAAGGCGCGTGTGGTTCAAGATAGAAACCGCTTTTCTGGCGGCGGCGTTACCGCAGGTATTGATTTTGCCTTGACATTATTTTCAAAAATCGCGGGTGAGGATGCGGCAAAACTTGTTCAGCTTGGTCTTGAATATGATCCTTCGCCGCCATTTGATTGCGGAAGCCCTGATAAAGCACCCGAACATTTGAAAGAAAAAATCATTCAAATGAATAAAGAACGATTGGAAAAACTTTATTCTTAATTGCTTAAAGATGCTTAATATGTGATAATGTGCATATTCAGGCAATATTCATAAACTACAGAGTAGCTTTTGAATTAATTAAGAAAACCAACAAAATTGGAATTGAAAAATGAGCATTTTTAAAAAAACTTTTACAATCTCCTCATTGGTATTAATAGGCGCGATTTTGGGCGCTTGTGAAACTGTACCTTACCCAGAGCGTGTGGCAAATTATGAAGCGAAAATGCGCGCTGATTATGTTGGTAAATCGGTTGATGCATTGCTTTTGGCGATGGGGCCACCTGAATCTTCTTATACTTTAACTGATGGGCGCGATGTAATTCAATATTTAAAAGAGCGTTCTTATACAACAGGTGGCGGTACTTATACTGATTATCATACAGAAGTTATTGGTTATAAAACCTTTAAACGTGATGATGGCAGCACAAAGCAAATTCCGATTACGCGCCAAGTTCCATATTTAAGAACTGACCCACTTGTTTCGCATCATGAAAAATGTGCGCAAAGATTTGTAATTTCAAAAGCAAAAATAATTGAAGATTTCAAATGGGAAGGTAATTCTTGCTTTTAATGTATGAAATTTAATTCGACAAAATCATACAAAAGCGTAGAAATATACCAAAGGTGTATTATGAATAAAAAATTATTAGGTGGCGCATTATTAGGATTATTGGCTATTGGAATTGGTGCGTGCGAAACTATTCCATATCAAACCCGCCTTGATAATTTTGAAGCGCCAATAAAGGCGAAATATATTGGCAAGAGTGTTGATAATGTTGTCCTTGATATGGGGCCGCCAAATTCATCATATAATCTTTCTGATGGGCGTGAAATAATTCAATATTCGTCACGTCGCACTGACCGTTCAAGTATGGGCGGCACAATCGCGCTTGGCACTTCTTTTGGGCATTATTATAATCGCGGTTCGGTATTAATGGCATGGCCATTATTCAGCCCATATTATAATGATGGCTATTCAGAACGCGAATTAGTTTGCATCAAACGCTTTTTGGTCAATAAGGACAAAAAGGTTGAGGACTTCCGTTGGGAAGGCAATTCTTGTTTTTAAATTAGATTTGGGAATTAGCCGCCTAAACGCGCTAATGCGGCCTGCATATTTGCGGTTTGCGCTTGATATGCGGCAACGGCGGCTGAGCTTCCAGATGATGACTTACCTTTTGCACTTGTTGATGCCGCTGATTGCTTACGAAGTGCAACTTGGGTTTCATTGGTTGAAACATCGCGATAGCCAGAACGAATTCGAGTTAATACCGAATTTATTGCATCAAGCGAAGTTTTCGCTTTGGTTTTATCGGAAACATCAATATTTGATGGCAAATCTAAAGCGATAATAACATTAGATTTTACCCCAGTTTTCGCATTAGTAGAAATCGCGCTAAAGCTTTGGGCGACACCTGCATCCATGCCTAATTGTTTTAATGCATCAAGCACGCCATCGCCGGCTGAAATCTCTAATTTGAATTTATCTTTTGGCATGATTGATAAATATTTGCTGCCATTTTTTATCAAAGTCGACACATTGGCATATCGTGATAATGAGCTTGCAATTTTGGTTGTAAGGGTTGTCATAGTTTCACCCTTATCAATTGTGATTTTACGTTTAGTTCCGCCATTTGCTGCAATATAGAAAAAATCACCCGCATGAAGACCAGTAACATCAGTTAAAGATTGGGTTTCACCAAATAGCATATCACCTTGCGGTAAACCCATATTTTCAAGCGATTTAGATTGGTTATCAATGCCCGCTATCATAACTTTTGAATCTGCTTCGGCCTGAACATTCATTGTATAAATATCAGATCCATCAGTGCTTGAAATGCCCCTCAATTTGGTTTGAAGCGCAAGCTTATCGGCGGCATTTTCATCGGTTACGCCCTCAAATGCAAGGTCAATACGACCATTGCTAAGGTTTAGTGAATTAATCGGCGCACCTGAAAAATCTTTGGTAAAATTAACGCTCATATTTGAAAGTTTGACCGATTTTAATTGGTCATACATTGCATCATTTGTAGTTTTTTCACCAACAAATACGGCGTTTCCACTATTATCAATTGCAAATTGGCTAAAGCGGCCCATGCCAATTGATGAAGCCAAAACATCAGCCCCGCCAATCGAACCATCAGAAGTGTTTAATCTGCTTAAATGCCCATTATTTGAATCATCATTCCATGCAACATAGGCTTGTGTGCCGCTAATTTGTAGTGAAACTGGTTGATCATTTCCGCTTGTGCCAAGGCTTTTTGTATAAATTTCATTGCCAGAAGTATCAAGCGCCTGAACATAAGTATCAATTCCGCCCAATGCAGTAGAAGAACCAATTGCATTTGTGGTTTTACCCAAAACCATTAAAGTTCCGTCTTGGGCAAATTTTACATCAATTGCGCTATCATCACCTGTTGCGCCTTGTTGATGTTGCCATAGGTCTTTACCGTTTTCATCAAAGGCCGCAACAAAGCTTTCAAGCCCTGTACCTGCTGATGTTACGCTATTATCAATTTTTCCATTAACTGCACCTGCGATTGCAATTGTGCCATCATTATCATTTACGGCAATTGAAAAGCCTTGTGCCGCACTTGCAGAGCCTAGGGCGCGTGAAAATACAACATTTCCCGCACTATCAATTTTTTGCAAAACTACATCAGTTGCAGCTTTTGGATTAAAGTTTGCAATTTCACCTGAAGAATCGGCAATAACATAAATATTGCCATCGGCATCTTTGGTCATCGCCCTGATTTTTGCGCTTCCATTGGTTGCGGCAAAATCAGTTTTTGAAATATTACTTGCAGAAGTGCCATCAAGGTCGATGCGGCTTATGATGCTTTGTTCAACCTTATCTTTTGTTTTTGCACCCGCAACCCAAATTGCACTTTGTGTATCTCCAGCCGCGGCACCAAAATTAATTGTTTCACTATCATCAATGGCAAGTTTTAGGCTTTGTTGCTTGCTATCTTCAATGCCTTTTACTGTGGATTTTTTTGTGCTTTCAACCGCAGAGAAGCGTGAATTAATGCCAACAGCAGCCATTTTACTATTTAAGAAAACAGCAACATTTTCAACAGTGCGCGGGGTTGAACCCATTTCATTTAAATCAACATCAACCGATTTTTCGGTGCCAATAATATCTTTGGCTTTTATAGTGAATTTAACATTGCCAACCCATTGTGGAACAACACTTGTTGAATCACCATTTACAAGTGGGTCTGTTGTATAAGTTCTACCAGTTGTAGAAGTGCCCCATGCATCGCTTACAAGGCTTGTATATTTTTTGCCTGCAATCATTGATGCGCCAGTTAAAGGATTGGCGGCAACATAGGCTTTAACTTCTTCAAGACCTTTTTGAATGCGGGTTTGAATTTTTGTGCGCTCTGTATCTGATAAGGATTTTGTTGATGCGATTTCGGTTAAAGCACGGATTTTATCCATTGCATTATAAACAACGAATAATTTTCTATCATTTGTGTCTTTATCAGCCGAACCAACACCACGCCCAAGATTGGTCTGGATTAATCGTGTATCATTTAAAGCTGCGCTTGCTAATTTACCAGTTTCAGTTTTAGGGGCTGCACTATCCCATGGGGTATAATCGGCGATAGTTTTTGGTTTTTTAGCGGTGTAAGAGGATGTATCAGTTGGGTAAAGGCTGCTTAAATCAAGCGCACTTGGGCTATAGCTCGACGAAGACGAACCAAAAAGACCCAATGATAGTGGCGAAATTGTCAAATCTTTTACCCCATTTTTTATCAAAAATAATCCATCTTGGTTACTTATGGTTTAAAAAAACGGATAAAATTTAAAAATTACTGTTTAAAAAGCAGCAAAAACACCAAAAAATTTGACCTTTAGAGCATATTTGCGTAAAGGCGCGCCATAAAGTTTCTCCCCAAAAGGATATTAAAGTGACAAATCTAACTGCGCAGATGCGCAACATCGCCATTATTGCACACGTTGACCATGGCAAAACGACATTGATGGACGCCATGCTTGCACAAGGTGGCGCTTATCGCGAAAATGAAGCACGTGCGGAACGTGCGATGGATTCTAATCCACAGGAAAAAGAGCGTGGCATTACCATTTTGGCAAAATGCACTTCTATTGAATATTTGCATGATGATATGATGCACCGCATTAACGTTGTGGACACCCCAGGACACGCCGATTTCGGCGGCGAGGTTGAGCGCGTACTTTCAATGGTTGATGGTTGCCTTCTTTTGGTGGATGCGATGGAAGGGGCAATGCCGCAAACCAAATTCGTGCTTTCAAAAGCATTGGCGCAAGGTTTGAAACCAATTGTGGTTCTAAACAAGATTGACCGCCCAAATGCCCGTCCAGAAGCAGTATTGGACGAAGTATATGAATTGTTCATGGCGCTTGGCGCAACAGAAGAGCAATTTGATTTCCCTGTTGTTTATGCTTCTGGCCGTGATGGCTGGGCAAGCCATGAAAATAATGGCCCAACATCAGATTTGACAGCTTTGTTCGACACAATCGTTAAACATGTTAAAGCACCTGAAGCTTCTGATCATATCGATGAGCCGTTTTCAATGCTTGTAACCATGATCGATTCAGATCCGTTCTTGGGCCGTATTCTTACTGGTCGTGTGCAATCAGGTAGATTGAAAGCAACTGACCCTATTAAAGCATTATCACTTGAAGGTGAATTGGTTGAGCGCGGTCGCTGTTCAAAAGTATTGGCTTTCCGTGGTTTGAAACGTCAGCCAATTGATGAAGCAGTAGCAGGTGATATCGTATCAATCGCAGGCCTTACAGAAGCAACTGTTGCGCACACAATTTGTGATCCTGTTGTTGAAACTTCAATTCCGTCAACCCCAATTGATCCACCTACATTGTCGGTAACTGTTATGGTGAATTCATCACCATTAGCGGGCCGTGAAGGCGATAAGGTTCAATCACGTATTATCCGTGCCCGTCTTTGGAAACAGGCTGAGACTGATGTTGCGATTAAAGTTGGTGAAACTGCTGATTCTGATGCATTCGAACTTCAAGGTCGCGGCGAGTTGCAAATTGGCGTTTTAATTGAAAATATGCGCCGTGAAGGTTTCGAACTTTCAATTTCACGCCCACGCGTTGTTTTGCAAAAAGACGAAAATGGCAATACGCTTGAACCAACCGAAGAAGTAATCATCGATGTTGATGATGAATTTACAGGCCCAGTGGTTGAGAAAATGTCAATCCGTAAAGCAGAATTGCATGATATGCGCCCATCAGGTGGTGGTAAAACCCGCCTTACTTTCTATGCGCCATCACGTGGCTTAATTGGTTACCACTCTGAGTTTTTAACCGATACACGCGGTACTGGCGTTATGAACCGTTTATTCCATGGTTATACACCTTGGAAAGGCGCTATCCCTGGTCGTCGTAATGGTGCGATGATTTCAACCGATACAGGTAAATCAGTAACTTATGCGCTTTGGTATCTTGAAGAACGCGGCACGCTTATGATTGGCGGCGGCGAAGATGTTTATGAAGGCATGATTATCGGGGAAAACGCAAAACCAGAAGATATGGAAGTAAATCCGTTGAAAGAGAAAAAACTTTCAAACGTTCGATCTTCTGGCAAGGATGAGGCAATGCGCCTTACCCCGCCTAAACGCCTAACACTAGAAGCGGCAATTTCTTGGATTGATGATGATGAATTGGTGGAAGTAACACCAAAAGCAATTCGCCTTCGCAAGCAAGAATTAGACCCTACAAAACGTAAGCGTAAGCAAAAAGTAGATTAGTATATTTAAGCCCCGTTTATTGCATTGCCCATCCAATGGATAATTCAATAATTACGGGGTTTAATTTTTTTAGAGCTTTATTATTCGAATGTATAAGCCTGTCGCCAGACAGGCTTTCATTATATTGTGCATTGGCACGTGGTTCAAAACGAATACCAATTGTGCATTTTTGGTTTTTCTCGCTTAAAAAACCATTATGCAAATTACTTGCATAGCCGCCATAATCCCAATCAAAGCCAGACATTGAAATTATGTTTTTATTTATTTTAACGGCTTTATCCAAAGAATCGCCAATTTTTAAGCCTGCAATATTCCATGTGCTAGATTGGTTTTCAAACTGAATAGATGATGGATGTTTTAATTCTTCATCATAAAACAAAACTTCGGCACGTTTTTTTGGATTATTTGGGTATAAAATAACACCTTTATAGATTTCGCCTTCTGGCCCATTAATATCCCCAAGTATTGCATCCTTGCCATATTTTCTTAAAATTGATTTTGCGCTATCATTTTTACTAATCGGAGTATTACATGTAATATTTTGTGCTAGTACAGGATTTGCAAATATTAAAAATAATGTAGTGTAAGCTATAAATTTAGATTTTTTCATTGTTTTTCACATGCTCTTTTTTTAATTATATTTATTTTAAAGAAATATTTAATTTCTCAAAATCCATAAAAAATTTAATAATAACAAAGAGTAATATGATTAAAAATTAATTATGGCCTGTGATTTCACCCATAAGGGTGATTTAAAATTATTGTTTAAATGCAATAATATATACGCTCGTAGTAAAAGTTTGACGTGACCTTATTTTTGCGCGGCCATAATTACTTTTTCATTAGTTTGGCAATTATGCCTTCTTGACGTGCGGCTCAATGCCTCGATTTAAGTTTCAGTCGCACGTCCTTTTTTTAATATAATCTAATTTCTTTTATAAGCCCAGCAAGTTTTGATTGTTTTGGACAATTAGTCTTGAAATAAACTTGGTTTAATTGTGACTTAATTGTATTTTTGCTTACGTTTCTTTCCGCTGCAACTTCATTAATGGTTTTACCATCTGCAATTAAGATTGCGATATGTGCTTCGCGTGAGGTTAGCTCATATTGTTTTTGAAGAAGTTCAATTATTTGATCGTTGCTTTTTGGCTTATCCTCGATTGATAAAATCAATTGTGGCATAGTTCCGGCAAGGCATATTTTTTGAATTTTTAGTATTGTCCCCAATTGCATTTCAAGTTTTAGGTATTTTTCGCAATCACCATCAATATCTTTTAAATGATCTATTTCTTCTAAAATTCTTTTGCCCTCACTATTAATGGCAATCAGATTTTTTCCATTAACCTTAAGGCCATTTATAAGCAAAATTCTTTCAACGCCAATGCCATTATAATTTAAAAGACGATTTGCAAAATCAGTATGAACAAATGGTTTTGCAGTATCTTCAACCACTTTTTGCAAAATTAAATTAGTATTTTTCGCCTTTGCAATTTCTTGGCGCGTCATAAGCATATTAATCAATTTTGGCGATAAATTATTTAATTGATTAACATCATTATTGCTAAAGGGTTCGCTATTTTTACCGCGATGTATTCCAATTGCCATTTGCCCGCGGCTAGTATTAAAAATACCACCCATTGCATGTGTTAAATCATCGCCAAATTTTCTATAATGTTCATTTACAATTAGGCTTTTTTCAAAATCTTCACGTGAAATTAGGCCGTCAATAATATTCCATGCGCGATCAAGATTTTGTGGATTTGCCCGCGCACTCCATAATATGTCTTTGTCCACAAAGTCTTTTGAATATGCTTCTAATTGTTCTTTCGGCCAATAACCTGAATTTGCTGTTACGGAATGATCCCCGTCTTTTGAGACAAGGTGAAAAATCATAGAACGTGCGTCAAACGCCCGCGTAATGCGTGTTGGTAATTCGTAAAAAAGCTCATCATCAAATGCGCTTTCGAATATGATATTTGGTGTTAGTGACATACCAAAATTAGCCTCGGCATTAAGCTTATTTTTAAAAGCTGATATTTGTCAAGTTATTTAGGCTTGCAAACACGTCGAAAATCGACAAGAAGCAATGAAAAACTATGAAAATATAAGGGAATTAGTTTTGAAAAAGAAAATCGCCGCATTTGACGTTGATGGCACAATCACTTTCACAGATTCTTTTATGTTATTCTTAAGGTTTACCACTAGCAAATGGGGCTTTATCGCCAAATTAACGGCATTATTGCCGTTTTTCATCTTATATATTTTCAAAATTTATAGCCGTGACGATGTTAAAAACCGTATTTTAAATGCGTTTTTACAGGGGAAAAATACTAAAGAATACAAAGAATATTGCGTAGAATTTTCGAAAATCTATGCAAAAATTTTACGCAGTGATGCACTAAAAGCAATAGAAAGTCATAAGGCCATGGGCCATGAATTGGCCATGGTTTCTGCTTCACTTGAAGATTATTTGATACCTTTTGCAAATTCCCTTGGTATCAAAAATGTCATAGCAACCAAGCTTGAAATTAAAGATGATGTTTTAACTGGTAAAATGCTTGGCCCAAATTGCCGTGCCCAAGAAAAATTAAACCGTATCTATCAATATTTTGGTGATGCCGAAATAATCGCAGCTTATGGTGATAGTCGTGGTGACAAAGAAATGATCGACGCTGCGAAAGAAAAGCATTATCGCACCTTGATAGATGAGCCTAAAAATAAAGGCGAAATCGTACGTGAATTATATTGGAATGGCGGCCTTAAAAATTAACAAGCGCGCGCTACTTTGCCATCTGCTGAACAATAAAGACGGTTTAAAACCTCTAAAACCTGATATACTTCATTAGAGGCAAGGCGGTAATATATATGCTGGGCTTCGCGGCGGGTCGCAACTAATTTTAGGGCGCGTAATTTTGCCAAATGCTGTGATAGTGCGGCCTGATTTAATGTTACAAGTTTTGCAAGCTCATTAACATTCAATTCGCCATCTAATAAATTACAAAGTATAAGCAGCCTCTTTGCATTGCCCATAGCCAGCAAAAGGCTTGAGGCCTCTTCTGCCATGATTTCTTTATCTTCGTTCTTTATGGTTAGATTTTTCAATAAGCACCTTTATCAATTACATTAGCATATTCGCATGTAAAAGTAAATTAATTGAAAAATGTGGCAAATTGCCCTATGAAGAATTATGAAATTCACGAATGAAGATAGGGAAAAACTACTTGCCGCCAAATTTGTTGGCGATAAAGTCATTGATAGGCTTGAAGAAATTGGAATTTATAATTTCGAAATTCTTTCGCAATCTACGCCTGAATTTATTTGCAAAATGGTTGCCGCACATATTGGCGTAAGCTGTTGGGGCAATAGCCCACAGGCAAGAAAAGCGATTGAAAACGCGATTATGGTTGCGCGCGAAAACCATTAATTTCTTCCAAAATTTGGTTTATCGCTATCTTGACCCGCGTCAATAACCTCTTTGCGCATTCACAAGCGAACCCCGAAAAGTTGCAGACTTTTTGGATAAGGTGAGCGAATAATAATGGCAAGAAGAATGCGCTTAGCGCCCAAAATTTGGTTTATCGCTATCTTGACCCGCGTCAATAACCTCTTTGCGCATTCACAAGCGAACCCCGAAAAGTTGCAGACTTTTTGGATAAGGTGAGCGAATAATAATGGCAAGAAGAATGCGCTTAGCGCCCAAAATTTGGTTTATCGCTATCTTGACCCGCGTCAATAACCTCTTTGCGCATTCTTCTTGCACGGGTTATCGTATCAAACAATGTTTCCCCATCATCCCAACGAATTGCGCGGCGAAGGGCGGTTAAATCTTCTGAGAAGCGCCCCAAAATTTCCATCACCGCATCTTTATTCAAAAGGAATACATCGCGCCACATTGTTGGATCTGAAGCTGCGATACGCGTGAAATCACGAAAGCCGCCTGCCGAATATTTTACAACTTCGGATTCGGTAAGGTTTTCCATATCCTCGGCAGTTGTGACAATGCAGAAGGCGATTAAATGCGGAATATGGCTTGTCATTGCCAGAACTAAATCATGGCGTTCGGGCGTCATATTTTCAACATTTGCGCCCATTTTTTGCCAAAATTCTTGGATTTTTTCCACTGCTTTTAGATATTCAGCATTATCATTTTCAAGTGGGGTGATGATTGACCAACGGTTTTCAAACAGGTTTGCAAAACCTGCATCTGGGCCTGAAAGTTCTGTCCCTGCAATTGGGTGGGCGGGCGCGAAATGAATATAGGGTGGTAAAAACTCTTGAATTTCCTTGATTATTGCACCCTTTACAGAGCCAACATCAGATAAAATTGTTCCGCTTTCCATAAAAGGTAAAATTTCTTTGGCAACATTACCCATTGCCCCCGATGGGGTGCAAAGAATTACCAAATCGGCAGATTTTAAAAGGCCTTGATAATCATCATAAACTACACCCAATGATAATTCATTGGCGCGTTTTCGCACATTTTCATTAGAATCATAAAGCGCAATTTCGCCTGCGCATCCTGTTTCTTTGATTTTGTGCGCCAATGATGATCCGATAAGACCAATACCGATTATGGCAATTTTATTGAAAATCATTTACCCATAAATTCCTTTAATGCCGCAATAAGGCGCCTGTTGGCATCATCCGTTCCAATTGAAATACGCAAACAATTAGGAAGATTATAAGCGCCAATTTTTCGAACAATAAGCCCCTTGGTTTTTAAGAAAATATCGCAATCATCGGCATGTTTTGCGTCTTTAAATTCAACCATAATGAAATTTGTAACGCTTGGAATTGCTTTAAGGCCAATTTCATTGATGATTTGGCTTAATTCACCAAGCCATTTTTGATTATGCGCCGCAGAATTTTGCGTGAAATCACCATCATTCATCGCCGCCGTGCCAGCTTTTAATGCAGGTAAAGAAACGTTAAATGGAGAGCGAACACGTTGCAATGCATCAATAATTCTTTGCGGCCCATAGGTCCAACCAATACGAAGCGCGGCAAGGCCGTGAATTTTTGAAAATGTGCGTGTCATTAAAACATTTTCAAATTCGCCCGCCAATTCAATGCCAGAAGCATAATCATTGGCATTCACATATTCGGCATAGGCCGCATCCAAAACAAAAAGAATATTTGATGGAATTGCAGAATGAAGACGTTTGATTTCATCAAAACTAACATAAGTTCCGGTTGGGTTTGATGGGTTATCGATGAAAATGATTTTGGTTTTTGGGGTGATTGCCGCCAAAATTGCATCAATTTGGGTTTGGTAATCTTTGGTTTTTGCCGATACGCAAATGGCGCCCGCTTGCTGTGCAATAAGGCGGTAAACTAAGAAACCATATTCAGATTGAATAATCTCATCACCAGGGTTTAAAAATGCGCGCCCCAAAAGCTGAAACACTTCATCAGAACCATTGGTGCAGACGATACGGTTTTCATCAATGCCATAACGTTTGGCAATCGCATTTTTTAATTCTTCATGCGCGCCATCAGGATAAATGTTTAATTCGCCACTTGCGTCTTTAAAAGCCTCTGCTGCGGCATTTGAAAAGCCCAATGGGTTTTCATTTGATGAAAGTTTATAAACCTTATCAACGCCTTCAATTGTGGCTTCACCGCCTTTGTAAGGTACAATATCAAGTATATTATTTATTGGTTCTGGGCGCATTTTAATTTTCCTCTGCGCGCTTATAATAAATGCCAATCAATTAAACAATCGAATATGCACCAAGGAAATGCACACCATTTGCCGCATCATGCAAATTTTCATGAAACCCGATAATATTCCAAAGATAATATCCGCCGCCTTGGCTTATCTTTGTTGCTTTATCAATTGGCGGGTTTTCATTCTTTGTGGCGATAATTGAATAATCATTACCAGTTTCCAAAGGCGTTATTTTAGCAAGGCACAAAGCCTCTGGCGCTATGCCTTCAATATGGGGAAGAGCCATATTGATTTTTAAATCTTGAAATTGCGGTTTTAAGATTTCAAGCCACCAATCTTGATTTTCATCGGGCCAAGGAAGCGAAAGGATAAGGTTTTCTTTTTCTTCGGCAGTTTTTATGGCTTCAAGCGCGCTATCGGCAATTTGCGGAATAACGGCGGCGCCAAAACCAATACGGCTTGGGGCGGTGGATTTGGCAACGCAAATTACGCCCATTGGCGCTTGATTAGCAAGATTACGCGTAATCATTGCACGCCATACCATATAGGAAAGGCGCTTACCCAAGGTTGGTTCGCGCCTTAAAACTTGCCTGATAATTTCAACTTCGCGTTTTGGACGCCAACCAAAGCCCAATTCTTCACCAGCAAGTTTGGCGTCTTTTGCTTTTGATGCCGCAACTTTTTGTGCAATTTGCGTGCGTTCAACCAATAAATGCGCGATTTGGGCATCCAATTCATCAATACGCAGACGCAATTGGGAAATATCTTCGGGATTTTGCTTTTTATCAGAAGTCATTTTTAATCTAATGAACAATTTAAGCCAAAAACGCAAGATTTTTGCGTGAAATTAATTTATTACCATATCATCCCTATGCACCAAGGCAGGGCGACCTGAATAGCCCAAGATTTCCTCAATTTCAGTGGATTTTTTACCGATAATCATTGCGGCATCGGCTGAATTATAGGCCGAAAGGCCGCGTGCAATTATTTGCCCGTCTTCGGATTTAATGGCAATTGCATCGCCGCGTTCAAAAGAGCCATCAATTGCCTTAACCCCAACTGGCAAGAGGCTTCCGCCCTTTTCAAGCGCTTTGATTGCACCAGCATCAATAATATATGTGCCCTGCGGTTTAAGATTGTGCGAAAGCCATGAAATGCGTGCAGCTTTTGGGTCGGTATGAGCGGTGAAAATTGTGTGCTTTGCGCCATCTAAAATCCGCGCAATTGGGTTTTGCGCGCGCCCATCGGCAATATAGACATTTGCACCCGCCGATGTCGCAATGATTGCCGCATCAATTTTTGTGCGCATACCACCTGTTCCAACACCCGCCGAAGAATTTGCACCGCCCGCCATAGCTTCTATTTGTTCTGTGATTTGCGATACAATTGGCAGATGTGTGGCATTTGGGTTTTCGCGTGGATTGGCATCATAGAGCCCATCAATATCACTAAGAAGCACAAGGGCATCAGCGCCAATCATTTGTGCCACGCGCGCCGCCAATCTATCATTATCGCCATATCTTATCTCTTCGGTGGCGATTGTATCATTTTCATTGACAATCGGTATTGCGCCAAATGAAAAAAGGCTTTCAAATGTTGCCCGCGCATTAAGCCAATTACGACGACGTTCTGTATCATAAGCAGTTAGAAGCGATTGGGCGCATACAATATCAAATTGCCCAAGGGCATCTTGCCAAGCCTGCATAAGGCGCGCTTGGCCTGTTGCGGCGGCGGCCTGCTTTTCTTCAAGTTTTAATTTGCCCGCTTTAAGTTTTAAGGCTTTACGGCCAAGGGCAACCGCGCCCGATGTTACAATTAGAATATCTTTCTTTTGGGCGCGTAAATTGGCAATATCTTGTGCAATGCTTGCAAGCCATTCAGTGCGCACAATTCCATTTAGCGAATCCACAAGAAGTGCAGAGCCGCATTTAATAACAATTCTATTTGCGGCCTTAAGTTTCATTATGGTTGCCAGCCTTCGTCGATTTCTTGCACATCTTGATCGACTGCATTTGCATCGCGGGTGATTTTAACTTCTTTGAACATTTGCGCTAAAACTTGATGAACATTTTTTTGCGCAATGCCCGAAATCGTATGAACTTCTTGCTTTGATGCTTTTTCTAGGGCTTTTTTCTTTTTCTTGATTTCTTCATCACTTAAAGAATCAATTTTATTAAGCGCCACAATCTCTGGCTTTTGTGCCAAGACATCTGAATAGGCCTCAAGCTCTTTGCGGACAACTTTATATGATTTTGCCACATCTTCTTCTGTGCCATCAATTAGATGCAAAAGAATGGCGCAGCGTTCAACATGGCCCAAGAACCTTGTACCAAGGCCGACACCTTCGGATGCACCCTCAATAAGCCCTGGAATATCGGCAATAATAAAGCGCGCATCCGCCCCCAAGCTTGCCACGCCAAGATTTGGATAAAGCGTTGTAAAGGGATAGGATGCAATTTTTGGATTGGCAGATGTAACCGCCTTCAAAAAAGTTGATTTACCCGCATTTGGCAGGCCGATAAGCCCAGCATCGGCAATTAATTTAAGCCTTAGCCAAATAATTTTTTCTTCACCAGGTAAGCCAGGATTGGCATAATCAGGTGCTTGGTTCACTGGGCCTTTGAAATGGATATTACCCCAGCCACCATTGCCGCCTTTGCAAATTCTTATGCTTTGGCCAAGTTTGCTTAGGTCTGCGATTATTGTTTCTTTGTCTTCATCAAGGATTTCAGTGCCGACAGGAACTTTAAGAATCATATCATCAGCGGATGCGCCATGTTTTTGGCGGCTGCCGCCTTTTTCGCCATTGCCTGCGAAAAAATGTTGTTGATAGCGATAGTCGATTAATGTGTTTAAGCCATCAGCAGCAACAATAATTACATCACCACCTTTGCCGCCATCACCGCCATCAGGGCCACCATATTCAATAAATTTTTCACGGCGAAATGATTTGGAGCCATTACCACCATCACCCGAACGCACCGTAATTTTTGCTAAATCTAGAAATTTCATAAAGGCCTCAACTTGCCGCTTTTCTTGTATTGCTCTTCGGCTTATCTGAAAAGTCTGCAACTTTTCAGGCCTCATCGCCGCTACGCTCACTTATCGGTTTATACGAATTGGTCAATAAAAAACTTGGGGTGGCCCGGCGTTTTTAATTTGCATTTTTACTTAAGCGCTTCGCGCATTTTAAAAAGCTATATACAATAAAAAAGGGGCGATAGCCGCCCCTTAATTAAACTCTTTGGCAGCTGTGATTATTCAGCAGCTTGTGCCGGGACAACCGATACATAAGCACGGTCATTGGCTTTGCGGCGGAATTCAACAACACCATTTGCAGTTGCAAATAAAGTGTGGTCTTTGCCCATGCCAACATTAGCGCCAGCATAAAATTTAGTTCCGCGTTGGCGAACCAAAATATTGCCAGCAACTACATTTTCATTGCCATATTTTTTAACGCCAAGGCGTTTGCTTTCTGAATCGCGACCGTTACGTGACGAGCCACCAGCCTTCTTATGTGCCATATCTCAAAATCCTTATGCGTTTACAGCAGTAATTTTTACCAAAGTTTCAGTTTGTCGATGACCACGACGACGACGATAAGTATTACGGCGTGTTTTTTTGATCACCATAACTTTATCACCACGTGAAGTTTCAACAAGTTCAGCAGTTACGCTTGCACCCGCAACAACAGGGGCGCCAACTTTAACACCTTTGTCAGTGCCAACCATAAGAACTTGGTCAAAAGTAATTTTTGAACCAGCATCACCTTCTAGTTTTTCAACAACTAGTTTGTCACCTTCGGCAACTTTATATTGTTTACCACCAGTTTTAATAACCGCGAACATCGCGAAAACCTTTCAAATTGCGCACAAGCGCCATACAAAATCATGTAAAAACACCCCTGCACCAAATGGGCGGGGTATAAGAGTGGGTGGCAATATAGTTTTTAAGACTATGAGTCAATTGGGATTGACACAAAAATCCCAATTTTAATGCATAGTTCATTATGAAAATGCATTATAAATATCTTAGTTTGCGCTTATTTTGCCCAAATCTATTGAAGATAATGATTTTTGAATGTCTATTTTTGAATTTAAAACGTGAATTTTAAAGTTTGGAATTGCAATTTTATTTCCTGAAAAAACTTCAATATGGGCGTTATTATCAATGACTCCACTAACATTATTTTGCCCATCAATAGCAAGATTGCCATTTAAATTTGTAAAATCACCAGAATTAAATATACCCCATTTATTTAATTTAACCACACCATATTTAATTGCAATTTGACCATTATTATTGCGCCAATTTTCATAGCCATTATCAAAAGCCTTTGCATCTAAAACTAAGCCGCGCAAAATCTGCGGCTCTAAATATGCGCTTGTAAAAGGTTCAAATTGACCAAGGCCATTGCCCTCAAAAGAAAAGCCATAGGCATTGTTTTTAGCGTCGCCTAAAAAATGAATTTTTAAATTGTTTAATGTCTTTGAATTTTGAGTACTTTTAAAATCAAGATTGGCAATTTCTATGGATATGCGTTGAAATCTTGGTAAATTTGGCTGATAATTTAAATTTATTGTTGCCAATGAATTAGTGGGGATAATATCAGTTTTTTGGTTATTAGCATCACTTAGGCTTATCCCAATGACTTTATCTATCGTCCATAAATTTGGTGATAAAGGACGGGTTGTTGTGTTTATCTCATCAATGTGAAGGTTTTGCCCCAAAATTGGCTTTGAAAAATTTTTTAATTTTACGCTAAATCTGATTGGAAAACCTTCAACATCAACATGGCTAAAATCAAAGGCTTTGCCCTTTTGCGCCATGATTGCAGCTTCAATTTTTTGCGCCGTATTTTTCCAATAAAATGCATAGATAAAAAACACCAAAAAGGCGATTGACCAAGGAATTATAAGGCCAATAGGATTATGAAGTTTTTGCTTCATCTATAAGCTCTTTGGTTTTGGTTTCGATGGCATTTTCAAGGCGGGGCATAAAATCTTGGCGTTTTAATCCTGCTTCAATGGCAGGTAAAAATTCGAAAATCACTTTTCCCGAATGTGTTGGAAAGCCTTTGGCGGGCCAATAAACGCCTGTGTTTAAAGCCATTGGAACGCATTTTATACCAAGCATTCCATAAATTGCGGCAACCCCTGGTTTATAATCGGGCGCGGCATCTAATTCTTGGCGTGTGCCTTCAGGGAAGATTAGCGGTGGGCGATTTTCTGAAAGGCGGGTTTTTGCTTCGGCAACCATTGATTTAAGCGCACTCATGCCGCCATCTCTATCAATTCCTATCATTCCTGCGGTTTTTAGATACCAGCCAAAAATTGGAATTTTGAATAATTCTTTTTTAAAAACAAAGGCAGGTGTATTTGTAAACGTAAAGGGCGCAAGTGTATCAAGGGTTGAAAGATGTTTGCCAGCAATAAAAAAATCACCTTCTGGTAAATTTTCTTTGCCGCGTAATTCAATTTCAATTCCCGCAATATGTTTTAAACCCCAAAGGGATGAGCGCGCCCATGCATTTGTAACTTTTGTTGCAAAGTCTTTGTTGAAAAACACGCCAATTGCGCCAATCCCACCAACAAATAAAACGCAACCTGCGAACCAAATTTTAAACAAAAACGCATTTATCGGGTTTATTTTTCTCATAATTATTTTTCACTATCTATTATTTTTTCAACATCAATTTTGTTCAAATCTTTTTTTGGATTGAATTTAAGTATTAATCTTAATTGTGCCGCCACATATTTTGAATATTCATTCAAAAGCCCCTTAAACTCAATATCATCTTCCCACCACTTTTTTGCAATATAAGAGCCAGCTTTTATACTATATTGTTTGATAATAAGGTCAGGGTTTTCATTCTTAATTTCCAATATACTGCGTGGCATATGGTAATTATCGGTTATAAGGATAATGCTTTTGAATTTATATTTCTCAACCCATTCGCGCACTTCTTGGGCATTGCCAATTGTATCGGTGGCCTCGCGGCCCAAATCGACGCAGCAATCAAATAATTCTTTTGAACCGCCTGTTACAATGCGAATTTCTTCTTGGGTGGCATTTTTATAAACACCAGAAATCAAAAGCCGATTTCCATGCTCAAGCTCAAGTAATTTAACGCCTTCTGTAAGTCTTTGTTTTGAACCGCCTGTTAGTGAAACAATGGCATCGGCGTAAATTGTTTCATCTGGCTTTGGCGAATTAATTACAATATCGGCAAATTTGAAGAAGCCGCCGATTAAATAGGTTGCGCTCAATAGGCCGGCGATAAAGAAAATTCTTGAAAAAATAGTCGCAATGCTGATTTTCATCAAACCAACTCTTTTAATGTATCACGCGCCGCAATACGTGCCGCTAATGCGCTTGCGATTGCGCTTATAAGGGGTGCGACAAGCAATATCCAAAAATCCCACCAACGCAATAACTTAGTTCCTGATGTAAGATCGCTTGCACCCATTTGCATGATAAGATTGGCAATAATAATTAAAATTGCCGCCCCAATTGCCCCATAAGCACCCGCAATTAGGCCAAGGCGGGTAAAGCGTGCCTGAACTTCGTGAATTACAAACTCATCTTCTGCGCCAATAAGATGAAGAATTTGCACGCACTCACTTTGGGTTTCCAATGCCGCACGCGCCGCAAATGCAATTGAGGCAACCGATGCAATCATCAAGGCCAAAAGCGCCAAAAGCGCAGCACCCCGCAAAACCGCCGAGGTTTTTACAATCTCACCAGAATATCGGCTATGGTCATCAACCTCAACTTTAAAACCTTGTGCGCTAAGATTTGCCTGTAATTCTTTTGCAGTATCTTTGGAATTTGTATCAAGGCCAACTTCTATAAGATTAGGCAAAGGCAATTCATCAAGTAATGAACCAATATTTGCGCCATAATTTTTTAAAAGCTCTTTGGCTTTTTCACGGCTCATTGAACTTGCGCTTTTAACGCCTTTGGTTTGTTGGGTTATTTGCACGGCGCGTAATATATTGGCTTCATCCTTTGGGGCTTCAACTAATATTGTTAATGCGCTTTTTAATTCAGAAGTCCATGCATCGGCGGCACGAAAACCAATTCTTGCGCTTAATGCCGCCAAACATCCCAAGGCACACATAATTGAAACCACAATTGTAAGTGGGCGCGCTTGTTTGCCATTGGTTGGCAAAAGTGCAACCTCATTAATGCCAAGCAATTTGGAAAAATACTGAAAAAATGGATTTTTAAAAATTTTGGAAAAATAAAACCGCATTAAGTTTTATCCCTTCCAAAAAACCTTAAATGGGTTGGTGGGGTTTCATATTGGGTTAGTTTTCCCGCCTCAATTGCCAAAACTGGCCTTCCTGCGCGTTTAACCATTTCATGATCATGGGTAGCAATAACAATTGTTGAACCGCGATATTGATTAAGCTTCATAATCAAATCAATTAATAAATCACCCATTTGCGGGTCAACGTTTCCCGTAGGCTCGTCAGCGATTAAAAGGCGTGGTTTGCAAATAACGGCGCGCGCAATCGCAACCCTTTGTTGTTCCCCACCCGATAGAGTTTCGGGTAATTGATTTACTTTATGGGAAAGCCCAATCCAGCCCAGTAAATCAATCACATCATTTTCATATTCATGCGGCTCTTGCCCGCGCGTGCGAAATGGGACTGCAAGATTATCGAAAAGATTTAAATGTGGCAAAAGCCTAAAATCTTGGAATACAACGCCAATTTCGCGGCGAAGTTCGGGTAATTCATTGCGTGATAAATTATCAATATCGCGCCCAAATAATTCAACCTTCCCACTTGTTGGGCGTAGCGCAAGATACATTAATTTTAAAAGACTTGATTTACCCGCCCCAGATGGGCCAGTTAAATAATAAACCCCGCCACGTTTTAGGCTTAGGTTTACATTATCAAGTGCAAGTGTTCGCTGTCCATTATCTTTACGTTGATTTTGATTATACGTAAGACAAACATTTTCAAACTTCACCCACGGTTTATTGGGATTTTTTTTATCCTGCGGTGACTGTTGGTTTTTTATGTTCATCTGTGGACTAATTTAGCGAATAAGGTTTTAAGAATTCGACTATGGCTTAAGGATTGTTTGCCAAATTGGCAATCATTCCTTTTAATTTGTTTATACAATTAAGTTAAGAGTGGTAACTGAATATAATTAAAAATGAAAATAGAATGTCCATCATGCCAAGCTAGTTATGAAGTTGCCGATTCCGCAATTGGTGAGAAGGGGCGCAATTTGCGCTGTGCGGCGTGCGGTCATTATTGGTTTCAAAAACCTGCGGATGCGCTTGAAACCAATAAAGAAGCGCCACAAACCTCAAAAATAAAAGTTACAAAAGAAACACGTGATAAGCCTGAAAAGAAATCGGGCGGTCTTGGCAATTTATTTAAAAAACAGGAAAAAAATAAAGCATTGCCGCATCAAGAGATGCGAAAAAAAGCACATGATAAAATCAAATTCTCCCATATTGGCGCGATTGCAGTGGGTTGGATTGGCGCAATTGCGATATTGGGCGTTATTTTGGGGCTTATGATTGGTAATCGTGTTAGTATAGTGAAAAAATGGCCCAAGTCGGCGTCATTTTATGCAATGCTTGGTGTTCCAGTAAATCTTTATGGTTTGGAAATTAAAAATATAGAAGTGCGCTCTGGAATTGATGGGCAGGGGCCGCGTTTGATGGTTTTGGGCGCAGTAAAGAATGTTACAAATTCTGCCAAGGCGCTACCATATTTGCGAATTACATTGCTTGACGGTCATAAACAAGTTGCCACATGGTTGGTTGACCCAAAAGCGACTTTTATTGACAAAGGGCAGGTGGTGAATTTTCAATCTATTCGCCGTAACCCACCAAATGGAAATATAAAGGCAATTGTTGCCTTTGCTGATGCACCAAAAGATTTGAGTGCCGAAGATTTGGCACTTAAAAGCACGCATAGCGAAAACGAAAACTCGCTTTTGCTTGGCACAAACCCAGAAGCGGCAGGGCATGAAGCTGCACCTTCACATGAAGCGACGGTGACTGAAAATACTGGTCATGAAACTGCGGTACCAAATGCTGAACATGGTGCAAATCCGCCATCACATGAAGCACAAAATGAACATGCGCCTGCACCCGCTACCGAACATGCGCCTGCCGCACCAAGCCATAATAATGAGCATTCAAATACGGGGCATTAAAAAAGCCCGACAATTTGCCCTTTTTCATTAATGCCAATTGAATTTGCCGCAGGTGTGCGCGGTAATCCTGGCATTGTCATTATGTCGCCGCACAAAGCCACAACGAAGCCTGCACCCGCCGATAATCGTAAATCATTTATTGGTAGTGTGAAATTGCTTGGCGCGCCCATTTTTTTGGGGTCGGCAGTAAAGCTATATTGGGTTTTGGCGATACAAATTGGGGTATCTGCATAACCTAATTTTGTATATTCTTCCATTTTTTGTTTGGCTTTATCGCTTAGACTTATATCGCTTGCGCCATAAATTTCTTTGGCGATTTTTTCGATTTTTTCTTTGATTGGTAATTTTGCATCATAAAGTGGGGCGTAATTGCTTGGCTTTTGTGTGGCTTCAATTACCGCCTTTGCAAGTTCGATTGTTCCTTTTGAACCATTGCTAAAATGGCTACAGATAAAGGATTTTACATTGAATTGATTGGTGCAAATATCTTGTAATGTGGCGATTTCATTATCTGTGTCTTGGAAAAATTGATTGATTGCAACAATACAATCAAGACCAAATTTTCTTATATTTTTTACATGACGTTCAAGATTTGCCGCGCCCTTTTTAAGGCTTTCAATATCTTCATTTCCAAGGTCTTTTTTATCAACACCGCCATGCATTTTAAGCGCGCGAATTGTTGCAACAATAACAACAATTGATGGCTTTAAATCACCAATTCGGCATTTAATATCAAGGAATTTCTCGGCCCCTAAATCTGCGCCAAAGCCTGCCTCTGTAACTACATAATCGGCAAGTTTTAAGGCGGCATTTGTGGCAATAAGTGAATTGCAACCATGCGCAATATTGGCAAAAGGGCCGCCATGAATAAGGGCGGGCGTATTTTCCAAACTCTGCACCAAATTTGGTGCAATTGCATCTTTTAGTAAAACACTTAATGCCCCAGGGGCATGAATATCACGCGCATAAATAGGGCTTTTATCGCGTCTATAGGCAATAATAATATTGCCAATTCGTTTTTCTAAATCTGCCAAATCCTTGGCAAGGCAAAAAATCGCCATAATTTCACTGGCAACACTAATATCAAAACCATCTTCACGGGCAAAACCGCCATTCATGCCACCAAGGCCAACATTAATATTGCGAAGCGCCCTATCATTCATATCAAGTGCACGGCGCCAAACAATACGGCGCGTATCAATTTCTAATTCGTTGCCCCAATAAATATGATTATCAATCATTGCCGCCAAAAGATTATTGGCGGTGGTTATTGCGTGAAAATCGCCAGTGAAATGAAGATTTATCTGCTCCATTGGTACAACTTGAGAATAACCGCCACCTGCTGCACCGCCCTTTTGCCCAAAACATGGGCCAAGTGATGGTTCACGCAATGCAATCATGGTTTTTTTGCCCAAAGCATTAATCGCATCACCAAGGCCGATTGTGGTTGTGGTTTTTCCTTCACCCGCCGGGGTTGGGCTTATTGCCGTTACCAAAATGAGTTTTGAATTTGGATTTGGCGCAATATTTTGCAAATATTCAAAATCAATTTTCGCAATATGGCGACCATAATTATGAAGGGCATCATCTGGAATATTAATTGAATTTGCGATTTCTTTTATATTTTTAAGGCTTGCTGTGCGGGCAATTTCTATATCACTTTGCATATGACTTCCCTTGTTTTTGCCCATGAAATAGCTTTTGTGCGAAAAATCAATAAGATTTGGCAAGTAATATAGTCGCACGGCTTCAAAATTGAATTTAAACATTCTATAATCAAAAAATGACAAATGAATATGAAGTGCTTGTAAGCCGTGATGAAATTCAAAAACGCATTGATATTTTGGGGCAGGAAATTGCAACCGCCCTTGATGATGATGCAATTGTAATTGGCCTTTTGCAAGGTGCATTCATTTTTATGGCCGATATTATGCGCGCTTTGGCAGATAATGGAAAATTATTACAAACCGATTTTCTTTGGCTTTCATCCTATGGCGACGGTCATTCATCTGGGCGCTTAAATATCTTGGCAGACTTGCAGCGCCAAATCACGGGCAAACAAGTTCTTTTGGTTGATGATGTTTATGATACTGGCAAAACCCTTGCCTTTGCGCAGGAATATTTAAAGGCAAAAGGTGCAAAAGAAGTTTTAACCTGCCTTTTGGCAACTAAACCTGCGTCTGAACATTTGGTGCAGCCTGATTTTGTTGGTTTTGTTTTGCCTGATAAATACTTGATTGGTTATGGGCTTGATGATGGTGGCAAGGGGCGTGGCCTGCCATTCATTGGTGCAATTTAACCATTTGTTACTTTTTGCAACATTAGTTTAAGTGCCTTTTTAACTTTCTTGGTATATTTGCCAAAATCCATAGATAAAAGGTTATTATAACATGTGTGGCATTATTGGTATTATTGGTAAAGAAGCAGCAAGCCAAAGATTAGTTGAGGCGTTAAAGCGCCTTGAATATCGCGGCTATGATTCGGCAGGTATCGCCACATTAGTTGATGGAAAAATTGAACGTTGCCGCGCCGCAGGTAAAATCAAAAACCTTGAAGATGAATTAAAAGCAAACCCAATTCATGGTAATACTGGTATTGGTCACACACGTTGGGCAACCCATGGCGCACCAACCACACGCAATGCCCACCCACATGCAACCGATAAGGTTGCGGTTGTTCATAATGGCATTATCGAAAATTTCCGCACCCTTCGTGAAGAATTAGAAGCCAAAGGCTATAAATTTGATTCCGAAACCGATACCGAGGTTTTGACACAATTAATTTCCCATTCTTTGGATAAAGGCCTTTCACCACGTGCCGCCGTTATTGATGCATTAAACCAAGTTCGCGGCGCCTTTGCGATTGCTTGTCTATTCACTGGTGATGAAAACCTTATGATTGGCGCGCGCCAAGGTTCACCGCTTGTGGTTGGTCTTGGGAATGATGAAATGTTTTTGGGTTCTGATGCGATTGCGGTTGCACCTTTCACAAATAAAGTTATTTACCTTGAAGAAGGTGATTTGGTTGAAGTTACAAAATCAACTTATGTAATTTTGGATAAAGCGCGCAAAGAAATAATCCGCCCATTTGCAATTGTTGCGGCATCTGCGGCGGCAGTCGAAAAAGGCAATTATCGCCACTATATGCAAAAGGAAATCCATGAAGAACCTGATGCAGTGGCGCGTACAATTGGCCATTATATTGACCCATTAGAAGAAAAAGTTTCACTTCCAAATTGCGGCTTTGATTTTGCATCAATTGATCAATTATGGATTGTAGGCTGTGGCACCGCATATCTTGCAGGCCGTGTCGCCGAATATTGGTTTGAACAAATCGCAGGTCTTTCATGCGAAAATGACATTGCATCTGAATTTCGTTATCGCAAACCTGTTGCCGCAGGGCGCGCCGCAGCACTTTTCATTTCCCAATCTGGCGAAACCGCCGACACTTTAGAAGCTTTGAGGCTTTGTAAGCAAAATGGTTGGAAAACTTTGGGGGTTGTGAATGTTGCAACCTCATCAATCGCTCGTGAAGCAGATGCGGTTTTGGAAACTTTGGCGGGTCCTGAAATTGGCGTGGCATCAACCAAGGCCTTTGTTGCCCAATTGGCGGCTTTGGCAAGTGTTGCAATCAATGCCGCAATTGCGCGCGGTAAAATCACCCGTGAGCAAGAGCGCGAATATGCAAGGCTTTTGATGGAAACCCCGCGTCTTATCCGCGAAGCTTTGGAAATTGAAAATAAAATTGAAAAAACTGCACATGAAATTTCACATGCAAAGTCAATCCTATATATTGGCCGCGGAACCGCATATCCAGTGGCGTTAGAGGCCGCGCTTAAACTTAAAGAAATTTCTTATATTCATGCCGAAGGCTATGCGGCAGGTGAATTAAAGCATGGCCCGATTGCCCTTATTGACGAAAACACACCAGTAATCGCGGTTGCGCCACATGATGAATTAATCGAAAAAACCATTTCAAACGTACAAGAAATTGCCGCGCGTGGTGGTCCAATAACCCTACTTTCAGATGCCAAAGGCATTGAAGAAGCGGGCGATGCGGTCAAAAATTCGGTTCGTGCACCTGAATGTCACCCATTTGTTGCGCCATTCGTTTATTCACCACTTATCCATTTATTGGCCTATCACGTTGCCGTTGCTAAAGGCACTGATGTGGATCAACCGCGCAATTTGGCAAAATCGGTTACGGTTGAGTAAGGGTAAATATTTATTCAATTGACAATTTAAAAACCTCCCATATTGTTTTTCAATATGGGAGACAAAAATGGCATTTGATATAGAAAAAGCAACACAAGCCTATTTGGCGACATTGCCGCAAGATGTTGTTACGCGTTCGACAGGTTATACTAATGGCGGGCATTGGGTTTTGCTGTTTGATTTTATCATAAGTCTGCTTGCGTGTTATTTGATTGTAAAATGGGGCTATTTGGAAAAAATCGGCCTAAGGCTGGAGGCAAAACGTCCAAGGCCGCTTTTAAAAAGTTTTTTAATTCCTTTAGTGTTTTTGTTTATTCAAACCATAATAACCCTACCTTGGACAATTTTTACATCATATCACCGTGAGCATTTTTACGGCCTTTCAAAGCAACCATTTGGCGATTGGTTTGGGCAATTTGCGTTAAGTACATTGATTGGTAATTTTATTTTTGCTTTGGCCTTTATTGGTATTTATGCATTATTGCGCCGCTTTAAAAAAACTTGGTGGATTTGGTCATCGTTGGCTGGTGGTGTTTTTGCCTTAATAGCATTGATTTTATCACCAATTTTTATCGAACCGCTATTCAATAAATACCAACCATTTCCAGAAGGTGTGGTTAAGAATGCAATTGTTGAACTTGCGGTTCAAAGTAAAGTACCAACCGACAAAATCTATGTGTTTGATGGTTCGCGCCAAAGAAGTGTTGTAACGGCTAATGTATCGGGTGCTTTTGGAACTGCGCGCCTTGCGGTTAGTGATATGGCGCTTCAAAAAACATCACTTGCGGAAACACGTGCTGTTGTGGGGCATGAAATTGGTCATTACGCACTTAAACATACTTTAAAGCTGGTGGTTTTCGTAACAATATTAATGTTAATTGCATTTTATGCGGGGCAGAAATTATTTTTGCCATTTGCAAAAGCTTTTGGACTTAAAGATGCTGAAATTGATAATCCTGTTGCGATTGGTGTTTTAATTGCCTGTTTTAGCACGATTTTCTTCATATTTACGCCAGTAAATAATTCAGCACTAAGATTGGTTGAAATCGAATCTGACAATTATTCACTTATGAGCGCTAAAGAGCCAGATGGTCTTGCGACCGCGCTTTTGAAAACCGCCGAATATCGCAAAGCCAATCCAAGCAAGCTTGAAGAAATAATGTTTTATGATCACACAAGTGTTGAAAATCGGGTTCGTAATGCGATGAAATGGAAATCAGAACATACAAACTAAAAGTTTTTAGGTTTTGGATTCACATTACTCAAAAGCCAATCATAGAATTCAGGGTTTGCATAAGTTTGCGTCCAAGAATCGTGATTGGCCTCTGGGTAGATTGTGATTTTCGCCTTTGTGCCGCCAATTTCATGAATTGAATCAATTATGAATTGATCGCCTTCTTTGGGAACAACATCATCCTTTGTGCCATGAAATGCCCAAATTGGCAGGTCTAAAATCTTTGGGGCATCTTGTGGGTTTGCCATTCCTGCGATTGGCGCGATGGCGGCGAAATAATGGGGTTTTTCAATCGCCCAACTCCAAGTTGCCATGCCGCCCATTGAAAGGCCCGTTAGATAAAGCCGTGATTTATCAATTTTAAGGCCGCGCGTGGCATTTTTTAATGTCGCCTCAAGGCGCGGGCTTTCATAAAGCCTATTTTCAGGGCAAAGCATAGATATAGTAACAAATGGCATATCGCGCCCCTCATTAATAAGGCGCGGCGGGCCATGAACTTTCAATTTGTTCAAATCTTCCCCACGTTCCCCCGAACCATGAAGGAAAATCAAAACCGGCCATTTCTTACTTTGCTTGGCATCATAACCTTTGGGAAGATAAATAAGATATTTGTAGCCATTATTAAAAGTCGCATCCGCCGCAACCTGAACCCCGGCCACAGGTTTAACATTCTGCGCAATCGCGCCCCCACCCGCAAGCAAAACCGCAAAAGCCACTGATAATAAAAACTTTTTCATTCTTTTTCCTTTGCCCTTATAATTTATGCCACCTTAATAATGTTATCATTTGTTATCAATTTCAATGACTTTATATATGTAAATAAAATACATATTTAATTGTGTATAATCTGTGCATTGTAGATTAGGTTTGGTGGAGGGGGATAAAAACATCTTTTGCAACTTCAACGACTCATTTCAAATATTAATTGAATAAAAATATAGGTTTTGAAATAATGACAAAAACTTTGGATGAAATCTGGGATGGCGATTTGTTTGGGAGAAGATTAGAGGCTGAATTTCTAAGTCAATATTTGGAAAGTATATGGCAACGCCCTAATCCACGCGAAGATTCTAAGGGTTTTGTATTGGCTGTTGATGCTGATTATGGCATGGGGAAAACATTTTTCCTGACCCGATTTGCGGAACAAATGGCGCATAATCACCCTGTTGCATATATAGATGCATGGAAAGATGATTTACAAGACGAGCCATTGATTGCGATTATAACAACGCTTCAGGCCGCTATTGACGAAGCGCTTGAGAAAGTTGACGATGAAAATAAAGACGAAATAATTGCTGCAAGAAAGGACACTTGGAACAAATTAAAAAGGGTTTCCGGCATAATTGGTAAAGGCGTTTTAAAAAAAGCGGCAGGAATGATTATAACTGCTTCAGCTGCGGAAGCGGTTTCCAATATAATTGAGGGTGAAGATGAAGAAATCCAAAAAGCAATTGAAGAAGAAATTAAAAGCATAGGAAAAGATTCTGTAGATGGAATGGTTTCGCTCTCTAAAGCCGTAACAACAGGGGGCAAATTGGATGAGAAAATAAAGGATTTTAAAGAAGGTCAAGAAGCAATCAAAAAATTAAAAGATAGCCTAGAATTACTGGCCAAGTCTTTTAGAAAGAATGATATTCACCCGCCAATAGTAATTATTATTGACGAGCTTGACCGCTGCCGCCCAACTTATGCAATAAAATTGTTAGAGGAAGTGAAGCATCTTTTTGATGTTAAGGGTTTGGTTTTTGTTTTAGGTGTAAATAACAATCAAATTAGCAAAGCAGTAAAAAAATTATATGGTTCAGATTTTGCCGCTGAAAGTTATCTTTCAAGATTTTTTTCAAGAAAATATACACTTGCAACTCCACAACCAGAAAAATTAATTGATGAACTGATTTCAGAATATTCAATACCTTTGGACAGGTTCACCACGCATAAATTAGTGGGTAATGTAAATTCTAATAATGTACAAAAAGAATTGATTTATGCTTTCATAAAGTATTTTGATGTTTCGCCGCGTGATTTTTTCAAAGTATTTCGCATATTGCAAACAACTATTGCTGTAACGGAAGGAAATCAGATTTTTCTCCCTGTAATTATGAGGTTAATAATTAAAGAAATAAAAGGCGAATACGATTTTCAAAAGCTGAGTACCAAATTTGATGAAAATGTGAAATTCATGGTTTATTCCACTGCTATAAGCGGTTCACCGAGCGAGGTTTCAGCAAAGCAATATTTTTCCCAAATAGATGACATAGTAAATCGTACAATTAATCAGTTGCAAAATTTAGAAAGATCAGGTGACGGCTTAACTTACAGGATATATCATGTGCTGAGAAACCATATGAGATTTTCTAACGATTTACATAATGTCGGTTGTTATTCAAAGCTAATTAATTGGGTGCAAAAAATTGAATAAAAAAGCCCAAGGGAATAAACCTTGGGCTTTTGTTTTATTTGCGTTGCCACCTTCCCACAAAGGAAGGATTTAGGGTTAAATGCTTCCCTTGAGGGAAGCTGGCACGCGAAGCGTGACTGAAGGGTGGCTCTAACTTACGCCAATGCGTCGGCTACTTCTTTATATTCCTCAATCTGGTCGAAGTTCATATAGCGATAGACTTCGTCTTTTTTGTTGTTGAGGACACCAGTTTCAGTTAGATATTCAGCAACAGTTGGAAGTTTTCCAAGTTTTGATGCAACCGCCGATAGTTCGGCAGAGGCAAGGAATACATTTGTATTGCGGCCCAAGCGGTTCGGGAAGTTGCGGGTAGAGGTTGAAACAACCGTTGCACCTTCATGCACCTGTGCTTGATTACCCATACATAGCGAGCAGCCCGGCATTTCGGTTCTTGCGCCTGCGGTTCCAAAAGTTGAATAGACGCCTTCTTTGGTAAGTTCGGACGCATCCATTTTGGTTGGCGGCGCAACCCAAAGGCGGGTTGGAATATCGCGTTGATCTTTCAAAAGCATTGCGGCGGCGCGGAAATGGCCAATATTGGTCATGCATGAACCGATAAATACTTCATCGATTTTTGTACCTGCGACATCACTTAATAGGCGTGCATCATCGGGATCATTTGGCGCGCAAAGAATTGGTTCTTTGATTTCGTCCATATTGATTTCGATTACTGCTGCATATTCGGCATCTTTGTCTGCCTCAAGAAGAACAGGGTTTGCAATCCATTCTTCCATTTTTGCGATACGGCGGGCGATTGTTTTCTCGTCTTTATAATCGTCGGCAATCATGTTTTTCAAAAGCACGATATTTGATTTCATATATTCAATTATCGGCTCTTTATTCAATTTCACCGTGCAACCAGCAGCAGAGCGTTCGGCGGATGCGTCGGTTAATTCAAATGCTTGCTCAACTTTTAAATCTGGCAAGCCTTCGATTTCAAGGATTTTGCCGCTAAAGACGTTGATTTTGCCTGCTTTGGCAACAGTCAAAAGACCCGCTTTAATTGCATAATATGGAATTGCATGAACCAAATCACGAAGCGTGATGCCCGGTTGCAATGAACCACTAAAGCGAACCAAAACGCTTTCAGGCATATCAAGTGGCATAACGCCCGTTGCCGCACCAAAGGCCACAAGGCCAGAACCAGCAGGGAATGAAATACCAATTGGGAAGCGTGTGTGCGAATCGCCACCTGTTCCAACAGTATCAGGCAATAACATGCGGTTTAACCATGAATGGATAACGCCATCACCAGGGCGAAGGGCAACACCGCCGCGATTATAAATGAATGCAGGCAATGTTTTATGCGTTTTCACATCAACTGGTTTTGGGTATGCCGCCGTATGGCAGAATGATTGCATTACCAAATCAGCCGAGAAGCCAAGACACGCCAAATCTTTCAATTCATCGCGCGTCATCGGGCCAGTGGTGTCTTGAGAACCCACAGTCGTCATTTTTGGTTCGCAATAAGTGCCAGGGCGCATACCTTTGCCCTCCGGAAGGCCACAAGCACGACCAACCATTTTTTGCGCCAAAGTAAAGCCTTTACCGGTATCAGCAGGGATAGCAGGTAGGCGGAAAATATCAGTTGCGCCAAGGCCCAAGAAATCGCGCGCTTTTGCGGTTAAAGAACGACCAATGATAAGATTGATACGACCACCCGCTTGAACTTCATCAAGGATTACGTCTGATTTTAAGGCGAAATCGGCGATTTTCGCGCCATTTTTCTCAACTTTGCCTTCATATGGATAAATATCAACAACATCGCCCATATTCATTTGGCTTACGTCAACTTCGATTGGCAATGCGCCTGAATCTTCTTGGGTATTGAAGAAAATTGGGGCGATTTTGCCACCCATTGTTACACCGCCAAAACGTTTATTTGGAACGAATGGAATATCTTCACCCGTTGCCCAGATAACGCTATTGGTTGCTGATTTACGGCTTGAACCTGTTCCAACCACGTCACCAACATAGGCAACCAAATTTCCTTTGGCTTTTAAGTCTTCGATGAATTTCATTGGGCCGCGAACGCCATCTTCCTCTGGTGTGATGCCATCGCGTTTGTTTTTCAACATTGCAAGATAGTGCAATGGAATATCAGGGCGTGACCATGCGTCAGGGGCAGGGGATAGGTCATCAGTATTGGTTTCACCGGTTACTTTGAAAACTGTAACCGTGATTTTTTCGGCAACTTTCGGACGGCTTGTAAACCATTCGGCATTTGCCCAAGATTGGATAACTTCTTTTGCATTTTCATTGCCACCTTTGGCAAGTTCGGCAACATCATTGAAGAAGTCGAACATAAGCAAGGTTTTTTTCAATGCTTCGCCCGCGATTTTGCCAACTTCGGCATCTGGCAATAAATCGATAAGTGGTTTTACATTATAACCACCAACCATTGTGCCAAGTAATTCAGTTGCCTTTGCGCGCGAAATAAGGGCAACTTTAACATCACCATCGGCAACAGCGGCAAGGAAAGATGCCTTAACATGCGCCGCATCATCAACGCCCGGCGGCACGCGATGGGTCAAAAGGTCAAGCAAGAATTCTTCTTCGCCCGCAGGTGGGTTTTTGATTAATTCGATTAAATCCGCCGTCTGCTGTGCAGATAAAGGAAGCGGTGGGATACCAAGGGCGGCACGTTCGGCAACATGTTCACGATAAGTTTGTAACATTTTAAATCCTCTTATTTTTTATACCTGCGCCATACGAGGTCACAGGTGGGTTTTGAACTATGCCCCCTTAAGGGTGTGCCCTTAAGAAATGGTGGCGACCAAATTCTGCCGTTTAGCAAGGGGTGGCGTGTTGGCATTAACCAACACCCTTCACATAGGCGCAAATGGTAAAAAATAAAAGAAGGAAAGTGCTAAAAATCACGCTTTCATATAGAGACTTTTGGGTTATTTTTTTTCCAATAAATCAAATTTCTTAAGTACAGCACTGAAATCAGTGATTTTAAAATTCTGTGTTGCCTTAGGGTTAGTATTTACATCATCTTGCGTAACAATAATTCCATTTGAATATGAATTTGATTTTGCATTAGAGTTTACGTCAAGTCCGTCGGTACCACTAACTTCATCAAAATTTTGGTTTGCTTTAATTTTAAAACTGCCAATATATTTATGTGAATTTGATATATCATATAAGGCAAATTCACTAATCCCCTGAATAGAAGCTATTAAATAGGCTTTCTCGTCGCGATACCAAATTGCTAACCCTTCAATATCAGGCTTTAGATTAGGGTTTTTTAGATCATCAATTTTACTTTGAACTAATTTATTTTGATTATCTAAAGATAATTTCCATATGCCAACTAATTCTTGCGAAATATAAATTTCACCATTTCGCGCGTCAAAAACACATCCTTCAGCAATAGAGCCAAGTGAGATTGAACTAACTTGTGTTGCGCTAATATTTTCGCCTACATCAATTTTAAAAAGTTTAAAATCTCCAATTTTCGATGTCGCGCCAACATAAGTATTGCCATTAATTTTGCCAATGCATATGCCATATATTTCGTTGAAGCCACTATTAATTCTGATTTTAGGAATAGGTTCGATTTGTAGTTTTTCTTCATCAAAGCGGTAAATTACTGCAGAATTGTCAATTCTATCGCTTGTTACGATTATTGGTGCAACTTTTTTGTCTGGCCATGAAAAATCATTATTTAAATCAACATTATTTGGTCGCCCACCTAAAATTTCTTGCGTAATTTGGCCTTTTAAATCGTAAAGATAAATGCCACCTTTTTTTTGCGTACCAATTATACGAACTAAGTTTCCATCCTTTGAAGTCCATATTGCAGGGTCATCTGCTGCATCGCCTTGAACACCTACTGGCATTGTTTCAGCAAAGGGTGTTATTGATTTATCGTTTGGCAAAGTGGCGCAAGCGCCAAGCGTTGCAACAAAAAAAAGTGTTATAATTTTTAATCTCATATGCTTTTGTTAGTGATTAAATTATTACAATGTCAAACAGAAATTTTGTAATTCACAAAAGTTTCATAAAATTGTCAATGAATTGTTTTCATAGGTTTTTACCTCCAAAGCCATCATAGAGGGGTAAGATTTATGTATAATCTAAAAAAATTATTATTAGGAAGTTGTGCAATTGCGCTTTTGGCCATTGGGACAAATGCTAGTGCACAAGATGGTGAAAATACTAATGATTCAGCCAAGAAAGTTGAAAATATAGTTAAAGGTGAAACCATTGTTGTGCGTGGTCAAATTAATTATCGCGACCGTTCTCGCGAGATTGTACCGACTTTACAATATAACCAAGAATATTTCCAAAATTTTGAACCTCTAACTGTTGGCGATGCATTAAAGCGAGTTCCATCTGTTACTTTTCTATCTGACGTTATAGAGGCCGATGGTGTAAGATTACGTGGCCTTTCGCCAGCTTATTCACAAATATTAATCAATGGCGAAAGGGTACCTGGCTCTGAAGCGGATAGATCTTTTTGGGTTGATAGAATTCCCGCTGAATTAATCAAATCGGTCGAAATTGTTCGATCTTCAACTGCGCGCCGAACTGGCGATGCTATGGCTGGTACTATAAATATTAATTTACGTGACGCTTATGCTCTTGATGGCGGTTATGTGCGTGCAGGTATTAGTCATTTTAATGATGACAAAATTCTTGGTAATCTTGGTCTTGTATGGGGCGGGTCTTTTGGGACAGGGCGTCTTTTGTTAGGTTTGAATGCACAAGGTCGCCGCAATCCGAAAGAAAAATTTAGTTATCGTTACGATGCCCCACTTTCTGATGGCGGTAAATTTGTAGACCGCGAAGATCAAACAGACTTACGCAATGGGAAAGATTATTCATTTAATGCGAATTATAATACGCCATTTTTGGGTGGCGAATTAGATTTGGGTCTTTTTTATGTAAAGACTGATCGCGAACAATTAGAGCGTTCATTTGAAATGAATGTTGAAAATGGCGGCGAATTTGTACCAATTGGCCAAACCGGAATCCTTGGTAATTTAATTTCCGATAACAAACAAGATGTATCAATTAAGCAGGACAATTACTCACTTAACGCAAAATATAAAAAAGAAGTTTTAGGTGGAAAAATGAAGTTTGGCATTGGTTATGCATCTTTTAAAGAAGATGTTAATGATCAGGAAAGTGAAGTGAAATTTAGCAAACCATCATTTTCAAGTGAGTTAACAATAACTGATAAAAAAGATGAAGAATTAAATTCAAAAATTAGTTATGAACGCGAAATTTCAAATGGCATGAAATATGAATTTGGTTATGAATATAATAAGAAAAACCGTGATATTCTTATCCTTAGCAATGAAATCAAGCCTAAATTAAATGCTTCGGCGCGTGTCTATGATATTAAAACTATGACACCTCTTAAATTTGCAACAATCCCATTTGGCAATATGGAAGCAATCTCAGGCGGTGATAGTGAGATTGAAGAAACTAGAAATGAATTATTCCTAGCGTTTGATGGCAAAAATAATTCATTTGAATATGAATTTGGTGCGCGATATGCAATGACAGACGTATCTTTATTTGACAAAACCGTTGATGCAGATCTGGCAAATTCAAAAAATGACTATTCATTCTTTTTACCAAGTGCAAGTATAAGATATAATTTATCTAAATCTGATAGAATTCTTGCTTCGGTTGCAAAGACTATAAGACGTCCATCTTTTGACATGATTTCGCCAGCTTTGTTAGAAACTGAATATGGTGATAATGATTTCATAGGAAACACAAAATTAAAACCAGAAACTGCAATTGGTTTCGATATTGGTTATGAAAGAAAAATCGGCAAACGCGGTATAATGGGAATAAATTTCTTTTATCGTGATGTTAGCGATTTAATCGAAATCTATAATACTGGGCAAGAAGGTAGCGAAGGCGAAGATACTTTTGTGCTTTCGGCGCGCAATCTTGGCAATGGAAAAGTAAAAGGTATTGAAATTGACTATTCTTCACCATTAGATTTTATTGGTTTGCCAAACACTGGATTGTTTTTAAATTATTCATGGCTAGATTCAGAAGTTAGAGATGAATTTGGAAAACGCCTATTTAATGATCAATCTGATTATGTAATGAATATAGGCATTGTCCATGAAATTCCATCAATTGCAATGTCGTTTGGTGCAACATATCGTAAACAAGGCGATGCATTTTCTCGTTTAGTGGGCGAAGAAGTTAGTACTTCTTATTCAGGCGAACTTGAGGCATTTGTAGAAAAAAGCTTTGGCAAAAATATGACTTTACGCTTTGTTGGTTCAAACTTATTGAATTCTGAAAAAGCAGAAACTTTCCATAAATTCACAACAATTGCAGATCAAATTAACCGTAATTATGATGAATATGAAAATGAAAAAGAAACTGCTGGGGCAGTCTATCAGCTAGTTTTAAGATATGCATTTTAATATTAGTATTTAACTTGATTTTATGGCGACCAATTGGTCGCCATTTTTTTTACCATTCCTGCCACACCCTGTCAGTTGCCCCCTGTTAGAAGCAAACAAAACAGGAGAATGTGATGACACAGGTTTTAGAAATTGTTGAATTTTATCAAACTAAGCAATCAAGAAAAGAAGGGTTCTTGGCGGCGGCGCAAAAAGCGCTTAATTTTGCAAAAGGTTTAGAAGGCTTTATTTCAACGCAATTGGCGCAGGATGCGGATGGGAAATATATAAATGTGGTAAAATGGCGCGATATGGAATGCGCGAAAGCTGCGGCACAAAATTTTATGACCTATGCCGAAGTTCAGGATTTTATTTCTGTAATTGACCCCGAAGGCATGAAGATGCATCATTATGAAATTGATTTTGAAATTAAGGAATAGATTTGCGCAAAGTTGATAGATTATTCGAAATTGTCCAAGCCTTGCGCGGCAAAAGACTGCGCACCGCGCAAGAGATTGCGCATGAAATCGGGGTTTCAATAAGAACAATTTATCGCGATATAGACGCCCTTGTAAAATCTGGCGTCCCAATCGAGGGGGAGCGGGGGATAGGTTATATCATCCGCACTCCAATCGAATTGCCGCCACTTCAATTTAATGCACGCGAATTATCGGCATTAAAATTCGGCCTTGATATTGTTCGTGCCATTGCCGACAGGGAAATTGTAAAATCTGCCGAAGAAGCATTTTTGAAAATACAGGCGGTAATTCCACTAAATACCAAAAAAATCAAAGCGCCCGCATCAATATTCTATTCATTTGATGATGGGATGCGCCAAAAATTGGAAATAATGCGCCGCGCTTTGGAAATTAATTCGAAACTTGAAATTGAATATATTGATTTGAATGAAGTATCTTCAAAGCGAAAAATTCGCCCATTGGGCATTGAATATTGGGGCAAGGTTTGGACGCTTTCGGCATGGTGCGAATTGCGGGGTGGATTTCGGGTTTTTCGAATTGATAAAATCACAAAATGTGTTGAAAAGGGTGGGTTCTTCGAAACTGAAAATGATAAAAATTATGCCGCCTTTTGCAAAACCCAATGTCTTGAATATAGTCAGCAAAATGGTTTAATTGATATATTATGATTCAAAAAGAACCAAGAATTGGCGTGGGCGCTGCAATTATCAAAGATGATAAAATCTTACTTATAAGGCGCAAAAATGCGCCAGAGGCGGATCATTGGGCGTTACCCGGTGGAAAAGTTGATTTATTTGAAACCTGTGAAACGGCTGTTACGCGCGAAACCAAAGAAGAGATAGATGTCGAAATCCAAAATCCATTTCTTTTGACTTTAATGGATATGTGGGATGAAGAAAAAACCCATCATTGGATTGCACCAATTTATCTTGTAACTGAATTTATTGGCGAGCCTTCAATACAGGAGCCACATAAACATTCAGGCCTTGGTTGGTTTTCAATTCATGATTTACCAAATCCAAGCGCGAAAGCCGTTAAAGATGCCGTTTTTGCGTTGAAAATAAAATAGATATTATGGTTTAGGTTTATTTTCGGTGGGGGTGTTTTTCGTTAATTGGTCAATTATGAATTGGTCGCTTGATTGGAAGATGCTTTCGTAACCTGCGCGAATTTCGCCCACTGGAATACTTGCTTTAATTCTAAATAAGAATGGATGGCTTTGTAATAATGCGGGGTTTGAGCCTTCAAGTAGGACACTAAAAGTCATGTCGCCAGTGATGCGGCCATCAACATCAATCTGTAAAACTTTATAATGCAATTCACGCAATGCTTCGATTGCGATTTCGGTTGCACTTGGGGAAGGCTTGCCAAATATTTTTTCTTTTAATTTTTGCGTTCCCGTTGGTTTAGGTTTTTCGGTGCCAAGGGCAGGGCCAGTATAGCGCAAAACCCCATCGCCTTCGCCATATAAATGACCGCCGACAATTTCAAAAGTATTATCAACGATATTAATTGGCAATGTCCCACTCATAACGCCTTCAACTTCAAGGTTTGGTATTTTTGCAAGACGCAATAATTTTGCAATATCAATATCTTTGGCATCGATAATAAGTGATTTTGGTGATTGACCAAATGGGATATTTACGGGGCGCATGCTTAATGTGCCGTTTGAAAATGCCCATTTCACAAGATTAATATCAATCGAATTATTACCGCTTAATTCAAAGCCCAAAACCCCATTTTCAATTGGAAGCCCTGGGTCAAAAATATCAATATTTATTATTTGCTGTTTATCGGTTCGAAGTTTTAGAATATCAGCAATTTCAATTGTGCCCTTTATACCCTGTGCAATGCCAATTGGCGGGCTAAAACCAAGATCATCGGTGCTTATGCGTGCAAATGATTTTACAGGCTGATTTGGCGCCCACGAAATTCCTGCCCGTGTGTCCAAAACTCCTTCGGTGTCATTAAAAATACCTTTTAGTGGCGGGATAATGTCTTTGGCTTCAAGCTTTATGCTTTCATTGCCCTTCACCGCAGGTATAAAGGTAAGGCTTGAAGCATCAAAAAGAACATTGCCAATGCCGCTTTGCAAATCGTGCTCAAGGAAGATTTGCGAAATATCGCCATCATGTTTTTCAATTCGCGCATTGCCAAATAGATTGATTTTTTCATCTTGCAATTGCCCGCGCCCATTTATGATAAAGGGTGAAAACATTGGCGAAGTGTTTTTATCGCTTACAATTATGTCTTTAATTTCAAATTGTGCATTAGGTTTTTGACCGCTTGGAATTGTCATATTCCCTTTAAGGGCGCCAGAAACATTAATTGGAAGGTTTAAAGCATCAAATTTTTCAATATTGGCATCAATTTGAGTACCAGATTTTGTATTTACAAGTTTGATATTGGTGTTTTTTGAAACAATTTGCGCCCATTCGGTCGGGCTGGTTTTAAATTGTAATTTTAAATCAAGTGCATTGCCGTCAAATTTTTGACCATTTTTCCCATTTGGTGAGAAGCCACCTTTTAATTGATTAAGCGAAATTATTGGCGCATCGGGCGAATTGCCCATTTTGAAAACACTTTTCCCAATATCGGCCTGTGCATAAATAATTGTGCCATCGATATTATTGGTAAGTATGCGCCCATTTTTATCGGGGCATAGTTTTCCATTTGTGTCGCTAAGGCTTGAATTTGCGCTTATTAATTGTTCAAATTCAATATTAACGCAATTATTGCTATTAATGCTTATATTATTTTTTGCGATATCAAATTTGATATTTCCATCAAGTTTTGGCTTTTTTATATAAGTTTCAAAAACTCTAAAATCATTGGCACTTGTATTGATATTACCACTAAAAATTGGGGCGCTTTGAATGCCAATTTTACCATTTGCAATAAGCGAAATTTGGCTTCCAGAAAGGTCTTTGTTGCTTAATTTTCCAAGTGCGATTTTGGAATTTATATCGATTACGCGTTTTGTATCACCTTTGATATTTGCGTTTAAATCAAGATTTTGCGCCCTTATTCCTTGGGTATTTATTTGCTCAAAATTGCCCTTAATGCTGGCATTAATTATGTCTGAATTAATATTGCCCGCAAAATTTACATGACCATTAATTTCTTTATTATGTAAATCCGCATTTCCAAGAAAATCACCGCTTAATTTATTATTTTGATTTATAAAAATATGGGCATTTTTTAAATTTGTATCAAAGACTTGCTCTTGGATTTTGATATTTTTTCCAGAAAAATTTTCAAATACTAAATCGATATTGTTGTTTTTAAAGTTGAAAGATTTTAAAATCCCATCGATTTTTAGGCCGCTTTTGTCGCTTGCGTTTATTTTTCCACCCAATGCAATATTCGGTAATCCATTACCCAAATTAACAAGATTAGGGCTTAGGCTTTTATCAAGTGAAAATATAAGATTTGCGCCATTTGCGCCATCAAGCCTTAAATTGCCCTTTGGTTTTAAAATAATATTTTGCGCAAATCCTTCAATCGTAAAGTTTGAATAGATATTGGGATTTTGCAAGAAAGGATTAAAGCTTGAATTTACAATTGACGGATTGTTTTTTATCAAATCAATTAATTTAGTGCCTTTAAGATTAGCGCTAATTTCACCTTGAATTGGTGCGTTTTGAAATTGTGATAAATCAATTATTTTGGCGTCAATAATGCCATTTGCCTCAATATTATTGCTTTTTATTCCCATGGCAAAATTATTTGCAAATGTCTTAAAATTCAGGCGACTTTGACCATTTGCAGTTCGCGCAATTTCAAATTTAACATTGCTTTGGCCGGTTTTATTATTGCCAATATTAAGGCTTGAAAAGCCCAATGCGCCAGATGCACTTATGGCAATATCCTTTTTAAAATCTTTGCCAAGTTCAGCATAAAGGCGTGATATTTTAAATTCAGGTGATTTAAATTTAATACCTTTAGCTTCAAAAAATTGCGAACTTATTTGGCTTGGTAAAATTTCAATTATTGGTGGTTTCGAATTTTCGGGCATTTGCATTTTCGCGCCCAATGAAATTTTTGTTTCGCCAATATTTATTCCTTCTGGAATTATGGTTTTTCCAAATAAAATTTTATCGCCACTTAAATGTGCACTTAAATTTATTGGTCCATCATTAATTGCGCCAGTTTTTATATCAATTTTGGGCGCTTGAACATTATTAGTTTTGATAATTTCTTGCGGTGAATAGACAAAGAAATTGCCGTTAATTTCCTTATCACCATCGCCATTTAATGGCCCAACAAAAGTGAAAATCCCACTTTTCGTAGCAAGGTTTAATTTTAATTCATCAATTTTTATTTCTTTGATAAAGCTTTTCGAATTACTTTTTTTGCCGCCAAAAAAGGGCTTTAAAGCGCCATAATCAACGCCCGCGTCATTAATTCCAACATTAATATAAAGATTTTGTGATGATAATTTATCAATTACCAATTGTCTTTTATTATTAAAATGCCAATTAATTTGCCCATTTGTTGCATAAATTGTGTCCTTGCCATCTTTTGACAATTTCATTTGTGAAAATTTGGCATGGTCAAATTGTAATTCTTGAAAATCAATTTTTGCATCAACGCCCTTGGTGTGCAAACTTGCTTCAAGGGTTGATTTTGCAACTTGGTTGCGGTTCATCCAAAGTGTAAAAACACAAAGCCCAACCGCGCCAATTATAATGGGTAAATTATGTGAATTTTTCTTTGATGCTTTTGCATCAATTTGTGTATCCGCACTATTTTCCTCATTATCTGACATTTTTTATAGCCGAATTAATCCACAAAATTTCCTAAAGAATATAATAAACACAAAACCAAATTTATGATTCTTAAAGTTCATTTAGGTGTTACATATCACCGCAAGCTACAATATGCGAGGCTTTGTAACTTGCCCCATGCGCAAAAATGTGCAAGTTTGGGACAGAATAGAAAATTCTTTAACCATAAGCGAAAAGTTTTTAGATACAGCTTATTAACCATTTCAATTAAAGTTGGCCATGGTTTTCAAGCTAGTCAATTTGTGTAGGACAAATAAAATTGCTAAGAATTTCAAACATATTTGCGCTTCTTAATAAAGATGATACCAAAATATCGCGGCGCAATTTATTGGCTTTTGGTGTGGCTTTTGGCGGCTTTATTTCAATTGCAGGTCATGATGCGATTGCTCAATTTGCTGATGGTGGTTCTAACCAAATTGAACGCCAAAAACTTGCAATAGGAAGCAAGGAAAATATTACACAGGCTTTGATTCGCGCAGGTGCAAATTCAACAGATGTAACAATTGCTGTTCGCGCATTGGCGCGTGTGATTGATGTTTCCGATATTAAAAAAGATGACCAATTAACAATTTTCTTGCGTCAGGATGGAAATATAAAACGCCTTTTGGGCTTTAATCTTGCAAGTTCTGCGCAAAAATCAATTACGGTTTCGCGTACCGTTGATGGCAATTATAAAGCGCGCGAATTAAATACAAGTTTCAAACGCCGAACCTTAAGGATAGCTGGAACAATTGGTTCAGGTGGCCTTATGGCAAGTGTTACCGCACAAGGTGCGCCAGAGCGAACGGCAGAAACCCTGGCTGATGCCTTTGCTTATGACGTTGACTTTGAGCGTGAGATTGGCCCTGGCTGCTCTTTTGAGCTGATGTTCGATAGAATTTTCGACCAACGCGGCGCAGTTGTGCGCGAAGGTGAACCAACTTTTGTTACAATCACACTTTTAAGCGGGCGTTCTATTTCACTTTATCGCTATCTTGCCCCAGGCGCGAGTTCGGAGGAGTGGTTTGACACTTCAGGGCGCTCGGCACGAAAATTCCTTATGAAGACCCCGATAAATGGCGCGCATCTAACATCTGGTTTTGGAAAGCGTTTTCACCCCGTTCTTGGTTATACCAAGATGCACACTGGTGTAGATTTTGGTGCCAAAGTTGGAACGCCTGTTTTGGCAGCTGGTGATGGGGTTGTTACGCGCGCTTCAATCATGGGTGGTTATGGTAATGTAATTGACATTGATCATGGCAATGGTTGGTCAACGCGATATGCGCATTTATCACGTTTTATGTCTGGAATAAGGGTTGGTGATAGGGTTCGCCAAAATAACCAAATCGCCTATAGTGGTAATACAGGTCGTTCAACTGGGCCGCATTTGCATTTTGAAGTTCGCAAAAATGGTGAAGCAATTGATCCATTAAGCGCACGTGTTCCATCATCTAGGGTTTTGGATGGTGACGCATTATCAAAATTCAAAGCACAGATTTCAAAAATTGAACAAGACAGGCGTCAAGCTGTAACTGGTGCTAATAAATATGGCCAATCAAGTATGTTTGGCTAAATCTAATCTATAATTCTACGTTTACGTTTTAGGGAAAGGGCGCTTTTAACCCTTTGCCAAATTTTACGTCTTTCCATTAATGGAACGGGGTCAAGATTATGGAAAAACTCTTGAGCACAGGCGCGCCATGTATAATTCTGGGCAGTTTTTGCAACTTCTTCACGGTCAAGTTTCAGTGCCGCTTCTATATTTGCCTTTAAATCATTGCCAATAATACCCGCTTTAGTACCCGGTAAAATATCGCGTGGTCCAGGGGCATCAAAGGCAGCAATCGGGGTTCCCGTTGCCATTGCCTCTAATATTACAAGGCCAAAAGTATCGGTAAGGCTAGGGAAAACGAAAACATCGGCATTGGCATAACATTGCGCAAGCTCGGTTCCAAATTTTGCGCCCAAAAATACTGTATCTTTAAAACGGTTTTTTAAATCCTCAAACGCCGGACCTTCGCCAACAACAACTTTTGTGCCTTTTAAATTTTGTTTTAAAAATGTTTCAACATTTTTCTCAACTGAAACGCGGCCAACATAAAGATATATTGGACCCTCCATTCCTTTGAAAGGGCCGCGATCTTCGGTACGTAGACTTGGTGAGAATTGTTCTATATCAACACCGCGCGACCAGATTGAAAGATTTTTAAAGCCCTTTGATTCCAATAATTCCTTCATTGTGCGTGTTGTAACCATAACCCGACCCGACATTTCATGAAACCAGCGAACATAGGCATAGCCCCAGCTTTCAGGAATTGGAAAACGTGCAGAAATATATTCGGGATATTGCGTGTGATAAGAGGTAGAAAACGGAAATTTATTTTCAATACAAATGCGGCGCGCGGTAAGACCCAATGTCCCCTCGGTTGCAATATGAACCGCCTCTGGCTCAAAGACTTCAAAGCGGTGTTCGATGTCTGCGCGCGCACCAATTGCCAATTTGATTTCAGAATAGGTAGGAAGTGGTAAAGTGTAATAACCATCAGCAGGTGTCACAAGTTCAATTTTGTGCCCCATATCTTTTAATTCTTTTATGGTTCGGCCTAATGTGCGCACAACGCCATTAACTTGTGGTTCCCACGCATCGGTAACGATCATAATACGCAAAATATTCTATCCCATTTTTATAATTGAAGCATAAAGTACCAACTTATGCGATTTTAGGGTAAAAAATCCCCCTTACCGCATTATTCACTTGAGCATTTATTCCAATAAATTTAGGTCAATATAAATCATTGAAACCAAATTCGGGAGTCATAAATGGCAGTTTTCTTTAACCACAAATTTGATGTGGCGGATAGCGATAAGTATCAAGACGAAAGTGAATTGTCAAAATTTATGTTAGAAAACAATCCAATAAGTGCAAATTTGCGCGATAAATCCTTTGCTGATGCGTGCGAATTAGTCAAAATTGCCCGTGCAAAACCACGCCCTGCGGGTGTTTTGGAAAGCTTTTTGGAAGAATTTGGCCTTTCAACCCCAGAAGGTTTGGCGCTTATGTGCCTTGCAGAGGGGCTTTTAAGAATACCAGACCAAGAAACCGCAGACTTATTAATTGCCGAAAAAATCAAAAGCGGCAATTGGAGTGATAAATTAGGTGGCAGTGAATCAATTTTGATTAATGCTTCTATTTTTGGTCTTATGCTTACGGGGAAAGTTGTTGATGTAAGTGCTGAAACCAAAAATGATTTTGGCGGCTTTATGCATAAATTAACCCGCAAAGCAGGTGAGCCTGTAATTCGTGCGGCGGTTAATGGGGCGATGAAAATAATGGGCGAACAATTCGTTTTGGGTCGCACAATTAATGCAGCAATCAAACGCGGCGCAGGTATGATTAAAAAAGGCGAATCAAGTGCCTTTAGTTTTGATATGCTTGGTGAGGGTGCGCGAACTGATAAGGATGCGCAAAAATATTTCAAATCTTATGCTGATGCGATTGAAATTTTAGGGCAAAATACCAATAAAGAAGATGGACCTGTTAAATCATCAGGCATTTCGGTAAAATTATCGGCGCTTCATGCACGCTATGATGCAAAACAACCGCAAAAAATTCAAGAAATTCTCTACCCGCGTGTGCTTGAACTTGCGCAAATGGCGGCACAAAGAAATATTGGTTTTTGTATTGATGCCGAAGAAGCCGACAGATTGGGTATAAGCCTAGAGATATTATCAAATCTTGCCCATGAGCCGTCATTAAAAGGATGGGAAGGGCTTGGCCTTGCGGTTCAGGCCTATCAAAAACGGGTTCGTCATGTGATTGCCTATTTGGGCGATTTAGCCAAAGAAAGCAAAATGCGTTTCATGGTGCGCCTTGTTAAGGGTGCATATTGGGACGCCGAGATTAAGAAATCCCAATCAAATGGCCGCCCTGATTTTCCAGTTTTTACGCAAAAACATGCAACCGATGTTTCATATATACGTTCGGCGCGCGATTTATTGGCTTTATCTCCATATATTTACGCCCAATTTGCAACCCATAATGCGCATTCATTGACTACGATATTAAATCTTGCCGATAGTATGAAGGTTGATGAATTTGAATTTCAGCGCCTTCATGGAATGGGTGACACATTATATCAAGTGGCGCGCGAAAGATATGATGGCCTTCGTTTAAGAACCTATGCACCTGTTGGCGCGCATGAAGATCTATTGCCATATTTGGTGCGCCGTTTGCTTGAAAATGGTGCCAATTCTTCTTTCGTACATAAATTCTTGGACAAAGACGTTCCAATCGAAGAAGTGGTGCAAGATCCATTTAAAACTTTGGAAAATGGTTCAAAACGCAATCTTAAATTACCAATTCCTGCGCTTTTATATGGCGAAGGGCGCATAAATTCGAAAGGCTTTGACTTGAGCATTCAAACAACACAAGATGATTTCAACAATGCAGTTAAAAGTGCAAAATCAAAACAATTTGCGGCCCATTCAATAATTGACGGTGTCGATAAAATTGGTACAAAAACCTTCCCTATTACTTCGCCATCAGATAAAAACCTAAATTTAGGTCAAAGCACTTATTGCGATATTGATTTGGTAAAATCTGCTTTTGAAAGTGCAAAAAATTATCAAAAACAATGGAATGATTTGGGCGGCGAAAAACGTGCCGAAATTTTGAATAAAATGGGCGATTCGCTTGAAGAAAATGCACTTTCATTAATCGCAATTCTAAACCTTGAAGCAGGCAAGCATTATGAAGATGCAATTGCCGAAGTTCGTGAGGCAGTGGATTTCTGCCGCTATTATGCCAAGGGTGCGGTTGATGATTTCAATGGCACTTATCGTCTTCCTGCACCTGCGGGTGAAACCAATGAAATGGGGCTTATGGGGCGCGGTGTGTTCACATGTATTAGCCCATGGAATTTCCCATTGGCAATTTTCACCGGCCAATTGGCGGCAGCATTAGCGGCAGGCAATTGCGTATTGGCAAAGCCTGCCGAGCAAACGCCTTTAATTGCTTATGAAGCGGTTAAATTATTTCATAAAGCAGGCGTTCCAACATCGGCATTGCAATTGATTTTGGGCGATGGTGCGGTGGGCGGTGCGCTTACATCATTAGAAAATTTGGCGGGTGTTGCCTTTACTGGTTCAACTGATGTTGCAAAAATCATTAATCGCACAATGGCGGCGACTGATGGCGCAATTGGGGTTTTGATTGCAGAGACGGGCGGCCTTAATGCGATGTTTGTTGATACTTCTGCGCTTAAGGAGCAGGTGGTTGATGATGTTATTATTTCTGCCTTTGGCTCTGCGGGGCAAAGATGTTCGGCACTTCGGGTTTTATATTTGCCGCATGATACCGCAGATGGCATTATCGAATGTCTAAAAGGCGCGATGGATGAATTAATTATCGGCAATCCTGAAGCAATCAATACAGATATTGGCCCAGTGATTGACAAAGAAGCACTTGAAATTTTGCAAAATCATGTGGCGAAAAATGCAAAAAAAGTCATCAAACAAATTGATATAGGCGATATTGCAAATGCGGGCACATTCTTTGGCCCAACAATCCTAGAACTTAATTCAATTGATGAATTAGAGCGCGAAATTTTTGGCCCAATTTTGCATATTATTCGTTATAATCCAGAAGATGTTGAAAAAATTGGTGCGCAATTGGCGGCAAAAAATTATGGCCTAACCCTTGGTTGCCATTCACGCCTTGATGGCTTTGTTGACGCAGTTCGCAAAACCGTTCCCGTGGGCAATTATTATGTAAATCGTACTATGATTGGTGCGGTGGTTGGAATGCAACCATTTGGCGGCCTTGGCCTATCAGGAACGGGGCCAAAGGCGGGCGGCCCACATTACTTACACCGTTTTGCAACCGAATATGTAATAAGCACAAATATTGCTGCAAAAGGTGGCGACCCAAGTCTATTTAATATTTAGCTTTGCCATTTTTATGACAAATTCTTAATGTTAATAAAGGGGGAGGCAGTTTTATGCGTCGCTTATTTCTTATTATAACTTTCATGGGGCTTTTAAATGCCCCATTCTTTTGCCATCAATCTTTTGCGCAAGAACAAAAAACGCAAACAAATAAAATCTATTTTTATAATGAAGATGACATAATAAAATATGTGTTTCTTTCAAAACATTCGGTTTTGCGAGGCGCAAGTTATTCGCAACCAAAACCTTATACAATGTATGCAACAAGGGAAATTGGCAAAGACCGATTTCGGATGTTTGAACTTTCCCCAATTTCCTGCGAAAGATACGGCTATAATTGTACAGGTTTGAAAATATGTATCGAACCATCCTTAGATATTGATAGGTCTGAACTTTCAAAAATTAAGAAAAAATACAATTTTGAAAAAAATAAAATCGTGTTTTCAGTTGGGGTTGACTATAAACTTATTGATGGAAAAAATAGATTAGTTGCCCAAAGCTTTTCACTTTGCAAAACCATTGATATGAAAAATGGTCTAACTGAAAAAGAAATTAACAAACCAGTTTTAGAATTTACAAATATCGCCGAGGAAGTTTTGAAAATTTCCTATCCGTTTAAGGGCGATAAAATAATGGAATAATACTGTTTTTGGTTAATGATTATATAGTTTTTAAAAACTATAAAAAGCCATGAACGCAAAAATTTCTACACTTTTACGCCGCCTTGCCATTGTTGCATTGCTTTTTGTCGCCATTGTGCGTGTTGCATTGCCATCTTGGAATAAAATTCAAATTTGGCAATTGAATGATAATGATGATGCAATGCGCATCCTTCAGGTGCGTGATTGGCTTAATGGGCAGGGGTTTTATGATTTAATCAATCATCGCCTTAATCCGCCCAATGGCGGCGATATTCATTGGTCACGCCTATCTGATTTACCGCTTGCGATAAGTGAATTAATTTTGCGTCCATTTTTAGGAATTGATATGGCCGAAAAAGCGGCCGCTTTTGGTGTTCCACTAATTTTGGCCGCAATATTTGCCTTTTGCGTTGGTCGCGCGGCAAATATTGTTGTTAAATCTTATGCCGCAATTTTTATTGGCGTTTTCATGGCGGTTATGACACCTGGGGTTATGGGCTATTTCTCTGCTGGTCGGGTTGACCATCATGGATTGCAATTAATTTTCCTTGCTTGTGCATTTTGGGGTTTGATGGCACGTGATAAAAAAGGCGCGATTTTGGCGGGTCTTTCAATCCCTGCAAGTCTTACAATCGGTCTTGAACTATTGCCAATATTAGGTTTGATGGTTGCATGGGTTGCAATTATTTGGGCAATTCGCGGCGATGAAACGCGCGAACAAACAAAGGTTTTTAGCCTTTGGTTTGCATTAGGCACAATTTTGGGATTTGTAATAAATGTTGCGCCAAATGATTACTTAAATGGTGCCAATGATAGATTATCAATTGCGCAGGTTTTGCCAATTTTAACAGGATGTGTCGGGCTTTATTTTGCCGCACATTTCATGTCGGGTCGAAAAATTTGGTATCGCTTTTTTAGCTTAATGGCACTTGGTGGTGTTGTGTTGGGAATTATTGTTCAATTTCCAGTATTGTTTAAGCCGCCATATTGGCAGACCAATGCCTTGATGCAAAGAATGTGGTTATCAATCGTAAGTGAAACTTTTCCGCTTACGCGCCTTATTAAAAATGAAATATCGGTTGCCATAAATCTTGGAATGTTTGTTATTTTAACAACATTGGCGGGGCTTATAAAATTGGGCCTTTTGATAAAAGATTACAAAAAACACGAAAATCGCGAAATTGATAATTGGGCATTAATGGCGCCATTATTATTGATAACAACTTTAATGCTATTCTTTTTACAGGCACGTTTCGCAGGCCAAGCGGCGGCAATTGCCGTTGTCGTTGCCAGTGTGCTTTTAGCAGATTTATATGAAAAACACGGCCTTTTGAATGCCTTAATTATTGGTTTGGCTTTAAACCCAATTATTCCAACTTCGGTTGCGGCGGGCTATAATAAATTCTTTCCAAAGAAAAAGGGGCAATATGAAACTGGCGGTGGGGCAAATTGTGTTAATACACCCGCCTTTGCCGAGCTTGCAAAATTACCACCTGGAAAAATTGTTGGTAATATTGATTTAGGCGCGCGCGCACTTTTGACCACGCATCATACAGTTTTGGCGGCGCCATATCATCGCAATCAGGGTAATTTTACCGCTTATGATATTTTAATGACAAAAACTGATGCTGCATTGGCAAAACTACATTCCAATAATGTTCAATATGTTGCATATTGCCGAAAATCTGCGGAAATTGGAAATATGGAACGTGAAACACCAAATGGTCTTATTGCCGATTTGCGTAAAGGGATTGTTCCAGATTATCTTAAACCAATTCCAACCCCGCCAAAATCAGACGTAATTGCTTATTCAGTTGTAAAATGAACAAAATAAAATCGGTATTTTCAAAAACCACAGATTATGTGGCAAAGCTTGGTGTGTTTGCGCATCTTGGGCTTTTGGTTTTGCTTGTGATTTATTTGAATCACGAAATGGCAAAATTTTTGCCAAATTTCAAAGAATTTCTTTTGCCTGATTCTGATGATGTTGCGCGTGTTATGGAAGTTCGCAATTGGATTGATGGGCAGGGTTTTTACGACATGCTTTTACATCGCGCCAATCCGCCAATTGGTGCACAGCTTCATTGGTCGCGCCTATCTGATTTACCGCTTGCAGGTGTTGAACTTTTCCTTCGTAATTTTTATCCGCATGATATTGCCGAAAAACAGGCGGTATTTTTCACCCCACTTATTTTATGGGGAATTGCGGCAATAATTTTGGGTTTGACAGCGCAAGAATTATTCAAATCCAAATTGTCTTATATTTTTGGTGTCGCATACGTAATCCTTACCGATGCGGTGGTCGTTGATTTTAATGCGGGGCGGGTTGATCACCATGGTTTGCAATTAATTACGCTTTATTTGCTATTTTTAGGCCTATTCAAAACCGATAAAAGAGGCGGCATTATTGCGGGTCTTGCGCTTGCTGCAAGTTTGACAATTGGGTTTGAATTAATCCCAATGCAAATCATAATGCTTGTTGGTTTTGCGATTTCATGGCTTTTGAACCCTGTGACGCGTAATGAGCAATTAAAACATTTTGCGCTATCTTTTGGGATTGGAATTATTGCGGGCTTTTTTATAAATGTTGCCCCACAAAATTATTTTATCGGCGATAATGATAGATTATCAATCGCCCAGACTTTGCCAATTTTAACGGGCTGTATCGGCCTATTTTTACTAAGTAAATATTGCGAAAAAGCGACAATAAAAACCCGCTTTATCGCGCTTGCATTAGTTGGCATTTCCATAATTATGGTCGCCGCATTCTTCCCAGTTTTGCGCAAATCACTTTATTGGCAGATTGCCCCAATTTATTATAAATTATGGATGGGCGATATTGGCGAAACTTTCCCGACCACCAAATTCCCACTTCCAATGCAAATTACAATTTTGCTTTTCCTATATGTGGCAATGGTCGCAGGTTGGGTAAAGCAATATTTCTTGTGGAAAAATTTTGATAAAGATAAAGATGTTAAAACGGTTGAAAATTGGGCGATTTTGAATGCATCGCTTTTTGTTGCCAATGTCCTTACAACTTTTTATCAAGTTCGCATTCATCTACCCGCCGCAGGTATTGCGCTTTTAGTTTGTGCACCATTAGTTGCCGAAGCATTTAAACAAAAAACGTGGCAAAAATCCTTATTAAATGGTGCATTGGTTGGTATAATTCTTTGCCCTGCGGTTTTAATGTTTGCGCAAAAATATGTTCAAAGTTTTGTACCTAAGAAAGTTCAAAAAAGTGAATATAGTTTTGGTGGGCGTATAAATTGCCGTGCAAAACGCGATTTTGCCCATCTTGATGCAATGCCAAAAGGTTTGGTTTTGACCAATATTAATATGGGCGCTGAAACCATGTTTCAAACCCATCATGATGTTATGGTAACCCATTTTCACCGCGATTATGGGCGTGAAAAAGTCTATGATATCCTTTTGTCAAAACCAGATTTGGCATTGCAAAAATTAAAGGCCAATAATGTTGATTATCTTGCCTATTGTGAACGCGCCATGGAACCAACACGCGCCAAACAACTTGCGCCCGATAGTTTGATGGGGCAATTGCGACAAGGTAAAAAGTTTGATTTTCTTGAAGAAATCCCACGGCCGTCTTATTCAGATATAATTGCTTATAAGGTAAAAAAATGAGAAATGGGCAAAAATCCGCCTGTGCAATAAGTGCGTTCATTCATGATGGTTCGCCAATTATTGTCTTTGGTGATGGTTCAATAATTTGGGGAAATAATGAATTTGCGCCAATGGAAAATGGCGCGATTGATGCAGCCATTTGCCCCTTAAGCGGCGCATTAATTGTGCTTGGTGATGATGGCAAATTACGCAAAATAAATTCAAAAGGAATGGTCTCAAATTTTGGTGGTGATTTTGGCTTTGCCGATATTTTAATCGCTAATCAAAAGCGCGGCCTATTTTGTATTAGCGCATCGCGTAAAGTTTTCGTTATAAAAAATAATGGTGAAATTCTTTTTGAATTTACCCCGCCAATGTCGCCCAATTCTGTGGCTTTTGATGTATCCGGCAATAATCTTGCTGTGGGGCATGGTAAGGGTGTTACGCTTTATGATTTAAAAACCAACGAAGAACCGATTGATTTGCCAGCCAGTGGTGGAATCTGTGGCCTTACATTCTCACCTGATTTATGCTTTTTGGTAGCAGCAACCAATGAACCAGGGTTAATTGGCTGGCGGCTTCATGATGGTGTGGCGTTTAAAATGGCGGGCTATCCATCAAAGCCAACAGGATTTTCATGGTATGATAATGGCAAGAAGCTTTTGACATCGGGCGGCCCTGTTGGGGTTTCATGGCCTTTTATTGGGCCAAATGGGCCAATGGGTACAAATGCCGAAACCTTCGAAACCCGCCGCCAAATCGTTACCAAAGTTGCAACCGCCAAAAATTTGGTCGCTCTCGGCTACGCCGATGGCGGTGTCGATTTATGCGACATAAATAGCAAACATAGCGTTCATATTGGCGGCCCCGAATATGACCCACACGCCGAATTCAACCCCCGCAAAGGCGAAACCCGCATAAGCGCCCTCACACTTTCACAAAACGGCAAAATCGGTGTTTGGGGAAACGAGGATGGTAAGTGGGGAATTTGGGAGAATTAATTCTCCAACCCAACCAATGCCCTTGCGAAATTGTGGGCGTTGAAGGGTTGTAGGTCTTCGACTTTTTCGCCGACACCGATGAAGCGGATTGGAAGGCCATAGGTTTTGGTTAGGGATAATAAAACCCCGCCTTTGGCTGTGCCGTCCAATTTGCTCATTATAAGGCCAGTTACACCTGCGGTTTTTGAGAAGGCTTCGGCCTGTGAAATTGCATTTTGACCGACGGTGGCGTCAAGTACAAGCCAAACTTCATGCGGCGCGCTTTCGTCAATTTTTTTCAAAACGCGAACTACTTTTTCAAGTTCCGCCATTAATTCGGTGCGATTTTGTAAACGCCCTGCTGTATCAATTAAAAGCACATCTTTATTTTGTGAAATCGCCTTTTGATAGGCCTCGAATGCAAGACCCGCACTATCGGCGCCCGATTCTTTGGCGATAACTTCAACACCTGCGCGCTTGCCCCAAACTAATAATTGTTCGGATGCGGCAGCACGGAAAGTATCGGCGGCGGCAAGCATGATTTCATGATCATTATCAACCAAATTTTGCGCAATCTTGCCAATCGTTGTGGTTTTGCCAGAGCCGTTGACACCAACAAACATAATGAGACGCGGGCCATTTTCATTGGTCCAAGGATTATCGAATTTTTCATACGGGCTAAGCATTTCTTCGATAATTTCGGCCAATGCTTCTTTGATTGTTTCGCTATCAATGCCCCTATCAAAGCGTTTTTTTGATAATTGTTCGCGGACTTCGCGCGCAACATCAACGCCCATATCGGACATGATAAGCAAATCTTCTAATTCATCTAATTCATCATCGCCCAATTTTGCCTGGGTGAAAATTGAACCAATTCCGCCCGCGATTTTTGATGATGTGCGCTTTAGGCCATCAAATAGGCCTTTTTGGGCTTCCTTGCTTGGTTCGTGCTTTTTGGCTTCGATTTTTGTGGTTTCAATTGCAGTACCATTTTCGTCGGTTTTAACCAAAAAACATTGCCCCAAAAGCAATAATTCACTTGCCAAAATTTCGGCGGCATTATGAATATTTTCAAATATCGCATCAAAATTTTGGCCGCGCTTTGCAAGCAATGTGGTGGCAATTCCAAGGCCATCTTGGGCGGTCGTAATTTGCGCAATTCCCTTTACAGATTTTGCGCGATTTTCGATAATTTTTTGCGCTTGAACAATTTGGTTTTCAGAATTTGTAACGCCAACAAAAACCGCAATCGGTACAAATTCATTTATCTGATTTGAATGCGCGGGCGTATTAGTATTTTCAACTTTGGTTTCTTTTATTTCTTTCTTTTTACCCCAGCCAAACATCCAATAACTCCGTATTTACATGGATATAGTGATTGTAATGGCTTTAATCAAATCATTTTTTCCTAACCCTACGTCATCTTGCGCACAAAATTAAATCAGTTACAAAAGCTACATGAGTGAAGATGTAAACAAAAACGAACCTTGGGTTTTCATGTCGCAAAATTTGCAATTCATTGGCGATATGATGCCCCAATCAAAGGCAATTGGTGCAAGATTTACCGAAGTCACAAAGGCGCGTGCCGCATCAATTTTACCTTGGAATGAAAAACTTCTTGGCGATAAAGAAAATGGAATTATGGCTTCTGGTGCTGTGGTTACATTGATTGACCAAACCTGTGGCACTGCTTGTATCGCAGCCCTTGATAAGCCTGTTACTATGGCTACGCTTGATTTGCGCGTTGACCATATGCGTGCGGGGCGTAAGGGGCATGATATTCGCGCAAATGCACACTGTTATCGGGTGACGCGTTCAATCGCTTTTGTTCGCGCTTTCGCTTATGATGGTGATAGTGATGATGATATTATAAGCGCGGCACAGGCCTGCTTTATGATAAATTCTGACACTCCTATGGGGGGTGTTAAAAATGCATAATATTGATAAATTATTAGATGCCAATCCTTATATTTCGCATTTGGGTCTATCATATGAATTGCGCGATAATAAAATTATTGCCCATCTTCCATTTAAAAATGATTTGGTTGGTAATCCGATGTTACCTGCAATTCACGGGGGTGTTATCGCTGCCTGCATGGAATTGGTGGCTGTTGCGCAATTAATGAATGATGCAAAATTGAAAAACCTTCCAAAGACAGTGAATATTTCAATTGATTATTTACGCTCAGGAAAGCCAAAAGAAATTTTTGCCAAAGCAAATGTCTTTAAACTTGGCCGCCGCGTCGCGAATATAGAGGCGATTGCATGGCAAGAAGATGAAAACAAACCCATAGCAAGGCTTCACGGCAATTTTTTATTGAACGAAGGATAAATTAAAAACCGCAATCGCTCAATTGCAAATTAAAGGCCGCCGCGCGCTTTGCAACTTTTGCCGTAATTGCATGCGCAGATTTATTGCCACCCTTCATATAACCGCCAACCCCTAATTTATATGCAAGATATTGGGATTTTACGTTTGATAATGATATTCCTAATTTGTCATGCATGGCGTTAAAATGCCAACCGACAAACATTGCGGAAGCTGCAAAATCGCTACGGGATTTTGCGCCAATTTTGCTTGAGCGTAAAAACCATGCCCATGTTTGCGGGCTTGCCTGTGCATAGCCAAGATATGGGCCATTGTGTGCATTGGCTTTAAAACGGCTTTCTTGATCAATGATTGCCATTATTGCACCAGCCGAAACATGATATTTTTGGGTGCTTGCTTTTAATGCATCATCCCAACCTTCATGTGCCTTTAAAACATTGCAGGCATTTGCGGCTTGTGCATTGGCGCAAAGAGGTGTCAATAGAAGGGTGCAAATTATAAAAGCTATTTTTTTGAACATATTTTGCAATCCCTATCTTGTGTTAGTGCGATATTGCGCATTTGCCCTTTAAGGCCATCATAAATAAGTAAGCGCCCAATTATATTTTCGCCCGCATTGGCAATTATTTTTATTGTTTCAAGCGCCATAATCGAACCAATAATTCCGCAAATTGCACCGATAACGCCCAAAAAATCGCAATTTTCTTCGACAATTGGCGCCGCAGGGACAAGGCATTGATAGCATGGGCCATTTTGATTTCTAAAATCAAAGGCCATAATTTGCCCATCAAAACGACCAAGCGCACCAGATACCAAAATTTTACCAAGTGCGAATGAAATTTCATTCACTAAAAAGCGGGTTTTAAAATTATCGCTTCCATCAATGATAATTTGCGCATCATTTAAAAGTGTTTTGGCATTTTCACTTGTAAGGCGTTCATTATGGGCGATGATTTCAATATTGTTATCCAAAGCATTTAATGCCGATTTTGCGCATTCAACTTTGGATTTGCCAATATCCTCATTTTTATAAAGCACCTGACGTTGCAAATTTGAAATATCGACCACATCATCATCAATGATGGTTATTTTACCAATTCCACAGGCCGCCAAATAAAGCGCGCATGGGCAGCCAAGGCCACCCATGCCAATTATTGCAACATGTGAATTAGCAATCAGCTTTTGACCATGCCCGCCAATTTCTTTTAATAAAATATGGCGTTTATGGCGAATTATATCGGCGGATTTTTCCATTCGCGCCTTTTATATTGATTTACACTTCAATACAAATTGCGGTTGCTTCGCCGCCGCCAATACATAATGATGCCACGCCTTTTTTAAGGCCGCGTGCTTTAAGTGCATAAATTAAAGTTGTGATAATGCGCGCCCCTGATGCACCAATTGGGTGACCCAAGGCACATGCGCCACCATTTACATTCACTTTTGCGCGCTCAATTCCCAAATCTTTTATGGCAATCATTGGCACGACTGCAAACGCCTCGTTAATTTCCCATAAATCGACATCTTGGGTATACCAGCCAGCGTTTGAAAGTGCTTTCTTCATCGCATAAACTGGCGCAGTTGTGAAAAGACTTGGTTCATGGGCAAAGGCAGATGTTGCAACTAATGTTGCCAAAATTGGCGCATTTTGCGCTTTGGCATTTTCTTCACACATTAAAACCAAAGCAGATGCGCCATCGGAAATGCCAGATGCATTTGCGGCGGTCACCGTGCCATCCTTATTGAATGCAGGTTTTAAAGTGCGAATTTTTTCAGGGCGGGCATTTTTTGGTAATTCATCAAAATCAATTATTGAATCGCCTCCGCGCCCCTTAATTGTGACAGGGATGATTTCATCTTTAAAATCGGCATTTTGCGCATGAGTTAAAGTTTCAAGGGCATAATCATCTTGCATTTCGCGGGTGAAATTATAGGTTTGGGCGATTTCATCGGCGTAGACACCCATTGCATGACCTTCATAAGCATCCTCAAGGCCATCAAGGGCCATGTGGTCATAAATCTTACCATGCCCATATTTGCTACCGCCACGATGGTCTTTAAGAAGGAATGGTGCGTTGGTCATGCTTTCCATACCGCCCGCGACCACAATATCCGCTTCGCCAGCGATAATTGCATTTTTTCCCATAATTACTGCCTGCATTCCAGAGCCGCACATTTTGTTTAATGTTGTGGCTTGGGCATGTTTTGAAAGCCCTGCTTTTAATGCGGCCTGCCTTGCTGGTGCTTGCCCTTGGCCTGCGCCAAGTACATTGCCCATTAATACCCAATCAACTTTCGAAGAATCAGTTTGTGATTGTTCAAGTGCGCCTTTAATGGCAATTGCCCCCAAATCCGATGCTTGCAGGCTGCTAAATTGCCCTAATAAAGCGCCAATTGGTGTGCGTTTTGCGCCAGTGATTACGATTTTTGTCATTTACATCCTCTGTAATTTTTGAAAACCATGTTATGCCTTGCGAATGGAAAAGCAAGTTCAAAAGCTAGATGAAATTAAGGTTGCAATTGTTGTTGCACGTTCAAAAAACTTTGTAATTGGTCGTGATGGTGATTTACCGTGGCATTTATCAAGTGATTTAAAGAATTTTAAATCCATTACATCAGGCAAGCCAATAATAATGGGGCGTAAGACTTTTCAATCTTTGCCGCGCCTTTTGCCAAATCGCACCCATATTGTCATAAGCCGTGATATTGAATACCGCCCCGAAGGTGCATTGCTTTTTTCAAATATTCAAAGCGCAATTGCCGCCGCAAAATCAATTGCATTTGATAAAGAACTTGATGAAATCTGTATCATTGGCGGTGGTGAAATTTATAAGCAGGCAATTGAATTTGCAGACATTATCTACCTTACAATCGTGGATTGCGAAATTGAAGGTGATACATATTTTCCACAACTTGATGAAACCCTATGGAAAGAAGTTGAAGCCACTTATTTTGAAAAAAGTGAGAAAGATGATTTTGCCTTTGAACTAAAAAAATTGGTTCAAATCTAACTTTTCGCAGTTCGCCCCTTAAAATAAACTATTTCTTTCTTAAATCCTTATAATGTGCTTCAAAAATAAAGGATTGGAAAGTCATTAATGTCAAAAGACGAAGACGATAAGCCCAAAAATAGCCCTTGGGGAAACACTAATAGTGATGAAACAAAAAATGATTCAAGGGGCAAGCCGCAAAACCCGTGGTCAAATGACCCGCAATCACAAAATCTAGATGATTTAGCACGCCGTATCGAAGACAAATTAAAAAATGTTTTGGGTTCTGGTGGAAATGGCGGATTTAAGACACCAAGCTTTGATAATGATGGCAAACCTAATAACACTTTTGGTTATATAATAATGGGTGGTGCTTCCCTTTGGCTTATGAGTGGGGTTTATCTTGTCGACCAAGGTGAAAAAGCCCTTGTAAGTCGTTTTGGTAAATATGTTCGTCAAAGTGATAATGGCCTTCATTTCAGATTACCATCACCTATTGAAAGTCACACAATAATTAATGTGCAGCGCGTAAACACCCTTACAGTTGGTGATATTTCGCAAGGCGCAGATGCGCAGCAAAACTTGATGCTAACTGGTGATGAGAATATTGTTAATATTGGTTTTCAAGTTTTCTGGCGCGTAAAAAATGCCGAAAATTTCCAATTCAATATCGCCCATGGCGAAGATAATAATGGCAAAGCAGACTTAACAGTTACCCAAGTTGCCGAGGCGTCGATGCGTGAAGTTATTGGCCAGTCTGCACTTGAGAAAGTACTTACCAATGGGCGTGCACAAGTTGAGCAATCAACCAAAGAATTGATGCAGCACACACTTGATTCATATCATTCAGGTATTGAAATCACGCAGGTGAATTTGCGCAAATCCGAACCACCATCAAGTGTGGTTGCAAGTTTCCGCGAAGTTGCGGCGGCATCACAAGAAGCAGAAACAAATATCAATAAAGCGCTTTCATATCGCAATTCAGTTGTGCCACAAGCACAGGGTGAGGCGGCGCGCTTTAACCAAATTTATCAAGAATACAAATTATCGCCCGAAGTTACACGCCAAAGGATTTATTTGGAAACAATGGAAAAAATCTATGAACGTTCCAATAAAGTAATTGTTGATAATAAGGCCGGCGGGCAAATGATGGTATTGCCACCTGACTTATTAAAACCACAAGCTAAAGCAGAAGGGGGCAAATAATGACTAAAGTGAACCCTATTTTTGTTGTCGGTGGCGTTGGATTATTATTCTTTGCATCTTCGTCGCTTTATACGGTTAAACAAACCCAACAAGCATTGATTTTACAATTTGGTAAAGCAAAGCGCGTTGTTAATATTGATGGCGATGATGCCGGCCTTAAAATCAAAATTCCGTTTACTGAAAATGTAAGGCTTTTTGATAGGCGTGTATTAGAGTTTTCACCATCCGATAAATCAGAAATTGTTGCCGCTGATCAAGAGCGCCTTGAAGTTCAATCTTTCTTGCGTTGGCGCATTGTGAACCCGCTTCAATTCTATACTGCGGTGAATAATGAAAATAATGCACGTGACAGGCTTGGTTCTCTGTTAGAAGCATCATTGCGCCGCGTTTTGGGTACGGCAAAATCAACCGATATTATTTCGGGAAAGCGTGCGCAATTGATGGATGCAATTAAAATTGCACTCAACCAACAAGCCAAGGCACTTGGAATTGAAATTGTCGATGTTCGCATTCGCGCCGCCGATTTACCACAAGCCAATGAAGAGCGCGTGTTCCAACGTATGCGTTCAGAACGTGATCAAGCCGCAGCCCAAGTGCGCGCTGATGGTGAACGTAAAGCCCAAGAAATTCGCGGTGGTGCAGATAAGGATAGGGCAAAAATCATTGCTGATGCCTATGGTCAAGACTCTGATTTCTCTGCTTTTTATCGTTCAATGCAGGCCTATGACAAAGCTTTCCCAGAAGGCACAAATCTTGTGGTTAGCCCCGATAGTGATTTCTTTAGATATTTTAAATCCCGTAAAGGGGATTAATATAAAGCAATTCAATAAAACAAAAGGCGCCCAATGGGCGCCTTTTTTTCTGGGGAACAGAAGGGGGAGGAAGTAATTAGTTTTTAGGTGCAGACATTGGCATCATATTGTCAACGATACCTGCATTTTTTGCGCGCTCACCAGCAGGCAAAGGAACCAAACCACGGCTACGCAAATAACCACGTGGACCAGCAGCTTTTTCACTTAAAAATTCTTGAGCATATTCTTGGATACCAGGAACTACGCCAATATTTTGCTTCTTGATATAGAAGTATAAAGAACGAGAAACTGGGTAAGAACCATTTGCAATTGAATCAAAGGTCGGTGCTTTACCATTGATTGGCGCCGCTTGAACTTTATCCATATTTTCTTCATAGAAAGAGAAGCCAAACACACCAAGCATTGAAGGGTTACGTGCCAAAGCCTGAACAATTAGATTGTCGTTTTCGCCAGCGTCTTTCCAAGCACCATCTTCACGAATAGTTGTTGCAAGTTTTTTGAATTTTGCTTCGTTATTTGAACGAATATTGTTCAATGTTGCAACAGTACGTGCACCACCTTCCATAACGATTTCAGCAAATGCGTCGCGTGTACCAGAAGTTGGTGGTGGGCCCATTACGTTAATTGGAACGTTAGGAAGATTAGGGTCAACTTGAGCCCAAGTTTTAGCTGGATTTGGAACAAAGCGGCCACCAATTGGAAGCTCTTTTGCAAGTCCAAGGTAAAGTTGGCGCGGAGTTAAAGAAAAATCTGCACCATTTTTAGCATTTGCTACAACGATACCATCATAGCCGATTTTAACTTGCACAATCTCGCGAACACCATTTCTTTGGCAAGATTGGAATTCAGACAATTTAATAGCGCGTGAAGCATTTGTTACATCTGGGAAGCCTGCACCAACGCCTTTGCAGAAAATAGCCATGCCGCCGCCAGTACCAGTTGATTCAACTTTTGGAGTTGCAAATTTGCCACCAGCTGAAAATTGCTCAGCTACTGCAGAAGAGAATGGAAATACGGTAGATGAACCAACAATTGAAATGCGGTCACGTGCACCAGCAGCCATTAAAGCAATTAAGCTTGCAGCGACAAGGCCAGCACTGATAATTTTCGTAGAAATTTTCATCTTTAGAATCCTTTTGGTTTATGGTTTTAAGTCAGCGCGCCGTATTATCGGCGCGCCATATTAAGAGATTAGAAGCTAAATTGAGCGCGAACAGTGAAGGCATTTACTGTGCCACCACCTTTTGGACCGCCTTCAATTTTTGTGTGTCCATACATTGCACGCAACATTGCGTAATCAACTGGTTGCCATAGAACGCCTAATGAATAACCATCGGCTTTTCCGCCCAAGTGTGTACCATCTTCAAGGTCTAGATTATCATAACGAGCAACAAGACCCCATGCACCAAAACCACCATCAAGAAGCGGTGAGTTTGGTTTTAAGCCTTTAATTTCGCCAGATTTCACATCATAGGCACGAACTTCGCCAGTTAGGAAGTAAGCAGCTTCAACAAAACCACCACCGAAAGTGTAATCTTTGGTTAGTGTTTCAGCTTTAGCTTGCGAATATTCGCCCATAATGCTCAAAGAACCCATGGTCCAGAAACCTTCAACACCAGCAACAGTATCTTTTAAAACGCCTGATGGAGTTCCAAGATAAGAAGATGAACCATAATTAGTTTGAACTGGTTTAGCGTGAGCATAAGAAATTGAGCCACTATTGTTTGCATCGCGCACTTTTGCGTGTGCACCAACAATTAACTGGCTGCCTTTATTGTTATTGATGGCATAATCGCCGCGAACTTGTATATATTGAGCTTCAGTACCAGCGCCGCCAGCCAAAGCTGTTCCTGTTTCTTTAACTTCGCCTTTGTTGCCATAGAAACCACCAATAACCATCCAGTTGTCAGAATATTTACGTATCACTAAACCAGTCGCACGGTCAGCTTGACCAAATGCTGCAGATGCCATTGAACGCTCAGTAGTCATTTGAACTAGTGATGATGTCAATGATTCCATCGGTGCAGTGAAATAATTGTTACCAAAAATAATTTCTGTTGAACCAGTGTCATAACCAACCCAAACATCGTTATATTCAATTTGAGCTAGAGAAGCGTCAGGTTTAAAGGTTACTTCTGCTTTATAATTTAAGCCTTGAGTTTTGCCTTCAACACCTAGGCGGAAACGGCGCGTACCAAAACCAGAAGCCGTACCATCTGCTGAAGTTCCTGCGAAATCGGCGTCAATTGCATAAGCATCAGCCATGTAACGACCGCGAATGCGGAATTGGTTTTGACCTTCTTCGTCAGTGTAACGTGGAGAGCCTTTTGACCAATCAATTTTTGTTTCTTGAGCTAAAGCATTATTTGCGCAAGCAATTGCAGCTATTGCAGCAACGCCATAAATAAAATTCTTTTTTGACATGTTGTCCCCTCTTACAGATTGGAAAAAACCAATCGTTAACGGGGCATTTAGAATTTGATTATGACATTAGAGTTTCATATCTATGACATAAAGTTGAAACCTAAGTTACAGAAATATGACAAAGCCTCTGTCAATGTGACAGAGGCTTCATAATTGTTAATGAGTTCTTACCCTAGATTAACTAATTCTGTGGCGCAGCCATAGCAGGCATTGCATTTACCTTTTCAGCTTCTTTTGCAAGATCTTCGGCTTTCAATGGAATAAGGCCACGGGCAACCAAATAACCTTTTTCACTTGATGCTTTTGCAGACATGAATTCAGCAGTATAATTCTTGATTGATGGCAAATAACCCAAATTACCTTTTTTCACATAAAAGAATAATGAACGTGATGCAGGGTAAGAGCCGTCAAGAATGGTCTTCATATCTGGTGAAACATTATTGATTTTGCTTGATTTCAATTTATCTTTATTTTCTTCATAGAAAGAATAACCAAAAACGCCTAATGCTTGTTTTGAAGATGCAAGCGCTTGAACGATTAAATTGTCATTTTCGCCCATATCTTTCCACGCACCATCTTCACGAACTGAAGTTGAGGCTTTTACAAATGCTTCTTTGTCTTTAGATTTAAGTTCTTTCATGAAAGGAACATCTTCGGCACCTTTTTCAAGAATCATTTCTGCGAATGCATCGCGTGTTCCTGAGGTTGGTGGTGGACCTAAAACGTCAATTTTAGTTTTTGGCAAAGAAGGATCCACATCACTCCAAAGTTTGTAAGGATTATCAACAAGTGCGCCATTTACTGGAACTTGTTTTGCCAAAGCTAAATAAAGATTTTTACGCGACAAATTCATTTCATCGCCAGTTTTTGCATTGGCAATAACAATACCATCATAGCCAATTTTAAACTCAACAATTTCTTTAACGCCATTTTTTTGGCATTCATCATATTCGCTTTTTTTCATTGGGCGTGATGCATTGACAATATCAACCGATGCCGCACCAGATCCAGCACAGAATACTTTCATTCCGCCGCCTGTTCCTGTCGCTTCTACTTTTGGGACATTGCCATTATTTTGTGCGCCAAAGCTTTCCGCAACTGCGCTTGAAAATGGGAATACAGTTGAAGATCCAACAATTGCAATTCTGGTACGAACTTCATTTGCTTTTTGACCGCAGGCGGCCAATGCGATTGCCGCCAATCCTAAAGAAAGAATGATTTTGCTGCTTTTCATTTTGGCCTCCTTAGCCTTTTTTAAAAACCCATTTGTGTTCTTATATTAAAAATTTTGCTTTCACCATTGCCAAGTGGGCTGTCTATTAAATTGCTTGATTGCAATATTTGCCCGCGTGTAGCTTTAAACTTTGTATTTGCATAAGATGTACGTATTATGACCCTTTCAACTGGATGCCAATTAATTCCAATTGAATAGCCATATTCAATTCCGCCGCGATTGCGCCAGTTTGTAATTGGCGCACTGATTTTACCAAGATTGCCATCTTGCAAATCAAGATAATCAAGGCGTGAAACAATTGAAACCGCCCCATAGCCGCCTTTACCAAGTGGGTGAATTGGTTTTACGTAATCACTTATTCCGCGCACTACACTATAAGTTCTGGTTTCGCCCGTTAGAAAATAAGAATTTTCCCAATATGCGCCATGAAAGTTTAAATTACCATCTAAAGTTCGCGCGCTAAGATTTTGCTTTTCAAATTGTGTTGAAAATGGTCCTTTGGCATAGAAAATCTCACCGCCAATTGTAGTATCGCTTTTGGAAATCGAGCCAGTTTGTAAAAATTGTGTGCCAATAGCCATTTGAATTGGGCGTGATGAATAAGAATAAAGCCCTTCATCGGCACGGTTTCTTAAACGTAATGAGGCGCCAAAATGTAAAATCTCATTCTTATTATTAATTGGCGCATAAGTTGTGCGCATTTGAAAATATCGTTGCGATGAAAAATATCTATTCATTGGCAAATTAATAGAGCCACCATAAATGCCCGCACTTAATTGCCAATTCTTGCCATATTTACGCATGGCAATACCAATATTGCGCGCAGACATAGCAAATGCATTAGTAATTAAAGAACGATTGGAAAATTGAATTATAGCAGATGAATTTTGACCATCTAATGAATTCACTTGGTGGTTAGAACCAATATAAATTGAAAGCCCTGGTTGATAATATTCAATATAGGCATCATCCCATGACGCTTTGGCATCGCCTTCGTACTGATGCTCTAATTTATATTTTAATTTAGTGCCGATTTTGCCGTCCATTGTCCAAATTGCACGTTTAAACAATGCATCATTTTTATTTTCATCACGACTTGGGCTGCCTGTTAATTCGCCAAAATCTGCGTCAAAATCATAATAATCATATAAAGCGCGTGCGCTAAAGTTTGCACTAAATGAATTATTATATTTGAATTTTGGGGTTGTGCCTTCAATTTTAAAGCTTGCTTGTGCCATCGCGTTTGATGACATTAACAATGCGCATGAAATAAAAGCATTTTTGAATAATAAATTGGACAATTAAATCCCCCATCTTCAAAATGGGGCATTATAAAGTTTTCATGACACTTATGTGACAAAAGGGCGCAAAAATGCGCCCTTGATGAAGTTTTGATGAAATTATGACAGTTTTGCAAAGCTACAGAAGTCTTGCACGCATCACTTGCGATAATAAGTCAATCAAAGAAACCGCAACAACAATTACAATTACAATTGCCGATGTTTGTTCATGTTTAAATGCATTGATACTTTCAAACAGGCTTTGACCAATACCGCCCGCACCAATTAGACCCAATACAGTTGCAGAGCGTGCGTTTGACTCAAAACGATATAATGAAAACGAAGTCCAAAGTGGGGCAACTTGCGGTAAAATACCCCATTTGATTTCATGTAATTTCAACGCACCAGTTGCACGAACCCCTTCAACAGGGCGCGAATCGGTGGCTTCAACCGCTTCTGAGAATAATTTACCAAGAACGCCCGCAGTGTTAAAAGCAATTGCCAAAACACCAGCTAGTGGCCCAAGGCCAACTGCAACAAGGAAGATTGTACCCATAACAAGGCCATCAACCGAACGTAAGAAATCCATCACACGGCGCATAGGTAAAACCAACCATTGCGGCGCAACGTTTGATGCAGTCGCAAAACCTAATGGAATTGCAAGTACCATTGCAAAGAATGTACCCCAAAGAGCGATTTCAATTGTAAGCCACATAGCGGCAACATAATTTTTCCAATCAGTAAAATCTGGCTTTACAAATCTATCAAGGAAAGTGCTCATATTTTCCGAATTTTGGAAAAGGCGTGGGATTTTGATAATCTCAACTGGCACAAAACTTATGATTAATAATAAAGCAAGGCCGCCCCATAGAATCAAATCAAACATTCTATCTGAAACGCTTTTTGTTGGTGGGGTAAGGTCAATCCTTTGGTTGTTTACTACATTATTCATATTATTGACCCCCATTATTAATGCTATTTATTGCGTCTTGGAAAGCGCGTTTTTTTACCGCACCTTCAAGGTCAGTTGGTTCAGTTGGCAATTGCGCAGGGGCAATACGTGTTTTTTCTTTTTCACGTAATTTTGCCAATTCGCTTGTTGCGCGTTCAATATCTTTGGCATTGCCAGAATTTTGCGCTTTAATAAGGTTTTCAGTGGCTTCCATTTCCATAACTGGTAATAAATGATTATCATCATCAGGTTGGAAAAGACCAAAAGAAATTGATTTTAAAATCTCACGTTCGCGTTTTTTCTGTGCATCATCGCCTTGGCGGCCATAATTTAAGAAGAAATTGCGAATTTTTTCTTTTTTCTTTGGATCTAAATCTTTACGCCAAATAATCGGATCTTCTGGCAAAGTTGGCGAAACCCAAATTATTTTCACCTTTTTAAGTGCTTCAGGGTCATCTTTGCCCAAAATCTCAAGTGAAGTTGAATTATTGGTTGCAACAGGCAATAGGCCACCGGCAACAGAACGGAAATTCGCCTCATGCGAGCCAGAGCGAACAACTTTAAAGCAATTTTGCGGGTTAATATTACGCGGTGCAAATAAATATGCCATTGGCGCAAGTGTGCCAGATGTTGACGAGGCATCACCCATACCAAATTCAAGCGATTTATCGCAGCGTAAAACATCATCAAGTTTTATTTTGCTGTCAGATTTTACAATTAAAACAGAATTATAACCATTAATTCCTGTTGCATCAGCAGAGCTTAGAAAAACCTCGGCTTTACCAGATTTTACAACTTCAAGCCCTGGTTTGTTAGAGAACCAGCCAACTTGAACATTGTTTGAAATCATACCTTGAACTTGTCCTGCATAATTTGATGTAAAATATGGCTGTATGCTAAGGCCAGTTTGTTTTTTCATATCTTCAATGAAAGGTGTCCAACGGGCTTGGGCATTTTGGGAATTTTCGGTTGCAAGTATTGAGAAAACAATATCGGCATTTTTAACACCTAATTGTTGTTTTAATGCAAAACCTGCCCCAATAAGCAAACATGCCGCCATGCCCCATTGGGCAATGAGCATTCCGATACCAGACTTTTTTGCAGACTGAATTGGCGGTGGTGCTTCTTCCAATGGAGCTGCGCCACCTGATTCTTCATCATATTCAGCGCCATAAATTTCAATTAATTTTTCACGAACAAGGCCTTCTTTCGGGCCGTCATAAACAATTTTACCAGCTTTAAGGGCAATGATTCTATCGCAAAATTTAAGTGCATAATCGATTTGGTGAAGCACGACCGCAATTGTCACACCATCATTTTTGTTTAAATCTTCACACAATTCCATAACTTTGCGCGCAGAAACAGGGTCCAAAGACGCCACAGGCTCGTCAAGGAAAATCGCTTTTGCGCCTTGTACCAAAGCGCGCGCAATTGCGCCCCTTTGTTGTTGACCACCTGATAGAAGGTTTGCGCGTTGGGCGGCATATTCGGCAACGCCAACGCGCGCCAATGCATTCATACCCAATTCTTTATCTTTTTGCGGCCAATTACCAAAAAAGCCCTTCCAAAATGGAAGGCGACCAAGCGAGCCAAGCATAATATTTTCAAAAAGGCTTAAACGACCAACCAAGTTGAATTGTTGGAAAACAAAACCAACTTTAGAGCGTGCATCACGAACAGATGGCAGAAGTTCGCCATTTTTTTGAACGCCAACGCCCATTAAAGAAATTTCGCCGCTGCCTTTATCAGTAAGGATAAGGCCAGTTGAAGCACGTAAAAGCGTTGATTTACCTGAACCAGATGGCCCAATAAGTGCCACCATTTCACCTTCTTTAATTGTTACTGATACATTATCTAATGCTTTGCGCGTTCCATAGGTACGCGTAAGATTCTTGGCTTCTAATACATTGCCCGCCATATTTGCCCCATTATACCCAATAAAGGTTTATCGCCCGTAATTTGGATTCGGGCAGGTGATTATTAGCGTCTTTTTACAAAGAGTCACGACAGATTTGTGACAAAAACCTGCAATCAGTTTGCAAATATACCTTATCCCAAATTACGCTTTCTAAATGGATGCGCTTTATAAACGCCCAAAACTGTTAAATCGGCGCAGAAGAATGATAATTCTTGCATTGCAAGTTGAACGTTTCGTTCTTCTGGGTGGCCTTCAATGTCGGCATAGAATTGGGTTGCGTTGAAGCTTCCGCCAACTTGATAGCTTTCAAGTTTGGTCATATTTACCCCATTGGTGGCAAAGCCGCCCAAGGTTTTGTAAAGCGCCGCGGGTATATTGCGAACCCGAAAAACAAAAGTTGTTATATATTCTGCATTTTCTTCATAATTTGCATCTTCGGGTTCATTTGAAAGAATCACAAAGCGGGTTGCATTATGGGGTGCGTCTTCAACATTTTCTTGCAAGATTGGAAGATCATAAAATTCGGCTGCAAGCTTAGTTCCCAATGCAGCCTGAGATTTATCATTAATTTCAGAGATTTCACGAACTGCGCCCGCAGTATCAGCAGTTTTCAAAGCTTTAACGCTCAATTTTTCAATAATCTTACGACATTGCGCAAGCGCCATAGGATGGGAGCGTATTTGTTTAATATCTTCAATTTTTGATCCCTTGACCCCAACCAATTGGTGTGAAATCGGGGCAAAATATTCGCCAATTATGAAAAGATTTGATTCGGGCAAAAGATGATGCACATCGGAAACACGCCCCGCCAATGTGTTTTCAATTGCAATCATTGCGCGCCCGGCTTTGCCACTTGAAACGGCATTAAACGCATCTTCGAATGTTTCGCATGGCAGGGGGGCAAAATCAGGGCAGGCAATATTAGATGCCATGTGTGAATTAGCGCCAATTTCGCCTTGGAATGCTATAAATTTTTCTTTGCTCAATTTAATTCTCTTTATTCCTATAAAATTCGCGTGCCATTTCTAAATGAATTGGTGTGTCAACGCCTTTTGGAAATTCATCAAAAACGCCCGCATAAATATTTAGACCCATTTCAAGGGCGCGTAATTGCTCTAATTTTTCGCGCTTTTCTAGTGTTGAAGGCGGTGCTTTGACAAATTTTTCTAATGCGCTGCGGCGATAAACATAAAGACCAATATGGCGGTAAATTGGACCATCACCACTTGGTGCATTGGCGCGTGTAAAATAAAGACATTTGCCAGATTGTCCGCCTTCATCAAATGCAACAATGGCTTTTACCACATTCGGGTCTTGCTTTTCGTCTTCATCATCTGATGGTGAAACCAAGGTTACAATGTCCGCATCTGGCGTTTTTTCCATTAAATCAAGCGCAACATTCAAAATTGCAGGATCAAAAGTTGGCATATCACCTTGAAGGTTTATTATTATGTCAAATTCATTTTTAGAATCATATTGGTTCAATGCCGCCAATACCCTGTCCGAACCTGATGGCAGGTTGGGGTCGGTCAAAACCGCTGCCGCGCCTTCATTTTGTGCGGGCGCAATAATTTCTTCATCGCCACTTGCGACCAAAATATCCTTTATATTTGAAAGTTTTGCGCGTTCTATTACGCGCGCAATCATAGGTTTTCCGCAAATATCAGCCAAAGGCTTATTGGGCAAACGGGTTGCAGCAAGGCGGGCGGGAATAATAATAATAGGTTTCATAGTCAGCCATTAGCATAATTTATAAGCCCTATTGGCATTAATGGTGCGGCATTTGCAACACTTTATGTTGAAAATATACAAAAAACATATTTTTTGAACAAATTAAGTGTATCAAAAGTCTAAGAAACAAATAAAAAATGTTGCAAGGTGTTGCGAGATATAAAAAGAAATGCCATAGGCATTCATTGTGGTTTTTGGCTATTTTCGACAGGGGCTAAAGTAAATGAAACCTTCTATGTGGTTCAATATGATTGTTGGTGGTGTTCTTGCTACTGGCGTTGGCATTATGGGCATTAAAATTTTTTCTGAAACTCTTTATGCAAATGATTTGAAAGCAAGCGGCTTTCCTGTTGATGCAGAAGCGGGTGCTTCGGCTGGCGCAAATGCTGGCCCACAATTGCCACCTGATTGGGGCACATTATTTGCTGACCCTGCAAAATTAGCAGAGCTTACCGCTAAGGGTGAGAAAAACGCAAAAGTTTGTGCGGCATGCCATGATTTATCACCTGCTGGTGCAAATAAAACTGGCCCTGGCCTTCATGGTATTATGGGTCGCAAATCTGGTTCGGTTGCTGGCTTTGGCTATTCTGATGGCATGAAAGCATTAGGCAAATCTTGGGGCTATGATGAGTTGAATGAATTTTTAACTTCACCAAAAACCTATGTTGCTGGCACAAAAATGAGCTTTGCGGGTTATGGTAAAGCTGACGATAGAATTGCAATGATTGCATATTTGAAATCAATTTCACCAAATGCACCTGCTGTTCCTGCGCCAGATCCTGCGCGTGACCCTGCTAAGGCTGCGGCTGCGGCTGCTGCCCCTGCTGCGGGTGAGGCGACAAATGCGGTTGCTAACGCTGTTGCGCCTGCTGCTGATGCAACTAATACAGTTACAAATGCGGCGACAAATGCGGTTGCGCCTGCTGCGGCTGCGCCTGCGAAAAAATAATTTTAGATAAATTAATTAAATTGGGCGCCGATTGGCGCCCTTTTTATTTGTGCCTTCTTATTGTGCGAATTGGTAGGTTATTACCAAGGTATCGTTCATTTGCTTCTTGTAATGGCTCAATTACTGTCATTAAATGGTATGCATTGGCATGAATTATATTGGTTTCATCAACCATAATTGCCACATGCCCTTGCCAAAAAATCAAATCATTGCGTTTTAGGCCAGATAAATCAGCCTTGATTTCAATGCTTTCACCTAAATCTTCCTGCATTCTTGCATCACGTGGCAAATTTATACCGCATGCACGAAATGAATTTTGTGCAAGGCCAGAACAATCAACCCCAATACTTGAATTGCCGCCCCAAGTATAAGGGGCGCCCAGATACAATTGGGCAATTTGCGCAGGGTTATCAAAATATTCCTTGATTGGGCAAATATGTTTTGCAAATATAAAACCCAATTCCCCGCAATCATAAAATCCGTTTTTAGCCTCACCTTTTGGCGAAATTCTTGCACCCAGTGACAATGTAGAAATAATGCGTGATTTAATTGACGCCTCTTTAAAGCCATAGGTTCTTATAGTTTTAATTTTATGGCTTGGATTGAAAATATTATCATCTAGCGCACTGGCTTTTATATAGCCAACATAATTATCGCGCTCTAATTGCCCCCAAGCAAAGCCATTTTTAATTTCATAAACTTCAAATATATCACCCAATAAAGCTTCGTTTAGTGATGGGCTTTCTATATTTGGTTCGGATTTTAAGAATGCCGATGGCGTATTAATTTGCTTTTTTTGCGGCTCGACAAAATATGGGGCTTCAATAATGCCTTTTAATTTAATTGCCGCAATATCATCGCGATATGGATTTATAGCTTTATCAAGTGTCAAAATTATTCTGCCGCATATGTATGACGCGTTTCGTCAATATCATACCTATTTTGCAATGGAATAGAATTCAAGCCCTGCGATATGATTGTTGCAATATCCATAAGGCGTTGTGCGCCTTTGTCGGTTGGGTCGATAAATACATTGCGGCGATCATTTTGGTCACGCACCCGATTTAAAAGCCCAAGCGATTGCAAAGCATCAATAGCACGAACAATGGCAGGCTTTTGCAAACCCAAACGTTTTGCAAGGCCGCGTACAGTATGGCGCTCTTCATCTAAATGAACAGTAAGAAGTAAAGCGGTTTGGCGTGCCGTTAAATCTGGACCATCGCCTTTAATGGCACTATTGGTAATGTCGCGCCATAAATCCAAAGCATGTCTATTGCCAAGTTCCATAATCCCTAACCTTCTGATTCGGGTAAAAGAATCTGATTTGGAATCGGGTTCAAGAGTCTTTGTTATGGTCAGACTGAATTTTTTTATTTCAAAACTTTTATAGAAAAACCAAAAGCGCCCTTGTTAACAAGAGCGCTATCAATCATTGCCTTAAGCAAAAAGTAATTAGTGGCACGCGCCTTGTTTAGCTTTAAAGCGTGGGTCAACTTTATTGATTACAAGAACTTTACCTTTACGACGCACAACTTGGCAAGCCGCATGGCGGTTCTTAAGCGATTTCAAAGAGCTTTTAACTTTCATTTTCGAAATTCCATCAGTGTTTTGCCCAGTCGGGCGAATTGCAAGCGCCGCGAATAGCCCTTAGTTTTATAAGAGTCAATGTCACTTAGTCACAATTAAGATATAAAGCGCATATTTTACTGACTATTTTTCCTTATATTGTTTTCTTGGATACGCCTTAAAATCACTTTTTCAATTAAGTCAAAAGGTATTGGGTTTTTATATTTGAAAAGTAAATTTCCTTTGGGGTTTGAATATGGTTTTACTTTTTCTAATAATTCATCATCACCATGAATTGGTGGGAAAATGCTAAAATGGTTTTTGAACGCGGCATAGTAAAAAATCACGCCATTCTCATGGAAAGATGGAATTTGATAAGAAATTTTTTCAACCGCATTTGGTGCATGGTTTTTACCAATTTGGCGGATTTTATTTAGAATTTCGCGTATGCTTTCGGGAAAGCTATTGATATAATCATAAATTGGGTTTATCATTTGCGTTTGCTTCGTCTGAAACTTTGCCTTTGGGTTCACTTTTGTCTTTTGGCTCGCTTGGGCAAATAATAACAACTTTTAATGCACCCCAACAGGTTTTTTGACCAAAGCCATATTTAATATCAAAGCGTGAGAATAATTTAAAATCGGTGCGCTCAATTGGTAAATAAGATGCGATTGTGGTTGGCAATTTATTTTGCATCTTCATCAAATCGCGTAAATTCTGTTTTGTCGGGTTCGTGAAATACATAAGGGCCATAAAGCCAAGTGCGAAAATTAAAAAATTAAACCCCGGTGCCTTTTTTTTCATTTTAAATCCTATATTCAGCGTTGAAACCATAATTACAACTTTTGCCACACTTGCCAAGTGCAGCAATAACAATTAATCCAAATATGAATTACCATTCAACTTGGGGAAAATTATGGCAAAAACTGCACTTATTACTGGTTCAACTTCTGGCATTGGTCTTGGAATTGCAAAAGCCTTTGCACAGCTTGATTATAATATAATAATCAATGGTTTAGGAAGTGAAGAACAAATTAATGAAACCATTAATGAGCTTAAATCACAAACCAAGGGTGAGGTTATTTATGATGCAGCTAATATGCTTAAGCCCGATGAAATTGAAGCCATGATAAAAAATGAGCAAGACAAATTTGGCGTGATTGATGTTTTGGTCAATAATGCGGGCATACAGCATGTTTCAAAAATCGAAGATTTTCCAACTGAAAAATGGGATGCAATAATTGCGATAAATCTTACAAGTGCATTCCACACAATCAAACATTCAATTGAAAAAATGGCGGCTCAAAAATTTGGACGTATAATTAACCTTGCATCGGCGCATGGTTTGGTGGCGTCACCTTTTAAATCTGCTTATGTTGCGGCAAAACATGGCGTTGTTGGTCTTACAAAAACTATTGCCCTTGAACATGCAAAAGATGGCGTAACAGTAAATGCAATCTGCCCAGGTTATGTTCGCACCCCATTAGTAGAAGCGCAATTAGCCGACCAAGCCAAAACCCGCGGCATTACCGAAGAAGAAGTAATAAATAATGTAATGCTTGTGGCGCAGCCGACAAAGCAATTCATTACGGTTGAACAATTGGGCGCATTTTGCGTATTTTTGGCTTCAGATAGTGCATCACAAATTAATGGCGCAATCCTATCAATGGATGGTGGTTGGACAGCGCAATAATTATTCATGACATAATGACAATTTATGCTAAACATTATTTGTGAGGTGACTTCAATGAAAAATAAATTTTATTTTAGCGCAGGTTTAGCATTAATTTTTCTAAGCGCATGTAATCCTAATCCGCATAAAACAATCACGGTAAAAGACCCAAATACTGGTGAAAAAACCGAAGTTGAAGTCACCAAGGGTCTTATGACCAATGATGTCACCATTGAAAATAAGGATAAAGGCACAAACCTTACCATAACAGAAGGCAAAATGCCCGAAGGAATGCCATCTTATATAAAACCATATCCAAATGGCAAAGAATTCAAAGCTATGCACGCCAAAAACACCAAAGAGGTTGAAGCATCTAAAAAGGGTGAAGCATTGATGTTTAGTTTTGAAACTGATGATGAGCCACAAAAGATTGTTGATTTCTATAATAAAATTCTCTCCGAAAATGGCTATAAAGCAAATGCCAATATGACGATTGGTAAAATGGCAATGTCAAATTATGTGAATGAAAAGGATAAAATGGCGGCGCAAATTATGGCATCAAGTGAAGATGGCAAGAAAACCACGGCACAGATTATTGTTGAAAAAGGCCAATAGCAGCAAACTACTTTTAAAATCATCACCAAAGGTATAAAGAAGGCTATTCACGAAATTTTAAGTGCCACCCGCGTGAAAATGCGCATAGCACAACCATACGGAGAATTTGATGTCCGAAGTTTTAATGCCAAAAGCCACCGCAGTTTGGTTAATCGATAATACCGCCCTTACATTTGAGCAAATTGCACAATTTTGCGGCCTTCACCATCTTGAAGTAAAAGGCATTGCCGATGGCGATGTTGCATCTGGCGTGCGTGGTCAAGACCCTATTGGTTCTGGTCAATTGTCACGTGATGAAATTGCACGTGGTGAAGCAGATTCCTCTTATAAATTGCAAAAGCTTCAAGGGCGCGTTTTGGATATTCCTGAAACAAAACGCAAGAAAAGCCGCTATACACCTTTATCACGCCGCCAAGATCGTCCGAATGCGATTGCTTGGTTCTTGCGCTTCCATCCTGAAATTTCGGTTGCGCAAATTTCAAAATTAATTGGTACAACAAAAAATACTATTGAATCTGTTCGTGACCGTTCGCATTGGGATAGTGCAAATATTAAACCTGTTGACCCTGTTGCTGTTGGTCTTTGTGGTCAAATCGAACTTGATGCGGTTGTAAAAGCTGCGTCAGCGAAAAAAGCCAAAGAAAACCCTGTTGAAGAAGTAGCAACAGAAGAATAAAAAAGGGCAATTTAATTGCCCTCATTATCTTCAAAAAAATAAAGGCGGCAATTTTTTTGCCGCCTATTTATTTAGATTTTTTTGCCTTTTGATAAATGGGCAATTACCCAGCTTCCAAGACCTAAAGTTATAAGAATAGTTATCGCCAAAAATCCCAATGCGATATAGGCATAATTATCAACCACTAATGCGCGCAAAATCATTTCCAACTCCCTCAAAAAAGTTGGTTTACATTGAGCTTAATATTAGGGTTTGTTAATGTACTAATGTGTCGCGCGACAAAATGGCATAATTATTATGTGGTTTTTCTTTTGTTGTTTTGAACAATAAGATAATAGATAATTGTTGCGATTATAACGCTTACAAGGCCGATGATTTCATTCTTTTGCGCAAGTAAAATTGTGCAAATCATTGAAATAATTCCAATTGCTGCGATAATCGGAAGAAATTTTAAATTCAAAGGTTCGCCAAAAATCGCAATCTTGTCTTTTGCCAATTTCCATGCTGCCGCACATGATAAAATATAAAGCGCCGCTGTTGCCAAGGATGATAAAACCGCCAATTGTTCAAAGCTTCCCGATATTGCAAGAAAAATGGCAAGAGCGGCATGGAAAATAATTGCAATATGTGGGGTCGCATATTTTTCATGAACAGAAGCAAGTGGCTTTGGTAAAGAGCCATCACGCGCAAAGGCAAATAAAATGCGCGGTGCACCCAATAAGTCACTTGCAAGCCAAATGAAGCGCGATAATGAAGCGCCAATAAGTAAAATTATGCCAATTGGCGCAAAAACCAATTTGATACCATCGGCAAGTGGGCTTTGTGATTTTGCCAAATCAGCACCCAAAAGCCCCTGCGCAACAAATTGAATTGCAAGATACAGAACAAGGACAAAACCCATGCCAATGAATAATGCTTTGGGAATTGTTTTTTGCGGGTTTGCAACTTCACCGCTTGCGCCCAATGGGGTTTCCATGCCGCTAAAAGCAAAAATAGCAAGAATTATTGCGCGCCCAAATTGCGGCGAATCGCTTTTTAAAATCGCCTGTTGCCCGTTTTTTAAAAGATAAATTCCGCCAATAATAACAAAAAGTGCCAATGGAACTAATTTAACAATTGTTGCAATACCAATAAAACCCGCCGCTTTGTCTGCGCCCAATATATTAATATAGGCAAGGCCGCCAACGGCAATTATTATAATTGCGGGCCGCAATAGGTTTTTATCTACATTTGGCAAGAATGAAGCAACGCCATCGGCAAGCGCGGAAACAATTCCCCCACATGCCAAAATTGCCGCAAGCCACAATAAGACGCCCGCAATTAAACCTGTTAATGGGCCAAATGCCGCCTCTACATAACCATAAGAACCGCCAGAGGTTGGAACACGACTTGCGGCCTCGGCAAAACAAAGAACGATTGCGGTCATGGCAATTGCGCAAATTACAAAGGCTAATGGCGCTTTATCCCCTGCATAATCTGCCATTGAACTAGGTAGGGAAAAAATACCCGCACCAACAACGCAATTCACAATACTAAAGGCAAGACCCCAAACCCCAACAACCCTTAAAAGGCCGTTGTCGCGGCTTGCTTCATGTTTTGCGATTTCATTTATTGAACTGCCCATGCCAATTTCCCTTTTTTACAATCTTTCACTAAAAAACTATTTGGTCAACCTTGCGAAAAATTAATCCAATAAAATGTTTTATGATTTGGTTTCATGCGAAACTATGGTTGAAACAGCTTGAAAAACCTGTATCTTTATCGTTAAACGAAAAGCTATATGCTTTGGGAGGGAATTTATGGATAGACGTTCATTTCTAACATTATCAACTTCGGTTGCCAGTGTTTCTGTTTTAGCTAATATGGGAATTGCGAAAGCTGCATTTGCTGCGGTTAAACCAAAAATCGGAACCTTTGGTTTTGATATGGATGGCCGCGATATGTCAGTTAAGCCGGGCGATGATTTCTTCAAGCATGGCGGTGGAAAATGGATGGCTACAAACCAAATTCCAAACGATCGCACACGTTGGGGTGTTTTTGACCAATTAGCTGCAAAAGCCGAAGAAGATGTGCGCAATATTATTGATGATGTTGCTAAACAAAAAGGCCCAAAAGGTAGCGTAGAGCAAAAAATTGGTGATTATTATTCTTCATTCCTTGATGTTGATGCAATCAATGCCAAAGGTATCGCACCATTAAAAGCAGACTTGGATGTAATTGCTGCATGCCAAACCCATGAAGATTTGGCAAAATTAATTGGCCGCCCTGATATTGCCGTGGCTTCGCCAATTGGCTGGGGAATTGGTATCGATGATGGCAATCCAAATCGTTATATTTTAAATATCAACCAATCTGGCCTTGGCTTACCTGAGCGTGAATATTATTTAAAAGATGATGCGCGCATGAAAGAATTGCGTGAAAAATATCCGCAATTTATCGAAAAAATGCTTTCACTTGCTGGTATCGCAGATGCAAAGGCAAAAGCTACCAATATTATGGCGCTTGAAACACAGATTGCCAAATTGCATTGGCCAATTGAAGATCGCCGCGATTCTACAAAAATGTATAATCTTAAAAAGCGTTCAGATCTTGAAACTATTGCCCCAGATTTCCCTTGGTCTGTAGGTCTTGGCGCGGGTAAAGTTAATGATGTCAAAGAGCTTGTTGTTGGCGAGCTTTCGGCAATTGGGCCATTGGCAAAACTTTTCAAAGCAACACCAGTTGCAACATTAAAGGATTATATGACCTATCATTGCATTTCAGGCCAAGCGGGAATTCTTCCAAAAGAGTTTGATGATACAAGGTTTGATTTCTATGGCAAAACTCTAAATGGCGCCAAAGAACAACGTGCAAGATGGAAACGCGCAACCCAAGCTGTAAATGGCGCATTGGGTGAAGCGGTTGGTCAAATTTACGTGAAACGTCATTTCTCTGCAAATGCGAAAGCGCAAATGTTGGTTTTGGTTGAAAATCTTCGCAAAGCCTTCAGGCAGCGTATCGCTGGCCTTACTTGGATGAGCGCGTCAACTAAAAAAGAAGCCTATAAAAAACTTGATACATTTAATCCAAAAATTGGTTATCCAAATAAATGGAAAGATTATTCAACTTTAGAGATTGTGGCTGGTGATGCATATGGCAATTCAAAACGCGTTACCATTTGGGAAAATGCTGATGAAGTTTCAAGGCTTAATAAACCAACCGATAAAGACGAATGGTTCATGAGCCCGCAAACTGTAAACGCTTATTATAACCCTGCTTATAATGAGATTGTTTTCCCTGCGGCGATTTTGCAACCACCATTCTTTGATGAAAATGCCGATGCGGCGGTTAATTATGGCGCAATTGGCGGCGTTATTGGTCATGAAATGGGTCACGGTTTTGACGATCAAGGCGCAAAATATGACTATAAAGGTGTTTTGCGTGACTGGTGGAAAAAAAGCGATGTGAAAGCCTTCAATGCTTTGGGCAACAAAATGATTGAACAATATGGCAATTTTGAAGCGCTTCCTGGTGTTAAACTTAATGGTCAATTGACCTTGGGTGAAAATATCGGCGACCATTGCGGCGTTACCGTTGGTCTAACCGCTTATAACATTTCACTTAATGGCAAAAAAGCGCCAAAAATTGGTGGCCTAACTGGTGAACAACGCTTCTTCTATTCTTGGTCACAAGTATGGCGTGCGCTTATACGTGATGAAGCATTGCGTAACCAAGTTCAATCAGATCCGCATTCACCTGCTAAATTCCGCGTTAATGGAACGGTTCAAAACGTTGATGCATGGTATACCGCATTCAATGTGAAACCAGGCGATAAATTATATGTTGCGCCGAATAAAAGGGTTCATATTTGGTAATTGCCCTCAAATTACCGCGTTCGGGCTGCGCCCTCACTTGGTAATTTGGTTTAAGTGGGCAATAAAAAACAAAAAGCGTGGTTTTTGTTTTTTATTGACATATATATTTAAAAAGGGCGCTTTTGGCGCCCTTTTTTAATGAATTAAGGTTGGTTTGGCTTCGGGTTCGAAGACCATGTGGGCAATGCCGATTTTTTTTGCGGTTTTTATTAATGCCGCGATTTCAGGTTCCCAGCCTTTTTCTTTTGGCGCAATCGGAAGTGCAGATTTTACATGAATATTGCACCATCCAAATTGGCCCAATGTATCATCCAAAATTGCACCAGCATTAAGGCCATCATCAATAATATAGGTATCAAGTCGACCCGTACGTGATAATTCATCGCAATCCACAATTGATATCATCGGACATTTTGCGCCCTTTGCCACACGCGGATTATAGCCTTCACAGACCACTGTGCCGACTAGAATGAATTGTCCCAAAAATGAACTATTTTTTTGCATGTTTTAATTGACGCAAACTTTAAGCCAGCTATTGTAATTCTATGAGTAACAAACCTTTTCTAATTGGAATTACAGGTGGTTCTGGATCTGGTAAGACCACGATTGCGCGCACACTTTTTGAAATCCTATCACCCGATTGCACCAATATTTCCGAGGATGATTATTATAAAGACACTTCAAAAATGGAAGGTTTTGGACAGGCAAATTTTGATTATGACAATCCCATAATTCGTGATCACGAAATATTATATGATGATTTATTGCTTTTTTCCCAAGGTAAAGAAATCAATCAGCCTTTATATGATTTTGTAAATCATTGCCGTTTTGAACATACAAAAAAAATCAACCCCACAAGATTTCTTGTAATTGAGGGGACGCATGTTTTGCATAATGCCCAAATACGCGAATTATTGGATTTAAAAATCTATATCCACACTGATGAAGAAACCCGTTTCAAACGGCGTTTAGAGCGCGACGTCAAAGAACGCGGAAGAAGCGTTGAAAGTGTTCACACCCAATATAATCTAATCGTGAAACCTGGGCATTATAAATGGACAGAGCCAACAAAAGAATTCGCCGATTTAATTCTCTATTGTAATGATGACCCAAAAGTGTGCGAAGACATACGCCTTAAACAAAATGTTGATTTAATTGTAGCGCATATAAAAAAGCAAACTGAATAATTTATATAAAAATTGTCTATGCCTCTTTTAAATATGAATATGAATATCTATTTTAAAAAATGTTATTTTCGGTTCAGATTTAATATATATAATACAAACACTCCCCAATGAATTGATTTATGCGGGTTTTAAAAAATTAGGATTAAAAAATTGGCACGCTCAATTAATGTTTTTAAAAATGGTTTTAAAATTGGCCTTCTTGCAATTGGTGCATTTGGTGCAATTGCGATTGGCGCTTTTACCCCATCAAATAGTAATGCCCAAGGCGAGACCTATTCACGCCCACTTCCTGGCAATTGGAAATTTGATACTAAGGCAGCGGGCTTCATTAATGAGAGTGACACGCACTGCTTATCACAGGCGGAGATTGACCGTTTTTATGCAAATCCATGTAAGAAAAACACAATTTGTACTTATTCAACTAAAAACTTTGCACCCGATGGCAGCGTTAAATTAGTTGGAACATGGGTTGATAAGAAAAAACGCGTAAGCAAAATCAATACAAATGGCACATTCAAGCCCGATTATTTGCGTCTTAAAGGTAATGTTACATATTATAACATTCCAATCCCAATCACTTTTGAGGCGAAACGCGTTTCTGCGCAATGCCGTTAATTTGCTAAAGTAATTTCGCAAAAACTGAACAATACATATATTATTGCCCCAAATGCGTAAAAATTTGGGGCAATCTTGCTTAAAGGCAAAAAAAAACAATTTAATTGCTTTAAATCTTGAAATTTACGATAGACGAGGCGAAAAAAAGCAACTATTGGCTTAGAAATGAGAAATGCGCTAGCAATTCTATAAACCAAAAACTAAGGGGCATTGGCTTGAGCGAAACAGAAATCGCAAACGAAGGTGAAAATAATATTGACCTTGTACAAAATGGTGAAACACCTGCTGCAATCGAAAATGATGCGGCTACGGGTGAGGTTTCAAACGAAGAAACAACCAAAAAGCAAGATGAGTTATTATTAAATCCATGCGGTGAAATTGTATGGAATAATAATATTATTGCGCGCCTTTTACCAAACCAACCTCTATTTGCCCCTAAAATTGAGCTTTTGGGCGAAGAGCTTAATCGTGATGAAACCGCAAATGTGGTTTTTGAACGTCTATATTCTTGGCTTGATGAGCAGGTTCGTTCGGAATTATTTGCGCTTACAAGATTAAAAGCTGCGATAGATTTTGTTCCAAACGAAAATGAAGAACCTGCAAAATCAGAAGAACCTGAACAGGTTGCAACCGAAGAAGCTGCTGAAGCTGTCGCGGGTGAAGTTAAAGAAAATACTGCGCCAGTTAAAACACCAAAACTTCCTTTAAGTGATGTTGCAAAGGCTTTGGCAATAAAAGTTCACGAAGCCAACGGTATCTTAGACCGCGCATTGGTTGAAAAAGAAATTCATGAATTAACCCAAGATAATCGCCGTGAATTACGTAATTTTGGCGTAAAATTTGGCCGAAGTGCGATCTATCTTCCGCTATTATTAAAACCAAAAGCAGCAAGTTTGAATGCAATCCTAACCCATTATTCAAAAGGAAAAGAGGGCGAAGTTTTTGTTCCGCGTATGGGCGTTACTTCATTCAATGCCGTTGATGGCGTAAATCAGGATGATTATATTCTTACTGGCTTTAAAAATGTCGGTGGGCGCGTAATTCGCCTTGATATTCTTGACCGCGTAATTGATGCATTGTTCGAGGCTTCAAAAGAAGCCAAAGGCCCAATTGCAATGCCGATGGCGGTGGTTTCTTTGCTTGGTGTTTCTAACGAAGTTGCGTGCAATGTTGTTGAAGGCCTTGGTTGGGAAAAAAGCACTGATGAAGAAGGTAATGTAAAATGGTCATTGCCGAAAAAACGCTTTGTTCCGCGCGCACCACGTAACGAAGTGCGAAGTGATGCAAATACTGGCGAAAAACGCTTTGAGCGTAAATTTGATAGCAAGCCAAGACCACAACAAAACCAAGGATATGGCAAAAAACGCAAAGATAAAGATATTAAGCCTAAAACACGCCATGATTATAAATCACGTGAAGAAAGCAATATTGCCGATAGCCCATTCGCAATCTTGGCAAAATTAAAGGATAATATGGGCAATTAGCCCCATTTTTCGCCAATAAGCACACTTTATATAAGTAAAACTGCATAAAATGTGTGGGTGCGTCATTTGTTTGCCTTGACCAAATGAGTTTTTTGACGCAAATCGCCAAGAAAAGAGATTTTAAGGAAGAATTATGACTTATATCGTTACCGATAATTGCATTAAATGCAAATATATGGACTGCGTAGAGGTTTGCCCGGTTGATTGTTTTTATGAGGGCGAAAACTTCCTTGCCATTCACCCTGATGAATGTATTGATTGCGGGGTTTGCGAACCTGAATGCCCTGCGGATGCAATTCGTCCTGATTCTGATGATGAACCTGATGGAAAATGGCTTAAAATTAATACTGACTTTGCGAAAATATGGCCTAACATCACAGTTAAAGGCGAACCACCAGAAGATCGCGAAAAATTTGATGGTGAAAAAGGTAAATATGAAAAATACTTTTCGCCAAAACCTGGTAAAGGTAGCTAGTCCAAAATTTTAGCAAAAAAATTTACTAATTAATCATTATTAATAGTGATTAACCAATTTTTTGTTTATTTTACAAAGAATTGCGCGCAGGGCTTCACTTTCTTGTATTTTTGTGTTAAGATGTCCTTGTCGGGTGCTAATTGCCCCTGTTTAACAAAGAGAACACAAATTACCCAAACAGGCGCCAATTTAAAATGAATAAATAATTTTGCTTTCGGGATTTGTCTTCATTGGCGTTTTCCAAGCATATATCTATTTGTCATTTGGTTTGTGCCTTTTAGAATAGGAAACCATAATGAGCGAACAAGCAATTCTTGAAGCTTTCAAAGTTGATGATTTTGTCGTTTACCCTGCACATGGCGTTGGTCGTGTTACGGGTGTTGAGACCCAAACAGTGGTCGGGATGAAATTAGAAGTTTACGTAATTTCTTTCACGCAAGACAAGATGACACTTAGGGTTCCTGTACAAAAGGCGAAAGCTGCGGGTCTTCGTGGTTTATCAAATGCGCGTATCGTTGATGATGCTTTGCGCACTCTTACTGGTCGTGCACGTATTAAACGTGCAATGTGGTCGCGCCGCGCCCAAGAATATGAAGCAAAAATCAATTCTGGCGATTTAATTTCAATTGCTGAAGTTGTTCGCGACCTTCATCGTAACACTGACCAACCTGAACAAAGCTATTCAGAGCGTCAACTTTACGAAGCTGCGCTTGATAGAATGGCACGCGAATTTGCGGCAATCGATAATTGCGAAAAAGATCAAGCGATTGCAAAATTGTCAAACACTTTGGCAAAACGCGGCGCAGCGGCAGCATAGTTTTTTGAAATTTTAAAATAAAAGGCGCGGGTTAGTCCGCGCCTTTTATTTTGTCATAATATATTCAATTAATTCAGGGTGATCTAACCATATTTGTGGGCCGTGTGCGCGATAGTTTTTACCTGTTTTTGATTGTCTTGTATTCACAGCCGCCTGTATGCGCCCACGAACACGTATATTCATATCTTTTAATTTTAATATGCCTTCTTTATTGCCATCAAATAATTCCCATGCTTTTTCTGGGATAATGGCGCAAAAATCTTTTTCTTCATCCATGCCAAATTCAATTTTTATTATTCCCGCTATTTGCGTAACATTTACTACTTTTCCTTCAACAAGTTGAAAGCTGCCTTCTGCGCCAATAAGGGCAGGTTGCGTGGCATAGCGCGCCTGATATTTTGGATTAAGCCAAAGGCCATGTGCATTGCGCCTTGCTTCGCGTTCTGCAATCCAAAAATCGATAATATTTGCACGATTGTCTTTATATGTATGAATGCGTGCATGGCCGGTTTTCAATAATTCTATATTTACCCATTTATTTTCGCCATCATTAATAAAAACCTGCGCCAATGCGCGCCCCATTCTGTCGCGCTTAAGACCGCCATATTTTAGAATTACCTTTTTGTTCAAAATCAATTCTTGCAAAAATTTACGTGCTTTTTCGCCTTCATCATCCCCAATAATAATTTTTGGCGCTTCAATTTGGGCAAGGCGAACAATAAGCCCGCTATCTAAAACAAAACTATCACCATCTATAATTTGTTTCACAACACCTTTTTCACCGCTTTCCCATAAAGAAGAAAACGCCATTATTGGAAATAGTAATAAAACAAAGAACCACCTAAATCGCATTTTTATAATTGAGTTGGTAATATATAAATTGTCAACCAAAAGCTGAATAATCGCTTGCATTCGTAATTCGTAATTCGTAATCCCTAAATCACGGCTCCTTAGCTCATCAGGATAGAGCATTCGTTTCCTAAACGAAGGGTAGTGGGTTCGAGTCCCTCAGGAGCCGCCATTTCTTTTATCTTACGCTAATGTTCGGGGCATTCGCTTGTCGCTCATGCTATTCCTTCACGGCTGCGATGACGCGGCGCACTTGCGCCGAAGCGCCGCTTGGTGCTTTGGCGGTTCAAAATCTTTCGCACTTTTATTTAAAAATATTTATTTTGGCCCAGAGGATTAAGATTATGGCTTTGGCGTCTTGTAGTTTGCCTGTTCCTATCATTTCATAGGCTTCTTCGAAATCATATTCTAAAACTTCGATTTCTTCGCCTTCGTGTTCGTGACCGCCGCCTTTTGATTTTTTATCAGCATCTTCATATTCACCAACGAATAAAACCATTTTTTGGGTATTTGCGCCTGGGCTTACAAAGGCATTGCAGATGAATTTGGCATCTTTTATGTGATAGCCAGTTTCTTCTTCAACTTCCATTATCATGCGCTTTTTGGCATCTTCCCCTTCCAAAAGACCCGCAGGAACTTCAAGCATTAATTCATCAAGGCCATTTAATGCGGCAGGAAGGCGAAATTGGCGAATTAAAATAACGCTCTTTTTGGTAAGATTGTAAAGCAATATTGCCGCCCCATCGCCGCAATCATAAACCTCACGCATTTGCTTTTGCCAATTTCCATCATTGCGCAAATATTCAAAATCATAACGATAAAGATGGAAATGATTATCGCTTAGGGTGCGCTTTTCGATTAATTTAATGCGTTCTTTTATCATGTGTTCTAATTCTCAGGGTCGCCAAGAGCATGACCATTATAGGCCAATCGCCAATATTGGCCCAAGGTTGATTTATCAATATTTTTGTCGTGATAATTTTTGAAAAATTCCAAAATCTCATCAATATTATCGGAAAATAAAAGCGCGCTTTCAAAATTATGGGGCGCATGTTGTTCGCTGGCTAATTGGGATAGAAGTGGTTTTAAGGATTTTGTACGATGGTCTTTATCGCCAATTTCATCACTTTCACGCGTCCAGAAATTTGGGCTTGAATTAAATAAAACCATTGGAGTTGGCACAAATTCTTTATCACAATAATAATTTTGACATGCATCTTGGAAGATTTCTTGCACTGTGCCTGCGTTGCCTTCGGCAAAAATGATGCCGCCATCAGCAATTGTTACAAGGCCATCTTCTCGCAAGGAATTATAGAAAAATTTGGCAATATGGGTTGCGAAAATATTACTTGGTTCATGACCATAAAGCCATGTGGGTATTCCAAGGCTTTGGGAATTTTTATGTGGCGGATTTTTCCAATCACCGAATAGATTATCCAAAACTTTTTTGCCAGATTCAAACCAATTTTGCGGATCATTACGAAAATCTTGGGCGCTTTCATCAATAAGAATTGGCTTTATTTCTTCTAGCTTCTCATCGGCAAAAGGCGAAAGCAATGCCCCCAAATTTCCTGCTTCCATCAATCCTGGGCCGCCGCCTGTTATGATTAAATGTTGGCGCCTTGCAAGGGCACGCGCAAGTTTAACAACCTGCCAATAGCTATCGGCATCACGGCGAACGGCATGACCGCCCATAATGGCAATTGGCGGCATGTCATGTTCATTTATGTGTTTAGCTATAAAATGGGCGATTGCCTTCTCAAGCCCTGAATCATGGCAGCGGGTTTGCAATAATGCCGATGAAGAGGTTTGGATAATTCGTTTGTTATGTATGAACCAATTATAGATTTTTCTATCTTTGGTTTTTTCCCACCAATCTTTTCCTTCTGTATAGGCGTCATAAAGTGATATGGGCGAATAGATTTCATTGGGAAAAAGGCTGAACATTTCATTGTCTGGCGCAAGAATAACAACACCTGCGAATTTTGCGCAACGGCGGGCAAGATGCTTGCCCAATTGGCAATTTATGAAGGCGGATTTCTTTATGGTTTCATCATCAAAATATTTATTGTGACCAACCAAATTCAAGTTAATGAAATCAGCAGGTGGGCGTGGTGATTTAAGCCCCGACCAAGCCCAAAATTCATTTATATCCCTGATTTCTAATTTATCGCCCATTTTATACCCAATGTATTTTATATTCATTTACCTAGCATAAGACACTTTTAAAATAACCACTTTTCAAGCATATAGGGAAAATGCGTATTGCCTTTCTTGGATCCCCTGAATTTGCCCTTCCTGCTTTGAATGCATTATATGATGCAGGGCATGAAATTATTTGCGTTTATTCACAGCCCCCAAAACCCAAAGGGCGCGGTCAAAAGTTGCAACCAACAATAATACACGCGCGCGCCGAAAATCTGGGGCTTGTTGTTCGTACACCAAAATCATTACGGAATTTTGAAGCCCAAGAAGAATTTCGTGCTTTAAATTTAGATTTTGCAATTGTTGTTGCATACGGCCTTATATTGCCACAGGAAATATTGGATGCGCCAAAATATGGATGTTTAAATATCCACCCATCCTTATTGCCAAGATGGCGCGGCGCCGCACCAATTCAAAGATGTATCGAAGCGGGCGATAAAAATACCGCAATCGAAATAATGGCAATGGATGCAGGGCTTGATACTGGTGCAGTCTATATCAAAGAGGACTTGGATATTTTACCAAGCGATACTTATGGAACTTTAAGCGAAAAATGCGCAAATATTGGCGCGCGTCTTTTGGTGGAAATTTTGCCAAAAATTGTATCGGGCGAATTAAAGCCAATTGCGCAATCAGAAGATGGCCTCACTTATGCCGCCAAAATCACCAAGGATGAGGCACGGATTGATTGGTCAAAACCCGCCCATGAAATTGATTGTAAAATTCGCGGCTTCTCACCCCTTCCTGCGGCATGGACAATGATTGATGGCCTGCGTCATAAGATTTTAATGAGTGAGATGGTTGATGCTTCGGGTGCGGCAGGTGTGGCGCTTGATGATAATCTATCAATTGCGTGTGGAGAGGGGGCAATTCGTATTTTACGTTTGCAACGCGAAGGCAAGCCTGCAATGGATGCGGCGGATTTTCAGCGTGCCAACCCAATTTTGAAGGGTGCAAAGTTTGACTAATTGGAAACTCACCCTTGAATATGATGGAACGGCATTTTGCGGTTGGCAATCGCAACCCGAAAAATGCGGTGTGCAAGATGCTGTTGAAAGCGCGATTGAAAAAATTGACGGCGGTTTTAAACGCGTTTCAGTTGCGGGGCGTACCGATGCGGGGGTTCATGCATTGGGGCAGGTTTGCAGCGTGAAGCTTGAAAAAGATTGGCAAGATTTTCGCCTCATAGAAGCCCTAAACGCGCATTTGCGTAAATTAGGAAAAGTTGCGATTTTGGATGCGCAAATTGTTGATGATGATTTTGATGCAAGATTTAGTGCAACGAGTCGCCACTATCTTTATATAATTCAAAACCGCCGCGCACCCGCCACGCATTTAAAAAACCTTGTTTGGCAAACCCCATTTCGTATTGATATTGATTTGATGAAACAGGGTTCACAAAAACTTATTGGCAAACATGATTTCACAACCTTCCGCGACCTTCAATGCCAAGCCAAAAGCCCGATTAAAACATTGGATAAATTTGATATTGATTTAGTTCAAACCTCATATGGCGAACAAATCCACTGCACCCTAAGCGCCCAATCCTTCCTTCACCGTCAAGTGCGTAGCATGGTTGGAACATTGGTTGACGTTGGGCGTGGCAGGTTTTCGGTAAGTGAATTAGTTGAACGCCTAGAAGCCCGCGACCGCAAAATGTGCGGCGAAGTCGCCCCAAGCGATGGGCTTTATTTAACTAAGGTTGGGTATTAAAAAAGGGCGCATCGCGCCCTTTTAAAAACCAATATGTCAAATAAAATCAAAAACCATGCTTTTTGATTTTATTTGTCCGCTTTAAACTGCCCCCAAGCGAGTTTGGGGGTAAGGGCTATATATGTATCGCCCAGCCATCAACAGCCATCGCCGCCTCTTTGACTGCTTCCGACATTGTCGGATGTGCATGGCAGGTGCGGGCGATGTCTTCGGCAGATGCGCCAAACGCAATTGCAAGGCCTGCTTCGCCAATTATCTCGCCAACGCCTGTGCCAATCATATGAACGCCAAGGATTTTTAATGTGTTTTTATCCTCAAGGATTTTTACCAAACCATCAGCCTCGCCATTGGCGCGGGCGCGGCTGTTTGCCATGAATGGGAATTTGCCGACTTTATATTCAATGCCTGCGGTTTTTAATTCTTCTTCGGTTTTGCCAACACCTGCAACTTCTGGGTTGGTATAGATAACACCTGGGATATTGTTGAAATCAACATGACCCGCTTTGCCTGCGATAATTTCGGCAACGGCAACGCCTTCCTCTTCGGCTTTATGGGCAAGCATTGGGCCAGTTGTAGCATCGCCGATTACATAAACGCCATCAACATTAGTTTTCCAATGATGATTAGGAACAAAACCGCGCGCATCTTTTTCAACGCCAATTGTTTCAAGACCTAGGCCAGTAGTATAAGGCCTGCGACCAACCGCAACCAAAACCACATCAACATTCATTTCGGTAGCATCGCCACCAGCAGCAGGTTCATAGGTTAGTTTAACGCCTTTTTTATCAGCGACAGCAGATGTAACTTTTTTACCAAGTTCGAATTTGAAACCTTGTTTAGTCAATGATTTTTGCAAAGTTTTGGCAATTTCCAAATCAACCCCAGGAGTTATACGCTCAAGATATTCAACCACTGTAACTTCAGCACCAAGGCGGCGCCATACTGAACCAAGTTCAAGGCCAATAACGCCCGCACCAATAACAACCATTGATTTTGGAACTGATTTAAGTGCCAATGCACCAGTTGATGAAACAATTTTTTCTTCATCAATCACAATATCGCCCAATGGTGCAACTTCTGAACCAGTTGCGATTACTGCGTTTTTATATTCAATTTCTGTAACGCTTCCATCATCGGCGGTTACATTTAATTTGCCCGCGCCAGTGAATGCGCCAGTGCCTTTAATATAGGTAACTTTATTCTTTTTCATCAAGAATTCGATACCTTTAGTAAGGCCGTCAACCACCTCATCCTTATTGGCCATCATTTTTTCAAGGTTAAGTTTAACGCCCGAAGTTTCAACACCAAATGATGCATAATGATGCGCCGCGCCCTCAAAAGCATGTGATGAATGTAGCAATGCTTTGGATGGGATACAGCCAACATTTAAACATGTGCCGCCCAATTTGCCGCGTTTTTCAACAATTGCGGTTTTTAAACCTAATTGACCACAACGAACCGCACAAACATAGCCACCAGGGCCACCACCAATAATTACTACGTCAAATTGTTCTGACATCACATACTCCAAAGGAAATCTTATGCTCATATAATGTCAAATGGTTAAAAGTGACACCCCATGATGACAGATAAGTCAGTTTTTTTGATTAACTTTGGTATGATTATTTATAGGTTTTGGTTTTAGGGTCAAAATAGATTTTTTTATAGACCGCATTAATTCCATTGGCCTCACGATAACCAATTGTAAAAAATGGCATTGCGTTTTTTACGCCCGAATATTTTACTTCATATAAATTATAGCCAAGTCCGATTGGGGCAAGGCTATTATCGTTTTTTTGCGCCCACATAAAGCCGGTGCAGCCCATTGTTCCGCATGCATCACGATCATCATTAGTGCCAAAATATATTGTTTTTATATTGTAAGGATTTTTACCAAGTTTAACCGCGCTTGCGCATTGATCATTAATAAAATCTTCCTGTAATCTTATTTTAGATGGGATTTGGTCACCGCACACTTCGAAGGTTGAAGCATTGCCCCCTACATTCATCTTTGGCATTTGTGCATAAGCGGCAAAACCACAAGCCGATGCAAAAACTAATATACCAATATAAAGCGCAAATCTATTCTTCATCACCAACTCCAATAATATATTTTTAATATATATTTAAAATTATGTCAAAAAAAAGGGCGACCAATTGGCCGCCCAATAATTTGAATAATTTGATTATCTAGGTGGCAAACCTTTGGCAAGATTTGCGCATTGCATAACCCAATTTTCACGATAAACACGTGATCCGAAATTAGGAAGATTATTTGCAAGCCATGCCAATTCAGATGGGTTCATTGTGGCAATTTGCCAGAAATAATGAATACCATTTTCATTTAGCCACGCATTGTTTTTAGGGCCAACGCCATCAATCAACAATAAATCATCAGCATCAGCGCCACGTGTTGCAGATTTTGGTTTAGTTCCATCGCCAGCTTTTACGATTTCAGCTTCTAATTCTTCCGCGCTCATAGAGCCAGCAGATGAAATTTCAAAATTTGTATTTGAAACTTGTTCTTCTTTGGCAACATAAACAGGTGTTGATTTTGAATTTTCTTCAAGGAATTTAACGCGTGATTCCAAATATTTATTACGCGCATTCAAAGTTTCTAATTCTTCTTTATTGATTGAAACATCACCGCTTTTTAGTGAGGCGCCCAATGCCGCCCCGCCCGCAAGGCCAAGTGCTGCGCCGCCATTACCATTTTTTTCATGGTCGGCAATTTTAAGACGTGCTTCTGAAAGTTGTGCTTCTAATGATGCGATAAGTGCTTCATCGCGACCGCCATCTTGGCTTTGACGTGCACCAAGGCGCGCAGCAAGTTCATCACGTTCGGCGCGTGCGCCATCAAGTTCGCGTTGCAATTCAGCACTATTGCAATTGCAAAGTGAGAAAAGGCGCGCAAGCCCTGCACCCAATAAAGCCGCTAGGCAAAAATATAATAAATTCTGCATAATAATATACATGGCCGTAATCCTTAGATAATTTCTTTAATTGACTATTGCGTCGTAATGTTGAATTCGATGCGGCGATTTTTCTGACGTTCTGGGCTATCAATGCCAATGACCGCATTATCTTGAACTAGAGGTTTAGTTTCACCATAGCCTTTGGCGCTTAATTGATTGGCTGATACACCTTTGGCGATAAGGAAATCACGAACAATATTTGCGCGCTTTTGCGATAAAGCCATATTCATATTTTCATCGCCGCCTGTATCAGTATGACCTGCAACTTCGATTTTGAATTTTGAACATTTTTTTGCAACTTCGGCAACTTTTTCTAAAACTTCCTGACCTGCGGTAGTTGAAGAACCCGATTTAGCAAATTGAACCGTCCCACTTGTTGCCGCTGCGTTTAGGTCAGCTTGACAAGTATCAGCAGCGGTATTGTTTGTCGGTTTTGTTTCTTCAGATTTTGCAATTTGCGGCTGATTATCGCCAGGCGCAGTGATTTCACATTGAACGCTTGAAACAACACCAGGAAGGCCAAGCATTTTCTTTTCAGTCAATGCCTTTTTTGCGCTTTCACACGCTGCAAGTTTCGTTGCTTGATCAATTGCGGCGCCTTTAACAATAAGGTTTGCATTAAGTGGGCCGCCAACTTCAACACTTGCAAAGCCATATTTGTTTTTTGTTAAAGCTTCTTGGGCAACTTCTGTTGCGCGTTTTGTAAGGTTATTTACACGCCCTTTTCCAAAAAAGGTTGCAAGCAAGAATAATAATGCAAGGCCTATAAGGCCAAGCAAAATTGGAAACCAACAATTGCGTTCTTTATTCTCTTCCATTTATTTCCCCATCATTAGGTTTGGAATAGTTTTCATAATAATGTTTGAATTTTGAAAGATTACAAGTGAACTCGCCTCAATGGTGCGTAAAATTACATTTTTTTAAGACAAAAGGCTGCAAATTATGTGAAATATGCTTTATTAGCGCTTACATGAACCAAGAAATTACTGAAATCACAAGTGCACAAAATAATCTTGTAAAACTTGCGCGGTCTTTGGATAAGAAAAAGGCGCGCAATGAAACTTTGCTTTTCCGTGCCGAAGGCGCGCGTCATGTCCTTGAGGGGATTGAATGCGGTGCAAAACTATATGGGCTTTTATTTTCTAAAAATGTTGCAAGCCGCCCGCATGTACGCGAACTTATTGAACATGCAAAAAAGCAAAATGCACGGATTGGGCAAGTAAGCGATAGTGTTTTAGAATCAGTTACGCATCGTGATAATGCGCAAAATGTGGTTGGAATTTTTCACCAAAACTTTGGCAAACTTGATGATTTTACGGATTTAGACCTTTTAGTAGCTTTAGAGCGCCCAAAAGACCCCGGCAATCTTGGCACTATTATTCGCACCCTTGATAGTGTTGGGGGGCAGGGAATCATCTTGCTTGAAGAATCATGTGATCCATTTTCAACTGAATGTATTCGTGCGGGCATGGGATCAAGTTTTTCAGTAAAAATCGTTAAAGCAAAACTTGATGATTTTATAAATTGGCAAAATAAAAACGGATTTCGTCTTATTGGAACATCTTTGAAAGGTTCTGATTTGCACACCAAAACCGATATGGGCAAAAAAACGATTCTTTTGATGGGTAATGAACAATCAGGGATTGACGATGATTTGGCGGGTAAATGCGATGCCTTAATCAAGCTTCCGATGAAGGGGCGCGCTGATAGTTTAAACCTTGCAATCGCAACAGGGGTTTGTTTGTATGAAATTTGGCGTCAACGTGATTTTAATGGTCGCAGAATTGAAGGGGGACAATAATGAAAAAGAATAATTTCCCACTTCTTCTTGCCGATGATTGGCAAGATTATGAACTATTAGATAGTGGTGAAGGCCATAAATTAGAGCGTTTTGGCCCTTATAAATTCATGCGACCAGATAGCCAAGCCTATTGGAAGCCAAATAAGCCCTTAGATGAATGGCAATATGACGCCATATTTGCGGGGCGCGATGGCGATGAAATGGGGCGCTGGTCTTTTAAATCCAAAGTTCCCGAGATGTGGGAAATGAATTGGAAGAAAATAAAATTCTATGCCCGTTGCACGCCATTTCGACATTTGGGGCTTTTTCCCGAACAATCGGTTCATTGGTCTTGGTGCGTTGACACGATTAAAAAATCAAAACGCCAACCAAAAGTTTTGAACCTTTTTGGTTATACCGGCCTTGCAAGTCTTGCCTGTGCTGAGGCGGGGGCGCATGTAACCCATATTGATGCATCCAAAAAAGCCATTGCCTATGCGCGTGAAAATCAAAATCTTTGTGGCCTTAATGATGCGCCAATTCGTTGGATTGTTGAAGATGCACTAAAATTTGTTGAGCGCGAAATAAGGCGCGGTAATAAATATGATGGCATAATTCTTGATCCGCCAAAACATGGACGCGGGCCAAATGGTGAAGTTTTCAAACTTGAAGAAAGCCTGTTCGAGCTTTTAAATTCATGCGTTCAACTTCTAAGTGATGATGCGCTATTTCTTGTTGCAACTGTCTATGCCGTTCGTCTTAGTTTTGTTGCCTTGGAAAATACTTTGCAAGATGCATTGGACGAAAATGGAATGGCAAATAAAGGTAATCTTGAGGCGGGTGAAATGGCTTTATATAGTCAAAAATACGCGCGCGCGCTGCCTACCGCTATTTTTGCAAGGTGGAAAGCGAATCTCTAATTAGATATTTGTCTTAATCAAAAATTGTTACAACAAAAATTTAGTGCCCATTTTTGCATTGCACACATGAAAATAGGCAAATCATTGTATTATATAGCGTTGCATTGCACAATTAACGCGCCATTAAACAAGTTTTTTGCAAAAATTTTAGGCATTTTATATTATTTTAAACCAAGTTTAGTCACGAAATTGTTATATCATTAATAGTGTGGCTAAAATGTCATTGCAATGTTGCGGCGCAATAAATACTTTAGTGGCTGCATTAAGATGGTTGTTCCCATTTTTATTTTGCATGATTTATTAGTAGTAGGGGAAAAAAATGAAAATTAAATCATTGATCGTTGCTTCTTTAGCAGCTGTATCTTTCGCTGCACCTGCATTTGCAGGTGAAACAACTGTTTCTTACAATGTTGGTGCTGCATCTGATTATATTTGGCGCGGTATTTCACAAACAAACAGCGATCCAGAAATTTTTGCAGGTGCTGACATATCTTCTGGCCCACTTTATGCTGGCATTTGGGGTTCAAATGTTGGTTTTGCTGCTGGTACAGAAGTTGACCTTTATGCAGGCTTCAAACCAACTTTAGGCCCTGTAACTTTTGACCTAGGTATTTTGTCATATAATTACCCAGGTGAAGGCTCAACTTGGAATGCAGTTGAATATAAAGCAGGTATCAGCGGTAACGCAGGTCCAGTTGCTTTGTCTTTCACTGATTATTACAACACTGGCGCTTACAATTATTATGAAGCAGCTGCTTCTGCTCCTTTTGGAAAAGCTAAAGTTGGTCCATTTGCTTTAAGTGGCTCTGCAACTTTTGGTAAATATGTTTATGTAGGAACTGCAAAAGACTACACAAACTATAAATTGGCTGTAACTGGTACTGCTGAAAATGGCGTTGCTGTTGAGGTTGGTTTTACCGACACTAATCTTTCACGTGCTGATTATACTCCTTATAAAGATGTAAAAGGCCGTGCTTACCTTCTTCTTAAGAAAAATTTCTAATATTATTTAGAATGTTGATAGAATGGGCGCTTTTTGCGCCCATTTTTTTTGCATATTATAGTTGTTATGTATTTTCCGCTGTTTTGACTTGTTTAATGCAAAAACTAATCTAAAACATCATTATAAATAGTAAGAAAAAAGAATGATAAGTGGAAAAAAACCAACTATAGATGATGTGGCAAGTTTGGCGGGTGTGGGGCGCACTTCTGTATCTAGGGTTTTGAATAATGGCCCGAATGTTAGGCCGCAATTACGCGAAAAAGTTCTTCAAGCTGTTAAGGCGCTTAATTTTAAAGTTAATCAACAGGCACGCTCATTGGCACTTGGCGAAACTAAAAAAATAGGCATTATACACGCTTCTGACTTCGATAAAGAACCTAATTCATATTATAGCGCCGGTATTGAAATTGGCGCTTTGCGTGCGTGTTCGGATTTGGGATATGCTTTGCAAACCCATTCAATAAATCAAAATAGCCCGAAAGTTTTTGATTTAATTTCTGATATTATTTTAAATAATTCTTATGCTGGAATAATTCTTACGCCGCCATTTTGCGATGATAATAATATATTGAAAATGGCAATTTCAAATAAATTCCCAACCATTTCAATATCGGCTGGATTGAAGAAAAATAACCTTGTGCCCAATATCGGAATTGATGAAGAGAAGGCGGGTTATGAAATTACGCTTAACCTTATCAATAAGGGCCATAAAAAATTTGGCTATATTCAAGGTATTGAAAAACACTTATCCGCAGAGCAAAGATATTTTGGGTTTTTGCGCGCTATAAAAGATGCAAATCTAAGTGAAAGTGAAATGTTAATAAAGCGCGGTAATTTCACTTTTAAATCGGGCATTGAACTTGCGCAAAAAATTATAGAATCTGATAATCGGCCAAGTGCTTTGATATGTGCCAATGATGATATGGCAGCGGGCGCTTTATTTAGTGCGCATAAACTTGGCCTTAAAGTTCCAGAAGATATTTCTATTGTTGGTTTTGATGACACACCAGTATCAGAAATTATTTGGCCGCCTTTAACAACGGTTCATCAGCCGCTTAAAGAATTTGGTTATGCAGCAGTGAAAACATTGGTTGAAATTATTGAAAAGCGTGTTGCATTAGACACATGTGAAAGCCAACTTATTGATTTTATTATAGTAGAGCGTGCATCTGCTGCTCAATTTGGATAATGCTTTCTTGGGAACGCTACCAAAAGTCGTTGACAAAATCAAAAAAATAAGCGAATATTGTTGGAAGCGGTTCCAATTTTTCACGTCTGGGTAGTTGGTAATTGCTTAATGCCTTTAATATCAATGGCTTGATGTTTCAAAATAGAATCATCACTATTTTTAAGGTTCAATCAGGCCACAAGCCACAAAAATTAGTGTGTAGACACAGCTTCGGTTTCGAAGGGGGAACAAATGGAAAAAAAATCTAATATCGCAACGCGCGGTATGCAATGGGGTGCAGTATCACTGGGCGCCCTTATCATCGCTGCGCCAAATCTGGTTATTGCACAAGATGCGCCAGAAGTAAAAAATTCAGAAACGGTTGTCGTAACAGGCCTTCGCGGATCATTGGCTAAATCAATTCGTTTAAAGCGTAATGAAGCATCTATTGTTGAAAGCGTAAATGCTGAAGAAATTGGCAAATTGCCAGATGCCTCTATTGCTGAATCTCTTGCTCGTTTGCCTGGTCTAATGGGGCAACGCGTTGGTGGTGATGTTCAAGTTTTGAATATTCGCGGTACTTCGCCAGATTTTACTGTGACAACTTTTAATGGTCGCTTACAGGGTTCACTTGGTGATGGCCGTGGCGTTGAGGTAGATCAATATCCTTCAGAATTAATCAACAGCCTTGTAGTTTATAAAACACCTGATTCTTCTGTTGCTGGTCAAGGTTTGTCGGGCACAGTTGATATGCGCTCTATTCGTCCACTAAGTGTTAATGGTCGTCAGATTGCCTTAAATCTCCGCGCTGATGGTTTAGATATGAACCAGTTGAATCCAGATGTTAAGAAAAATGGATGGCGTGGTTCTGCTTCTTACGTAAACCAATATATGGATGGCAAATTAGGTGTTGCGCTTGGTGTTGCGCATCTAACATCAACCCGCCAAACAGAGCACCAAAAAATATGGGATTATGACGGTAATCGTTCTGCTGCAGCTACAAATGCTGATGCAATGGTTATGGCAGGTTTTGAAAATCGCGTTTTATCAAGCCTTCGTACTCGTGATGGCGCAATGGCGGTTATCGAATATAAACCAAATGATAATTCACATACTACTGCAGACTTATATTATTCAAAATATAAACAAGAAGAAGTCATGCGTGGCGTTGAAGCATATGCGGCATGGGGTGCTGACCCTGGTCTTGCAGCTACACGCGGTAATGTAATCAACATTGGTGGAACTAAGCTAGCTGACACAGGTACAATTGCTGGTGTAGTTCCTGTAATAAACAACCAATATCACGGACGTGATGATAGTATTTTGTCTGGCGGTATTAACCATCAAACACATGCTGGCATCTGGGATTTGACATTTGATGCTTCATATTCAAAAGCTGAAGGTGATGCGAATAATATTCAAATTACAGGCGGTTATGGAGCAGGCAGACAAAATGATACAATCGCTTTTGATATGAGTCAGGATACATTCTCAAAAATTGATCCTACTTTGAATTATGGCGATGCTAGTAAAATTTACCTTGGTGATAATGCGCCATGGGGCGGTTGGGGCCAAGATGGTTTCCAACAAAAACCACATGTAGAAGATACCTATACAGGCTTTGATTTCAAAGCAAAAACTGATTTAAAAAATAGTTTTGCTGGAACATTATTCAGTGGTTGGGAAGTTGGCGCTAACTTCTCAAGCCATGAAAAAATAAAATCATCAACTGATGCTGATTTGTGTTTGAAAAATTATGTCAATTCACCAAGTGTTGCGCCATTAACAGGAAGCCAAAATGGTGTTGCAAGTTGTGGAACTACAAATGCACCAAGTGGAATTTATCGTCGTAGTGCTTTCTCTCTAGCATCTTCAACCATTGGAAATGCAGATCTTGGATTTTCAGGTTGGGGACCAGTTGCGGCATTTAATATTATCGACATGATGAATGCGCAATATAATGTTGTTCAACGCGATGATAACAATGCTTGGAATCGCCTTTGGGGCTTAAATGAGCAAATTTTCACAGGATTTACGCGCTTTAATATAGATAGCGAAGTAAGTGGCATTCCTGTTCGTGGCAATATTGGAGTTCAATTTGTTGACACGAAAACAGAATCTCATGGTTGGTTGGTAAATGGTGCATCTTCAACGCCAGTGGAATCAACCGTAAGCAATCATTATACAGATGTATTGCCAAGCTTGAATTTAGCATTTGATGTAATGAAAAATGTTAAATTACGTTTGGGTGTAGCCAAACAAATGGCGCGTCCGAGACCTGATGATATGCGTGCTAGTGTTAATGCTGGACTGTCGCTTATTACTAACCCAACTGATCCAGATGTTGGTAAATCACGTTGGAGTGGTAGCGGTGGTAACCCTCTACTTAAGCCATGGCGTGCAACGTCTTATGATTTCTCTGCTGAATGGTATTTAAATTCAAAATCATATGTTGCGTTGGCTGGATTCTATAAAAATGTTGATTCATACATTTATAACCAGTCATTTATCTTTGATTTCTCAAGTGTGCCAAATCCAAACAACCTGCCTGTAGTTTCAAACTATGGTACGTTTACTTTACCAAAAAATGGTGTTGCAGCAGCAAATGGAAAAGATGCTTATATTAAGGGTCTTGAATTATCTGCTACACTTGACATTGGCTCATGGGTTCCTGTCTTGGACGGCTTTGGATTCTCTGGTTCGTATACCCACAATTATACAAATATAAGCCCAAGTGGTCCGTCTAGCACTGATACGCTACCTGGTTTCTCTGGCGAAGCACGAAGCTTAACTGCTTATTATGAGAAATATGGCTTCCAATTCCGTGTATCTGAGCGTTGGCGTTCTGCATTCCGTTCGGATGTGGCGGGTCTATTCTCTGATAGAACCTTCACTTACATTCTTCCGGATTCACAAGTTGATGCACAAATTGGTTATGCATTCTCTAGCGGTCCACTAAACGGAATGTCAGTATTGCTTCAAGCTCAAAACTTGACTGATACTTTATATAGAACACGTGAAGGCGTGAAACTTCCTGATGGAAGCCTATTGCCTACAATTGTTGAACGTTACGGTACACGTTACTTGCTTGGCGTTTCTTACAAATTCTAAATCTTCCTCCGAATAAACCTTGGCTCTTTTTCCTTCCGGCGGGGCCAAGGTTTTAATAGAAAGAAAAGACTGATTAAATCAGCGAAAATTCATTTATTTGAAAAAACTAGTCATCTGCCTTTTTAGTTTTCCCCAGTTACTCAACTAAAAAGGCAGTTGTATTTTTTCCACAATTTACAACTTGTATAATTTTTCAAGGAGCCATTAATGGCAAAACTACAAGAAATGACCCGCAAAAAATCTAATTATAAAAATAATATCGCAAAAATAGCCGTCATTTCGCTTTTAGCATTGCAATTCGGTTTTATTAATCAAAGTGCAAATGCAAAACCAACAATTCAAACACAACTTAAAGATTGGCCAAAAATTAATAGCCCAATCAAAAGCGACGCAGCAACAGAAGCTAAAATAAAATCTATAATAAGCACAATGACTTTGCGTCAAAAAATCGGCCAAATGACACAGGCTGAAATTCGCTATATTACGCCAAAGGAAGTGCAAGAATATTATATTGGTTCAGTGCTTAATGGTGGTGGCGCGTGGCCAGCAATGAATAAACATGCAAGCCTAGATGATTGGGTTGCATTATCGGATGCTTTTTATGATGCATCAATGAAAACCGATATGAAAAACCCAATTCCAATCATTTGGGGTATTGATGCGGTTCATGGAAATAATAATGTATATGGCGCAACTATATTCCCGCATAATATTGGGCTTGGTGCTGCGCATGATGCCAAATTAGTTGGTGAAATTGGCGCGGCAACTGCGCGCGCGGTTCGTGCAACTGGTATTCAATGGGCTTTTGCGCCTACTTTGGCTGTTGTGCAAAACCAAAGATGGGGAAGGTCTTATGAAAGTTTTTCAAACGACCCATACCAAGTTCGTGAATATGGATATGAATATATAAAAGGACTTCAAGGCGACTTAAAACAAGATGGCACAGTTCTTGGTTCTGCTAAACATTATATGGGCGATGGCGGCACTAAAGATGGGATAAATGAAGGCCAAAACTATTCTTCACGTCTTGAGATGATTAATAAACATGGGCAAGGTTTTTACGGTGCATTGTCTGCTGGCGTGCAAAATATCATGGCAACCTATAATTCATGGGATAATAGCGCACTTGGCGATACAGCCGGTAAAATACATGGCAATCACGAGCTTTTGACCGAAGCCTTAAAACAAAAAATGGGATTTGAAGGTTTTGTAGTTTCCGATTGGAACGGCATTGCCCAAGTAAAGGGCTGCGCCAATGATCATTGTCCGCAATCAATCAATGCAGGCGTTGATATGGTAATGGTTCCAGAAGATTGGAAAGCTTTCATTGATAATACCACAAAAGACGTTGAAGAAGGCCGCATCCCAATGAGCCGTATTGACGATGCGGTTACAAGAATATTACGCGTTAAAATGCAAATGGGTCTGTGGGATATCAAACCATCGCAATCAAAATATGCAGGTAAAATCGATACAGCAGCCGACCAAGAATTGGCACGCCGTGCTGTTCGTAAATCTGTTGTGCTTTTAAAAAACAATAATAGTGTTTTGCCATTGGCGCCAAACAAAAAAGTTTTGGTAATCGGCAATAGTGCGGATAATATTTCAAACCAAACTGGCGGTTGGTCTGTTACATGGCAGGGGAATGAAAATACTAATGAAGATTTTCCAAATGCAACCTCGCTTTTAAAAGCTATAAAGGCGCAAATCGGTGAAGGTAATGTAACTTATTCAATTGATGGTAAAGGCGTTAATCCAAAAGATTATAGCGCAATTATCGCAATTGTTGGTGAAACCCCATATGCCGAAACCAAGGGTGATTTACGCTTCCCTGCGCCATTATCATATTCATCACGTTTTGGCGATGAGATTGCAAATATTGAACGTTTGAAAGGGCAGGGAACGCCTGTCATTAGTGTTCTTTATTCTGGTCGTACGCTTTATACAAATGATCTTATAAATGCGTCTGATGCATTCGTTGCCGCATTCCTTCCGGGGACAGAAGCGCAAGGCATAAGTGATTTATTATTCAAAGGCAAAGACGGCAAAATCAAATATGATTTTAGTGGGAAATTATCTTTCCCTTGGCCTTCAGATGCTTGCCCACCAGCGACAAATGAGCCTTATGGTAATTACAAGCCTTTATTCAATGCAAATTATGGATTAAATTACTCGCAAAAAACTAATATTGGTAAGTTGAAACTTGATAAGCGGGAAACTTGCCAAAAATAAAGGTCACAAAATGCAAAGCGAGGAAAAGTTCAAGGTTGTAATCGTAGGCGGCGGAAGTGCTGGCTGGATGAGCGCGGCAATGTTATCGCGCTTTTTAAGCGATAATTTGGAAATCACATTAGTTGAGTCCAAAGAAATACCAACAATAGGTGTTGGCGAGGCCACAATCCCAGCAATCAAAACATTTAACCAGATTGTGAAATTAGATGAAGATGAGTTTATTCGCGAAACTCAGGCAACGTTTAAACTTGGAATTAAATTCCAAGATTGGAAACAGATTGGCCAATCATATATCCATGGTTTTGGCGTTATAGGGCGCGATTGGGAACATTTGCGTTTACACCAATATTGGCTTCGCGCACGTGAACAAGGATATGCTGCGCCACTTGGGGCATATTCAATAAATACTGTTGCCCCAGATTTTAATAAATTCATGCGCGCTGATGTAAGTATGAAGGAAAGCCCGTTGTCTGAAATCGCCTATGCATTTCATTTTGATGCTGGGCTTTATGCAAAATATTTGCGTAAGCTTTCTGAAAAACGCGGTATTAAACGTATTGAAGCCAATGTAACCAAAGTTAATCAACACGAAAATGGATTTATCAAATCTATTGAGATTGACAATGAAAAAGAAATCGCAGGTGATTTATTCATCGATTGTACTGGTTTCAAAGGTCTTTTAATTGAAGAAACCCTTAAAACTGGATATGAAAATTGGGGTAAGTGGCTTAAGGTTGACCGTGCAATTGCCGTTCCATGTGAATCTTCGGGTGAATTTCCGCCATATACTTTGTCAAAAGCATTACAAAGTGGATGGCAATGGAAAATCCCATTACAGCATCGCACTGGCAATGGTCATGTTTATTCTTCAAAATATATTGATGATGATAAGGCCGAACAAATTCTTCTATCAAGTCTTGAGGGAAAGGCGCGAAATACGCCACTAAAACTTCGATTCACTTTGGGTAAAAGAAATAAATTATGGAATAAAAATTGTGTTGCAATTGGCCTTTCTGGTGGTTTCCTTGAACCGCTTGAATCAACTGGCCTACATATGATTCAATCATCAATTACGCGCCTTGTAAGGCTTTTCCCTGATAAAGATTTCTGTCAGGCAAATATTGATGAATATAATCGACAAGGCGCGTTTGAATTTGAACGCATTCGCGATTTTATAATACTTCATTATATGGCAACTGAACGTGATGATAGCGAGTTTTGGCGTGATGTAAGAAATACGCCAATTCCAGACACGCTACAGCATAAGATTGATTTATTCCGTGCTAATGGCCGAATTTTCCGCGATAATGAAGAATTATTCAACCCAGAAAGTTGGATACAAGTTATGATCGGCCAAGGCATAATTCCAAATAATTATGATCCAATGGTCAATATGAAATCCGATAATGAAATTCGCGATTTCCTAGATAATACCCAGAAAGTAATAGAAAAATGCGTGAACGTAATGCCTACGCAAAAAGACTTCATAGAGAAATTTTGCAAAGCACCAGCAATTTAAAAGCTTTTTCAATAATTAGTATTTGCTTTGCAATCGCCACACTTGGCGGTTGTCAGACCACGAATACTAATCCGCCAATATCAATTGATGTGATTGGCGGTAATAGTGCAAATTCATATATTACAACCGATGATAAATCATCATTATTGAAAATGCAGGCGGCAATTAAACCTGCAAATACAAATTCAGGTGATGTTATTATCAAACTTGATAATAGCCAAAAATTTCAAACCTATATTGGTGTTGGCGCGGCAATCACTGATGCAAGTGCATTTTTAATAAATGAAAAACTTGATGACAAGCAACGCAATGATTTGATGCGTGAATTATTTTCAAACGATGGTTTGAACCTTTCTTTTACACGCCTAACAATTGGTGCATCCGATTTTTCGCAAACCCATTATAGCCTTAATGATGTGCCAAAAGGGCAAACAGATGTTGGTTTGAAAAACTTCAATCTTGATGCAATGCCAAAATCTGTTTTGCCGATTATAAAAGCGGCAAAACAAATTAACCCACAATTGAAAATCATGGCCACACCTTGGAGTGCGCCGGGTTGGATGAAAACCACGGATTCATTAATTGGCGGCTCTCTAAAGCCTGAATTTTATCAGGCAAATGCAGATTATCTTGTAAAATATTCCCAAGAAATGCGAAAAAATGGCATTAATATCGACTTTTTAAGCATCCAAAATGAGCCGCATTATACGGGCGCTGATTATCCTGGAATGCTTGTAAAGCATGATGAGAGGGCGAAATTTGTAAAAGAAAATCTTGGCCCAGCTTTAGCAAAAATGGATAATGCGCCCAAAATTTTAGAGTGGGATCATAATTGGAATGAACCAGATGAACCAAGAAAAGTTTTAGAAGATAAGGATGCCGCCAAATATATCGACGGTATCGGATGGCATTGTTATGGTGGAAGCCCTGACACACAGGGTAAATTACACGACCAATTCCCTGATAAAGATACTTATTTCACTGAATGCTCTGGCGGTGAATGGGCTAAAAATTGGTCAACAGACATGCAGTGGCAGTCGAAAAACCTTATTATCGAAACCACAAGAAATTGGGCAAAAGGCGTCTTGCTTTGGAATTTAGCATTAGATGAGAAGTTTGGCCCACATTTGGGTGGGTGTGGTGATTGCCGCGGAGTTGTTACAATCAATAGCCAAACAGGCGAAATAACACGCAATATGGAATATTATGTATTAGGGCATATTTCTAAATTCGTGCAAATTGGCGCCAAAAGAATAGCAAGCAATAGTGGGCAAAATGATGTTTATAATGTTGCATTTGAAAACCCTGATGGCTCAATTGCCGTTATAATGGTTAATATGTCAAAAAATACCCAAAAGATTTCGCTTGAGCTGTCACAAAAATACTATAATTTTGAAATTCCAAAAGCAGCATTACAAACAATAATTATACCAAAATAATATAATGGGAGAGAGACAAATGACGCAAACGGATGCCAAAGAAGGCAAAAATAGTTTAGGGCTTGCAATAGCCTATGTAACAACATTGTTTTTCATTTGGGCGGTGGTTACAAATCTTCTTGACCCTGCCATTGCGGCAATGAAAACGATTTATAATTTGAAAGGCTTTTCACTTGCCCTTCAGACATTTGCATTTTTCATTGCTTATGGAGTTATGTCTATGCCAGCTGCGTCTTTTTTATCAAAAAAGGGCTATGCCAATTCGGTGATTGTTGGTCTTGGCGGTATTGTTCTTGGTTGCGTAATTGCTTTTATATCAACCAAAGTTGCAAGTTATTTTGTATTCCTTGTTGGTCTATTCGTTATGGCCTCTGGTATCACATTGCTTCAGGTGGCTGCTAACCCGCTTATCGCGTCAATGGGTGATCCAAAGCATTCAGCTTTCCGCCTAAACCTTTCGCAAGCATTCAATTCTTTAGGTGCGGCAAGCGTTATTTTCGTTGGCTCAAGTATTTTGCTTAAGGGCGAAGCATTCAAACCTGATGTGGTAATGACAGAAGCGCTTAAAATATCTGCTTTATCAGAAGTTGGTGGCGCTTATTTGAAAATGGGCATTATTCTTGCGATTTTCATTGGCCTTATTTACATGGTTCGCAAAACAATTTCTGAAAATGCACCGCAAACAGTTGGCGCGGTTTCACCATTTTCAGCCTTATCATCAAAATGGGCGCAATTAGGCGCATTGGGCATTTTCTTTTATGTTGGTGCCGAAGTTTCAATTGGTGCAAATCTAATTTTATTCTTGAACCAAGAAAATATTTTAAACCTACCGAAAATGAATGCAGGGCATTTGGTAACTTGGTACATGCTTTTTGCAATGATTGGTCGTTTCATCGGCAGCGTGGTTATGCGAAGTGTTAAAGGCCATACTGTTCTTGCATTTGCTGCTTTGGGCGCAATTGTTTTATGTGCAATTGTAATGATGAAAAATGGCGCAATGGCGGGTGATGTAACTGGCACTTTCCGTATGCCGATTGTTAATGTTGATGTTCCATTAAGTGGTGGCACACTTCCGGGGATGGCGGCGCTTTGTATTGGTATATTTAATTCAATCATGTTCCCAACAATTTTCACAACAACATTGGAGCGCTCTACTGCACCTGCAAGTGCGACCTCTGGTCTTTTGTGTGTTGCTATTGTTGGTGGCGCATTTGTTCCATTGGCATTTGGTGCTTTAAAAGATGCAACAAATTCATATTCATTGGCTTTCATTGTGCCATTGATTTGCTATGCTTATATTCTTTGGTTTGCGGTTTCGGCAAAATCTGCGCCAGTTCATAAAATCGAAGAGGCCACAAGCGGCGGACATTAATTCAATTGCCCCCGCCCAAAAGGCGGGGGTAAATTTTTTGATATGTTAAAAATAATAAAAGATCTTTCACCTGCTTTTGGCGTTGTCACGGCGCTTATTTTTGGGCTTGGTTTTATTGCCGCCAATAACGAACCTTTGCTAACCGCATTAAAGGCACATTTTTCATTAAATTGGACACAGGCATTATTAATCCAAATTATTGGTCTTGTCGCGAATGGAATTGTAGCAATTCCTGCGGCAATATTATTGGGGCGCATTGGTTCGTCAAAAACAATTATTATCGCTCTTTGCTTTATGCTTATTGCGTGCCTCAGTTTGCAAATTAGTTTTGTAACCCATAATTATATTTTTATACTTTGCGCATTGTTTATTATGGCTTCTGGCCTTTCAACATTGCAGGTTGCATCAAATCCATTAATTGCTGTCTTGGGCCATGAGGATTTTAGCCATTTTCGTTTAACATTAGCGCAGACATTCAACTCGCTTGGCGTTGTTATTGGTGTGCATTTTGGAACCAAATTATTATTATCCCCTGAATTACTAAAACCAAATATTATTGGTGATATTATTCAAAGCGATAAAATCCTAAATGCCGTTTCAAAAGGCTATATGGTAATTGGAATTTTAGTTGCGCTTTTGATTATAATGATAATTTGTAATGCGCGGCAAATAGATGTTGCAAGCAAGGTTTTAAAGCAAGACAATCCGCAAAATATTTTTTCGACACTAAAAGAAAAATGGGCAGTTTTCGGGGCGATTGCCATTGGCCTTTATGTTGGCGCAGAAGTTTCGATCGCGTCCGTCATGATAAATTTCCTTGGGCAAAGTGAAATACTTGGCCTTTCTACGCAAAGCGCAGGTTCAATGCTTGCCTATATTTATTGGGGCGGTGCATTGATCGGGCGGTTTTTAGGTTCGGCAATTTTAACCCGTGTTCGTGCGCCATTATTACTTATTGTTTGCGGTATAAGTGCGGCAATTCTTTGTCTTATTGTGATTTTGAAAACTGGCCCTTTGGCAGGTTATGCCGCGCTTGGGGTTGGGTTATTTAATTCAATAATGTTTCCAATCATATTCACTATGACTTTAAGGCGCACAAATTCCCCGCAACCTGCAATTTCTGGTCTATTATGCCTTGCAATTTCGGGTGGGGCTTTACTTGCCCTTGGGGTTGGGCGAATTGCCGATATTGCAAACTTAAACCTGGCATTCATTGTGCCAATGATTGCATATTTATTTATTTTTGCCTTTGCCATGATTGGAAACAAAGTTAAACCAACAAGACTTGCAAAATAAATTATTTTTTATGGCTTAAAAACCAATCATATAAAGCCTGATTATTATATGTCGCTGTCCATGAATCATGATTAGCCTCAGGATAGCGGGTGAAAATTGGTTTTCCGCCGCAATCTTTTGACCATTTGACCATATCTTCAGAATGGAAAATGCGAACTACATCATCTTTTTCGCCATGAAAAACCCATGTTGGTACTTTTGCAATCGCACATGCCCCACCAACATTTGACCATCCCGCTATTGGCGCAATGGCGGCGAACTTATCAGGGTGTGCAATTGTCCAATTCCAAACCCCAAGGCCACCGCGTGATAAGCCAGTTAGATAAAGACGATTTTCATCTGCATTCAAATTTTTAAGCGCATTAGACAGGGTTTTATCTAATCTTGCAACATTCCAATCTTGGCCTTCTGGTGCTTGTGGGGCGATTATTATGAAGGGTAATTCTTTACCTTCACGCACTAATCTTAGAGGGCCATGAATTGCAACCCTGTTTAAATCATCGCCGCGCTCGCCCGAACCGTGAAGGAATATTAAAACAGGAAATTTTTCGCCATTTTTTTGATAATGTTTTGGAAGATGAATTGCATATTGATATGCATCATTTTGAATTTTCATATGTGATATTTGCATTGGTTTTACATCTGCAATTGTTGAACATGAGGCGGAGAATAACGCAAATGCGCAAAGAGTATAACTATTTATTATCTTCATTTAATAGGCTTTCAATCATTTTTGAAGGTACAAACCATAATGCCGCAACAATAGTGTAAATTGCAAAAGAAATATATGGTTGAATAAAAGAAATCGGTATTGCGACCCCATATAATAGAAGTGACCAAACCCCCTTATTATTATCCCTTGTTGCAATGGCAATTGGGCTATTTTCACCTGAATGTGAAACGAGGAAATTAGACAGAATAATATAGGAAACACCACACATAAAAAGCACAAAGCCGTAAATTGCCGTAGGTAATTTATCAAAATGATTTTCGCCCATATAAGTGGTGGCAAAGGGCACAAGTGAAAGCCAGAAAAGCAAAAACATATTTGCCCACATTATTTTCCCATTAACAGAGCCAGAACCCGCCAACATATGATAATGATTATTCCAATAAATCGCCACATAAATAAAGCTTAAAACATAGCAAGAAAATGTTGGGGCAAGTTTTATAAGCTCGGATAAATCAGTGCTATGTGGGGTTTTTAGCTCTAAAACCATGATGGTTATTATGATTGCGATAACTCCATCTGAAAAAGCCTCAAGGCGGCCTTTTCCAATTTTAAATTCTGAATCTTTTTGTCCCATATTTTGCTTTCCTATGCGCAACGAATAGCAAATTGCGACATTTTGTCACTATATAATGGAAGTTCTAACTGGCTTTTTTTTATTTTGCGGAAATGAAAAGCAAAATTGCATATTGATATAATTATATAACGCGTTATATAATTATCCAATGGAAAATGATATATTAGAAAAAAATCCATTTTTATTATTAGGTAGTCGCCTTAAGCGCCTTTCGGATAGGTTTTTAACCGATGCGACAAAAATTCATAATTTTTGTGGTTTTGAATTATTCCCTAGTCAGTGTGTTATGCTTGCGCAAATTCATGATGCGGGTGAAATAAGTGTGGTTCAATTGGCGCAAATCCTTCGCCTTTCACAACCTGCAATTACGCGTAATCTTAATGGAATGCGCGATTTAGGCTTGATAAAATCCCGTAATGTAAAACTTGATAATCGCGTTAAAATGATTTCGCTTACTCCATATGGGGTTCAATTACTTGGTCAATTACGCGAAAATATTTGGCGCGATATTGATATTATAATTCGCGATCTACTTGGCGCGAGTGCGCCCAATTTTACCAACCAAATCACAAATATTGAAAAAGAATTAGATAAACAAAGCTTTGAAGATAGGTTTAAATCAATGCATGCACAAAAATCGGTTGAGATAATTGAATATGATAAAAAATATGCCAAGGAATTTTATGAAATCAATGCCCAATGGATTGGCGAAAATTTTGAACTTGAAGACGTTGATAAATATGTTTTGCAAAACCCTGATAAAGCAATTTTAAAAGATGGCGGCGTAATTTTACTTGCAAAATATAATGGTGAAATTGTTGGCACTGGCGCGCTTATGAAAATGCGTGATGGCGCATTTGAATTTACCAAAATGGGCGTATGGCAACATTTGCGCGGTTTAAAAATCGGCGAAAAACTTCTTATTGCTGCGATTGAACGTGCCAAAGAAATGAAAGTGCCGCGCCTTTTCCTTTTGACAAATAAAAAGCAAGAAGCGGCAATTCATCTTTATGAAAAATTTGGTTTTGTCCATTCGCAAGAAATCATGGACAAATATGGCCATGAATATGAACGCGCAAATGTTGCGATGGATTATCCAAAAATTGGGGAATAATTATTCCCCAATTCCTTCAAATAATGCGCTTGAAATATAACGCTCAGCAAAAGATGGAATAATTACAACAATATTTTTACCCGCAAATTCTTCGCGCGCGCCAAGTTTTAAAGCTGCCGCAACATTTGCGCCCGATGAAATACCGCCTGGAATACCTTCAACTCGTGCAAGTTCGCGCGCAGTATCAAAGGCTTCTTCATTGGTTACACTTATGATTTCATCAATTACATCTTTGTTCAACACGTCAGGAACAAAACCTGCGCCAATGCCTTGAATTTTGTGCGGGCCAGGGGCACCGCCAGATAAAACAGGTGATGAAGAAGGTTCAACCGCAACAATTTTCGCATCGGGCTTTTGCGCTTTTAAAACTTCGCCAACACCTGTTATTGTGCCGCCTGTTCCAACACCTGCAACAAAAGCCCCAATTTCACCTGCGGTATCAGTCAAAATCTCAATTGCCGTAGTTTTGCGGTGAATTGCAGGGTTAGCAGGGTTCACAAATTGCCCTGGAATAATTGAATTAGGGGTTTCAGAAACAATTTGGTTAGCGCGCGCAACCGCGCCTTTCATGCCTTCTGAACCTGGCGTTAAAACCAATTCAGCACCTAAGAAAGCAAGCATTTTGCGGCGCTCAAGTGACATTGTTTCAGGCATTACAAGTTTTAATTTATAGCCGCGTTGTGCCGCAACAAAAGCAAGCGCGATACCTGTATTACCTGATGTTGGTTCAACCAATAAAGTATCTTGATTAATAAGGCCGCGCTCTTCTAATTCTTCAATCATGGCAACGCCAATGCGATCTTTAACCGATGCGATTGGATTGAAAAATTCCAATTTAGCCAAGATATTGGCTTTGACCCCGTATTTTGTCGCCAATTTTTCAAGTCGAACCAAAGGTGTTGCGCCAATGGTTTCTGTAATATTATTGAATATGCGCCCTTGTGTGCGAATTTGTGATGCTTCTGACATATTAAACCTCGTTATTATAAGAATATTATTCTTATATGGTAAAGAATGAAGCGTATTAAAGAGAAATTGGTTTCTTATTTTTGGGGTATAATGGAATATTTTTCTTCAAAGCTTTAAAGTATTGACCTTTAAAGCGTGTCAGTAAAAAAGAAAGCATGAAAACAATTCGCCAAACTAATATTTTAGGTGGTATCGCACGTTTAGTTGAAAATGGCGATGAATATCATGCAATATTAATTATTGACGGCGCTATCGAGCGTAAAATTATTAATAAATCTGCCGAAGAAGCATGGTCTGGCCTATTGTCTGGTGGTGGGCAGGTTGAAAATAAATCAAACCAAAAAAATGATTTAATCGATAATCAGATTTATTTTGAAGTTCGTAAATTAATTGAACAATCACCTTTCCCAATTTATCTTACGGGTCGTGCGGGAACTGGTAAGACAACATTTCTTAAAAACTTCCTTGAAGAAACAAGTTTGCGAGCAATAATAATTGCGCCAACTGGAATTGCGGCGCTTAATGCAGGTGGTCAAACCGCGCACTCACTATTTAAATTTCCACCAAACTTAATTCATCCGCAAGATGTTAAAAGGGTGCGCGAAGGGCGTTTATTGCGCAATACTGACCTTTTGGTGATTGATGAAATCTCTATGGTGCGCTCTGATTTAATGGATGCGATTGATCGGTCTTTGCGTCTTCATCGTGGGGTTGCGCTTCCTTTTGGTGGGGTGAAAATTCTTTGCGTGGGTGATGCCGCGCAATTGCCGCCTGTTGTGAATAATCAAGATAATGAGATTTTACAAAAATGGTTTGACGGCATTTATTTTTTTGACGCGCCATGTGCCAAAGCATCAAAATGGAATGTGATTGAATTAACACATGCTTTTCGTCAAACTGAAACCCATTTTCTTGGCATTTTAGAGCGCGTGCGTGGTGGTAAAATTACGCGTGAAGATTATGATTTGCTTGAAACAAGAATAAGGATTGAGCCACCCGATAAAACCGAAAATTCGGTTATTCTAACTACAACTAATGAAGCGGCGCGTCGTATAAATGAAAAAGAAATGGCGGCATTACCCGATAAAGCCGCAATTTATGAATGCCAAACCGATGGTGTATTTGACGAAAAATTATTTCCAACAGAAAGTGATTTGGAACTAAAAGTCGGCGCAAAAGTAATGTTGCTTAGGAATGATGCCGATAGACGCTGGGTTAATGGCTCGCTTGCGACAATTGTTGAAACCAATTCTGATACTGTGAAGGTTAAAATCGGGCGCTATGTCCATGAAGTTGAACCTGCGGTATGGGAAAGGTTTCAATATGATATTGATGAAGATGAAAAACCGCGCCGTAAAGTTGTTGGTACTTTCACCCAATTACCAATTCGTCCTGCATGGGCATTGACCATTCATAAATCCCAAGGCCTTACGTTTGATAATGTTCATATTGATTTTGGGCGCGGCACTTTCGCACATGGCCAAACCTATGTTGCTTTATCAAGATGCCGAACTTTACGCGGTCTTACAATTTCACGAAACTTGCGCAAGTCTGATATTGCAATCGATAATCACGCAATGGCCTTTGTTCGGGATGTTGAATTTGAAGACAAAGAAAATTACCGAATCGGAAGCGTAAAATATGGTGAAGAATTTTAAATTTTTCTTTATATTGAAATTTAAGAATTAATTTCTGAAAAAAGACTTTCATTTAAACATATAAACATGTATTTATATCTCTATATGAATTCATGCTATTAAGGAGCGCATTTTGACACGTTCATCTTATATTTTTACTTCTGAATCAGTATCAGAAGGTCATCCTGATAAAGTTTGTGATCGTATTTCTGATGAAATCGTGGATTTATTTTTCCGTCGTACAATTGAAAAAGGTCTTGACCCTTGGGTGACGCGCGCTGCTTGTGAAACTTTGGCAACAACAAATAAAGTTGTAATTGCTGGCGAAACGCGCCTTGAAACCGAAATTTCACATGATGAAATTATCGAAACTGCGCGCGCCGCAATCAAAGACATTGGTTATGAGCAAGATGGTTTTCATCATGCAACTGCAGATATTGAAGTATTATTACATGGTCAATCTGCCCATATCGCGCAAGGCGTTGATGAAAGCGGCAACAAAGAAGAAGGCGCAGGCGATCAAGGCATTATGTTTGGTTATGCAACCAATGAAACCGCCGAATATATGCCAGCACCACTTCATTTTTCACACAAAATTTTGAAAAAACTTGCTGAAGTTCGCCATTCAGGCAAAGAATCATGGCTTGGCCCTGATGCAAAATCACAAGTTACGGTTCGTTATGAACATGGCAAACCAGTTGAAGCAACTTCAATCGTTCTTTCAACACAACATCTTGATGCAAGCATGACATCTGAAGATATTGCTGCATTGGTTAAACCTTATATTATTGGTGAATTGGGTGATGCATTACCAATTTCACCAAATTGTGCATGGCACATTAACCCAACTGGTGCTTTTGTTATTGGCGGCCCTGATGGCGATACAGGTTTGACTGGTCGTAAAATCATTGTTGATACTTATGGTGGTGCAGCCCCGCATGGTGGTGGTGCATTTTCTGGCAAAGACCCTACCAAGGTTGACCGCTCTGCGGCTTATGCTGCGCGCTATTTGGCGAAAAATGTAGTTGCCGCTGGCCTTGCCGATAAATGCACAATTCAATTATCTTATGCAATTGGTGTTGCTGAACCATTGTCAATTTACGCAAATTGCGAAGGCACAGAGCGTTGCGATTTGGACGCTTTGGAAAAACGCCTTTTTGAAGTTATGCGTCTTACACCAAAAGGCATTCGCACCCATCTTGACCTTAATAAACCAATCTATGCCCGCACCGCAGCCTACGGCCACTTCGGCCGCGCCCCAGAGGCAGACGGCGGCTTTTCATGGGAAAAACTAGATTTAATTGAAGCGTTAAAAGGTTTATAAAATTAAGCCCCGCATTTGCGGGGCTTTTTTTAATTCGTAAGTAATTTCAATATTTCTTCTTTTGGCGCTTTCCTGTCAATTGCAGATATTATATTGGCCAATTTTTGTGAAGTTTCACCTAAATGCGGGTTGCTTGCAATGTCTTGAATTATATATCTTGCATCATCATAATTTTCTTTTGCTAAAAGAAAAACAATTGCATTTATTGCAAACTCTTCAACTGAAGGCTCAATATTATATGCCCCAATTGCAGAATTTAATGAATTATCATCAGGGTTCTTTATATCTTTTGCGGTAAGGGAAATATAAAAAAGATTAGTAGCGTTAAGTGGATTTAACGAATAAGCTTTTAGTAAAGCATTTCGCGCGTCTTGTATTTTTAGTGCTGTTTCGTTTGCATCTTTAAATTTACCATGATTAGCCGTTAGATAAACTGCCTGCCCATATCTAAACCACGCTTCATCATCTTTATCATTTATCGAAATACGATTTTTGTAATAATCAATTGCCTTTTCTTCATCGCCAATGATTATTTCTGCTTTTGCAAGGATATTTTGTGCATAATCATCGTCTTTGAATGATTCAGCTTTTTTACGAATATTATTAAGTAATTTTTCCCAATTCTCTTTCTTCGGGCATGCTTCTAATGCTGCATTATATAATAATAATTGTGATGCAGATTTAGGCATTTTTGTTACGGCAACATTTAAATCAATATCTTTCCTAAGCGGAATGTAAATAGCTTTTATTTCTGAATTAAGATATTTATCGAGTGCTATTTTAAGGGCTTTCGTATCCATTCCAAATGTGCGTTCAAAGGCTTTTAATTTGTCTTCACCATTTTGACGTGCATTGAAATATTCTTGTGCTTTTTTTCTTAATTCTGGTGATGACATCATGTAATGTGTCAAAAGCCATGATTGTGAATAATAAGTAGTAATTTTAATATCATAGGTTTTTAATTTAATGGTTTCGCCAATTATGTCTTTATAATCTATTTGTACATTGTGCTTTAATGCCACGTAACGATTGATAAACGGCATACCAACCATTATTTTCTCATTATTCATGCGCGTTCCGCCGTAATATTCGGCATAACCTTCTATGAACCAATGCGGGTAATTCATGCCCCAATTCTTGGCCATAAAAATGTGTGAATATTCGTGGAATGTTATTATTAAACTTGCGTTTTCTTGCTGTTTAAGAAGATTTTCACTGTTTTGAATTGTGTCACCTTGATATAAGGAGAAGCCAGTAATACCCTCTTGGCAAGATTTCACATATCCAGCGATATTTGAATCAATTTTAGGGTATGTCTTTTCTAAATCAGAATATGTATTAACAAAATATATAACAAATTTTTCGTGATCTTCTTGTTTCTTATTATAAAAATCGCCCAAAACATAATGAAAATTTTCAAGTTTTTTTATATATTCAACAGCGACTTTTTCTCTAACATTTGAATACATTATGAAATTGTTAGTTTCAAACCTTGTCCAATCATCGGCAAATACCTGGCTTGAAAACAAAGAAATGACACTGAAAACAGCTGTAAATAATAAATTTCTTATATTCATTTAAACAAAACTCACAATATTCACATTGATTTATATTGTGAAATATTATTTTGTAAATATGAAGTAAGTTTTGTTTTAAAATAAGAATATTATTTATACAGTTTTCCCATCATCCCTAAGCGCCACATAAATCGCAGGTATTACCAATACAGTCAAAAGTGTTGATGACATTAGGCCGAATAATAGTGATATTGCCAAACCTTGGAAAATTGGGTCGGATAATATTACGGCGGCGCCAATCATTGCCGCGAGTGCGGTAAGGATAATAGGTTTAAAGCGGATTGCGCCTGCTTCAAGTAGGACTTCACGCAATGGTCTATCGTCGGTTTTGGCATGGCGTATGAAATCAATAAGCAATATTGAATTTCGCACAATAATGCCCGCAAGTGCGATAAAGCCAATCATTGAAGTTGCCGAAAATGGCGCGCCAAAAATTGCATGACCCAAAACAATACCAATAAGCGTCAATGGAATTGGTGTAAGCACGACAAGTGGTAATTTAAAGCTGCCAAATTGGGCGACCACCAAAATATAAATCCCGATAATCGCAACCCCAAAGGCCGCCCCCATGTCGCGGAATGTAACATAGGTTATTTCCCATTCACCATCCCACAGGATTGTTGGTTTGCTTTCATCATGTGGTTGGCCATGCCAAGAAATTACTGGTTTTGGCAAATTGCCCCAATCTATATTTTTGATTTTATTATTTGTATCAAAAATCCCATAAATTGGCGCTTCATATTGCCCCGCAAGGTCGGCAGTTACCATTTCAGCTTCACGCCCATCACGGCGGAAGATTGGGAAAGATGATTGGGTATTTTGCGGGATTACCAATTCACCCATATCAACAAGACGTGCCCCCATTGGAGTTTGTGAAATTGCAACTGGCATTGATGAAGTACGTGCATTCCATGTTCTATCTTGTGTTGGCAATCTTAGGGAGATTTCAATTGGATCATGCCCATTTGTTCCCGCCAAAGTTCCAAGGCTTGCGCCGCCAAATGTTGCACCAATTGATTGCAAAACTTGGCCTTCATTAATTCCCAATGCATCCATTTGCGCCCGATTTGGTGCAAAGAAGGTTTTGGGGCGCGGATTTCCATAATAATCATCAATGTCAACAATATATGGAATTTTCGCCATTTGTGCTTTTAATTTATTGGCAACATCACGGCGGGTTTGCGCATCAGGGCCATAGACTTCGGCAAGGAGGGTTGAAATCACTGGTGGCCCTGGTGGCACTTCAATAACTTTCAAAGACCCGCCAGAAGGCAGATGAACGTCTTTGATTAATTTACGCGCTTCAAGTGCAATATCATGGCTTTCGCGTTTTCGGTCTTTCTTTGGCGTAAGATTAATCTGAACATCGCCCATTTCAGGGCGCTCACGCAAGAAATAATGGCGCACAAGGCCGTTGAAATTAAATGGCGCAGAAGTTCCCGCATAGGCTTCCATGCTTTCAACTTCTTTTATAGTGCCAATAAGTGCCGCAGTTTCCATCAAAACCCTTTGCGTAGTTTCAAGGCTTGTGCCTTCTGGTAGGTCGGCAACAATTTGGAATTCTGATTTATTATCAAATGGCAAAAGTTTTACGGTCACAGTTTTAGTATAAAATAAAACACAAGCCGCGATGGTTGCAAAACCAACCACTAATAAAAATGTCCACGCGCTTTTCTTGGTGGCAATGATTGGCGCGGCAATTTTGCGATATGTGCGCCCAAGAATACCTTCTTCCTCAGAATGGCCATGCCCATGGCTATTTTTAGGCGCAACCTTAAGCATTAACCAAGGCGCAACAATAACTGCAACAAAGAATGAGAAAATCATCGCTGCTGACGCGTTCGCTGGGATTGGCGCCATATATGGTCCCATAAGTCCCGAAACAAACATCATTGGTAATAGCGCAACCACAACGGTCAGAGTTGCAACAATTGTTGGATTACCAACTTCGGCAACCGCATCAATTGCCGCCGTCTCTTTGCTACGCCCATCATTCATACCCCAATGGCGGGCGATATTTTCAATCATAACAATCGCATCATCCACCAAAATCCCGATTGAGAAAATAAGCGCGAATAATGAAACGCGGTTAATTGTATAACCCATCGAATTTGATGCAAAAAGCGTAAGCAAAATTGTGGTTGGAATAACAACCAAAGTAACAAAACTTTCGCGCTTGCCAATCGTAAAGAAGATCAAGGCAACAATTGAAAGTGTGGCAAGGCCAAGGTGAAACAAAAGTTCATTGGCTTTTTCATTCGCAGTTTCGCCATAATCACGAACCACTTTGGCACTTATACTTTCAGGGATTAAATTGCCATTTAGGGCTTTTAGTTTCTCACGAACATGTTCGGTTAAAACCACTGCATTAACACCTGGGCGTTTTGCTATGGCAATGGCAATTGTTGGGGTGCGTACAAATTCATTGCCCACACGTTCATAATGATATGCAATTGATTGATCATTACGCGGCGCAATTGATACATCTGCCACATCGCGTACTAAAACTTCACCGCCATTGATAGAGCGTAAAGATAGGTTTCGAACTTCATCAATTGATTTAAAACTTTGCCCAGAAGAAATGTCATTTGCACTTCCATTGGCACGAATAGAGCCAAGAGGCATTGAATTTGAAGCATTTTTCACCGCATCCATAAGCGCGCCAAGATGCACGCCATAGGCTTTTAATTTGGCAGGATCTGGCGAAATTTGTAATTCATTTGGGCGCCCACCAACCATGAAAACTGTGCCAACATCATCAACCTTTGTAAGTTCGGCATTGATGTTTTTTGCAAGTTCAAACAATGATGCATCATTCCAACGCGATGCAAGTTCAGGCTTTGGTGAAATTGTAACAACTATGATTGGAACATCATCAATACCGCGCGCAGTAATTATTGGCTTCATTGCGCCTGTTGCAGGTAAAACATTCGGCTCTTGCATTTTTTGTTGGACGCGCAAGATTGCATTATCAGCGCTTGTGCCAACTTTAAAGCGCGCCGTAAGCATAATTCCATCATCTTGGGTTTGCGAATAGACATGCTCAACGCCATTAAGGCCACGCAATGCGGTTTCAACAGGTTCGGTAATCTTAACTTCGGCATCTTTGGCAGATAGGCCAGGGGCAGGGATGCGCACATTGACCATTGGAACCGAGATTTGCGGTTCTTCTTCGCGCGGGATTGCCATAAGCGCCATGAAACCAACGGCAAATGAAGCCAGCAAAAGCAAAAGTGTAAGTGGCGATTTAATAAAAGCCTTGGTTAAAGAACCTGCAATGCCAAGTTTGGAATCTGTTTTCATTTTCAATCCTATTTGGCTTTGGCAACAATTATATCATTAATTTCAAGGCCTGAAAGAATTTCAACGCCATCTTTTATTGCAGCATTAGAAATAGACTGTCCGCGTTGAACAGGGATTTCAAAGGCTTTGCTGCCTTTTAAAAGCATCACAAAATCAAAACCGTCGCGGGTAATAATATAGGATTTTGGAATAATAATCGCATCACGATTGCCAATTGGAAGGGCAATATCAACACGTTCACCAACCAAATGCTCACCGCCATTGGTTTGCAAATCAATTTTAACCTGCCCATTTTCCACCAATGGATAGATTTTTGAAATTGTGCTTTGACCAATTATTTCGCCATTTGAACCTAATAGCGGAACAACTTGCCCGACTTTTAAAAATTTGGCATCGGCTTCTGGGGCGCGAAGGCGTAAAATTGGTGTGCCTGCTGCGATAAAGGCCACAATTTCCCCTGGCATTACAACTGAACCGCGCGGAATTGGCGCCATTGTTACTTTGCCAGATTTTGGCGCATAAATACGCCCCTGTGCGCGAACAGCAGATGCAACACCCGCCTGTGCGGAGGCCGCACTTGCCTGCGAGCGGGCAGCATTAGCCTGAGCATTGGCGGCACTTACGCCTGCATTTGCGGCGCGAACTTGTGCATTGGCGGCACTTAATGCAGCCTGCATTTGGTCAAGACGTGCTTTGGCATAAACACCCTGATCATAAAGCATTTTAGTGCGATTATAATCGGCAAGCGCTTTATTTGCCATTGCATTGGCAGCATCAAGATTTGCGGGTGCTTGGTTTGCGCTTGCACTTGCTGCTTGGGCTTGTGATTTTGCGGCATTGGCATTGGCAAGCCCTGCTTGCACTTCTGCGCCATATCTTGCCTCATCAATTATGCCGATTAATTGGCCTTGGGCAACGTTTTGACCTTCGTCAACCATAAGGCTTACTAATGTTCCACCAATTCTTGCACGCGCCTGTGCTTCATCTTCTGAAGTAAATATGGCGCTTACAGGCTTTAAATCATTAATGTTACTTTTGGCGATAATAAGGCGCGAATTAGTCTCATAATTGATTTTTTCGACTGCTTCCTTTTTATCGTCATGCTTTTTACCACATGCGATTAATGGGGAAAAAGCGCCGAAAATTGCGGCGCTTAATAGTAAAGTTTTTTTTCTTAATTTCATCATTTACGCACCTGATTTAACTGGAAGGCCATTTGCGTGCCAAGCCATTATTCCGCCCGCAAGATTTGAAACCTCAATACCCGCCTTGTCACACGCTTTTGCCGCTTGGCCAGAGCGCATACCGCTTTGGCAATAAAGAACAATTTTTTTGCCCTCTGTAGCGGTGATTTTTGAAGTATCAAATTGAGAAAGCGGCACCAAAACTGAATTTTCAATTCGCGCAGATTTATGTTCATTTGCTTCGCGTACATCGAAAAGCACAATATCGCCGCTTTCTAAGCCCATTTGTAATTCGCGTGGAGAAACGGTTTTAACTGGTTTACCAAAGAACATTTTTACGCCTCATAAAAAATTGTTAAAGCATACTTGCATATATCATTATTTTCTAATATAATGAAGATAAGTTTAAAAAGTCAAGCCTTTTTACAAAAATTTTGGAGAAGAAAATGAATATTGATGCAGCCGTATTTCGTTTTGCCGGCGTTGTCGTAATTGTATCGGCATTGTTGGGAATGTTTCTTGATAAGAATTTCCTTTGGCTAACTATTTTCGCAGGCGCAAATATGTTTCAGGCGTCTTTTACAAAATTTTGCCCTGCGGCGATGATTTTCAAGAAACTTGGTTGCAAAAATGGGGCACATTTCCAATGATTTCAAGAATATCTGTTGCAGCTTTATTTATAGGTGCTTCATTTCTTGCAAGCCCTTTATTGGCGCAAGATATTAATGTTGCTATTGATGCTGCAATAAAATCTGAACCAAAGTTTCAGGCTTTTTCATTAAATTCAGATTTGCAAAAATTACGCTTAAAAGGCGTTAAAGCAGATGCAAAACCATCATTAGGATTGCAAGGCTCCTATGGCGCCGCAAAGGCAGATTTTGGTATGGGGTATAAAGAAATTTACCCACGAAGCCTTGCGATTGCATGGGAAATGCGTTTGTTTGATGGCGGTCAGTCATTAGCAAAAATCAATGCCGAAGATTTTGCGCTTGCCGCAACAAATGCACAAATTGTAAATTCACGTAATCAATTAATCGCTGAAACCGCCGAAGCCTATAGCAATTATTATGTTGCGCAAAAATCATTGGAATTTGCAAAAGATAATTTAGATGCCAATGCCCGCTATGTGCGTGATGCAAAATTGCAATTTGAAGCTGGCGAAACCGCAGTCTCAGAAAAAGCTTTTGCTGATGCAAGCCTTGCTCGTGCTAAGGCGCTATATGCGCAGATTGAAGGGCAAAAACAAATTGCAGCCGCCAATCTTTATCGCATTACTGGTGTGAATTTTGAAAATGTCACGCTTGAGGGCGTATCGCCGCAAATACCTGCATCGCTTGAGATGGCTAAAGAAGAAGCGCATACAAAACATCCATTAGTAATCGCGGCTAATGCAAATGTTGCACAGGCCGATGCGCAATATAAAATAGCCAATTCATCTTATGCGCCTAAAGTAACATTAAGTGCGCGCGCAACCACAATTCGTGATCAATTTTTGGCGGGTTATCGCGCCGATGATTATGGCGCTTATGTTAATGTAACAATGCCGCTTTATTCTTATGGTAGAATTTCATCAAGTGTTGATGGGGCAAAAATTGGAAAACAACAAGCGCAACTTGGTCTAAATGCAACTTTGCGTGGCATTGATATGGGTGTTGCTCAAGCCTATGCAAATTTCAGTGCAAATCTTGCGCAAAAAGATGCTGCACTTGCCGCGCAAGATGCAAGTGTAATTGCACTTAAAAGTGTTGAAGCGGAAATGCGCGTTGGCCAAAGACCTTTGAAAGATGTTTTAGAGGCAAGACGCGACCTAACTATGGCAAATATGGAATTAGCAAAAGCCCAAGCGGCATTAATAGTTTCAAAATACAAAATTATAGCGGCAGTAGGACAATAGGATTGGGCGATATCGCCCAATCAATTTAATTTTAAAATTAAAAATAAACTTTGTGATAATTATTAGAATATCCTAAATAGTAAATATATAAAGGGAGTTGGAAATGGCAAATATAGTAATAATCGGCGCCGGTTTGGGCGGTGTAATTGCAGCTTATGAGATAAAGGATCAATTACGCGATGGCGATAAAATAACGGTAGTAAATAAGGGAAGAATTTATCATTTTGTTCCCTCAAATCCATGGGTTGCCGTTAAATGGCGTACGCGCGATGCGATTGAAGTTGATTTAACTAGTGTTTTTAAAAGACGCGGAATTGAATTAGAGGATGGCGGTGCAAAACGTGTTCATCCTGAAAATAATCAAGTCGAGTTAGAAGATGGGCGTATGCTTGATTATGATTATCTTGTAATCGCTACTGGACCTGATTTGGCTTTTGACGAGATTGAAGGCTTTGGACCGCACGGCAATACGCAATCGGTTTGCCATGTTGATCATGCCATTCAAGCGGCAGAGGCATTTGAAGAATTTTGTAAAGATCCAGGGCCAATTGTTATTGGCGCGGCACAAGGCGCATCATGCTATGGCCCTGCTTATGAATTTTTGATGATTGTTGAAACTGAACTTAGGAAACGCAAAATCCGCGATAAAGTTCCAATGACTTTTGTAACTTCGGAACCATATATCGGCCACCTTGGTCTTGATGGGGTTGGTGATACTAAGGGGCTTTTAGAAAGCGCGATGCGTAATCGCCACATCAAATGGATGACGTCTTCAAAATTGTTAAAAGCCGAAGAAGGCAAGTTAACCATTGAAGAAATTAATGATGATGGTTCATCAAAAGGTATAAAAGAAGTTGCATCTAAATTCACAATGATGCTTCCTGCTTTCCGTGGTGTGCCATGCGTTTTTGGAATTGATAAACTTACCAATCCGCGCGGTTTCATTATTGTTGATAAAAATCAAAGAAACCCGACGTATCAAAATATCTTTGCCATCGGTGTTTGTGTAGCAATCGCACCACAAGCGCCAACACCTGTTCCATGCGGGGTTCCAAAAACTGGGTTTATGATTGAATCAATGGTAACTGCTACAGCCCATAATATTGGTCATTTGCTTAATGGCCGTCCAGCTAATGAAGAAGGCACATGGAATGCTGTATGTCTTGCAGATTTTGGTGATTCTGGTGTTGCCTTTGTCGCGCAACCACAAATTCCACCGCGTAACCGAAATTGGTCAAGCTCTGGCAAATGGGTTCATATGGCGAAAATTGGGTTTGAGAAATATTTCTTGAACAAAATTAAAAGCGGAGAATCCGAACCTTTCTATGAAAAAATGGTTATGGACATGCTTGGTATTACCAAATTGAAAGACTAAATAATTCAATATATTAATTAAAGTGCGCCTTAATAGGCGCATTTTTTTTAAAATTTTAATTAAATTTTCGCCCCGCATTTTCACTTTTATAAATCGCGTTCCTTCAAATTTTAGTAGTTTAAAAATGATACTAGGAGGTAAGAGGAAAAATAATATGTGGGTTAGAGAAGTCTCATTAAGTATGGGCGATAATTATAGCGCCTTCGAAAAAGAATTTTCTGGCCTAAATAAAATGCCTGATTTGGTTCTTTTATTTGGCAATAGTGATGAAATTGAATCATCAAATGAACTTAGAAAAATTAACGAGAGATTTAGTGATTCTCTTGTGGTTGGATGCTCAACTGGAACCAATATTACGGGCAAAAAAACTTTCGATAGTGGTATTTCAGGTATCGCAATGGGTTTTGATAATTCAACAATCCGCCATTCTTGCGCCCGAATAGAAGATAGTATTCAAAGTTATGAATTAGGTGCAAAACTTGGCCTTGACCTAGATGCCGATGATTTAGTTGCCGTTTTTGTAATGTGTGATGGGCTTTTCATCAATGGCTCAGAGATTATTAAAGGTATAGCGGCGGTATTGGGCGATAATATACCAATAAGTGGTGGCCTTGCTGGCGATGGAGAAAGCTTTACCAAAACCCGCCTTTTAATTGGAAACGAAATTTTTGATCATGGTGCAATTGCAATTGGCTTTTATTCAAAAAGTCTTCAGGTAAGTCATGCAAGTTATGGTGGCTGGTTTGAGTTTGGGCCAGAATGGAAAATTACAAAGTCAAAAGGCAATGTTGTAAGTGAAATTGACGAAATGCCAGCAATTGAGCTTTATGATGATTATGTCGGTTCGGAAAAAATGGCATTACAGGCGTCTGCATTATTATATCCACTAAAAGTTTGGCCGCCAAAGCATCCAGAAAAAGGCGTTGTGCGCGCGATTATGAATGTTGACCGTGAAAATGGCACATTAACATTCGCAGGCGATGTGCCTGAAGGCTGGAATGCAAAATTAATGCATGGCAATATGCCAGGGTTAATTGATGGCGCAACGCAGGCCGCAAATCACGCCATAAGTAATTTAAAGGCTGCAAACGAAAATAATTCACCCGATTTATGCCTTGTAGTTTCATGCGTTGCACGTCGTATGCTTTTGGGTTCGCGCACCGAACAGGAAATAGAGGCTTTATCAAGCATAATTGGTGAAAATATACCGCTTGCAGGTTTTTATTCATACGGGGAAATTTCCCCGCAAAATGATAGCCCTGTTTGTGGTTTGCATAATCAAACTATGACTATTACGCTTATGAAAGAAGAAGCTGCTTAAAACACCTGCTCAACCCGCGTAACTTCGGGAACATAGTGTTTAATCATATTTTCAACGCCGCTTTTAAGCGTAATCGCGCTTGATGGGCAACCAGAGCATGCGCCGCGCATTCTTAAATAAACAACACCAGTGCCTTCATCAAATGAATCAAATTCAATGTCGCCGCCATCTTGGGCAACGGCAGGGCGCACGCGGGTTAAAAGCAATTCTTCAATTTCGGCAACTACAAGGGCAGTATCACCTTCATATTTTGGGCCTGGTTTATATTCGTCCTTACTGCCTATAAAAATTGGCATATTGGCAACAAAACCATCCATAATAGCACCCAAGACTTCAGGCTTTAAATGATGCCATTCAATATTTGAATTTTTTGTTATTGCAATAAAATCATCACCAAACATAACTGATTTCACGCCTTCTATATTAAAAAGGCTTTGTGCAAATGGTGATAAATCCGCCGCGCCGCGATTATTAAATTCCAATGTTCCGTCTTTATAAACATCACGCCCAGGGATGAATTTTAAAGTCGCAGGGTTTGGTGTTGCTTCGGTTTGAATAAACATAATTAATCTCCAAAACCTATATGGATAATTCTTGAGTAAATTACAAGGAAATTAAGCAATTTATTTGCATTTAACCCGCAAGCTCAAGGATTTCATCATCACTAAGGCCCGCAGGGATTATCATAATGCCAACACGACGTTTTCCTAAAATTAATGCGCCGCGTGTTGCCGCGCTTAAAATAGGACCAGGGCCAGATTTTGCTGATGAAGTGGCCAAAAATAAGGTTTTGATTTCTAAGTCTTCGTCAATCAAATTGCTTATTTCGCGTGATAAATCACCTTCGCGTATAATTATTTGCGCATCAATTCCCGCATTTTCTTTTGCAAATTTATGTAGCGATTGCAATTTATCCAACGCTTCAAGGCGCAAATCATCAATAATTGCATCGCCAATAGTGCTAAGAAGTGAATTTTCAGGCGGTTCAATAACCCGCAAAATAACTAATTGCGAACCATTAAGCGCGGCGCGTTTTGCCGCAAACAAAACTGCAGTTTTGCATTCAGTACTATTATCAGAGATACAAAGTAATTTACGCTGCATATTATTTCAACAAAATGTCGGTGATTTCGCGTAATTTAGCGCGTGAACGTAAAATATAAAATCCTTCACCCACCAAATGATTTGGCAAAATTGCGCCATCTGTATTGGCATTTTGTACGATTAAAGGTTTCATATCTGCCGCCAATGCAAGGTCTGCAAGCATTGCATCATATAATTTTTCAACATGGCGCTCTTGAAGAACTGAACGATAATCTTCGCGCAATGCACGCAAAATTATGAAATATGCATAGGCTTGGCCTTTTGAATAATAAAATACTTTGTCTGCGCGAGTATCAATGACCATTCTACGCCCTGTAAGCACTTGGTTTTCCAAATTGTCAGAAATGCTACCTAAATCAAGAGCAATTCTATCCAGTACGCCTTGAAGGTTATCGGCGCGAACTTCAAATACTGCCTGCCCATTGGCAAGGCGGTTATTATAACGAATTAAAGCATCATGTGCTTTGCGATATTCGCCATCTGCACCCGCCCAAAGCCAAGTATCAGCAGAGCGTGACAATCCTTGGCGTGCCGCCGCCATATCAGGGTCTTCAGATGAAGTGCCGCGAACCCTTGCAAGGCGACTTTCCATTTCAAAAGTAACAGTTGCCAAAGAGCGCACAATACCCGTTTGGAAATTCACCATATTCCCGCCAATTCGCAAAAGCGCCGCAGGTTCAAAAGCCTGTATATTAGGTGACCATTTGGTTTTATTGACTTCGCGGTCAATCAGACCCGCCATAACTTCAACAGTTATTGATTTACCGGCTTTCGGTGTTCCAACTTTGAAGTTCAAATCATCATTGATGCGGTGGGTTACAAGCGAGCCAATAATATAATAAAGTGGGATAATCATGAATAAAAGAAAAAATCCCAAAGCCTTAAGATTGAATTTTTTCTTTTCATTTGACGTAGGTGCAGCAGCACCCGCGGCAGCAGGCGCGGCATCAGTTGTTGCAAATTCATCGCCTTTTTTGCCAAAAGTAAAAATGTTTTTGACCTTACTACCAAGTAGGCGAAGATTTTGTCCAATACTCATAATTGACCCCTAAAAATTAGAATTCCTTTTACCTGATATTTAAAAATATTGAAACAGGCATTTCGCAATGGTTGATAATAGTTGACGTAAATAGCCGAATTGTGAAATGTGGCGCAATGATTGAAGCGCGGCAAATTTTAAATAAAATCTATGGCTATGAAAATTTCCGTGCGCCGCAAGATGAAATAATTGATTGCGTCCTAAAGGGTGATAATGCGCTTGTAATTATGCCAACGGGCGGTGGCAAATCGCTTTGTTATCAAATCCCATCTTTAATACGCGATGGCATTGGTATTATTATTTCCCCACTTATAGCCCTTATGCAAGATCAAGTTGATGCGCTTTTGCAAATGGGAATTAAGGCCGCAACAATAAATTCAAGCATGTCGGGTGATGAAGTAAATTCAATTTTTGAAAAAATTACAAATCAAGAATTAGATATGCTTTATGTTGCGCCCGAACGTGTTTTGATGGGTGGGTTTTTAAATGCGCTTGAGAAATTACCAATTGCGCTTTTTGCAATTGATGAAGCCCATTGTATTTCCCAATGGGGGCATGATTTTAGGCCGTCATATCAAGGGCTTGAAATTCTTGCCACGCGCTTTGCCAATGTGCCACGCATCGCCCTTACCGCGACCGCCGATGAACCAACACGCAAAGATATTATCCAAAAACTTGGCCTTGAAAGCGGCAAACATTTCATAACAGGTTTTGACAGGCCAAATATTTTTTATGAAATTGTTCCCAAAGATAATTCAAAAGCGCAAATCACCCAATTTTTGCAAGCCCGCCATAAGGGTGATAGTGGTATAATTTATTGTCTATCTCGCAAAAATGTTGAGGATATGGCAAGTTGGCTTTGTGAAATTGGCTATAATGCCTTGCCCTATCATGCAGGGCTTTCACCTAAAATTCGTGAACGTAATCAAGCGCAATTTTTACGTGAAGAAAATATAATAATGTGCGCAACCATTGCCTTTGGCATGGGTATTGATAAGCCCGATGTGCGCTTTGTAATTCATGCCAATATACCAAAAAATATAGAAGCCTATTATCAAGAAACGGGGCGCGCAGGGCGTGACGGGGAAAAGGCGGATGCACTTTTACTTTATGGGGTTTCCGATATTGCGATGTTACGCAATTTTATTGATGATACAAATTCACCCGAAAACCAAAAACGCATTGAGCACGCAAAATTAAATGCCTTTATCGGGCTTTGTGAAAGTGCAAAATGTCGGCGGCAAATTTTGTTGGAATATTTTGGGCAAAATGCAAAACCTTGTGGCTATTGCGATAATTGCCAAAACCCGCCCATAACTTATGATGCCACAATTGCCGCACAAAAGGCGATTTCCAATGTCTATCGCACGGGTCAAAGATTTGGGGCGGGATATTTAATTGATGTTTTGACCGGCAAAGACACCGACAGAATAATTGATTTTGGTCATGATAAAATAAGCACGTTTGGCATTGGTGAAGAATTAAAGAAAACCGAATGGCAAAGCATTTATCGCCAATTAATCGCACTTAATTATTTAATGGTTTCGTCGGAAAATGGCGGTATTTCAATCACCAAAGATGGCCTTGATTTCTTAAAATCAAAATCCACAATAATGCTAAAAGCGGCGCCAAGCCGCAAGGAAAAACGCGCGGCAAAATCAAAATCAGCACCAATTTTAAATGATGAAAGCCAAAACCTATTCGAACAATTAAAAGCCAAACGCCGCGAACTAGCTATAGAGGCTAATATGCCGCCCTATATTATTTTCCATGATAAAACCCTGCATGAAATGGCAAATGCAAAACCGCAAACATTGGATGAATTATCCGAAATTTCAGGTGTCGGCGCACAAAAATTAGAAAGATATGGCGCACAATTTTTGGAAGTTTTGCGTGCTAATATTTAATTTAATTAAGCCAAATTTATTTTGTAAATTGTTCAATTAATGATGTAACTTCTTGGCAATATGCCTTTAATTCTTTTTCATTGTTTCCAGATCTAACCCTTAATGAGAGGCTTTGAATAAAGGCCGATACCATCTTACCAAGCGCGATTGGGTTTGTGGTTTCAATTATTTGCCCGCTTTGCTTTGCCCTTTCAAATCGATTGATAAATAATTCATCAAGTTGGGATAATAGGTTTTTTATAAGCGCCTTTATATCTTCTTCTTTGGTTTCTGATGGCGATGTTGAAATTATGAAGCAGCCCAATGCTGCATCCACATCAAATAAATAAGTATCAAGGGCGATTTTCATTACATTACTAATTGATTGAATAATATCATCATTATCGATTGCTGCTTTAATTTTTTCGCCATAATCAAAAGCAAACATTTTTGCAGCTTTTATATAAATTTCTTTTTTGTTGCCGAATGCAGCGTTTAGGCTTGGGCGGTTCATTTTTGTTACTTCTACCAAATCATCAAGCGAAGTATTATTAAAACCCTTTTCCCAAAACACCCGCATTGCAGCTTTTAAAGCAGCATCACTATCGTATTTTATAGGACGACCTAATTTTTTCATATTTTGTGCGCTTTCGCATAAAAGTATTGCAATATGTTATTTTGTGCGATACAGTACAAAATATCGCGCGATATTTCAACATTTAAAAAGGTGAAATATGAATTATCCAAAACAAATAGCAGGGATACGCATCCCTGATAGCGAAATCGCGCAAAAAGCAATGAAAATAGCCTATGAATATTCTGATAAACCACTGTTTAGCCATGTGATGCGAACCTATGTTTTTGGTGCGTTTGCGGCCAATGCAAGAAGGTGGAAATTTGACGAAGAGGCATCTTTTATCGCTTCAATTTTGCATGATCTTGGAATTACAGATGAATTTGAAAAAAATGATAGATTTGAATTAGTAGGTGCTGATGCAGCAAAAAATTTTTTAAAAGATGAACATTACCCACCTGAAAAAATTGAACTGATATGGGATGCAATTGCACTTCATACAAGTGCAGGAATTGCAATGCGAAAAGAAACCGAAATTGCAATAGTTCATATTGGCGCCGCAATGGATGTTTTTGGCCTAGGTGTCGGCGATCTTCCAAAATTTATTTTTGATGAAATCATTGAGCATTTACCGCGAAATGATTTCAAAAATTACATCGTAAAAAAACTAATTAACAATGTTGAAAAATTTCCAGCCACGACAAATGCGACTTGGTTAAGTGATGTCGGGCGTCAGCATGTCCATGATTACAATTGCCCGTGCGTGACTGATGCAATCAAAAACTCTATTTTTGGAGAATAAAATGAAGAATGAATTATTTTGGCTTAGCTGTAATATATTATTAGTTGCAACTATGTGGATGCCTTATGTCTATAATCGCGTTAAAGAAATTGGCCTTCCAAGCATGGGTTGGAACCCCCCGCCCGATCCACCGCAAAAAGCAAAATGGGCCGCGCGTAATGTTCAGGCACATATTAATGCTATTGAAAATATTGCTATTTTTGCCCCACTTGCAATAATGTCATATTTTAGCGGAAGTGCAATTAATACAAGTATTGCGTGCGAAATATATTTCTTTGCCCGTATGGGGCATTTCATAATTATGATAGTTGGCGCACCAATTCCATATAGAACATTAATTTTCTTATTGGGACATATCGCGAATTTATATTTAGTTATAATTCTTATTGCGCGCTTTAATTAAAGAAGCCCACAATTTCTTTAACCTGTTTCAATATTGGCTGCGCGATTGAATTTGCCCGTTCGGCGCCAACTTTTAAGATGGCGTCAATTTCGGTCGCATCACTCATAAGGCGGCGCATATGCTCGGTAATTGGGGCTAGTTTTTCAACCGCTAAATCAGCCAATGCCGGTTTGAAAGCACCAAATCCTTGCCCTGCAAATTGCGCTACGACCGATTCTTTCGTAGTCTCTGCCATGGCTGCATATATGCCCACCAAATTATCGACTTCAGGGCGTGATTTTAATTCATCCACGCTTTCAGGCATAGGGAATTGATCGGTGCGTGCCTTTTTGAATTTACGAACAATTGTATCAGTATCATCAGTAAGATTAATACGTGACAAATCCGCAGGGTCGGATTTTGACATTTTCTTTGTGCCATCTTGCAAATTCATAACGCGTGAAGCAGGGCCACCAATTAAAGGTTCGGGGCTTGGGAAAAAGCCTTTAGCTTTGAAGTCTGTGTTAAATCTTTGTGCAATATCACGTGCAAGTTCAAGATGTTGTTTTTGGTCATCGCCCACAGGAACATGGGTTGCTTTATAGGCCAAAATATCGGCAGCCATCAAAACTGGATAATCAAACAGGCCAACTGACATACGCTCCGAATTTTCGCCTGCTTTGTCTTTGAATTGTGTCATACGCTCAAGCCAGCCCATTCGCGCAACGCAATTTAAAACCCATGCAAGTTCGGCATGTGCCGAAACATTGGATTGCACAAAAATAATCGATTTCTTCGGGTCAATTCCCGCCGCTAAATAGGCCGCCGCTACTTCACGGGTTTGTGCCTTTAACATTTTTGGATCTTGTGGAACCGTGATTGCATGTAAATCAACAACGCAAAAAAGGCTTTCCATTTCGTGTTGCACACTTACAAAGCGTTTAATCGCACCAAGATAATTTCCCAAATGAATATTTGCCGTTGGTTGTACACCAGAAAAAACCCTTGTTGGGCGTGGTTTTTTTTCGGTTTCATTTTGGGTGTTCATTGAATTTATCCGTTTAATAGTTTGCGTGTGTGCTTTAGCGATTTTTAATCAAATTTAAAAGCGCAATGGCATGTAAGTTTCAGTAAAAATAATGGATTAATTTCAAAAATCGTGTTCATATCTTCAAAAACAAGGATTTGGAAAATGCATATCACACGCCGCGCACTTAATATTGGGTTATTTTCAACTTTGCCATTGGTCGCAGGGGCGGCAAATGCCGCAAGCCAAAGCCAGTTCGATAAGGAATTTGCCAAACTAAGCGCAAATTGGCTTGATAATTATCTTAGGCTTTCACCTGTGCAAGCAACCCAAATTGGCGATCATCGCTTTGATGCGCAAATTGATGATTTAAGTGCCAAAGGGCGTGCAAAACAATTGGCATTTAATAAAAGCACTTTGGCAAAACTTGGTAAAATTAACCGTACAAAACTTTCGCGTGATAATCAGGTTGATTATGCAATTTTGGAAAATTCATTAAAATCAAATATTTTTAGCTTTGAAGAAGTCAAAGAATGGGAATGGAATCCGCTTTATTATCATAATGTTGCGGGCGGCGCAGTTTATAATCTTATGGCGCGCGAATTTGCGCCTGTAAAGGAAAGAGCAAAAAACGCCCAAATACGCTATGAAAAAATACCGCAAATTCTTGAAGCAATGCGGGCACAAATCGTGCCATCAAAAGTGCCGCCAAGTCATGCAAAAACCTACGCCGCACAATTTGCTGGCATTACTCAAACATATAATGAAATGGTTTTACCGCATCTTGAAACTTCCGAAAGCGTGGCACAAAATGCGGTTGATGCAGTGGCTGCTGCAGTAATTGCTATTAGTTTTGCAGATCATAAAGATTGGATTGAAAACACATTACTTCCAAATGCCAAAGGTTATTTTAGGGTTGGTGCAAATATTTTTGATAAGGCATTATCATTTTCATTAATGTCAAATCTTACGCGTCAAGATATTAAAGCGCGTGCTTTGGGCGAAATAAAAAAAGTTCGCGCCCAAATGTATGAAATTGCCAAAACTGCACTTAATCGCAATGATGCCCCCATTAATCCAACACCAGAGCAAGAACAGTCAATAATCAAAAACGCCCTTGATTTAGCGGCAAGTGAGCGTCCAAAACGCAATGAATTGGTTGAAACATCAACTAAAATGACCGAAATTGCGCGTAAATTTGTGCAGGTAAAAGATTTAATCACTTTGCCTGATGGGCCAGTAAAAGTAATCCTTATGCCTGAATTTCAACGTGGCTATGCAGTTGCTTATTGTGATAGTCCAGGGCCGTTGGATAAAAATCTTGCAACCTATTATGCCGTTTCGCCTGTTCCCGATGATTGGACAGAGGCGCAATCAGATTCATTCTTAAAAGAATATAATTTACGCGGAATTCAAGATATTGCCGTACATGAAGCTATGCCGGGGCATTATGTTCAATTATTCCATGCCAATTCTTGCAAAAGTATTTTGCGTGCAGTCTTATCTTCTGGCTCTTTCATCGAAGGTTGGGCAGTTTATGCAGAGCGTGTAATGGTAGAGCAGGGCTTTAAATCCGATGACCCGCTTTATAGGCTTACCCAATTAAAAGTTTATCTTCGCACAATCACAAATGCCCTTATTGACCAAGCAATTCATTGTGAGGGTATGAATGAAGAAGAAATGATGAAACTTCTTACCCAAACCGCCTTCCAAGAAGAAAGCGAGGCGCGCGGTAAATGGCGCCGCGCCCAATTATCATATACCCAATTATCAACCTATTTTGTTGGTTTCTTGGAACATTTTGAAACCCGCGAAATTTATAAAGCAAAACAAGGCGCTTCGTTTAATTTGAAAAAATATCATGATAGTGTTTTATCATTTGGCTCACCACCAATGAAATATGCGCGCGCTTTATTGATGGGCGATAAAATTCTTTAGTTCGGAAATATTGAATTAATTAAGCGCCAACCTATATATATAGATAGGAGGACGAAATGTCAGATTTATCAATTTTCCCAATCACTAAAAATTGGCCGCCCCAAAACCCAAATGCCGTTCAATTATATTCATTGCCAACCCCAAATGGCGTGAAAGTTTCGATTATGCTTGAAGAAACTGGGCTTGAATATGATGCACATTATATTGATTTTTCCGAAAATGGCACAAAATCAGAAGCATTTCGTTCTTTAAATCCAAATGGCAAAATCCCTGCTATTATTGATCCAAATGGGCCGAATGGCGCGCCATTGGAATTATGGGAATCGGGTGCAATCCTTTATTATTTGGCGCAAAAAACCGGCAAGTTTTTACCCAAAGATGCAAATGCGCATTATGAAACTTTGCAATGGGTATTTTTCCAAATGGCGGCACTTGGCCCAATGTTTGGACAATTAGGGTATTTTCATAAATTTGACGGCAAAGAAATTGAAGATAAGCGCCCATTAGAGCGTTATGTTAATGAATCAAAGCGCTTACTTGGGGTTTTGGATAATCGCCTCGAAGGGCGTGATTGGATTATGGGCGAATATTCAATTGCCGATATTGCAACTTTTGGCTGGATAAGAAACCTAATTGGTTTTTATGGCGCAGGCGATTTAGTTGAATTTGATAAATTCAATAATGTTGAACGTGTACTTAATATTTGGCTTGAACGTCCTGCCGTGCAGCGCGGTTTAGACATTCCAAAAGCGCCATAGGTTTTATGGGCGGTAAAACATGCCAAGGCTTAAGGATTGACCAATCCGATTGGCGCGTTCCATGAAATATTCAACCACGTCATAATTTGGTGCAAGTTCTGTTACGGTTTGTTCGAATAATTCAAGCCATTGAACAAAGTGAAATGGTTCAACATTTTTAAGTGCCATATGAACTGGCATTGGGCGCCCTGAATAAGTGCCAGAATGAAGGCATACGCTTGCCCAAAAATGCTTAAGTTTATAAATATGCCCATCCCAGTCTTGGATTTTATCGTTAAAAATTGGCCCAAGGCTTGGGTGTTTTCGGACGCGCGAATAAAATTCATCAACTAAATCAGAAATGAATTCGCCTGTAACGCCAATTGAATTAGCGTGGGCGATTAATTTTTCGCGCGTCCTATTTTCGTGTTCAATATTTTCCATGTTTTTCCATTATCAAACCTATAATTCAATTCAATGTGCCATAATAGCCCACAATTTTATTAGGGGGATATTTGCGGCATATGCCTAATTTTGTGCTTATAAGCTTTGAATGGGGCTAATGCCCGATGCGTATATATTTTTAAAATGCAAAAAAGAATTATCACAGGAGTTTGATATGAAAACTGATAATTCAACCACTTTAGTATTCGATTTGCCAACACGAATTTTCCATTGGCTTTTTGCCTTTGGTTTTGTTGGTGCTTTTGCAATTGGCAAGTTTACAGATGATGAAAGCGCGCTTTATCCGCTTCATATGTTTTTTGGCGCATTAATGGCCTTTGCGGTTGTTCTAAGAATTATATGGGGCTTTGTTGGTTCAAAATATGCAAGGTTTAATTCATTCGAATTAAACCCATTGGGATTGATTGAATATTTCAAAGGCAATTTTTCAAAAACAATTGGCCGTAACCCAGCTTCTTCATTTGCGGCGATTTCAATGATGGTAATAGCGCTTATAATTCCTGTAACTGGATATATGATGTTAACATCAACATCGCGCGATCAAATGCATAATATAAAAGAAGTGCATGAAATTATAGCAACTGTTTTTGCAATAATTGCTGGTTTGCATATTGTTGGAATAATTTTCCACACTGCAACTAAGCATGAACCAATTGGCATTGCAATGCTTTCAGGGCGCAAAAATTCGGTTTCGGGGGAAGTTGGAATTCCAAATAGTTTTGCTTTAATTGGTGCTTTATTTATTGCATTAATTGGCGGCGCTGCTTTTGCATTGAATTCTAATTATAATGCGCAAGCTAAAACCTTCCAATTTGGCGCCAAAACTCTGGTTCTTGGTGAAAATGAAGGTGCAGAAGGTGAGGAAGGCGAAGAAGCGGAAGAGCATGAAGGCAAAAATTCAAAAGCCATTGAACGTGAAGAAAATGAAGAAGACGAAAAAGCCGAAAGAATGGAATATAATTCAAAAAATGGAAATATTAATTCTATTGCGCCAAATATGATTAATCAAAACCCTCAAAAGCTTGATGCAAATGGTAAGATTATATTAGAAAACGAAAAAGCCGAACACGAAAAAAGGGAAAAAGAAGAACGCAATGAAAAAGGCGAACGCGGCGAAAAAGATAAGGATTAAATTTTAAAATGAAAAATAAAGAACGCCTGATAATCCTTATTGCACTTTTGGCGATTGTGATTTTCCTTTTGGCTGATTTACGTGATGATTTCATTCATGGCGGTGGTATTTTACACCTTGGCTTTGAAGCGTTAATGGCATTAATCGCATTATCAGGCGTTTTTGTTATTCTTCGTGGTAGTTTCAAGCTTAAAAAAAACCTCGAACAAACGCAAATTAAACTTGTGGCCCAAGAGGAGGCCACAGATGAATGGCGCAAGCGTGCCCAAATTCATATTACTGGCCTATCGGCTGAGATTGCGCGCCAATTAAATGATTGGGGTCTAAGCGCGGCGGAAAAAGAAATCGCCTTTATGTTACTAAAGGGTTTGTCATTACGTGAAATTGCCAATATTCGCGGAACCAATGAAAAAACTACCCGCGCCCAAGCAACAATTATTTATCAAAAATCTAACCTTTCGGGGCGCGCCGATTTATCAGCATTCTTTTTAGAAGATTTATTAGGTTAATAGATATATTTTTCCTAAAAATATAGTAAAATGCCTAATGACCACAAAATAATTTATATATTATTTTTTGATATAAGTATTTTTTTGTGTGTTTAGGTTGCCACTATGGCAACCATCTTTCTAAAGGAGTTTAATATGGGCGGTTTAGCAATTGATATTGCGCGCCAAACTTTGGAAAATAATAATTTTCGCAAAATTCTATTTAAGGGGCAGAATTTACGAATTGAAATTATGACCTTGGAAAAAGGCCAAGAAGTCTGTTTGGAAGCCAACTCTATTTTTGATAAATTTCTTCGCTTTGAATTAGGTGAGGGTATTGTTAAAATTGGCGCAATTGAAATATATGTCGAAGAAGGTTCAGGCGTTTTAATACCCAAGAATAATTCTTATATAGTAAATAATATTGGCAATATGGCGTTAAAATTCTCCAAAATATATACGCGCCCTGACCTTAATGTAGTTAATTGACAATTTGCCCCATTGCAAAGGTGATATATGCCTTTATGTAATGTGGCATGAGTGATGAATTAAAAACAATTGAAACAGCTAATCCAAAAGGTGATGATGGCCTTTTGCGTGATATTTGGTATTTTGGCGCGCAATCTTCGGAATTGAAACCTGGCAAACATATTCGCCGCATGGTTTTGGGCGATCCTGTTCTATTTGGGCGTACCAAGGCAGGCAAGGTTTTTGCAATGCGCGATATTTGCCCGCATCGCCTTGTGCCACTATCTGCGGGCAAACAGATGGATCATGAAGGTAATCCTGTGGTTGAATGCCCTTATCATGGTTGGCGCTTTGGTGTTGATGGGGTTTGCCAACATATGCCAAGTTTGGTTGATGGCAATCCATATGACCCCGCAAAGGTAAAAGTTCGCCATTATCCAACCCATGAAGCCAATGGCATTGTTTTTGTTTATGTCTCCTCTAATCTGCGCTTTACGGGTGATGCACCGATTGCGCCACCCGATATTGGTATTCGCGCCGAAAAACCAAAATTTGTGGTTTCCCAAGTTTTCAATGCTACTATGGATAATGCGGTTGTGGGATTAATGGATCCTGCGCATGTTGGGTTTGTGCATAATCAATGGTGGTGGCGCCCGCCATCTGTGGGTTTAAAAGTCAAAGAAAAACAATTTGTTCCGCAAAATCTTGGTTGGGCGATTGAACGTCATAAGCCAAGTGGCAATTCCGTTGCCTATAAATGGATATTTGGCGATGATGTAACAACCGAAATCCGTTTCATGCTTCCGGGGTATCGCTGGGAAGTTGTGGAAAATGGCAAAAGCCAGTTTTTCACTTTAACCTGTTTGTTGCCGCAAACCGAAAATGAAACCTTGATTGTTCAGTTTACTTATTGGGATAAAGCGCCACTTTTGAATTTGATGCTTCCAATTTTACCATATTTGGCCGAAACCTTCCTAAACCAAGATGGCACAATGGTTGATTTACAAAATCTTGGACTTAAACATCAAAAAAACATGCTTTGGATTGATGATATTGATGTGCAGGCCAAATGGTATCAGAGACTTAAAAAAGAATGGCGCGATGCCAAAAATGAAGGGCGTGACTTCAAAAACCCAATTGAGCCTACAAAGTTAAAATGGCGCAGCTAAATTAACTGGCAATTAAACTGATTTTACAATTCGCAATGCGAATATTAAAATAATTGCGCCAATTAATGCGCCTACTATTGAATTTATTGTGCCATTGCCAATGCTTAAACCAGTATAACCAAAAAGCCATGTTCCGATTAGTGAGCCGATGATTCCAACCGCAATATTGCCAATAAGGCCAAAGCCATAACCTTTAACAATTACGCCCGCAAGCCAGCCAACAATTGCGCCAAAAATTAAAATTATTAAAATTGATTCCAAGCTCATTACTATCTCCATTTTTGTTTTTGCAGTATTTATAAATAAAACATTGCAATATAAAGTATTTATTGTGAATTTTCGAATTGTATTAATATAACTTACTAAGTGTAATCGAAATATCATCCTGTATTATAATTTAATGCATGATATAATATATAGGTATATTTACTCAATCCGCATTTATATTGGTGATTTCCACTTGATTAAATATTTTAAAAGCCCATGTTTAGGTCATCCAAGTCTTTTGGAGAATTGAAAATCTTTTCAATTGGAAACATGAAAATGAAAAACTTTACAAAAATTGCAATATTATCCCTTGCACTAATCGGCGCGAATGCATCCGCACAAGAAGGCCGTATCGACTACTCAAACTCAGGCGCAACTTGGCGCGATAACCAAGGGAATCTAAGCCAAGAAACAGATTATAATGGGCGTGTGCGTGGCGGGGATAATAATCAATATTCCGACAATAATCGCCAACAATCACGGTCACGAAATAATTGGCGTGATAATAATAGAAACTCACGTTATGATTCAAATCAACATAATGGTTATTACGCACGCGGTGTTTGGCATTATGGCGCACCAAATCGCAATGCCTATCAACAACGTGGTTTTGCCCTTGGCTATCATCCGTGGCAACGTGGTCAAAGGCTTGGAAACTATAATAATAGGTTTGGCCAAGTAGATTATCGCCAACATAATCTTCGTGCACCGCCGCGTGGATATCGCTGGGTTCAAGATGATCGCGGCGATTATTTGCTTGCCGCAATTGTTGGTGGTTTCATTGCCGAAGTTGTTTTGAATTCAGTGCACTAAATAATATTTATCGCCGCGTGATTTTTTTTTCAAGCGGCGATTTTTTTATTTAGTTTTTTCAAGTTTTGCGTTAAAAATTTTCCAATCGGTGGCAACCAATGTATTGCTGCGGGCGCGCAAATCATATGTTCCATCATAATATTTAAGCGTATTTTTAAAGTCGCGTGCAGTAACATGAACGTGAACTTGAACATAAATATGCCCCATCGCACCTTCTATTTCACCAACCTCAAGAATTTCAACCTTTGCGGAGCGTGTATTGGCAAAGCCAATCTTAAATTCTTTAAAATTCTGCCCCTTAACGTTTATCTTTCCGGTTTCATCTTTTTCCCAAAGTTTAAATGCATTTTTGTATTTATGGGCGTTTATGTCGGCATAATATTTTTGAATTGTCTCGCGCGCAGATTTTTGCGTTGTATCCGCCAAAGCAGGCGATGCAATCATTAAAACCAAAGAAATGATAAATTTGATAAATCTCATAATGCACCTAACTAATTGATATTTGTTACCTATTTCAACATTTTGTCAAAAATACGACGCGTTTTTTAGGGCAAAATGCTATCATTTGTTATCATGCTAACATTCAATATAATTATTTTAAATCAAAATACGTAATATTGGATAAGTTTAAAAATTAATTTGTTTCATTTTATAAAGAAATGAGAAATTAGGTAATTTTCAATTTGGCGTTATTGCTTGGTAAAGCTATATACACTATCGGTATAAATTCGATTTTTATTGCTGAGAAAATACAAGATGAAACCTAATGCTAATATAAGAGGTCTTTTAGGGTATATAAAAAAATCAACTAACGCCTTCTCCGCAATTGATGAAGCTGTCATGAACTCGCTTGAAAGTATTGAACAGCGAAAAGGATTAAACGTCAGTTTTGCACCATCGATAAGTATAAATTTATACTATCTCACACTGCTTGACGCATCACTCCGTGAGTTAAAAGAGTGTCATATTATTGATAATGGAATTGGTTTTGAGGCAAAAAACTATGCTCGCTTTTTAGATTTCTTTGATAACAGTAAAGGTTATAAAAATAGGGGTACAGGCCGACTTCAATTCCTTCATAGATTTAAGGAAGTTGAAATAGAAAGTGATTATTTTGTTGGCAAAAAAGTTGAACATGTTAGTGCAAAATTTAGTGACCAAAGTTTTCAAAATTTCAAAGAAACTCGCGAAGTTGATGAAAGCAAAAACATTGAAACTAGCTTAGTATTAAAAATTCCCAAGTTTTCTACTAGCGAAAAAAAACTATTCGATACTTTAGATATAGACGAACTAAAAAGTCACCTACTTAATTTCCTAATGCTTAGACTCTACCTTGATAAATGCAAGGATGAGAAAAATTTGGTTAAGATAAAAATCAATTTCTTTTTAGATGGAAAATTACATTCTGAACGAGAAATCTCAACCTTAGATATCCCTGAACCCGATAAGTCTGATTCTTTTGAGGTTTCGTACAAGAAAATCAACTACTCTGCTGAAAATAAGATTGCGTGGCATAAGTCACGAGACAAAAAAGCAAGAATAACTTACGCTCATTTTAAAATTGACGAAGAAAAGCAAAGTCAAAATGCCTTATTCATATGTTCTAAAGGCGTTCCAATCGAGCAAATAAATTTTCCTATTCTTAAAAAAAGCGAGGTGGTTGATGGTTCCAGATTCCTGACGCTTTTTTATGGTGATGATTTAGACGAACCTACGAATATAAGTCATTCTGTTGATAATATCCTCCTTCCTACAAAGGAAGATATCGAAAGGGCTATCGGTGACATGTATTTTAACGAGGAATTAGAATACTTGCTGAAGGATGACGTTAAGGAAGCCATCGACCTAAAGATAAAAGAAATTTACAATAAAGTTTTTGAAGCCGAGCGAAAACAAAATGAAAATGTTAGCAAAATCGCAAAGGCCCATGCAATTCCAGATTATATTGCAAAAAATGCGAAACTTAATATTACTGACAATGAAGAGACAATTACTAAAAAGCTTTACGTCGCTCAGTCTGAATACATTGCGCCAAAGGGATATCAGGCTAAGCAATTATTTGATTCATTGAAAAGTCTAACGCCGACAGATCCAAATTATCAAAATGAACTATCTCAAAAGGCTGCGGAACTTTCAGATCTAATAGACGAGCAGAACAAAGAAGAGCTTGGTCGATATATAATTAGGCGCGAAATGGTCGCCGATTTGTTATTAAAAATTTTGCATCAAGAACTTGATTATCAATTAGTTCCAAGCGAAAAAGGCGAAAGAAAAAGCAAAGAATATTTGATACATGATTTGATTATTAAACGTAAAACAAACACTAATTTTATCAATGATTTGTGGATATTTGATGAGGAACTTATTCACTTTGATGCGGTATCGGACGAGAGCATAGGTAAAATTAGAGATAGTGAAGGTAATCGTCTATTAAAAGAAATACCAGATGAAGAAATAGCAAAACTGGGGTTGAAGCTCGATAGACGACCTGACATTTTTGTTTTTCCAGTAAATGGAAGTTGCCTGATTATTGAGCTTAAAGACCCCAAAGTTGATTTATCTAACCATCTCAATCAGATTATAAGATACTGTACGTTAATAGCCAATTATTCGGTCAATGAAATAAGCCAGTTTAGTTGTTATCTAATTGGCGAGTCAATAAATGAATACGACTTAGAAGCCACTTATAACATGACACTTTCAGGCGGTTGGTTTCGAGATGGTATTCCTCTACGCGCGCTAAATGGTGAACCATCGAAAGCTTCAGCTAGAATTGAAATAATAAAGCTTTCAACTATTGGAAAGCGAGCGCATGACAGGAATAAGAGTTTTGCGGATAAACTAGGAATACCAGATTTGTTAAAATAAATAAAATCCCGCCAAATATTGGCGGGATTTTTAAAAATTTTTGTCCTATTAAATCTAATTCAAATTATTTTCGCAAAGCGAAAAAATTTTAATTAAGCAAGGCTTGGTTCGATTTCTTTACAAGCTGCAAGCAAGCCTTGAACTGCCGCAACTGATTTTGCGAACATTTCGGTTTCATTTGCATCCATTGGGAATTCGATGATTTTTTCTACGCCGCCGGCGCCGATGATGGCAGGAACGCCAACATAAAGGCCGTTTTGGCCATAAACGCCGTCGCAATATGCGGCAACTGGAAGGGCGCGTTTTTTATCTGATAGATAAGATTTCGCCATAACAATCGCAGATTCAGCAGGTGCATAGAAAGCCGAGCCAGTTTTTAGAAGGCCAACGATTTCGCCGCCGCCGCCGCGTGTGCGTTGAACGATTGCATCCAATTTCTCTTGAGAAATTTCGCCTTTTTCAACCAAAGTTGGAAGTGGTAAACCGCCAACAGTTGAATAACGAACCATAGGAACCATATCATCGCCATGACCACCAAGTGTCCATGCATGAATGTCTTCAATTGAAATATTGAAATGTTCAGCAAGGAAGAAGTTGAAACGCGCAGAATCAAGAACGCCCGCCATGCCGCACACCATATTATGTGGCAATCCAGAGAATTCGCGCAAAGCCCAAACCATCGCATCAAGCGGGTTAGTGATACAAATTACAAATGCGTTTGGTGCATATTGTTTAATGCCTTCGCCAACGGCTTTCATAACTTTTAGATTGATACCGATTAAATCATCACGGCTCATACCTGGCTTGCGTGGAACACCTGCGGTTACGATGCAAACATCAGCGCCCGCGATATCTTCATATGAATTTGCGCCTTTTAAGCGAACATCTTTATCGAAGGTTGTTGCGGCTTGATTAAGGTCAAGTGCTTTACCTTGTGGCGTGCCTTCTGCGATATCGAAAACAATCACATCGCCCAATTCTTCACGGGCACAAATGTGTGCCAAAGTGCCGCCAATCATACCAGCGCCAATAAGCGCAATCTTTTTACGAGCCATATTCAAAACCCTCCAAATATTAAAAGTTTTGCGCTGCAATATACAATTATTTGGTGTAATTCAATGGCACATAGCGCAAAGTATGAAGAAAAAACTTATTGTAAAAAACTTATTGTATTTCTTATTTCGCCCTTAAGGCCACCTAACAGGAAATTAAGTGGCGCTTTCTCCGCTAATTTTATATATTACATGCATGGAGATTTGAGATGTTATTATCAAGTTTAATGTTATTTGTTGCCGCTACTGAACCAGTTGGAAAAAATGAAACTGCACCAGTTAAACAAGATGCGTTTGCGGGTCGTGAAAATGGAACAATCGCCTTTGCAAGTCAGATTGATGGCTTTTCCGTGAAACGTGAGGGTCATGACGATATATTATATTTAAACACTGGCCTTGGGCGGTGGTATCGTGCGCCTTTGAATTGTTTTGGTATGGGCGATCCAAGTTCAGCAATAGGTATTATACCTTATGATTATCATGGCGGGTCGATTGATAAGTTTAGCCGCTTTAAATTGCTTGGTATTGATAGAATGGACAAGAATGAATGTACGATTTCGGCGCTAATTGAATTAACACCGCAAGAAACCGTCACCTTTGGTCTTGAATCACAAAAGCAGGTTGATGCACGCCTAGCAAAAGCAAAGCCAAAGAACTAGGGGCAGGATCTATTAATTAATAAGTCCTGCCCCTAAACTGTTTCATTTTTGATGCAGTGCAAAATTTTTTTTCCCTTAACCCAAGGGAAATATACTTTTGTTCTATTGATTTTTACCTGATGCGGCTTCACAAATTACTTAAGCTGAAAAAGCAGCATCGGGAGGAAGAAAAATGGGTAAAGTAGCACTGGTAACGGGTGGAACGCGTGGTATTGGCGCGGCAATTTCAACATCTTTGAAAGCGGCAGGTTTTAATGTTGTTGCATCATATGCTGGCAATGATGAAGCGGCGAATGCTTTTAAAGCTGAAACAGGTATTAATGTAATCAAGTTTGATGTTGCAAATTTTGAGGCTTCATCTGCGGCGATAAAACAAATTGAGGCTGATTATGGCCCTGTTGAAGTTTTGATTAATAATGCGGGCATTACGCGCGATGGTTTCTTCCACAAAATGAAGCCAGAACAATGGAAAGATGTTATCGCAACCGATTTAGATAGTCTTTTTAACTGCACACGCCCTGTTATTGAGGGTATGCGTGAACGCGGCTATGGGCGCATTGTAAATATTTCATCTATCAATGGCCAAAAGGGTCAGGCAGGTCAGGTTAATTATTCTGCCGCCAAAGCGGGCGTTATTGGTTTCACTAAAGCCTTGGCACAAGAAGGCGCAAGCAAAGGCGTTACGGTGAATTGTATCGCCCCAGGTTATATTGCAACCGAAATGGTGACCGCAATTGCCCCTGAAGTTTTGCAAAAAATTGTTGCCCAAATTCCATCAGGCCGTTTGGGCGAAGCCGAAGAAATTGGTCGCGTAGTTGTCTTCTTGGTTGAAGACAAAGGCTTTATTAATGGCGCAACAATTGCGATTAACGGAACGCAATATATAAGCTAGAACTCAAATTCACACCCTCGCATTTTGATTAAAAAGCCCGCCGATTGGCGGGCTTTTTTTAGTTTTCATGTAGCCATGCGGCGTGTTTGGGGGCTTTTTTGGTTTCGTTCCATTCACCTATCATGATTGGGGCAACGCGTTTTAATTCTGCCATTTGCTCTGGGGTTGCGCAATCTGCGGCAAGTTCAAGGCGGTGACCATTGGGGTCAAAGAAATAAATGCTTTTGAAAATTGTGTGATTGGTTGGGCCAATAACTTCAATACCAAAGCTTTCAATATGCGCCTTAGCTGCCATTAAGGCATCATAATCTTTAACCGCAAAGGCAATATGCTGCACCCATTTTGGTGAATTGGGGTCAAAGCCCATTTCAGGCTGTTTTGGCAATTCGAAAAACGCCAATACATTGCCACCACCTGCATCAAGGAAAATGTGCATATAGGGATCATGTTCGCCAGTTGAAGGCACATAATCTTCGGAAATTGCCAATTGAAAATCCATGCCCAAGACTTTTTGATAAAATTCAACTGTTTCTTTGGCATTGATGCAGCGATAGGCAACATGGTGGATTTTTTGCAAACTAGGCAGCATTATTTGTATCCTTCAAAACACCGCGACGAATTTGATCAAGTTCGATTGATTCAAATAAAGCGCGGAAATTACCTTCGCCAAAGCCTTCATTGCCTTTGCGTTGGATAAATTCAAAGAAAATCGGCCCAAGCATTTCATTAGAGAAAATCTGTAACAAAAGCCCTTGCCCCTCTGATGGTGCACCATCAATAAGGATGCGGCGTTTTCTAAGCTCTTCAACATTTTCACCATGTCCAGGAAGGCGTTTATCAATTAAATCAAAATAGGTTTCGATTGTATCTTGAAGATCAACACCATTTTTGCGCAAGCCATCAACCGATTTTAATAAATCATTGGTGCCAAGAGCGATGTGTTGAATGCCTTCGCCATTATATTTTTCAAGATATTCGGCGATTTGATCTTTAACGCCTTCAACACCTTTTGATTCATTGATTGGAATACGGATTTTGCCACAAGGTGATGTCATGGCTTTTGAAGTAAGGCCAGAGACTTTACCTTCAATGTCAAAATAGCGGATTTCACGGAAATTAAAGACGTTTTCATAAAAATTCGCCCATTTTTCCATATCACCCTTATAAACATTATGGGTTAGATGGTCGATATAAGTGAAACCAAGATTATGTTCGGCTTCTTCTTTTTGGGCATTTTCAACAGGGTCAAAATCAATGTCATAAATTGATTTTTCGCCATATCTATCAACAAGATAAACATATGAACCACCAATTCCTTTGATGCATGGAATATCAAGTTCAAGTGGGCCTTTTTTGCGCTCAACAATTTGCGCGCCGCGTTTTGCCGCTTCTACAAGGGCAAAAGCCGCATCCTTTACGCGAAATGCCATTGCGTTTGCGCTTTGACCATGAAGGCGTGCAAATTCACTTGGTTGACCATCGGTTTCCATATTGAGGATGAAATTAATTTCACCTTGTTTTAATCTAAGAACATCTTTGGTTTTATGTTTTCCCGCAATAACAAAACCAAGGGTTTTTAATTTTGCCAAAATTTGCGCAGGGTTCGGCCCCGTAAATTCAACAAATTCAAAACCATCTGTATTAAGCGGGTTTTCAAACAAATCAGCCATTAAAATATTCTCCCTGTTTTCATAAAGAGGGGATATAATAAATTAGTTTCACTTGCAACTATTATTTTTTGAATTTATTTTTGTATAAATATCGCAGGTTTTATTGCGGTTTAGGTTCAAACCCAAGTTTTGAAGTTATTATCGCAGCCTCCATTGCAAGTTTCATTCCGATTTCAGGACTAAGAACTTTGCTTGTTTCCTCAAGATAGATGCCAGCAATAAGATTAAGAATTACCGGCCTATGTTCAAATGAAGGCGGCGCAAACTTTGTGCCGCTTGGGACAGATTGTGCAAACCAATGATTAATATGCGGCAATATTAAATCAACGATTTTCACAGGTTGTAATTGCGGGCTGTGTTCAGGGTCGCACATTTTTAAATTATAATCATTATTTATAATATCTTCTATTTTTTGCTTAAACATCATATTAATGTCGGGAAATTGATTTTGCGGCATTTGAATTCCTATTGCCCTTGTTGCAAGAGATTGAAAAAGTGAAATTCTTCCCTCTTTTTCTTGAACCAAGAAACTATTTAATTCGTCGCCAGCAAGTAAAATACGACCGTCAAACAATTCTATTGTAACATAATCTTTGCCAATTATGCCGATTTGGGTTTTTATAAGATTCTCATAAACGGCTTGAAATGCACATGCGCCAACAAGCGCACCAATAGCTACCATTAGGGTTTCGGCATGCAATCTTCCGTCAAAGGTAAGTAGAGCTTTAATTTTTTCATAAACCGTTCTATAGGCAAAATTACACGATATATAATCGTCCTTGCCATACCAAGGAAGCCATTCATCATTAGGTTTTTCAGGTGGATTTATTTCTGGCTTATCACTTTTAATAGCTTTCTTTTTCCCGAAAAACATAATGCAGTTCCACGCTAATATTTACAAATAATATTATGCATACAATATGCTTATATTTGCAACTATTATTTTTGAATTTCATCTACCCGTGACCAAAGGGCGCGTAAAAGGCCATCAAGCGAAAGTATTTCTTCTTTTGAAAAAGTACCAAGCAATGAATGTTCAAGGTCTTTAGCAACAGGAATGATTTCATCGACCACACTTTGCCCCTCTTTGGTTAGGGTTAGTGATTGAAATCTTTTATCATTATCTTGGGATTTTTTTGTAACAAGGCCGCGCGTAATAAGTGATGAAACTGTGCGTGAAACATTTACCTTATCCATCAAAGTTCGGTTTACCAAATCTTGTTGTGATAATGGCGCATGTTCATTTAAAACCGCAAGCAAGCGCCATTGTGGAATAGTCAAGCCAAAACGGGTTTCATAGGCTTTGGCAATCAGACCCGAAACTTTGGCAGACGTAACCGCAAGGCGATATGGCAAATATTCTTCTAGTGATAGGTTCATTTTTGGGTTTCTGGCGCAGTTGTTGTGAAAGCAATGTGATTGCGTGCCTTTTTATCAAAAGATGCAAGAATTGGAAACTGTGTTAAATCAACACCATAACGCACGGCATTATTCCATTGTGGCACAAGGCAAATATCAGCAATTGTTGGATAATCTGCAAAAAGATATTCGGTTTGTGGCGGGTTATTTTGTAATTCTCTTTCAAGCCCTAAAAATCCGCGCGCAATCCAAAATGCCGACCATTTGGCTTGGTCTTCAACGCTTTGACCAAAATCTTCGCCAATTTTGCGGCGGGTTGAAAGATTTTGAAGCGGGAAAATATCGGCGGCAATCGCATGGGCAAAGGCGCGGCTTTTTTGGCGCGCAAAAATATCTTTGGGGAAAAGCGATGGATTTGGATATTTTTCTTCCAAATATTCAATAATCGCCAAAGATTGGGCAAGGCCATTTTCGCCATCAATCAAATATGGCACGCGCCCTTGGGGGTTAAGTTTTTTATATTCTTCGCTTTGATGGGCGTTTTCAATCAAATTAACGCCCAAAACATCATATTCAAGCCCCTTCAAAGCCAAAGCAATGCGCACACGATATGACGCCGAAGATTGCGAAAAAGAATATAATTTTAGCATTTTCTTCCCTTAAAAAAATTTATGCTTATTTTCTACAATTTTCTTTAACGCGATATTGAAAAAATGCAAACTCATTGCGATATATAGAAAAACGTGCCACTATAAGTGAAACGTTATTTGGAAGGAAAAATTATGAACGACTTTAATCCTAATTATCAATATGGCGCTGTTAATGGCGCTATGGATATGTCGGTTGATCAGGGCCTTCGTTCCTTTATGCTTGGCGTATATAATAAAATGGGCCTTGGCTTGGTGCTTTCTGGCGCACTTGCTTATGCGGCAGCATTTGTTCCTGCGGTTCGCGATTTATTGTTTAATACACAAGGTGGTTATGTCACTGGCTATACTGGCCTTGGAATGATTGTTGCTTTTGCACCAATGGTTATTTTATTGGGCACTGGCTTTTTTATGCGCAATCCGTCAAAAACTGGCGCAAGCCTTTTATATTGGACGATTGTTTCATTAATGGGCCTTGGAATGGGCGTTCTTGCGCTTGTTTATACTGGTCAATCATTGGCAACAACATTCTTTGTTACTGCGGCAACTTTTGGCGCTTTAAGCCTTTATGGTTATACAACTAAAAAAGATTTATCAGGCTTTGGAACATTTTTATTCATGGCGCTTTTCGGCCTTATCATTGCGTCTTTGGTGAATGTATTCATTCTTAAAAGTGGCATGATGAGCTTGATTATCTCTGGCATCGGTATTTTGATTTTCGCAGGTCTTACAGCTTATGACACGCAAAAACTTAAAACCACCTATTATCAATTAGGTGGAAATGAAACCGCAATGTCAGTTGCAACATCTTATGGCGCGTTGGAACTTTATCTTGATTTCATCAATTTGTTTGTAATGCTACTTCGCTTCATGGGCGACAGAAGATAATTAATTCGACATATTACAAACAAAACCCCGCAAGAAATTGCGGGGTTTTCTTTTCCCTCCCCTAGAAGTAGGGGAGGTGGCGCGCCGTAGGCGTGACGGTGGGGTGTCCGTAATTGGCGGGTGCAACCTTGTTGGACGCAACCCCCCAGTCTCGCTTTGCTCGACAGCCCCCCTTCTTCAAGGGGGGCGGCGGCAAAATAAAAAAGCCCCAATCTTTCGACTGGGGCTTTGAATTCTTTTGAATATTGCGTCTATTAAGATGCGTAATACTCGACAACCAAATTCGGTTCCATTGTGCAAGCGTAAGGAACGTCTGACAATTCAGGAATACGAAGGAAGGTTGCTTTCATGTGGCCTGCATCAAGCTCGATATAATCAGGAACATCGCGTTCAGCTGATTCAAGAGCTTCAAGAACCAAAGCCATAGAGCGTGATTTTTGTTTAACTTCAACAACATCACCAACTTTAACGCGGTAAGAAGGAATATTCACTTTTTTACCGTTTACAGTTACGTGACCATGGTTCACAAATTGGCGTGCCGCAAATACAGTTGGCACGAATTTAGAACGATAAACAACAGCATCAAGGCGTGATTCCAAAAGACCGATTAGGTTCTCTGCAGTATTGCCTTTGATACGATCAGCTTCTTCATAAAGACCAGCAAAATGCTTCTCAGAAATTGAACCATAATAACCTTTAAGTTTTTGTTTTGCACGAAGTTGCAAGCCAAAGTCAGAAGGTTTGCCAGCGCGACCAGTTGGGCCGTGTTGACCAGGTTTATAAGAGCGTTTGTTTACAGGTGATTTAGGACGACCCCAAATGTTTTCACCCATACGGCGGTCGATTTTATATTTAGCATTATGACGTTTAGACATATTTATCCTATTTTGGCGCGTCGGGTATTGCCCATGCAATACTTTAAAATGGCCGAGCTGCACCGCCCATTAATCAGGTTTCCCCGAAATGAAGCGCGCTTAGACAAAATTTAAGCCCAAGAGTCAAGTGGCGGGGCTGAAAAATGCCCTGAATATATGCTTTGCAATTCAATATTTGATGTTAAAAAGAAATATGGACGAGGGCTTCAAAGAACCAATAGAAGAAATTAGATTTTATCACATTATCTTTTATGTGTTTTTAATATGGCTTGCACTGGTTATTTTTGCAAACCTTACAAAGGGTTTGGTAACAAGTTATGCCCAAAAGAAAATCCCGATGCATGTCGTAAATAATTGCACTGATTTACAAAAGTTTATTGGCAAGGATATAAGTGGGCAAGAAAATATCAAAAAATGTGAAATTCAAATAAACCCAGACATTGTTGGAATATGTGTATATTCGATGGAATATTTAAATGATAATGGGATTATGTGGCGCGAATTTAAAGGACAATTATCCGAAATGCCAGAATCATTTGATAAATTCCTTTTTAAAAGAATTGACCCTGAAAAACTTGAAAATGGTCATGTTCTAGTATTTACAAAAAATGAAATGCGCTGGTTAAAATTACCAATTGTCCCGATTTATAATGATAAATCAATGGTGCAAAAAAACCGCGACCCATTAATGGATATTATGGGCTTTAATGAATTTGAAGGTGGTGGTTGTATAGCGCTTGAGCCATCTGAAAAATCAATATTAAAACTTGATATGTAATAATCGGTCATAGGCTTTTGTTTGACTACTTGTGAAATTTTTGAATTTGAATTTAATAAACCAATGCAAACACTAAAACGACCTGATAGAACAATTGAAATTACTCAAGGGGCGATGCGGGCGCTTTATGATTTGGGTTATGCGGCGATTTTGGAATTTACGCTTAAAATTGGGCGCCGCGCTGATATTTGCGGGATAAGTGAAAAGGGTGAGATTATAATCATTGAGGTGAAATCGGGCATAGAAGATTTCAAATCCGATAATAAATGGCACGAATATAAGGATTATTGCGACCAATTTTATTTCGCAATCTCACAAGATTTTCCAATCGAATTAATCCCACAAGATATTGGCTATTTCATTTGCGACACATTCGGCGGCCAAATAATTCGCCCCGCAATCAAAACCCCATTAAGCGCCCCAAGGCGCAAAGCAGTGACATTGCAATTTGCACGTCAGGCGGCGTTTAAAGTGCAGAAAATTGATTAAATTGACTGACACTCTGGTCTTTTGTCGCCTTCTGGGCATTGGGTGGTGGAGATTTCAAGGAGGATTTTGCGGGCTTCTTCGGCGAAAATACTGTTTGATTTTGCAACTTTTTTTACAAGTTCAAGGCCTTTTAATTCATTGCCGCCGCCGTCCATTTGCGCGATTAGTGATGCGCCATAAAATAGCATCCCGCCATTATTATGAAGGCTTGCCGATTTTTCAAGCCAACCAATACCGCGCGCCTTTGCGCTAAGGCTTTCTTTGGCAGTAAGATAATTACCAAGAACAAACATAGCATCGCTATCATTTTCAAGTGATGCTTGTTCAAGTAATTTTTGTGCTTCTGCTTCGTCTTTTTCAACCAAGTCACCATCCATTAATAGCATGGCATAATGGGTGCGCGCAGTATTATTTTCTTTGGCAATAGCGGCTTTTAGCATGCCAATTCCAAGTTTGACTTTGGACTTGTCATATTTATTTTCAAGATAAATATCGGCGCTATAAACCATTGCCTCGTCATCGCCGCGTTCAATTGCGGATTTATAAAGTGCGAGTGATTTATCGATATTTTTTGGCAAATATTCACCTGAATAATACATAGAAGCCAAAACGTTCATGGCAAAAGTATCATCATTGGCAATCGCATCTTCAAGTAGTTTAAGCCCTAGTTTTTCATTCTTTTGAACGCCATTTTCGCCGCTTATTAATGAAGCGGCATAAGAAACACGGGCATAATCATCGCCCAAATCAGCAGCTTTTTTTATTAATTCCAACCCTTGGGTTTTGCTATCAGTTTCGCCAATGCCCATTACAAGGACATTGCCATAATTATACATACCAAATGGATCATTATTCTTTGCGGCATTTTTAAAATATTCGAGTGCCTTTGCCTCATCTTGTTCAAAAATACTGCCGCTAAAATAGGCGTTGGCAAGTGCGATTGTGGCGGTGTTTTCACCAAGAGATTGCGATTTTTCAAGCATTTCTTTGGCAAGCTTTGCGTCGCGCGCAATGTATTTTCCATCAACAAGAAGATTGCCATATGTGTTTATAGCGATTCTATTATTCTTATTGGCAAGGTTTTTTATAGTTTCAATGCCTTGATTAACGTCTTTTGTTGTGCCTTCACCTTTAATTTGTAAATCTGCGGCATAAAGCGCACCAAACACATTACCCCTGTCGGCGGCAAGTTTGAAAAGGCGGTATGCTTCTTTTAGGTCGCGCGGGCCGCCAAAGCCAAATTCATAAGCTTCGGCAAGGTTTACAGTTGCATAAGCAAGCCCAAGATCAGATGCCCTTTTATAATAATCGCGCGCAATTTTTGTTGAATATTGCGCATTAAGGCCGCGCCTATGGCAAATACCCGCCAATAGATTTGCCACTGCATCATTGTTTTTTGCGGCAGCAACAAATTCAGGTGTCCGCTTACAGCCGCCCGCTTTTTCAACCAAATCCCAATCATATAATTGGTTGAAATCAGTTTCATTTAAATTCCAATTATTTATTGGTTTGCTTTGTTGGGTATTTTGCGCAATTGCCAGATGCGAAGTAAAAGGCGAAATAATAAGTGCGAAAATCGAAGCTGTTTTCAATAATTTTTTCATGCGCAAATTCCTATTGGAAAATGATAGGTTGAAATTGCGGCAACAAAAAGTCAAGCATTCAAACTTTTATTTATTTCATCTAATTTGGACAGCGTAATTACAATTTGAATAAAAGATTTTGCAATTTTCAGTTTTTTTGTCACATAGCTCAAGTGCAAGTGATGAAGCATCTTCAACAGTTTGCGCGTTCGCAGTTGTATAATATTTATCGCCCCAAGCAATTACGCCGCATTGATTATCATACGAAACTTCCACACGACAGGTTTTAGAGCCGCCGGTTGCAAGACATTGTTCTATTGCAAATTTTTCGGCTATCTTTTTTGAGTTCAAGTTTTCAGCAAAACCAATACCACCGGTCTTTGCCATAGGGTCAATCGCAATAGCGCCCCATTTTGTTTGCCATTTTGGTGAATATGATTGCTGAATTTGCGGCCCTAAATCTGAACAATATGGAATGCCATCACCCATATCAGGGCCAGAGCCAACACGACATTGTGCATTTGCATTTGACACAAATGCAAACAAAAAAGGTAAAGCAAATAAGTAAATGTAACGCATTTAATATATCCAACAATAAATATATATTTTATATAAATTATTTATTGGATAAATTCAATTTGTGGCAACAAAAAGTCAAAGTCAGAAATTATGAATTAACGTTATATGCCGCCAAAGTTGCTGAAGTAAGAATTTCTGAAACTGGCGCGCCAAGCGAGCATATTTGAACCGATTTTTTCAAGCCAACAATCATTGGCCCAATCACAGTTGCTTCTCCTAATGTTTCCATCAATTTTGTTGCAATATGTGCCGAATGGATAGCAGGCATAACCAAAACATTCGCAGGGCCAGTAAGGCGTGAGAATGGGTAAAGTTTGCGTGCATCTTCATCAAGCGCTACATCAACCGACATTTCGCCTTCATATTCAAAATCAATATCGTCACGCTCATCCAAAAGGGCGACAGCATCACGGCATTTTTGCGACCTTTCACCCATTGGACGCCCAAAGGTTGAGAAAGCAACAAAAGCCACACGTGGTGTAAAGCCAAGGCGTTTTGCGCACCCAGCAGCTTCTATGGCGATTTGTGCCAAATCTTGCGCTTCTGGCATTTCATTAACCGATGTGTCGGCAATGAACAGGGTTTGATGTTTGGCAATCATCATTGAAACGCCAATTGGGCGTTGTCTTTTTGCGTGATCGATTGCGCGTTTAACTTCTTGTAGCGCCTGGTGGGCGGTACGGGTTACACCTGTTACAAGGCCGTCTGCATCATCCATTGCCACCATACATGCGCCAAAGATGTTACGGTCATTATTCACCATACGTTGGCAATCGCGCGCCAAATATCCCTGACGCTGCAGGCGATTATATAGGAATTGGGTGTAATCATCATTACGCTCTGAAAGGCGGGCATTATCGATTGTGATATCAACCTCTGATGGGTCGATGCCAACCAATTTCATATTGCGGTGAATTAATTCTTCACGTCCAATAAGGATTGCTTTGCCAAGTTCCAATTGTTGGAATTGAATTGCCGCGCGAATAACAGCAGGGTCTTCACCCTCACAGAAAACAACGCGTTTTGGATTGGCACGAACATTATTTTGCATACGCTGCATAAAGCTTGCAGTTGGGTCAAGGCGCTGTGCAAGTTTGTCTATATAAGCTTGCATATCATCAATTTTGATACGCGCCACGCCAGTATCCATTGCCGCTTGCGCAACAGCAGGTGGAACATGTGAAATAAGGCGTGGGTCAAATGGTGTTGGTATTATATAATCGCGCCCAAATTTAAGCTGACGCCCATGATATGCCGCCATAACTTCGTCTGGCACATCTTCGCGCGCAAGTGCCGCAAGTGCCTTGGCGGCGGCAAGTTTCATTTCTTCGTTAATGGTGCGCGCACGAACATCCAATGCGCCACGGAAAATATAAGGGAAGCCAAGAACATTATTCACTTGGTTCGGATAATCAGAACGCCCAGTTGCAATAATCGCATCATCACGCACTTCTTTAATTTCTTCGGGCGTAATTTCAGGGTCAGGGTTTGCCATCGCAAAAATAATTGGATTTGGCGCCATTGTGGCAACCATTTCCTTGCTTACCGCGCCTTTTGCAGAAAGGCCAAGGAAAGCATCCGCCCCTTCCATTGCTTCGGCAAGTGTGCGTTTATCGGTTTTTATTGCATGGGCAGATTTAAACTGATCCATACCATTGGTGCGCCCTTGATAAACCACGCCATCGCGGTCACAAACAATCACATTATCATGCTTAACGCCAAGGCTTTTGATAAGTGAGATACATGAAAGACCGGCCGCACCCGCGCCAGAAACCGCAACTTTAATATCTTCTAATTTACGCCCTGTAACTTCACACGCATTAATAAGGCCCGCCGCCGCAATAATTGCCGTTCCATGTTGGTCATCATGGAAAACAGGAATATCACAAAGCTCTTTAAGGCGGCTTTCAATAATAAAACATTCAGGGGATTTAATATCTTCAAGATTAATACCGCCAAAAGTTACGGCAATATTTTTAACGGTTGAAATAATTTCATCAGGATCTTCGGTTGAAAGTTCGATATCAATTGAATCCAAATCGGCAAAGCGTTTGAATAAAACTGATTTACCTTCCATAACAGGTTTTGAAGCAAGTGCACCAAGGTTTCCAAGCCCTAGAATTGCCGTACCATTTGAAATAACCGCAACCAAATTGCCCTTTGAAGTATAATCATAAGCAAGATTTTCATCTTTTGCGATTGCCAAAACTGGAACCGCAACACCAGGGGAATAAGCAAGCGATAAATCACGTTGCGTTGCCATCGGTTTTGAAGGCGTGATTGCAATTTTACCAGGCGTTGGAAACTTGTGAAAATCCAATGCTTCTTGGTCGGTAAAGCTTTTACGATTATTGTCCATTTTCTTGCCTTATGCCTCCCCAGAGCTTTAAGCGTGTAAGCACCAAATAATTGGTATTTTGCCATTTTGCAAGCATGATAAAAGGTATTAAATATATAACCTAGTGATATAGGTTGTTGTTATATTTCCTATAATTTTTCAACTTTTTGCTCGATAGCGCCAAAAATTGAATGGCCTTTTTCATCTTCCATGAAAATGCGCACTTTTTGACCAAATTTAAGGAAATCGGTGGTCGATTTGCCCATATTAATCATTTCAATACATCTTTGTTCGGCAATGCATGAATAGCCAACACCGCCTTGCGAAATTGGTAAACCTGCGCCGCCATCTTGCCCTTTGTTTGACACAGTGCCAGAGCCAATGATTGAACCCGCGCAAAGGTTGCGGGTTTTTGCGGCATGGGCAATTAATTGACCAAAGTCAAAAACCATATCAATGCCCGCATTAGCTTTGCCAAAAGGTTTATCGTCAATTTCGACATAAAGTGGCATGTGCAATTTACCATCCACCCATTTATCACCCAATTCATCAGGTGTTATAGCGACAGGTGAAAATGCACTTGCAGGTTTTGACTGGTAGAAACCAAAACCTTTTGCCAATTCATCAGGAATAAGGTTGCGCAATGAAACATCATTTACAAGCATGATTAATTTAATATGCGAAAGCGCAGATTTTGCATCAATGCCTTGTGGAACATCATCAGTAATTACCGCAACTTCACCTTCAAGGTCACAGCCCCATGCTTCATCTTTTAGATAAATTGGTGAACGCGGTGGTGAAAAATCATCCGAACCGCCTTGATACATTAATGGGTCGTGCCAAAAACTATCGGGGAGGGTTGCATTGCGTGCTTTACGAACCAATTCAACATGATTGACATAGGCTGAACCATCCGCCCAATGATAGGCGCGCGGTAAAGGCGAATGGGCGTCACGTTCATGAAATCTTTCGCGTGGAACTGCCTCATGTTCAAGCGATTCGGCGAGTGCTTTAAGTTCGGGTTCTAATTTTCCCCAATTATCCAAAGCACTTTGTAATGTTGGGGCAATAAGGCTTGCGTCAGTGTAATAATGTAAATCGCGTGATACCAAAACTAATTGACCATCACGCCCGTTTTTTAATGTAGCTAGTTTCATAAGAAACTAACATAATGATTGCTGCAATGCAGCGCAAACGAAATCAGCTTTTAATTATGCGGCATTTACAACATCTTGTGTGATATGCCTTAAACCATCGGGAATAATTTCAATATTATCCCATGTTTTAACCCAATTTGTAGCGATTTCACAATATGGGGTCATTAAATTTAAAGCCTCGAATTTGTAATCAAGGACTTCTAATTCTTCAAAAAATGCCATGCTATTTTCAATAGCATTTGAATCATCAATATTGCGGGCAGACCAATCAACCATTTGTTGAAAAACTTCTATATATTCTTTGGCATTCATGTTTAAAAAGCCAGCCAAAATATATGGCCATATTTCATCCGCTTTATTAATAGTAGCTTTTAAAAAGCTTTCATGTCCCAAGTCGCTTACGTAATAATAGTAATGGCTAGCGCAATATAATTGAAGCGCATTGACAGGAATGTCACCATATTGACCATTTGATTTTGTGAATTGTTGATTGGTCCAATTTATTATTTCTTCAATTAATGCCCAAGCAGAAATAGAATTTTCTGAAAGATATAATGTGCTTTGTGAAATTGGAATCATTCCATTTGCGCTATCGCAGATTGTTTCAAGTGGGTTATAATTTTGTACGCCGAAAATTTCGTACATTTTGCATTCCTTTATATATTGAAAATATAATAGAAGGCATGAATTTCGTATTGTTTACCGGTTTCGGTTGCATTTATATTGTATTTTATTCAAGTTAAAAATATTGGAGACATTAATGGCAATTACGCAGGAGTTTAAAGAATTTATTTTACGTGGAAAAGTTATTGACCTTGCGGTTGGTGTTGCGGTTGGCGGGGCATTCACAAAAGTTATTGAAACCATTGTTTCATATGTTTTCATGCCCTTTGTATCTTTATTCGGCAATGAGATTGATTTTTCGCATTTAAAATGGATTTTACGCGCTGCAAACCCTACAAAAAATATATCTGAAGTTGCAATTCAATATGGGCTTGTTTTAAATACAATGATAACCTTCCTAATTGTGGGTTTTGCGGTTTTTACGGTGATAAAAATTATCAATAAAATCTATCAAGCCGACACGTCGGATCAGGCAAAAATTACAAATGAATTATTGCGTGAAATGCGCGATATGATGATAAAGCAAAAAGTGAATTTGGTTGAAAAATAATGGTAAAAGTTAAAATCTGCGGCCTAAAGGATGAAGCTAATGTTCGTATTGCTGTTGAAAATGGTGCGGATTTTTTGGGCTTTGTTTTTTTTGATAAAAGCCCGCGCAATATTGCGCTTGCTGATGCCAAAGATTTGGCGAAATTTGCGCGCGTCATAAATCCTAATATACAAATTTGCGCGGTTACTGTTGCACCTGATGATAATTTATTAAATGATTTGAAGATTGCATTTTCACCTGATTATGTTCAAATCCACGCAATTGATAATATTGACCGCATTAAAGAAATTCAAAATCAAGGTTTTAAAATAATTCATGCCTTTGGAATTGAAAACGAACAAGATTTACAAAAAGCGCAGCAATATTTTGGTATCGCCGAATTTATTCTATTTGATGCAAAGCCACCAAAAAACGCCACTAATGCAGGTGGCTTTGGAATTTCATTTGATTGGAATCTATTAAAGGATTTGCCACAAAATCTTGATTGGTTCTTATCTGGCGGCCTAAAACCTGAAAATGTTTCTGGTGCAATTGCTGCAACAAATGCGAAGAATGTCGATGTTTCCTCTGGTATTGAAAGTTCTTTGGGAATAAAGAACCCCGAACTTATCAAATCCTTTCTACAAAATTCAAAAAGAGGGTAAATTGACACAAGCGAATAATTGGGATCAATATCCTGACGCGAATGGGCGTTTTGGGCATTTTGGGGGGCGCTTTGTTGCCGAAACCCTAATGCCAAATATTTTGGCTTTAAACGATGCATATGAAGCCACCAAAAAAGATGCTGAATTTCAAAAAGAGCTTGATGGATATTTAAAACATTTTGTCGGCCGCCCAAGCCCATTATATTTTGCCGAACGCCTTACCGAACATTATAATGGCGCAAAAATCTATTTTAAGCGTGAAGAATTAAATCATACTGGCGCACATAAAATTAATAATTGTATGGGGCAAATTTTACTTGCAATGCGCATGGGTAAAACACGCATTATTGCTGAAACTGGCGCAGGGCAACATGGCGTTGCAACCGCCACTGTTTGCGCGCGTTTTGGCCTTCCATGTGTGGTCTATATGGGCGCAAAAGATGTTGAACGCCAAAGCCCGAATGTTTTCAGAATGCGCCTTTTGGGTGCCGAAGTTCGCCCCGTTAATTCGGGAACTGCAACCCTAAAAGATGCAATGAATGAGGCGTTACGCGATTGGGTATCAAACCCTGATGATACTTTTTATATTATCGGAACAGCGGCAGGCCCACACCCATATCCTGCAATGGTGCGTGATTTCCAAAGTGTGATTGGCAAAGAAACCAAAGTGCAATTACAAGAAATGGAAGGCCGCCTTCCTGATGCGGTGGTGGCATGTATTGGTGGTGGTTCAAACGCCCTTGGCATTTTCCATCCGTTTTTAGCCGATGAAACAGTTAAATTAATTGGCGTTGAAGCAGCGGGTGAGGGGCTTGATACCGATAAACACGCCGCCGCAATTCGTGGTGGTCGCCCTGGTGTGCTTCATGGCAATCGCACTTATTTATTGCAAGATGCAGATGGGCAAATCACCGATGCCCATTCAATTTCAGCAGGCCTTGATTACCCTGGCGTTGGCCCTGAATTGTCATTCTTGAACGATGTAAAACGCGCAACCTATTTATCGGCAACTGATAATGACGCACTTGAAGCGTTCCAACTTTGCGCAAAACTTGAAGGTATTCTTCCAGCTTTGGAAAGTGCGCACGCGCTTGCAAGAATTGGTGAGATTGCCCAAGATATTGGTAAAGGTGGTATTGTTGTTATGAATTTATCAGGTCGCGGCGATAAAGATATTTTCACAATCGCAAAAGCCCTTGGCTCGGACATTGGGGGTTAGAATGCCAGTTTCAAGAATTTCTAACGCTTTTGAAAAAGCCAAAAATGAAAATCGTGCCGCACTTGTTTTATATACAATGGCGGGCGATCCGACCCCTGAAATTTCGCAGCAAGTTATTGATGCCTTGGCAAAAAATGGCGCGGATGTTTTAGAATTGGGCTTTGCATTTTCAGATCCAATGGCAGATGGGCCATCAATTCAAAAAGCGGCAATTCGCGCGCTTGATAATAAAATGACATTGGCAAAGACTTTGGAAATTGCCAAAAATTTCCGTGCAAAAAACTCACAAACCGCGCTTGTAATGATGGGTTATTTAAATCCAATCGAAAGCATGGGCTATGATAAATTTGCCAAAGCGGCAAATGAAGCAGGTGTTGATGGCATGATTGTGGTTGATGCGCCGCCGGAAGAGGATTTAGAACTTCGCACTGCATTAGATGCCCAAGATATTGCCCTTATACGCCTTGCGACACCAACAACTGATGCAAAACGCCTTCCCAAAGTTATAGAGGGTGTCAAAGGTTTTGTTTATTATGTCTCAGTTGCAGGTGTAACAGGTGGCAAAGCCATTGATACAGATGCAATTAAAGACAAAGTTGCAAAAGTGCGTGATGCAGCGGGTTTGCCTGTTGCCATTGGCTTTGGTATTCGAAGCGAACAAGCAGCATTTGATACTGCGCAACTTGCGGATGGTGTTGTAATTGGTGCGGCTTTGGTCGATACTGTATTTGAAGCCTTCCAAAACAAACAAGATTGCGCCAAAATCGCGGGTGAATATGCGGCCAAAATGCATAAAGCTGCAATAAAGGAAAACTAATGAGCTGGTTAGATAGAATTCGTCCCGGTATCAATAAACTTTTAAAACCGAAATCTGAGACACCTGATAATCTTTGGGTTAAATGCCCTGATACTGGTGATATGCTTTATAAATCAGATTTAGAGGCGTCGCTTTGGGTAACGCCATCGGGGCGTCATATGCGAATTGGCGCGGATTTGCGCCTTAAGTTTTTATTTGATGATGGCAATTATGAAGAAATTCCATTGCCAGAAGTGGTTGAAGACCCACTTAAATTCAAAGATGATAAACGCTATGTTGATCGCTTAAAAACCGCGCGCACAAATAGCGGTAAGCAAGATTGTATGACAATCGGTTTTGGCAAAATCAAAGCCCATGATGTCGTGGTAATTGTTCAAGACTTCTCTTTCATGGGTGGCTCGCTTGGTATGGCGGCGGGGGAGGCGTTTATTAAAGCCGCCGAAACCGCAATCGAAAAAAATTGTGCCCTAATTTGCGTAACTGCGGCGGGCGGTGCGCGTATGCAAGAGGGGATTTTATCCCTTATGCAAATGCCGCGCACAACCTTGGCAGTTGATTTATTGCGTGAGAAAAAACTCCCTTATTTGGTGCTTTTAACCGATCCAACAACGGGCGGTGTTACTGCATCTTATGCAATGCTTGGTGATGTGCATATTGCCGAACCTGACGCATTAATCGGTTTTGCGGGGCCGCGCGTTATCGAACAAACAATTCGCCAGAAACTTCCACCGGGTTTTCAACGTTCTGAATATTTAAAAGAACATGGAATGGTTGATATGGTTGTTGCCCGCAAAGATTTACGTGCAACATTTGGTAAATTATTATCGATATTGATGTTTCAAAAGGCCGCATAATTGAAAAAGCCAAATTCTACCTCTGCATTAAATGATTTTGGTAGAATTAGGCTTTCAAAGAATTTTTTTATGCGTGAATTTCTTTATTCGGATATTGCCGCAATTCATGGCTTTTCCAATATTCCTGATAATCCTGATTTAGCTATTCAAACTGGCGAACGGCTTTGCCAAGATTTGCTTGAGCCTTTGCAAGAAGTTTTTGGGCGTATTGCCATTCGTTCTGGCTATCGTTCAAAAGAGGTCAATGGCTTTGGCTCTAAATTGCAAAATATGGGAAAGTCTGGATATTCTTGCGGCTCAAATGAAAATAATTTTGCAGGTCACATTTGGGATGAGCGCGATAAATACGGTTTCGCCGGGGCGTCTTGCACAATAATTGTTCCCGCAGTTTATGACCATTTCGACAATGTTGGTGACTGGCAAAAATTGGCGTGGTGGATACATGATAATCTACCATATTCTAGTCAATATTATTTTCCAAAATTCTTTGCCTTTAATTTAAATTGGCATGAGCGCCCAAAGCGTTCAATCGGTTCATATATACCGCCTAAAGGGGCGCTTACTAACCCCAAAATGGCAAATAATATTGGCGACCATAAATCAGAATGGGCGCCATTAATTGAATTTTTTCCAAGAGCGGAAAATTTTAAATTAGCTTAATAACCGAAATTTTGAAGCAAACTAAATAGTGGAATTATCAAAACCCACCATAAGGCATCATAAAGTGAGGCAAGGATTCTATCTGGTGTTGCTTCAATATGTTCGGGCGATTTATATTTTTTCAAATCAGGAATGAAGCGTGGAACTTGGTTCAAATAATCTTGATATTCTTGACCAAAAGTTTCAAGCAAAAACGCCTCTTCGCGCTTTACAAGATAATGATAAATAACTGCGGTTGCGATTGGGGCAATAATAATAATGCCAAGGCGCATACTTAAAAAACTTACACCCATAGTTCCAATGAATGAAAGCACATAAAGTGGGTTGCGAACCATTGAAAAAGGGCCATCTTTAATAAGTTTTTCATTCTTATAACCGCCCAAGAAAACAGTTGTAAAAACGCGCCCAAAAGCGGCAATCATTACAAGCATATAGCCAAGGAATTTTACAATATCATAGGGAATGGTATCTTGAACAAAAACTGGCTTTGTAAAAAAGAAAATACCAACACATGCCAAAGCGACAAGTCTTGAATCCCGCATGCGTGTTTGATTTAATTCTTTGGCCAAAACTGCCCCCTAATGCATGATTTATGACACATTTGTGCGTTGAAAAGCCTAATGTCATTAAATTTAAATATAGGCAAGATTTGGTATGCCTTTTACCTTATTGCAATAGGTATACTGTAATTAGTTCGGGAAAACCGAATATATAAAAAAATCAATTTTGTACTGTGTGCTTGCAACAACATTAAAGCGGAATTAAAACCTTAAAAATGCAATCATCGGCTGATATTTTTTATTCCTTCCCGCGCGTTATTGACCTCTCTTTAGAGCGAATGAAATTTGCATTGGCAAAAATCGCGCTTAATTTGCCGCCAATAATCCATATTGCAGGCACAAATGGCAAAGGTTCAAGCCTTGCATTTTTGCGTGCTATTTTGGAAAGCGCGGGTAAAAAATGCCACGTCTATACATCCCCGCATTTAGTGACAATTCACGAAAGGTATGTGATTGCGGGGGAACAAATTAGTGAAAATGCACTTTTGCAATATGCATTAAAAGTCAAAGAAATAGCATCGGAAATCCCGCTAACTATTTTTGAAGCCGAAACTTTGGCAGGGTTTTTGGCGTTTTCAGATACAAAGGCCGATTATTTATTGCTTGAAACAGGTCTTGGCGGGCGTCTTGATGCAACTAATGCAATCGATGACAAAGCCCTTACGATTATCACGCCAATTGATTATGATCATAAAGAATTTTTGGGCGAAGATTTGGGGCAAATTGCGCGTGAAAAATGCGGCATTTTGCGCAAAGACGTGCCCGTGATTGTTGGGCGACAACGCGATGGAATTTTTGAAATAATCGAAGATGAAGCCCAAAAACTAAATGCCCCCACAAAATTTTTGGGGCGTGATTTTGATGCCTTTATGTCTTATGGCAAATTTTGCTTTCAAACTGATGCACAATTTTTTGAACTACCAAATCCTTCATTATCGGGTGTACATCAATTTGATAATGCGGCCTGTGCAATTATGGCGGCGCTTAGTTTGGGGGTTGATGAAGGCGCAATTGCAAATGGCATTGCCAATGCCAAATGGTCGGCACGAATGCAAAACATTAATTTTGGCAAATTTGGCGAAATGGCAAAAGAAAATGGGTGCGAACTTTGGCTTGATGGCTGCCATAACCCACATGGCGCAAATGCTGCCGCAGGTTTTATCGCAAACCTGCAAAAACAAAGCCCACGCGAATTAATCCTAATCTGTGGCCTATTGGCAAATAAGGATGCAAATGGCTTTTTTGACGCTTTCGCACCATTAAAACCAATCACCTATTGCGCCCCAATCCAAATGTCCCCCAATGGCGAAAGCCCTGAAGCTTTGGCAAATATAGCGGCTGAACATGCGCTTTCGGCGCAAACTTTCGCAAACATCGAAACCGCAATCCAAACCGGCACGCAAAACAATGGCGCGCGAATAATCATTTGCGGCAGTCTTTATTTGGCGGGTGAGGTTTTGGGGAAGAATTAAATCTTCGCCAATTCATCCTTCGCTTCGTTCAATGACTTCTCAATCGTATCGACCATAAAATCAATCTGTGATTTCTCAATAATCATTGGTGGGCACATAACTATGCTGTCGCGGATGCCGCGAACCATAAGGCCGTTTTTGATGCAGGTGTCGCGAACGATTGGGCCGGCTTTGCCTTCTTTGCCGCCAAAGCGTTTGTTTGTGTCTTTTTCGCTTACGATTTCAACCGCACCAAGAAGTCCGTAAGAACGCGCTTCGCCAACTAAATCATGACCATCAAGGCGTTTTAATGCCTGCGCCAAATATGGGCCTGTTTCATTTTTGATTTTTGAAACCAAATTCTCATGCTCAATAATTTCAAGATTGCGAAGGGCAACGGCGGCGGCAACGGGGTGGCCTGAATAAGTATAGCCATGAACAAAATCACCGCCTTTTTCACGCAATACTTCAACAATATCACTTGAAACCACTGTTGCCGAAATTGGCATATAGCCCGATGATAATTGTTTTGCGGTGGTGATAATATCAGGGGTCACGCCATAAGATTGGTGACCAAACCATTCACCAGTGCGCCCATAACCGCAAATAACTTCATCGCAAACCAAAAGAATGCCGTGTTTTTTGCATACTGCCTCTATTTTCTTCCAATAGCCATTTGGCGGGATGATAACGCCGCCTGCGCCTTGGATTGGTTCGGCAACAAAGGCGGCGACTTTTTCGGCGCCAATTGCATTGATTTTATCTTCTAATTCTTGCACTGCGCGATTGCAGAATGCTTCTTCGCTTTCATCAAAGCCAAGATTGAATTTATATGGCTGCATAATATGTTCGATACCTGCAACTGGTGCGTCGCAAATATTGTGCATTGCGCTCATGCCGCCCAAGCTTGCGCCTAAAGTGGTTGAACCATGATAGCCATTGGTGCGGGCGATGAAAATATTACGCTCCGGCTTGCCCATAATTTTCCAATAATAGCGAACCATGCGGAACATTGTATCAACCGCTTCAGAGCCTGAAGAATTGAAAAATACATGCTGAAGTTTACCACCAGTTAGCGATGCAATTTTAGTCGCAAGTTCAATCGTTGGAACATTCGCAGTTTTAAAGAACGAATTATAATAAGGCAATTCAAGCATTTGATCATGGGCAACATCGGCAAGTTCGGTGCGACCATAACCAACACCAACGCACCAAAGCCCCGCCATACCATCAAGATATTCTTTGCCATCAATATCCCAGAATGAGCAGCCATCAGCGCGTGTAATGATTTTTGAACCACCAATATCGCGAATATGACCATAATCAGCCTGTGCAGGTAAGTGATGCGCCAAATCTTTGCGTTGTAAATCTGCTTTGTCGTAATTGCGAATTGGTTTGTTCATATCAACCCCGATAGTTTTGAAATTTGTTATAACAAATTATATAGTTTTATTGTAACGTCAATGCCCTGTTTTGATTTGTAGCAGAATTATTTATTGACCGCACTATTTCAAACAATCATAATATGTTTGTGTCAATGTTATCGCGCCTTTTTCCAAAAGAAACTGTTACTAATCCTTCAAGTATTAATCTTGATGATGGCACGCAAATTCTTGTGCATTTTAAGAAAATGGTGCAATCGCGCAATTTTCGTATGCGCCTTTCAAGGGATGGTAATTCGGTAATTGTTACAATGCCACAGCGCCAAAGCCTAAAAGCTGCCCTAAGTTTTGCGCAAGGTGCAAGGGGTTGGATTTTGGCGCAAAAATCCAAACATAGAGCTGATATAAAAATTGAAATTGATGGTGATATTCCAATCTTTGGGCGCAAAACAATTTTAAAAATCGCCCCACCCCGAAGCCCTATTTCATTGGTAAGAAATGAAGAAATTCAAATTTTACATGTGGGTTCAAAACCTGAAAACTTTCAAGAGAAAACCAAATCTGCGCTTAAAAAATTTGCGCATGAGGCAGCGCTTACGCATTTGAAAATTCTTGAGCCAAAACTTGAAAAGCCGCCGACGAAATTGAAAATTACCGATACTAAATCACGGTGGGGTTCTTGCACGCATGATGGGATAATTTCGCTTAGTTTTAGACTTGTAATGGCGCCGCCCGATGTGTTTCATTATGTAATCGCGCATGAACTTGCGCATATAAAAGAAATGAATCACAGCCCCAAATTTTGGAAAGAGGTTGAACGCCTTATGCCAAATCATAGCATTCACAAAAACTGGCTTAAGAAAAATGGCCTTATGCTGCATCGTGTGGGGCTTTGATAATGGCGCTTATTTGTAAAAAATGGGAATTTATTTCAAGTGAAAGCCAATTGGTTGAAATTGCCCCTGATGGTTGCCGCGATATAATATTTTCAATTTCCAAAGATAATGGCGAAAGTTTTCATATTTATGAAATTGCAAATTCTACTGATGAAATAACAATTGATGCGGACGTTTTTCTATTGGGTTTTCGTTTAAATCCTGCGGCAATTATTGATTATAATTCCATGCGAAAATTGTTTTTAGGTGATAAAATCAAAATTGATAATATGGCTGATAATATCAATGAAATTGCAAGGATTGATGAAAATATAAATGAAGCCTTGCATTTTTTGGGGCAGGGAAATTTAAAAATCGAAACTTGCGCAAAAAATTTGGGTGTATCTGTGCGAACCATGCAGCGTGAAGTTTTAAGAAAAACTGGCAAAACGCCGATTTTCTGGCAGCAATTGGCAAGGGCGCGCAAAAGCGCAAAGTCACTTTATTTGTCGCCTGATTTAACTGAAACAGCATATGATTATGGCTATAGCGACCAATCACATCTCAACCGCGAAATGAAAAGATGGTTTAATAAAACGCCATTACAAATCGCCCAAGATAATGATTTTTATAAAATGCTTTGCGCGCCTGCTTATTTTTAATTTTGATATATTGGGCTACAGATTTCGACCAAATAATCATTTAAGTCGGCAACATAGGCCACATCTTGCCCCCATGGCATATGTTCTGGTGCACTAATTGGTTTTGCGCCATTTTTTATAGCGTGTTCATAGGCAGAACTTACATCATTGGTTTCAAGGGCAATTTCAAAAACTGGTGACTTAGAATTTGGGTTTTGGGTTTCTTTGCCAATATTTTTCATCAAATTCTTGCTGCAAAATGATAATGAACAATCACCTGTTTCAAGTTCACCATAATCATTTTCACCATGTATCATTTTTGTCTTTATATTGAATGCTTGGTTATAAAATTTAAGGCTTGCGGCGACATCATCAACATAAAATATAGTATATTTGAATTTCATTTCACTCTCCAAAAAATACAAGCATAAAGTTTTGGGCATGAATTTTATTGTATAAAAGCGACAAACAGCAGTTTTAATAAATATAGTAATTGAATGCGCTTAACTGCGGCACTAAATAAAGGCCAAAGGAATTTGAAATGACTAAAAAATTGCGCGTTGCTTTGCAAATGGATCCGATTGAAAATATCAATATTGCAGGCGACACGTCATTCGCAATGGCGGAAACGGGGCAAGAACGTGGGCATGAATTATGGATTTTTCAGCCGCATCATGTTTTTTACGAAGAAGGCAAGGTTTTTGCCTATGCCAAACCATTAAAGGTAAAGCGTGAACAGGGTAATCATTACCAATTAGGCGATGAAAAATTACTAAATCTTGCCGATGATTTGGACGTTATTTTTATGCGCCAAGACCCGCCATTTGATATGAATTATATATCTGCGGCGCATATGCTTGATTTGGTTTCAAAGCAAACTTTGGTGGTGAATGATCCGTTTTGGGTTATCAATAGCCCTGAAAAAATCGCGCCATTATTATTCCCTGAATTAATGCCGCCAACTTTGGTAACAAGCAATAAAACAGCCATTAAAAATTTCCGCGAAAAACATGGTGATATTGTTATAAAGCCTTTATTTGGCAATGCTGGCGCGGCAGTTTTTCGTATTAAGCCCGATGATGGCAATTTGGGCGCGCTTTTGGATTTATTCTTTAGCGCAAGCAATGAGCCATTAATGGTGCAGGCTTTTGTAAAAGAAGTTTTTGCGGGTGATAAACGCATCTTCTTAATCGATGGCGAACCTGTTGGCGTTATTAATCGCATTCCAAAGGGAAACGATATTCGCTCTAACCTTGCGGCGGGTGGTTCAGCAGAAGCAACCGAATTGTCAGAGGCTGACCTTGCAATCTGTCGCGCAATTGGGCCGACATTGAAAGAGCGTAATCTTATTTTCGTTGGTATTGACGTAATCGCTGGGCGCTTGACCGAAATTAATGTAACTTCGCCAACAGGGGTTCGTGCCTATTTAAGTTTCAGTGGCATAAACCTGATGGAAAAATATTGGGATGCGGTTGAAGCGCGGGTTGGATAATAGGGGGCAAACGCCCCTTATTTTTTCTTAAATATAAAACTATCCGCCGAAAATCTTCCTGCACCAAAAATTATCAGAACGGCCAAAAGCATCATCCAATGATAATGATCTGTTGTTCCGGGATAGACAAAAAGCTCAATCGTAAGAGTGATTCCAAAAAGAATGAATGCACCAATTGGGGTTAGTAATCCAAGTAGAACAAGGCTTCCACCCGCGATTTCGGCAATTGTTGCCAATATTGCGGCAATGGCAGGGGATAAAATTGGAAGGTGATATTCATTTTCGAAAAGTGAAATTGTTGCATCCCATGGCGCAAGTTTCAAAAGGCCAGAGCGAACAAAAATATTGGCAATCCAAAGCCTGATAATAAGCAATAAAATATCCTTTGCCCATTTTTGCAATGGGGCAATTTTTTGCAATAACATTTTAATTTTCCTAATTGATGGTGAAAATTCCAAGATTGCAAAGCTCTATAAACTCACTTTGTGCAGCATCTTGATTTTCGATTTTTGATAAAGAATTTGAAAGGGCAATTGTTATTTCGCCCATTTCATTCATTTGATTTATTAGTTCTTTGGCAAAAGGTGTGACGGTTTTGAATTGGGGGTTAAAATCTTCATCCACCCAAATCATTATATTTTGTGGGGTCTCAATAATGGTGCATTCATCGACTTCATCATTCAAATGCGCAACATAAATATCAAAAGCATTATATTTTGTGCCTAAAATACTTACACATTGGCGCAATTTAATTTTTGAATTATCGCCATTTGCAAAAGAATTGGCGATAATCGTAAAATCAATAGTATTTTCAAATGGCGCAATTTCGGCATTAAATCTTTGCCATTCAATTTGGGCAATTTCGCCAATATATTGAATATCAAATTCATTACCGATTTGACCAATGAATTGGGGAAATTCATCCCCAAAACTATTATTTTCGCCAAATTTTTGCGGATTTTGTGCAATATATTTTTGCGCAGCATTTTCAAAAAATGCTTTGCCCAAAATCATTTCACAAATTGGAAATTTCCCTTGTAAATTTTCAGCCAAACCCAAAAAGCAATTATTGATGTAAATATCAAAATTTGGTGCATAATCTGGACTTGTCAAAAACTTCGAAAAATCACCTTTTTCATATATTGCGCGCAAAAACGCCGCTTCATAGGTTTTAAGCATATTCATGATTTAAAACCTTTTGTTTAAGTTCATTTGCGCGATTTGCTTCTTGAAGAAGGATTGGCAAATCTGGAACTTCATTATCCCATTCTAAAAGAGTGGGCATATCGCCAAATTTGGCAATTGCATTTTCATAAAGTTCCCAAACTTTGGGGAAAACAAAATCACCATGATTATCAAGGAAGATTTCCTTTCCATCATTGCGGGTTTGAACCTTATAACCTGCAAGATGAATTTGTTTTACAAATTTGGTATTTAAAGCATCAATAATATTACATGGTTCGGTGCCAATATTTTGACGGCAAACTTCAAGATTATTGACATCCAAAAGAATGCCACAGCCAGTTTTTTCACAAAGCCCATTCATAAAATCCGCCAAATCATAAGTTTCCCCATTTGGTGCAAAATAGACCGATGGGTTTTCAATTAAAATTTGGCGTTTGATTTTATTTTGAAAAGTTTCAATGTTCTTGCAAAACACCGAAAAACTTTCTTCATTCAATGGTACGGGCAATAAATCGGGGGTAAATGCACCGCCAAATCCTGAAAAGCTAAGATGTTCCGATACTAAAATTGGTGCAAATTGTGTGACCTCATTTGCGATTTTTTCCAAATGCGCACCATCTAAACCATCGGCACTGCCCAAAGAAAGGCCAATCGAGTGAAGTGAAAATTCATATTTTTCACGAAGTTTCAAAATCTTTTGATAGGCCGATCCTTTGGCAAAAAGGTTTTCAGTATGAAATTCTAAAAAACCAACTGCGGCAGTTTGAGAAAGCAGGGCATCGAAATGCTTAGGCTTGGGGTTAATGCCGCATTTTTGCATTTCTTTGCCCGCCTTCAAACTAATTAACCAACAACTTTGCCATTTACCAATTTAGCACAAGTGCCAGCAGGAACGCTTACCCATTCTTTGGCATCGCCATCACGTTTTGCCATACCTGCGCATGAATGACCATTTGCTGCACAATCATTTTTGCCAGCTTTAACAACACCGGCACATTTTTCCATTTTGCCTTTGCCAGACATCATCATTTCGCCAGCGTTTGAATTTTGCGCAACAATTGATGCACCAGCAACAAAAGCAAAAACAGCAGCAGTAGCAATAATTGGGGTTTTATTATTCATCTTAAATCTCCTTGAAAGGGTGTGTGTCCATCACCATAAACTGATACGATATAGAATGGAAAAAGGTTACAACATAATTCAATTTTTTTCACTAAAATAAGAAGCAGGTCATTAAATGGCCTGCTTCTTATTAGGATGGCTACATAAGTTTACCTTTTACAAGTTTCATACATGTGCCTTGTGGCAAATCTACAAATTCTTTTGCATCGCCATTTTTCTTTGCCATACCTGCGCATGAATGACCGTTTGATGCACAATCATTTTTGCCAGCTTTAGAAACGCCATAGCATTTTTCCAATTTAGGTGTGTTTTCCATTTTCATTTCATCGGCGCGTGAAACCTGCGCAACAATTGATGCGCCTGCAACAAATGCAAAAACAGCAGCTGTTGCAATGATTGGGGTTTTATTTGACATTATTCTCTCCTTGATGGGCAGTTGATATGAACCGCTATTAAAGGATACGAAGCAAAGTTAATTTTGGTTACAAATCCAAAAAACATTTTTATTGTAACTTTTTCCAAAATAATGCGTATATGAATTTATGGTTGCATTAAACAAAGACAAATGGGCGCATTGGATGCAAAATGCGCAAGACGGCGATAAGGCATGTTATCGCATGCTTTTGGACGAATTGCGCATCTGGCTTTTGGCTTATTTTAATAAACGTGCCCATAGCGCAATTGTTGAAGATTTAGTGCAAGACACATTGATTGCCATTCACACCAAGCGCGCAACTTTTGATACTTCGCGCGAATTTGGGCCGTGGTTATCGGCGATTGCGCGTCATAAATGGATTGATAGATTGCGTAAGCATTTAAAACATATTGAAACCGAATTAAGTGATGATATTTCAATCCCGCAAAGTCAAAATGAATGTGCCAAATATGATGTGCAAAACCTTTTGAAGGTCTTGCCGCAAAAACAGGCGCAAATAATCGAATTAGTTAAATTACAAGAATATTCAATCGAAGAAGCCGCAACAAAACTTGGCCTTAGTCAATCTTTTGTAAAAGTGGCAATCCACCGTGGAATAAAAACCATGCAAGCAAAAATTTCGGAGGGGTCAAATGAATAATAATCCCCTTATTGACGATTTAGTCGCAGATTTAAAACCTGTTAAACCATTAAAAGACTTCGGCCTTTTTGCCTTGTCTTGCTTTGGATTTGTTGGGGTTTTACTTTTTGTATTTTCATCAATCGGCTTTAGGCTTGATTTATATGATGCCATGAAAAATGGCACTTTATTGTGGAAAAATGGCGGGCTTTTGCTTGGAATAATTTGTTCGCTTTATGTTGTTTTACATAGTGCAAGGCCGCAAAACCAAAATCTTAGCTTTGCAATTGTGCCGATAATTATCCTTCTTGGCCTTATATTTTCACGTTTTTTACCTTTGATAGAAGATAAAATTTTCATCAAAGAAATGACAAATGTTAATATGGGCGGTTGGCAAATGTGCCTTGGTGTAACATTATTTGGGTCATTCGCGATTTTCACAATTATGTGGAACTTCTGGCTTAAAAATACTGCGCCAAATAATCCGCGCCTTTTGGGCTTTGCAAGTGGGGCGTTAAGTGCGCTTTTGGCGGCCTTTGCCTATTCTTTTCACTGCAATATGGATGGGATTTTCTATTATCTTATTTGTTATTGGGTACCAATTTTTGCAATCGCCATTTTTGGATATTTTATGGGTAATAAACTTAGATGGTAGATTGTAAAATTTTTGCCATTGCCGCCAATAATGTCGAATAATGCCCTTTTTTATCATGTATAGTTACATTTTGATTTGGCATTGCATTTTGCAATAATTCAATTGGTGCCCAATTATCAATATTTCCTTGATGAATTTCTTTTATATTAAGGTCGTTTAATTCGCCGCCTTCCCAATTTGCATATTCAATAATTAGTTTTTTGTATGCATTAGGAAAATCAATGAATGAATTTTTCATTGCCCATAATTGATTGTGCATGATGCCAAAATTTGCAAATAATTCTTTTTCAATTTTTGGCGCACTTGCAAATAGTGAATTTATCAAAAATTTTGGTGCAATTTTAGCAATAATTGAAGACGCAAAAATTAAGATATTGAATGATGCTATTTTATTTTTTGCGCTATCAAAAACAATAAAGCCCGCCATTTGTTTGGCTATTTTAAAATCATTAAGCGGCATAGCAGGGGATATAAGATATAAATCGGCAATATTATTCAATGCCTTTTGAACCTTGATTGCAACCATAGCACCAATAGAAAACCCAATTATTATTGGTTTTTTATCTTGGCTTTTATCCTTGATAATTTGTGCGCATTTTTCAATATATTGCCCACCAAAACTAAGATAATTTATGGCACATATTCCAATCCCGACAGAATTTGCAATTTCTTCAAACAATATTCCATCTTCAATACTACCAGGTGCGCCATGAAAATAAAAAATCAATGGTGCATTTTGCTTGCCAAATATTTTAAAATCTTGCTCAGTCATAAAAAAACGATAAAGTAATTTTTACATTAGGCAATCTAGGGTCAGGACTAATTAATTAATAAAGTATGATGAAATAGAAATGGCTTTAGGGTGGTGCGGGAAACCGCAGTAATATTGGTTATATTTCAAGGTTTTACGTGCCGCCATAAAGCCATTTATATTTCACCCTACGGGCTTGATTTTGGCGTCAATCTAAAGCAAAAAAAGGTGTTTTGTGATGTTCACATCACAAAAACCTTGTTTTCACTCTAGCTTTTAGCCAAAATCAAGTCATACTTTGTTAATTAATTAGTCCTGGCCCTATATGAAAAACCAAAATCTATATTCAAAAATTGCAAAAGCTGCGGCCAAATTCACAGGTCGCCCAATTGTGTTTAATTTGGCAGTTTTAATTATTATAATTTGGATTGTTACGGGGCCGATTTTTCATTTTTCCGATACTTGGCAATTGGTGATAAATACGGGCACAACAATCATTACTTTCTTAATGGTTTTTCTAATCCAAAATGCCCAAAACCGCGACACTGAGGCGATTCAAATAAAGCTTGATGAATTAATTCGCGCCACAAAAGGTGCGCATAATATGCTTCTTGATCTTGAAGAATTAGAAGAAGAAACCCTTGATGAATACCGTGCACGCTATGAAAATCTTGCCAAAAAAGCGCGCGAGGCAAGTAAAGCGGGTAGTGATGATACTGATAGTGAAGAATTAGAAAAATAATTATTGCGTTCTGTAAATTTTTCGTATGTTATAATTTTTTGAGTATTTACCTAATGAAGAAATATTTTATAATAATTTTGCTCTCTTTGGTATCGAATAATGTAATTGCCGAGTCTTTAGCAACATGTGGTGAAGAGGTGGGTAAGGCTTATTATGTTGCTGCTGGTGCAGTTTCTAAAAAGGACGCTGGCTGGACTGATGACAAAATAAGCGGTGGCTCTGTCACATTGGATTTTTCCGAAGAGAGTGGTTTAGACCTACTTTTTATTGATGCGAATAAAGTTGTTAAATCTGCTAAAAGTGAAGGTGCAAAAATTAAGTTATTGGCATTAAGTACACAGAATATAAATGTACTTATTACATATCAGGGAAATACATCGGAAATTTATGATTTCTATGTGGATGATATTGGTAACACAGATTTTAATCATGTAGTTGTTAAACCTGCAAACACTTTGGTTCCAAAGGCAGGAATATATGTCGGACATTGTTCTAAATTCAATATTATACCGTTTTTAAATTGGTTAGAATAAAATAAATAATGACACTTGCGTTCTGTAAATGTTCTGCTATTGTTCCTTCCATAGAACATCTGTGGAAGTTTCGCTTGCGAAACGAATGGGGGATTTATGGTTGCTTCAATTGTTACTTATGCATTCGATGGTGCACGTGCCCGCCGCGTTGATGTTCAGGTTCAAATAACCGAAGTTGGGGTTAATCCATATTTTGCCATTGTTGGCCTTACCGATAAAGCAGTTGGCGAAAGTCGTGAACGGGTTCGTTCGGCCTTTGCCGCCATTGGTTTGGCACTTCCTGCAAAGCGTGTGGTGGTTAATTTATCGCCCGCTGATTTACCAAAAGAAGGCTCACATTATGATGCGCCCATCGCGCTTGCAATCCTAACGCAAATGGGGGTTTTGCCTTCTGATTCTCTGGATGGTTTGGCATGTATGGGCGAATTGGCGCTTGATGGATCATGGCTTCCGGTGGCGGGTGCATTACCTGCGGCGATTGCGGCAAATTCGGAAGATTTAACATTCATTTGCCCAGAATCCTCGGCGGGTGAGGCCGCATGGTCGGGCGGTAAAGTTATTGGCACCAAAAGCCTTATGGCCTTTATAAATCATATTCGCGGTCAAAACGTAATTGCCCCTGCGAAGGCGGGCGAATTATTAGAGGATAATTTCGCACTTGATTTGCGGGATGTTCGCGGTCAAGAACAGGCAAAGCGCGCACTTGAAGTTGCGGCGGCGGGTGGTCATAATTTGCTTATGGTTGGGCCGCCTGGGGCGGGAAAATCAATGTTAGCGCAAAGATTGCCAGGTCTATTACCGCCATTAAATGCCAATGAATTACTTGAAGTTTCCATGATACATTCGGTTGCGGGTAATCTTGCAAAAGGTTCTTTAAGCCGAACCCGTCCGTTCCGTTCGCCGCATCATTCAGCATCAATGGCAGCACTTACGGGCGGTGGCAATCGCGCAAAACCGGGGGAGGTTTCATTGGCGCATCATGGGGTTTTATTCCTTGATGAATTGCCTGAATTTGGTGTTCAGGCATTGGATGCACTACGTCAGCCAATTGAAACCGGTGAAGTTATGGTGGCGCGTGCTAATCGTCATGTTACTTATCCCGCGCGCTTTCAATTGGTTGCGGCAATGAACCCATGCAGATGCGGTGCACCGCAAGGGCGAACTTGCGGCAAGGCGCCAAAATGTATGGCACAATATCAAAGCCGCATTTCAGGCCCAATGCTTGATAGGATTGATATTCAAATTGACATTCCTGCGGTTACTGTTTCAGACTTGTCACTTCCTGCACCACAAGAAGGTACAAAAGAAGTTGCCGCGCGTGTTGCCCGTGCCCGCGAAATTCAATTTGAACGCTATAAAGAAGAGGGGGTAAACCCTGCTTTAAATGTTGTTATATCAGGCAATTTATTGGAAAAATATGCAACACCTGATGCCAATGGTGCGGCGCTTCTTACAAAGGCTGCGGAGGCTATGCGCCTTTCGGCACGCGCCTATCACCGCACTTTAAAAGTTGCGCGTACTATTGCCGATTTGGATGGTGATGATAATGTCAAACGCGTCCATATTGCCGAGGCTTTGGCATATAGGCGCAATGATCCATTGGAAATGCAGGGGCAAAATATTGCAAACCCCAATTTTGCAAATAAATTTATGTAATTATTCTTCAACGCTTGGCTTTAAAAAGCGCCAAATACCCATGGCATGTCCATGCCCAATATCATATTTATCTTTAAGATAGTTTTTGACAATAGTTGCGGTCGTACCTTTTTTGGTAAAACCTTCTTTTTTCAATAATTCAACGATTTCAAGATAATGAAGCCCTGTTTTGGTTTTCACTCCTGCTAAATAGGTTTCAACATCCATCGCCATAATCTAAACGCCAGTTGAACCAAAACCACCAGTACCACGCGCTGTTTCGTCAAGATCATCAGTCTCCATCCAAACCGCTTGTGTGATTGGGGCAATTACCATTTGGGCAATTCTGTCGCCGCGTTTAATTTCAAAAGTGTCGGCGCCGTGATTAATCAAAATAATCCCAACTTCGCCGCGATAATCGGCATCAATCGTACCAGGGCTATTTAAACACGTAATCCCATTTTTAAGGGCAAGACCAGAACGCGGTCTAATTTGCGCCTCATAATTAGGTGGAAGGGCAATTTTCAGGCCAGTTGGAACCAACACACGCGAACCACTTGGCATAGAAATTATTTCATCTTCACCAATTGCGGCGCGCAAATCCATACCCGCTGATTGAATGGTTTCATAAGCAGGAAGTGGTAAATCACCAAAGTGCGCAAGTTTGACAAATGCAATTATTGGTCGTGTCTCTTTGCGATTGACGCTTATGATTTCGCTTTCAACAATCGTGACATCATCTTCTTTTGCACGTTTACCAAACGGATTTTGCATTATTGCCCCCAAAAAATATGAAATACTTATGATGCGATTCGCAAAAAGTCATTCACATTGCATCATTAACAATGTCCTTAATCATAGCCGCAAATTACGAAATAATAGAATTTATGGGGTGAAATTATCGTTTTTTTGTGTGAACTTTAACTGGTGATAATTGATGAAATTCTGGGAAAATATTTAAACGGTGACCATCATTGTCATTATCGTCGTCATCATTAATACCCATTATGCCAATTCCCATCGCCGCAGAACCAAAGGTAATTGCAAAAAAAGCATATAATAAAGGAAATACAATTGCCCCTGCACCCGTTGCAATTGCAAGACTCCTTAGGCTTGCGATATCAAGAATGATGAAAACGCTTAAAATAACCCAACCAGTCACCACGCCAATAATCAGATGACGAATTAGAAAGTTGAACATTTTTTTTCGCGACTTCTCGTCATCACGAAGTAACATTTTAGCCTTACAATCTATCAATAAAATATGATTTCTTATGATGCGCACATTTATTTAATTTTGGCAATTGTATTTTTAGTCGCAATAAAAATAAATACCCTTAGGAATTTGCGGGGAGGTTGCAAATTACTAAGGGTATAGTTTCGAAATTTGTCCAAATTTTCGATTATTCCGAGGAAGGAAACTCACATAAAGTGATAATCATTTGTGACATCTGCTGGAAAATAAGTCAAAAAAATATCTGAAATAAAAAATAAATTTGCTGATAATCAGCATATTGCCAAAATAATATGCATTAATAATATTATATGGCGAAAAAATAATCTTTTACAATTTCTGTGATTATGCCGCCCTTACATTATCAAGGAAAACGCTTATTTCTTGGCTTAATAATTTTGTGTTTTGTGACAATAATTTTGCAGCTTCTTTGGTTTCAATCGCAGATTTATTGGCTTCTAATGAAAACTCACTAACTTCATTAATGCTTGCATCAATCATGTGTGTTCCGCTTGATGCATGTTGCATATTTTGTGCGATATTTTGTGTTGCGCTGCTTTGTTCGTTAACTGCTGTAGAGATTTTATTTGAAATACCGCAAACACTATCAATTGATGTCTTAATTGCGCCAAGAGATTTGATAACTTCTGTCGATACATTTTTGATATTATCAATATTTTGTGAAATTTCGTGGGTCGCATTTTCGGTTTGATTTGCCAAAGATTTAACTTCATTGGCAACAACAGCGAACCCACGCCCCGCTTCACCAGCACGTGCCGATTCGATTGTAGCATTTAAAGCAAGAAGGTTTATTTGGCCCGCAATTTTTTGAATGATTTCAACGATTTCACCAATTCTTAGTGCCGCCTGTTCAAGCATTATAGAGGTTTTATCGGCTTGCTGGGTTTGGTAAACAGCATCGCGAATTACATTTTCAAAATAATCAGTTTGTTGTGAAATTTGCTGTACGGAGTTTGACATTTCCTTTGCAGCGCTTGCAACATTTTGAATATTATCTGATGTTTCAGATGATGCGCCCGCAACTTTTTGTGCACGCAAATTAACATCGCTTACAATATTTCCCATATGTTCGGATGCTTCATAAAGGTTTGAAGCATAATCATTTACTAATTGAAGGATTTTTTGGGTTTTGGCTTCAAAATTTGTTATTTCGCGTTCTAATTTCTGCTGCTCTGCGATTTTTAGTTGCGCATTTTGGAGTTGTGCTTGTTCAAGTTCACGCGCTTCATGAAGTTTTTTGTCAAGATGTAATAGGCCGCGCGCCATTTGACCTGCTTCGTCTTGGCGATCATTTATTTTTAGGTATAGTTTTTTTGCATCCGCTAAAGTGTCTATGCCATTTGAAATTTCATTTAGGGATTTTTTTATATCATTGCCAATATAGACCCCAACCCAAACATATAAAATCCCGGCAATAAGAAGCAATGTTCCAAATTTAGTAATGGCTTTGAAAAATTCTGCATTTACGTCATCAATATAAATTGATGTTCCAATTATCCAGCCCCAATCATTGGTTTGTGAGACATATGAAATTACGGGGAAAGCTTTTTTGATATTATAATTAGGCTTGGCGAGCGAATATTCGATGTGTCCATTTTTTTGTTTATTTACAACATCAACCATATTTTTATAAATTAATTTGCCCTTTAAGTCTTTGATTTGTGAAACATCTTTGCCATCCAATTCGGGCGAAAGTGGATGCATTATCATTTTGCTGTTTTTATCAATAATGAAATAATAATTATTTGCATCATAACGCAAAGATTTGATAGTTTCTAATGTTTCTTTTTGGGCTTGCTCAATTGATAAAGTGCCATTCTTCTGTTTATTAATATTTGAATTTACAATGCTTTGCGCAACTTCGACACTATGAAGTGTCATATTTCTTCGATCTTTTATCATGTTAAAGCGCGAATCTATAAGTGCGAATAATGTTCCGACTGTCATTGCTGATAGTGCAATAATAATTATGCCAAGCAATTTATAATTTAGGGAAATGTTTTCAAGTTTAATAGGAAATTTCATTGAAGTACAGTTTACTAATATATTAATGCGAAGAACGACAAAATCTATTATAGATTGTGGGTCGCTTTATATTTCGTTAATTAAAATCCTTGCTTTTAAGGGCTTAGATTTTTCCTAGTGTATATTTCTTGATAAGTAATTGTATTTAAAAGATATTATTCAATCGCTATATTTTGTCGCACCTAATAAAAAACACACTTAAATTGTGGTAATTTTCAAAAATTACAAAAAATATGCCAATTAAATCGCAACCACGCTTTTATTGCGAACTGAAACTAAAACCTTGAGTGAGGCCGAAATGCCGATGGTATTGTTTTGAATAGAGTGGCGCACCCTAACTTATTTAGTTCGTACGATTTGCACGCCAAGTGGCGTGCCGGCGAAAGTTCGCCGACCATCTAAGCGGTAAGGGAATAGCACGAGCGATTAGCGAGTGCCACAAACATAAGCGTGAGATAGAATAAATGGCGCACCCTGACTTAGAAAGTGCAAACGAACTTTTCAAAGTTTTGGGCAATTGGAACTACCTTCTTAACAATACATCACTTGCAAAAAACCTTCCAGCAAAAAAGGCAAAGCGTTACAAACCAGATGACGATTCGCCTCTAAATCAATCGACTTTGAGGCCATATAAGAAATCTAGAATAACAAATGGAAGCGCCAAGGAGGTTAGCCATGACTAACCAAGGCATTTCAAATCCCCCACCCTTTTCACTTCGCCTTACCTTTGAAGAACGTGCAGGATTGGAGCAAGAAGCTGGCGATATGTCGCTCGGGGCATATATTCGTTCAAGGTTATTTGATGCCTCTCGCCCTGCACCAAAACGCCGAAGCAAAAAACCTGTAAAGGATCATGCGGCTCTGGCGCAAGTTTTGGCCTTGCTTGGCAAATCCCACATAGCGAATAATATCAACCAATTGGCAAAGGCTGCCAATACGGGAAGCTTGCCAGTCAATATAGACACCGAACGTGCATTAAATGATGCCGTTCGGGATGTTGCCAATATGAGACGTGTTTTGCTTTCTGCCCTAAATCTGGAAGATTTCGGATGATTATCAAAGCCTCCCAACGAAGTGGTGGCAAACAATTAGGTCTTCATTTGCTAAAGACCGAAGAGAACGAACACGTCGAGGTGCATGAGGTTAGTGGGTTCTTATCTCAAAACCTTATGGGCGCAATGAATGAAGCCTATGCCACGGCGCGGGGAACGAAGTGCAATAAGTATCTATTCTCTGTTTCATTAAGTCCACCGCAAAATGAAAGTGTGCAAATCGAGGTATTTGAAAAGGCACTTGCCGACATTGAAGAACGGCTTGGGCTTAAGGGACAACCACGCGCCATTGTATTCCACGAAAAGGAAGGCCGCCGCCATTGCCATGCCGTATGGTCTCGGATTGATGCCGAAAAAATGATTGCCATTAAACTCCCCTACTTCAAAACGAAGCTACAGGAAATTTCAAAACAATTATTTCTTGAAAATGGCTGGGGCATTCCAAAAGGTTTTTTGGATAAAGGTCTACGCGACCCGCGAACTTTTAACCTTGCCGAATGGCAACAAGCCAAACGCACTGGTATCAATCCAAAGGATATTAAAGAAGCCGCGCAAAGCTGCTGGTCACGTTCTGATGGCTTAAAATCCTTTGAACGCGCAATGGAAGAGAAAGGTCTATTCCTTGCCAAAGGCGATAGACGTGGTCATGTTGCGATAACTGTTGAAGGTGAAGTCTTCGCAGTTTCAAGGCTTTTGGATATTAAATCAAAAGAAATTGTCGCCAAACTTGGCAATCCTGATAATTTGAAGTCCGTTACTGAAACCAAAGCGTTTCTATCCAAAGAAGTCACTGAAAAAATTAGCCCCATTATCAAAGAATCTAAACGTATGGCTGCAAACCAAATGCGCCCATTGAATGAGCAGCGTGAGAAAATGAAAACCCTGCACCAAACCGAACGGCAAAAATTGGTTGCTGGTCAAAGACAACGCCATGAAATTGAGACCAAAGAACGCGCCAACCGCATTCGCAAAGGGTTCATGGGTGTTTGGGATAAATTGACGGGTGAGTATTCCAAAATCAGAAAGCAAAATGAAATGGAAGCTTTCTTCTCATTAAATCGTGACCGTAAACAACGTCACGATCTGGTGGATGCACAACTCAAAGAACGCCAAACCCTACAAGCAAAAATCATGGAAGTAAGAATGCGCAACACCAAGATGATTTTAGACCTTTATCGCCACTCTGCTCATTACCGTCATCTTGAAAAGGACAAGCAAACACAAAGACAAAACCCTAACAATCGGGATATTCAGCGCAAACGGGATAATGGCTTGGAATTGGGGTAAGGCTGGCCAAATATTTTCATAAAAATAATAATTTAATCTTCTCATTTTCTATCCAAACCCAATAAGTGCAGTAATTCAACGTTAAGATAGTGTTCAAATCTTGACGAGCGATAAGATTGCGTAAATAGTAGTTAAACACGCTATTAGTTTTACATACGGGGATAAGATGAGATTTCAAAAATACTTAAGTGCTATTCTTGCTTTGTTTGCATGCTCTATATTCGTCACGAGTTGCAACAAACCATCAAGTTCAACGTCAGATGCGGCATATGATAGGACAATTGGCACAGGGACTTTAAAAGTTGGCTACGTGACTTATCCGCCTAGTTTTATTACTGATCCGAATACTCATCAATTTTCAGGCATATCGCATGATATACTTGTAAAAGCGGCCGAAAATCTGAGTTTGAAAATTGAATTTGCAGAAGAAATTCCATTTGGTTCCGTGGCCGAAGCTGTTGATAGTGGTCGTGTCGATTTAATAGCGACGGGGATTTGGCCTACCGCTTCTCGTGGCAAGAAAGCCGATTTTATAACGCCAATTTTTTATTCGCCGGTTAAGGCATACGTTCGGGCGAATGATAATAGATTTGACAACAATCTTTCCAAAATAAATGACGCAAACGTTAAGATTTCAGTTATGGATGGCGAAATGTCTTCTATTATTGCGTCTTCAGATTATAAGGACGCAAAACAAGTATCGTTACCACAAGCAAGCGACGTTTCTCAGCTGCTATTGGAAGTTTCCGGCGGCAAAGGTGATGTTACATTCATAGAGCCAGCGGTTGCCCTCGCCTTTATTGCTAAGAACCCGGGTAAAATCAAAGAGGTGAAAGGTGTCGGAGCTGTTCGCGCATTCCCCACTGCATACTTAGTATCCAAAAATTCACCAAAATTAAAATCAATGTTGGATATCGCTGTGCAAGAACTAATTGGCAATGGAGATGTAGACCGAGTTTTAGATAAGTATGAAGAATTTCCAAATTCCTTCATTCGCGTCCCTCGTGTAAAATGATAGAAATCCTTTCTAAATATTGGCCATCTTTATTTCATGGTGCCATGGTTACACTAATGGTATCAATACTATCTTGGGTAATTGGAATATTGTTTGGATTTGCTTTTGGCATGGCCTTTTCTCGAAGCGAGAATCTTCGAAGATCAATTAACTCGATTTCCTTTATTTTTTCGTCAATACCCGCATTAGTGATATTATTTTGGTTTCACTACCCCGCTCAGGCAATACTTGGTTTAGTTATTGACCCGTTCATTACTACTATATTTGTCTTGGCTCTACTCAATACAATTTACGTCGCCGATATAGTGTCGTTCTCAGCGTCTCGATTGTCGATGGAATATTTTGAGGTCGCTTTTATTTGCGGGTGGGAGAGGACAGCTGCGTTTAAACTAATTGACTTGCCACTTATAATTAGGGCTTCTGCTGGTCGAATTATTTCAACGCAAGTATTGATACTCCACATGTCTCTTTTTGCCAGTATGATTTCTCTAGATGAGTTATTTCGATCAGCTCAAAGGATTAACTCTTTAGAGTATAGACCGGTCGAAATTTATACAATTCTCGCATTGTTTTATTTTGTTCTTTCTGCGCCTTTGTTAGCTTTATCGTCTAAACTCAATAAAAAATATGGCCGTGATTTTTCGGAGAGATGATGACTTTAAGCTGCAAATCGATTTCAAAAAAATATGGTTCTAGAGAAATCCTGAAAGATTTTTCTTTAAAGATTTCCCCTGGAGAATTTCATTTATTATTGGGGCCAAGTGGAAGCGGAAAATCTACGCTCATGCGGTTGTTTTCTCTATTGGAACCGGTTGACAGTGGAAGTATCGCGCTTGGTGACGTATACTTTCAACATATTCCGATTTCAAACCCGAAAAGTTGGGAAGTTAATAAAGCCTATCGTCAAAGAGTTACGATGGTTTTTCAACAGCTTTTTATGTGGCCTCACATGACAAATTTAGATGGCATTCTCAAAACCGCCAAGCTTCCTGTCGACACGGTAATGGCATATGCAAGTCGTTTAAAAGTTGATGATTGTATAAACAGATTTCCAAATGAAGTTTCGTTGGGACAAAGACAGAGACTGGCAATTATTAGAGCTCTTTCTACTGATGCGGATTTTTATTTTTTTGATGAAATAACATCTGCGTTGGATAAGGAAGCTTCAGTAGAAGTAATTAATATTGTTACAGAACTGTGTTCAGCAAATAAATCAGTGGTTTTAGTTACACACACTCCTGAAATGGTAGCAAAGTCTATTGACATAGAAGTAAAGTTGACAGAATTTATTTAAAATCGTGGGTGGCAAAAATGAATGATGATAACGCAGCAGCCAAATTGCCGTATGAAGTAAAGACTTTTTTTCAGTTCCTTTTCAAGAAGCATCCAGCGACGGGTTGGTCACTTTTTGTTTTAACATCCTGTGTATTACTTTATCTATTTAAGTTTCTATTTCCTGAAGCCATAAAGGCATATTTCAAGAATATGGATTCTTTAGCGATTACGATATTTTTTGCGATTGGGATAATTGCCCTTGTTATCTGGGTAACGTGGAGCTTTTGGATGGATTCTCAGAAGCAAATTGCAAAAACTAGTGAATTGGAAAAAAATAGTTCAGAACTTCGAGAAAAATTATCGGCGTTAAATAACAAAACTGAATCAATAGATGAACACTTTAAGAGATTTGAACACTTATTTAAACACGAGCCACGAGTAGCAATTCCTAATTATGTTTTTGTAGATTTTGAACCAACTATAAAAAGCCGTGGTTCAAGTGACAGTAGTGCGGTTGGGCCTGCGATGGAAGTATTGGCTGAGGTGTTTGGCAGAAGTAAAGATTATGAACTGCAAAACGGGAATATATGCAATAATTGGGAAGATTTACCAAAAAAATTGGAAAGGTTTGACGGAAAGTCAAATTTTGATTCCATAGTTGCTACCCCAATGTATGAATTAAGAGATAGAAAAAGAGATTTTGATTTCTGCTCACCAATATTTTACGCTGACATATCAGCTTACACCCAAAAGGATAGCAAAGCATTTCGTGATTACATAAGCGAAAACAAATTAAATGATGCTACTCATTGTTGTTCGGAAGGAACGTTTGATAAACTAAAGGAATACATTGAGGGGAAGGATTTGCTTTTAAAGGGCGTTAAAGGTGAACTAAATTATTTTCTTTTAGCTAAATACTCAAAGAAATCCCAAAATGGGGAATCGAACCAAGAATCACACAATATCAAAACACCTGAAGGATTTATTTATCACCCTGATAAATGCATAAATGGGCTTATTTATGATGAAGACAACAAAGAAAAAAGAGAGAAGATATATTCCAGCGACATTTTTTTTGCAGAACGGGTAATTGTCGAAAGAACGTCTGCGTTCAAGTTAGGCAAGATTGTATCACTGCTGAAACCACGGCAATTGCTATTTCCTTTGTGTTTTGCGGTCAAAAAAGGAGAAGATACGCTTCGTAAATTTATCAATCTTGGAATCCTAAACCTTCAAGCGAAGGAAAGCAAAAAATATAGCGGTATGAGTAAGCTAGAAGAGCTTTTGATTGATGGCCTTAAAGATTTACCTATGTTTAAAGATTTTACAAATGAAGATGCAATAAAGTATTTTCGAAATGATGCTGAGATTTTTCATTTTGAGGAAGAGAAAATTGATAATGTAGTTAACTTACGCAATTGATTTAGCTATGCATTCTTTAGCTCCCTCTCAATTCTCCATTTCATTTATAATGTTTCTGATAGTAATTTTATTTTGTTCAACATCTCTTTTAAACTTGGCTGTTCCTTATAATAAAGGGCACTTGTTGAATTATATGCCGCTTCATAAAGTTTCAATGTGTCTTCATTGCTTAAAATGAAAGCCTCATTTTCTGCGATGTTTTGATTGTCCGCTTTTGGAAAACGACGTGCTTTATGGGCTTTATATTCATCTGTCCCGATAAAAGCCAAAACATCTTTGTCCTGCAATAGACAATAAACATCATAATAATGACGCATGAAGTTTTTCGGCATTGTGCCGTCTTCTTGCTGCTTGCGGAATTTGGTTGAAATTGCTTGTAGCTTTTCTACAAGCGTATATCCCGCATGATAACAGGCAACATCTTTTGCCCTATTGTTGATTATATCGACCTTGTCTTTTGCAAAATTATACGCCCATGAACTTATGGTTCTTGGGAAATTGGGGGTAATGTCATCAAAACCCAATTCCAGCAATATTCCGTCTTTAAGACCAGCTATTTGATTGGTAGTTGATTTGTAATTTAGGCGAATACCGCCGCTGCGATATTTTTCATCATCAAATTCTATATCACGAACGACACTTTCAATCCCGTCTATTTTTATCTCATCTGCAAGCCAATCATAAAAATTCTTGCGGCTTTGAATATGGGATTCTTTATCGTGGTTGCGCCCTGTCTTAACTTCAAGTTCTAGTGGCGGTTCAATGCGAATATCAATGTCTTCGGAGAAGCGATGTATTAGGCCTAAGCCTTTTGACAATGAAGTGCCGCCTTTAAGTTCAAACTTTAAGCCCATTGTTTGTAGCCCATGCAGGCAATGCATAATCCAATAGTCTTTTTCAACCAATGCGGGGTCTATCCCCATTTGTTCAGAAACAATGCGGATTAGGTCGCTAAATTCAGAATGGTTATGTAAGAATCCATTATCAGGCATAATTTAGTTTAGCGTCTGGCAATAATTTGGCAAAGAGTTTCTTTGCTTTTACGCCGCCATATTCCAGCACGGCATTTACTACCTTTTCTTGGTTCATTTGCGCCGCCTTCTTGCTCACTTGTTTTAATACCAATTCGCTATCTTCCGCTAATTGGGCAAGGTTATTCACGGCATCAACCAATAAAAATTCTTCTGTTGGTTTTGACGGGAAATAAGGTTTCATCGCAAAGCGAAACTTACGTCCGCCCAATTTAAATACTCCATGGCGTTTATGATTATAAACCACGGTTTCATTATAAAGCTGCGTAGTCCCTAGTCCCAAAGAATTATATAGATTTGGTGATGTAAGCATAAAGCGATGATCTTTTAGAAACGCACGAACGAGCGTTTCATCATCGGCGGGTGCAACGCCAAATGATGTTTTCTTTGGGCAAAGATAAAGGCCACCTGAAAGTTTAACCAATGAACCATCTTCAACTAATTGTTTAAGATGGCGGTCAACCGCGCTCGACCATGCTTCAAGGTCAGCGCGTCTATATACTTCGCCCTGCTTCAAATGCTGTTTTAGGTCTTCTAGTGCGCTCATGTCATTTTCCTCACTTCCCAATTTAAAGGATAAAGGTTAAAAATGCAAGAATTATCATTAAAAATTCATGCAAATATAATATCTTCATTATTAAAATGGCTATATTTAATAACTTATAGGTTATTAAATCGGGGATGCCGTGGTGGGCGGGTTCGCAAACGGCGGGGTGAAATTCCAAGAGTTGGCTAAAAAGAAAATCAGCCTATACGGGCTGATTTTCGTGATGCGGGGTTAATCGTATCGGTATATATAACGCGTTCCGTCTATTGTGATTTCTGAATAATCCATGGCAAGGTCACGCGCCATTGCATCATAATCAATATAGAATTGAAGTGATTTTGGGATTTCCCCATAAAGCCCTTCATCTACAAATTGCTCGGCAAGTTCACGCATTGAATCAATCTGATAAAGTGAAACGTCAAAATCATCTGGGCTATCTTTTGCAATATCGAATTTATAACCCACTTCACCAATGGCAATAATGACATTAATTTTTTGGGTTTCGTCCCACTCTTCAACCGCTTTGAAATAGTGTTCGAGGTTGCATTGGCTAATGCTTAAGGCTTCAAATAATTGGCAATCTATGCCGCCCCCGTCAATGAATTGAATTTCAAATTCTTCGACGTGTTCGCCGTATGGATTATAAAGTTTGCTTGCTTTCTCGGTGTATTCTTCCGCGCTTTCAAAATAAAAGCCAGTTGCCGAAATATCATAAGGTTGTGCGTATAAGTTAGTCATTTCTTTTAGTCTTTCCTTGGTAAGGGGTTTGCGAATACAAACCTTGCCCGTCGGCGAGACTGGGGTTAGCAAGTGCAAAGGGCTTCAAAGACCAAAGGGGTATCACCCTGCCTGCACGGAGTTTACGAAGGAAGGTTGGGGAAATGGTCTTTGATGTTCATCTCGACCCTTGCGCGCGCGTGGGGCAAAGCCCCTAGCAATTAAAAAAACTATACCAATTTTGCCGTAAATTGATTACTCTGGACGTGAACTTAACCCAAACCAGAAATAGGTTTAGCAAATGAAGTTATTACCTCTCCCCGTAATTAATATAAAACAAAGTGGCTTTACTCTAGTCGAATTATCAATCGTGATGATAATCATAGGCCTTTTGATTGGAGGGATTTTCGGCGGCATGAAATTAGTCGAAAACGCCAATGTGCAAAAAACAATCCAAGACTTAAAATCCTTCGATGCCGCGGGAATTACATTTAAAGATACTTACCGCGCCTTGCCTGGCGATATGCGTAATGCCTCAACGAGGCTTCCCAATTGCACGGCAACCCCATGCGCAACCAACGGGAATGGAGATAGAAAAATTGGTGGAGATTTAGCCAACTCGCCAATTATCGCCACCGATGAAGAATTCACATTTTGGTCTCACTTATCTGCGGCTGGATTAATTTCGGCATCGATACAACCGACGACAAATTTAATGTTTGGAGAAGGTCAACCTGAAACGCCTATCAACGGTGGTTACAGAATGTGGGGTTATTATAACGGTCTATTTTGGACAACGAATAATATTTCATCAAGGCATGTTTTGTGGATGTCAGATAAATATAGCGATGATTTTGGCACAGCAACCTCTCAAGACCAGGACTCAATCCCCTGTCGATTAAGTCGACAAGTGGATACAAAAATGGATGACGGTATGCCAGTAACAGGACGTGTGATGGTTTGGGGAGCGTGTTACGCTGCGCCTTTAACCGCAACAAGCGGGTGGGCTACGAACGCAAGTTCGCTAAATGCGGCTGTCCACTATGTTCTTGCATTCTAACCCGCAATTAAAAAAAGCGGGAACCGAAATTCCCGCCTTAATCAATACTAATTTAGCAATTTTATTGCTGCCAACATGAGCCATCTATGCGGTGGCGAATTGAAACATTCATTAGTGGTGAATATTCAGACCCTAAGAAACTGCGAACAATTTCTGCACCAACATTATTAGCCTGTGAACTTTGCGTTTCACCGCTAAATTCACCACTTGGAGTAAAAGTCAAAATTAATTGCTGACTTTGGTTGTTATTATCTATCCAGCTCATACCAATATCAAATCCATTTGAACTTGGCACTACGGCATAACGCCCTGCTTTAATCATGCGTGCACCCGATACGCGCATAATGGTTGCAACGCCGCTTGCGGCATTCACGCTTACAAGAAACGAGATCGAACTTTCGTTACGGCTCGGTGAAGTGAATGCTGTATTTACAATCGTAGCAACTGTGCCTTCGCAAGCCATGTTGACATTTACGGGCTTGCTTATTGCATGACGTTTTGGTGCTGATTTCTTTTTTGCTGGGCTTGCCTCAACTGGCAAGGCAAAGCCAATAACAAGGGCCACAAACATGGCTGCGATAGATTTTGAAGTTTTAGACGTAATCATTGCGGTTTCCTTTCCAATCAATGTTTGGATTAGATAACCGAAGCGGAATTGTGATTTGGGGGGATTTGATTGTTTCTAAATTTTTATTTTGTTATTGCGCCTTAAAATTACATTTTGCCCTTAATCCATGTGATTACCGCACAGATGAAAATTTGATGTTCAAACTATTCAAAACTACCCTGTAAAACCGCAAGGCACGCATTTAATTTACGCGCATTTTATCCGAAGACCGCTTCACACTTTTCGGAATGCGATTGTGCCTCCTCCATTGCATTTCGTTTCAAAGAATGCGGTTCGGGTGTGTTTTGAATGATGCGTCCTCCATCGCTTCTCAATCGTGAGCGGCGAATAACAATGGAGGGTAAAATGTTCATAATTTCAAAAAGCGAATTGAAAACAAAATCAAAATTGCAACTTCAATTCTTATTCAATCAAGCCCAATCACAAATTCCAATGCTTCAAAATCCAAACTTGGAATTGGCAAAGGCTATGATGGCAATGATTAAAGCCGAACTTCAAAACCGCGAACCATAAAAGGCATTGGGGGCAGTTTTCACTGCCCCCATTTGCTATTTGGTGTCGTTGGTGCGCATTACGATACGACCATTTAGCGGCATTGCATTAAGCACAAGGGTGAAACCTTTGCCGTCTTTGGTTGCCCAAGCTACACCGATGTCTGTCCATCTTGCGGTTTCACCTTCACCATTTACGGTGAAAAGACGGTGGCTTGGTTGGTTTTTGGTTTCTTTAGACATTTTCATCTCCATTTGTTTTACCCAATGGACTATTCCTTCGGGCTTCATGGGGAGAAGTAAGACACGGCGCATAAGCGGTTGGTTCAAAGGTTGAATGAAATGAACACGCGTGCGGAGCTGCAAGGAACTGAAGCGAGCAACCTTGAACCATTACCGCTCGGCGGGTCAATCTAACCCATGATTAATGCCCGCTGGATAGTCTTTCAATTTGGGAAGGTGAGAGATGAAAATTTGAAGCAAAAACCACGAGCCAATGGATTAGTAAATTGAAGTGAGCAAGATGGTTATCTGCGTTGGTAGACTAAAGGCAAAGCGTCCCTGCATTAAATCCAGCGAATGGTATCGACCGCGCATTACACCAAAGCAAATGGGGTAAGGCCACCAAATGCCGCCCATAAAAAAAGCCGCGTATGACGCGACCGAATAAATCAAAAAGCCACCCTTAATAAAGGGCGGTTTGAATTGAGTTTTGAAGATTTTGTGTTGCGAAAATGTGGGCTTGTTTTTCGGTATTTAGGTAATCAAATGCGAAGTCTGCCAAGCTATCAAAGGCATCAATCTTTTCGGCTTCAATTATAATTTCTTTGAATGATTTATTTGTGCCGGGAATAAATTTTCCCTCTAGGCTTTCGATTGAAACGATTGCTTTCCATTGACCATCATCGAATTGAATTGCGTAACGCTCAAAGCGGATTTCAATTTTAACGCCATTAAAAAACTTGCGGGTGATTGATTGGTTTTGTTTCATATCTGCCTCCTTGGCTTTTAAGTTCATTTGACGAGGAGACACGAAGGCAGGTGATTAAGGATGGGGGTTCACCATCGGGGAACGGGAAAACACGGGAGCAAAGTGAATGGAGCGGGCAACCCGTTGAACCCCAAGCTGAGCCTGCCAAAACACGTCAATTTATATGAACTTAATTTAGCCAATGGATTTGGACAGATTGCCAAAAGCCAAACGAACCCGCGCAAAAGTTATGGCGATACTGAAAGCACGAAGAGCTACCCGCCGATAATTAGATGGTCAAACTAGGAAGCATTGCAAAGCGAAAGACTGGGAACTATTCCCTGCAAGCTTATAAATAAGTCAAGATTAATTTAAGCCACATTTTGCCGATAGCTGGCACTTTGCACTAACGATTACGCAAAGAAAAACAACATTTCAAACACGCTCAAAATCCAAAATTTCAAAAGAGCGATAATTGCGTAGATTTCGCGCGAACAATTTTCCAATCTTTATTATTTTCAGCTTCGTGATTTAACCAAGCAAGAACATAAGCCCAAATATCTTTATAGCCTTCAAGTTCTCGGGCTTCAAAAAAATGTGAGCGATAACCAGTTTCGGTGATAGGCAAAGGGCGTTCACATTCCGAATAAAGGTCAATGTGTGAAAGCGTGTAATCCTTTCCAAGTTTGAAATAAATTCGCGCATAATGGATTTCGATATTGATACCATTCCACGATTTTTTGATGATTTGAACTGTCATGTCCATCTCCTTTCGCTTTTTCTTGAGGACGGACACAGAAAAGTTTGGGGTAAAGATGGGCTGTCACCCTGATTTTATCAGGGCGTATGGGCAACACGGGAGTGGAAATCAAAGATTGAAACGAATGGAGCGGGCAGTTCCATTGACAGCCTATCAACCCAAACTAAGAGTTCGGTGTCTACTCAAGATTAAGTGGAAGGTGAAATTGAATTAACGCAAAATCGCCAAGTCGGCATATTAAATTTTGTTACTTGTAATAAGCTTCCAGTAGTGTTCGCCTAAGGCAGTTAGCCTACACGATTTTGAATTCATTGCCGCAAAATACATGTGCTCTTCGCCAACTGGCTTTACTAAATTTAGTCGATTAAGCTTTTGAAGAATTGCAAATTTTTTATTATTTTCGGGGTCTGGCTGAATTCCATGGTTTGGAGCTGGTGGTTGAGGCTCAAAACTTGGATCTAAGGCGAAATCAATATCGGGCGCAGAAAATAAACTGGAGATCATTTTTAAATCTGTTAAAGAAATCGGAGCCTTAACTTTTCTAAGAGAAGTAAATCTCTTCACATTAGTCTTAAAAATGGGTCTTTGCTCCCAGCTACCTAAAGATTGGTCAATATGAGCGTAGATACTACCTGGCGTTATTTCTCCGAGTAAGTTCGCTGCACCACCGCTTAGTGCGTCAACAAACAGCTTTGTAAATACACCAGAGCCGTTATGTTCAAGCGCGTATTGATCCTTGCTTGACGCAGTCAGTATGGTCATGCCTTCACTTAGAAGAGCTTTGTCACCCAGAGAAGCAATATTGCCTGCCGCTCCAGCAAAGCAGCTATCCAAAACTAGAATTTTATTTTTAGCTTTCGATTCATTGGCAGCCTTCAAGACTTCTTCAAGGGAAACACCATCATCGCCGTCTTTGCATTCAGAAGTGACCAAATATCCAGTATCTGATTCAACGTGCCCATGTCCGGAAAAGTAAAGAAACGCAATTTCTGAATCGCCATTAAAAAGCTCCAATATCGAATCTTTTAGATTGCGTTTAATAACCTTAGAATTTACATCCGTTGAAATAAGCTCTTTAATGTCAAAATTTTTGCTGCCATCTTCGTGTCTATCCAACACTTGACTTACCGAAAGTGCATCACTGACGCATCCCCTTAGGTGACCGCAATGTTCGTAATAATTTATGCCGACAATTAATGCTTTTCTCATATTTTTATTTCTTATTTTTCCCTTCACCCATCATTTGGGTAATAGCATTCGCAATATTATCCCATTCCCATTTTATAGTGCGATTTCTTGCCAATCCATCTGGTAAATTTGAGCTAGAATCAGCGCCTCCAACATATACTCCAAAAACTGGAACATTTTGTTCTCTTGCCATTCTTATTTCTTTGACAACGCCGGTAGCACTAGCCATGGACTTGCCAACTAAAACAATCAACATATTGGATTTGTTTATTTTGTCTTTAACAATTGCCTCCCACTCATTTTGAGGCATGCTGGATTTAGCTGACCAATCTTGAATATTAAATGGAGTTTTGGAATTCTTTGCCTGTCCAATGAATAAGGTCTTTTCTGTATCGTTGTGGTCATAGTCAAAGCTTATAAATGCACGCGGGTCTGCCATTTTTATTCCCTTTCAGTAAATAATAATCAATAATTAGATTCGTTACTTTAAGTAATGCCATTCAAGCAAATAATATTACTACTATAACGCGATATTCGCATTGATGTTTCTGCACTTTTCCACTATTTTCTCATTTGAAGCATAGAATCGATGCTGAGTGGGGAAATTGTATGTTGAATGATATTCTTACAATCAAGGATGTTGCCGAATACCTCAAACTAAATGAGAAAACCACCTATCGTTTGGTTGCAAGTGGTAAAATTCCCGCATTTAAAGTTGGTGGCGCTTGGCGTTTTCGACAAAGCGATATTAATAATTGGATTTAAGAGCAAAGTGCGCAAAGGAAATTGGGCAAGAAAATGAATATCGCACAAATTGAAGAAAACCTCCAAAGCTTAGTTGAGAATTTTACAAAGGAAGAATTTATTTTTGACCTATTGCTTGCATACGGCGTTCCTAAGACGACGGTTACGTTGTTAAAGAAGGGCAATCGAAATCTTGGTAAAAAAGACGGGCAATTGATACTCAAAAAGAAAGTGTTTTTTGAAGTAGTAAAAGACGCTGACCTTCACGCCCGCATTGATGAAATTAGCAAAGATGAAACTTCATTAAAGCACGATCCTAAATTCATAATCGTCACTGATTATAAAACGCTATTGGCGATAAATACCAAGACAAAAAATTCGCTTGATATTCCAATATTGGAATTAAATAAGCATCCAGATTTTTTTGGTGAATTGGCTGGACTTTCAACATATAACGCCCCAAAAGAGACCGAAGCGGATGTAAAAGCTGCCGAAAGAATGGCGAAACTTTATGATGAAATTCTAAAAGACAATCCATTTAAGAACAAAGATGAACTCCATTCCTTAAATGTATTCCTATCGCGCTTATTATTTTGCTTCTTCGCTGAAGATACTGAGATATTTGCCAAAGGTCAGTTCACGAATTCTATTGCAAGAAATACGCAACCCGACGGAAGTGATTTAGACGATTATCTAAATCGCGTGTTCAAAATTATGAACACCGAACACCGCACTGATGAACCAAAATATCTAAAGGATTTTCCCTATGTAAACGGCGGTTTATTCGGGCAAGAATACTTTGCGCCAAAGTTTTCCGCCAAATCACGTAAGATGATAATAGATTGCGGTGCGCTTGACTGGGCCGCAATTAATCCCGATATTTTTGGCTCAATGATACAGGCTGTTGTTCACCCTGACCAGCGTGGTGGCATGGGTATGCACTACACCTCTGTGCCAAATATCATGAAGGTTATCGAACCTTTATTCCTAAACGAACTAAAAGAAGAATTTGAAAAGCATTATGAAAATAAAGCTAAACTCGAGCTTCTTTTGCAACGAATTGAAAAAATTAAAGTTTTTGACCCCGCCTGCGGATCGGGAAATTTTTTAATTATTGCTTACAAAGAGCTTCGAATACTTGAAATGGAAATTTTGAAGCGAATAAACGAACTTAGTAAGTCGCCGGAATTTTTGTTTTCTAGAATTAAACTATCTCAATTCTATGGCATAGAATTGGATGACTTCGCCCATGAAGTGGCAATTCTGTCCCTTTGGCTTGCAGAACACCAAATGAACGTAAAATTCAGGGAAGTTTTTGGAAGAGCGAAGCCACCGTTACCTTTGAAAGAGAGCGGAAATATTGTTTGTGAAAATGCAACAAGGGTCAACTGGGAGGATATTTGTCCTAAAGGCACATGTAATGAAACTTTCGTATTAGGGAATCCACCATATCTCGGATCAAGGAATCAAGGCGAAGTTCAAAAAGAAGACATGAAGCTTTTATTTAAAGATGACTACAAGAGCCTCGATTATGTTTCGTGCTGGTTCATAAAAGGTGCTGAATATATCAGAGATCACGACGCTTCGCTCGGGTTTGTCTCAACTAATTCTATCTGCCAAGGAGAGCAAGTTGCAATTTTGTGGCCTAGAATTTTTCGTGGCGATTTAGAAATTTCATTTGCACATCAGTCTTTTAAATGGGTTAACAATGCAAAAAAGAACGCGGGTATAACTTGTGTAATCATTGGTTTAGACAAAATATCAAATCAAACGAAGAAACTTTTTAGTGGCAATACATTTTTAAATGTAAGCCAAATCAATGGTTACCTAACTAGTTCGTCAATGATTTATGTCGAAAGAAGGTCTAAGCCAATTGCGAAATTCATGCCAAAGATTGTATATGGCAATTTATTAAATGACGGCGGAAACCTAACCCTTTCAGGCGAAGAATCTCTTGAGTTGCTGAATTCGTATCCGCACGCGAGAAAGTTTATAAGGAAGTTTTCAGGTTCCCAAGAATTTATACGGGGATTGAGTAGATTTTGCATTTATATAAGAGACGAAGATCTTGAAGAAGCAATTTCAATTCCTCCTTTTCGAGCACGACTGGAAGCGGTCAAAGCCCACAGGCAAAAAAGCACAGAAAAGAGCACTAGGGAATTAGCATTTTTTCCTCATCGATATTATTTTTCATCCCATAAAGAGACTAATTCAATTATTATTCCCAGAACTTCATCCGAGCGAAGGGAGTATATCCCGATCGGCTTTTTAAACAAAGAAACAGTTATTTCAGATGCCGCTCAAGCAATATATGATGCGGCGCCATGGGTTTTCGGCATAATTTCTTCTCGCATGCATATGGTCTGGATGAGGGCGGTGGCAGGAAGGCTAAAAACTGACTACCGTTATTCGTCAGCCATCGTTTATAACAATTTTCCCATACCGGAAATCGGAGAAAAGCATTTGCAATCAATATCTGTCCATGTCTATCAAATCTTAGATGAAAGGGAACGACATTCCCAAAAAACCATGGCCGAACTCTATGACCCAGACAAAATGCCAGATGGATTGCGTGAGGCGCACCATAATTTAGATATTGCAGTAGAGCGTTGTTATCGCTCCCGCCCGTTCACAAGCGACGAAGAACGCTTGGAATACCTATTCAAACTTTACGAAGCCATGATTTCAGGACAAGATATTCAAGGAGATTTATTGTTATGAAGCCAAACATGGATGATTTTTATGAGGAAATTTTTGGGGAACGTCCCTCAAAAAAAGGCAAAGGATACGAGCTGATTGTCGCGTCAACCTTAAAAGCACTAAATAAATTAGCGAATGTTTCGCACGATGTATTTATTAAAAGTTCACATAGTAACGAAACATTTCAAGCAGATGCCTATGCTGAATTTTTTGACAGTAAGATTTTCATTGAATCTAAAGACCACCAAGAGAGAAATGCAAAAGTTGGCAGACCCGAAGTTTCAAAACTTGCAGGTTCGCTATTAGTTTTAAATGATGTGGACATAGGATTAATAGCATCCAGCACAGATTTTACTTCTGATGCAAAGAACTATGTGGAAGATTTAAATAAAGCTAAGCAAAAACCAATTGACTTGTTTATAATTCGTCAAAGCAATCCCCTTGATGAAGAAGGCAGGATTAAAACAATAGTTGCAAATATTAATGTTGTTTTTCCTGATATAAAAAATGCAAAATTTGAACCAATTATTGAAATTGAAGAAGATAAATATTTTACACTAACAGGGAAAAAATTTGGAGAGCAAGTCGATCTAATCTTAGACGCTTTTTATGATAAAAATGGAAATGTTATTGAAACCGTAGGAAACCTCATTTCCAAATTAAAAGTCGATTACGACAAGATGGTGGCAGAAGGAAATTGGGATTTTGAATTAGAGACACACATAAAAATCAATTCAAATTTAGTTCCCATCAAGACATTTAAATATCAAATTCCATATTTAGCAGAAGTGAGCGAGCTTAAGGTAGCTGGTGGCAAGCCCATTATTTATGTTCGCGCAATTGATGGCAGCATAAACAAGCTGGTTAGTGAAGAAGACCTATTGAATGCGCACAATGAAATTGTTTCACAAAAAGGAATTTAGATGCCTAATTTAGTTGATGTTACATACGCCCAAACTGGCGAAAGCACGAGTATCAATCAAATGGGGATGCGCGAGATGCAGGAGCGTGCATATTCTGCGCGTGATGCGCAATATCTCTTACTTAAAGCACCACCTGCCTCTGGGAAATCCCGTGCACTGATGTTTATCGCTTTGGATAAATTATACAAACAGGGCATTAGAAAAGTTATTGTTGCCGTTCCTGAAAAATCAATTGGCGGTTCGTTTGGAAAGACTGATTTAAAGTCCCATGGCTTTTTTGCAAATTGGGAGCCAAATGAAGAATATAACCTATGCACCGCTGGTGGCGATAATAGCAAAGTTAAAGCGTTCAAACGATTTTTAGATAGTGATGAACGCATTTTGATCTGCACACATGCAACCCTCCGCTTCGCATTTGAAGAATTGGAAGACGAAAAATTTAACGACACACTTTTGGCAATCGATGAATTCCATCATGTGTCGGCGGATAAAGATAACAGTCGTTTAGGCAATTTGTTACATTCCCTCACATCTAAATCTAATGTTCATATAGTGGCAATGACAGGGTCTTATTTCCGTGGTGATGGCGTGCCGGTTTTGCTTCCTGAAGACGAAGAAAAATTCACCAAAATAACCTACAATTATTATGAGCAATTGAATGGTTATACTTATCTGAAATCTCTGGGAATTGGATATCATTTCTACCAAGGGCGTTATACAAGTGCGATCAATGAAATTCTTGATACAAACAGGAAAACCATTTTGCACATTCCAAATGTGAACGCTGGTGAATCCACAAAAGATAAATATCAAGAAGTTGACACAATCTTAGACCAAATAGGTGACGTTGAAAGCCAAGATTCAAATACTGGAATAATTTCATTAAAGCGGCATTTGGACGGCAAAATTCTAAAAGTTGCAAACTTGGTGGAAGAAAGCGGTCGTGAGCGCGTTGTAGAATATTTACGCAATGTGAAATCTGAAGAAGATATGGATTTGATTATTGCTTTGGGAATGGCAAAGGAAGGTTTTGATTGGCCTTATTGTGAACACGCACTTACTGTTGGTTATCGCGGGTCATTAACCGAAGTTATTCAAATTATTGGTCGCTGCACGCGCGACAGTGCCAACAAAACCCATGCACAATTTACAAATCTTATTGCCCAGCCAGATGCCGCCGATGATTTGGTTACATTGTCAGTCAATAATATGCTTAAGGCGATAACCTGTTCACTTTTGATGGAGCAAGTTCTTGCGCCGAATTTCAAGTTCAAAACAAAAGTTTCAGATGATGACGAAGCCGAGGCTGGTGAAATCAAAATTCGCGGATTTAAAGAACCTTCTTCAAAGCGCGTCCGTGATATTATTGAATCCGACTTGAATGACCTGAAAGCGTCTATTCTGCAAGATGATAAAATTATTAAGGCATTGCCGGGCAATGTTGACCCCGAAGTTATTAATAAAGTTATGATTCCTAAAATCATTCGAATTAAATATCCCGAATTATCAGATGAAGAAGTCGAAGAAGTTCGCCAACATGTTGTAGTTGACTCTGTGGTCAAAAATGGTGAAATCAAAGAAACTGGCGATCAAAAATTCATTCGCATGGCTGGTAAATTTGTTAATATTGATGACTTACATATTGACCTAATTGATAGCATTAACCCTTTCCAAAAGGCTTTTGAGATTTTATCTAAATCTGTGACAGCGCGTGTCTTCAGGGTAATTCAGGAGGCTATTGAAGCGACACGTATTCAAATGACTGACGAAGAAGCCCTAATTTTGTGGCCAAAAATTAAGAGCTTTGTTCAAAATAGCGGCGGCAATGAACCAAATATATCTTCCATAGACCCGCAAGAGCGGCGTTTGGCGGAAGCATTGGTGTATATTAAAGCTCAGCGTAGAACTCAAGGAGTTTGATGTGGAGCGTGAAGATCTCCTAAAATTAATTGCGGAAGATGACCTTGGTCTTTTAAAGGTTAAGACAAGGGTATCTTCTGTTGCCAGTGCAGACGAACGTTTGGTTAGCTCTTTTGAAGAAATAAATAAGTTTGTATTAGAACATAGCCGAGAGCCAAAGGCTGGTTCTGGCATTCAAGAGCATCAATTATATTCGAGGTTAAAAGGCATTCGTAAAAACCAAGATAAAATGTTGGCACTCAAGCAGTATGACGTTCATAATTTACTTGATTGTGAGGTGAAAGAAATAACTTCAATTTCTGACATTTTTGACGATGATGACCTTGGAATTCTTGATGATGTTCCTGAGAGCATTTTCATGCTTAAGCATGTTAAGCCAAGTTCACGGGAAGCCGCAGAGTATATATCAAAACGCAAAAAATGTGCTGACTTTGAGAAATATGAGCACTTGTTCCCTAAGGTTCACGAAGAATTGAGGCAGGGTTATCGAACAATTAGAAAATTCAATGATAAAGGCGAAAACCTTCAAGAAGGGCAGTTCTATGTTTTATCGGGAATGCTCTTGTATTTGGAACAAGTCGATATAACGTCCGAAGAGAAGACAGTTAATGGCAAGCGTTTTAGAAAAGATGGACGAACCAGATGTGTTTTTGAAAACGGCACTGAATCTGATATGCTTTACAGATCTTTGGCAAAGTCTCTCTATCAGGACGGCAGAATAGTTACTGAACACAAGGAAAGATTACTCGATGAATTGGAAAATATTTCGAGCGAAGATGAAGAAACGGGATATATTTACGTTTTGAAATCTCAAAGCAAACGTCCAGAAATCCAATCCATCAAAGACCTTTATAAGATTGGTTTTTCACGTGTCCCAGTCGAACAACGCATTAGAAATGCTGAAAATGATCCGACTTATTTGATGTCTTCCGTTTCAATAGTTACTGCATATCGTTGTTTCAATATGAATCCACAAAAGTTGGAACTGTTGTTACACACTTTTTTTGGAGCTGCTTGTCTTAATATTGATGTATATGACGAAACTGGAAAGCGGTTCATTCCGCGCGAGTGGTTTGTTGCCCCGTTTGGCATCATCGAGAAAGCAATAGATTTAATCTTAACTGGTGAAATTGTAGATTTCAAATATGATGTTACCAGTCAAATTATTGTTTCTCGTTAAATTCAATTTGTTCAAATTGCGGGTTCAAAGGGGTTTGAAAAGCTCCTTTGTCTGGGGTGTCCAGAGGGGCGCGAAAGCCCTTTTTGGTCATGGGGTCGAGGGGAGAGTGAAATCTCCAATTGTCGTGGTTCAGGGTGCGAAAACTCTGGTCTCCATGAAGTGGCGGTATCCAAACGGTGGACGGTTGGTCTCTCGGATAGAGGCTGGGTTCAAAGGGGCAGGCAGGCCCATTGTTCGTGGTCAAGCTGCGAAAGGCTTGTGCGTATCCAAAACGCAAAGGGTTGGTCGAAGGGGTTTGGGGAGAACGAAGTCTCCCCTATTGGCGCAATAAGGCTCAATGCCTTTTCTGCGCCAACCGCCAAGAGGGATGCAACGGGAGAAGTGCAAACGGTCTCCCTTGCCAAGATAGCCCCTGTTTCAAATTTTGCGCACGCAAATTTGTAATACAGGGGACATCTTGCAATCGGCATAAGACGATAGTTTTGCTAAAATTTGGGAAGGGGCTGGTGCTTATTTAATAATAGCATGAGGGTGCTCTGCTAATAAACAATCTCGCAATTGGATAAATGAATATCGCATTGATTCACAGTGCAATGCAACAAATATTTGCGGAAAACAGCTAGAGCGAACTCAAGCCGTTTTAGGTTTATTGATATAAATTCGTGATGCTACCACCACGAATAATAGACAATGTCTTTGCCGTTTTCGATTAATTTGCGGGCTTTGGCGATAAAGTCTAAATCGTGATTTAGCTCTTCGCCTGTGCTTTCACCAAAGAAAAATCCGCGGGTTTCGGGAAGATTTTTGCCCGTAATCGCGGCCTCAATTGCATCAAGGTCGTGGGTGTTAAGCGATAAGGTGTCGCAATTAAATTCGGGGTTAGTGCCGCCTTTGGTTTCGTATAATTTTTGCATCAAACCGTGAAGGTTTGGGTGCTTGCGCCAATAGTGAAATTGGGTTGAGTTTTCGTCTAATTTGAAATCTACCGCTGGACGGGTTTCAACTTTTTCTAATGCGAATGCATACATATCTAATCCCATTTTAGTCTCCTATTTAGTTTAGGCCGAACATGATTGCGCGAGCCATGGAGACAATCGGCGCACGCCATCATGCGCGTTCAATGCCTCAACACGGCTTTGGCACAAAGGTGGTGCGGGTAAGGTGTAACCGTGGGGCTTGAACGAATAAGCATGTGGCGGGTGCAAAACGTCACCATGAATTGGCGGCGCATTTGTCGGTTAAATACTGGAGCTTTGGGATCTATTGCTTCGCTGGTTTTTAAGTTGCCCCCGCATTGCAGCAAAGATTTTGTTAGAAAACCCAATGTCACAATTTAGGAACGATATTGAGGTTTAAGATGGCAAAGAGAAGCGGAAAGTTAGAGGGCATATCAGCGGTTAAAGGCGGCGAACTTTGGTTCACAATCGAAAGCACGGGGCGCGGTGAATTTCATTTAAGGCTTACCAAGGCAGGGCAATTTTATCTTTTGCAAAGCGTAAACGGCGAACTTCCGCATAAGTGGAATGATAGCGATATTTTACGCGCCCTATTCGAGTTAATCGAAACGCCAATGTATAAGGCCGAATTTTATTGCAATCATTATTCCGGTTTTAGCGATAATGATATTCCGTTTTAGACTTTCAGTTTTGCTTCTCAATTGATTGTTAGTAATGTGGAATGTGAGCATGAACGAGTTAGCAAGATAATAATCTCATAGCCCTCTAAAGAGAATATACCTGAGTGACTACATTTACTTTAGGGGCGAAATGACCTATTTATGAGGAGCAATATAAACCAAAATTATAGTGAATTTAGAGTCGAAAGCCAAAGCATGGGAAATGAATCTACGCCAGAGGAAAACTCAGACGAATTCCAAATTCAAAACATTGTAAGGGATATCGACAAGTTAAAATCAAAGATACGATTACTTGATTGGGACTCTATTCGGAACAGAAAAATCAAGAAAAAAAATGCTAGAAATTATTTCTTGCGAAATATACGAAAAGAATTGGATTTACTTGAAGAAGCGGCAAATAAAGAGTTTATTTCCGATGAAGAGTATGCGCATGAAGCAAGTCATCCTGACGCAAGTAAAATCAGTAGTGAAAGAGCAATTATTAAGGAAAGCCAAGGTTCGAATTTTGTTGAAAAACGATTTTTAACAAACTATACTGTCTTGGTGGCTGCACAAAAAGCGTTACTCCTACGTGCCATTCAGTCCACATATGGCCTAACCGGTGAGGTGGCGAAAGCCTTTTCAGCGAAAGTTCACTCGGAAGCATTACAGCTTCAATCGGGTGAAAAATTGCTCCGCAATATTCCTCTGCCAAGTTCTGCGCCAGAATTATATGATAACCGAGCTGACAAAACAGAAAATGCCGTAAATTTTATAGAAAGAGTATGGGGCGAGCACATTCAAAGTAATTCAATCTATAGAGATGAATTACATGCACTTGACCCTAAAATACTACAAGCAGTAAGGAATTATTGTTTTACGCGCCCAGAAATAGATATCGACAAAATATTACCGAAAGAGCCTTACTATCGCTTCTTAGAAACAGTAAAGACAGCAAGTCCAGACTCAAAAGAGTTTGCCGAAGCAACAATCAAAATCGCCGAACGTTTAAAAAAAGAACGACAAAAACATCCAACTGTAAAATAGCGAAATATATTTCGCGCATTCTATTGTCATAGTTGCGGTTATGTGCTACTAAAATAGCGAAGGCATTTAGTGCTGCGCAAACTAATCCTTCATTCCAAGTAATTTGAGACACCCTAACAGGTGGATTGTGGAGCATTGCCATGAATAAGGACAATGAAAGAGAAACTGCGTGCAAAAAACCTGCTGAATTTTTGGCTGACGAAAATGAAATTTCTCATTTTGTTGCACCGTCAATTTGCCACGAGTGCCCGTTGGCAAAAATAAAGTCTTGTGCTTGGCATGAATATCATTCGAATAAACACACAGATGAATATGTCGGATGGGATGTCACCTATTCGCCCTGCGAGAAGGTTTTGACGCTTCCTTCAGTTATTCGCCGCGAAGCCATAGTGCTAAAAACTTTGATGCCATCATCTAAACGCTACCGCGCCTCTCAATTTAAGGACATACTGAACGATTATGAAGGTGAAACATTCAACCATTTTGGATATTATTTTGACCATCTAGAATTATGTCCGTGGGAGATTTTTAATGTATTGAATCCAAAGAATGAATTAGTCGGAGGTGACATTGCCGCGTCTTGGATAGGCGTGTTCTTAAATTGGGCGGAGCGCGAGCCGATTTTGATAAATAGAAAAACACATGAAAGATTGAGCCTTATTTATCTCGTGATAGCGATAAAATTTCCACATTTGATAAATCACATCGTCAAATAATAATAATATTTAGTTGGGGGCGCAAAAGCCCCCAACTCTCTCTTGACGTTATGCCATTTTGAATTTCCAAATTTGAGGAGCTCAAAATGACCGAAGAAAATCAAAAGCCATTACTTTATAATCGCCCGAATACTAATGGCGATCATAAGCGAAGCCTAACTAACCAAAATGGCTATTCGCACAATAACCTTACCTATTACCCAGAGCCATCACGGCGAGAAATGGGTTCAATGATGAAATCATTTTTGTTAATTGGCACTGGTGCAGTGGCTGTTGCCGCTACAGAAAAGTTTGCACCAAATGATTATAAGATTTCAAAACTTTTAGGTTCGTTTGAAGCGAATATTGAAGAGGAAGTCCTTAACAAAACTAAAGATATTGAAACATATTATCTGGCGCAATTTGAAGAATTTAAAGGCGAAGTCGCAAGGTATGTCGAAGCAAGTAACGCGGCGGCTCGCGCCCAAAATGAAGCGGTTTTACAGTATTACAAAGCCTCGTATGAACGCGCCCAAGTTTTAATGCAAGGTATGGTAAATTTACGGGCTTTTGTCGTGCAAAAGTTTGTGAATGTTGCGGAAACTTTGAATTCGGCGGATTTGGGAATTAGTTCTGGTTCATTGGCGGCTGGTCGATTGATTGGATTATTTGACCCAAATTTGGGTGATGCATTCAAGGACTATGGAACAGATGGCGGCGAATTAGCCGCGCAAAGACTTGAAGAATTTTTCAATCGCGGCATGGCTATAAATATCCCTGCACCGGATAATATATTGCCATCACCTGACGAAGTGATTGCCGAACTTGAGGATATTGAAACCCCTGACGCACCAAAAGCACCTAAATTAACACGCTATAATCAGCGTAATAATGAAGGCGAATAATATGTCGAGGCGGCGTTTTGGCGACGCGTTTGGATTATTTTCAAATACGCAAAGACATCTTCACCATCAATTTGAGCAAACGCGCGCGCGTGAACGTGCGTTTGAAGTTGATAGGTTTCTAGCCAATGCAGAGCCTTCAGATTTGCTAGGCAATGGCAGGCTGGCAAATTATTATGATTTACAGGATGCCAATCTCTTAAGTGGTAAGGGTTTAATTATTGGCGGCTGGGACGGTGAATTTTTAACCTACCAAGGCGATGCTAGTCTCGTGACTTTTCTTCGCGCTGGAGGAGGGAAAAATATTAACTTTATTTTCAATAACTTAGCTTTTGTAAAAGATAGATCATTTGTAGTTATTGATATTAAAGATGGTGAGAACGCATATTGCACTGCTGATTATCGCAAAAATGTTCTTGGACAAAAATGCATATTTTTGAATCCATTTGAGTTATTGGGCTTTGGCAATACTAAAATAAACCCTCTTAATGCCTTGCTTGAACTACAAAATTCAGGCGAGGCAATAGATTCAGAATATGACGATATTGCCGAAATTATTATTCCAACGCCCCTAAAAAAATCATCAAATGATTGGGTGGCATATGGGTCGCAACAAATTATCTCGTGGCTATTAAATTATTTAGTTATTGAAGATTCCAAAAATCTAAATGTTGGCTATTTGTGGAGGTTTGTAAATTCTGGCGGCTTGGAACAAGCTAATTATTTTTCCTATATGAAGATATCATCAGATGAAAGTGTCGCAACACGCGCATCATTGTATGAGGACATGGCGAAAGTTTCGCCTAAACAATGGCTTGCCTATATGTCAGAAATTCAAAAGGCAGTGTCAGTATTTAAACCTGAAACATTGCTTGAAAAATCAAGTCGCATAAATGAATTTGATTTTGCATTGTTAAAGCAAGAACCGCATACGGTTTATATTATGTTGCCGTCTAAAAAGGTTGAGTCTGCGGCGAAATGGCTAGGTTTGATTATTAATCATATTATTGAAGCGGTGGCAGCCGCACGCGGTGATATAAGAACTACTTTTATTCTCGATGAAATGCCACAATATTATGCGCTTGCAATTCTAAAAGGCCTACGTCTTTATCGTGCTCGTGGTTTGAATTTCTGGATGTTCGCGCAATCAAGATTGTCGTTACTGTCGCGGTGGAGCAGCGAAATGGTCGGTGAAATAGAAGACCAAGCGGCGGTAACAATTTATAAAAATGTTACCGAACCAAGCGTTTTGAAGGACATTGAATATTGGTCGGGTAGCCAAACAATATTAAATCGCAATCTAGGCCATAATGGCGGCGTGCAACAATCGGGCAATGCGGGGCTATCAGAATCAAAGCGCAATGTTTTGCAAGCCGAAGATATTTTATCACTTAATCAAGACCAGCATATTATTCGCGTATCGAATATGCCGCATCTTATTATTGCCGATACTGTGCCATATTTTGCAATCCCAGAATGGAATGAAGGCCTAAACGATGTTCGAAAAATGCACGCCGGACAAAAAAGCACTGGCGTCAAGATTGAGGGGATTGATGAATGAGCGAACCCGAAAATATCAAGGGAAAATTCAATACGGAAGTTAAGCGCACCGCGCATGAAATAAGAACTATTAAGCGTGGCAATCGATTAATGGGTATGGCGAATGCCCATTTTGAAAAACATTCTGGCGCATGGATTAATAAACGCTATGGCGAATTAATTACTTCAAAAGCCGTTCCTGCCCCCGAATTAACGCCGCACGGTATGAAGGCTAGCCCGTCGCAAAAGGCGTTAAGCGCGGCACGCAATGACATTTTTTCGCGTCATAAAAATCGTCTCAAAGGTATCGGCGAAAAGGTTACGCGCATAATTGAAAGTAAGGCCAACGGCAAAGAACTTAACCTAGATAATTCGAAAAGCAAAACGCTTGCCAGAGACCGCGATACTGATTTGGGACGCTAAATTGTCTTGACCACCTAAAAGGCCAATAAAACCGCCATTTTCCTTGCATTTTCGCCATAAAATATGATATTCTAAAATTAGGTAAATAATTTTGGGCTGGTATCAAATACCCCCAAAATTATTTTTGAACAATCTAAACTATCTTCAATTGAGCATGGCGCTCTTTGAAGTGAGATTGTATGGAAACGCTACAAGAAATTTTTGAACGGAATAGAGACCATTATCGGGGAATAGTCGATGATATGGATGGCTTTAGCGCGTCTGAAAAAGACGAGGCTATTACTATTATTTTTAACACGCTTCATTCAATAATTGAGCAAGTTTGGGGCGTGCATCCTGTGCAATTAGCACTGTATGATAAGTTCAAAAACGCTTCCCAAAATATGCCTAAATATGATAGTCTGACCTCTCTCGCAAAAGCTGAGCCTGTTGACCTCAAGATTGAGGGCGTGCAAATTTCACAACCACAATCTATTCCAAATGAGGACATCACGCCATGATGGATAAGCCCGCTAAAAAAGCTGTATTGTATTGCAGAGTTTCGTCACCTCACCAAGTGAAACGCGGTGATGGCCTTGGTTCACAGGAATCTAGAAATAGAGATTATTGCAAACATATTGGTCATGAAGTCGTGAAAGTCTTCAAAGATGATTTCACAGGGCAATATGCCCGTCGTCCTGCTATGGACGAAATGATGAAATATCTTAAGAAAACACCACGCGGAAGCCATGTGGTCGTAATTGATGATATTAATCGCTTTGCACGGGGTTTAGAGGCTCACTTATCGCTTCGCGCTGCACTTGATTCAATTGGTGTGGGGCTTGAGTCCCCTAGCATCGAATTTGGTGATGATAGTGATAGCAGATTAGTTGAACATTTGCTTGCGAGTGTAAGCCAACACTCACGGCAAAAAATTCAAGAAACTACAATTCATAGAATGACCGAACGCGCCAAAAATGGCTTCTGGGTGTTTCAAGCACCTTGGGGTTATAAATATGCGCCCTGCCCAACTGGCGGAAAGATGCTTGTGCGTGATGAACCAAAAGCAAGCATAATGAAGGAAGCTCTTGAAGGCTTTGCTTTGGGAAGATTCGAAAGCCAAGTGGAAGTGAAACGGTTCTTAGAGTCATTTCCACAAATTCCAAATACTAATGGCATAATCGCGAATGAGCGTGTCCATCAATTACTCACCCAAATTCTATTTGCAGGTTATGTTGCCGTGCCAAGATGGGGTATTACTCCGCGTCTAGGTAAACATGAACCACTTATAAGCCTCGAAACTTTTAACACTATCCAAGAGCGGCTCTTTGGCAAGCGCCGCGCCCCTATTCGGGCGGATATAAATGAAGACTTCCCATTGCGGGGTCATGTGTGCTGCGCAAGCTGTGAGAAGCCGATGACGGCAAATTGGAGTAAAGGGACACACAAATCCTATGCCTATTATTTGTGCCGCACCAAGGATTGCTCTGAAAGTGGAAAATCAATTCCAAAGGATCAATTGGAAGGTGATTTTGAAGAACTGCTAAATTCACTGCAACCTGCTCCGACATTAATTAAATTGGCGGAGCAAATGTTTCGTGACCTTTGGGATAACCAAGCCAATAAGGCAAGTGCCAAAAAAGTTGAGATTAAGCAACAAATTGCAACATTGGATAGAGAAACGGCACAATTATTGAAACGGTTGGTGGAGTCTGACGTAAGAGCAGTTATCAAAACCTATGAGAACCGCATTGCTGAAATTGAAAATCAAAAGAATCTATTGGCTGAAAAAATTGGAAAACGCGATGTTCCTGTTGCAAGCTTCGACGAAACTTTTCGAACGGCGATAGCCTTCCTCGCAAACCCTTGTTTTCTTTGGAAAAGTGATAAGTTAGAGGAGAAGAAAATGGCTATCAAACTAACCTTCCCATCCCACATTTTATACCACCGAAACGAAGGTGTTCGAACGGCACAACTTTCCTTGCCTTTCAAGGCATTAGGTAGTTTTTTTGGGCTAAAAAGAGAGATGGCGCACCCGGCGCGATTCGAACGCGCGACCTTTGCCTTCGGAGGGCAACACTCTATCCAGCTGAGCTACGGGTGCTTCACACTCGACATAAGTGAAAGCGGCGGTTTCGGCAAGTGTTTGATGCTTTGCACGCCGTACTAATTTATGTATTTTGGCTTTATTATAAATCAGAGGCGAAAAATGCGATATTTACATACAATGGTTAGGGTTAAAAACCTTGATGAAGCGCTTAATTTTTACTGCAATGGGCTTGGTCTTAAAGAAGTAAGACGTAATGAAAGCCAAAAAGGGCGCTTTACTTTGGTTTTTCTAAGCACCGATGAAGATTGGGAAAGTGCCCAGCCAAGCGAAACCAAGCGCGGTGCGCCGCATGTCGAGCTTACTTATAATTGGCCAGATGAAAATGGAAATGTTGAAAACTATCATGGTGGCAGAAATTTCGGGCATTTAGCGTATGAAGTTGATAATATTTATGAATATTGCGCGCATTTGCAAAGTATGGGAATTATAATCAACCGCCCGCCGCGCGATGGGCAAATGGCCTTTGTTCGAAGCCCTGATAATATTTCAATTGAAATCCTACAAAAAGGAAATCCGCTAGCGCCGCAAGAACCTTGGCAATCAATGCCAAATATTGGCGAATGGTAGAAATAAAAATGTCGCCATGCTGGGGTCATGGCGACATTAAATATAAATTGGCCACCCGCCTCGAAGGCAGCCAATTTAAATTACCATTTGTATTTTAGACCAACCATATAAGTACGTGGTGGACCTTCTTGTGATTTTTCAGCAACATAAGATGGCTTTCCACCTGCTGGTGTGAAGCCACCGCCCCAACCTGAATATCTTTTATTAACCCAATCAAAGGCGTTATAAACTTGGCCTTCAACAATCAAGCTATTGCCGTTTGGCATATTGAATTCTTTAGAAAGTCTAAAGTCAATTTGTTTAAAGCCAATTTTTTCACGCGGTAGTAGGTTTGCATCAATTGTGCGTAAAGTATTTCCACCTGCACCATTATCAAAGAAGCCGATTTGTGTGAAAGGTGTGCCGCGACGTACATTGACAATACCTGACAAACGAATATCCCATGGCAAGTCTTTAATAAAAGTACCATAGAATGCCCAAGGATTAACGCCCTCTGCATAATGCCAACCACTTGCTGGTGCGCTTGCATAGTCAAACATGAAAACATCATTGTGACCTGTTGCTTCTGCGTCATTAAGCTCTAATTTTGCAGTCCAGCCATAACCATCGTTTTTGGTGTATGCTTTGTCTGCAGTTAGATATAATGATGTTTGACGATTGCGACGATCTGACCTTGAAACAAGTAGGTTGCCATAATTTGGTACGCCGTCGCTCCATGGCTGTGTTTGGAATTGATCGCCATGTGTGCCATCACCAAGGTTGCCCCACGTGCCATCAATTTGGCGATTACCCAATACCCAATTGAATAAATCATGGCCTTCAACATGTTCAACAATTGCTTGGGTTTGTATTTTTCCAAATTTCTTACGCAGACCAAGGCTGAATTTGTCATTGTATGGAACTTTTACATTATTATTAATTGCAAAAATTTCACCTTTAATGTCTAAATCATTTGCTTTTGCTATCATAGAAGCGGGGTTTGAAAAATAGTTTGCGTCCCATTTCACCCAACTGCGGTCATTCTGAAATGGTGATAACTCTGTAGTGTAGAACTTCAGCTGTGCATTATGGATTGTTTGACGACGCATTTCTAATTGTGCAGCATCGAAGATATTGCGGTCATAATAACGACCAATACCACCAAATACTACCATATCGCTATCACCATGCACATCATAAGAGAAACCTAAACGTGGTTGGAATAAATTAGTAGGTGATTTACGATTAGAGCCGTTTGAAATAAAGTCGTTTGCATTATATGCTTTATTAAAGCCAACATGCGCACGCATTGCGGCCGCTACATCAGATGGGGTAACCCATTTGTTGTTCATCATATTGGTTTCATAATCCCAACGGATGCCAAGGTTGAAGGTCCAATGTTGGTCTAAAACCCAATCATCTTGGATATATGCACCCAATTGAGTGTTTGTTGCACCCAATAATGGATCACCATCCATGATTTTAGCTGCGATTGGCGTATTATTTCCGCCAAGAACAAAAGTACGAACATCGAAGAATAATTCAGGGTTTGAAACTGGAATTGCTTCAGAAGCCTCATATTCATAGCGTGCAATTTTACCGCCAATTTTCACTGTATGGCGACCATTCCAATCAATATTAGAAAGGGTCACTTCATCTTTTAAAGTGGTATTAAGTTGGTTCTTGTCTTGCGCATATGGAATGCCACCAAACGTCCCAGTAACGCGGCTAAAATTTGTAATTGGTTCATTTAGAGGTTTTGACATTTCTGTCTTTACTAGAGTAATACCAGGACCCGTTGAAGTTGGTCTTTGTCCCCAATTATTTTTTTGGTATGATAACGAAGCTTCGTTTACAAAATTTTCACCGCGGTGACGCCATTTTAACAATGCAAGCTTTTCATCTTGTGCTTGAGAATTTCCACGCTCAAAAGCATTCGTTCCGCCGAATCCGCGAAGATCATCTTCTTTGCGTGTTTTTAATTCTAAATCAAAGGTGTCAACATCACTCATAAGGTAAGTTAATTTACCCCAATAAGTATCTTGGCTAAAATCTTTCGCAAATGAGCCATTGTATTTAGATGCCAATGCACTTGCCAAAGTAGTCATAGATGCATTTGCTGTTTCAGTTGCTGGATTAACAAGCATTTGTGAAGCTGTTGGCATCAAAACTGAAGCAGAAGGCCTGCTATCGCGACGAATTTCTGCAGATGCAGCCCAGAATAATTTATCTTTAATAATAGGGCCAGACATTGTTGCGCCATATTCTTTATTTGATAAATCAGGTTTTGGGTTGCTGCGTTCATAATATGGTTGACCAATCATACCTTTTGATTGGTAATTGCCGAAAACTGAACCTTTAAATTTATTAGTACCTGTGATTGTTACAGCGGTAATAATCGCGGAAGATGCCTGCTCATATTCAGCTTTAAAGTTTTGTGTTGAAACTTTATATTCTTGAATTGCATCCTGCGGGAATGGATTACCACGAGAAGCATCTTGGCCAGCAATACCACCTTGAAGAACTTGGTTCTTTTGGCTCATGCCATCAATAAACAAATTCACAGCATTAGCACTTGAAGCGCCAGACTGAATCACTTTGCGTTCAGGGTCTGTAGAATAAGAAACACCTGGCGCTAAAGCGGCAAATGATAAGAAGTTACGACCATTTTGCGGGATGGATTCGATTTGAGTTTTTGAAACTGAAGTTGCAACTTCTGAAGTTCTAACTTCTTTTCTGCGACCAATTACTGTTACAACTTCAGTTGCTTTCGACATGTCGGAAGTCAAAGAAGTAGTTTCGCCAACAGTCAAAAGAACCGATTCGTTTAGAACCTTACCATCTGGCGATTTAAAGGTTACATTGTATGTACCTGGTCTTAAGCCAACGATACTATATGAGCCATCAGCTTGGACATTTACTGTAGCTTTTGCACCATTATCAACGTTAGTAGCAGTAACTTTTGTGCCAGCAGGTGCAGAAATTACGTGCCCCTGTAAGCCAGATGTTGTTTCAACTGCCATTGCTGGTGTTGAAGTCATAATTGTTAGACCAAGCGCTGCACTTAATGCAAACGCTGAAGCGCTAACACTTAGCGACTTAAATTTATTGAAGCATCTCATTCAATTCCTCCCTCAGAAAGCTTCTACGCGAACTTAGTTTCGATAATTCGAAAACTTTTTAAAGGAGGGGTGAGTAAACGTTTGCGCATTCATTATAACAGAACCCAGCTTTGTCACACTTTATGTGTAAACATCAACTGCGCCACCTCCGATTAAAATATTCTTGTAACTAAATTTTGTGTTTCTATTTGTGTAAACGTTTACAAGAAGCTTGTCAATAAATTTATAAAATAGTGCATTTTATGTAATGGCTTGCATTAATATATTGATTTATATAATAAAATTTGAACAACGCATAAATTTAGACACCGCTTTTGCAATAATCTTTTATAAAATCTACATGGGGTATGAAAAATTTTGCATTTTCTAAAATGACATCTTCAACATTTTTTAAAAATGACACTAAATCTTCATCAGGAATAAGGTTTGTCATTGGGTCAGGATTAATTTTTAAGCCTTGACCTAACAAAACTTGAACCCAACTTTCCTCTTTAAATAGCTCATTATTTGTTTGAAAAAAGCGCCCTGACGATTTGAAAAGCTCAATTCTATCATTTAGGCTTTGTGGGATTTCCATATTTTTACAATATTTCCAGAATTCACTATCTGTACGGTTTGTTATTTTATAATGTGCAATAATAAAATCACGAACAAATTCGTATTCAGCCTCTGTTTGTCGGTTATATTCATCAATGTCGACTTGTGAAAATCTATCTGATGGGAAAAGAGATAATAAGCGTAAAATTGCCGTTTGTATTAAATGTATTGAAGTTGATTCTAATGGTTCTAAAAACCCACTTGAAAGGCCAATTGCCACACAATTCTTTTTGAAAACCTCTTTTCTTTTTCCTGGCGTGAATTTTACTAATTTAGGTTCGTTCAAAGCTTCGCCATCAAGGTTTTTTAGCAATATATCGAGAGCATTTTCATTATTCATATAATTACTTGAGAATACGTGCCCATTTCCTATTCTGTGTTGCAATGGAATGCGCCACTGCCAGCCGCTTTCATGGGCAGTTGAGCGTGTGTAAGGCGTTAATTCTTGTGCGCTTGTGCAGCCAATTGCATAGGCACTGTCACATAATAACCATTTAGAATATGAATCAAATTCTGCCCCCAATGTCTGAGAAATTAAAAGACCGCGTGCACCAGAGCAATCAACAAATAATTCACCTGAAACACTATTTCCATTTTCTAAATCTAAAGTTTCGATAAAACCATTTTCAGAATTTACATTAACTTTGGTTATTTTACCTTCCGTTCGTTTTACTCCGTAATTTTGGGCTATTTTACGTAGATATTGTCCGAATAAAGCTGCATCAAATTGATAAGCATAATCAAAATCTGCCATTGGCGAATTTAAATCTTGCCCATTTGGCATGGCAAACTTGTTCATGCGCGCTGCAACAACGCCTATAGAATAATTATCTAAATCTTTTAAATTTGCTGTGTCTTTTAATTTAGACCAAAATTGATATGTACGCATCCATAAAAGATCTGTACCAACTTTTCCAAAGCCATGTATATAAGTTGTGTTTTTATCGCGCCAATCAACAAATTCTATTCCAAGTTTGAATGTAGCTTGGGTTGCTTTCATCATTTCAACTTCGTTTAAACCAAGCAATTGATTATATATTTTTATTGCGGGTATTGTAGCCTCGCCAACGCCAATAATTCCAATTTCATCACTTTCTACAAGCTCAATTTGAATTTTGCCCATTAGTAATTTGCCCATAAGGGCAGCAGTCATCCAACCAGCAGTTCCACCGCCAACAATTACCATTTTTTTTATTAATTGATTTTGCATTTTAGCGCCCTTAACAAAAATTCAAAATGCCGCAGATTTTTATCTTTACCAAATCAGATTTTGAAAATAATGTAAACGTTTACATATTATTATAATTAATATCCCAAGACATTTAAATTGCAATGGGTACGAGGTGGAAAATGGGGCAATTTATAAAAGAATACGTTGTTGTTGGCGGTGGCTCTGCAGGATGGATTGCAGCAAGTTGTTTGGCACGTGTTTTGTTAAAGACACCAAAAGGTGGTTTTAAAATTACCCTAGTTGAATCAAGTGATATCCCAATTGTTGGGGTAGGGGAGGCAACAATACCATCTGTTCAAGACTTGTTGCGGTTTTTGAATATTGATGAAAAGGATTTTATAAAAGAGACCAATGCTACATATAAATTAGCCATTAGGTTCAAGGATTGGTCACACATTGGCGGCGATTATTGGCATCCATTTGGTGAGTTTGGGCCGCTAGTGGAAAATTCAGCATTGTATCTTCATTGGCTTCAACAAAGGCAACAAAAAAGTAAGATTCCATCACTTTATGATATATCAATTTGTTCCGTTGCTGCAAAAAATAACAAATTTGCTTTACCGGATAAAAATGGGCAATCGGTACGAAATTGGCTTAATTATGCATATCATTTTGATGCAGGTCTGTTCGCCGAATATTTAAAGGGTTATGGAAAATCAAAAGGTGTTAATCACATTATCGGGACTATTGGCAATGTTCAGCAAGATGAAAGTGGAAATATTAATAGCTTAATTTTAAATGATGGCAGGGTAATTAATGGTGATTTTTTCTTTGATTGCACAGGGTTTGCCGCGCTTTTGATTGATAAAACGCTTGGTTCAAATTACGAAGATTGGACTAATTTTTTACCCGTTGATACGGCTTTAGCTGTTCCAAGTGAAACTACATTGCCGCTAAATCCATATACTTTATCAACTGCACGTGAAGCAGGCTGGACTTGGCGCATTCCACTTCAATCAAGGGTTGGAAATGGCTATGTATATTCTTCACGTCACACAGATGAAGAAAAGGCAAGAAATATTTTGCTAAATGCTTTGGACGCAAAGCCGCTTGCAGACATTCGAAAGATAAATTTTAAAGCGGGAAGACGTAAAGAAACATGGGTTAAAAATTGCGTTGCTTTGGGTTTGGCATCTGGCTTTTTAGAACCATTGGAATCAACAGCAATACACTTAGTGATTGCAAGTATTTTTAAATTTTTTGAACATCTACCGCAAACTAAGGATTATGAATTCCTTAGACGCCATTATAATAATAAATTTATTACAGATATTGAAGAAATACGCGATTTCATCATCTTACATTATCACGTTTCAACACGTAATGATTCTGATTTCTGGAAATATGTTACGAATATGGAAGTACCAGATAGCTTAAAAAGCAAGATTGAAATTTTTAAACAACAAGGTAAAATTTTAACAAGTCAAACAGACTTGTTTCGTGCTGGCTCATGGGTTTCTGTAATGGTTGGAATGGGTCTTATGCAAGAATATCCATTGCCAATTCTTGAAACTTTACCAAATGACTTTTCTACGCATATTATCAACGAAGTCGCAAATGCGATTGATAACGATATAAAGAGCGCACAAAATCACGACGAGTTTTTAAAAAATTTTTAAAAAACTAATTTAGAAAAATCACGCCACTTGGCTGGTTTCGACGTCTAATAATAGTGCGTGTAAAGCTGATTGGGATCTTGCGGCGCGTAGGGCAGATCTTACGTGGCTTTGGCGTAATAAACGTGTGATTTTTGCAAGTGCTTTAAGGTGGTTTGCCCCCGATTCCTCAGGCGATAAAAGCATGAATACAAGGTCAGCGGGTTTGCCATCTGGGCTTTCAAAATCGACAGGGGTTTTTAAAAGCGCAAAAACGCCATGTGTACGCTCTATGCCGCTTATACGTGCGTGTGGAACAGCAACACCTTCGCCAACACCAGTTCCGCCCAAGGCCTCACGTGTCATAACGGCTTCAAGTGTTAAGCCTGCGTCAACACCGAAAGCATTACTCGCAACTTCAGTCATTTGGCGCATTATATCGCGTCTATCATCGCCAATTGCCTGAAAAATAATTGCTTCGGGTTTTAACAAATCGCCTAAATTAGGCATAATATTTCGCTTTCAAAAACTTAACCATACTAGGTTTTAAACAGCCGCTTTTATAGGCCAAATTCGAAATAATGAAGCGTACGCCGCTTGCACTAAAGCGGCGTCGCATTAACCGAAAGTATAATATTTTGCAAGCAATCTATTCAGCAACGTCAAGTTGCTTTATGCCTGTGTGGTGATGATCTTTAAGCTTTCTTTTGTTGCGTCTTACCCTTTTTTCAATCTTATCAAGTGCTTGGGCGAACGCTTTGTGTGGATCGTCTGCTTCTGCTTTTGATTCCATTTTTACTTTTGAATCAAGGTGAAGAAGAACTTCGACTACGAAAAGATGGCGCTCTTTACTTAAAGTAACGATTGCTTCGCCATCGCGGGAGCTAGCGTATCGTGCAATACCATCGGTTAAATCACCCTCTATCTTCTCTCGAAGTGCTTCGCCAACGTCAACATTTCTGCCAGTAACACGAATTCGCAATTGGGTCATATAAACCTCCTTATAGTATGAGGCGATGCACGGTTTAATGCACCGCACATTTAATGTAGCAAGCATTCTTAAACTCGCAAGGGATAATTTTCTTAAATCTGTCACAAAAAACAAAAATAAGGTTAAATATTGGTAGGGTTACAGTTTAAATTATTAAAATTAGCCAAGCTTTGCGCGGCGGCGTTGGACAGAAGATGGAATACGCATTGCTTCGCGATATTTGGCAACTGTACGGCGCGCAATATCAATTCCGGTTTCTTTAAGAATATCAACAATTGCATCATCAGATAAAGGTGCAATCGGCTTTTCATCATCAATTAGGCTTTTGATTTGATGTCTTACAGCTTCAGAAGAATGTGATTCATAGCCATAAGATGAATTAATCGCGGTTGAGAAGAAGTATTTAAGTTCAAAAGTGCCGCGTGGTGTTGCAATATATTTATTAGATGTAACACGGCTAACGGTTGATTCATGCATTTCAATAATTTGTGCAACATCTTTTAAAACCAATGGGCGCAAGTGTGACACGCCATAGGTTAAAAAGCCATCTTGGCGGCGCACGATTTCCTTGGCAACTTTAAGAATAGTGCGTGCACGTTGATCCAAAGACTTTACAAGCCATGAAGCATCATTTTGGCATTCAGTGATATAAGATTTTTCATCTTCTGTGCGTGCATTGCGCGAAACAGTTTCACAATAGGCATTATTGACCAAAATTTTTGGCAAAGTGTCGGTGTTTAATTCAACAACCCACATTCCATTTGGCGCTTCACGAACATAAACATCAGGAACAATCGCCGATGTAACACTATTACCAAAAGCAGCCCCTGGTTTTGGGGTAAGGGCGCGAATTTCGCTTATCATTTGCGCCATATCTTCGCCATCAACTTCGCAAATATTGCATAATTGGCGAAGGTCGCGCTTTGCAAGAAGTTCAAGATTTTCCACCAATTTTTGCATGGCGGGGTCAAATCTATCTTTTTCTTTTAATTGTGCGGCCAAACATTCTTCAACATTGCGTGCACAAATGCCGACGGGGTCGAAGCCTTGAAGGATTTGTACAATTTCTTCGATTTTTTCGTTGGAAACGCCAAGATTTGTTGCCGCTTCTTCACAATCAGCGCGCAAATAACCGCCATCATCAACAAAATCGATTAAATATGCTGCAATCAATTTATCTTGTGGATTATCAAAGGCAAGGGCGGCTTGCGCCTCTAAATGGTCATGTAGGCTTATTTCACATGATAATGTGTTTTCAATGCCTTCTAAATCATCATAATGACGCCCATCGCCAGATTTTGACCAATCAATTGTTGAACCAATTGCCTCAACAGCTGGCATATCTGCATCTGAATATAAATCTTCATATGATGCATCAATTGAGCCTTCGGCATTTGGGTCGCCGCTATCTTCGGAAATTGAAATCTCGCTTACGCTAGATTCATTATTATCAGTGCTTGTTTCATCGCTTGAATTTTCATCCTCTACGCGTTCAAGCATTGGGTTTCGTTCAAGCTCCTGCTCGATATATTCGGAAAGTTCAACGCTGGAGAATTGCAGAATCTTAATCGCTTGCTGCAATTGCGGGGTCATCACAAGTGACTGACCCTGTTTCATCTCCATTCTTGGGGCTATTGCCATTTAGAACTTTACCTTTTCGTATAGCACAAAATCATCATGCAAAATATCATGGCCTGATAATTGCATATAACTTTTAACAAATTACTTTTATCTGTGCTAAAAGTGGTAAATAAATTCTAACTAACGCATATAAGCGATTGAAAAAATATCAGTTTTTACTTGTTGTTAAGTTTTGGCGCCATATTTGCGCTAAATTTGATTGGTTTAAAAGTCTTTACCAAGATAATAACGGCGAACATCATCATTATGTAAAACTTCATCAGAAGTGCCTTCAAATAATAGGCGCCCATCGGCAATAATTGCGGTTCTATCAGTGATTTGAAGGGTTTCTCGTACGTTATGGTCGGTTATCAAAACCCCAATATCGCGCCCTTTAAGATATTTAACCAAAGTGCGAATTTCAGAAATTGCAAGCGGGTCAACACCTGCAAATGGTTCGTCAAGAAGAATATAGCTTGGGTTTGTTGCCAATGCGCGCGCAATTTCAAGGCGGCGGCGTTCGCCACCTGATAATGTTGGGGCAGGTTGGTTACGAAGTTTTTGGATGTTTAATTCACTTAATAATTCTTCGGCACGTTGAATTTGCGCATCTTTTGACAAAGAAGTTGTTTCAAGCACCGCCAAAATATTATCAATCACCGAAAGCCCACGGAAAATAGATGGTTCTTGTGGCAAATAACCAAGCCCCATTCTTGCGCGAACATACATTGGCAATTGGGTAACATCTTTGCCATCAATCGTAATTGTACCAAAGTCAGCCGCAATTAAACCAGTTATCATGTAGAAACATGTGGTTTTACCTGCACCATTCGGCCCCAAAAGCCCCAAAACTTCGCCACGTTGCAAAGATAATGATACATCTTTTACAACTTCGCGTCCCTTAAAAGACTTGTTTAGATTAGCCGCATTAAGCCCATCTTTAGACAGTTTGCTGCCACCAGATAATTCAGTAAGTCTATTATTACGCGCCATTTAATTCATTCTTATTTTTTAGGTTTCGATGGCGGTGCATCATTTGGGAAAAATACGCCCTTAACTTTGCCGCTATTTGATTTCATCACTGATTGTTTGGTAATTGTGTTTACACGTAATTCATCACCAGTAAGGACATTGCGGTTTTGGGTTAGGATTACATTTCCAGTAAAAATTATTGTATTATTAGCGGCATCAAAAACCGCACGGTCACCGCGCGCTTTTTCAGTTGGTGATGCGTAAAAAGTTTCACTATCAGAAACTACTTTTTGGATTTTTCCATCACCGGCGCCATTATAGAAAACCACAAATTTTGCAGATCTTATTGCCGCGCCATTTTGAATAACTTCGGCATTGCCGGAGAAAATAGCGCTATTATTTTGTGGCTGCACATCCATTAATGATGCCGTCACTTGAATCGGGCCATTTTGCGTATTTTGCGCGATTGAAGAACCAGAAACCATTGCAAAAAAAGATGCAGCAAGCAGCCCCCGCAATGTTGCAGAAAAATGTAAATTTTGTTTTGTATTCTTAATTTTCATCTTATCATAACCTATTGCGAAAATGTTGCGTGTGCATGACCATTTAAGATAATGCGCTTTGTATCAGAATGGAACTCATAACGGTCGGAAGTTGCAGCGATTTTATCAAAATTCAAACTTGTATTTCCGCTTCCATAAATCACATTATCTTTTAACAAAAATGTAGCAGCTTTTGAATGTGCGTTACCCTTGGCAAAAGTTATATGTACAAAGGAATTATTATCGGGAATTATTTGTGGAACATTCAATTTTGCGTCATCACCAAGTTTTAATTCTTGGGTTTTGTCATTCCAAATCCCGCTATTGCTTTCCAAATGTTCGCCGCTTTTGCGTTCAAATCGAACATTTTGGGTTAAATAAACAATAGGCTCAGCTAAGATAAAGCCTTTTCCATCGGGGCTTGCAACCTGACCATAATATGCATTTTGTGAATATGCTTTATCACCGTTGGAATGCGTCATTTCAACATCGGTCTTTAATGTAAGTTCCTGCCTTGTTTCATTCCAAACCCCATTTTTAGCCTTAATCTGAGAGCCAAATTGCGTTTGCATGACAGGGTTTATTAGTTCAATATCACTTATACCATTTCCCAATTGGCGTTTTGCTTCATCGGCGGTAACAATCACGCGACCATTTTCAATTGAATGACCAATAAAAGTTGGCTTTTCGATTACAAGCCTGTCACCTTTTACAACATTTTTGTTGGCTTCGTTTTTAGGTTTCAAGAAGCCAAAAATTAACATCCCAACAAAAATAGCCGCCGAAGCGATAATTGCGACTAAAAAAAGTGTTCGTAAAAATTTGATACGCAAACTACGGATTTGTAAACCGCGGTCATTTGCTAAATTTTCACTTTGGCTATCAGGCATTATTTTTTCAGTCTCTTTACATCATTAATGCGAAAAAATATCGATTTCGCCGAAACCGCTCAAATCAAGCATTGCCTGAGTTGGCAGGAATTTAAAGCAAGCATCAGCGATTTGGCTTCTATTATGTCTTTGTAACATTTCAACTAATTTATTTTTTGCGCCATGCAAATATAAAACGTCAGATGCCGCATAATTTAATTGCGCCTCGCTTAGGGTTTCTTGACCCCAATCTGATGATTGTTGTTGTTTATTAAGTTCAACCCCAACTAATTCACGCAACAAGTCTTTAAGGCCGTGCCTATCGGTATAAGTGCGGCAAAGTTTAGATGCAATTTTGGTGCAAAAAACAGGCGTACATAATATTCCAAGATATTTATAAATCATTGCAATATCAAAGCGTCCAAAGTGGAAAAGCTTTTCAACATTATTATCAGAAAGCAATTTTTTTAAATTTGGGCATTCATAAGTTTTGCGGTCAAATTGAACAACATGGGCATTACCATCACCACTTGATAATTGAATTACGCACAATTCATCCCGAACCAGTGACAAACCCATAGTTTCACAATCAATCGCAACGCAATCACCAAGCTCTAAACCATCTGGCAAATCGCCTTTATAATAAAAAACTGTCAATCCAAAATCCTTAAAATTCCTATTATTTATTTGTGCACTTACATAAAGACTTTTATTATAAAATCCAAGGTGGGATTGTGGTCCAAAGTTGTGTTTTTATGATATGTGTGTCCTTTGTGTTCATTGTTGATTATGAATAATTATATTATTGCCAAAATTGCAATGTACTACCTTTCAAAATCAATCACATTAAGTTAGAAGGCCAAGTTAGAGGATTATAAACTTATGGCGCAACAATATATTTTTCAAATGCAGGAACTTTCAAAAACTTATGCAGGTGGCAAAAAGGTTTTTGAAAATATCTGGCTTTCATTTTACCCTGATGCAAAAATCGGCGTTGTGGGTGTGAATGGTTCGGGTAAGTCAACACTTTTGAAAATTATGGCAGGTCTTGATAAGGATTTTAACGGCGAAGCGCGCCCCGCAAAAGACACTAAAATGGGTTATTTGCCGCAAGAGCCTGAACTTGATCCAAATTTATCAGTTTGGGAAAATGTGATTTCGCAATGTCCTGAAAAAATCCTGCTTGATAAATTCAACGCAATCTCCATGAAAATGGCCGAAGATTATTCGGACGAATTAATGGAAGAAATGACCGCCCTTCAAGAGCAGGTTGATGCCGCCGATGCATGGGACATTGATAGTAAAATTGAAATGGCAATGGGCGCATTGCGCTGCCCTGATAATGATGCCGATGTTTCGAAACTTTCGGGTGGTGAAAAACGCCGCGTTGCATTATGCCGCCTTCTTTTGTCAAAACCTGACATGATTTTACTCGATGAGCCGACCAACCATTTGGACGCGGAATCCGTTGCTTGGCTTCAACATCACCTTGAAGAATTCCCTGGCTGCGTAATCCTTGTAACCCACGATCGTTACTTCCTTGATCAAGTGACCAAATGGACGCTTGAATTGGATCGCGGCAAAGGTATTCCTTATGAAGGGAATTATTCGGCATGGCTTGAACAAAAAGCTAAACGCATGAAGCAAGAAGAACGCGAAAGCGAAAGCCGCAAACGCGCCATTGACCGCGAACTTGAATGGGTGCGTCAATCACCAAAAGCGCGCCAAGCAAAATCAAAAGCCCGCCTTGCCGCCTATGAAGATTTGGTCAATCAGGCCGAGCGTGAAAAACAAACCTTCGCACAAATTCAAATTCCACCTGGGCCACGCCTTGGTAATAAAGTTCTTGAAGTTGAGAATTTGGTTAAAGGTTTTGGCGATAAATTGCTTATTGATGGTCTTTCATTCAAATTGCCACCTGCGGGCATTGTTGGGGTTATTGGGCCGAATGGTGCGGGTAAATCGACCTTGTTCGGTATGATTACTGGCAAAACTGCGCCAGATAGCGGCACTTTGACATTGGGCGATAGCGTGAAGCTTGGCTATGTTGACCAGTCACGCGATGCATTGGATGATAGCAAGAACATCTGGGAAGAAATTTCGGGCGGTTTGGATATTATCGAAGTTGGCGGACGCGAAATTAATAGCCGCGCCTATGTTTCATCTTTCAATTTCAAAGGCGGCGACCAACAGAAAAAAGTTGGAATGCTTTCAGGCGGTGAACGCAACCGCGTGCATCTTGCAAAAACATTGCGCATGGGCGCGAACGTCCTATTACTCGATGAGCCAACAAACGACCTAGACGTCGAAACCCTACAAGCCCTAGAGGCCGCCTTGGACGATTACCCAGGCTGCGCGGTGGTTATTTCCCACGATAGATGGTTCTTAGACCGCGTAGCAACTCATATTTTAGCGTTTGAAGGCAATTCGCATGTCGAATGGTTCGAAGGAAACTTCGAAGCCTATGAAGAAGACAAAAAACGCAGATTAGGCGTTGAGAATTTGATACCAGAGAAGATTAAGTTCCAGAAATTTGCGCGATAGATAGAATCTAATTGCTTCCCTTGAGGGAAGCTGTCACCGAAGGTGACTGAAGGGTGGATGTTTCAGCAATCACTAACGCCGTTAGAACCTGCAATGGCGCTGCCACCCTTCCGTCTTTTTGCCTATGGCAAAAATCCACCTTCCCTCGAGGGAAGGAATTATTTTGCGCTATTTTTATAATATGAACTTCTTGATGCAGGTTTTGAAAACTCAGGAAGCCGTTTAGTAACTTCTTGTTCAATTAATTTCCATTGAATTTGTGTGTTTAGAGTAAGTAGCATCTAATTGCTTCCCTTGAGGGAAGCTGGCTTGCCGTAGGCAAGACTGAAGGGTGGATGTTTCAGCGATCACTAACGCCGTATTTATCCGCCAATGGCGCTGCCACCCTTCCGTCTTTTTGCCTATGGCAAAAATCCACCTTCCCTCGAGGGAAGGAATTATGTGTGTTTACAAAATTTATTGGAACATATATAGAACATTCATGTCTGTTAAGTTTGCAAAAACCCTTAGAAAGAACATGACCCCGTGGGAAATTAGGCTTTGGGGGCGTTTGCGGCGTGGGAATTTTGGGGTTAGGTTTCATCGACAAGAGCCGATTGGTAAATATGTTGCTGATTTTTGCTGTCGCCAAATTTGGTTGATTATCGAACTTGATGGCGAACATCACAAATATAATGAAAATGATAAAATTCGTGAAGAATATTTGCAAAACCTTGGGTTCAAAATCATTCGTTTTACAAACCATGAAATACAATGGAATTTAAATGATGTTGGTAACTCAATTGAGGCAGTGGTTGGCGAAAGAATTAATAATTTCACCAAATCAGCAAGGCGCGGCAATTACTTCTAATTTCTTCCCTCTCGGGAAGTAGTTAATCCACCAATACCATCAATTCATTCCTGCGCATGAACCATAATGTCCATGGTGGGTCATAGCGGGCGAGGGTTAAGGGGTGGGTGGTGGTTAGGTTTTGGGATTTTAGGAAATTGTTTAATTTATTGGTTTCGCGTTCAATATCACCCTGACCGCAAAGGCCAGAAAAGCGAACTACCGCTTGTTTTTGCGCGGGTATTTCAATTAATTTAACGCGTTCATCATTTGGCTTTGGAATGCTTTCCATCGTAAAATTGGCCGGCATTGCAAATCTTACAATCCATTGATTGCCGCTTTGGATTTGTGAAACCGGTGCGGTCATGGCGATTTTTTGGCCTGATTTTGCGGTTTGGGTTACGGGGGCGGTCATGGCAATTTTTGACTTGCCGTTATTATCGCCAAAAATATAATTTGCCAAAATCCGGAAGCCTTGGTTTATCGCTTCTTCGCGTTTTCCCGAAACCGTAACTTCGGCAACTAAATATGGGGAATAGGCGCGAATTTCAAACGCGCCAACTTTATGCTCTATAATATATGTCGGTTCTGCGATTGCCATTTTTACCTCTATTTTTAATACGTTCAAAACATTCAAATGGTTTTATGTTTTTAAAATAGGGCTTTTTAATTTTTTTGATATTTCGTTATATACCTAGTTGTAAACTAATCCTTGGAATTAACCACTATAAATTTCGCCCCTGTTTCGGTTCGAAATTCTTTGTGTTCGCTACCTTTATTAGCAATAAAGCCTTGCCCTGCTTTAAAGGTTTCGCCGTTGGAAATTACGCTGCCTTCAAGGATATAGATACATTCAAAACCTTCGTGAACGTGATAAATACTATCAGGGCTTGGGGTGATTTCGGATAGTACGAATGAAATTCCATTTGGTGCGCTACAGATTTTAAGTTTCTGATTGGCAAATTCCCACCAATCCATTGTATTGGTATCAAAGGTAAAGCCATTATTTGAATGTTGCATGGGTTTTTTCTACTCAGGAAGTGGGATGAATTCTTGGTTGTCATGTTCTGGAAGTTTTATGCGCCCTTGTTTCCAATCTTCTTTGGCCTGTTCAAGCCTTTCTTTGCTTGATGAAACAAAGTTCCAAAACATGAAACGCTCACCAATTGGTTCGCCGCCTAATGTCATGAAGGTACAATTATTAAGCGCCCTTAAACCAATGGTTGCACCCGCTTTGAAAACCGCCATTTGACCCGCATTAATTATTTGCCCATCGGCTTCTACTTGGCCGCTAACCACATAAATTGCGCGCTCTGTATATTCATTTTCAAGGGCGATTGATTGGCCTTGTTGCAATTGCCAATGAACATAAAACATGGGCGATAGGGTTTTAACCGATGAAGATTTACCCATTGATTCACCCGCAATCAAACGCCCACGAATTCCTTTTTCCTCAAAAATTGGTAATTCATTTTTGCCTTCATAATGGTGAAATTCGGGTGGCATTTCTTCAAGATGCTCTGGTAATGCAATCCAAGTTTGTAGACCAAAAAGGTTTGCGCCATTTGTGCGGGCATATTCAAAACGTTCCGAATGTGTGATGCCTGAACCTGCAATCATCCAATTTACTTCTTCGGGGCAGATTTCTTGGGTAAAGCCCAAACTATCGCGGTGGGTAATTTGCCCACTGAAAAGATAGGTTAAAGTTGCAAGGCCAATATGTGGGTGAGGGCGCACATCAAGGCTTTTTGCAATGCCTTTTTCAAATTCCACCGGCCCCATTTGATCAAAGAATGTAAAAGGGCCAACCATGCGGCGCTTGGCAAATGGTAAAACCCGCCCAACTTCAAACCCGCCGCCAAGGTCTTTTTTTCGCATGTCGATAATTATATCAATCATTGGCTTGCCAATAATTCCTCTAACTGATCGGCAGCCTTGCCCCATCCAATATCAAATCCCATTTCCTTATGGTTTTTGACCGCCTCATCAGTCCAATGATGTGCGCAGGCGGTGTATTTTGTTGTGCCATCGCCTAAATCTTCAAGAATAGTTTCAGATACCATAAAGGCATTGTCAGATGGTATCCAAGCATCAACAAAAGCATCAGTAGATACAAGGCGCTTACTGGGTTCTACTGCAAGGAAAACGCCGCTATTTGGCATTTCTTCGCCATTTGGGCCGCAGATTTTAAAGCTACCTTTGCCGCCTACTCTAAGGTCATAAACCACATCTTTCACGAACCAAGGCTTTGGGCAAAACCATTGTTCTAAAAATTGGGGTTCGGTAATTGCGCGCCAAATACGTTCGGGGGAGGCTTTGATTATGCGTTCGATTTTTAAACTTCTGTCACCCATTTTTTACTCCTGCGAATTGTTTGCAATAGTAGCATGTAGATTTTTTATTTAAAGATGAATTTGCGCAATTTTTGAATTTATGTTATTGCCGCCCTTCCCGCCCGTGATGGGCGCAATCTTAAAGGAATAGAAATGACGCAAAATCCACCCAAAACTGATAAACAACGTATCGCCAAAGTAATTGCGCGCGCAGGGCTTTGTTCACGCCGTGATGCAGAAAAATGGATTTTGGATGGGCGCGTAAAGGTCAATGGTAAAATTATTGATTCCCCTGCTTTGGATGTTTCAGACAAAGATGTGATTTTGGTCGATGATAAACGCCTTGCACAAAAAGAGCCTACAAAACTTTGGATTTACCACAAGCCGCAAGGTTTAGTGACTTCGCATTCTGACCCTGATGGGCGCGAAACAGTTTTCCAACATATAGATAAATCCATAGGACGCGTGATTTCGGTTGGTCGTTTAGATTTGAATTCAGAAGGCCTTTTGCTGCTTACAAATGATGGCGAATTGGCGCGTACATTGGAATTACCCGCAACGGGATTATCGCGTATTTATCGGGCGCGTGCCTTTGGTGAAATTACCCAAGAAGAACTCGATAAATTGCAAAATGGTATCACTGTTGATGGTGTCAAATATGGCAAAATCGAAGCCACATTGGAACGTGATGCAACCCGTAATCTATGGATACGCGTAGTTTTGCACGAGGGTAAGAACCGTGAAATTCGTAAAGTTTTGGCGGCAATCGGGCTTAAGGTAAATCGTCTTATTCGCCTTTCTTATGGTCCATATAATCTGGGTGATTTGCCGCGCGGTTCGCTTAAAGAAGCCAACCTTCAGGATATTGCACATATTTTTAAAACCAAAGATGCGCCAGTTAAACCAATGCGCGAAAATCAAGCAAAACCAAAAATGCGTGAAAATATGAAACCGCAAGAACGTGGGGCAAAGCGTGCCGCTGCACGCAATGAAGCAATGCCAAATGCTACAAGGCCAAAAGCACCAAACAAAAACCCAAAAAATAGGTTTAAACGCTAATTACGTTCGAAAAACTTTGGAAATAGGCGGATCGATATTTCAACCAAAATTGCAAGCATGAAATAAAGACCAAAACCAAGATAATAATCAATATCTTCAAGGCTATTATTATCAACAAGGCCGCCAATCGCAAACGCATAAATATTATTCAAAGTGTGAAAACCTGCACCTAATTCAATGCCTTGTGTGCGGTTGGCAACATAGCAAAAGCAAAGCCCCGCAAATGTAAGGGCGATAATTGGCCTTATGTCTGTTCCACCTTCATAATGTAAAAGGCCAAAAATTATTGAAGAAATTATAATGCTTGCCGAAAGTGAAAGCCCGATTTGGCGAAATTTTTGGGTGAAACTTGCGCGGAAAATAATTTCTTCGGTCGTTGCCTGAATAAAAATACTAATTGAAAGCGCGATTAAATAATAAATATAGGCATTTGGCCCCAAAGGCGAAAAGCGCGATAATTTACTAAATTCCTCATTATAGCCTTGTACGTTCCATGTTATGAATTGGGCAAAGTTTTTTGGAATTCCATCATGAACAAGCACGGAAAAACAATTTAGGATTAATGTAGCAATCACATAAATTACAAGGCCGAATAAGAAGAATTTTATTTGCACTTTGCCGTTTGCAAACAAAGTTTCAAAACCTAATTTATCGTGCTTTTGGCGTGATATTATTATTAGATATGCGGTAATTCCAAAGGCTATTGGTGTAAGAAAAAGGCTTACTCCTATTTCTTCTTTTAGATTTCCAAATCTTGCATCTAATTGCGCATATGAAAAAATGGCAACAAAAATTGCGCCAACCAACATTCCTGATAAAAGGGAAAATACGAAATAGAAAAAATGCTTTAAACCATTTTTCCATGCGCCATCTTGTTCAATTGGCCTTTGGGTTTTTAGAATATCTTCAAAATAGTTCATGAAAATTTTGGTCTTTTAAAATGGATATAGATTTCAATGAGTGAAACGAAAAATATTGTATAAAGGAGTGCCGCAAAAATTGCCGTATTGGCACTTTGGGAATTATCAAGACTTCCAAAAATTGCGCCAATAATAATATTATTGGCAATATGTGCGCCCATAGAAGTTTCAAGCCCTTGTGTACGCCATGTTGCATATGAAAATGTGATTGCCATTAAAAATGTTGCAAAGAAGATGGCGCTTGGCATTTGTTTGCTCATATGGAACATTGCAAAGAAAAACGCGCTAAAGGGAATTGCAATAATGATATGTATTCCCAATGCCCTTAAGTTTTGTACGAATGACGCCCTAAATAATGCTTCCTCAAAAGTTGATTGAATTGAAAACCCAACAATATAAAACAAAAGCAAAATAAGCGAATTTACAAATCCCAAACTAAGAAAACGAACAATGATTTTGGAAACCATATCAGGTTCTGTAATCGAACTAAGGCCGATTACGATTAAGGCCGAAATACCAAATCCAAGAAAGAAATTTTCAAGCCTAAATTTCCCAATTGAATTTATTATACTTAAGGCATTTATTTTTTGAACAAAGCCGCGCCATAAAAACAAACATGATAAAGGCAAAAGGCAGGTAAAAATCAAAATATAAGTTGCAAAATTCATTTCCCAAACAAATTTTTGCGGGTGGGTAAAACTTATTGGTTTTATTATATAAAGTATCGTTAGGCGCGAAACCAAAACCCACAGCCCAAGAATAAAAATGGTTTCAGAGATTGAAATTGCGGCTTTAAATGGATTTTTCGCGGTAAGATTATCTTTAACTTGATCTTCAAAGCGCGACATTCAAAATTTCCATTTCAAAATCTTCAATAGTTTTTGGGCGGCCAACACGCAATAGTGTTAAAACATAAATCTTATTTGCGCCCGCCTTTTTCAATGCTTTAGCACATGAATTAACACTTGACCCAGTTGTAAAAACATCATCGACAATACAAATGTTTTTACCCTTAATATCAGTTTTAACTTTGAATGCGCCGCGCATATTACGCATCCGACCTTTTATAGAAAGGCCATTTTGTGATTTGGTATTTTTAATTCTTATCAAAATATCATGACGCCATGGTTTTTTGGCAAGTTTTGATATTTCATTAGCAAGCCATGCAGATTGATTAAATCCACGTTCAAAAAGCCGCCTTGGATGAAGTGGCATAGGAAAGATTAAATCAATATCATCCCAATTAAAGCATTCATGCATCATTTTGGCAAAAGTTTTGACGCCATCCTTGCGCCCACTATGCTTTAATTGCAAAACTAATTGTTTTGAATATTCATCATATAATAATGGCGCGCGCGCTTTATCATAATCTGGCGGCTCATTTAGGCAAATTGCGCAAACATCGTCATGACCATGTGCGTCGGTTAATGGGGTCGCGCAAATATTGCATTGTGCGCCAAAGTGAAAATGAAGCTTTTGCCATTCTTCAAATTCAATTGTTCCGTCAATTTTTACGATTTCATCACTTAAAAGCGAATGCGGTGGAAAAATAAAATCCGCAACAGCCCAAAAAGACCTATTTAAGGTTTTATGCAACTGATAAGTAAAATTCTTAACAAGGGGATAGGAAATTTTTCGCATTTCTATATTTGTTTAACATGGATTCGCAACCACACATAATATTTGATTCGCAAAAATATCTTTCACGCCGTGAACGTGCTATAAAAAACACTGCGCGTCATGGCAAAAACCCTTGGTTCTTACATGATTTCGCCGCCCAAGGGGCAATTGATACGATTGCGGCAACCATTCAAGATTTTGAAAATGGCCTTGAGATTTTTTCATGCCTTGGGCAATTTGAAAAATTCGGCATGGCGCAAAATTTATTTGGCGAAAATGGCAAAATCAAAAACCTAAAGCAAATTGAACCATCTTCTAGTGATTTTGGCGGTATAGATTGTATTTCACAATCGAAAAGCCTTGAACTTGATGGGCAAAAATATGATTTGATAATTGCCAATTCGGGCTTGAACTTTGTAAATGATTTACCTGGGCTTTTGGTGAAAATTAAAAATGCACTAAATGAAAATGGGGTTTTTATCGGCTCTTTCATTGGTAATAATAGTTTAAGGGAATTACGCGAAACTTTTATGCATTGCGAAATAGAAGAATTTGGCGGTGCAGGAATGCGGGTTTCACCAATGATTGAACTTGAAAGCGCAGTTAGGCTTTTAACACGCGTTGGCTTTAAAAGCCCTGTAAGCTCGGTTGAGAGTTTAAAAGTTCGATATGATAATGTTTTTTCATTATTTCGCGATATTAAAAATATGGGCGAAAATGCAGCTTTTTCGCAAAAGCATGAAAAACAATTAAACCGCCGTCTTATTGCCAAAATTGCCGATTGCTACCAAGATAAATTTAAAGATGATGATGGCCGCGTTTTCGCAACTTTCGATATTGTAACGATTTGTGGTTGGGCATAATTAAACCGAAAGGCATTGCCAATGGATGAAAGCGGGCAAAATATACAAAAGCCCAAAAAAAAGCGTAAAATTATTGGCGCTTTTGCTTTACCACATCTTCAATTTGCTACCCAAGGTCTAGATGCAAGGGGCTTTCCAAGCCCGCCAGTAATAATCGCGGCATTAAGTTTACACCTTGCCTTAATCCTTGCGCTTGCAAGCATTCCGCCAATTGATTTTAAACGCGATGAAATTCTCCCTGTGAAAATTGTGCAAGAAGAAATACCGCCACCGCCGCCAATTATTGAAAAGAAAGAAGTTCCAAAACCAATTGAAAAAATAATTCCCAAGCCCAAAGAGGTGGTAAAACCAATTGAAAAAGAACAAATAATCCCTGAGCAAAAACAAGAAGAAACTGAACCTGCGCCCGTAAAAATGCCAGAGATTAAAAAGCTTGAAGTTGATATAAAAAAATTAAAACTTCAGCCCAATCAAAATATTGAAGATCAAATAAAATTAAAAAATATTGATGTTAAAGCACCGCCAATCCCGCAGGAGGTTGAAAATATTGCGCCGCCTTTGCCCGCGCTTCGAAAGGTGCAAATTAAAAAGCCGAATTTGGAAAATAAAAATATTAATACCAATCAGATTGAAATATCAAAGCCTATTAATAATGATGTAAAATTAAAAAAGATTGATCCCAATATTAAAATCGATGCGCCAATTATGCCCAATAATGACCTTAAAAAACTTCAAGAAGAGGCATTAAAAAAGCAACAAGAATTAGAGGCTTTGGCAAAACAAAGCGAAGCGACGAAAAAACCGTCCGCAAATGCACCGCCTGCTGCAAATGGTGAACTTGCAAAGCCATCTGGCGTTACTGCGGTGGGTGGGATTCCGCCAAATGGCGTAAGTCAACCCGCAGGTGGCGGTCAGCCACCAGCTTCAAATAGTAATTTTGGCGATGGTACTTTACCAAAACGCCCACCAACCTATGGCTCAAAGGGTCGAAATATTTTTGAAGAGGGTGCAAGCGATGGATCACTTATTGGGCGGGTTGGTGCATCTTTTGATTGCGCAAAACTAGGCGTAAAAGAGCGTAAAGAAAAATGTCCAAATTGGTCGCCACTTGAATCACGTCATAAAAATATTGATCCAATGATCCCGCAAGGTGTTAAGAAATATAATGGCCCGCAAAACCCATTGCCACCATGCCCGCCAGGTTCACCAACTTCCAATCTTGGCCTAAGCTGCCTTCCAAGCAAAACCCCACTTAATCGCAATCAATAGAAAAAAGGGTCGTGATTTTCATCACGACCCCGAGGCAGCCTCTAATTTGGGGGGAGGGGGGAGGAAGCACCAAGTTCAAAAAACTTAAGTGATAACACCGAGGCACCGTGTTATGTTTATAATTTAGGAATTAAATGTGGCAAAACAAGGGTAATAGATTTAAACATTTTTAATTTTCACCCTCTTGAAAATTACGAATTACGAATTACGAATTTTTAAAGCCTTGAAACTTCGTTTCAAGGCTTTTTTAAAAAATAAAGCCATAAAATTATAAAAATCACTCTTTTTATTATTTTATGGCCGAATAAAACAACTTGCTGAGTGAGCGCGTAGCGCGAGGGTGGCAAGTTGAGTTTATTTTTTCCAATCCGCCGCCTGATCAATTAAATATTGACGGAATGCAGCAATACGTTTTGATCTGCGTAAATCAGCAGGATAAATAAAGAAAACATCCAAATCAGGGCCGGGGTTTTCAGGTAATAGGCGCACTAAATTTGGCTGCATTGCCGCCAAATAATCAGGCAAACCGCCAATCCCAAGACCTGCGGCGACCGAAGTGACCAATGCAGTAATATTATTTATTGAAAGCCCCGCAACGCGTGGTTTTTGCCCATCGCGACCCAAAGTAAGGGCAAAATCCAAAACCCGCATTTCATCAGATTCTTTTGCGCCATATGCAATTATACGATGATTATCAATATCTTGAACCCTTGATGGTTGCCCATATTCGGCAACATATTCACGTGATGCATAAAGGGATGTCTTAACCGAAAATAATTTGCGCTGAATTAAATCGGCATGGGTTGCCTGCCATAATCTTACGGCGCATTCAGCCTCTAGGGTTGTTAAATCTAATTCACGGTCATCAAGGATAAGGCGCAAAGTAACATCAGGATATTCATCCATAAACCCGCCCATACGCGGTGCAAGCCAAGTTGAACCAAAACCAACAGGGGCGGTAATCAAAAGCTCCCCCTGTGGGCGCTCGCGGGCATCTTTAAGGTTTGATTCAGCAACCGCAGCAATTGTTGCCATTTGCAAGGTTGAGGTTTGTAAAACTTTGCCAGGGCCAGTTAGGATAAGGCCGCGTGCATGGCGGTGGAAAAGTGGCACACCCAAATCATCTTCAAGTGCCGCGATTTGGCGCGAAACCGCCGATTGCGAAAGCCCAACTTTTTCCGCAGCAGCAGTTAAAGAGCCAGTTTCGGCGGCGGCGTGGAATGTACGAAGTTTATCCCAATCTATCATTCTAATGGCCTTCCGCTAAAAATCTTTCGGCATCTAATGCGGCCATACAACCCATGCCTGCCGCTGTTACGGCCTGACGATAATGTTCATCGGTTACATCGCCACATGCAAAAACACCCGCAACATTAGTTTTGGTTGTTCCAGCCTCAACAATTAAATAGCCATTATCTTTCATTGCCAATTGGCCTTTGAAAATTTCGGTTGATGGGGCGTGGCCAATGGCAACAAATACACCATCACACGGGACTTTTGAAGTTTCGCCAGTTTTGACATTTTTTAAACGAACGCCAGTTACGCCCGGAATTTCACCTTCGGCCAAAATTTCATCAATCGCACTATCCCAAATAATTTCAATTTTTGGATTGGCAAAAACGCGATTTTGCATAATTTTTTCGGCGCGAAATTCATTGCGGCGATGAACCAATGTCACTTTACTAGCAAAATTAGTAAGGAAAAGCGCTTCTTCAACCGCAGTATTGCCGCCACCAACCACAACAACTTCTTTGCCACGATAAAAGAAACCGTCGCAAGTTGCGCATGCCGAAACGCCAAAACCCATCAAAGACTTTTCTTCGGGAAGACCAAGCCATTTTGCCTGTGCACCAGTTGAAACAATTACTGTATCAGCGGTATATGTTGTTCCGCTATCGCCAATTGCGGTGAATGGGCGTTTTGAAAAATCGACTGATAAAATCCAGTCAGAAATAACATTTGTACCCATGCGCAACGCTTGGGCTTTCATTTGTTCCATAAGCCAAGGGCCTTGGATTTCGTGTTCAAAACCTGGGTAATTTTCAACTTCGGTGGTGATTGTTAATTGACCGCCCGGTTGTGGCCCTTCAACAAGAATAGGTTCATTCATTGCGCGCGCCGCATATATTGCCGCCGTATAGCCTGCAGGCCCTGAACCGATAATAAGAACTTTTGTGTGTTTTGTGTCTGACACCTTGATACCCTTGCTTTTTTGCATAGCTACATAGATATAATGATTTATTTGTTTTGCCATAGCGCAATAATGTTTTTTGCGACTAAATCCACTGAATTTATTTTATCATAAGTGAATTTTTGCAGGTTTTTGTTAAACCAACGCGCCGCACCCGCATCAATAAAGCTTTTATGAAGCCTATCAAATTTTTTTGAGCCGCCTTGTAATTTGACTAAATTAATCGGCATGCCAAAAAATGCACAATCGGAAAGCATATTGGCACTATCTTCCGTAATTAATGCCGCATCAGAAATTGCAAGCCATGAAATATATGGATTTGGGCCATCTATTTGCGTATTTTCGAAAAATTCGTGATTATTATCTTGTGCAAATTTTCTAAATTCTTGGGTAATTTCTTTGGGTGTGCGCCGTGAAACAGTGATAAAAAATACGCGATTTGGGTTTTGTAATGCGCGTAAATTTTCAATAATTTCATTTGCGCGTTCTTGTTTGAATTTATGGGTTTTTGAATTTCCACCCAATATCACAATAATTTTTTCACGGCTTTCATATAAATATTTTGGAAATTTTTCTAATTCTTCTTTAATTTGATTTTTAGAATACCAAACCAACCCACCCAAAGTTTCAAAGACATTATCGCCTTTTACATTATCATGCTTGGGCGCAACTACTGCATCAAAAAGATTGTTTGGAACTTTCGGGTCTTGGATTTGAACCACAAAACAACCACGCCTTTTTGCCATTATTGAATAAGGTATTGCGCGGCGACCATTACCAATCCAAATATCAGGAAGATTATCTAAAATATCGCGCTGCTCAATTGGCAATGCACTAATTGGATTAGGCCATAAAAGCGGTGGCAAAAATACTTGGGGGGCGCGTGGTGTTAGTTTTTTGGTTTCAACTTGCGCGCCAATTTGTTCGGCAATTGCACTCGCAAGTGCCTGTGCTTGGCGTTCTATGCCAGCGCGTCCATCGGATATAGCAAAGATTTTTATTTGGGGTTTCATCACCAAACCCTGTCATTCCGCACTTGTTGCGGCATCTTGTGGTATATGCAACGAGACCCCGCAACAAGTGCGGGGTGACATTGAATTATAATAGGATTAAATCCACGCAACATCCAAAATTTCAAGGCTTTTGATGCCAGAAGGTGTGGTAACTTCAACCACATCGCCGCTTTCTTTACCAATCATGGCGCGTGCAATCGGGCTTGCGATAGAGATTTTGCCAAGTTTAACATCGGCCTCATCTTCGCCCACAATTTTATATGTGTTTTCTTCTTCAGTATCTTCATCAAGAACTTTTACAGTTGCGCCAAATTTAATTGTGCTTCCTGATAGGGCTTTAATATCGATAATTTGACCGCGCGCAATTTTGTCTTCAAGCTCAAGGATGCGGCCTTCGATAAAGCTTTGACGCTCTTTAGCAGAGTGGTATTCAGCATTTTCCGATAAATCACCGTGCGAGCGTGCTTCGGCAATTGCCGCAATGATATTTGGGCGCTCAACAGTTTTTAATTTTTTTAATTCTGCGTCAATTGCGGCAAAGCCTTCCGCAGTCATTGGTATTTTTTCCATTTTGGATTTCCATTAAAGATGAATAAAGTGGTACTAAACTTAGTTTTGTCAAGCATAGGCCTGCAGTGGCTTCACTTGCATATCAGTTTCTTTTGCAGATTTTATTGCACGAATTGCGGCACGTGCACCCGCAACAGTTGTATAATAAGAAACCTGCTGCATAAGTGCCGAGCGGCGGATTGAAAAACTATCCGCCAAAGATTGCGAACCCTCTGTTGTATTGATAACCATTTGAATCTTATTATCAATTATAGAATCAACAATATGAGGACGCCCTTCAAGAACCTTGTTTATGCGAACAGATTTAACGCCATTTGCCTCAAGAATTTTTTGTGTTCCTTCGGTTGCGACAATATCAAAGCCTTGGGCAATATAATCGCGGCCTAATTCAACAACATGCTCTTTATCGGCGTCTTTAACTGAAATAAATACAGTGCCACCCTTTGGAAGCACCATTCCAGCACCCAATTGCGATTTCAAAAATGCCTGCGCAAAGTCTTTATCAAGCCCCATAACTTCACCCGTTGATTTCATTTCAGGTCCCAAAATAGGGTCAACGCCTGCAAATCTTGCAAATGGGAATACGGCTTCTTTAACTGCAACATGATCTAATTTTTTTGGTTTTAGATTAAATGTGCTTAGTTTTTCGCCTGCTTGTAATTTCGCCGCAATCCCCGCGATTGGAATGTTCACAGCTTTTGCAACAAATGGCGCGGTGCGTGATGCGCGTGGGTTGGCCTCTAATACATAAATATCCTCACCTTGAACCGCAAATTGTACGTTCATAAGGCCTTTAACCTTAAGTGCTTTTGCAAGTTTGATGGTTTGGGTTTCAATTTCTTTTACGATTTTGTCGCTCAAAGAATATGGCGGCAATGCACATGCACTATCACCAGAGTGAATGCCCGCTTCTTCGATATGCTCCATAATACCGGCAACAAAAACATCATCACCATCGCATAAAGCATCAACATCAACTTCGATTGCGCTTCTTAAATATTGGTCGATCAAAACGGGATTATCGCCCGAAACAATCACGGCTTCACGCACATAGCGCTTTAATTGTGTGTCATTATGCACAATTTCCATTGCTCGCCCACCAAGCACATAAGAAGGACGAACCACGATTGGATAACCAACTTGATTTGCGCCTTTTAATGCTTCTTCTTCGGTGCGTGCGATTGCATTGCGTGGTTGCACCATATCAATCGCATGAAGCAATTGTTGGAAGCGTTCGCGGTCTTCGGCAATGTCGATACTATCAACGCTTGTACCAAGGATTGGAATGCCTGCTTGCTCAAGTGGGTGGGCAAGTTTTAGTGGGGTTTGACCGCCAAATTGCACGATAACGCCTAATAATTCGCCATTTTCTTGCTCTTTGCGGATTATTTCGATTACATCTTCTTCAGTCAATGGTTCGAAATACAATCTATCCGAAGTATCATAATCAGTTGAAACCGTTTCAGGGTTGCAATTAATCATGATTGATTCATATCCCATTTCTTCACATGCAAATGCAGCGTGGCAACAGCAATAATCAAATTCAATACCTTGACCAATGCGGTTTGGCCCACCGCCAAGAATAACCACTTTTTTGCGATTTGTTGGCTCTGCCTCACAATCAACTTTGCCATTCGATAAAGCCTCATATGATGAATACATATAAGGGGTTGTGGCGCGAAATTCGGCGGCGCATGTATCAATGCGTTTATAGCTTGGGGTTACACCAGCGTCGCGGCGAAGTTTTGCAATTTCGGCGGCAGTTTTGCCAACAATATTTGCAATTTGTTTATCGCTAAAACCATTTGATTTTACATAGCGCCAATCCTCGGCACATTCAGGTAAGCCATCTGATTTAAGCTGATTTTCAATTTGAATAATTTTTTCAATTTCGCGCAAGAACCACGGGTCGATTTTTGAAACATTGTGGATTTGCTCAACTGAAAAGCCCATACGGAAGGCTTGACCGACGCGTAAGATACGGCTGGCTTTTGGTTTTGCCAAGGCCGCCAATAATTCGTCTTTGTCATCATATTCATTGACTTCATCAAGGCCATTATAACCTGTTTCCAATGAGCGTAAGGCTTTGCCAAGGCTTTCGTTAAATGTGCGCCCAATTGCCATAGCCTCGCCAACTGATTTCATTTGGGTGGTCAATGTACTGTCTGCACCTTTATATTTTTCAAAGGCAAAACGTGGGATTTTGGTGACGATATAATCAATTGTCGGCTCAAAAGAGGCCGGCATTGCACCGCCTGTAATATCATTGGCGATTTCATCCAAAGTGTAACCAATGGCAAGTTTTGCGGCAACTTTGGCGATTGGGAAGCCCGTTGCTTTTGAAGCAAGCGCAGATGAACGCGACACGCGCGGGTTCATTTCAATCACAGTCATGCGGCCAGTTTTGGGATCAAGCGCAAACTGAACATTTGAACCACCAGTTTCCACCCCAATTTCACGCAAAACCGCAATCGATGCATCACGCATTCTTTGATATTCTTTATCAGTCAAAGTTAATGCAGGGGCAACAGTGATAGAATCACCAGTATGCACGCCCATTGGGTCAAAGTTTTCGATTGAACAGATGATGATGCAATTGTCGTTTTTATCACGCACCACTTCCATCTCATATTCTTTCCAGCCAAGTACGCTTTCTTCAACCAAGATTTCAGTGGTTGGTGAGGCATCAAGACCCAAAGCGCAAATTTCGCGGAATTCTTTTTCATTATAGGCGATACCGCCGCCTGTTCCACCCAAAGTGAATGAAGGGCGAATAATGGCAGGGAGGCCAACTTTTTTAAGTGCATCCTCTGCCTGTGCCAAAGTATTGGCAACATAGGATTGCGGGCTTTCGAGGCCGATTTTATCCATTGCATCGCGGAATAATTGGCGATCTTCGGCTTTGTTTATGGCCTCTGGCTTTGCGCCAATCATTTCAACATTATATTTTTTTAAAACGCCGCTTTCATGAAGCGATAAAGCGCAATTAAGTGCGGTTTGACCACCCATTGTTGGCAAGATTGCATCTGGGCGCTCTTTTGCGATAATTTTTTCAACAACGGCAGGTGTAATGGGTTCAATATAGGTTGCGTCCGCCAAATTGGGGTCGGTCATAATTGTCGCGGGATTGGAATTGACCAAAATCACGCGATAGCCTTCTTCCTTAAGGGCTTTAATCGCCTGAACGCCTGAATAATCAAATTCACATGCTTGACCAATAATAATTGGTCCCGCCCCAATTATAAGGATTGATTTTATATCCGTGCGCTTTGGCATATTCTTTGTCCGTGTCTTTTCGTGTGTTATATCGCAAAAAAGCCCCCGCACCGAAGATTCGACGCGTGGGGCCTTTGAAGGCACTGGCCTATAATGCCAATATGCAAACTAATCAAGTTTTTTTGGCAAGTTATTTGTGTGTAATTTGATTAAGGCAGTTTTGGGCTTTATTTTGCTGTAAAAACCCTATTTTAAATATGTATTTTGTTTAAGAATAACCCTTTTGGGGTATGAGAATCATCAAGTTTTTCGCTTTACTCATTCAATGAGGTATTAAATGAGTGAGAAATTCCAAAAAACAAATACTAAGAATTGCAAAAATATAAGCAAAAACCATTTTATAAGTAATATCAAGCAAACTGAAATTAGAAAGTATGAAATCGAGATTAAATCGTGGCATTTTAATCAAAAATTACTTTTTAACATTTTTAACGAAAAGCGCAAAATTAACAAATATAGACGCGTAATTGAAGTTTTAAATTCGCAATTCAATGCCGATTTTGCAATAATTTTGATATTTGATATTTCTTTGGGTAAACAAAGAATAATTGAATTTACTGGCGATTATAATTTTATAGAATTTCCAAATATTCTTGAAATTGAAACAAATAGCAAGTTTAAAAACTGGCTTAATTATTCCGTGAAAACTGAAAATTTTGTTGGAAATATAATTTTAGGACGAAAAGATGGTGGGGAAAGTTTCCACCCCTTACAAAGAAAATATTTAAAAAAAATTGGCGAAATAATCGCCAATAATTTAATAATATAATTTATTTTACAGCTTATTTTTCGCCACTAACAATTTTGGCAAGCGAATTTATCGTTTTTTCCAAATAGTCAACATCATCACCCTCTGCCATTAGGCGAACTAATGGCTCTGTACCTGATGTGCGAACTACAAGGCGCGCGCCATTTTCTTCAAGTGATTTTTTTACTTCTTCAACTTGTTTAGCAATTTCTTTATTGGCAAGCGGGGATGTGCCGCTATAGCGTATGTTTTTCTTAATTTGTGGTGCAGGTTTAAAGCAATTAAGAATTTCAGATGATTTTTTACCATTATGGCTCATGGCACCCAAAACTAATAATGCAGAAATAAGGCCATCGCCCGTTGTTGCATAATCAAGTGAAACGATATGGCCTGATTGTTCACCGCCAAGGTTGCAACCTTTTTCACGCATCGCGGCAACAACCTGTCTGTCGCCAACATCTGTGCGGATTAATTCAACACCAATTGATTTAAGGAATTTTTCAAGGCCAAGATTTGACATAATTGTTGTTACAACTGCACCACCTTTTAAAGTTCCTTGCTCAACCATATCACGGGCGATTGCGGCAATAATTTGATCGCCATCAATTTCATTGCCTTTATCATCAATGATTGCAATCCTATCGGCATCGCCATCAAGGCCAATACCAATATCGGCACGTCTTTCCAAAACTTTGCGCTTTAAAAGGCCAAGGTCAGTAGAGCCACAGCCATCATTAATATTCATACCATTTGGTTCAACCGCAATTTCAACAACTTCGGCACCCAATTCACGCAAAGCCCAAGGCGCAGTTTTATAGGCCGCACCATTTGCGCAATCCACCGCAACCCGCAACCCATCAAGGCGTGCACCACGTGGGAATGCAAATTTTGCAAATTCAACATAGCGCCCGCGCGCATCTTCAAAGCTCTTAACTTGACCAATTTGATGTGGTGGTGAACGTTTTATGGCTTCAGGATTTTCAAGAAGCTTTTCAATTTCTAATTCTTGTTCATCACTAAGTTTGAAACCATCAGGGCCGAATAATTTAATGCCATTATCGGCAAAACCATTATGTGACGCCGAAATCATAACACCTAAATCAGCGCGCAATGAACGTGTCAAAATACCAACCGCAGGGGTTGGAACCGGGCCAATAATGCGAACTTCCATACCAACAGCTGCAAATCCCGAAACAAGCGCAAATTCTAACATGTAACCAGAGCGGCGTGTATCTTTGCCGATAATTACAAGATTGCTTTGGTTGTGGCGTTTGAAATAAGTTCCCGCCGCCATACCAAGATGTAGCGCAGTCTCAGCCGTCATAGGCCATTTATTTGCTTCACCACGAATACCATCTGTACCAAAAAAACGCTTTTTCAATCTACCGCTCCGATATTTAGAAAATGGCTAATAGCAAAAAACAATTTATATACACTGAACAAATGTTTTCAGATTGTGACATTGTCAAAGCGTTACATTTTATAAAAATTTGATTCAACTTTGGGTTAATCAATTTGCTATCCTTAAAAAATTTCTAAATTATTGGAATTAGTTTTGTTATTATAGTGGTTAATATTTATAAATTTGAAATATGTATTGAGCGCAAAATATATATAAGTAGATTAATAATAATATTTCTTAGAATATTAAAACCATTATGAATTGATGACTTATTTTCTTGGCGTCAATACAATTTTAGATTGTTGTTTATTTGTTGCAATTGGTTATGCATAAATGCAATCGCGCAGTTCGTATTTGCATATCCGTTTTTTTTGATTTGTCCAAGTCTTGTTATTCTTATTGAAATCAAATGATTATGCTTGTTTGCGTTTTTCTATCAATCAAATAAACTCATGTGTTTAATTAATTCATTCAAGTATTTATAGAACAAAATCATAGTGTATAAAGTAAATAATTAGTAAATGTGTTACTAATCAGTATATTAATTAGTGTTAGTTTAATGTTTCGTTATTTATTGCTGCTCTCCGTGGCGTCAACTATTTTTTCTACGTCAGTAGTTTTTGCGCAAAATGCACAGCCTGCAAATATAAGCAGAGACCAAGATATTTTGCAACAAAAGCTAAAAGAATTAGAGAATGAGAAAAAGCAAGAATTTAATAAAAGTCAAATTATTGCCCCACACGGTCAAAGCATCGATGAGGTGGCTCTTGAAAATGATAAATATGAAGGCTGCCTTGAAGTAAAATCAGTTTCAATCGAAGGTATGACGCTTCTAAACAAGGCAGAATATTTAGAAAAGGCAAATAAACTTGTTCGAAATTGTACGCCTTTAAAAGATATAAATTCGTTTTTACATGAAATAACAAATGAATTCGTTTCTAGAGGATTTATTACCTCGCGCGCGTTTGTTGACAAAAGAGATATTAATAGTGGTCAATTAAAAATAGTTGTTTTTGAAGGTGTTTTATTAGACGTAAAAGCCAAAGGTGAAAAAAAATATTCACAGCGACAATTAGCGCTTGCCTTTCCCAATCTTAAAAATAGCAAATTTAATTTAAGGGATGTTGAGCAAGGGGTAGATCAATTATCAAGGCTAAAGTATGCCGAACCTAGTATTGATATTGTCGCAGGCCCAAATACTGCAACTAGTATTGTTGAGGTTAGCCAAAAACCTGCTTCAAAAAAAATTAGACCATTTGTATCAATTAATAACCAAGGTTCTAAATCAATCGGACGGCTTCAATCGTCATATGGAATTGATTTTGATAATTTATTTGGTTTGGCAGATGCGTTTTCAATTAGTTATCTTGAGAATACTAATAAACGCCCTAATGTTGGAAATACGGGTTTATATGGTTTTATATCAATTCCTTATGGTTATTGGGCGCTAAATTTATCGGCTGGTAAAAGCAATTATAAGACGGTTTTCAATGCCTATGATAAAGCTTTTACTTCATCGGGAGATTCATGGAATTCATCTTTAAATCTAAGCCGTTTATTATATCGGGATTCAAATTCAAAACTTCTAGCTTCTTTTGACGTGTCGGTTAATGATACTCAAAACTATATTCAAAGTATAAAGCTTGCATCAACATCATATAGACTTGCATCTATTGGCGCTAATTTGGCCTTTAATAAGAAAATAGGTAATGATTTTTTAGCCTTAGATATTGGTTATATTAATGGCATAAAAGCATTTGGTGCGCATTCGATATATACGGGAGACGAAGGCCCCAAGATAAAATCAAGAATAATAAATCTTGGCGGTATGTTTCAAAAAAATTTCAAAATTAAAAATTTATCGTCAAGCTTTGTAACTATGTTGCATGCTCAATATGGCGTTGATAATTTATTCCCAATACAAAGATTTAGTCTTGGCGGCGAAAGTAATGTTAGGGGTTTTGTGGATGATGGCCTTAGCGGTCGTAGCGGCGCCTTCATCCGTGAGCAATTAAATATAGAATTTCCCAAAATAACTCCAAAGAACAAAGGCTTAGAAACCAAATTAAGCGGTTTCATTGGCTATGATTATGGCACGATATTTTCAAATTCATTTGATGCATTTGAACGTGGTGACCTTAGCGCATTTTCCGTTGGCTTAAAAGCAGAACACAAAAACTTACAAGGGGTCTTAACTATTGCAACCCCGTTGGACGCCCCATTTTTTGTAAAATACAAAAATTATGAAGTGACAGCATCAATACGGGTTAATTTTTAATCATGGTTTCGAAGGTTTCAAATATGAAAAGTCGCCAAATTTTATCAAATAGTACAGCCATCAGCGCATTATTAGTTTTTGGCGTCACTATTGCTACCGCATCAATTGCGCAAGCCCAAGATGTTGCATCTACAGAGCCTTCAATAATTATTACAGATCCAAATAAAACAAGTTTGGATATTACTACAAGTGCAATCCCAATTGTTAATATTGCTAAACCTGACGACAAAGGAACTTCACACAATATTTATTATAAATTTAATATTGGAAAAGAAGGTCTGATTTTTAATAATGCGTCGCAGGCAGGAAATTCAATTCTTGGGGGGTATTTATTTGCAAATCCTAATTTAGTTAATGGGGCGAGTGCAAATTTAATATTAAATGAAGTTGTTGGAAGTTCACGTTCTGATATTTTGGGCGCGGTTGAAGTTTTTGGCAAAGCTGCACCATTAATTATTGCAAATCCATTTGGTATCACATGTGATGGATGTGGCTTTTTAAATACGCCACACGTAACACTTTCAACCGGTAAATTATTGTTTGATGCAGATAATAATTTCACTGGCTTCAGGGTTGAAGGGGGCGATATTCAAATTTCTGGTCAAGGTTTGTTTGGCGCAAACCCTGATTATTTTGATATTATTTCAGGATATACTAAGATTGATGCAAATATATATGCTAAAGATCTTGTGGTCGCTGCTGGTAATTATGAATATGATTATAAAGAAGCGAAAGCCAAAGCAATTGATTCAAATAGTGGCGCAAAATTTGCCATAGATTCTTCGCTTTTGGGTGGTATGTACGCTAATAGAATCCGCTTAATTGGCAGTGGTTCTGGTGTTGGAGTCAATTTACAAGGCATTGCGACAACCCTAACTGATAATATTACAATTGATACTAGCGGTGCGGTAAACCTATCGGACGTGGTTTCTGCTGATAGAATTGATATTTCTTCAAGTGGTGGAAATATTGATTTAAATGGGCAATTATATTCAAAAAAATCAATAAATTTGAGTTCTGCTTTTGATATAAATCAAAATAGTGATTTTGTTGGTGCATTAGAAAATATCAATTTAAATGCGAAAAATAATATCAATATAAATGGTTTAGGCGTTTTTGCAGGTCTTGATGCTGAAGGTAATTTAACAGGCCAAGGTGCACTTTCATTAAATTCCAGCAAATATTTATCGCTTGGTCGAAACGGTAAATTAATTTCAACGCTTGATCTGTCTATTAATGCCGAAAATAGTGTTTTTGAAATTGATTCAGCAATAAGTGCCAAAAATTTAAATATTAATATTGCCAATGAGATAATTCATAAGGGATATATTGAAACTCTTGAAGATGCAATTTTTGCTGCGAATAAATTAAAATTTGAAGGCGCAATATATACAGGTAATAACTTACAATTAAGCGGTGCTGATTTTGATATTAATGCCGATATTGTAGGCTATAATAATTTAATCCTTGACGCAAAGAATAGAATAAACCTTGAGGCGCAAGGTGCGCTACGTTCGGCGGGTTTAACAACGATAAAAAGCGCTGACTTATCAAATAAAGGCGCAATTTTAAGTCAAAATGGAATTGCGATAAACTCCAATAATTTTAATAATTTGGGCCAAATTTTATCTGGCGGGCAGTTAAAAATTGATACACAGGCCTATATTGATAATTTGGGTACAATATATTCGGAAAATGAATTATTCCTTTTTGCTAACGGCTTAATTAAGAATAGTGGAAAAATAATATCCAATTCAAATTTATTTGCCAATTCATCAGATTTTAGCCTTGACGGTATTATATCTGCTAATGGCAATATAAATTTAAAAAATACCAATTTTAATAGTTCTTCTAATTCGCAAATCGTTTCAAATAATAATATTGAAATAAATTCAAATGGCGAATTAAAACACAACGGCCTTATATCTAGTGTTGGTGACACTGCCTTATTAGCAAATAAAATCAATATTAATGGCGATATACAAAGCGCGGGCTATGTTGATATTGCCGCGACGGATGCGGCGATAAATGGCAATATTATTGCCGATAAATCTGTAACCCTAATAAGTCAAAATGATGCCAATATTGGGGGAACATTATCTTCTGCGGAATATATTGGCATTGCGGCGAATAATATAAATATTTCTAATGGCGCAAAAGTTGTTGCAAAAAATGATATAGACCTTCTTTCAGCTTCAGATATTTCAAACCAAGGCATAATTTCCGGTACAAATATTGCTGCAGAAGCAGCAAATTTAACAAATAGTGGCGCAATTTATGCGGATAATAATATCAATTTTTCTATTGCTAATAATGCATTATTAGGGGGCATAATATACGCACTTGGTGCAAGTAAAATTGATGGTGAAAATGTTGATGTTACAGGTAAATTAATCAGTAATTCTGATATTGAAATATATTCAAAAAACATTAATTTAAGTGATGCAACGGAAATACAAACTGGCGCACAATTAACATTATTTGCCGATGACATTATAAATTCTAAAGGCAATATACTTGTTGTTTCAAATGCAAATTTCCTTGCTGGCAATAAAATTAACTCATCTGCAAATATAGTAAGCGGTGGTGGGGTTTCATTATTTTCAAACAATCAACTTAATTTAGCAGGTAATGTTTCCTCGAATGGCGACATATCATTAAATTCAAACTATATTGATGCGTCTTCTAACTTTAGTACAAATTCAAAATTCATTGTTAATGCCCAAAATTATGCAAGATTTAAAGGCGACATAAACGCAATTGGCCTGGTAAATATTAGTGCGCCAAATCTTTATATTGATGGACTTATTGCTACAAATTCAAAAGCTTTAATTAATTCATCTGATGTCGCAATAAATGGCGATTTGTTTTCTGCGTCGGGTGTTGAGTTTAATGGTCTTTCAAATCTAAGTTTAAGCAAAAACTCGTCATTGCAAAGCGGGGCAGGGTTAGTCTTATCGCTGAATAAGCTTGATAATAAAGGCTATATTGGTGCAAGTGACGACTTAAAAATTACTAATTTCAACACATTTACAAATGATGGAACAATTTATTCTGATAAGGATATAATAATATCAAGCTTGAATTCGGCAGGTGTTTTTAATGTAAGTGGCGCCATTGCTTCAATTGGGAAGCTTAATATTGATACTGATTTTGAACAAAATTATGGCGTAAATTCATATTTATATTCTCAATTGGGTTTAGGTTTAAAATCACAAAATAATGTCAATTTTGCAGGATATGCCTATTCTAAAAATGACATTGCAATTGATGCTATAAAAAACCTAAACATTAATGGGGCTATAGAAAGCCTAAAAAATATAAATTTAAATTCAAATAATTTTGATAATTTGGGCACAATTTCGGCTGTTTCAAATATCAAAATCAATTCAAATGATTTCTTATTATCAGTAACAGGGAAGCTTTTATCAAACGGGTTTTTGGAAATTTCAAACATTGGCAAAGGCCAATTTGATGGAATTATTCAATCTGATAGTGACGTAAAAATAGCAAGCTATTCTATTGATGTGAAAGGTCAAATATCGTCGCTTGGTTCATTAAGTTTAGATGCAAAAAATAATTTAAATATAATTGATGGGGCAAATCTATTATCTGGTAAAGATGTAAAAACAAGCTCTAATGAATTAAGTAATAATGGAATTATTGCAAGTACAGGCAATATAAATTTGGTCGCTAATAATAATGCCACAATAGGCACTAAAGGGCAAATTAGCGCAAATGGTATAATAAACATCAGTGCAAAAAAAGATATTTTAAATCAAGGCATTATAAATAGTGATGGCGCGCAAACTATTAATGCTACTGGCAATATTAATAATGAAAATATTATCGCAAGCAATGGTTCAATTGACGTAAATTCCATTGATTTAATAAATAAAGGCGTAATTGCAACTTCTGGAAATTTGAAATTATTATCCACGGGTAAATTTGAAAATTACGGCAAGGTAAGTGCTGGCGAAGAATTAGTATCAAAAAGTTCAAGTCTTTTAAATAAAGGTTCAATCATTTCAGACGGCAACATGGATATTAATGTTGCAAAAAAGATTACCAATCAAAGTGAGATTTTATCTAATAAAAATCTATCATTAAATTTTGGTGAAATTGATAATGCTGGAATAATTAATTCATATGGTGATTTGTCACTTTTGACTTTAAACAATCTGAATTTAAATGGTGAAATTTCTACCGCTGGCGCATTAAAAATAAGCGCAAACGATCTGAATATTGATGCGATATTAACGGGTGGAAAGTCTATTGATATTAATGGCAATATTTTAAATATAGCGAAAAATGCAATTATTACATCAGGCGGCATTTTAAGTTTAACTTCTAGGCAAAATTTAAATAATAGCGGCACTACTTTATCCGTTGGCGATAGTATTTTTAAATCATCAAATAACATCAATATGGATGGTAATTTTTCTTCATATGGAAAAATTGATATTGATGCAGTGAATGATATTATTGCAAATGCATCAATATTGGCTGATGCAAATATAGTATTAAGTGCAAAAAATATTAACCTAAGTGGAAGTGCTGGGTCTAATTCTGATGTGATTGTAAAATCATCTGGTGACATAATTTTAGATTCAAAAATCAACAATTATGGCAATTTAATATTTGAGGCAGCTAATAATTTAACCGTCAAAAATCAAATAGTAACTGCGGGTGATGTAAATCTTATTGCAAAACAAGCAATTATAAATGGTGAATTAACAAACGCGAAAAACTTCACAACCAATACCGAAAGTGTTGATTTAAAAGGAAATATCATCACAGATGGCGCTGCAAATATAAATGCGGGTGAAAGTTTAAAAATAAGCGGTTCTTTATCAAGTATAGGAAATCAATCTTTAATCTCAAAAATAATTACGATTGATGGATCTTCAAACACAAACCAATCGCTTAATATTATTGCCAATAGCTCAATAATAAATGGTGCGCTTTTTGCAAACAAGGACATTAATATAACAAGTTCTGGCGCTTTTGCTGGCGTAGGTAAAATATTATCAAATGGCATAATAAAAATTGATGCAAATGATATTGGCTATTCTGGCGATATAACAACACTAAAAAGCCTTGAATTAAATAGCGTGCAAAATACCATATTAGGCGGTAATGTTAATGTGGGCACAAGCTTAAATGCTAAATCTGGCGGTAATTTTGAAAATAATGCTAAGATTTACACGGGCGTTGATATTAATATTGATGCGACAGGCAATATAATCAATACAGGTGAGTTGGTTGGTTATGAAAACGTCAATTTAAAAAGCGCAGCATTAAACTCTTCAAATTATATTGCGGCAAATAAAAATATCGACATTATCGCATTATCGGGTGACGTATTTGTTGGCAAAATTTCATCTGGTAAAGATATTAATATTAATTCAAATGGGAATTTAACCCTAAATAATGATTTAATATCTGGCGAAAATGTTTCGCTTAAGTCTTTAAAAGATATCAATGTAAAAAAATATTTATATTCCGTTGGAATGACTAAAATTGCTACTGATGGCAATATTAATGTTGATGGTTCTGGCAATATAATTGGTAAATCAAGTTTAGATATAAATAGTAATAATTTTTATAATTCTGGTTTGGTTAATTCTGATGGCCTTCTGAAAATTAGAACAACAAATTCAATTAATAATTTGGGTCAAATAAGTGGGTTAAATGATGTTTCGCTAAATATTGGTGGCAATTTTGAAAATGCAAATTCAGGCATTATAAGTTCAGGCAATAATCTTTCGATATTTGCCCAAAATGCCAATATTGGCGGCGAAATATCATCGTTAGGTAGCGCAAATCTTTCGCTTAAGAATTCCTATTTAACAGGCATAATTCAAAGCAAAAAAGAGCTAAATCTATTAATTGATGGTACGCTTAATATCAACAATAATGCAATAATTGCATCGGATGCTTTAATTGCCATTGATGCAGCAAAAGATACTGAGCTCAATGGAAAAATCTATGCGGGTACTGGTTTATCAATAATCTCTGCGGCAAATTTAGATATAAATAATATTATCCAATCGGGCGCAAACCTAAAACTTAAAGCTGTTAATTTAAACAGCAACAATAATATTATTAGTGCGGCAGATACGCAAATTGATGCACTTAATAATATAAACTTATCGGGCGCATTATTTTCAAATGGCAAGATTGATATTAATGCAAGCATTGCGAATTTACTTGCAAATTCTGAAATAAACTCGAACAATAAAATAAATTTAAACGCCTCCGAAATAAGTTCGAGCGGTAAAATATATTCAAAAAATAATATAGAATTTACGGCTTTAAATAAAATCTTATCAGCGGGCGTAATTAGTTCTGAAACTAGCATAAATTTAAATGCAACGAATAATATTACGCATTCTGGTAGCCTTTTTGCCAATGAAAAAATAAACTTAAACGCGGCAAAAATCGACTTTAATGGTAATGCCATTTCATATGGCGATTTATCTATAATTGTTGGTGATATATCATTTGGAGTCCAAAGTGATGCTAAGGCTGCAAATCTCTTAAACATTTTAGCAAGCAATTTAGTTGATGCAAAAGGCAAGATATATAGCGGTAATGAATTATCGATAAAATCCAATGATACTATAAAAATATCTGGTGAAGTTAATTCTAATAAATCGATTGATGCTAGTGCGCAAAAACTTTTTGACAATAGTGGCAAACTTGCAGCCGGTGATAATATTATTATTAGTGCCGAACAAATTGCATCAAATGGCACATTATTAGCCAATAAAGATATTAATATAAGCAATAAAGGTATTGCTAAAAATATTGATATATCTGGAATTATATCGGCAATTGGTAAAGTTGAAATCCTCTCTGGTGGTGACGTAAACCTTAATGGCATTATCGAAACTGCAAGTGATGCAAATATAGTTTCAGGCAATAATATAGATTTAGGCAATCTAAATTCTATTTATGCGCAAAACAATTTAATCCTTAATGCTTCGAATAATTTTGCGAATAATGGCACGATCATTAGTAAAAACTTATTGGCGATAAATGCAAAAAATATTGCTAATAGTGGCGTGATACAAACGGCGAAAGATTTAAATATTTCTGCCAATAGCCTGGATATAGCGGGAACATTATTATCATTAGGAGATATTAATCTAAGCGCGAGCGTTTATAACGCCAATCTTAATGCCATAATCGGTGCAAAGAATTTAAGCGTAAATTCGATAAATGGTGACGTTATTTTAGGCGCAAACCTACAGGCGCAGGTTACTGGAAATGCTAATTTCATTGCTAAAAACAACCTGATTGCGGGTGGAAAACTATCTGCGGATGGTAATTTAATTCTAACTTCTACAAATGGAAATATTAGCTTAGATAATAATGCAGATTATGTTGCAATTGGTACTTTGTCAGCTAATGCATTAAATAATTTTACAAGTAGCGGCAAACTATCAGCGGCAAATCAAATTGATATTAACGCCAAAAATATAACAAGCGGCAGTTTACTATCAAATGAAAATATCAATCTTAATTCTATAAATAATGTTGTCATAAACGCAAATGTAACAAGTGCGAAAAATATTAATATCGCAAATTCGGCGCTAGGTGATATTAATATCAACAATAATTCGGCGCTTTATTCTTCTGGCGATGTGGCATTAAATTCTTTAGGTCAGATTTCTAATTCTGGTTATATAAGTGCCAAGAACAATATATATATAAATTCAACCAATGCATTTAATAATAATGGTGAGGTTAATACACAAACTGGGAATATTGAATTAAATTCTAGTGCATTAAATCTTAACAATTATATTTATTCTGCGGCAAATCTAAAATTAAATTCTAGAATTTTAAACATAGGCGGTGTGGTTGCAAGTAAGAATTTAATCAATTTTACTGGTGATAAAATTACGCTTAATTCACTAGGTAATTTACATTCCGAAGATTTGATAAATTTGAACGTAAATTCCATTGAAAATGATGGGCGTATCGAAGGTGTCACTGGCGTTGATTTGGCTCTAAAAAGCCTTTTGAAAAATTCAAATGGTCAAATAATATCGGGCGTAAACTTAAATATAAATTCTGATGATATTAGTAATAATGGAACTTTATATTCGCAAAATGATATAAATTTATCAGGCAATAATTTAGTAAATTCAGGCAAAATTTATTCGCTAGCGAAGTCAAAAATTGATTTTTCTAAAATTAATAATGATGGTGTTGTTGCAAGTGGTTCAGACTTACTAATTAACACATCAGATGCAGTTTTTGGTACAAATAGTATAGTAAATTCTGACGGAAAAATTGGAATTAACACGCTAAATTTAACAAATTCAGGCATAATTTTTGGCAATGAAGATACTAATATAATTGCAAGCACTTCCCTTTTAAGCAATAAAAATATCGCCACAAATGGAAATCTTAATCTTTCATCTAATGGGCTAATTGATATTTCTGGAAATGTGTCTGCGGCAAAATTTATCAATATAATTGGCAAAGAAATTACACAATCAGGAAGCGTTAATTCATTAAATAATGTCCCGAATAATTCTAAGATTAATTTAGTTACGATTGATGGAAATCTTAATATAAATGGTGAATTACTTTCATCTGGCAATATTAATTATAATGCAAATGGTGACGCCAATTTCGGTTCTGGCGCAATTGTAAACGCTAATAATGGTATTGAAGGCAATAGCAAGAAAATCAACAACCAAGGTTCAATCGGCAGCCTTGGAAATATAAAAATTTCAACGTCCGATGATTTTATATCAAATGGTCAGATAATTAGTAATTCAAACCTCGATATCATATCTTCTGGCGAATTTATTTTGAACAATAATGGGCAGATTGGTGCAAATTATATAAATATCACCGCTTCAGATATTGTCGATAAAGGTATAATTAGTTCGGCGAATGATTTGAATCTAGCCACAGGTTCAAACTTTACAATAGATGGCGAACTATATGCTAATGGCGATATTAATTTCAATAATAGGGCAAATGAAACCAATAAATATGATTTGAATATAGGTAGCCTTGCTAAAATTGTTTCTTATTCAAATATAAATGCAAACAATATAAATAACCTATTAGTTTCAGGTGTTTTTGCCGCAAGCAAAAATATATCGGCAAAATATTCAGGAATAGCAAATGTAAACGGATATATTGGCGCGGGTTCTGATATTAGTTTGGAAAGTCTGGGTGGTTATGAAACTAATATTTCTGGCGAAATTATTGCCAGAAATAATTTAAACATAACAGGCGGCATATTAAATGTTTCTGGTTTAATTCATGCTGATAATGATCTAAATTTCACCACTAATTCTTATGCTGCAAACCTTACTAATATTAATATAGGTTCAAATGGATTTGACTTAACCAATAAATCCAATTCAATATTAATTAGCGGTATTTTAGAAGCAGGCAATAATATTAATCTTAATGGCCCTGGTAATTTGATTTTGTTCGATAATGGCGAAATTAATGCCAATGGCGATGCTAATTTCAATGCTGGTAATTTTATTCTGGGCGGTAAAATATCTTCTGGGAAAAATATATATATAAATAATCTTGTAAATACTAATGGTGCCATCCTATCAAATAGGGGTATTTTCGTTGCCAATAAAATTCAGGCAATTGGCGATGTTACAATGAATGGCATTGATTTTGTAAACACTACAAGCAATGCAAAAGTCCTTTCAAACAATACAATCAATATTTCAGGCGCAAAACTAAATTTGGATGGTTTGTTGTCTGCCGCTAATTTAATTAGCTTAAATGCAAACGGAATTTATGATGGTGTTAATTTTAGTGATAGTGCATCTATCGGCGACATTTATATAAATGGTAAGATTTATTCTGGTGATAAAATTAAATTTAACGCAAGCAATAATATCGCAATCACCAATACAGGGGTTGTGCAGACTATTGGCAATTCGCGCTTAATTAATCTTGCACGCAATCAAGGTGATGGTGCTAATATTTATTTGAATGCAAATAATGCGGTAAATAATAAGGGTGCAATATATTCTGATGGATCTATCTTCCTGAATTCAAATAATGGAAATATTGATTTATCTGGCATTGGCATAAGTGGCGCAAATTCAGTAATTTTACAGGCCTTAAATGGTAGTATAAATCATACTTCAGGAACCCTAAGTGGCGGCGGTCTTGGCTTTATTCAAAGCAATGATTATGTGAATTCTAATGGATATAGTGTTGCTGGCAATTTGCTAATTGACGCGCCAAACATAACGAATAATGCATTACTTGGTGCGGGCGGAACATTGTTGCTTAATACAAGCGGTAATGTTTATAATAACAATGTTATCTTTGCTGGTGGTGATATATCAATCGATGCAAAAGGTAATATAACAAATGATGTTGGTACTATTCTTGCCAATAATTCAATTTTTATCAAAGGCAATGATTTCAACAATCTTTCAGCCGAAGTGCAGTCAATATCAGGTGATATTGTTATTAATGCGCAAAATATAAATAATAAAATCAAGACATTAATAATAGAAAGCAATACTTCTACGGGTAGTGGAACTGGAACTAGTGGTGGCACAGGTGGGTCTGGAAGCACAGGTGGTACTGGTGGCGGCTCCCAAAATCAGCAGCAGCAAAACATTTTTGCTAGCCCCCAAGCATTTAGTTTTGCTAGTGCGATGTATGCAAATGATACTAGCAGTGTTGATGGCGCTGGCGGTGGATTTGGTACTGATACTGGAACTACAGATTCTGGTGGAACAGGCACAGGAGGTACAGATACTGGTACTGGAATAGGCGGTACAGACACAGGAACTGGAACAGGCGGAACAGATACTGGTACTGGTACAGGCGGAACAGATACAGGCACTGGAACAGGTGGTACTGGTACTGGTACTGGAACAACTGATCCAAATATATATATTGAATACGTAAAACATTATGCCGATATACTTGAAGGTTATAATAATTCGGGTGGTCAATATGGCGACATGGCATCATATGGCGCTATTCATTGGCAAACACACGGCCAAGCTGAGGGGCGCCTATTGCCATCGGCGCATATCTTTAACACATCTTCTATAAAAACTAATAGTGGTTCGTCAAAAATTATTGCCGCGCGTGATATTAACATTGAGACAAATGGTGGAAATGTTTTAAATAGCAATAGCAGCATACTTGCTGGAAGAAATATTGTAATAAATACTGGGATTTTGAATAATAATGCCGATGTTTTAACTACATCCGAAGTTGATGGGTATGGTGTATCAACTTCAACCATCTATGAATTGCCAAATTCGCCAACAATAATACAAGCGGGCGGAACCTTGTTAATTAATGCGGCAACCATTAATAATACTAATTTTGCGCATCGTATTGATAATTCAACATTTGTTCCGCCAACAAATACAATACCTTCAACAGATGGTGGAAATATTGGTGCTCAAGGTAGTGGTGAAAATTCTGGTGGGGCAGTTTTAAAACGCTCTTATCTTAGTAAATCGAATAGGAATTTGAATAATAATGCTGCTGCACAGCCGATAAATTCAGGCACTTCAAATGTTATATCAAAAGCAAACTTATCAACAATTAACAATAAAAACGGTGCAAATATTGGAAATGTTGGTAATGGCGCAGGCAATAATAGCGCTATAAATAATGTTAGTGTTACAAATAAAAACACCACCAAATTAACAGGTTCTGTAAGCAATCCAAAATTATCGAACAATGATAAATTTGATATTAGCATTACTCAGGGGCCGTCAAAATATATGGTCAATGATAATCTTCAAGGTCCAGATATTGATGATGGTATCTATTTGGCAAATCCTAGTCAAATTAGTAAATTCTCTTTAAAAGCCTACAAGCCAATCTCTGGTGATGCTAATGCAATAGATCCTAATGAATATGTAAATAATAATGATTCACTTAATCCAATTGGTCACGTTATAGATGATAATTACAAATATTCTGGTGACATTAATAACAATAAAAATGTTATTGTTGGTGACACAAGGGTTTCGGTTAAGGAAATAGATGCGCCAATAAATTATACGCTTGCCAACCTAACCAATGCATTTGGAAATATTGCATTGCCAAACATAAGTGGTGGTAAGGGTAATTATGGTGATTTAATTTCTTCATTCTTAGGGCAATTTAATTTAATTAATTCCCAAGGTGGTTTTGATTTTGCATCGGGTCAAAAACTTTATGATTATAATCAATCACCAAATTCAAAATATTTATTCACCACTAATCCATCGATGCAATCGACGGCGCAATTATATAATTCAGATATTTTCTTTGATGTTTTAAACACTTCAAAGGTTGATTCTTATACACGCCTTGGCGATGGTTTCTTTGAATCAATGTTAATTTCCAAGCAGATTCAAGAAGCAACTAATCAATCGCAATTGCCAAAATTTGGAACTGCGCTTGATCAATATAATGGTCTTCTTAAATCCGCCTCAGAGCAATCATCTTCGCTTGGTTTAACGCTTGGTGTTGCGCTTTCTGCGTCACAAGTTGCAAATCTAACCTCCTCAATTGTTTGGTGGGTCAGTGAGAAGATAGAGGGTAAAGATGTTCTTGTACCCGTTGTCTATCTTGCCGAAGTTGACAAAAATTCAACCAAAGCGGGCGCAAATTTAAGTGGTACAAATGTTGTATTGAACACCAAAGGTGACATTAATAATCAGGCAAATATTGGTGCAAAAGGCGTTACGATTGTTAAATCAGGCGGCGATATTATAAATGGTAAAGATGGCTCTATTGTTGGTGCAAATGTAAGTTTGGATGCAAAAAATAATGTCCTTCTTGCTGGCGCAAGTAAGATTGCGGGCAATGACGTAAGCATTAAAGCTGGCAATAATGTTAATATGGATACAATCACCAATAGTTTCCAGAAAAAAGACATAAGCAAAGGTCAAACCACAATTTCAAATGGCACAAATGTAAATGGTGCTAATATAAATGCTGCAAACAATTTAATTATTGTTGCGGGTAATGAAATTAATGCCAAAGCTGCGAATATTGGTGCAGGGAATGATGCCACACTTGCGGCAAAAAACATCAATATTGGCGGTGCACAAACAACATTAAACCAATCAAGCGTTTGGGATAAGGGCAATTTTGTAAAAGGTACAAGCTCTTCAAGCTCAACTGGCTTTACTGGTTCAAACATTGTTGCGGGCAATAATTTGAACGTTATTGCGGATGATAAAGTTTCAATTACAGGTTCAAAACTTGCAACCGCGTCTGGAAATATCACAATTTCGGGGGCTAATGGCGTTGATATTAAGTCTGGAATTGAAACAAGTAATTCAACAATTGCCGAACAATTGGCAAAAAGAAGCGAACATAACGGAACATCATCAAGCACAACAAATGTTCTAAGCAATATAAAATCTGGCGCGAATTTAAATGTTGTAAGCGCAAAAGATATAAATATTGCGGGCGCAAATCTTGATGCCAAGGCAAATACTGCGCTTGCGGCCACAAATGTCAATATTAATGGCGTCATTGATGAGGTAAATTCAAACGACACAACATGGAACAAAAAGAAAAAAACCTTTAGTTCAAAAACCACAACAACTGGCGCGGACATAAAGGATCAAACTATTGTTCAATCAACAATAAGTGGCGATAAAGTATCGATAAATGCGCTTAATGATATAAATGTTAAATCGGCGGCAATCGCATCAACCAATGATTTAGCGTTAAAGGCGAATAATAATATCAATGTGGGTACATTGGTTGAAAATGATAGCTCATTAACAAGCTCGCAAACTAAAAAATCGGGCATTTCTCTAAGCTTATCAAGCATTTTTGTCGGAACGCAAAAAACATCAACTACAACGGATGCAAAGGCAACAACCAATAATCAATCATTAATCGGCTCTGAAAAAGGCAATGTTGAGGTTTCGGCGGGCGGTGATATTAATGTCAAAGGCTCGCAAATTGTGGGTACAAAGGATGTAAATTTTGCGGCCAATAACATAAACATCGAAAACGCCACCGACACCTATTCAAGCAAAACCATAAGCAAATCTTCATCAAGTGGTTTGACAATTTCAAGCAATAATCAGGCATTGCAAGGAATTCAAAACACCGTGCAAGCCGCCAAAATTGCAAGTTCATCTTCTAATGAACGCGTTAAAGCAATCGCGGGCGCTGCGGCTGTTGTAAGTGCGGTTAATACATATGATGCAGTTAAAAATGGTGCATTAAAAACACCAACCTCAATTAAAGAAGGAATCCAAGCTGCTGGTCTTTCAGTATCAATTGGTTCAAATAAATCTGAATCAACCACGACCACCAATGGCGAAACCAATGTTGCAAGCACGATTGCGGGTAATAATGTATCAATTCGCGCGACTGGTGGTAATGTTAATGTTATTGGTTCAGGCATTAATGCCGATAAAGATTTGTCAATTGCTGCGACTGGCGATGTGAACCTTCAATCATCAACGCAAACCAACACGATGAGTTCGACATCTAAATCATCGGGTGCAAGTATTGGTTATGATTTTGCGCAGAATGCGGTAACCTTTGGTGTAAATGGTTCAAAAGGTAATGCACAGGGTAAAGATGTAAGCCATAGTGAAACGACATTGAATGCAGGCAATAATGTAACAATTAATGCAGGCAATGCGCTTAATATGACGGGTGCGATAATCAATGGTGATAAGGTTAAGATTGATGCTGCATCGTTAAAAATTGAAAGTCAGCAGGATGTTTCAACCTATAAAAGCGAAAATAAATCCCTAAGTGCGGGCTTGAAAATTGGCGCTGGCACGATTGGCGGTAATGTCAATGCAAGCGCAGAAAAGCAAAAGGGCGATTTTGCCTCTGTGCAGGAGCAATCGGGGATTTTTGCGGGTTCTGGTGGTTATGAAATCAATGTGAAAGATAAGACAAGCTTGGTTGGCGGCGTGATTTCATCAAGTGCGGATGCAAGCAATAATAATCTATCAACCGGAACATTGGTTGCAAGCAATATTGAAAATCGCGAAAAATATAGCGCAACCTCAACAAGTGTTGGCTTTAGCACTGATGGCAAGAAAATAAGCGCAGGCCTTCCAAGCGCGATGAATGCGGGTGGCGACCAATCAAGCACAACCAATAGCGCAATCGCCAACGGCACAATCAATATCACAAGCGGCGATAAAGCCAGCCAAGACGCGGCAAACAACATAAGCCACGACACCGCAAACGCCGCCAATGCGCTAACCAAACAATATACCGAAGAAATGCGCAACGAAATCGCCAACGGCTTCACCGCCACCAACATGCTCGCAACAGGCGTGGGGACTTTCTTGCAGAATAGAGAGACTGAAAAAGAAAAAATAAAAGAGAAAATTGAATCTGGTATTGATGAAAAAGGAAATAAATTATCAGACGAGGAAAGAGCGAAACTATTAGAAAAATATGAGAAACTTGAAAATACATATGGTTCAAATAAGCCTGGAACAATAATTTTAACGGCTCTGACTGGTGCTGCTAGTGGTAATGTGACTGGAAATATATCTGGTCTTGCCCAAGCTGCAGCTATAAATGCCGTACAAGCATATGTGGTAAATTTTGGAAAAAATTATGTCGATAGCCTCAAGGTTGACGAAAAAGACCGTGAAACTATACGTGCTTCAGTTCAAGCTTTAATTGGCTGCGCGGGTGCAGCCGCTTCGGGGCAAGGAGATTGTGGTAGTGCTGCAATTGGCGCTGCTGCATCGGTTGTACTAAATAATGTAATTGAAAGTTTAGATACAAAAAAAGCCAACGAACTTTCTGAGCAAGAAAAAAGTGAGCGCGAAAACTTAGTTGCATCAATAATAGCGATTTCATCTACGGCGTTGGATATTGATGCTGCTTCTGCAGTTAATGCAGGAAAAATTGAAACTGAAAATAACAAATTTGCGCCAAGATTACCAAATAAAGAAGATATTGCAAAGTTAGCTAAAGCCGTTGAGGATTTTAAGAACAGCATAGATACAAAGAAAGTTGAGAAACTAGCAAATGAAGCATATGAAGCATGCAAAAAATCAAATACAGTATGTTCCAATATTACTTATCAGTCTGGCCCACAGGTCACGCTAGTCGGTTTAACTGGATTAAATGCACAGGTTGGAGGGTATGTATATCTAGGTAGCGATGGTAGAGTAAGTGAATATGGTGTTACTTATGGTTGGACTGCGCGCATTGGACTCGAAACGGGTGCTGGTGTTGGTGTGGCACTTTCTAAAAATGCCCCTTCGAGTAGGGTGGGAGGGGACGTTTCAGTTAGTGCACTCGCATTCGGAGGACAAACCACTATACCAAATAAGGATGAGAAAGAAGTTTCAAACCAGGGTGGCGCAACATCAAATATACCAATCCCTTTTCCAAAAGAAATAAAGGTTGGCGCTAGTTTCGGCGGTGGCATTACCCAATATATTACAAAGGGCTTTAATAAAAAAGATATAGCTAATATTTCTAAAGGGCAATCAATAAACAACTGGAAGGTAATTACTTCTAATAATAATGGCTGGATGGTGTTAGAAAGTAAATTGTTGGGGGCAAATAGGGTTAATCAGATAATATGTAGGGCACAGGGTAAGGATAAGTTAATATGCAAATAAAAACTATATCAAGGATAAAATTTATGTTGTTTTTGCTATCTTACTTAATTATGCCTGTAAGTCTCATAACTGGTGTAATCAGGCCAAATATTTCGTTTTATGCGTTTTTTTTCTTCTTTTTAGCTGTGTTATCGATGTTTTTTTTGAAGTGCACTAATTGCAATCTTAAATATGCAATTGGAAAATTGGCTTTTAGAAATTCAGACGGGGAATTTTATTTAACAAGGCACTTCCCAAGTTTTTATTGCTCGCGATGTGGTCAAAATCATTGGCATCCTTGTGATCCACCAAATGAAGATTATAAAAAAGAAGGTTTTGACGTTAACGAGTTTATTAAAGCTAAAAAGAAGAAAAAACTGAAACCGAAATAAATGGTACAAGTGTTGTTAAATCAAACATCGCAGGCGGCGATGTAAATATTACCGCGAAAAATGGTAATATTTTGGTTCAAGGTTCGGATATAACAGGAACCAATAGTGCATCATTAAAAGCAACCGATGGCGTAACTATAAAATCTGCCGAAGAACTATATAATGAAAAAACAAAATCAAGCAATTCAAGCGCATCAATTGGTGTAAATGTTGGTGTTGGTATCACGGGGGTAAATGCAAGTGCATCTGCCAACGCGTCGGCATCAAATTCATCAAGTGACACCAATTCGGTAAATAATGTAAATAGCATTATTAATGGTGGAAATAATCTTTCGATTGTATCTGGCAAAGACACAACAATAAGCGGAGCAAATATAAGCGCGAAAAATGTTGATTTAAACATCGGCCGCAATCTAACCATCGCAAGCGTTCAAGATACTATGAACTCAAAAAGTTCGAGTGCAAATGTGGGTGGCGGGGTTTCAATAAGTCCAGCTAATGTTGGTCAATCTAATGTAGGAACAAATGCAAATATTGGCGTTAGCAATGGTTCGTCAAATTCAAAAGTTGTAAATAACCAAACTAGCGTAACTGCCGAAGGCGGCACGCTTAATGTAAAAGTGGGCGATACAACAGTAATTAATGGCGGCTTAATCGCGGCAAAAGATGCGGATGGAAAGGATAGTGGTAATTTAAATCTTACGACTGGAAAACTTGTTGTTACAGATTTAAAGGACACGAAAAATTCAAAAGATGTATCAATCGGCGTAAGTTCGGATATAAATAACCCATTCAAGAAAAGTGAAGCCAACAATGGCAACACACCAACCATTGATGGTTCATATTCAAGCTCAACATTTGCGCAAGATACAAAGGGAACAATTGGTAATGGTAATATCCAAATTGCTGACGCCACAAGTTCAACCCCGCTTGAGCAAATCAACCGCGATATAGCAAATTCCCAAGTTGTAACCAAAGACAAACAATCAGGTTTCACCGCCTATTATGACAAAGGCGCAATTGATGAAACCAAGGCTTTGTTAAGCGGTAACAAAGATAATAGCGTGATTTTACAAGGGGTTGAAGAATTTAAGAAAAATCCTTTAATAATTTACGATAATGCAAGCAATGAAGTAAAGGCCATATTAAATAAATCAATTGAATCGCAAACAGAAAAACTATTTGCAACGCTTGCGGTTCAGCTTGGAATTACTAGTGAGCAAGATATAGTAGAAAAAATCAACAAGGCTCCAGAAGTTATTAAAGCGAGAGAAGAAATTGACATAAAATATAAACAAGATATGTCACAAGTTGAACAACTTAGAAAAGATGGTAAAACAAATGAGGCCAACGAATTGGAGAAAAAAGCCAATGAAGGCCACGAAAAATCAAATGCCCTTATAAATAAAGCCATAGATATTTCATCGAAATCTCAATACGCTATACTAAAAAATCCAAAAGAGGCGCTTAACACTGCCATAGAACGCCCAGCGGCTATAGTCTTGGATGCATCAGGTAATCCAATACAGGATGACCATACCGTAATTGTGACTGGGACTACGGGTGACAAATATACTGTTGGTCGTGCGGTGGTAAATACGCTTAAGGATGGTCAAGAATTAGAGCAAAAATATAGTGAATATTGGAATGTTGTAGAGACAGCAGTCAAAACAATAGCAACAGGTGGGATAAAACCTATACTTGATTATGGATTACAAAAAGGCATTGAAGCAGGGATTGAAAATGCACCACCAGAAGTATTGAAACCAATCGTTGAAAACCTGTCAAAAGCAAATAAATATGTAGGCGATAATACTGCCTCTGTAATTTTAAACAAAGATGTTGATAAATTCAAAAACGCACAAGAAGGCACAAGACCAGCAACAGATTCAAGCGCATCTGCATGGGGCGTAGAAAAAGTAGTCGGCATTTCCGCAGCAACAATCATAGGAAAAGCAGCCAATAAAATACTCAATAATAGTGATAAGGTTGTCGATGTTAAGAAAGAAGTTAAGGCGCTTGAGAATATTAAAAAAAGCAATATCAATGCACAGGATTTGAGTTTAAAAGAACCGAATTCTATACTTTACAAACAGGCAGAAAAGATTTCTACGGCGAAAAATGGTCAAGTAACAGTACCTAGGGATTTGAATGAACAGACTTTGTGGAATCAGATTTTAAGGAATCCTGAATTAGGAGAAGCCAAGCCTAATTTGAATAAAGATAAGCGTTTTTCACAAGATGCTGGATTTATAAAGATGGAAGCTACACATAATCTACCTGACGGAACAAGTATTACTATACATTATCAGTACAATTCTATAACCAAGAAAGCCTATGATATGAAAATAGTTACACCAAAAAGAGTGCCGCCTCAACTTCAGCCAAGAAGATAAATTTAACTAAGGTATAAATATGAAAGTAATCGATAAATCAAATCCATATAGCAATGATGAAATATTAGAGGTTTATGGGGTTTATGAGGTAAATAATAAATGCTATTATTTATGCTCTCCGCAAAAATATGAAGGATTAATGGCGCTTAATGAGGGTAAAGTAGAAATAATTGATAATACTTTCTCAGAAAAAATGTATTTTCATCAAGATAAAGAAATATCTTTTGGAGTTTATCATTGGGCAATTTATGAAGATTATCTTTTTGATGGTCTCTCTGAACACGACCCAAACGCCTATGCGGAATTTGTACGGCGTTTAGGACGAGAGCCATAAATACTCGCTGCAAAAGATGCGGATGTAAAAGATAGTGTTAATCTAAATCATCGGGTGCAAGTATTGGTTATGATTTTGCGTCTAATGCGGTAACCTTTGGTGTAAATGGTTCAAAAGGTAATGCACAGGGTAAAGATGTAAGCCATAGTGAAACGACATTGAATGCAGGCAATAATGTAACAATTAATGCAGGCAATGCGCTTAATATGACGGGTGCGATAATCAATGGTGATAAGGTTAAGATTGATGCTGCATCACTAAAAATTGAAAGTCAGCAGGATGTTTCAACCTATAAAAGCGAAAATAAATCCCTAAGTGCGGGTTTGACCATTGGTGCAGGTACGATTGGCGGTAATGTCAATGCAAGCGCTGAAAAGCAAAAGGGCGATTTTGCCTCTGTTCAAGAGCAATCGGGGATTTTTGCGGGCGCGTGTGGGTTTGATATAAATATCAAAGATAAAACCACAAAGTTTTCATTTCCAATGTAAAAATAACTTATTCAAAACAACTGCACAATTTGAATTATTACGCTTCATATTAAAAAAACGCAAAAAATCATCAATTAAGTAGATGGCTATGATTTGAGGTTTTTTTATTATTCGCACTTGCAAAATATTTTTAAAAGCATTATCGCAATTTTGTGTTTGGTTGCCCGAAAGGGCATTAATAGGGAAGTTAGATAGCTAACGCTGCCCTCGCAACTGTGAATGGATAGTTTTAATCGAAATACCACTGCGAAAGCGGGAAGGTGATTAAAATGATGACCCAAAGCCAGGAGACCTGCCAAGCCAGTCGTTCTTTCTCGCGGGCGAGGTGTACCGTGCGATCAAGGAAATCCCTTTGGGTATCCTCTGTGTGGCGACATTAGTTTGGGTCGCCTATGGGAAATCATATGCGCCCCTTAATGTTTGGAAAAAGGGGAAGTTATGAAAAAAACTATCACAATTTTATTAGCAAGTTCAATTTTTACGCCAGTTTTGGCATTTGCCGCTAATTCGGAAGAAGTTGTAATTACTGCATCGCGCAAACCGCAATCAATCAACAAAGTTGGTCAATCAATAAGTGTGCTAAAAGCTGAAGATATTAAATCATCACAAGCAATTCAAATTCCTGAATTATTAAGAAGTATACCGGGTGTGACTGTCACACGAACTGGCGGCCCTGGAAATACGGTTTCGGTGAAATTACGCGGCGCACAATCTTATCAAACCGTCGCAATGGTTGATGGGGTGAAATTAAGCGATCCATCGGCTTTGCAATGCGATTTCAACCTTGGCACTTTAATGGTTGGCAATATAGAACGTATCGAAGTGGTACGCGGCGCACAATCTGTGCTTTGGGGATCTCAGGCGATTGGTGGGGTAATTAATATGATTACCAAAGCACCAACGCAAAAATTAAATGCCAATCTTCAGGGTGAATATGGCACTTATAATACACAAAATTATGTTGGTAATATTTCGGGCAAAATTGGCAATTTAAGTGCTTCATTGGGTGCAAATTATTTTGATACCAATGGTTATTCATCTTATACTGAATGGCGCGGTGGTAAGGAAAAAGATGGCGCGCATAATTTTGGCGCAAACACCAAATTAAAATATGAATTTAGCGATGCAATATCACTTAATTTAATGGGTTTTTACACCGATAGTGATGGCGAATTTGATAATTTTGGTTCCGATGCATTAAATACGCAAAGTGCAAAAATTGGTATTGGCTATATTGGCCTAAATGCCGGTGCATTTGAGGGCAAATTGCAAAACCAATTAGGCTATTCATATACAAAAACCAATCGCAGCTATTATTACCCGTCTTTTTCTTCACGCTATAATTATGAAGGCAAGGTTGATAGATATAATTATCAGGGAAATTTAAACATTGCTGATGATTTTGGCGTGGTTTTTGGCGCGGAAAGTGAAAAATTTGACTATTTAATCGATAGTGGTTTTTCAAAAGTCACCAAAGACATGAAAACCGATAGTTTATTTATCCAAGCTAATGCAAATCCAATAAAACCATTAAATATCGCGGCGGGTTTGCGTAATGAGCATCATAATCTTTATGGTGATCATTTAGTATTTGATATTAACGGATCTTATGCCTTGAATAATGGCGCAACAATAATTCGTGCCGCCTATGGTGAAGGTTATCGTGCGCCATCTTTGTATGAATTATATGATGCGTTTTCTGGTAACCAAGCCCTTGTTCCAGAAACTTCGCGAAGCAAAGATATTTCGATTTCGCATGAATTTATCAAAAACAAATTAAGCGGTGCAATCACATATTTTGACATAAAAAGCGATAATTTAATTGCTTGGTCCGGCAAATATATGAATGTGGATAAGGCAAAATCAAATGGTTTTGAGTTTGAGGTTAAATATGCGCCAATTAAAAATCTTAAATTGGTGGCAAATTATACGCAAAATGATGCAATTGATGACAAAACCAAGAAAACCCTTGCGCGCCGCCCAAAAGATAGCGCGAATTTAATTGCTGATTATGCCTTTGATAATGGTTTTAAAATTGGCGCGAATATTATTCATGTTGGCAATAGTTATGATAATGCGTCCAATACAATCCTAACCAAAGGATATACAATTGGTGACTTGCGTGCTTCTTATAAAATTAGTGATCTAGTTGAACTATATGGACGTATAGAAAATATAACCGATAAAAAGTATGAAACTGTATATAAATATGGCACATCTGGCCGCGCTTTATATGCAGGTGTAAGGATCGGTTTCTAATATGAATGGGCGTCGCAGTAAATTTATGCCTCGAAACCTATTATTTGCTGCGGCATTTGTTTTGCTTTGCGGGTGTAAGGAAACTGCACCCGCAAACGTAAATTTCCCCAATCATCCAATGCGCATTGCATCTTTAAGCCCGTGTGTTGATGCAATTTTGTATGAAATTGCCGACCAAAACCAAATCCTTGGGCTTTCGCATTATTCCTTTGATGAAAAATCATCATCAATCGACGTTAATTTTGCAAAAAAATATAGGCCGCTTTCTGGCAGTGCCGAAGATATAATTGCAATAAAGCCCGATTTAGTAATCGCTGGTTCGCATATTTCGCCGCAAACAATTGCCCAATTAAACAAATTAGCAATACCAGTCTTTACTGTAGGCTCACCCCAATCAATTGATGAAGCCAAAACCCAAATCAATGATATTGCGCAAAAAATTGGCCAAGATGGGCGCGGAAAAGAATTTATTCAAAAAATTGATGATGCGATTAAAAACGCCAAAACCAATGATAATCAAAACCCCAAAGCAATAATGTTTCAAGGCGGTGGAATAGTTCCGGGGGCGGGAACATTGGGCGATGAAATGCTAAAAACCGCAGGTTTTGAAAATGTTGCAAGCCAATATAGCAATAATGCATATAATGTTTTGACGCTTGAAAGCCTTTTATTTAATCCGCCGCAAATTATTTTATCTGATGCTAGTTTTGGTAGTGGGCGGGTTTTTTCGCATCCTGCGCTTAAAAAAGCTAAGGTTTCGATTTATACGTCTGATTTTCCGTCAAAATATTTAAATTGTGCAGGTTCAAAACTTGTGCCTGCATTAAATCGGCTTGCCCAAATTCGCGGCGAATATTTACAAAAGAAAGCCAATCATGCGCAATAAATCAAAAAATATAAATCTGAATTTATTTTTATTCGTGCTTTTGTTGTTTATTTGCGCTTTGTCACTTATGGCGGGCAAAGTCTTTGTGCCTTTGAATGAATGGATGTCGGGTGATTTAAAATCTTTGATAATCATGGAATTAAGATTGCCGCGTGCAATTATTGGCGTTTTAATTGGCGCAGGCTTAGGAATGTCGGGCGCAGTAATGCAGGGATATTTGCGCAACCCATTGGCAGACCCAGGGCTTTTTGGGGTCTCATCTTCGGCAGCGCTTGGCGCAGTAATTTCAATGTTTTTTGGCTATGCAATTCAGCCGTTTTTATTGCCAACATTTGCATTATTGGGTGCAGGCTTTGGAATGCTTGCTTTGACTTTATTGGCGGGGCGTTCGGCATCATTGGTTTTATTCACTTTATCGGGTGTAATAATCTCAAGTCTTACAGCATCATTGACTGCGCTTTTCATAAGCCTTGCACCCAACCCATTTGCAGCAAGTGAAATTGTTACATGGCTTATGGGGGCTTTAAGCGACAGGTCATGGGATGACGTTAAAATTGCTTTGCCTTTGATAATTATTGGAGTGGCTTTTTTATTATCAATTGCAAAAAACCTTGACGCTTTAAGTTTGGGTGAAGCAAGTGCAAAATCAATGGGGGTTAATCTTCAAGCGCTTCAATATTTCATAATAATTGGTATTGGGCTGTGCGTTGGTGCAAGTGTAGCTGTTTCAGGGATAATTGGTTTTGTAGGCCTTGTTGTCCCGCATTTAGTACGCCCTTTTGTTGGGCATAGGCCATCCTCAATGTTGATACCTTCTGCGCTTTTGGGGGCGATTTTGGTGGTTTCTGGTGATTGTTTGGTGCGCATCATGCCAACCCAAAGTGAATTACGTCTTGGGATTGCTATGTCATTATTGGGCGCGCCATTCTTCCTTGGTCTTTTATTTAAAATGCGTAGGGAAATTGTATAATGAATATCGAATTTAACAATTTATCCCTAAAATTATCAAATTCACAAATTTTGGATAATGTAAGCGGCACAATCCAAAAAGGAAAAATCACCGTAATATTGGGCGAAAATGGTGCAGGCAAATCGAGCCTTCTTTCATTATTAACAGGTATAAGGGATAATGATAGCGGGCAGATTAAAATTGATGGGCGCGATATTAAAGATTTAAAACCCAAAGAGCGCGCAAAAACCATTGGCTATCTTTCGCAGAGAAGCGAAATTCATTGGGATATTAGCGCACAATATTTGGTCGGGTTGGGCCGCTTTGCGCATGGTGATGATAATATTGAAATCATTCATGATGCGATGAAAAAATGTGATTGCTATAATCTTAAAGATAGAATTGCCAATCAATTATCGGGCGGCGAACAATCACGCGTAATGCTTGCTCGGGTTTTGGCAGGAGAGCCGCAATGGATTTTTGCCGATGAACCATTGGCAAATCTTGACCCCGCCCACCAATTAGATGCAATAAATATTTTCAAAAAAGCCGCAAAAAAAGGCACAGGTGTTGTTTTGGTTTTGCATGATTTAAACATAAGTGCGCAAATTGCCGATGAAATTATTATACTTAAAAATGGCCGAATAATCGCGGGTGGCGATGCCAAAGAAGTTTTAAGCAAAGAAAATATCGCCAAAGCCTATAATGTCGAAGTTTTTGAAACGATTGGGCAAGGCGGGGAGAAAATTTTCGTGCCAATTAAGCGCTTGTAGGTGAAATATCTATTCTATTGCAAAACTTAGTAAAAATTCCTAAATAGCAATCAAAATCAAAGGAAATTTTTATGAACCCGCTTCACGTAAAAACAAAATCGTTTAAAATTGGTGATGTTACAATTGGTGGTGACGAACCATTTGTTTTAATTGCGGGGCCATGCCAAATTGAAGGGCTTGATCATGCGCTTATGATGGCGCAAAAAATTGCCAAAGCGTGCGAAAAAACTGGCACAAAATTCATTTATAAATCAAGCTATGATAAGGCCAATCGCTCAAGTGTTGCCACACAACGCGGTATTGGCATTGATGAAGGTTTGAAAATTCTTGAAACTGTCAAAAAAGAATTTGGCGTTCCTGTTCTTACCGATGTTCACGAAACCACACATTGCGATATTGTTAAAGATGTTATTGACGTAATCCAAATCCCTGCTTTCTTGTGTCGTCAAACTGACTTATTACTTGCTGCGGGCAATACGGGGCGTGCAATTAATGTGAAAAAGGGGCAGTTTTTGGCGCCTTGGGATATGAAAAATGTTGCCGCCAAAATCGCATCAACAGGTAATGAGCGTATAATTCTTTGCGATCGCGGAACTTCATTTGGTTATAATACATTGGTTACAGATTTTCGTGGTCTGCCAATAATGGCGCAAACAGGCTATCCAGTTATGTTTGATGCTACGCATTCGGTTCAACAACCTGGTGGTCAGGGAACAACATCGGGCGGTCAACGTGAATTTGCCCCAATTTTGGCACGTGCGGCATGTTCAATTGGCGTAAGTGCGGTATTTATTGAAACCCACCAAGACCCAGATAATGCACCATCCGATGGTCCGAATATGATTCAAATTGATGAGATGGAAAATCTAATCGGCACACTTCGCGCCTTTGATGATTTGGCAAAGGGTAAATAATGACCCAAAATATTATCGAAATCGGCGCAAAAGTTATCGAGACTGAGGCAGCGGCATTATCATTAATGGCGCAAACCTTGGATGAAAATTTCACCAAAGCAGTTGAATTAATCGCCAATAATCAAGGGCGTGTAATTGTTTCTGGCATGGGAAAATCGGGCCATATTGGACGCAAGATTGCGGCAACTTTGGCATCAACCGGTACGCCATCATTCTTTGTTCACCCCGCCGAGGCAAGCCATGGTGATTTAGGAATGATTACCAAGGATGATATTTGCCTTGTAATGTCTAATTCAGGTGAAACTTCGGAATTATCGGATGTTATTGCCCATACGCGCCGTTTTGGTATTCCATTAATTGGTATTGCAAGCCGCGCCGAAAGCACATTGTTAAAATCTGCTGATATTGCGCTTTTATTACCAAATGCGCCCGAAGCCTGCGCGATTGGCATGGCGCCAACCACATCAACCACTTTAACGCTTGCGCTTGGTGATGCATTGGCGGTTGCAATTATGGATATTAAAGGCTTTAAGAAAGAGAATTTCAAAACCTTCCACCCAGGGGGCAAATTGGGCGCGGCACTTTTGAAAGTGCACACAATTATGCACACAGGTGATGAATTGCCGCTTGTAAAACCACAAACTAAAATGGGCGATGTAATTCTGGAAATGACCGCCAAAACCTTTGGTGTTGCTGGCATTATTGATGAAAATGGCAAATTATGCGGCATCGTAACCGATGGTGATTTACGCCGTAATCTTGACGGCTTGATGCAAAAAACTGCCGGCGAAGTTTCAACTAAAACCCCGAAAACTACAAGTGCAGACGCGCTTGCTGCTTCTGCATTGGGGACGATGAATGATAAAAAGATAAATTGTCTATTTGTTGTTGATGAAGAAAATTCGCCAATTGGCCTTTTAACAATTCAGGATTGTTTGCGCGCAGGAATTGTATAGATTAATATCTATATAGAGGGTTTGATTTGATAAAAAATAATGCCGCCATAACGCTTGCCGATATTGCAAGACTTGCGGGTGTTTCCGCGGGAACTGTTTCACGTGCATTAAGTGATACTGATTTAGTCAATGAAAAAACCAAATCGAAAATCCTTAAAATTGTTGAAGAATTAAATTATAAACCAAATATTGCCGCGCGAAATTTGCGCACAAGAAAAACAGGGGCGATTGCGGTTATAATACCGATGGGCCATGAAAAAGAGCAACATTTATCAGACCCCTTTTTTACAATCATGCTTGGCTATCTTGCTGATGAATTAAGTGAGCGTGGCTATGATTTATTATTATCACGCGTAATTCCAAAAAATGAAAATTGGCTTGGTGAATTTATTCATTCTGGTCGTTCGGATGGTTTAATTATTATTGGTCAATCTGATCAAGTAAAAGTAATTGATCAAGCGGCAAAAGATTATAAACCAATGGTGGTTTGGGGTGCGAATTTAAATGATCAAGTTGCCTGTACTGTTGGTTCAGATAATAGATTTGGTGGCCTGATTGCTGCGGTACATTTGGCGCAATGTGGCTGTAAAAGAATTGCATTTTTTGGCGACCCAAACCCGCCCGAAATCGCACAAAGGATGGAAGGCTGTATTGAAGGTGTTAAAGCTGCGGGTATCGATACACCAGTTGAGCTTTTGCACACACACCTTACCGCAGAGGCTTCTTATGAAACAATTTGTGAATATATAAAAAACAAACAACTTCCTGATGGAATTGTTGCCGCATCTGACGTTATTGCAATGTCTGCATTGCGTGCGCTTGGCGAAAATAAAATCGATGTTCCAAATCAGGTTAAAGTTATTGGCTATGATGATTTAGAGCTTGCATCATATACAACCCCGCCACTTACAAGCGTTAAACAAGATTTGAAATTAAGTGCGCATAAATTGGTTGATGTCTTATTTCGCCGCATAAATGGCGAAGAAACCCAATCAATTATCCTTCAGCCAAAATTAATGAAAAGGGCTTCCACAAAATTAGCTTAATTGAATCTATTGCAATCGATTGCAATTTGATTTATCAAGTCTATAGGGCCTAAAAAATAATAAAAGCCTTGGAGGAAAAAATATGGAAGCTGATGGCAAGCCACGCTTGAGCCTTGGCCAAATTTTGCAAATGAATTTGGGTTTTCTTGGTCTTCAATTTAGTTTTGGCCTACAACAGGCAAATATGTCCCCCATATGGGGTTATCTTGGTGCGCATGAAGAAAATTTCGCGTGGCTTGGAATTGCAGGGCCGCTCGCAGGCTTGATAGTTCAGCCAATAATTGGCGCAATGTCTGACAGAACTTTATCAAAATTTGGGCGTCGTACGCCTTATTTTTTAATCGGCGCAATAATGTGTTCGGCAGGTTTGTTTTTAATGCCATTAAGCCAAAGCGTTATGATGGCGTTTTCGCTTTTATTCATTCTTGACCTTGGTAATAATATTACTATGGAGCCGTATCGCGCCTATGTTAATGATAGGCTTAATCCATCGCAGCGTGGATTTGGCTTTCTAAGTCAATCAGCTTTCACCGGTCTTGCCCAAACTTTGGCATATTTAATGCCATCAATTTTGGTTTGGTTTGGTATGAGTAAATATGAAACTTCGGCAAATCATATTCCAGAATTTACAAGGGTTTCATTTTTAATTGGCGCGTTTTTATCAATAATAACAATTATTTGGTCAATAACACGCGTTCCAGAATTACCGCTTTCAACCCAAGAGCGCGAAAGAATTGAAAAATTACCAAGAAATTTTGTCGCAGATTTGAAGGAGATATTTTCGGCAATAAAAAAAATGCCAAAACAAATGCGTACAATGGCCTTTATGTCGCTTTTTCAATGGTATGCAATGTGTGGCTATTGGGGTTATACAACCAATGCAATCAGTCGATCTTTGTTTAATACATCAGATGCAACCACACAGGCCTATCGTGAAGCGGTTTTGACCAATGGGCAAATGGGGGCTTTTTATAATTTTATGGCATTTGTCGCGGCTTTAATTATGGCGCCAATAGCACGTAAAATGGGGGCGCATAAATTGCATGCGCTTTGCTTGGTTGGTTTTGGAATTGGTCTTTTAACGCTGCCGCATTTGCATGATAAGGCACTAATTTTTATACCTGCCGCGCTTATGGGTATTGGTTGGGGCTCTATTATGGGTAATCCATATGTTGTCTTGGCTGATTCTATTCCGCAAGAGCGCACGGGTGTTTATATGGGTATTTTCAATATGATGATTTGTGCCCCTATGTTGCTTTTTGCAGCTACAATGAAATTGATGTATGTCCCACTTTTGGGCGGCGATGCGCGAAATGTTTTAACACTATCTGGCGTATTTATGATTCTGGCTGCAATTTCTGTTTCTTTGGTGAAAACAGGAAAAGCTGAGTGCGAAATACAATCGATTGTATAAAAATTCTTTTTAGATGCAATATGTTATGAAGTAATTAGGTTTAAATGAGAAAAATTTAAAATAATTATTGCAATCGATTGCAATATGTGCAAAATAAAAATCAGGTTCGAAGAAACCACAAAATTATTCGGGAGGAAATATGAATAAGAATCTATTGCGCTTTGGCGCATCAATTGCCGTATTGTGTTCAGCGGCACCATTCTCAAGTGCTTTTGCGCAAGATGCAAAAGAGCCAGCAAAAGAAAATTCAGAAACAATTATCGTAACTGGTGTGGTTCGCGCCGCAAATAAACTTGATACTTCGATTTCTGTAAGTTCACTTGATATGAAATCACTTCAAAATAGTGCGCCGCGTGGAACTACTGAAGCGTTAAAATCTATCCCTGGTGTGCGCGCCGAAGCGTCTGCAGGTGGCGGCAATTCTAACATTGGTGTTCGTGGTATTCCTGTATCAACAGGTGGTCAAAAATGGGTTCAGGCGCAAGAAGACGGCCTTCCAATCCAATTATTTGGCGATAGCAATTTCAACGCGCCTGATGCTTATTACAAAGTTGATTCAAACCTTGCCCGTATCGAGGCGGTTCGCGGCGGTACTGCGTCAACAATGACAACAAATGGTCCGGGCGCGATTATCAATTTCATTTCGCAAACTGGCAAAAATGATGGTGGCTCAATCTCTTTTGAGAAAGGCGTAAGTTATAATAATAATCGTATTGATGGCGGTTTCGGCGGTCATTTATCAGATGATATTTATTATTTCATTGGTGGCCATTATGAATCAGGCGGTGATACGCGCGATATGGATTATAATGGCACTGAAGGCGGTCAAATTCGTGCATCTTTGACAAAAGAATTTGGCGGCAAAAACTTTATGCGCGTCTGGGTTAAAGGTCTTGATAAAAAAGAAGCAACCTTCATGCCGCAAGCCACATGGGTTGATGGTTGTACAGTTACAAGCCTAAGCTCTACAACGCCAGTTGGCGCATGCGGTAAATATGGTGATCCAGTTACACGCCAAGCAAATAATAGCCCATATTTAAACAAATTCATCACTGTTATCGATGGTGTACCAGTTCAACGTGATGGCGCAGATGGCATTCATGTTAAATCACTTTCATTTGGTGGCGAATTTAATGCCGAAGCTGGCAATGGTTGGGTTGTGAATGACAAATTCAAAGTTGCCAAAATTTCTGGTGATTTTATTGCGCCATTTACCGATGTTGTGCTTGATGCATCACAAATCGCATCACGTTATGGCGCGGGTGTAACTGCAACTTATTTTAACGGCCCACATGCGGGGCAGGCGGTTAATGCAACTAATCTTAGGGCAAATAATGGCAATGACTTGCTTCAAGAAATTGCAATGTTTGATACTGAGATTAAAGATGCGGGCAATTTTGCCAATGATTTGAAAGTTTCGAATTCATTTGATCTTGGCACTTATAAAGTGGATTTAACAATGGGTTATTTCCACATGTCGCAAAATTTTGTTGAAGCATGGCATTGGCAACAAATGCTTGCTGATGTTGGTGATAATACTTCACTTATCAACCTTTCAAATGGTGCAACACAAGGTGGACAACTTGGTTATAATAAAGGCTTTAATTGGGGTGGCAATGCGCGCAATTATGACTTTAAACATACTGCCGATGCGCCTTATATCGCTGCAACAATTAAAGCAGATAAGCTAACAATTGATGCATCGGTTCGTAGAGATTCAATCAAGCAACAAGGTGTTCAAACCGAAGCGACAACCAAAAATATTGATGTGAATGGTGATGGTATTATTTCACTTGCTGAAACCGGTATTTCGGTAAATAGCGGAATTAATGCGTCAACTACAAATATCAATTTCAAAGTTGATCATACAGCTTATTCATTGGGTTTAAACTATAAAATCCAACCTGATATGGCGGTATTTGGGCGCTATTCAAATGGCGCGTCTTTTAACTCAGAGCGCCAATATGGAAATTCTGCGGCAACTAATCCATCGGGAAATTTAACTGCCAAAGGGCGTGAATTCTTTGTTGATGTGGTTAAACAATATGAAATTGGTTTAAAGTGGCAAACTACAAAATTATTGCCAGGTAAATTGAATTTTGCGACAACTTATTTCCACGCAGATACAGAAGAATCGCAAACTAACACAACAACAATCCCACCTGTTCCATATAATATCACCTATACTTCCAAAGGTTTAGAGACTGAAATTATCTGGAAGTATAATGATTTAACATTGAATGGTTCGGTGACTTATACGGATGCGGTGATTAATTCTAACACTTTGACGCCAACCAATGTTGGTCATAGGCCTCGCCGCCAAGCACCTTGGATCTATTCACTTTCCGCTGATTATAAATTTGGCAAATTTGATCTTGGTGCAAACCTTAATGGAACCGCCGATTCATATGGTGACTTCCAAAATTGGTTCAAAATGGATGGCTTTGCAACTGTTGGTGCTTATGTGACCTACCATATGTCTGATAAATTGACCCTTTCATTGAATGCGAACAATTTGTTTGACACTGTTGGCTTTACCGAAGGTGAAACCGATAATGGTCGCTATTTCAAAGTCGACGGAAGCAACAATTATAACATGACTTCGGCACGCCCGATTGCAGGAAGAACAATTTCTGCAAGATTGAAATATAATTTCTAGTTCCCTCAGAGTGTGGGCTTTTGTTAAAATGCCCTCACTTTCTCTCTCCAACTAACTTCAAAACTCTCTAGACTTGCTCGCAAGAGCATCCCCAGAAGTCTAAAGGTTGGGCAGCGCTTCGGCGCTGCCCTTTTTGGAAGAATTAAGATGCAAAATATTGTTATTTTAGGCGGTGGAACTGCGGGTTGGATTGCGGCTTCTGGTCTTGCGCGCGTGCTTTTGAAAAATGGTTCAAAAAAGTTCAGCATAAAACTAATTGAAAGTGATGAAATTGGAACTATTGGTGTTGGTGAAGCAACAATTCCATCAATTTTAGAATTCATCCAATTTCTAAATATTGACCAATTAGATTTCGTAAAAAATACCGATGCCACATTCAAGCTTGGCCTTCAATTCAATGATTGGTTAGAAATTGGCCATTCTTATTTTCACCCCTTTGGAACTTTAGGGCCGGAAGTTGATAATAAGCCATTATTTCAACATTGGATGCGTGAAAAATTAAATGGTTCCAAACTTGAATTGATGGATTTATCGATTGCTTCACTTCTTGCAAAAAATAATAAGTTTTTGGCACAAAACCCACAAAATCAAATTTGTAATGATAATTTTGGTTATGCTTTGCATTTTGATGCAGCGCTTGTTGCAAAATATCTTAAAGATTATGCCCTGCAAATTGGCGTTGAACATATTAATTCAAAAGTAGGCGGCATCAAAAAAGATGAAAAAAATAATATTTGCGCGCTTATAACTATCGAAAACAAAGAAATAAATGGTGACTTTTTTATCGATTGTTCGGGCTTTCGCTCAATTATTTTGGGTGAAGCATTGGAAACAAAATATGAGGATTGGTCGCATTATTTGCCATGCGATAGCGCTTTGGCGGTGCAAACTGATGAGAAAAATGATTTAAACCCATATACAAATTCAACAGCACGTGATGCAGGTTGGACATGGCAAATTCCACTTAGAACAAGAATGGGCAATGGCTATGTCTATTCAAGTGAATTTGTAAAAGATGATGATGCACTAAATACTTTGCTAAATTGCGTGAAAGGTAACAAAATTACTGAACCAAGAAAAATTAAATTCAAAGCTGGTGCACGCGAAGTTTCATGGAAAAATAATTGCCTTGCCCTTGGCCTTTCATCAGGGTTTTTAGAGCCGTTAGAATCCACAAGCATACATTTAGTTATTTCAAACCTATATAGATTTTTAGATTTATTCCCAAGTGGTGATAATTGGCAAATATTACAACAAAAATTTAACAAGGCCGCCAAACAAGAGCTTGAAGAAATACGCGATTTTATAATCTTGCATTATTGTAAAACCCAAAGGCAGGACACGAAATTCTGGCAATATTGTAAGAATATGCAAATCCCACAAAGTCTTGCGCAAAAAATCGAATTTTTTGAAGCCAATGGGAAAATAAGCACTGATTATTATGATTTATTCAAACCAACAAGTTGGGTTTCAGTTCTTATTGGTATGGGCGTTAATTTCAATACTTATGATGCATTGATTGACGCCATAAAACCTGAATTTTCGCAAAAAATCCTTCAAAACTTTACTCAAATCATAAAGCAGGGTGCAAACTCATCGCCTTATCATGACGCTATTTTGAAAAATCTATGAAAAATGCTTGATATTATAAATAAAACTAAAATTGATTATCGCCCCAAATTACATTTTACGCCAAAGCAAAATTGGATAAATGATCCCAATGGATTAGTGTATTTTGAAGATGAATGGCATTTATTCTTTCAATATAATCCATTTGGCAATGAATGGGGGCATATGCATTGGGGGCATGCGGTTTCCAAGGATTTACTAAATTGGGAAGAATTACCAATCGCCATCCATGAAGATGAAGAATATATGATATTCTCTGGCTCTTGTGTGATTGATTGGAATAATAGTTCTGGTCTTGGTGATGGTAAAAATCCACCAATGATTGCAATTTATACCGGAAGTGCGCAAAATTGGGAAAAGCAGGTTCAATGCCTAGCCATAAGCCATGATAAGGGTCGCACTTTTACCAAATATGCAAATAACCCTGTTCTTGATATTGGCAAAAAAGATTTTCGTGATCCCAAGGTTTTTTGGCATGAAGACACAAAAAAATGGATAATGATAATGGCCAATTCAACCGAAAATACAATTTCCATTTATTCATCAAATAATCTTATTGCATGGGAATTAGAAAGTAATTTTGGCCCTGCGGGTTTGGATGGAAAATTATGGGAATGCCCTGATTTATTTGCATTAAAAGTTGAAGAAACGAACGAAATAAAATGGGTTTTAAAAGTCGATATTTTTGAACGTGAATTTGAAAAATATTCGATGGCTCAAGTTTTTATCGGTGATTTTGATGGCAAAAATTTTGAATGCGAAAAAGATGAAAATGGCGAATTTAAATGGCAACGCGCCGATTATGGGCATGATTTTTATGCCTCAATGTCATGGTCTGATGTGCCAAAAAATGATGGCAGAAGAATATGGCTTGGCTGGATGAATTCCCACCATTATTGCAAAAATACGCCAACTATACCATGGCGTGGTTCAATGACATTGCCGCGCGTAATTTCACTTAAGAATGTCGGAAATTCATATCATATTGTTCAAACACCAATCCAAGAAATTCAAATACTTGATAAATCGGCGGTTGCGCTAAATACCTATAAAAACATCGAAAAAAACGCTCATGAATTTTTTATTGAGGTTAAAAAACTTAAAAAAGAGGATGCAATTTTTGCCCTTAATTTTGAAGAAGGCGAAAAAATAATTTTTGGCTATGAAGCCCAAAATAATTCGCTTTTCATAGACAGAAGTAATAGTGGCGCACTTTCAGAGAGGGTCGAATTTGGCGCAAAGCAAAGTGCCAAAAGGATTTTAGATTGCGATAATTTAAAAATTCACTTTATAATCGATACATGTTCGATAGAATTATTCTTTGACGATGGGCTTATAGTATTTAGCGAGGTGTTTTATGTTAAATCACCCAAGTTTAAAATTGAATGCCTTTCGCCAATAATGGCAAAAATTACGGCCTGTGCTTTAGGGGTGCATGAATGAAAAATGATAATCAACTAATCGCGGGAATAGAATTAGGCGGCACAAAAACAATTGCACTAATTGCACGCGGGACAGAGATTTTAGACGAATTTCGCATTCCAAGCACATCGCCCGAAGAAGTTTTAGAGCCCGTTTCAAACTGGCTTAAAAAAGCGCGCGAAAAATATGATTTTAAAGCAATTGGAATTGCCAGTTTTGGCCCCGTTTGCCTTGATAAAAATTCTCCTGAATTTGGTTTTATAACTGCAACCCCAAAACCAAATTGGTCGAATACTGATGTTATTGGTTCGGTAAAAAAATGGTTTGATGGCCCAATCGGTTTTGACACTGATGTTAATGGCGCAGGCTTGGCCGAATATTATTGGGGCGCAAGCCAAAATTGCGACACTTCAATTTATGTAACAATTGGCACAGGTTTAGGCGGCGGGATAATTGCCAATGGTGTTCCGCTTCATGGTTTTATGCACCCTGAAATGGGGCATATGCGCATTAGGCGTAATCATCAGCATGATTTTAAAGGTGCATGCCCGTTTCATGGTGATTGTATCGAAGGTTTAGTATGCGGCCCCGCAATTAAAGCGCGCACTGGAAAACCTGCCGAAGAATTAATGAAAGAAGACCCAATCTGGGAAATCTTAGCCGATGAAATCGCTGAATTTTTGACAAATCTTATTTATGTTGCAAGCCCAAGAAAAATTCTTATTGGCGGCGGTGTTATGCATGATAAAGAGTATTTTTTCCAAAAAATTCGCAATAATATCAATGATAAACTTGGCAATTATATACATGACCTTGATTTATCGGCTTTGGGTGAAATGATAATTCCACCCAAATTAGGCGACAAAGCAGGGCCATTAGGCGCAATCGCGCTTGGCATTGCTGCGCTTGAAAAATAATTCCAAGCGCGTCTATTAAGCCCTTAAAACTGCACCCTGTTTAGAAGCTGCCGCAAGAATTTTTTGGCTTAGGGTGTCAATATCTGCGTCGGTTAATGTTGCACTTTGCGGTGCAATCATAACTTCTAGGGCAATTGAAACTTTGCCATCTTCAACGCCTTTGCCCGAATAGACATCAAAAACATTCACGTTTTTGATTAAATTCTTGTCGGCATTTTGTACGGCACGAACCAAATCGGCGGTGTTTTTGTCTTTATCAATGATAAAGGCAAAATCACGGCTTAAAGGCATGAAAGGTGATAATTCCAATTTTGTGCGCGCTTTAGATGCTTTTTGCTTGGCTTTTGGCAAAGTATCGATGAAAATTTCAAAGCCAAAAATATCTTGTGAAACACCCAAGGCTTTGGCTATTTTCGGGTGGATTTGCCCAAATTCAGCCGCCACAGCTTTACCCATTTTCAATTGACCGGAACGGCCAGGGTGAAAATGTGATGACGCACCATTTGACATCATAAGCCCGCCTATTGGCGCACCCATATTACCAAGAACCGCCATTAAATCGGCCTGTATTGAATAGACATCTGGCTTAATCGCGCCATTCCAATTGCGGGTTTCGCCCGTTGCAATTGCCGCAATTACAGATTTTTGACCATCAATTGCATCGGATAAATAAATTGGCCCTGCTTCAAAAATTGAAACCTTATCAAAGCCTTTGGCAATATTGCGACCCGCCGCAGCGATTAAATTAATCAATGCCGATGGGCGCATATATTCCAATTCATCATTAATCGGATTGGCAAGTTCAAGAGTTTTATTTTCAAGATTTGCGCCAAATAAAGCGGCATAAGTCTTTTTAACAAAAGACCAAGTAACAACTTCATTATAACCAAATGATGCCAAAGCGCGGCGCGCGATATTCAATGATTGCTTTTCACGGCTGATTAATTGACGATTTTTTGGCGTTGAAAGCTGCGCCATTGGCAATTTATCAAAGCCATAAATGCGCGCCACATCTTCAACAATATCGGCCGCTTCTTTAACATCACCACGCCATGATGGAACTTTGATATGAAGGCTTGCGCCATTATCAACACATTCAAAGCCAAGGCGACCAAGAATTTCAATGATTTGCGCATTGCTAAGTTCAAAACCAGTAAGACGGGTTATCTCTTTTGGATTGAAATCCAATGGTTTTGGTAGTGTAGGTTTTTCACCCGATACCGCCATCTTGGATGCTTCGCCACCGCAAAGTTCAAGCACCATTTGGGTTGCCAAATCCAAACCGCCGATAACAAAATCAGGGTCAACCCCGCGCTCAAAACGATATTTTGCGTCAGATTGAATACCTGTTGCGCGCCCTGTTTGGAAAATGCTCAAAGGTGCGAAATAGGCAGATTCGATGAATACATCTGTAGTGTTTTCATCGCACCCAGTGCTTTCGCCGCCCATAATGCCACCAAGGCCAAGAACGCCACTATCATCGGCAATAACACACATATTTGGTGTGATTTCATAGGTTTTGCCATCGAGCGCAACAAAGCTTTCACCTTCTTTGCCCATGCGCGCGGCAATATTGCCTTTTAATTTATTTAAATCATAGACGTGCAAAGGACGCGCACGGTCGTATGAAATGAAATTGGTAATATCAACCAATGTATTGATTGGACGAAGGCCAATTGCGGTCAATCTTTCTTGTAGCCATTTTGGCGATGGGCCATTTTTAACACCGCGCACCACACGACCCGCAAAAATTGGGCAGGCATCAGGCGCAGGGGTTAAAATTGCAACTGGGCAATCAAAACCACCATCAGTTTTCTTAATTTCTCTATCTTTAAATTCGCCCAAGCCACGCGCCGATAATTCGCGCGCAATTGAATTAACACCAAGCCAATCAGGGCGATTTGGCGTTACTTCAAAGTCAATAACTGCATCATTCAAACCCAGTGCAATCGCCGCAGGTGTGCCAACTTCAATGTCATTTGGCAATTCAATAATACCCGAAGAATCACCCTCTATGCCCAATTCAGAATATGAACACATCATGCCATTGGAAACCACGCCGCGAACTGGCTTGGCTTCTAAAGTTACACCTAATGCCTCAACACATGTGCCGATTGGTGCGAAAATTGTGGTCAAACCTGCGCGCGCATTTGGTGCGCCGCATACGATTTCAAGACGACCTTGGAATGTATCAACCTGACAAACACGAAGTTTATCGGCATTTGGATGCTGTACTGCCTCGATAATTTTGGCAACAGAAAACGCACCCAATTTTTCGCCAGGGTTTTCAATTTCTTCTACTTCCAAACCCGCCATTGTCATGGCTTCATGGATTTCGTCTATATTGGCATTGGTGGTTAAATAATCTTTTAGCCAGCTAATTGTGAATTTCATTTTTGTATTCCTGTCATCCCCGAAAAATCTTTGATTTTATCGGGAATCTCGTGGTTTATTCTCAAAGATCCCCGATAAATCCTTTGGATTTTCGGGGATGACAAACTATCGCGATAATCCGCTTGTAATGCTTGGTGCGAAAAAGGCTTCAAAGCCAAAATGTTCAAGCCAGCGCACATCGCTTTCAAACATATTACGTAAATCAGGTATGCCATATTTAAGCATTGCCAAACGATCAATACCCAAACCGAATGCAAAACCTTGATACACATCAGGGTCAATCCCACAGGCGCGCAAAACATTTGGATGCACCATGCCGCAACCCAAAATTTCAAGCCAATCATTACCCGTTCCGATTTTCAATTCTTTGCCAGAACGGTCACAGCGCACATCAACTTCGGCAGAGGGTTCGGTGAATGGAAAATGGTGTGGGCGGAAACGTACGGCTGCTTCTTCAACTTCAAAGAAGCGCGCCAAAAATTCCATTAACACGCCTTTTAAATGCCCCATGTGTACACCTTCTTCAATTACCAAACCTTCAATTTGGTGGAACATTGGCGTGTGCGTCTGGTCAAAATCGCAGCGATAAGTGCGCCCTGGTGCAACGATGCGAATGGGCGGTTTTTCACTTGTCATTGTGCGAATTTGCACAGGCGATGTATGCGTGCGCAATAATTTACGCGTTCCATCCTCTGAAGGTTGCATGAAGAAAGTATCATGCATATCGCGCGCAGGGTGTTTTTCTGGGAAGTTTAATGCCGTGAAATTGTGGAAATCATCTTCAATATCTGGGCCTTCTTTAACCGCAAATCCCATATCGGCGAAAATTGTTGAAACCTCTTCAAACACTTGCATAATTGGATGAATTGAACCCGCACGGCGCGGCGTAGCAGGTAGGGTTACATCAATACGCTCGCTCAAAAGGCGCGCTTCTAATGCCGCTTCTTGAAGGTTGTTTTTTTTTGCATTGATAAGGTCATTTAATTTGGTTTTAAGGCCATTTACTTTTGGGCCAAATTCTTGACGCTGTTCCGGTGACATACCGCCAAGGCCCTTTAAAAGTTCAGAAACTGAACCCTTTTTACCTAGTGCGTTTACGCGCAAATCTTCAAGCGCCTGCTCATCATTTGCACTTTCAAGTTGTGCGAATAATTGTGTTTCTAATTCATCAATATTTGTGGTCATTATAATTTCCATTTGCGCGTGACGCTATGGCGGATTTTGCTAGATTTTTCAATCACCAAAAACAAAAAGGCCTGACACTTTCGTATCAGGCCTTTTAAAACTTTTATCTAAAGTTTAAGCAGCTAACGCAGCTTTGGCCTGATCAACCAAGGCTTTAAAGCCTTCAGGGGCAGAAACTGCCATATCAGCCATAACTTTACGGTCAACTTCAATACCAGCTTTGGTAAGGCCATTGATGAAAGTTGAATAAGTCAATTCGAATTCACGAACTGCAGCGTTAATACGTTGGATCCACAAGCTGCGGAAATTACGTTTTTTCGCTTTACGGTCACGATAAGCATACTGGCCTGCGCGCCAAACAGCAGCAGTAGCAGTACGAATAGTGTTTTTACGACGACCTTGATAGCCTTTTGCGCGGGCTAAAATGCCTTTACGGCGTGCACGGGTTTCTTTACCAGCTTTAATACGAGCCATTGTTCAAATCTCCTTATTTCAAGCCGTATGGCGTCCAAAGTTTTACGCGTGTTGCTTCGCAATCTGCCAATACTGACATGCCGCGATTAGAGCGAATATACTTTGAATTGTGAGAGATAAGACGGTGACGTTTGCCAGCAGGGCCAGCCAAGACTTTACCAGTCGCGGTTATTTTGAAGCGTTTTTTAACGCCACTTTTAGTTTTCAATTTAGGCATTTTAATCTCCGAAAAGATGATGATATTTAGCCATCAAGGCATGCCATTTTAGCCCGATGACCGATGAAAGATGGTCGCTATATATTATACAGCCACATTATGCAAGTAAGCGCCCGCAGCAAAACTGTAGGCGCTTATCTGGGAGGATGTTTAAAAACGTAATTTCTTACGCGCGTTTTGCAAGTGAAATCGCACTTGCGGCGAATGCAGCCAAAGCAGCATAGCACCAACCACAATGACCAACTAAAGCCATTTGGTGGTAACCTTGAAAATTATTTGTGAATAAAGAGCAAAAAGCCTGACCAGAAATTTGTGCTTCTGCGGTTGTAGTTGTCAAATATGTAGCAACAATTCCAACCAATGCCCACAAAACAGCATTCAAGATGTTTGAATTTGTGAAGCTAATTGCCTGTGACATTTTCAAAGCGATAGTTTTCATCACGATTTCCCCTAATAAATATTGCATTACATATTATTCTTCGTATTGAAAAGTCATTATATAAGCAAAAAGGCGCGACATTTTCGCGCGCACATTAAAAATATAGCACAATGACCGATTCTGACGAGCCATTATAATATTTGTCAAAATATTGAGGGTAAAATGTCAGAATTAAAAAAAATACAAAGTGATATAGCGAAAGTTTCCAATTTTTATGCGCAAACATTTAAAATAGGGCGCGATAAAGATTGGTATATTTTAAAATTACAAGAAGAAATGGGCGAATTATCCAAAGCCTATATAAATTATACGGGGCGTGGGAAAAACAAAGATGGCAATTTCCAAAATGAATTGATCGAAGAATTAGCGGACGTATTTGCGCATCTGCTGTTACTTTGTGATTCTCTTGATGTTGATATTAATAAAGCAATTCAAGAAAAATGGCTTAGGTTCATCTGATAAATGGGTTTTACAGGCTGCAAATGGCTTATTTTTGCGCTTCAATGATCACGTACTTAAGTATTTTGCGCTTCGGTTCTAAAAATATACCATTTTCGCCGCATAAAAACCATTTATCAGAAGAACCTAGACATTTGGGTAATAAGGATTAATTTCATTCGTTATTTTCTTGAAAAATGTGCAATTGAATAGCAAAAGCGCATCTGTGCGACATTAAGTCATGTCCACAAAGTGTTAAAAAAAGTTCATTGACGAATTTGCCTTCTATCCGCAGGGGATAGAACGTTCGACGAGACTTGTTTGAGGGGTGGTTCGATGACTAATGCTACAACTTCTGCACCATTGCAGTTGAAAGGCTTTGGTAAGCCCGGCTCACGACCTGACATCTTAGTAGTAAGTGTCATTTGTGTGCTTGGTCTATTGTGGGCTATTAGTGCCGCTGCATTCTCCCATGATTTGGGAATGAGTGTTTTGGCATATATTTTTGCCGGTGCGTTTGCACTTGGTATTTTTGCTATTTCATTTGCTGGATCAAAAGGCCTTTTGGCTAATGATGATAGCAAATATATGGATGGCGTTCTGAAAGCGGGCGTAATTGCTTCTACTTTTTGGGGCGTTGTTGGTATGTTGGTTGGTGTAATTATTGCAAGCCAATTAGCATTTCCAGAATTCCTTTATTTTAAAGAACTTGGGTTCTTGAATTTTGGCCGTTTGCGCCCAATTCACACATCTGGTGTGATTTTCGCGTTTGGTGGAAATGTTCTAATTTCTACAAGCTTCTATGTTGTGCAACGTACTTGCAGAACTAGAATGTTTGGTGGCCTTCTGCCTTGGTTTGTATTCTGGGGTTACAATCTGGTAATTGTAACTGCAGCAACTGGCTATTTATTTGGCGTAACTGGTGGTCAAGAATATGCAGAGCCAAACTGGGTTGTTGACCTTTGGTTGACAATTGTTTGGGTTGCTTATTTAGTTGTATTCCTTGGCACATTGTGGAAACGTAAAGAGCCACATATTTATGTTGCTAACTGGTTCTATCTTGCATTCATTATTACAATTGCCATATTGCACCTTGTAAATAATGCAGCAGTCCCAGCTTCTCCATGGTCTTCAAAGGCATATTCAGCATTTGCTGGTGTTCAAAATGCGATGACCCAATGGTGGTATGGTCACAATGCGGTTGGCTTCTTCTTAACCGCTGGTTTCCTTGGCATCATGTATTATTTCGTTCCAAAACGTGCTGAGCGTCCTGTTTACTCATATCAATTGTCAATCATCCACTTCTGGGCTTTGATTTTCACTTATATGTGGGCTGGTCCGCACCACTTGCACTACACTGCATTACCGCAATGGGTACAAACATTGGGCATGACTTTCTCTATCATTCTTTGGATGCCTTCATGGGGTGGTATGATTAACGGTCTTATGACTTTGTCAGGTGCTTGGGATAAATTACGTACAGATCCAGTATTGCGTATGTTGGTTGCTTCAGTTGCATTCTACGGTATGTCAACATTCGAAGGTCCTGCAATGTCAATTCGTGCAGTGAACGCTTTGTCACACTACACAGATTGGACTGTTGGTCACGTTCACTCTGGCGCATTGGGCTGGGTTGGTATGGTGTCTTTTGGTGCACTTTATTGCATGACTCCTTGGTTGTGGCGCCGTGAACGTTTGTATTCAATGAAATTGGTTGAAACTCACTTCTGGCTCGCAACAATTGGTATCTTATTCTATATCACAGCTATGTGGGTATCTGGTATCATGCAAGGTTTGATGTGGCGTGCTTATAATGAATATGGCTTCTTGCAATATTCATTCGTTGAGACCGTAAAAGCAATGAAACCTTACTATATTATTCGTGCTTTGGGTGGCTTGTTGTTCACTGCTGGTGCTGCTGTCATGGCTTATAATCTATGGCGTACAGCAAAAGGCGATATATCAGTCAAAGAACCTTTGGCTAAAGCTCAAGTAGCGTAAGAGGAGGCTGACATGAACTTAATTAAAAATCACGGCATCTTCGAGAAAAACTCTTGGATACTTGGACTCGGTATTGTTGGCGCGGTAATTTGGGGCGGATTGGTTCAGATTGCACCATTGTTCTTCATCGAATCAACAATTGAGAAAGTGGACGGGGTTCGCCCTTACACTCCACTCGAATTGATTGGACGAAATGTGTATGTGCGTGAAGGTTGCTATACTTGTCACTCGCAAATGGTTCGTTCTTTGCGTGACGAGGTAGAGCGTTATGGTCATTATTCATTGGCTGCAGAGTCAATGTATGACAGACCATTCCAATGGGGTTCAAAACGTACTGGTCCTGACCTTGCACGTGTTGGCGGTAAATATTCAGATGGCTGGCAAGTACAGCATTTGACCAACCCGCGTTCGGTTGTTCCTGAATCTGTTATGCCTCCATACGAATTCCTAAAAGGTAAAGTTATTGATGCAAAATATATTGCTGATGACTTGAAAGCTAACAAACTTTTAGGCGTTCCATACACTGACAAAGACATAGCCAATGCACAGGCTGACGTGGCTGCACAAGCTGCTGCACCTGATACTGATGGCGCTGATCTTAACTCACGTTATGGTGGAAAAGTTAATGTTCGCGACTTTGATGGTAACGCAAAAGAAGTTACCGAGATGGACGCGCTCGTTGCTTATCTTCAGGTTTTAGGGACTATGGTTGATTTCAAAACCTATGAACCTAAAAAAGCCGAAAACCTTAGATAGAAAGTGCAGGGCATGACATATGAAGCCCTCGCTAAATTCGCGCAACAAAGCGGAAGCGTATATTTTGCAGTGATTTTCTTTGCAGTATGCGTTTACGCTTTGTGGCCGAAAAATAAGGATAAATTCGATCAAATGGCTCAGATGCCAATTGATGAACCTAATGATGATGCTCCGTTAATGTCTGAGCATTCGGGATTGGAGAAATAAAATGGCAAAACGCGAAGTAGATGAAATCTCTGGCGTGGAAGATACAGGCCATGAGTGGGATGGGATTAAGGAATTAGATAATCCACTTCCTCGTTGGTGGTTATATGTAATGTATGCATGTATAGTTTGGGCAATTGGTTATTGGATTGTAATGCCAGCTTGGCCAACTTTAAATGGATATACAAAAGGTGTTTTTGCATATTCAGAACGTGCGAAAACTGATGCTGATGTTGCAAATGGTCAAGCAGCTCGTGCGCCAATGTTCAAAAAACTTATGGCAACACCTATTGAACAAGTTAATGCAAATGCAGATTTGCGTAACTTTGCAATTGAAGCAGGCCGTGCAACTTTCAATGATAATTGTTCAACTTGCCATGGTGCAGGTGGTCAAGGTGCTGCAGGTTATCCATCTTTAGCTGATAACGTTTGGCTTTGGGATGGATCGTTTGCCGGTATCGAACAAACTATTAATTATGGTATTCGTTCTGGCCACGACCAAGCACGTTTAAGTCAAATGCCTTCTTATGGTAAAGATGCATTATTAAACGCAGAACAAATCAATGATTTGACTGATTATGTAATGACTTTGTCAAAGATGCCTGGCGCTGATGCTGGTAAAGCTGCACGTGGTGCGCAATTATTTGCTGAAAACTGCGTAAGCTGCCACGGCGCTTCTGGTACTGGTGACCCATTACAAGGTGCACCTAATTTGACTGATAAAGAATATCTTTATGGCAATAGCCGTGAAGCAATTCATGGTCAAATCTACAATGGTAATGGTGGTGTAATGCCAACATGGGAAGCAAAACTTTCACCTGAAACAGTTAAATCTTTGGTTGTTTATGTTCACTCTTTGGGTGGCGGTAAATAATTACTAATTACTGATTGCTAATTACAAATTGGCGGCATGGTAAAACCAGCCGCCAATTTTTTTGCTTGAATTTGTCAAAGAACACATTAGGCTTATCGAAAAACAATAGGGAATCTAAAATGCGAAAACTGATGATTGCTTTAGTAAGTTCAACAATTTTAATCTCCGGCGTTGCTTATGCCGAAGAAGTGCAAAAGCGTACACAGGGTAATTTGGTGATGGAAAATGTACCAATTGCTAGCCAAGAAATTAAAGACAGGCTTTTGCAATATCAAAATACCCGCGCCGCAGGTTTTCAAGGTTTCACCAAAGATGGCATTTTAATAACAACACGTTTTGCCGAAACCAGCCAAATTCATTTTGTAAAACAGCCAATGGGTGCACGCAATCAGCTTACTTATTTTAATGAACAAGTGGGTGGCGCATCAATGCGCCCGAAACATAATGGCTTTGTCTTTTCAAAAGACAAAGGTGGCGATGAATTTTTCCAATATTATTATTATAATCTTGATAATGGCAAAATCACCCAATTAACCGAAAGCGGCACACGTAACGAAGGCCTTAACTTCTCCAAAGATGGCAAATATGCAATTTGGACGGTTTCAAAATCAGGTTCATCAGTGCGTGATATTGTGCGAATGGAAATTGATAATCCTGCAAGCAAGAAAGTGCTTTTGACCAAGGATGGTTCATGGTCGGTTTTTGATTATTCAAATGATGGTAAAAAATTGCTTTTGGGCGAATATGTTTCGGTTACAAAATCGAAACGCGCAATTTTTGATATTGATTCAGGTAGTTTAAATGAAATCACACCGCAATTAAATGTATCTTATGATGGCGGCGAATTTTCAAAGGATGATAAATCAATCTATCTTGTAAGTGATGAAAATTCAAACTTTGCTTATGGCGTTAAAATCGATGTTGCAAGCCAAAATAGAACAAGAATTACCCCTAAATTAAATTGGGATGTCGATAGTTTTAACCTTTCCCCTGATGGAAAAAAACTTAGTTTTTCGACCAATGAAGATGGAATTTCAAAATTATATATTCAAGGTGTTGAAAATGGCGCAAAACCAAAAGCTGTGCCACTTCCGATGGGTGTATTAGGCAGCGGAACTTGGAATGAAGCGTCAAATAAAATTGGCCTTTCATTCACAACCGCCACCAGCCCTGCTGATGCTTATGTTTATGATTTGGCGACTAATAAAATCACGACATGGACGCAAAGTGAAATTGGCGGATTGAATTCTAAAAACTTTGTAGCGCCTAAATTGGTTCATTATCCAACCTTTGATAAGGATGGCGCAAATCAAAGAACCATTCCTGCCTTTGTATATGAGCCTAAAACCAAAGGTCCGCATCCAGTAATTATTAGTATTCATGGTGGCCCAGAAGGCCAGTCGCGCCCTTATTTTTCAAGTCAGATTAATTATTGGGTGAATGAATTGGGTATTTCGGTAATAGTGCCAAATGTTCGCGGTTCAACAGGCTATGGCAAGGAATATGTTGACCTTGATAATGGCTTTAAACGTATGGATAGTGTCAATGATATTGGTTCTTTGATTGATTGGATTGGCACGCAAAGCCAATTTGATAAATCAAAAATCGTGGTTTATGGCGGTTCATATGGCGGCTTTATGACCTTGGCGGCAATTACCAATTTTAATGATAAATTGGCGGGCGCGATTGACATTGTTGGTATATCGCACTTCACTACATTCTTGCAAAACACCCAAGGCTATCGCCGCGATTTGCGCCGTGTTGAATATGGTGATGAACGCGATGAGAAAATGCGTGCTTTCCATGAAAAGATTGCACCACTTAATAATGCGCAAAAAATCACAAAACCACTATTTGTAATTCAAGGCGCGAATGACCCGCGCGTACCAAAATCAGAAGCAGATCAAATGGTCGCTAAAGTGCGCGCTAATGGCGGTAAAGTTTGGTATATGCTTGGCATGGATGAAGGCCACGGCTTTGCCAAAAAATCCAATAGGGATGCGCAGCGTGAGGCAGAAACTCTATTCCTAAAAGAAGTATTCGGCATCAAATAGAAAAAGGGGCATTAATTGCCCCTATTTTTTTATGATTTTCAAAGAATAGCTTCCATATTTTGCGCCTTTGAAACATGCGGCACGGATAAAGATTTTTGTGTCTTTATCAGGGCTATATTCAATTAAAGACGCGCTTGGATTATCGCGAGCATCATCATTTTCCCTGTATTCATTTGCGCCATCTGGTTTGATGCCAATTAAAGTATCAAAATCTTTTGACCACATTGAAATTATATATGTTTCGCCCATTTTGGCATCAAAAGAATATAAATCATATGGCGTATCTTTTGCTCCAAAACTTGCGCTATTTATGCTTAGATTACCATTTATTTCGTCGCCAAGATTGATTGGAGTAAGAGATGGCGTAATGGAATTTTCAATTGGGACTATGTTAATTTGATAATTGCCATTGGTTTGAATTTCATTTGCTTTTAATTTTATTGCATAATCTTGTGTTGCCGTGGCGCGAAAATGGGTTGATGGGTTAAAGCCGCCATTACTATCGTTATCCTTTAAAACTGCTTCAAATTTGCCGTTTTTCATTGCGCCAATTTCGATTGAACTATCAAAATCTGCATTTGCAGAAACAAGAATCCTATCATCAATGTTTAGCGGCAGTGTGTATAAATCATAAAGCAAATTATTAACATCACGCGCCCCACCATCTTGCAACTTGCCTTTTATAATGGCTTCTTTAGTTGTTGAGCTTGGGGTTTTGGGTTCGGGTACAATATTGGCCTCGCGGATTGAAAAATTATAAGAACCTAATTTGGTTTTTGCACCATTTTCAAATGAAGGGCGAATGCGTGCAATTATTCGATCAGTGGATTGCGCTTTATATAATATTATGGCGCTATTATTTTTCCCACTATCATCGTCAATTGCAATTTGGTTAAATCCATTGGCGCCATTTTTTCCAATTTCAAGAAGTGGGTCAAAATCATTTGAGCTTAGTTTAATCCAATAAGATTTTCCTTTTTGGGGCGTAAAACTATAATTTTTCGCAATGATTTTATCGCCATTCTCAATAATAATATCATTATTCCCAATTTGCGATTTAATGTTTTGACCGGCATTGATTGGTGCAATCGCGTTTGGAGTTTTCGCCTTGGCATTATTTATAAGAAGATTATATTCACCAAGATTATAATCATTGGTTTTAACTTCGATTTTGTAATTTCCGCTTTGGTTTGCCCTATAGTTTAAAAAGGCATTTTTACCGCTCCCATTATCATCATCACTTATTTTTTTGCCAGATGGGTCGGTAATTTCAATCATTGGGTCAAATGAATTTGATTTTAAATCAATATCAATTATTTGCCCTTTTGAAAGTTTTACCGAATAAACATCTTTGAATAAGAAATCATCATCATTTGCATCTTCAAATGATAGTCTTCCAATTATTTTTGCGGGGAAATTAATGGTTTTGGGGATGGGTTCAATATAATCAATTAATTTTGTATCTATTGAATAATTACCAAAATTCTCGGGCTTTTGCGCCGAAATACGGATTTGAACTTTTTTGCTTTTTTGGGAATAATATTTTGCAAAAATTGCCCCCTTGGCATCACTTCCGCCAATGTTACAATCGGTGCAATTTTCACCTGCTTTAATATTGCCAATTTCAAGAAAGGGTGAAAAACCTTTGGCACTAATGTTAACAATAAGGATTTTACCCTTTGGTATTTCGAAATTCACCAAATCATAATGTGCACCACTAAAAGTAAGTGTGGGCTTGGTGACATCAATTATTCCGCTATTTTGGGCACTCAAATTGGGTTGCAAATTTTGCGCATTAAGATTTGTGGCACATAAAACCGCAAAAGCACAAACAAAAAATCCATGTTTCATTTCAAACCCCATTTGCACTCATAATAATGCAAATTATGGCAATTGGAAGGAAGCAATTGTTAAAATCATTGAATTTCAAACAAATAAATTATGGGAATATGTGTAATATTATGGCTTTGCTCTTGCTAAAATGGCCTTTGAATTCTAACTAACAACAATCGGAGTTTAAAATGTCAGACGTTCAAAGCCAAATTGATAATTTAGTTAAATCAAACGATGTTGTTCTTTTCATGAAAGGCAGTGCAGATCAACCAATGTGCGGGTTTTCGGCAACTGTGGTTCGTATTCTTGATTTGGTAAATGTGCCGTTCAAAGATGTGAATGTTATGATGGATATGGGCATTCGTGAAGGCATTAAAGAATATTCAAATTGGCCAACTATCCCACAATTATATGTAAAAGGCGAATTCATTGGCGGCTGTGACATTGTTCGTGAAATGTATGAAGCAGGCGAATTAAATGACCTTTTGGCACAAAAAGGCCTTATATAAATTGTCATGACGCCTGAATTCGAAGAAATTGAAGAAATTGAAGAAGCAGGCGCACAATTTCACGAAATAATTTCTGGTGAAAATGCAATTGGTGAACGCCTTGATAAATTCTTGGCAGACGAATTGCCACTTTTATCACGTTCACGCATAAAGCAATTGGTCGAAAAAGGCCTTGTTGCCATTGATGGTAAATTGCAAACTAATGTTTCGGCAAAAGTAAAAGCGGCAGGGCTAAAATATAGTATCCAAGTGCCCGCGCCGCCGCCATGTGACCCCGAACCTGAAAATATTCCTTTAAATATATTATTCGAAGATGATCATGTCTTGGTGATTGATAAGCCCGCAGGGCTTTCATGCCACCCCGCACCAGGGAATTGGACGGGCACATTGGTAAATGCAGTTTTGTATCATTGCGGCGATGATTTAAAGAAAATTGGCGCAACAGGGCGCCCCGGAATTGTGCATCGCCTTGATATGGATACGTCGGGCGTAATGGTGGTTTGCAAAAGCGCATTCGCCATGACAAGCCTTGGGCATCAATTTCAAAATCGCACAATTGATAGGCTTTATCATGCATTCGTAGTTGGCGCGCCAAAACACCCACTTAAAGCCACGGGGAGAATAGAGGCGCGCATTGCCCGCGATCCCGCAAATCGCAAACGTATGACGGTGATTGACAATGATTCAACCAAGGGCAGAAGCGCCGCCACCAATTACGAAACCCTAAAAATCTTTGGTCGCACCGAAGGCGGAACACCAATCGCAAGCCTCATTCAATGCAAATTAGACACAGGCCGCACACATCAAGTGCGTGTGCATATGAAACATATTGGCTGCCCACTAATTGGCGATATGGTCTATGGCGATAATAATGCAGGTAGAAAATTAATGTCCCGACTTCCAGAAGATGCGCGAATAACCCGCCAAGCCCTCCACGCCAAAACCCTTGCTTTTACGCACCCAGTGACGAGCGAGAGAATAAGTTTTGAGAGTGAGTATCCGGTGGATATGAAACAATTGGCTAACTTTTTGGCAAAATTATAATAGCGCTGTTAAATAGCATATTGGCTCTTGGTTTTTTTTGAAACCGCCCTATATTTCGATTATATCGAAATAAGCTTTGCCCGCAATAATCACAAAGCTATACAATTCAGAAATTTAGATAATGTCGCAAGAAACCGAAAACTTCCCAAAAGCGCCACGAAGCGCAAAAGAAACCCTTGATTTTGTTTGGCCCTATATTTGGCCCAAAGGTCGGATGGATTTAAAATTCCAAGTGGTCTTTGCCATTATTGCAATGATTTTGGGCAAGGTTGTTACGGTTCTTATTCCATATACTTATAAATGGGCAACCAATGCCTTTGGCGCGGCACACCCTGCGAACCTTAGTTTTTGGGAATTGATAATTTTATCGCCGATTATAATGGTTGTTGCCTATAATGGCGCGCGCTTTTTATCGCAGGCATTGAATAATTTACGTGATGCCTTGTTTGCCGCAGTGGGGCAACATGCGGTGCGTGGCCTTTCAAATCGCGCGTTCCAGCATTTGCATAATCTGTCGCTGCGTTTTCATTTAAAACGCCGCACGGGTGGCCTTTCGCGGGTTATAGAGCGTGGGAAAAACGGTATTGAAACAATTGTTCGCCTTGCAATGATGTTTGGTGTTCCAACTGTGATTGAATTTGTTTTAACCGCTGTCATTCTTACCAATCAATTCTCTTGGGTTTATGTCGTTATTATTACTGTGATGACCGTGATTTATGTTTGGTTTTCTGTTTGGGCATCAAACCAACGTATCCAAATTCGCAAAGACATGAATGAAGCCGATACAGACGCCATGAGTAAGGCGGTTGATAGTCTTCTTAATTATGAAACCGTGAAATATTTTTCCAATGAAGAATTGGAAATTAACCGCTATAATAAAGCTACCGAAAGCTATGAAAAAGCGGCAATTAAAACCTATACATCGCTTGCATGGCTTAATTTTGGGCAGGCGCTTATTTTCTCAACTGCAATGTTAATCGTAATGCTCATGAGTGCGAATGAAGTAATCGCAGGTAAGCAGACATTGGGGCATTTTGTGATGATTAATGCTTTTATGATGCAGCTTGCGATGCCGCTTAATTTCATTGGCACTTTATATCGTGAGATTATTGTTGGTTTGATTGATATGGGTGCGATGTTCTCATTACTTGATGAACCAAAAGAAGTTGAAGATGCACCAAATGCCCATGATTTAGAGATTAAAAATGGCGCGGTTTCATTTGAAAATGTTGAATTTGCTTATGATCCAGAGCGCCCAATTTTAAAAGGTGTTTCGTTTGAAGTTCCGGCGGGCAAAACTGTTGCGATTGTTGGGCCATCGGGTGCGGGTAAATCAACCATTTCACGCCTATTATTCCGCTTTTATGATGTGAAGGCGGGAAGCGTGAAAATTGATGGTCAGGATTTGCGCGATATTACCCAAAAATCACTTCGTAAATATATTGGCATGGTTCCGCAAGATACTGTTTTGTTCAATGATACTATTGCTTATAATATTGGCTATGGTCGCAATGGCGCTAGCCGTGAGGAAATAATTGAGGCCGCCGACCGCGCCCAAATTTCCGATTTTATCGCATCCCAACCCAAAGGCTTTGATTCCGAAGTTGGCGAACGTGGTTTAAAATTATCAGGCGGTGAAAAGCAACGTGTTGCAATCGCGCGCACGCTTCTTAAAGCCCCACCAATCCTAATTTTGGACGAGGCAACATCTGCGCTTGATACCCACACAGAACGCGAAATTCAGGCCGCCTTGGATGAAGTTTCAAAAAATCGCACCACCTTGGTAATTGCGCATCGCCTTTCAACCATTGTTGATGCAGATGAAATCATCGTTCTTAAAGACGGTGTAATTGCCGAACGCGGCACGCATGAAAACCTTATTGAGCAAGATGGTCTCTATAAATCAATGTGGGATCGTCAAAAAGACGGCAGCGACGAAGAAGATTTAAAAGTTGAAGCTGAGTAAAATAATAAATTTAATGCCGCTTAATTGCGGCATTTTTTTTAATTATTTTTACTCACGTGATATTTCATTCTTGTATTAAGAAAAATTAAAATTTACCCACTTGCATACTTATCGAAAAACGATAATATTAAAAAATTATGGAGGTTCTATGAATAAGAATTATGTATCAGCCTTGGCTATCTCTATTGCACTTTTAGCATCGACGCCATCTTTTGCACAAATCGCCCCTGCACCTGGTTTTGCGCAAGATAGATATAAAGAATTCAAAGTAGAACAAGGTGTGACCTATGGCACACTGCCAAATGGTATGCGCTATGCCATTAAATCATGGCCTAAGCCAAAAGGTGAAATTTCAATACGTATGCGTATTGCTGGCGGTTCGATGCATGAAAAAGATAATCAAGAAGGTTTGATGCATTTCCTAGAACATATGGCATTTAATGGCTCTGCAAATATCAAAGAAGGCGAAATGATACCATTGCTTGAGCGCGAAGGTTTGGCTTTCGGTGCGGACACTAATGCCCATACAAGTTGGGATGAAACCACATATCAATTGGATATGCCAAAATCTGGTCAATTGGATTTGGGTGTAAAGATAATGCGTGAAACGGCGGGTCGTTTAACGCTTGCCCCAAAGGCGATTGACCATGAACGCGGCGTTATAAAAGGCGAAGAACGCGCCCGTATGAGTCCAGGTTTCTTGCAATGGGTTGATTATATTAAGACTAATTATGATGGATTATTATTTACAGACCACACCCCAATTGGAGATATGAATGTAGTCGGAACTGCGCCGCAAAAAGAGTTTAAGGCACTTTATAATGGCCTATATCGTCCAGAGCGAACATTCATGGTAATTGTTGGCGACGTCGATACAAAAAAAGCAAAAGCGATAATCGAAAAATATTTTAGTGATTGGAAAGGTGTAGGCGCGCCATTAAAAGATCCAAATATCGGTAAGCTTGCAAAATCGAATGCTAAGTTCAAAAATTATGTTGATGCACAATTACCAAGCTCGATAAATGTAAGTGTTGCCGCGCCATTTGTTAAAGAAAAGGATACAAGCGAGGCGCGTAAAAACGATTTATTGCTTAATATTGCTAATTCTATAATCAATCAAAGGCTTGCGAAAATTGCGCGCAAAGATGATGCGCCATTTGTTTCGGCATCTGTCTCTGCGTACGATTATTTTAATCAAGTTGATACTGCAAACCTTGATATTTCGCCTAAAACACAAGACACATGGCAAAAATCACTTGAGATTGCGGATTTAGAATTAAGAAGCGCGCTAAAATATGGCTTTAGTGATGATGAATTTAAAGCCGCAATCCTTCAAAGTGCTGAAAGCTATGAACGCGCGGCAAATGAAGATAAGGCACGACGTTCACGCGAAATTGCCGAAGGGATAATCGCATCATTTGAAGATGATAGTGTTTATACTTCATCAAATGATGATTTGGCATGGTTTAATAAAGTCCGCGCAACTTTGAATGCCAAAGATGCATTGGCGCAATTGCAAAAAAAATGGAATATTTCGCCGCGTAATGTTTATATAGTTTCGCAAAAACCGATTGAAGGCGGTGATAAAACAATAGCCGAAAAATTTGCACAAATTGAAAACATTCCTGCGCCAACACCTATTTTAGAGGCCACGAAAGTTTGGGATTATACTAATTTTGGACAAGTAGCCACAAATTTCACTAAAGTAGAAAATAAGGATATTGTAACTACTTTTATTACTTATCCAAATAATGTGCGATTGGTTGTTAAGCCAACTGATTTTGAAAAGGGCAGGGTGCGTGTTTCTGTTCGATTTGGCGATGGTCAATTTGCAATTCCGGCCGATAAAATTGGTTTGAATCTTGCGGCAAGCGCGGCATTTGATGCCGGTGGCCTTGGTCACTTTACAATTGATGATTTGAACAAAACGCTTGCTGGCCATAGTGTTGGAACTTCATTTGGTGTTTCAAGTGATGTATTCGAATTTAGTTCAACCACAAATCAAAAAGATCTATTGCTTCAAATGCAAATATTTGCGGCATATATGACCGACCCTGCATGGCGAAAAGATGGTTTCAATCAATTAATTGCTGCCAAAGAAATGATTTATAAAGAAGAGCGTTCAACACCTGATAATGTATTCTGGCGCAATTATGCGGCAATTGTTCAAAGTAATCACCCAACAAGTATTTTCCCAAGTGCCGAACAATTTGATGCATTGAAATTTGATGATGCAAAACTATTAGTGGATACAGCGCGTAATAATTCTGCAATTGAAATTGTAATTGTTGGTGACACTAATGTTGATGCTGCAGCAAATGCGGTCGGTCAAACCTTTGGTGCTTTGCCAATGCGTTTAAATGCGCCAAATGCTTTGAATGATGCAAAAAAGATAAATTTCCCAATCGGGCGCAAAGAAACCATCCTTACCCATGATGGTCGCGCCGATCAGTCAATTTTATCTTTATTCTATCCAACAAGTGGCTTTGGCGATGGTTCAATGGGGCGCAAATTAAACGTATTGCGCGATATGTTAAATATAAAACTTACCGACATAATACGTGAAAAAGAAGGCGGAACCTATAGCCCTGTTGTTGTTTCAAATGCATCAACTGATGTTAATAATTATGGCAATATGGGGATTGTTCTTAATCTTAAACCTGAAGAAATCGCAAAATATCAAACAATTACTGAAGCAATTGTAAAAGATTTTGCCGACGGAAAAATTGATGCCGATTTACTAAAACGTGCAAAAGAGCCGCAAATGGCATCTATAAAAACAACGATGGCAAATAATCCATGGTGGTTAAATTGGCTTAGGGGGTCTTCATTTGATGCAAATAAAATTGCAATCATTAAAGATGGTCAGAAACAATATGAAGTAATCACTTTGGACGATATGAAAGCACTTTCAAAACAATATCTTGATGCACAAAAAGCGCAAATAATAAAAGTTATTCCAGTAAAAAAATAATATGCAATAATCATTATTTATTTGCTTGAAATACAATCATAACTATGTAAATATCCCCGAATATTATTTTTATAAATATTCGGGGATATTTTTTTGCGTAAAATTTCACTTTTAATTACAGTTTTTACTTTGGTTTCAACACCTGTTTTTGCGCAAATTGCGCCAAAACCTGGCTTTGCATATGAAACAAAAAAACAATATGTCTCTGATCCCAATATTATATATGGTCAATTACCAAATGGCCTTCGTTATGCCATTCAAAAATGGGATAAGCCTGAAAAAAGCGTATCGCTTAGATTGCGAATTGCGGTTGGCGCGGCAAATGAAGAAAAAAGCGAACAGGATTTAACCCATTTCTTAGAACATATGGCATTCAATGGCTCAAAAAATTTCCCAGAAGGGAAGTTGATTCCATTGCTAGAAAAAGAAGGTTTGAAATTTGGTGCGGACACAAATGCATCAACAACATTTTCAGACACAACCTATCGATTAGATTTACCAAAAAGCACGCAATTAGATTTAGGGCTTAATATTTTTAGCGATATTGCCGATAAATTAACGCTTTCACAAGGCGCAATTGACCGCGAAAAAGGTATTATTGAGGCTGAAGAACGCGGTAAACATAGCCCAATGAAAGACCTTATAAATTATGAAACTTCAAAAGTTTACGATGGAATGAAAATCAAAGATGCAATTGCCGACGTTGACTTAAACATAATTAGAAATGCAACCAAAGCACAAATAGAGAAGATTTATAAAAATTATTATACGCCAGACCGCGCATTCTTGGTTGTTGTTGGCGATGTAGATATTGAAAAAACCAAGGCAATGATTGCACAAAAATTTGGTGGCTGGTCAGGTAAAAATACTCTTGCTGAACCCGACCTTGGCAAAGTCAAACCAAGACCGAATGATGTCGATACATATGTTGATGCGCAATTGCCGAATAAAATTGAAATTTTAAAACTTCGAAATTTTAAGGAAGTTGAAGATAATTTTGAAAATAGCGTGAAGGGGACAAATCAGGGTATTGCTATTTCAATTATAAATGAACGTTTGGGCAAAATTGCAATTAGAAACCCCACTTTATATACATTTGCAAGCCTATCGCGGGCGCGTGATAAAAAAACCAATCTTGATGTTTTATCGATAAATATATTAATTCCAGATAATAAAAGCCACGTAGCGGCAATCAAAACAGTTGAAAATGAAATTCGCAAAGCCCTTGAGTTTGGATTTACTGAAGCCGAGATACAAGAAAAAATTGATGACTTAAAGCTATCAACAACACGTGCTTTGGATGCTGAAAAATCAAGATTTAATTCTTCTATCGCAGCCACAATTCTAAGTGATTTTTCAAATTATGACGTTACACAGAATGCTGCTGCTGATAAAGAAATTATGTTAAAAATTATCCCATTAATAAATGAAAAAGTTGCTAAAGACGAATTTATCAAACTATGGGGAAATGATGCGCCGCAATTTTTTGTTACACAAAATGCTAAAGTTGAAAATGTTGAGAATATTATAAAATCTGCGTGGGAAGATGCTGGAAAATTAAAACTTGCGGCACCTGAAAACGAGATTAGGAAAAAATGGGAATATAATAATTTTGGCAATAAGCCTGTAACATTTACAAAAAAAATCGAAAATGATTTTGGTGCAAGCTATTATAAGCTATCAAATAATGTAAATTTTATATTCAAAAAGCATAGCGAACAAAAAGGTAAAATCTTTATAAATGTTAGTTTTGGTGATGGAATATTTGTCTTTCCGAAGGGGCAGAAAGATTTATCTGCAATTGCCGATTTAACATTAATTTCGGGTGGACTTGGTAAGTATGATATAATTGATCTTGGAAAGTTAAACTCTGGAAAATTTGTTTCTACCGGCTTTCATAGTGAAGAAGATACTTTTGCTTTAAGTGGTAATACAACTAAAGAAGATTTTTTGCTTCAAATGCAAAACATTACGGCATATTTCACTGACCCTGCATGGCGACCACAGATGTATGATAAAGTCATGTCCATGGCTGATATGTTATTTGATATGCAAAGAATGACATCTAATTCGGTATATGGAAGATATATAAATTCAATAATTAGCCCTGACGACCCGCGTTATCGCGTAAGAAATAAAGAAGATTTCCTTGCGCTTAAACTAGATGATGCCAAAAAATATGTTGACGAGGCTCGAAAAAATGGGCCCGTCGAAGTATTAATAGTTGGCGATGTCGATGAAGAAATTGCCCTTGATTATGTTAAACAAACTTTTGGTCAATTGCCAAAATTTAAAGATAAACAAGAGCAATATTTATCAGAACGCGAGCGCAAAATGCTTCGTGAAAGAAAAATTGTTAACCTTGACCATGATGGTGCCAAGGATGATGCACTTTTGGTTTTTAACATTCCAACTACATCATTCAAAGATGGTAAAGAAGCGCGAATGATAAATGTTTTGGCGCAAATGTTAAAAATAGAACTTACTGATAAAATCCGCGAAAAATTAGCGGGTGATTATTCGCCATCCTCGAGTGATTATTCATCATCATACCAAAATGATTTTGGGTTTATTAGAATATCAGTTAGTCCAAAGCCTGAAGAAATTGATAAAATGCAAAATGCCGTTGAGGAAATAATAAAGCAATTTGCAAAAGGCGATATACCTCAATCCTTATTTTCGCGTGCTATTGACCCATATTTAGAAAATCTTTCAAAAGAGAAAAGCTACACTAGATATTATTTAGGCGTACTTGAGCAGACAACCTTTAAGCCGCAATGGTTAGATATAGAAAGAAGTCGTGAAATGATGTATAGAAAGATGAATCTTTCAGACATCAAAGCGGTTGCCAAAAAATATCTTGATGTCAATAAAATGCAGATTATTCGTGTTTTACCAAAAGAGAAATCCAATTAAATTAATTTAATTGGAAAATTGAACGCAAAACAAAGAACTAGTGCGGGTTTCAAGTGAAACTTGAAAATATCCGCGCTAGTGAAAAGGCGAAACAATCGGCTAAATAAGTATGTTTACTGCAAGGAAATTTGTATGGGGCTTGGCATTGTGCCATAAAAATAATATTACGCCCCAATTATCTGGAGAAATTGAATGACTGACGCGCAAAATAACGGTGCAAATGGCAGCAATGCTGTAGAAGGCCGCGTTGTATTATATAAAAACCCACAACCACTTGCAGTTGCTGCACATGGGAAATTAGCGCTTAAAAATATTGCGCGCCCATTTGGCTTTGTTGAAACAACACATGTTGTTCCTTTAACAGTTCAAGAATTTGGTATTGCATCAACTTCAATGCCAATCATTTTTGCGCCAGATAAAAAGACCCCATTGGCGGTAATGGCTGCGCGCGGTAATGAAAACCTTTTCGTTGATAAAGATGGCATGTGGGAAGTTGATTCATATATTCCTGCATTCGTTCGTCGTTACCCTTTTATCTTCGCTGCTGATGACCAAAATGAAAATTTTGTTGTTTGCGTTGATGAAGGCGCTGAAATGCTTGCAACTGACGGTGAAATTCCTTTGTTCAATGGCGAAGAGCCAACAGATTATACAAAAGGCGCAATGGATTTTTTACAAGATTTCGAACGTCAACGCCGTTCAACTGATGAATGGGTTGCGATTGTAAACCAATATGACCTTTTGGAAGAAAAATCTGTAACTTTCACGCCAACTAATGCTGATGGTTCACAAGGTGAGACTGTTAAGATTGCTGATTATTTGGCAATTTCAGAAGAGAAATTAAACCAATTAACTGATGCTCAATTCTTGGATTTGAAAAATAAAGGCGCACTTGCTGCGATTTATGCGCATTTGGTTTCTTTGCTACAATGGCAAAAATTAGTTCAACGCACTTTGCGCATTGGCGAAACTGCGGTGGCAAACGCGTAGTTTTAGCGAAAATATTGATTTTAAGGGCGCATAGATTTGCGCCCTTTTATTTTGGGCGCTTTCTCATCAATGTTCTTGTAAGAACGCTCATAACCAATAATTCATCCTTATCAAGAATTTCATGACCCGCCGTAAGGATGCCGCCATCTTCCCCACGTTCCTCAACCGACATGAAGGTAAGGCGAACAAATAATTCATCCCCCGCATAGCAAGAGCGATAAAAGCGCAAATTTTCTTGGGTAAGGCGTCTTTGGATTGGCCATGTTCTTGTTTCATCAAATAGCATTTGTCGCCAAAGCGCATAAATATGCGATTCTGCTGCACGCGGGCCGCGATGTTCAAGGCCGTCATCGCTTGGTTTTAATGGCAGATTTGGCGCAAATAAATCGTGAAAGATTTTTATATCTTTTTCGCTTACAAGAGCCGCACCAAAATCATAAGTGCGCCCAATTATAATATCTTCAAACCACCAGTTTGGTTGTTTTGGCAAAATTGTCATTCAATGTTCCAAGTTTTTATGATACAATATTATGCTTTGCTAACAAAGCAATGGAAACTAAAGAATTTTTACGCTAATAAGTTTCTATGACTAAATTTATTCGCAATTTATTAGCTTTTCTTCTTGTTTTTGGGTTTTCAAATATTGCCTTTGCGCAATCAAAAAATGTAGAAGTTTCTATAATTTCACAAAAAGATAGCGTTGCATCAGGGCAGAGTTTTTATATTGGCCTAAAGCAGAAAATGGCGCCTAATTGGCATACTTATTGGCGCAATCCTGGTGATGTTGGTGATGCAACACGTATTGAATGGCAAGCGCCAAAAGGCGTTGAATTTGGTAAAATTCAATGGGCTTCACCGCAAAAATTACCATATGCATCATTCATAAATTACGGCTATGGCGATGAAGTAATTCTTCCTATTGAGGTTAAAATTGCGCAGGGTTTAAGTGGGCCGCAAAATATTATTGCCAATATAAATTGGCTTGAATGTAATGATATTTGCGTACCGGGTGACGCCAAAATTAATTTCACCATTAATGTAGGTGCGGATAAAGATGGCGCACAAAAAAGTGAAATTGACAATGCACTATCAAAGTTGCCAAAACCATTAAATGGCAAGGCAACATATAATAAAGCAAAAGATACAATATTTTTTGGCTTCCTTCCTAGCGAAAAACTACAGCCTAAAACTGCTTATTTTTATCCATATGAATTAGATGGCGGCGCATTAATTGATCATGCAAAGCCGCAAATTCTTCAATTTGGTGATAAAGGTTTTAGCCTTGAAATTCCTGTTTCATTATCATTGCCTGAAAAATTACCAAATCCAATTGGCGGCGTATTGGAAATCCAAAATGGCAATGAAACCCAATATTATGAAATAAGTGCAAATCAAGACAGCCAAAAAACCATTGGAACTTATGGCAAGCAACCTACACCGCCTTTGGATATTAAAAAGGCATTGGGGGCAATAGGTTTTGCAATTTTGGGCGGTATAATTTTAAACTTTATGCCATGCGTTTTCCCTGTTCTTGCGATGAAAATTCTTGGCCTAACCAAAATTGCGCATGGTCATGAGCGCGAGGCAAAGCAATATGGTAATTTCTATGCGCTTGGAATTTTAACAACTTTTACAATTCTTGGCGGGCTTTTATTCATTCTTAAAGAATTAGGTTCGGCAATTGGTTGGGGTTTTCAGCTTCAAGATCCAAGCTTTTTACTATTCATGATTGCGGTTTTAATTGGTCTTGGCCTTAATCTTTTAGGCCTTTTTGAAATTGGCACTTCTTTGCAAAGTGTGGGTTCAGGGCTTGCGTCGCAATCTGGTAATCGTGGGGCGTTTTTTTCAGGTGCATTGGCGGTTATGGTGGCATCGCCATGTACTGCGCCCTTTATGGGCTCTGCGCTGGGTTTTGCGATTACACAAAGCCCTATTATTGGTTTATTGGTTTTCTTGGGTCTTGGCTTTGGGATGGCTTTGCCGTTTTTGATTCTGACCTATTTCCCAAAATTATTATCGAAAATGCCAAAACCAGGGGCGTGGATGGATACTTTGAAAAAGGTTCTTTCAATCCCGATGTTTTTAACCGCAGCATGGCTTATTTGGGTTTTAAGTTCAGTTGCCCATAGCAATTTGGTGATTGGTGCAATTCTGACGGTTTTAATCGCTTTTGCGGTCTATATAAGCTTTGTAAATAATAAAAAATTTGCACAATATGCGGCGGTTTTCTTGGTATTTTTAATTGGTCTTGCAATGATAAATGTGCGCCTAAATATTAATAGCCCAAAACAAGCCAATAGCGGGATTCATAATGGCGCAATCGAATGGTCAGATGAAAATGTTCAAACTGAATTGGCAAATGGCAAAAAAGTATTTGTAAATTTCACGGCCGATTGGTGCATTACGTGTAAAGTAAATGAAAATGCAGTTTTCAAAAACCCTAAAGTAATCAAAGCAATGAAAGATGCAAATATAACATATGTTGTTGCTGATTGGACAAAAAAGGATGAAAAAATAGCGCGCGCGCTTTCGTCACATGGACGTGTCGGCGTTCCATTGTATCTTATATATGACAAAGCGGGGCAAGAACCGCGGATGCTTCCGCAAATACTTACGCCGCAGCTTGTCATTGATGCATTGGCGAAATAATCTTTATAGAGATTAAATCCCCATTTTTTTGAAATCCACGGGGGTTAAATTGTCGAAACGTGGCGTGGCATTATTGTTAGGTATGTTGTTTGCCGCATTAATCACGGCAGCAGCCTTTATTGCGTCGACATACGAAGATAGCGCCCGCGCAAGTGAAATTGTACAAAACGCAAAAAAATAGCGCAATTATTAATTGCGCCATTTTTTTTGAATATTGCAAATAATTATTTTGCTTTTTCTTCTACTTTGAATTCGATGCGGCGGTTTTTGGCGTCTGCATCTTTGGTTTCAGATGTATCAAGTGGTTTTGATTCACCATAGCCTTTGATTTCTAATTGTGATTTTGTAACGCCTTTTCCAAGAAGATAATCAGCAACCGCTTGGGCGCGATTTTCAGAAAGGGTTTGGTTGGCAATTGCATCACCCTTTGTGTCGGTATGACCACCAACTTCAACGCTATAATCAACGCAACGATTTGCAACATCTGCAAGGCCGTTAAGAAGGCTTTGTGAATCTGGCGAAATTATTGCACTACCAGAATTGAAATTGATAACGCGGCCATCAAGCAATGTATTATATGCTGTTTGGCATGCCGCAGCTTGTGGTTTCTCCCCTAATGCAGAGGCGGCATCAGGAACATTATCAACTTTTTTCCCATCTAATGTAATGGCATTTTCAAAAGCTAAAACGCCAGAAGTGTCACCAAGTTTTTCAGATTTAATTTTATCCAAAACCGCATTTTTAACCGCTTCAAAAGCATTATGACGATCTTTTTCATCTTTGGCTAAGCCTGAGATAGCCAAAACACCTTTTTCAAAAGTAACGTCAAAGTTAAAACCAGATTCAGAAACTTTTTCGCGCGCAAATTTTGCCCAATCAATTTTTATATTTTCTGTGCTAGAAGGCTGTTTGCTGCCAATCGAAGTGCCAATAACAAGGCCAGTAGTGGCAACACCCATAATACTTGCAAGCCCAACAACACCCAATACAATTGCGTTACGTTTACGTTTTTTGTTTTCGCTCATAATTTTGGCCTTTTTTTGATTTTCACACCTCCTTTAAAGTTTTAAGCATATTTATCAAGACAAATTCGACCTTTCTTTCAGCTAAAATCACCGAAAAGTGTTTGAATTTTTGTACTTTGAGGTTAAGAAGCGCCGAAAGTTTAAAAACCATGTCTGATAATAAGAAAAATAACCAAAATAATGCGCCAATTGCACGCCAAGTTCGAGGTTTTGTTGATAATCGTGCTGATTTTTTAACGCGCCGTAACGCACTTGTTGGCAAAATCCTTGAAACCTATAAATTATGGGGTTTTGAAGAATTGGAAACCGGGGCAATGGAATTTGCCGATTGTTTGGGTAAATTTTTACCCGATGCCGATAGGCCAAATGAAGGTGTTTTCGCGCTTCAAGATGATGATGAACAATGGCTTTCACTTCGCTATGATTTAACCGCACCTTTGGCACGTTTTGTTGCCCAAAATTATGACGCAATTCCAAAACCTTTTAGGCGCGCGGCCTGTGGCCCTGTGTGGCGCAATGAAAAGCCAGGGCCTGGACGTTATCGTGAATTTTGGCAATGCGATGCTGATATTGTTGGCTCTGCTTTGCCGCAATCAGATGCCGAAGTTATTGCAATGCTTGCGACCGCTTTGGAAAATGCGGGTATAGCGCGTAATTCTTATGTTGTTAAAATTTCAAACCGCAAATTATTAGATGCTTTATTGGTTTCAATTGGCGTTCCTGTTGAAGATATTTCAACCCGCCTTACAATTTTGCGCGCAATAGATAAATTGGACCGCCTTGGCCTTGATGGGGTTGGCGCATTATTGGGCGCGGGGCGCAAAGATCAATCGGGCGACTTTACTAAAGGTGCTGGTCTTAATGCATCACAAATTGATAAAGTCCTTGCTTATATACAAACTCGCCAAGAAACCCGCGCGCAAACCCTTGCTAATCTTGCCAATCTTATCGGCAATAATGAAATTGGCGCAGAAGGCATTGCCGAATTATCGGCAATTGATGAAACCCTTGGCGCACTTGGTATATTACCGCAAATGGCGGAATTTGACCCTGCGATTGTACGTGGCCTTGAATATTATACTGGTACAGTATTTGAAGCAGAATATCTTGAAACTACAATTGATGAAGCGGGTAATGAAGTTCGTTTTGGCTCAATCGGTTCTGGTGGGCGCTATGATGATTTGGTCATGCGTTTTCGGGGTGAAAGAGTTCCTGCGACAGGGTGTTCAATCGGGGTTTCGCGCCTTTTGGCTGCATTGGAATGCGCAGGTAAAATGCCAGAAAAAATGGATGGCCCGGTTTTGGTTTTAGTTTTGGATAAAGACCAAATCGCAAATTATTTCCAAATGGTGCAAGAATTACGCAATGCAGGCATTAAATCCGAAGTCTATCTTGGAAGTGCAGGCATGAAAGCGCAAATGAAATATGCCGATAGAAAAAATTCCCCATTGGTAATACTTGAAGGCTCTAATGAGCGCGAGGCGGGCATTGTAACCATTAAAGACCTTAAACTTGGTGCAAAACTTGCAAGTGAAATCACATCAAATGAAGAATGGCGCCAAGGCCGCCCTGCGCAATTTGAAGCAAGTCGTGCTGATTTGGTGAATATTGTGCGCCAAACCTTGGAACAGGGCGCGAAATGATTGAATTGGCAAAGCGCGATGCAATAAAGCAAAAACTTGCCACCTTTGGCGGTGAGTGGGTGGATTTGCCAACTTTTTTACCTGCTGAAACGGTTTTAGAATTGGCGGGCGAAGCATTGCGTTCAAGGCTTTATTTTGCAACCGCCCCTGATGGGCGCGAATTATGTTTGCGTGCGGATTTAACCATTCCTGCGGCGCTTCATTATATTGAAAATCACGCGCGTGAAAATGGCAAAAAAACCTATCTGTGCTCTGGTAAGGTTTTTCGTGCCAATGAAATTAGTGATTATAATGCCCATGAATTTCGTCAAATGGGTATTGAGCATTTTGGCGACAAAGACGAACAAAATGCCGATGTTTCGCTATTTTTGGCGATAAATGACGCATGCAAAAGCGTTAATTCGTCTAAATTTAATTATGAATTTTTTGATGGCGGTTTAATAAAAACCATATTGAAAAACGCCCAAATTGATGATGTCTGGCGTGAGTTTCTACTCGATACTTGCTATGATTTATTAAGTTTGAAATCGCGTATTGAAATTGCAACTTCTGAAGATAAACAAAAGCCAAGCGCATTGGCGCAAAGTCTTGTTGATGTTTCAAATGATGAAGCAACAGAAATTGTCACCGAAGTTTTGCAAATTGCCAAACTAAAGACACATGAAGCGCGCGGCGCGCAAGAAATTGCAAAACGCCTTAAGCAAAAGGCAATGCGTGCCAATACAAAAGCTTTAAATGCTGATTTTGTAAAGAATTTTATGGCGATTTTGGAAATTAATGATGTGCCATTAAAGGCAATCGAAAAAATCACTATAATGGCAAAAAAAATTGGCGTTGATTTATCTGATTGGCTTGCAATTTGGCGCGATAAATTTGAAAAAATTGACCAAGATAATGCAAAATTCATTGCCGCAAAATTTGGGCGTTTTGAATATTATGATGGTTTTGCCTTTGATATTTTTAGCAAAGATAATGAGCGCGCAATTGCTTCTGGCGGGCGCTATAATGGTTTGATTTTGCAATTATCGAATGGCGAATTTGATATATGTGCCGTTGGTGCGGTAATTCGCCCTCAGATTTTATTGGGGGAATAAATGAAAAAAATTATTCTTGCCCTACCATCCAAAGGCCGCCTTAAAGAACAATGCGAAGAATGGCTAAAAAAGCGCAATCTTGTTTTAAAGCAAAGCAATGACAGAAATTATAGCGCCTATATTGATGGTAAAGATGATATTGAAATCAGGCTTTTATCATCTTCTGAAATCGCCAAAGGCCTTCTTTCGGGGGAGATTCACGCAGGAATTACAGGCGAAGATTTGGTTCGTGAACAATCATCGAATTCATATGAATTGGTTGATTTGGTTGCGGGTCTTGGATTTGGTCGCGCCGATGTTGTTATTGGTGTTCCTGATGGTTGGATTGATGTTGAAAATATGGCGGATCTTAATGAAGTTGCGCAAGAAATGCGTAAATTTAGCGGTCGCCGTTTAAAAATTGCAACAAAATATACACGCCTTACCGCAAGTTATTTTGAAAAGCATAATATTCGTGATTATCGCATAATTTATTCTGGCGGTGCAACAGAAGGCGCACCAAGTAACGGGATTGCTGACGCGATTGTTGACATAACTTCAACGGGTTCGACATTAATTGCCAATAATCTTAAAATGCTAGATGACGGTCTGATTTTGCAATCGCAAGCCTGCCTTTTCGTGTCAAAAGTAATTAAGTTTGATGCAAAACGTAAGAAGTTGCTGCAAGAAATTATAGGTTAAAACAAAGGCTTGGTCGCAAAAGGTAAATTAAAAGCTTTGATTAATAAGGTTTTACTTTACAAGCATGTGAAAAGCCCTTTAAAAAGCCTTAGTTTCCAGTGATTCTCAATCAAAAATATATCAATAGGGTGATTGATGAGCGAAGTTTCAATAGATTATGACGTGTTGTCAGGTTCCGTAACACGTTTTAATGATTCATTAGAGCGGTTAGAGAATAGCCTGCAAAAGGCTGTACACACAGTTGCAGATTTGGCGCGTTCTACTGGTTTTGAAGATGGTAAAGCCGCTGCGCTTGCAAATTTGGAAGCATCATCAGAAGATTTAATTTTACGCGAAGAATTAATGGCATCAAAAGCGCGTGAACGTGAATTGGAAAATGCAATTAAAGCAGCAAGAAGTGCTTTAAATGAGACGATTGATGAATTAAAGAATATTATCGGCAATGTGCAGGTCGCATAATAAATGGATGGTGTATTGAGCAATATTCAAATCGAGGTCAATGGAAGAAGCTATGGTATCGGCTGCGACGATGATCAAGAGGAACATATTCGCCGCCTTGTTCGCCAATTTGATAATCATGTAAAAAATTTGGCCCAGAATGTTGGGCAAATCGGTGACCAAAAATTATTTTTGATGGCGGCGCTGCTTTTGGCTGATGAAGCGCATGAATTAAAGCAAAAACTTTCATCTACCGAGGCTGAACTTGCAAGGCTTCGTGACCAACGAATCGATTCAAGTGATGCCCAAAAAGGTATGCAGGACAAGATTTCTGAGTTTGAAACTCAAATGCAACAGCTTGTTGAGCTTGCGTCGCAATCTTTTGATTCTGCTTCTAGCCGCCTAACCAATATCGCTGATAAACTTGATAATGCCTGATTCTATTAGTTTTTTTATTAAAAAATTTTAATTTTATATTCCCTTAAGCTAACCGATTAGTTACACCTTTTATTTATTTGATTGTTTTAATTATTTTGTTATTGATTTGTTCATTGCTTAGGTATAACCAATATGTATTGAACATTTAGCAAATAAAACCATATGCTCAATATTAATTGATACTATATCAGGTAGTTTATCTTGTGAAAAAATCATGCGAGGAGGGAAGCATGGCGCAATCACTTAAAAGCAAGAAACAAAATTATATTAGTATTGAGAATAATAGTTCGAATACTAATATTCCAAAATTTGATTCTATAAATTGTGTTGGTCATTTACCACAATTATGGAGCACGTATAATTCGCTTCCTGACTGTGTTGAGCGTGATTATATTTGGGATGAAATCTTTACTACACTGTCTTCTTTGTTAAAGGTTGTTCTTAAAAACACACCTGAGAACAAAACTTGTGCGGTTGAAGATAGGGCAAATTATACTATAAATTAAAAGTGCCCCATTTTCGAAAATGTGAAAAAGTGTTGAAACCTTGAATTCAATGTTGCAATCATTATTTATGGTATAACCAAAGATATTATTGAACATGAGCCAAATTTTACACCCGAAAATAGACGATATTAGCCTTGCAGGCGTATTATACGCGCTGGGCGATCCTATTCGCCTTAAAATCGTGGAAACAATTTTGAACCACACCGATGGCATGAATTGCACATTGGCTGCTCAACAATATTGTGAAACTGCAAAATCGACACTTTCAAACCATTTTAGAATATTGCGTGAATATGGGGTTATTCATACCACTAAAAAGGGTGTTGAAAATATCAATAAAGTTCGGGTTGAAGAATTAAACCAACTTTTCCCCGGATTACTGGACAATATTGTACGCCAAATGGCGCACAATAAATGTTGTCCAGCTTCCTAATTATATTTGCGCAAATCCACCATCTACGCTTAGTTCAATTCCGTTTACATAGGTTGAAGCATCTGATGCTAAGAATAATACCGCTGATGCGATTTCGCTTGGTTCTGCGAAGCGACCTGCGGGGGCTGCTTCTTTGATATATTCTTTAAAGCCTTCAATTTGTGCGTCATCCATTTTAAGGCCGTTTTTCATAATCGGCGTTAGTGTAACGCCAGGGCTTAGGGCGTTTACGCGTATTTTTCGTTCTTTTAAATCATTTGCAAAACTTCTGGCAAATGATCTAACGGCGGCTTTTGATGCATTATAAAGGCTTAAATTTGCCATTCCTTTATTAGACACAATGGATGCATTTAAAATCACGGACGAGCCATCTTTTAAAAGTGGCAAAAGCGATTGTACCGTAAAAAACACGCCTTTTACATTTATATCAAAAGTTTTGTTAAACTCTTCTTCTGAAGTTTGGCCAAAATTATTATTTTGCGCAATTCCTGCATTTGCAAAAAGAACGTCAATCTCAATTTTCTTTTCTGCTATAAAGTTTTTAAATCCTTCTATTCCCGATGTAGTTGAAACGTCACCTTGATAAATATGCGCAATATCGCCGATTTCTTCTTTTGCTTTTTTTAGGCTATCAAGGCTTCTTGCACTGATAAATATGTTGCTTGCGCCCTTATTTTTAAATGCAATGGCGGTTGCAAAACCAATTCCAGTAGAGCCACCAGTTATAACAATATTTTTTCCTTCAAAATTTTTTTCCATAAATCACCTATTATTCATTAGTTCGGAAATATCGAACAATGAATAATTAGGTATTAAGTACAATTTTGTCAATGACATTTCTTGTTGGTTTCTTGGCGGTAATTATTTTTGCTGCCTAAGTCATGCCTTTAAATTAGGCAATTTTATGAATATTATAGTGCAATTATTGCGCAAATAACTAATTTCACAAAGCAGGCTTGCACAAAATTAAGGCAGGTTCATACTCATCTTGAAGGTGGAAGCATGAAAAAAGCATTTGATGAGATGTGGGGCGATTGGGGTGGCGAAGATCCACGCGGCCCCTATGTTAATTTCGCTGCATGGCTTGAAGATATAAGTAATGAAGACTTAAATCTTAGAAAGCAAGCAGCAGAACATATTTTTCGTAAAACTGGTATTACTTTTGCCGTATATTCCAATGAAGAAGCCGAAGAGAGAATTATTCCATTTGATATAATTCCGCGCATAATATCTGGTAAGGAATGGGATGATTTATCCGAAGGCCTGATACAGCGTGTCAATGCGATAAATATGTTTTTATCCGATATTTATGGTTCGCGTGAAATCATGAAAGCGGGCATTTTGCCTGATGATTTAATATATTCAAATCCGCAATTTCGCCTTCAGATGACAAATATAAATCCGCCACATGATGTCTGGGCGCATATTTGCGGAATTGATATTGTTCGAACCGGAGCCAATGATTTTTATGTATTAGAGGATAATGCACGCACCCCATCGGGTGTTTCATATATGCTTGAAGATCGTGAAGCTATGGAAAGGCTTTTTCCAAACTTAATTGAAAAGCATAAAATCAGACCAGTTGAACATTATCCTGATGCTTTGCATCGTATGTTACGCTCGGTTGCGCCAAATAATTGCGGCGGTGACCCACGCTGTGTGGTAATGACACCTGGGCCTTATAATTCGGCATTTTATGAACATTCATTCTTGGCCGATCATATTGGTGTTGAATTGGTTGAAGGGCATGATTTATTCGTTCGTGACCGCCAAGTCTTCATGCGATCAACCAATGGCCCATTAAAGGTTGACGTTATTTATCGCCGTGTCGATGATGATTTTATCGATCCATTGATGTTTGACCCAAATTCAATGCTTGGCCTGCCTGGGCTTATGGATTGTTATGCGGCAGGAAATGTCACAATTGTTAATGCACCGGGAACGGGTATTGCCGATGATAAGGCGATTTATTCTTATATGCCCGAAATTGTGAAATTCTATACGGGCAAAGATGCCAAACTTCCGAATGTTGAAACCTATCGCTGCCGCGAAGCCGACAGTTTGAAATATGTTTTGGATAATCTGCCTGAATTGGTTGTGAAACTTGTTGATGGTTCGGGCGGTTATGGAATGTTGGTTGGCCCAACATCAACCAAGGCGCAAATCGAAGATTTTAGAAAACATCTTATCGCCGAACCCCATAGATTTATTGCCCAACCCACATTGGCGCTTTCAACCTGCCCAACTTTAACTGAAAAAGGGCTTGCACCGCGCCATGTGGATTTAAGGCCTTTTATTCTAACAGGTTCAAAAGGCGTTGAAATTGTGCCGGGTGGCCTTACACGTGTTGCCCTAACCGAAGGCTCTTTGGTGGTTAATTCATCGCAAGGTGGCGGAACCAAAGATACATGGGTAGTTGATGATATTGTGGAGGGTGCATAATGTTATCACGTGCCGCAAGTTCACTTTATTGGATGGGGCGCCATATAGAGCGCGCAGATTTTACCGCCCGCCTTATAGATGCCGCTATCAAATTTGACATGTTACCTTATTCTGATGGTCAATCGGGTCTTAAAAGCGCCTTTGATGCCGCAGGTGTGGGGAATTATTATCAAGGTGATTGTCAAAATCTTGATAAAAATGCCGTTCTTGATTTCATGCTTTTTGATGAGACTAATCCATCAAGCATAATTTCATGCTTTGCCAAGGCGCGCCATGATGCACGTTCCGTTCGAACAGCCGTAACGCGCGAAGTTTTCGAGACTTTGAATGAGGCATGGATTGGCTTTGCCAAAAAACGTAAAGATGCCAAAAAAGACATAAATTCTTTCTTGGCATGGGTTGAAGAAATAGCGCGCGGCTATGACGGTGCAATTCAACGCACCATGCTTCGTTCCGAACCTTTTTGGTTTGCAAGATTGGGTGCAGCGATAGAAAGGGCGGATAATACGGCGCGGCTTTTGGATGTGAAATATCACGTTTTATTGCCACGTGAAGATTATGTTGGTGGGCCAATTGATCATGCGCAATGGACGGCGCTTTTGCGTTCGGTTTCAGCGGAAACCGCGTATCGTTGGCTTTATCGTGAAGGTCTTTCATCACGCAATGTTGCCGATATGATGATTTTTAGGGATGTGATGCCGCGTTCTTTGGCGGCATGTGTTCTTGAAATTAATCTTCTATTGGGTCGTATGCGCGCGCAAACTGGCTTAAATGGTGCAGCCGATTGGCAGGCGCGGCAATTACAATCGAAAATTACCACTACGAATATTGAAAATGTTATCCAATATGGATTACATGAATTTTTAAGTGAGTTTTTGGCCGATAATAACAATCTTGGCTTCTCAATAGCCGAGCAATTTATGTTTTAAAATGCGTATACAAATAGATCACATAACCAAATACGAATATTCGCAACCCGCGCGCCAATTGCTTCAGGTTTTGCGGCTTACGCCTGTTACCAATGGCAATCAAAATGTGATTGCATGGGGTATTAATTTTGACACCAAGGGTAAATTAAATGCGTTTAAAGATGCCTTTGGCAATCAATGCCACACGCTTTCAATCGATAGCCAAATTCACAATCTAACCATTGAAACCATTGGAACGATTGATACGAATACTAATTCAGGCGTGCAAAAAGATGTTGTCGAAACATTACCGCCAAGTGTTTATTGCCGCTATTCACCGCTTGCAACGCCAAATAATGACATAATCGAATTTGCCAAAACTAATATGGATGGCAAGGAAAGGCTTAGTGGCTTGCATGATTTAATGGCTGCGCTTCATGCCGATATTAAATTTGATACGCAATCCACAACAACAATAACCGATGCCAAGGCTGCCTTTGAAGCAAAATCAGGTGTATGCCAAGATCAAGCACATATTTTCATTGCGGCTTGCCGTGCGATGAATATTCCATCACGCTACGTTTCTGGTCACTTGTTGCGCCAAGATGGCAATGATTATCAAGAGGCGGCACATGCATGGGCTGAATCTTATGTTGATAACCTTGGCTGGGTGGCCTTTGACCCTGTAAATGCAATTTGTGCAGATGAAAATTATGTTCGTGTAGCAATTGGGCTTGATTATCGTGACGCAGCACCTGTATCTGGTACTAGGATTGGCGGCGGTATTGAGACAATGTCGGTTGGGTTACACGTCAGACAGTCACAGAGTCAGTGGCAATCATAAGTTAGTCGGGGGCGGTTTTGACTTATTGCGTTGGAATGTTAATTGATGCAGGCCTAATTATGATGGCTGATACGCGCACCAATGCGGGCGTTGATAATATTTCTTCATATCGCAAACTTTATTTGTTCGAGGCTGATGACCGCGTAATTTCGATTGCAACGGCGGGTAATTTATCGGTAACACAGGCCACTCTTGCTAAACTTGAAGAAGGTATAAAAAACGAAGAAACTGGCGAAATTGAAACCCTTTATACGGTTCCAACCCTTTTTCGTGCCGCTGAATTAGTTGGCAAAGTTTTGCGCGAAACCCAAATTGAAATCAAATCAGGCTATGAGGCTGAAGGCATTTCATTTGGCGCGACAATGCTTTTGGGTGGGCAAATTGGCAAAGAAAAATTAAAATTATATTTGATTTATGATGTTGGCAATTCAATTTCTTGCGGCCTTGATACGCCATATTTGCAAATTGGCGAATTAAAATATGGCAAACCGATTTTAGACCGCGCATTACAATATGAAACACCGTTTAATGAGGCGGTAAAATTGGCGCTTATATCATTTGATTCAACTATGCGCTCGAATTTGGCGGTAGGGCTGCCGATTGATATTTTAATGCTAAGGCGCGGTGAGGGCGCAAAACCCGTTAAATACCGCGTTGAGCGCGACGATGCCTATTTCCAAGACCTTTCACGCGCGTGGGGGCAAAAACTACGCGAAGCGCAGGCATCAATCCCAAGGCCGCCATTTGTTGAATTGCCCGCAAATAAATAAATTAAATCACTTTCCCCATATTCAAAATCCCCTTTGGATCAAGGGCGGATTTTAGGGTGCGCATAAGGGAAATTTCATTTTCATTGCGTGAAACCCAAAGGAAATCGCGCTTTTCAACCCCTATACCATGTTCGGCACTTATTGAGCCATTAAGGGGTTTAAGCGGGGAATAGACATGTTCTTCGATTTTTCTATGTGTATCATCATTCCAAACTTTCGGTGATACAACAATATGCAAATTACAATCACCAATATGACCCCAAGTTATAACTTCGGCGGCATCGCCAAATTCATTTTTTATCGCGGCTTTTAGGTTTTTATCGTAATTTTCCATCTCAACAATCGGCATTGAAACATCAAAAATCGCAAGTGGGGCAAGTAATTGATAAAGGCCAATAATATCTTCACGGATTTTCCAAATCGCCTCACGTTGGGTTTGGTTTTGGCAGATTGTGGCATCAATTAGCTTTTCATTTTCAATCAAATTTTCAAGTACTTGATTGAAATTTTCACTATCTTTTTCCTCATCAAAACCTTGGGTTTCCACAATTGCATAATATGGCGCACCAATTGCAATTGGTGGGGCATGGCGGTTAGAACGTGTGGTTAAAAGTTCATAATGATTGCCCCACATTGCCTCAAAACTTGATAAAGCGCCGCCAAACGCATTTGAAACAAGGCCGAAAAATTCGGTTAATTGATTAAAACTATCAAAAGCCACAAGTGCGCAATTGGTTGAAACTGGCTTTGGATAAAGGCGAATAATCGCCTTGGTTACAAGACCCAATGTACCCTCTGTACCAATGAATAATTGTTTTAAATCATAGCCTGCATTATTTTTCAAAAGTGAATTAAGGCTTGAAACAATTGTTCCATCTGCCAAAACCGCCTCAAGACCAAGTACTTGTTCGCGTGTCATGCCATAGCGAATAACTTGATTGCCGCCTGCATTGGTCGAAATATTACCACCAATTGTGCACGAACCACGCGCGCCCAAATCAATTGCATACATAAGGCCATGTTCATTCGCCGCCTCGTGAATTTTTTGAAGTGGGCAGCCTGCCTCAACCAACATGGTTTTTCCGACTGTATCAATAGAAATAACTTTATTCATACGCTCGAAAGAGATTTGGATTTCATCATTTTGGCAATCAGTGCCGTGAACAAGACCAGTAAGGCCGCCCGCAGGAACAACTTTTAGATTTTCAGAATGGCAAATTTTCATGATTTGCGATAATTCATCGCTATTTTGCGGTCGCAAGACTGCAAGGGCATTGCAATTGCTTGAACCAACCCAATCAGCAGGGCGTTTTTTTACTTCATCACCATGAATAACGCCATTTTCGCCAAGAATATCAATGAATTGCTGAAACATATTTCTCTCCAAGTGGGGGAGATTATACATGTTTTTTCAAAATTCTATCCCTGCTTGCAGGATATTTAATTAAATGACGGGCGGGGCGTATTGGGCGCTTTTGCAAATCACCGCCACAATTGGGGCATGTGCCTTTGAATATTTCATCTGTGCAAGTTTCGCAAAATGTGCATTCAAAAGTGCAAATAAAAGCAGGGGTTTCGGGCGGTAAATCAATATCGCAACATTCACAATTGGGGCGTAATTCAAGCATTGATTATTAATTATATTATGCGAATATAATGCGCAAGGGATATATATATGCAAAAATATGCCGCTTTTCTACGCGCCGTTAATGTTTCTGGTACTGGCAAATTAACAATGTCAGAACTTAAAAACATGTGTGAAGATTTGGGCTTTGAAAATGTGAAAACCTATATTGCAAGTGGTAATGTAGTTTTTCAATGTGACCTTGAACCAAAATTAATTCAGGCAGCGATTGATTCAAAATTGCGTGAATTTTTTGGCAAATCAATTGGTGTTTATGTTCGAACTATAGAAGAAATAAGAAAAATAATTAGCGACAACCCATTCAAAAACCTTGAACCAATTCGGGTAATTATTAGCCTATTGGATGACATGCCTATTAATGTAATGGATGGTGTTAAAAACCATAAAGAAGAAAAAATAATTTCAAAAAATAATGTGATTTATACTTATTATAGCTACGGTATGGGAAGTTCAAAACTATCGGCGCCATGGCACAAAATTTCTACAGGGCGTAACGTCAATACAATATCAAAAATACTGGAATTATTGGAACAAATGTGATTTTATAATTTTTATGAAATTAAAATCTTTTATTGTTTTTTCGGCGCTTTTTTGTGTTTCTACTAATGCTTTTGCGGATAGTAAGAATGAATTTGTTTTTTATAATGGCAATGTTTTTACCGCCAATTCAAAAAATGAAATTCAAAGCGCAATTATTGTTAAAAATGGCAAAATTGAATTTGTTGGTGATGATAAAAAAGCCCTTAAAATTGCAAGTAAGAATGCCAAAAAAGTCAACCTAAATGGCAATACACTTATGCCAGGGATTATTGATGGGCATATGCATCCACAATCTGGTGGTCTTAAATTATCAATGTGCAGCCTTGAATATGCACCGCTTGATATGGCGCAAATGAATGCGAAAATTCAAAAATGCCTTGATGAAGATAAAAACGCCCATGAAGATGATTGGCTTGTAATTATCAATTGGTTCGAGCAAGAGATGAAGCCATTTGGTTTCGTACCAACTTATAAGGATTTGGAAGTCCTTAAAACACAACGCCCAATTTATATCAAAAACTCATTTGGTCATGCCGCGCTTTTGAACAAGGCGGGCATGGATAAGGTTGATTTAGTCCATCAAAAAGAACGCATTGGCGGGGTAATAGTACGTGATAAATCTGGTAATCCAACTGGTCGTCTTGAAGAGGCGGCAAAAGATATTGTTATAGAAGTTCTACCGCAACCAAGCGAAGCAAAAAACCTTGAAGCTGCAAGAAAGGCACAAAATCTTATATTATCGCAAGGCGTAACCACGATTTTGGATGCTTATACTGATTTGGAAACAATGGGTGCTTATAAAACCTTGCGGCAAAATGGCGAATTAAAGCTTAGGCCACATTTTGCGGTTTTGATTGATCCAGATAAAGAGCCTGATGATAATAAATCAATTGCCGAAGTTGTGCGTCAACGAAAAATGTTTGATGAAGGCGCGCCAAAAATTGCCCCAAGCCTTTCAGTGCATACCGTGAAAATGTTTTTGGACGGCACAATTGCATTGCCTTCATTAAGCGGTGCAATGCTTGAACCTTATTTTGAAAACAAAGGCACTGATGAAAAACCAAATTGGGTGCAGGGGGATAATTACGGAATAAAACCGTATATTTCGCGCGAAAAACTGGGCGAATTAATGGTTAGGCTTTCAGATTTGGGAATAGATTCACATCTTCATGCCGATGCCGATGGTGCGGTAAAGGTTGCCCTTGATGCAACTGAAATTTTGAAAAAGCAACGCCCAAATGATAAAACACGAACCGCGATTGCCCATGCCGAACTTGTTGACCCATCAGATTATAAAAGGTTTGGTAGATTGGGTGCGCTGCCTGTTTTATCTTTCCAATGGGGAAAACCTGCGGCCGATACATGGGAAGGCTCTAAAGATATTCTTGGGCCAAAAAGATTTTCGGTTTTTGAGCCGCAATCCTTATTACATGATAATGGCGCAAAAGTAGTTTTTGGTTCTGATTGGCCCGTTGACGCATTCAATCAATGGCTTGCGCTTGAAGTTGCAGTAACACGTATGGCGCATGGTGAAGAACGTAAAAAATACCCATTTAAACTAAATGATGCAAAACCACTTAAATTAAATGATGCATTAAAAGCCATGACAATTAATGGCGCATATTCGCTTCATGTTGAAAATTATGTTGGAAGCCTTGAAAAAGGCAAATTCGCCGATTTGATAGTTTTGGATAGAAACTTGTTTAAAACTAAACCTGAAACAATTGCCGAAACCAAAGTTAAAATGACAATGGTTGGTGGAAAAATTGTATATAAGGCAAAATAAAAACCGCGCCATTTGCATGGCGCGGCTTAAAATCTAATAGACCTATCAGACTAGAATTTGTGGCTTACTTCTATGAAATAAGCGCGACCGATAGAATCAAACCATTTGCTGTTATAATAAGGATAACCAGTCCAAGTAGGATCTTTCTTAGGATTAGTATCAAGCAAATTATTCACGCTGAATGAAACTTCGGTTTTATCATTAACATTCCAGTTTACATTTGCATTAAATAAATAGCTTTCACCTGTCCAAGCATCTTCAGCATAGTTTTGAAGTTTGCCAAGGCGTTTACCTGTTAAAGTGAATGCATATGGACCTTTTTCAAAAGTAACCGACGCAGTAGTTTTTTGTGACGGTATTGTATAGCCACTATCAACTGCCAATTGGTCAAGTTCTGCGTCACCAACATATTGAACAGATGTATGGTTAAACACTTCAGTGTGATTAATGCTAAAGCGATATTTACCATAGCTTACTGGTAATGTGTAATTAACACTAATATCTAAGCCATCAGTATCTTCGCGTGCAACGTTGATTGGGTTGATATAAACATGCGTAATATCACCATTTGAATCGCGGAATACACGTTTAAGGGCGTCGATACATGTTGGTGAACTTGCATTAACAGTTTTGCCACTTTCAGTAACACCAAGACGGCAATCAGCTTCATCACGTAGCAATTGATCAGTGCTTAAATCTTGTACTTGATCACGCATTGCAACATTGAAATAATCAACTGAGAAATCAAAATTACGCGTTGGCTGGTAAACAAAACCAATATTATAGCTTTTTGAAGTTTCAGGTCTTAATTTTGTTGAACCTTCGCGGTGTTTTAAAATATCCAAATCTGCATAATCAGAGCAATCACCCGCTTCATAAACACGGCAATTGTAATAATCAGTTACGCTTGGGTGGAATAAATCCAAGTTTGCAAACACATAGTGAAGGTCAGGCGCACGGAAGCCAGTTCCATATGCCGCACGAACCAATAGGCTTTTCACAGGGCGATATTCAAGGCCAGCATTATAAGTTACTTTACCAATATCATTGTCGCCAAAGCTATATGAATCATAACGGCTTGCAACATTTGCTTCTAAACTATCTAATAATGGAAGTTTTAATTCCACGCCTGCTGCACGGTGGTCACGTTCACCAGCGCCAGAGGTTGCCGCATAGCCATAATAATAACCAAAATCAGTAGCTTTTTCATTTGGTTTTACGCTGTAAGATTGATTGTCAACTTCGCCAACAAGCGCAACACTTACTGGGCCAGCAGGTAATTTGAACAATTCATCTTTAGTTACAACTAAACTTACACCTTGTGTTTGAGAATAAGCTTTTGTGATTACTCTTTCAGTGATTGAATCCCATTGCGCAGGGGTTAAAGCACGATAAAAATTAGAAAGCGGCGCACTAATTGTAGGCTCGCCATCTACAACATCAAGAATGTCGCCTAAGAATAGTTTATTTGCTTTTGCTGCCACTGTTTGCGGGCTTGAGATAGTAGAATTGTAACGTGAATAATTAAACCCTAAATCATAATTCCAAGTGCCAGCTGCAACACCTTTCAAACCAGTATTGAAAGAAACAGTATTAGACTTGTTTGAAGTCATGAATTTTTCAATTCCACCGGCTTCTTCTGGTGTGAAAATACGACGCCATTTATCCCAATCATCATATGAAGGGTCTTGGTTATAGAACCATTGTAATTGCCCATTTTCATCTTGATAACGCCAATAAGTAACGTCATTCATCAATTTAGTTTTAGCAATGCCAGCCTGTAAATTGGCATAAAGTGATTTATCATTGCCTAAATCATACTTCATAGAAGTATATGTGTTGAATGAAGATTTATCGCTTGTAATTGTTCCGTAAGATATAGCTTTTTGGGAACCGCAATAAGTGTCACCATCTGTGTCAGTAAATAATACCATTGTGCCGCCAGCAAGGTTCTTAACGGCATTACAATCAGCCGCAGTTGCATCGCCACCAGAGCGATAGAAGTTAAGAACAGCATTACGCGATTCAGGAGTTGGAGCATCAGCCCGTGAATCCTGAATGGCGCGGTCAAATTGCCAGATTGGATCTTTTTTATAATATTCAGCACCGAAAACTAATTTGAATTTATCAGTGTTAAAGCCAGTTGAAAGTGTTGCCAAATGTGATTGGCCATCACCTTGTTCTGTTATGCCATATTTATATGATGCAGAAGTTCCATCGGCTTTATCTTTTAGGGTGAAATTCATAACACCAGCAACAGCATCAGAACCATAAATCGCAGATGCAGAACCTGATAAAACCTCAATTTTATCAACCATTGAAACTGGAATATTTGAAACATCGGCAAAGTTTGAAAGGCCGTTAAATGGCATTGGGAAATCTGCAACACGGTGACCATTTACCATTACCAAAGTGTGATTAGGGCCAAGGCCACGCAAATTTACTTGTGATGCGCCTGGCGTCATAATACCGCCACCAAAATCTTGCTCCGATAAAGTTGCGCCGCTATTTTGTGTAACAGATTTCAATACGTCTGGAATAGATGCATATCCACCCGCTTTAATTGCCGCCGCATCAATCGTTGTAACTGGCGCAGGGCCTTCTTTATTAATACGTTTAATACGTGAACCAAGTACGGTTACAGTTTCACTTTTTGGTTTTGCTTCTTGTGCAAAAGAAGCGCCAGCGCCAAGGCTGATAAGGCTTACCCCCATGATGAATGCAAATTTTTTGCTTAGTTTTATAGATGCTGATTTCAATTCTTTCCCCTTTAATAAAAACCAAACGTCGTTACGTTAAGTGAATAAACTGGCAGATTATGTCATAACAATCAATTAAAATGTTGTAACGATATTAATTTTAAGGCAGTGTGTTGCAAAATTACTTTAATGTGTGAATGTTATAAATGTTTCTGCCTAATTTGGAGGCTTTTATGAAGAAAATAATAAGTTCGCTTGTGGCTTTCGCTGCTTTTTTTAACATTAATAATGCGTATGCCTTGCCTGCAAGTGGTGATGGTTATAAGTCATTTGAAATAGGAGATAGCCTTAAAAAAGCAAAAAAACCGCCAAAGGCAGGTATTTTGATGGCTGGCGGTGGTGAATGGCCTTATGAAGCCTTTCGTTGGTTTGCCGACCATACTGGAAATGGTCATTTAGTAATACTGCGTGCCCCAAATAGTGATGCAACCACAGAGGATATGACTGGTTCTGCCGAAGAAATGTATCAAAAAGTTGGTGGTTTTTCGGCGATTACAACAATCGCATTTTTCGATAGAAAAGCTGCATTTAACCCCGAAATCGCAAAAGAAATAAGAAATGCCGATGGTATTTTCATCGCGGGCGGCGATCAAAGCCGCTATGTAAATTATTGGCGTGGAACACCTGTAATTGATGCCATTAATGCACATGTTAAAGCTGGAAAACCACTTGGTGGCACATCTGCTGGCTTGGCTGTGCAGGGCGAATATATGTATGGGGCGATGGATGGTGGTTCTATAACTTCACCAGAAGCATTGAAAGACCCATTGGGTAAGGCCGTTACAATCGAGGGTGATTTCGTAAAAATCCCATTATTAAAAGGCATAGTAACCGATAGCCATTTTAAAGAAAGAAATCGTCAAGGACGTTTGGCGGCATTTTTGGCAAAATCACAAAAAATGGCGAAAAAACCTTTAATCGGGCTTGGCATTGATGAACAAACTGCGCTTGCGGTTGAAGGCGATGGAAGTGCAAAATTATATTCCAATATTAATGGTTTTGCATGGTGGTTTGAGGCAATAAATCCCAAAAATTTAAATAATGGCGCACCGCTTGTTGCAGAAAATATTAAAGTAACAGGAATTTCTTCTAATTCAACGCTAGATTTGAAGGATAAAAAGATTGAAAACCCCGCTTTTGTGCGCGAATATAGCGCAAGTAACGGGGAGTTTATACAAAAAATGAAATATTCATTGGCAATTCATGGCGGCGCAGGGGTAATAGAGCCCGGCGACTTAACGCCAGAGCTTGAAAAACAATATCGCAAAGGCCTTAATGATTCGCTTTTGGCAGGTCAGGCAGTATTGGAAAAAGGTGGTTCTTCCCTTGATGCCGTTGAAGCTGCGGTTCGTGTTCTTGAAGATAATCCTTTATTCAATGCAGGAAAGGGCGCGGTTTTCACTGCTCAGGGCACTAATGAATTAGATGCCGCAATCATGGATGGTGCAACCCAAAAAGCGGGTGCGGTGGCTGGCGTAACCCGTACAAGAAACCCAATTACTTTGGCGCGTGCAGTTATGGAAAAATCAGGTCGCCTTATGCTTGCGCGTGATGGTGCGGATAGATTTTCTATTGAAAATGGCCTTCAGCAAGTTGATCCAAGCTATTATTATACTGAAGAGCGTTGGAAACAACTTCAATTATGGCGCGCAAAGAAATTTAGCCAAATTGACCAAACCCATATTTTTGGAACCGTTGGTGCGGTGGCACTTGATTCAAATGGTAATCTTGCGGCGGCAACTTCAACTGGTGGTCTAACTGGTAAAGTATTTGGCCGTATTGGTGATACGCCAATCATTGGTGCGGGAACTATTGCAATTAATGGATATGCGGCGGTTTCATGCACTGGAACGGGCGAATATTTCATCCGCGAAAATGCGGCGCGCCAAATTGTTGATAGAATACGTTGGAATAATCAGGATATTCATACAGCAGCATATGATACAATTATGGCAGTTGGCGAATTGGGCGGTGATGGCGGCCTTATTGCGATGGACAAGGATGGCAATGCCGCATTTGCACTTAATGATGTTGGTATGTATCGCGGTTTTGTAAGCTCAACGCAGGCGCCTATGACTTCGATTTATCCAAAAGATACAATTAAAGTTGAAGGCAGACACGCCAAAACTTCAAAAGAAATGCACTAATGGAAGTTTTAAATTCCTATAAATATGCATGTAAGGCAGGCTCAATAACCTGCCTTACATTATTTATTTCATGGATGTTTTTACCCAATATTTTATTTAATATTTTCGCGATTGAATATAATAATTACACCATATTCCTTGGTCAAAGAATTGCCGCGCTATTTTTTGGGCTATCTATTATTTTATTTTTTTTAGCGAATGAAAATAATGCGCGTGTTCAAAAAATATTATCAGTATCATTTGCGATTTCGTGTCTAATTCTTGCTTATTCTGGCGTTACAGGCTTGCAAAATGGTGCGGCAGGTATTGGTATTTTAATCGCAATTATTGTTGAATTGTTTTTTGCTTTTTGGTTTTTTTATTCAACTTGGAAAATTAGTTTTTCAATTTTAATTAATGAAACTAATGAATAATTGGGCTTGCGCGGCCAATACGGCCAAGGCTTACATCTTCGATAAGGGTTTTGACGCTGCGCCATGCATCGGCGGCACCGTTAAAGCCATCATTTTCAAGCTCAATAATTGTTTTATTTGCAATATCAAACGCATTATCACCATGCGCATCAAACATTGCCCATGCAATTTTTGTCAAACTATAGACCGGTAAATTATCAAGACGCATCATACACCCCACTTTATTTGAATTATATATTCAATAATCGTGCCAATGAAATTGCATTGAATTTATTTGCTTTTTTTATTAAATCGGCAAATTGTGCCGATTACAAACTGTCCAATAGCAGAACAATGAAAATTATTGGCGCAATTATGGCGACAGATGAATAAACTGGTATCATTTGATAAATGAACAAGGCCATGCCAAAAATCACACCAATAATTGCAATCAAAAGCGCCGAACCTGCACCCCATGCAAAACGGTTTAGGAATTTAACAATTTTTGCCGCATCGCCAATATAATCACTTGTTACAATTGCGTTTGGATTAATATTTTCAGGGTCAGTTTCATGGCTTATGGCTTTATAGCCTTGGGTCGCAAGAATATTTGCTTCTTCAATAGGGCCACCAAAAGCTGCGAATGCAGTTGCAAACCTAACGCTTGAACGTGATTCTAAAAATGCATCTGATGTGCCTTCAATATAGGCAATTTCGCCCATAATCTCACCAAGCCAATTAAAACCGCCAAAGCCAGAATCACCAAAGGAAAAGAATTCAATCCTATTTATAAAAGGCAAATTACGCCCAAGCCATTCGTAAAAACCACCAATGATGGCGCAAAATAAGTCTTCGTGTGAAAGGGCGTTACATAAAAGGCCAAGGCGACCCTGATTAACAATCCTATCCCACGCAAATTCACGTGGTAAAATAGAACCAACCAAAAACATTGTTTCAATTTTAAGCGAATGTGTCTTGGAAAGCGTGTTGGCAACAACCCATGTGCCATTATTAATCGCGATAATACTTAGGCCTGCATATGGATATTGTGCCTTAAGTGATGTGCATAATGCCCCAAACCATTGGAGTGATTTGCGCCGCCTGCCAAAAATATCAAGCAAGAAGGAAAAGCGTGAAACCCTTTGTGGGGTTTCGCGGCATACTAAAATTTCATCATTCTCACCAAACATTCTAAATGCGGCTTGTTGGATTGTTTCAATCCATGCATCCTTTTGGTTTCTATCTTCATGTACAATTATAAGGCGTTTGATTTTCGCCCTTTCTTCTAATTGTGATTTAATTTCAATATTGGATTGAACAAGGGAAATTTCTTTTAATTCAGATGGTTTAAGGCTAAGCGCTTCAATCAATATATTGGCCCGCCTTGTTACAAGGCTTAATTCGCCATCTTCGATAAGTGACATATCCAAAATCGAAAAATGTGCCGTTCCGCCAATTTCAAGCGCATAAAGATTAGGGCTTATTTCATTTGCAATTTGCGCTTCTAAATCTTGTAAATTATCATCAGGAATAGCCCAATCACTATCACCTTCGATTTGTATGCAAATTGGCGCAGGCTTCCCATGAGGGTTACGGGTTAAATCAATCCATTCTTGCCTTAGGGTTTCAACAAATGGTGTGCCCGTTTCGCATGATAGAATAAGTTTTCCAATTCCCATAAATTCAAGCATTAAGGCAAAAAAACCAAACCGAAATTCACAATTTCTTGAAAAGCCCGAATGAATACCACCAAGGAAAATTATGCGCTCAAGCGCGTTTCGCCAATTAGAATCATTTGCACAAACGTGATTTTCAAATCCCTTGCGCCCTTTGCCAAATCCTTTTGATGCAAATAAAACTGCTTTTCTTACAAGAAGTGCGCCAAGTGAATGGGTTACAATTTGAACTTTTTTATATTTTGAGCCAGTTTTTGATTTTTTTTCAAATTGCGCATTTATTAAATCATTGATTTGACTTGCAATTTCATAAGGGCTTGAGTTTGAAATTATTGCATTATCAATGCGAAGTTTCAAAATATCACAATTTTGCGTGCCGCTTTTTATTGTATTTTCGGTTTTCCATAAAAGTATTTTGGGCGCACGAACGCCAGAAACTAATATAATTAGATTATCGCTATTGGGGTTTAGTTCGCCATTAAAGGCACGCACAATAAGGCGTGGTTTTTTAAAAAACTTGGCAATTCTACCGCTTATGAATAATAATATTCGCGGGGCAATGAATAAAAAAATTACAAATAAAGCAAAGCCTTGCGCTGTACTAATGCTCGCAAGTACAGAGCTTATGGTTTGGTAGAGCGAAAACCCAGTCTCCAGAATTGGTTTTAAATATTCCATATTCTTCCCCAAAACACTGCCGCTTAAAGATTAACATTAAAGGGCAATATTAAAGAGTCGAGTCATTTCATATTGATTGTATGTAAAATTCGCAATTATGAATATTTAAGAATAATTATATATGTCTTTGTGCCAATTCTTCCGTTGTAATCAAGGTTGCGGTCTTTGAAAAATTGTTCAATTGCTTGGATTGCTTTTTTTCCAATAATCCCATCTATTGGTCCGATATCATAGCCATTTTTGGATAGAATAATTTGTATTTCACGTTTTTGAGCTCGGCTAAGCCCTAAATCATCGGTGGGCCATTGGCCATAAATTCCTTTTGAGCCTTTAATTCTATCGCTAATAAGATTTACTGCCAATGCATATGATATTGCGGGATTATAAGAATAAACGGCATCAAAATTCTTGCCAACTAAAAACCACGGCCCATTTTGCCCCGCAGGTTTTACAAGGCCAAAATTGCCATATTGTGGTAATTCTTTACCATCTGCACGCATAAAATTATGGGATTTCCAATAGGATATTGGCTTTTTATAGGTTCTTGAGCTTGGACTTTTGTAATTTTGTGGAATAATTTCAAAGCCCCATTCTTGACCGGAAATCCAACCAGATTTTGCAAGAAAGTTTGCGGTTGAGGCAAGGGCATCTTTCGGTTCTTCTATTATGTTTTTAATTCCATCATTATTACCATCCATTGCAAGACGTAAAAAACTACTTGGCATGAATTGGGTTTGACCAAATGCACCCGCCCAAGATCCGACAAATTTATCGTGTGGCACGTGCCCACTTGCTTCGATTTTAATTGCGGCAATTAGTTCGGATTTGAAATATTTTGCGCGCCTATTTTTTGTGCAACCCAAAGTGGATAGCGCATCAATAATATTTCTTTTTCCAACTATATTTCCATAATTGGTTTCCATGCCCCAGACACCAATTATTGTGGCTTTATCAACACCAGTTTTATTTTCTAAATCATTCAAAAAAACATTATATTGATTAATCGCATTAATGCCGTCGGATGCGCGTTCATCATCAATTGCAAATGCCAAATAGTCCCAGATTTTCATATTGGTTTCTGGTTGAACTTTTGAAAGGGCAATTATTTCATCATTTGGCGCATAAATATCCTTGATTGCGAACATTGCCTTTTCACTATTTGCGCCTTTGGCAATTGCTGAATGGGCGGCATTTATAACGCATTTTTTAAAGGCAGAATTTTCGATATTTTGCGCATAACTAATTTTCGTATTTATTGGAAAAATACACAAAGTGAATATGAATAGTTTTATTTTGAAATTTGGTTTTGAAAATTTTGCCATTTATTCATTTTGCATGATTTGATAAATAAAGCCACGAAGTAAAATTGTTGCTTCATAATTCTGTATGAATAGCATTTTTCTTCAATAGCACTTGACCCATAAGCAAATTGCGACTAACCACCCCGAAATCACAGGAGTTTCGATTGGAAAAATCGCCAAAATTTGCGCCCAAAATTACGGGTGCGCTTGTGCTTGCCGACGGTACAGTTTTTTACGGGCAAGGTTTCGGTGCTATTGGTGAAACAATTGGCGAAGTTTGCTTTAATACCGCCATCACAGGTTATCAGGAAATTCTTACCGACCCATCATATAATCAGCAAATCGTGGCCTTTACCGCGCCGCATATTGGCAATGTTGGCGCTAATGATGGCGATGAAGAAGCATCAAGCAATAATGGCAAACATGGCGCAATTGGCGCAATTACCAAAGCCATTCCAACGCAACCTTCAAATTGGCGTTCGCAAACCGACCTTTCAACATGGATGGTAAATCGCAATATTATTGGCCTTGCAGGTATTGATACACGTGCATTGACCCATATTATCCGCGAAAAAGGTATGCCGCATGGCGCAATTGCCCATAATGTTGATGGTAAATTTGATATTGAAAATCTTCAAAAACGTGCGCAAATTTGGGCAGGTTTAGAGGGTTCGGATTTAGCAAAAGAAGTTTCAACTTCTGATGATTTTGATTTTGCCGAAAAAATTTGGCATTGGCCGCAAGGCGTTGAAGCTGTAAAAGATGCCAAATTCCATGTTGTTGTTATGGATTTTGGTACAAAAGCCAATATTTTACGTGACCTTGGTGAAATTGGCGCGCGTGTTACTGTTGTTCCTGCTAATACGCCTGCGCAAAAAATTATTGATTTAAAGCCTGATGGTGTTTTGCTTTCAAATGGACCAGGCGATCCAGCGGCAACTGGTGAATATAGTGTTGCAACGATTAAGGGTGTGATTGATGCCAAAATCCCTGTATTTGGGATTTGCCTTGGTCATCAAATGCTTGGTCTTGCATTGGGTGGAAAAACTTTAAAAATGAAACAGGGGCATCATGGTGCAAATCACCCTGTTAAAGATTTGCGCACTGGCAAGGTTGAAATTGTTTCAATGAATCATGGTTTTGCTCTTGATAGCGCATCACTACCTGATGATGTTATTGAAACCCATGTTTCATTATTTGACGGTTCAAATTGCGGTATTAGCCATAAAACAAAAAAAGTGTTTTCAGTCCAATACCACCCAGAGGCAAGCCCAGGGCCAAAGGATAGTTTTTATCTATTCCAAAATTTTGCAAAAAAGATGGACGAAGCTAAAAATAAAGGCGAAACAAGGATTGCTACTAATTAGCCGCGCTTTCTTAACTTGACATCGTAAAATTTTTTGTTCCTATTGAATTATGGGAAAATATAATAATTTAAAAATGTCACGTCGAAATATGGTTTTATCACTTGGTTTCGGCCTTGGTTTACCTTCTTTTCTATCGGCATGTGGCGGTAAGAAACAGGTTGAAAAAGGTGTTTTGCGGGTTGCGCTTAATGGCGGCCCTGATTCACTTGACCCTTTGCGCGCTGAATTTGCGATTGCCGATTTATTATTTCGTCAATTTTTATTGCCTGTTGTCGGTTATGGTGATGATGGCAAGCCATCAAACCAGTTTTCGATTGCGCAATCATGGTCTGCCAATCCTGATTTCACCTTATGGACATTTAAAATTAAGCCTAATTTGAAATGGTCGGATGGTTCGCCATTGGGTGCAAATGATGTTGTTGAAAGCCTTCAAAAGTCTGCTGATTATAAAACTGCATATCCAAATGCGCCTGAATTATATAATATTAAAAATTATCAGAATGTGAATTTAAAAAAGGGTGATCCAAAAACTATTGGTGTTAAACAAATTGGCGCTGATATTGTTGAAATAAATCTTGAAGGCCCTGATGCAGGTTTTGCAGGGCGTATGCAGGAATTTTACCCAATACCTGTTGCGGCAATCAATAAATATGGCGAACAATGGACCAATATTGATAAGATTGTGGTTTCTGGCCCATTCATTCCAAAAATCTATACACAAACCCGTATTCGCTTTGAAAAAAATGAATTAGGTGGTTGGGCAGCGCCAATGCCAATTGCAATTAATATTGAGGCCGTGGATGACCCTGCAACCCGTATAAGGATGTTTGAGGCAGGCGATATAGATTTAGCCCAAGACCCTGCTTTATTGCGATATTCAATTCTTGAATCCAAACTTGGTGATAAATTCAAACGCGTTAATGCGCCGCGCTTTATCTATATGAGTATGAATACCAAAAAGCCGCAATTATCAAACCCGTTGGTTCGTAAAGCGCTTTCTATGGCATTTAATCGCAATATTGTTTCGCATAATATCTTCCGCGATGCCGTTCACCCTGCAACCCGCTTTTTACGTGATCAGCCACCAATAAAACCTGATGTCGCAGGTGCCAAGGCGATTATGGAAAAACTTGGCTATTCGGCGACAAATCCGCTTAGGTTTGAACTTATTGTTACCAAGGATGAACGTGAACGTGCCGCCGTTGAAATCGCCAATGAATGGAAACAAATTTGGGTAGAGGCGACAATTGGAACCGTTGAATCAAGTGCAATATCGGCGCGCCTTAATGGTTTTGATTTTGATTGCGCCATTGTTCGGGTTGATAAGGGTATGAAATCTGACCCTGTTGATTTGATGGGAAGTTTTGCAACGGGTGGTAATGCCTATTCACACCAATGGCATAATAAGGATTTTGACGCAGCCTTGGAAAAAGTACGCGGAATTGGCGACCCTGTAAAACGCCTTGAGGCGTTAAAGGTTGCGGAAAAATACTTGCTTGATGAAGTGCCAATAATGCCGATTTGGTTTGGTGACGGTGCATGGCTACAGTCTGAAAAAGTAACAGGCGGCTATAAGAATATGCAACCGATTATCTGGCCAAGTTTGAAGATGGGCTAGGTCATAAACTCATTAATTTCACACAAATGGCATGAAAATGGCTAAATAATAAGGTGAAAAAGAAATTTTGTGATATAAATATCGGAAAATTTATTTTTCGCATTAGTATGACGCCATTTTCATGTCCGAAGGATGCGGCGCTTTTGCACGGCTCAGAGCGTCAGACGCCTTTGAAAATGCTTGCATTTCCTGCAGGCTTCTTCCTTCTGACCGCACAAAATCACTCGCACCATTTGGGTAAAATTAATGAGTTTATGACCTAAAGCCCCTCCCCTCGAAGGAGGGGAGGTGTCACCAAAAGGGTGACGGAGGGGTAGCGGCGTTTCAGTCTTTGACTAGATTCAAAGCATATTGCCTTATATTTTCCGCAACTTCTGAAGGATTTTTCAAAATCTCAATCGCAGGAATTCTAAGAATATTAAACCCTTTCGAAATCAAGAAATCATCACGCATTTTGTCTTTTTCAATTTGTTCTTTGAACGAATGATATTGTCCATCAATTTCAATATCCAATTTTGCTTTAGCGCAATAGAAATCGAAAATATATTTATCAAAAGGATATTGGCGACGAAAAACCAAGCCTAAATACCTGCTTTTTTTAATGGCATTCCAGAGTAACCGTTCAGGCAATGTTGCTTCTTTGCGCAATTTGCGGGCGGTATTATACAAGATGTTTGGTTTTTGTTTTTGGGTGGGCATTTGGTGATTTTATTGAGTGTTTGGGGATTCGCAACCCCCCAGTCTCGTTTCACTCGACAGCCCCCCTTCTTCAAGGGGGGCGGCTTGGGTCTCGCTTTGCACGACAGCCTACCTTCTACAAGGGGGGCGGCTTGGGTCTCGCTTTGCACGACAGCCTACCTTCTACAAGGGGGGCGGCTTATTGCGCCTTATTTCTTCCCCTTTTTCCCAAGCATTTTCTCACCAAGTTCAAGGGCTTTTTTCATTTCTTCTTTTAATTCTTTTGGGGAAATGATTTTGATTTTGCCGCCCCAACGGAATAATACCCATGAAAGTTCCTTTAATGACGCGCCGTGCATTATTATTTCAAGGCCACCATTTTTGAGTTCTTTGATTTTTTGATTAGGGTGGAATTGCCATCTATAGGCCTCATCGGCATATTCGGGCAGGACTTCTAAAACCACTTCATAAGTTATATCCTCTTGAAATACACCAAAAGAGCGTTCGGCAAATTGACGAAGTGAAAATTCTTCAGGTGGGCCGCCGGCTGCATCCATAATTTTTGCTTCACGTATTCTATCGATCCGCCAAACTTTCGGGCGTTCTTCAATTGCTTTATCAATTTCGCGCGCGATTAAATAGGCTTCGCCGCCAAATAAAATGCCATAAGGAACAACTTCACGGCGCAATTTTGATTTTGAGCCACCTTCATAGAAAAATGAAATTTGATGCAATGATAAAATCGCATCGCGCAAAATATTTAAAGTATAGGCATCATATTTTGGTTTTGGCCCTGGGGTTATTGCAATCGCCTCGGCCTCCATAAGGGCTTCAATGTCTGTTGAAAGCCTTGTGCTAGCTTTTGTGCCCATTGCAGAATTAATTTTGATTTCAAGCTGTCTTAAGGCGTGGGCTTGGTCATTATTTTGTTTTTCCAATAATTCTTGGGCAATTTTAAGTGCGGCCAATTCTTTGGCGCTTGGCGCAAGAAGGAAACTATCAAACCTTCCAGAAATACGCCACCTTTTGGTTGGTGGGTCTGGAATTTCTTCCATTGTATCAAACATCAAAAGTAATTGGTCGCGCATTCTTTCGGCAGTTCTTCGCCCCACACCCATACGGCTTGCCATATCATCAAGGGTAAGGCCCATGTGTGAAACCGCAAGTTCGCGGGCAAGTTCAATTAAATTGGCAGATTTTTCGTGGCGCATGTTTAGACTCCTGCATTTGTTCTAATATGCGTCCGAAAATGGCGCAAGTATGTTTTATATTTATTCACAGGAAATATCGGAGAATAAAATGTCACAATCACTTGCAATCAACGCACCGTTTCAATCTGATTTATTTGGAATTCAAAAAGTTCGCCAAAAAATCCGCAACACTTTCAAAAAACGTGAAGTTGATGGTCATTTAATTGCACTGATTCTTGCGCATTCTGATATTAGTATTGATCTTGATAATGGTTGCGTTGGCCTAAAAATCTCTAAGACACAGGCAATGAGTAAGAATTTGGTGCGCACAATTGGCGATGCATCAAATGATATTTGTGATATTGTTGTTATATGGAATGAATGGACATCGTCAATTGTAAATGTGCTTCATCAGAACCTTCATATTGATGCGCGTGGTTTAACACAATTGCATTAATGTAAAGGGTGGGCTTTGTTTGTGGCAAAAATCACTGATTGACATTGACTTTTGCATTATAAGTCGATAATTGCGCGCTCTACGTTTTAAATATAGTCTATAGAAAAGAGAAATTCGATGTCTCGCCGTTGCGAACTTACTGGTGTTGGCCCGATGGTTGGTCATATTGTTAGCCACTCAAACATTAAAACTAAACGCCGTTATTTGCCTAATTTGCAAGACGTTACATTGGCGTCTGATGCTTTAGGTCAAGGTTTCCGTTTGCGTATTGCAGTTTCTGCATTGCGTTCGGTTGACCATAATGGTGGTTTGGATGCGTTCATTTTGAAATCTGACCCATTGAAAATGTCAGATCGTGCACGCAAACTTCGTAGCAAAATCAAAGCTAAATTAGCTGCTGCTGCGTAATTTTTTTCCGATATTCTTATAAAAAACCCCGCTTTGTTTAAAGCGGGGTTTTTTGTGATTAATTATGTGGCGCGCACATTGTTGGTGGCGGTGGTGACATGCCTGCTTGCTGTGGCTTGCAATTGCAATCAGGTTTGAATGTAAGGCTTTGGCCGCCCATAGCATTTACAATTTTGCCAGTTTGTTCGCCATTACGACCCAAAACCATCATGCCTTGCGGTGTTGAAAGACCACGGCCAGTTACAAGCAATTCGCCAGTGTTGCGGTTCGTAACACTAAAACTACCTGTGCAGCCTGTAAGGTAAGAAACGGCATCATAATTTTGTGGCGTTGGTGGTGCGATTACATTGCCCTGCTGTTCAATAACGCGTGGTGTTTTAATATGATCAACGCCTTGTGGGTGGTGTGCAAGAGGGCCATCACCACGTGATCCATGCCCCCAATTTGGAACATTCGGTTCGTGTGCACAACCTGTTAAAGCGAACATAGCGCCAAAGCTTATTATTGCCGCAGTTTTAAAAAAATTATTCCTTACCATTTTTTACCCCTAAAAATTTGCAATACCCAATCTTGATAGCACAAATAATAAGTTTGTGATGGGCTTACCCCAATTTCGCGAAATATTGGCATGTTTTCAATCAAAGGGAATAGTGTTTGCAGTTGGGCAATTGGAAAATTACATAAATTTGTTATAGGGGGCGCGAAAGATAAAAAAATGAAATTAAGTGAAGAGCGTTTATTACGCGTAAGTGATAGATTTGAAGAAATTGATGCCCGCCTTGCAAATGCAAGTGACGGCCCTGAAATCATGCGCCTTTCAAAAGAGCGTGCCAAACTTTCACCCGTTGCAGAAGCCATAAATAAATTACGCAGCGCGCGCAAAGAACTTGCTGATCTTCAAGATATGATTGATAGTTTGCCAGCTTCTGATGAAATGGCATTAATGGCGCAAGAAGAATTACCACAAGTTAAAGAAAATCTTGAAAATATCGAACAAGAATTACAAATCCTTCTTTTGCCACGCGATGAAGATGATGATGCATCGGTAATTTTGGAATTACGCGCAGGTACAGGCGGCGATGAGGCGGCGATTTTCGTTGGTGACCTGTTTCGCATGTATCAACGCTATACCGCCAACCAAGGCTGGAAAATGGAAGTTGATTCCATGTCCGATGGTGATGCCGGTGGTTTCAAAGAGATTATCGCAACCATTAATGGCGATGGTGTGTTTGGTAAAATGAAATTTGAATCTGGCACGCATCGCGTTCAACGTGTCCCTGCAACCGAAACACAGGGGCGGGTTCATACTTCTGCGGCAACTGTTGCGGTTTTACCTGTTCCCGAAGAAACCAATATTGAAGTGCATGATAAGGATATTCGTATTGATACTTATCGCTCGTCTGGCGCGGGTGGGCAGCACGTTAATAAAACCGATTCAGCGGTTCGTATTACCCACTTGCCATCGGGTATTGTAGTTACGGCATCGGAAAAATCGCAGCATCAAAACCGTGCCAATGCAATGAAAAACCTTATTGCGCGCCTTTATGAAAAAGAGCGCGAGGAAAAGGCCAAGGCACGCTCTGATGCGCGCGCTTCACAAGTTGGATCGGGTGATAGGTCGGAAAAAATCCGCACCTATAATTACCCGCAAGGGCGGGTTTCAGATCACCGCATCAATCTTACTCTTTACAAATTGGATGATGTGATGGATGGTGGTGGCCTTCAAGATTTTGTAACTGCACTTATCGCCGATGATACCGCAAAACGCCTTGCCGAAGAGGGTGAGAATTAAAGGAAAAAAAGTGAAAAAAATCTTTTTTATATTATCAGTCTCTTTTTTGTTAAATAATACTGCTTTTGCGGATGATGTTTCAATTAAAGTTGAAAATCTCATAAATTGTAAATCTGATATTGATGATTATACGGATTTTGCCTATAATTTAAGCGATGAAACAATTGGTTTTAAGTCATATAATTGGGTTCAGGAAGATTCAGGAACGCCATTTTTCAACCAATATCGTTTACCAAAACCAATTAATATTTCAGGGTTTGATGCCTCTACAGTTATTTTAAGTGGGTCGGGCATATTTGCTTTATTAAGTGATGTTGACGCTGCTAAAGTTGCCCAAACCGAAGGTATTAAAAACTCAATCCCATCAAAAGCAGATTTGGTTAAATCCTTAGGGCTAACAGCCGAACAAGCCAAAGAAATCCCTGAAAATAATTTATTTAGCGGGCAAAAAATTATCAAAGATGTTGTCATTAAGGAAAAAGATATTGGTCGCGTACATACAACAATTACACGTCATATTGAAAATAAGGCAGCTTTTCCGAATAAAACCTTAGTTGGCTGTACTTATTCAATTGATATGCCAGATTTATAAGTGGCAATTAATATTCTATATATTTCCAAAGTCTAGGCGATTGTGCGCTGTTAAAAACTATATGTTTTAGCGTCTGGGTTTAAGGTATTTTGCCATTAAAGCTCGCGTAGGCGCGTCATAATATTTATTCATGAAAATGCTAAAGCCAATCATAAATACCATCAAGACAATTGCCGAATATGGCGCCGTTTGTTTTGCTGTAACGCCCGCAAGCTTACAAAAATAGTATGCAAGGGTTATAAACGCGGTTTGTAAAACATAAATTGTATATGAAATTGGCGATAGAAAATCGGTAATTTTTGCCAAAATACCATTAAAATCAACTTTTGTTCCCGCAATAAGCAAGAATGGATAAAGGATTAAAACGCTAAATAGCGAAATATAGGCATCTGCATCATGGTTGATTTTTGTAATACTAAAACTAAGCCCCATCATTGCGCATAAAGCCAATCCAACGAATGGTAAATTATATTGCTTTTCAAAAAAGCCATTACGCAAAATCCGAAAAAGTAAAACCCCAAGCGTAAAAGAGAATGTAAAACGACAGAACCCATATTTTAAATTCGATTTTATCCACCCCAAATCAAGCCCGCCGCGCGGATCAGAATGGAATGCACCATAGATAAGCCCAATTGCAGATAAAATAACAACAACCCAAAGCATCCAATTTTTAAGATATTTATATGTCAAAGCAAAGAAAATTGCCCCAACCATATCAACAAATAAATACCATGCAGGGCCATTAATTTGGAACATGAAATATGGCGCAAAAATATTTGGCCCCATTGTAAGGGATATTAACCACGCCTGCCAATATGGCATTCCTGCGGTGTTTACATTGGCATGTGCGCCAAAATAGTAAAATACACCCGATAATATTATTGATGCAAAATATAATGGATAAAGGCGAATGAAACGATTGATAATAACGCCCCATGCATCACTTTTGCCCGCAATTAATTTATCACCAGATGAAGGCACAAAAACAAAGCCAGAAATCAAATAAAATAAATCAACCGCAAGATAGGAAGTATAAAGATTATAACCCAAAAATTCCAATGCATGGCGAAACAAAATAAAAATTGCCGCAACACCGCGATAAAAATCAAGCGTAATAAACCGTTTCATACTGCCCCCGTATGATAAACTATAGCATTTGATTCGTTACAAGAAAGCTATTAACTGCAACAAAAAAGCGGCGAGGGGTAATCGCCGCTTTTTTTAAGCATAAAAATTTTGAAATCTAAATCTAAAGATTATTAGATTTAAGCTGCTTTCATGTCGCCTGTTGGGTCACGAAGAACATAGCCACGGCCCCAAACGGTTTCGATATAATTTGCACCACCCGCTGCAGCCGCAAGTTTTTTGCGAAGTTTACAGATAAATACGTCAATAATTTTCAATTCAGGCTCATCTAAACCGCCATAAAGGTGGTTAAGGAACATTTCTTTGGTAAGGGTTGTGCCTTTGCGCAAAGAAAGAAGCTCTAGCATTTGATATTCTTTGCCAGTTAAGTGAACGCGCATTTGGTTTACTTCAACTGTTTTTTGGTCAAGGTTTACAACAACATCACCAGTTTGGATTGTTGCTTGGCTATGGCCTTTTGAACGTCTTACAACCGCGTTGATACGTGCAACCAATTCATCTTTGTGGAATGGTTTAGTAACATAATCATCGGCGCCAACACCAAAGCCACGAACTTTAGTATCAATATCAGCAGAGCCAGAAAGAATAAGGATAGGTGTACCAACGCGTGAATTACGCAAAGTACGAAGTACGTCAAAACCATTCATATCAGGAAGGTTTAGATCAAGAAGGATGATGTCATAATCAAACAATTTGCCAAGGTCGATGCCTTCTTCACCTAAATCGGTTGTATAGACATTAAAACCTTCAGACTTCAACATAAGCTCGATTGCCTGTGAAGTAGCACGATCATCTTCAATAAGAAGTACACGCATTATTTACCCCCTAACGCGCCCATCAAACATGATGGGTCTCCAAAAAAAACAATTTTGCGCGAATCGCACAAAAAACGAATTATTAATTTTTACCTTTTGCGCGGTCTGGTTTAAGAAAAGTTAATTTTTTTGCGCAAAATGTAAGAAATCATTTAATTTTGTTAAGAATCACAGTTCGCGAATCGTGACAAGCGTTTTTATCAAAAAAAATACTGCTTAGATTGCAGTTTTAGAAAGTTGATTTGGCCAATGCGCCTTAATAAATTGGTTAATGACATTAATAAACTACCTACTGTAAATTATGAAGGTAGGGTAACTGCCGTTAACGGTTTGATAGTTGAAGCAATCGGCCCGCCCCAAGCCATGAGCCTTGGGTCGCGCGCCTTTGTGGAAACGCCGCAAGGTTTGGCACGGCTTGAAATTGTTGGTTTCCGCGATGGGCGCGCATTAATGATGCCCTTTGATGCGGTTGAAGGCTTAAGGGCGGGGTCGGTTTTAAGTTTTGAACCATCTGCACCAACAATTTCACCATCAATGTCATGGCTTGGTAGAATTATTGATGCATTTGGCAATGCAATTGATGGCAAGGGTGCTTTATCAAATGGCGTTGAATCAATCTTAATAAAAGGCTCACCGCCACCATCACAAAATCGAACCCGTGTTGGTTCGCGTATTGAAACTGGTGTTCGGGCAATGGATGCGTTTTGCGCAATTTGCCGTGGTCAAAGGATGGGTATTTTCGCAGGTTCTGGCGTTGGTAAATCGGTTTTAATGTCAATGCTTGCCAAAGGTGCAGATACTGATGTTATTGTAATCGGCCTTATTGGTGAACGTGGGCGCGAAGTTCGTGAATTTATCGAGGATAGTTTGGGCGAAGAAGGTTTGCGCCGTTCGGTTTTGGTGGTCGCAACCTCCGATGAAAGTTCTTTGAAACGCCGCCAAGCTGCCTATACAACAATGGCAGTTGCTGAATATTTCCGCGACCAAGGAAAACAAGTTTTTTGTTTAATGGATTCGGTAACGCGTTTTGCCATGGCGCAACGTGAAATAGGTCTTGCCGCGGGTGAACCGCCAACCACAAAAGGCTATACGCCAACCGTATTTGCCGAATTACCAAAATTATTAGAACGCTCAGGCCCTGGTGTACCGCTTCAAGATGGAAATAGCGGTTCGATAACAGGTCTATTCACTGTTTTGGTTGATGGTGGTGACCATGATGAACCAGTTGCAGATGCCGTGCGCGGCATTTTGGATGGACACATGGTATTGGAGCGCGCCATCGCCGATAGGGGGCGCTATCCTGCGATTAATATTCTAAAATCAGTTTCACGTCTTATGCCCGAATGTCACGAGCCACATGAGCGCGAATTAATCAAAGAAGCCAAAAACGCATTGGCAAATTATTCCGATATGGAAGAATTAATCCGCCTTGGTGCTTATCGTAAGGGCGCAGACCCCAAAATTGATAGGGCAATAGAATTAAACGAACCATTGGAAACTTTCCTATCGCAGGGCAAGAATGAAAGAAGCACTTTTGTTGAAACTTTTGAAAGATTACAACAAATTCTGTCTAATTAACAAATTGCAAATAGTTTAAGCGCTTTTTCTTAACCTTCTTGTGTTACTGTTGGGAATAACAATAATTCTGGGTAAAGATTAGAGGGCCAAATGAAGTCAGTAGAGACTTTGATAAAATTAGCAAAGCATAAGGTTGATAGCGTTCAAAAGCTTATTTTGGCCGCTCAGAAAATTGAATCTGACCTTTTGAAACAACTTGATGATTTAGATATTCAAGTTGATAAAGAACGCAAAATTGCGGAAACTAATCATGATTATGTGTCTTCATACAATCAATTTACCAAATCTGTAAAATTGCAAAAAGCCAATGTTAATGCATCGCTTGACGGTGTTCGTGAACAATTGCGCGCGCTTGATGATGATTTGAAAATTGCATTTGAAGAACAAAAGAAATTCGAAACTTTGTTTGAGCGTCGCACGCAACATGCGATTGACCAAAGAAAAGCACGCGAATTAAAAACTATGGACGAATTTGCCATCACAAGATCCCGCAGGGCTTAGGCTTTCAAAATAAAATAAAAAAAGACGCGGCATTAAAAGCCGCGTTTTTTTATGCAAAAAACTCAACCTGTGACACATTTGCCTATTGCAATTAAGAATTATTCGCAATAAAGAAGCGGCTTATTGCGAATGACTTGCAACTAGATGGGGAATTTAATGTCGCTTAAACGACCACAAGGTTTACGAACTGAATTATTTTTTGGCGCAATTGCAGCTTTAACAAGTGCTTCGGCTGGTGTGAATTATGCTTTTGCCGATGAAAAGCCGCCACATGAAACTGTGATTATTAGTGGTGAACGAAAAACAGATAATCCTTATGCCGATAGTAAATCACCTTATCGCGTTAAAGAAAGCGCATCTGAATTATTAGTTGAATCTGTGCAAGATACGGCAAAATCAATTCAAATTCTGCCCAAAGATTTGCTTGATGATATGGGTATAAGCACATTTCGTGATTTATTCCGCACCCAACCTGGCATAACACTTGGAACAGGTGAGGGCGGTAATGCCTTTGGTGATAGGATATTTGTGCGCGGTTTTGATGCGCGTAATGATGTTTATATTGATGGCGTGCGTGACCCTGGTGTGGCTTCGCGCGAGGTTTTTGCAACCCAGCAAATTGAAATCCTAAAAGGCCCATCTTCAACCTTTGGCGGGCGCGGCACAACAGGCGGCGCAATAAGCCTTATTTCCAAACAACCAAAAGCCTATGATGTCACCAGTGTTGAAACCACAATTGGAACACAAGATACAAAGCGCGTAACGATTGACGCAACTAAAATTATAAATGATGAGATTTCAGTTCGCCTTAATTTAATGGGCCATGATGGTGGTGTTGCAGGGCGCGATCATACATATAATAAGCGTTTTGGCGCTGCTTTGGCACTTTTATATAAACCAAGCGACACACTTAAAATAAATGCCGATTATTATCATTTGAACACTGATTATATGCCAGATTGGGGCTTTGCATGGGATGCCGCCAATAGCGCGCCAATTAATGTTCGCAAAGAAAATTTCTATGGCTTGAAAAATCGTGATTTTGGCAAAACTTTTTCCGATGTTTATACTTTGAATGTTGAAAAACAATTTAGTGAAAATCTGTCATTACGTTCAATCACGCGCTATGGGCAAACTTCAAATCAATATCAAGTTTCGGCACCAGGCGGTGGGATTATTACTATGACTGCGGCAATTAAAAATGCCGCCAATACGCTAACCAACGCCAATATTGGCGAACAAGCCGTAAGGCTTTCATCGCCATCGCGTGACCAATTAACCGATTATGTGACAAATCAAACCAGTATAAGAACAAAATTTAATACAGGCGCTTTGGAACATATTTTGGTTGGTGGTGTTGAAATAAGCCGCGAAAAAACCCGTATGATAAATTATTCATTCCTTGAATGTGGTTCAGGCACATGCACCGTCTTGGGTGGTGGAAATGTTCCCAACGTTTATCAATCGTTGGCAAATCCTGATTATTATCTTGCTTGGCCTGCTGATGGGCGTCAAAAATCAGGACAAACCAATATTAAAACCGACACGAAGGCACTTTATTTCATTGATTCAATTCATTTGGGTGAAAAATGGATTGCAACAATTGGCGCACGTCAAGATTATTTTGATACTTCAAGAAGGTCTGTATCTTTCAACTCAAACCCTGCAGCCGCGCCTGTAAGCTCGGATAGTCAGTTTTTAAGTTATAATCTTGGTCTGGTTTATAAACCAATTGAAAGTGCAAGCCTCTATACAAATTATGGCACATCAAAAAACCCACCATGTGAACAATTGGATTCAACCGGTGTTGAATATGGCGGCTGCACAACATCAACTAATGCGATTGATCCGATTGAAAACCGATCTTTCGAAATTGGTGGCAAGTTTAATGTAAATGGTCATTTTGACGTAACCAGTGCATTTTTCGCAATGGATAGAAAGGGCGTGCCATCGGTAGTTAGCAATGTCCTATATCTTGAAAAACAAAGTGTGCAAGGTGTTGAATTTACCGCCTCTGGTAATATCAATAAGAAATTGTCGGTCTATTCGGGCTTTAGTATGCTTGAAACCAAAACAGATGAAAGCACAAATCCAAATTCACAAAATCTTGGCAAAGGCTTTGCCAATGTTTCTGAAATGAGTTTTTCATTGACCACAAAATATCAATGGAATGAAAAATTTGCCATTGGTGGGACTTTTATTTCACAATCAAAGAAATTTGGCGGCACTTATTCGGCAGGAACAAATTATCTTGATGGCTTTAATCGCATTGATTTAATGGCGCAATATGAATTGGGTAAGGGCAAAGAATTACGATTTAATATTCAAAACCTGACTGATGAAACTTATTATGATGCGCTTTATCGTTCGGCTTCACCATTCGTTTATGTTGCGCCTGGGCGTTCTGCCAGTGTTACATTTGATTGGCATTTTTAGAGCTTTTCCCAAAAAGTGTTATGCGGTTTTTGGATAGGAAGCGCGAAAAAGAATATTGGAGGTCTTAATGTTAATTGTAATTCCTGAAGTTTTCACCAAAGACCAAGTGCGCGAAATTCGTGCCCTACTTGATGACAGTCAATGGATTGATGGCAATCAAACATCGGGTGCACAGGCCGCCCTTGCAAAGCAAAACAAGCAAATTGCAATCGAAAGCCAAATTCGTGAACAATTGGGTAATGAGATACTATCTGCCCTTGGCACGAATCCATTATTCCTATCGGCGGCATTACCCCATAAAATCTTGCCGCCATTATTCAATCGATATGATGTTGGCGATGGTTTTGGCATTCATGTTGATAATGCAATCCGCCCTGTCATTGGCACCAAGGAGCGTATTCGCACCGATTTATCAATGACAATTTTCTTTAGCGAACCCGAAGAATATGATGGCGGTGAATTAATAATCGAAACCCAATTTGGTCCACAATCAGTTAAATTAGAGGCGGGTTCTGGTATCCTATACCCATCCACAAGCCTTCATAAAGTCACTGAAGTAACACGCGGTTCACGCATTTCATCATTCTTCTGGATGCAAAGCATGATACGCGATGAAGGCGAACGCACAATATTATTCGACCTCGACCAATCCATCCAAAGACTAACAATGGAATTAGGCGCAAAAAGCCCACAAATAATTGCTTTAACCGCGACCTATCATAATTTGATTAGGAAATGGGCGGAAGTTTAGATTTAATTACTCTCCTTAATGCTCCCCTGCAAAGCGGGGGAGCATTTGGGTGTCAAAATTGGTAATTAATTATTCTTCCCACGCATCCAAAATAAAGCCTGCTAACCTTTTGGCGCTTGCGGGGACAAGGCCGCCGGCTATGAAGGGGCTGGCGCTGGCTTGGGCGAAGGAATATTCAAGGCCGTGAAAGGCGTTTATAAAGCCTGCGCGCCTTTTGGTTAAGTCAAAGCGTGTAAGGATTGCGCGTTTGGCGCCAATTTCATAAAAGCCAATTGCCAAATCGCGTAAATCATCATGGCGAAAATCGCAGGGGGCGCAAAAAACGGGTTCGGCCTTTGTGTCTTCAATCAGGTTTTGTAAGACGCGCATTGAAGCTGGTTCAATTGGTGTTGCCGCTGCGCAGTCGATTATAACAACCTTACCCGCGCCAATCCCTGAATCAATGAGGTTACGGGCAATGTTGGAATTATCGGCATAATTAAAGCCACAGCCAAGTTTTTTGGCAAGCATTTTCAATTGCTCGACCCCGCCTTGGCGTTCGGTATCGGTTGAAATTATCAATACTTCGGCATCCGCACTTAGGGCACGCGCCGCAAGTTTTGCTGCCGTTATGGTTTTGCCGCAACCTGCGGGGCCAACAAGGGCGATAGCATTAGTGGGTGCGCTTTGAATTGGTTTGAAGCTAAATTCACTATCCAAAAGATCAATCAAAGTTTCGCGCGCATTTTTATCTTTTAAATATTGCGCGAAAGGTTTTATTTCTTTTAGTGAAAGGCCAGATTTTGCCAAAATTGGCACTAAATCATGTAATTTTTCTTTTGGCTTTGCGGATTGTGCAACACTGGTCTTGGTTGGTTTTGCCTTAACCAAATTATCAATGCCGTGCGATTTTGACGGCTTATCTTTTGGCGCTGATTTAATTTTTTGCGCTTGTTGCAAAAGTGATGCTTTTAATGCCGCTTTTTCTTTGGCTTGTAATTCTTCTTCATGTTTAAAAACATCATAACGTGGGCTTAGGCCAGTTTGGGCAAAACCATCGCGGCCTTCTTCAAAACCTTGTGATTTGGTTTCATTAGAAGTGGCGGTAACTTCAATTTTATCGCCCAAATTCCGCCAAGAAACAATGGTTGCATTCGGGCCAAGTCGTGACTTAACCTCATGCATTGCTTCTTGCAAATTATCGGCAATTAAAGAAATCATCTATCAAACTGTACCAAGTGTTTTTAATTTTGCTTTCGGGTGAATTTCATTTTGGCTCATAACCACTGTTTGTGGTCTGAAACGCTCTATTAATGAGCGAACAAAAGGGCGAACCCCACCAGAAGTAAGAATAACAGGCACTTCACCCAATTGCGCCGCTTTATCAAGGGCATTGCGCACTGCGTTTACAAATTCATGAACTTGGGACGGGGCAAGTGCCAATTGTTTGTCACCCCTATCACCAACAATGGCTTCGCTGAAAGATTGTTCCCAATGCGGTGAAAGCGCCAAAATTGCCAATGAGCCATCAGGGGCGCGGTTTTGCCAACATAATTGACGGGCAAGGCGGGCGCGAACATGTTCAACCAATGAAATTGCATCAAGGCCTTGGCCTTCCATAATTGCTTCAACAATTGTTGCCAAATCACGAATTGAAATACGCTCTTTAAGAAGTGATTGCAGAACGCGTTGGAATAATGCCCATGAAACTTGGGATGGAACCATTTCTTCAACCAATTTTTGATGCTCTTGCGAAAGTTGTTTAACAAGACGTTGAACTTCAGAAACTGAAAGAAGCTCACTCATATTGTCTTTGATAACTTCGGTTAAATGGGTTGTAAGAACGGTTGCAGGGTCAACCACTGTATAGCCGCGGAATACTGCTTCTTCACGATGCTCTTCTGCAACCCATGCAGCAGTTAGACCGAATGCAGGTTCGGTGCATGATTCACCAGGAAGGGAAGGTGGGTTGCCCGAAGGATCCATAACCAAAAGCTGCCCAAGGCGAAGTTCGCCCATGCCAGCATCCATTTCTTTCACACGAATTGAATAGCCATTATTTGCAAGTGCCATATTATCCAAAATGCGAACACTTGGCATAATAAAGCCCAAATCTTGTGCTAATTGGCGGCGTAATGCTTTGATTTGGTCGGTTACGCGTTTGCCTTGAATTTCGTTCACCAAACCTAGAAGACCATAACCAAGCTCGATTTTTAATTCGTCAATTGCCAATGCATCGGTAATTGGTTCTTCGGCATCGGCGGCTTCAGTTGCGGCGGCGCTTTCTTCTGCACTGGCTTTATCGATAATATTTTGTTCGCCAGTTTTGATTTGTTGCCATGCTTTATAGGCAAGATAGCCTGCGCCTGCGCCAATTGTCCAAAATGCAAAAAGTGGCATACCTGGAATCATACCAGTAATAATTGCCGTTGCAGAAACCATGCCTAATGCTTGCGGCGAGCCAGCCATTTGTTTGACAAGTGCGATTTCAACGCTTTCTTCAACACCTGCTTTTGAAACCAAAAGACCAGCGGCGACTGAAATGATAAGCGCAGGGATTTGCGATACAAGGCCATCGCCAACGGTTAATTGTGTATAACTTGCACCCGCTTCAGCAATTGAAAGGCCGTTTTGCACAGTTCCAATAATAATGCCGCCAATAACGTTAATGGCAGTAATTAAAAGCCCCGCGATCGCATCGCCACGTACGAATTTAGATGCACCATCCATTGCCCCAAAGAAATTGCTTTCACCCTCAAGCTCTTTGCGTTTTGCACGTGCTTGATCTTCAGTAATAAGGCCAGAGGATAAATCGGCATCAATCGCCATTTGCTTACCTGGCATAGCATCCAGGCTAAAACGTGCGGCAACTTCGGCGATACGGGTTGAACCTTTGGTGATAACAACGAAATTAACGATAATTAGAATGATAAAAACAATCAAACCAATTACAAAATTTCCGCCCATGATGAATTCACCAAAGGCATGGATAATTTCGCCTGCTGCATTTGTCCCTTCATGGCCATGCCCCAAAATCAAGCGTGTTGAAGCGATATTAAGACCAAGTCTAAAAAGGGTTGTTACCAACAAAATTGATGGGAATGATGAAAATTCAAGTGGCTTTTTCATGAAAAGCGCACTCATCAAAATCAAAACTGATGTTGAAATCGATATTGCCAGCATGAAATCAAGCAATACTGATGGCAATGGTACAATCAAAAGAACAATAAGAAAGACAACGCCAATACCAACGGCAACGTCGCCGCGCATCATGCCGCGAAGTACGTCACTTAGTTTTAATATAGGGCCATTTGCCCCGATTTGCGTTGTGCCTTCTGCCACTTATTTACTTTCAATTATGAGATTGCGTATTTGCCATCTGAAATTTGTGGTGCAGGAATATCAAGCCCAGCATCAGAATATTGCTTTAATTTATTGCGCAATGTGCGAATTGAAATTCCCAAAATTACTGCCGCATGTGTACGATTACCAAGGCAATGTTTAAGGGTTTCCAAAATCATTTCTTGTTCAACATTTTCAATTGTACGGCCAACAAGGGTGCGATTTGCTGCATTTGCGGCAATTGAAGCCTGCATAATTGCATCTTGTCCAAGACTTGAAATTGGTGCCGAATTTTGCGTGTTTTGGGCATTTGTTCCCAATGTGCTTGCAAGATCTTCAACCTCAATTTGATTGCCGCGTGACAAAAGAATTGCGCGGTGCATTGCATTTTCAAGTTCGCGAACATTGCCGCGCCAAGGTGCATTAAGCATTGCATTTTGCGCCGCCAATGAAATTGGTTTTGCTTTAACGCCATTGGCTTCTGAATATTTTTTTACAAAGAAATCAGCCAAAGGCACAATATCTGCTTTACGCGCCCGAAGTGGTGGCAATTCAAGATTGATAACATTTAGGCGGTAGTACAAATCCTCGCGGAAATTGCCTTCTTTTACTGCGCCAACAAGGTCGCGGTTTGAGGTTGCTATAATGCGAATGTCAACGGGCACAGGTTTAGAACCACCAACGCGGTCAATCACACGCTCTTGAATGGCGCGCAATAATTTAGCCTGCAAACGAAGATCCATTTCTGTAATCTCGTCCAATAATAAAGTGCCGCCATTGGCTTCTTCAAATTTACCAATTCGGCGGGCAATTGCACCAGTGAATGCACCTTTTTCATGACCAAATAATTCCGATTCAAGCAAATTATCAGGAATAGCGGCACAATTCACGCTAATGAATGGTTTTTCGGCGCGTTTTGATTTCGAATGTAAAAAGCGCGCCATTACTTCTTTACCAACACCTGATTCACCAGAAATCATCACGGATGCATCAGATGGTGCAACTTGCGTTGCAAGTTGTAAAACTGCCATTGTTGACGGGTCTTTGGCAATCATAGGTTTTTTATCATCGGCAACCGCCGAAATAACCGCCGCGATTAATTCGGGATCAGGTGGTAATGGCACAAATTCGCGCGCACCTGCACGAATAGCATTTGCCGCATATTCAGGGTCAGTTGAAATTCCGCATGCAACCACAGGAACAAGAATATGTTCTGCCTCGTTTTGTGATAAAAGGCGGGCAATATCCAAACTTGCCTCTACCATCAATAAATCAGCGCCACGCCCTGAACGCAATGCAGAAGTGGCTGCATCAATATTATCAACTTGCATGACTTTAGCGCCGCGATCCATCGCAATGCGTGAGGCCAAAGCAAGGGGGCCACTCATTGATCCGACAATCATTAATCTCATTTTTTTATTCCTTTATACGCCATCGCCATCTTTAATAATCTCGGTCATGGTCACGCCAAGGTGATCATCAACCACAACCAATTCACCGCGCGCTACAAGGCGGTTATTGATAAAAATATCAATTGCCTCGCCGACTTTGCGGTCAAGCTCAATAAGTGAACCTGAACCAAGTTCTAAAAGGCTTGCAACATCCATTTTTGCGCGCCCTAAAACTGCTTTAACGTGAACTGGCACGTCAAAAACTGGTGCAAGTTCGGCAGCAGAACGTTCAAAGCCCGCTGCTTCGCCAATTGTTAAATCCTTTTCTTGGGATTCATCCCCAATATCAGGCAAATCTAAGGTCTGGTTTTCATCGCTCATTCAATTAACCTTTCAGGATTCGAAAAAGTCTAATTGCACACCAAGGCTTTTCTTGGAGGCAAGAAAATCTTTGGCTGCATCGTCTATTTTTTTAAGTGTTTGGGCACGGTTGTTAGAAATTGCGCCATTTTGCCATTCGATTGAACAATCAGCATGGGCAATATTTTCTTCACCGCGAATTTCAATTTGTCCGTCAAAACCTGCATCTTTTGCGGTTTGAATTAAGTGTGGTGTCACTAAATCGCGTACATCTGAATTAATTTTAACAAGAATGCGTGGCACATTGCGTAAATTACCGACCGCATCTTTAACGAATTGATTTAGGATTTTCGGTTCAAATTCATCTATGGCAACATTTGCAATCGCTTTTGCGGTTGCAATAGATAATTCTACTGCGTCTTCATTTAATTCATTAACTTCATTTTGTAATTTGCCGATAAGCATTTGCATCAAACCAGCGATTGCGCGCATATTTTCGGCAGTTTTGGTTTGCGCTTGTGCAATTGCAGAATTTTCGCCTTCTTTGAAACCTTCTTGGCGCGCTGCTTCTAAATCGGCATCGGTAATTATTTTTTTGCGCTTAATTGGCGATGGATCAATTATTCCATCATGAATAGGCGCAAATGCGAATTTTTGATAATTTGCCATCATTGCTCCTAATAAATTAACTCGTCATCGGAGCCACCCGCTGACAACATGATTTCACCATTTTGTGCTAAGTCTTTGGCAACTTGAACCATTGCAAATTGCGCGGCATCAACATCTTTAAGACGAACAGGGCCCATTGAAGCCATGTCATCTTTAAGGATTTTTGCCGCACGCTCTGACATATTGCTAAAGAATAGATTGCGAAGTTCATCAGATGCACCTTTAAGTGCAAGCCCCATTTGGTCTTTATCAACTGCACGCAATAGGGTTTGAACGCCACCTGGATCCAATTTTTTCAAATCTTCAAACACAAACATTAATGCGCGAATACGCTCAGCAGATTCGCGATTGCGTTCTTCAAGTGAAGATAAAAAGCGGTTTTCAGTTGCGCGGTCGAAATTATTGAAAATATCGGCCATTAATTCATGGCTGTCACGTTTTGACGTTCTTGCCAAATTGCTCATGAATTCAACGCGCAAAGTATCTTCAATTTTTTCCAAAATCTCGCGCTGAATTGGCTCCATATTCAACATGCGATTAATGCATTCAAGCGAAAATTCTTCAGGTAATGCTGATAAAACCCGTGATGCGTGATCTGGCTTAATTTTAGTTAGAACAACGGCAACAGTTTGTGGGTATTCATTTTTTAAATAATTTGCCAAAGTTTGTTCAGATACATTGCCCAATTTATCCCACATAGTACGACCAGCAGGACCGCGTATCTCTTCCATAATCGATGCCACTTTATCAGGTGGCAAGATTGACATAAGAAGTCTTTGGGTTTGGTCATAAGACCCCATAACTGCGCCAGTTGTTGACATTTTACCAATGAAATCAACAACTAATTCTTCAACCATATTTGCCTGAACAGTGCCAAGATTTGACATTGCTGCTGAAATCTCTTTGATTTCATCATCGTCAAAATGTTCCCAAATACCAGAATGGTCTTCCCCTAATGCCAATAGGAAGACAGCGGCTTTTTCTGGGCCTGACATTTCATTTAAAGATGCTGGCATTAACTACGCCTTTCCTGTAGCCAAGTTCTTATTACGGAAACTGTTTGTTCTGGATTGTCATGAACAACATCTGAAACTTGTTTCATTGCATTGGCATTAACTGCGCCTTGAATTCTTGCGATATCAACAGTGTCAGAAGAGCCGCCGCTTCCATCACCATTTGATGGAAGTGAATCAATTGAAGCACTTTGTCCCATTGGCAGGCCGACGCCTTGCGCAATCATTCCACCAACTTTGCCATTGCCGCCGACATCTGAAAATATGCCTTTAATCATTGGCCTTGCTACAAAGAATATCATAGCAATCGCAATCAATGCCATTGCAAGAATTTCAACACCGCGCATTATGTCATTTTTATCAAAGTCAAATTTCTTCGGCGCTTTTGCGCCTTCACCAATTGTTGCGCGTGCGAATTTCACTGGTGAAACCTCTATTTTATCACCGCGAGTTTCTGAAATACCTGCTGCAACGCGAACAAGTTCGGTTATTTTTTTCATTTCTTCTTCGCTGCGTGGCGCCCAAGTTGGTTGATCGCCTGCTTTTGCTGCTGGTGTGGTGACGCCATCAACCGCAACCGCAACAGAAAGGCGGGTTACAGTTCCCGGAACTTGAACTGTGGTTTTTGTGGTTTTTGAAATTTCGTTATTTACAGTTTCATCAGTTCTGTTTGTGCTTGAACTATTACCCGCACCAGTTTGCGCATTTGTTCCATCAGGAACATTATTGCCCTGTGTTACAGATGCATCAGAAGATTTATCAGAACCTGTTTCCTCAATTGTGCGTGTAGAACGCGGCACAACTTTATCAGGGTCAAAGCTTTCTTCGGTTGAATTAACTTGTGAAAAATCCATATCTGCAGAAACTTGAACGCGGGCGTTGCCAATTCCAACCACGCCTTCAACCATATCTTGAATACGTTTGCGAAGGCGTTCTTCATATTGGGCTTTTTGGTTGTCCATTGCGCCTGCTTGTGCTTCGCCAGTGGTTTGCGCACTTGCAAGTAAATCGCCACGTTCATCTAAAATAGTTACTTTATCAGGGGTCAGGCCTTTAACCGATGAAGCCACTAAATTACGTATCGCGCTTACTTGTTCATCTGATAATGAACCGCGTTGTAGGCCAACAACGATTGAAGCAGTTGGCGGATCTTGTGCTGTTTCAAATAATTGTTTTTCAGGGATAACTAAATGAACGCGTGAATTTTCAACAGTATCAAGACTATCGATTGTACGTGCTAATTCACCTTCTAAGGCGCGTAATTTATTGATATTTTGTACGAAAGAAGTTTGACCAAGCGCATCTTGTTTGTCAAAAATTTCATAACCAATAGATCCTTGCCCTGGCAATCCATCAGATGCCAAATCCATACGTGCTTTTGCAACCGCAGAACGCGGAACATAAACACTAGAGCCATCATTTGAAATTTCATATTTGATTTTTTGTTTATCAAGCGCTTGTGTAACCGCTGATGCATCTTTTGGATTTAGACCAGAATATAAAAGGGCTTTTTCTTCTGCACCAACTTTAAACATGATTGCAAAAAGTGCAGCCGCAACCAAGCCAGTAACCCCCAATGCTGCAATCAGCCTTGAGGGTCCAGCTTTACCTAATGCTTGTAAAAAACGCTCCAAGTGTTTACTCCGCCTTGTTCGTGCAATGATGCATTTCGAACACTAGGCAGCTTTTTCCCACCTAAAGAGTAAAATTCAGATTAATTTTTTCCCAAAAAAGTGTTTTGGGCTGCAATTTTTACCTATATGACTGCAATCTTGTTACACGAAGACCGCGAAGACCATGTTTATCGACCTGTCTTTGCCAAGAAAGAAACTCTTCCATTGAAAGATTATACCTATCACAAGCTTCTTCCAATGATAAAAGCCCGCCACGAACCGCAGCAACTAATTCAGCTTTACGGCGCGCAACCCAGCGCTCGGTATTAGGTGGTGGTAAAGTCGCCAATGTAAGTGGAATCCCCTCGGGACCAATTACAGAAGGTTCACGTGTTTGCATTTGTGCCATTTTACCCAATCTCCATACCTGTTCTTTTTTTTGAACATAATACGGCAAACAATTTAAACTGCGCCTAAGTTATAGGCTTAACAAGAGGTTAGGATACATACGCTTTTCTTGCGTTTATTGGTTAGAATTGGTTAACCTATTGAAGATTAACGCTTCATTCTTATCAATTCTTCCAACATTTCGTCGGCCGTGGTTATGATTTTTGATGACGCACTATAAGCGCGCTGTGTTAAAATCATGTTTGAAAATTCTAAGGCAAGGTCAACGGTTGATGCCTCTAGTGCACCAGATTTAACCACGCCTGCGCCCCCTGTTCCTGCTGCTTTCAATGCGGCAGGGCCAGAAGAATCAGAAACGCTATAATTGCCACCTGATGTTGCCTGAAGATCATCAGGATTTAAAAAAGTGACAAGCGGAATTTGATAGATTTTTTTGGTCAATCCAGAAGAGAAGATTGCCGTAACAAAACCAGATGAATCAATTTCAATATTTGATAAATCACCAGAGCTTGAACCATCTGTTGATGTTGAATCTAATGAGGTTGCAGATGAGAATTGTGAAATTGAGCCAATGCTTGTTGCACTTTGACCAACATCAAGTTTGAAAGTTTGCGCAGCAAGGCCAGTAGAATTTGCCCATTTTGCAGTACCCGCAGCAGGTGCACCTGCACTATATGCACCAATTGAGATTGGCGCCAAAAGGGCAGGGCTTGTATTTGCTGTATCAATTGTACCAGATGGTGTGAAAGCCATTGTACCAGTTAGTATTTGACCATTTGCAAGCGGCGCACCCGAAGTAATATTATTTGCAGGAGCTGAATAAACTTCAACATGCCATTGGTTAGGCGTTGCAGATTTTAAGAAACTCATGGTGAAGTTCTTAACACCACCCAAACTATCAATCATTTGGAACTGCCATGATGCATCAGGGGTAATAGTGCCAGAAGCCATATTATTTGTTGAAGCATTATATGCACCAGCCGATGCAGTCGCTGCCGCAGCTGCCGCCGCCGAAACCGTTGTATTTGAACGCAAGTTTCCATTGATTGCAACGCTTGTGCTTGGTGCGGCTGCGTTTGAAATTGTTCTTGTATTAATTGCTTCTAGTGCATTTGGTGATGTAGTATTGCCAACTGGCTTACCAGTGTCGTCAAGACGCCAGCCACGCAAAATATAATTTGCATGATTAACTAAATAGCCCTCATCATCAGGCTTAAAAGTGCCAACGCGTGAATAGAATATTTCAGGTGAAGTTGATGTCGCCTGTGTTTTAGGGCTTACAACAAAGAAACCTTGACCGCCAATTGCCAAATCTGTTGTGCTTGTTGTTGAATTTACATTACCTTCTGCGCGCACAAATTGACGTGTTGAAGCAGTAACCCCACCCGCATTATAAGTAGTTGAAGCGTTTTGAACGTTAACTAAACGTGTGAAATCAGTACGATTGCGCTTAAAGGCAGTTGTATTTACGTTTGATATATTATCCGAAATTGTTGCCATTGCTGACGAGTTTGCGGTTAAACCTGAAACACCTGCTAGCATTGCGCTGTTTAAAGACATTATTTGCTCCGATTATTGTTTTTTTGTTTTGAAGCATTCTGCCCTCCATACCATATCACTATACTTTGATAGTGTTGATTTTCGTAAGTTTTTTCTTTTTTTTTGGTTAATTATCAGCTTGATTGCAGTGAAACATTTTTAATTGCAGAAAGCGCAACTAATGCACCATTGATTGTAACCATTGGCGTTGATCCAGACATATCAACATTTGAAATCAAGCCTTTTTGCGTCATTGTCGCTTTCATTGCTTCACCTGATGAAGTTTTTGCATCAACAACCATAGTAAATTGACCTGATGTAAGTTTCGTTCCCGAAGTTGTTGTACCATCCCATTCAAAAGTGTGTGAACCTTTGGTTTTGTCGCCATCAATTGTTTTTACTAATTTATTATTTGAATCATAAATTTTCAAAGTCACTGAACCTGCTGCATTTGCAAGATTGTAATTCCAGCTTGCTTTACCATTAACGATGCCAGCTGCATTAGTTTCGGCAGTTGCACTTTTACCCAAATATGAAACTGCCAAACTTCCTGCGCTAAAACCCATTGTGGTTTGAAGGCTTGTAAGCAAATCATTGGTTTTAATTTGTTGCTCAACACCAGAAAATTGAACCAATTGATTGGTAAAATCTTTTGTGTCCAATGGCGACAATGGATCTTGTGCGCGTAATTGTGCCGTTAATAATTTCATGAAAGTATCAAAATTCGCGGCAAGTCCAGTTGTGGAAGACTTACTTGCAGAGTTTGCGGCTGCACTTGCTGCTGCATTATTATTTGTTCCTGTGACTGCCATTTTGACCTCTATATTACCATTGAAACACGGGCTCTATCCCATATTTCATGTCTGATTGTTTTTGATTTTGTGTTTGCAATTTCGGGCTGAATTTCTTCTTTTTGATTTTGCAAGTTTATTATTTTACCGTTTGATTTTTCTTGTGCTTCTTGGTTTTGGCTATTTCCGCTTTGATTGCCATTTGAGTTTAAGGAGAATGACAAATCATTTTCAGTTAAATCAAAACCTGCTTGATTAAGTGAATTTACAAGATCGCGTGCGCCTTTCATTAATTCATTCAAGGCTTGCGGGTTTTCAGTTTTTAAAATCGCACTTACTTTATTATCGCTTGAGATTTTAAGTTCAACTTCAATTTTCCCCAATTCTGGTGGGTCAAGGCGTACGAAAAATTTCTTGTCGCCATTTTGAAATTTTTTGACCATTGTTGCGGCAATAGTATGAAGATTATTGAGCTGTAATTTCGGATCACTTTTTTCTGAAACTTCTGAAGCCCATTTTTCAAAATTTTCAGCTTTTGGGCCTTGTTTTAAAGTTTCAATATTATTTGCTAATTTATCATCTTTTTGATTAATGGCTTCTTTTTCATCAGAATTAAGCAGACCATCGACATTTGCGATATTTGCGTCACTATTTTTTTGCCCGTCAAATTCAATAGAATTAGTTTTAGGTGTAATGTCTTTTGCTTCTGTTGATTTCTCAACTGCAGTTGTTTGCGAAATATTATTTGTGGCTTGCTTATTAGTTTTTCCATTGGCGTCGGTTTCTTGCGTTTGTGCATTGCCAATTTTTTTCAAAGCAGCTTCAAATTTTTGCGCATTTTCGCCAGTTAAAACTTGACCTTTAATGTTGACTGCATTTGTATTTGTTTCTGTCTGCGCATTTTGTGCAGGGTTTGCATTTGCATTTTGCCCGTTCACATCAACAGCAATTTCACCATTTGCAGATTTTGTGTTAGTGCCACTATTAATTGCTTGTGTGTTTTGGGTTTGATTAGGGAAAATTAATGCAAGGATAATTCCGTTTTCTGGTTTTGCTTTATCTTCAGATTTATCACTTTCCTCATCTTTAGAAGCTTCAATGTCTTTATCTTTAGAAACTTCTTGTGGTTTTTCGTCAATTTTATGTATTGAAACTTCTTTATAGTTTACGTCATTAGACGGCGTTTCTACAAGGCGTGCAAAATTATCCATGCTTTGCAATTTTGCAAAATCATCGCTTTTCGCTTTAACATTCTTAACAGCACTAACTTGCGGCAAAGGTTCGCCCTTAAAATCATTTATTTTCATGTTACCCAACACTTTTTTCCCAAATTATTTTTCACGGGAATTATTATGCCAAATTACAAAGCAATATACGTGCCGCGCCAAAAACCTGCATAAAGCCTTGAAATATATGGGTTAATCACTTGTTTACCACCTATTTTACCCATCAGTTTTTGCCGCATGAACCCTATAATAGGCACTCTTTGCCCAGCTTGTTTCAATTTTGATTAAACTTTTAATAAAGCCCAATTTGATTATTTCACCTTTTTTAAAAATTCTTTGGCGTATCATTTGCAATATATATTGTGGTGCAAAATGCCCACAAAAGCGTATGAGTTAAAAAACTAAATGTTTTCAATCGCTTAAGTGTGGTATGGTGTGCCAAGAATGATGGCGCTAGGCAAAGATTGTAGTGCGAATTTTACCAATTAGGTAATTTTCACATTGTGATTGCTTGTTTTAGTGCAATCAAAAAATGGATTTTGGTTTTTAAAGGCACGCAACATGTCAATTAATTCGATTTTAAATATTGCGACTTCTGGATTGTGGGCATCACAGTCTGGCATTAACAATGTTTCACAGAATATCGCCAATGTGAATACAAAGGGTTATGTTCGCGTTGACCAAAACCAAAGCGCTGTAAGCTTGAATGGAAAAGGTGCGGGCGTTAGCGCTGATTCACTAAGGCGTGCCGCAAATAGCTTTTTCCAAGCTGCATCAATTCGTGCATCTGCCGACGCTTCCTCAAGTGGAATTAAATCAAATTATCTTGATCAAGTACAATCTGCTTTTGGTGATCCATCTGGCGATTCATCAATTTTTGCACGAATAGACGCCGCTTTGGGAAGTTTTGAAACCGCAGTTTTAAATCCTGGTTCAATATCGGTAAGGCGCGATATAATAAATCAATTAAGCAGCGTTCTAAGCCAATTAAGCGCCGCATCTGGTCAAATCGATGAGACACGTAAGCAAATCGATAGCGATATAAGCGCAACAATTGGCGATATTAATAGTCTTTTGGTTGATATTACCAAAGCAAATAACGAAATTACACGCGGCAATATTGCAGGCAATTCAACAGGTGCACAAGAACGTCAAAGCCAATTAATCGATAAATTAAGCCAATTGATTGATATACGCGTTGATTATCAAGATGGTGGAACCGCAAATATTTATACTTCTGATGGCGCATTCTTGGCGGGAATAACCGCATCTGAATTGGGTTATCAGCCATCTGGCGCCGCGCAATCAACCTTTAATCCAATTACTGTTAAAGCAAGTGGCGATACAATTGTTCGCACTTTTGATAAATCAATTCAAAGTGGCAAATTACGTGGCCTTCTTGATTTGCGTAATCAAGACTTATCACAAATTAGCGATAGTTTGGGTGAATTTGCAGGTAAATTGGCCGATGCGATAAATTCGCTTCATAATACAAATGCCGCGCTTCCTGCAATTGAAAGTGCAACAGGTTCAGATACAGGCTTGCTTGCAGGTGATGCCTTAAATTTCACTGGCAAAACCACAATTGGGATTGTTTCAAGCGATGGAAAATTACAAAGAAAAATCGACATTGATTTCAGCGCGGGCACAATAAGTGTAAATGGTGCAGCTTTTGGCGCAACAGGTGGAACAATTGGTGCATTTGTTGCAAATCTAAATAGTGCACTTGGCGGAATGGGCACGGCAAGTTTTGCCAATGGCAAATTAAGCATGAATAGTGCAACATCGGGGAATGGCTTTGTGTTTGATGAACCAGCAGCAGGCGGTTCATTACGTGGTGACAAAGCGTTTTCACATTTCTTTGGCCTAAATAACCTTATTAATTCAAGTGAGCCGACATCATATTCAACTGGTCTTAGTGCTGGCGATGCACACGGGTTTGCCGTTGGTTCGAAATTTAAAATGCGTCTTTCGGATGCAAGTGGGCAAATTATTGCCGACAGGGAAATTACAATTCCAGCCGGAACAATGGGTGATATTGTTAATGCATTAAATAATCCAACAACTGGTTTTGGCATCTATGGAAATTATGCGCTTGACGCGACTGGTAAATTAAAATGGACGCCAACATCAGCATCAGAGAGTTTTCACATGAATATGACCCAAGATGTTGCGCCACGTGGCAATACATCACTTAGTTTGGGGCAGATTACAGGTCTTAATCAAGATAAACGATTTGGACGTGCAAATGCATTGACCATTAATTCAAACATAAATGCAAACCCACGATTACTTGCATTGGCGGATCCTGATTTATCAAGTGCAACAATTGGTTCGGTTGCGGTTGGATTGGCGGATTCAAAAGGTGCGCAAAAGCTATTCAATGCAACTAAAGTTTCTGGATATTATGATTCAGCACTTGGGCTTGCAGGGCGTAAAATGACGCTTGGTGAGTTTGCATCAACCCTTGCTGGTGATGTGGGAACCCGCGCTTCAACCGCAGAGGCACAAAAAACTTCTGCGACTGCATTGCAAACCGAAGCAGACACACGTCGCTCAAATATTGAAGGTGTAAATCTTGATGAGGAATTGGTTAAACTAACATCATTCCAGCAAGCTTATGCCGCATCGGCCCGCATGATTAAGGCAGCCGATGAAATGTATCAAACCCTTTTAAACGCAATTTAGAGGCACAAAATGACAAGAGTTTCTTCTTTTACAGCTTTTCAAGCAGGTGTTTCAGGTATCCTTGATGGTCAATCCAAAATGGATAGGGCACAAGCGCAGGCATCAAGCCAAAAAAATGCTTGGGATTTAAAAGGTTATGGGCATAATGCCAAAAAATTGGTTGATACGCGCGCAATGATTAATCGCCTTGAGGCACGCAATGAGGATTTAAAATCTTTAGATGCGCGGGCAACAGTGGAAGAAACCGCACTTACATCATTCACCACTGCAATCGGCAATGCACGTCAAGCAATAAATAATGCTTTGGCGCAACAAAATGGCGCAGGTCTTGATGCCGCTTTGGAGGCAGCGCTTAATACTGCGATGACATCTGCCAATACAACTTTTGCGGGGCAATCGATATTTGGCGGCGTAAATTCTTATGATACGCCTGTTATTTACGCTAATTTGAACACATTAGCAGGACAGCCAGATACAAATTCAAACTTCAAAGATATGGGTGAAAACCGTGTTGTCACCTTGGATGAAGGGCGCACAATTGAAATTTCAAAAAGCGCAAAAGAAGTGTTTCAACCCTTTATGGAATTTATGCGTGGCCTAAAAGTATATGAAAATGCAAATGGTACTTTTGAAGGTAAATTAACCCCTGCACAGCAAACGTGGCTTAAATCGCAATTACCCGCACTTGAAACCGTTCAAAATAATGCAATTGGTGTTGCATCATCACAAGGTGTAACAGCAAAAGAAATTTCGGACACATTGGCGCGTAATGAAGAAAAAGTCACACGCCTTAATGAGATTGTTGGCGATGTTGTTAATGTTGACCTTACAGAAGTTGCAGCACGACTTTCAGCAGCGCAAACCCAATATCAGGCGTCTGCAGCAATTTTTGGCCAATTAAAAGGTATGAATTTACTTCAATATTTACGCTAAAATTTAAAGTTTTTGCGTGCTTCTTTAACCAGTGCGCGCACATAACAATCATCATGATGGTCGTTCACAAGCCCCATTGCTTGCATGAATGCGTAAATTGTGGTTGGGCCAACGAATTTCCAGCCGCGCTTTTTCAAGTCCTTTGATAATTTGCTTGAATTATCGCCAATCTGCGCGCTTTGGGGCGTGAAATTTTCAGTAATCTGATTTTCATATTGCCAAAAATATTTGGCCAAAGAACCAAATTCCTTCACCATTTCTTGTGCGCGCTTGGCATTATTTATTGTGGCCTCTATTTTGCCGCGATGCCTTACAATTCCTGCATCATTCAATAGGCGCGCAATATCATTTTCATCAAATTGTGCGACTTTGTTGAAATCAAAACCTGCAAAGGCTTTACGAAAATTTTCACGCTTTACCAAAATGGTGCGCCAAGAAAGCCCTGATTGAAAACCTTCAAGGCAGATTTTTTCAAATAAACGAATATCGTCAGTAACCGGAAAACCCCTTTCGGTGTCATGATAGTGAATGTGCAAATCATCCGATGCGCCCCACTTACAACGCTCTTTGCCATCTTCGCCAATTATTGTGTTTGTCATTTATTTTCCTATTGAATGAAGCCAAGGCGCTCATCATTTTTATTGATAGAGATTTCATTTATTTCATAAGTCACAATATCATTTTGAACAAATGGATCTGATTTGACGATATTTTCAATTTCCTCAAAATCGGCATTATGGGCAATTATTGCGCCGCCTAAATTTGGTTTTAAACTGCCGACTATAAGGAATTTACCACTTTCGAAGCCATTTTTTATCCATACATTGTGGGCGTCCATATATTTTGGTGCATCAGGCTTATTGGTTGAAAATTTAAGATAGATTACGAACATTTTTCCCCTCTTTTTCGATTATTTCATCAATCCATGAACATGCATTATCAACTTCGGTTTGCACGAAATTTTCATCACGAAATGCATTGGCAATAACTGCCATTCCTTGTGTGCGCATAAGAAGATGCATGGCATGTTTATTGGCATTTTCATAAATTTCAATTTGATTAAATTGGCGCACCATCCATGTTTGGAAAAGAATGAATAATTCATTGGCATCATTTTGCGCTTTGTGATTTAGCTTTGATAATTCGGTGCATAATGTGCCGACAGGGCAGCCAAATTCCATTATTTTTGATTGATTACGAATTAGGATTTTAACAAAAGTCTTTAAACGCGCCGCAGGATTTTCATTTTCCAAATCCCAATTATCGACCATGTTTTGGGTGTTTTTTAAACGTTGCTTGATAACTTCATCAAGAATTTCATCCTTGGTTTTGAAATGATGATAAAAATTGCCGCGCGAAATATTTAAGTTCGCCGCAATATCGGCAAATGAAGTATTTTCAAAGCCTTTTTCATAGAAAAATTTGTCGGCAATATTGATAATTTTATCGCGTGTATTCATGGTGTTTTGATTATTAGGACAATTGTCCTAATTTTGCAAGCGTGAAATTGCTTATTTATAAAAAGTAATGTATTGGCGCTTTTTTAAATTTTGCTTTGGGCCTTGAACCCATTGGAGGATGAAGTGATAGATACTTTAAATGCGCCAGATTTGGGCGCAAATTTTGACATTCCCGAAATTGATTTAGGCTTTGATAAACCGCGTGAAAAAACCCGCGTTGTGGTTGCCATGTCTGGCGGTGTGGATTCAAGCGTTTGTGCGGCTTTGGTAAAATTATCAGGCTATGAAACCATTGGCATAACCCTTCAACTTTATGATCATGGCGCTGCTATTAAAAAGAAAAATGCCTGCTGCGCAGGGCAAGATATTTATGATGCCAAGGTGATTGCCGACCAATTGGGCTTTCCCCATTACACACTTGATTATGAAAGCAAGTTCAAACAATCAGTAATTGAAAATTTTGCCGATACTTATATGCAAGGGGCAACGCCAATTCCGTGTGTGCGTTGTAATCAATCGGTGAAGTTTCGTGATTTATTGGAAATGGCGCGTGGCCTTGGCGCTGATTGTATGGTGACGGGGCATTATGTGGCGCGCGTTGGCGGTGTTGAAAACTCCCAAATGCACCGTGCAAAAGATAAAGCACGCGATCAATCCTATTTTCTGTTTGCTACCACCCAAGATCAATTGGATTTTTTGCGCTTTCCCTTATCAGATATAGACAAGGATGATGTTCGCAAAATTGCCGAACAATTGGGTCTTGTGGTCGCCAATAAACCCGATTCTCAAGATATTTGCTTTGTCCCCGAAGGTAAATATCAAAATATCGTTCTAAACCTTCGCCCCGAAGCGGGCAAAGAAGGCGAAGTTTTGCATATTGATGGGCGCGTTTTGGGCAAACATAATGGCATTATCAATTATACAGTCGGTCAAAGGCGTGGCCTTGGAATAGCAACTGGTGAACCTATTTATGTGGTCGCCATTGATGCCCCAAATGCCCGCGTCTATGTGGGGCCAAAGGAAGCATTATTGGTGAAGTCCCTTACCCTTACCGAAATCAATTGGCTTGGTGAAAAGGTCAAAAGCGAGGATGAATTGGAAGGGCGCAAAGTATTGGCGCGTGTGCGCTCAACCCGCCCGCCAATCCCTGCAACACTATCAACCGCGCAAGGCTGGCGCATAATTTTCGAAAACCCCGAAGAAGGCGTCGCCCCCGGACAAGCCTGCGTCCTCTATGACCCCGACACATCAATCGGCGATTTGGGCGAGCGCGTCTTAGGCGGCGGCTTTATTTCAAGCACGCAGAAGGTTTGGGAGGGATAAATTTTCTACGAATTAGCAATTTGAATTTTATTGGTTAGTTCTTTTAAACGCTCCTTTAAATCAAGAATTTCAAGGCTTAAAGGTATTTCATTTCCATTTTTATCAGATTGATTACATATATATTTTGCGATTTCGACTTTTTTTGCAGAAAGAAATTGCTCATTTTTTTTGTTGGTGAATTTAAGGCAGTTATCGAATTGCTCCATATTGTTATGAGATAGAAATTGAGCTTCATGAACTTTTTCAATTGCCGCTTTAAGCGTTGCCTTCTCAAGGTAGTTTTCGGTTTCCCTTCCCTCAGTAATCCAACAAAAACTCCCATCTTTCGAGAATTCGTTTTTTATCCGTTTCTTAGTTTCGTTAATTTCATCCACATCGCTTGTTTTGTCACTATCAATAAACACTGCCATATTTGAATTCAGAGGATGAAGTTTTATTAATTCTTCTGTATTTGTATCTGCGCTAAAATGAGAAAGAATTCTGCCGCCATAAAACAAGATAGAGAAATGAATGCCTTCTTTAAGTTCTGCATTAATTTGGCCAAGCCATTTTAACAAATAAATTCTGTCTGATGGGCCTTCTACCCATATGATAAAGTTTGTCTGAAATAAGTCGGAAGCCTTATAACCTAAGTCACGGCACATTTCTATTTTCTCGTTCGTTAAATCAGAAGATTTGATAAATGTTTGTTCATCGCTTTTTGTGACATGAAAAACTGCAGACTTTTCAGCCTCTAAGCAATCTATTATAGTTGTTGAGTGTGTGGCGACGAAATATTGATTGTTTGTTTTTTCTTCAAGATATTTGATGAGCTTTCTTTGAAGAGTAGAATGCAAATGTATTTCAGGTTCTTCAATGCATACTATGCAGTCTTCATTTAAAGTACAATAAGTGGCAATAATTACCAGCTCTTGAATCCCCGTCCCTAAGTTAGTCAATGGTAAAGGTTCGCCATTGATTGAGACTTGTATTTCCGAGGCGTCATGAGCCACAATCAATTCAACATTTTCTTCTTCAATTAGAGTTGCTAAGAATTTTTCAATTTTTTTGAATTTAGTTCTATTAGTTCGCTTCTCTTGTCGTGGGTTGCTTAGCTCTAGAATTAATTTGAATAGGTTAGTTCCATCGCATTTTGTATCTGTTTGGTTGGCAGTCCGAATTTCTCGAATTGCTGGGATTATGATGCATTTAATCGGGGAATATGTCAAAAGGCTTTCAATTTTTGCGTGGATTTCAGAGTATTTAGGAGCGGATTGTTGGCTCATAAATTCAAATCTTGATTGAGTAAATGCCCGCTTCGCTTCAACTAATAACGTTTCGTCTAAAAGCATCTCTTTTAGTTCATCGAGATTAAGCCATGATTTTCGTGAAGTTTCTTCAAGTGTAATATTTCCATTTTGCATTTTACCGTTAATTGTTCTAGAAAATACTAATTCTGTTTCTGGACTAAATAGTTGTTGTATTTTAGAAGCGGCAGCACTGATATTTTCTCTTTCAAATTGAGATATCTCTTGCGGAAATGAATCTATTGCATTTCTTGTTACTGCATCAGATATAAACTTTGCAAAGAAGCTTTTGTCGAAAATCAAGTCATATTCAATTTTTTGTCCTAAATCGCCGCGGTGAAAGTCTAATTCTATTGGATGATACTGCATAAAAGCGTTATTAAAAAACGACGGACAGAGTGAAGAAAGGAAGTTAAGAATTGTGGACTTGCCGGAATTATTCTTTCCAATAAAGAAATTAAACTTCTTAAGCCCTGTTATGGTCTGCTTTAAATCTCCGATTCCTCTATAGTTGCGCAATGATAGGCCGTTAATTATTTTACTCATAGTTGTTCCGCGCTAAGTTGTATCACAATTATGCAGTATTCATCTTTTTTCTTCAACGTCAATTTTTATTTGAAATATTACAATTCTCACAAACTTTAATCTGAATAAAAACTAATGACAAACCGCATGCTTTCTACTAAACAACCCCCACAAATTTAAAGGTAAAATATAAATGGCGCAGATTGTTAATGCAGTGGTTTTGGGTGCATCGGGTTATACGGGGGCGGAGACTATCCGCCTTATCGAAAATCACCCGAATTTGCGACTTGCTGCGTTAACTGCAAACCAACAAGCTGGTAAAAAATTTGGTGAACTTTATCCGCATTTATTCAATTATGCCAATATGGATTTATTAAAGGCAGAAGATGTCAATTGGGACGATATTGGTGTGGCCTTTGGCTGTTTGCCACATGGCGCGTCCGAAGAATTACTTGCCGAATTACCATCGCATGTGAAGGTAATTGATTTATCTGCCGATTTTCGCCTTAGAAGCCCAACGCTTTATTCCCAAACCTATGGGCGCGAACATTTACATCCGCAAAAGACAATTGATGCCATTTATGGCCTTACAGAATTTGCGCGCGATGAATTAAAAAAATCACCATCAATCATTGCCTGCCCTGGTTGCTATCCAACTGCGACGCTTTTGGCACTTAAGCCATTATTGGCGGCGAATGTTATTTCGCCTGAAGATATTATTATTGATGCCAAATCGGGTGTTTCAGGGGCGGGGCGTTCGTTAAAACAATCCAACCTTTATTGTGAAATTGCCGAAAGCATGTATGCCTATGGCGTTGGCAAACATCGCCATGCACCAGAGATTGAGCAAGAATTAGGCTTTGCGGCGGGTAAAGACATGATTGTCAATTTCACCCCGCATTTAATTCCAATGACGCGCGGTGAATATGTTACTTCACACGTTAAAATGGCAAATGGCGCGAATATTGAAGATTTACGCAATGCATTATTAACAAAATTTAAGGATGAACCTTTTGTTCGGGTTGCACCTGTCGGCGCTGTTCCTGATAGTCGCTGGGTAAAATGCACGAATGCATGTGTTATAAATGTTTTTGCCGATAGAATCCCTGGGCGTGCAATTGTTATTTCAACCATTGATAATTTAATTAAAGGCTCAGGTGGGCAGGCAATACAGAATTTCAACGTCTCTTTTGGCTTTGATGAAACCGCTGGCTTGACCGCAACCCCTAGTTTTCCTTAATATGTTGAAAACTGAAGCCAGATAATGAAACCTAAAATCCTTAAATTAAATATTCCAGAGCCTTTACCAAAGGATTTTGACCCATTATTGGGGCGAAGTGTTGGCGATTATTTACGCGCTTTAAACCGAACACCAAGCTCTGAAACCAAACATTCAGAAGGTTCGGTTTTTGACGATCCAGATTTTGATTTTTCATTCCGTGAATCTGCACCAGTTCAACCAATTCTTGATGATGATATTGTCAAAAACACACCTGCCGAAATTACGCCATTTGAAACTATGGATGGCCACGCAAATGCAACAATTGACGAGGCTATTTTAGAAGATAATCTATCCGAAAAATGGACTTTTGAAAATGAAGCGCAAGAAAAAGAAGCGCTTGAAAAAGAAGAGTTTGAGGCTTCATATCAATCAATTACTGAAGAAATAATAATTGAAACCCAGATTATTGAAGAAGCCCCTATCGAAGAAATAATTGCGCAAGAAACTACAGAAACTGATGCTGCGCAAATTTATGAAGAAGATGCGATAATAAATTCTGATATTCAAACTAACGAAATAATAGAAACAGAAGCAATTATATCCGAACTGACAGTTGAAGAAACTGAAACAATTGATAATCCGCAAGAATTTATTTCTGAACCAATTCAAGAACAAACAATAATAGAAGAAGCGCCAAATGCACTTTTAGAAATTGAAAAAGTTCAACAAGAAGAAGAGCAGCAAGATTACGAAGAAATCCAAGAAGCCGCACAAGAAGTTGCGCGCGCGCCAATTATTGAACCAGTAGATAATATCCAAATTGCAAAACCTAGAAAGCCAAAGGCAAAAAATATTGCCAAGTCTAGGAAAGTAACAAAACAAACCAAACAACAAATTATAATAAGTTATTTTGTTGGTACTTTCGCACTTGGACTTTCGGCAATTTCGCTTATTATGTCTTTGCTTGCGCCGCTTGGAAAGCCGTTTGAAGATTTTGCGGCCTTTGATTTTTATTGGGCATTTTTGGCAATAATTGGCCTTGCAGCTTGGGCATATGGCAAGTCAATTCAAGGTGTTATTGCGGGCGCAATTTTATTTTTAATCTATGGTATCATACTTGCGCCAAATCTTGGGCAATTCCCAAGCGGTGGTAATAAAAACCCAATAATTATTGGTTGGGCTAATCTTGAAAATTCCCAAAAATCATTGGATGCCGTCCTAAAACAGGCGGAGGAAAGGCACGCAAGCCTTTTAATGCTTGCAGGTTCAAATGGCCTTACTAATGCGCCCAATGGTTGGGAATTAATAGAAGCACCAAATGAAAAAGATCCAACTGCATTGGCGGTTTTATCAAAAGGTAATTGGCGCGCTACAACCCTTCCTGATGAGCCAACAATGGCGCGCCCACTTGATAATAGTATTACTGTCATCGGTGTGAATCCAATCGATAAATCAAACACCAAACGCCAATCACCAGAGCGCGAGGCATTGATTAACCGCACCGCAAACCGTGCAGGTAATGAAGATGTACCAGTTTTAACAATTGGTGACTTCGCGGCCCCTGCATGGGATAGGCAGATGAAATTCTTTGCCCGTACTGCGCAAGTGAACCGAATTGTGTGCGGTGGTATTACAGGTTCAACCCAAAGCAAATTCCCATTTAGTGTTGCATTTGACCATGCATTCTCACGCGGGCTTAAAATTCAAAAGTGTGATGTCGGAAGCCGCCTTCCACAAGGTGGTCATAGTCCATTATGGATTTCGGTTGAGGGTAAGGGCGCTTAGATTTTACTAAATAAAACTGAACCAAAAAGCGCGAGTTTTGCACGCAAACCAAGGCGCTTTTCAATTATGTTTTCATATAAGGTCTGGCGTCTGCATAATTTAACAAAGCCAATTGCGGGCAATAGTTTTTGTCTTAAATCTTTTGAAAAACCATAAAGCTTTGAATTTAGGTTTTTGACATTTTTTCCATACAAAGTGAAGTCGCCCAAATTTGCGCCATTGATAATTTGTGCGCATATTTTGGAAATATCAAAATCGATTTTTTGAATTGAAATTTCTTGGGCAAGGTTAAAATAATTTTCCCAAATTTTTTCATTGGCTTGGTTTTTATTTGGGTTATCTATTTTTTCAATATGTGCCCAAATAAGGTTTTCAATTTGTTCAAGCGATTTTAATTTAATAAAAAAATCACCGATTGGAATTGTTGGCTTGCCATTGGTTTTGATGCGTTCGACTTCATCAATATAATATTGCATACGAATGCGCGCCATCATTGGCTCTTTGGCATTTTTGGCGATGGCCCATAATTCATTGTCAAAATCTATGGCCAGTACCAATAAATCGCCTTGCCCACCAATGGCAAAGGCGGCCATTTCAAGCCGCCTTGGATCATTGTTTGCAATAAAGCTAACCATTATGGTCTGTCATCAACAATTTTTTCAGGGCGTTTCTTATCTTCACGTGGAACAAGTAAAGAGAATGGTGCCGCCACATAAATTGACGAATAAGTACCAATAATAACACCAAAAATCATCGCAATTGTGAATGATTGAATGGTCGAACCACCAATTACAGTAAGGCCAACCAATGCCAACAAAGTCGTCATACCCGTAATAATTGTTCGCGATAGGGTTTCATTGGTTGATAAATCAATCAATTCACTCATTGGTTTCTTTTTCCACTTGCGCATATTTTCACGAAGGCGGTCATAAACCACAACTGTATCATTCATCGAATAACCAATAATGGTCAAAATCGCCGCGATAGAGGTTAAAGAGAATTCAATACGCGTAACCGAAATAAAGCCAAGTGTTAGAATAACGTCATGCAGCAAGGCCACAACCGAACCCACACCCATCTGAAATTCAAAGCGGAACCAAATAAAGACAAGCATGAAACTAATGGCGGCAACCAAGGCCATAATACCATTACGATATAATTCACCCGAAACTTTTGAACCAACCACATCAGGGTGAGAGAAGGTTACGCCCGGTAGGGTTTTGGTCAAAGCATCTTTAACAACGCCAATTGCCGCATCATTATTATCATTTTCAGACAAAAAGCGAACCATGATTTGGTTAGGTTTATCAAAACCTTGAACCTGTGGATCGCGTACGGATAAAGTATGCATTGTATCACGCACTTTACCAATATCGATTGGTTGGGTTGAAATTGCCTCCATGCTTACGCCGCCCTTAAAGTCGATACCAAGATTAAAGGCATCGGCAAAGACCGCATCCATTTTTTGGACAAAGCCACCTTGGGTTTTGTTAAAGGCATCCATTGGGTTTTTGCGAAGGCCACCAGTTGCGAAAGACACAAGAGATAGAATACACAAAATCACCGAAAGACTTGCCGCAAGGCGCGCAAAATGCACAAAACCAAAATGGGTTTGCTTAGGAACTAGGCGAATTAAAGGCCATTTAGAATTTGAAACTGCCATCACACACTCGCTAAATAGGAAGAACTTTTGGTTTATTCTGACGATACCAAATTCCAATAAGAACTTGTGTCACCAAAACCGCAGTAAATACAGATGTTAAAATACCCAAAGATAAAGTCCAAGCAAAGCCACGAACAGGGCCAGAGCCGAAATAGAACAATATCAAGGCAGACAATAATGAAGTAACGTGCGCATCAATAATGGTTACAACCGCACGTGAGAAACCCGCATCAAGTGCAAGCGCAACCGAGCGACCCGCCGCATATTCTTCACGCATACGTTCATATATCAATACGTTGGCGTCAACCGCCATACCAAGCGTAAGCACAAGACCCGCGATACCCGGAAGTGTAAGGGTTGCCCCCGCGCTTCCCATGCCCGCGAAAATCAAAATCACATTCACCGCAAGTGCGATAATAGAGAAGCCGCCAAAGGTAAAACCATAAGCAAGCAACATGAATATCACAACCGCCACAAGCGCGATAATACCCGCCTTTGCACCCGCATTAACCGCATCTTGTCCAAGCTCTGCACCAACAGAACGTTGTTCAAGGATTTTTAGGGGGGCAGGTAGCGCACCAGCGCGTAAAAGCGTTGATAATTCGGTTGCGCTTTCAAGGGTGAAATTACCTGAAATTTGTGCATTACCACCCGCGATTGGTTCGTTAATAACAGGCGCAGAAATCACCTTGTCGTCAAGAACAATTGCAAATCTCTTGCCAACACCTTCGGTAGTTGCACGACCAAATAGGCGTGAACCAGTTCCGTCAAAGCGAATACTTACAACTGGAATACCGCGTTGCTGGTCAAATGTTGGTTGCGCATCAACAAGGTTTTCACCCGAAACCATTGCACGGCGTTTTACCAATACAAATGGTTCAGATGGATTATCTTGTGGTAATACAACTTCACCTGGGGGAACGCGACCTGCGCGTGCTTCATCGATTGAAACGCTGCTATCAACCATTTGGAAGGTTAGTTTTGCAGTTTGTCCAACCAATTTTTTCAATTTTTCAGGGTCAGATTCGCCCGGTGCTTGAACCACAATTCTATCTGTTCCTTGGCGGGTGATTGATGGTTCTTTTGTGCCTGTTTCATCGATACGGCGGCGAATAACCTCTACTGATTGGGTGACTGCGCGGCGTGTCATTGAAATTTTTGCTTCTTCGGTTAAAGAAACAGTGATTTCAGTGCCATTAACGCTTTGCGCAATATCAGTTGTTGAAACAGGGCCAGAAACACCATCAACAGGATTGCCAAGTTTTGCGATACGTTTTTGCGCTTCGGCTAAATCTTGTGGGTTATTAACGCTTACTTTTACGCTTTTGCCATCTGGCGAAACCGAACGACCAGAAAATGCAATCGCGGGCAAACGCTCTTTAGTATCTGAATTACGTTCAATACCGCGCAATGAATTTGAAATATCATCAGCAACAGTTTCAAGGCGTTGGCGATAAACCGTATCCTTATCAACCTCAAACAAAAGGTGGGAACCACCTTGAAGGTCAAGGCCAAGATTAATTGCATTATGTGGTAAAAATTTTGGAATTTTTTCGCGCATTTGCGGCGAAAGAACATTTGGAAATGCCCAAATTATTCCCAATAATGTAACGATAATAACGGCAATATAACGCCAACGCGAAACGCTTAACAATATTAAATCCCCTATTCTTATGCGTTATTTGCAGGTGGGATGATTGTTGGGCCACGCACTTCTGAAATTGCGCCACGAACAACTTTGATTGCAACATTTGGTGCAATCTCAACTGTTACTTCTGTGTCGCTTAAAGATTTTACTTTGCCGATAAGGCCGCCAGCGGCAACAACAGTATCGCCTTTTTTAAGTGCGCTTACCATTGCTTGGTGCGCCTTCATTCTTTGTTGTTGTGGGCGGATAAGAAGGAAGTAAAAAACAACCAAAATTGCCACCATTGGCAAAAGGTTCATAATAATACCAACTGGACCAGATGGTGCAGCCGCAGCCGCGCCTGCAGCTTGTGCATAAATAGGGGTCGAAAACATAATAACCTCAAGGTTTATAATTTATTTCTTTCTAAATAGTGGCAAATTTCAAAATCACAATGCTTATGCGCATTTTTCTCATATTGCGGGTGCGAAACTAAATAATGATATTGCTGACAAATCCTGACCATTATTAGTGCTAAAAGCAAGCAAGAGGTGGCAAATGGAAAAAATAGATCCAAAAAAACTTTATAAATCCTTATATAATCCAAAAAGACAATATGAATTTATTGAAATCCCAAAACTGAAATTTCTTTCAATCAAAGGATGGGGGAATCCAAATAATAGCGCCGATTATGCTAATTCTATTGGTGCATTATATTCACTTTCTTATGGCTTGAAATTTCATTCAAAGAAAAAATATCAAAAAGATTATGTGGTTGGTCCATTGGAAGGTCTATGGTGGGCCGATAATATGAATGACTTTATCACGCGAAATAAAGATAATTGGAAATGGGAAATGCTTATTTGGCAGCCAGATTGGATTGAAATTGATGATTTTGAATTAATGCTTAATCAAACCAAAAACAAAAAGCCAAATCCAAAACTTGATGAAGTTGAATTGAAAACCATCGAAGAAGGGCTATGCGTGCAAATCCTTCATATTGGTTCTTATGATGATGAAGCACCAATTTTGGCGAAAATGCATGATGAAATTATACCGCAAAATGGTTTTAAAATGCGCGGCCTTCACCATGAAATTTATCTTTCTGACCCGCGTAAAACAAAGCCTGAAAAACTGAAGACTATTTTGCGCCAACCTGTCTTGAAGGTTTAATAAATCGCGCTAAAGAAGTGGGTAATGATAATTATCCATAAACGCTTTTTTGATGTTTTATCGCGTGCAATGATTGTGGCACTTATGGAAAAGCGCGCCCATATTCATATTGTTGAAGTGCCACAATTTGAAGATCCACCTAATCTTTTGGCAATTGATAATCGCGGGCGCACGCCATTATTAATTGATGATATGTATGGTAATGGCTGTATCATCAAAGAACCAATGGCAGCGTTTGAATATATTGAAGACATTTTACCATTCCCCCCATTATTCCCATCAGGCCCCGTGGAGCGCGCTGAAGTTCGTTCTTATTGCTATGAATTATTGGGTGATTTCATGCCTTTATTGCAAAAAATCTTGGCTGAAAAAGTATATAAGGTTCAATATCGCACCGGCCCACCCGAAACCCATATATTGCGCGAAATTCGTGAAGAAACGGCGGTTTTTATGGAAATTATTGGGCGTCAAACCATAGTTTCAGGTCATGCAATTGGCAATAAAATCTCATTGGCGGATTTTATAATGGGTGCACAGATTTCTATTCTTGATTATCTTGATTTAATTTCATGGGACAAACAAAAAGGTGCAAAATTATACTATCGCACCCTAAAACAACGCCCAAGTTTTGCACCAATTTTGAATGATGTTTTCATTGGGATTGCGCCGCCTGAATATTATAAAGAGATTGATTTTTAGGATATGAAGGCGGATTTCAGCAAATCCCTAATAAAAACCCGCGCCAAAGATATTGGCTTTGATTGCGCTTATATTTGCGATGTGCGTGATGAATGGGATGCGGGTTTTCGGCTTAAGGAATTTGTTGAAAATAATTTTCATGGGCAAATGGAATGGATGCAGACAACGCTTGAAAGGCGTAGTCACCCCAATAATATGTGGGATGGGGCAGTTTCGGCAATTGTTTTGGGTACAAATTATGCACCCCATAAGAACCCACTTTTGGCAAATGATGCCAAAGAAAATGCCAATATTTCCTATTACGCCAAAAATGATGATTATCACGATTTAATCAAAAAACGCCTTAAAATATTGGCGGGTGAAATTCACCGCGAATTGAAATGTGAAGTTAAGGTTTTTGTTGATACTGCGCCATTAATGGAGAAACCACTTGCGCAACGTGCCGGTATGGGCTGGCAGGGTAAGCATACAAATTTGGTTTCGCGTGAATTTGGGTCATATTTATTTTTGGGCGTGATTTTGGTTGCGCATGAATTTGAAAACGATACACCCGAAATTGATCATTGCGGCAATTGCAATTCATGCATTGATATTTGCCCAACGGGGGCGATTATTGCACCTTATAAATTAGATGCACGAAAATGCATTTCCTATCTAACGATTGAACATAATGGGGCGATTGAAGATGAATTGATGGGGAAAATGGGTAATCATATTTATGGGTGCGATGATTGCCTTGCCATTTGCCCATGGAATAAATTTGCAAAGCCGACGCAAGAGGGCGCATTTTTACCACGCGAAATTGCCGATAATCCGCCATTATTAGATTTACTAGAATTAAATGAAGAAAGTTTTCGAGAAAAGTTTCGTAAAAGCCCAATAAAAAGAATTGGCTTAAATCGTTTCAGGCGCAATATTTTAATTGCAATTGGCAATTCAAATGAGAAAAAATATATTGAAAATGTGAAAAACTTTTTGCACGATGAAGATGATGGTGTAATAGCCGCCGCCCGTTTCGCCATTTCAAAGTTAAGCCAATAATGACTGATTTTCCACAGGACAAAATAGAAGAACAGATTGCTGAACCTGTAAAGGCAACCAATCCTGAACCTATTTCGCCGCCAAAACCAAAGCGCAAAAGGCCAAAGCGCAAAAAGAAAATTGGGTTTTTCAAATTATTTGGTTATTTTATAATAGGCCTTTTGCTTTGGGTGTTATTATTAAGGTTTTTGCCAGTGCCATTCACAATTTTAATGGTACAACGCGCATTTGAAGGCGATAAAATTCGCTATCACCCTGTTTCAATCAATAAAATTAACCCAAGCATGGTTGCAGCCGTAATCGCCGCCGAAGATGCAAGGTTCTGCCAGCACAATGGATTTGAATTTGAGGCAATGAAACGCGCGGCAAAGGCAAATTCACAGGGTAAAAAACTACGCGGTGCATCAACAATATCACAACAAACCGCAAAAAACGTATTTTTATGGCCTGCACGTTCTTATGTCCGTAAGGGTTTTGAGGCTGGCTTTACAGTTTTAATTGAAACACTGTGGGGCAAACGCAAAATAATGGAAGATTATTTAAACGTTGCCGAAATGGGTGATGGTGTTTTTGGTGTAGAAGCAGCATCAAAATATTATTTCAATAAACATGCCAAGGACTTGAGTTTAGGTGAGGCGTCAAGACTTGCGGCAATTTTACCAAGCCCACAAAAATGGCGTGTGAACCGCCCTGGGCCTTATGTTGCAAGGCGCTCATCAAGAATTGCAGGCGGTGGGCGCGTTGTTATTGATAATAATTTATATTCTTGTGTCTATAAACGTGGAATTATTTGAGCAAAAAATTAATTTTACTAAATTTTTGCTTTATTTTTCAAATTTTTACACTAAAACTGAAAACCATACTTTTCAAATTTAAAAATCTGACTAGGTTTTCATTTTTTGAACTAACTAATCGTTGGGGAACATGTTTTCATATACAATAAAACGGCTTTTAATAGCCATACCAACGATTTTTATTATAATTGCAGCCGCATTCTTTCTTATGCGCGCTGCCCCTGGTTCTCCTTTTGATTCTGAACGTGCAATGTCACCTGAAATTCGTGCAATGATTATGGCACATTATGGGTTTGATAAGCCATTATCAGTTCAGTTTCTTGAATATTTGAAAGGGCTTTTCACTTTAGATTTGGGGCCAAGTCTGATTTATAAGGATCAAAGCGTTACAAAAATTATTGCTTCTGGTTTTCCTAAATCAATTGTTTTAGGTCTAAGCTCTTTGTCTTTGGCGCTTTTTATTGGTGTGCCACTTGGTCTTGTTGCTGCGCTTAATCAAAATAAAGCACAAGATTATTCTATTATGGCAATTGCAATGGCGGGGATTTGTATTCCAACTTTTGTAACTGGGCCAATTTTATCGCTAGTTTTTGGTGTGTATTTGGGATGGTTTCCAACTGCGGGGCTTGATTTGGGGCGCATGACAATTGAAACCATGACTTTGCCTGTTATAACACTTGCACTGCCACAGATTGCAATTATTTCACGACTTGTTCGGGCATCTGCGATTGAAGTTTTGGGGTCTAATTTTGTAAGAACCGCGCGTGCCAAGGGTTTGCCTGAAATATGGGTTTTAAGTCGCCATGCAATGCGGGCGGCACTTTTGCCATTGGTTTCATATCTTGGCCCTGCATGTGCATCATTAATAACTGGTTCTGTGGTAATTGAAACTGTATTTCAATTACCAGGGATTGGGCGTAATTTTGTTACTTCTGCATTGCAACGCGATTATCCAGTGGTTATGGCGGTTGTAATTTTATACGCTGCCTTAATTATAATTTTAAATTTAATTGCCGACATTTTATATGGTGTCTTAGATCCAAAAGTGACCTACGAATGAGCTTGATTTCAACACCGAATGAAAATGCAAAATTGATGGAAAAATCGGCAATTGCGGGTCGTTCATTATGGGATGACGCACTTGTTAGATTACTTCGTAACAAGGCCGCTGTAGTATCAATGTATGTTCTTGGCTTTTTGGTATTATTGGCAATTTTTGGGCCATTAGTTTGGCCGCACAAATATGATACTGTTGATTATGATTTAGTTATGGCGCCGCCAACTTTTAAAAATTGGCATATATTTGGCGGGGATCAACAGGGGCGGGATTTATTCGTTCGGCTTTTATACGGCCTTAGAATTTCATTGGCAGTTGGCATTGTTGCAACAATGGTATCATTAACAATTGGTGTTGCATGGGGATCTATTGCTGGTTTCATTGGCGGCAAGGTTGACGCTATTATGATGCGTATTGTTGATATTTTATACGCATTACCATTCATATTTTTCGTTATTATTTTAATGGTTGTTTTTGGCCGAAATATAATTCTTATTTTCGTTGCAATCGGTGCTGTCGAATGGCTTACTATGGCGCGAATTGTAAGGGGTCAAACCCTATCTTTGCGCAAAAAAGAATATATAGAGGCTGCCCATGCCGCAGGGCTTGGAACTTTGGATATTATAAAACGCCATATTATTCCAAACCTTTTAGGCCCTGTCATTGTTTATGTAACGCTTACGATACCTGCGGTAATTTTGGCGGAAAGCTTTTTGTCATTCTTAGGTCTTGGGGTTAATGAACCAATGACTTCATTGGGTAATTTGATATCTATTGGTGCAAAAGAAATGGAAATTGCGCCGTGGTTATTGATTTTCCCTGCCGTCACAATGATGATAACATTATTCTGTTTGAATTTTATCGGTGATGGATTGCGCGACGCAATCGACCCAAAAGATAGATAATTATTCAACCCGTTTTACACGATAACCTTTTTTGGAACCCTTGATGCTCATCAAGTATGAACCAAAACTTGCAGATTCAATATTTACTTCCCATGGTGGGTTTCCAGATGTTGATATTTCTTCCTCATCACTGATTTGCCAAATTTGCCCATTATCTGTGAATATTGCAAGCTTGCCACCATTTCGACCAATGCGCGTAACATTTAAGGTTTGGCTTTCTTTTACAGAGCTTGGTTTTTCAATTTTATGGGTCAATATTTTAGGAAGGCTTGGCATTTTAAATCCAAAAGCTTCCGATTTAATCTTGTCCATTTTTGGGGTATCTAATGCAATGATTTCATTCTTTGCTTCTGATTGTGCAATCAAAGCAACATTATTATCATAGCATTCAAGCCTTTTATTATTATCGGTAATTTTTGCACATTCATATAAAGGGTTAAGCGGTGATTTTTCAGTGATTGCATTCTGTGCCAAAGAGTAAGTAGGCGCAAAAAAAAGCGAGAAGCCAGATAAAATTATAATTTTTTTTCCAAAAGCTAGTGTTTCGTTCATTTATTATTATTCCTTTACTGGCATAATCGCAAAAAATTGATTTATCACAATATATTAAAAAGATATTTTTAGTTAATTTATTTGGTTAAATCAAATTAATAATATTCCGATATCGTAGTCAATAATATAGGTAAGCTACGGGAGAAACTAATGAATAGAAGAAACGGGGTTCTTAAATTTGTTGGCCTTATGGGGCTTGGCGTTACTTGCGCGATTTCTTTTTCTTCCTGTAGCAAAAAAGAGGATACGGATGGCGCGCGTATTCTTCACATTGGTAATAGTGGCGAACCACTTTCTTTAGATCCGCATCAAGCTTCGGGCGCTTGGGAACGTCGAATTCTTACCGATTTATTCATTGGCCTTACAACGTCGGATAAGGATGGAAAACCTATCCCTGGAATTGCAAATGAATGGTCAGTTAGCCCTGATGGTTTAGTTTGGACATTCAAATTGCGGGATGCAAAATGGTCGGATGGTGTTGCCGTTAGCGCGGAAGATTTTGTGTTTTCATTTCGCCGCCTATTTACAATGAAACCGCCTGCACAATATGCATCATTATTGTTTCTTATAAAAAATTCACAGCCAATATTTGAAGGCAAATTACCTGCAGATCAGCTTGGCGTACGCGCAATTAATAATAAGACGCTTGAAATAACACTTAATAATCCTGCGCCATATTTGCCAGGTCTATTGTCACATTTTGCTGCGGTAGCACTTCCAAAACACGTAGTAGAAAAAATTGGCGATGAGTTTTTGAAACCCGGAAATATGGTTACCAATGGTCCTTTTGTTCTTACCGAATGGGCGCCAAATGATTATATTCACGTCATTAAAAATAAAAACTTTTATGATGAAGCAAATGTTTGTTTAAATGAAATGTTTTATTATCCGACCCAAGATGATGCTGCCGCAGAGCGTGGGATAAAAACCGGAAAATACGACGTACAAACAAGTTTTTCAGGAACACGCCTTGAGGAATTAGACAGAACTTTGCCAGGTTTTGCCCGTGTTGAACCATTTGTTGCAACTACGTTTTATGTTTTTAATACCAGTAAGAAACCGTTTGATGATGTCCGTGTTCGCGGTGCATTATCTATGGCAATTAATCGTGAATTTATTACCGATAAAATACTTAAGGGTGGCCAAAAGCCAGCTTACTCAATTGTTCCACCTGGCATTAATTTATATCATTCAGGTCAATCAACACCAGAATGGATGAATTTGGATCGGGCAACCCGTCTTGCAAACGCAAAAAAGCTACTTGAAAGCGCAGGCTTTGGTCCCAAGCATCCGTTAAAATTTAGCTTTAGGTATCGAAATTCAGGCGATAATCCACGAATTGCACCAGTTGTGCAACAAAATTGGCGTGAAATTGCACCATGGGTTGAGGTTGAGATTATCGGATCTGATGTTCAAATCCATTATGATAAATTGAGAATTAGGGATTTTGAAGTTGGTGATTCTGCTTGGGTTGCTGATTTTGATGATGCCAGAAATTTTCTATATAATTTCGAAACTTCCGCGGGAATCATGAATAATGGTAATTATTTCAACGCCCAATATGATGAAATTTTGAAACAATCTGACAATGAAGTCGATGCAAATAAGCGCGAACAATTGATTCTAAAAGCAGAGAAAATTGCAATAGATGATAATGCCGTCGCACCAGTATATTTCTATACAAGCCGAAACTTAGTAAACCCAAGGGTTACAGGATGGGTCAACAACGCCACCGACACCCACCCAGGGCGATATTTATGCACTAAGCAGGCAAAAAAATAGCGCTAATTTAACAATTGTCATTTTAGCGCTATTTATCAATTTATTTTTGGAATTTATTTTTTGCCAAAGCCGCAATCATTATTTAGGAAATCCTCAATTGCCGCAAGCTCCGTTTTTCTAACGCCTTCTGTCCACGCAGGGCCATGCGCATAATCGGCGATTTGAAGATATTTTACAGGTTTGCCAAGTTTTTTAGCTTTGTTTACAAATTTTAAAGATTGTTCAATCGGAACAGTTTGATCGCGCTCACCGTGATAAACAAGGATTGGAATTGAAATTTTATCAACAAATAATTCAGGTGACATGCCCTTAACAGTTGGTGCTTGCGCTTCTCTGAAATAAGGGTTTTGATAGAATTTAGCCCAAATTGTATCAATGTTTGAAACACCTGCACCCGCAATTGCACATTTATATATTCCGTTTGGTCGAATTGATGCAGCCATTGATGCATACCCGCCATAAGAAAAACCAAACATAGCGATTTTGTCTTTATCTGCTATACCCTGCGCGACAAGCCAATTTGCACCATCGTCTTTATCGTCTTGCATTTTTCCGCCCCACTCTTTGTCACCAGCAAGCCAGAGTTTTTTACCCCAACCATCTGCAGTAGCACGATACTGCGGTTGCAATACTGCATATCCACGTGACGTAAGCAATTGTGTCCAGTTTGACCAATCCCAATCCATATGGTCACGAGCCCAAGGGCCGCCATGTGGGTGGATTACGGTAGGGTAAGGACCTTTTCCATAAATTTCGGGGTTGGGCTTGTGAAGGAATGCAGGAATATCCAAGCCATCACGAGCTTTATAATAAACTAATTCTTCTGTACCTAATGATTTTGCATCAATTTCAGGGCGGGCACGACCAAGTAACATCAATTGCTTTTTATCTTTTAATAAATAATAAGCAGGGGGTTGTTTTGGACCCGCAACTTCGATAATTACAACATTTTTATCAAGAGAAGTATCTACTATATTATAGTAATTATCAATATCATATTCAGTATTGGCATAATTACCAGTTGCAGGATCTACAAATTTAACTTTGTCTTTTTTTATGTTCAAGGCATTTCTAATAAGTGCATCAAAAGCTAGTACCTTGTCATTAACAATCTCCTCATCTTCACGAGGGCCAGAATAGTTAAAGCCTATAATATCGCCAAAATTAGGCCCTTTTATATGAACCTGCTCAATTCCTGTTGCATCAAAGAATGTATGGGCAAAAATTTCTGCCCCAATTTTCTTTTCTTTTATATTGTATTCGTAAATCGCGATTTTATCGCGCCCGCGATTTGTAGCTAAATAGGCTATGTTTGGATCTTTGCTGAACCCAACAATACTTCCTTGGTCGCGGTCTTTTGCATATGACCTTAAATGCTCTTCCCATTCGCCTTTTTCATTCTTAAATTCAAGAGCAAAATAATATCCTGTGCTATCTGTATCCCCACGCGAGCGTGCACGAATATTTCCTTCTAAATCTGTTTGATAGCCACCAGTTTTTTCAACTGCGCGTTGGATTTTTTCGGCTTTACCATTCCTTATGTTTACTTTGTAAATATCACCTGAGGTAACGCCAAAGTTATTAACTAATAATACGTGATCAGGGTCATTAACAAGAGGGTCAAGTAATGAAGCACTAGATGCTGCTTGCTCTAACGCGTCCGTATTAGTTTTTGGCGCGGGTAAAGGAAGCGGGTCAAGCCATTTTGACCCAGTAATATCTGTAATTAATGTTTTGCCAATGAATGTTTTAACAACAGATTCGAATCTAAAATCAAATGGCTGAAACGTGCCAACCATCAAAACGCCATCTTTGATAAAAGAGACGTAAGTAAATTTCATAACTGCGGTACCAATTACATTAGGCGCCTTAGAAAGGTTTTCAGTCTCCCAAACTAGGATTTGGGTTTTTTCGCCATTCTTTTCTATAGCAGCAAAATGTTTTCCGTTAGGTGATACTGTAAATGAAGAGAATTTTGGGTTTTTTGCCAATTCATCTATTGTTGGTATTTTTATTCCTGCCGGTTTTATTTCTGCTGTGTTTTGGGCAGTAACTGTACTGCTGATCATGGTTAAAAGTGCAACAGACGATGCAAAGAAAACCTTAGTCCTTAACCCCATTTTATTCTCCCAAATCTTGCTTGATTGATAAAATCATACAAATTAAAAAAAACACTAAATTATATTTTAAAATTGTAAATATCAAAGTCACATGAGGAAGTGCTCTTAAATGCCTTTAATAAAATAGGTTTTTTGGATGCAAATTTAATTTTAATTTTGTTTCACTATTTTTTTTAGCCAGTTTTAACAAAAATAAAAATGCTAATTAAATGGTCTAAGATGCAGTTTTGTGCCAAAAATGTGACATTTTTTACTAAATATCACCGAAAATAAACTTTTTGTAAGATTTATGTCTTGCGTTAAGTTGAATCAACCTTAATAGTGCTTTTTAACGCGTGAACATGTTACTAGTTCAGCTTTTCCTATTCATTAAGATTAGCTTCGGTTTTTTGTTTTTCGTTATATTAAGGCGTTTTACCAAATGTGTATGATGTCCGAATATTTAAGGGATTTTTAGTATGAAACAATTTAAAAATAAGTTGCTTAAAACTAGTTTTTTTGTAGCAGCCGCAATTAGCGCTACATTTGTGGGCGGTTTTTCGTATGCGCAAGATGCAAAGAATAGTGAAGAAAAAACTAAAGTAGAAGAAAAAAAGAATACTGCTAGTGAAGTCGTTGTAATTACTGGTTCGCGCATTAGACGCGATGAGTTTAATTCATCTTCTCCAATCGAGGTTATTACACGTGATGAAGCAATTCTTGCGGGTACTGCTACTACGACAGAAGTTTTACAAAGTTCTGCGGTAACTTCTGGTTCTGCGCAGGTTAATAACGCATTCTTGGGCTTTGTTACTGAAGGCGGACCTGGTTCAAACACTGTTTCTCTTCGCGGTCTTGGTGCTGTTAGAACGTTGGTTCTTTTGAACGGTCGTCGTTTGGCTCCTGCTGGTACGCGTGGTCAGGTTGCTCCTGCAGACATCAACACATTGCCTAGCTCTATCGTAAGCCGTATTGAAGTTCTAAAAGATGGTGCTTCTTCTGTTTATGGTTCCGATGCGGTTGCTGGTGTTGTAAACATTATTACACGCCGTGGTATCAATGATACAACTTTTGAAGCTTTCACTGATCAAACTTTTGACGGTGGCGCAGAGCAATATAGTGCTTCTTTAGTTTCTGGGAAAACTGGTGATAATTTCCAAGTTTCTGGTTCTTTGGAATATAATGAAACTAAAGCTTTACTTGTTGGTGATCGTGATTGGTCACGATGCCCAACTGATAATAGATATGATCCAGTAACTCGCGCTTTCCTTGGGGTTGCAAACCTTGATGGAACACCGCGCTGCTTCCCAATTGGTGTAAATGGCGGCGGCGGTATCGCTCAAGATTATATGGTTGTGTCTGGTTTCTTCGGATCTCCGCGTCGCTATAATGTTGATCCTACAACTGTTGCTGGTGGTGGAAATTTGAATGGCTATAAATTGGTTAATGCTCTTGCGCTTCGACCGCAGGCTAACCCTGGTCAGCTTGAAGACGATATTTATTCGCCAGTTAAAACTTATAATGCTTATTTGAATGGTTCATATGATTTGCGCGCTCTTGGCAATGCGGAATTATATGGTGAGTTTATGTATTCTCACCGTGAGTCTGAAAATAATAGCAGCCGCCAATTATCACTTGATCCATTGGGCGCTGATCCATTGGGTTATCATTATGGCATTTCTGGTCTTGGTTATCCGGCGGATAATCCATTCTTCCCAACTGCTTTGGCTGCGATTGGTGCATATGCAATTAACCCGTTAATTTACTGGGGTCATTCAAAAACTGGTAGTGAAGTTGATTATTACAGAACTTCAGTAGGTATCAAAGGCGATCTTCCTTATAAAAACTGGAAGTATGATTTGAACTTGTTGCATTCAAAATCAAAAGGTGCATATACTTTTGGTTCATTTAACAAAGCGCACTTGTATCAATCATTTGACCTTGTTGTTGCACCTACTGGCACGCCTGCTAATTTGGTTGTAACTGCGCCAACTGGTACTGTAGGTGCTGGTAATTCATATACTTGCCGCGTTAACGTAACAAACCCAGGCACTGGATGTATTCCTGCAAATCTATTAACTGATGCTGCTATGTCTGGTAACATACCTGCAGATTTACGTGCTTGGTTGTTTGGTGATATTTCTGGTGACACAGATTATACACAAACAACTGCTCAATTATCTCTTGATGGTGACTTGTTCACTTTGCCGGCTGGTAAAGTTAGTGCTGCGCTTGGTTTTGAATTCCGTTGGGACGATCTAAATGATACGCCACCAATTGAAATGCAAAATGGCAATGCTTATAACCTTACAAAATCTGGTATCACAAAAGGTAAAGATCACGTATCTGAAGTTTTTGCAGAGATTGATGCTCCATTACTTGCAAACAAACCATTGGTTAAAGAGTTGAAAGCCAACTTATCTGGTCGTTTCACTGACTATGATTCATATGGCTCAAGCTCTACCTATAAATTAGGTTTGAATTGGACGCCTGTAAGCACATTCAAAGTTCGTGGTACTCTTGGTACTTCATTCCGTGCACCTGGTATCTTTGAACAAAAACTTGGTGGCCAATCTGGCTTCTACAGCTCTGCTGTTGACCCCTGTAATGAGTTTGAAAATGAATTGCCTACTTCAAACCTATACAAAAACTGTGCGGCTGCTTTAACAGCGGCTACTGGTGCGCCAGTAACTGATTGGTTGGCTTTTGCTGGTCCTGAGGTTTTTGTTGTGGGTGGCGATTTAGCTAAGCAACTTGGTATCACCAGTGGCTTGAAAGCTGAAAAATCTAAAGCTTCAACTTTGGGCATGGTATGGCAACCAGAATTGACTGGCCGTAGCTTCAGCTTCGCAACTGATTGGTGGCGTATTAAAGTTGAAGATCAAGTTGATAACTTCGGTACTTCAATTTTGTCACTTTGCTACAATGAATCAACTACTGTATTTAATGCAAAAGGTGGTTTCTGTGGTTTGGTTGATGACCGTGATGGAAATGGTAACTTAACTAAGTTTAAAGACCCATACACCAACGTTGCTGCACAGGCTGCAGAAGGTTTGGATTTCAATATTCGTTATAAACAAGATATTGGAACTGGCAGCTTGCGTGTAACTGCACGTGCTACTTGGATGTGGGAGCAATCATTCCAACTAAGTGCGGATGATGATGCTGAAGATTCAGTTGGTCGCACTCGTTATCCTGAAGTTACTGGCGATTTGACAGTTAACTATGAGTGGAAAGATTGGACATTCAACTACTTCCTAGAAGCAGTGTCTGCAATGAATACCAACGTATATTACGGCCTTGCTGATAATAACGCTTCTGGCTACCAGTTCAAAACTGAGCTTTATACATTGCATTCAATTTCGGCACGTTATGAAAGCCCTAAAAAATGGTCTGCAACTGTTGGTATTAACAACATCTTCAATGAAGATCCTCCATCAATCTCTTCAGGTGCTAGCGGTGGCTACACTTACAGAATTGGTAACTCATTGAACTATAGTGGTTATGACTACCGTGGACGTTCACTTTTTGCTCGTTTCACAAAAACATTCTAATAAAAACAATTGTTTTACCAAACGGCCCCTTAACAGGGGCCGTTTTTGTTTTTGGCGGAAAACTTGAACTACTAATAATGTTGACGTGCGCTTTGATGTAAACAACTTGCTTGACAAACATCCGCACTATACGCACCAAGCATGCGGCCCAATACTTATCCGTCAACTTTTGACGTATAGGGTGGTCCTTATTACTTTGGCGTGAAATTAAAATTCTAATTAATTTACAATATATTGATTTGTGAAAATAGCGGGCTTAAAACCCGCTATTTTTTTTTAAAGGCTTAGCTAATTGTGTGCTTCATATTTAAACTAATTATAGTAAATAAATATGTATTAGTAATACATATTAAATACTTAATGAGGCGCTAAAATATTTATTAAATATGCACAATAAATACATATTATACTTTCTTTTCATAATGTTTCTACAATAATAATTAAAATTTCATATGTTGCACAAATATGCGACAATGGTGCAACACTTTTTCTTTAATTGTATCTAAAACAAGTAATTGTTCCTTCAAAAGATTGACCGTAAAAATCTAATTTCATAGTCTAAAATATTGCGCGTGAATTGAGATTCATTCGCAGGGGAACTAAATGGAGGAACCCAACGTGAAATCTAATGTAAATCAAAATGGCTTGCGTACTGTATTGTTGGCAGGCACAATTATTTCAGGATTGGCTTTTGCTGCTCCTGCTTTTGCTGAAGAGGCAAAAGCATCTGAGACTGTTGTAATTACAGGCTCTCGTATTGCGAAAAAAGATTATACTTCGCCAAGCCCAGTAACTACTATTGGCGCTGCTCAAATCGAAGCAACTGGCTCTCTTACAACTGAAAAAATATTGAACTCTTTACCACAAGTTGTTCCTGGTTTTACTGCTGCTTCAAACAACCCATCTGATGGTACTGCTACTACCGACCTTCGCGGTATTGGTCCTGCACGTACTTTGGTTCTTGTTAACGGTCACCGTATGACGCCTGCTACAAAAGGTTCGTCTGCTATTGACCTTAACACAATTCCTGCTGGCCTAATCAAAAAAGTTGAAGTTGTTACTGGTGGTGCATCTGCAACTTACGGTTCAGATGGCCTTGCTGGTGTTGTTAACTTCATCATGAAAGATGATTTCAATGGTCTTGAAATCACTGGTCAAACTGGTGGTACTGAAGCTGGTGATGGCAAAAATTACAATGCATCAGTTTTATTAGGTACTGATTTTGCAAACGATAAAGGCAATATCACTGCTTATGCTTCTTACTACAAACGTGACCAAGTTTTGGCTGAACTTCGTGATTGGGCAAAATATTCAAATGCTGGCGGTTCTGCGACTGGTGTTGCTGGTCGTGCAGATAACGTCCTTTGAACCCATTCTCACCATTAGCAACTGCAACTGGTTGTGCGGCTTCTGCAACATCAAGAAATATTTCTTTTGCTGCGAATGGTGTAGCACGTGGTTATTGTAATGATTTCGATATGACTGCTGCAGTTAATGATCGTTACAATTTCTCACCTGTAAACAATTTGATGTCACCAGGTCAGCGTATTACAACGGCTGTTTTTGGCAAATATAATTTTGCTGATAACGTAACTGGCAAAATGGAAATGTTCTATACTGACAACCGTCAATCAAGCCAATTGGCACCTACGCCAATGACTGGTTTGTCTGTTGGTGTTGATAATCCATTTATTGCATCAAATTTTGCCGCTGCTTTGGCTGGTCGTGCAAACCCAACTGCTGACTTTGTATTCCGTAAACGTATGGATCAAGTTGGCGCACGTATTCAAGACCATAATAATAAACAATTCCAATTCTTCACTGGTTTAAATGGAACTACTAAAACTGGTTTCAATTGGGACGTAAGTGCAAATTGGGGTCGTACTGAATTTACAGACGCTACATTCAATGACGTTTCTCGTTCTCGTTTGATTGCTGCAACTCGTGGTACTGCATCTGGTGCAACTACAACTTCTTGTGGTGCTGCTATGCTTGCAATCTTCCCAACTTGTAAGCCTTTCAACTTGTTCGGCACTGGTTCAGCTTCAAAAGAAGCAGTTGATTTTGTTCGCTTGAACTTCACCGACTTGACTGTTTTTGAACGTGCAGTTCTAACAGCAAATATCGGTGGCGATTTGTTCAACCTTCCAGCTGGTGCAGTAAGCTTCAACGTTGGTGCTGAATATCGTAAAGACGATTTCTCATTCTCACCTGATGCTGCGCATGGTTCTGGTGACATCTTCGGCTTTAACGCTGAACGCCCTGTTGCTGGTGGCTATGACGTTACTGAATTCTACGGTGAGGTCGCTATTCCTCTATTGGCAAATGCGCCAATGGCAGAAGAACTTAACTTAGAACTTGGTGCTCGTAGCTCTCAATATTCTTCAATTGGTAACACTACTTCTTACAAAGCAGGTATCGATTGGAAACTTGTTAAAGATTTGCGTTTCCGCGCAATGTACCAAAAAGCAAGCCGCGCGCCATCTGCGTTTGAATTATATCAAGCAGGTGACCAAGGCTTCCCACAATTTACTGATCCGTGCTCTACTGTGAACGTAAATACTGGTGCGGCAATCACTTTGTCTGCTGCAACACGTGCATTCTGTACATTACAATTAGGTGTTGACCCTGTGACTTCTGGCTTCATTCAGCCAAACTCACAAATCGAATCATTCACTTATGGTAATCCAAATCTTAAAGCAGAAACTACTGATACTAAAACTATTGGTTTAGTATGGCGTCCGTCATATATCAGCAATTTCGCAATGACACTTGATTATTACGATATTGATGTTTCTGATTATATTGGCGCACTTCATGGTGGTGCATCTGGTGCTGTGGCTGCATGTTTTGCAACTGCAAACCTAACTTCACCAGAATGTTTCAATAGTGCAATTGGCAGACCAACTGTATTCCGTTCTAACACTGGTGAATTGAAAGTTAACAATTCAACCGGTAACGTTTCTGCGTTGACTACAAAAGGTGTTGATTTAACTGTTGACTACCGTGTTCCTCTTGGTTGGTTGGTTAAAGACAACTCATTATTTGATGATAAGTTGAACTTTAATTTGGTATTCAACTATTTAGATTCTTATATATTAGATGGTGTTGATTATGCAGGAACAATTGGTTCATATAACATATCAGCTACATTGCCTAAGTATAAAGCATCTATCGCACTTGGATACAAAATTGGCGATGTTAAATTGTCAATGAACACAAGCTATTACCACAAAATGGATAACCAAGGTAATATTCCTGATTTTGCAGATGGTGGTTATAACACAACACCTGCTTATTGGTTGACTGACGTTCAAGCACGTTGGGCAGTTAATAAAGGAACTGACCTTGTATTCGGTATCAATAACGTAGCAGACAAAGAGCCGTACGTGTTTGATAACGCTCCAGACGGTAACACTGATCCAAATACTTTCGATGCTTTGGGTCGTTCTTACTACGTTGGTTTCAAATTGAAATTCTAATCGAATTTAAAATTAAATTAGAGGGCGGCATTTATTTGCCGCCCTTTTTTTATCTCAATAAAAAACGATTAAAATCATATGATTATTAATCAGTTTCTTTCTCCGTAGTTTTATTAAATATGTATATAAACTACTGTTAATCGATTTGCGTTGTGTAAAAAAGTTAACAGATAAAGGCTTCAAAATACGCTCTAATTAAAGGTCGGTGTTCATATTTAAATATCAACACCGCTTATCGGAGGGTAAAATGAAATCAACGAAACAAGCAGGTAATATACGTACTATATTGCTTGCAGGCACAATTATTTCTGGAATGGCTTTTGCTGTTCCTGCTTTTGCAGAAGAGGCAAAGGCGGGTGAAACGGTTGTAATTACAGGTTCGCGTATTGCGAAAAAAGATTATACTTCACCAAGCCCAATTACTACAATTGGCGCGGCTCAAATTGAGGCAACTGGTTCTTTAACTACTGAAAAAATCTTGAATACTTTACCACAAGTTGTTCCTGGTTTTACTGCTGCTTCAAACAACCCATCTGATGGTACTGCAACTGTTGACTTGCGCGGTCTTGGCGCATCAAGAACTTTGGTTCTTGTTAATGGTCACCGTATGACGCCAGCAACAAAATCAGCTTCTGCGATCGATTTGAATTCTATCCCTGCTGGTCTTATTAAAAAAGTTGAAGTTGTTACTGGTGGTGCATCTGCAACTTATGGTTCAGACGCTTTGGCAGGTGTTGTTAACTTCATCATGAAAGATGACTTCAACGGTCTTCAAATTACTGGCCAAGCTGGCAAAACAGCAGCAGGCGATGGCGCAAATTATGATACATCAGTAATCTTCGGTTCTGACCTTGCTGATGGCAAAGGTAATTTGACTGCATTTGCTTCTTATTACAAACGTGATCAAGTTTTGGCTGCGCTTCGTGATTGGGCAATTCTTTCAAATGCTGGTGGCTCTGCTACTGGTGTTGCAGGTCGTGCAGATAACTTTGTTGGTAATCCATTTGCCCCTGTTGCAACTGCACCTGGTTGTACTGCTGGTGCTGATTCACGAAATATTTCTTTCGCTGCTAACGGTGCTGCGCGTGGTTATTGTAATAACTTCGATATGTCAGCGGCTGTAAATGATCGTTATAATTTCTCACCTGTAAACAATTTGATGTCACCTGGTGAGCGTATTTCAACGGCAGTTTTTGGCAAATATAATTTTGACGATAACTTAACTGGTCGTTTGGAAATCTTCTACACTGACAACCGTCAATCAAGCCAATTGGCGCCAACTCCTATGACTGGACTATTAGTTGATATTGATAATCCGTTCATTTCATCATCATTTGCTTCGGCATTAGCTACACGTACAAATCCAACTGCTAATTTCCAATTCCGCAAACGTATGGATCAGGTAGGCCCACGTGTACAAGAGCATAATAATAAGCAATTCCAATTTGTAACTGGTTTGGGCGGTACAACTGCTACTGGTTTCAAATGGGATATTTCTGGTGCTTATGGTCGTACTGAATTTAAAGATTCTACTTTTAACGACGTTTCACGTTCTCGCTTAATTGCTGCAACTCGTGGTACTTCTGCTGGTTCAAGCACAACTTCTTGCGGTGCTGCAATTCTTGCAATATTCCCAACTTGTAAGCCATATAATTTGTTTGGTACTGGTTCTGCTTCTCAAGCTGCTATTGATTTTGTTCGTTTGAACTTCTCAGACAGCACATTGTTTGAGCGCACTATGTTGACCGCAAATATCGGTGGTGATTTATTCACTCTTCCTGCTGGTGCAGTTAGCTTCAACCTTGGTGGTGAGTATCGTAAAGATAATTTTGAATTTGCGCCTGATGCGGCACATGGTTCTGGTGATATCTTTGGTTTCAACCGTGAATCATACACACAAGGTGGATTTGACGTAACTGAATTATTCGGTGAGGTTGCTATTCCTTTGATAGCTGACGCACCTTTTGCTAAATATGTTGGTTTAGAGCTTGGTGCACGCCACTCTAATTACTCAACTGTTGGTAATACTGATTCATACAAAGTTGGCGGCGAATGGAAAATTAATGATGATCTTCGCTTCCGTTCTATGTTCCAGCGTGCAAGCCGTGCACCTTCTGCATTTGAATTGTACCAAAGCAATGACCAAGGCTTCCCACAATTTACAGACCCATGTTCAACTAAAAACGTGAACAATGGCGCAACTCGTACTTTGTCTGCTTCAACTATTGCATTCTGTACACTTCAACTAGGTGTTAACCCAGTTACTTCTGGCTTTATCCAACCTAACTCTCAAATCGAAACCAGCATTTATGGTAATCGTAATCTTAAACCAGAGACAAGCGATACTATAACAATTGGTGCGGTTTATAGACCTTCATATGTCAAAAATCTTGCTGTAACTTTAGATTATTATGACATTAAGGTTAAAGACTATATCAACACTAAATTTGGTGGTGCTGCTGGTACTGTTGCTGCGTGTTTTGCATCTGGCAGCATGACTTCAGATGCATGTTTTGACTCATCAATCGGTTTGCCAGCTATCTATCGTGATGCTGCAGGCGAGTTAAAAGTTCGCACATCTACTGGTAACGTTTCTGAATTTAGAACTAAAGGTGTTGACCTTACTGTTGACTATCGCATCCCATTGGGTTGGATGGTTAAATCTGGCGGCATCTTTGATGATAAGTTGAACGTAAACCTTTTGGTTAATTATCTTGATACTTATGTTCTGGATGGCGTTGATTATAAAGGAACTGCTGGTTCTTATAATATCTCTGCTGCATTGCCGAAATATAAAGCGATTATGACGCTTGGTTATAAAATTGGCGATGTTAAATTGACCACTAACACATCTTATTATTACAAAATGGACAACCAAGGTAATATTCCAGATCTTCAAGATGGTGGTTATAATACTGTTCCTAATTATGCAATTACAGATGTTCAAGCACGTTGGAGTGTTTCTCCACGTACTGAATTGGTGTTCGGTATCAATAACGTAATGGATAAAGAACCACCAGTATTTGATAACTCGCCAGATGGTAACACAGATCCAAACGCATTCGACGTATTGGGTCGTGCATATTATGCAGGCTTCAAATTGAAATTCTAATATCCTTCTCCATTTAGGAATTGGAATAGAAGGGCGGCATTAATTTGCCGCCCTTTTTATATAAGGCGCCTAAATTTAACTATGCTCTTATCTGTTCACGGTTGATTTATATTTTGGCGTGTCTTAAGTATCAATACGGAATGCTTTTATCGTTATGCAAAGCAATTAATTATATGTTTTTGGAATATAGCAATCAGGATTAGGCTAATAAAAAAGGGCACAAATTAATTGTGCCCTTTTGTTTTATAAAATCAATCCAAACTAGCGAACCATCAAATGTTCTTTCATCTGAACTTTATTATCATTGGCAGCATTTATTTCGCTAAGCAGGGCATTGATTTTATCATTGCCCATAAGTGCGCCATAAATTGCCATAGCTTTTGCACTTTGTGTAGAGCCGCCCATAATAGAAGATAGAGCTTTTAAAGGGTCATCGGCTTCAGGATAAACGATGATTGAAACATTCTTTTTGGCATCAATTTTTGCCAAAACTTTTGCTTCGTCGATTGCAACGCGAAGGCCGCCAATTTTATCAACAAGGCCAATTCCTTGTGCCTGATTACCTGTCCAAACGCGTCCTTTTGCAATTTCTTGTACTTTTTCAATTGGTAATTTGCGACCGGCGGCAACTTTGCCAGTGAATTGTTCATAAATACGCGCCATCGCATTGTGGAAAGCTTCACGTTGTGAATTTGAAAATGGTGTCGCATCAGAGAATGCGGTGGCAAAAGGTCCGCCAACTTGGATAGAAGAAATATTTGCGCCAGTATATTTATTTAAAGCGCCATTAATTACCATTTTGCCACCCAACACACCAATTGAACCCGTAATGGTTGATGGCAAAGCCACAATCTTATCAGCGCCCGCAGAAACATAATAACCACCAGATGCAGCATATGCACCCATGGAAACTACAACTGGCTTTTTAAGTGCTTTTGCACGCTCAACTGCCGCCCAAATTTGCTCAGAAGCAATAGCAGAGCCGCCAGGGGATGAAACACGAAATACAATTGCTTTCACATTATCATCATCGCTTGCTTTGCGTATTGCATTGGCAATTGCGTCTGAATTCATTTGTTGGTCATTTGAAAATGGATTGGTTTCATCAGGACCGGTAACAATACCGCCTTCACCACCCACAATTGCGATAGTAGGGCCACTGCTATAAGCTGGCGAATATTCTTCAATACTTATTGTATTGGCTTTATCAGTGCCGCCGGCTTGTGCAATTGCATAATCCATTGCTTCTTCTGGCATGCCAAGCTTATCGATTAATTTGGCTTCCATTGCAGCTTTTGGCGAAAGTGGGGCGCTATCAAGTGTTGCTTTTAATTGCTCTACGGCAATTTTTCTATCATGCGAAATTTCGGCTAAAAAGGCATTATAAACGCCAGTTAGAAGGCTATTAGTAGCCTCGCGGTGTTTATCGGTATAATCTTTTTGAGTGTAAACATTGGCGGCATTTTTATATTCGTAAAATTGCTCAAATTGCGGGACAATTCCGAATTTTTCAAAAAGCCCACCAAGGAACATAGTTTCAGAAACCAAACCAGTTGACGAGAAATCAGAGCCATTTTGCATCCAAATTTCATTCGCACCTGCAACAGCCACATAATTTGACAATGTTGGCATTTCAAAACCTTGGGCATGGGCAATAACGAATTTGCCACTAGCTTTAAAATCAAGGATTGCTTGTCGAATTTCTTCGGCATGTGCAGGGGCCATTCCTGCTTCTGGTGCGCGAACAAATATGCCTTTTACATGACCATCATGTTCAGCCGCTTCAAGCTTTCTGACAACATCAACAACAGAAAGTTTAGCGTTTAAATTACCAAAAGGTGATTGCGGACTTTGATCATTAAGTTGATGCCTTAAATCCAAAACCAATATTGCATTTGATGGTGTCGAAGGTTTTGACGCCCCAGCAGCACTTGCAAGTAAAACCATAGGCAGAATTATAAAAAATAAAACAAGGCCAATAAAAACACCGGCAATAGTAAACAGAAATTGTTTCAAAAAAGGCCCCCGAGAAGCATGGTTTTGTATGTGAAATAATTGGTCACTCACTTGCATATTGCAATGCAATAAGCAATATTATATATCAAATTTTTATTGAAAAACAATAAGAATTATATTTTTTTAGCAGGAATTTGCCATTAAACATATTTAAACCTGTTTTCTTTACAGATTTAACGGCAATTGCCTCTTGCGAATATTCTCAAGGCGCATTATTGCGCTTTTTCTAGATTGTTGGGGCGTAGCCAAGCGGTAAGGCACTGGTTTTTGGTACCGGCATGCGGAGGTTCGAATCCTCCCGCCCCAGCCAATAAAAAAGGGTTGCACATTTTGTGCAGCCCTTTTTTATTGGCTGGGGCGGGCTGGACGAGAGCATTCACAGGTTCGAAAAAACGCACCGCGTTTTAGACGGCGCAGCGAAGCGAGCCGCCCCTTGAGGGTGAAAATTTTTGAGCTTACTCAAAAATTTTCATCAATCCTCCGGCGTAAACAATATATTTTACTATGATTTTATTTCTTTACACGGGCATTGCGGCATTGGATTTGGATGTATTTTGCCGATGTGTCTAAATTTGCTTTTGTGTATTGTGTGTCTTGTTTGATGTCGTAATTTTCATCGATTTTGCATTTATTTTGTTCGGCAAATTGTAAAATGCCTTCATCGTCACCATTGCTTTTTACAATTATTGTGACATTTTCATTCACGCAGCATCCGACATATTTTGTCATATATTCTTCGCCAATTTCAACCAAATCATGGCCCATAATTTTATATGGTTTATGTACGGCATACATATCATAATAATCAACACGCGCTTCGGGCTTTTTATTTACAATGCCAAGTTTCATAAATTCTTGAATAGCAAGACCAGAATCATAAGCGCGATAAGTTTCATCCCCATCAACAATTGTCATGGCCTTAAGAATTACTTTTTCTGGTGTGGCATTGTTTTGGCCTATAGGTGTTGCAGCCGCATTTGAAGCCATTTGCATAGATTGCGGCGCTTTATCTTCTTTCGCAATTTGTAAAGCACCTGCGCCTTCTGTTGACGCTTTGTTTTCGTTATTAGATGCTTGGGAGCAATTGGAAATTACCATGCAAAGTGGCAATATAAATAAAAGTGATAGTTTGGATAATTTTTTCATAAGCAAAAGCTAAAGCAAATAAGATGCATTGCAAGTGCAAATTTACGCTGCCACTGAAAAGCCTATAATTTGCCACATTTGGAAAGGGAAGGTGGGATGGAAATAATTGAAAAAAATGGTCAATGCCATTGTGGCGCGGTTAAATTCAAAGCTAAATTAAGCGATGGTTTTAATACAATTCGCCGATGCAATTGTTCTATATGTCGAATGCGCGGTGCAATTGCAGTTTCCGCAGAATTGGGCGGTCTTGAGATTTTGGAAGGTGCAGATGCTTTAACCGAATATCGCTTTAACACAGGGAAGGCGAAACATTTCTTTTGCTCAAAATGCGGAATATATACATTCCACCAAAGACGCTCTAACTCAAATCAATATGGAATAAATGTCGCCTGCCTTGAAGGCACAAGCCCATTCGACTTCCCAGAAGTCCAAGTCCTAGACGGCCAAAACAACCACCCAAAAGATAATGGGGGAAAATTGGAACTTGCGGGAATATTGCGGTTTTCAAAATCGTAAATATTAATTGACAATTCTTGCTTTGTGCATACAATGTAAATATGATTAATTTCACTTGGGATAATAAGAAGGCTAAATCAAATATAGAGAAACATGGCGTTTCATTTGAAGAAGCAAAAACTGTTTTTTACGATGAAATGGCACTTCAATATTTTGATAATATAAATTCCGATACAGAGGATAGGTTTATAATGCTTGGCCTGTCCGCAAAGCTTCGGCTTTTGGTCGTTGTTTATTGTGAACGTGGGGAAGGTGATATTATTCGTATAATATCCGCCCGAAAAGCCACGAAAAATGAAGGTAAGAATTATGGCGAATAAAATTTTAGATAACGAAATGAAAGATGAATATGATTTTTCAAAAATGAAATCACGCAAAAACCCTTATGCCGCAAAACTTAAAAAGCCAGTTACAATCAGGCTTGGTGATGACGTTGTCGATTATTTCAAAAAAATGGCCGAAGAAACCAATATCCCCTACCAAAGCCTAATCAACCTATATTTACGCGATTGCGTGAAACACGGGAAGAAATTAGAGTTGGATTGGAGAGGCGAGGCGGCGTAATTACAAATTGCCTCCCTTACTTCTTTCTCTTAGCAATTTGGATTTAAGCGGACAAAGATTTTCAAAAAAGCGTCGTTTTGAAAATCTTTGACGTGTTTATTTTTGATTTTTTTGCTTTTCTATTAAATGTAGGCAAGCCTGTATGGTCGCGAGGTAATAATAAAACATCCAACTACGCCAAATAGTTTTGTCATAGTTGTTCTTTTGTTTGCTATTGTGGTGGCGAATCCCAAAATTGTTAGCAATATCAAAAAGGTCAGATTCGTCTTTGCTCATAAGGACTTTTTTTATTTTTGGCCTTAGTATTTCCAAGGCATCAGATAAGTCTCTTACGGCATCGTCACGGTCTATTGCATTTGAATTGCGGTGCCGATACTTTCTTTTAGCGTTTTCAATTTTAGAAATTAGGTTATCGTCATTCGAGAGTATTTTAGCATCCAGTAATGTTGTAAATTCACTTGGTGCTATTTCAACTATTTCACCATAAGTTGTTAATTCATATCCATCTTTATATTTTGAAATAATTTTATTGATTTCGTCTTTAAACAATAATTGCCCCTGCTTAGAATCAAAATTGCTAAAATAAATATAACCGCCATCAAAAGTTGTCACATAATTAGCTTCTAGTGGCAAGCTTACATATTTGAATAGAATTTCAATCGTATCAAAGAGGTCAATTTCGTCATGTTCATTTATAAAATTTGAAAATGGCCATAGGTTGTCTTTCATTTCATTCAATAAAAGATAGGTTGGGATGTCCTCGCCAGCTATACCATTTAGTCTATCATCTTTATAATCGGGGTGATAAAAACCGAAATATTCAGCAAACAAGCCTTTTTCTTCAAATTCTAATATTTTCTTGTTTAATATTGGTTTGATTGTTTCTAGTGGTAGACTTTTAAATTTTCTTTTAAAGCCGTTTCGTTCACTATACAACAATGGGTTTTGATTTTTAGACATTGCTACTTTTTATATTAAATTATTAATGATTACTAGTAACATGGTAATGGCATGATTTTAAGTATAATCGAAATAAACTCAAATTAATTAAAAAACGCCCAAAGGTAACATTGGGCGTTTTTTGAAATATATGCCAACAAAAAAGCAAAAACCACGCTTTTTGATTTTTTGTTGTCGATATGAAAACACCCCCAAACGAGTTTGGGGGTGAGAAATTTTAGCGTTTTGAGAACTGGAATGAACGACGTGCTTTTGCGCGGCCGTATTTTTTACGTTCAACAACACGGCTGTCGCGTGTAAGGTAACCGAATGGTTTCAATACTGGGCGAAGCGCAGGTTCAAAACGGGTTAAAGCAGTTGCGATACCATGACGGATTGCGCCCGCTTGACCAGAAAGGCCGCCACCTTTTACAGTTGCGATAACGTCAAACTCGCTTGTGCGGTTTGTAACTTGACCTGGTTGGTTGATAACCATGCGAAGAACAGGACGTGCGAAATACACTTCTTGATCTTTGCCATTGATAGTGATTTTACCAGAACCGCGTTTTACCCAAACACGTGCAATCGCATTTTTGCGTTTACCAGTTGAATAAGAACGACCCAAAGAATCGATTTGTGGTTCACGAACAACAACTTCAACAACTTTCTCAGTTGTGCCCAAAGCTGCCAAATCTTCAAGAGAATTAACTGTATCAGTCATTATGCAGCCCTTACGTTTTTAGAATTCATTGATTTGAAATCAATTACAGTTGGTTGTTGTGCTTCATGTGGGTGGTTTGTGCCAGCATAAACGTGAAGTTTTTTGAACTGGTTACGCGCCAATGGGCTTTCTTTTGGAAGCATACGAAGAACCGCTTGCTCCAAAACGCGCTCAGGGAAGCGACCATTAAGGATTTTAGCAGGTGTAGTTTCTTTAATGCCGCCTGGGTGACCAGTGTGGCGATAATAAACTTTATTAGTCAATTTTTTGCCAGTGAATTTCACTTTATCGGCATTGATTACAACAACGAAATCACCAACATCAGCGTGTGGGGTGAAATCTGCACGGTGTTTACCGCGAAGGCGCTTTGCAATGAAAGTAGCAAGGCGGCCAACAACAACACCTTCTGCATCAACCACAATCCATTTGCGGTCAGCATCAGCTGTTTTTGCGCTTTTAGTATATGAACTAGACATATGGCGTCCTTATTAGTTAAAAACAAAGGCCGCAATCAATAAATTACGGCACGTGGCGCGCATAGACACTAAAGTTGGTTTTTTGTCAACACACCTACTGTTTTTGGTTTAAAAACAATGGGTTAGACATGTGGTATTATATTACCGCTTTCAAATTGTCTTTCATAATGTTTTTCTTGCAAACAACCCAAACCAATTGATTTTTAAGGTTTTTTACAGGTGCAACTTGTGAATAGATTTCATAGCCATTTTCAGTGAAAATACACTTGTTTTTCAAGGAATTGTAGAAATCATTACTTAATATAATATCGGCTTCAAACTCACGCGTAAGGCCTTCAAGGCGGCTTGCGCGATTTACGGTTGAACCCACTATTACATATGACATATTACGGTTTTTCCCGATTGTGCCGCACGTAACAGGGCCATAATCAAGGCCAATGCCAATATTGATACTTTCTTCGTTGTTTGAATTTCTTTCTTTATTCCAAATTCTTAGCGATTCCATCCAATTGATTGCGCATTTTGCCGCTTTATCGGCATCATATTTGGATTGAATTGGTGCGCCAAATGCAACCATTGCTGCATCGCCAATATATTTTTCCAAAGTTCCATTTTTCTTGAAAACTTCATCTTCAATGATTGAATGGAAATCTTGAAGGATTTTTAATACATCCTCTGGCTCTTTTCCTTGTGAGTGGGTGGTAAAGTTCTTTATATCAACAAAGGCAATTGCGGCATCAATAGTGTTTTTTTTGTTGGTGATTTTATTATTTGACAAAATCTCAAGTAAATTGGGCGAAAAAAACCTTGATAAAGAAGTCTTCTTTTGTTCAAGTGTAAGGAATTGAGTGACCATATTATAATGGTAATTTGCAACAATCGTGAAACCAATTGTCATAAGAATTGCAAGGGCAATATTTTCAAGTGCAATTTTAAAATCAACATTCAGCCCAAGTTGATGATGAACGCTTAAATAAGACAGATATATATATGACATTGCCCAAAATAATGAAATATAAGCACCCAAAGCGCGAACATATTTTGTAGAAAAATATAAAGTGGTCAAAGAATAAATAATGAATAACCATTTTAATTTTTGGTCATTATAGGCACGTAAAAATTCAAGCGTGAATTCTTTGGAGCCAAACGAATATTGCAATAAATTTGGTAAAGCCAAATATGCGCCAAGCCACAAAACATCAATCAACAAGAAAAGATATTTCATCCAAGGTTTATAGCGCCCAGTTTTCGCAATCCATAATTGGGCAAGGCCAATTGGAAGAAAACTAATCGTAAATAAAATATCTTGGTTTTTGTTAGACGCTACATCATTATTGCCGCCAAAATTTTTATTTACAAAAAGGGCAATAAGATCATTGGTGAATAATATAGAGATAAAGGTAAGCCTTAAATATATTTCGCGCAGGAGGCAGTGGTCTTGGCTTTTGACAAGAAATTTATCAAACTCCTTTTGTTCGGGAGTTTTGCTTTTTGAAATAAAACCCAGCTTTTCGCCTAGTTTTGTAGATTTGACCAATTCCATATTCATATGCGTTTAATCATGGTTACATTAGGCCTTTTTAATTGCTCAAATATTTTGTTCATCGATACCCTTGAGTATAGTCTTTTGTAAGCTAACCGAAAAGCCATTTTCTTCAAAAATATTTTTATTTTTCAACGCCTGATATAGATAATTGCTTATTATAATTTGCGCATCCAATTGAGCGGTTTCAATCAGGTTGCTATCATTATTTGATACAAGCTTTTGTATTTTCATTTAATTTTTTATCACTTTGCCTCTATCGTCATCAATAATTGCGAATAGAATGTCTATATTTTCAATCATAATTTTACCCCGCGATATGCTCACTATCCCTTTTCGTGCCCAATTGTTGAGGTATTTATTTATTGTTACCCTTGAAACGCCGGCAATGAAACCAATTTCTTCTTGCTTGATGCGGACAACTTTCTTTTGCTTACTGCCTGAAGATGAATTTTGTCCTGCTTCTATAAGTATTCTGGCGATACTTGATTCAAGTTGTAATGCGTTTGCGTCAATGATGCGGTCACTAACGCGGCGAATTTGCGCGCATAAAAAATTTATTATGTTTTGTGATAATTGGGCGTCTTTTTTGATTGAATTTCTAAAATTATTACTTGTAACGCTTGCCACTTGGCATTTTGCAATTGCAATTGCCGAGGCCGAACGTGGCCCATTATCTAGTACGGCAATCTCACCAAGAAGGTTGCCCTCGGAAACAACATTTAATCCTAATTGACGTCCGTCATTTGCAAATAGACAAACCGATAAATCACCTTCTAAAATAAAGTATAGGCTATTGGCTGCATCGCCATGCTGGAAAAGAATCTGGCCTGGCTCTAGCGTCTTAAAGAGTGCCATTTTGCTAATGTAGTCACGTGTATGGTTCGAAACATCTTTGAAAATGGGATTGCTAGAAAAGAACTCATTCAACGAAAGCGCCACTTTATAATACCCTATATAATTAGTATTTGATTCTTATCAGAAAAAAATAAATATAAACAATGATTTATACGCTATTTTTATAATTAATAACGCAAAAAATATCATTCAATTTAATCTTGATTATACGTATTTTCTTTTTGTGTAAAGCGCTTTGCATAAAATTTTTGGCGAAACTTTTAAAGCAAGGCCTTCCTTCCTGAAACAAAATGGAGAAAATAATGAATAATAATCCAAATCTAAAAATAGCCGCAATTATAAGCTCAGTACTTGCGCTTATGGCGACTTGCGCCAATGCGCAAAATGTTGAAACCAAATGGTCTGTTGGTGGTGGCGTTGCATATTTTTCTGCCCCATTTAAAGGCGCAAAAAATAAAACTGTTCCATTGCCATATATTGGTTATGAAGGCGAAAAATTTAGCGCAAGCATACTTGGCCTATCATATCGTGTTTTTGGCGATGAAAATTTTTCAGTTTCTGCAATTGCAAGCCCAAGATTTCAATTAATCGATCCAAAAGATTCAACATTTATGACCGGCATGTCAAAACGTAAATCAAGTGTTGATATTGGCGTATCTGCGGCATTGAAATCAGATTTTGGTGCTTTCAATGTTGATATCGTTACAGATGCGCTTTCGGTTCACAAAGGCTCGCAAGTAAGTGCCAATTATACATTCCCATTTGAAGTTGGAAAATTGGGTGTGATGCCTTCTGTGGGCGTAACTTGGCAAAGTTCAAAATTAGCGGATTATTATTATGGCGTGCGCGCAAATGAAGTAAAAGCTAATAGGGCAAAATATGTTGTTGGTGATGCAACTATACCGAATTTGGGCCTTAAAATAAGCTATCCCGTAAAAGAAAATATTGATTTAGTAAGCATCAATTCCTTTGAGTTTTTACCAAAAGATATCACTAGAAATAGCATTATTGATAAGAAAACCAATATCGGGTCAATGCTTGCGGTGATTTATAAATTTTAGCTTTGAATTCAAATTTTGCGAATCCTAGCGCTTGCCCCTTACCCAAGCATATTCGCAATTTAGCCAGCCAAGCGCACCCCCACCTTATTTTGCGCTTGGCTGGTTTTAAACTAGCAAAATTATTGAAATGTTTGTTTTCTGAATAGGTATAAATCACCGAATAAAAATTTAAAATCAGATGGCCATTATAGTTTGGCGAAAAATATAATGATTTTTATAATCGCCACTTTGCCAATTTATTATTTTACATGGGTTTTGATGCCCAAAATTGCGATAAATACAAAACAAATACCTAGCATAATTTTTTGATGGCTTATGATAATAGGAATGGCGCGGCAATTCCTTGTTTCTATTGTCTTTTTCTTAGTGAAAGAAACGATTGGACTTTAAAAAGCCTTAGAGCGCGTTTATGGCTTAATATGCCGTGAGATGAGAAAAATCGGGAATATATGCCTAATCTAATGATAATGCTAATTTCGGCATTATTATTCAATTTAATTACCAGAGAAATATTCTCTGATTATATTGATGGAATTTCTCAATTAGCTTTCCCAAATTTCATCGTTCCAGAATATATGGATATAAGAAGTTTGATACATTATGATTTCATGGCGTTTTGCTTTCGAAAATGCGTGGGGTTTTTGGAAAATGGGCATGCTTGCAAATGCCATAATTTTTGGTCTTTACCTTCTGCATTTAGTGTGGCGATTGCCGTCAATTATCATAAGTAATATTTCATATTCCTATACCTCGCAAAGATATAAAAGCAATTATTTCGCCTTAATAGTTCATGGTGTTGAGGGTGTAATTCTGCTTTGTGCTATTGTTTATGTCATTATGTAAAGTTCTGAAATCATTGTGTTAAATTTTAATCATTAGCAAAATTGATAATTTTTCTTTTTTTTGCATCCTTAAAAAAAATTAATCTAATTAATCGCGGCTTTTGTGCATTATATGTAAACATTTTTACACAACCCATCGCGAAAATAATGGATAACCTATGGGTACAGTTTGGTGAAAATCGGCAAATTATTTTGCCTTTTCAAATTGTTTTTTGCTTTAACTTAGCCGTGCTTCTTGTTCCCTTCCTTACCACTTGAAGCGCGGCTCTTTTTTAAGTTTAAAATTGAGTAAGCATGAAAGAAAATTCGCCTAGAGCTGTTATTGAAGATGCAAAATCAAATGATAATTTATTTGTATCGCGAAATTTTGAAGCGCTAATCTTAGCGGCAACAATTATATTAATTTCATTAGGTTTTTCGATTTGTTTTGCTTTACTGCATGTCGCAATTACGGCGCCTGAAAAAATATCTGTAATTTTTTATGGCGCGATTTTACTTGTAATTTTTTGCCAATTCATTGGTGCGATTGTGTCCCATTATACCCAGAATTTAATTTGGTGGACAAAGCTTCGTATGTTAAGAAAAACGTTTTTTGCAATGTTTGAGAAAAAAGGCTTTGTGTCGAGAAACTATATTTTTATTGCGGTTTTTGTAGCAATAATAATTAATTTAATCGTCTATAAAATTCTATATTTGCGCATAAATCCAATAATGACCCTAATTAGCGTAAAGCTTATTCATTGATTTTTATTGGTGCTTTTATAAGTTTTCTTTGCGAAATAATTGTTCCAATTCCAATCATTAATGCGAAAACCAAAAGCCAAGAAACGCGTGCCTGATATCTATCAAAAACACCAGAACCTAAAGCGCATAGGAAGTTATTCCCAAGCAAAAATACAATTGTAAATAATGGCAGAAGACTTTTATTGTCGCGCAAATTCATTAGTGATAAAATTGATAATAGAGACACTAAAATCAATGATAATGGGAACACAATATTATCAATATTAGCCAGTAATTGATATGGCAAAGCATCATTCGCCTGTTTGGTTTTAAAGAAAGTATCGCGGGCATTCATTCCATAAAAAATACGTAAAACCCCACGAACCGAACTTCTTGCCACAGACGAATTTAATTCTTTTGCCGGCGCATGAACAACAAAGGTTCGTTTAAAATCATTGAATGCATGAATGGCAACGTCTTTTGGATAGGTTGCAATAGTATCACGCACGATGAATTGCGCCTCATTGCTAAAGCCGCGGAAACTTCCGAGACTTTTATCTAATGGGCTTTTTCGTGACCAAAGGAAAAAATCTGATGAGTTTGGAATTGCATGCGTAAATTTACAAATTTTCAGCTGCTGGGTTGAACATGCCTGTTCAAGATAAAGTGTTGCCGTGCCATTTTGTATTAAATTAGCAAGTGCAAAAACACTTGATGCAGGCGATAATTTCCATGTTTTATAATAATATGCGTTAAGACCAACAACATAAGCCGCCGCAAATGCCAAAAGCCCAAGACCACGACCAAGAGTTTTTAAATTTGCTTTTGTATCTTCGGCGCGAATTAGAATTACGAATGCGCTAAAAATCACCAAACCAACACCAAGATAAATGTTGGTAATATGTGCCATTGCCGAAAAAACGACCAAAACTTTAAGATAATTTTTTTCTAAAATGCTTATTTTTTTGCGATGGAATAAAAGGATATAAAGTCCCAAAAACATGATTGGGGTAAAAATATCCGCCATAATTTGTGCGCTAACATATGGAAGGCTTGAAAATAATGTTAGGCCTATGATTTGCAAGGTATAAAGTTTAAGGTTAACTTTGCCAAAGCTTATTTTATTCACCAAATATATAAGGTGGGCAACAATAAGACCCTGCGCAATTGCAATTGGCCATGGCGTGCCAAATATGCGCCCAATTAAAGTGAAATTCCCATAAACTGGAAGGCGATAAAATCTTACCCAACTTGCAAGATAATCAGCTGAATCTTGAAAAAGAAAAACATAACCATTGTAAAAAGCAGGAATGGTCAAGATTAATGCGCAAGCAAAAATCACCGCAAAATTAGTTATTTGCGTTTTATATAGCGTAAAATATTTTTCCACTAATTCCAATTTTCCACTCTTCAAATCAACATTCATAAAATTTGCCAAAACCTATATTTTATCAAGCAATATTTTTAATCTTGCCGTAAAATGTTGCATATGCACAATTTTTGAACTTTTTCAATTAGATTCTTTTAAAATCGTCTAAAAACTTGCCCTTTTTATGCTATAAAATGAAAACTTTCCCCATAATAATATAAAAACACGACAAATTGTAACCAAAGCGATTAAATTTCGTATAAGATAACATCAAGAAAGACAAAGCATGTTATTTTATTTTCTATATTTCCTAGCCGGCGCATTAACAATTTTAAGCCCATGTATTTTGCCGATTTTACCATTCGTATTTGCGCGTTCTGATAGATCATTTTGGCAATCGCAATTTCCAATTCTTTTGGGGCTTATTTTAAGCTTTGTTTTAGTCTCATCACTTGCGGCAATTGGTGGGGCATGGGTACAAAGCGCAAATGAGATTGCGCGTAATATTGCCCTTTTTGCGTTTGCAATTTTTGGGATTTTGCTTTTGCTACCCCAATTATCAGAATATGTGATGCGCCCATTTGTTCGACTTGGTTCAAAAATATCAAATATTTCGGGTGGTGGATTTGGTGGTTCGTTTTTAATTGGTGTTGCAACAGGGCTTTTATGGGCACCTTGCGCTGGGCCGATTTTAGGGATTGTATTGGTAAGCGCCGCAACAAATGGTGCAAATTTTGTTCTGTTCATTGCGCTTTCGCTCTACGCGCTTGGCGCGGCATGTTCAATTGCAATAGCTTTATTTGCGGGAAGCAAAGTTTTTGGCGCATTGAAAAAAGGTCTTGGGATTGGTGAAAATATCAAAAAAGCACTTGGGGTTTTAGTTTTAATTGGCGTTGGCCTAATCGCAACGGGTTTTGACAGAAAAATCCTTACCCAATATTCGGCAGCAAATACCAATAAAATTGAACAAGCGCTTTTGGATAGGTTTTCAAAAGATAATAAAGTCAAAAAAATGGCGGATTTTGAAGGCAAAATGCCATCAATTCAAACCACTGGCGCATGGTTAAATTCAAAACCAATTACGAATGAAGAATTAAAAGGCAAAGTGGTTTTAATAGATTTTTGGACTTATTCATGCATAAATTGCCTACGAACTTTGCCTTATGTGAAAGCGTGGAATGAAAAATATGCCAAAGATGGCTTGGTCATTATCGGCGTTCATTCACCTGAATTTGCATTCGAAAGAAATTATGAAAATGTGAAAAAGGCGGTTCAAGATTTAGGTATAAAATATCCTATTGTGTTGGATAATGATTTATCAATCTGGCAATCATTCAATAATCAATATTGGCCTGCGCATTATTTTATCGATAAAGATGGCAATATTCGCGCCCATCATTTTGGTGAGGGGAATTATGATGAAAGCGAAAAAATCATCCAAATGCTTTTGAAAGAAACCGGCAAAAACCCAAAATTTGGCGAAACCAAAATCAATGCCAATGATATTGGTAAACAGGCCAAGGAAGATGAAATTGGTTCGCCTGAAACCTATATTGGCTATGAAAGAAGCGAAAATTTCAATTCACCACAAAATATAAAACAAGACGAAGCCCAAAATTACACGCGCGGCAAAAGTATTTTAAATTCCCAAAGCCTTGCAGGAAATTGGACAATCGAAGGCCAAAGCGCAACTTTAAATTCGCACCAAGGTTCAATATATTATCGCTTTAAAGCGCGCGATCTTCATCTGGTTTTAGGGCCAAGTGAAAAGGGCAAGCCAATAAGATTTAAAGTTTTGATTGATGGAAAACCACCAATTGCAAATCACGGCCTTGATATTGATGAAAATGGCAATGGCACAATCACTGATGAGCGCCTTTATCAATTAATCCGTATCCAAGGCGATATTGGCGAACATGATTTTGAAATTCAATTCTTAGAAAAAGGCGCGAAAGCCTATGCATTCACTTTTGGATAATTGTAACCAAATGGCATTTCAAAACGTATAGTAGGTAAGGAGAGTATAATGAACCGTCGATTATTTCTTGCCAATATGATTTTCACAAGTTTTGCAGCATCTGCATGTCAGGCAAAACCACAAAAAGAAATTGATGCACCATTTAAACTATCGGATGCAGAATGGAAAGCACGCCTTACGCCGCTACAATATAATATTTTGCGCCACGAAGGCACAGAAGCGCCGTTTACTTCAAAACTTTTGGATGAGCATGGCAAAGGAATTTTTGCCTGTGTTGGCTGTGATAATCCATTATTCACTTCAAATACAAAATTTGATTCAGGAACAGGTTGGCCCAGTTTTTATGATGAAATCAAAGGCGCATTGGGCAAGAAAAGCGATATGTTAATTGGCGAATTACGAACCGCATATTATTGCGCCAATTGCGGTGGTCATCATGGTCATGTTTTCCCTGACGGGCCCGAGCCAACAGGTCTAAGATATTGTTCAAATGGTGCGGTTTTGAAATTTATTCCGCAAAAGGTGTAAAATGCGCAAAACATATTTTTTATTACCAATTCTGATTTTGGGCGCTTGCACGAAAACCAGTGCCGAACCAATTTTTAATCCTGATGGTCTTGAAAAAGCGGTCTTTGCGGGTGGTTGCTTTTGGTCAACCCAAAAGGCATTTGACCATGTCACTGGCGTGGTTCGAACCCGCGCGGGCTTTATGGGCGGTAATGTTGAAAACCCAAGCTATGACGATGTTTCAAGCCAAACCACAGGCCATAAAGAGGCCGTGGAGGTTTTTTATGATCCCAAAAAAGTAAGTTTCAATCAATTGCTTGATACTTATTGGCATTCAACCGACCCAACCAATGAAAATGGCGTAATTTGTGATTTTGGCCCCGAATATGAAACCGCGATTTTCACTTATTCGGATGAGCAATTAAAGCAAGCCAATCAATCAAAAGAAGAAACCCAAAAGCAATTGACAAAACCAATTGTCACCGAAATTGTGGCCTCAAGCAGTGTGAAACTTCCATTTTTTGCCGCAGAGGAATATCACCAACATTATTGGAAAACCAATTCTTTTGCTTATAATTCATATCGTGTTGGCTGTGGGCGCGATAATGCCTTAAAGAAAATTTGGGGCGATAAAGCGCCGCATTGATGAGATTGTCATCCCCGAAAATTTCAAAGAAATTTATCGGGGATCTTGTCGAATAACCCACGAGATCCCCGATATTTTTATTGCATAAAAATTCGGGGATGACAGTAAGATTATCACTCAACTACTTTGAAAACATCGCAATTGCCATTGTCTTTGATACCCTCTGGCAAATCTTGTTTGTCATCGCCAATCCAACCTGTTTGCAATACTAATTTAGTGCGCCGTGCAAAGGCATTGGCTTGCCAACGCCCCGATTGCCCCTGCGCAATGCGGGAGCGAACATAGGTAAGGTTTAAAAGGTCAAAATCTTCTTCATTAAGGCCGTGTTTAATGCTCGAACACCATTTTTGAATGTTGAAATTGCATTGTTCAGTTTTAACACCTTGATAAATACCACCACAAAGCCCGCCATACCAATGTAAAATTGAATAGGCGCGCCCACGTTTCTTTTGTGCATCAAGGCCAAGATAGAGTTTGCGAATTGTGGTTACATCGGCAGGGTTAAGAAGATAATATTGATTATTATATTTCAAAAACCCTTGTTGAATTGCCAAATCAATGCCCCATTTAACCTGCTTATCGCTTGGACTTGGGAAAAGGGCGTTAAGTTTTGGCGCAAGGTCATTTAGAAAATCAATGAATTTTTCGGTCTGCACTTGGCGCATTGTAAGGGAATTAAAAAGCGCCTGATATTCGCCATCAATGATTGGGTTTAATTTCCCTTTCTCATCATGCGCGGCAAGGATTTGATCTTTGCAGCTTTGGGCAACAGGATTATTCAAACAATCAGATGAAAATGCCAATTTGCCATATTGCGGCATTATGCTTTGAATATTTTGGTCAAATTCCTCTTGGGTTTTGAATTTGGCGCGATATCTTATGAATAAATCTTGCAATGAATTTTGCCCGTAATTCCATTGCAAAACCCCAACTGATAGGGTTTGCGCATCAAAATTACCAACGGGCGTTGCCCAGCAACCATTGGTTTCATACAAAGAAGTGCGATATAAAGCGTCAAATAATTCTTTACGCCCATAATTTATGGCTTTGAGTGGGGCAAGTGTTTCATCGCTAAGTATGATTTTGCTATCATCTTGCACTTTCAAACAGGCGGCATGCGCCAAATTTGGAAAACAAATCAAACCCAAAGCCATAAATATTTTACGCATTTTCAATCCCTTATGCTATTATCCATTTTGTGGCAATTTGCCCGACTTTTTGCAAGACTAATTCGTCAATGGCGCGCATATCATCATAATATTTATCGGCCTGATAAAAGCAAGTAATGATATGGGCGGGTTTGTTTTTGGGCCAAATTATTCCAATATCATTATATTGATTGGCCATTTTTTCATCTTGCCCCGTTCCAGTTTTATGACCAAAAGTCCAATCTTTTGGCAAACCTGCAATTATACGCTTTTGGCCCGTCTCACATTCAATCATAAATTGGATTAATAATTTACGTGATTTTTCGCTTAAAAAATTGGGTTCAAGGATTTTCTTAATATCATCCGCAAAGGCCAATGGCGAAGTCGTATTTTCAATTGTATTTGGTAAAACAAGGCTCATGCCTGGCTCATCAAGGGTAAGATTTGTTATATTATCGCCAATATTATTTATCCATTTTGTAAATCCTGCTGGCCCACCAATATAAGGCAAAAGTGCGTTTGTTGTGATATTATCGCTAAATACAATTATTGCTTTAACGGCCTCATAAATTGAGATTTTACCTTTCTTTGCGGCTTCTTTTGCATAATCGCTATAAAATCTAAGGCCAGTGTCTTTAATCGGAATTTCTTGTTCTAATTTAAGTTTGCCTTTATCGACATCTTGCAAAATCATTGCCGCCAAAAATAATTTAAAGGTCGAGCACATGGCAAATCTTTCATTAGCGCGGTAAGAAATTGATTTTTGGGTTTGGCTATTAATAATAAAAACCCCAAGCCTTCCGCCATGTTCTTTTTCAAGTGCGGCAAAGTCAGGAAAGTTCGTATCAAGCTTTTTAACTTCTGGCTTTGCGAATGCATCACAACCCTGCAAAATTGGTGCGGCAGAAAATAAAAGTGATGCGCCTAAAAAATCGCGTTTTGATAAATTAATTTGTGACATTTGAACCTCTCAACTATTCCCATTGTAATAATTTGAATTTGCCCTATTGTAAAAGTATTATTAATTTGATTAGCTAATACTTTTTTTATGGTATAAAATGTCGCTTACGGAAATTTCGCTTAATGTTTTACGTGCTTTTGATGCATCCGCAAGGCATTTGAATTTCACCTCTGCCTCCAAGGAATTATTTGTAACACAGGCGGCGGTGGCACACCAAGTTAAGGCACTAGAAGACTATCTTGAAAAGCCTTTATTTAACCGCCTTGCGCGTGGGCTTGCCCTTACCGATGCGGGGGCAAATCTTGCGCCAATCATTGCCAAATCACTTGAAGATATTGGCAATGCACTTGAAATGATAAAGGGCGATGCACGCAAAGAGGTTTTGCATATTGGTGTGGTTGGCACATTTGCAATTGGCTTTTTAATGCCAAGGCTTGAAGATTTTCACACAAAATATCCCGATATTAAAATAAGGCTTCATGTGAATAATAATGTGCCTGATTTATTAAACGAACATCTGGATTTTGCCATAAGATTTGGGGAAGGGGCATGGCATTCATTACGCGCCCATTTTCTAATGAAAGCGCCAATGACGCCATTATGCAGCCCGCAAATCGCCGCAAAAATCCGAAAGCCAGAGGATTTGGCGAATTTTGAACTTTTGCGCTCTTACCGAAAACTTGAATGGACAAAATGGTTTGGCGAATGTGGCATTAGAAATATTCAGGCGCAGGGGCCAATTTTTGATAATTCGCGCTCAATCGGTGATGCCGCCGCAATCGGCATTGGAATTGGCCTTTTGCCATATAAATTATTCCAATCTGAAATAGAGGCAGGCAAATTAATACGCCCATTTGATCAATGTGTTGATGCAGGTTCATATTACCTAACCCATTTAGTGCAAAACCCAATGAGTGATGCAATGAATGTTTTTGCTGATTGGATAATGAAAGAATGTGCGCATTTTTAATTGATTTAAGTTGTGAAAATTACTAGTGACAGGCGTGATTGAAAATTTCCAACATACAAAGGGTCATTATCCCGTTATGCTGCCAGAGGTTTTGGCGGCATTAAACCCGCAAGACGGGCAGGTGATTGTTGATGGCACTTTTGGCGGCGGATCTTATAGCCGTGCAATATTAGAATGCGCAAATTGCAAAGTCATTGGCCTTGATAGGGATAAAAGCGCAATCGAACGTGGTAATGAAATTGCCAAAAATTATGATGGGCGGCTTTCATTAATTCAAACCCAATTCGGCGAAATTGCCAATCTTGAATTGGGGGAAATTGATGCGGTGGTTTTGGATATTGGTGTTTCATCTTACCAAATTGATCAAGCAGAGCGTGGCTTTTCATTCAATAAAGACGGCCCACTTGATATGCGCATGGGCGATGGCGAAACCGCCGCCGAAGTTTTGGCAACACGTAGTGAGGCCGAAATTGCAAAAATCTTCTGGGATTATGGCGAAGAAAAAAATAGCCGCCGCATTGCGCGCGCAATTGTGAATGATAGGGATGAAAAACCCTTTGTTTCCACCCTGCAATTAGCTGGATTGTGTGAGCGGGTTTATGGCCATAAAAAAGAAAAAATCCACCCTGCAACCCGCGTTTTCCAAGCCTTAAGAATTTATGTTAATGATGAATTGGGTGAATTGGAGCGTGCCCTTGATGGCGCTTATAAAATCTTAAAACCTAATGGGCGCATTGTTATTGTAACTTTCCATTCTTTAGAAGATAGAATTGTAAAAAACTTTTTTAATGAGCGCGCCAAAATTTCCCAAGGTTCACGCTTTGCACCAGTATTAGAAGAAATAAAGCCAACATTGGAATTATTATATCGCAAACCTGTTATTGCATCCGATAAAGAAATATCGGAAAACCCGCGTTCGCGCAGTGCAAAATTACGTGCAGTTATAAAATTATAAATTAACATATTGGTAACCCGATTTTTACCTTTATTTAAGCATAATCAGCTCAAGCATTTTTGAATATAGGTAGTTTGGGGCACGCTTTGGTTAAGCAAAAGCATTTTCTTTTGGGTTTTGGGTTTTTGGCATGTTTGGTTCCACTTTATTGGGCCAAAGCCGAAGCCGATAAAATGCGCGACCATATGCAACAATTACAATCTGATGTTGCCAAAGAACAAAAAGAAATCCACACCCTTGAGGCCGAACTTGCATATTTAAATACTTATGAGCGGATTGAAAAAACTGCCAAAGAAAATCTTGGCCTTGTTGCGCAAGATGCAAGTCAATTCATTGATATGAATGAAATTGATAATTATGCCCCAATTCATCAAGAACAAGTGCCAAATCCTACAAATCCGCCTACCACAAAAGATGAAATTGCCCCAAAGCCTGAAAATGAGGCAAAAAAATGAGCGCGCGCAAAAAGCCATTTGATTTTTTTGGGAATATGATTGCCAAAGCAAAAAACAAAAGCAAAGATTTTGTTGATGCGCAGGATGCAAAAGATTCTGAATTTGTTGATAAGACTGCAACCCTCCGCCCCATGCTAAAAAGCCAATTTTTGGGCTTGGTATTTTTGGGCGGATTTTCATTAATTGGTGCAAAATTAGCCTATGTAACTTTATTCAGACCATTTGATGAAGCAAGATCTTCGGCACGCGCCGAAACCCAAAGAATTACTGGGCGCGCCGATATTGTCGATAGAAATGGGGTTTTACTTGCAACATCATTGGCAAGTTTTGCGCTTTATGCCAATCCACGCGAAATTTGGGATGCACGCGAAACCGCAATTGCAATCCGAAGTATTTTTCCCGACCTTAATGAACAAGATTTGATAACGAAATTATCAAATAAAAACCGCCCATTGGTTTGGATAAAGCGCCGCCTTACACCGCAACAAAAACAACAAATTTGGGAATTAGGTCAACCTGGCCTCGCTTTTGAACAAGAAACCCGCCGCATATATCCAAATGGTGAACTTGCGGGGCATTTGCTGGGCGGCAATAATGGCGAAGGTAAGGGCATTATTGGCCTTGAAAACACCTATCAAGCGCAATTGGAAAATAAAGGCCAAGAGCCGTTAAAAACCTCAATCGATAGCCGTGTTCAATATATAGTTGAGCAAGAACTTGCCCAAGCGGTTACAAAATATCACGCAACATCTGGCGCTGCATTAATAATGGATATCACCAATGGTGAGATTTTGGCAGCAGCGTCAAACCCAACGTTAAACCCCAATAAATTTGGCGCAAAAGGTATTGATTCGCAGAAGAATAATTACCTTTCTAATACTTTTGAAATGGGTTCTACTTTTAAAGCATTCACCTTTGCGGTGGCTTTAAATGATGGAAAAATCACACCAAATTCAACCTTTAATGTAAGCCAGCCAATTAATGTTGGCGGTTTTGATATTTCTGATTTGCACTCCGTCGGAACTATCGCTGATGCGCGCACAATTTTGGCGGAATCTTCAAACATAGGAACGGTGCAAATTGCACGTCTTGTTGGTTCACAAAGATTAAAAACCTTCTTTAATGATTTGGGGCTTTTGAAAAAAATAAGCGGCGGGCTTTATGGGGCATCAAACCCTTCTGCACCTGAAAGATGGGCTTCAACCGAAACCGCAACTATTGCCTTTGGGCAAGGTATAAGGGTTTCACCATTGGCGGTAATTGCCGCTTATGCCGCGATTGCCAATGGTGGCAATTATATTGATCCAACTTTCTTGGTTCGTGACCCTGCAACACCACTTAAAGCAACGCGCGTTATTTCGCCGGAGGCATCGCGCCAAATCCTTGAATTATTGCGCGGTGTTGTTACAAGCGGAACAGGTAAATCCGCCGATGTCCCTGCCTATCCAGTTGCCGGAAAGACCGGTACCGCCGATGTCGCGGGTAAGGGTGGATATGAAACTAATAAAAGGGTTTCATCATTTGCGGGTGTATTCCCTGCAAATAATCCAAGATATGCAATTTTGGTTTTGGTGAATGAACCAAAGTCAATTGATGGTGGTCCTGCGACCGCGGCAATTGTTGCTGCGCCTTATGTTGCAAAAATAATTGCACGAATAGGACCAATTTTGGAAATTGCGCCGCAGCGCGTTATTGCGCAAGCGCAAACTTCTGCTATGGATGTGCAAACCAAATCAAGCGCACCGCAAGCAAATTTGCCTAATACCAAAATTGCCAAGCCAATTAGTATAGGGGCACGATAGCTTCGGTCATACAAGGTACTTTGTTACAAATGACCCAAGATAAAAGTTACGACTTAAAAGAGCTTCTTTCCAACCCGATTAATGATGAATATGGCGCAATTAAAATAAGCGGCCTTGCATCTGATAGCCGCAAAGTCAAAAACGGTGATTTATTCTTTGCCCTTCAAGGTGTTCTTAAAAATGGTGCTGATTTTGCCAAAGCTGCGCAAATTGCGGGCGCGGCGGCAATTGTTTCAGAAGTGAATGTTGATGGCGTATCAATACCGCAAATCATTGTAAAAGATGCGCGCGATGCATTATCACATGCGGCGGCAATCTTTTATCCTGCGCAACCTGAAACAATAATCGCAATTACTGGCACGAATGGTAAAAGCTCTACGGTTGATTTTTTAAGGCAGATTTGGGCGGCCTGTGGACATCGCGCAGCATCACTTGGAACGCTTGGTGCAATTACCCCTGAAGGTTCGGTAAATCTTGGTTTTACAACACCTGACCCAATATCATTACATGCCAATTTAGAGGATTTGGCGCAAAGAAATATTACCCATGTTGCAATGGAATCATCATCACATGCATTGGTGCAAAAACGTATGCATGGCGTGAAATTAAAGGCGGGTGGTTTTTCAAACCTTACCCAAGATCACCTTGATTACCATGAAACTATGGATTCTTATGCCGAAGCGAAAATGCTTTTATTCACTGATTTATTGCCAAAATCATCGCCTGCGGTGGTGAATGCTGATGCTGAATATGCACCAAAATATGAAGAGGCGGCAATTAATTCAGGGCTTGATTTAAAGCTTGTTGGTTGGCGCGGTAATTATTTAAAAATTCAAGAATTATGGCCAAAGCCTGCGTCACAACGCGTTGATTATCGCTTTGAAAATAAAACATACCCCGTTGAAATCCCCCTTATTGGTGAGTTTCAGGCATTGAATGCCACAATGGCAGCAGGCCTTGCGCTTTCTTTGGGTGAAAAGCCAGAGAATGTGTTTAAAGCATTAACTGAATTAAGGCCTGTTAAGGGGCGTATGGAACATATTGGTCAAACCAAAGAAGGCGCGCATATTTTTGTTGATTATGCACACACGCCTGATGGTTTGGATGTTTTATTACGCGCGGTTCGCCCACATGCGCCGGGCAAAATCATTCTTGTTTTTGGTTGCGGCGGTGATAGGGATAAGACAAAGCGCCCTAAAATGGGTGCAATTGGTGCAAAACATGCCGATATTATAATTGTAACCGATGATAATCCGCGCACCGAAGATGCCCAGATAATTCGCCGCGAAATCATGGTTGCAGTGCCCCAAGCCCAAGAAATCGCCGATAGAAAAACGGCAATTGAAACCGCAATAAAAATGGCGGGAGCTGGTGATGCCGTAATTATCGCGGGTAAAGGCCATGAAACAGGGCAGATTGTAATGGATAAAATCCTTCCATTCTCTGACCAAGAAACGGCAATTGATTATTTGAATGCAAATGGGGGTCAAATTGTCTAACCCGCTTTGGAGTGCCAAAGAAATTGCCGAAGCAACCAATGGTCAAATTATTGGTGATTTTAGTGCAAATGGCGTTGAAATCGATTCACGTGCCGTTAGTGCCAATGATTTATTCATTGCGCTTAAAGTTGAACGTGATGGTCATGATTTTGTGCAAATGGCATTAGAAAAAGGCGCAAGTGGCGCTTTAATTCATCACAAAGGCGCAGTTCACAATGCTCAAGGTGCAGTCCTGTGCCAAGATACAATGCTTGGCCTTGAAAATATGGGCGCTTATGCACGCCGACGCGCCACAATAACAAAACGCGTTGCGGTTACTGGTTCGGTTGGCAAAACTACGGTTAAAGAATTAACTGCGGCGGCTTTATCGGCGTCTGGTAAAACCCATAAATCGGTTAAATCATATAATAATCATTGGGGTGTTCCGCTTACACTTGCGCGCCTTCCACAAGATGCAAGGTTTGGGGTTTTTGAAATTGGTATGAACCATGCAGGTGAGATCGCAAGGCTTTCCCCCCAAGTTCGCCCACATGTCGCAGCAATAACAACTGTTGCCCCTGTTCATATCGAACATTTCGGAAGCCTTGAAGCAATTGCCGATGCAAAGGCAGAAATCTTTTTGGGTGTTGAACATGGCGGGTCTGTTCTTATACCTGCTGATAATCCAATGACTTCAAGATTATTGGCGCGCGCCAAAGATATTGATGGCATTAAAGCACTTACTTTTGGTAAGGCCGATAATGCCGATGCCCATATTATTGATGTGCGTACGGATAATAAAATCCGCCATATTCGCGCAAATATTTTGGGTGAGAATGTGGAATGGCAAATAACCGAACCTGGTGATCATTGGATTTCAAACGGCCTTTGCGCCCTTACCCTAGTTGCCCTCGCAGGTGGGGAGATTGAGGCGGCGGCAAGCGTTTTGTCAAACTTTGGCGCACTGGATGGTCGCGGTGCGGTTAAAAAAATTGCCTTTGCCAAAGGCGGTGAATTTACCCTTGTCGATGAAGCTTATAATGCAAATCCGACATCTGTTGCGGGCGCTCTAAGCGCGTTATCACACCGCGAAGGAAGCCGCCGAATTGCGGTTTTGGGTGATATGCTTGAACTTGGTGAAAAAGAAAACGAATATCATGCAGGCTTGGTTGAACCAATTTTGGCATCAAAACCTGATTTAGTTTTCCTATCTGGAAACCGCATGAAGCATCTTTGGGATGTCATTCCTGAACAAATGCGCGGCGCTTATGCACAAAATTCAAAGGAATTAGCACCTTTTGTGTGTGAAGCTATTTTACCAGACGATGTAATCATGGTTAAAGGTTCAAATGGTTCGCACATGAATGTGATTGTGGCCGCACTTGGTTCGCTTAAACATTAAGCAAAAATATCGAATAAAAGGGTTTGGAACAAAGATGTTTTATGAATTATTCCACAATCAGTTCAATCTTTTAAATTACATCACTTTCCGAACTGGCCTTGCGCTTGCAACTGCGGCTTTTGTGATTTTGGTTTTTGGCGGTCATATTATTGATTTTATGCGCGTTAAACAGGGTCGCGGTCAACCAATTCGAAAACTAGGGCCAGAAAGCCATTTTGCAAAACAAGGCACACCAACAATGGGCGGCGCAATGATTTTGGGCGCTATCGGCCTTGGGGTTTTTCTTTGGGGTGATTTGAAAAATCATTATTTGCAAATTGTTATGTTCGTAATGTTTGGTTTTGGCATAATTGGTTTCATTGACGATTATCGCAAAGTTAAAAAACAACATGAAGATGGCCTTTCTTCAAAAATGCGTCTTTTGGGCGAGTTTGTGATTGCCTTTGTCGCCTGTTATTTCATTGCTCAATGGCAAAATTCAACCTCAACTGAAAGCCCGCATTTGGGTTATTCAATTGCCTTTCCATTTTTGAAAAATGTTCTTTGGGATGTTGGGCCATTTGTATTTTTATTTGGCCTTATTGTTATTGTTGGCTTTGGTAATGCGGTTAATTTTACCGATGGTCTTGATGGCTTGGCAATTATGCCTGTTATGATTGCGTCATCAACTTTTGGCCTGATTGTTTATTTGGTGGGTAATTATAAATTTTCAGAATATCTAACTTTGCACCATGTTAAAGATGTTGGTGAGGTAGCGGTAATAATGGGCGCTGTTCTTGGCTCTGGCCTTGGGTTTTTGTGGTATAATGCCCCGCCTGCGCAAATTTTTATGGGTGATACAGGATCTTTATCTTTAGGTGGAACTTTGGGTGTTGTTGCGGTTGCCGCCAAGCATGAATTTGTTTTGGCAATCGTTGGCTTTGTTTTTGTGATGGAACTTTTAAGCGTGGTTGCACAGGTTACATCATTTAAATTAACGGGAAAACGCGTTTTATTAATGGCGCCATTACATCACCATTTTGAAAAACTTAATTGGAAAGAGCCGACAATCGTTATTCGGTTCTGGATTATGGCAACGATTTTTGCACTTATTGGCTTGGCAACCCTTAAATTACGATAGGTTTTTAAGCCATGTTCAAAATCACCACTTTCAAAGATAAAAAAGTTGCGGTGTTTGGGCTTGGCCGAACTGGAAACCCATGCGCTTTGGCTTTGCAAGAAGGTGGGGCAATTGTTTATGCATGGGATGATAATGAAAAGACCCGCGAAAATGCCGCAAATCTTGGCGTAAATCTTGGTGATTTAAACCAAATTGATTTTGACGAAATCTATGCACTAGTCATGAGCCCTGGGGTGCCAATTTATGGCCCGAAAATGCATTGGGCGGCAAGAAAAGCGGTTGAAAAAAATGTGCCAATCATTGGCGATATTGAAATTTTTGCTCGCGAAATTAATATATTACCACCTGAAAGCGCCCCAAAAACTATTGGCATAACTGGCACGAATGGCAAATCAACCACAACCGCATTAATCGCACATATTTTACAATTTGCGGGCAAAGATGTGCGCATGGGCGGTAATATTGGCACAGGCATCCTGTCCTTAGATCCGCCGCGTGCTGGCGCTTATTATGTGCTTGAGCTTTCATCTTATCAATTGGATTTAGCCAAAAGCCTTCGCCTTGATGTTGCAGTTCAACTTAATATTTCCGAAGACCATCTTGAGCGTCATGGAAATATGGAACGCTATGTTGCCGCAAAGCGCAATATTTTCGCCAATCAAACCAAATTGGACACCGCAATCATCGGCGTTGATGATGAATGGGGCGAGGCGCAATGTACAAATTTTGTAGCCGCCGGTAATCGTTTCATCGTTCCAATATCATCATGGCAATTTGTAAGCCCTGGTGTTTGTGCCGTTAGTGGTGTTTTGTGGGATGCAGGAACAGGCCGTGCCAAAGAGGTTGCCGACCTTCGCCTTGCCAAGGCACTCCCTGGTGCACATAATGGGCAAAATGCGGCGGCAGCCTATGCGGCATGTAAGGCGCTTGGCCTTTCGACCGAAATAATTGTGCAAGCAATAATGAACTTTGGCGGCCTTAAACATCGCCTTCAAGAAGTTGATAAAATTGGCAATGTGAAATTCTATAATGATTCCAAAGCCACAAATGCCGATGCTTCATTGCAGGCATTAAAAGCATTCGATAAATTACGTTGGATAGTTGGCGGGGAGGCTAAAACTGATGGCATTGACCCACTAATCCCATATTTCAATAAAATCACCAAAGCCTATTTAATCGGCGCGGCAAGTGATAGATTTGCCAAAACCCTAAAAGATGTTCCACACCAAAAATGCGGCGATATGAAAGCTGCGGTTCGCGCGGCATTTGAAGACGCCAAAGCAAATTATCCAAACGAAGAATTGGTAGTTCTATCCCCCGCCTGTGCAAGTTTTGACCAATATAAGGATTTTGAGGCGCGCGGTGATGATTTCATTGATGTTGTAACACAAATTGCATCTGAATCTGCGTCTGATTTAGGTGAAAATGTAATTCCTTTCACCACTCTTTAACCATATTTGCGGCAATGATGACCTAAGGATTTAGGTTATGAGCGGCAAAATTTCACCTTTTGGGTTAAGCGTAAAAATAAAACAATGGTGGGATAATATTGACCATGTGTCATTCATTTTGGTTTGCCTTCTTATTTCAATTGGCGTGATTTTATCCTTTGGCTCATCGGTCACGGCAACCGAAGATTTACATATCCAAAACCAATTTTATTTTGTTTATAAACAAACCGCCTTTGCCTTAATTGGCTTTTCGATTTTGATTTTTCTATCAAATCTATCAATCGATAATATAAGGCGCACCACAATAATTCTTTATCTAATTGCCTTTGCAATTTTGGTTTCGATTTTGGTTTTTGGTCATAGTGCAAAAGGCGCGCAAAGGTGGCTTAAAATTGGTGGTTTTGGCCTTCAGCCGTCTGAAATAATAAAACCATGCGCCATTGTTTTGGTTGCATGGGTCTTAACGCGCCGCATTTATGATAAAGAATTTAAGGGTGAATTATTGGCAATTGCGCTTGTGGCCTTACCAATTTCAATCTTCCTTTTACAGCCCGATGTTGGGCAAACCCTTTTATTGACAATTGCTTTTGTTTCAACATTTTGGATTGCAGGAATTGGCATTAAATGGATTATTGGAATAAGCGGCGTTGCAATGGCGGGTGTCATCGCACTCTTTAGCTTTATGCCACACGTTATTTCACGCTGGAACAAATTCATCGACCCCAATAATAATGATAATTACCAAGTCGAACGCGCCCTAGACGCCATTTCAAACGGCGATTTTTTTGGCAAAGGCGCAGGTGAGGGCGTAATAAAACATCTTTTACCCGATGCGCATACCGATTTCATTTTCTCCCTTGCGACCGAGGAATGGGGCTTTCTTGGGGCTTTGGTTTTAATATCTTTATTTGCAATTTTGGTTATTCGCGGCATTCATATTGCCAGCAAAAACCCCGACCCCTTCGCCCAAGTTGCTGGAATTGGAATATATACACTTTTCGGCCTTCAAGTTGGCATTAATTTGGCGGTAAATCTAAACATAATCCCTGCCAAAGGCATGACATTGCCCTTTATTTCTTATGGTGGTTCTTCGCTTTTGGGTTCAGCAATTACAATGGGCTTGGCGATTGCATTGACCCGCAGAAGGCCAGTTTCAAGCATATTGGGAATATAGCTTACAAATTGGTTCGACAAATCAAAACGAACCCGATAATAAAATCATAAGATTTTAAAGGGTATATATTTTGACAAAGCCAGTGATTTTAATTGCCGCGGGTGGCACGGGCGGGCATATGTTTCCTGCCAAGGCGTTTGCCGATGAAATGGTAAAACAGGGGTGTGATATTGTTTTAATCACTGATCCGCGCGGTAAAAAATACGCCGATGGTTTTCCTGCAATTGATACATTAATTTTGCCTGTGACCAATGCAGAAGAAGGCGGGATATTTGGCAAAATCAAGGGCGCATTTTCACTTTTACAGGCTGTTCAAAAAACATCGCCTTTTATGAAATCGCATAACCCTGCTGCGGTGGTTGGGTTTGGTGGTTATCCAACTGCGCCCGCTTTATATTGTGCCAAATGCCCGATTATTATTCATGAACAAAATGGGGTTTTGGGTCGCGTAAATAAATTTTTCCAAGACAAAGCCGCCAAAATATTTTCAGGTTTCAAAGATCTTGAAGGTTTAAAAGATAAATCAAAGCAGGTTTTTGTTGGCAATCCTGTTCGTTCCGAACTTGTGGCATTGCGCGACCAACCATATCCCGAATTAAAGCCACAGGGTGAAATTCGCATTTTGATAACTGGCGGCTCGCAAGGGGCGCGCGCTTTGGGTCATGCAATGGCATTATCTATTGTTGAACTTGATGAAAATATGCGCCACCGCCTTTTTATTTCCCATCAAGTGCGCGAAGAACAATGCGATGAAGTGCGCGAACTTTATTCAGATGCGGGCATACAGGCCGAAGTTTGGCCTTTCTTCAAAGATATGGCGGCACGCTTTGCCAAGGCGCATTTAGTAATAGGCCGCGCGGGCGCAAGCTCAGTTACCGAGGCGGCAATTGTTGGGCGTCCTGCAATCTTTATTCCATTGCCAAGCGCGATGAATGATCATCAAACTTATAATGCGCGCGCTGTTGTAGCAACGGGCGGGGCGGATGTTATGCGCGAAAGTGAGCTTTCAATCGCCAATATGAAAGACCTATTGGATGAGCGCCTAAATCGCCCCAACCAATTAATTGAGCGTGCCGAAGAAATTAAAGCGGCAGGCAGGCCAAATGCGGCGCATGATATGGCAATTCAAATTCTTGATTTAATAGGTGTAAATAATGCGTAGGCCAAATATCCCACTTGAAATTGGCAATATCCATATTGTCGGAATTGGCGGCATTGGAATGTCTGGCATTGCCGAGGTTTTGGCGCATTGGGGTTATAAGGTGCAAGGTTCGGATGCCAAAGATGGCCCAAATCTTGAACGCCTTCGTAAAGCGGGAATTATAACATTCGTTGGGCATAATGGCGATAATGTCAAAGATGCAGGTATTGTGTTGATTTCATCGGCGGTAAAGGCCGATAATGTTGAAGTTGTTGCGGCGCGTGAACATGGCATTCCCGTTGTGCGCCGCGCCGAAATGCTTGCGGAATTAATGCGATTAGGTTGGACGATTGCGGTTGGCGGCACACATGGCAAAACCACTACCACTTCAATGGTTGCAACCTTACTTGACGCCGCTGGCATATACCCAACAGTTATCAATGGCGGCATTATTAATGCCTATGGCACGAATGCCCGCGTCGGCTCTGGCAATTGGATGGTTGTTGAGGCCGATGAATCAGATGGCACATTCACCAAACTTCGCCCGAATGTGGCAATTGTCACCAATATGGACCCTGAACATTTGGATTTTTATGGCACAAAGGATGCCATGGAAAAGGCGTTTGAAACCTTTGTTGAAAGCGTACCATTCTATGGTTTTTCGGTTCTTTGCCTTGACCATGAAAGCGTGCAAGGTTTGGTGTCACGCATTAGTGATCGCCGTGTCTATACTTATGGTTTCAACCCACAGGCCGATGTTCGCGCAATAAATCTTGATGCACAGGCTGATGGCTCGCATTTTGATGTGGTTTTCCGTGAAAAGCGCGGGCAAGAAGTGCGCGAAATTAAAGGGCTTCATCTGCCAATGGCAGGAATGCACAATGTTCAAAACGCACTTGCGGCAATAATCGTTGCCGTGCAATTGGGCGCAAGTGATGAGCAGGTTCAAAAAGGACTTTCTTCTTTCGCTGGCGTAAAACGCCGCTTTACCCTTGCGGGTGAATATAATGGTGTGCGCATCATTGATGATTATGGTCATCACCCCGTTGAGATAAAGGCCGTTCTTGCGGCGGCGCGCCAAGTTACAAAAGGCAAAGTTGTGGCAGTGGTGCAACCGCATCGCTATACAAGGTTGCGCGACCTATTCGAAGATTTCTGCAAATGCCTAAATGATGCCGACATTGTCGCCATTGCCGATGTTTACGCTGCAGGTGAGCAACCAATAGAAGGAATAAGCGCCGACACATTCGTCGAAGGCGCAAGAAATCACGGACATAAAAACGTATCAAAACTTAATAGTCCCGATGATTTACCGAAGTTTTTGAAAGATAATTGCCAATCAGGCGATATTTTCGTCTGCTTGGGCGCAGGTGATATAACCAATTGGGCAAATGGGTTAGAAGCGAAGTTGAAAGGTTAATTCCTCCCTCCCTTGCGAAGCGGGGGAGGTGGCTCGCGTAGCGAGACGGAGGGGGCAGCGAGCAAAGCGAGCCTGCTGTCATTGTTTAAATAGCTAAGGCTCGTTTCACTCGCGCCCCCTCAGTCACGATAAATCGTGACAGCTCCCCCGCTTTGCAGGGGAGCAGAAATGTTAGATTGTGCAGATTTAATAATTGACCAAATTAAATTGTCGCTTTAGCTTTACCAAATGAAAAAACTATTCCCCCTTATCTCTATATTCGCCCTTTGTGGCTCTATCGCTCATGCGCAAAATACAAATCTTGCTTATGAAATTGTTGAAGGTCTAACCACCGAAGTTGGTCAACGTCTTGCGGGCACAGAAGGTGAGGCTAAGGCAAGGGCTTGGGGTGCGCAAAAGCTAAAATCCCTTGGTTTTTCAAATGTTCATATTGAAACTTATGATATGCCAACATGGGTGCGCGGCGCGGAAACTGGCGAAGTTGTAACGCCTTATAATCAAAAACTTATGCTTACCGCGCTTGGAAATTCTGCGGCAACACCGACGCAAGGTTTAAGCGCGAAGGTTATTGGTTTTTCATCATTAGAGGCTTTAAAACTTGTTCCTGATGAAGTGGTAAAGGGTAAGATTGTTTATGTGACCCATAATATGAAGGCCACGCAAAATGGTTCAGGCTATGGCGCTTTTGGTCCTGCAAGATTTGTTGGGCCAAATATTGCGGCAAAAAAGGGGGCGGCGGCTTATCTTTTACGCTCTCTCGGTACTGATAATAAACGTTCGCCACATACGGGCGTTACAAGGTTTGAGGATGGTGTTTTGCCAATTCCGTCTGCAGCACTTTCAATTCCTGATGCCGAAAATTTGGATAGAATGTTAAAGCGTTCAAAAGGCGATTTAACAATTCACCTTACCCTTACCCCTAAACAAATTGGTATGCAGCAATCAGGCAATCTAGTTGCCGAGGTTCAGGGGACAGACCCAAAAGCAGGTATTATAGTTGTCGCTGGGCATCTTGATTCATGGGATTTGGGAACTGGCGCAATTGATGATGCAGCAGGTGTTGCAATTGTTGCCGCCGCCGCCAAAAATATCATGGATATGGGAAAGCCAAAACGCACAATTCGCGTTATCTGGATGGGTTCAGAAGAAGTTGGTGGTTTTGGCTCTGATGCATATTATGAAGCTCATAAAAATGAGAATTTTGTTATGGCATCTGAATCTGATTTTGGTGCCGACCGCGTTTGGGCATTTGCATATAAACTTCCAGAAAGTGCCAAGGCCTTGGGCGAAAGATTGCAAAAAGGCTTTGCCAATATGGGTATTGTCTATGATAGGGGTGCGGCAAATGGCGGCGCCGATGTTGAAAAAATCATCGAAAATGGCGCTGCTGTTATTGATTTAAAACAAGATGGTACACATTATTTTGACCTTCATCACACACCAGATGATACATTGGACAAAATTGACCCCGCCGCTTTACAGCAAAATGTCGATGCATGGACTTTCATGTTAAAAGAAGTTGCCAATGCGCCTGAAGATTTGACGCCAGTAAAAAAATGACCCAAATTCCACCAATTAATGCGGCAATAATTCCCGTAACACCGTTTCAGCAAAATTGCACCCTTTTGTGGGAAACCACGAATAATGAGGGTGTATTTATCGATCCAGGCGGTGAGGCGGACAAATTAATCAAGGCTGCGCAAGATAATAATGTTAAAATCAAAGAAATTTGGATAACCCACGGTCATCTTGACCATGCGGGGGGCGCTATGGAAGTTGCGCGCAAACTTGGGGTTAAAATCATTGGGCCGCATGAGGATGATAAATTCTGGCTTGATCAAATTCGCGCTTCTTGGGAAAAATATGGCTATAAAAATATGGGCGAAGATTGCATTCCCGATATTTGGCTTAAGGATGGTGATAAAGTAAAACTTGGCAATTTTGAATTTGAAGTTGTTCATTGCCCTGGGCATACACCGGGGCATGTGGCCTTTATAAACCGTGAATTTAAACTTGCCTTTGTTGGTGATTTGTTGTTCCAAGGTTCGATTGGGCGCACTGATTTTCCAAAAGGCAATCATCAAGATTTGCTAAATTCTATCACCCAAAAACTTTGGCCCTATGGCGCGGATATTCAATTTGTTCCGGGGCATGGCGCAATGTCCACTTTTGGTATAGAGCGTGCAAATAATCCGTATGTTTCGGACAAGGCAATTGGTACATGATAATTCTTGCACATAGATTTCATGAAAATGACATGGCGCGATTTGAAGAAATCGCGCCCACATTTTTCGGTTGGGAAGTTTTGGAAAATCCGCAAAATTATTCACTTGATGATTTTCAAATCATAATCGCTAATGGCGGCGAATATGTTGATGATAAATATTATGATTTATTGCCAAATTTGCGCGTGATTTTTGTTTCGGCGGTGGGCTATGATGCCTTAAATCTTGATATGGTTCGCCAAAAAGGCATTATGCTTACCAATACGCCAAACATTAATACTGATGATGTGGCAGATTTGGCAATGGGGCTTTTGATTGCGGGTGAAAGAAATATTGGTGAAGCCGATAGATTGGTTCGCAATAATGAATGGAAAAGGGCTGAAAAACTAATACCATCATTCCGCCTTAGGGGGCGCAAACTTGGTATTTATGGTATGGGGGCAATCGGGCAGGCAATTGCCGAACGTGCATTACCATTTGGCCTTGAAATTTCATGGCATGGCCCAAGACCAAAGCCAGAAATCGCCTTTGAATATGTGCCAACATTATTAGAACTTGCGCAAAATTGCGATATTTTGATGGTCGCTTGCGCACTCAATGATGAAACGCGATATTCTGTTGATAAAACAATATTGTCCGCACTTGGCAAAGATGGGGTAATTGTAAATATCGCACGCGGTGCAATTATTGTTGAAGATGATTTGGTGAATGCTTTGCGAAATCGTGACATTCTTGGTGGTTGCCTTGATGTTTTTGACCCCGAACCAACTGATGGATCAAAATGGGCAAACATAAGCAATGTTGTAATAACCCCGCATTTTTCGGGAAAAACACGCGCAGCACGTGAAACTGCTTTAATGATAACATTTGATAACATTTTGCGCTATTTAAAGGGCGAAGAATTGCTTCATAGAATAATTTGAAAATAGAAAAATGCGCTTAAAAATAGACAGAATTGGCCATGAAGGTGATGGGATTGCCTTTGATAATGATGCTATCATTTATATCCCCTATACATTGGCAGGTGAAGAAATAGAAGTTGAGGTTTCGGGCAATCGCGGCATTGCCAATGAAATTATAACTTTGTCTGAAGAGCGTATAGCACCCATTTGCCCAAAATATAAAATTTGTGGCGGTTGTTCATTGCAACATTGGCGCGAAGATAAAGTTCTTGAATGGAAAGGCGCACAAATAAAGGGCGCACTTTCACGCACTGGCATTAATATTGATGATATTAAAGTAGAGGCTGCCTATGAAAGTGGGCGCAGACGCGCAAAATTTAGCGCAAAACGCATAAAAGGCGAATTGCAATTTGGCTTTGTTGGCGCGCGAAGCCATGAAATTATCGATATTGATGCTTGTCCAATCCTTACCAATAATCTTTCTAATCATATTCCAAAAATCCGCGAACTTGTTCGTTCATTGACCCAAGGTAATGAAGAATTGGGGGTTTTGGTAACTGATTGCGCCAATGGTATTGATGTTGAAATCACTGGGCTTAAGGCGATTTCCAAATTCAATCGTGGTGAATTGGAAAATTTGGCGCGTGCCTGTGAAATTGCGGGAATTGCCCGCCTTACAATTGATGGCGAAGATGCGTTTTTCCGCGCCCATCCCTTTATAAAAATTGGTGCGGCAAATGTTGAATTACCTGCGGGCGCATTTTTGCAAGCCACGCAAACTTGTGAAGATTTAATTGGCGAAACCATGTTGAAATGGTCAAAAGGCGTTAAACGCGCCGTTGATTTATTCGCAGGCATTGGCACATTTTCAATTCGTCTTAAAGAAATTGCGCAAACTAATGCTTATGAAATTCATCAGCCTTCAATTGTAGCACTAAATAAAGCTGCCAAAGCAATGGCGGGTGGGCGCACTTTACAGGGTTTTTCGCGCGATTTATTCCGTGTTCCAGTTTCGCCACTTGAATTAAAAAATATTGATTTGGTGGTTCTTGACCCCGCCCGCGCAGGCGCGGAGGCGCAGGTTAAGCAATTGGCGCGCACAAAAATTGCCAAAATTATCTATATTTCATGCGAAGCAACTTCATTTGCACGCGATGCCAAAATTCTTATTGATGCAGGTTATAAATTAAAAGAAGTCAAAGGCTTTGATCAATTTGCCTTTTCAACCCATGTTGAAATGATGGGGTTTTTTGTAAAATAATGCGCGACGGCTTTTGGAAAAATCTTCCCATAAATGATTGGACTAATAAGGAATGGGAAGGGCTTTGTGATGGCTGTGGTAAATGTTGCCTTATCCGTCTTGAGGATGAGGATACGGGCGATATATATAATACTGACGTGCATTGTAAATTATTAGATGGCGCAAATTGCCGATGCACAAATTATGAAAATCGCCGTGATTATGTTGAAGATTGTGTTCAATTAACCCGCGAAAATATTTATGAACTTTCATGGCTTCCAAAAACCTGCGCCTATCGCCTTGTTGCAGAAAACAAGCCTTTGTTTGATTGGCATTATCTTATTAGCGGGGATAAGGACACAGTGCATAATGCCAATATGTCCATCGCCCATATGACCACAAGTGAAATTCACGTAAAAGTGCGAAACCTTCCGCGAAGAATAAAAATTTGGCCGGGGGAAGGTGACTAAGCACTTCGCAATGATTTTATTGCAAGTTGGGGGTCGTTTGCGACAATTCGTAATAAAGCTGCGGCAGGGCCTGTTGGCGTTCTGCGCATTTGTTCCCAATTTTGAAGGGTTTTTATACTAACACGAAGGAGGCTTGCAAATTCAACTTGTGTAAGGCCAATTTTTTCACGTGTTTCACGAACAGATTGGCTCTCGACTTTAAAACTGCGTGACGGCTTGCTTTTGCCCGTTGAAATATCACGTGCTTCTTCTAGGCTTTTGACTAAATCATTGAATAATTCTTTTTCCATTTTAAATATCCTTGACCAATTGCGCCAAAATTGCAGTTTCTTGTGCAGTTAAATTATCTTTTTTGGATTTAGGGTATGCAAGCAACATGTAAATTTGATTTCGTGAGTTTATATAATAATAAATAACACGAATTCCGCCGCTCTTACCTTTGTTTCCAATTGCCGCACGAATTTTTCGAATTCCGCCGCCACCTTTAATAAGCGCCCCAGTCTCTGGGGCTTCGCTTAAAAGAATTTGCAAGTTTGAATATTCAACGTCAGTCAAATATTCATTTATTTGTTTTGTAAATGTCGGCGTTTCAACAAATTCCATGCTACATTATATACGCCAATGGCGTATAAGTCAATTTTAAATTTGTTGAAGCTAATTATAGATTAGTGGCGTTGAAAGTATCGCATTTTTCTGGGTCGCCAGAATTCATGCCGATATTAAACCATTTCATGCGTTGTGCGCTTGTGCCATGGGTGAAACTATCGGGAACTGCATAGCCTTGGGCGCGTTTTTGAAGACGGTCATCGCCAACCGAATTTGCTGCTTGCATTGCTTCTTCTATATCGCCTTGTTCAAGCCTTCCAGTATCTGCAACCGCCGCTTTTGCCCATGTACCTGCAAAGCAATCGGCTTGTAATTCAATGCGTACCGCCAAACTATCCGCGCCCTTATCCTCACCTGAGCGCGCCATGGCAGAATGGGCTTTTTTCAAAATGCCGAATTCATCTTGAACATGGTGACCAATTTCATGGGCGACCACATAGGCTTCGGCAAAATCACCACTTGCACCAAGGGAGCGACGCATTTCATCAAAAAAGCCAGTATCTAAATAAACTTTACCATCAGACGGGCAATAAAATGGCCCTGATGCTTGGGACGCAGTACCACATGCTGATTGGGTTTCATTGCGGAAAAGAACTAATGTTGGTTCATTATAACGACCGCCATTATCTTGGAAATATTTTCCCCAATAAAGTTCGGTTGAACGCAATACTTTTGCAATATGGTGCGCGGTTTTTGTATCTGTATCGCTTTGATTATTGGCATCATTCAAACCTTGTGTGTCCACCGATGATTGCGATTGATAACCTTGGTTTGAATAAGAACCACCGCCCGCAGATAGTAAAGAGCTTATAAGTCCTTTTCCACCGCCGAATATAAGAACAAGGATAATGACAATGATTGTACCCAATCCGCCGCCAGTTCTAACAGGCAATCCGCCGCCGCCAAAACCGCCGCCAAAACCACCTGAATCGCCACGTCGATCTTCAATATTCAACGAATCTTCAATGTCATCTTCACGCATACCAAAACTCCATAAATCAAGGATAGACAAGATTTAAGAAGCAAACAAGTATTACCAAGCATAAATTATTTTGTGCTTGATGCCAAAAGTTGAATTGTTTTTGTGATTGGCGTGGATTATCTTGGGGTTCGTAAATTGGCGCTTTGTCAAAGGCCAATTTTTCCAATGTCGGCGCATTTTGCCCCAAACGTTTGTGATATATCCAAAGATTAGTCATAACTTTTTTAACATAATCACGCGCTTGTTGGTTTGGCGTGGCCTCTATAAACATTAAAGTATCTTCGGAATTCTCGGCGCGGTTTTTCCACTTGTTCACATTCCCAGGGCCTGCATTATAAGCCATTAAAGCGCGTGCCACCGAACCATCGGTTACGTTTAAACTTAAAACATATTCAAGATAATTTTCACCCAAAGTCACATTAAGCTTTTGATTATGGAGTATATTAGGGTTTGATTTTAAAGATGGGCTTTTTGCAAGCCATGCCGCTGTTGCCGGCATTAATTGCATAAGACCACGCGCCCCAGCATAAGATATGGCATTAGCATTAAAGCGACTTTCTTGGCGCATTATTGCAAAAATCAATGCCCTATCTAAAACGAATGAGCCACCGTTTGGCGTAATATCAACAATTGGATAAGCACGTGAAATTGCGCCAAAATCATTATTGCCCGCAATTTTGCCTGCAAGTTCATCAAAACCCAATGCATTTGCAAGATATAGAAAGGAAAGATCATTGGTATCTGTATTTTTGCGCCACGCAAATTCAAGCTCGTCCTTTGATAGATTGGTTTCACCCAATTCATAAAGCCAAAGCGCATTTTTAACATTGCCATCATTATTGATAAGTTTTTTTGCGCCATTAGCCTCATCAAATAAGGTTGGAACAGGAAGTTCATCCCACTTGCCCAAACCCATCAATGCCAATTGCCCATAAAAACTTAATGGTGAATTGGCAGCTTTTTGTAGGAAATATTGTTGATAATCTTTTTTTCCAAGTTTTTGTGCGGTTCTTGCGGCCCAAAATGCGCCTTGGGAATGGGTGTAATCATCGCCATATTGCCAATGGGCTGTAATGGAAAAAAGTATGAAAGCCGTATCAAAATCACCGCTTCGGTAGGCCGCCAAACCGCCATACCACGCAGCAAGCCCTGCATAAGAACCATTAATTTGCGAAAGCGCAAGTTTTGCAGCCTCATTATCACGATTGGCGCGAAAAAGGGCGGCAATCATTTTTAAATTTTGCGCTTCTTGCTTTGTGGCATTTGGTGCGCGTTGATTGGTAATTTCTTTGGGTTGTTTTAATTGCGCAAATTTTGCGTGATTAGGGATTTCAATAGGCTGTTTAAGATTGGTAATATTGGCGCGGGTCGCAATTTCATAAATTGTTTGTGCACCATTAAATCCATTATATTTTTCAAGCCATGAAGTAACAAGGTTTTTATCTTGGAATTTTTGACTAAGAATTAATTCGCGCAAAATAATTGGTGTAAGGCTTTTGTCATAAGTTTTTGCCAAATATTCTTGGGTTTTAATTTCATCACCAAGGCGCGCAAATTTAAGGGCATTTTGATAATTTTGATTTTCATCAGCGCGTGTGATTTGAATTTTTGCTTGGGTGCCTTGCGGCGAATTTTGCGCATGGGAATTTAACGGCAACAAAAAAGCCGCAAGCGCCAAAACCGAAACTCGCTTATATTCTTTAAGCATAAAAACCCATTTAACTATCTGTTAATTTTGGGCTTGTTTGCTTAATAATTTATGAAAGCCCCATTTGCGAAAGCACATTTTTAATTGCCAATAAATCGCGCCAAGTATCTTGCTTTTGCTCTGGTCGTCTTAATAAAAATGCGGGGTGATAGATGCAATAGGTTGGAATTTCAGTTCCATTATCCAAAATATATTTATGTGCATTTTTGCGAAGTTTGGTTATGCCATCGCTTTTTTCAAGTATGGAAGATGCCGCAACCCCGCCAACCAAAATAATGAATTTTGGGGCTTTTAATTCGATATGTTTTTTAATTATCGGCAATGAAATTGCAATTTCATCCTTGGTTGGTGTGCGATTTCCAGGGGGGCGCCAATTAATCGTATTGGTAAGATAAAAGTTGGTTTTTCGTGATAGTCCAATTGAACCAAGCATTGCATCCAATAATTGCCCTGCTTGCCCAACGAAAGGTTTTCCTTGCTCATCCTCCTCCCGTCCTGGGGCTTCGCCGATTACCATAATCTCGGCAGTTTCGATGCCATCGCAAAAAACCATTTGGCTTGCGGTTTTGACAAGGTGAAAATTTTCGAAAGTTTTTAGTTTTTGCGCAAGTTCGGCAAGTGAATTTGCACTTTTTGCAATCTCTTTGGCTTCATCAACTGCATTATTTGGATTGATGATAGAAGCAGCAGAAGGGCGGGCAATATTTTCAGCCTTTGTTACAGGATTTGGCGTTTGCTGCGCACTTGCCCTAGGGGCTTCAAGCACTTCTACGCCATTTTCACGCCACCAATCGAGCAGAAAGGTAACAATCTGCCCTGAATCAAGGTTTGAAATTTTTTCTGTCGCCTGTGTCATCGTCATTCTCATATAAACATAAGTAAGAATAAAAGCCAAATCCTATTGCAATTGCGAAATCATAATGGCAAAAAACATTATAATTTTTTTGGGGAAGAAAATGTCTGATATCGAAATAGAACGCGAATCTATGGAATATGATGTTGTTATTGTTGGTGCGGGGCCTTCTGGCTTGGCGGCGGCAATAAGATTGAAGCAAATCAATCCTGATATTAATATTGCGATATTGGAAAAAGCTGCCGAAGTTGGCGCACATATTTTATCGGGCGCGGTTATTGACCCTTCCGGACTTGATGAATTAGTTCCTGATTGGCGCGATGCATCTGATTGCCCACTTGAAACCAAAGTTACCAAAGATGAATTTTACATTCTTGGTGAAGCGGGTGGAATTGGCCTGCCGACATTTTTAATGCCGCCTTTGATGAATAATCATGGCAATTATATTGGTTCTTTGGGCAATGTTTGCCGCTATTTGGGGCAGGTTGCCGAAAATCTTGGTGTTGAAATCTATCCTGGATTTGCTGCATCTGCACTAGTTTATAATGATGATGGCTCGGTCAAGGGCGTTCAAGTTGGTGATATGGGTATTGGCCGTGATGGTGAACCAAAATCAGACTTTACCCCAGGTATTGAACTACATGGCAAATATACAATTTTTGCCGAAGGTGCACGTGGTTCATTATCAAAAGAATTAATCGCAAAATACAATCTTGAAGATGGTCATGATGTTCAAAAATACGGAATTGGTATCAAAGAACTTTGGCAAATCGACCCAAGCAAACATAAAAAAGGATTGGTGCGCCATTCATTTGGTTGGCCTTTGAATGATAAAGATGGCAATGGCGGCGCATTCCTTTATCATTGGGGCGACAATTATGTTTCAGTGGGCTTTGTTGTTCATTTGAATTATAAAAACCCATATCTTTCACCATTTGAAGAATTCCAAAAATTCAAAACCCACCCGTTTTTTGTCGATACTTTTGAAGGTGCAAAACGCATTGCCTATGGCGCACGCGCTTTAACAGAGGGTGGTTATCAATCGGTTCCAACACTTGCATTCCCTGGTGGGGTTTTGGTCGGGTGTTCGGCGGGCTTTATGAATGTGCCGCGTATTAAAGGCTCACATAATGCCATTAAATCGGGGATTTTGGCGGCAAATTCAATTGCAAAAGCACTTAGTGAAGATGCGCCAAAAACTTTGACATCATACCAAGATGCATATGAAAATTCTTCAATCAAAAAAGAATTGAAATTAGTGCGCAATGTTAAACCACTTTGGACAAAACTTGGCACAATGATTGGGGTGCCATTGGGCGGCCTTGATATGTGGGTCAATACAATTTTTGGCGGGTTTTCATTCTTTGGCACTTTGGCGCATGGCAAAAAAGATAGTGATTGCTTAAAGCCAGCGTCAGAATGCGAAAAAATCACCTATCCAAAACCAGATGGAAAAATCACATTTGATAGATTGTCATCAGTCTTTCTATCAAATACAAACCATGAAGAAGATCAACCAGTTCACCTAAAACTTAAAAATCCAGAATTGCAAAAAACATCAGAACTTGAGGTTTTTGGCGGGCCATCAACACGCTATTGCCCAGCAGGTGTGTATGAATGGGTCGAAGAAAATGGCGCAATGAAATACGTAATAAACGCCCAAAATTGCGTGCATTGTAAAACTTGCGATATTAAGGATCCAAACCAAAATATAAATTGGACTACGCCCCAAGGCGCCGAAGGCCCGATTTATTCGAATATGTGATTTTTGGCGTTATATTGCTGCCAAGCCTTCTCGCAAATAGTTCACTATTTGCTGCGAGGGCTTAACAGCACTATTTAGCCAAAACCCACCTATTCGAATAAATAAGTCAGTTTTTCATTTATTATTGATTGGGAAACTGGCTTGCATTGGGTGGGGCTTCATTATAGACTTGGGGCATGAAAATATTAAAAAGCCATGTCTTAAGTGCTGTTTGTTTGTCTTTTATTTGCGCGCCTTTTGTAAATAGTCAAAATGCAAATGCGCTAGATGCAAAACCTGTTGTTATTGATCGTGGTTTTGGTGAGGTTTTATCGGCAAATCTTACGGGTTCTTATGCGGTTAAAATTGGCGATAGTAAAATGGCGGCGCGCGCGTTTGAACTTGCATGGCTTAATGATCGTGGCAATTATAATGCGTTTAAAAATTCCATCAAAGCATATTTAATTGCTGGTGATTTGGATAAGGCACTAAAGCTTGCAAAAATGGGCAATCAAAAACTTCGTGGCTCTGATGCTGATTTGGTGATTGCCAATGATGAATTCAAAAAAGGCAATTTAAAACCTATTCTTGCTTATGAAAATTATGTTGAATTATCTGAAGCCCGCGCGCTTTATGCGCGCCATTTAAAAGCATGGGCCTTGGCTTTATCGGGTGATAAAACTGGCGCAATTGATGCGATCGCGCAAAAAAGCGGTATAAGAAATATTGATAAAAACGCCTATTTTTCACGCGCCATTATGCTTCAATTTTTGGGCGATGATGAAGGGGCCAAATCAGCCTATGAAACGGCTTATGGTCTTGGTGGGCGAACAATAATTGGCGTTACCAATTATGCGCGTTTCCTTGCACAAACGGGTCATAAGGATGATGCGCTTGATATATTGCGTGCAACTGACAATGTTTCGGATGTAATTGTTCTTAATGACGTTTATGATGAAATAAAAAATTCTTCAAAAGTTTCAAAACCTAATGGAAAAAATATGGCTTCTTTGGCGCTTGCCAATATTGCGCAATCCATTGCCTATGACAATAAATCTGGTTCGCCACTTGGCGAACTAGCTATGTCACTTGCCTTGAACAAGGATTTGCAAATAATAAGAATTGATATTGCACGTTTTCAAAACGCCCTAGAGCTTGAAGATGATGCCAATACACAACTTGCAAATATTGATAAAAATTCGGTTTATGGGGATATTGCATCTTCTATTAATTCGGCGCTTTTATATCCGAAAAATGAAAAAGCGGCGATTGAAAACTTGCAAAAAAGTGCGAAAAATCGCCCGAACTTCTTTAATCTATCAAGCCTTGCCAATTATTATGTTGCGTCCGAAAAATTCAAAGATGCCCAATTGCTTTATGATAAACTTATCGAACAGAGCAAAGGCCTTAGTGAACAGGCTATGGGAACAAAAAAATGGCAATTATATTTTGGGCGTTCTAATGCGTTCACAGGTCTAAAAAATCCGCAAGCGGCGATAAAGGATTTGCGTGCTGCCAATGATTTAGAACCTGATAACCCGCTTTTGCTAAATAGTCTTGGCTATATTTTGGCCGACAATAATGTAGAGCTTGATGAAGCGCGTAAATTATTGGAAAAAGCGGTACAAATGCGCCCACAATCTGGCGAAACAATCGATAGTTTAGGGTGGCTTATGTTCCGCCAAGGTGATTATGAGGCAGCAATAGACAGGCTTGAATTTGCTATGATGCTTTCGCCAAATGTTGGCGAAATTGCCGAACATTTGGGCGATGCATATTGGACAACAAACCGCAAAGAAGAGGCAAAACTTGAATGGTCAAAAGCCGTAAGTTTAACCAAATCTAGCGATGATAAAGCGCGTATTACGGCAAAAATGCTTAAGGGTATTGATATTCCTGCGGCTAAGGCAATTGTTGCGCAATCACAATAATGCGAATTCTTGCACCTGCTAAAATAAATCTAAGCCTTGGCGTTAGTGCCCCAATTAAGGATGGGCGCTTTAAGGATTATCATAATCTTGATTCATTGGTGGTTTTCGCTGATTTTGGCGATGAGTTATTTTTTGAGTTGGAAGATGAAAATTCAATCGAAATAAAGGGTGAATTTGCGACTGAATTAATTGGTCATGATGTTTCCAAAAACTTAATTTTCAAAGCGATAAATGCGCTTAATCAATATTGTAAATCTGATAAAAAAATAAAGGTCACGCTTTATAAAAACCTTCCGATTGCATCGGGAATTGGCGGTGGTTCCTCTGATTGCGCCGCAAGTTTAATTGCACTTAATGAAATATGGCAATTGGGCCTATCTATTGATGAATTAATAAATATTGGCAATAAAATTGGCGCTGATATTGGGGTTTGTATAAAAAAGAAGCCAACAATTATGCGGGGTATTGGCGATGAATTAATGCCTGCACCAATTTTACCACGTAATATAAATGCAATTTTGGTTAATCCACTTTTGGAATGTTCAACCCCTTTAGTTTACAAGACTTTTGATGAATTAGGTGAGTTTAGCCAAAATTTTGGCTTTGAATATAATGATTGCAAAGGTTTTGAAAATTTGATTGCAATGCTAAAATCGCAATCAAATGATTTAACAAAAGCTGCGATAAAAACTTGCCCACAAATTGGTGAGCTTCTTTCATTCCTTGAAAATGAAACTAATGCGTCATTGGTGCGAATGTCAGGCTCGGGCGCAACATGTTTTGCGCTTTATGAAAGTTTAGAATTATCAAAAATTGCATCTGATAAAATCAATTCACTTTACAAGCAAAATGGTCAAAAGATTTGGGCCAAATCATGTTGTTTTTTAGGTGAATAATGGAAACAGATTTTACGCCAATTCAAATTGCAATTTTAACGGCCTTTGTGTGTTCATTTTTATGCACACGCCTTTTGATTACCGCCCATCTTAATGATAGCCCTGACGACAAACGTAAGCTTCATAATGACCATAAGGCAACATCGGGCGGTTTGGCAATAATTTTTGGATTTGCGGTTTCAACTATTTATATGCTGATAAATACCAGTATTATGGTTGATAATCAGATTTACATTACGCTTGGAATTGGGGCTTGCTTTGGCTTAATTGGCCTATTGGATGACTTATTTACTTTAAAAACAAGCATAAGATTGGTTTTGGCAATTTTTATTGCGGCATGTGTTGCGGGAACAAATTTAAGGGTTGAAAAAATCATTTTATGGGAAAATATTATTTTGCCTTTGGGGATGATTTTTGGCGCTTTTGGAACCATCCTTTGGATAGTTTATATGATTAATGCCGTAAATTTCATGGACGGTGTTAATGGTATTTCCCTTGGTTCAATGGCGGTTTCATTTTTTGGACTTGCATTTTTAACTTTTCATCATGGTGATCTTAATTCAAGTGTAATGATGCTTTGCCTTGCTTGCGCGGGGCTTGGGTTTTTGGTTTATAATGTGGTTCAAGGCAGTATTTTCGCAGGTGATAGCGGTTCATATTTCTATGGCGGGACTTTTGCAATAATGGGGCTTTATGCGGTGCGTGCAGGGGTTTCACCTTTTGCAATTGGGCTTTGTGTTTTGCCAATTATTAGCGAAACAATTTTTACAATCTTGCGCCGCATAAAATTGGGCGAAAATATATTTTCGGCACATAATAAACATCTATATCAAATCATTGCCCGAAGCGGAAAGCCCCATCTTTATGTGGCATCAATTTGGTGGGCTATGACATTAATATGTGTTGTGATAGCCAATATTATTGATACGATTGCACCAAAATATATTTTGTTTGGTTTTGTTATTTTGGTTTTGGTCTATGGAATTGGCGCAAAAATTATGCGGCCTAAGCTGTTGGCAGAAATTCCTAATTAGCGCGCGCAACAACCATATCAGCAATATTTATAAGGCAAGTTTTAAGTTCTGATTCTTCAAGAATGGATAATGCCAATTTTGCCTTTTCAGCGCATTCTTGGGCAACTTTTAATGTTTCATCGATTGCACCGCGATTGCGCAAAATAGTGATGGCAGTTTTTAAATCTTCATCATTATGTTTGCGCGCCAAAACTTTTTGCCAGAATTCTTTTTCATCTTCTTGGGCGCGTTCGATTGCGATAATCATTGGCAAAGTTGGTTTACCCTCGCGGAAATCATCGCCAACTTTTTTACCTAATTCTTGGGTTTTGCCACCATAATCAAGCGCATCATCGGCAAGTTGGAAAGCAAGGCCAAGTTCTTGACCATAAGTTTTAAATGCACTTACAATGCTTTCATCCGCGCCAGTTGAAATAGCGCCGCATTCAGATGCCGCAGAAAATAATGCCGCAGTTTTTGATGAAATTACTTTGAAATAAGTATCACGATCAATATCGCCACGATTTGTGCTTGCAAGTTGTAAAACTTCACCTTCGGCAATTATACTTGAGGTTTCGGCAAGAATATCCAAAATACGCATAGAGCCAGTGGCAACCATCATATTAAAGGCGCGGGCGAATAAAAAATCACCAACCAAAACGCTTGCTTTATCACCCCAAATCAAATTGGCAGTTTTAAGCCCGCGGCGAAGGTTAGAAGCGTCAACCACATCATCATGTAACAATGTTGCCGAATGAATAAATTCAACCGCAGCAGCAAGTTTAATCGCAGGGCGACTAACCTCACCACAGGCCTTGGCAGCGGCGATGCATAATAAAGGACGAAGCCTTTTACCGCCGGCGTCAACCAAATGATGCGCAACATCGGGGATAAGGCCAACTGAAGAAACCATTTGTGCACTTATTTCAACTTCAGTGTCCAACAACTCCGTTTTTAGGAGTGCAGACAATTGCTCAAGCGGATTGGGCAATTCATGCATATTTGCATGTTCAGCTGACTTTAACGGTGCGTTCAAAAGAATTCTCTCCAATTTTGATTTGCTTGATATTGATTATTTTCAAAAGCGCAAGCATTTGGGTGTTAATTGCGCATTCCAATCAACCCCACCACAATCTTGGATTACATGTTCAAATGCGTGTTGCCAATAGCATTTAGTGAACAATTACAATATGTAGATATGCATTTTCTAATATGTGTTGCGAATATGACAAATAATGCCGAATTAACATGCGATTTCTTCTTAGGGCAGCGCCTTGAGATTTTGCAGCCCAAAAAGGGTTATCGCGCGGGAATTGATGCGCTTTTGCTTGGAAGTGCGGCGGCAAATTTTGATTCTAAAAATATTTGCGAACTTGGAAGTGGGGTTGGGGTTGCAACTTTGACCTGTCTTGCGCGAAGAATGGATAATAAAAATCCACCACAAAAAGCCATAGCACTTGAAATCGATGAAAATGCGGCGGCATTATTTGCGCAAAATTCGAATAAAAATGGATTTACTGATATAGCAGCAATCGTGAATATTGATGGCCTAAAACCAAATTCGCCTTATGAAAATAAATTTGATTTAGTTTTTTCAAACCCGCCATATTTTGATGATTTTTCAAAAATACGTAATCCACACGAAAGCCGCCATCAAGCCTATGTTATTGGTGCGCCTTTATTAAATTGGATAAAGGCAATGATAAGACTGGTAAAGGCCAATGGGCGATTATTGCTTATTCACCGTGCTGATAGAATGTATGATATTATTGATGCCTTACAAGGGCGTGCGGGGGATATACGAATTCTTCCTATCCATCCCAAAACCCGCGAAAATGCCAATCGGGTTTTAATAAGTGCCAAAAAATCATCAAAAGCGCCAACTCAAATTTTACCACCAATTTTTCTGCGTGATAGTGATAATGACAAGGATTATTTCCCAATCATTGATGAATTTTGCAAAGGTGGTCAATTAGATGAATTAAAAGGGCTGTCCGAATGAAAGTGCATGCAATTGATAAGAATATAATGTCGCAATTTCCTTGGCCTGATATTGATGCCAATAAACACTCGCGTGGGCGATTGGCGCTTTTTTCAGGGGATGAGTTGCACACTGGCGCAATTCGCCTTGCAGCCAATGCGGGCGCGAGAATTGGGGCGGGTTGGGTTGTTATCCATGCGCCATTTGATGCCGCCAAGATTATTGCAGGCCATGAAACTTCAATAATGGTCAAAGCAATTAAATATGATGGCTATATTCCAAAAGATATTGAAGATTATGGCGCGCTAATAATTGGCCCTGCTTTGGGTTTTGATGGTGCAAAATATGCGTATTTGCGCAATTTGTGTCAAACAAATGTGCCAATTGTTTTGGATGCCGATGCAATCACTTATATTGCCAATTCGCAAAATGGGAATTTCTTTGAAATATTTGAAGAACGCGGCGCGCCCGTGGTTCTGACCCCGCATTCGGGTGAGTTTTATCGGTTGTTTAAATTCGAACAAGCCAACAATTTCGACCAAAAAATTAAACAGACAATTGATGCGGCAAATATGGCGAGTGCAACAATAGTTCATAAGGGCGCACAAACAATTATTGCAACACCTGATGGCGAATGCGCAATTTTAGAAAAATCGACACCCTTTTTGGCAAGTGCAGGAACAGGAGACGTATTAAGCGGCCTTATTGGCGGCCTTATTGCCCAAGGGCTTGATGAATTTATTGCCTGCCAAATCGCAGTATTCATTCATTCGCAAGCAGGCATTTCGCTTGGTGCAGGATTAATGGCGCAAGATTTACCAATAGAGATTGCAGAAATATTGAATCAATATTATAAAAAAACCTAATTTATTAGGTTTTATACAATGCTTAATGGGATATATTTTCTTAAATTATATATAGTTTATCTTTTATTCTTCAAAATGACATATGATTGTTGGATTGCATTTAATAAAAGCATTTTGGAAGGAAGTTCTGAAATAAATTTTCAAATTTTCTGTATTTTTTTTATATTATTTTCATTTATATCATCAATAAAAGTTTTGAGGGATGAAGATTTTATAAATTCAAAACCTGCTGAACAAAAGCCACTTACTGACAAATATTATTATAAATATTTAGCAATTATGTTTTTATTTATTGGCACATTCTTTACACGAAAATTAGACAAAATATTAGGCATTCCGCGGATTTATCATTTTGGAATGCAAGAATTTATGTTGGTTTTTATTTATGCTTTCATGATTTTATATAAGCCAAAGGATAAAATTGAACCCAACCAAACATAAAATTTTACCACTTTACCGCATTTGCGAAATCAAAATTTCGCGCTATAAATTTTCAAAGCGGGGTAAAAATGTCAAATCTTGAGAAATTTATTAATGGCCTTCCAAAGGCGGAATTGCATCTTCATCTTGAAGGCTCATTAGAGCCTGAATTAATGTTTGAACTTGCCAAACGTAATAATATTTCAATTCCTTTTGACAGTGTTGAAGCGGTACGGGCGGCCTATAAATTTTCCAACCTTCAGGAATTTTTGGATATTTATTACCAAGGTGCACAAGTCCTTATAAATGAACAAGATTTCTACGACTTAACATGGGCATATTTAACCCGCATGAAAGCTGATAATTGCAAACATGTTGAGGTTTTCTTTGACCCGCAAACCCATACCGATAGAGGGATTGATTTTGATATTGTAATAAATGGCATAAATCGCGCGCTTGAAGATGGTAAAAAAGAATTGGGAATTTCAAGTTTCCTTATTATGTGTTTTTTACGCCATTTGCCCGAAGAAGAAGCCTTTAAAACCCTTGCAATGGCAACACCGCATTTGGCGAAAGTCAAGGGTGTTGGACTTGATTCATCAGAAGTCGGGCATCCGCCATCAAAATTTGCCAATGTCTTTAAATCGGCACGTGATTTGGGGCTTAAAATCGTTGCCCATGCAGGTGAGGAAGGCCCGCCAGAATATATTTATGAAGCCCTTGATATATTGCAAATTGACCGAATTGATCATGGTAATCGCTGCCTTGAAGATGAAAAATTGGTGGCGCGAATTATTGAAGAAGGTCTTACACTTACGGTTTGCCCATTATCAAATCTATCACTTTGCGTGGTGAAAGATTTGACGCAACATCCATTGAAAGTCATGCTTGCTAAGGGGCTGAAGGCAACAATAAATTCCGATGACCCCGCTTATTTTGGCGGCTATCTCAATAAGAATTATATCGAAACCCAAAAAGCAATTAATCTTACCCGCGATGAATTAATCACATTGGCAAAGAATTCCTTCAAAGGCTCGTTTTTAAGCCAACAAGAAATTGATGTGCATTGCGGGGATATTGATGTTTATTCATTGGGTTAGTGGCGATAAGTTTTTCGGCCGCTGCCATTAATGCAATATCGACCGCCGCGTGGGCCAGTACAATATTTTTGCGCAGCACAACTGCAACCTAGTCCAATTCTTGGTTTGTATGATGGTTTTACTCGCCCATTAAGGTCTGCAATGCTTGTTTTTTGTGGGCGGTGGCAATGGTATCCGCCATGAACATAATCGTTGTGACATCCATTTTTATCAAGACCGCCGCCATGCGCTGAAACTATGTTTGGCATTATGCAAGTAATGAAAATAGCTATCAATAAAAAATTTAACCAAGTATTTGACATATATTATGTTCCACTTGGTTATTATGCTATAAAATTATAATTTTTCAAGAAAAACTATTCAAACACCATCCCAATACCAACACTTCCCAAATCATCCCAATATTTTGGATAAGTCTTTGCGGTGCAGGCGGGGTTTTGGATTTTTAGGCCTTCTATTACCAAGCCAGCCAAGGCAAAGGACATTGCGATGCGGTGGTCGTGATAGGTGTGGATTTGGGCATTTGATTTTGTGCCGATTAATGAAGTATCGGGGGTGATTAATAAATCATCGCCAATTTCTTGGGCAAGGCCGTTTTTGATTTTGTTTAATTCGGTGCAAACCGCATTAATCCTATCACATTCTTTGACGCGTAAATTGGCGATACCAACAAAGCGAACTGGGGTTTTATTAAATGCCGCCAAAACCGCAATGGTTGGGATGGCATCTTGCATTTGGCTGCCATCAATTATTGCGGGTAAATTTGGAAATTGGGAGATGAAATCATAGGCTTTGGCATCGGGTTGCATCATTTTATCAGGCGCAATTCCAATATCGATATTTGCGCCCAATAAAGCATTTATGCCCCAAATATAGGTTGCCGCCGATGCATCGGGTTCAACCCAATAATCGCGTGCAATATAGGGTGAATTGGCAATTTCCCAATCAAGTTTGCCAATTTCTTTAACCTCTGCCCCAAAGGCACGCATACATTCAAGCGTAATATCAATATAGCCAAGCGCGCCAATATCACCATCTTTAACGCCAAGCCTAAACGGGTTTTCGCCCTTATTTGCCGCCATCAAAAGTGCCGAAACATATTGCGATGAAAGGCTTGCATCAACTTTTATATTGCGGTTTTTAAAACTGCCATTGCTTTTTATTGTAACAGGTGGGCAATTTGTTGGGGCTTTTGCGTCTATTCCTGCATCATTTAGTGCGGCAATTAATGGCGCGATTGGGCGCTTTTGCATATGTTCATCGCCCGTAAGAATGGTTGTGCCATCAATTGTTGCTGCTGCCGCCGTAAGAAATCTTACCGCCGTACCCGCATTGCCAAGGAATAATTCACTTTCGCTTGGTTTTAAAACACCATCACTTGATACCAGAAATTCGGTGTCGCCAGTTTCATCAACTTTGACACCTAATTGGCGTAATGCCTGCGCCATATATTTTGTATCATCACTTTTTAGGGCACCGCTAATGTGGCTTTTACCCTTGGCTAGGGCCGCCAATAATAAAACCCGATTAGTAATTGATTTAGACCCTGGAAGGGCAATTTTACCCGCGATTTTAGTTTGCGGCGGCGTCAAAATTACGGCATTTGCATTGCTTGATATCATGCGTGCTTATTAGCATATAAAGTCTTTTTAACAATGTTTCATTTGCCAACGCTTGCGATTTTATGCATTTCAAAAATAGGGGGTAAAATTACGTGAAATTTGCTGCCGATTCCTAAATTGCTTGATAGTTTTATCTCTCCTTGCATAAGGTTCACCAAATCTGCAACCAATGATAACCCAATGCCAGTGCCACCATATTGGCGTGTTATAGATGCATCAATTTGCGTGAAACTTTTAAAGATTATATCTTTATGCGCATCCTCTATACCAATACCCGTGTCTTCAACTATTAGGTTTAAATTATTGAATTTATCAATATAAATCTCAAGACTAATAGAGCCGGAATGCGTGAATTTTATTGCATTTGATAAAAGGTTTTCCGCGATTTGTAAGATACGTTTGAAGTCACCAAAAAAATACAAATCATGCGAACAATGGTACTTATTTTCAAAAACTAGCCCTTTTTTTTGCGCGTTTGACTTTGCGTGATTATAAATTGAATAATATAATTTTTTAATTTCGATTTCATCACATTCAAGCGCAGTTGTTCCCAATTCTAATGCGCTTAGTTCGATTATATCTTTCATAACACTTTCAAGTTCGCGCCCAGATTGGCAAATTATATCGATTAATGAGGTTTGGGTTGCGTCAAGATTTGTCCCTTTTATTGCCTCCGCACAGCCAATTACGCCATTAAGTGGGGTGCGGATTTCATGGCTAATATTTGAAAGAAATGCGTTTTTTGCATCATTCGCACTTTGCGCAAGTGTTTTAAGTATTTCGAGGTTTTCAAACGCCTTTTTTTCATTGGTAACATCAACAAAACTTACAACAACATGTTGCGGAAATACCTCTGTATCAATATTGAGCGGTTTGGCAGACACCAAAAGCCAAATGCGTTCCCCGTCAGGGCGTTTGACACCTAATACTTCATCATTTACCGCTTTGTTTGAATGAAGGCATTTCATTGATGGATGCTCACTCCAACCAATTTTTATTCCTGCTTCATTTACCGCTTCCCAGCTTTCATCTTGCGAGCTTGCGTTTAGTAATTCATCGTTCGTATAGCCAAGAATTTCGCATGCACGTGGATTTGAAAATACTATTTTGCCCTGCGAATTTTGCAAAACCAAACCATCATGCATGGTTTGCAAAATAAGCTCGGCGCGTTTTTCTTTATTTGTATTTTCTCTTAATATGTTTTTATATTTAATTTCATTTTTCAATAAGACATGAAGGCTTATACAATTTTCAATATTCCGTGCGAGTAGTGAGAGATATTTTTCATCATTTTTTGAAAATGACTTTGGTTTATTATCAATAATGCATATTGTTCCTATAAAATGCCCGTCAACATTCAAAGGCGCGCCAGCGTAAAACCTAATATTTGGGGCATTTAATACAAGTGGGTTTTGAAAGAACCTTTGATCTTTAGTGGCATCTTCAACCACAAAAATTTTATCACTTTTTATTGTATGATCGCAAAATGCAATATTGCGTGGTGTTTCATTCACTTCTAGCCCGATTTTTGATTTGAACCATTGGCGGTTAGCATCCACAAGCGAAATAAGGGCGATAGGCACATCAAAATGTTGCTTTGCAAGCTCAATGACAGAGTCAAATATTGGATCTGGTGCAGTATCCAATAATTCCAATTCTTTGAGTTTATTTACTCGCAGATTGTCACAAATATTTGTTTGAGCATACATATTATGATTAAGGCCCAGATATTAAGTAAATTAGGAATCTAACATCATAAATTTTAACAGCCACTTAAGATAGAATATTTTATCACTACTAATATGGGTAGGTTTTTTTTAGGTATTTTTCTAGGTAATTTGAAGATTATAAAAATTTCGATGTCAAAATAATCGTTTGCAAATTAATTTTTCATTATCCATAAAAAATGCATAAATATAAAATAATAGCAATAATAGATTGAATGTAATGGTGTTTCCAACCTATAATTGCAATTTTTTAATCTTTTTAGTTTACCATACGTCAAAAATGGTGGGCTATGAATATTCTAATTATAGATGACGAACAATCACTTCATGAGGCTTATGGGCATATTTTTGCCAAGTCTGACAATCAAAAAATGAAGCTGGTGCAAAGTCTTGAGGAAGATTTATTTGGTGAAAACGTAAGTGATGATGTAATTTCGCTATTACCTCGCGCAAATCTTTCTTATGCCTTTCAAGGCGAAGAGGGTGTTGCACTAGTAAAGCAAGCCAAAGATAATGGGCAGCCTTTCCAAATAGTTTTCGTTGATTATAGAATGCCACCAGGCATTGATGGCAAAGAAACGGCAATGCGTATTCGCAAGATTGATCCTGATGTGAATATTGTAATTGTTTCTGCTTATGCTGATAAACATATAGGTGAAATTTTATCAGAGGCAGGGCCCGCGCATAAATTATTTTTTGTGCCAAAACCCTTTTCAAGTGAAGAAATTTCACAACTGGCAAATGCATTAGTTTCACGCTGGGAATATGATGCGTTACAAATCAAAGCCTTACAACAAAAAGTTTTGGAGCTTGCTGAAAGTGAAGCAAGGGCAACGCAAATTGCAAATCACGATTTTTTAACTGGCGCACCAAATCGTATGTATTTCATGCGTGAACTATCGATTAGAAGCCAAGAAAATACAAATAATTTTTCGCTTGCAATCTTGGATGTTGATAAATTCAAATTGGTGAATGATGCATTTGGTCATATTACTGGTGATGATTTGATAAAGAAAATTTACAATGAAATCACAACACAAATGCCACCAAATACATTTATTGCGCGCCTAGGTTCTGATGAATTTGGTCTTATTTTTCATGATTGTGGCGAAGAAAAAGCGCGCCAAAATTGCGAAAAATTATTAAGTATTATAAAGCGCCCTATAAAAATTCTTGATAAAGATATTCAAGTAAGCGCATCTATTGGTTTATTTGTTTGCAAATCTTGTTGTGACTTAGAGCCTATTGAAAAAATGCGTATGGCTGATACCGCGCTTAATTTTGCTAAAAATAATGGCCGTAATCAATATGCAATTTTTGATGAAAAACTAGACGAGAGTACGAAGTTTCGCCGAATGGTTATTTCGAGCGTTGAAAGTGCGATTAAATCAGGTGAAATTGCAAACTTCTATCAACCTATTGTTGACCGTGATGAATTGGAAATTGTTGGTTTCGAGGCGCTTCTTCGCTGGAATAGTAAAGAATTTGGCCCTATATCACCGGGAATATTCATTCCAATCATTGAGGATTCAGAATTAATTTATGATATTGGTGATTGGGTAATTAAAAACGCGATTAATGATTGTAAAAATTGGCCTAATCATTATGTGTCAATTAATTTCTCACCAAAGCAATTTAGACGGCCAAATTTCGTTGAATTCCTCTGTGAAGAAGCAAATTCCGCCGGCGTAAGTTTTGATAGAATTCAAATTGAGGTTACCGAAACCGCGATTTTCGATAATATTGAGAATGCCCAAAAACTACTTCGCAAGCTTCATGATTTAGGGTTTAAAATCGCACTTGACGATTTTGGTACAGGCTATTCAAGCCTTGTTAGCGTTAAGAATTTTGACCTTGATTGTATCAAAATAGATAAAAGTTTTGTTGATAAAATTGGCATTGAAAAACATTCAGATGCAATTGTTCATTCGCTTACAAATCTTGCAAAACGCCTTGGTATAAACATTGTTGCCGAAGGTGTTGAAAATGAAATGCAATGCCAAGCCTTGCGCTTGCTTGGATGTTCGCATCTTCAGGGATATTTATTTGGGCCTGCTATAAGTGCACATGATGCTTCTTTAATGGTTCTTGATAAAATGAATGAAATAGCCACAGCTACTAATGCAAAGGCAAGTTAATTTGTCCATAAAAAAAGCGATTAGAAGATTTATTTTAAAAAATAAAATCGATTATTATGATAATTTACAAATTGGCGAAAAGCTAAGCCTTGCTTTGTTAATTGGGGGCTTTTGCGGGTTTGTTATGTTGGTATTATTCGTTAAGACCACAGTTTACGCACGCCTTGATCGCCTTGAAAATGAACAATTAAATCATCACGCTTCGCAATTACAATCTTATTTGGATGATGTGAAAACTGTTGTGAAAGACAAAAGCCTTGATTGGTCAATTTGGGATGAGACCTATAAATATGCAACAGAATTTGGCGAAGTCTTTGCTGATAAAAACTACAGCTTTGAACCTATTAATGACTTTGGCCTAAGTGGGATTGGGGTTGCAAACCTCGAAAATAATCGCATCACAACTTATGTTTATGACAAAGAAACACAGAAATTAAATCAAGATAAAACCAATGAATTAAAAGAATTAATGCTTTCAGAGAAAATGAAATCGCAAATTCGAAAAACCCCAAATTTTCAGGGCTTTATAAGAATAAAAAATGAATTATATTCATTTAGCGCCGCGCAAATTCTTACAAGTAAGAAAAAAGGGCCCGTTCACGGTTATATGGTTGTTATAGAAAAAATCACGGCCGAAGATATTCAAAATAGCCTTCATTTTCCAACTACAATCGACTTGATGCGTCAAAAAGAAAATTTCAAATTTCACTATACACCTGATGTAGTTTATACAAGTGTGGCGATAAAGGGTATTGATAATATTACGATTGGTCGCCTTACAACTTCCTATCCAAGAAGTTTGAATAGTGTGAAAATGTCACTTTGGTGGACAATTGCCCTTGGTACATCGCTTTTGATGATTGCGGGTGTATTATTTTTGTATTCAAAGATACAATCAATTGTTATTTTTCCGATTGATAAAATTGTAAACCATTTACGCGAAATTTCATTAGATGGTGAAATGCGTAAAATAGGTATCAAAGACAGGAATGATGAAATTGGCGCACTTGCTAAGGCGTTTGATAGTATGATTGGTCGGTTAAACACCCTTCAATCAGAATTAGAACGTGAATCTTATCAATTAGGCAAAGTTCAAAACCAAATTGACCTAATGCATAATGTCAAAAATACATTAAGCCCTTTTAGGGTTATCACTAGCAAAATTGTCGATAAAATTGAAGTAATACAGCCTAATGTTTATCGTGCAATAAGTGAACTAAAGAACAATGATATTGATGAAACAAGGCGTAAAAAGCTTTTCCAATATTTGGAATCTTATTTAAATGCCAGTGATGATAAGACCGAAGAGGCCAAACATTTAATCCGTAAAGCACAAGAAAATTTAGATATGATTGTGCAGGCAATATCAAATGGGCAGAATAAAAGCGCCAATACAAATTTTGGTGAAAGTTGCAATATTTCTAATGTTGTTGACAATGCACTAAGTATTGCGCGCCACAATGAAATTCCTATGGCAATTAATTTTGATAAGGATGCGCAATATTTCGTAAAAGCCAATCGCATAATTATGGGGCAATTGTTTGATAATTTAATCACAAATGCTGTCGAAGCTATTGCGACATCTCATAATGATAATGGTTTAATAGATATAAAAATCAGCCCAGTGAATGATGAAAATGGCGATATGGTTGAAATATCAATTAAAGATAATGGCGATGGCATTGAAAAATACGATTTAGATAATTTGTTTAAACGCGGTTTCTCAACACGTGATTTCAAATCTGGTGGCCTTGGCCTTCATTGGTGCGCAAATACTGTAAATTCATTAGGCGGCAAAATTAAACTTTCAAGCCAAGGCAAAAACCAAGGCGCCGAAGTAAAAATCACCCTCCCAAGCGCAAATGCGGCTTAATAACATTAATAAAACAAAGTGAACAATTTTCGAAAACCACGCTTTTCGAAAATTTTTCGCAACTATAATCCAAATTCCAGAGTGAGGCCGCAGGCCGAAGGTGGGAATTTGAGGGAAAAAATGGTGGACATAAGGGGAGAAACTTCGAACCATACGAGCGAAGTGAGCGCGAGCATTGAGCGAGCCAGCCTGCGTGGCGCCAAAGAAAAAACCTTGGCTTTGCCAAGGTGTTTTTATGAACGCAAACTAAAAATGGTGGTGTGTTTATAGGGCGTATCATAGCTCTCAATTAAATATTCCCTAATAGGGGCTACATAACAGTGAAATTCTATTTTTGCAGGCTGGATATTAAAGTTTTAGACTTGTAAAGCTAAATATTTACAGAGGCTTACGAGGAAGATTTCCTAATAAATTATCAGGGAAATATTGTTTCTGAGCAGGTAAATAATTATAATTATAGTTTAACAAAAATGGCGATTTTTGGCTGTAGATAATTCAATTTCTTATGCGCAAATTTGCGCATTACATTAAATTTGGCGCCAATTGGCTTAATTATCAAAAATACGCTTGCGCAATTTTGCACCTCGTTAACTAGAATGGGATTTTTAAGGGGGCAAAAAGTTATGCACAAACTGAGAACAATTTGATTTGTAACTTAATTGAGCCATGAATCAATTAAGTTGTTGCTCAGATAAAATAATTGTGATAGCAATAGGAAATGAAAATAGTTAGCAACCTTGAAACTACAGAGAAACAGCCTTCAAAAGCCCGTGTTAGAGGCGTTTCTAAAAATTCCATGCTTGCGCGGCGCAAGATTATCGATTCGGCTACTTTGGTATTTGGTAAGTATGGTTTTGCCAATGCAAAAACTGAAGAGATTGCTGAGCAGGCAGGATATGGTCAAGCCACAGTTTTTTTTCATTTCAAAACCAAATTGGGTTTACTCGAAGCTTGCCTGGAAGAGGGTTTGGCTCGTTCTAAAGCAAATTTGATACTTTCAGAAAATTCCGGCACTATTGATTTTATACAAAGACTGGACCGGGCTTTCGATAATTCGGCAACCGCGGATTTATTTGCTCGGATGTTGGTCGAATTTAGTGACAATTCAACAATTCGTCCGGTCTATGCTGATTTTCACGAGCATTTGCGTCAGTTGATTTCAAACGAGTTGGTTAGTGAAACAGGCGCTACGGAGCGTCGTGCTTATATTGCTGCATCTTCGATTTTAGCAATGATGGTTGGCGTGCACGCCGAACAAAAACTCGAAAACAAGCGGTTAACGCGGGCTGATTTTAGGGCAATGCTAATATCGGTTACACGCCTAGTGCTGCTTGACCTCACTAAGCCTGAAGGATCAGGCGAATGAGGTAGCTCAGAGAAAATAACAAATAAATAGTTAAATTAGCTCGCTGAATCAGCGAGAGCGAGGGAGTATTGCCTATGGAAAAGCGTAAATTTAGACTAGTAAGTACGAGCGGTATTTCAATCGCAACAGTATTGTTAACAACTTCTGCAATCGCGCAGCAAGCGCCTGCTAATTCACATGAGGTAGAAGTAGTTATTGTCACTGCTCAGAAGCGTGAACAGGCATTGCAGCGGGTTCCAATGTCTATTTCCGCTGTTAGTGCTTCAACATTACGAGATGCGGGTGCAACTGGTGTTGCTGGCGTTGCCGCTTTGGTGCCATCCTTGGCTCTAGTGTCAAATAACCAGCCTTTAGCTCAGAGTTATCGTATTCGTGGCCTTGGTACGGACCCCAATATCCCTACCTTTGAACCAAGCGTTGCTCTATTCATTGACGGAGTTTATATGGCGCGTAGTGGGCTAGGCGTCGATGACTTGGTTGACCTTCAAAGGGTAGAGGTTCTTAAGGGGCCGCAGTCAACACTTTATGGTAAAAACGCCACCGCTGGCGTTATTAGTGTCTTTTCAAAAAGGCCATCGAACATATTTGGCGCAAGTTTAGAGGCATCTCTTTCGCAAATTGAAGGTGGCCGTAACGCAATGGCGGCTCGCCTGGCTGGTTCTGTTACTGGTCCAATTTCTGAAGGAATTCGCGCTCGTTTAACTGGTGTTTATTATGATGCGGAACCCAGCTATCGCAACCTAGCAGCCGTTGAACAAGCAAATGAGATGAAGCGATATGCTGTGCGTGGACAAATTGAATTTGACATTACTGATAAGACTACCTTCAATCTAACCGCAGCGCGTAGTGAAGTGCTAGATAGCAATGGCACAAATCCCGATTGGACGCGTGGCGTTGCACCTGAAACTAGTTTTGTGCTCGACAATAATGCCGCTCTTAATGCCAAGTTCGGCGTAATTGCATGTCCTGATAACAATCCAACTAACAGGGTAATATGCACAACTGATCCAAATCGCTCGAATAGTAGTACTGACATGATTTCTGGAACGCTTACAAGCGAGCTTGGGTTTGCAACTTTGACTTCAATTACAGGGTGGTCGAAATATAAAAGTGAATTGCTGGCCACAGATATAGATCAAGTGGCACTTCCCTTAATTACCTTCAGAGATACGCAAGCTGGCAAAAGCATATCGCAAGAATTGCGTCTGGTTTCTCCATCGGACAGAAATGTTCAATGGTTGATTGGTGGCTATTATCTTGACACAAAATTCGAACGCGGTGACCGTGGCCGAACTGCGATGTTTGAGATTCAGCCTGCGGCTGCTCTTTTTCCGCTTTCGCCAACCTTACCGTTACAAGTCGTGCAAGGACAACCAGGGGACAAAGGATATCAAGATTCCCGTTCAAGTTCAAAATACTTTGCCATCTTTGGCAATTCAACATATAAGTTGAGTGAACGCCTTTCTCTTTCCGGTGGCTTACGTTGGCAGGCTGAAACTAAGAACGCGTCAATAAATAATAGGGCAACTTTCACTCCTAACCCGAATTTACCCGCAGGCCACCCGCTAGCTGGGGTCAACATATTGACCGCGAGTTTGGTGCCGTCTGTAACTATCCCTGCTGGGGTGCCAATAAATGGAGCGCTTCCTACAATTAAGGATGATGACGTCACTTGGAACTTGACTGCAAACGTTACGCCATATCCTGACACATTATTTTACGCGACTTATGCAAAGGGAACGAAATCGGGTGGATACAATATTGGATTTGGCAGCGCAATTCCCTCAACTCGCCTATTTGGTGCTGAAACAGTAGACCATTGGGAATTGGGGAGCAAGTTTGATCTTGCAAATCGCCGCGCACGAATTGCGCTAAGCCTGTTCCTTTCAGATTATTCCAATTATCAAAATGCAGGCTTTGTCGGCCTTCAATATCTAGTCAATAATGCGGAAAGCGTAAAAGTTAAGGGTGCCGAAGCTGAGGGGACCTTTAAACTTGGCAAAGGCCTGAAAATGAATCTTGGGGCGGCCTATATCGACGCCGAATATGGTTCCTATAAAGGCGGAGCATGCTGGTTTGGCCGCGCGCCAGATGCCAATGCAAACGGGGCAGGAGTTTTCACAAGCTGCGATTTGTCCGGTTTCCAATTGCCGCTCTCGCCAAAATTACGTTTTACCGGCGCTTTGCAATATGATCATAGCATGCCAATGGGCGAGCTTTACGCGCGCACAGACCTTAATTGGCAAAGCAAGAGTAATGTAAACAGCGCAAGCCTTGACCCTCGCCACGTTCAGGGGGCTTATGCTATCTTAAATGTTCGTTTAGGTATGCGCTTCAATAAAGGCCTCGACTTGTCATTATGGGCAAGTAACCTATCAAATAAAACAATCGTCCAACAATCTGGCGTATTAAGCTTCTTTGGAACAACTTCAGGCTATCAGAACTACCTTGGTGCACCGCGCCAAGTCGGTATAACAGCTAGGGTTGGTTTTTAAGAATGCGCAGTAAACGAGTGTTTAAATGGGGTGTAGCGGGAGGAGCCGTAATGGCGATTATGCTTGCCTTCGCCATTATTTGCGGAGTTTGCGGAATTGGCACTGCCCAAGCTAAAACGCCCCAATCCGAAATTATAACACTAGGCACTATGGCGGGGCCGATGGCGAACCCATTGCGCGGCCAGCCTGCAACAATGCTGCGCTGGTCTGGTGGCATTATATTGGTTGATGTAGGCGACGGCACAATCGAACAGATGGCACGGGCGGGAATCGATTCTGTTCCACTAAAAAATGTAGTTATAACTCATATCCACGCAGATCATGTTGGTGGGCTGTTTGCTTTGCTTTCTAGGCGCTATCAATTGATGGATCCGCCAATTACCATTTACGGTCCGCGTGGGACAGAAATTATGGTCAATGGCCTTCTTGCAGCTATGGAACCATTGAAAAGGACCAGCCCTGCATTACCTGGCGCTCCCGTGCGTATTCCCTCTGATAGCGTCAGGGTTGTAGAAATTGGCGATGGTTCTGAATTTAAAATTGAAGACATAATGGTGCGCGCCGTTGCAAACACACACTATGTTAAGCAGGGGCAAGTTCTAAATCCGGAAATTGATCAGTCACTTTCATTAAGGTTCGAATTGCCAGGACGCAGCGTAGTATTTACCGGCGACACTGGGCCGAGCGAAGCAGTAATCGCAATTGCTCGTGGTGCAGATGTCTTAGTTTCATCAATTCTTGACATTGATGCGGCAGTCGCAGCTATTCGTACTAGCAGACCAAAAGCACCGCAGGCATTTTTTGAGGCTGCGCGTTTGCATTTCGCACAGCACCATCTAAGTCCAAGGGAGGCTGGACGTTTGGCACAAGAAGCGGGAGTAAAACGTATAATTTTTACTCATATAGGCATTACTCCAGACAGGATGAAGGCGGCGCAAGGCGAGTTGGCACAAACATGGAAAGGGCCGGTCGTGTTTGCACATGATTTTGGTCGATATTGAGGAGACTTAGCAATGGCAATTATCGATTTCTTTGACAGAGGTTGGGATATGGGCGGTGCGGAGACTGCCTATTTACAAGAAGACCGAGCCTATACTTTTGATGAAATTGGAGCTCTTTCGTGCCGTATTGCAAATAAGATGCTTTCGTTGGGTTTTGAAAAGGGAACCAAAGGTGCAATATGGTCCGCCAACGATGTGATTGGCTGGAGCTGCACACTAGGTTTGTGGCGCGCTAATATGACATGGATACCGGTAAACCCACGTAATGCGGTTGAAGATAACCGCTTAATCCTAGACAATTTTGATTGCGAAATTTTGTTCTTTCAACAATCTTTTGCAGAAACCATAGCTGCATTGCGTCCCTCTCTTCTCAAAGTGAAACATTGGGTGTGCATCGATGCGGATTTGTCTGATGCGCCGCTGCTTTCAAAATGGTGCAGTGATGAACCAGAGACAAAACCTGATGTTGTGACTGACCTTGATGACGTGTTTGTAATAATGCCAACTGGTGGCACTACGGGGGCGCCAAAAGGAGTTATGAATACGCACCGAGCAATTAATATTAGCATTGCCCATCTTCTTATTGTGTTGGCTTATCGTGATGGCACCAAGCCAATTAATCTTGCAGCTGCGCCGATGACGCATACTGCGGGGCTTCTGTCTTTACCATGCACAGCGCAGGGAGGCACGGTGGTAGTGCTAACAAAGCCCGACCCAGCATTATTAGTGAAGTCTATCGTAAAGCACCGTGTGACCGAATTTTTCTTGCCACCAACTATCATTTATGCACTACTTGATGCGCCTGGGATTGAGAAGATTGATTTTTCGAGCGTGCGTTATCTTTTTTATGGTGCGGCGCCAATGTCGGTGGAAAAACTAAAGAAAGCAATTGCGCTTTGGGGGCCAATTCTTTGTGGTGGCTACGGCCAAAGTGAGGCAATGGGGACAATTTCCAGCTTGCGCCCTGATGAACATATAGATGGCAGTAATCTAGCAAGTGATGAGCGATTATCCTCAGTAGGCCGTCCTAATCCATTAGTTCGTGTGGAAATCATGGATGAAAAAAACCAAATTCTAGCCCGTGGTGAAACCGGAGAAATTTGCGTTCGCGGAGACCTTATTATGAATGGTTATTACAATGCTCCAGAGGTGACGGCTCAGACTATTATCGATGGGTGGCTTCATACTGGCGATATCGGCCATATAGATGCTAGTGGATATTTGCATCTGACGGACCGTAAAAAAGACATGATAATCACAGGCGGCTTTAATGTGTATCCCGCAAAAGTCGAACAGATAATTTGGGGGCACCCTGCGGTGCGCGATTGTGCAGTAATCGGTGTGCCAGATCCAAAATGGGGTGAGGCAGTTAAAGCAGTGGTTGAATTTAACCCAGGCCAAAGTGTCGGCGCCGAAGAAATTATTGCACTGTGCAAAGAACAACTAGGCAGTGTTATGGCTCCAAAGAGCGTTGATTTTATCGAACAATTGCCGCGTAGTCCGGCTGGCAAAGTACTCAAAAAACAATTGCGAGAAACCTATTGGCGTAGCCACACCAATAAGATATGAAAGAATAAAATATGAGTGATATATATATAGCGGGAATTTCTATGACCGTTTTCGGTCGCCATTTTGAAAGAAGTCTCGAAGACTTGGCGCGCGAAGCTCTTGGAGGGGCTTTGAAAGATTCTGGTTGCAAAGCTAAAGACATTGGTACGGCATTTTATGCAGGAATTACTAACGGTCCTTTGCAAGGTCAATATGCAATTCCGGGTCAGATTATTTTGGGAAAGATTGGTATTGATGGGATCCCAATCTATAACGTCGACAATGGCTGTGCCGCAGGTAGTTCGGCATTTGCGCTTGCGGTGCAGAGCCTCAAGGCAGGAACAACCGATGTTGCGCTGGCATTGGGTGCTGAAAAGATGAATGTCGAAGACAAACTCTCGGTTTTAAAACTAATGGAGGCTGGTTGGGACGTTAGCCGGGCGGATGAAAACTATGCTCGCCTTGTGAAGCTAGGCGAAGGAATATGCGCACCTGAAGGTTCGGAATCTGTGAAGCCTTATAGCCGTTTCATGTCTATATATGCAGCGCTATGCCGCAATCACATGGCAAAATGGGGAACTACACAGCGTCAGATTGCGGCGGTATCGGCTAAAAACCATCAACATTCAGTGCATAACCCTTGGTCACAGTTCCGCAAGCCTTTTACAATCGATGAAGTTCTTGGCGCGCCACCTATAACATACCCATTAACATTGCCTATGTGTGCGCCAGTTACTGATGGAAGTGCTGCCGCTATTATTTGCACAGAAGAAGGGCTTAAGCGAATTGGCGCGGATCGCAGTCGATGCATAAAAGTTGCCGCAAGCGTTGTAAGATCCGCAACCAGCCGAACCATTGACCAGCATGAGCAAAACCTTGCCCGATTAGCGGCCAATCAGGCCTATGAGATGGCGGGCCTTGGCCCAAAAGATATGCATGTAGCTGAAGTTCATGATGCAGCTGCTATGGGGGAAATAATCCAAGTTGAAAATCTTGGTTTTGTTGAAATGGGCCAAGGCGGCCCAGCAGCTGAGCGCGGGGACTTTACACTAGGTGGCAGAATTCCCGTCAACCCTTCCGGTGGTCTGGAATCAAAGGGACATCCACTTGGGGCGACCGGTATTGGCCAGCTTTATGAGCTTGTGACGCAGCTTCGCGGAGAAGCTGGCGCCCGCCAAGTCGAAGGCGCTAAGCACGCCATTCAGGAAAACGGCGGCGGCAATATTGGCGTCGAAGAAGCAGCTGTAGCTATTCATATTCTAACAAAATGATTGGAGAATTCCTTGCGCCTTATTGACCTTACAGTTCTGCTGGACCCCGCCAATCGCGAAAAATTGCCGCCTGCATTACAGCATGTTGCGGGAGTAGTGGCACCCCGAATTGAATATAATAACCCTGCCGAACAAGCTGGAAAAGACGAATTCTGTGCGAGCCTTGGTTGCACACACTCCGACCTACCAGATGGTGAAGGTTGGGGCTCGGAGAACTTAAACGATTTCAATTCCCATTGTGGAACTCATGTTGATGCACCTTTGCATTCTGGCTCACTTTGTGAGGGCAAACCAGCCCGTACTATTGACGAAATCGATTTGAATGAACTCTACCGTCCTGGTATGGTGCTAGATTTGCGGCCTTGGGCAAAAGGCGGTGAATATATCACGCCAGATATGCTTGACCGTGCCATTAAAGCTGTTGGTCGTGCAGTTGCTCCTGGCGATGCGGTACTGTTGCGAACTGGACAGGAAGCATGGACAATGGATGACCCTCAATTCTATAACCAACCTGGCATGTCGGCAGAATCGACACTTCACTTGACTAATATGGGGGCTACAATTCTTGGCACTGATGCAGTTGGCTGGGACTTGCCATTTCGCCTAATGAACGCCAATTGGCAATCAAAAGGTGATAAGTCGCTATTGTGGGATGGACATAAGGCCATTACCAAGCGCGAAGCCTTTATTGTTCAACAGTTATGTAACTTAGCAGTTCTGCCGCCCACTGGATTCCACGTTGGCTTTTTTCCTATTAAACTTGCAAAATGCAGCGCAGCCCCATCGCGTGTCGTTGCCTTTGTGCCGAATTGATTAGATTATGGCTGTAAGAACACTAGTACAACTAATAGGGCTTGGCAAAGGACTTCGCTTCGCTGAAAGCCCACGGTGGCATAATAATAGACTATGGTTTATCGATATCCATGATTCCGCAGTAAAGTCAGTAAGCCTAAACGGCGACTTGCAAACCGAAATATCCTTGCCATTCAAACCGAATGGACTCGGCTTTTTGGAAGATGGTAGCGTATTATTCAGCGACGCGCTCCATCTTCGAATGAAACGGTGGGACGGATCGGTGCTACACGATTATGCCGATATTTCATCTACTAGCGTCTTCTGCCTCAGCGATGCCATAGTCTTGCCAGATGGGAAAACTTATGTCGGCGATATTGGTTATAATTTCTGGCTTCCAGATGCGAAACCTGTCGAAAGTTGCGTCATAACGCTAATTGATCCGGGCGGCATAGTGACCAAAGTTGCCGAGAGTCTGAGTTTTCCCAATGGAATGGTCATCTCGCCTGACGGTAAAACGCTGATAGTCGCTGAGACAAATGGCTATCGCTTGACGGCATTTGATCTAGCGGCTGATGGCACTTTTTCAAACCGACGCCTCTGGGCAAAATTGCCCGAAGGAGTGCAGCCCGACGGTATATGCATTGACGGAGAAGGTGCAGTTTGGGTCGCCAATCCTGCTGGCAGTCCATCAATTTTACGTGTTCGCGAAGGTGGTGAAGTAGTTGAAACTATCCTGCTTGATAACCATGCTTATGCGGTAATGCTCGGTGGTCCAGAGCGCCGGCATTTATTTATTTGCACTTCTTCTAGCCATAATCCTGTAGAAATTGCGGCAAATCCCAGCGCGAAATTGCTAGTCGTTGAAGTTGGTGTGTCAGGAGAAAGCACACCATGAATGATTACTTAAAAAGCAATTAACATTAACCAATTCTTTCATTACATTGAGATTTTCTCTAATCTAAAACGAAAACCATTAAAAAACGAAATTCTATCGTAAATTGATTTCAAAACGTTCAAATGTATTGAACACTTTAGTTTGCTTTCTATGGGAATTCAGATCATACTCCGCCGTTACAAAACTTCGATTTGACCGTGGTAAAAGCCGATTATACAGTGCTCTATGCCATTGGGTTTCATCAGTTCGATGAATTGGGAATTACTGTCGACCTGATTATCATATATGGAGCTAGGGAAGGTATTTAGCTAGCTCCTATAAGTCCCAAGCCATGTGGTCTAGTCGTGGAAATTCTTAAATGACAATTACGTTGTTTCTAGGTGCATTATTTTACCGCTCTAGCCGGACTTGGAAACCTTTTACCCTTGATATATTACTTGCTTTTAGTTGTAAATTAATTGATTACCCGAGGCTTTGTCTTCTATTAGAATTACTAGTGCTTTATGTTGGCTGGAATATTCAGCAATTGTAAGTTTTAATTCAAGGTGTTCTATTTGCCGCCGAAGTTCATTTAATAGCAAAGCTTGGTTATCCTTCATGCCCCAAGTAGTACAATCGCTATAATCATTGGCTTCTGCGGCCCAATGACGGAGCCCCAAGTTTATTCCATATTTGGATATCGCCTTGAGTTCAACTCTCATGGAAATCAGTACGCATGCTTGTAATATCGGCGGAACTTGTTGTTAAATTTAACTATTAAAGAATTTGTGCTTTATGATTTCATATGAATAACATAAAATCTTCAATTTTATAGCTATCAAATCATACCACGCCTAACTAAATCCTCATATCGCTCTCTATAGAAGGTAATAATCCCAGGCTCACGCCCATGTTCCTTGAACCACTCAATGAATTGAGAAGTTGAATCAACTTGGTCATCATGTTTGGTGCCGGGATAGCCTGTAAGCTCAGCAACATAATCTTTAAGCCATGGCGCTTCGTTTGGAAGAAAGACCGCACCATTTTCAAAAGGAAGCGATGCAGCTTCGAGGCGCATGGCTTTGTCACAACCAGCAGGCCGTTGAAAACCTTTAAGGCCGTAAAGCTGGTCAGCTTTTAAGTCTTGAATTAACTGGGTTCCTGAGGCTTTATCTTCAATAAGTATGACTTTGGCATTGTGGTGCTTTGAATGCTCAACGATGGTACGCTTAAGTGCTGGGTATTCAAGCTTACGACGTAATACATGCAATAAATAGGCACGATTTTCTTTAATACCCCATGTTGTGCACACGCTATAATCATTAGTCTCTCCAGTTTTGTTGGCAGTATCCCAAGATTGAACTATCCTTTCAAAGTCTGATGGTTGTTCGCCTTCAACATAATATTTCAACCAATCGGATTTGATAATATTGCCACCCTTAGGCTGAGGGTTTTGCTGATATTGAGATACGAAATTATATTCCCCCATATTGTCGCGAATTTTGTGAATTAGGTCTAAGGGTTCACGTTCAGGGTGCAATGCTACACCTGGTTGTCTCCAGTAATACCTTAGACCGAACCCATTATAAAATTCTTGATATTCTTCTTCTTCGGCTACTGCAGGGAAGGTTAGTAATTCCCATTTTTCCTTTTCAATCACATGCCCAACTAGGTCATTCATATGCAGGCGTTGCATTATGATAATGATGCAGCCATTTAGTTTGCTATTAAGACGGCTAAGCAAGGTATTATCAAACCATTCATTGACACTATTGCGTCTGGTTTCAGA